>MLJW01000001.1_pt1 | contig 901123 bp, 870 predicted proteins | sample 888231 | NCBI WGS metagenome assembly MLJW01 (sample SAMN05788063, study PRJNA343431) | mine drainage metagenome | isolation source: sample collected from the inflow into an acid mine drainage treatment plant... | place: Germany: Lusatia, lignite mining district
TGAAGAGCGGATCCGACAACTTCCGCTCTTCCAGCATCCAGGGCATCATGAAACGCATCAAGGCCAAGGGGATAGAGGTGATCGTGTATGAACCCGCGCTGAAAGAGCCGGAATTCTTCCACTCCAGAGTGATCAATGATCTGGCCCGGTTCAAGCAGCTGGCCGACGTCATCGTTGCCAACCGCATCACCGACGACATCCGCGATGTGGCGGACAAGGTCTATAGCCGCGACCTGTTCGGAAAAGACTGAATATGTACAATAGATTTGGACTAATTTTCAAGATTGACAAAAGATTGGCAAAACTTGCCGGAATGCTTGAGTAACCAAATTAACCGACGCGTACAGGATTGAACATGTTTAACGATAAGAGCATTTTAATTACAGGTGGAACCGGTTCATTTGGTCACACTTTTGTGCCGATGACATTGGCGAAATTCAACCCAAAGAAATTGGTTATCTTTTCACGGGATGAAATGAAGCAATGGGAAATGGCCAAGCTATATGGTAACGACCCGCGCGTGCGCTTTTTCATCGGTGATGTGCGCGATAAAGATCGTTTGCATCGTGCTTTGGGCGGTATTGATTACGTTGTGCATGCCGCCGCCACTAAAATCGTGCCCACCGCCGAATACAACCCATTTGAATGTGTAAAAACCAATATCAACGGGGCAATGAATCTGATTGATGCCTGTATTGATCAGGGCGTAAAGCGGGTAGTTGCGTTATCGACGGATAAGGCCAGTAGCCCGGCAAATCTTTATGGTGCAACCAAGCTTGCATCCGATAAATTGTTCGTTGCGGGTAATTCCTATGCTGGTGGTCATGAAACAAGATTTGCTGTTGTTCGCTATGGCAATGTCATGGGTTCGCGCGGATCTGTAATCCCCTTTTTCATGACACAGGCAAACACAGGCAGGCTGCCTATCACCGATCCGAGGATGACGCGCTTCATGATCACTCTGGAACAGGGTGTCGAATTAATCTGGCACGCATTTCAGGACATGGTTGGCGGCGAAATCTATGTGAAAAAGATCCCGTCGATGAATATTGCGGATATTGCGAAGGCGGTGGCGCCCGATGCACAGCACGAAATCATCGGTATTCGCCCAGGGGAAAAACTGCATGAACAAATGATCAGCCCGGAAGACTCATATCACACATACGAATATGAAGAGCACTTCAAGATATTGCCGGCGATTCATCAGTGGAGTGCCGATATTGGTCGGATCAAGGATGGCCGCAAAGTCGCAGAAGGGTTTTCCTATGCATCCGACACGAACAATGAATGGATGGATATCAAAACGCTGCAGCAGTGGATTGCAAACCATCGAGCAAAAATCGGGGCATTCTGATGGCGCTATCAATTCCTTACGGCCGGCAAGATATTTCCGAGGAGGACATCCGGGCAGTTGTGGATGTCCTTCGCTCAGACTTCCTGACGCAAGGTCCGGCGGTTCCTGCTTTTGAGAAAAGTATCGCTGACTACTGCGGTGCCCAACATGCTGTTGCAGTCAACAGTGCCACCAGTGCTCTGCATATCGCGTGTTTGGCCTTGGGTGTTGGCAAGGGCGACAGGGTCTGGACAACGCCGATCACTTTTGTGGCGAGCGCCAATTGCGCACTTTATTGCGGCGCAAGCGTCGATTTCGTGGACATCGATCCGCGCACATACAACATGAGCGTGGAGTGCCTGGCAGAGAAGTTGGCACTCGCGGAGAAGACTGGCGACCTTCCCAAGGTTGTGATTCCTGTACACCTGTGCGGGCAACCCTGTGATATGGCCGGCATACACGCGCTCGGGCAAAAATACGGCTTTCAGATCATCGAAGACGCCTCGCACGCGATCGGCGGAAGATATCGCAACGAACCGATCGGCAACTGCCGTTATAGCGACATCACGGTTTTCAGCTTCCATCCAGTCAAGATCATCACCACTGGCGAAGGCGGCATGGCTATGACCAATGATGCTCATCTGGGCAAACGCATGCAATTACTGCGCAGCCATGGCATCACCCGTGACGCGAACGAAATGACTCATGCACCGGATGGTCCCTGGTACTACCAGCAGATCGATCTTGGATACAACTATCGCATGACAGACATGCAAGCTGCGCTGGGCAGAAGCCAAATGTCGCGGCTTGACGAATTCGTTACCAAACGCCACATCCTTGCGAAACGATACGATCAAGAACTGGAAAACTCGCCTGTGATCACACCCTGGCAGCACGCCGATAGCTACTCGGGTTTGCACTTGTATGTGATTCGCCTGAAGCCGGCCGGGATTGCCAAGACACATCGCCAGGCGTTCGAGGCGTTGCGTGCAGCCGGCATCGGCGTCAACCTGCATTACATTCCGGTTCATATGCAGCCTTACTACCAGAAGCTGGGTTTCAAGGCGGGCGATTTTCCTGAAGCTGAAAAATATTATGGTACGGCGATATCGTTACCACTCTTTCCCGCTTTGACCAACGAACAGCAAGACAGGGTTGTCGGCGCGATCAAAAATTGCTTTTGAATAATCATAATTTAGAGAGACAGATCATGAAAGAACGCAACGCGGCTATTCAAATCAACGGAATTAATGTGGGAGATGACGCACCGTGCTTTATTACCTTTGAGGCAGGTCCGACGCATCAAGGTCTGGAATCGGCAAAACGACTGGCAAAACACGCAAAGGAAGCCGGCGGAAATGCGATCAAGTTCCAGGTATTCGACCCGATGCGTTTGGTTGCTGATCCTGATTTGCCATTTACGTACCAGGTATTGGTAGATGCGGCATCGGAAAAATTGGAAACAGTCACAGAGCCTCTTCGGGACATACTGTTGCGCCGACAGCTGAAGCAGGAAGAATGGCGTGAACTCAAGAAATACTGCGACGAGATCGGTTTGGCATTTTTTGCCACGGCATGCTTTCATGAAGATGTCGATTTTCTGGTTGAGATAGGCTGCCAGTCGATCAAGATCGCCTCAGCAGATGTCAATCATCTGCCGTTCATTCGCTATGCCGCCCGAACGGGCCTCTGCATTCAACTGGATACAGGGATGGCGTCGCTGGGTGAAATCGAGCTGGCCGTTGATGCGATACGCGCAGAAGGAAACGACAACATCGTCATTCATCATTGCCCGTCCGGTTACCCGGCGCATCTTGAAAGCATCAATCTGCGGGCCATCCCGACGATCAAACGTGTATTTGGCTGTCCGGTGGCTTTCTCGGATCACAGCGTGGGTTGGGATATGGATATTGCGGCATTGGCGGTCGGCGCGAATATGCTCGAAAAGACTATTACCGAAGACCGAACCACTCGCTCGGTGGAGCACGTCATGTCGCTGGAGCCGAAAGACATGCGACGGTTTGTCGAAGTGATCCGTGAGATAGAAGTGGCGCTCGGAAATCCGAGACGAGTGCTTTCGGATGAAGAAAGAAAGAAGCGCAACGCGATCCGACGCAGCTTGCATGTGGCGCGCGATCTGCCTGCAGGTCATATTCTCACCGAGGCGGACATAGATTACCGCCGTCCGGGAACGGGTATCACGCCAGACAGATTGTCTGAGGTGCTGTCCAGACCGCTAGCGGTCAAGAAAGCCGCCGGCCAGCGACTGGAATGGGACGACTTGGGCAAATAATGATGTCAAAGTCCGTTGCCATTGTCGATTATGGGATGGGTAACTTGCGCTCCGTACAGAACGCAGTGACACACGTGGGAGGCAAGTCGGTAATCGTGGCAGCCCCTGCCGAGCTATCCGCCTATGACAAGATCATACTTCCAGGCGTGGGTGCTTTTGGACAGGCGATCGCATGTCTGCACCAGACCGGGCTTGCTGCTGCCTTGAATGAACGTCGAAACGCGGGCGCACACATTCTGGGAATCTGCCTCGGCATGCAATTGATGTGTGACGTCTCTGAAGAAGACGGGATCCATGAGGGCCTTGGCTGGTTCGCAGCGCGAGTGACACGGTTCCTGCCGGACACGGGCCTGTCGGTCCCTCATATGGGCTGGAACGGAGTGGATTTCGTACACGATGACCCAATCCTGGCTGGATTGGAATCCGGCAATGATGCCTATTTCGTGCACAGCTATCATGTGCACTGTGAGGACATGGCCGATGTTCTGGCCACAACCGACTACGGTCTGAAATTTCATTCCATGATTCAGCATGGCAATGTGCGCGGCATCCAGTTCCATCCGGAAAAAAGTCAGGGATTCGGCTTGGGTATCATCCGCAACTATCTGGAGATGCCATGCTGAAAAAACGTCTGATAGCAGTGTTGATCCTGCGCGATGGGCAAGTCGTACAGAGCGTCCGCTTCAAACACACGAATGTCATTCACTACGATGCAGTCCATGCCATGGAGGCCTTCAACAAATGGGCGGTGGACGAGATCGTCATCCTCAATGTAAGTCGCAATCTGGTTAGCCGTGACAAATTTGCCGAGATCGTGGAACGCATATCCAGCCATTGCTTTGTGCCGCTGGCGGCTGGCGGCTGGATCGACAATGAAGACTACGCGCAGAGATTACTGCGCAGTGGCGCAGACAAACTGGTCATTAACACTGCTGTAGCCGATGACCCGCAACTTGTCAGCCGTCTGGCATTGCGTTATGGCCGGCAATGCATCGTTGCCTCCATGGACGTGAAGCGTGATGCTGCGGGCGTTCCGCAAATCGCGGTCGATCGCGGTAGCCGCATTATCGATGTCGCTCCGGAAGAGTGGGCCCGCAAGGCAGTGGAACTGGGAGCAGGAGAGATATTTTTTAACTCCGTCGACCATGACGGTGCCCGCAAAGGCTACGATCTTGAATCCATCAAGAAGGTTTGCGACGCGGTGCCGGTGCCGGTGATCGCCTTTGGCGGCGTGTTTACCTGGAACCATCTGGTGGAAGGCATCAATGCCGGCGCGTCAGCGGTTGCGGTAGCCAACCTTTTCCACTATACCGAGCAAAGTACCCGCAAAGCCAAATCGTTCCTTGCCAATGCCGGAGTATTGGTCCGGCAACAGGGCCAAAGTCTGGCTCCTGCAAAACCGGGATTATCTGTATAAGACCAAACAATTGTATGAACACGTAACCAAAGGAACCAACATGAGATATTGCGCCCGATGCCTATACCCCGAAAACGCACGCCCCACCATCATTTTTGATGATGAGTGCATATGCAGCGGCTGTCGCTACCATGAGAGCCGCAGCAAACAGCTCGATATCAATTGGGAAGAACGCGAGGAAATGTTCAGGCAGATCCTTGAAGAAGCCAAACGCATGGCCAAGGAAAGGGGCAATAGCCACGATTGTATCGTTCCCGTTTCCGGCGGCAAGGATTCGCATTACCAGGTGTGGCTGCTGAAGGAAAAGTACGGCATGAACCCGCTGCTGGTGACCTTCAACCACGCATACAACACTCCGGCAGGCAACCGTAACCTGTATAACCTTGTCGAAAAATCAGGCTGCGATTTTGTGCGCTACACCGCTGGGCTGGACTCGGTTCGACGCATCTCGCGTTACATGCTCGAAACAGTGGGCGATTTGACCTGGCACTACCACGCCGGTATCCGCACCTATCCGTTCCAGGTTGCGGTCGAACGCAATATCCCGCTCATCGTGTGGGGCGAACATGGCTTCGCAGAACTGACCGGCATCGTATCGCTGGAGGACTTCGTCGAGTTCACCCGCTGGACACGCAAGGAACACGACATGCGCGGTTACGAGCCACACGACCTGATCGGCAAGGGGGGCATCACGGAGCACGACATCGCTCCTTATATCTATCCATCGGACGAGGACATCGCCCGGGTCGAGGTGCGCGGGATATACCTGTCGAACTTCCTTTACTGGAATGCGAAGACCCAGGCAGAGATCATGATGAGGGAGTGGGATTTCTCACCTATCGCCTATGAGCGCGAACGCACGTTCAGTCTGCACAGCAAGATCGAAGATCATGCCAACGACGTACACGACTTCCTGAAGTACCTCAAGTTCGGGTATGGCCGTGCAACGGACGATGCCAGCATGGAAATCCGGCATGGGCGGATGACCAGGGAAGAAGGTATCGCGATGGTCAAACGTTATGACTCGCGCGAGCCATCAACCCTCCAGACCTATTGCGATTTTCTTGGTATCACCAAACAACAATTCTATGACTGGGTCGAGCCGATGCGCGATGAAAGACTCTGGAAAAAGAACGCTGCCGGTGTATGGGAACCGCAGGATGCGGTATTCCTGCATGAGATCGGCGAACTGGAAGAACGGGCCAGGGTGGCTCCCTCGAAAGAGCGCACGTTATCGGAAGAGAACCGCCGCATGTATTACAACCCGGCAAATCCTCCGCTGAAAACAGGCGAGGCGGCACTGGACCAGCCCAGCCTTACCTTCAGGGTGATCTGACGCGCATGTCTACAGTGGCGCTGATTCCGGCACGCGGCGGTTCGAAACGTCTGCCCCGGAAGAATATTCTGGATGTAGGGGGGATACCGATGTTGGCTCACCCCATCATGGCGGCACGCGCCACGGGATTATTCGAGCAGATTTATGTATCTACTGAAGATGCGGAGATCGCCGAGATCGCAAAGCGGTATGGGGCCGAGGTGATAGAGCGTCCGCCGCAGATCGCAGAAGACCGTTCGACGGTGGTGCAGGTCTGCCTTCATGCACTGGAGTCGCATCCGGAAATTGACCTGCTGTGTTGCGTATATGCCACGGCAGTATTATTGGAATCGGAAACGATAGCCAAAGGCTACAAATTGCTGAATGGCAAGCCAGAAGCCGATTTTGTGATGGGTGTCTCGGAATATGAACATCCACCCGTTCAGGCGCTGAAGGCCGATGACAACGGTTACCTGTCTTATATGTGGCCGGAATGGCGGGGAATACAGTCACAGTTCCATCCCCACCTTGTAGTGAGCAATGGGACTTTTTACTGGGCGCGTAGCCAAGCCTTGCTGGAAGAAAAGACATTCTATGGCCGTCGACTTAGGGGGATTACTGTTCCCTTGGAGCAGGTTTCCGATATCAATACGAAGGAAGATCTGACCAAGGTCGTTTCCGGGTTGAATGCCAAACACAAGCCGGTGATCACTTGAAAACCAATGAACAACACATCGCTCTGCGCGTTGATGCATCCAGCCAGATCGGCACAGGGCATTTCATGCGTTGTTTGACCTTGGCGGATGCTTTGAAAGAACGCGGTGCGCATACCCGTTTTGTCAGCCGCCACCTGCCCGAACACTTGCGCAGCAAACTGGTAGATAACGGGCATGGTTTTGTATTGCTGGAAAACGCTCATGACAATGTGGCAGTGGATGAGCTTGCGCATGCCCACTGGCTTGGTGTCAGCCAAACACAGGATGCTGCTGATTCCATCCAGGCACTTTCCGATCGGCATTGGGATTGGATTGTCGTCGACCATTACGCGCTGGATTCGCGCTGGGAATCGAGGCTCAGGAAATCAGCCGATAAGATATTGGCGATCGATGACATAGCGGATCGCAAGCACGACTGCGATGTATTGCTCGACCAGAACCTGTATGCGGACATGGAGACACGCTATGGCGGTAAAGTGCCTGCACAATGTCAGCAATTGTTAGGGCCGCGCTTTGCATTGCTGCGCGACGAATTCAGAAAGCTGCACAAGCAGGTCAAGTCGCGTAGTGGAGCAGTCAAGCGTGTAATGGTTTTTTTTGGCGGGATGGATGCCGATAACTATACCGGTCATGCGATCGAAGCCCTTGCGCAGTTGGAGATTCCCGGAGTTCATGTCGATGTGGTGATCGGCGCTCAGCATCCTTCGCGTCAGCAAATCGAGAAAGAATGTGCACAATGTGGATTTGATTGCCACGTGCAGTCCGACAGGATGGCAGAATTAATGGCGGCTGCCGACTTGGCGATCGGGGCGGGAGGTGCTGCAACATGGGAACGTTGTTGCCTCGGGTTGCCTACATTGGCCCTTTGTACTGCGGACAACCAGCAAAAGCAGCTCATTGATGCCGCACAGCAGGGTCTGCTGTATTCACCGGAAATTGCCGGCGATCCAATGCAAGTGATAGGCAGGCACGTTCTTGCTTTGATCGAGAACGGCCATCTAAGACATCACATTTCCGATAAGGGAATGCAAACGGTCGATGGGTGCGGAGTGTCCCGGACACTCACAAACATGGGTTGCTTTAACGGAATGGTAGTCCGTTTGGCAACTGCAAACGATTCAGAAAGATTGTTTCAGTGGCGCAATCATCCAAGCATCAGAGAGATTTCACGCAACACCGATGTGATCGAGTGGCAGGATCACCAGGAATGGTTCGCTTCATTACTCGTTGACTCAAAGAGATGGCTGCTCATCGGTGAGGATGCTGGAGTGCCCATCGGCGTCGTGCGTTTTGATGCAGAAAAAGAAGGGGTGGAAGTCTCGATCTACCTGGCTCCTGAAAAAGCATCATCCGGTCTTGGCCAAGACCTGCTGCACAGTGCCGAACACTGGCTGGTAAAGAATCATCCCGAGGTGCGCAGGATCCATGCTCATGTGATTGGCACGAATGAACGTTCATTGAGATTTTTCTCTAAGGCAGGATTCCAAATGGAATCCGCTGATTTTTCCAAGAGGTTGCATTGAACATGACTGAACCGATCAAGATCGCTGACAAATTCATCGGCCGCAACCGGTCACCTTTTATCATCGCCGAGATGTCTGGCAACCATAACCAATCACTGGAGCGGGCTCTGGAGATCGTCGAGGCTGCCGCCAGGACAGGCGCGCACGCACTGAAGATACAGACCTATACGCCTGACACCATGACGATAGACCTGGATGAGCGCGAGTTCCATATCAGTGACCCAAAAAGCCTGTGGGCGGGTACATCGCTTTACAAGCTTTACGGCGAAGCCTATACGCCTTGGGAATGGCACAAGCCGATCTTTGATCGTGCGCGAGAACTGGGCATCATCCCCTTCAGCACACCGTTCGATGACACGGCAGTCGATTTCCTCGAAAGCCTGGATGTGCCGTGCTACAAGATCGCCTCGTTCGAGAATACCGATCTGCCCTTGATCCGGCGTGTCGCCGCCACCGGCAAGCCATTGATCATTTCCACCGGCATGGCCACAGTGGCAGAGCTGGATGAGACAGTGCGTGCTGCACGCGAAGCGGGATGCAAGGACCTTATCCTGCTCAAGTGCACGAGCACCTATCCAGCCTCAGCAGAGAACACCAACATCCTGACGATTCCACATCTGCGCGAGCTGTTCGGTTGTGAAGTGGGCCTGTCCGATCACACCACGGGCGTGGGTGTATCAGTGGCCAGCGTCGCCTTGGGCGTCACCGTCATCGAGAAGCACTTCACGCTAAACCGTGCCGATGGCGGAGTGGACAGCACGTTCTCCATGGAACCGGCCGAAATGGCACAACTGGTAGTGGAGACGGCACGGGCATGGCAGGCGCTTGGACAAGTGAGCTACGGTCCGACCGAGGCGGAAAAAAAATCACTGGTATATAGGCGCTCCCTTTACATCACAAAAGATATGAAGAAGGGCGAATCTTTCAATCAACTTAATCTTCGGGCCATACGCCCTGGCTACGGTTTGGCTCCCAAACACATAGATAAATTCATAGGCAAATGCGCGGCCAAAGACATTAGTCGCGGAACAGCATTAACCTGGGATATGTTGGATACATCAAACTGATGACAAACTTTGTTCAAGACAATGGGCTGGATAAGCCAGCCAAAGTAGCCATTATTTGTTTGGATGGCGCAGTATCGTTATATGCGGATACATTGAGTTTCGTCGCGTGGAAATTGCGAGATGAAGGTGTGGAGGTCATTCGCTTTGGTTGCGGCGGAATATTGGAGACTTGTACATCGATCAATTCAACCGGAAAGATCGGATTGAGTGGGAGTGAAAAAGAAAGAATTTGCCAGCGATGTCGCACTGCTCAGCAAGAAGTAACCGCAGAAGACTCCTTTGAGGTAAACGCGAAAGATGGATCGGCGGAAGAAAATTCAGTTCGTTTTCTTGATGAATTAAAAGAACGACTCGTCTCCGGCAGCAGGGTTGCAGATGTATTGGACATGGAATACGCGGGGCTGCCTCTGTGCAGGATGGCTTTTTTTGACTATTCAATAGTTACCAAGTTGGCGCCTGATTCAATTCTGGATGCTTCATCGGCAGCTAGATTTGTTGTTGGTGTCAATGATCTGATAAAGCTGTTTCATGCTTTTGAGCGTTTCCGTAAACAATATGACGTAACACATATCGTTTATGTGAACGGCAACTATACGCAAAACACCTTGGCTCGGTATATCTTCGGCGAGAAAGGAATGATTTGTCTGAGCGTAGAACCACAATTGACGTCGCAGCACATACTTAACCACGTAATGCTGGCCTCAGACAGGCTAAGTCTACATCCGGAAGGCTTGCATCACTTCGACGAAAGCAATTTGTCGATCGATAAGAGTAGATTGGCAGATACAAAAAATGTGCTGGTCAATTTTGGCGCTCGTATCAGGGGCGCAGACTTTAATGCTTATACTTCGCTGGATGGGCAGGCCATTGCAACCGAAGAAGTGGCGCGTTTCGAGAAATTTCTGGAGACACACAAAAGAATCACTTCATTTTTTCTGAGTAGTGAAGATGAGTTAACGCCTCACATCATCACTCACGGTATTTCTGGGGTGGCAAATCCCAATCCTCTTGGGCCGTACAGAACGCAGTTGGAATTTACTGCCTATTTGTTGAAAGAGGCGACAATCCATCCAGAGACCGGATTTGTGATTCGCCTGCATCCTCGCATGGCAGCAAATAAGCGCGACCTTTTTGAGTCGCAAGAGCACCTTCGCTACAAGAGTCTTTTAGCTGAAATCAGTGTGCCAGAGAACGTTCTTGTCCTGTACGGGGATAGCAAGGTTTCATCATATTTCGTTATCAGTGAATCCGACCTCGTTGTTATCTCCTGGTCCACCATAGGTTTGGAGGCATTATTGCTTGGTGCGCCTGTTATTTCCGCCTTCCCTTGTTATTTGATGTATCCCCTTACAATGTTTTCTAAACAGCCAACGAATCAGGAGGAGATGGAAATTGCGCTGTTCAGCGACTCAAACTTTGGGGTTGCAGATGACACGAAGCTTCTGGCCTGGATGGGCATGGCTTACGAGGGGCAATTCTTCGCCACTGCAGCTCCAAGAGGACAAGGCGGGATGCTTGGGAAATTCTATCGTGTTGTTTATCGACTCTCAAAAAAGACGGGAATGCTGGACATAATTTATTGGTTGGTTAATACCTTCCTTCTGCGCCAGTTGATAATAGATTTCAAACGCTTATTGCACAGAAGAGAGAATGGGACTTCATCAGCAGAAGGGTTCCAGAAGGCATCTGATCGACTGCTGACAAGATATAGAAACAAGTATAGGCAGCTATTGAAGGAATATGGGCAAAGAATTAAGGGCGCGCAGTAATCAAAAAATTTCCTTCAACATATAAGAATGGTAATTCGATGTGATAAATAAAAAACTTTATTTCCACTTCCTGAAGGAAGGAGGTGTGATTCATTTTTTGATGTACGCGATTGGTCGCAGACGCTCTCTTACTCTTTTGGCTATAGCCTGTCTGATGTCTGTGCTCGACTTAGTTGGTATTGCGATAATTTTTCCTTTTCTTCGGGTCGTTACTGAGCCAGATTTTGCAGAGAAAATATTAGTACACACAGGTATTGGTGTGTGGGCCCCATCATTGATGCACAAACAGGTGGTCGGTATTCTAGGCGTTGCCCTCGTTTTCTTTTATACGACAAAAACATCCATCCAGTCATTTCTCTTGCGAATCCAGTCGCGGTTGCTGGCGCAGTTCACTGCAAACCAGACAAACGACGTTGTATCGCGTGTGTTAAATGCGCGCTACGCTGTATTCCAGCAAACACCAGCTTCTGAAATCGCAGGTACGGCTTATGCCAACACGGTTCACGCTTCGCTTGCATTAGCCGCCATTATCCAGGCAGTAAATGAGGGCCTTTTGCTGATCCTGATGTTTTTGGGATTTATATTTATACAGCCAATGCTCGCTTTTGGCACATCGTTGTTAGCGATATTGATTATCTTATTACTATACCAATTGGTGATTCGACGCTCTTCGAAAATTGGCCAAGAGCAGACCCGTCTTGAAAATATTCGCTATCGATTATTGTTTGCAATCGCAAGTGCGATCAGGGATATCAAGATCATGGGATTAGATAGTCTTTTCGATGTGCGAAATAGAAAAGTATCGAACGATTATGCTGAGATTGCCTGGCGCTCAAGTTTCAACAATGCGCTGCCCAGACTCCTGATTGAGTTCATCGCTTTGCTGGCAATTGTTGGCTTTTCCATGTTCGTTATATTTTTTGATATTTCACTGAATAAGGCAGGCCCATTGCTTGGGCTTATTGCCATAGCCACTGTCCGGGCGGTTCCATCTATGTCCAAGCTATTTAATGCAATCAGTGCATTTAGGTCATCCCGTCCAGCCGTTATCAGTTTAATGCAATTAAGAACGAGGCTGGCAAATGAAGCTGTTCTCCGTAAAGATGACACATTGCATTTTCAAAATGTAATTGAATTAAAAAACATCGGATTTCGCTATGGGGAAAAAACTGTCTTAGAAAATGTGTGCCTACAACTTAGACGAGGAGAGTCAATTGGAATAGTTGGCCCATCCGGCTCGGGTAAGACAACTTTGCTAGATTTATTCACGGGCCTTCAACAGGCCACAGCGGGACAGTTCGCGTGTGATGGAATAAGATTTGACCCATTTACTAGCCATTCGATCCAGAAACTTATTGGATATGTGCCGCAAACGATTACTTTGCTCGACGAAACGATCGCCTTTAATGTTTCCTTTGAAGAACAACCGGACTTCGAGCGGGTGCAGCGTGCACTGGCCATGGCAAATCTTCGCGGCTTGATATCTTCGCTGCAAGATGGCATTCAGACCAGGGTCGGCGAAAACGGGTTAAGGTTGTCTGGGGGGCAGCGCCAACGGATTGGAATTGCCCGTGCATTGTATCGATCTCCAGAAATTCTTGTATTTGATGAGGCAACAAGCTCGCTTGATACGCTTTCTGAAAAAGAATTAAGTCATGAAATTGAAAAATTGCGAGGGCAAATCAGTGTAGTAATGGTTGCACACCGTTTATCTACAGTGATGGCTTGTGATCGGATCTATGTTCTTTCTAATGGCACGATTGAGAGTAGTGGAACACATTCAGAGTTACTTCAAATATCAAATACCTATAAAAAGTTATATGCTAACCAACATGCGATGGAAAACTGAGGTGGCCTTAGTTATAGAAGGCACAATTGTGCATGAAGCTGGCTATAGGTTCAGATTGAGACGGGTTCAGGTGGTTAAAATAATGCGCGATGAATTGGATTCGCGATTGGCGAAAATACAGCAATCTATCTATGACAAAACTGGAAATTAATGATGACAATAAGAGACATATTTAATGAATTGAAGCCATTCATAAAGAAAATTAGAAACAGCTTATTCAATGTAATCAAAAACACCTCTTTTTATTTACTTAGGAAGCTAAATTCTGATTTTGACCTTAGTTGGGTTAATTCACGGAATACTCAAAATATCGAGCAGGGCACTAATCAAGTCAAAGCCGGTGTATCGATTAAATCAGCAGTGATAATAAATAATGATCAAGCACTACTTAATCAAGAAGTACTTGATTTTTATTTAAGAGGTATTTTCCCTGAAGAATCGGCCTTCAATCATGTAAGAAATACTTACTGTAATAATATGGTGGGCCTGAATTTTGAGGAAATTGATAAAAAACTAGAATCGCAATTACTTCATAATCTGACGGAAAAGAAAGACGGCTTTTCAGCATTGATGTGCCAAGCTTTTTTTGCGCATAAGGAAAAGAAAGTCAGTAATGAAAATGCCTACTCGACTAAAGACAAGCTGAATCCAAATGCTGTCTTTTGGCCAGACCCAACAGATTCAAAGCACAAGAGATCCTTGTATACAGAGCTACCTTTTGCCAATCAAATCCCATTGATTGATAAAAGTACAAAAATTGTTTCGGCTGGTAGTTGTTTCGCAACTGAGATAGCACACCTGCTTCAGAGAACCGGATATAACTATCTGATTAAAGAACAAAACAAAAGTGTTGAGGGAAGCTATGAATTTCTAGATTCAACTGAATTGCCCAATTCATCTGCGGCGTGGGGAACGATCTTCAACACGCCAAGCTTCAGGCAATTAGTTGAGAAGGCGTTTGAGGTTAGAGAGTTGCCACGCATACTGTGGACAAATCAACACAATGGAAAATTGAGATATCTTGATCCGTTTAGAGAGAACATTGCCTTCGTTAGTCCTGAGGCATATGAAGAAAACTACAATAGTCACATCAAGGCGGCTAGGGAAGCTTTCTTGGAGATGGATATTTTCATCATAACCCTAGGACTCAATGAAGTATGGTATTTCAAGGCAGATGGCTCGGTGTTTTCGAGATCCCCCTGGAGAACGGCCCCTTCATTGGTTGCTCATAAGGTGATGAGCGTAGAAGAGAACGTTAATGACTTGATGCTCATGGCGCAAATTCTAAGAGCCCACAATCCGAATGTCAGTATAATTTGCACATTATCTCCGATAGCTTTACACGCTACATTCCGTGCTAATGAGCAACATATCGTGACCGCAAACGCACACTCCAAATCAGTTCTGCGCGTAGCCGCAGAAGAATTTACCAAGCGCTGCAAAAATGCATATTATTTCCCCAGCTATGAGGTTGTAACTGTATCTACAGAACATCCATGGAAGGCAAATCAGAGACATGTCTCTAAAGACGGGGTTGACAACGTGATAAAGCTGTTTCATCAAATTTATTCTAAGTAGGGGATGGATCAATGTTAAAAAATTTGACTCAGTTATCGTGGTACTGGTTTTTATTGGTTTTCGGATCATTGGCTCATCTGGCGACTGGAAAAACACCAAAAAAATCACATCTTTCTGTGGTGGGACTATTTTGCAAAACGCAAGGAAGAGCAAATGACTTCCTATCGACGGTCTTATCGAAGATATACCCTCCATACAAAATAGAAGAAACATCAGGTGTTCTACAGAGCTTATCTACGAAGGAACAGGATGAGATTCAAAATAGCCTTGAAAAGGATGGATACCATGTTTTTAAGGAAAGATTATCCCCAGAATTCTGCGAGAGAATTCTTCAACAGTCGCTGAAAGTTGATTGTTTTCTGAGCGGTGACGAAGTGGTCAGAGAGAAAGGCCGCAATCAGCGTGCCAAATATGATCGAAATAACCCGAGGGCTGCATTCTACATTTTGCCTGAGGATGACATAACTGACATGAAAGAGGTTCAGGAACTAGTCTGTGATCCGACACTTATCAAAGTGGCCCAGCGTTACTTGAATGCCAACCCATTTTTAGTGGTATCAGCATGAGGTGGTCCCCGCACGTCAAGGATACGCCAGACAGTGAGGCAGCGCAGCTTTATCATTTTGATATGGAAAGAATTAAGTGGCTGCGCTTCTTTATTTACCTGACAGATGTAGATACTAATTCTGGGCCCCATTGTTTTATCAAGGGTACGCATCGCGCGGGTGCAATTCCAAAATATATGCTGGACCAAGGCTATGCACGACAAAGCGACGAAGTGATTTATAAAGAATTTGGCAAGGCAGCTGAAGTTGAGTTTACAGGCGTTAGAGGAACAATCATTGCTGAAGACAGCAAGGGATACCATAAAGGAAAAATGCCCAACAAGGGGGATAGGTTGCTACTGGCTTTTGAGCTTTCGGCCAGCACTTTTGGGGCGAATAAAAGACACCTGATTCGCAATGTGCGTGTGCCACAATTCCTTGAATTTTCTAAAAAATATCCAAGACTCTACCAAAATTTTGATTTTACATAAGAGGTGTTCCTATATAACGAAGCGCAAGTTTGGCTAGCGGTATGCAATATGCCTCCGCTTCGTTCAGCAGGGTGAAGACTTGGCTGGATCGGATGTTTATTATTAGCGCGCATCAGAAGACAGGGGCTCTTGCGAGCGCCATATTTGCATTAGTAGTGTTTCCCTCAGCGAGCATATTCAAAGCAAGATCAGAGTTGGCTTAAACATTTCTGTATTGGATTACTGCTGCGCAAGATATTAGGGGCCGAGAGTCAATCGCTATGAGACGGAGATGTCTACGAAATTGCTAGCACCTCAGAATCCAGTAGTAAGACTTCCGGTTTGATCGCCGTCAAGCGGCAGTTGCAGAGTGCGACCGTATCTATGTCATTGCGCATGGACGCATCGAGGATAAAGGGACGCAAAAAGTTGCTCTACAGGCGCGAGTTGTATCGCGACTTGTATACGCTGCAAACCACGTTCGCTTGAATCCAAAAAGAAAGAAAAGAAATCCATGTCTTCAAAATCCATAGACAAATTAAAAGCTGTTATCCGGAATATCGTTCCGGTCGGTCGTCTATCATATTCACAGGAAGGCGAAGATCTAGTTTTGGCCCGCATCCTGGGTGAACTGGGAATTACAACGGGATTTTTTGTTGACATCGGTGCTCACCATCCGGCCAGGTTTTCCAATACCTATTATTTCTACCGCCGCGGTTGGCGCGGAATCAATGTCGATGCGCTCCCGGGGACGAAGAGATTGTTCCGGCGCATGAGATCACGGGACATTACCATCGAATGTGGAGTGGGTTCGCAAGCAGGTGTTCTGAAATATTTTGCTTTCAATGAGCCGGCGTTGAATACCTTTTCGGAACAAGAAGCAATAAAGAAAAACCGTCCGCCTTACCACATTGTCGAGACGATCCAGATACCGGTGGTGACGCTGAAACAGATTCTGGATGAGAATTTGCCGAGTGGAACCGGCATCGATTTCATGACGATAGATGCGGAAGGATTTGACCACGAGATCATCATTTCCAATGACTGGGCACGTTACCGTCCGCGCGTGCTGCTGGTTGAGCTGCTGAATACGGATATTCAAAATTTGGATGCCAATCCCACTGCGCAGGTATTAAAGCAACATAACTACCGGATCATGGCCAAGAGCTTCAACACCTTCTTTTTTGTGGCAAATGAGGCCTTCCCCCCAAAAGTTTAATAGTGCAATGTTTAATACTTCTAGCGAGATAATCAAGTGAACTGTGCGCCAGTCACCTTGTTCGTCTACAACCGCCCCGATCATACTCGGCGAACCGTGGAGGCATTACGAGCAAATGCGTTGGCGAAAGAAAGCGACCTGATCGTATATTCCGATGCGCCCAAAACCGAGGCTCAGGCGGAAAAGGTGCGCGAGGTCAGGAACTACGTTCGAGAAATTCAGGGATTCAAATCGTTGACTGTCATTGAACGCGAAACGAATTACGGATTGGCTCGTTCGATCATCGAGGGAGTCACAGCGACACTAGACAAGTATGGCCGCATCATCGTGCTGGAAGACGATATGGTGACTTCTCCGTATTTTTTGACATTTATGAACGAGGCGTTGGAAAAATACGCAGATGATAGCCGCGTGATTAGTATTCATGGCTATATGTTTCCAATAGCAGAACATCTACCCGAAGCTCTTTTTCTTCTTGGCGCTGATTGCTGGGGTTGGGCAACTTGGAGTCGTGGATGGTCAATTTTCAACGCGGATAGCAAATTCTTGTTGGATGAATTGAAGCGTCGCAAGTTGATTCGTTCATTTGATTACAATGGCACCTACCCGTTCTCCAAAATGCTGGAAGATCAGCTCAAGGGCAAGAACGACTCATGGGCTGTGCGGTGGCATGCATCAGCCTTTCTGGCGGGAAAATTAACGCTTCATCCTGGTCGAAGCCTGGTGCAAAACATAGGAAATGATGATAGTGGTACACATTGTGGAGATTCGTCAGGGCTGGATGTCAGATTAAGCAGCACTCCCATTAATATTGACAATGTTGTTGTTGAGCCGTCAGCTAGAGGAAGGCAAGCTTTCGAGATGTTTTTTAAACAGTTGAAGGTTGGCCGGGTTCAACGAGCAGTACGAAAAGCCAAGTCATGGTTGAAATTGGAATGACAATAGAAAAGTCACGAACTTGATTAGATATATTTGATAGAGATAACCATGAACTGTCCACTCTGCAGTACTAAAGAAAGTCTAATAGCCAAACGCACGAATATGGCTGATTTGAGGACACGCTGGAATTCTGCGTTCGGTTTCGATCCGTTCCCGAGCGATTATTCACATGATCATATTGACAAGAAAAAATGTTCAACGTGCCATCTGGAGTTTTTCGACTCACCCTATTACGGGGATGCAGACTTCTACTCTAGGATCTCGAAGAATTCCTGGTATTACGAGCAAAGCAAATGGGAGTTCGACGTGGCAGCCGAGATCGTTTCCAAATTAAAGCCAAAGGATCTGCTGGAAATTGGTTGTGGCAACGGCTTCTTTCTGGAAAAGATATCAGCATTGGGTTCGAACGTCGAGGGTGTGGACATCAATAAGGATGCAGTTGCGTCCTGCAAGACACGAGGTCTGAAGGTAGAGGCAGGTGATGTATTTGATATAACCAGATCATACGACATGGTGGTCTTGTTCCAGGTATTGGAGCATATGGAAAATGCGAAAGAGCTGTTCGAATTTCTTACAACGAAATTGGTTCGTCCAGGCGGGTTCCTGATTATCGCGGTACCAAATCCGGACGGATATTTGAAGGAAATGGATATCAATTTGCTGGATATGCCGCCTCACCATAATTCCTGCTGGGGGCTTTCAACATTTGAATATTTGAATACACAATTCGGTTTGCAGTTGATCGAGCACAAAAAGGAAACCATAAGGTATGTGCACTATCTTGGCTTTCTGCAAAATGTCATCGGCGACCATGCCAAGCTGACTTCGGCATCCTTGATGACGAAGATGTTTTTCAAATTGCAATCTCTGGTTGTTCGAATGCTGGCGCCGTTGACCTATGTGCGCGACCGCAACCAGATCGATGGACAAACACATTTGGTAGTCCTTAAAAATGTCCGATAACAAGTTCTCTCTTGTTGGTTACTACCGGCGCAAGCAATTCTTCCCAAGCGGGATAGGGATATTTATCAATCCTTTTTATTTTGCGCGCAAAGGGCTGGTGAAACACATTTCAGAATTGGCAGTTCATGTCACTGGCAAGACATTAGACGTGGGGTGTGGAAGCAAGCCGTATATCCATCTTTATCGATCGCAAGAATATGTCGGTCTGGAAATAGACACGCCGCAAAATCGTGCAGGGAAAAAAGCGGATCACTTCTATGACGGCAATCTGTTTCCTTTTGCCGATTCGACCTTTGATTCCCTGGTGGCGAACGAAGTTTTCGAGCATGTCTTCAATCCTGAACAATTCCTCGGCGAAATTCGCCGGGTGCTCAAACCAGATGGTATGGCACTGTTGACCTTGCCATTCGTGTGGGATGAGCACGAGCAACCATACGATTTTGCGCGTTACTCATCTTTTGGGATCAAGTCGCTTCTGGAAAAGCATGGCTTTGAGGTCGTCGAGCAAAGAAAATCAACGGATGATATACGTGTGATCTTCCAGCTCTTGAACGCTTACATTTTCAAGATGACGCTCACGAAAAGAACATGGGTCAATCTGCTCTCTACCTTATTGCTCATGGCACCTGTCAATATTCTGGGTGAGTTGATGTTTATTATCACTCCGCGAAATCCCGACCTGTACCTGGATAACATCGTGCTGGCCAAGAAGGCTGTGCGAACATAAGGGCCGAATTGGCTCGGTGATCGATATTCATCATTTCTAGCGAACATAGGCTTATGAGCTCATATGCAAAAGCAAAGGTACTGATCACCGGAGGACTTGGATTCATCGGCTCGAATCTGGCGCGCGCACTGGTGGCGCAGGGAGCCGAGGTCACCCTGGTGGATAGCCTCATCCCCCAATATGGAGGGAATGCATTCAATATCGACGACATACGCGACAGGGTGACGGTGAACGTGTGCGATGTACGCGACCCCTTCGCGATGGCATATCTGCTTAAGGGGATGGACTATCTGTTCAACCTGGCAGGGCAGACCAGCCACATGGATTCGATGTCAGACCCACAGACGGATCTGGAGATCAACGCTACTGCACAATTATCCATACTCGAGGCATGTCGCAAGGCCAACCCGGGCATCAAGATCGTCTTTGCCAGTACGCGCCAGCTTTATGGCAAGCCAGACTATCTGCCGGTCGACGAGAAGCATCCGATCCGCCCCGTGGATGTGAATGGCATCAACAAGCTGGCCGGCGAGTGGTATCACCTGCTCTATAACAATGTGTACGGTATCCGCGCCTGTGCACTTCGGCTGACCAATACCTATGGCCCGGGCATGCGAGTGAAGGACGCCCGGCAGACTTTCCTGGGTATCTGGGTTCGGTTGCTGCTGGAAGGCAAGCCGATCAAGGTCTTTGGCGATGGCTTGCAGTTGCGTGATTTCAACTATGTGGATGATTGTGTCGAGGCAATGATGCTTGCCGGGGCAAACGATAGTGCCAACGGCAAAGTGTACAACCTGGGCAGTACGGAGGTCATTGGTTTGAAAGCGCTGGCTGAGATGATGATCGGCTTGGGTTATGGAGGCACTCTCGAACTGGTGCCTTTCCCGCCTGAACGGAAGGCGATCGACATCGGCGATTACTACAGCGATTATTCCATGATCACGAACGAGTTGTGTTGGCAACCAAAGGTCGGCCTGCGCGACGGTCTGTTGCGGACCATGGTTTATTATCAGGCGCATCGCCGCCATTACTGGGATGAAGAAGCATGATTCTGATGAATGATTTCAAGGCGGAACCCGCTGAGTTGCGCGAGGCGATGTTGGGCGCCGCACGCCGAGTGCTGGAATCTGGCTGGTATGTGCTTGGCAACGAGGTGGTTGCCTTCGAGAGGCAGTGGGCCGCAGTTTGTGGCGTCGACAATGCAGTCGGAGTTGGCAATGGCATGGACGCGATCGAGATCGCCTTGCGTGCACTCAATATCGGTCCGGGTGATGAGGTGATCACCACCCCGATGACGGCATTTGCCACAGTGCTGGCGATCATTCGCGCTGGTGCGATTCCTGTATTGGCGGACATCGATCCGCAAACTGCCTTGCTGTCGCTGGAGAGCGCCGGGCGTTGTGTGACAACCAGGACGAAAGCGCTTTTGCTGGTACACCTGTATGGTCAGGTACGGGCGATGGATGCATGGATGGCATTTTGTTCCAGACACGGCATTGTTCTGGTTGAGGATTGCGCACAAGCACATCTGGCTTCATGGAAGAGTAAGGTGGCCGGCAGTTTCGGTTCGGCAGGGGCATACAGTTTCTACCCAACCAAGAACCTGGGGGCACCGGGTGATGCGGGGATGCTGGTCACCAATGATGAGGGGATCGCACAGCGCGCAGGACGCTTGCGCAACTACGGACAAAGTATCCGCTACCAGCATCCCGAACTCGGGATGAACAGCCGGCTGGATGAGATCCACGCTGCCATGCTGGCAGAGCGGCTGAAATGGCTGCAGGAATTCACCGAGCGCCGTCGCCAGATCGCCGAGGCGTATCAAACAAGGATCACCAATCCTTTGATTCGAAAATTGGCTGTGCCGGAAGGGACTTCGTCGCATGTATATCATCTTTATGTGATCACCTGCGAACAGCGCGATGCACTCCAGGCATATTTGCTGGAACGCCAAATTCAGGCGTTGATACATTACCCCATTCCTATCCATCATCAGGAACCTTGCAGGACCATCGCGCGCGATCCTGAAGGACTGGTGCAGAGCGAGGTTCACGCCCTCAATTGCCTTTCACTGCCATGCCATCCGCAGATGACTGATGGCGATATTGAGGCTGTCATTTCGGCAGTAAACTCGTTTCACGGGAAATAGGAATGCCGGCCAAACATATATTCTGCACGCTGTTCGATTCGAATTATCTTTCTCGCGCGCTGGTTATGTTCCATTCACTTGAGAAGACAGGGGACGACTTCGAACTTTATGCCGTGTGCTTCGATGATATGGCATATCAGGTCTTGATGAAGCTTGAACTTCCGAATCTGATCGCCATCCCCTTGGCAATATTTGAATCGCCTGAAGTGCTAAGCGTCAAGGGACAGCGCACGGCGGGTGAATATTGCTGGACTTGCACGCCGCATGTGATCAGGTATGTCCTGGATACTTATAAGCTACCGCAAGTGACCTATCTGGATGCGGATCTCTGCTTTTACGATAAGCCTTCGCTGCTGCTTTCTGAATTCGAAGAAAGTGGACAGTCCGTGCTGATCACGGAACACCGCTATACCACGCGCTATGATCAGTCAGCGACCTCCGGTATCTACTGCGTTCAATTCATGACGTTCAAGGCCGACGAACGGGGAATCAAGGTGCTCCAGTGGTGGCAAGACCGGTGCATCGAGTGGTGCTATGCCCGCTATGAAGATGGGAAGTTCGGCGACCAAAAATATCTCGATGATTGGCCGCAACGTTTCGATGGCGTTCATGTACTGAAGCATGTTGGCGGCGGTGTCGCTCCCTGGAACGTGCAGCAGTACATTATCAGTCGAGATGACGATGGAAGGATCCTGGTGGATGGGGCGCCGTTGGTCTTCTTCCACTTTCACGGTTACAAGCATTATCTCGATGGCATCCACGATCTGGGCAGTTATCGACTCGATCTATCGGTCATAGATTTCCTGTATCGACCATACGCGCGCGCATTATCCAGCGCAAATGCAGAGATCATCGAAGTGCATCCCGGTTTTGACCGTGGCCGTTCGGCGCGCCAGATCTCATGGAAAACGCCATTACGAAAATTGAAGCGTTACCTGAGAGGGGAATTCAATGAATATCGATTTCAGTGAATCAATTTAAGTCGCGACTGCGCTTGCAGGGCGGCAAATATCATTGGTAATGGCGCATAGCGAACACATTGGTTTGGATGTGCTGGAATGAAAGCAGACCGGGATGAGCATGGGAAATAGAGTGAAGATAAGTATCGTTACCGCCACCTACAACGTGGCGAAAGATCTGCCGCATCTTATCGAAAGCCTGCGCCATCAGACCGACAAGGATTTCGAGTGGGCGGTAGCCGACGGCGCATCAACTGATGGAACTGTAGATTTGCTTCAGTCCGTTACCGATATCAATGTCGTGATCACATCCCAAGCGGACTTCGGTATTTACGATGCATTGAACAGGGCGATCAAGTTGTCGTCGGGCGATTATTATGTGGTGGCGGGAGCCGATGATGTGTTTGCACCTGATGCAGTTGCCAACTTTCGCAGGGAAATCGAACATTCCGGGGCTGACATCATTGCGGCAAAAGCCATGTACGGGCTGAGGTGCCTGAAAGTCAAGAAAGGCCCTTCCTGGCTGTTGGGCGACTTGTCATATATCGCAGCACATGTACTGGCGACCGCGTTCAGAAAGAGCCTGCATCTCACCTATGGCTACTATTCAAGACTGTACCCTATCGCGGCAGATCAATTCTTTGTGATGAGGGCATGTTCCGGAGGGGCAAGGCGCTATGAAAGCGATTTTGTCGCTGGGATGATCGGTCAGGGCGGGGTCAGCAGTCTGGATCGCGTCGGGAATGCCACAGAGATGTTCAGGGTCCAGGTGGCGTTGGGGCGATCGATCTTCATGCAGACATTGTTGTTCTTGCTCAGACTATTGAGATCGAAAAAATGAAGAGCATGGCCAAAATGATTCGGCACGGGTGAGCGATGATGCAAGTATCGATAACGGGTGCAACCGGGCTGATTGGCCGGCGTCTGGTTCGCTATTACGAGGAGAATGGCGCGACCGTCCATATTCTGTCTCGTGAAGTTCAGGAAAACTTGGGCAAGAACACCAAATGTTTTCAGTACGATTTGCGCAGTTGCAGTGCAGACGATCTCGCAGATTTCGTCGCAGGAAGTGATGTCGTCTTCCATTGTGCAGCCGAGTTGCATGACAGTTCGACGATGTACAGTCTTAACGTACAGGGTACGCAGAAGCTGTATGAAGCAGCCAGCAATGCAAAAGTGCACCGCTGGGTGCAGCTGAGCAGTGTCGGAATCTATGGTCGGCCGCGGGTCGGGATGATCAGCGAGAGTTATGCACCGGATCCCCAAAATGACTATGAAAAAAGCAAATTGGAAGCGGATGAGTGGCTGCTTGCACAGTCCCGACAAGGTAAAGTGGAATTGGTCATACTCAGACCCTCCACGGTATTCGCCAACGATATGCCTAATCAATCCTTATTTCAGCTCTTCCGGGCAATACAGTCCGGAAAGTTCTTCTACATCGGAACGAAACAGGCACAAATGAACTATGTGCATGCAGACGATGTACTGACCGCGCTGGTGTTGTGTGGCCAGCATGAGGATGCGGCAGGGGAGACATTCATCGTTTCAGAAAACATCAGCATGGCTGATTTCATGGATATCGTGGCCAGCCAACTTCGCTGCCGCCAGCCCTCTCTGGTTATTCCAGAATGGACAGTGCGTGTACTTGCCGGACTGTTTGGCTGGATGCCGTGCTTTCCCCTGACTGCTTCGCGCATCGATGCGTTGACCAATCGCTGCATCTTCCTCGACAGTCATATTCGGGAGAGGTTGGGTTACCGGCCCTCCCTCTCGTTACGGCAGGGGCTTGTGCAATTTTCCGGCAAATTCACTGGAGGAGAATAAATGCCTAGCCGAGCATTGCATAGCAAAACCGCTTGCCGCACGCGCCCGACTGGATATTCACATTCCGTTTGGAACTGGCTGTCGAGAATCGGGACACACAATTGAAAGTGAAGATTTGTTTGGTGGTTTCCAGCCCCATGACGGTGAATGCATTCCTGCAGCAGCCGATCAGGCGTCTTTGCCAGGATTATGATGTTCATGTGGCGCTCAACCTCGAATCCGGCGAGTCCTTGCGCGGCCTGGAAGAGATGGTCACGATCCTGCCTGTCGCTATCGAACGCAAGATAGCCCCGTGGCAGGATCTTCTGGCGCTTTGGCAGATGATTCTTTTGTTCCGGCGCCATCAGTTCAAAGTGGTCCACTCGGTCACCCCCAAGGCAGGGCTGCTGGCGATGCTGGCGTCACGTCTGGCCGGTGTCGATATCCGTATCCACACTTTCACCGGCCAGGTTTGGGTGACCCGCACGGGTCTTGCCAGGCAGATCCTCAAAGGTATGGATAGGCTGATTGCGCAGCTCGGCACCTATGCGCTGGTGGACAGTGCATCGCAGCGGCAATTCCTCCTCGACGAGGGGGTGTTGGCGGAATCCGGCTCAGGCGTTCTGGCGCAAGGTTCGATTTCCGGCGTGGATACAATGCGGTTCTGCCCGAATGCGGAAGCCAGACAACGGATACGCGGCGAATTGGGAATTGCCGAAGGGGCGACCGTCTTTCTGTTCCTGGGGCGGCTCAATCGCGACAAGGGCGTGCTGGATCTGGCGGCAGCGTTTGCCGGTCTGAAAGATGGTCGGCCACATCTTCTGGTGGTTGGGCCGGATGAAGAAAACATTTCGCAACAAATGAAGGCACTGACAAAGCATTGCCGGGAGAGAGTGCATTTCGTCGGCTTTGCCTTGAAGCCGGAAGAATATATGGCTGCGTCGGATGTGCTTTGTCTGCCCAGTTATCGCGAGGGCTTCGGCAGCGTGGTGATCGAGGCCGCAGCGGTGGGGATACCTGCCATCGGGTCCAGGATTTACGGTGTGGTGGATGCCATTCAGGAAGGGCATAGCGGGCTGCTGTTTGAGGCGCGCGATATTCAGGGCCTGCGCGCAGCCATGGAGGCAATGAGTGGGGATGGCGGGCTTCGTTTGCAATTCGGAAAGCAGGCGCGCGAAAGGGCAATCGCTGTATTTGCCAGCGACAAGCTGGCGACAGCGTGGCTGGAATTCTATCGGGCAAGGCTATGAAACGCGCATTTGACCTTTTTGTCGCATTGCTGGTGCTGAGTCTGACGTGGCCGCTGATCCTGCTGCTCGCATTGCTGGTTCGGATCAGCCTGGGTTCGCCCATCCTGTTTCGTCAGCAACGCCCCGGGCTCGATGCCAAGCCATTCTATATCTACAAGTTCCGTACCATGTTGCAGACCCGCGATGAGCATGGGGAATTGTTGCCGGATCGGGAACGCATGACGCGCGTCGGCAGTTTTCTGCGCAGGTTCAGCCTGGATGAATTGCCCCAGTTGTTCAACGTACTGCGGGGCGAACTGAGCCTGGTTGGTCCCAGGCCGCTTTTGATGGAGTACCTCCCCCTTTATAATGCCGACCAGGCGCGGCGGCATGCGGTCAGACCCGGCATCACTGGCTGGGCGCAGGTGAATGGCCGCAATGCCATCAGCTGGGAAGACAAGTTCAAGCTGGATATCTGGTATGTCGATCACTGGTCTTTCTGGCTCGACATGAAAATTATCTGGTTGACCGTAAAGAAAGTGGTGCGATCCGAAGGCATCAGCCAGGCCGGGAATGTGACGATGGAGAAATTCAAGGGGACTGCATCCAGCACCGGAAAAGGCCAGTCATGAGCAAAAAAGAAACGTCGATGCCAGACAAGGGCGTCCTGATTTTCGGCGCAAGCGGGCACGCGAAGGTCGTCATCGATATCGTCGAGAAAACGGGGATGTTTTCTGTGCGGGGATTGTTTGACGATAACGCCGCACTGCACGGCCAGCAGGTCTATGGATATGGGGTGATGGGAGGCAGGGACGAGATCCTGGCACGGGATACCCCGAAGCTACATGGTCTGGTAGTGGCGATAGGAAGCAATTCGATCCGGTCCGAGGTCGCGGCCTGGCTGATCGCCCGGGGCGCTTGCCTGAGCGAAGCGCTGGTGCATCCTTCGGCCCAATTGGCTCGCGGTGTGCAGGTGGGGGCTGGCTCGGTCGTCATGGCCGGGGCGGTGATCAATTCGGATAGCCGGGTAGGCCGCAACGCGATCGTAAACACCGGTGCAATCATCGATCACGATTGCATCATCGGCGACGGGGTACACGTTGCTCCGGGTGCGACGATCTGCGGCGGCGTCGAGGTCGGCGAGCAGGCCCTGATCGGTGCTGGTGCCGTGGTCCACCCCAATGTGCGTATCGGCAACAAGGTAACAGTGGGTGCAGGAGCGACGGTCCTCGACAATATCGAGGACGGCATGACGGTTGTCGGTTCGCCGGCAAAACCGATTAGATGAGAATATGAAAACAGAAAACAAACCGAACAACAGACCTGTCTTCCGGCCCTGGCCACACTATGGCGATGATGAAGTCGCGGCTGTGACTGCCGTCCTGCGTTCAGGCAAGGTCAATTACTGGACCGGCGATGAAGCGCGCCAGTTCGAGCGCGAGTACGCAGCATATACCAACACTCGTTACGCCATCGCTTTGGCCAACGGTACCGTGGCTCTGGAGCTGGCCCTGTATGCGTTCGGCATCGGCCAAGGCGATGAGGTGATCACGACCAGCAGAACATTTATTGCTTCTGCCAGCGCAGCCGTGATGCGCGGTGCGATCCCGGTCATTGCGGATGTCGATCCGGTCAGTCAGAACATCACTCTGGAAACGATCAGAAGGGTTGCGACCCCGCGCACCAGGGCCATTATCGCCGTACACCTGGCAGGCTGGCCATGCGAGATGGATGCAATCATGGAATTTGCCGATGCGCACGGTATCAAAGTGATCGAAGATTGCGCGCAGGCGCATGGCGCGACCTATCGTGGCCGCCCGGTGGGATCGTTCGGCCACGCGGCAGCATTTTCCTTCTGCCAGGACAAGATCATTTCTACCGGCGGCGAGGGCGGCATGCTGGTCCTGAACGACGAGGCGGCATGGGAAAAGGCATGGGCATTCAAGGACCATGGCAAGAGTTTCGATGCGGTCTACAACCGCCGGCATCCCCCCGGGTTTCGCTGGCTGCATGACTCCTTCGGTACGAATTGGCGCATAACCGAGATGCAGGCAGCCCTTGGGCGCATCCAGCTCGGGAAACTGGCAGGCTGGGTGGCGCAACGCCGTGAAAATGCGGCGATCCTGACGTCCGCGTTCTCCGGAATACCGGGGTTGCGTGTTACCGTGCCGCCAGCGGAGATCGGCCACGCATACTACAAATATTATGTCTTCGTTGAGCCGGAAAGATTGCGCAGCGACTGGAGCAGGGATCGCATCATGCAGGTGATCAGCGATGCAGGTGTTCCATGTTTCAGCGGCTCATGCAGCGAGATCTATCTGGAGAAGGCCTTTGAAGGCACGCCGTCGCGCCCCGCTGAAAGACTGCAAGTGGCCAGAGAATTGGGCGAAACCAGCTTGATGTTCCTTGTTCATCCCACGCTTGGCGTAGAACATATGCGGCATGCTGCCAGCGTGGCCGGGGAAATCATGCAACACGCAGTCAAATGATCAAAACCCCCAACTTGATTTCACAAGGCAAGACACCATGAAGAGGCCACATATTCGCAGCCTGATTGCTGCAATTCACGATGCAATCGCGACGGTCATCGCATGGTATTTCGCCTATCTCTTGCGTTTCAATTTCTCGTTGCCCGCGGAATTTTTTACCGACATGCTGCGCACACTGATCTTCATTGTGCCGCTGCAAACGTTGATCTTCTGGCGCTTCGGCTTGTATCGGGGTGTCTGGCGCTATGCCAGCATTCCGGACTTGCATCGCATTCTTCTTGCGGTGTTGCTGGGCGCGACTTGCATACCGCTGCTGTTCATGATGATCCGGCTCGAAGCGACAGTGCCGCGCTCGGTGCTGGTACTGTACCCCATACTCCTGCTGCTGATCATGGGTGGCAGCAGGCTGATATACCGTGTCTGGAAAGAGCGGGCGCTATATATGGGTATGGACTTGCATGGCGAGCCGGTCATTGTTCTCGGTGCTGGCGATGCCGCAGTGAGTCTGTCCAGGGAACTCGCGCGCAGTCGCGAATGGCGCCTGATCGGCTTCCTCGATGACGACGCGAACAAGCAGGGGCGTACGCTGAATGGCATCAAGGTGTTGGGAAAACTGGACAGCCTTCCGGAATGGGCGCAGAGGTTTGGCATTTCCCAGGTCATCATTGCCATGCCGTCTGCCACCCATCAACAGCGCAAGTATGCGATCGACCTGGCAAACCGCAACGGCATCAAGGCATTGACCGTGCCGGCTTTCGACGATCTGTTGAGCGGGCGCGTTTCCGTTTCGCAGTTGCGCGCAGTGGAGCTGGACGATCTGCTTGGGCGCGACCCGGTACAGCTGGACGATGCAGGGTTGCATCAGCAATTGACGGGCAAGGTCGTGCTGGTTACGGGTGCCGGCGGCTCCATCGGTTCTGAGTTGTGCCGCCAGATCGCCCGTTTCGCACCGAAGAAACTGGTGCTGTACGAGGCCGGCGAATTGGCCCTGTACAATATGGAACAGGAATTGAATAAGGCATTTCCGCAACTCGACATCGCCTATCTTGCGGGCGACGTGCGCGACGATATACGGTTGGAACAAGTGTTCGCCGAGTACAAGCCCAGCGTGGTGTTCCATGCTGCAGCCTACAAGCATGTGCCTTTGATGGAACGATTCAATGCCTGGCAGGCAGTGCGCAACAACGTGTTCGGCACCTGGCGTGTGGCGAGCTGCTCGCAGAGACACGGTGTGGAGAAGTTCGTGCTTATTTCCACCGACAAGGCGGTCAATCCGACCAATGTGATGGGAACCACCAAGCGTATGGCCGAGATCGTCTGCCAGGGCTTGCAAAAGCCGGACGGTACAGGTTTTGTCATCGTGCGCTTCGGCAACGTGCTGGGCAGCAACGGCAGCGTGATTCCCAAATTCCGTGAGCAAATCGCAAAAGGTGGGCCGATCACGGTGACCCATCCCGAGATCACCCGCTTTTTCATGTCGATCCCGGAGGCCGCACAGCTGGTGATGCAGGCCGGATACATGGGAAAGGGTGGCGAGATTTTCGTACTCGACATGGGGGAGCCGGTGAAGATCGTCGATCTGGCAAAAGACCTGATCCGTCTTTCCGGTTTGAACGAGGGCGACATCAGGATCGAATTCACCGGGCTGCGACCCGGCGAGAAATTGTACGAAGAAGTCCTTGCGGACAGCGAACAGACATTACCTACGCCGCATCCGAAATTGCGCATTGCCCGGGCACGTCAGGTCGCCCCGGCTGAATTCCAGGCAATGCTGGATTGGGTAAATATCGACTCGGCTAAAAGCGATGAGGTCGTGCGCGAACAGCTGCGGCACTGGGTGCCGGAATATACGCCAACGCCCAATGGGCCTTAATGGGAAGCTGTTTAAGGCTCCCGCCGCAATTTCAAGCGTGCAGGAGGCTACCCCGGGCGTTCTTTATCATGGGTTGGTGGGCGTCATAGCAAGTCGTTAGTGATAAGATTCGCCCCGCATTTGAGCGGATGAATCACCATACAGCTTGCAGCAAAAGTTGCAATCCATACTAAGCGGTCTAGAGACTTTCATGAGCCATTACTCACCTATAGTAGCTGCGCTGGTCACCATGTTGTTGACCACGCTCATTCTTATCAGCAAATTCGGCAAGGAAATGCCGGATGCTCTAAACGACACTTCCGTGCACGATGCGCAGATTCCCCGCATCGGCGGCGTGGCGGTGATGGCCGGTTTGCTGTCGGGGTGGGCCCTGATGCTCACTTCTCTGAAGTGGTGGATAGTGCTTCCGCTGATCGGGCTGTTCATCGTCTCCCTGCTGGATGACATGCGCAATTTATCGGTGAAACAATGTTTATCGGCACATGTGGCGGCGTCAGTTATTCTGGTTATCGGCTCGGGTGTGTTTGTCCAGCAAGGCCTGATTGCGGCACTGCTGCTGATCCCGCTGACGGTGTGGATGATCAACCTTTACGACTTCATGGACGGTGCGGACGGACTGGCTGGCGGCATGTCGCTCTTTGGTTTCAGCATGTATGGCGCCGCCGCGCTGATTGCACATGACGATACGCAAGCGATGCTGAATTTCACCGTTGGCGCGGCGTCGCTCGGTTTTCTCTACAACAATTTTCACCCTGCCAAGGTTTTCATGGGCGATGCCGGCTCTGCCCCACAGGGATTCCTGGCTGCCGGCATGGGGCTGTGGGGATGGCAGCTTGGTTACTGGACGGCGTGGTTTCCCCTGCTGGTATTTTCGCCATTCATCGTTGATGCCAGCGTGACGCAAATCCGGCGCACCTTGAGAGGGGCGAAGATTGCCGAGGCACACCGCGAACACTATTATCAACGCGCGATTGAAATGGGTTGGAGCCAGAGCAGCGTTGCGTTGACTGAGTATGCGTTGATGCTGGGAGCAGGTGTAACGGCCTTGTCTGTTTTGGATCAGGCCGTTCCATGGCTGGCTTTGCTGATCTGGGCTGCTATCTATGGGGGCTTGATGCTGGCACTCGATGCGGCATGGAAAAAATTCATGCGGGCGCAAGATGCACAGGGATGAGCATATCCTGATATCAGGCGAGCATTAGCCATGCCCGCGCTCTCGGTTATCCTCATCACCAGGAACGAAGCCGCCAATATCCGCGATTGCCTGCAATCGGTGGCCTGGGCGGACGAGATCATTGTCGTGGATTCCGCCAGCAGCGACGCAACTGCCGACATTGCCCGCGCAATGGGGGCCCAAGTATATGTGCATGCGGACTGGCCCGGTTTCGGGCCGCAAAAGAATCGCGCGCTGGGCTATGCCAGCAAGGATTGGGTGTTCTCCATTGATGCGGACGAGCGGGTGACGCCGGAGCTGCGGGCAGAGCTTGAACACGCCATGCAGACCGCAGAGACCGATGGTTATTACTGTCCGCGCCTGTCCCAGTTCTGCGGCAAGTTCGTGCACCATTCCGGCTGGTATCCGGATTACGTGCTGCGCCTATTCAAGCGCGGGTCAGGCCGATTCTCCGACAGCCTGGTGCATGAGAGCGTGCTGCTGACCGGCAGCTCGAAGAAATTGAAGAGCCCGCTGCTGCATTACAGCTATCTCACCACCGACGACGTGGAGCGCAAGGTGGAGCATTACTCCAATGCCGCCGCACAACAGATGCTGCAAGCCGGCAAGCGTTCGAGCTGGCTAGGCGCGGCACTGAGCGGGGGCTGGGCGTTCGTGCGCACTTACCTCATTCGCCTGGGCGTGCTGGATGGTGTTGCCGGCTGGAACATCGCGCGCATGAACGCGCGCACGACCTACCTGAAATACCGCAAGCTTGAAGCCTTGCGCGCAGCGCAGCGTTAGCCCAAAGCCCGCTTCAATCTGCTGCGCAGCAATTGCCAGCGCAACTCGCGCGTGTCCTCGGGCTCACTCAGAATCAATCCTTGCGCAGGTTGCCCGCGCCGCAGGTAATAGCGGTCGAACACCGACTGGCGCATGCCCCACTTGTTGAGGAACTGTTTGCCACCGTCGTTCTTCTTCACCTTGCCTGTGGATTTGCACTGGAAGTGGTAGACGAAGGAATTTCCCACGCCGAGGAACACGCGGCAGCCCGCGTGCCACAGCTTCATCGAGAAATCATTGTCGCTGCTCATGCCGGGCGAGAACTCGCTGCTGTACCCGCCGACCTTGAACCACCAGCGCTTGCTCACCAACGTTGGCGGCCAGGTCGCGCCGTTCCAGTCGGCCTTGTGCTGTTGCGGCAATTCGGCCAGCAGGCGCGCTTCGTCGAAATTTGCGGCATCGCTGCCGTAATCGCGCACGATCACGCAGGGGTTGTTGGTTTCGCGCGGCTCAATCATGGTGCCGGAAAGCATGAACAGGTCGGTATCCAGCTGCTTGAGCCTGTTGATCAGGGCCACATCCCAGCCGGGGCAGCAATACATGTCGTCGTTCAGGTAGAGGATGTAATCCTGCGTGGCATGTATGGCCGCTTCGTTCACGGCAAGGCAGATGCCGATGTTCTCGGGCGAGGCGGTATGCGTGATTCCTTGAGCGCGGATCCATTCCAGCGAGCCGTCGCTGCCGTCGTTGACGTGCACGATGATCTGGTGCGGATAGGCGGAGTTCTGCCGGATGCTGCGTATGCAGAGCTGCAGCAGCGCGAGGTTGTTCCAGGAGGGGATGATGATGGAGAACATGGTTATCCGTTCTGAGGGGCAGGTTTGCGGGCGCGGATCAATACGTTCTGCCCGGTATGCGGGTTGCTGGCCTGGGAGCGGTGTTCCTGCAGTTCCTTGTCGTAGCTCCAGATCAACAACTTGAGTTCGTTCAGCCACGAGAATGAGCTGGGTTGCTGATTGCTACGGCTGACGCGGTACACCACGGCAGAGCCGGCGGAGTAGGTGCTTGCCTCGTCCACGTCGAAGCCCGTGCGCCGAGTGAGTTGTTGCAACGATTCGACGGTGAACAGGTGCAAATGGCGCGGTGCCTCCCAGCCGCGCCAGAAAGCGCCGAATTCGGCGGCGCCGAGGCTCAGTGCATTGGGCGTGGTCATCACCAGCAGGCCGCCCGGTTTCAGGATACGCAGGCATTCGTGCAGTGTGGTCAGAGGATCGTAGAGATGTTCTATGGTCTGGCTCATGGTGACCACGTCGAAGCTGTCTGCGGGCAGGGTACACTGGGCCAGGTCGCCAACGTGGGTCTTGATGCCGTAACGGGCAGAGACCTTTTTGGTCGCCTGTTCGTCGAAATCGGTGCCCTCGACCTGCCAGCCTCGCTTCTTCATGCGATTGAGGAAGCGGCCGCCGCCGCAGCCCACGTCCAGCAAATGGCCCGCAGGTTCACGGGACAGGGTCATGAAGCGCAGATAATCGGCTTCGCGCTTGAGTCCGTTGGCAAACCACAAGGGCAGCAAGCCCAGCCGGATGAAGCGATGGGCCAGGCTGAGCATGGCCTTGGCCAGGCGATGGCCGGATTTGCGCGTGTGGGTATGATAAGTGGCATAGGCCTTCCACAGTTCGGAAGGTGGCGGTGCAGGGTCCAGCCAGTACACCCCACATTCCGGATTGCTGCAACGCTGGAAACCCCATGTGCCACTGAGATTGCCGTCCGGGTCGGCGATACCGGACTGAACGAGCTCCCCTTTGGCGCCGCACAGGTCGCATAGAGGGCGGGGTTCGCTTGTTATACTATCCATATTTCGGGGTTCGAATGGGTCAACGTGCGCATTCTATAACGGCGCCCCAATATTTAGAGGCAGGATGAAGATAATTCACATCGTTAGGCGCTATGGACCGGCTGGCGGGATGGAGCGCTACGTTTGGGAGACCACGCGGGAACTAGCAAGACTCGGGCACGAAGTGCAAGTGCTATGCGAGACCTGCGTGGCAGAGAAACCCGCAGGAATCACGGTACACGAGCTGGGGACGATGGCCTATCGCCCGCGCTGGCTCTATTACTGGCGCTTTGGCCGGCGTGTGGAAAAATGGTTGCATGCTCATCCGCAACCGGGCTGGATCATCCACAGCCACGAGCGCGTCGGCGTGCACGATGTCACCACCTTTCACGGACCGCCGTTTGCCTCCGTGCGCGACAAACCCTGGTGGAAGCGGATTTCGCTGCGCGTGGCGATGCAGCTCTATATGGAAAGGCGCGAATTGCGTGTGGCGAAACGCATCGTGCCGAATTCGGAGATCATTGCGCGCCAGCTGGCCCATTATTATCCGGAGTATGCAGACAAGCTCACTCAGCCGGTCGTGCCTGGCGTACTGCCGGGAGCCATACGCGCACTGCGGAAGGTGCCGGCCGATGGCGGCATCATCGGTTTCGTCGGCAGGGAGTGGCAGCGCAAGGGCCTGCCGCTGGCAGTCGAGATCGCCGCCCAACTGCGCCGCGCCCGCCCGAACCTAGAGCTGTGGGTGATCGGGCCGGACGAGCGCGAAGTAAAACACCTGTTCACGGAATGGCAAGGCGGCTACCGCTTGCTGGGCTGGCGCACAGGTTCAACCCACTTTCAGGAGATCGACGTGCTGCTGCATCCGGCAAAAGCCGAGCCATATGGCATGGTCATCACGGAAGCGATGGCGGCACGGGCCCCGGTGGTCATCTCGGATGCATGCGGGGCGGCCGCACAGGTGGATGGCGAAGCAGGCCGGGTTGTACCGCTGGCGGCAACTCTTCAACCATGGGTGGAAGCGGTGTCTTCCCAGCTTGATAGAACGCAGGCACCGCCGATATTCGTGCGTGGATGGAATGTCGTTGCAGGCGAATGTGTAGCCGTTTACGATTCGCTAGAGAAGGAAATTGAGCGATGATACTGGCGCGACAACGTTATCTGGCCTATGTCGAGATGGCAGTGATGGCGTTGCTGCTGATGTATCCTGGCCTCATGCTTGCGGTGCAAGGAGGCATGAATGGAGTATTTTTGCTGACTCTGCTGCTTGCCTTGGCGGTCTGGCTGATACGTCCGAGCGGCGTGAGCGCTGTGGTATGGCAACATGAGTTCACCCTCTATACCGCGTCCATGTTTGGTATGTCGGCAGCGATCTTCATCAGCCAAACTCATCTGCAAGCCTACACCGCGCACCCTTATGATGCGGCATCGCGTTACTGGCTGGGAATCCCGGTGTTCCTGCTGCTGAGCCGCCTTCATCCGAAGATCTTTGCGACGCTGCAAACCGGATTTCCCGTGGCAGCCATCGTTGGCTTGCTGATGGCCCAGAATCTGGGAGTCAGCTATGGAAACAGAACAGGCATCAGCAGACTGGACCTGATCCATTACGGCGACTTTGAATTGATCCTTGGAGTGATGTCGTTATTCAGCATCGACTGGTTCGGGCGAGATGGCTTGCCGCTGCGAATGCTCAAGGGATTGGGCTTTATCGCTGGAGTCTCGGCATCTTTTGTTTCCGGTACGCGCGGCGGATGGCTGGCGATTCCCGTATTCATTGCGATCTTCATATACTTCAAGACAGCCAGGATCTCCTGGAAGATGCTGGTGATGACCGCGTTTGCCGGGATAATTGCTATTGCACTGGCTTATTTCGGGAGTGCCACATTCCAGCAACGCACCAACGAATTGATCCATGACGTCTCGGTATTCAATCAGGGAAGCCGCGACACTTCCACAGGAATACGCTGGCAGCTATACAAAGCGGCTGCGGAAATTTTCTCGCGCCATCCGGTTTTTGGCGTAGGGCTGGAAGGATTTGCACTTGAAATGAATCCGATGGTGGAAGCGGGGAAGATAACGCCGCTTGCTGCCGAACTGGGACGGGGTGAGGTTCATAATGACATTCTTTCCAAAGCGGCGGGGATGGGAATTTTCGGACTTGCAGCAATGCTGGCGATCTATTTTGTACCGTTCGGGTTGTTCTGGCGGGCGGCCGCATCTGCATCCGGCCAGGTCAGGCGTAGCGGCATCCTGGGCATCACATTTGTCAGCGGTTTCTTCGTTTTTGGCTTGACCGTGGAATTCCTGAATCTGACCATGTCCACGGCGTTCTACAGTTTTACCGTTGCTGTCCTGCTGGCAGCCTGCTACAACATTCACAACGAAGTTGTGCACAAAATCGCATAAAGGTACCTTCATGTTTAGTATCGTCATTCCCAGTTGGAACAACACCAACTATTTGAAGAACGACATTGAAAATTTGAAAAAGTACCAAGTTCGTGCACAAGAAACTTGTATATCTGAAGGATGACTTAATGTAGGGTAACTGAACTACAGAATGCATAGTTTACTAAAGAGGAATTTGATGAAAGCAGTCATCCTGGCAGGTGGTTTGGGCACGCGCATTAGCGAAGAGACTTCGGTTCGTCCGAAGCCCATGGTGGAGATCGGCGGCAAACCGATCCTTTGGCACATCATGAAGCTTTACTCGGCGCACGGCATAAACGAATTCGTTGTTTGTTGTGGTTACAAGGGCTACGTCATCAAGGAATACTTCGCCAATTATTTCCTGCACATGTCGGATGTGACGTTCGACATGGAGCACAACAAGATGGAAGTGCACCAACGCTATGCCGAACCGTGGAAAGTGACCCTGGTGGATACCGGGGAAGAAACCATGACTGGGGGGCGTTTGAAGCGCGTAGCAAATTATGTCAGGGATGAAGAAGCGTTCTGTTTTACCTACGGCGACGGTGTGGGGGATGTCAACATCACCGAGCTGATTGCATTCCACAAGGCGCAGAAAGTGAAAGCAACGCTGACGGCGACAATCCCGCCTGGCCGTTTTGGAGCACTCGACATGAGCGGCAGCAAGGTCAATAGTTTCCGCGAAAAACCGCAAGGCGACGGCGCCATGATCAACGGGGGCTTCTTCGTGTTGTCCCCGCAGGTCATCGACTATCTTGCCGATGACAAGACCATCTGGGAGCGTGAACCGCTTGAGCGCTTGGCAGAGGAAGGTGAGTTGGCTGCATTTCACCATAACGGCTTCTGGCAACCGATGGATACCTTGCGCGACAAGATGCATCTTGAGGAACTATGGCAATCCGGCAAGGCGCCATGGAAGGTATGGAAATGACCATGGAATTCTGGCGCGGCAAGCGCGTGTTGCTGACCGGACATACTGGCTTCAAGGGAAGCTGGTTATCGCTTTGGCTGCAATCCATGGGGGCGCAAGTGGTAGGTTATGCGCTGGCTCCGCCGTCCAACCCAAGCCTGTTCGATGTCGCCGAAGTGGGCCATGGCATGACCAGCATCATCGGCGACATTCGCGATCTGGAACATCTGCGCGAAGTGTTTGCTCAGCATAAACCCGAGATCGTGATCCACATGGCAGCCCAGGCACTGGTGCGCTATTCCTATGTCGAGCCGGTCGAGACCTATTCCACCAATGTGATGGGCACGGTGAATCTGCTCGAAGCGGTTCGCAACACGAGCGGCGTCAAGGCCGTGGTGAATGTGACCAGCGACAAATGTTACGACAACCGCGAATGGGTGTGGGGCTACCGCGAGAACGAAGCGATGGGCGGCTACGATCCATACAGCAACAGCAAAGGTTGCGCAGAGCTGGTGACGGCGGCCTACCGCAACTCCTATTTCCATTCCGAAAAATACAAAACACATGGGGTTGCCGTTGCCTCTGGTCGGGCTGGCAATGTCATCGGTGGCGGCGACTGGGCGGAAGACAGGCTCATTCCGGACATCATGCGCGCCATCACGCAAGGCAAGCCGGTCAATATCCGCAGCCCGCATGCCATCCGGCCTTGGCAGCATGTGCTGGAGCCACTCTCCGGCTACCTTGTTCTGGCACAAAAGCTCTATGAAGAAGGTGCAGCTTACGCCGAAGGCTGGAACTTCGGGCCCAACGACGAAGATGCCAAACCGGTGCAATGGATTGTAGAGAAGCTGACTCAAGCCTGGGGTGAGGAGGCGAACTGGAAGCTGGATGGCGGCGAGCATCCGCATGAGGCACACTACCTGAAGCTGGATTGCTCCAAGGCAAAGGTGCGACTCGGATGGCATCCAAGGTGGCGCCTGGAAGATGCATTGGGCGCGATCATCGAATGGCATAGGGCATATCGGGATGGGCAAAGCATGCGCGAACTGACGCTGCGTCAGATCAGCGCATTCGGCAATAGCAATCATGGACATTGAGCCGGGAGTTTGAAGTGGACAAAGCAGAACTGAAACAACAGATATTGAATCTGGTCGAGCAATACAGCGCGTTGCAATATGCGGCAAAACCCTTCCAGGCCGGCAGCAGCGTGGTTCCTCCTTCCGGCAAGGTGCTGGGCGCTGCCGAGCTTAAGAACATGGTCGAGGCCTCCCTGGATGGGTGGCTGACCACCGGGCGCTTCAACGAAGCTTTCGAAAAACGTTTTGCCGAATTTGTCGGTGTGCCCTATGCACTGACCACCACCTCAGGTTCGTCGGCCAACCTGCTGGCTTTCACGGCACTGACCTCGCACAAGCTGGGTGCGCGCGCGCTGAAGCCGGGCGACGAAGTCATCACTGTTGCAGCTGGTTTCCCCACCACCGTGAACCCCATGCTGCAAAACGGCATGGTGCCGGTGTTCGTGGATGTGGACATCCCCACCTACAACATCGATCCGCAGAAGATCGAAGCGGCGGTCAGCCCAAAAACCAGAGCCATCATGGTGGCGCATACGCTGGGCAATCCGTTCGATCTGGATGCCGTGATGGCGGTAGCCAATAAACACAACCTCTGGGTCATCGAAGACTGTTGCGATGCGCTCGGATCGCGCTACAAAGGGCGGCATGTGGGCACTTTCGGCCACATCGCCACCTGCAGCTTCTACCCCGCGCACCACATCACCATGGGCGAGGGCGGCATGGTCTTCACCAAAGACCGCGACCTGCGCACCATCATCGAATCGTTCCGCGACTGGGGCCGCGATTGCTACTGCGCGCCGGGCTGCGACAATACATGCGGCAAGCGCTTCGGCTGGAAACTGGGTTCCTTGCCAGAGGGCTACGACCACAAGTACACTTATTCACATCTGGGTTACAACCTCAAGATCACCGACATGCAGGCCGCCTGCGCGCTGGCGCAGATGGATCGGCTGCAGGAGTTCGTCGAAACGCGCAAACGCAACTTCGCTTTCCTCAAAGAACGCCTGAAATCCTGTGAAGAGTTTTTGATCCTGCCCGAAGCTACCGCAGGCAGCGAACCTTCCTGGTTCGGCTTCCCCATTACCCTGCGTGAAGCGGCCAGCGTCAATCGCGTCGAACTGCTGAGATACCTGGACCAATACAAGATCGGCACGCGCCTACTGTTTGCCGGCAATCTCACGCGCCAACCGTACTTCGAAGGCCGCAGCTATCGCATCAGCGGAGAGCTCACCAACACCGACAAGATCATGAATGACACCTTGTGGATCGGCGTGTACCCCGGTTTGAGCGAAGAGATGCTGAGTTTCGTGGTTGAGAAGATCGAGACGTTCTTTGGCGTCAATTTCTAAAATGACGCAATGACAAGGAAGCGCTGTGAAAGCATCTGACGCACTTGCCAAATTTTTGATCGCCCACCGGGTAAACACCTGTTTTGAGCTTGTGGGCGGAATGATCACGCACATGCTTGATAGTCTTGCCGAATCGGGCCAGTGCAGCATCATTTCGATGCACCACGAGCAATCGGCGGCTTTTGCTGCGGAAGGCGTGGCCAGGTACACCAAAGGTAAAACAGTCGCGGTGGCCATGGGTACCAGTGGGCCGGGCGCGACCAACTTGATTACAGGGATCGGCAGTTGTTGGTTCGACTCTGTACCCTGCCTGTTTATCACCGGGCAGGTCAATACGCGTGAACTGAAGGGCGATCGCGCGATCCGTCAGCAGGGATTCCAGGAGCTGGACATCGTCGAGGTCGTGCGTTCGTTGACCAAATATGCAGTGCGGTTGGATAAACCAGAAGATTTGTTACCGGAATTGCATAAGGCATTGTCGGCAGCGCTGAGTGGGCGGCAAGGCCCGGTACTGCTGGATATTCCCAACGACGTGCAACGGACAGAAATTCCAGACGCCTTGGTCGAGCAATGGATAAATACTCCATTGGAAATACACACTGGTCCCGAGGTTGCAACGCACGTCCTGAAGGAATTGGGGGCGCTGTGCAAGGATGCCCGGCGTCCGCTGATCTGTATAGGTGGCGGGGCACGCTGGGCCGACTCGATGGACGAATGGCTATCAGCAGCTGATGCGCTGAACATCCCCTATGTATCCACGTTGATGGGACATGAGCGAGTGGTTGCGCGGAAGAGTTACTTCAACATGATTGGCAGTTATGGTAATCGTGAGGCTAATTGGGCGGTGCAGAACTGCGATTTGTTGATAGTGGTGGGCGCGAGACTCGATGTCCGACAGACGGGCGCAGATGTGGATGATTTCGCGCGTAAAGCGCAGATTATCCAGATCGACATCGATCCCGGGCAACTGGACAATCGGGTGCGGGCTGACCTCAATATCTGCGCGACTGCCGAAAGCTTTTTCAAAGTGTTTTCATTTGGCGAGGCTACCTTTCCCAAGCTGGACCCAGGCTGGATTGCTGAACTGGCTAAACGGAGGGATCAAGCGCAATTCAACGAATATATGGATTGGGAGATCAGCCCCAGCGAATTCTTTGGCAAACTGAATCGTGTTCTGGACAATCGACGGGTCGATTATGTATGTGATGTCGGCAATCACCAGATGTGGGCAGCACAGAACTTGAGATTGTCTTCTGGCCAGGCTGTGCATTACAGCGGGGGAATGGGAGCAATGGGGTTTGCATTCCCCACGGCATTGGGCGTTGCCATGCAATCCAGAAACAAGGTCGTTGTGATCTCGGGTGATGGCAGTATGCAGATCAACATTCAGGAGTTGGATACATTGCATCGTCTGAACCTGGACATGACCATCATCGTGATGAATAACGCAGTGTTGGGCATGGTCAAGAATTTCCAGGACATGTATTTCGATGGGCGGGATCAATCGACAAAAAAAGGTTATAGCAGTCCTTCCTTTGCTGACATCGCCGCCGCATACCGGATTGCAGCATATCGAATTGGCAACGCAGAAGATGTGGATCGTATCCTACCCATGATCGCCGATCACAAGGGGCCGTTACTTATCGAAGTCATGATGGAGGGTGCGACGGAATGCCGTCCGCGATTGGCCTTTGGCTCGAAGCTGGATGAGCAGTATCCCAAATTGAGCGCCTGAACCGAGATACGATGAAGATAGCGATTCTCGGAGCGACCAGCCAGATTGCCAGGGACCTGATCGTGTCGCTTTCCCATGCGACGGACGATCACTTGCACCTGTTTGCGCGGCGCACAAAAGAGGTGTCGAACTGGTTGTCCACCAATGGACTGGTAGGACGCTATCCGGTAGATGGATTCGCAGAGTTTGCCAAGCGGGAATTCGATGCTGTCATCAATTTTGTCGGCGCTGGAGATCCAGCGCAGATAGCGCGGATGGCAGGTTCGATCTTTGAAGTCACGCTACGTTTCGACGAGATGGTGCTGGAATATTTGCATACACATCCGGCATGTCGCTACCTGTTTTTGAGTAGCGGCGCAGTCTATGGCTCAAGTTTCAATGAGCCGGCAAGGCGCGATACCAGAGCTGTAATATCGATAAACGACCTGGCTCCGTACGAATGGTATGGCGTGGCGAAGCTGCATGCGGAGTGCCGACACCGGGCACACCCAGGACTTTCTATCATCGATATTCGTATATTCAATTATTTCAGCCACACTCAAGATATCTCCGCCCGCTTTCTGATCTCGGACGTTCTGCGTGCCATACGTGATAAAACAGTACTGAAGACCTCATCTGATTACATCGTGCGCGATTTCCTGCATCCGATGGATTTTTGCAATTTGGTCGAGGCTCTGCTGGTGGCACCACCTGCCAATGCGGCAGTTGACTGCTACAGCCTCGCTCCGATCGACAAGCAAAGTCTGTTGGAGGCCATGCACAAGGAGTTCGGATTGCGCTACGAGTGCGTTACTGCAGCTGCAGGTGTGAATGCAACAGGCAATAAGCCACATTACTATTCCTTGAACACCCGTGCGGCAGAATTCGGGTATCGTCCCGTTCTTACTTCGCTACAAGGACTACTGCAGGAATCAAGGATCATTCTGGCCTGAGCTGCCTTAGACATACTGGAAAATATTTAAAGTGTGTCAAATTTTACCTGGAGTGGAATCGCTTGCCCGATTTGCTAGTCACTATTAAAAATTGGATGCGCAATCTGACCAGCCTTGTTGACCAGGTTCTGGTGTCGGGGGGCAATTTCCTGACCATCGCGATCTGTGCTCACCTGCTTCCTCTTTCAGAACAGGGGAAATTTACCTATGTCTTTGCCAGCTATATGGCATTGCTGCTATTGAATGTGGCTGGGATATTTCAGGGAGCGGCAGTTCGAGCTCCTGCACAAGACAATTCATATCAAATATCTTTGGCTAGATTGCAAATGCTGCAAGCACTATCTCTATCTTTGCTGGTCTGTGCAGTTTGGTTAGGTGCCGGAAATTTCTTTGGCTGGCAAGCAACACCAATTGAGGCCGGGTTGTTATTTGCATTTCTAATTGTGCAACAATTGGCTGATTTTGACCGGCGCTCTGCTTATATTTTTTCAGGAACAAAACGTGCCATATATTCGAGTGCCGCACTTTACCCTTTGCGTGTTCTAGGTCTATTGATCATCAGGCCTGAATCGATAAGCCAAGTACTATTGGTACTGATTGTGAGCGCGCTTGTCCCTGCGATTTCTGCGCTTGTTACTGCAAGCAGGAAAAGATCTGCCGACATACCGTCCTGGGAAAGTGCAATAAAGGGTCATCTAGCGTACAGCCGATTATTCATCGCGGGTGCGCCATTGGGATGGCTGTGGTCTTACATCCCAGTATTTATGTTGGGTAACATGCGCGGCAAAGAAGAGGCAGCCTTGCTGGCCAGTATTCGTGGCATATCCGGCGTAGCGAATGTGTTAATGGAACAGCTGGAAACAAAGGTAGTGGCAGATTGGGCGCGCGCGCGCCATGGAAATGGTGTGCTTACTATGGAAAAGGCTGCAATTCGTTTGCTTAAGATGGGGGCATTCTTCTGGTTGATCGGCTTGGCGGTGACCGTGGTTTTTGGCCGTGAAATTGTGGCCTTGGTGCTGGGTAACCTTTACATACCGCATTGGCAATTGCTGATCATCGGATGGGCCGGGTACGGCGTGTATTTTCTTGCGCGCGTATCCGGCATCAAGCAGCGTGCTTTAGGCTCAATCCAGATAGAGTTCATGGGAAATTTGTTCGGAGTTCTGGCAGCGATAATAGCCGGCTTCCTGCTGATTCCGGCTTTAAGTGCAGCAGGTGCCGCTTGGGTGTATGTGATAATTGCTCTTGCTATGTTGTTTGGTCAAATGTACTTGGTTAGAAAGTCGGTGCAAAAGTGAAAGATTTATTATCGATCTATATTCCCACAATAAACGAAGAGATAAATCTCCCACAGTGCTTGGCAAGCGCGAGTAAGTTGGGCGCAACTATTTATGTGGTGGACTCGAATAGTGCTGACCGGACAATTGAGATCGCAAAGGAAGCCGGGTGTGTCGTGGTGACAGGCAACTGGCGTACGTTTTCTGAAAAAATGAATTGGGCGATAAGCGAGCTGCCTATCAGGACTCCATGGACATTGCGCATAGATGCAGACGAATGGCTTACAGATGAATTGATTTTGGAGCTGAAGGCAAAACTGCCCGTTACGCCTGAAGAGGTTGGTGCATACAGTATCAATCGCCGGGTCTACTTCTTGAATCGCTGGATTCGACATGGCGGCATGTATCCACTTTGGGGGGTGAGGTTGTGGCGTACCGGCAGAGCTAAGTGCGAGGTCAGGGAACTCGACGAGCATATGGAAGTTACTGGGCGTATTGTGAATCTTCAGCACGATATCGTAGACGAGGGGCAGCGCGGCTTGTCACATTGGGTGCAAAAACACAATCAATATGCGGATGCAGAAGTCAGGGAGATTTTGCGAGTACAACAACCAGAGGGCTCATCTAATACGCTGATTCACCAAGCGGCCAAAAAACGTTGGTTGAAAGTCAATTTATATTACAGGTTGCCAATGTTTTGGCGAGCCCTGTTTTTCTGGATATACCGCTATTTCTTTAAGTTCGGGTTTCTGGATGGTATCCCTGGATTGATATATCACACCCTGCATGGATTCTGGTTCCGTTTTCTGGTTGACTCGAAGCTTTATGAAGTGAAAACAACAAACAAGAACGCACAAGGAATTGGCTCGCGGTGAGCGACTTTTAAAACGCTGAGTGGCGCCAACTTGGAGCCGACTCATTTTTCAGCAGCCATATTGGCAGGGCAAGAATCGGATAAATAGACTATGAACAACACTTCGCAGCGAATTTCGCTGTCAGATATCGGCTTTGGGCTAATTATTGTTTCCTACTTTTTGCTGGTGTTCAGCTCTCCCATGCCGATTAAGATTGGTGTACTGGAGATCGTAATGGGGATTGGCCTGACAATGGGGGCCTCGTTATTGATACTCTCACTCATTGCAAGAAAAAACACAGATATCATATTGCCGATTTTGTGCATTGCGTACTTTTTAATGGCACCGCTGCTGATGGGTGTTGTACGCGGGAATGATTTTGCTGATATGGCTAGGGATGTTGCGCCGCTTATGTTTATGGCTGCGCTTCCGTTGTTAATCACATCGCTGCCGCAAGACAAATATGCAATTTATCGCTTGCGTGTCATGCTGTTTGCCATACTCGCAGTTGGGCTGGTGAGTGCATTACAGTTTCATCACGGAATAATTAAACTGTTTGGCTCTATGGAGACCTATATTGCACGTACTGGCCCAATTCCAGTGATGCCGCTGAAAGAGCCAAATGTCTTAATCGATCAAACTTGGTCGGTATCTGGGTTGGAAAACATAGACTATCCAAGCTTAATGTTGAAATGTCAGGATCCTGCAATTCTGTTTACGGCTATATATCTATTGTGTGTCGGAATTTCCCATGTCCTGGTGAAGCCAAGACGGTTGCTATATGGGATATTCGCATTGGGCGGTGGTGCATTTTGTGTCTATGAATTTGCTGCACTTGGCTTGCGTGCATTCTGTGGATTAACTGCATTGACGTTAATTATTTATGCGGTATACCTCATTAGGTCAAGAAAAGTGTCATTGGCAAACTTAATGGCAGCAGGTGTGGTTGGTTTATTGTTCACATATTCGCAGATAGTCAATTTTGCAACCCAGATGTGGGCTAAGCAACAAGCAGTAGGATTGAGCGGCAGGCCGGGAGAGCTGTATTCGGCATTTGGCACCATTTCGGAAAACGTAGCCACCTTGTTGTTCGGGGTCGGCTGGGGCGGATTATTATCCAATCCAATATACGATGCTGCAACCACTCGCTATACTCATTCCCTGTTTTCATACTGGCTGCTCAAAACAGGTATTGTTGGCCTCGCGGCGTTAGTGTTATTTGTGAGCTTGCTGATACGGCGAGTCGATTTAAAATATGTCTGGAAGTCTAGTCATCGCTTGGCTGTTTTTCTTGCCGCATCCGCGGTGATCATTATTGGTTTATTTTTTGAGCCGACATATAAGATGTTGAGCTATGGACTGATTGTTGGTTTGTTATTGGCAGAATATGCCAAACCGCTTGCCTCAAAGCAGGAACCAAATACCATATTCTAGCCAGTTTGAAGTTGTACGTTGTACTGCGTTGCCGCCATGTCTGCTTTGTTGATCAATTGCATATATTGGAAAGCGGCGATGAGATGGCGGAGCTGTTTGTATTGGCGTCCTCGTTAGGTTAATAAGAGAGCAATATGAATTCATCTGCAGGAGGCACTAACCAGCCGCAAAGAGTGGAAGCGCTGGATTCTGCTCGGGGATGGGCAATTCTGGGCGTGATGGCAATCCATGTTTCACAGGCAGCACCATTGCCACAAGGCATTTTGCAGTTGTTAGCGATCAATGGCGACATGGGAGTGGAACTGTTTTATGTCTTGAGTGCCTTCTCATTGACCATGATGTTGCACGCCAGAGCGATTGCCGGCCAACATAGTCTATCGGGCTATTTTATGCGCAGGTTCTTTCGAATAGCGCCGATGTTCTGGTTTGCGCTGGTTCTGGCGGTACTGATTTTTTTTGGTAAAGCTTCCTTTTGGGCGCCTGATGGAATAAGCGCGATGGATGTTTTCTTGACGTCCCTCTTTTTGCATGGCATTCATCCAGAATCGATCAATGCAGTCATACCTGGCGGGTGGAGCGTGGCGGTAGAAGCAATGTTTTATTTGATACTTCCTGTGATTTACAGGTACTCGCGCACCACTTTCTTGGCGTTGATGTGGTTGCTCATAAGCGCGGGGGTATATTTTCTGTTTGGTAGCGTTGCACAGGCATATTTCGATCAGCATCTTCCGGCTAACGCAACACATTTGTCAGAAATTTATTCCTGGTATATGTCTTTGCCGGCACAGTTGCCGGTATTCATGATGGGTATTATCGCTTTCATGGCAATTCAGGAAGAGCGATGTAAACCCGCCCATGCTTATGCAGTTGCATGCGTAGGAGCTCTTCTATTACTCAGTATGCCGATCTCGGCAGACAACCATATGTTGCCCCGGCATATTATGTGGGGTGGTGTTTTCGCCATGTTCATTATTGGCAATGTTCAGAAACCATTTTTTCTGTTTGATAACCCGCTACTGCGCATATTGGGAAGAATAAGCTACAGCGCATATTTGTTACACTTTTTTGTGCTTATATATGTTGGAAAGATTTTCAGGCATTTGACGATTCCGGCAGAACTCAAGTTTGCATTGCTGTATTTTGTGGTGGTTGGGATAACGTATTTTCTGGCTTCATGGAGCTATCGAACGATTGAACTGCCAGGTATGAGAATTGGCAGTGAACTTTCGAGGCGATTTGAGTGGGATGACAAGAAAGTAACTTATGGGAAATGATTGTTTGGTATGTCTGGCTCCAACAAGAGAGGTTATTGACAGGGTACTTGATACTCGCTTTGGTATTGGAATGCCGTACAAGATTTCCAAATGCACTGTCTGCGATCTTGAGCAAACCATCCCGTTGCCGAACCAGTTGGAAATGAATTCGCTCTATGAACAGTTCTACAATTTCAGCGGAGAGAGGAATACCCGCTATACTCAACTAAGGGAAAAATTTGTTAATTCGATCGTTTATCGGATATGGATGGCGATTGATGGAGACATCTCGTTCCACAAGATGAGTGGGGCCGGTAAATTGCTCGACGTTGGATGCAATGAAGGCCGAGGTCTGGAATTCTACCAAGGTCACGGTTTTACCGCTGAGGGACTGGAACTGAACAGCAAGGCAGCGGAGGTCGCTCGTCGTAAAGGTTTTACTGTGTACGGCAGTACGCTGGAGAATTTTACTACACAGAACAGGTACGATGTCGTTGTACTCTCCAATGTGCTGGAACATTCGCTAAACCCGGTAGATATGCTTCGGCATATTCACCGGTTGCTAAATGCAAATGGGCAAGTGTGGATCAGCTGTCCCAATAGCCAGAGTTGGTTGCGTTCGGCATTCGGACGTTACTGGATCAACTGGCATGTTCCCTTTCATGTGGTGCATTTCTCTTCGGGCACGCTCCGGGAGATGCTGAAAAAAACGGGATTCGAAGTTGTCAGCCTGCGTCAGGAAACGCCAGCTTTGTGGGTTGCGCATTCGCTCATCGCCAGGCTTTTTGCCAAGCCGGGATTGCCTACCAGGCAGCTGCGATCCGCACCGCTGGTTGCGGCGCTGATCTTGTTGATCCGCGGTTTGTTCTTCCCAATGTTATGGCTAGGCAATCTGAGCAAGCGAGGTGATTGTTTGGTCGTTGTCGCTCGCAAGAAATGACATGCGCATTTTGATCGTTGGCATCAATTATGCCCCCGAACTCACCGGCATTGGAAAATACAGCAGCGAGATGGCCGAGTGGCTGGCTGCAACCGGGCACCAAGTGCGGGTTGTGACGGCACCTCCCTATTATCCCGAATGGCGCGTCGCTGATGGTTATGCGGCGTGGCGATATGGGAATGAATCCAGGCGCGGAGTCTCGGTCTGGCGTTGTCCGATATGGATTCCAGCCAGACCCTCTGGTTTGAAGCGCTTGTTGCATTTGGCCAGTTTTGCGCTATCCAGTTTTCCTGTCATGCTGCGCCAGATATTCTGGCGACCCGATGTGATAATAACCATCGAGCCCCCTTTGTTTTGCGCGCCTGCTGCATGGCTGTGCGCCAGATTGTCTGGCGCCCGGGCTTGGCTGCATGTACAGGATTTTGAGGTGGATGCAGCGTTTGACCTGGGGATACTTAAGGCGCAGTGGATGCGGCGTATCGTCAGCAAATCGGAAAGCTGGCTGATGCGCCGATTTGACAGGGTCTCGACGATCTCGCCCAACATGGTCCGTCGTCTGATACAGAAAGATGTCGCTCCGGAAAGGGCGGTATTGTTCACCAATTGGGTGGATATCGATGCCATATTTCCAATGAATGCGCCAAGTGCAATGCGGCAGCAACTGGGCGTTGCGTCAGGCACCGTCGTGGCGCTGTATTCCGGCAACATGGGCGAGAAGCAAGGACTGGAGATCGTGCTGGAAGCTGCAACCAGATTGGTCGCTGAACAAGATGTCCAGTTTGTGTTGTGCGGCGATGGCGCGGCGCGCGAGCGATTGCAGCAGAAATATGCCGGTCTTTCAAACGTACGCTGGTTGCCGCTGCAGCCGTTGGAGCGTCTGAATGACCTGCTCAATATGGCGGACATCCATCTTTTGCCACAGCGCTCGGGAGCGGAAGATCTGGTGATGCCATCGAAATTGACAGGGATGCTGGCCAGCGGGCGTCCGGTCATTGCGACCGCGAATAGCGGGACGCAGATCGCTAGGGTTTTACCTGATTGTGGGGTATTGGTCGAGCCAAATAATATTGGACAATTTACTGGGGCAATTCTTCAGTTGGCCCATAATGCGCCAAAGCGTAACGAGATGGGGAAGCATGCGCGCGAGTACGCACTTGCACATTGGGCTATCGAGAACGTATTGCAAGAATTCGACAAACAACTGAGAGAGATGTGAATGCCTTATCGCAAAGGAATGATTCGCCAGCACGGCAGTGAACTGAGTATCTTCCATCGCATGCTGGACGTGGCGATTATCCTGGTTGCTTTATGGGCTTGTGCAAAAGGATATGGAGTTTCTCTGGATCTCCATTATCAACTGGCCGGCGCGGTTGCCGTGCTCGGTTTCATGTTTTTTGCAGAGTGGTATGCCCTGTATGGCTCCTGGCGGTCCGATTCGATTGGGCGCGAGACGTGGATGCTCATGTCGATATGGATATTGGTCTGTTGTGTGTTGCTTGCTCTGGCATTCATCAGCAAATCTTCGGCCCACTTTTCCCGGATAACGATTCTTGCATGGTGGGCAGTGACGCCAGTGCTGCTGATTGCAGAGCGGCTGCTGCTGCGCTTTGTACTGCGGCGGTTCCGCAAGTTGGGTTTGAACACACGTTCAGTGGCCATCGTCGGAAACGGAATGGCCGCCTCGCAGATCGTTGATGTCATCATGAATTCCCCATGGATGGGTTTGAGTATCCAAGGGATATACGATGATGTGGGCGCCGCACAACTCGAGCCGGATGCGAATCTGTTGCCGCAGGATATAAAGACGCTGCTGCAACACGTGCATGAAGGGCGGATCGACTGCGTTTATATAGCCTATCCGATGCGCCAGGAAGAAAAGATAAGTCATCTTGTGGATATGCTTGCGGACAGTACAGTATCGGTTCACATCGTCCCTGATGTCTTTGTTTCGGAGTTGTTCCACGCACGCTGGTCAAACTTGGGGGGAATGCCGGTTGTAAGCGTGTTTGAAAGCCCGATCTATGGAAGCAACTCGTTCTTGAAAAGGGTGGAAGATGTGGTACTGGGAAGTCTGATCCTTCTGCTGGTATCCCCGGTGATGCTGTCGATAGCGCTGGCAGTGAAGCTGACCTCTCCGGGGCCGGCCATTTTCAGGCAAAGACGTTATGGCCTGGATGGGAAGGTGATCGAGGTATGGAAATTTCGCAGCATGTCCGTGACGGAAGATGGTGCACATATTCCGCAGGCACAAAAGAATGATCCCCGGATAACGCCGCTGGGGGCATTTCTGAGAAGAACGTCCCTGGATGAACTCCCGCAATTCATCAATGTATTGCAAGGCCAGATGTCCATCGTCGGTCCGCGGCCCCATGCGGTGGCGCATAACGAGCAATACCGCAAATTGATACACGGCTATATGCTGCGCCATACCGTCAAGCCGGGAATAACAGGATGGGCCCAAGTGAATGGCTGGCGTGGAGAAACCGATACCACTGAGAAAATGGCGATGCGGGTGAAGTACGATCTGGAATATATCAATAATTGGTCCATAGTGTTCGACCTGAAGATAATATGGATGACCATTTTCGGCGGGATGCGCGGCAAGAATGCATACTGATGAAGTCATGAGATAGGTTGCGCCACCGAAATATTGGAGTGCAGTGGTAGAAAGCTAGATCGAACAGAAGCGCCTCCAGCATTTGTGCGCGGCTGGGAAGTAGTTGCACCGGAGTTGAGACAATCTACATGCAAGTCATCTGAAATAGCCAAGGCATTCTTATGCAATCTCTACCCAAACTATTCAAGCCATCTATGGCGATGGTCGAGTTCCTACTCAGGATAATTCTGCTGATATATCCAATTCTGCTTTTTCTGATTCGGGGCGGAATGAATGGATCTTTGTTTGTGATTACCGTCATTTCTTTATGGCTGCTAATCGCAGAACGCAAGACCAACAATAATCTATTCGATAGATCATGCATAGCGTTCAGTGCTGCAATGTCATCGGGATTGATAGTGATATTAATCAGTCAGCTCTACCATCAAGACTTAAGCGCTCGATACTTCGACTCGTCAACCCGCTTTCTGCTGGCAGTGCCAATTGTTTTGGCTTTACGCAATGTGCAGATGAGAAAACTTTCTGTGATTCAGTATGGATTTCCTCTTGGCGCAATTACAGCATTATTGGCGGTATTGGCGGCTGATCCAACAGTTAGTTATAACGCAGCAACATATTATTTAAATCACATACATCTGGGTGACTTGGCATTGCTACTAGGATTTTTGTCGGTATTCAGTATTGATTGGATTGAGAAAGATCGGTTTGCTGTCAAATTGCTGAAAGTATTGGGTTTGATCGCAGGCCTGACAGTTTCAGTTTTATCAAGTGCACGTGGTGGATGGATTGCGATCCCAGTTTTCATTGCTGTGTATATTTACATTCGTACCAAGGGCAACTTTTTCAAAAAAGTTGCATTGGCCACATCGTTGTTTGGAGTAATTGGCCTATTGGGCTATCTTTTGGTTGAGCCGATTCACCAGCGTTTGTGGATGATCTATTCGGATTTGACTGTGTTTTCGAGTGGCGACATAGACACTTCAATTGGAGTGCGTCTGCAATTATGGAAGGCGGCTGTGCATTTGATTGCAGAGAGCCCGTTCTTCGGAGTCGGCGCAGATGGGTTCGGCCAGGCGATGGACGCGTTAAGCGCATCTGGTTTCATTACGCCTGTTGCTGCCGGGATGGGCAAGGCAGAAGTTCACAACGAAATCCTGGCCCAGACAGTACGCTTCGGTTTTCTAGGCTTTATTTCTATAATGGCGATTTATTTTGTGCCGTTCTTACTATTTTTGCGCGCAGCAAAATCCGGCACTCATCAACAAAATGGCGCGGCGATGATGGGAATGTGCGTAACGCTAGGGTTTCTCGTATTTGGATTGACCGTTGAAACCTTTGACCTAAAAATGACGGCTGCTTTCTACAGCTTAACCGTTGCCGTTTTACTTGCGATGGCGATTCATAAACCAGGCATGAACGAAAAATAAATTAACCAGCGCTCCAAGGACATCATGTTTAGTATCGTCATTCCCAGCTGGAACAATCTGGCCTACCTGAAACTTTGTGTGGAGAGCCTGCGGCGGCACTCGAAATTCGAGCACGAGATACTGGTGCACCTGAACGACGGTTCGGATGGATCGCTGGAGTGGGTCAAAGCGCAAGGCATGAAATATACACAGTCTGCCAAGAACGTCGGAGTTTGCCTATCGGTGAACCATCTGGTTGCATGCGCCAGGCATGACTGGGTGCTGTTCATGAACGACGACATGGTTGCCGCGCCGGGCTGGGACACGGCCTTCGTTGCGGCCATTCAATCGATCGATACCGACCTGGCCTTGTTCTTCGGCACGCTGATCCAGCCGGAGGTCGGCAGCGGCGAGGTCATCATCAAGCAGGATTTCGGCGCATCGCCGGATACTTTTGACGAAGAAAAATTTCTGCAGGGTTATATGGCGGACGGACGTGGCGACAAGGAAGGCGCGGCCTCGCAGCCGACGCTGTTCCACAAGAAATGGTGGAACATGGTCGGCGGCTACAGCCTCGAGTATTCGCCTGGCATGAGCAGCGACGACGATCTGATGATGAAATACTGGGTGGCCGGTTGCCGCAATTTCCGCATCGTCGGCGCCAGTCGCTTCTACCATTTCGGCTGCAAGAGCACCGGACGCATCAAGCATAATCTGGGTGGCCGCATCTTCGTGATGAAGTGGGGCATCACCCAGATCGAGTTTCATCGCTTGTACCTGCCTTCGCTCAGGAAACCGGATGGTGGCAAGACTGCGGGCAACCCGCACAATTGCGTGCGCTCTTCGTGGCTGGGCAAGTTGCGCCGCATCAGCTATGCCATGCGCTACAACTATCCGCTGCAGGATATCGAGGCTTGGGATCCCATGCCCGGTCGCGGCGAGTGGAGCGAGGGAAACTAGCGGATCTGTGCTGCCTGCATCGCTTTGAAAATCTCATCGCCCATCAGCAGGTATCCTGTGGTCGAGAAATGGGTGTTGTTGCCGAGATAAAGATCGATCGTCTTCGCCTGAATGGCTTGTTGCGTCATGCGCAGCAGATTGGGCGCATGAAAACGCCGTTCGGCTTCATTCCAGAATTGTTTGTCCGGATAGAGGTAGGCCGTTGACTTGTTTGGCACGAACACCCAGATCGGCGTGATGTCCTTCAGGCGTGCATTGAGCTTTTCGATGCTCATCAGGGCAGTTGCATCTACTTCTTCCGGTTTGTCATAGCTTAAAAACAGTGCATCCTTGCAACTTGTATGGCTGAACAGTTCGCAGCCATTCGGTACGCGTGCCATCCTTACGTCATTGGGCAATAGCCAGCTGCTGAAATTCGGCGTGCTGCTCAATCGTTCATATTTCATGACGTTCAACTGTGTCTGAATTCCGGTCGATAGTTTGCCGCTATAGTTGCCTTGATGCACATCAAACGAGACGGCGGGCGGATAAACAGCTACATCGGTATGCGGGTTGGGATGGTATTGCATATGCTCACAGGCTACCGATTTGCCCAAGTCATCCACCAGGTTACGCTCGATGGATTCGAGCACCACGTACTTTCCTGCAAAACCTTGTGCGCGAACCCAAGGCATGAAGTCGGTGCAGATGCCGCGCATGCTATCCCAGGATTCGGTGCGAACTTTCAACCCGTGCTGTGTAAGAACGGTCTGCCAGACACGGCTGGCAGAAAAGCTGTCGCCGATTACCAACACATCAGCCTCTCGCATGGAAGATTGCTGAAGCCACTTTATATCGATTGCCGGTTGCGGCTTGGTCCAGCCGAACAATGCCTCCGGCAAAAGTCCCATGCGTGTCAATTCACCCTGGAATGTGGCCAGTGGCAAGAAATAGAAGGCAACCACTCCGTATCCCAATACTGCGGCAAACACGAAGATGGAGAAAAACCTGGCGTGTTTCATATCAGAATTGGAAGTAGAGGAAAGGACTGTAACTGCCAAACTGGTCCAACACCAGATACAGCATGCCAAGCACCACGGCAGTCTGCAGCATGGTCAGCAATGCACTGCCTTTGATGAAGCGAATGCGCGTTGAATTCGGCAACAGCCATACCCACAGCAATCCCGGTATCAGCAAGCGTAATAATTCGCGTCCGGACATGTCGGTGAGCAATAGCAGGTTGCCATGGGTGACGGCTTCGAACGAGATCGGTCGTGCCGCGATGCCGAACATCGCTTTCAGGATGACCAGTGCCTGTTCCATGTTGCCGGCGCGGAACACCACCCATGCGGCCACGACCGCGATGAACGTCAGCGTGCCGCCGGCTAGCGCTCCCAGCCAGTTGGGGATCCAGCGCAGATAGCGTTCCGCGATGATGTCGCGCCACAGGTTGTTGACGACAAGATAGGCACCGTGCAATGCCCCCCAGATCACGAACGTCCATCCGGCACCGTGCCATAGGCCGCCCAGCAGCATGGTCGCCATCAGGTTGGCATAGCGTCGCAGTTTGCCTTTCCGGTTGCCGCCCAGCGGGATGTACAGGTAATCGCGCAGGAAAGTGGAGAGCGTGATGTGCCAGCGCCGCCAGAACTCGATGATGCTGGTGGATTTGTACGGTGAATTGAAGTTGATCGGCAGGTGGATGTTGAACATCAGCGCGATGCCCAGCGCCATGTCGGTGTAGCCGGAGAAGTCGAAATAGATTTGCAGCGTGTAGGCCAGCGCCCCCGACCAGGCCTCGTAGATCGTGGGCAAGGTGCCGGTCGCGATGCCGTGCTGGGCACCGTCGAAGATGGCGGTGGCGAACGGCGCGATGGAATCAGCCCACAGCACCTTCTTGCACAGCCCCAGCGTGAACAGCAGCAGGCCGGTGGCGACATGGTCCCAGTTGATGCGATAGGTGGCGTTGTGCGCGAACTGCGGCATCATGTCCTTGTGGTGCAGCACCGGCCCGGCGATCAGGTGGGGGAAGTAGGTGACGAACAGCACGTAATGGACGAAGTTGTATTCCTTCACCTTGCCCTGATAGGTGTCCACCAGGAAGGCGATCTGGGTGAAAGTGAAGAACGAGATGCCCAGCGGCAGGATGATGTCGCCCAGCGAGAGATTGAAGCCGCTCAGGCCGTTCACGCTGGAAAGGAAGAAGTTGGCGTACTTGAAATAGCCCAGCAACAGCAGGTTGGCCGTCAGTGCAAAGACCAGCAGCTGTTTCTTGCGTGCCGCGGCCTGTTGCACGCCGGCCTTGGCGATCCACATGCCGAAAGCGTAGTTGCAAATGATCGAACCTAGCAACAGGCCGACATAGGCCGGATTCCAGTAACCGTAGAAGAACAGCGAGGAGATCGCCAGCCATGCGCCAGCATAGGCATGGTGGATGCGCGCCAACTGGTAAAAGCCGATCAGTACAATCGGCAGGAACAGGAAGATGAAACCGTAGGAATTGAATAGCATCGATCAGCGTTCGGCAAGGCAGCCAAAGGATGGCAAGTTGGATGGAGTCGGTTTCATCGAAGCTTCAGGAATTTCTGTTACTCTATTTTACAGACAAATTTACAGACAAGCAGGCGGGAGCAGGAAATGGCGATCTATGCCGTTGGCGATATCCAGGGGTGCTACATCGAGCTGCAGCAGATGCTGGAGCAGATACGCTTCGACCCTGCACAGGACAGGTTGTGGCTGGTGGGCGACCTGGTCAATCGCGGCCCTGGCTCGCTGCAGGTACTGCGCCTGGTCAGATCGCTGGGGGATAGTGCCATCACCGTACTCGGCAACCATGACCTGCACCTGCTGGCGGTGGCCGAAGGTGCGGCAGAGCTGCACCGCACCGATACGCTGGATGAGATACTAAGTGCGCCGGACCGCGATGAACTGCTTGCCTGGCTGCGCCAGCAACGCCTGGTGCATGCGGAAGGGGATTACGTGCTGGTGCATGCCGGGCTGCTGCCGCAATGGAGCGTCAAACAGGCGACCAACCTTGCCCGCGAAGTCGAAGATGCGCTGCGTGGTCCGGATTACGCTACTTTTCTCGCGCGCATGTATGGCAATACCCCGCCTGCCTGGGATGGCGACCTGGCCGGCTACAAACGCCTGCGCGTGATCGTCAATGCGTTCACCCGCATGCGCATCTGCACCCCGCAGGGCGAGATGGAGTTCAGGTTCAAGGGGGAGGTGGAACATATCCCGCAGGGCTACCTGCCCTGGTTCGAGGTACCCGATCGCAAGAGCCGGAAAGCCACGGTCATCTTCGGCCACTGGTCTGCCCTGGGGCTGAAGCTCATGCCCAATGTCATTGCGCTGGATACCGGATGCCTGTGGGGCGGACCGATGTCCGCCATCCGGCTGGAAGACCGTCAATTGTTCCAGGTGAGCTGCAAGAACCCTGTGGCACAGAACTGGTAGGGCCGTGGGAAACGCTGATCCGGCCTCCGGCAATTTTGAGACAGGCCCCCGGGTCGGGACGATGTTAATGCGTCGTCAGAATCTGCGTTTCTGGTGCGGAACGACGGGGCCACGACCTTCGATATGGCGGAAAGTGATGCGTCCCTTGCTCAGGTCGTAGGGCGAGAGTTCCAGCGAGACCTTGTCGCCCGCGACGATGCGGATATGGTGTTTCTGCATCTTGCCCGCGCTGTACGCGATGAGCTTGTGCCCGTTGTCCAGCGTCACGCGAAAGCGCGAATCGGGCAGGATTTCGTCCACCACGCCGTTCATTTCAAGTAGTTCTTCTTTGGCCATCGCCAATCCTCCCGAGTAATCCGGAAACAAAAAGCCCGGCAGGTGCCGGGCTCATAGTTAGGGCTGACGGCATGGCAATACGCCATGCCTGCCTGACCATTTATTCCGCTGCGCGGATATTCGCTGCCTGCTGGCCTTTGGGGCCGGCAACGACGTCGAAACTGACTTGCTGTCCTTCGGCCAGGGTCTTGAAGCCCGAGCTCTGGATTGCGGAAAAGTGGGCGAAGAGATCATCGCCGCCGTTGGATGGGGTGATGAAGCCGAAGCCCTTGGAATCGTTGAACCACTTGACTGTACCTGTTGCCATTTTGAATCTCCTGAAAAACTGATAAAGGGGGCGAAGCCCCACGCTAGGGCGAAGTTCAAGACGGCAAGAAGATGAAGGAAGGATTACCGCAGAATACGGAGACTAACCAGACAACCACGACAGACTTGAGGATCGCGGAACGCACTATGGACCGTATTGGGGAGAATAGCAAACGAAATATTCAGGCCGCCGCCGCGAGCAGTCTTTGCATCATCTGTTGGGCCTGCCTTGCATACCCGCCGCCGAACAGATTGGCGTGGTTGAGGATGTGGTAAAGATTGTACAGATCGCGGCGTCTGGCATAGCCGGCATCCAGCGGCCAGGCAGCGCGATAGGCTGCATGGAAGTCCGCACTGTAGCCGCCGAAAAGTTCCGTCATCGCGAGGTCGCACTCGCGGTCGCCGTAATAGGCGGCGGGGTCGAACAGGGCGGGCGTGCCGTCCGCCAGATAGGCGTGATTGCCGCCCCACAGGTCGCCGTGCAACAGCGAAGGCTGCGGTGTGTAGCCCGCAAAGAAAACGGGCAGCGCCTCCAGCAGTTGCTCGCCCAGGTCTTGCAGGCGGCCGCCGTGGCCGTTCTGTGCGGCCAGTTGCAACTGGAACCCAAGGCGATGCTCGCGCCAGAAGGCGATCCAGTCGGCTGTCCAGTTGTTCGGTTGCCGTGTACTGCCGATGAAATTGTCGCGGGCAAAGCCGAACCGGTCGTTCGAGCAGCGATGCAGCGCGGCGAGGCGTTCGCCGAGCGAGCGCGCATCGCCGCGCGAATTCAGCGCCAGATATTCCAGTACCAGATAACTATGGCCGTCCGCGATGCCGTGCGTTACCGGTTGCGGCACGCGCAAGGCGCCGGTGGCAGCGATGGCGTCCAGCCCAGCAGCTTCCGCCGCGAACATGGAATGATGCCGTTCATCGTTGAGCTTGAGGAAATAGCGCTCACCTTTCGTATCTTCCAGACAGAACGTCTCATTGATGTCGCCGCCGACGACCCGGGTTGCACTGCGCACCCTGAACGAATGGCGCGTTGCGTCGACGATGGCGGCGGAAAGGTGGGCAAGGAGCCTGGCCTGCATGGGCTAGTCGTGCGACCTTTAAGGGAACTCGCCTCGAGGGCTCAGTCCCTGAACCGCAGATCGCCGTGCTCGCTGAAGTCGAACATCGGCCCCCACGCCACTTCCCAGTAGTGGCCGTCTGGGTCGCTGAAATACCCGCTATGGCCGCCCCAGAAAGTATCCTGCGGTGCCTTGGCGATGTGTGCACCGGCCGCGGCGGCATGGGCGAAGATGCTGGTGATCTCTTCCTTGCTGCGCGCGTTATAGGCGAGGGTGAAGCCGCGAAAGACTGGGTGTGAGGAGATGGAGTGCGTGCTGCCGCGCCGGCCTGCCACATAGGCGCCAGTCGCCTCGCTGCGGGCGCCTTCTACCAGGGGTGTTTGCGAATGCGCCGCAGGATGTTCCGGCTGCGGCGCAGGCGCCTCGATGCCGATATCCTCGGCAAGTTTCTCCAGCGGGTACAGCGAGAGCCATACGCCGGGCAGCGGGAAGAAGGTGACACCCTCGTATTGCGTGATGGGGGGAGTCGAGAAGATCTCGCGATAGAAGTCGGTGGAACGGGCGAGGTCGGACACGCCCAGGGTGATCACAGTCATGCGCGGGATCTTCATGCTGCCTCCTTTTCCCGTCATGCCTGCAGAGCAGGCATGACGCTCGACGATCTTACAACGCGATGCGGGAGCCGAAATGCTGCTTATACAGATCGGCCAATTCGGCGCGGGTGTACTTGTGGTTCTGCCCGCCGCGGCTGGCGATCTTCAGCGAGCCCATCAGAGAGGCCAGGCGTCCGGTGGTTTCCCAGTCCCAGCCCTGCTGGATGCCGTGCAGCAGGCCGGCGCGGTAGGCGTCGCCGCAACCGGTCGGGTCAACGATGGCCTTGGGTTTCGGCGTCGGGATGGCGATCTGCTTGCCGTCCGCATGGATCAGCGAACCATCGCCGCCGAGCGTGACGATCAGCGCCTTCACGCGCTGGGCGATCTCGGCCAGCGTCTTGCCGGTCTTGTCCTGCAACAGCTTGGCCTCGTAGTCGTTCACCGTGACATAGGTGGCCTGTTCGATGAAATCCAGCAGCTCGTTGCCGGAGAACATCGGCATGCCCTGGCCCGGATCGAACACGAAGGGGATGCCGGCCTGGGCGAAATCGCGCGCGTGCTGCAGCATGCCGTCGCGTCCGTCCGGCGAGACGATGCCGAGCGTGACTTCCCTGGCGTCGGCGACATGGTTGAGGTGCGAATGTCCCATCGCGCCGGGGTGGAATGCGGTGATCTGGTTATCGTCGAGGTCGGTGGTGATGAAGGCTTGCCCGGTGAAGTTGCCCGGCACATGGCGGATATGCGTCTGCGGCAGGCCAAGGTTCTCCAGGCGCTGCGCATAGGGGGCGAAATCGTCGCCCACGGTCGCCATGATCAGCGGGTGGCCGCCCAGCAGTTGCAGGTTGTAGGCGATGTTGCCGGCGCAGCCGCCGTACTCGCGACGCATCTCCGGTACCAGGAAGGCGACGTTCAGGATGTGGATCTGCTCGGGCAAGATGTGTTTCTTGAACTGGTCCTTGAACACCATGATGGTGTCATAGGCCATGGAACCGCAAATCAATGTCTTCATGTTATCTCTAAAAATGGGCGGGTTGGTCAATACAGCCGTCTATCGTAATACGGCCAGCGCTGCATCGTAATTGGGCTCGTGCTTGATGTCGTCCACCAGCTCTGCGTGGATGACCCGGTCCTTGTCGTCAAGCACCAGCACGGCGCGCGCAGTCAGCCCGGCCAGGACGGTGTCGGCAATCTTCACGCCGTAGTTGCGCATGAAATCGCGACCGCGCATCAGCGACAGCGTGACGACGTTCTGCAGGCCTTCCGCCACGCAGAAGCGGCTCATCGCGAACGGCAGGTCGGCGGAGATCACCAGCACCACGGTGTTGTTCAGCTTGCCGGCAGCCTCGTTGAACTTGCGCGTGGAAGTGGCGCACACGGCAGTGTCCAGGCTGGGCACGATGTTGAGCACCTTGCGCTTGCCGGCGAAGTCCTGCAGTGAGACATCCTTCAGGTCCTTGTCGACCAGCGTGAAATCCGGCGCCGCCTGGCCGACGGCCGGGAAGGTGCCGAACAGGGTGACGGGTGCGCCGCCCAGCGTGACGGCGGGCTTGCTCTTGATGTCTTTGGCCATGATGGTCTCCTCAGGTGTATGACGATATCGGCGGGCAGGAGCAGATCAGGTTCTTGTCGCCGTACACATTATCCACCCGCGCGACGCTAGGCCAGAATTTATTATCCCGCACCCACGGCAGGGGGAATGCCGCCTGCTCGCGCGAATAAGGGCGCATCCAGGAGTCGGCCACCACGGCTCTGGCGGTATGCGGCGCATGTTTGAGTACGTTGTCTTTCTTGTCCGCCTTGCCGAGCAGGACCTGGTCGATCTCGCCGCGGATGGCGATCATCGCGGCGCAGAAACGATCCAGTTCGGCCTTCGATTCGCTCTCGGTCGGCTCCACCATCAGCGTGTCCACCACCGGGAAAGAGGTGGTCGGCGCATGGAAGCCAAAATCCATCAGGCGCTTGGCGATGTCCGCCACTTCGATGCCGGCATCGCGCTTGAACGGGATGCAGTTCAGGATCATCTCGTGCGCGCAGCGCCCGTTCGCGCCGCTATACAGCGTAGGGTAGTGATCCTTCAGCGATTCCTTGATGTAGTTGGCGTTGAGGATCGCCATCCGGGTTGCTTCGGTCAGCCCCTTGCCACCCATCATCTTGATGTAGCCATAGGAGATGAGCAGGATCAATGCGCTGCCGTAGGGTGCGGCGGATACCGCATGGATGCCTTGTGCGCCGCCGACCTTGACCAGCGGATGCGATGGCAGGAACGGCGCGAGGTGGGCCGCCACGCCAATGGGGCCGGCACCCGGTCCGCCGCCGCCATGCGGGATGGCGAAGGTCTTGTGCAGGTTGAGGTGGCACACGTCCGCGCCGATGTTGCCGGGGCTGGTCAGGCCCACCTGCGCGTTCATGTTGGCGCCATCCATGTATACCTGGCCGCCGTTGGCGTGGATGATGGCGGTGATTTCCTTGATGCTTTCCTCATACACGCCGTGCGTACTGGGGTAGGTCACCATCAGGCAGGACAGGTCGGTCTTGTGCTCTGTCGCCTTCACGCGCAGGTCGTCCACGTCGATGTTGCCCTTGCTGTCGCATTTCACCACCACGATGTGCATGCCGCACATCGCCGCGCTGGCCGGATTGGTGCCGTGGGCGGAAGCGGGGATCAGCACCACGTTGCGCTGGTCTTCGCCGCGCGAACGATGGTAGGCCTGGATCACCAGCAGGCCGGCATATTCGCCGGACGCGCCGCTGTTGGGCTGGAAGCTCATCTGCGCGAAGCCGGTGATCTCGGTCAGCGCTGCGTTGAGACCTTCGATGACTTCCTGATAGCCCTCGGCCTGTTCCAGCGGCACGAACGGATGCAGGCTGGCGAATGCGGGCCAGGTCAGCGCCAGCATTTCGGAAGCCGCATTGAGCTTCATGGTGCAGGAACCCAGCGAGATCATCGAGTGCGTCAGCGACAGGTCCTTGTTCTCCAGCCGCTTGATGTAGCGCATCATCTCGGTTTCGGAGTGGTAGCTGTTGAATACCGGATGGGTCAGGATGGGCGACAGCCTGGGTCTCACGAGCAGCGTCTGGGCAGAGATCTGCGTGGCGGTGAGCGCGGGTGCGGCCTTGCCTGCAGCCTGTGCGAGCACTGCGAGGATGGCATTGAGGTCGTCGACCGAAGTGGTCTGGTCGAGCGCGATGCCGAGTCCATCGCCGGCGTAGCGGAAGTTGATCCGGGCAGCATCGGCCAGCGCATGGATTTTCACGTTGTCGGTGTGCATCAGTTTCAGCGTATCGAAGAACACGCTTCCGGCCAGGGTATAGCCCAGTTTCTTCAGTTCACCCGCCAGTGCCACCGCGGACTGGTGCACATGGCCGGCGATGCCGCGCAGGCCCTTGGCGCCGTGATACACCGCGTACATGCTGGCCATGATTGCCAGCAGTGCCTGTGCGGTGCAGATGTTGGAAGTGGCCTTCTCGCGGCGGATGTGCTGTTCGCGCGTCTGCAGCGCCATGCGCAGCGCGGGGTTGCCGTCGGCATCGACCGACACACCGATGATACGGCCCGGCATCGAGCGCTTGTGCGCATCGCGGCAGGCGAAGTAGGCGGCGTGCGGGCCGCCGTAACCCATCGGCACCCCGAAGCGCTGGGTCGAACCCAGCACGACATCGGCGCCCCATTCGCCGGGCGGCGTGAGCAACACCAGGCTCAGGATGTCGGCCGCGACCGCGATGGTCATGCCATGTGTCTTCGCGCGCTTTACGAAGTCGGCGTAGTCATGCACGGTGCCGTCGGCGGTCGGGTATTGCAGCAAGGCACCGTACAGCCTGTCGTTCAGCGTCACCGTCCGGAAATCGCCGATCACCAGTTCGATGCCAAGCGGCTTGGCCCGCGTCTTCAGCAGTTCGATGGTTTGCGGGAAGCACTCGTTCGACACGAAGAAGCTGTTCTTGCCCTGTTCGGCTGCTTCGCGCGAGCGCAGTCCGTGCAGCATGGTCATTGCTTCCGCGGCGGCCGTGGCTTCGTCCAGCAGCGAGGCATTGGCGATCTCCATACCGGTGAGGTCGATGATCATGGTCTGGAAGTTCAGCAGCGCCTCCAGGCGACCCTGCGCGATCTCGGCCTGGTAAGGCGTGTAGGCGGTGTACCAGCCGGGGTTCTCCAGCACGTTGCGCTGGATCACCGGCGGCACCACGGTGTCGTAATAACCCAAACCGATGTAACTCTTGTACAACTTGTTCTTCGCCGCGATGCCGCGCAGGTGGTTGAGGAAGGCGTGCTCGCTCATGCCGTCGGGCAGGTTCAGCGGTTTCTTCAGCCGGATGGCGGCAGGCACGGTCTGGTCGATCAGCGCGTCGAGCGAGGGCGCATCGATCTTCTTCAGCATGGCTTGAACGTCTTGCGCGCTGGGGCCGTTGTGGCGATTAACGAACTGTTCGGTGTTGTTCATGATTTATATCAGATGAGTTATTGAGACATCATCCCCTCCCCCATGCAGGGGGAGGGTTAGGGAGGGGGTAAAAACGTTAATGTTCCACAACTCTACCCCCATCCTGGCCTTCCCCCTGCATGGGGGAAGGAACGGGATATTAGTGCGCTTCGCTGTCGACGACCGCCTGGTAGGCGGCAGCGTCCAGCAGCGCGGCGACATCGGCCGCATTGTCCGGTTTCATCTTGAAGATCCAGGCGCCATAGGGATCGCTGTTGATGGCTTCCGGTGCGGAATCCAGCTCGCCGTTGGCGGCGGTCACCGTGCCGGACACGGGGGCGTACACGTCGGCGGCGGCTTTCACCGATTCCACCACGGCGCATTCCTCCTTGGCTTTCAGCTTGCGTCCTGCGGCGGGCGCTTCGACGAAGACCATGTCGCCCAGCAGTTCCTGTGCATGCTGGGTGATGCCGACGGTGATGCTGCCGTCGGCTTCGGTTTTGACCCATTCGTGGGAGGCGGTGTATTTCAGGTTGGTTGGGTTGCTCATGGTCATGTCCTCTGGAAAATTAAATCAGGCCCTTGCCGTTGCGGGCAAACGGGTACTTCACTACTTTTGCATTCAATGATTTGTCGCGGATCTCGACGTGCACCGTGTCGCCGATCTGCACGCCATTCGGCACGCGCGCCAGCGCAATGGATTTCTCCAGTGTGGGGGAGAAGCTGCCGCTGGTGATCTCGCCGTCGCCGTGCGCGGTCTTGACGTGCTGATGGCCGCGCAGCACGCCGCGATCCAGCAGCACCAGGCCGACCAGTTTCTTGTCCGGCGGATTGGCCAGCAACGCGGCCTTGCCGATGAAATCGCGTTCGCTCTTCAGGTCCACCGTCCAGCCGAGACCGGATTCCAGCGGGCCGACGGTCTCGTCCATGTCCTGGCCGTACAGGTTCATGCCGGCTTCCAGGCGCAGCGTGTCGCGTGCGCCCAGGCCGATGGGCTTGACGCCCTTTTCCGCGAGCGTGTTCCAGAAGAATGTCGCGGCCTTGGCCGGAAGCATGATCTCGAAACCGTCTTCGCCGGTGTAGCCGGTGCGCGCGATGAACATTGCACCCATTTCCACGGCGCTGAAAGGAACCAGGCCTGCGCTCAATTCCTGGCTGCCGGGCAGCGCTTCCCAGACCTTCTGCCGGGCATGCGGTCCTTGAACGGCGATCATCGCCAGCTCGGGATGATCGGCGATATCCAGGCCGGGGGCATGAACCGCGGCCTGTGCCTTCATCCACGCGAGGTCCTTGTCGGCGGTGCCGGCATTCACCACGATACGGAACCACTCCTCGGTCATGAAGTAGACGATGAGGTCGTCGATCACATGGCCATCCGGACGCAACATGGCCGAATACAGCGCCTTGCCCGGCATGGTCAATTTATCCACGTTGTTGGCCAGCAGGTAACGCAGGAACTTGCGCACGCCGGCCCCTTTCATGTCGACCACGCGCATGTGCGAAACGTCGAACATGCCGCAGTCGTTGCGCACCTGATGGTGCTCGTCGATCTGCGAACCGTAGTTCACCGGCATGTCCCAGCCGCCGAAATCCACCATCTTGGCGCCCATGGCGCGGTGGGTTGCATTCAAGGGAGTCTGTTTGAGAGTCGTCATTTGATACCTCTGTAATTTTGTTTTCCGGGTGAATCGCTACGTCGCGTGCTCGCTCATTCCTCGCCTACCAATTACGGTATGTCTCGTCATTTGCTGCGCGGTTCCTTGCGCTTCATCCCGCAAAACGAAATTCCAGGGGCATCGCGCAACAAATGAAAAAGGCGCGGCACAAACTGTGCAGCGCCCCATCTGTCCTTGATACCTGAGAGATTACGGATGAACCGTGTGCCCCTTCGGTGGTCGGACTAGCCGACGCTCTCCAGATTCGCCTGTTCCGATTGGTTCTTGAGCCTGAGCGGTTACGGGTGTTGCGCCTTCGGCGGTGCCATGAGTCGGCACGCTCTCCCAGTCGGTTTCAACGGCGGGTCGGATTATGCCGGAATAAGGCCGGTTTGCCAAAGTCATCGAAGCGGCCGCCCTGCTGGTATTGACCCGGATGGCCGGCATTGGTACGGTGCTGCTGCGACCGTTACCGACCGGGACGGGATCGATACAAATCTTGGAGGTCACGGACGGCATGAGGATACTCATCTGCGGAGCTACCGGATTCGTTGGCAGGCATTTGACTGCGGCTCTGCGGCAGGCTGGGCATGAGGTGATACGTGCCGTGCGCAAGCCAGTGGACAGCCAGGACATCGCAGCGGACTTTCGCAACGACATCCGCAAGGAACACTGGCTGGAGCGCCTCAAGGGTATCGATGCGGTCATCAATGCGGTGGGGGTGCTGCGTGACGGCCGGGACAATCCCATGCAGAAGCTGCATCAGGAGACGCCGCTGGCGCTGTTCGCCGCCTGCGCCGAAGCGCGAATTGGGCGCATCGTGCAGATCTCGGCGCTGGGCGTGGATAGCGGGCTAGACACGGCGTATTTCACTTCCCGTCTTGCGGCAGAGCATGCGCTGGCCCGACTGCCCGTCACCACGCGCTGGCTGTGTTTGCGTCCTTCGGTGATCTACGGCGCAGACGGCGCCAGCGCGCGCATGTTCCGGTTATTGGCCAGGCTGCCGATACATGGCTTGCCGATGGGCGGTGTGCAGACATTGCAGCCGGTACATATCGACGACATTTGCGCGGCGATCGCACGCTGGCTGTCCGATCCTGCCGCATCCAGTCAGCTCGTCGCCGCAGTCGGGGCAGAAGCCGCCACCATGCGCGAAATGCTGGATAGCTACCGGGAGCAACTGCATCGTCGGCCGGCTTGGCATGTGGCGATTCCTGCGGTGCTGGTCCGGCTGGCGGCAAAGATCGGCGACCGCATGCCGGCGAGCCCGCTGTGCAGCGATACCCTTGCCATGCTGGCCGCGGGCAGCACGGCCGAGCCCGCCGCTTTTGCCGGGCTGCTTGGGCGTTCCCCGAGGAGCTATCGGGGATTCATCGAATGAACGATGGTGTTCAGGCCCGCCTGAAGTGCGCCGGGTTCAGCGGGACTCGGGATAGAAAAGGAACAGTCGATAGCCGGCCGGTTTGAGGTCGGTGGTATCCAGGTGCAACTTGATATCCAGGTCGCGATTGCCGGCTATGCCCTGTTTCTCGCTCGTCCCCGCAGGCAGGTAATCCGCCGGGTGGAACACGCGCCGTGCGACGGGCTGGTCCAGCGCGCTGGTGAGGGTGAGTTCCAGGCTGGGGTAGGCTTGCGCATACGGTGCGCGGTTGTGGATCAGCGCATGCAGCGTGACGATGTTGCCCTGCTCCGCATCCGATTCCAGTTCGGACGATTCGATGACGAGCAGGTCCGCCTTTTGCGGCAGCGCCACGGTACAGTCGAGCAACGCGCAGTAATCTTCGAGCATCGGCTTGAGGCCGGGCAGTTGTGTGCCGATCTCGCCGGGAAAGAAATACAGGGATTGTCCCAGCAGCGACAGAGCCAGCAGCAAGATCGCCAGGATGCTTATCCAGCTTGTCTTGCGGGGCGGCATTTCGAGCACTTCGTCGGTGAGCTCTTCGACGAACTGCACCTGCTGTGCCAGGGTGGGCGGTTCTGCTTCGAGTCCGGGCACGTCGGCGATCGGGGTCAGATCCGCCTGGCTGTCGGGCGGTACGGCATCGATCGGCAGGCTCAGTTGCGGGCTGGGCTCGTCGTCGTGCAGGTGCTTGGCGGCATCGAATACCTCATGACAGCGCCCGCAGCGTACCAGACCGTCATGCGCATCGAGCTGCGCCTGGGTCACCTTGAAGCGGGTGCCGCATTGGGGGCATTGCGTGATCTCCGTCATTTCCTTCCACCAGACAAGCAACACCAGCCATCTTCCAGCACCGCGGGGGCGAGGTCAAACCATTGCGCATAGATGCGCATGACCTCCCCTGCCTGTTCGGCGAGGATGCCGGAGAGCACGATGCGGCCGCCGGGCCGGGTGGCGTTTGCCAGCAGCGGTGCCAATGCGCGCAGCGGGTTGGTGAGGATGTTGGCGACGACCACGTCGTACTGCGCGAGCGCGACGCCGTCGGGCAGGTGGAAATCGGCATGCACCTGGTTGGCCTGTGCATTGTCGCGGCTGGCTTGCACCGCCTGCGCATCCACGTCGACGCCGATGGCGCTGCCCGCGCCGAGCTTCATCGCAGCGATGGCAAGGATGCCGGAGCCGCAACCGTAATCGAGCACCGTTTCGCCGCCCTTGATATTCTGGTCCAGCCAGCGCAGGCACAGACGCGTGGTGGGGTGGCTGCCGGTACCGAAGGCCAGGCCGGGATCAAGCGCGATATTGATGGCTTTGGGGTCGGTCGGTTCGTGCCAGGTCGGCACGATCCACAGACGGTCGCTGATGCGGATGGGGTCGAACTGCGCCTGGGTAATGCGCACCCAATCGTTTTCTTCCAGCGTCTCGATCTTGTGTTGCGGGGTGCTCGCCAGTCCGAGCTCGGAGCAGCAGGCCTGCAGGATGTGCGCGACATCGGCGTCGCTTTCGAACAGGGCGTTGACCAGGTTGTGCTGCCACACCGACGAGGTCGGTTCGCCCGGTTCGCCGAAGATGGCCTGCTCGTCCGGCGTGTCGGCATCGGCATCCAGCATGTCCACCGAGAGCGCGCCGTGCGCCAGCAATGCCTCGCTCAATGCCTCGGCATAGTCGGCGGAGGCGGTCACCGACAGCGTAAGCCAGGGCACGGCTTATTTCCCCTTCGATCGCTCTGCCAGCTTGTGTTCCAGATAGTGGATGCTGGTGCCGCCGCGCACGAACGCTGCGTCATTCATCAACTCCTGGTGCAGCGGGATGTTGGTATTGATGCCTTCCACCACCATTTCCGACAGGGCGGTGCGCATGCGCGCGATGGCCTGGTCGCGCGTGTCGCCGTAAGCGATGATCTTGCCGATCATCGAGTCGTAATGCGGCGGGATGAAATAGTTGTTGTACACATGCGAATCGACGCGGATGCCGGGGCCGCCGGGCACGTGCCAGTTGGTGATGCGTCCTGGCGACGGCACGAAGGTGTAGGGATGCTCGGCATTCACGCGGCACTCCACGGCATGGCCGCGGAACTGGATGTCCTTCTGGCGGAAGGACAGCTTTTCGCCGGCGGCGATGCGGATCTGCTGCTGCACGATGTCGATGCCGGTGATCATCTCGGAGACCGGATGTTCCACCTGCACGCGGGTGTTCATCTCGATGAAGTAGAACTCGTCATTCTCGTACAGGAACTCGAACGTGCCTGCGCCGCGGTAGCCGATCTTGCGGCAGGCTTCCGCGCAACGTTCGCCGATCTTGTCGCGCAGCTTGGTGTTGAGCAGCGGGGCTGGCGCTTCCTCGATGATCTTCTGGTGGCGGCGCTGCATGGAGCAGTCGCGCTCGCCCAGGAACACGGCGTTGCCGTGCTGGTCGGCCAGCACCTGGATCTCGATGTGGCGCGGGTTCTCGAGGAATTTCTCCATGTATACCATGGGGTTGTTGAACGCCGCCTGGGCCTCGGTCTTGGTCATGGTCACCGCGTTGAGCAGCGCGGCTTCGGTGTGCACCACGCGCATGCCGCGTCCGCCGCCGCCGCCGGAGGCCTTGATGATGACCGGGTAGCCGATGAATTTGGCGATGCGCATGATCTCGGCCGGATCGTCCGGCAGGGCGCCGTCCACGCCGGGCACGACCGGTACGCCCGCCTTCTTCATCGCGTTCTTGGCGGAGACCTTGTCGCCCATCAGGCGGATGGTCTCGGCGCGCGGGCCGATGAAGACGAAGCCGGATTTCTCCACGCGTTCGGAGAAGTCGGCGTTCTCGGACAGGAAACCGTAACCGGGGTGGATGGCCTGTGCGTCGGTGACTTCCGCCGCGCTGATGATGGCCGGGACATGCAGGTAGCTCTGGCTGGAGGGTGCAGGGCCGATACATACGGACTCGTCCGCCAGCTTGACGTACTTGGCCTCTGCGTCGGCTTCGGAGTGCACCGCGACGGTCTTGATGCCCATCTCGCGGCAGGCGCGCTGGATGCGCAGTGCGATCTCGCCCCGATTGGCAATGAGGATCTTTTCAAACATGACGGGTGTCTCGGGCGGAGCGGGGATTCGGGGTTTGCGTTCGAACACGGCCATGATGGATCAGCCGATGATGAACAGGGGTTGACCGAACTCGACGGCTTGCCCGTTTTCCACGAGGATGGCCTTGATCACGCCGGATTTGTCCGCTTCGATCTCGTTCAGCAGCTTCATCGCCTCGATGATGCACAGGGTGTCGCCTTCCTTGACGCTCTGGCCGACATCGACGAAGGCCTTGGCGCCTGGCGACGGCGAACGGTAGAAACTGCCGACCATCGGCGATTTGACCACATGGCCTTCCGGCGCGGCAGGTACGGCCGGAGCCGCCGGTGCGGCGGCAGCGGCAGGTGCCGCCGCGGGTGCTGCCTGCGGGGCTGCGGCATAGACATGCTGTACGGGGGCGGCCACGGAACTGGCGCGCGAGATGCGCACATGCTCTTCACCTTCGGTCAGCTCCAGTTCGGCGATGCCCGAGTTCTCGACCAGCTCGATCAGTGTCTTCAGTTTGCGTAGGTCCATTTTCAGCTCCTTACAGAATGTTGTAGTGCGAATTGCAAAGCGAGTTCGTAACCGGTTGCGCCCAAGCCGCTGATCACCCCGACGGCGATGTCGGAGAAATAGGATTGCTTGCGGAACGCCTCACGGGCGTGCACGTTGGAAAGGTGCACCTCGACGAAGGGGATGGCCACCGCCGCCAGGGCATCGCGGATCGCTACGCTGGTGTGCGTGAATGCCGCCGGATTGATGATGATGAAGTCGGTACCGTCCGTGCGCGCCTGCTGAACGCGATCGACCAGCGCCGCTTCGGCGTTGCTCTGGAAGTGGGTCAGTTTGGCCCCCTTTGATGCCGCTAGTGTCGCCATTCTGGCGTTAATTTCGTCCAAAGTGACGCGGCCATACACATCCGGCTCGCGTGTGCCGAGCAGGTTCAGGTTGGGGCCGTGTAGTACCAGAATGTTCTTCATGGGGGGCGAAGTTTGCCGAAAAAGGGTGAGATTGTCCACCTTTTCGACGAAATTAAGAAAATACAGCCTCTTGGCAGCAGCTTAGACGCCGTGGAAGAAATAGATCATCAGGATGATGCCCAGGGCAGCCACCAGCAGGTTGGTGATGATGCCCGGATCGGTCCGGTAGCCTTGCGGTATCTCGGCAGGCTTCAGGGTGCGGAGTACTTTCTGGTATTGCACGGTTGAGAAGAGGGCGACGAATACCCCCAGCAGGACAAAGGCCAAGCCGGTCCAGAAAGAGATGCCGCGCTGCAACGGCATGTTGTGTTGCGGCATCAGGATGGAGACGAACAGGCCGAAGCGCTCGATGACGAAGCCGAACGCCATCAGGGAAAGGCTGGTACGGTTCCAGGCGAGCAATGTCCGTTCGGCGGCAAAGAACACCCTGGGGTCGTTCAGGTCGGACATTGTTACTCCTTAATTAGGGGATTCACAGCCCCGCATTCTTCAGCGACTGCAGGAACTGTGCGGCATCCTGATAGCCGGTCACGCGCAAATCGGACTGTTCCTTGCCGTCCTTGGCGAAGAACAGGGTCGCAGGCGGGCCGAACAGCTGGAAGCGCTGCAACAGGGCCTTGTCGTCGGCGTCGTTGGCCGTCACATCGGCTTGCAACAGTATTGCGCTGCCTAGCCTGGACTGGATTGCCGGGTCGCTGAAGGTCAGGCGTTCCATTTCCTTGCACGAAACGCACCAGTCGGCATAAAAATCGAGCATCACCGCCTTGCCCCCGGCCTGGGCGATGCGGGCATCCAGTTGTGCCAGGTTCTTGATGCGATCGAAGTGCAGCGTGGCTGGGGTGTCCGCGGCGGCGTGCCCGATATTGCCCAGCGGGCGCAGGATGTCGCGGGCGCCGGACAGCGCGCCGATCAGGTAGGCCACCCCCAGCAGCAGGGCGAGGATGCCGATGCTTTTGCCCAGCTTGTGCAGGCCGTGCGCATTGTGCGGCAACGGGTCAAGCGCATGCAGATAGATGGCTGCGAAGATCAGCAACGCCGCCCACAGCAGCATCTGGAAGCTGACCGGGATGACCGGGGAGACGATCCAGATCGCCATCGCCAGCATCAGTACGCCGAACGAGCGCTTCACCGCTTCCATCCAGGGGCCGGCCTTGGGCAGCAGGGCTCCCGCAGACGTCCCGATGACCAGCAAGGGCGCGCCCATGCCCAACGCCAGCACGAATAGCGCGACGCCGCCCAGCACCGCATCGTGCGTCTGACTTATATATAGCAAAGCGCCGGCCAGCGGGGCGGCAACGCACGGACCCATGATGACGGCTGACAGCGCGCCCATGGCGAATACGCCGGAAATATGGCCGCCGTGCAGCTTGTTGCTGGTGTCGGACAGCTTGCTCTGCAACGCGGTAGGCAACTGCAGCTCATACAGGCCGAACATTGCCAGCGACAGCAGTACGAACAGCGCGGCGAAACTGCCCAGTACCCACGGTGTTTGCAGCGCATTGGAGACGAGGTTGCCGGAATAGCCCGCCGCCACGCCGGCGATGGCATAGGTGATCGCCATCCCCAGCACATAAGCCAGCGACAGGACGAAGGCGTGCATATGGGTGATCTTGTGCCCGCGCCCGACGATGATGCCGGACAGGATGGGAATCATGGGGAAGACGCACGGCGTGAGGGAAAGCAACAGGCCCGCGCCGAAGAAGAACGAGACGATCAGCCAGAAGCTGCCGCTCTTGAACAGTCCGGCGATCCGGGTGTTGTCGTTGGCGGGCGCGGCGATGGATAGCGACTGCGGGGCGGGTGCGGAACTGATTGTCTGCGCCAGCTGGATATTCAATGTCTTTTCGATGGGCGGGTAGCACAAGCCGTTGTCGCTGCAGCCCTGGTAGCTTGCGTTCAATACCAGCGGTTTTGCGACATCGGCATTCTCCAGGGCGATCTCCGCCTGGAAGGATTGATGGAAGACCTCGAGCGTGCCGAAGTTGGGGTCGTTCTTGATCTCCCCTTTGGGCAGGGTCACGCTGGCGATTTTGGTCTTGCCGTCGGGGGTGCTGAAGGTGATCTTGTTGCGATACAGATAATAGCTGGGAGTGACGGTGAAACTGGCGATCAGCCTGTGCTGGTCGATCGCATGGATCTCCAGCGCAAATGCCTTGTCGGCCGGAAGGAAGCTCGGTTTCTTGTTGCCGAACGAGAAGAAGTCCGCATGTGCGAGCGGTGCGATGCACAGCAGCAGGATCAAAAATATACGACGCGTCATGCCTGGTTCCTTGGTTGAGTTTCCTGTGCGACCCAATTCAGATAGTCCGGCAGGCCTGCCGCCACAGGCACTGCGACGATCTCCGGCAATTCATAAGGGTGCGATTTACGTAACGCCTGCTCCAGTTCTGGATAGGCCCCGCGAGTGGTCTTGATCAGCAGGGGCACTTCGGTTGCATGTTCCAGTTTGCCTTCCCAGCGATAGACGGACCTGCATTCGGGCAGCACGTTCACGCAGGCGGCGACCCGCTGTATGACCAGTGCTTCGGCGATACGTTCCGCGGCGGCGCGATCCGGCAGGTTGGTGATGACCAGCAGCACTTCGTTGCCGTTCATCGCGCACCTGCCCGCGCGCAGCGCACGCCCAGCTGTAGCAGTTCATCCCAGACGTCGCCCTGGCGCAGTCCCTTCACCAGCCTGTCGATCTGGGCGGCCTGGCGCAGTGCACGCTCTGCGAAAGCAGGCGTGAACCGGCGCACCGCCCGTTCCACCAGTCTCTGCCGCACTCCCCACACGCGCGCATCGCGCAAGGCGCCGGCAAGGTTGCCGTTCTGCTGCATGCTGCGCGAGACCCTGGCCAGCGTGCGGATGTCTTCCGCCAGCGCCCACAAGACCAGCACGGTGGCGGTCCCCTCCGCGCGCAGTCCGTCCAGGACGCGCACGTAGCGCTCGGCGTCGCCTGCCAGCATCGCTTCGGACAGCTTGAACACGTCGTAGCGCGCAACATCCATCACCGCATCCTTCACCTGCTCGAAAGAAAGCGGTCCGGCCGGAAACAGCAAGGCGAGTTTCTGTATCTCCTGGAAGGCGGCGAGCAGGTTGCCCTCCACGCGTTGCGCCAGGAACGACAGCGTGTCCGCATCGGCGGTCTGCCCCTGCCGTTTCAGCCGTGCGGCGATCCAGGCCGGCAATGCGGGGAGCGGAATCTCGTCGGCGCTGATCATCGTGCCGTGCTGTTCCAGTGCCGCGAACCATTTGCTTTTCATCGCGGTACCGTCGAGATGCGGCAGCGAGATCAGCGTGAGCGTGTCCGGATTCAGGTCCTGGCAGTGATCCTGCAATGCCTGTGCGCCTTCCACGCCGGGCTTGCCGGACGGGATGCGCAGATCGATCAGTTTGCGCGAAGAGAACAGCGACATGCTCTGCGCGCTGTTGCGCAATTCCGCCCACTTGAATCCCTGCTCGGCGATCAGCACCTCGCGCTCGCTGTAACCGGCCGCCCGCGCGGCCGAGCGGATCGCATCCGCAGCCTCGATGGCGAGCAGCAATGCCCCGCCATGGATGACGTACAGCGAACCCAGTCCCCTGGAGAGATGCTGCGGCAGGTCTTCGGTCGAGATTTTCATTGTGCGCTGACGGTTGCGGGTCTGGCCTTGTACAGGCGACGCACGGCCTGGGCCACGGCATCGTTGCGCATCTCGCTGTAGAGCATTGTTTCTTGCTGTTGCTCGGCGAGTATCAGCGAATCGTCGTAGGGCAGGATGCGCGATAGCCTGATTTCATCGGCAGACAGCCAGTCGTTCTGATTCTTGTCATAGGCACGCAAAGAAACGCGGTAGAACAACTGATATTCCTGCACGCGACCGAAGCGGTTCAACGAAAGGATTTGTTTGGTGGTCAGCTCGGAAACGACTTCGAACACCAGGTCCGCCTGATCCGGGCTCGTGGCCAGATTGATCTTGCCGGTTTTGAGTGCGCGGCGCAGGCTGACGACGAAGGGCGTCTCGCCCGGTGCCTTCAGGTACAGAGAATTGAACGCGAGCTTGACCTCGTCGGGGTTGCTGCCGCGCATATGGAAGCCGCAGCCAGCCAGCGACAGCGATGCGGCGAGTAACAGCAGGCGCGCCAGGCTGGCCATCAGATCACCACGTTGACCAGACGGCCGGGCACGACGACGATCTTCTTCGGCGCTCCACCCGCAAGCTGTTTCTGCACCGCCTCATGCGCCAGCGCCAGCTGCTCGATGCTTGCCTTGTCGGCATCCTTGGCGACGCGCAGGTTGCCGCGCAGCTTGCCGTTCACCTGGATCACCAGCTCGATCTCGTCCTGCACCAGCGCGGCCGGATCGGCCTTGGGGAAGGGCTGGCTGATCAATTGGCTGCCGGGGCGCAACTCGTTCCACAAGGTCTCGGCGATGTGCGGTGCGATCGGTGAAAGCAGCAGCACGACGTTTTCCAGCACTTCCTGCGCCACGCTGTGCGCGGCCGGCGTGTCTTCCCCGAACTTGCCCAATGCATTGAGCAGCTCCATGATCGCCGCGATGGCGGTGTTGAAGGTCTTGCGGCGGCCGTAGTCATCGTCGATCTTCTGGATGGTCTGGTGCAGTTGCAGGCGCAGCGCCTTGGCGGCCGCGCTCAGTTCGCCGCTGCTGTAGGCGGCGAGCACGCCCCTTGCGACATGGTCATGTACCGCCTTCCATACGCGCTTCAGGAAGCGGAACGAGCCTTCCACGCCGGCATCCGACCATTCCAGCTGCTGGTCGGGCGGCGCCGCGAACATCATGAACAGGCGCGCGGTGTCCGCGCCGTATTCGTCGATGATCGCCTGCGGATCGACGCCGTTGTTCTTCGACTTCGACATTTTTTCAGTGCCGCCGATGACGACGGGCTTGCCGTCGGCGATCAGCTTCGCGCCGATGGGGCGCGCCTTGGCGTCGACTTCCACATCCACCTCGGCCGGATTGATCCACTGTTTCTTGCCGTCACTGCCTTCGCGGTAGAAAGTCGGCGCGACCACCATGCCCTGTGTCAGAAGATTCCTGAACGGCTCGTTGCCCTGCACCAGGCCCTCGTCGCGCATCAGCTTGTGGAAGAAGCGCGCGTACAGCAGGTGCAGGATGGCGTGCTCGATGCCGCCGATGTACTGGTCCACCGGCAGCCATTGCCGGGCCGCCGCCTTGTCCACCATGCCGGTATCGCATTGCGGGCTGGCATAGCGCGCGTAGTACCAGGACGACTCAACGAAGGTGTCCATGGTGTCGGTCTCGCGGCGGGCGGGGCCGGAACATTGCGGGCAGCTGCACTCGTAGAATTCCGGCATCTTCGCCAGCGGCGAGCCGGCGCCGTCCGGCACCACGTTCTCCGGCAGTTTCACCGGCAACTGTTCGTCCGGCACCGCCACGTCGCCGCAATTCGGGCAATGGATGATGGGGATGGGACAGCCCCAGTAGCGCTGGCGCGAGATGCCCCAGTCGCGCAGGCGGAACTGCACTTTCTTTTCGCCCAGGCCTTTAGAGCTGAGATCGGCGGCGATGGCGTCGACGGCTGAGTCGTAGCTCAGCCCATCGTACTTGCCGGAATTCACGCAGACGCCGCTCTCCTTGTCGCCGTACCATTCCTTCCACTCGTCTGTGTCGAATTTGGTTGCTTCGATTAACTCGCGCTCCCAAAATTCCGCCCCCGAACCATGCGGATCGCCATATTTATCTACTCGATCCTGCATAGCCTTTGTATCGGCTGCTGATGTTCCTTCACGAAGAATAAATCTAAGTCCTTCGGCTACAGGTGCCTCGCTTTGTATTACCTGCTTGATCGGCAGCTTGTATTTCTTGGCGAAACCGAAGTCGCGCTCGTCGTGCGCCGGCACCGCCATCACGGCCCCTTCGCCATAGCCCATCAGCACATAGTTGCCGACCCATACCGGCACCTGTTCTCCGGTGAGCGGGTGGGTGACCTTCAGACCGGTGTCCATGCCCTTCTTTTCCATGGTGGCGATGTCGGCTTCGGCCACGCCGCCGTGTTTGCACTCCTCGATGAAGGCGGCAAGTTTGGGGTTGTTCTGCGCGGCATGGCTGGCCAGCGGATGCTCGGCCGCTACCGCGACGAAGGTGACGCCCATGATGGTGTCGGCGCGCGTGGTGTACACCCACAGCTTGTCCTGCTTGCCGTCCAGTTCGTACGGGAAGGCGAAGCGCACACCGTAGCTCTTGCCGATCCAGTTGGCCTGCATGGTTTTGACCTGCTCCGGCCAGCCCGACAGCGTGTCCAGGTCCTGCAGCAGTTCGTCGGCATATTGCGTGATGCGGAAGAAATACATTGGGATGTCGCGCTTTTCCACGACGGCGCCCGAGCGCCAGCCGCGCCCGTCGATCACCTGTTCGTTGGCCAGCACGGTGTTGTCCACCGGGTCCCAGTTCACCGTCGCGGTCTTTTTATAGATGACGCCCTTCTTGAACAGGCGCGTGAACAGCCATTGTTCCCAGCGGTAATAGTCGGGCTTGCAGGTGGTGACCTCGCGCGACCAGTCGATGCCCAGGCCAAGCGACTTCAGCTGCTTCTTCATGTACTCGATGTTGGAATAGGTCCATGCGGCCGGCGGCACGTTGTTCGCCATCGCGGCATTCTCGGCCGGCAGGCCGAACGCGTCCCAGCCCATCGGCTGCATCACGTTGTAGCCCTTCATGCGGTGGTAGCGGCTCAGCACGTCGCCGATGGTGTAGTTGCGCACATGGCCCATGTGCAGCTTGCCGGACGGGTAGGGGAACATCGACAGGCAATAGTATTTCGGTTTGCTGCTGTTTTCATCGGCACGGAACGCGTGTCCGGCTTCCCACTGGTGCTGGGCGGCGGCTTCGATCTCTTTGGGTGAGTAGTTTTGTTGCATGATGAACGTCGTTTTATGGGTGCTGAGCGAAAATAGGCCGACATTATATCGGTAAGGCGGCCGCTTGCAGTGATCAGTTGACCCCCGTTAGCCGCAAAGTGGCTGTTCTGCTAGAATCGCCGTCCAAAATTTTTATTCATATCGTTCAGGAGAGTGGCTTATGTCCAGTAAACATCCCGTTATTGCCGTCACCGGCTCGTCCGGCGCCGGCACGACCACCGTCAAGCGCGCGTTCGAGAATATCTTCCGCCGCGAGAAGATCAGCGCCGCCGTCGTCGAGGGCGACAGCCTGCACAGCCTGGATCGCATGGCGTTCCGCGCTGCCGCAGCCGAAGCCGGCAAGAACGGCAACCCGTCTTTCAGCCATTTCGGTCCGGAAGCCAACCACTTCGCCAAGATCGAAGAGACGTTCAAGACCTACGGCGAGACCGGCATGTGCAAGCGCCGTTACTATGTGCACAGCGACGCCGAGGCCGCGGAACACAACAAGCATTTCAACCTGACCGACCTCAAGCCCGGCGTGTTCACGCCGTGGGAAGACATCGAGAAGGATACCGACCTGCTGTTCTACGAGGGCCTGCATGGCCTGGTGAAGGACGACCAGCACGATGCGAGCAAGTACGTGGATCTGGGCATCGGCGTGGTGCCGGTGGTCAACCTCGAGTGGATCCAGAAGATCCACCGCGACAAGGCCGAGCGCGGCTACTCGGCCGAAGCGACCGTGGACACCATCCTGCGCCGCATGCCGGACTACATCAAATACATCACCCCGCAGTTCTCGCGCACGCACATCAACTTCCAGCGCGTGGCCACGGTGGACACGTCCAACCCCTTCATCGCGCGCGACATCCCGACGCCGGACGAGAGCTTCGTGGTCATCCGCTTCCGCGATCCCAAGGGCGTGGACTTCCCCTACATGCTCAACATGATCCCGAACTCGTTCATGTCCCGCGCCAATACGCTGGTGGTGCCCGGCGGCAAGATGAGCCACGCGATGGAGATCATCCTTGCGCCGATCATGCACGACATGATCCAGAAAAAGAAGAAGCAATAGTCTGCAGCAAGAAGCGGACAGCGGACGGGGAAGCGGAAACGCTTCCCCGTTTTGTTTTGATGCGATTTCCTGAAATTGATTTGGACGCGCCGCTGCGCCACAATGAACGCGATATTCGCATTGCGGGAGGTTGAGGTGGCCGATTCTGATTTCGACCGGATAAGGAAACAGGTACGCCAGTTCGTCGTCGAGCGCGACTGGGACCAGTTTCATTCGCCCAAGAACCTGTCCATGGCGCTCATCGTCGAGGCCGCCGAGATGGTCGAACATTTCCAGTGGCTGACCGAAGCGCAGAGCTGCAACCTGCCGCCGGAAAAACTCGCCGAGGTCGAGCAGGAGCTGGCTGACATCCAGGTTTACCTGATCAGCCTGGCGGAGAAACTGAAGCTGGATATCGTCGCTGCCGTGGAGAAGAAACTGGTGCTGAACGCCGAGAAATATCCGGCGGAACAGGTGCGCGGCAGCGCCAGAAAATACACCGAGTACAAGGACAAGGCCCGGAAATAAGTCGCGGACCGCCCGACACGCCGCGATGGTGTGGGATAATCCCGGCATGAATTCCACCCTGCTTTCCGGCCTCAATCCCGAACAACGTGCCGCCGTCGAACTCCCCGCCCAGTCCGCGCTGATCCTGGCCGGCGCGGGCAGCGGCAAGACGCGCGTGCTGACCACGCGCATCGCCTGGCTGATCAGTACCGGGCAGGTGTCGCCGTCCGGCATCCTCGCGGTGACTTTCACCAACAAGGCGGCCAAGGAGATGGTCACGCGGCTATCGGCGATGCTGCCGATCAACACGCGCGGCATGTGGATCGGCACCTTCCACGGGCTGTGCAACCGCATGCTGCGCGCGCACCACCGCGAGGCCAACCTGCCGCAGACCTTCCAGATCCTCGATTCCGGCGACCAGCTCTCCGCCATCAAGCGCCTGATGAAGGCGATGAACGTGGACGACGAGAAATACCCGCCGCGCGAGATGCAGAACTTCATCAGCGGCCGCAAGGAAGAAGGGCTGCGCGCGCACGAGGTGGAGGCCTACGACCCTTACACGCGGCGCAAGATCGAGGTATACGCCGAATACGACAAGCAATGCCAGCGCGAAGGCGTGGTGGATTTCGCCGAACTGCTGCTGCGCTGCTACGAACTGCTGTCGCGCAACACCGCGTTGCGCGAGCATTACCAGGAGCGCTTCCGGCACATCCTGGTGGACGAGTTCCAGGACACCAACCCGTTGCAATACCGCTGGCTGAAATTGCTGGCCGGCAACAACAATGCCCTGTTCGCGGTCGGCGACGACGACCAGTCGATCTACGCTTTCCGCGGCGCCAACGTCGGCAACATGCAGGAGCTGCTGCGCGATTTCCACGTCGAGAACGTCATCAAGCTGGAGCAGAACTACCGCTCGCACGGCAACATCCTTGAGGCCGCCAACGCGCTCATCCAGCATAACCGCAACCGCCTGGGCAAGAACCTGTGGACGGCGGAGAGCGGCGGCGAGCAGCTGCGCGTGTACGAGGCGGGCACCGATGTGGACGAGGCGGCCTTCATCGTCGACGAGGTCAGGCAGCTCAACCGCGAAGGCGTGCGGCTGTCGGAGATCGCGCTGCTGTACCGCTCCAATGCGCAGTCGCGCGTGCTGGAGCATGCGCTGGTGTCGGCTGGGTTGTCGTATCGCGTGTATGGCGGCCTGCGTTTCTTCGAGCGGCAGGAGATCAAGCATGCGCTGGCCTACCTGCGCCTGATGGAGAACACCGACGACGACAATGCGCTGCTGCGCATCGTCAATTTCCCCACGCGCGGCATCGGCGCGCGCAGCATCGAGCAGTTGCAGGAAGCGGCGCGGGTCAATAACACCACGCTGTGGGACGCGGCGGCGCGCGCGGGCGGCAAGGTCACGGCCTTCGTCGGACTGGTCGAATCGCTGCGCAGCGCCACGCAGAACCTGCCGCTGCCGGAGATCATCGACCATGTGCTGCAGCATAGCGGCCTGGCGGCGCATTACCAGAACGAGACCGGCGCGAAGAAACGCGAGGCGGAAGAGCGGCTGGAGAACCTGAACGAACTGGTCAATGCGGCGACGCTGTTCGTGCACGAGAACGAGGACGACAGTCTCACCGCCTTCCTCACTCATGCCTCGCTGGAGGCGGGCGAACACCAGGCGGGCGACAGCGAGGACGCACTACACCTGATGACGGTGCATGCCGCGAAAGGACTGGAGTTCCACACCGTGTTCATCACCGGCCTGGAAGAGGGCCTGTTCCCGCACCAGAACAGCATCGACAGCGGCGACCTCGACGAGGAGCGCCGCCTGATGTACGTGGCGATCACGCGCGCGCGCCGCCGCTTATATCTCACCTTTGCGCAGAGCCGCATGCTGCACGGGCAGACACACTACAGCACGGCATCGAGCTTCCTGCGCGAGCTGCCGGAAGCGCTGCTGCACTGGCTGACGCCGCGCGTGAGCGCGCGCAAGGCTTTCGCCGCCGGCAGCTACGAGACCAGCAGCTACATCAAGGCGTTCGCCGCTAGTCCGGTGATGGAGAAAGCGCCGCCCGCGCCCAGCTCGGTGTGGCGCATCGGCCAGCGCGTGTTCCACCAGAAGTTCGGCGAGGGCGTGGTGACGGACAGCGAAGGCGGCGGCAACGAGGGCCGCGTGCAGGTCAATTTCAAGCGCGCCGGCAGCAAATGGCTGGCGCTCGAATATGCCAAGCTTACCGCCATCTGACGCCACACTGGACGCCCGCCTGCGGCTCATCGTTGCGAGCTACCGGCGGCTTACCGGCAAAACGCTGCTTGCCGAACAATTGCGCCTTCCCCCTTGCAGGGGGAAGGATGGGATGGGGGTAGAGTCGGCTTATTCCGATGCTTCTACCCCCACCCTGGCCCTCCCCCTTCAAGGGGGAGGGGATATCGTGGCGCTGCGCCAGGCACTCTGGAACGCGCCGCGGGCCATCGTTGCGCACGGCACCGAGGACGACCCGGTCTTCTTCTACGGCAATCGGCTGGCACTGCAATTGTTCGAGATGGAATTCGACGAGTTTGCGCGCTTGCCGTCGCGGCTCTCGGCCGAACCGCTGGCGCAGCAGGCGCGCGCGAAACTGCTGGCCAAGGTGGCGCAGCAGGGCTATGTGGACGGTTATTCCGGCATGCGCATCGCCCGCAGCGGCAGGCGTTTCATGATCGCCGACACCACGGTGTGGAATCTGCTCGACGAGAACGGCGTACAGTGGGGGCAGGCCGCAGCATTCGTGGCGCAGGCATAGATTCGGGCTCTTTCAACGTTCAGCAGGAGAAAGTCATGGGCAATTCATACAAGGCCGTCACGCAGGAGATCAGCAAGGAACTCACCCCATTCCGCAAGGAGGCGGCTGCGCCGATGGCAGGATTCGATGCGATGGCGAAATCGGCCATGGCGGATGGCGTGCTGTCGGCGCTGCACAAGGAACTGATCGCGACGGCCATCGCCGTGTCGACGCGCTGCGAGGGGTGTGTCGGTTTCCACGTGCGCGGGCTGGTGCGGCTGGGCGCAACGCGCGAGCAGATCAACGAGATGCTCGCGGTGGCGGTTTACATGGGGGGCGGCCCGTCGCTGATGTATGCGGCGGAAGTGCTGCGCGCTTTCGAGGAATTCCAGCCGGCCTGAGCAGATCAGGCCGCGGGCGGCTGCATTCCCGCCGCCAGTTTGTCCGGCACCTCGCGCTTGGCAGCCATCGCCGACGCACCGAATTCCAGCACGGCGGTGACCATCACCATGATCAGCGTGGGCATCAGCGCGATGCGCGTGAGCGCCGTCCACAGGATGTGTTGCATGTTGGGATCGTGCGAGGCAAGGCTGATCAGCCAGGCGGTGAACACCAGCAATGCCGAGATCGCATACCCGGCCATCAGCAGTCGTGCGCGTGCGTAGGCAAGCTTCCAGTGCGCATCGACGAACCAGGCGGTGGTCTTGCGGCTGCGCAGGTAGATATAGGCGATCAGCGAGCCGGAGAGCAGCAGCGGGATGAGCAATCCGATCATGCCCACTTTCAGCGCAAGCACCGCAGGGGTCATCAACAGATCGAACATGAACAGTCCGGTGACGAACAGGTTGTGCGGAAACTGCGCCTGTTTCACCTCGGCAGCGCTGGCATCGGCGTATTGCATGGTCAGGCCTCCGTGCCGGGGACATCCGGCGGTGTGGGTACAAGCTCGTGCGCGAACGGGAAGATGTTGCGATAGCTGACATAGAGCGAGGCGAGGCCCAGCGGCAGCAGCACGATCATGCCGAGGTTGAACGGCAGCAGGCTGAGTGCCACCGCAATCACCTGCATGACGATGTTGTACACCGTGTACGGCAGGATGTTGCGCAGCGAGCCGGACAGGCTGGCATGCATGGCCGCCAGCGGGCGCAGGTCGTTGAAGTACACCAGCATCGGCGCATACTGGAACGCCAGCATCAGCAGGCACATCAGCGCGAACCCCACCATCAGGCTGATCGCCACGCTCGAGCCGGCCGCCCACATCGCGTCCAGCAGCATCTGCGGGTCGCTGGCGGCGTTCAATCCGTCCAGCATGTTGCGCAGCGGTTCGCCGCCGAGCATGATCATCGCCATCGAGGAGAGCAGCAATCCCAGGATGAGGAAACCGCCGAGCGCGATCAATTGCGCGGTATGTTTGCGCAAGCCGGCGAGCAGGTGCAGCAGCTCGACTTCCTCTTCTTCTTCCAGCGCGCGGCACACGCGCATGTAGCCCATGATCACGATGGGCATGAGCAGCAGGGCGACCAGCGGGCCGAGCAACGGAATCCTGAGGGCGGTGAATATGGCGAGCGCGCCGATCAGGGCAAAGGAGATGGCCATCAGCGGATTGAGCATGATGAGCTGGTAGCCGTGCTTCACCCAGGTCCAGCCGCGTGCGGCATTCAGTTTCTTGATTTCCATGTCGGACCCCGGTTCACAGCCACGGCGGGTGAGGGCTGGCGATGTGGTTCTGCAGGATGCGCTTGAACTGCTCCGGATTGTGCGCATGCACGATATCGCCCTCGCGCGGCAGATGCAGGTCGTACAGGCGCGATATCCAGAATCGCAGCGCCGCCACGCGCAGGGCGATCGGCCACAGCTCGGCCTCTGCCGCAGTGAGCGGGCGCGCGGCGTGGTAGGCATTCAGCAAGGCGCGCGTGTGGCCCGCATCCAGCCTGCCCTCCGGGGTCATGCACCAGTCGTTGACGGTGATGGCCACGTCGTACAGCAGCTTGCCGGTGCAGGCGAAATAGAAATCGATCAGGCCGCCGACGCGCTCGCCTTCCATCAGCACGTTGTCGCGGAACAGGTCGGCATGGATGACACCGCGCGGGATGCCGGCCAGGGGGTGCGTCGCGTGGAACTCGACTTCGCCGGCCAGCAGGGCTGCATCCTGGGGAGGCAGGAAGCGCCTCACCTGTTGCGCCGCTTCGGCCCGCCATGCCGAACCGCGCGGGTTCAGCATCTGCTCGCCGAAGCTCTGGCCGGCGCTGTGCATCTGCCCCAGCATCGCGCCGACGGCGGCACATTGCGCGGTGGTGGGTTGCGTCACGGATTTGCCCGAAAGACGGCTGACGATGCAGGCCGGCTTGCCGTTCAGCTCGCCGAGAAAACGGTTCTGCTTGTCCGCCACCGGGCAGGGGCAGGGAATGCCGTGCCGGGCCAGGTGGGCCATCAGGTTGAGGAAGAACGGCAGGTCGTCCGCCGTGAGCTTCTCGAACAGCGTCAGCACGAAGCGGCCGTTGGTGGTGGTGACGAAGTAATTGGTGTTCTCGATGCCGGCAGGGATGCCCTGCAGTTCGAGCAATGTTCCGAGCGAATAGTTGGCCAGCCAGGCAGCGATGTCGGCTTCGGAAACGCGGGTAAATACAGCCATACGGTCAGTCTCGTTTCAGAAGCGTTTGATGATCCAGCGCGGTACGCGGAAACCGGAATCCAGGCTCTCCTGGCGCGAGAACTTGCCGTCGCCGAGATCGTCCACCAGGTAATAGGGCGGGCCATACTTGGGCGTGACCTTGATCATGTACAGCTTGCCGTGCGCGCGAAACTCCTCGATGGTCAGCTCGGTCTTCTTGGTGATGGTCACCTGCGGCTCGTCGATCGGCTCGTCCGCGGTCATCGGCGGAGGGGGGGGCGGTTCCGCCCGGGCGGGCGCCTCGGGCTGGGCCGCGTAGGCGCTCAGGCTGAGGCAGGCGATTGCGGCAAGATAAATGGGGCGCATGATGTTTTCCAGTTGGAACGAATGGGCGGATTCTATCCGATACGGATCAAAGATTGAGTTGCATCTCGAGTTCCGCCACCGAGGGTTCGAAACCGCGGGTCTCGTAATGCTTGAAGATGGCGGCGACCACCTGTTCCGGCTCGTCGATGACCTGGATCAGGTCCATGTCGCTGGCGGCGATCATCTGCTCCGCCAGCAGGCTGTTCCTGAACCATTCCACCATGCCGCCCCAGAATTTGCTGCCGACCAGGATGATCGGCATGCGGCGGGTCTTGCCGGTCTGCACCAGCGTCAGCGCCTCCATCAGCTCGTCCATGGTACCGAAGCCGCCCGGCATCACCACATAGGCGCTGGCGAACTTCACGAACATCACCTTGCGCGTGAAGAAGTGGTGGAAAGTCTGGCTGATGTTCTGGTACGGGTTGTTGTGCTGTTCGTGCGGCAGCTGGATGTTGAGGCCGACGCTGGACGACTTGCCGTAGAACGCCCCCTTGTTGGCCGCTTCCATGATGCCGGGGCCGCCGCCGGAGATGACCGAGAAGCCGGCGTCCGACAGCAGGCGCGCGATCTCCTCGGTGAGCTTGTAATAGGGGTGGTCGTGCGGGGTGCGCGCGCTGCCGAAGATGCTGACGGCGGGATGGATGTCGCGCAGGCGTTCGGTCGCCGAGACGAATTCTGACATAATGCCGAACACACGCCAGGATTCCTTCGACTGCATCAGCTCGGGCGACTGCATGGGCGGAAGTTTCATATCGTTGTTCATCTCGGACCTCAAAGCATGAAGACATTGTTGTTGGTGGACGGCTCGTCCTATTTATATCGCGCTTTCCACGCCATGCCCGACCTGCGCAGCCCGCAGGGCGAACCGACCGGCGCCATCTACGGCGTGCTCAACATGCTGCGCCGCCTGCGCAAGGACTATGCGGCGGATTATAGCGCCTGCGTGTTCGATGCGAAGGGCAAAACGTTCCGCGACGACTGGTATCCCGAATACAAGGCGCACCGCCCGCCCATGCCGGACGACCTGCGCGCGCAGGTGGAACCGCTGCACGAAGTGGTGGCGGCAGCCGGCTGGAACATCCTGATGGTGGACGGCGTCGAGGCGGACGACGTCATCGGCACCCTGGCGCAGCAGGCCTCGCAACAGGGGGCGCGCTGCATCATCTCCACCGGCGACAAGGATCTCACCCAGCTGGTCAACGAGCATGTGCTGTGGGTCAATACCATGAGCGAGGAAGAGCTGGATGCCGCCGGCGTCGCCGCCAAGTTCGGCGTGCCGCCCGAGCGCATCGTGGATTACCTGACGCTGATCGGCGATACCGTGGACAACGTGCCCGGCGTGCCCAAATGCGGCCCCAAGACCGCGGTGAAGTGGCTCACCGAATACGGCACGCTGGACAACCTGGTCGAGCATGCCGGCGAGATCAAGGGCGTTGCCGGCGAGAATCTGCGCGCTGCGCTGGAATGGCTGCCGCAGGGGCGCCGGCTGGTCACGGTTAAATGCGACGTGCCGCTGGACCGGCGCTACAGCGAACTGGTCGCGCCGGCGGCGGACGTGGCCAAGCTGCGCGAACTGTTCGAGCGTTTCGGCTTCAAGAGTTGGCTGCGCGAACTCGACGGGGGCGGAGCCGGTTCGCACGCGGTTGCACGCGAAACGCCGGCGAAGCCGCCGCGTGCGGCGGGCGCGGAACTGCGGCAGTTCGAGCAGGCGGCGCAGGCGACCGCCACCAACGACACCTCCGGCTACGAAGCCATTCTCACCGAGGCGCAGCTCGATGCCTGGCTGCACCAGCTGATGGCGGCACCCTTGGTGAGCCTGGACACCGAGACCACCGGCCTCGACCAGATGACTGCCCAGCTGGTCGGCATTTCGTTCAGTATCGAAGCGCACCAGGCGGCCTACCTGCCGCTGGCGCACCATTACCCCGGCGCGCCCGACCAGATCGGGCGTGCACACGCGCTGCAGAAGCTCAGGCACTGGCTGGAAAGCCCGGCGCACAAGAAGCTGGGGCAGAACCTCAAATACGACCAGCACATCTTCGCCAACCACGGCATTGCGCTGCGCGGCATCGCGGAAGACACGCTGCTGCAATCCTACGTGCTCGAATCGCACAAGCCGCACGAGATGGGCAACCTCGCGCTGCGCCATCTCGGGCTGGAGACCATGAGCTATGCCGACGTGGTGGGCAAGGGCGCCAAGCAGATCGGCTTCGACCAGGTCGACATCGACACCGCCACGCGCTACTCGGCCGAGGATGCCGACATCACGCTGCAGCTGCATCAGACCCTGTCGCCGCAGCTGCAGGGGAAATTGGCCGAGGTGTACCGCGAGATCGAGCTGCCGGTGCGCGAAGTGCTGTTCAGGATGGAACGCAACGGCGTGCTGATCGATGGCGGCAAGCTGGCACGCCAGAGCCACGAGCTGGGCGAGAAGATGATGGTCATCGAAAAGCAGGCGTTCGAGGCGGCGGGGCAGCCGTTCAACCTCAATTCGCCCAAGCAGCTCAGCGAGATCCTGTTCGACAAGCTCGGCCTGCCGGTGAAGAAGAAGACGCCGAGCGGCACGCCCTCCACCGACGAGGAAGTGCTGCAGGAACTGGCGCTGGATTACCCGCTGCCCAAACTGCTGCTCGATTACCGCGGTATGGCCAAGCTCAAGTCCACCTACACCGACAAGCTGCCGCAGATGGTCAACGCGTGCACCGGCCGCGTGCATACCAGCTACTCGCAGGCCGTGGCAGTGACGGGACGGCTGGCCTCGAGCGACCCCAACCTGCAGAACATCCCCATCCGCACACCCGAAGGCCGCCGCATCCGCGAGGCCTTCATCGCCCCGCCGGGCAGCCGCATCGTCTCCGCCGACTACTCGCAGATCGAGCTGCGCATCATGGCCCACCTGTCGGGCGACGAGGGCCTGCTCAAGGCCTTTGCCGCCGGCGAAGATATCCACCGTGCCACCGCCGCCGAGGTGTTCGGCGTCGCACTGGATGCGGTGAGCAGCGAACAGCGCCGCTACGCCAAGGTCATCAACTTCGGCCTCATCTACGGCATGTCCGCCTTCGGATTGGCCAGCCAGCTCAACATCGAGAACAGCGCCGCCAAGCAATACATCGACCTCTATTTCGCGCGCTATCCCGGCGTGAAGCGCTACATGGACGACACCCGCCTGCAGGCCAAGGCGCAGGGCTTCGTCGAGACGGTGTTCGGCCGCCGCCTGTGGCTGCCCGAGATCAACGGCGCCAACGCCATGCGCCGCCAGGCCGCCGAACGCGCCGCCATCAACGCGCCAATGCAGGGCACCGCCGCCGACCTGATCAAGCTGGCGATGATCGCGGTGCAGGACTGGCTGGAGAAAGAGAACTTAGAAACCAAGCTCATCATGCAGGTGCATGACGAGCTGGTGCTGGAAGTGGCGCAGGGGGAATTGGCGCTGGTGAAGGAGAAGGTGCGCGAGTTGATGTGCAATGTGGCGGAGTTGAAGGTGCCGTTGGAGGTGGGGTTGGGGGAGGGGGGGAATTGGGATGAGGCGCATTAGATAATTAATCTATCCGTTCGCCCTGAGCTTGTCGAAGGGTGAATGGCTTCAGCCAAACCCAACACCGTCGGGGGTTGCCCGACAGCAAGTCACTTTTCTCGTCTTGCCGAGAAAAGTAACCAAAAGAGGGCGCCCCCGGTTTGCCGCCCACTTCGTGGGTTCCCTGCGTTGCTCGACTGGTCAGGCCTCCTCATAAACTCGCACGACCCGCTGCGCGGTCACGTGCTCAAACATATTCGTCGGACTACCCCTGACCAGCCTGCGCTACTCGGCGGCGCACAGGGGAAGGAAAGGCAAGGCAAGGTCAAAACCACATGGTGGGCAGCAAGCTGCCCACCATAGTAAAAACAATCCGATTTCGGTACATTGGAGTCATGAAGATTGTTCCAGCTTCCGCACTTCTTGATATTTCTAAAGACTACGCTGACCATCGGTCGCGGCGCAAAGATAGTTGGTATGGCTACGTGGATGGAAAAGAATGGGGGGCGACTCCTTTTGCCGTCTCCGTTCTCTATAGAGGTCAGACTGCGCATCATTCGCCATTTCTTCCATCAATCGCTAGAGGGCTTCATTCGGCCGACATTCGTATGCTTTGGAAAAGCCCTGTAGCAGATCAAGCAAAAATAATCTTTCGCTTAGCTCAGTCGTGGTGGTTCTCGCGCGAACTTTCCCGCCATCCAATCGCAATACATGCTGCTGACCAACACTTAGATTTAGATCCTATTGCCCTTGCGCAGCATTATGAGATTCCCACTGGCTATCTTGATCTCACGGACGATTTCAACGTCAGTGCCTTTTTCGCAACGTGCCATCTCACTCCAAATGGTTGGGAGCCGGTTGAGAACGGGATAGGCATACTCTATAGGGTAATTCTTAAAACACTGGAAAACCCTTTTGGTCGCTATTCACCACTTGGACCACAACAATTACCAAGGCCTACGGAGCAATGTGCTTGGGTTGCCGAACTTCCTCTATGTAACTCATTTGAGGGGTGGCCAAACGTCAGCATGTTGAAATTCCAACATGACAAACGTATTGGAAGTCATTTCTTAAATTTGTTTGCTGATGGTGAGTTGCTATTCCCCCCAGACCCACTTTCCGACATTGCCAAAGAAATTCTTAATTGCCGAGAAATTCCATCCAACCTTGTCGATGCTGCGATAGATTCATTTGCCAGCGAACCTTGTGGAGTACAGGCAAAGCAAATTCCCGCATTGAGAAGAGAAATCGCTAAGTTAGCAACCTTGGTTAACTATAGAAAATTACTGACTGATCAGCATACCTCGCCGTTACTTAATGATCCCGAGTGGCGAAATAAAATGCTGGCGGACGTCAAGGTTAAATGGCGAGCAGTTCGGCGAGTAGTAATTTCGCAAGATGGCGATGATGGGGCTGATTCCTAGCATCCAATCGCATGGCGGGCGGAGCCCGCCATGCATGCTTTTCGGTTTTGACTTCTTTCCCCTGTGCGCCGCCGAGTAGCGCAGGCTGGTCAGGGAATTCTGACGAATATGTTTGAGCACGTGGCCGCGCAGCGGATCGTGCGAGTTTATGAGGAGGCCTGACCAGTCGAGCAACGCAGGGAACCCACGAAGTGGGCGGCAAACCGGGGTCGCCTTTTCTTTGGTTACTTTCTTTTTGGCGAAGCAAAAGAAAGTAACTTGCTGTCGGGCAACCCCCGACGGTGTTGGTTTGGAAGGGAAATGGAACGCAACAAGTATTCCCCCACCCTAACCCTGATGGAACTTCTAGCCATTCGACTAGGCTGCCAAAAAACGTCAGCCAACTCGCATGCAAGAAGTGCCCGGAGAGCACAGCAGTCATTCGTTACGGAGAATCACCATGAGCGATGCAATCGAAAACCTGAATTTGGCCATGCAACGTGCAATGGCAGGCCGTCCGCAGGTCGGTGGCTTTCCGTATCTCGCCGAAACGTTGCGTCGGGCTGGCGTAACGCGCAATTTCTGGTCCTTGCCATCTTGTCAAAGCCTGTACTTGACTCAGCAAGGCCCGGTGGTCATGCAGGGAACACCTCTTGTCTCGGGCATGGCAGATGTGCCGCCATTTGATCGCAATGCCCTCGTTACCGCGCTACGGGCCGATCAAGCCGGGGCGAGCACGTTTCCGGAGTTTCTGATGGCGGCCTGGAAGGCGGGCGTCGTGAGCTACGACGTGGATTTTGCAGCGCGAACCTGTACCTACCATGGCGCGAGTGGGGAAAAATACGTTGAAGCATATCCCGCCGCAGAAGTGTAGCTCCATCCTGCAACCGCTTCTGCCCCGCGCAATGCGCAATGACTAACGGGCATTGCGCCGGATGAAATGCTCATGGTGCAATGCGCTGCGCTTATTGCACCCTACGTGATGAATCAGGATGAATCCGCAAGACCTCGAAAAACTCCTCACCCGCACCATGCCCTACGGCAAGTACAAAGGCCGCACCATCGCCGACCTGCCGGGGCATTACCTCAACTGGTTCGCGCGCGAGGGGTTTCCGCCGGGCGAGATCGGCCGGTTGTTGCAGCTGATGCAGGAGATCGATCACAACGGCTTGTCGTCGCTACTTGAGCCCTTGCGCAAGGATGTTTCATAGCTGGCTCAGATAGAGTTCTTCCACTTTTGCCCTCGCCCAGGGCGTGCGGCGCAGGAACTTCAGGCTGGATTTGACGCTGGGGTCATGTGTGAAGCAGCGGATCGGCACCGCCGCGCCCATCGCTTCCCACCCCATGTTTTCGGAGAGCTGCGTGACGATCATCTCAAGCGTGATGCCGTCGAGGCTGGGGCGCCTGGCTGGTTTATCATCGGTGTTCATATTTGAATTCTACAGGAGTGCTGATGCAGCCGTTCTGCTGGTGGGAAGACGACACGCTGGTGCTGAACATCCTCGGCCGCCCGCGCGCCAAAAAGACCAGGATCGGCAAGGTCATCGGCCATCAGCTGGAGGTGCATGTGGCCGAGCAGCCGGTGCGCGGACGCGCCACGGCGCATCTGGTGAGATTCCTGGCGGGGGAGTTCGATGTGGCTGAAAGCGCGATCACGGTGGTGTTCGGGGTTTACAACGTGAATAAGCAATTGCGCGTCAAAGCGCCGCAGCGTCTGCCGGCGGTGATCGCGAAACGGCTGGGTAAGGGGTGAAACGCCAGTGATTGGCGGGTGCGGGTCGTTACTGCGGAACTCCCGGCTTGCTGCAGCGCGCTTCCATGAAGGGGCCCTGGTACTGGATCCAGGCTTCGCCGGGTGATATCTGCGCGCAGATGATGGTGCGGTCGTAGCGGTTGATCCACTTGTACCACGGTGCGCCGCCGGCGAATGCACTCACGGCCGCCATGCCCAGTACCACGATCAGCGCGATTTTCTTTTTCATGCCGGTTTTTCCTTCGCTGTGTTTTCCCGCTTCGGCGATCAGCCGAAGAACTTCTTCAGTGCCGTGCCGAGCCAGCCGCCATCCACCTTGTTGCCGGCGCTTTCGAGCCCCAGCATCTTTTTGACGCTCTCCACGTAGTCGGCATCATCGCCCTTGATGTGGTTGACCAGCCATATCTTCAGCATGGAAAGCAGTTCCGGCGCGACGTTTTCGCCGGCGTCGGCGCGCTTCTGGAATTCCGCGACGCGCTTGGTGAAGATCTCGTGCACCCGCTTGTGCGCCTTGATGAACGGATAGCCGGCCTTTTCCTGCAGTTCCTCCTCGAAGGCAAAATGCGTCAGCGTGTAGTCGACCAGTTCGCTCAATACATGGTTGGTCGCGTTACGGTCGCCGCTGTCGTTGGCGGTATTCAGTTCGTTCAGGTAGTCGACGATGCGCTGATGCTGCGTGTCGATGACCTCTATCCCGGTTTCCAGGTCACTGGACCAGTGCAGGTATGCCATAATTCCTCCTAGTAAACGCCAATTGATATTGGTCTGATATCTGAAGCGGGGGCATTGTTTCTTACCCGCCGCTTCCGAGTCAATCGAAAAAGTTTGAAAGACCCTGCCGGCTTCGATGCATGAGCGCTTCCTTACACGCAAAACCCCGCAGTCTGTTGCGCCGCTACCTGGCGGCGGGGTATGCCGTGTTCATCGTGTATGCCAGCCTGTCGCCTTTCGTGGGCTGGCAGGAACAGGGGCTGGAGTTCTGGGCGGTGCTGGTCTCGCCGCTGGGGCTGACCTATTCGACCTTCGACGCATTGAGCAATCTGCTGGCCTATTTCCCCTTCGGATTGCTGCTGGCGCTCACCTACCGCGCGCATTTCGGCAGGAAGCCCAGCGTGTTGTGGGCGACGCTGACGGCGCTGGCGCTGTCCGTGGCGATGGAATACCTGCAGATGTACCTGCCGATGCGCACCAGTTCGAATGCGGACATCCTGGCCAACGGCATCGGCGCGCTGGGCGGCGCGCTGCTGGCGGTATCGGTCGTGCAGCGCGCCTGGTTCGTGCGCGTGACACAATGGCGCATCGGGCTGTTCCGGCAGGGGCCGGGAGTGGACTTCGGCCTGGCGCTGGCGACGCTGTGGATGTTCGCGCAGATCAATCCGTCGTTGCCGATGCTGGGGAATGTGTTCATCACCGAGCCGGCTTACCGCATGTTCGCCGCTGTGCCGGAAGATCCGTTCAACCTGTGGGAGAGCCTGGCGGTCGCCTTGAACCTGCTGATGCTGGGCGCATTGCTGCTGACGTTGCTGCGCGAACGCCGCCATGTGGTGGTCGGGCTGGCGCTGGTGCTGGGCGTGGTGGCGCTGGCCAAGTTCATCGCGGCGGCACTGCTGTTGAAATCCTGGGCGCTGCTGTTATGGTTGAATGGCGAGGCGATGCTGGGCATCGTGGTCGGTGTGCTGCTGATCACCGGCGCCGCCTGGCTGCCCCGGTCGCGGCTGGTCTGGGCGGCAGCGCTGGGTGCGCTGAGCTATGTGGTACTGGCGAACTGGGTGCTGGACAGCGGCACCCCCTCCGCCGCAATGCGCCTGTACCAGTGGCGCTATGGCCATTTGCGCAATTACAACGGACTGTCGCACACCGTATCGCTGGTCTTTCCGCTGCTGCTGGCGGGATATCTGTGGTGGGCGCGAACATCGTATCAACATAAGGATGGCAAATGAGTCACTACGACAGGCATGTGTTCTTCTGCGTCAACCAGCGTGCGGCAGGCGAGGATTGCTGCAACAACTTCGGTGCGCAAGCGGCGCGCGATTATGTCAAGGACAAGGTCAAGCAGCTGGGTATCTCCGGCGCGCAGAACAACCTGCGCATCAATTCCGCCGGCTGTCTGGGACGTTGCGAGCTGGGGCCGGTGCTGGTGGTCTATCCCGAGGCGGTCTGGTACACCTATGTCGACCACAGCGATCTCGACGAGATCATCGAAGAGCACCTGAAGCATGGCCGCATCGTCGATCGGCTGAAGATCTGATGGCGATCACACTGGAAAAATTTTCCACCACCGGCACTGCGGGGCTGCTCGAAGGGGTCGTGCACATGCCGGAAGAGATCACCTGCGGCATCGCCGTGGTGGCACATCCGCTGCCGACCATGGGTGGTACGATGGAGAACAAGGTCGCGGTGACGCTGGCCAAGACCTTTGCCGAGCTGGGCTGTGTCGCGCTGCGCTTCAATTTTCGCGGCGTGGGCATGAGCGAGGGCGAGTTCACCGGCGGCGACGGCGAAGAACAGGACATGATTGCGATCGTGCGTTTTGCGCAGGAACAATTCGGCGAGGAGCTGCCGCTGATCCTTTCCGGTTTCTCGTTCGGGGGCTATGTTGCCGCGCGTGCCGCGCAGCAGGTGCGCCCGCAGCACCTGATCCTGGCGGCACCGGCCGTGGGCCGCTTTGCCATGCCGGCCGTCGCCCCCGATACGCTGGTCGTCCACGGCGAGCATGACGATGTCGTGCCGCTGGCCGACGCGCTGGAATGGGCGCGTCCGCAACATCTGCCCATCGTGGTGTTGCCGCAGGCGGAGCATTTCTTCCACGGGCGGCTGACGCAGTTGCGCGATATCGTGAAGCGTCATTTCAACGGGGTGGAACTGTGAAGCAAAAAAACAAAAGCAATCAGCCACAGGGAACGCAGAGAGGGCAGGGCGGGATTTTCTCTGTGGGCTCTGTGTTCTCCGTGGCTAAGAAGGTTTAGCAGAATGAATGCAGTGATCAAAGCTATCGGGCTGCAAAAATCCTACGGCGGCCAGCGCGTGGTGGATGGCCTCGACCTGTCCATCCGCAAAGGCGAATGCTTCGGCCTGCTCGGCCCCAACGGCGCGGGCAAGACCACGACCTTGCGCATGCTGCTCGGGCTGATCGAACCGGATGCCGGAACCGCCTTGCTGCTCGACCTGCCTGTGCCGCAGGCGGCGCGCGAAGCGCGCATCCGTGTCGGCGTGGTGCCGCAGATGGACAACCTCGACCCCGATTTCACCGTGGCCGAGAACCTGCTGGTGTACGGGCGCTACTTCGGACTGCACGACCGCGAGATCGAGGCGCGCATCCCGTCGTTGCTGGAATTCGCCAGCCTCACCAGCAAGCGCGATGCGAAGGTGCCGACGCTGTCCGGCGGCATGAAGCGCCGCCTCACGCTGGCGCGCGCGCTGGTGAACGATCCCGATGTGATCTTCCTCGACGAGCCGACCACCGGGCTGGACCCGCAGGCGCGCCACCTGATCTGGCAGCGCTTGCGCGAACTCACGCAGCAGGGCAAGACGCTGCTGCTCACCACGCATTTCATGGACGAGGCGGAGCGCCTGTGCCACCGCCTTGCCGTGATGGACAACGGCAGGCTCATCAGCGAAGGCTCGCCGCGCCAGCTGATCGACAGCAACATCGAACCGCAGGTGGTGGAAGTGTTCGGCGAGACCTCCGCGCAATGGGCGGGCGAGCATGCTGCAAATTATGCGCAGCGCTTCGAGGTCAGCGGCGAATCGGTGTTCTGCTATGTGAGGGACGCGCAGCCGCTGGTGGAACATCTGCAGGCACAAAGCGCACTGCGCTACCTGCACCGGCCGGCGAACCTGGAAGACGTCTTTCTCAAATTGACCGGCAGGGAGATGCGCGAATGAACCTGATCTTCCGCATGCTCTATGTGCTTATCCGTTCGCTGTTCTGCGAACGCATGCGGGGCGGCAATTTCGCGAGCGAATTCGCCTTGAGCGTGCTGCCCAACGACATCGACATCAACCTGCACATGAACAACGGCCGCTACCTGACCATCTGCGACCTCAACCGCGTGGATATCTTCGCGCGCAGCGGGTTGCTGAAGGCCATGTTCAAGCGCAACTGGATTCCGGTCATCGCCGAGCACACCATGAACTACAAGAAGCCGCTGGGTCTTTTCGCGCGCTACCGGGTGAGGACGGAAGTGACGCACTGGGATGAGAAGTATTTCTATATGAAGCATGTCTTCAGCAAGGGCGAGCGCATCATGGCGGAAGGAACGTCGAAGGGGTGTGTCTATGCGCGGGGTGTCGGCGTGGTCAAGCCGGTCGATGCATTCGCTGCGGTGGAAATGGACAATTCGAAATGAGCAAACGGGATTTTGCATTGCCGCGGCTGAGCCTGCGCTTCTTCCCGATCTGGCGCAGGCACTGGCTGGTGTGGAAGAAAATCGCGGCGCCGTCCATCCTTGGCCATCTGGCCGATCCGGTGATCTACATGCTGGGCCTGGGATATGGCCTCGGCAGCCTGCTGCCGACCATGGGCGGCATGTCGTACATGGCCTTTCTGGCCGCCGGTACGGTGTGCTACAGCACCATGAACAGCGCGAGCTTCGAGGCGCTGTATTCCGGTTTCGCGCGCATGCACGAACAGCGCACCTGGGAGGCCATCCTGAACACGCCGGTCGCGCTGGATGACGTGGTGCTGTCCGAGATCCTGTGGGCGGCCACCAAGAGCCTGATGTCGGGGGCCGCCGTGCTGGCGGTGATCTGGATACTGGGGCTGTCGCATGCCCTGATGTCGCTGTGGATGATTCCGCTGGCGCTGCTGATCGGGCTGACCTTTGCCGCCATCGGCCTGATCATGACCGCGCTGGCGCCGGCCTATGACTTCTTCATGTATTACTTCACGCTGGTCATCACGCCGATGATGCTACTATGCGGCGTGTTTTTCCCGGTCACCCAGTTGCCGCCCAGCATGCAGGCGATCGCGAGCGTGTTGCCGCTGACGCATGCGATCGATCTGGCCAGGCCGCTGATGAGCGGCAACCTGCCGCCGCAGGCGTTGCTGCATATCGCGGTGCTGCTGGCCTATGCGTTGTGCGGGTTCTATATTTCGCTGGTGTTGTTCCGTCGTCGCTTGTCGAGGTGAGTCTATGTTGTGGCTGAAAGCCTTCCATATCTTTTTTGTGGTCAGCTGGTTCGCTGGCCTGTTCTACCTGCCGCGCATCTTCGTCAATCATGCGATGGCGGAAGAAGCGGCGGTGAAAGAGCGCCTGAAGCTGATGGAGCGCAAATTGTACAAGTTCGTCACGCCAATCGGCATACTGGCTGTGGCTACCGGCCTGTGGCTATGGCTGGGCCATCGCGACATCTTCAACGGCGGCTGGATACATGCCAAGGTCGCCCTGGTGGCCGGGCTGGTTGCCTACCATTTCTATTGCGGCCATCTGGTCAGGGTGTTCGCCGCAGATCGCAACACGCGCAGCCATGTCTGGTTCCGCTTCTTCAATGAAGTGCCGGTGCTGGTGTTGCTGGCGGTGGTGATTCTGGTTGTTGTAAAACCCTTCTAGCCACAGAACTCGCAGAGCACACAGAGTTGGAGCAGTGGTTTTCTCTGTGGTCTCTGTGTACTCTGTGGCTAATGGCTCTTTTCTGGATTGTGTAAATGCCTGATTTTTTCGCCACCTGTCCGCGCGGACTGGAGAAACTCCTCACCGATGAACTCGCCGGTTTCGGCGCCACGGATGTGCGCCCTACCGAAGGCGGGGTCGCCTTCGCCGGCGACTGGCCGCTGTGCTATCGGGCCAACCTGCAGAGCCGCCTCGCTTCGCGCATCCTGTGGCGCGTCAAGGACGCCACGCCGTTCCGCAACGAACAGGATGTGTACAAGGTCGTTTACGATCTGCCGTGGGTGCGCTGGTTCGATGTGAGCTGCACCATCCTGGTGAAGGTCACGGCGATCAGATGTCCGCTCAAGAGCTTGGAGTTTATCACGCTGAAGATCAAGGATGCGGTATGCGACAAGTTCCGCGCCGAGAAGGATGCGCGCCCGAGCGTGGCGAAGCTCGATCCGGACATGCGCATCCATGCCTTTTTCGAGGGCGAAAGGTTCACCCTGTACCTGGATACCTCCGGCGATGCGCTGTACAAGCGCGGGGTGCGCCTGCATACCAACATCGCCCCCCTGCGCGAGAACCTTGCCGCCGGCATCCTCAAGCTGACGGGCTGGAAGCCCGGCATCCCGCTGTTCGACCCGATGTGCGGCAGCGGCACTTTCCTGATCGAAGCGGCGCAGATGTCGCTCAACATCCAGCCCGGCGTCGCGCGCCATTTCGCCTTCGAGAAACTGAAGAATTTCGACGCGAAGACCTGGAACGCGATGCGCGAAGCGGCCGTCGCTGCGCAACTGCCGGTGAGCGAACTGCCCATCTACGGCAGCGACCTGTATGGCGATGCGCTCAAGGCCGCGCACCAGAACCTGGAAGAGGCGGGCATCCGCGAGACTGTGGACCTGAAGCAGTGCAACGCGCTGGAAGCCTCGCCTCCCGACAAGGAAGGCATCCTCGTGGCGAACCTGCCCTATGGCGAGCGCATGGGCGACGAAGACGAGCTGGCAGCACTGTATCCAAAACTGGGCGATGTGCTGAAGCAGAGGTTCGGCGGCTGGAGAGCCTACCTGTTCACCGCCGACCTGCGCATCGCCAAGCTGATGCGGCTGGCACCTTCCAGACGCATCCCGCTTTACAACGGTGCGATCGAATGCCGCCTGTTCGAGTACAAGATCGTGGCGGGGAGCAACCGGCCAAAATGATAGAAATCTCGCTTGAACTCAATCTCGACGCGTTCCTGGTCAACAGCATGGGAAAGTCTGAAGACCTGTCGAGCCAGATGTCTGCCCGGGCGCTGAGATTCTCCTGCGAGAAGGTCGCTTCGGCGCGGCGACTCACGGAAAGCAAACCGAGTGCCGATTTCGAATTCCTGGGTTCTGCGGGCAAGCGCGACACGCAGGTCGAGTCCGACCACGAGTTCGATGAGAAACTCTTCAACTACCTTGCCACACACACGACGGTCGATGCGTCGCGGGTCGATATCGCGGCCGGGGATACGGGCTATATTCCGGTGCCCAAAGCGGCGAGCAGCGGAGAGATCGGCCGGATGTCCATTACCCAGCGGCAGAACCAGAGCGGCATCGGCCTTGAACTGGTCTTCAAGCAGGATGAGTTCGACGCAGCATGGGATCTGGTGACGCAACAGAAGGTCCGCAAGGCTGTTGCCACCCTGGTGTGCTTCAAATTATCGCAGGGAGTGCCTGCCGGGCAAGGCGGGAACCTGTTCGTTGCAGGCGTCCTGTCCTGTTCGCTACAGTTCGTGCCGGGCGACTAGTTCGAATCGGCGGTGCAGCGCGGGGCCGCAGGGACGGGGAGCTGCCGCACGCTGGTTCCGTGTGCGTGCGGCTGCAGGGCGATGACCATCGGTCTACTTGTTGGCCAGGCTTTGCTCGAATTTCACCAGTTCGGTGATCTGTGCCTTCTTGGCGCCGCTCAGGTCGTTCGCGGGCATCGGCATGCTGCCCCAGTTGCCGGAACCGCCTTTGGATACCTTCATCACCAGTCCTTCGATCAGGGGATACTCCTGGCCCTTATAGGTAAAGGTCTTCACGCCCTTGCCGGTATACCTGTTGGCCACATCGCGCCAGGCCGGGCCGACAACCTTGTGGTCGATCGCGTGGCACGCAACGCAATTCAATTCCTTTGCCAGCGGCGGCATGTCGACGGCGAGGGTGTTGCCGGCGATCATCAGGCCCGCAGTTGCTGCTATGCTTCCAATGACAGATTTCATGCTTCCTCCATGTGGTTGGGAACGGGCGGACCCGGCTTCGGCTGGGCAGAGAAGGGGTCCGTGTGCTGCCTTGAAGGCCCGGCATCGTTTTTTGCGCCGGCAAGCAAGCAACGTTTGTCATCCGGGTCTGTTGACAGCGCGCATCGATTTCTGCGTTCCGGCAGCAAATATCGCCGCGCCTTGACGGTAATTTGACGCTGCCGCGCCGCGGTGCAGCGGGCATCCGCGCCGATGTAGCCTTGCGTGGGCTTTGCTGATAGATTTTATGTTCCCCAATCCGGAAGGAATCCGATGGCATTGATCACCTGCAGGAAGTGCAAAAGAATCGTTGCATCGAGCAGCGAGCCTTGCCCGTACTGCGGCGAGCCCAGTCCGGCAGACGCGCCTGGACAACGCGAGGCGCGGCCGCCGCAGGCCAGGCAAGCATGGATCGCGTTCGCGGTACTGGCCCTGCTGGTCATTCTGCTGCTGCAGTGGTATGCCGGCGGCGGCAGGCACGATGCAACCGTGGCGGTTGCCGATCCGGCAGCGCAGGATATGACCACCTGCCTGATTGCCGAATGTCCGGCAGGCACGCGGGCGGTCACCTTCACGACACGACAGGAGCCATACTATTCCTGCAAGAGCGATGAACTGTCGGCTTACGCCAACTACGTGCTGGGTGTGATGATCGCCCATATGCTGCCCACGGGTGCGGCACCGGAAATCGGCAAGACCGGCGAGCCGGTGGTGCAGGGCAGCGAGAAGCAGGCCCTGGACCGGCTGAGGGAGAAAGCCGGGGTCTCGACCTTCGAGGAGGCGATCGCGAAATGCTACAGGGGCGAGGGGAACCTGAAGGTGCAGGTGCTATACAGCCCCAAGGGCAGCGACAGCATCTATGTGGCCGCAGAAGAGCACCAGGAGAATAAGTTCTGGATGCCCAAGGCCAGGCTGCTCAGGAAAGCGCATTAGCCGGCGGCAGGAGACTCGCCATGTCCTCAACCCCTTCCCAGACCTGCAAGACCCTGCACCTGCTGATACACGGTCGCGTGCAGGGCGTGTACTTCCGCGACTCCATGCGGCGCGAAGCGCAACATCTTTCGGTCTCCGGCTGGGTGCGCAATCGCAGCGACGGGACGGTGGAAGCGGTGGTGCAAGGGCAAGCCGATGCGGTGGACGCCATCGTGCGCTGGGCGCGCCGCGGTCCGCAACTGGCGCAGGTGGAGCGTGTCGAGATGGCGCCGGCCACAGGCAGTTACTCGGCTTTCGAGATCGGCGATTGAGCATGGGGACGATACTCATCACCGGGGCGACCGATGGCATCGGTCTGGCGACCGCGAGGGAACTGGCCAGGCGGGGATGCGAACTGGTGCTGCATGGGCGCAATGCAGAGAAGGCGAACCGGGCCTGCGATGCGGTGCGTGCCGATGTGCCGGGTGCCGTCCTGCACAGCGCCTGCGCCGATCTGGGCGACCTGGCCGCAGTCGCCCGCATGGCCGAGGATCTGGCGGCGCGGCTGCCGCGGCTGGATGTGCTGATCAACAATGCGGGTGTCTACATGACCGAACGCAGGGTGTCGCGCGATGGTTTCGAGATGACGCTGGCGGTCAACCATCTTGCCCATTTCCTGCTGACCGGGCGGCTGCTTGCCGTACTGAAGAAATCGGCCGCGCCGCGTGTGGTCACGGTCGGCTCCATGGTGCATTCCGGCGGGCGCATCCCGTTCGACGACATGAATTGCGAACGCGGCTTCAATGGCTATCAGGCCTATGCCAATTCCAAGCTGGCCAATGTGCTGTTCGCGAACGAACTGGCGCGACGCGAGCCCTGGCTGACTTCCAACAGCCTGCATCCGGGAGTGATCGGCACCAAGTTGCTGCACGCGGCTTTCAGCATGCCGGGCGGATCGGTTGCCGACGGGGCGCGCACATCGGTCTATCTGGCCACCTCGCCCGAGGTAGCGAACCTGACGGGACGATATTTCGATGCTTGTAGCGAGACCGCTGCCGCTGCGCAGGCGCGCGATGGCCAGCTGGCACAGCGCCTGTGGGCGTGGTCGGAACGTGCGGTCGGCGGATTTGCGGGGCCGGCCAGCTAGGCAGTTCACTCCTTCTGCAACAGTTTTTTCAGTTCGGCGAACGGCTGGTGCGTTGCTGCGGCATGACCGCCGGCATCGCGCACCCTGGCGGCCTCATCCAGGACGCGCGCATGCTCGTTGTCGTGGCAATAGATGCAGAGCAATTCCCAATTGCTCCCATCCGCAGGATTGTTGTCGTGGTTGTGGTCCTTGTGATGCACGGTGAGTTCGCGCAGGCGTGCGCCGGAGAATTCGCGGCCGCAGCGGCAGCATATCCAGGGAAACAGCTTGAGCGCGCGCTCGCGATAGCCGGCCTCGCGCAGTTCGCGCTGCTTGCGGGCCGCGGCGACGACACGGTCGAGCCGCGCATGATCGGGAGTGGTATGCCTGGCCATGACAGACTGCCGATGAATGGTTGCTGCGATTATAGCGGGACGCCGATGCCGCGCCAGCTGCCAGCCGGAAACGGGGGAAACTACAAGATATCGGACAGGATCCTTGGCCCGGAGACGGTTGCCGGAGCGGGGCTGGATCTGACGACCTGTGCTCCGGAAAAGATGTGTCTGGCATAACTTCTGTCGCTGCCGAGTATGTGCGTGGTCAGCCAGCTGCGCAGGAATTGCACCATCTCGACCTCGGCCGACTTGTTCAGCGAGTGCCTTTCTATGCGGCCCATTTCGGCGAAGAAGCGCTGATGCTCGCGTTTGTGCGCCTCCGTCTCCGGATAGCCGAACATCTTCATCAGCGCTTCCTCGAAGGTGAAGTGCATGCTGGCCAGCTGGTTCAGTTCGAGGATGGCATAGTGGGTGTTGGACCAGCCCTGATCGGAGCGGATGGATTCCTCGATGGCGGTGAAACTGCGCAGCAGCAACTTGTGCTGGTCGTCTATCTCCTGTATCCCGATGGAATACTCGTCTTTCCATTCCATGATATGCGGCTCCATGCTGATGGCGATCCGGTGCTGGCAGAATCCAAGGTTCCGACAGATTGTACTGAGGCGATAGCCGCGGAGTCGTATATGAAAATAATTTAATAAATGCGGGACGCCAGCCCGGCGGCAGAGGCTTCTTCGGGCAACACGGACGGATTGTGACAGCCAGGAGGAAGTAGGGATCTGCGCAACAAGTGCGCTGCGGATGGTGCAAACCGAAGCCGGCAGGAACCAGCCCCGGGCTTCAGGTCATCCTGAGATTTTCCGTTCCGCTCAGGACGTTCCGGTCTTTGGAGGCCTGGCCTTCCAGCTTGATCTTCAGGCGCAGGTCGTTGACGGAGTCGGCGTTCTTGAGCGCTTCCTCGTAGCTGATCGCCCCGCTTTCGTGCAGGTCGAACAAGGCCTGGTCGAAGGTCTGCATGCCGAGTTCGCGCGACCTGGCCATGACTTCCTTGATCTCGTGCACGTGGCCCTTGAAGATCAGGTCGGAGATCAGCGGCGAATTGAGCAGGATCTCGAAGGCGGCAGCGCGGCCCTTGCCGTCGCGTTTGGGGATCAGGCGCTGCGAGATGAGCGCCTTGATGTTGAGCGACAGATCCATCAGCAGCTGTTCGCGCCGGTCTTCGGGGAAGAAGTTGATGATGCGGTCGAGTGCCTGGTTGGCGCTGTTGGCGTGCAGCGTGGCCAGACACAGGTGGCCGGTTTCGGAGAAGGCGACGGCATACTCCATCGTCTCGCGGTCGCGGATTTCGCCGATCAGGATCACGTCCGGCGCTTGGCGCAGCGTGTTCTTCAGCGCGATCTGCCAGTTGTCGGTATCCACGCCCACCTCGCGGTGGGTGACGATGCACTTGTCGTGGTCGTGCACGAACTCCACCGGATCCTCGATGGTGATGATGTGACCGTAGCTGTTATGGTTGCGGTGTCCCAGCATCGCGGCCAGCGAGGTCGATTTGCCCGAACCCGTTCCGCCGACCAGGATCACCAGGCCGCGCTTGGTCATCACGACATCCTTCAGCACGTTGGGCAAGCCGAGTTCGTCGAAGGTGGGGATCCTGGTGGTGATGGTACGCAGCACCATACCGACGCGTTGCTGCTGCATGAACACGTTGACGCGGAAGCGGCCGATGCCGGGCGGGCTGATGGCAAAGTTGCATTCGTGCGTCGACTCGAACTCCGCCGCCTGGCGGTCGTTCATGATGCTGCGCGCCAGTTCCTGCGTGTGCTGCGACGACAGTGCCTGGCTGGACACCGGCGTCATCCTGCCGTCGATCTTGAACGCGGGCGGGAAGCCGGAGGTGATGAACAGGTCGGATGCCTTCTGCGAGATCATCCCGCGCAGCAGGTTGTGCACCAGCTCGGTGGCCTGGTCTCTTTCCATAGGATACCTCTATCGATTCGTCTGTCGGGCCGCTCAGCCCGGGAATAGATCCTTGTTCGCCGCCTTGCCGCGGGCTTCGGCGGATGACACCATGTTGCGCTTCACCAGGTCGCTCAAACATTGGTCCAGCGTCTGCATGCCGATGTTGCCGCCGGTCTGGATGGCGGAATACATCTGCGGCACCTTGGCTTCGCGGATCAGGTTGCGGATCGCCGGGGTACAGATCATGATCTCGTGTGCCGCCACGCGGCCGCTGCCATCCTTGGTCTTGAGCAGGGTCTGCGAGATCACCGCGCGCAGCGATTCGGACAGCATCGCGCGTACCATTTCCTTTTCGTCTGCCGGGAACACGTCGATGATACGGTCGATGGTCTTGGCGGCCGAGCTGGTGTGCAAGGTGCCGAACACCAGGTGGCCGGTCTCTGCCGCCGTCATCGCCAGGCGGATGGTCTCCAGGTCGCGCATTTCGCCCACCAGGATCACGTCCGGGTCCTCGCGCAGCGCGGAACGCAGCGCGTTGTTGAACGACAGCGTGTGCGGGCCGACCTCGCGCTGGTTGACCAGCGACTTTTTCGATTCGTGCACGAATTCGATCGGGTCTTCCACGGTCAGGATGTGGCCCATTTCGTTTTCGTTGATGTGGTTCACCATCGCGGCCAGCGTGGTCGATTTACCGGAGCCGGTCGGGCCGGTCACCAGCACCATGCCGCGCGGGAATTCGGAGATGTCCTTGAAGATCGGCGGGCACTTGAGGTCTTCCAGCGTGAGGATCTTGGAGGGAATGGTACGCATCACGGCGCCGGCGCCGCGGTTCTGGATGAAGGCGTTGACACGGAAGCGCGCCAGGTTGGGCACCTCGAACGAGAAGTCGACTTCCTTGTTTTCCTCGTAATGCTTGCGCTGCCCGTCGTTCATGATGTCGTACACCATGGCGTGCACTTCCTTGTGATCCATCGGGGGCAGGTTGATGCGGCGCATGTCGCCGTGCACGCGGATCATCGGTGGCAGGCCGGCAGAGAGGTGCAAGTCGGAAGCTTTGTTCTTCACGCCGAAGGCGAGCAGTTCGGTGATATCCATATATAATCCTGAGCGTTGAAAACCGAGCTTAATGGCGAATGACCGAGTGATTATGACTGCAATCCTCTCCAACTTGCAAGCGACCCGCACGGCCATTTCGCACGCCGTGGAAGCGGCAGGCAGGCGGGTTGCGGATGTCCATCTGCTGGCCGTGAGCAAGACCTTTCCGGCAGAAGCGGTACGCGAGGCATATCGCGGCGGGCAGCTCGCTTTCGGCGAGAATTATCTGCAGGAAGCGCTGGAGAAGATCGCGGCATTGCGCGACCTGCCGCTGGAATGGCATTTCATCGGCCCCATCCAGAGCAACAAGACGCGTGCGATCGCCGAGAATTTTGCCTGGGTGCACAGCGTGGACAGGCTGAAGATCGCCGAGCGCCTGTCGGCGCAGCGCCCCGTGCACATGCCGCCGCTGAATGTATGTTTGCAGGTGAACGTGAGCGGCGAGGCGACCAAGAGCGGCGTCGCACCGGCAGAGGTTGTGCAACTTGCGCGCGAGGTGGCGCGGTTGCCGCATCTCAGGTTGCGCGGCTTGATGTCGATACCGTCGCCTGCATCCGGAGAAACGCAGCAACGCGGGCCGTTCGCGCAGATGCGCGAGCTGCTTGGACAGATCAAAGAGCAGGGGATGGCGGTGGATACCTTGTCGATGGGCATGTCGCAGGATTTTCCGGCGGCGATACGGGAGGGGGCTACCATCGTGCGCATCGGCTCGGCAATATTCGGTCACAGAGCATAGGAAAGACAAATGAAGATTACATTCATCGGCGGTGGCAACATGGCGAAGGCGTTGATCGGCGGCCTGATCAAGCGCGGATACTCGCCGTCCAAGATGCACGTTGTGGAAGTCAGCAAGGAAAAAAGTGCGGAGTTGCACAACGAATTCGGGGTCCGGGCGACGCCGGAACTGGCGACAGCGGTGGCGCACGCCGAAGTGCTGATTCTCGCCATCAAGCCGCAACAGCTGCAGGAGGTTGCGCTGCAGCTTGCGCCGACCCTGGCCGGACAGCTCGTCATTTCCATCGCGGCCGGAATTCGGACGCAGGACATGGCGCGCTGGCTGGGGACGCATAACATCGTGCGCTGCATGCCGAATACGCCGGCACTCATACGCAGCGGCGTTACCGCACTGTATGCCATGCCCGCCGTCACGCCGGAACAATGCCATCGTGCCGAATCCATCCTTTCGGCGGTGGGCAGCACCTTGTGGGTCGACGACGAAGAGATGCTGGACGCGGTGACGGCGATCTCGGGCAGCGGGCCGGCCTATGTGTTTTATTTCATCGAAGCGATGCAGCAGGCTGCCTACGAGCTGGGGCTGGACGAGGCGCAGGCGCGGCAACTGGTGCTGGATACCTTCCTCGGCGCCAGCAAGCTGGCCGAGAGCAGCCAGGAAGAGGTCGCGATCTTGCGCGGCCGCGTGACGTCCAAGAAAGGGACGACCGAGAAGGCGCTGCTCAGCATGGAAGCGAGCCAGGTGAAGCAGAGCATCGTCGCCGCGATCCATGCCGCGGCAGCGCGTTCCCGGGAATTGGGCGACGAACTCGGGAAGGATGCCTGATGCTGGGAGAAACGCTGTCGTTCCTGCTGGACGCCCTGGTGCAGCCGTTTGCTGCCATCCTGCTGTTCCGATTCCACGCCGTCTGGCTGCGGGCGCCGATGCGCAATCCGATCGGCGAATTCCTGATGGCGCTCACCGACTTTGCCGTGCTGCGCCTGCGTCGTTTCATCCCGGCGGCCTGGAAACTGGACACCGCCACCCTGCTGCTGGCATTCGTTGTTGAATTCATCTATCTCGGCGCCTACCTCTGGCTGCAGGGCTATGCGTTCGATTCCTTCCCGCTAACCGGCCTGCTGGCATGGACAGCCGTCAAGCTGCTGAAAATCAGCATCTACCTGCTCCTCGCCACGCTGATTGCCGAAGCCGTCCTGTCCTGGGTCAACCCGCACACTCCGCTGGCGCCCATGCTGTCCGCAGTGAACCGGCCGTTTCTGCAGCCGCTGCGCAGCCGTATTCCGCCGGTGGGCAACGTCGATCTTTCGGTGCTGGTGCTGTTCCTCATCTGCCAGCTCATCCTGATCGTGCCGATCGGCGGTCTCGAACAGGCCGTGATGAGACTGTTGTGAGCGAGTGGTATCGCCGCAACGGCGGCGTGCTCACTCTGACCCTGCACATTCAGCCCGGCGCCAGGCGCACCGATGTGGCGGGGTTGCACGGCGAAGCGCTGAAGATACGCCTTGCCGCGCCGCCCATCGAAGGCCGGGCCAACGAGGCGCTGTTGAAATTCATCGCGGAATCCTTCGGCGTGCCGTTGCGCCAGGTCGAACTCAGGCAAGGCGGCCAGTCGCGCCATAAGGTGGTAGCGATCACCGGCAGCACGGTCGATCCGGAAAGCTTGCTGGGCTGATTCCGTTGCGCGTTTCGCAGGGATCATGGCCTGTCCGGCAACCTGTCCGTGGCAGGTCGAAAGGTGAGTTCGGCGTTGTCCCTCTTGCCAACCGGCAAAATATACTCAACAATCCGCTCCGGTACTTCAACCGCAACCAAGGAGCATATACGCATGAACCGTAAAGAACTGATTGACGCACTGGCAACCAAGACTGGCAGCAGCAAGGCTGATGCCGACCGTAACATTGCAGCGCTTATCGATATCGTGACCGCGACCCTGAAGAAAGGCGACAACGTCGCTCTGGTTGGTTTCGGTACGTTCGAAGTGCGCAAGCGTGCAGCTCGCAATGGCCGCAATCCGTCAACCGGTGCAGCTATCAAGATCAAGGCTTCCAAGCAGCCCGCCTTCAAGGCCGGTGCAACGCTGAAGGCCGCGGTCAACGGCGCAAAGAAGTAATCGCTGGAAACAGCGAGGTTTGAAAAGGCCAGCATCCGCTGGCCTTTTTGTTGTGGCCGACCATGATCGCCATCCGCGCGCCGTCCGTGGCGCAGCTCGGGAGATTCGCCATCCCCGGAGAATCTTGACGCATGTCCGGATTTTCTTTAGTCTGGTTTCGCCTGTAACGAAAGATTGATATTGAAGCAGGCCGTGCAGCAAAATCTGTAAAGGGCAAACTGGTCGAAAGGCCAGGACGCAAAATTACCGGTCTAAGGGGCTTCGGCACTATGACAGCGGGATCGCCGGATGGAATCGCGCAAACTATTGCGCGGTTTTCTGCGCCTCCCGTTTGGAAATCCCCTCACTGTGTAATGCAGGCGCACTTGTGCGCTGCCGCCGTCTCTGCCCCTGCGGATCAGGCAATTGCTGCTGTACGCAATGGCATGCCATCGCTGCGTGCCGGGGAATATTTTCGCGTTAGCGGATCGGAGGAGACAATGCAGCAGAAAATCGTATGGACAGGTCTGAGCCTGTTTTTTGCCGTGGCGATGACCTGCCATCAGGCCCAGGCAGGCATCATCATCGGCGTGGGTGCCACTTTCCCCAAGCAGGTTTACCAGGAATGGGGCAAGCAGTTCAAGGCCGAAAACGGTTCTTCCCTGGCCTATTTCGCGCAAGGATCGGACAAAGGCGTCGAAGCGATTGCCTCGGGCAAGGCCGATTTCGGCGCTTCCGACAAGCCGCTCAGTGCCGAGGAACTTGAAAGGAACGGGTTGATGCAGTTCCCGGCATTGATCGGAGGCGTCGTGCCGGTGGTGAACATCAGGAATATCGGCGACGGGCAATTGCAACTGGATGGCACCGTGCTGGCGGATATCTATCTGGGCAAGATCCGGCGCTGGAACGATCCGGCCATCGCTGCGCTCAACCCCGGACTTGCACTGCCGAACGAGACGATCAACGTGCTGTACCGCATGGATAAATCGGGCAGCACCTATGTGTTGAGCGACTACTTCTCCAAGGTCAATGCGGAATGGAAGAGCGCGATGGGCGCCTCGACTTCGGTAGCCTGGAAAGTGGGCGAAGGTGCCGACGGGGGCGAGGGCCTGGCCAGAAAGCTGGCTGCCACGCCCAATTCCATTGGCTATATCGACCCGGCGCTGGTCCAGATCAAGCGTCTGGCTTATGTGAAGATGCGCAATCACGACGGCATGTTCGTGCGCCCGCATCAGGGCTCGTTCGCCGCTGCCGCCATGAACGCAAAATGGAAACCTGCCAGCGGTTTCAACCAGTCGCTGACCGATCAGCCCGGCGCGGAAAGCTGGCCCCTGGCGACTGCCACTTATATCCTGCTTGCGCGCAACCCGGTTGAAGCGGGCGGGGCCGAGGAGACGCTGAGATATTTCGATTGGACCTTCCGCAATGGCAATGCGATCGCGCAGAACCTGGGCTTCGTATTGATCCCGCCCGACACCATGCAAAGCGTACGTGACGCATGGAAACTGCAGATCAAGGATCGCACCGGCCATCCATTGTGGAAATAGGCCCGGGATATCGAAATGCCGGGCCTCGGCCGCAACGGCTCTGCTGTGTCTTGTTTCACACACCATGCACATCGCTGGGGATCTGCCGCGACTGATTGGATCGTTTTTTCTCGGCGGGAGCGGACGTTTGCGTTAATAAATGAGAACAGTCAGAATCGGCGTGTTTCCGGCCTTCGCGAGGCATCTCAATTGTTAAATACATCAGGCGCTGCAAGAGCAAATGCATACGCTGCCGGTGCGCAATCTATTCATGATGTGGTGTTGGCATGAATCCAGCCATCCAGCAGCAATGGCCCCTGTTGCTCGGCAATATTCGTGCAGCTGCCAGCGATATTTTTCAGCACGCCACAACAGGCCGGCAGCTTGCCGAGAGAAAATCGGACGGCAGTTTGCTCACGGCAACCGATTTGGCACTGCAAGAAAGCATCGGCAAGATTTTATTAAGTTACTTTCCCGATATCCCCGTTCTCGGCGAAGAAATGACCGAGAACGAACAGGCAGCCATTTTGGCAACGGGTAATTGCTGGCTGCTGGACCCATTGGATGGCACCAGTAATTTCAGTCACGGCATTCCGGTGTATTCGGTAAGCCTTGCATTAATGCAACAGGGAGAGGTGGTTGCCGGTTTGGTATACGACCCCAACCGGGACGAATGCTTCCAGGCGTTGAAGGGCGCGGGGGCTTACCTCAATCAACAGGCGCTCAATCGCCGCAATGATGAACCATGCCGGCTGGAGCATGCCATGGCCATCATAGACACGAAACGCTTACCGACCGGCCTGGCAATCGCCATTGCCACAGAAAATCCCTACCACTCGCAACGCAGTTTTGGCTCAGTGGCATTGGATTGGTGCTGGCTTGCTGCAGGAAGGATACAAACGTATTTGCATGGCAAACAAAAGCTGTGGGACTTTGCCGCGGGTGCCTTGATCGCCCAAGAGGCGGGCTGTTTAACGGCGACCATGCAGGACAAACAGATTCTCGGATCACCCCTTACTTTAGCCGCGCGCTCCGCGGTTGGCGCCTGTCCCTCGCTTGCCACGAACTGGCCAGAGTGGATTCGGAAACACAGCTGACCACTTGCCGCCGCTCGGGGGTGTGGCGGTCATGGGCGTTAATGTAGACTGCAGCCACACGCGGTCGACAAGAGTCAGTCGGGTTAATCACAGGGAGGCGCCATGAAATATCATATCTCCAGGAAATCAGACGGCTTGGAAATTGAAATTGCCGGCATAGAAGGTGCGGAGAAGCAGCTTCTTGAAGCATTCAAAGAGTGTCAGGATGGTCGATGTTCTTGCCCCACGCAGGAATATCAGAAGCTAGGCTCGCTTCAGGTTCGGCAAGCGGACGGGAAAATCAGCCTCGGACTCAAATCCAGGGAGGGCGCCCAATTCGATCAAGTTGAAATCGAGAGATGCCTGGAACACACCCAGGCGCGAGTCAGATCGCAGAAATGACGCGTGGGCGAATGATGCAAAACGGGCGATGGCTATTGAAAGAAGAAGTGGCGCTTGTGCAAACGAAGATAAGCCGGCACAGGTGGTCCGTAGCGGCCATACATAATTACACATGGCGACAATTCATTGATTGGGGGATGTGCGCGGGCGCTAGTTTTTCGTAATTCTCTTTCCGCTGAGCAGTATCGGCAATCAGGTACTTGGATATTCATCACGTTAGAGGCAATCATGATCGACAAGGCATTCGCCGAAACAGCATCACCCTCTACTACAATGGTGTCCGTGGCCCATCCGCAAAGGTGTTTCACTTCAATCAAGATGGCAAGGTTGCGAGAGCATATGCACATTACCTCTAACGCTGCGCTCGAGCGGAATGCTATTCCATGTCTTGCTGCATACGTTTGTGTTAACGAGAACAATCAGGCCGATTTCGGCTAGAAACGGTCCAACGCGTAGGTCCGCTTTAGCTAAGGCCATTTCGCCACTTGACCTACTGCAAGGTGCCAATAGCCGAGATGTGAGATTACCCAAACATATTTCCCCGTATTATGATGCAGTCACTGTGACGGTCGGTTGTGCCGCACTCGATGTCTAAACTAACTGGAGAACATGATGCGGGTGTTTAGTTACATTCTGCTGGTACTTGCATGCATGGCGTTGCCTGCTCACGCCAGGGATGAGCGCAACCTTACAGTCAAACAGGTAAACACTGCTGTTAGTGAAAAGCGCATTGCGCTTGTCATAGGGAATGGCGCATACACGAATTCTCCGCTCAAGAATCCCGTCAACGACGCTAAAGATGTGGCTTCCAGACTACGTAGGCTTGGATTTGAAGTTGTTGAGCGGCACAACCTGACAACAAAACTAATTGGGCGAACTCTCAGTGAGTTTCGCAGCAAATTGGAACCGGGATCTGTAGCGCTGGTGTTCTATGCAGGACATGGAATCCAGATCAAGGGAGAAAATTATCTGCCTGCGGTAGACGCTGACATTGCGTCAGAAGAGGATGCGCCGAACCAGAGCCTTGCCGTGAAGCAGATCATGGACGTGCTGGACGAAGCCAAGACGCGCCTTAATCTCGTGTTCCTCGATGCCTGTCGCAACAATCCCTACGCGCGCAGCTTCCGCTCCGCCGCAGGTGAGGGCCTGGCGCGGATCAGCGCGCCTTCCGGCACACTCATTTCGTTTGCCACCCGCCCCGGCAGTGTAGCGGAAGACGGAATCGGGCGGAATGGCCTGTATACCAGCAAGTTGCTCTTGCAAATGAACAGCAACCAGCCAATTGAATTAGCCCTCAAGCAGGTTGTAACTGCGGTCAAGACTGCCTCGCAGGGGAGGCAGGAGCCGTGGATGGAAGGAAGCATTGAAGGGGACTTCTGCTTCAGACAATGTGGGGGAGCGTTTCCCGTGGCAGGCTCGGCATCGGCAGCGCCGTCGGGGGAGGCGGTTGAACTCGCTTATTGGGACTCAATCAAGGACAGCAACAATTTCCGGGATTTCGACAGCTATCTGGAAAAATATCCGAACGGGAGTTTCGCCGATATTGCCAAGATGCGCGGTGGATATTGGTTACATGATTCAAAAGGATGCAGCATATTGGTCAATAATGCCGCCAGAGCGAACGGCCCCCCTGACAGCCTGACATGGAGCGGAGAATGTTTGAACGGGAAAGTGAATGGACATGGAGTTGTGGAAGTTAGCTGGGGGAAAAATAAAGGAATCAGCGAACTCACTTATATAAATGGCATCCCGTCGGGTTCGATTTCATCTAAGAGCTATAGGGATGGCATCCTTGTAGTCACAACTGAGACAACCATTACCCAGATGCTGGATAACGGAGATATTGTATCGAGTGGCAAAAGAAAGGCCTCCTCTTCCAACGATACCTATGAGGGGCAATTCTTGAATGGAAGAATCTATGGGCAAGGCAAACTCACGACAAAGGATGGATTTGTCGTTGAGGGCGAACTCCATGACGGCAAGTGTACCGGCAAAGCTAAAGTGACCATGCCAAACGGCGCGGTCTATGTTGGCGATGTGTCGCCGGGTTGCGACGGAAATGGTTATGGCATCCTGACAGAGTCAAATGGGAAGCGCTATGAAGGTCGGTGGGTGGAAGGAAAATTTATGGGGCAGAAACCGGCCAATTGAATTTGAAGTCATAAATGTCTGCAATGGGTCGTTTGTGTGAATTGATCAACGTCCGTTTGCGGCAACAAACTCATTAACGGGTATGGACCGGAGTGGGTTAATTTCAGCCGGTCGATGTGTTCCACGGGCATTTTGCAATGGCTGTTTTGGAGGCTACAAGAAACGCTATTGTTGAATCGTAACCATTCTGGGATGTTTGCAGAGATTGTGTTGCTTCCGTGCCTTTCAGACAATTGGCACCTCAACATTCGGGTGACGTTCAATTACATCAGGATGACGTCGTACTGTTCCTGCGAATAGAGGGTTTCCACCTGCAGTGAAACAGGCTTGCCGATGAAGTCGGACAGCATGGCGAGGCTCTGCGACTCTTCGTCGAGGAACAGATCGATGACTTGCTGCGAGCCGAGGATGCGATATTCGCGTGCCGAGAACTGGCGTGCTTCGCGCACGATCTCGCGCAGGATCTCGTAACACACGGTCTGTGCGGTCTTGACCTCGCCGCGTCCCTGGCAGGTGGGGCAGGGTTCGCACAGCACATGGGCCAGACTTTCGCGCGTGCGTTTGCGTGTCATCTCGACCAGGCCGAGCGAAGAGAAGCCGCTGACGCTGATGCGGGTGCGGTCGCGCGCCAGCATCTTCTTGAATTCTTCCAGCACGGCGTCGCGGTGTTCCGCCGTATCCATGTCGATGAAATCGCAGATGATGATGCCGCCGAGGTTGCGCAAACGCAGTTGCCGCGCGATGACCTGGGCGGCTTCCAGGTTGGTCTTGAAGATGGTGTCGTCGAAGTTGCGTCCGCCGACGAAGCCGCCGGTGTTGACGTCGATCGTGGTAAGCGCTTCGGTCTGGTCGATGATGAGGTAGCCGCCGGATTTCAGGTCGACCCGGCGCGACAGCGCCCGCTCGATTTCCTCCTCTACGCCGTACATGTCGAACAGCGGCCGCGTGCCGACATAGCGTTCGAGCTTGGGCACGGCGGGGGCGATGTAATCGGTGGCGAACGCCAGCATGCGCTCGTAGGTTTCGCGCGAATCGACCAGCAGCCGGGTGGTCTCTTCGTTGACGAAGTCGCGCAATACGCGCAGGCTGATGTCCAGTTCCTTGTACAACAGCGCCGGGGCGGCCAGTCTCTGCGATTGCTGTTGCAGGTTGCTCCACAGCTTGTCGAGGTAGGCAACGTCTGCGCGCAGTTCGCTGTCGGAGGCCGATTCGGCCATGGTGCGGATGATGTAGCCGCCCTTCTGTTCTGTCGGCAGCACCTGCTGCAGCTTGGCGCGCAGTGCCTCGCGCTCTTCCTCGTTCTCGATGCGCTGCGAGACGCCGATGTGCGCCTCCTGCGGCAGGTAGACCAGTAGGCGCCCGGCGAAGCTCAGTTGCGTGGACAGGCGCGCGCCCTTGGTGCCGATGGGGTCCTTGATGACCTGCACCAGCAGGCTCTGTCCTTCGAACAGCACCTTCTCGATCGGTTTCGCGGCATCGCCGTTGTGCTGGTTTTCCCAGATGTCGGCGACGTGCAGAAAGGCGGAGCGTTCCAGGCCGATGTCGATGAACGCCGACTGCATGCCGGGCAGCACCCGTTTCACCTTGCCCACGTAGACATTGCTGACTAGACCGCGCTGGCTGCCGCGCTCGATGTGCAGTTCCTGCACGACGCCTTGTTGCATCACCGCGACGCGCGTTTCCTGCGGGGTGACGTTGATCAGGATTTCTTCTGTCATGGTGCGGGATATCCGAATAGTTTCAGCAATTCTACCGTCTCGAACAGCGGCAGTCCCATCACGCCGGTATAGCTGCCGTCGATGTGCTTCACGAAGGCGCCGGCATGTCCCTGGATGCCATAGGCTCCGGCCTTGTCGTGCGCCTCGCCGGTGAGCAGGTAATGGTGGATGCGCTCTTCGCTCAGGGTGTCGAAAGTGATGGTGGTGGTCGACAGGCGCATTTCCAGGCGATCTTCGAAGGCCATGGCAACGGCAGTCAGCACCTGATGCTGCGATCCGGACAGCAGGCGCAGTATTTCGGCGGCATGCTCGTTGTTGTCCGGCTTGCCGATGATCCTGCCTCCCAGCGTGACGGTGGTATCTGCCGCCAGCACCGGACGCTGCGGCAGGTTGCGCATGGACAGCGTCTCCCATCCGGCGCGCGCCTTGTCGAGGCAGATGCGCTGCACATAATCCACCGGAGACTCCCCGTCGTGGGGTGTTTCGTCCACCTGTACGAAACGGCGCGGATCGTCGCGCAGCAGCAGCACCTCATAGTGCACGCCGATCTGCTTGAGCAGTTCGCGGCGGCGCGGGCTTTGCGAGGCGAGGTAGATGTGCGGGTGGCTGATCATGACGGCAAGACGGGCGGTTCCGGATTATTCCCTGTGATAGGGGTGATTGTGCATCAGGCTGTGCGCCCGATAAAGCTGTTCGGCCAGCAGCACGCGCACCATGCCGTGCGGCAGGGTGAAGGCCGAAAGCGCCAGCAATTCTTGTGCGGCCTGCTTGATCGATTCGTGCAGGCCGTCCGCGCCGCCGATGATGAAGGCGACATCGCGGCCTTGCCGCATCCAGTCCTGCATCTGCCGGGCGAGTTGCCTGGTGGTGGGCGTGGCACCGCGTTCATCGAGCGCAATGCACAGTGCGGAAGCGGGCAGGGCGGACTTGATGCGCTGCGCTTCGGCTTCCATGATCTGGGTGGCGGTCTTGCCGCTGGTGCGCGGCTCCGGTTTGATCTCGATCAGTTCGATCTTTGCCTCGCGCGGCATGCGCTTGGCATATTCGTTGAAACCCTCGGCGATCCAGCTGGGCATCTTGTTGCCCACCGCGAGGATCAGCAGTTTCATTTTGCTGCGTGCGCGCGCACTTTGGGGTGCGCGCCCCACAATTCTTCAAGGTTGTAATAGGCGCGCACCGGCGGCTGCATGATATGCACCAGCACCTCGCCGAAGTCGACCAGTATCCATTCGCCGCTTTGCTGGCCTTCGACGCTGAGCGGGTCTTCGTTCAGTTCCTTGAGCTTCTTCTCGACGTTGTCCGCCAGCGCCTTGGTCTGGCGCGTGGATTGGGCGCTGGCAACGATCATGCGTTCAAACAGGGGGCTCAGCTTGCTGGTGTCGATGACTTCGATGTCGAGCGCCTTGACGTCTTCCAGGGCGGCGACGATGGCCTGGGTCTTTTCTTCTGTGCTTAGCATGTACGATACAGTTGGTGAGTGTTGATGTAATTGACCACGGCATCGGGCACGAGGTAGCGGACATTCTTGCTTTCCGCGCAACGGCGGCGAATGTCGGTGGAGGAGATCTCCAGGGCGGGCATGTCGGCGACGAAGATCGCGCCGTGCGGTGTTTCGTGCAGGGCGCCGGCACCGGGCGCCAGGCGGGCGCGATATTCGGCCTGCAGCGCGCTATCCGTCGAGTTCATCGCGTTGCCCAGCGGGGGGCCGCCGGCGCGTTGCAGCACCACGATGTGCGCCAGTTCGAACAGGCGCTTCCATTCGTGCCAGGTGTGCAACTGCAGGAAGGCGTCGCCGCCGAGGATGAGGCACAGCGGTTGCTGCTCGCCGAGCTCGGCACGCAATGCGGCGAGAGTATCCACGGTGTAGCAGGGATCGGTGCGGAACACTTCATGCACGTCGACGAGGAAGTCGGGATGGCCGTTCAGGGCCAGGCGCACCATCTCCCAGCGCGATTTCGCCTCTGCCTGCGGGGCGGCCCGGTGCGGCGGCGTGCCGCAGGGGACGAAATGGACCTGCGCCAGGCCGCACTGCTCGAGTGCTTCCTGGGCGATACGCAGATGCCCATGGTGGATGGGATCGAACGTGCCGCCGAGGATGCCGATCGGAGCCGTGCTCACCGGTTACAGTGCCAGCCGCCGCATGTCCGATAGCACATGGGCGAGGTAGGTGGTGAAGCGCGCGCCCGCGGCGCCGTCGATCACGCGGTGGTCATAGGACAGCGACAGCGGCAGCATCAGGCGCGGCACGAACTCGCCGTCCTTCCACACCGGTTTCATGCTGGAGCGCGACACGCCGAGGATGGCGACTTCCGGCGCATTGATGATCGGCGTGAAAGAAGTGCCGCCGATGCCGCCCAGGCTGGAAATGGTGAAGCAGCCGCCCTGCATGTCGGCCGCGGTGATCTTCTTCTCGCGCGCGCGCGCAGAGACTTCGCCCAGTTCCTTGGCCAACTGCACGATGCCTTTCTGGTCCACGTCGCGGATCACCGGCACCATCAGGCCGTCCGGCGTATCCACGGCAACGCCGATGTGGATGTATTTCTTCACGATGAGGTTCTCGCCGGCGGCATCCAGCGACGCGCAGAAATCGGGGAAGTGCTTCAGCGTGATGGCGCAGGCCTTGAGCATGAAGGCGAGCGGGGTGATCTTGATGTTCTGCTTGGCGTATTCGGCACCCAGTTCCTTGCGGAAGGCTTCCATCTCGCTGATGTCGGCTTCCTCGAACTGCGTCACGTGCGGGATCATCACCCAGTTGCGGTGCAGGTTGGCGCCGGACAGTTTCTTGATGCGCGACAGCGGTTTGCTTTCCACCGCGCCGAACTTGGCGAAATCCACTTCCGGCCACGGCAGCAGGCCGGGCAGTGCGCCACCCCCCGTGCCGGCACCGCCGCCGGCCAGCGATTTCTTGACGAAGTTCTGCACGTCGTCCTTGGTGATGCGGCCTTTTTCGCCGCTGCCGCCGACTTGCGCCAGGTTCACGCCCAGTTCGCGCGCGAAGCGGCGGATGGACGGGCTGGCGTGGGCCTTGCCGCCGGATGGTGCGACAGTCGCGGCCGGGGCGGCAACCGCCACAGGACTTGGCGCGGGTGCAGGTGCGGCGGCGACCGGTGCTGCCGCCTGTGGCGCAGGTGCCGCCGCCGGGGCGGCAGCTTGTGCGCCGCTGCTCTGCATCAGGACGATCAGGTCGCCTTCGGACACCTTGTCGCCGACCTTCACCTTCACTTCCTTGACCACGCCGTCGAACGGCGCGGGCACGTCCATGGTCGCCTTGTCGGTCTCCACCGTGATCAGCGCCTGCTCGGCGGATACCTTGTCGCCGGCTTTCACCGCCACTTCGATGACCGCAACCCCTTTGAAATTGCCGATGTCCGGCACCAATACTTGTTTGATTTCTGCCACGCTGGTCTCCTCGGCTTAAACCGTCGTCGGGTTCGGTTTGTCGGGATTGATCTTGTACAACTTGATCGCCTTGCTCACCTCGCTTGCCGGCAGCGTGCCTTCGTCCGCCAGCGCCTTCAATGCGGCGACGGCAACGTAGAAGCGGTCGACCTCGAAGAAGTGGCGCAGTTTCTTGCGTGTATCGGAACGGCCGAATCCGTCGGTGCCCAGCGTCCGGTAGCGCGCTTTGACGAAGGGACGAATCTGGTCGGCGTAAGAACGGATGTAGTCGGTCGCGGCGACCACCGGCACGGCAGCGTCCAGGCACTGCTCGACGTAGCTGACGCGAGCCTTGGCCTCCGGATGCAGCGTGTTCCAGCGTTCGCAGTCGATACCTTCGCGGCGCAGCTCGTTGAAGCTGGTCACGCTCCAGACGTCGGCGGCGACGCCGAAATCCTTCTCCAGCAGTTCGGCGGCGGCGATCACCTCGCGCAGGATGGTGCCGCTGCCCAGCAGTTGTACCCTGGCTTTCGCCTTGGCCTTGCCTGCACTGAAGCGATACATGCCCTTGATGATGCCTTCCTCGGCGCCCTTCGGCATGGCCGGATGCGCGTAATTCTCGTTCATCACGGTGAGGTAATAGAAAACGTCTTCCTGGTTCTGGTACATGCGGCGCATGCCGTCATGCACGATCACTGCCAGTTCGTAGGCGAAGGTCGGATCGTAGCTGACGCAGTTCGGGATCATGGCGGCTTGCAGGTGGCTGTGGCCGTCCTGGTGCTGCAGGCCTTCGCCGTTCAGCGTGGTGCGTCCGGCGGTGCCGCCGACGAGGAAGCCGCGCGCGCGCATGTCGCCCGCTGCCCAGGCCAGGTCACCGATGCGCTGGAACCCGAACATGGAGTAATAGATGTAGAACGGGATCATCGCCACGTCATGGTTGGCGTAAGCCGTCGCGGCGGCGATCCAGTCGGCCATGCCGCCGGCTTCGTTGATGCCCTCCTGCAGGATCTGGCCGGCTTCGGATTCCTTGTAGAACATGAGCTGGTCGGCGTCCTGCGGCGTGTACAGCTGCCCCACCTGGGAGAAGATGCCGAGCTGGCGGAACATGCCTTCCATGCCGAAGGTGCGCGATTCGTCGGGCACGATGGGCACGATCTTCTTGCCGATGTTCTTGTCCTTCACCAGCACGCCGAGCAGGCGCACGAACGCCATGGTGGTGGAGAACTCGCGGCCTTCGCTGTCCTTCAGCAAGGCTTCGAACGCAGGCAGTTCGGGGATGGGCAATGTCTTGCTGACCGGTTTCCGTGCCGGCAGGGTACCCATCGCTTCGCAGCGCTGGCGCAGGTATTTCATCTCCTGGCTGTCTTCGGCTAGGCGCACGAACGGCAGCTTGGGCAACTGTTCGTCGCTGACGGGAATGTTGAAACGGTCGCGGAATTTGCGCAACGCGTCTTCGCCTATCTTCTTTTGCTGGTGCGTCGGATTCTGTCCTTCGCCGGCTTCTCCCATGCCGTAACCCTTGACCGTTTTGGCGAGGATCACGGTGGGCTGGCCGGTGTGCTTGCTGGCAGCGGCATAGGCCGCGAACATCTTGAACGGGTCGTGACCGCCGCGATTCAGGTGCCAGATCTCGTCATCCGACATGTCGGCGACCAGTTCCAGCAGCTCCGGGTACTTGCCGAAGAAGTGCTGGCGTACATATGCGCCGTCCTTGGACTTGTAGGTCTGGTACTCGCCGTCGACCACTTCTTCCATGCGCTTCAGCAGCAAGCCGCTCTTGTCCTTGGCCAGCAGGCGATCCCACCAGCGGCCCCAGATGACTTTGATGACGTTCCAGCCGGCGCCGCGGAACACGCCTTCCAGTTCCTGGATGATCTTGCCGTTCCCGCGCACCGGGCCGTCCAGGCGCTGCAGGTTGCAGTTGATGACGAAGATCAGGTTGTCCAGCTTTTCGCGTCCGGCCATCGAGATTGCGCCCAGCGATTCCGGTTCGTCGGTCTCGCCGTCGCCGAGGAAGGCCCATACCTTGCGGCCATTGGTCTGTGCCAGGTTGCGGTGTTGCAGGTAGCGCATGAAGCGCGCCTGGTAAATGGCCATCAGCGGGCCCAGGCCCATCGATACCGTGGGGAACTGCCAGAAGTTCGGCATCAGCCAGGGGTGCGGATATGAGGGCAGGCCGTTGCCATCCACTTCCTGGCGGAACTTGTAGAGCTGTTCTTCGGTAAGACGGCCTTCCAGGAAGGCGCGTGCATACATGCCCGGCGAGGAGTGGCCCTGGAAATACACCAGGTCGCCGCCATGGTCGGCGGTCTTGCCGTGGAAGAAATGATTGAAGGCGACATCATATAGAGTCGCTGCCGAGGCAAAGCTGGCGATGTGGCCGCCCAGCTCAGACGATTCCTTGTTGGCGTTCATCACGATGGCCATCGCATTCCAGCGCGTCAGGGCGCGGATGCGGTGTTCCAGCTCGAAATTGCCTGCCGAGCGTTCTTCCTTGTCGAGCGGGATCGTGTTGATATAAGGAGTGGTGGCGCTGATCGGCATGTCGTCGCCTGCCAGGCGCGCGTGATGGATCAGCTGATCCATCAGGAAGTGGGCACGTTCGGCGCCTTCCTTCTCCAGCACGGATTGGAGTGCGTCCAGCCACTCTTGCGTTTCCTGCGGATCGTAATCGGGTTGTTGCGTAGCCATCTTTCACTCTCTCCCTAAATTGCAACGTATCGTTTCGCTTTCCGTCACCAGCCAGTCCACCTTTTGGTCGGTGCTTTCCTGCGGAATCTCCGGCACCAGCTGCAGCGCGAATGCCCCGGCGACCAGGGCCGGCCGGTGCGGCATGCGCGCTAACAGTTTGTCGTAAAACCCCCCGCCATACCCCAGCCGCGCCCCGCCCCGGGTGAACGCCACGCCGGGTAACAGGATGAAATCCACGGTTCCTGGCGATTCTTCTTTTATGCAGCGTTCTGCGACCGGTTCACGTATGCCCCATAGTCCGGGCGCCACGTCGTGCTGCAGATCCAGCACCTGATATAAGTCCAGATGCTTGCTGGCGCGGTTCACCCGCGGCAGCAAGACCCGCTTGCCGTCGGCCAGCGCCTGTTGTACCCACAGCTCGGCCGCCAGTTCGGCGCCGAAATTGAGATAACCCAGCACCGTCTGTGCCTGCCGATACCCGGACAGATCGCATACCGCCCCAATAATGGCGCGGCTCAGATGCAAACGCTCGGCCACGGCCAACTTTTCGCGGGCGGCGATTATACTTTGCCTGAGTGCCTGCTTCCTAGCTTGGATGTTCATTGCCGTGCCGCTTTCCTCGCTCAATGCATCAAACGATCGTTATCTTCAAGTATTTCTGCGGGAACTTCGCGGTAGTTCTGCAAAACCTGTTTTTCCGACGGGGCAAAAACAGGGGCTCCGCAGGCCAGATAATCCGGCAGGGTGTCGGGATGTGTCCTGAAATGCAGCTGTCCATGGAGCAGGATGCCGAAGAAAACCGCGCCGCAATACAGCCCGTGGCCGCCGAGCATGCGTTTGCAACGCAATCCGTCGAGCGTGGCGAGGTGTTCGAGCACGAAATCACGGAAGCTGTCCGTGCTCATCCGCCTTACCCCAGGAACAGTTTGTAGGCCGGGTTGTCGCTCTCGTCCCAGTACGGGTAGCCGAGGGTGCCGAGGAAGGTCTTGAGTGCCTTCTTGTCCTTTTGCGGCACCTGCATGCCGACCAGCACGCGGCCGTAGTCCGCCCCGTGGTTGCGGTAGTGGAACAGCGAGATGTTCCAGGTGTGGTTCATGCTGTTGAGGAAGTTCATCAGCGCACCGGGCCGTTCCGGGAACTCGAAACGGAACATGATTTCGTCCTTCGCTTCCGGCGCCCGCCCGCCGACCAGGTGGCGCAGGTGCAGCTTGGCCATTTCGTTGTCGGTGAGGTCGAGCGTGCTGAGTTTGTGCTTTTCCAGCGTGGCGACCAGCTTGGCGGTCTCCGATGGATCCTTCACCTGCACCCCGACAAACACCTGCGCCGCCTTGGGGTCGGCGTAGCGGTAGTTGAATTCGGTGATGTTGCGGTTGCCGAGCAGCGCGCAGAACTGGCGGAAGCTGCCCGGCGTTTCCGGAATGGTCACCGCGAGGATGGCTTCGCGCTTCTCGCCGATTTCGGCGCGCTCGGCCACGAAGCGCAGGCGGTCGAAGTTCATGTTGGCGCCGCTGCACACCGTAACCAGCGTTTCACCCTTGAGTTTTTCGCGCTTGGCATACAGCTTGGCTCCGGCGATGGCGAGCGCCCCGGCCGGCTCCAGGATGGAGCGGGTGTCCTGGAACACATCCTTGATCGCGGCGCAGACCGCATCGGTGTCGACCAGGATCACTTCATCGACATATTGCTTGCACACGCGAAAGGTTTCTTCGCCGGCCAGCTTGACTGCGGTGCCGTCCGAGAACAGGCCGACATCGTTGAGCGCGACACGTTTCCTGGATTTGAGTGAACGCGCCATGGCATCGGAATCGCTGGTCTGCACGCCGATGACCCTGATATCCGGACGCACCTGCTTGACATAAGCCGCCACGCCCGAGATCAGCCCGCCGCCGCCGATGGCGCAGAAAATCGCGTGGATGGGCGTCTGGTGCTGGCGCAGGATTTCCATGCCGATGGTGCCCTGGCCGGCGATGACATCGGGATCGTCGAACGGATGGACGAAAGTGAGGCCATGTTCTTTTTCCAGTGCGAGCGAGTGAGTATAGGCATCGCTGTAGCTGCTGCCGTGCAGCACGATCTCCACTGCGCGCTGGCCGAAATGCTTGACCGCGTCGATCTTCACCTGTGGCGTGGTGGTCGGCATCACGATGATCGCCTTGCAGCCCATCTTGTTGGCGGACAGCGCGACGCCCTGCGCATGGTTGCCAGCGGAAGCCGTGATGACGCCGCGCTTGAGCTGTTCCGGGGAGAGTTGCGCCATCTTGTTGTAAGCGCCGCGCAGCTTGAACGAGAACACCGGCTGCATGTCCTCGCGCTTGAACAAGATCTTGTTGCCGGTGCGGGCGGACAGGCTGGACGCATATTCCAGCGGGCTTTCGATGGCCACGTCGTAGACGCGGGCGGTGAGGATGCGCTTCAGGTAATTTTGCATGATGGCTTGCGGACAATTGAATTGTCCGCAAGATTAGCAGGAAACCGGGCGAACTGCCTAAATGCGCAGGCCGGTGACGCGGTAGAAGTTGGCCAGGTCGCTGAGATCGTCGAACACGCCGGCGGCATCGGTGAAATCCTGCCGGTGCGTGTAGGGGTTGGTGGTGACGTATGTCCTGATGCCGGCCGCCAGCGCCGACCGCAGGCCGTTGTTGGAGTCTTCCAGCGCGATGCAGTCCTGCGGGGCGAGCTTGAGTTCGGCCAGCACCCAGTTGTAGATATCCGGCGCCGGCTTCTTGTGCGGCACGATGTCGCCGCAGCCGATGGAGGAGAAGTTGTCCGCCCAGTCCTTGCCGAGACCGACCTCCAGCAATGCGCTGACGTTCTCCGGCGATGTGGTGGTGGCGATGGCCAGCGCAATGCCGGCCTTGCGCGCATCGGCTATGAGCTGCTTGATGCCGGGGCGCAGCGGGATCAAGCCGCCGCGCAGCATCGCGGTGTAATGCCCGGTCTTCACCACGTGCAGGTGCTTGACGAAGCCGTCATAGTCGGCCGGCTTGGCAAAGTTCGGCAGATAGCTTTCGACATAGTGCTTGATGCGTTCCTTGCCGCCGGTCACTTTCAGCAGCTTGTCGTACAGCGCCACGTCCCAGTTCCAGTCGAGGCCGTTCTCGGCGAAGGTCTTGTTGAAGGCGATGCGGTGTGCATCCTCGGTATCGGCGAGCGTGCCGTCCACGTCGAAAATGATGGCTTTGATATTCATGCTGGATTGCTCAGAGAGATTGGTTAACGAAGTCCGGGAAATTTGCCTGCCATGCCGCGCATCATCTTCGCCATGCCGCCCTTGCTGCTGAACATCTTCATCATCTTCTGCGATTGCTCGAACTGGTTCAGCAGCTGGTTGACGTGCATCACCTGCACGCCGGCCCCGGCGGCGATGCGGCGTTTGCGCGAGGCCTTGATCTGTTCGGGGTGGGCTCGTTCGTAAGGTGTCATCGAGTTGATGATGCCTTCGGTGCGGTTGATCTGGCGCTCGTCGATCTTGGCGCCTGCCGCCGCTTGCGACAGCTGCGCCGGCAGTTTGTCCATCAGCGCCGACATGCCGCCCATCTTCTTCATCTGCACGATCTGCATCTTGAAGTCGTTGAGGTCGAAGCCCTTGCCGCTGTGCATCTTCTTCGCCAGCTTCTCGGCCGCGGCGTGGTCCACATTGCGCTGCGCCTCTTCCAGCAGCGACAGCACGTCGCCCATGCCGAGGATGCGCTGCGCCATGCGCTCGGGATGGAAAGCTTCGAGGCCGTTCGGTTTTTCGCTGACGCCGACGAACTTGATCGGTTTGCCGGTGACCTGCCGCACCGACAGCGCGGCGCCGCCGCGCGCATCGCCGTCCAGCTTGGTGAGGATCACGCCGGTCAGCGGCAGCGCATCACCGAATGCCTTGGCGGTGTTCACCGCGTCCTGGCCCGTCATCGCGTCGACCACGAACAGCGTCTCGACCGGTTTCAGTGCGGCATGCAGATCCTTGATCTCGGCCATCATCGCCTCGTCCACCGCAAGGCGGCCGGCGGTGTCGACGATCAGCACTTCATGATGATGTTTCTTCGCAAAGTCGTGGGCGGCGAGGGCGATGTCCAGCGGCTTCTGGCCGGCATCCGAGGGAAAGAAGTCGGTGCCGAGTTGCTGTGCCAGTGTGCGCAACTGTTCGATCGCGGCGGGCCGATACACGTCGCAACTGACCAGCAATACTTTCTTCTTGTTCTGCTCGCGCAACAATTTGGCCAGCTTGCCGCTGCTGGTGGTCTTGCCCGCGCCCTGCAGGCCGGCCATCAGGATCACGGCGGGCGGCACGGTCGCGAGGTTGATGCCGACATTGGCTTCACCCATGAGCCTGGTCAGTTCGCGGTTCACCACGCCGATCAGCGCCTGTCCCGGCGTCAGGCTGCCGATGACTTCCTGCCCAAGTGCGGCCTCCTTTACCGTGGCGATGAATTCCTTGACCACGGGCAGGGCGACGTCCGCCTCCAGCAGGGCGAGGCGGACTTCCCTGAGCGCGTCCTGGATGTTGCTCTCGGTCAGCCTGGCCTGGCCGCGCAGATTCTTGACGATGCCCGAGAAGCGTTGTGTAAGGTTATCCAGCATGTAAGCAAATCCTGATGATTTTGGCGTGCGCCAGTGCAGACACTTTCGCGGCGCTTCCTGTAGAATCCGCACAGTCTAAAACATCTGCACTCCTCATGTCGAACCCAGCCTTGCCTCTGCTCACATTTGCCCTTTATGCCATTCTGGCTATTCTGTTCTGGCGCGCGCAAGCGGCTGGCAACGCAGAGCAACAGAATCGCGGCGTCCTGGGCTTTGCGGTCATCGTGCCGCTGGCGCTGCATGGCTGGCAGCTTTACGACACGCTATTCATATTGGGGGCATTGAACCTGGGGCTGGTCTACGCATTGTCGCTGATCCTGTGGCTGACGGTGCTGGTGTATTGGCTGGCGCGCTACTTTTACCCCCTGTCCAGCTTGCAGACGCTGGTATTGCCGCTGGCTGCGGTCAGCACGGCCCTGCCGGCGGTGTTTCCGGATGTGCGCATCCTGTCCCAGCACGCTTCGGGCCTGTTCGACACCCACGTCCTGGGGGCCATGCTGGCCTACAGCCTGTTCACGATCGCCGCCCTGCATGCGGCGCTGATCTCGCTGGTCGAGAAGCGCCTGCATCATGCCAAGCTGCCCAGGGTGTTGCGCAACCTGCCGCCGTTGCTGACCATGGAGAGTCTGTTATTCCGCGTCATCGGTGCGGGATTCGTGCTGCTGAGCATCACCATCGCATCCGGCATGCTGTTTTCCGAGAAACTGTTCGGCCATCCCTGGGAATTCAGCCATAAGGTGTTGTTCGGGATCTTATCCTGGGGGGTGTTCGCCACCTTGTTGATGGGACATCACTTCTATGGCTGGCGCGGGCACACGGCAGTGCGCTGGACGCTGAGCGGCTTCGGATTCCTGGTGTTGGCCTACCTGGGTACCCAGTTCGTGCTGGAAGTCATCCTGCACCGCTGATTTTCCCCTTGGAAACAGTCCTTGCCATAGGCTGGCAAGGTATCGTAGAATTCGCGCCCTTTGGCATAGTCCAGATCACTATTTATTGGATAATCATTATGGTAGTCATTCGTCTTTCTCGTGGCGGCGCGAAGAATCGCCCGTTCTACAACGTGGTGGTGGCGGATTCCCGCAACCGTCGTGACGGTCGCTTCATCGAGCGTATCGGTTTCTACAACCCCTTGGCCGCCGAGGGCTCGGAAGGCTTGCGTATCCAGCTGGATCGCGTGACGCATTGGCAAGAGCGTGGCGCCCAGTTGAGCGAGACCGTGGGCCGTCTGGTCAAAAAAGCCGGTGCAGCAGCAAAGGCCTAACGGCCATAACCGTTTCCCCCACCCTAACCCTCCCCCGGGGGGAGAGGGGACAAACGAGGCGAAACGCAATGGGTGTTAACGAGGCAAGCCCCATGGTTGTCATGGGGAAAGTGGTCGCGGCACAGGGAATTCAGGGTTGGGTGAAGGTGCAGACCTTTACCGAGTATCTGGACAGCCTGCTGGACTACGACACCTGGTACCTGGGCAACGAGCAAGCCTGGCGTCCGCTGGAAGTCCTGGAAGCGAACGTGCATGGCGGCAAGGTGGTGATCGCCAGGCTGCAGGGCATCGCCGACCGCACGGCAGCCGAGAAATGCAAAGGCATGTTGATCGCGATCCCGCGCTCGGAGTTGCCGGAGCAGGAGGAAGGCGAATATTACTGGTCTGACCTGATCGGGCTGACGGTTGAGAACCTGGCGGGTGAAGTGTTCGGCACGGTGGATTCCCTGCTGGAGACCGGCGCCAACGACGTGCTGGTGATCAAGGGCGCAAGCGGCGAGACATTGATCCCGTTCATCGCCAGCGTCATCCAGCAGGTGGACCTGAAGCATAAAACGATCCGGGTGGATTGGCAGGCGGACTACCTCAAATGAGGTTCGACGTCATCACGCTGTTCCCGGAGATGTTCGAAGCGCTCACCAAGTATGGCGTGACGCGCCGGGCAGCGGAGCAGGGCAGGTTTGAGTTGCAGATGTGGAATCCGCGCGACTTCACGACCGACAACTACCGCACCATCGACGACCGTCCCTACGGCGGCGGGCCCGGGATGGTGATGTTGGCGGAACCGCTGGAAAAAGCGATCAGCGCAGCGAAGGCAGCGCAGGCGCAAAGCGGAGCAAAGAAGAGTTGTGTGATCCACCTCTCGCCGCAAGGCAGGCAGCTCACCCATGATGTGGTGATGCAACTGCTGGCGCGGGATGAAGGATTGATATTGCTGGCGAGTCGTTACGAGGGCGTGGATGAACGCCTGTTGCGGAGCCAAGTGGATGAAGAGCTTTCCATCGGGGATTATGTTTTGTCCGGTGGCGAGTTGGCGGCGATGGTGGTGATGGACAGCGTGGTGCGGCAGATTCCCGGGGTATTGGGAGACGACGCATCGGCAGAGCAGGATTCCTTCGTAAAAGGCCTGCTGGATTGCCCCCACTACACGCGGCCCGAGGTTTATAACGGCGAGGCGGTTCCGGAAGTATTGATGTCCGGGCACCACGCCGAGATAGAGAAGTGGCGATTGAAGCAGGCATTAGGCAGGACTGCGGAACGTCGTCCGGATTTGCTGGCACATCGCCAGTTGACTAAACAGGAAGCTCGGCTACTGGCAGAGTACCAGCAGGAACAAGCCTCCGCACAAGAAAAGGAAACAAAATGAATCTGATCGGCATTCTCGAAAAAGAAGAAATCGCCCGCTTGGGCAAGACCATCCCCAATTTCGCTCCCGGCGACACCGTGATCGTGAACGTCAACGTGGTTGAAGGCGACAAAAAGCGCGTGCAGGCCTATGAAGGCGTGGTCATTGCCAAGCGCAACAAGGGGTTGAACTCCAGCTTCATCGTGCGCAAGGTCTCCTCCGGCGAAGGCGTCGAGCGTACCTTCCAGACCTATTCCCCGAGCATCGCCAGCATTGAAGTGAAGCGCAAGGGCGACGTTCGCCGCGCCAAGCTGTACTACCTGCGCGATCGTTCCGGCAAGTCGGCGCGTATCAAGGAAAAACTGGCTGCGCGCACCACGACTACGGCGTAAGCAAGCGATACCTGCAGCATCAGAAACGGGAGCCTGGCGGCTCCCGTTTTGCATTTCCGCTATCATGCATACATGAGCCATCAAGCCGTTATCGCTGCACCATTCGGAAAGCTGGGCATCCGCTGTTCGGACGATATGTTGCTGGGCATCGAGTTCCTGCCGGCGAGCGCGCGGGTAACGCCGCCGCGCGGCATATTGGATCGGGAAGTGTGCAGGCAGCTGGAAGCCTATCTGGACGACGCCGGATTCCGCTTCGATCTGCCGCTCAAGCCGGAAGGTACCGAACACCAGCGCAAAGTGCGGGATGCGATGTGTGCCATCCCGCGCGGGCAGACGCTGAGCTATGGCGAGCTGGCGGCGCAGATAGGCTCAAGCGCACGCGCGGTCGGGCAAGCCTGCGGCAACAATCCCGTCCCTGTCGTCGTTCCCTGCCACCGCGTGGTGGGTAAAGCCGGGCTGGGCGGATTCATGCACCGAGACGATAACGACGCGCTCAACATCAAACGCTGGTTGCTGGCCCATGAGCGACGCTGACCTGCTGGACGAATTCGGCGACGCCCTCTGGCTGGAAGACGGTCTGTCACGCAATACGCTGGATAGCTATCGGCGCGATCTGAACAAATTCACGGCATGGCTGGAGAAGCAGCGCGGATGCGGCTTGCTGTCCGCCACCCATGCCGACATTCAGGGCTTTCTGGCACATCTGGTTAGCGGCGAAAAAGCCAGGGCCACTTCCACTTCGCGTGCCATTTCCAGCCTCAAGCGCCTGTTCCGTTATCTGTTGCGACAGAACAAGATTGCCTCCGACCCGACACTGCAGATCGCTACGCCCAAGCTGCCGCGCAGCCTGCCCAAGAGCCTGACCGAAGAGGATGTCGAATTGCTGCTGAAGGCGCCCGATGTCGGTACGCCGCTGGGCCTGCGCGACCGCACCATGCTGGAAGTGCTATATGCCAGCGGGTTGCGGGTGTCGGAACTGGTCGGCCTGAGCGTGGCGCAGGTGAGTCTGGATATGGGCGTGACGCGCGTGATGGGCAAGGGTAGCAAGGAACGTCTGGTGCCGTTGGGCGAGGAGGCGCTGGACTGGGTCAGACGTTATTTGGTGGAAGCCCGTCCTGCGTTACTTGCAGGGCAGGTCTCCGACGCGCTGTTCGTCACCCAGAGAGGCGAAGGCATGACGCGGCAGATGTTCTGGTACCTCATCAAGAAACATGCAAAGGCAGGTGGCTTGCACAAGCCGCTATCGCCGCATACTTTGCGCCATGCCTTTGCCACACACCTGCTTAATCACGGCGCCGATTTGCGCGTGGTGCAGATGCTGCTTGGACATTCGGATATCTCGACGACGCAGATTTACACCCATGTGGCGCGGGAGCGGCTGAAGCGGTTGCATGCCCAGCATCATCCGAGAGGATGATCGCGCTCCGGAATCGTCTTGCATCGGACATGCTAAGATTCACGCCGTTCATCTGATCCGGATTCCGGCCCATGTCTGACACACCCCGCAATCTGCTCATTGAGTTCCTTTCCGACCTGGAACAGACCGCCATCCTCTGGCAGCTGGCGCTGCTGGCATGCAGCCTGGCTGTTGCCTGGGGAGCGAGCCGTTTGTTGGCGCGCCGTTACCTCAGGCCGGCAGGAGTGGCGAAAGTCGGATTGGGCGGCGTGCACCGGGTGGTTTTCCCGTTGCTGGCGTTATTGCTGGTGTTGCTGGGAAGGTCGCTGCTCAGGAACTGGCACTCCATCAATCTTCTGAATATCGTCGTGCCCCTGCTGTTCGCCTGGATGCTGATCAGTCTGGTGGTCTATGCGCTGCGCCAGGTGTTTTCTCCGAGCAGCTGGCTGCACGGATCGGAGAGATTCATCGCGATGGCGGTGTGGGCCGGGTTTGCCTTGCATCTGACCGGGCTGCTGCCTGAAATATTCGAGGCCATGGATCACCTCGGCTTCCGTGTCGGCAAGCAGCAGATATCGCTGCTCATGATCGTGAGCGGCGTGCTTTCCATCCTGGTCACCATGCTGGGCGCAATGTGGCTCGGACGCGTGCTGGAAAACAAGATCATGGCTGCCGCGAATCTGGAGTTGAATCTTCGCGTTGTGCTCTCCAAGCTGACCCGCGCTGTGCTGGTGGTGATTGGCGTTCTTGTCGCATTGCCCCTGGTAGGTATCGATATCACCGTGCTGTCGGTGTTCGGCGGCGCCGTGGGTGTCGGTATCGGGTTCGGCCTGCAGAAAATCGCCAGCAATTACGTGAGCGGGTTCATCATCCTGCTCGATCGTTCCATTCATCCCGGCGATGTGCTGACGGTGGACGGTCGTTTCGGCAAAGTCTCGCAACTGACGGCACGCTATCTGGTGCTGCAGAGCACGGATGGCACCGAATCGATCATCCCGAATGAGACGCTGGTCAGCTCAACGGTCGTCAATCACACCTACACCAACCGGCAGATACGCATCGGCATACCCGTGCAGGTGAGTTATCAGAGCGATCTGCAGCGTGCCATGGAAATCATGAAGCAGGCGGCGGGCAATCAGCCGAGGGTGCTGACCGATCCGGAAGCGAAGGTCTACCTCAAGTCGTTTGGCGACAACGGCATCGACCTGGAGCTGGGCATCTGGATCAATGACCCGGAACAGGGGCAACTCAATCTGTGCTCTGACATCAATATGGAGATCTGGCGCAAGTTCCGGGAAGCGAATATCGAGATTCCCTATCCGCAGCGAGATATCCGCATCATCAACGCCCAGCAGGGAGTCGTCTTCGGGCCATGAGGTTGCCATGGCCGTTCCCGGCCATGTGATGCAGGCAATCTCAGGCAGTGCAGATCAGGGTCAGGATGGCTATCGGAAAGATCACATTCACACAGTTGGATAATGCCCCTGTGAAAGAACGCAGAATGTCGACAATCGGATAAGTAACCTTCATTTTCACCTCCATCGGAACGGATGAAGGCTATTTTCCTGTTCCGGTATTGCAGGATGATGAAGGCCGCACGATTGGCCGAAATTTAATAATTTTGCAATCTGGCATCGATAATATTCATACCGTTTTCTCCTCCCCTAGAGAACACTTGCACTTCGGCAACGAAGTGCATTTTTTTTGCCTTATTCATCGGAGAGGATTGCGGGACTGTTGCCAGCGGGGCGTGATCGCCATAACGCGTTGTTTCTAGTGGTGGAGGTGATCAGGATCGAACTGACGACCTTCTGATTGCGAACCAGACGCTCTCCCAACTGAGCTACACCCCCACGTCAACCGAATCCTAAAGGCAAAACGCCAGTTTGGAAAGGGCAAGCCGTATCGGGCGCGCGAGGTTCCTAATTTAACGAATTCCTGCAATAATCCCGGCACGAAACGATATTTCCGGAATGAGACACAGCATGGCTTTGACACAAGATGATCTGAAACGCGCGGTTGCCCAGGCAGCGATCGCCTATGTACCGGCCGATTGCATTGTTGGCGTGGGTACCGGTTCCACTGCAAATTTCTTCATCGATGAACTGGCCAGGATCAAGCACAAGATACGTGGCGCGGTCGCCAGCTCGGAAGCATCTGCCAAACGTCTGCAGGGGCACGGCATCGAAGTGTTGTCCCTGAACGACGCGGGCGATCTGCCGGTGTACGTGGACGGTGCGGACGAGATTACCCGCCACATGCACATGGTCAAGGGCGGCGGCGGCGCGCTGACGCGGGAAAAAATCGTGGCGGCGGCCAGCAAGAAATTCATCTGCGTGTGCGATGCCAGCAAGCTGGTGGATGTACTGGGCAAGTTTCCTTTGCCGATCGAGGTGATTCCGATGGCGCGCAGCTATATCGCGCGCGAACTGGTGAAACTGGGCGGGCAGCCGAAGTTGCGCGAAGGTTTTACCACCGATAACGGCAACGTCATCCTCGATGTGCATAACCTGCAGATCATGAACCCGGTAGAGCTGGAAACCACATTGAACCAAATGGCCGGCGTGGTGACCAATGGCTTGTTTGCCCGCCGTGCGGCGGATGTGCTGTTGCTGGGCACGCCGGAGGGCGTGAAGACGCTCACCGCCTGAGCCGGCGTAACAAAAGTTTAACGGCGTATCGGTAGCATCCGTCATTTGCAATAATCCCTTTTCAAGGAACAGACATGGCCAGTAGCGAACATACCTCGAAACAGTTCGATGCAGAACTCGAAGCGGTACGTGCCCGCGTCCTGCAGATGGGTGGTCTGGTGGAAAGCCAGATACGCCTGGCGGTGGAGTCGCTGCTCACTGGCGATGTGGCGCTGATGAACCGGGTGATCGAAGACGACCATCGCGTGAATTCCCTGGAAGTGGAGATCGACGAGAGTTGCAACCGCATCCTGGTGCGCCGCCAGCCGGCGGCAGGCGACCTGCGCATGATCACGACAGTCATCAAGACCATCACCGACCTGGAGCGCATCGGCGACGAGGCCGAGAAGATCGCCCGCATGGCCAAGCTGCTGTCGCAGAAGGAGCGCCTGTATCTGCCGCGCTACAACGAGATCAAGCACGCCTCGGATATCGCGCTGGACATGCTGCGCAAGTCGCTGGACGCCTTCGCACGCCTCGATCTCTCCACTGCAGCTCAAGTGGTACGCCAGGACGAACAGGTCGACGAGGAATTCCGTTCCATCATGCGCTATCTCATCACCTTCATGATGGAAGACCCGCGTACGATCTCCACGTCGCTGGAAATCTTGTTCGTGGCCAAGGCGATCGAGCGTATCGGTGACCATGCCAAGAACATGTCCGAATACGTGGTGTACATGGTCAAGGGCCGCGATGTGCGCCACGTCACCGTGGAAGAGATCGAGCGCGAAGTTCTCGAATAACGCCTGTGCAACAACCCATCCTTGCCGCAGTCGATCTCGGCTCCAACAGTTTTCGACTGCAAATCGCCCGTGTGGAGAATGACCAGCTGTACATGCTGGACGGCTTGCGCGAAGCGGTGCGCCTGGCTGCCGGAATAACCGAAGACAAGCGGCTCGACAAACCGGCGCAACAACGCGCACTTTCCTGTTTGCAACGTTTTGGCGAGCGGCTGCGCGGGTTGCCGCGCGAGGCGGTGCGTGCGGTCGGCACCAATTCACTGCGCGTCGCCAAGAATGCGCCGGAATTCCTGCAGCAGGCGGAGGCCGCACTCGGTTTTCCCATCGACGTGATTGCGGGTCGCGAGGAAGCGCGCCTCATCTATCTCGGTGTCGCCCGGACGTTGCCGCACACGGAAGGCAAACGGCTGGTGATGGACATCGGCGGCGGCTCCACCGAGTTCATCATCGGTAACGGCCTGCAGCCGCTCAAGCTGGAAAGCCTGTACATGGGCTGCGTCAGCTACAGCGTGCGCTATTTTCCCGACGGCAAGATCAACAAGGCCAACCTCAAGCAGGCCGAACTGGCCGCGCGCAGCGAAGTGCAGGCCATCGCTTCGGAGTATTCCCAAGGGCACTGGAACGTCGCGTTCGGCTCCTCGGGTAGTGCTCGCGTGTTGTGCGACATACTCGAGCTGAATGGTTACAGCGAGAGTGGCATCACCCGCGAGGGGCTGGAACAGTTGCGCGCGCAGATGCTCAGGGCCGGCGACGTAAACAAGCTGGACGTGCTGGGCCTGAAACCCGACCGGATCCCGGTGTTGCCGGGCGGTTTTGCCATCATGTATGCCGCCTTTTGCGAACTCGGCATCGAACGCATGCTGCCGGCACTCGGTGCTTTGCGCGAGGGGTTGCTGTACGACCTGCTGGGCCGTTTCCATCACAACGACATGCGCGAAGTCACCGTGCAGCAGTTCATGCGCCGCTATCACGTGGATGTGCGCCAGGCCGCGCGGGTTGCCCATCTGGCGGATTTTTTTGCAAATCAATTTCTGGAAGGCCAGCTCAGCGAAGAAGACCTGCACCTGCTCAACTGGTCGGCGAGTCTGCACGAGATAGGCATCAGCGTTGCGCACAGCGGTTACCACAAGCACACTGCCTACATCCTTGCCAACGCCGATATGCCAGGTTTTTCAAAGACAGAACAAAGTCATTTGAGCCTGTTGGCGCTGGCGCATCGAGGCGGACTGGAAAAATTGCGCGGCATGCTGGATACCCCGGAAAAACTCGCCCAGGCGATGGCGCTGCGTCTTGCAGCGCTCATCTATCGCAATCGTGGCGATGTCGATCTGCCTGCCATGCAAGGCCGTTTCAGCGGCACCAAATTCCATCTGGTCCTTGCTCCGGGCTGGCTGGTGCAGAACCCGCTCACTGAAGCAGCGTTGCTGGAGGAGATGAAGCAATGGAAGGCGCTGGGGGTCAGCATGCAAGTGGTCGAAGGGTAATACGGCATCATTCGTTGCAACTAACAGGAGGGATACTTCGATGAAGCAACTCAAAACCATTCTTGTCAGTCTGCTGCTCGGCCTGCTCATCGGCATGGCGCTTGGCGTCAATATCGGGCGTGAGAAACCGCTGTTGTCCAATCCGTTCGCCAAGGAATCGTTGGTCGATCGGGCCAAGCAGCTGGGCAGCGAAACGCTGGAAAAAGGCGGCAAGGCTCTGGAAAAGACAGGACAGGCCCTGCAGGGCAAGTGAGCGGAAGACTGCGATGGCCGGACGCCGGTGCCCAGCGTGGTAAACTCCGTCCCGAAGCTGGCTAGACAGTCGCTGCGCACCTCGTGCTGCGTAGAGGAAAGTCCGGGCTCCGCAGAGCAGGATGCCGGCTAACGGCCGGACGCCGTGAGGCGATGGAAAGTGCCACAGAAAATATACCGCCGATGGCTGCGCAAGCAGTACAGGTAAGGTTGAAATGGCGAGGTAAGAGCTCACCGCGCTGGTGGCGACATCAGTGGCAGGGTAAACCCCATCCGGAGCAAGACCAAATAGGCTGGCCATGACGTTGCTCGCGTCGCCAGCGGGTAGGTTGCTTGAGCGTCAGGTAACGAAACGCCTAGAGGAATGACTGTCCACGACAGAACCCGGCTTATCGGCCAGCTTCACCTCTTTTGTTGTTCAACGATCCTCAATCGTTTTTCCGGCTGGTTCCGCTATGCCGGGTAGATGCAGCTCGCAATTCGTGCGTAATCCCGGCGCTGCATTACAAATGACTTTAGCTTCTCCGCGCAATCCATTGCTTTTTAAGCATATTTGTTTTGCATTAACTAAGTGCGCTAACTCATTGTCCCGTAAAGAAAAATCCCGTTTTCTTGCTTGACCACCCCGTTGATTTTCAATATAGTGGCTATAAGTGGTAAAAAGTGGGTAATAGTGGGGAAACGGGATGTTCCAAGGGGCGACGCAACTCAATCTGGATAGCAAGGGCAGGCTCGCGATACCGGCGCGGTATCGCGACATGCTGCTTGCGCATTGCGCAGGTCAGCTGGTGCTGACTGCCGATGCCGATGGTTGCCTGCTGGTCTATCCGCAACCCGAGTGGCAGCCCATCCGCGAGAAACTGATGAAGCTGTCCGCCTTTGATCCGCGCATCCGCGCGCTGCAACGTTTCCTGGTGGGTCATGCCGAAGATGCGGTGATGGACGCCGCAGGTCGCGTGCTGGTTTCGCCGACGCTACGAACCTTTGCGCTGCTGGACAAGCGCGCGATGCTGGTGGGGCAGGGCAACAAGTTCGAGCTGTGGGACGAGGCGCGCTGGCAGGCGCAGAACGAGAAGATGACCGGGTTTACGGCGGACAACCTGCCGCCAGAACTCGAAGGATTCACTTTGTGAGCGAGGAACTGGTTCACGCGACCGTCCTGTTGAACGAAGCAGTCGAAGCATTGCAGGTGAAGCCGGATGGCATCTATGTGGACGGCACGTTCGGACGCGGCGGTCACAGCCGCCTGATCCTGCAGCGACTGGGTGTGCAGGGAAGCCTGATCGCGCTGGACAAGGATCCGGCGGCAGTGGAAACGGGAAAAGCGATCGGCGATGCACGCTTCCGGATGGTGCATAGCGGTTTCGAGCATCTGGGAGACGTGCTGCAGGAGCTGGGGATCGACAAGGTGGATGGCGTGTTGCTGGACCTGGGAGTGTCGTCGCCGCAACTGGACGATGAGCGCCGCGGTTTCAGTTTCAGGTTCGATGCGCCGCTCGACATGCGCATGGATACGAGCAGGGGGGAGACAGCGGCGGAGTGGCTGGCTACGGTGGATGAGGGTGAGCTCGCGGAGGTGATACGTGATTACGGCGAAGAACGGTTTGCTAGGCAGATTGCAAGGGCGATTGTTGCTGCGCGCCAGGAACGGGAAATCCTCACCACGAAGCAACTCGGCGACATCGTCGCCCAGAGTGTACGCACGCGCGAACCCGGCAAGAATCCGGCGACCCGTACCTTTCAGGCTATACGGATTTATATCAACCGCGAGCTCGAAGAGCTGGAAAGCGTGTTGCCGCAATGCGTGGTTCACCTGAAAGCGGGCGGGCGCATGGCAGTGATCAGTTTTCATTCGCTGGAAGACCGCATGGTCAAGCATTTCATGCGCGACATGGCGCAAGGCGACAAGGTGCCGAAACACGTGCCCATTCGTGCGGCCGATGTGCCGCAAGGCAAATTGCGCCTGATCGGCAAGGCGATCCAGGCGTCCCCGGAAGAAGTGGCGGCGAATCCGCGCGCGCGCAGCGCGGTGTTGAGAGTGGCGGAGCGTCTGGGTGGCTAGGCTGAATGTCCTGTTGCTTGCCATAGTCATCGCATGCGCGTTGGGTGTCGTCACCTCCCAGCACAAGGCGCGCAAGCTGTTCGTGGAACTGCAAAAGGAAAAGGACAGGGCTCAGCAGATGGATGTGGAGTGGGGGCAATTGCAACTTGAACAAGGCTCGCTGGCCATGCCGGCGCGAGTGGAGAACCTTGCCAGTCGTCAATTGCAGATGCAGATGCCGCAGTCGGGACAGATTCGCTATATCCGCATCGGTAGCGGAGCGGCGGCGCAACCATGAACTACGCCACTGCGACCATACAGACCTCCGGGCAGATCGCATTGCCGGCATGGCGTTCCCGCGTGCTGTTCGTATTGCTGATGACGGGGCTGGTTGTCTTGCTTGGACGCGCGGTGTACCTGCAAGGCATCCACAATGACTTCCTGCAGCAGGAAGGAGATGCGCGCTACGGGCGCGTCGTCGAGATTCACGCGCACCGCGGCATGATCACGGACCGGCACGGCGAACCGCTGGCGGTGAGCACGCCGGTCGAGTCGGTATGGGCGAGTCCGGGCGATGTCGAGATATCCTCGACGCAGATATCCCAACTGGCGCAGATCATCGGGATGAATCCTGCGGAAGTGAAGAGCAAACTGGCCACCTCGCGCGAGTTCGTCTATCTCAAGCGCCAATTGCCGCCGGAACAGGCGGCGAAGGTCGTCAAGCTCGGCATTCCCGGCATTTCGCTGCAGCGCGAATATCGCCGCTATTACCCCGGCGGCGAAGTCACCGCGCATCTGATCGGTTTCACCGATGTCGATGACAACGGGCAGGAAGGCATCGAGCTGGCGCTGCAAGGTCAACTGGGCGGCAAGGCCGGCAGCCAGCAGGTCATCAAGGACAGGCGCGGATTCATCGTCGAGGACGTGGCCAGCCTGCGCGCGCCCAAGGCGGGTGTGGATGTCGCCCTGAGCATCGACAGCAAAATACAATCACTCGCTTTCCGCGAAATCAGGCAGGCGGTCGAACGGAACAAGGCAAAAGGGGGTTCCATCGTCGTACTGGACGCCAAGACTGGCGAGGTGCTGGCGCTGGCGAACTGGCCTTCCTACAATTCCAACAACCGGGATAAGCCCGGCATGGCGGTGTTGCGCAATCATGCGGTCACCGACCAGTTCGAACCGGGCTCCACCATGAAGCCGTTCACCATCGCTACCGCGCTGGAGGCCGGCAAGATCAAGCCGAATACGGTCATCGACACGTCTGGCGGTGTGTTTACCGTGAACGGCCGCACGATACACGATACCCATCCCGAGCGCTTCCTCACGGTAGCCCAGATCATCCAGAAATCCAGCAACGTCGGCACGGCCAAAATCGCGCTCAGCCTGCCGCCAGAAACGCTATGGCATGGGCTGAGCGAAGACGGTTTCGGCTCGCTGACAGGGAGCGAATTCCCGGGCGAAGCCGAAGGCAAGCTGCGCGACTACAGAAAATGGCGTCCCATCGAACAGGCGACGATGTCATACGGCAACGGCATTTCGGTGAACCTGCTGCAACTGGCGCGCGCCTATACGGTCTTCGCCAACAACGGCGAACTCAAGCCAATCACCTTGCTCAAGCAGGAGACGCCGGCCTTGGGCGTCAAGGTCTACTCCGATGCGACCGCGCAGGCGGTGCGCGACATGATGGAAACGGTGGTGAGGCCGGGCGGTACCGCGCCGCTGGCGCAGATCACAGGCTATCGCGTGGCTGGCAAGACCGGAACCGCACACAAGCTGGAGAACGGGAAATACGTGAATCGCTATGTCGCCTCGTTCGTCGGCATGGCGCCCGCATCCAACCCCCGCCTGATCGTGGCCGTGATGGTCAACGAACCGGGGGGCAGGGACTACTACGGCGGCCTGGTTGCTGCGCCCGTATTCAGCAACGTGATGGGCGCAGCGCTGCGCATGCTCAGCGTGCCCAACGATGCGCCGCTGGATAATGTGCTGCAGGCGCCGGGCGAGGTAGTGGGGGAGGAAGTATGACCGCCTTCCATCCCGACCAGTTGAATGCCCTGGGGGTAGGCATCACGCGGCTGGCATCGGATAGCCGTGCCGTTCAGCCGGGCGATACTTTTGTCGCTTATCCGGGAGGACAGGCTGACGGCCGTGGATATATCGCACAGGCGATCGAGCGCGGCGCGAACGCGGTGATCTGGGAGGCGCACGATTTCGAATGGAATGCCGAGTGGCAGGTGCCCAATCTCGCGGTGAAGGATCTGCGCCACCAGGCCGGATTGATCGCCGATCACGTCTATGGCCAGCCTTCGCGAAAGTTATGGATGGTCGGCATCACCGGCACCAATGGCAAAACCTCGACCAGCCACTGGCTGGCCAGGACGTTCGGAGCGCTGGGGCGCAAGAGTGCCGTGCTGGGCACGCTGGGGAACGGCTTTCCTGACCTGCTACAGCCGACTGCCAATACCACGCCCGATGCGCTGCTCGTGCATGGCCTGCTGGCACAGTACCAGCGCCAGGGCGCGCAAGTGGCGATAATGGAAGTGTCTTCGCATGCGCTGACGCAAGGTCGGGTCAACGGCGTGCATTACGACGTGGCCATGCTGACCAACCTCACGCGCGACCATCTCGACTATCACGGCGACATGCAAAGCTACGCGGCAGCCAAGCGGCGGTTGTTCGACTGGTCGCAGCTCAAGTATGCGGTGCTCAACCTTGACGATGCCTTCGGTGCCGAGCTGGCCGAGCAACTGCAGGATGCCAGCGTCGAGGTGGTCGGATACGGCCTCGGTGACGACGCACTGCGGCTGGCGGAACGCCTGGGCATCCGCATGGTATACGGCAATCTTGCGCAGGTGAATGCGCAGGGACTGACGTTGCAGCTGCACACCAGCTGGGGTGCTGCCGCACTGTGCAGCAAGCTGATCGGGCGCTTCAATGCATCCAATCTGCTGGGGGCGCTGGCAGTGTTGCTGGTCAGCGAAATCGGGCTGGACGATGCCGTCCACGAACTTGGTATGCAAAAGGCGGTAGCCGGGCGCATGCAGACCCTGGGCGGCAAGAACGTGCCGGCTGTCGTGGTGGACTACGCCCATACGCCGGATGCGCTGGAAAAAGTGCTGCTCACGCTGCGTGAAGTGACCGAACCGTTCGGTGGCAAGCTCGTTTGCGTGTTCGGCTGCGGGGGCGATCGCGATCGCGGCAAGCGACCGATGATGGGCACCGTGGCCTCGAAGTTTGCCGATGTATGCATTGTCACGAGCGACAATCCGCGCAGCGAAGAGCCGGGTTCGATCATCGAAGCCATCTGCGCGGGAATGCAGGGCGAGTACCAGGTGATCGAGGATCGCGCGAAGGCCATCAACCATGCGATCGCCATGGCCCGCCCGCAAGATACGGTACTGCTGGCCGGCAAGGGGCATGAGGACTACCAGGAGATCAAGGGGGTGCGCCACCCCTTCTCGGACAGCGAGATCGCCCATCGTGCGCTCAGCATGTGGAAACCGGAGGAGCGCTGGCTATGATGATGCTTTCACAAGCCGCACGCGCGCTGCATGCCGGGATGAGCGGTGCCGATGTATCTCTGGCAGGCGTTTCCACCGATACGCGCACCATCCAGCCGGGCGATTTGTTCATTGCGCTCAAAGGCGAACATTTCGACGGCGCAGGTTTTGTCGGACAGGCGATGCAAGCCGGTGCCGTGGCTGCAATCGTGAATGCCGGCAGCGACATCGGCGATGCGGCGTGCCCGCTGCTGCGTGTACCCGACACGCGCCTGGCCCTGGGAACGCTCGCTGCATATTGGCGCGCGCAGTTCGATATACCCCTGGTCGCAATCACCGGCAGTAACGGCAAAACCACAGTAAAGGAAATGCTGGCAGCGATTCTGCGCGCAGCGGGGGGCGATGCCGCAAGCGTGCTGGCGACCCAGGGCAATTTCAACAACGACATCGGCATGCCGCTCACCTTGCTGAAATTGCGATCGACACACCGCTATGCCGTGATCGAAATGGGCATGAACCATCCGAACGAGATCGACTACCTGACGCGCATTGCGCGTCCGGATGTGGCGCTCGTCAACAACGCATCGGGAGCGCACCTGCAGGGGCTGGGCACGGTGGAGGGGGTGGCGCGCGCCAAAGGCGAGATATTCGCCGGTCTCGCGAACGCCGGCACAGCGGTCATCAATGCGGACGACGCGCATGCGGCGTTATGGCGCAATCTGGCCGGGCAGCATCGCGTGCTCGATTTCGCCCTGGTGCACCCGGCCGCAATCCAGGGGAAATGGACACCGCAGGGATACGGCGGCGAGCTGCAGGCGCGGACGCCGGCAGGCGAGCTGCGTGTCGCATTGCAGGTGCCGGGTGAACACAATGCGCGCAACGCACTGGCGGCGACTGCCGCGGCAGTCGCCTTGCGCGTGCCGCTGGACGTCATTGCCCGGGCGCTGCAGGCGTTCGGCGGAGTGGCTGGACGCCTGCAGCGCAAGCCGGCACGCCATGGCGCGACCCTGATCGACGATACCTACAACGCCAATCCTGCATCCATGCATGCCGCACTGGAAGTGCTTGCGCACACCGGCGGCAAGCGCATCTTCGTGCTGGGCGACATGGGCGAACTGGGCGCCGACGCGGCACAGTTCCACCGCGAGATCGGCATCGCGGCGCGCGAGCTGGGAATAGAAAGACTGCTGGCACTGGGTGCCTTGAGCGCCGAGGCGGTGCGCGAGTTCGGTACGGGCGCACAGCACTTCGCAGATATCGAAACGCTGCAGACGGTGCTGGAGGGAGAACTGGATGCGCAGACGACAGTGCTGGTGAAGGGGTCGCGCTTCATGAAAATGGAACGGGTCGTGCAATTCAGCGCGCTCAACAGGGAGGAAGCATGCTGCTCGCATTAGCACAATGGCTGGCGCAGGACGTCAGGACATTCAGCGTATTCAACTACATCACGCTGCGCGCGGTGATGTCGGCGATGACGGCGCTGTTCATTTCATTCCTGCTCGGTCCCTGGATGATACGCAAGCTGACCGCAATGAAGATCGGCCAGTCGGTGCGCACCGATGGGCCGCAAACGCACCTGGTGAAGGCCGGCACGCCGACCATGGGCGGTGCGCTGATCCTGATGTCGGTTGCCATCACTACCCTGCTGTGGGGTGATCTGCACAACGCATACATATGGGTGGTGCTGTTCACCACGCTCGGTGTAGGAGCCATCGGCTGGGTGGACGACTACCGCAAGGTGGTGCACCGCAATCCGGACGGCCTCTCGGCGCGCGCCAAGATGTTCTGGCAGTCGCTGATCGCGCTGGCAGTGGGCATATTCCTGTGGACGCACGCCACGTTGCCGGCACATACGGAAGTCATCGTGCCGTTCTTCAAGAATGTGGTGTTTCCGCTCGGCATGGTTGGTTTCATCGTGCTGGTCTATCTGGTGATTGTCGGCAGCAGCAATGCGGTGAATCTGACCGATGGTCTGGACGGCCTGGCCATCATGCCGACGGTGATGGTGGCGGCAGCCTTGGCCATCTTCGCCTATGTCGCAGGTCATGCCGAATTCTCGAAGTATCTTGGCGAGCCCTCCATACCCGGCGCAGGCGAACTGGCGGTGTTCTGTGCCGCCATCTCGGGAGCCGGGCTGGCCTTCCTGTGGTTCAACGCCTATCCGGCAGAAGTGTTCATGGGCGACGTCGGTGCGCTGGCGCTGGGCGCAGCGCTGGGTGCGGTGGCGGTGATCATCCGCCAGGAACTGGTGCTGTTCATCATGGGCGGTGTATTCGTGGTGGAGGCAGTATCGGTGATGCTGCAGGTGTCCTATTTCAAATACACGAAGAAGAAATACGGCACCGGCAAGCGCATCCTGCTGATGGCGCCGTTGCACCACCATTTCGAGCAAAAGGGCTGGAAAGAGACTCAGGTCGTTGTCCGGTTCTGGATCATCACCATGCTGCTGGTCCTGATCGGCCTAGCGACGCTGAAACTCAGATAAAGAATGAACGAACTGCGCGGACAATCGGTGCTGGTACTCGGGCTCGGTGAAACCGGGCTGTCGCTTGCGCGCTATCTGGGCGCACAAGGCGCGCGCCTGCGCGTGGCCGACAGCCGCAATGCCCCGCCCGGCGTCGCGATCCTGCGCAGCGAACTGCCGCAGGCCGAAGTACATTGCGGCCCGTTCGGCGACGCATTGCTGCACGGGATAGACCGGATCGCCATCAGCCCCGGCGTGCCCATGGCCGACCCGCTGGTGCAGCGCGCCATCGCGCACGGCATTCCGGTCGAGGGCGATATCGAATTGCTGGCGCAGCAGCTTGCGACCAACGATTACCGGCGCACGACCAAAGTCATCGCCATCACCGGCGCCAACGGCAAGACCACGACCACCAGCATGGTAGGCGCGATGTGCGCGGCGGCCGGGCTGGATACACAAGTGGCGGGCAATATTTCCCCAGCCGTGCTGGATGCCCTGCGCAACCGCGACCGGCAGCCGCAGGTGTGGGTGCTGGAACTCTCCAGCTTCCAATTGGAGACCACCTGTACGCTGGATGCCGATGCGGCGGCAGTGCTCAACGTGACCGAAGACCATCTCGATCGCTACGACAGCATGGATGCCTATGCCGCGGCCAAGGCGCGCATCTTCCAGGGCAATGGCGTGCAGGTGGTGAACCGCGACGACGCGCGCAGCGTCGCGATGCGCATCGCCGGGCGCAGGCAGGCAAGCTTTGGCCTGAATCCGCCGCCGAATGACAGGGATTGGGGGATCACCAGTGAAGGTGCGATCACCTGGCTGGTCCAGGGCGGGCGGAAGATCATGCGCGCCGACGAATTGCAGGTAAGCGGTCTGCACAATGTGGCGAATGCGCTGGCGGCATTGGCGCTGTGCCGTGCGCTCGACATCCCGCTGGCACCGCTGGTCGATGCGCTGCGCGCTTTCAAAGGCCTGCCGCATCGCGTGGAGCGCATTGCCGAAGTACAGGGCATCACCTATTACGACGACTCCAAAGGCACCAACGTGGGCGCAACGGAGGCGGCGCTGAAGGGCTTGGGCAGGCCCGCCGTGGTCATCATGGGCGGCGACGGCAAAGGGCAGGACTTCTCGCCGCTGCGGGAAGCGGTGGCGCGGCATGCCCGTGCCGTCGTGCTGATCGGCCGCGATGCGCCGCTGATCGAGCGGGCCATTGCCGGATGCGGCAAGCCGATCCTGAAAGCGCTCGATATGGATGAGGCGGTGAGTATTGCCGCTGCGAACGCACAGCCCGGCGATGCGGTACTGATGTCGCCCGCCTGCGCCAGCTTCGATATGTACAAAAACTACCTGCATCGCGCGGAAGTGTTCATCGCGGCAGTGAAGAAACTGGAAATGGAGGCGGCATGTTCAGCACGGCATTGAATGCGCCGCGCCGCAGCGTGGCGGAATACGACAACGTGCTGGCATGGATCGTCACGGCGCTGCTTGCCATCGGCCTGGTGATGGTCTATTCCGCCTCCATCGCCACCGCCGAGGCCGGCAAGTACACCAACTACCAGCCGACCTACTACCTGGTGCGCCATGGCATCTTCATCCTGACGGGTCTGGTGGCGGGAATATTCGCATTCCAGATCCCGACGCAGGTGTGGCAGAAATATGCGCCATACCTGTTCCTGGTCGGCGTGGTCTTGCTGCTGCTGGTGCTGATTCCCGGCGTAGGCAAGGCGGTCAACGGCAGCCGGCGCTGGTTGCCGCTGTTCGTCGTCAATCTGCAGCCATCCGAACTGATGAAATTGTTTGCCGTGCTGTATGCCGCCGACTATGCCGTGCGCAAAGGCGCCGTGAAGGACCATCTGCTACAGCCCTTCCTGCCGATGTTCGGCGTGATGGCGCTGGTCGGAGCCCTGTTGCTGCTGGAGCCGGACATGGGCGCGTTCGTGGTGATCTGCGCGATCGCCATGGGCACGCTGTGGCTGGGCGGGTTCAACCTCAAGATATTCGGCGGGCTGCTGCTGCTGCTGCCGCTCGCCTTTGCGGCGCTGATCCTCTCTTCTCCCTATCGCATGCAGCGCGTCATCGGCTTCATGGATCCGTGGTCGGATCCTTACGGCAAGGGCTATCAGCTCAGTCATGCGCTGATCGCATTCGGGCGCGGCGAATGGCTGGGTGTCGGTCTTGGCGGCAGCGTGGAAAAACTGTTCTACCTGCCGGAAGCGCACACCGATTTCCTGCTGGCGGTGATCGCCGAGGAACTGGGCCTGTTCGGGGTGTGTGCCGTGATCCTGCTGTTCGGCTGGCTTATCGTGCGCGCTTTCGCCATCGGCCGCCAGGCGGCCATGTCGGAGCGCCTGTTTGCCGCGCTGGTGGCTCAGGGCATTGCTGTCTGGCTGGGCGTGCAAGCGATGATCAACATCGGTGTGAACATGGGTGTCCTGCCGACCAAGGGGCTGACGCTGCCGTTCCTGAGCTTCGGCGGCAGCGGGGTGGTGGTGAACTGTGTCGCGGTGGCGGTGCTGTTGCGCATCGATTATGAAAACCGCCGAGTGGCACGAGGCTTACCAATATGAATATTGTGTACCTCTATATTGAAAAACGGCTCTCAAACCTACGCGGTCCGGCGGTTTCGGTGGAGGCTAACTTGCGTGAGCAAGTTAAGCCCCAACGGGGCGGCCGAAGCCAAAACAGAAGAGTGGCGCGGGGGCTGCCGGTATGAGCCGAACCATCATGATCATGGCGGGCGGAACGGGCGGGCACATCTATCCCGGTCTGGCGGTGGCCGATGCATTGCGAGCCCAGGGCTGGAACGTGGTGTGGCTGGGTGCGCCGAACAGCATGGAAGCGGAACTGGTGCCCCGGCACGGCTATCCGGTGGCCTGGGTGAACTTCACCGGCGTGCGTGGCAAGGGGGTGATGCGTTTGCTGACGCTGCCGTTCACCTTGCTGCGTGCGCTGGGGCAGAGCGCGACTGCGATATTCGCCCATCGGCCCGATGTGGTGCTGGGTATGGGCGGCTACATCACCATGCCGGGCGGCCTGATGGCGGCGATGCTGCGCCGGCCCCTGGTGATCCACGAGCAGAATTCCATCGCCGGCATGAGCAACAAGCTGCTGGCAAAAGTCGCCACGCGGGTGTTGAGCGGCTTTCCGGAGGTGCTGAAGGGCACCCAGTGGTGCGGCAATCCGGTGCGCGCAGACATCGCCGCCCTGCCGGAACCGCAAGCGCGCTATGGCGGCCGGAGCGGCAAATTGAACTTGCTGGTGGTGGGCGGCAGCCTGGGGGCCCAAGCCCTCAACGAGGCTCTGCCGAAAGCGCTCGCCATGCTGAGCGAGCAGGAACGCCCGAATGTGCTGCACCAGACCGGCAAGAAGCATTTCGAGAGCGTGCAGCAGGATTACAGGCAGGCGGGCGTCAACGCCGACATCCGCCCCTTCCTCGATGACATGGCGCACCAGTATGGCAGGGCCGATGTGGTGATCTGCCGTGCCGGTGCGCTGACCATCGCCGAACTGGCGGCGGCGGGCGTGGCGAGCGTGCTGGTTCCGTTCCCGTTCGCGGTGGATGACCACCAGACATATAACGCGCGTTTCCTGAGCGAAAGAAATGCGGCGCTGCTGCTGCCGCAGCAGGAGCTCAGCGCGGAGAAACTGGCGCAACTGTTGCGCGAGATGAGCCGGACAAAGCTGCTGGCAATGGCGCAGGCTGCGCGCAGCCTGGCGAAACCGGAAGCGACGGCGGCGGTTGCGGCGGTGTGCAAGGAGATGGCGAAAGCATCATGAAGCACAAGATCAAACACATCCATTTCGTAGGCATCGGCGGCTCCGGCATGAACGGTATCGCCGAAGTGCTGCTCAACCTGGGGTTCAGGGTGAGCGGTTCCGATCTGGCCGACAGCGCGGTCACCCAGCGCCTGCAAGCGCTGGGGGCGAACGTCCACCTGGGGCACGACGCGAAGAATCTGCATGATGCCGATGCGGTGGTGGTATCCACCGCCGTGAAGGCCGACAACCCGGAAGTGGCGGCGGCACGCGAGCAGCGTATTCCCATCGTGCCGCGCGCGGTGATGCTGGCGGAGCTGATGCGATTGCGTCAGGGCATCGCCGTTGCGGGCACGCACGGCAAGACCACCACCACCTCGCTGGTGACCAGCGTGCTGGCCAGGGGCGGCTACGACCCGACCTTCGTCATCGGCGGCCGCCTCAACAGCAGCGGTGCCAATGCGCGCCTGGGAACGGGCGAGTTCATCGTGGCCGAGGCGGACGAGTCCGACGCATCGTTCCTGTATCTCACGCCGATCCTTGCGGTGGTCACCAACATCGACGCCGACCACATGGAGACCTACGGCCACGATTTCAACAAGCTGAAGCAGGCCTTCATCGATTTCATCGAACGGCTGCCGTTCTATGGCCGCGCCATGCTGTGCGTGGACGACGAAAATGTGCGCGACATCCTGCCGCGCATCAGCAAGCCGGTCACTACCTACGGCATGAACGCGGACGCGCAGATTCGCGCCGTGAACGTGCGGCACGAGGGCGGCCGCATGCATTTCACCGCACAGTGCCGCCACGACGAGAAGTGCATCTACGAAGGCAAACCGCTGGATCTGAACGTCACGCTCAACCTGGCCGGCGAGCACAACGTGCTGAATGCACTGGCCGCCATCGCGGTCGGCCTGGAGGTCGGCGTGGCGCCGCCTGCCATCGTCGCGGCGCTGGCCGAATTCGAGGGGGTGGGACGGCGCATGCAACGCTATGGCGAGATTCCACTTGCCGGCGGCGGATCGTTCACGCTGATCGACGACTATGGCCATCATCCCGTGGAGATGAGGGCGACGCTGGCCGCCGTGCGCGGGGCCTTCCCCGGCAAGCGCCTGCTGCTGGCCTTCCAGCCGCATCGCTACACGCGTACGCGCGACCTGTTCGAGGACTTCGTGAAAGTGCTGAGCGGCGTGGATGCGCTGGCGCTGGCGGAGGTGTATGCGGCGGGAGAGCCGCCTATCGTTGCCGCCGACGGACGCGCCCTGATGCACGCCCTGCGTGTGGCCGGCCAGAACGAAGCGGTGTTCGTCGAGAATATCGCCGACATGCCGCAAACCATCATGCAAATGGCGCAGGACGGAGATGTGGTGCTGACCATGGGAGCAGGTTCCATCGGCGGCGTGCCGGGCTTGATGAAACAGTCGACGCAAAAATGAACATGAACGAACCGACACAGTTCAACACGGAGGGGTTGCGCGGAGAAATGCTCCACGACGAACCCATGTCGCGCCATACCAGCTGGCGTGCGGGAGGCAGGGCAAAGCGCATGTACCGGCCGGCCGACCTGGCCGACCTGCAGCGCTTTCTGCAGCTGGTGCCGGCGGACGAGCCGCTGATCGCAGTCGGTCTCGGCAGCAACTTGCTGGTGCGGGATGGCGGATTGAACGGCACGGTGCTGCTGATGGTGGGTGCGCTGAACGAACTGCGCATGGATGGCGACAACATCATCTACGCACAGGCGGGTGTGGCGGGGGCCAAGCTGGCGCGTTTCGCCGCCTCGAATCATCTGTGCGGTGCGGAGTTCTTCGTCGGCATCCCCGGCACCCTGGGGGGCATGCTGGCGATGAATGCCGGATGCTATGGCGGCGAGACGTGGAACCTGGTGCGGCGCGTTCAGGTGCTCACACGGCGCGGCGAACTGCTGGAGCGCACGGCGCAAGACTATGAGATCGGCTACCGGCATGTGGCGCTGCGCAATGCGGGCAACGAGTTCTTTGTCGGTGCCTGGCTGAAACTGGAGCGCGGCGATGTCGAGGCGGCGCGCAAGGAGATCAAGGCCTTGATGGAAAAGCGCGGGGCCAGCCAACCGTTGCAATTGCCGAACGCGGGTTCGGTGTTCCGCAATCCGCCGGGCGGGCATGCGGCGAAGCTGATTGAAGGCTGCGGATTGAAGGGACGCAGGGTCGGCGGCGCACAGGTGTCGGAGAAGCATGCCAACTTCATCGTGAACGTGGGCGAGGCGACGGCGGCGGACATCGAGAGCCTGATCGAAGAAGTGCGGCAGACGGTGCTGGGACGGACGGGGGTCGAACTGCACCCCGAAGTCAGGATAGTGGGAGAACGAATTTGAGCAAGTTTGGAAAAGTGGCGGTGCTGTTCGGGGGGCGCTCAGCCGAGCGGGAGGTGTCGCTGAAGAGCGGTAGCGCGGTGCTGGCAGCGCTGCAGCGCAGCGGTGTCGATGCGCATGCGTTCGACCCGGCACAGCGCGAATTGTCCGAACTCAGGAAAGAGCGGTTCGATCGCGTGTTCATCGCATTGCATGGGCGTTTCGGTGAAGACGGCACCGTGCAGGGCGCGCTGGAGCTGATGGGCATCCCCTATACCGGCAGCGGGGTGATGGCATCGGCACTGGGGATGGATAAATGGCGCACCAAGCTGGTATGGCAGGCCGCGGGCATGCCCATCCCGGATTACGAGATGCTGACCGAACGCAGCGACTGGGCGGGGGTGGCGCAACGATTGGGGCTGCCGCTGTTCGTGAAGCCTGCGAACGAGGGATCGAGTGTAGGCATCAGCAAGGTGAAGCGCGCGGAAGATTTGCAGGCCGCATATGCGGAGGCGGCGAAGCACGACAAACTGGTGCTTGCCGAGCGGTTCATCGGCGGCGGCGAATACACCGCCGCGATCCTCAACGGACGGGCGCTGCCGGTGATCAAGATCGAACCGGCGAACGAGTTCTACGATTACGAAGCGAAATACCTGCGGGATGACACGCGCTATCTGTGCCCATGCGGCTTGAGCGCGGAACAGGAAGGCGAGATGCAGCATCTGGCGCAACTGGGCTTCGCGCTGATCGGCGGGCAGGGCTGGGGGCGCGTGGATTTTCTGCGCGGCGAAGACGGCAAGCCGTATCTGCTGGAGGTGAACACCTCGCCCGGCATGACCGATCACAGCCTGGTGCCGATGGCGGCACGGCAGGCGGGCATCAGCTTCGAACAACTGGTATTGCAGGTGCTGGAGGGGGCGCATGTGGGATAACGCACCACTGCTGCGCAACATCGCCAATGCCTTGTTCGGCCTCAGCCTGGCGCTGGTGCTGTATGGGGCGGTGCGTTATGTGCTGCGCCTGCCGGTGTTTCCGCTGCGCGCGGTGGAATTGACACAGGCGCCGCAACGCGTCCCGGTCGAACTGCTGGAGAAAGTGGTGCACGAACAGGTGAGCGGCAATTTCTTCACCGTCGATCTGGAACAGACGCGGCAGGCTTTCGAGAAACTGCCGTGGGTGCGCAAGGTGAGCGTGCGGCGCAAGTTTCCGTGGAGCCTGCAAGTGGAGGTGGAAGAGCAGGTCGCGCTGGCGCACTGGAACGGCAAGGAACTGGTGAACACGCACGGCGAGGTGTTTGCCGGGAGCTCGGAGCAGGTCCTGCCCGATTTCATCGGCCAGCCCGATACCTCGGCGCAGGTGACGCAGATGTACGGCGAGCTGAGCGCGACGCTGCAACCGATGAAGCAGCAGATCGCGCAGATCAGCCTGTCGCCGCGGTTCGCATGGCAGGTCAGGCTGGACAGCGGCTTGGTGCTGGAATTGGGGCGGGATGAGATGCAGCAGCGGCTGGCGCGCTTTGTGAAGGTCTATCCGTACAGCCTGTACGCGCTGGCGCGGCCGGTGAAACATGTGGATCTGCGTTACCGCAACGGATTTGCGGCATATCTGCCGGGTGGAAATGTTTGAAGGTGTGGCAAGGGGATAACGATGAGCAAGAACAGGGAAAACAAGAATCTGGTCGTGGCGCTGGATATCGGTACGTCGAAGATCGCGTGCATCGTGGCCGAGATCAGGCCGGAAGGCACGCTGGAGGTGATCGGTGCAGGCATGCACGAATCCTCCGGCATGAAGAAGGGCATGGTGGTGAACATCGACGCTACCGTCGGTGCGATCCAGCGCGCGCTGGAGGAAGCCGAACTGATGGCCGATTGCAAGATACGCGAGGTCTATACCGGCATCGCGGGCAGCCATATCCGCAGTTCCAATGCCAACGGCATGATCAAGATCAAGGACAAGGAAGTCGCGCACACCGACATCGTGCGCGCGGTGGAGACGGCCAGCTCGATCAGCCTGCCGGGGGACCAGCAGATACTGCATATCCTGGAACAGGAGTTCAGCATCGACGGACAGGAGGGCATCAAGAAGCCGCTGGGCATGAGCGGCATGCGGCTCGAAGTCGAGGTGCACATCGTCACCGGGGCGGTGGCGGCGGTGCAGAACATCCTGAAGTGCATCCACCGCTGCGGTCTGGAAGTGAACGAGATGATCCTGCAGCCGCTGGCATCGAGCAAGGCAGTGCTGGCAGACGACGAAAGGGAACTGGGCGTGTGTCTGGTGGATATCGGGGGCGGCACCACCGATGTGGCGATCTTTACCAACGGCGCGATCCGCCACACGGCGGTGATTCCCATCGCCGGCGACCAGATCACCAACGACATCGCGATGGCTTTGCGTACGCCGACCAAGGATGCGGAAGACATCAAGATCAAATACGGCTGCGCCCTGCGCCAGCTGGCCAACGATGCGCCGATCGAAGTGCCGGGCGTGGGCGAGCGCGGCGCTCGCATGCTGTCGCGGCAGACGCTGGCGGAAGTGATCGAGCCGCGTGTGGAGGAGTTGTATTCGCTGGTGCAGCAGGAGCTGCGCCGCAGCGGCTTCGAGGATCTGCTTTCGTCCGGCGTGGTCATCACCGGGGGCAGCAGCGCCATGCAGGGCATGGTCGAGCTGGGCGAGGAGATTTTCCATATGCCGGTGCGCATGGGCGTGCCGCGCAGCATCGGAGGATTGTCGGATGTGGTGAAAACGCCGCGCTATGCGACGGGCGTCGGTCTGCTGTTGTATGGCCTGGAGCAGCACAAGCGTGACGAGGTGGCGCGTGTCAATTCGGGTTCGTTCGGGGATGTATTGGCCAGTATGAAGACGTGGTTTCAGCGTAATTTTTAGTGGTATCGGTTCAGGGTCGGTTTTGCAATTTAGAAAAGGAGAATAAACATGTTTGAACTAATGGATGCTCAGCCGCAAGGCGCAGTGATCAAGGTGGTGGGAGTGGGCGGTTGCGGCGGCAACGCCGTCGATCACATGATCGATCAGGGAGTACGGGGCGTCGAATTCATCGCCATCAACACCGACGCCCAGGCATTGCGCCGCAGCAAGGCGCGCGTGCAACTGCAGATCGGTGCGAACCTGACCAAAGGGCTGGGCGCGGGTGCAAAACCCGAGATCGGGCAGGCTGCGGCGATCGAGGACCGCGAGCGCATCTCCGAGATCATCAACGGTGCGAACATGGTATTCATCACGGCCGGCATGGGCGGCGGCACCGGCACTGGTGCGGCCCCGATCGTAGCGCAGGTGGCCAAGGAGATGGGCATCCTCACCGTGGCCGTGGTGACCAAGCCATTCGTGTTCGAAGGCAAGCGCATGACGCTGGCGCAGAGCGGCATCGAGGAGCTGGCCGCCTACGTCGATTCGCTGATCATCGTGCCGAACGCCAAGCTGATGGAAGTGCTGGGCGGCAAGACCACCTTGCCGGAAGCCTTCAAGGCGGCCAATGGCGTGCTGCAGGGAGCGGTGGCCGGGATCGCCGAAGTGATCAACGTGCCGGGCATGGTGAACGTGGACTTCGCCGACGTATGCACGCTGATGTCCGAGAACGGCATGGCGATGATGGGCGCAGCTTCCGCGGCCGGCGAAGGCCGTGCGCAGCGTGCTGCCGAGCAGGCTATCGCCAGCCCGTTGCTGGAGGATGTCGATCTGTCCGGTGCGCGTGGTGTGCTGGTCAACATCACGTCCAGCAGCAGCCTGACGCTGGAAGAGCTGCATGAAGTGATGAACTGCTTCCAGTTTGCGGCACAGGAAGCCACCGTGATCGTCGGTTCGGTGTTCGACGAATCGATGGGCGACGAGATGCGCGTGACCATCGTGGCCACCGGGCTGGGCGCACCGTTGGCGCGCAAGCAGCCGAAACCGGTGCTGGCGTACGAGAAGCAGCAGCGCACCGGGACGCACGATGCACCGATGGTGAACTACAACGAGCTGGACATGCCGGCAGTGATTCGGACCGGGCGGCACCGCGAAGCGGTCGAGGCGATGAAGCAATCCGGCGTCGATCCGCTGGATATCCCTTCGTTCCTGCGCAAGCAGGCCGACTGAACCGGGGCGAAGCGGCGACGGACGGGCTCCCCGTCTGTGTTAAACTTCGCGTCCGTTTTGTCAGGTCAGGTCAAATGGTCAAGCAGCGCACACTGAAAACGACAGTGCAGGCGACGGGGGTCGGTCTGCACACCGGTGAGAAGGTCTATCTGACCTTGCGCCCGGCTGCCGTCGACAGCGGCATCGTGTTCCGTCGCGTCGATCTGCCTGACTCGGGGGATATCCGCGCCGAGGCGCATGCGGTGCATGACACGCGCCTCTCCACTTGTCTTGAGGCGCATGGTGCGCGCGTGGCGACGGTCGAACACCTGATGTCGGCGTTCGCCGGTCTGGGCATCGACAATGCCATCGTCGAGCTGACCAGTTCGGAACTGCCCATCATGGATGGCAGCGCCGGGACTTTCATCTTTCTGCTGCAATCGGCGGGCATCGTCGAGCAGGCGGCGGCCAAGAAGTTCATCCGCATCAAGAAGGTCATAGAAGTGAAGGATGGCGACAAATGGGTGCGTTTTGAGCCATTCAACGGTTACAAGCTGAACTTCACCATCAACTTTGCCCATCCGGTGTTTGCCAACACCAAACAGAACGTGACGATCGATCTGGGCGAACATTCCTATATAAAGGAAGTGAGCCGCGCCCGCACTTTCGGTTTCATGCAGGAAGTGGAATACATGCGTTCGCAGGGGCTGGCGCTGGGCGGCAGCCTGGATAACGCCATCGTGATGGACGAGTATCGCGTTATCAATCCGGACGGGCTGCGTTTCGAGGACGAATTCGTCAAACACAAGGTGCTGGATGCGATAGGCGACCTTTACCTGCTCGGACATCCTCTGATTGGTGCATTTTCCGGCTATAAGTCCGGTCATGCCTTGAATAATGCGTTATGCCGGGCCTTGCTCGCGGACGAAACGGCGTGGGAGTTCACCACGTTCGAAAAGCCGGAAGAAGCCCCGGATTTCCTGCGGTTGCAATTACAACCGGCTTGAACCTTTGCCGGCGATGCTGATCCGCTTCGCATTGCTGTTGTCCATATTGCTGATTGCCTCGTCCGCGGCCCTTTATCTGGTTACGGGGGATCGACGCTACCCGCGCTTCGTCTGGCAAGTGGTGCGCTTTATGGTTTATGTGCTGATGGTGTTTGGTGCGCTTTACCTGCTTGAGCGATATGGACTGGTGGCCTGGAGGGTGCTGGTCTGAGCGAATGCGTTAAATGCAGTTCGTTGATTTTTAATAAATCATCCTCGTTTTGACAGGCGTCGCAAGGCGGTTTTCAGTGGAGAATCGGCCAGGGTTGCGTTCAGCTGGTCCAGCGCCTGCTGCGCCGTTTTGCCCAGTTTGCGCGCTTTCGGCTGCCGGGCGCGCGGCGGACTCGTCACTTGCACCCGAATTTGAATTCCAGTAACCTCGCATCCCCTTGCTTGAAAAAGGGAAATAAGTTCCGGGGTCATCTGGCGCAACTTGGCTGCCACCGCGCCGTTGTCGGCGCTGATCGACAGGAGTTGATGGCGGAACTGTAATACGCGGCTGCTATGCTGCAGGGATGGCGGCGCGATAGAGGCATACATCCGCTGCAGTGCCATGAGCTGCCTGGCTGAGCTCGACAGCTGTCGCAGTTCCGGGCTGGAGCCCAGGAAGGCGTTCAAACGGTTCGGCACGCTAGGTTCCACAGGACAGGGTCAATAGGGGGAATATGTGAATATTATTCTAGTTTCCAATCGGTTTGCAAAAGCGCGCAGCATTACGCTGACGGGGACACATGTGGCCTTGCTGGCCATGCTGGCTGCGGCCATGTTCGTCGCGGCCGTGCTGGCGGCGCAATATGCCATCGTGCGATTCCAGCCCAACATGATGGGGAACGAATTGCGCAACTGGCTGGCCAGCGCGCAGGAGGACGAGCTGCAGAAGCAGGAGGCGTTCATGCACAAAAGCCTGGATACCCTGGCCATGCGTCTGGGGCAGATGCAGGCGCAGGTGATGCGCCTGAATGGGCTGGGCGCGCGTCTCGCCAAGCTGACGGGCATGAAACCGGAAGAGTTCTCGTTCGATAAATCGCCAGCACAAGGCGGGCCGTATCTGCCTGCCGCCCTGCAACAGCAGGTTTCCCTGTCCAGCATGGATCAGCAACTGGTGGAATTGAACGCCTTGCTGAGCGATCGCAGCGACAAACTGGTGGCGCTGGAGACCCTGTTGATGCAGGACAAGCTGAGCAAAAAGCTGTTGCCTTCTGTCGCACCGATCAACGAGGCCTGGTATTCCTCCAATTTCGGCTGGCGCATCGATCCGTTCACCGGCAAGAATGCCATGCACGAAGGCGTGGACTACATGGTTCCGGAAGGCACGGTAATCCATGCCTCTGCCGGCGGGGTGGTGGTGTATGCGGATACGCACCCGCAGTATGGTAATATGGTCGAGATCGACCATGGCAACGATGTGGTGACGCGCTACGCGCACGCGTCCAAGCTGCTGGTTTCGGTCGGGCAGATGGTGCGGCGCGGTCAGGAGATCGCGCTGTCGGGCAGTACGGGCAGATCCACGGGGCCACATCTGCATTTTGAAGTGAGATACAAAGGCATCGCCCAGAATCCGGTCCGCTTTCTGGAAAAAGCCAGAAGCTGACCTTACAGATTTTGCAGAAGGGTGAGGTGTGTGCCTCACCCTTTTTTATTTGTTCGATGGCAGTACAGAAGAAAATTACAGCATGATCTCAAAAATATTGAAGTCCGTATTCGGTAGCCGCAACGACCGCCTGCTCAAGCAGTACCGCCAGACCGTCGCACGCATCAATGCATTGGAAGCGGAAATGGCCGTGCTTTCGGACGACGGTCTGCGCGGCAAGACGGCAGAGTTCAAGCAAAGAGTGCAACAGGGGGAATCGCTGGATGCGATCCTGCCGGAGGCGTTCGCCGTGGTGCGCGAAGGCGGCAAACGCGCCCTGCAGATGCGCCACTTCGATGTACAGCTGATCGGCGGCATGGTGCTGCATTACGGCAAGATTGCGGAGATGCGCACCGGCGAAGGCAAGACCCTGATGGCGACCCTGCCGGCCTACCTGAACGCGCTTTCGGGCAAGGGCGTACACGTGGTGACGGTGAACGATTACCTGGCTGCCCGGGATGCCGAATGGATGGGCAAGCTGTACCGGTTCCTGGGTCTTTCCGTCGGTGTCATCCTCACAAGCATGGAGCATGCGGACAAACAGGCTGCCTATGGCGCCGACATCACCTACGGCACCAACAACGAATTCGGCTTTGACTACCTGCGCGATAACATGGCGGCGAGCGCCGAAGAGCGCTTCCAGCGCGGCCTGAACTTCGCCATCGTCGACGAAGTGGACTCCATCCTGATCGACGAAGCGCGCACGCCGCTGATCATCTCCGGACAGGCGGAAGACAATCTCGAAGTCTATCTGGCGATGGACAAGCTGGCACCCAGGCTGACGCGGCAGGCGGATGAGAATGCGCCGGGCGATTATTACGTCGACGAGAAGAACCACCAGATCTTGCTGAGCGAATCAGGGCACGAGAACGCCGAACGCCTGCTGGCGCAAGCCGGCATGCTGCCGATTGGCGGCAGCCTGTACGATCCCGCCAACATCACGCTGATTCACCACCTGTATGCCGCCTTGCGCGCGCACAACTTGTTCCTGCGCGACCAGCACTATGTGGTGCAGAATGGCGAAGTGGTGATCGTGGACGAATTCACCGGCCGCCTGATGTCCGGGCGGCGCTGGTCGGACGGATTGCACCAGGCGGTGGAGGCCAAGGAGGGCGTGGCGATCCAGAAGGAGAACCAGACGCTGGCCTCGATCACCTTCCAGAACTATTTCCGCATGTACAACAGGCTGTCCGGCATGACCGGCACGGCAGACACCGAGGCGTTCGAGTTCCAGTCCATCTACAACCTGGAAACCGTCATCGTTCCGCCGCATCGTCCCACGGTGCGCAAGGACATGATGGACAAGGTCTATCTCAGCGCAAAGGAAAAATACGCGGCGGTGATTGCCGATGTGCGCGACTGCTATGAGCGCGGCCAGCCTGTGCTGGTGGGTACCACTTCGATCGAGACCTCGGAGCTGCTGTCCGGATTGCTGGACAAGGCCAAGTTGCCGCACCAGGTGTTGAACGCCAAACAGCACGCGCGCGAAGCCGAGATCGTGGCGCAGGCCGGGCGGCCAAAGATGATCACCATCGCCACCAACATGGCCGGCCGCGGAACCGACATCGTGCTGGGCGGCAATGTGGAGAAGCCCATCGAGCTGGTGCGCATGGACGAGAGCCTCGATGCCGCCACCAGGGAGCAGCGCATCGCACAGTTGCGCGCCGAGTGGCAGCCAGTCCATGAGCAGGTCATCGCCAGCGGCGGCCTGCATATCATCGGTACCGAGCGCCACGAATCGCGGCGTGTGGACAACCAGTTGCGCGGCCGTTCCGGCCGCCAGGGCGATCCCGGCTCCAGCCGCTTCTACCTGTCGCTGGAAGACCCGTTGCTGCGCATCTTCGCTTCCGACCGGGTGGCGGCGATCATGAACAGGTTCAAGTTGCCTGAAGGCGAAGCGATCGAGCACACCTGGGTGACGCGCGCGATCGAGAATGCGCAGCGCAAGGTGGAGGCGCGCAACTTCGACATGCGCAAGCAGATCCTGGAATACGACGACGTTGCCAACGATCAGCGCAAGGTGATCTACCAGCAGCGCACCGAACTGCTCGAAAGCACGGATATCTCTGACACTATCGGCGCGATGCGCGAAGGCGTGCTGTCCGACACCATTGCGGAATATATTCCGCACGGCAGCATGGAGGAGCAATGGGATGCGCCCGGCCTGGAGAAGGCGCTGGCCGCCGAATTCCAGTTGCACCTGCCCGTGGTGCAATGGCTGGAGGAGGACAAGACGCTCGACGAAAACGGGCTGCACCAGCGCGTGGCCGAAGCCGGGCGGCAGCAATACCAGGCCAAGGTCGACCAGGTCGGCGCAGAGGTGATGCACGGTTACGAGCGCATCGTCATGCTGCAGAGCCTGGATCAGCACTGGCGCGAGCATCTGGCCGCGCTCGATCACCTGCGCCAGGGCATCCATCTGCGCGGCTATGCACAGAAGAACCCCAAGCAGGAATACAAGCGCGAAGCGTTCGAACTGTTCGCTACCATGCTGGAAGCGATCAAGCGCGATGTGACGCAGACATTGATGAATGTACAGATCCGCAGCGAGGCGGATGTGGCAGCGGCGGAAGTGCCCCACGTGCCGGAAAATGTACAGTATCATCACGCCGATTACGAGGAGGCGCTGGCTTCGTCCGACGGGCAGGAAGCCGAACACAAGCCGTTTGTGCGCGGAGCCGAAAAGGTCGGCCGCAACGATCCCTGTCCTTGCGGTTCAGGCAAGAAATACAAGCAGTGTCACGGCAGATTGAATTGATGCACCAACTTCTGGGGGATTGAGAATGACAAAAGAAGACCTGATCATACAGACCTTGCATAACTCCACGCTCACGGAGGAACTGCGCGACGCCGAGATCGAATCGCTGGCGCGCATCATCGAGATCAAGGAATACAAGGCGGGCGACGTTCTGGTGCAGCCCGGCGATGACAGGCTGAAGAACGCCCTGATCATTCTGGCCAACGGCGAGGTCGAGGCGAACGCCAACGTGGGCGGCGAGCAGGCTACGCTGCACTTGCTCCAGCCTGGCGATCTGGCTGGCATCATCACTTTTGTCGGCGGCAATGTTGCGCAGATCAGCGCGATTGTGGTCGCCAAGACCGATTGCAAGGTATTGTTGCTGGAACGCTCCAAGTTCGAATCGTTGCTGAACACGCAGCCCGCCATCGTGTATTACGTAATGCGCGGCATCGTGCGCCATACGCATGGCATCGTGCGCCGCATGAACATGCAATCCGTCGAGATGAGCAACTATATCCATCAAACCCACGGCCGTTACTAAAGGAAGTCCGCAATGCCGGTGAATCTCTCTGCGCCCGTCGCGGCACGACTGCTGCCTGTTGCGGGTGTTTCTTTGGGTGTTGCCGAGGCAAACATCAAACGTGCCGACCGCAAGGATCTGCTGATTATCAAGCTGGACGAGGGGGCGACCGTCGCCGGCGTGTTCACCACCAACCGCTTCTGTGCAGCTCCGGTTACGGTGGCCAAAGCACATCTTGCTGCAGGCAAGGGGATCCGCGCTCTGGTGGTCAACACCGGCAACGCCAACGCCGGCACCGGCGAGCAAGGCATGGCGGCCGCGCGTACAACCTGCGCCGAGCTGGCGCAATTGCTGGGCTGTGCGCCTGAGCAGGTGTTGCCGTATTCCACCGGTGTCATCATGGAGCCGCTGCCCGTCGCCAGGATCGTCGCCGGCATGCCGCAAGCCATCGCCAACCTGAAGGCAGACAACTGGTTCGATGCCGCCCACGCCATCATGACCACCGACATCGTCGCCAAGGCCGTGTCGAAGCAAATACTGATCGGCGGCAAGACGGTCACCGTCACCGGGATTTCGAAAGGTTCCGGCATGATCCACCCCAACATGGCCACCATGCTGGGCTACATCGCCACCGATGCCGCCATCGCGCAGCCCTTGCTGCAGCAGATGGTAAGCGAGGCGGCCAATCGTTCGTTCAACTGCATCACGGTCGACGGCGACACCTCGACCAACGATGCGCTGATGCTGATCGCCACCGGCAAAAGCGGTGTGCAGATCGGTGAAGCCGAGCGCGCCGCGATGCAGGCTGCCGTCAGCGAAGTCGCCACGTTGCTGGCGCAGGCCATCGTGCGCGACGGCGAGGGGGCGACCAAGTTCATCACCATCAAGGTGGAAGGCGGCAAGGACGAAGCCGAGTGCAAGAAGATCGGCTACGCCATTGCCCATTCGCCTTTGGTAAAGACCGCGTTTTTTGCGTCAGATCCCAACCTCGGGCGCATTCTTGCTGCGATTGGATATGCGGGAGTTGGCGATCTTGATGTCGAGAGACTGAAGCTGTATCTGGATGATGTGCTGGTGGCGGAACACGGCGGCCGCGCCGCGAGTTATCGGGAAGAAGACGGACAGCGTGTGATGAAGCAGAGCGACATCACCATTCGCGTGGAGCTGAATCGGGGGGCGGTGAATGCCACGCTGTGGACCTGCGACTTCTCGTACGATTATGTGAAGATCAACGCGAGTTATCGCAGCTGATTCGTCGTTTTCACGCGGGCGGGAATCCGGTAACCAAACCGACCGGGCGAGCATGTTACGCCGGAACTGAAAGGTACCTCCCGTTTTGCCGCGTTCCGTCGAAAGTGCATGGGGGCAGCGGGCGGATATTCGGAAAGAATCGTATAAATGGATAAGCTGGACAAATTCCTTACCCGCGCCGAAAGCCTGCTCGCGCGCCTGGAAAATATCCTGCCCGGCGTACAGCCGCAAGTGCCGGATTGGCAGTCTGCCGCCGCCTTTCGCTGGGATCACCAGCAACGCACGCTGCATCCCGTTCCCAATTTCCAGCGCATCGCGCTCACCGATCTGCTCGGCATCGACGACCAGAAACAGCGCATCCGGCAGAACACCCTGCAATTCGTGCGCGGCGGCACGGCGAACAACGTGCTGCTCTCCGGTGCCCGTGGCACGGGCAAGTCGTCGCTGGTGAAAGCCTTGCTGAACGAATATGCCGGCCAGGGTCTGCGCGTGATCCAGATCGACAAGCAAGGCCTGATCGATCTGTCCTATATCGTCGGCCTGGTGCAGGGGCGTGCGGAGCGCTTCATCCTGTATTGCGACGATCTGTCTTTCAATGATGCCGAACCGGGCTACCAATCGCTCAAGGCCGCGCTCGACGGCGACCTGGTCGCATTTTCCGACAACCTGCTGATCTACGCGACATCCAACCGCCGCCACCTGATGCCGGATTACATGCAGGACAACCTTGCCACGAAGCATGTCGGCGACGAGGTGCATCCGGCGGAAAGCGTGGAAGAGAAAGTGTCCCTGTCAGAGCGCTTTGGCCTGTGGATATCGTTTTATCCATTCGCGCAGGACGACTATCTGGCGGTGGCAGCGCACTGGCTCGACCATCATGGATGGAAGCACGGGCTCACCGATGAAGTGCGCACGGCCGCATTGCAGTGGTCGTTGCTGCGCGGCTCAAGGAGCGGCAGGGTGGCGGGGCAGTTTGCGAGGGATTGGTGCGGACGGCATGTCGCAAAATAGAATCGTCGAGGTTGCCGCTGCAGTATTGCAACGCCCGGATGGCTCTTTCCTGCTGGCCCGGCGTCCGGCGGACAAGATATGGGCAGGTTACTGGGAATTTCCCGGCGGCAAGGTGGAGCCGGGAGAAACAGTGCGGGACGCGCTGGTGCGCGAGCTGCGCGAGGAGCTGGGGATCGTCGTGCAAACCACCTACCCGTGGCTTACCCGTGTATTCACTTACCCGCATGCGACGGTGCGATTGAGTTTTTTTCGGGTGACAGCCTGGGGCGGCGAACCGCACCCGCATGAAGGTCAGCAATTTGCCTGGCAACACCCGGGCAGGGTTTCGGTCGAGCCGCTGCTTCCTGCCAATGCTCCCATCCTGCGCGCATTGGAGTTACCGGATTTGTATGCCATCAGCAACGCCGCCGAACTTGGGGTGGAGACGTTCCTGGCAAAATTGAGATGCAGGCTGGATGCCGGCTTGCGGCTGGTCCAGTTGCGTGAGAAAGACATGCCGCGCAACGAATTGCGTGAACTGGCGCTCAGCGTGGCGACACTGGCCCGCGCATGCGGTGCGAAGCTGCTGGTCAACGGCGATGTGGCATTGGCACAGGAAGTCGGGGCTGCTGGCGTGCAGCTGACCTCGGTACAGCTGGCGGAACTGAAGGAGAGGCCGGCAACCGACTGGTGCGCGGCTTCCTGCCACAATGCCGAGGAATTGCGTCGGGCGCAGGCCTTGGGCTGCGATTTCGCGCTATTGAGTCCGGTGCTGCCGACCAGATCGCATCCGGGTGCGGCGCATCTGGGGTGGGATGGGTTTGCGGCGATCGCAGCGGGAGCGACTATTCCGGTATATGCCCTGGGTGGACTGGTTGAGGGCGATATGCAGGCCGCGTGGCAGCATGGCGCGCACGGACTTGCCTTGCTGCGTCAGGCCTGGGTTTCCTGATCGCCGGCATTCCGCTCGCGTTGTTCGACGCGATATTCTTCATTTGCCCACTTGCCCAGATCGATGAGTTTGCAGCGCTCGCTGCAGAACGGGCGGAAACGGTTGCCGGTATCCCATACCATTTCCTTGCCGCAGTTCGGGCAGGCGACGACAGGTGGCTTGTTCATTGCAGGGAGCAGAAGGTCAGGTCGAAGGCGACATCCCGGTCGTACAGCGCGGTCTTGGCTGCGAAACTGGCCGCGACGAAGCGGATATTGAGCGCGTATTTGTTGGCGCTGACCTCGGGAATGCAGGGCATTTCGGCATTGAGCGATATGCGCAACATCTGCGCCACGCGGCCGCCCTGCATCTGCTGGAAGCTGCCATGAAAGGCGGTGAAGTGATGGACCTTGCCATTCTCGCGCAACAGCTTGAGCAGGATGGTGATGCCGTCACGCAGCGGCAGCATGGGGGCCAGCCAGTCATCCAGGTTCTTGCGGCGGAGCTCGGCGTCCAGATGCTGCCAATAGTGATAGGAAGGCAGGTCGAACTCGCATACGCCGCCGGGAATGCAGGCGCGCTGCTTGATCGCCATCAGCCATTCGTCGTCACGCAGGTGCTGGCCGATCTTGCCGCTCATGCCCAGCAATCTGGCGCTGGCGCCTTCGATCTCGCCGAGCACTGCATCCAGCGCATCTTCCAGTATTTCCGGGTTGTTGTGCAGCGCGCTGAGTGCCTTCTTCTGGCGCTCCAGTTCCTGCAGCAGGTCGGATTTGAGATCGGCGCGGCAGGCAACTTCGAGTATTTCGAACAACACGCCGAGCGCGGCATGGTGATCGGGGCTTTCGTCGCTCTCGATGAACCGGCTGATGCGGAAGAAGAGATCTTCCAGGCGCAGCATCGTGCGCACTCGTTCGTTGAGAGGAAACTCGTAACTGATCACATTCGTCTAGCCGGGACGGGGTTTTGGTGGTTGCGAAAGATATAGGCAGCGCCGCATCGCGTCAATTGCTTTCGGCGGCCAAAGCCGATAAACGGCGGTGCATCCCGACGACCTGTTCTTTCAGGCGTTCCAGGCTGCCGCCGTTGTCGATGACCTCGTCTGCCAGGCGCAGCCGCTCGGTCCGGCTGAGCTGTTGCGCCATGATGGCTCGCACGGCGGATTCGTCCAGATTGTTGCGCCGGATGGTGCGGGCGATCTGGGCATTTTCCGGGCAGTCCACGGTGATTACATGCCGCAGCCAGCCGGCATAAAGCCCGCTTTCGAACAGCAGGGGCACCACGACCAGCGTGTAAGGCGCATCGGTGGGCGAATCGGCCAGCTGCCTGGCCTGGGCGAAGATGAGCGGATGCAGGATGGCTTCCAGGCGCTGCCTTGCGGCAACGTCGCCAAAAACCAGTGCGCGCATCCAGCTGCGATTGAGTGCTCCCTCCGGATCGATGGAGTGCGCCCCGAAAGCGGCCCGGATTGCCGGAATGGCCATCCCGCCGGTCTGGGTCAGTTGATGCGAAATCAGGTCGGTATCGACGATACGTACGCCGAACGAGGCGAACAGATCGGCAACGGTGCTTTTACCGCTGCCTATCCCTCCTGTCAGGCCTACCAGATAGCTCACAGGGCCAGCAACTGCAGGTAACTTTGCGTCAGTGCCTGCCCCCAGAACAGCGCGATCAATCCGCCGCCGGCAAGGTAAGGCCCGAACGGGATGGGGATATTGCGGCCATGTTTGGCGAACAGGATGAGTGCGATGCCGACCACGGCACCGACCAGGGAAGAAAGCAGGATGACCAGCGGCAATAGCGGCCAGCCCAGCCATGCCCCGATGACCGCCAGAAGCTTGAAATCGCCGTAGCCCATGCCCTCTTTGCCGGTAGTGAGCTTGAATGCCCAGTACACGCTCCACAGGCAGAGGTAGCCTGCAGCCGCACCGATGACGGCATTGGGCAATGAAGTATAGACGCCATTGAGGTTGAACAGCAGGCCGAGCCAGAGCAGCGGCAGCGTGATGTCATCCGGCAGCAGTTGGGTGTCGAAATCGATGCAGGTGAGTGCGATCAATGCCCATATGAACATGAGAGCCGCGAATGCGGCGATGCCGAAACCGAAATGCCAGGCGGTATAGGCGCTGAGGATGCCGCTGACCGCTTCGACGATGGGGTAGCGCGGCGAGATGGCGGCGCCGCAGCCTTTGCATTTGCCGCGCAGCAGCAGGTAGCTCAGAACCGGGATGTTTTCTGCGGCGCCGATGGCGTGACCGCAATGCGGACAGGCGGAACGCGGTACGAGCAGATTGTAACGCGGTGCGGGTACCGGCGATTGCCCGTTCAGCTCGGCGCACTGTGCGTGCCAATCGCGTTCCATCATCCTGGGCAGGCGATGGATGACGACATTGAGAAAGCTGCCGACAACCAGGCCAAGCAGGCCGCAGGCAATGGTGAAGACGAGAGGTTCTGCTTTAAAGAGCTGGAATAGTTCGGTCATGGCCAGTGTGCCGGTGGAGATTGCAGGAAGCGATATTGGGCGGCGGGTAGTCCGGAAGCGGCGGGGCGCATAGACAGTGACAGTGGATTTGTGCGTAGCAGGGGCGGCATCGCATCACCTTGCATATATAAAAAAGGCGCGGCAGTCGCCGCGCCCGTTGTTGTCCGGTGGCTTAACCGCTGACGGCCTGGCCCATTTTGAAGATTGGCAGGTACATCGCAACCACCATGCCGCCGATCAGCGTGCCGAGGACCACCATGATGATCGGTTCCATCAGGCTCGACAGGGCTTCCACCGCATCGTCGACTTCGGCTTCGAAAAAGTCCGCGACCTTGCCCAGCATGGCGTCCAGGGCGCCCGATTCTTCGCCGATGGCGACCATCTGCAGCACCATGCTGGGGAAGACGTCGGTGTTCTGCATGGCGACGGTCAGGCTGGTACCCGAGGTCACTTCGCGCTGAATGGCCTTGGTGGCGTCCGAATACACTGCGTTGCCAGCAGCGCCGGCAACGGAATCGAAGGCTTCGACCAGCGGCACGCCGGCTGCGAACATGGTGGACAGCGTGCGCGCCCAGCGCGCAATGGAAGCCTTGCGCACCAGCGGCCCGAACACCGGGATCTTGAGCATCAGCTGGTCCATGCGCCGCTGCATGGTTTTGTTGCGCTTCCAGGCGTAGAAGAATCCGTACACGCTGCCGCCGACAATACTGAAGATGGCCCACCACCACGCCACGAAGAAATCCGAGATGGACATGACGACCAGGGTCGGACCGGGCAAATCGGCGCCGAAGTTGGAAAACAGCGTCTTGAAGGCAGGAATCACGAAGATCATGATCACCGCGGTGATGACGAACGCAACCACGATGATGGAAACAGGGTAGAACAAGGCGGATTTGATCTTGCTCTTGATGGCCAGAATCTTTTCCTTGTAGGTTGCCAGGCGGTCCAGCAGGCTGTCCAGGATACCGGCCGCTTCGCCTGCGCCGAGCAGGTTGCAGTACAGGTCGTCGAAATACAGCGGGAATTTGCGGAACGACTGTTCCAGGCTGCTGCCCGTCTCGACATCGGTCTTGATGTCGAACAGCAAACGCGCGACGGCAGGATTGTCATGCCCTTTGCCGACGATGTCGAAGGCTTGCAGCAGAGGCACGCCCGATTTCAGCATGGTGGCGAGCTGGCGCGTGAACAGCGTGATGTCCTTTTCGGTGACCTTGCCGCCGCCTCTCGAACTCTTCTTGATCTTGGTGACGGTGATACCCTGGCGGCGCAAGTGCGCCGACACGCTGGCTTCGCCGGCGCCGCGCATCTCGCCCTTGACGATCTTGCCGGCCTTGTCCTTGCCTTCCCAGGTGTATTGCTGCTCTTTGGGTTTGTCAGATCTTGCTGTAGCCATCCTGTGACCTCGATTCAGATGCCGTCATGGCGGCCCGTCTGCCAACTGTTGATGTTTTCACGCGCGATGCGCCAGATTATAAAGGACTTTTGCATGATGCATGGCTTTACCCTCTTTGTAAAGGCTGGTTTTTCCGCGCAGGGAAGAGCCGGGCAACCTTGACTGCCCGATCCTGGGTCTGAATGATTTCGATCGGATAGTTGCCGATCTTGAGGCTGGTCCCGGCTTCCGGGATGTCCTGCAAATGCTCCAGGATCAGACCGTTAAGGGTCTTGGCGTCTCCCAGCGGAAGCTGCAGGCCCAGTTTGCGATTCAGCTCGCGCAGGCTGCTGCCCCCATCGAGCAACAGGCTGCCGTCGTCCTGGCGCAGGAACTTGCCGGTCTGGGTGGGAGATTGCGTAGTGAACTCGCCGACGATCTCTTCCAGGATGTTCTCCAGCGTAACCAGACCGAGCAGTTCGCCGTATTCGTCCACCACCAGTCCCATGCGCGTCTGGCGCTCCTGGAATTGCTGCAATTGCTTGAGCAGGGGGGTGTCCGAGGGGATGAAATAGGGATCGTGCAGGATCTCCCGGAATTGTCCGGCGTCCAGCGTATCCTCCAGCAGCAGCGGCAGCACGCGCTTGATATGCAGGATGCCGATGACGTTGCCCGGTGTCTGTGCATACACGGGCAGCAGCGTGTGATGGCAGGTGATGATCTGCTGGCGCAACTCGGCCGGGTCGGCATCGGCATCCAGGGCCTCGATCTGGTTGCGCGGAATCATCACGTCGTTGACGGTGACGCGTTCCAGATCGACCAGGTTCAGCAGCATCTTCTGGTGCTTGCGCGGCAGGAAATGCTCCGCCTCCAGCACCAGCGAACGCAATTCCTCCAGGCTCAGTTTGTGATGGCTGTGATCGGTCTGCACCTTGATGCGCAATAGCCACAACATGCCGCGTACCAGTGCGGTGGCGATGGAGACGACCGGGTAGAACAGCTTGATGATGGCGGCCAATGCATAACTGGAGGGCAGCGCCACGCGCTCCGCATGACTGGCCGCAATGACCTTGGGCATGATCTCGCTGAACACCAGGATCGCAAAGGTGACGGTCAGCGAGCCGACCAGCAACGCCGTACTATTGTCGTGGCCGAACATGCGCAGCACGATGATCTCTGCCAGCGTTGCCGCTGCCACGTTGAGCAAGGTATTGCCAAGCAGGATGGAGCCGAGCAGCTTGTCTGTCTGCGCCAGCAGTCTTGCGGTGAGCTTGGCGCTCTTGTTGCCTTTCCTGACCAGATGGTTCAGGCGGTAACGGTTGATCGCCATCATGCTGGTCTCGGAAGCGGAAAAGAATCCGGAACACAGCAGGATCAGGAGCAGGGTCACGAACAGCGTACCCAAAGTGAAATCGTCCAAAGCAGACAGCCTTAACTAACGCGATGCGCGGAGTATCTGGGAGGGGGGGGAGGGTGTCAAGGAAGCGGCCGCAGCCGATGCAATGGGGTGCAGCTCGCTATGCTTTGCCATTCGTTTCCTGCGCCCGTCGATAGGACCAGGCCATCAGCCCCGCGCCGGCGAGTACCATCGGCAGGCTCAGCCATTGGCCCATGCTGATGCCGAAGGTCATCAGGCCGAAGATGCCGTCATCCGGATTGCGCGTGAACTCACCGATGAAACGGAAACTGCCGTAACCGATCAGGAACAGGCCCGAAACGGCACCGACCGGACGCGGCTTGCTGGAATACCACCAGAGCAATATGAATAGCGCGATGCCTTCCAGCGCGAACTCGTACAGCTGCGAAGGATGGCGCGGGATGTTGTCCGCTTGCGGGAACACCATGGCCCAGGGCACATCGGTGGGGCGCCCCCACAGCTCGCCGTTGATGAAGTTGCCGAGCCGCCCGAAAGCCAGACCCGGCGGCACCAGCGGGGCGATGAAGTCCATGAGTGCCAGCCAGCGGATATTGCGGCTGCGGGCGAACAGCGCCATCGCCACCAGTACGCCGAGAAAGCCGCCATGGAACGACATGCCGCCTTCCCACACCGCGACGATCTTCAGCGGATGGGAGAAGTAATAGCCGGGGTTGTAGAACAGCACCTCGCCCATGCGTCCGCCCAGTACCACGCCGAGCACGCCGTAGAACAGCAGGTCGTCGAGGAATCTCGCATCCCAGCCCGGCCGGTTCAGGCTGCGCAGCCGTTGCCTGCCCAGCCAGATGAAGCAGAAGAAGCCGAGCAGGTACATCAGCCCATACCAGTGGATGCCGAATGATCCAAGATGGATGGCAACGGGGTCGAATTGTGGGTGAACGAGCATGGAGTGAATAGAGTAAAATCAGTCATCGGATTATACGTGCTTCATCTTTATCATAGAGAGACAACATGCCTGCCTACCGTTCCCGTACTTCCACCCATGGCCGCAACATGGCCGGCGCACGCTCCTTGTGGCGAGCAACCGGCATGGTTGACGGTGATTTTGGCAAACCCATCATCGCGATCGCCAATTCCTTTACCCAGTTCGTGCCCGGACATGTCCACCTGAAAGATATGGGGCAACTGGTGGCGCGCGAAATCGAAAAGGCGGGCGGCATCGCCAAGGAATTCAATACCATCGCAGTCGACGATGGCATTGCCATGGGGCACGACGGCATGCTGTATTCGCTGCCCTCGCGCGACCTGATCGCCGACAGCGTGGAATACATGGTCAATGCACACTGTGCCGATGCGCTGGTGTGCATCTCCAACTGCGACAAGATCACGCCCGGCATGCTGATGGCTGCGATGCGCCTGAACATCCCGGTGGTGTTCGTTTCCGGCGGCCCGATGGAAGCAGGCAAGGTCAGCTGGCAGGGCAAGACCAAAGGTTTGGATCTGATCGATGCGATGGTTGCCGCAGCGGATAGCAGGGTCAGCGACGAGGAGGTTGCCGCCATCGAGCGTTCTGCTTGTCCCACTTGCGGCTCCTGTTCTGGCATGTTCACCGCCAACTCGATGAACTGTCTCACCGAGGCGCTGGGGCTGTCGCTTCCGGGCAATGGTTCGCTGGTGGCGACACATGCCGAGCGCAAGCAGTTGTTCCTGCGCGCAGGTCGCCTGGTTGTCGATCTGGCCAGGCGCTATTACGAGCAGGACGATGCCTCGGTGTTGCCGCGCGGCATTGCCACCTTCGAAGCCTTTGAAAATGCAATGACGCTGGACATCGCCATGGGTGGTTCTACCAATACCGTGTTGCATCTGCTCGCCATTGCGCGCGAAGCGGAGGTGGATTTCACCATGAAGGACATGGACCGTCTGTCACGCCATGTGCCGACCCTGTGCAAGGTTGCGCCTTCGTCCGAGTACCACCTGGAAGATGTGCATCGTGCCGGCGGCATAGCGGCGATTCTGGGCGAGCTGGATCGTGCAGGCTTGCTGCATGGCGAGGTGAGTACGGTGCATAGCAAGACGCTGCGCGACGGACTCAGGCAGTGGGACATCGCGCAAACGCAAAACGAGGAAGTGAAGAAATTCTTCCGTGCCGCACCGGGAGGCATCCCGACGACCATTGCCTTCTCCCAATCCATGCTCTATCCCGAGCTGGATGTGGATCGCGCCAAGGGCTGCATCCGCGACAAGGCGCACGCCTATTCCAGCGATGGCGGCCTGGCGGTATTGCACGGCAACATCGCACTGGACGGCTGCATCGTCAAGACAGCGGGGGTGGACGAGAGCATTCTGAAATTCAGCGGGCGTGCACGGGTGTTCGAGAGCCAGGATGCGGCAACCGCCGGCATCCTGGCCGACCAGATCGTTGCAGGCGACGTGGTGGTGATTCGCTACGAAGGCCCCAAGGGCGGACCCGGCATGCAGGAGATGCTGTATCCGACCTCGTACCTGAAGTCGAAAGGTCTGGGCAAGGCGTGTGCGCTGCTCACCGACGGACGCTTTTCCGGCGGCACCTCCGGTCTGAGCATCGGGCATGTCTCGCCGGAAGCGGCGAGTGGCGGGGCGATCGGCCTGGTGCAGGAGGGAGACCGCATCGAAATCGACATCCCGAACCGCACAATCAACCTGGCGATCTCCGATGCCGATTTGGCAAAGCGCCGTGTGGCGATGGAAGCGAAAGGCAGCAAGGCCTGGAAGCCGGTCGCCGAACGTGCGCGCAAGGTGTCTGTCGCGCTCAGGGCCTACGCTGCCATGGTGACCAGTGCCGACAAAGGCGCTGTACGCGACGTGTCGCAGGTGGAGAAATAATGCAGCGGCACAGGCGGGGCGAATAGCAGACTCAACGGGGGAAGGCGGTAACGTGAAAGCCATACTGATTGCGAATCCCAAAGGTGGCAGTGGCAAGACCACGTTATCCACCAATATTGCCGGTTACCTGGCCTCGCGCGGGCAGCGCGTGGCGATGCTCGATCTGGACAGGCAGAAGTCCGCCACGCAATGGCTATCCAGCCGGCCGCGGCATCTCCCGGGTATCGAATTGATGCAGGCCGAGGCCGGAAGGGATGCGCCCATCGATAGCCTGGTGATCGATTCCCCCGCCGGGCTGCACGGCAAGAATCTGGAGCATGCATTGAGGTTGGTACACAAGGTGATCGTGCCCATCGCGCCCTCCGCATTCGACATCCAGGCCAGCCGGGATTTTCTGGAAGTGCTGCATCAGGAGAAGACCGTGCGCAAAGGGAGGATATTCGTCGGGGTGGTCGGCATGCGCATGGATCCGCGCACCCGGGCGGCGCTTACGCTGGAGCAGTTCCTGAAAGGACTGGACATGCCGGTCCTTGCTTATCTTCGCGAGGCGCAGATATACGTCAATGCCGCCTTCGAGGGCAGGACGCTGTTCGATCTGCCACCCTCGCTGGCGCAACGCGAACTGGAGCAATGGGCCTACCTGCTGAATTGGCTGGAGCAGACGGCGGATTAACCACAACCGGCGAGTGTCAACGTTGCCAGCCATATTGGCGTTACTGGCTCACCATTGCGAGAGTGCGCGCTGGCAGCGGAGTATCCGAAGCCGCCGGAACCAAAGACGAATCACTGGGCAGTCCAATCTGAAAATGGAGAGAACATGAAATCTATCGTCGTAAGCATGATCACCGTGGCAGGCCTGATGGCGACAGGTTCCGCTTTGGCAACCGACATGCCGCCACTGGCCAAAAAGAACAACTGCGTCGCATGCCATGCGATTGACCATAAAGTGGTCGGTCCTGCGTGGATGGATGTTTCCAAGAAATACAAGAATGCGACCACCTACACCTACAAGGGTAAGGAATATCCCTTGCTCGAGGGGTTGATCATGAAAGTTTCCCATGGCGGCTCCGGCAACTGGGGTTCTGTTCCCATGCCCGCCAATTCCCCGGCGGTGAAGGATGCAGATATCAGGGAGCTGGTGAAATTCGAACTGAGCCTGGCAAAGTAAATTCGTCCTCGTTTTTGAAAGCGCGCGCTTCTTGTATCTGCTGGAGGTGTGCGCCAGAGGGGAAGAGGGCAATCGCTTCCGGTTTGTCCGGAACGATCGATCAGTCAAGCAATTTGGAGGAATCATGAAACCCTTTGCGGTGAAAATCCTTTCTGCAGCAAGCCTGATGATGGCCGCCGGTTCTGTCATGGCAGCCGATATGCCAGAACTGGCGCAGAAGAGCAGTTGTACTTCCTGCCATGCAATCGACAAGAAGCTGGTAGGGCCAGCCTGGATGGATATCGCCAGGAAGTACAAGGGCGATGCAGGGGCGGAGGCCAAGCTGATCGCCAAGGTCGCCAAGGGCGGCGGCGGTGCGTGGGGTGCCATGCCCATGCCGCCAAACTCCCCTCGGGTCTCGGACGCCGACATCAGGACGCTGGTTAGATTCATCCTCGGTCTGGCGAAGTAACGCTACAACGATGCAGGTGAAAGAGCCGGCCTGCGCCGGCTTTTTGCAGTCTGGAAATGCCAAATTGACAAGGGTTGAGGGGCTACGCATAATCGGGCAACTTCGCCAATTCGCCGGATTTCAACATGTCGATCAATAAATCTGCCTTGCTTGTCGCATTCGGTATCGCACTCGCCGGATGTGGCAAGAGCGAGACTGCATCGAATCCTGCCTCTGCGCCTGCGGGCGAACTCGTCATCAAGATCGGCGCTGCCGCCCCGCTCACCGGCCCGCAGGCACATATCGGCAAAGACAATGAAAACGGCACGCGCATGGCGATCGATGATGCGAATGCCAGAGGCGTGACCATCGGCGGCAAGAAAGCGCACTTCGAGCTGCTGAGCGAAGATGATCAGACCGATCCGAAAACGGCGACCATCGTGGCGCAGAAACTGGTGGATGCAAAAGTAAATGGCGTGATCGGACATCTCAATTCCGGCACCACCATCCCCGCCTCTGCAATCTACTTCAAGAACGGGATTCCGCAGATATCGCCTTCCGCTACCGCAGTCAGATACACCGCCCAGAGCTACAAGACCGCTTTCCGCGTGATGTCCAACGATGCCCAGCAAGGCAAGGCGCTGGGCGAGTTCGCCGCCAGGGTGCTGGGGGCAAAGCAGATCGCGGTGATCGATGATCGCACGGCCTATGGACAAGGCCTGGCGGATGAATTCGTCAAATCTGCCGAAGCCAATGGCGCAAAGATCATCGTGCGCGAGTACACTACCGACAAGGCGGTGGACTTCACCGCGGTACTCACCTCGATCAAAGGCAAGCAACCCGACCTGTTGTTCTTCGGCGGCATGGATCCGCAAGGCGTGCCCATGATCAAGCAACTGCGGGCATTGGGCGTCAAGACGCAATTCATGATGGGCGACGGGGGGTATACGCCGAAGCTGATCGAATTGGCTGGCGCTGCGGCGGAAGGCGCATATGCTTCGCTGCCCGGTGTGCCGCTGGACAACATGCCGAGCGGGCGCGATTTTGCCAAGCGTTACGAAGAACGTTTTCATCAGCCTATCCAGCTTTATGCTCCGTATTGCTACGACGCCGTCAACGTGATGATCGCCGCGATGCAGAAGGCCAGCTCTGCCGAGCCCGAAAAATATCTGCCGGAGATAGGCAAGACCGAGATGGATGGCGTGACGGCGAAGATCGCTTTCGACGAAAAGGGCGATATCAAGGGGGGCGCAGTCACCGTGTACCAGGTGGGTCAGGGGAAATGGCATGCCGTACAGACGATGGGCGGCGCGCCCGCAGCCAAACCGTGAACCGGTTTGCAGTCAGGCAAAGCGACACCGGGTGTGTCGCTTTTTCTTTGTATAGATCGCCAACGTAACCGTGGAAATTCTTCTTCAGCAGATCGTCAATGGCCTGGTGCAGGGCAGCGTCTATGCCTTGGTGGCATTGGGCTACACCATGGTGTATGGCATCCTCGGCCTGATCAATTTCGCGCACGGCGAAGTGGTGATGATAGGCGCAATGATCGCGCTCACCGTGTTGCAAATCTTGCTGGCGGCGGCTTTTGCGCCTGTGCTGGCAGTGTTGTTCAGCTTGCTGGCGGCGATGGCAGTGTGCATGGCGCTGGGCTATGGCATCGAGCGCATTGCTTATCGCCCGTTGCGCAACGCGCCGCGTCTGGCACCGCTGATCACCGCCATCGGCGTCTCCATCGTGCTGCAGAATCTGGCGATGATGATCTGGGGGCGCGAATACCACTCCTTCCCGCTGCCGTTCAACAGCACTTCGCACCAGCTTGGCGGCGCCATTGTGAACGATGTGCAGGTCGCAATCGTCGTCATTGCGTTGCTCATCATGTCAGCCTTGATGTGGCTGGTGCATCGCACCCGCCTGGGCAGGGCAATGCGGGCCGTGGCTGAGAATCCGGCGGCGGCAGCGCTGATGGGCGTGGACATCAACCGCGTCATTTCCGCCACCTTCATGCTTGGCTCGGCGCTGGCCGCCATCGCCGGCTTCATGGTGAGCGCCAACTACGGCATCGTGCATTACTACATGGGCTTCATGCTCGGCCTGAAAGCCTTCACTGCGGCGGTCCTCGGGGGTATCGGCAACCTGCGTGGCGCGATGCTGGGCGGCGTGCTGCTGGGCCTGATCGAGAGCCTGGGCGCGGGCTATATCGGCGACCTCACCGGCGGTTTCCTTGGCAGCAACTACCAGGACGTGTTCGCGTTCTTCGTGCTGATCGCAGTATTGATCCTGCGCCCATCGGGCTTGCTCGGCGAGAAACTGGCGGAGCGCGCATGAAAACCAAGACCAAGAAATTTGCCACAGAGAATACAGAGGTCACAGAGATGACTGGTGGAAGTTCAATGATTCGAGTGGTTTCGATCAGAAGTGGCAAAACAAAAAGCGTTGGTCAATACGCCGCTGGTTGTGGTGCCACAGCATTGTCTGTGACCTCTGTGGCAAATGGCTTTTCAGAATGAAGATCAACCTCAACATGAAATCGCTTAACGCGCCTATTGCAATTGCCCTGCTGGCGTTGCCCTTCATCATCGATGCGCTGTTCGGCCACGGCTGGGTGCGCATCGCCGATTTCGCCCTGCTCTACATCATGCTGGCGCTGGGGCTGAATATCGTGGTCGGCTACGCGGGCCTGCTCGACCTCGGATATATCGCGTTCTTTGCGGTGGGTGCGTACACCTATGCCCTGCTCGGTTCGCCGCAGTTCGGTCTGCACTGGCCGATGTGGGTGGTGCTGCCGCTGGGTGCGCTGATCGCCTGCGGCTTCGGCGTGTTGCTCGGCGCGCCCACGCTGAAATTGCGCGGCGATTACCTCGCCATCGTCACTCTCGGCTTCGGCGAGATTATCCGCATCTTCCTCAACAACCTGAATGCGCCGGTCAATGTCACCAACGGCCCGCAGGGCATCAGCGCCATCGATCCGCTGCAGATCGGCGGCTTTTCGTTCGGCAATTCGTACGAGTGGCTCGGTTTCCGCATCGACGATGTGCACCTGCATTATTACCTGTTCCTCGCGTTCACCCTGCTGGTGATCTTCGTTTCGCGCCGCCTTGAGGATTCGCGCATCGGACGGGCCTGGGTAGCAATACGCGAAGACGAGGTCGCCGCCTCCGCAATGGGCATCAACACGCGCAATATCAAATTGCTGGCCTTCGCCATGGGCGCGACCTTCGGAGGCATCTCCGGCGGCCTGTTTGCCGGCTTCCAGGGGTTCGTCAGCCCGGAAAGCTTCAGCCTGATGGAATCCGTCATGGTGCTGTGCATGGTGGTGCTGGGCGGCATGGGCAATGTCGGCGGCGTGGTGCTGGGCGGCGTGCTGCTGGTGATATTGCCGGAACTGTTCCGCAATGCGGCGGGACCCGTGCAGCAGGCGCTGCTCGGAAAAGTGGTGGTTGATCCGGAAAGTTTGCGCATGCTGATGTTCGGCCTGGCGCTGATTCTGGTGATGCTGTGGCGGCCCGCCGGATTATGGCCTTCGACGCAACGCCGGCGCGAATTTGCTGCCGAGAGCAGTGTGTTGCAGCAAGAACAGGAGACGGTGTATGACGCCAGCAAGTGAGCGCCTGCTCGAACTTGCCAATGTGGGCAAGCACTTCGGCGGCGTGATTGCACTGGAGGGCGTATCGCTACACATTCGGCGCGGCGAAATATACGGCTTGATTGGTCCGAACGGTGCAGGCAAGACCACGCTGTTCAACGTCGTTACTGGCCTGTATCAACTGGACAGCGGTTCGTTCGATTTCGACGGCCAGCGCTATACGCGTTGCAAACCTCATTTGCTGGCTCAAGCCGGTATCGCACGCACCTTTCAGAATATCCGCCTGTTTGCCAACATGAGCGCACTGGAAAACATCATGGTCGGTCGCCATGTGCGCACTCGCGCCGGTATCTGGGGCGCGCTGACGCGGCATGCTGCAGCTCGAGCAGAGGAACGCGACATCGTGCAGCGTGCGCGAGAGTTGCTGGACTATGTAGGTATCGATTGCGCGCACCAGACCCTGGCAAAACATTTGTCCTATGGCGAACAGCGCCGCCTGGAGATCGCCCGTGCCTTGGCCACCGAACCGAAACTGCTCGCGCTGGATGAGCCCGCCGCCGGCATGAATGCGACTGAAACAGTCGCGCTGAAAGCCCTGCTGCAGAAGATACGCGCCAGCGGCACTACCGTGCTGCTGATCGAGCACGATGTCAAACTCATCATGGGGCTGTGCGACCGGGTTGCCGTGCTGGATTACGGCAAAAAGATCGCGGAAGGCGTGCCCGAAGAGGTGCGCCGCGACCCGGCCGTGATTGTTGCTTACCTGGGTGACCGCACGGGAGGCGATGCTTGATGAAGCAACTGCTGGAAGTGGAAAACATCAAAATCTCCTACGGCGGCATCCAGGCGCTGAAAGGCATCAGCCTGAACATCGCCGCAGGCGAGCTGGTCACGCTTATCGGCAGCAATGGTGCCGGCAAAACAACCACACTCAAAGCGCTGGCCGGGCTGCTGCATCCGACTGCCGGCAAACTGCACTATCGGGACAGGTCGTTGTTGCACATCCCGGCACACCAGAGAATCGCGGAGGGTATCGCGCTGGTGCCGGAGGGGCGCGGCATCTTTGCCCGGCTCACCGTAGAGGAGAATCTGCTGATGGGCGCTTACGTCCGCAACGACAAGGCGGGGATTGCGGTCGACCTGGAGCGCCAATATGCTTTGTTCCCGCGATTGGCAGAACGCCGTACGCAACTTGCTGGCACACTCTCCGGCGGCGAACAGCAGATGGTCGCCATGGGGCGCGCGCTGATGGGCAATCCGGTCCTGCTCATGCTGGATGAGCCCAGCATGGGGCTTGCCCCGCTGATGGTGGAACGGATATTCGAGACTATCCGCACTATCTCGGCGCAGGGTGTCACTATCCTGCTGGTCGAGCAGAATGCCAGACTGGCACTTGAGTCTGCACAACGCGGGTATGTATTGGAGAGCGGTGCCATCACGCTGTCGGGAGGAGCGAAAGAGCTGCTCGGCAGCGATGCTGTGCAACAGGCCTATCTCGGTGCGTAAGCGGATGGCAAAGAGAATCGCTGCGGCGTAGCTGGGCGGTTTTGCGAGGCCCGGTTTCGATTGCGAGACTGGCCAGCCGGTTCGCCCGCCGCCCTGTTGTGACGGCTCAGTCCCGCACCAGTTTTGTGGTGATGAACTTCCATTCTGCCGGATCGAGCGGTGTGATGGACAGGCGATTGCCGCGTTGCAAGGTGCGCATGTTCTCCAGTTCGGGGTGGCTGCGCAGTGCTTCGATGGAAATCAGCGCGATCTTTTTTACCAGTTTCACGTCCACATTGAACCAGCGCGGCGTTTCTGGCGTGGCCTTGGGGTCGAAGTACTTATTCTTCCTGTCGAATTGTGTGGCATCGGGATAGGCGGTACTGCTGACCTTGGCGATGCCCGCGATGCCGGGTTCCTTGCAGTTGGAGTGGTAGAACAGCACGCCGTCGCCGACCTGCATCTGGTCGCGCATGAAGTTGCGAGCCTGGTAATTGCGTACGCCGTACCAGGCCACAGTTTGGTCGGGCAATGCGGCAAGGTCGTCTATGCTGCAATCGCCGGGTTCGGATTTCATCAGCCAGTATCTCATGTCGAACTCGCCACAAAGAAAATGCGGCTCGCGCCGCATTTGAATGGAGTCCCCCGCCTGTGCCGTTGACTCAATATCTTGAACCGGGGTTCAAGAGGGTCGGTTCCCGGTCACATCAGGTGCGTCCGCGAGGGACGCTCACAACAGTAACTTTGATGGGGCGCAACCTAAGCATTAGCTCATTGGTTCAAAGAATTATGAATCTGACGAACACCGCAGGGGACAAACCTAGAACAACTCATCCTGTTCCGCCAGGGCGGCATCGATGGTTGCCTGCATGGATTGCATTCTACGCTTGAATTCGGCGAGGTCAAATCCACCGCCGATGCGCGTGGTGAGCAGCTCGTGGGTGATGTTGAGGGCAGCCATGATGGCGATGCGTTCGATCGAGGCGATCTTGCCCGCATCGCGTATTTCGCGCATCTTCTTGTCCAGATAGGCTACGGCGTCGAGCAGTTCGGCGCGCTCATCTTCGGGGCAGGCGACGCGGAGTTCGCGATCAAGGATGGTCACGTCCAGCGAACTGACCTTGGCAGTACTCATTGTGTATCCTCGGGAAGTTGGGACAGGAGTTTTTCCAGGCGCTGTGCCGCTTCGCTGACCTTGTCCTGACTCTTGCGCTGCTGGCTCAATGCCGAAGCAATTTCCTGGCGTAGTTGCATGTTCTCTGCGCGCAGACGCTGAGTGAGTTGTACCAGTTGGGCCAATTTCTGGTCGAGGGCGTCGATTTCGCTATCCATGATCGAACTATAAAATTAAAAAGCCTGTTAAGTCAATTGGTAACAAGGTATTTTGCAAGTGCTTTGGAATTCCTGTGTGCAAGTGCCAGTAATGCCGGCTTTGCTTGAATCCATATGAGCACTCCAAATCGCCGCTGGATTTGCTGCCAAAGCGGTGGGCGTGTGGCGAAGCCCTGTTTCTGGATGCGGCTTCGCGAGAGTGGCAGCAGGCCTGCAACGGGCGCGCAGTCGCTTGGCTACGCCTTTTCTGTTAAAGTTCGAGCCAGTTCCGGATTGGCGTTATATCTTAAGGGGGCATTATGAAAAGCTTGCAGAATCGAACGGTATGGATCGTCGTTGCGCTGATGTCGCTCATGGCGTTGACACGTTTCAACCACTTCGGCTCTTCAGCGATGTTGCCCGATGCGTCTTACGCCGTGTTTTTTCTGGGAGGATTGTTCCTCGGACGTCTGCGCAACGGTTTCGCGATGCTGACGCTGTTACTGGTCGAAGCAGCGATGGTGGATTATTTCGCGACCACTTTCCTTGGCGTCAGCGCATGGTGCGTTACCCCGGCGTATGGCTTTCTTGCTTTCAGTTATGCCAGCTTGTGGTATGTGGCACGCTGGTATGCGCCGCACCATGATTTGTCTGCCCAAGGCCTGCTTGCCTTGTTTGCAGCTGCAATCGCGGCGAGCAGCCTGGCTTTCGTTATTGCCAATGTCAGCTTCTACATGCTGGCAGGATATTTCGGCAATATGAGCGCTTCCGAATACTCCACACGCGTCGCAGCGTACTACGGTTCCTATATCGAAGTGGCGTTGCTTTACATCGGATTCGGTGTCATTGCCCAGATGGTATATGCCTTGGTGACCGGCAAGCGGCACGATGCGAATGCGGTTTGAGTACCGCTTTGAAGGTGTAGCAGGCGTAGCCGTTATTCGATGACCAATATTCAACTCTATCTGCGCCTGATGGGCTATGTACGTCCCTATTGGCGGGCGTTCGCGGTTTCGATACTGGGTATGGCGCTGGCGGCCGCCACAGAGCCTCTGCTGCCGGCGTTACTGAAGCCCTTCCTCGATGGCACGTTTGTGCAGAAAGACGATCTGGTAATGCGCTGGGCGCCAGTGTTGATCCTGCTGATCTTTTTCGTGCGCGGCATTGCCGGTTTTTTCGGCTCATACGCAATTCACTGGGTGGGTAACAAGCTGGTGATGGATCTGCGCGCAGAGATGTTCGGCAAGTTGCTTGCATTGCCTACGCGCTTCTATGACGACCACGCCACCGGTTCCCTGATCTCCAAGCTCACTTACGATGTGACCCAAGTGACTGCCGCAGCGACCAGTGTGGTCACGATCACGGTGCGCGATTCCATCATCATCGTCGGCCTGCTTGCGTGGCTGTTCTATCTTGACTGGAAGCTGACGCTGCTGTCGCTGCTGGTGGCCCCCGTGGTGGCCTGGGTCATCAGTACCATTAATCGCCGTCTGCGTTCTTCCAGCCGCGACTCGCAACGGGCAATGGGCAGCATCACCCAAGTGATCGAGGAAAGTGTCACCGCGCACAAGGTGGTCAAGCTCTTCGGCGGACAAAGCTATGAGTCGGGGCGCTTTGCGGTCGAGATCAACGGGGTACGTCGACACATGATGCGCCAAGCCGCCGCCGCGCTGGCCAACGTGCCCATCGTGCAGATGGTCGCGGCGATCGCGCTGGCCGTCATTGTCTATCTTGCTACCATGCAGGCCAAGAGCGATGCCACCACGGTAGGTGGCTTCCTTTCGTTTGTCACGGCCATGCTGATGTTGACGGCGCCATTGAAGCGGCTCACCAGCGTGAGCGAATTCACGCAGCGAGGATTGGCGGCAGCCGAAAGCATATTCGAGCTGCTCGACAGCCCGAGCGAAGTCGATGCCGGCAAGACGGAGATCGGGCGTGCCACAGGCCACCTTGTTTTCGAGCACCTGGATTTTTCTTACCATGATGACGGGCGCCTGGCGCTGGAAGATATCTGCCTCGATATCCCCGCTGGCCAGTCCGTGGCGCTGGTGGGGGCATCAGGCAGCGGCAAGAGTACGCTGGCCAATCTGGTGCCGCGTTTCTACACCCCGACCGGGGGGCGCATCACGTTGGACGGGCACGACATCCATGAGCTGTCGCTGGCCAGCCTGCGAACCAATATTGCGCTGGTCAGCCAGGAGGTGGTGTTGTTCAACGATACCGTCGCCGCCAACATCGGCTATGGACAGATGCGCGAAGTGCCGGAATCCGAGATCATTGCAGCGGCAACGGCGGCGCATGCCATGGAATTCATCCGCGAGATGCCGCAGGGGCTGGAAACGCTGGTGGGAGAGAAGGGCGTGCGGCTATCGGGCGGGCAGCGCCAGCGCATCGCCATCGCAAGAGCCATACTCAAGAACGCGCCCATCCTCATCCTCGACGAAGCCACATCGGCGCTGGACAGCGAATCCGAGCGCCATGTGCAGGCGGCGCTGGAAACCCTGATGCAGGGGCGCACCACACTGGTCATCGCGCACCGCCTTTCCACCATTGAAAAGGCAGACCGGATCGTGGTGCTGCAAAAAGGCCGCGTCGTCGAAATCGGAACGCATGCAGAGCTGCTGGCAAAAGGGGGCGTGTATGCGCAGTTGCACCGCATTCAGTTCGCTACCGCAGCGATGTTGGAGGACGCCTGATCAGAATCAGGCGGCTTTCCACACCTCCCACCATTTTTTCGAGTTCGACATCAGGGCAAATTCTGCACTTGCTTCGCGTTCCCACGCTGCAACGGAGAAGCCAGCCTGCTGTAGTGCCTGGCTGTATTTGGTATCCACGCCCTGGATGTGTTCTTTGAGCCAGGTTTTCAGGAAGCTCAGCATCTCGAAATAAATCGGTTTCTCTTCGAGCAGGTGTTTCTTGCAGAGCTGATCCAGCTGTTCCAGCAGCTTCTTGTGTTCGTGTTTGTGCGCTTCGAAGTCTATGTATTTTGCGTCCCGCATCAGTCGTTCTTCCAGTGTGAAATGCGTCTGTGTATAACTCATCAATGCATCCAGTATGCCCGCGATGACTTTATCGCCTTCACGTTTGGATACGGCGACGAACAGACGATTGAGGATGTTAACCAGCTCCTGATGTTGATCGTCGATAGTTTTGATGTTGACACTGTAGGCGGGAGACCATTTGAAAAAGACTTCATCAGCTGACATAGCTACCTCCAAGAAATCACTTCGCAGTTATAAAAAAATCCATTGAATTTGCATCTTGCTACCGGCAAGCATTTTCTTGCTGCCCTGGCAAATAGGCCTGTCTTGAAAATGGCAATACAAGCTTACAGCGCAAAGGGTGATTTGCAACAGGCCGTTAATCTGCTACCGAGATGGGGACGAACGGTTTGTCGACAGATTCCCATGTGCCCATCTTCTGGCTGCATATCTCCGGATTGGAATATCCTCATCCCGGAAATTCGAATAAAGTCGTGTTAATCTCCAGCAGTTCAGTTGACACTGCTGGCATATCTGGTAAATTTCATACCCTAGCGATTCAGTCAAGAAAAGCCCCGCCCACTTCCCCCAACCATCATTTAGGAGATCATCATGGCAGTACTCGTAGGCAAGCAAGCTCCCGATTTCAACGCCGTTGCCGTCATGGGCAACAATGAAATAAACGAAACCTTCAATTTGAAGAAGCAGATTGCCGGCAAATATGCCGTGGTCTATTTTTACCCGCTGGATTTCACTTTCGTGTGCCCATCCGAAATCATTGCGTTCGATCACCGTCTGGAAGAGTTCAAGAAGCGCAACGTGGAAGTGATCGGTGTTTCCATCGATTCCCATTTCACCCACCTCGCCTGGAAGAACACGCCGGTGGAAAAGGGAGGCATCGGCCAAGTGCGCTACACGCTGGTTGCCGACATCAAGCACGAAATCTGCAAGGCTTATGATGTGGAAGCAGAAGGCGGCGTCGCTTATCGCGGCTCTTTCCTGATCGACCGCGCCGGTGTGGTGCAGCACCAGGTGGTGAACAACCTGCCGCTGGGCCGCAATATCGACGAAATGCTGCGCATGGTGGATGCGCTGCAGTTCACCGAAGAGCACGGCGAGGTCTGCCCTGCCGGATGGAGCAAGGGCAAGGCCGGCATGAATGCCTCGCCGGATGGTGTGGCAAAGTATCTGGCTTCGCACGCCAAGGAACTGTAAGCTACTTCGGTTCGATGCAACAAAAAAGGCTCCTGCGGGAGCCTTTTTGTTATCTGGTCGCAACGAATCTCGAGGTCGTGAGAGAGGTGTGCGGTCTAATTGCTTTTTAGCAGCACCCACACCGCACCGCCGCCCCCCGCATGTTGCGGCGCCTCGCAAAAGGCCAGCACGTGCGGATGTTGTGCCAGCCAGTGGCGGGTGTGGACCTTCAGGATTCCATCGCGTCCCTCGCTACGCCAGCCTTTGCCATGTATCACGTTGATACAGCGCAGCCCGCGCTGCCTTGCTCCGTGCAGGAATTCCAAGAGCAACCTTCTTGCGCCATCGCTGTCGAGACCGTGCAAATCGAGCGCGTCTTGCGGCGGCCATGCGCCTCGGCGCAGCTTGCGCAGTGTCATGCGGTTGAGGCCGGGGCGCAGGAACTCGCTGAGGGCGGTATCGCCGGCACCGTGGTCGGACAGGTCATCGGCGATCGGAGATGGGGTGGGTTTCGAAATGCTGATCCGGCGCGGCTTGCGCGCCGGTTCGATGCGGCCGGCCGGGGCGAGCGGGGTCACGCCTTCCAGTGCTTGCCGGAACAAGGCTGCGTCCTGCTCCGGCTTTTCTTTCATCCGCTACACCTATGAAGCAAGGTATTTGTCCGCGTCCAGCGCTGCCATGCAGCCGGTGGCGGCGCTGGTACACGCCTGGCGGTAGATGTAATCCTGGACATCGCCGGCGGCGAATACGCCGTCGATGCTGGTTGCCGTGGCATTGCCGTTGCGGCCGCCGCGCGTGACGATGTAGCCGTTTTCCATCTCCAGCTGTCCGGCGAAGATGTCGGTGTTGGGTTTGTGGCCGATGGCGATGAACACCCCGGCGAGTTTGATTTCCTGGGTCGCGCCGCTTTGCACGTTTTTGATGCGCATGCCGGTGACGCCGCTGTCGTCGCCGAGCACTTCATCCAGGGTCTGATGCAACTGCAGGGTGATCTTGCCTTCCTTCACCTTTTCCATCAGATGATCAACCATGATGCGCTCGGCGCGGAAGGTGTCGCGCCTGTGCACCAGCGTGACATGCCGGGCGATATTGGCCAGGTACAGCGCTTCTTCCACGGCGGTATTGCCGCCACCGACGACGGCCACGTCCTGGTTGCGGTAGAAGAAACCATCGCAGGTGGCGCAACCGGAAACACCCTTGCCCATGAATGCCTCTTCGGACGGCAGGCCCAGATATTGGGCCGATGCACCGGTGCAGATAATCAGCGCATCGCAGGTGTAGCTGCCCGCATCGCCGATCAGCAGGAACGGTTTCTGTTGCAGTTTCGCGGTATGTATATGGTCGAAGATGATCTCGGTATTGAAGCGCTCGGCATGTTGCTGGAAGCGTTGCATCAATTCCGGCCCCTGCACGCCGTTCACGTCGGCAGGCCAGTTGTCCACTTCGGTCGTGGTCATCAACTGGCCGCCTTGCGCCATGCCGGTGATGAGTACCGGCTTGAGATTGGCACGGGCGGCATAAACTGCGGCGGTGTATCCGGCGGGACCTGAGCCGAGGATGATGAGGCGGTGATGCTGTGCGGGTTTTTCCATGGTGACAAAAATGCGTTTCCTAGGGTGAGAACGGGTTGAAATTTAACAGTGAGCGGGCGTGCTGTCGAGTAGAATGCGCCAACCATGAAGCCTGATGCGCCATGAAAAAAACGTTATTCCTTGCTCTTCTGTTCATCCAGTGCACTGCACATGCCGCCGATCTTCCGGGCATTCCGGCCTTTATCGATGAGATGGTGGCAAAACATCATTTCAAGCGCGAAGAATTGCAGCAGGCTTTCAGCCGCGCCGAATATAAACCGGAAGTAATTGATTCCATCACCAAACCCGCGATCCTCAAACCCTGGATCGAATACCGCCCGAGCTTCATCAATCCGCAACGCATCGATGGCGGGGTGCAGTTCTGGCAGAAGTATGCGGAGGTTCTGAAGCGTGCCGAGCAGCAATACGGCGTGCCGCAGGAGATCATCCTAGGCATCCTGGGTGTGGAGACCGCCTATGGGCGCAATCCGGGGCGTTTTCGCGCACTGGATGCGTTGACTACCCTGGCCTTCGACTATCCGCGCCGCAGCGATTTCTTCCGCGACGAACTCGAACAATACCTGTTGTTGGCCCGGGAGCAGGGATTTGACCTGCTGTCCATCCAGTCTTCCTATGCCGGAGCCCTTGGCATACCGCAATTCATGCCCAGCAGTTATCGGCGCTACGCCGTGGATTTCAACGGCGACGGCAAGATCGACATCATGAACGAGCCTGAAGATGCCATCGGCAGCGTGGCCAATTATCTCAGGCAGTACGGCTGGCGCATCAGCGAACCGGTGGCGCTGCTGTGCAAGGTCGACGACGAAAAGCGCCTCGGCGTCATCGGAGAGGCGCGCCCCTATATGGTCTGGCGCGACGCCGGGGTGGTACCAGTGAAGAAGCAGGAGGGATTCCTGCCGCCCGCCTGGCTGCTCGACTTCACGGCGGAATCGGGCAAGGAGTACTGGCTGGTGTTCAGCAACTTCAACGTCATCATGCGCTACAACAACAGCAACTTCTATGCGATGTCGGTCTACCAGCTGGCCGATGCCATCCGCCAGGCGCATGATTGACCAAGGCGCTAGTTAAGGATGCGCCGCGCACCATCGTAACGCGTTTGCCAATAACGTAGCTGCATCTCTTCGGTGCGCACGCGCTCCCCGCTTCTAGGTGCGTGCACGAATTTTCCGTCACCCACATATATTCCGACATGCGAGAAGGATGCATGCTGGGTGTTATAGAAAACCAGATCGCCCGGATTCAGTTGTTCCCGCTTGATTGGCGTGCCGACCTGGCTGATCTCGCGGCTGGTGCGCGGCAGCGAAATGCCCAGCGCATGGCGATAGACATGGTCGACGAAACCGCTGCAATCGAAGCCGGCCGCAGAGTTGCCGCCATAGCGATACGGGGTATCCGCCAGGCTTACCGCATACATCACCAGATCGTTCACCTGGTCGTCGGAAGCGGCGAATTGCCGGGTCGGTGCTGTGCTGCAGGCGGCCAGTAGCAGGGAAATGGAAACCAGCAACAGTCTTTTCATGCGCGCAATTTAAGCCCGTGCAGCGCGGACTGTAAAGCCGGACTGGCGAATTGCTGAAATTGACCGTATCCGGAGTCGGGGCTATGCCCCCTCACTCTGGTATAAAATGAACGCTTTCAAAATCAGCAGGAGCAGACAATGAGCTTTACTGAAGCCGACGTACAGAATGCGTTGAAGAATCTGACCGATCCCAACACGAAAAAAGATTTTGTCAGCGGCAAATCCGTGAAGAACATCAAGGTCGCCGGTGCCGACGTGTCGCTGGATATCCTGCTCGGCTATCCGGCCAAAAGCGTGCTGGACGAGATCCGGAAGCTGGTCGAAACGCATCTGAAATCGGCCCTGCCCGGTGTCGGCAAGATCAGCGCCAGTGTAAGCAGCAAGGTGGTTCCGCACGCGGTGCAGCGCGGCGTGAAGCTGGTCGATGGGGTGAAGAACATCATCGCTGTGGCGAGCGGCAAGGGCGGTGTCGGGAAGAGCACCACAGCCGTGAACCTGGCCCTGGCCTTGGCCGCCGAAGGCGCTCGCGTCGGCATGCTGGACGCCGACATTTACGGACCTTCGCAGCCGACCATGCTGGGGATCAGCGGACGCCCGATCTCCAAGGACGGCAAATCCATGGAGCCGATGGAAGGGCATGGTTTGCAGGCGATGTCGATCGGGTTCATGATTGAAGGTGATGATGCGCCCATGGTCTGGCGCGGACCCATGGCGACGCAGGCGCTGGAGCAGCTGTTGCGCCAGACCCGCTGGGACAACCTGGATTATTTGGTGATCGACCTGCCGCCGGGCACGGGCGACATTCAGCTCACGCTGGCGCAAAAAGTGCCTGTGACCGGCGCAGTGATCGTGACCACGCCCCAGGACATCGCGTTGCTGGACGCAAAGAAGGGCCTGAAGATGTTCGAGAAGGTGGATGTGAAGATCATCGGCATCGTGGAGAACATGAGCACCCATATCTGCTCCAAGTGCGGACATGAAGAACATATCTTCGGCGCGGGCGGCGGGGAAAAGATGTGTGCCGACTACAATGCGGAATTCCTCGGCGGATTGCCGCTCGACATCCGCATCCGCGAGCAGGCGGATTCCGGCACGCCAACGGTGGTGGCAGATCCTGACGGCAATCTGGCCAAGGCCTACAAGCAGATCGCAAGGCGTGTCGCGGTCAAGGTGGCCGAGATGGCGCAGGACCACAGTGCGGCTTTCCCCAAGATCGTGGTGCAGAATACCTGAGCAAGGGAACGAATGGCTTGCGCCATTCATGCCGGGTTTGACAGGAGAGAGACATGGGATCGTTCAGCATTTGGCATTGGTTGATCGTATTGCTGGCCGTGGTGCTGATATTCGGCACCAGGAAACTGCGCAGCGTGGGCGGAGATCTGGGTGGTGCGGTCAAGGGATTCAAGGACGGGATGCAAGCGGCAAGCGACGCACCCAGGCGGCTGGAATCTGACGGCCGACCGTAAAGTAACGGGCGGAGCGCTCCGGCGTTCTGATGGTTGTGCCGGGTTGTCTTCCTGGATATTGCTATGAGTCATCGCATCTTTCGCATCGCCTCCATGGGGCAGCAACCTGTCCCGGCGGATTACCGTGCCCTGGATCGGGCGCGCGATTTTTCGGACACGCTGCTGGATGCCCTGCAGCGCCCGCTGCGCGACCTGCGCATTTCGGTGACGGACCGCTGCAACCTGCGCTGCACCTACTGCATGCCGCGCGAAATATTCGACCAGGGCCACAGCTTCCTGCCGCGCACCGAATTGCTGACCTTCGAAGAGATCGAGCGGCTGACGCGCCTGTTCGTTCGACTGGGCGTGAGAAAGATACGCCTGACCGGTGGCGAGCCGCTGTTGCGGCGCGGTATAGAGCAGCTGATCGAACGGCTCGCCCGTCTGCGGACCGCGACTGGCGAATCGCTGGAGATCGCCCTGACCACCAATGCCGTATTGCTGGCACGCAAGGCGCAGGGGTTGAAGGACGCCGGATTGAGCCGCGTGACTGTCAGCCTGGATGGCCTGAGCGATGCCACTTTCCGCCGCATGAGCGATTCGGAGGTCGATGTGGCCACCGTACTGGAAGGGATAGATGCTGCGCAGGCGGCGGGGCTCGGGCCGGTCAAGGTCAATATGGTGGTCAGGCGCGGCGTGAACGAGCACGAAATCGTGCCGATGGCCGAATACTTCCGCCATTCCGGCATCGTGCTGCGCTACATCGAGTTCATGGATGTCGGCAGCACCAATGGCTGGCGCATGGATGACGTTGTCACCGCGAGCGAGATCCTGCACCAGATTGCCGGACGTTTTCCGCTGGAGCCGATCGAGCCCAATTACGATGGTGAAGTGGCGGCGCGCTGGCGCTATGCGGACGGCGCTGGCGAGATCGGCGTGATCGCCTCGGTCTCGCAGACGTTCTGCCATGAATGTACCCGGTTGCGGCTTGCCACGGACGGCAAGCTCTACACCTGTTTGTTCGCGGGCGAAGGGCTGGATCTGCGCGCACCGTTGCGCCAAGGGGAAGGAGACCAGGTGCTGGTCAACCTGATCGCAGATCGCTGGGAGCGGCGTACCGACCGTTATTCGCAATTGCGCCATGCGGCGGCCGGAAAACCAGAACATCCGGTCAGGAAGATCGAGATGTCGTATATCGGGGGCTGAGGGGCGGCATGGAAACCCAAATGAACGATGAGCAACTCCTGCGCTACAGCCGGCACATCCTGCTGCAGGAGATCGGCATCGAGGGGCAGCAACGCTTGCGGGATGGCCGTGTGCTGCTTATCGGCCTGGGAGGGTTAGGCTCGCCCGCGGCGCTCTACCTGGCCGCGAGTGGCGTTGGCCAGCTCACGCTGTGCGACCATGACACGGTCGATTTCAGCAATCTGCAACGCCAGATCATCCACCGCACCGGCATGGTAGGCGAGTCCAAGGTCGTTTCCGCACAGGCTGCCCTGCGCGAGATCAATCCGGAGGTAGAGTGCGTCGCTCTGCCGATCCGTGCCGACGAAGCGCGCCTGTACGAACTTGCCGCGCAGGCCGACGTCGTGCTGGATTGCAGCGACAATTTTGCCACCCGCTATGCGGTCAACCGTGCCTGTCTGGCACAGCGCAAACCGCTGGTATCGGGGGCCGCCATCCAGTTTCACGGCCAGGTCGCCGTATTCGACTACCGCCGTGACGGTGCGCCCTGCTACAACTGCCTGTTTCCCGAGGACAGCGAGGCGGAAGAATTGCGCTGCGCGACGACCGGCGTCTTTTCACCCCTGGTCGGCATCATCGGCACGTTGCAGGCTGCGGAAGCGCTCAAGCTGCTGATCGGCATAGAGCGCGGCTTGAGCGGCAAGCTGCTGTCGGTCAACGCGCTGGACATGAATATTCTGCGCACCAATCTGAGCAGGGATCCCGCCTGCCGCGCCTGCGGTGGAGATTCAGTCCGTGCGATCGCGGCAAAACTGGAGGATAGCTGATGGACAAACTCACCCATTTCTCCGAAGCTGGCCGTGCCCGCATGGTTGATGTTTCGGAGAAAACCAGCACCCAGCGCGTTGCTGTCGCCAGCGGCGTGCTGCGCATGCAGATCGCCACGCTGGAGCGCATCCGTACCGGACAGATCGCCAAGGGCGACGTGCTAACCGTGGCCGATGTCGGTGCCGTGATGGCGGCCAAGCGCACACCGGACATCATCCCGATGTGTCATTCCATCGCACTGTCTGGAGTGGAGATCGAGTTCGGCGAGATCGTCGAACCGGATGCGCAGGGTTGCGTCGGTATCAAGGTCGTCGCCACCGCCAGCTGCGTCGGGCAGACCGGCGTCGAGATGGAGGCGTTATGTGCAGCCAATGTCGCGCTGCTCACCATCTATGACATGTGCAAGGCCATCGATCGCGGCATGCGTATCGAGTGCGTGCAGCTGGAAGAGAAGCGCGGCGGCAAGAGCGGCGTATGGAAGCGGGGTGACACCATATGATCCGGGTGCTGTTCTTCGGCCCGGTGGCCGACCGCGTTCAAGCACGCGAGATGCAATTCGAATACACGCCGGGCCTGACCCTGCACGACATCACCGCCAGGGTCGGCATGCAGCATCCGGGCGCGCTCAGCATCGTCAGCTTCATCGCAGTCAACCAGAACCAGGTGCACGACAAGCAATTGGCGCTGCACGACAACGACGAGATCGCACTGATGGCGAAGTTCTCCGGAGGCTGAATGGTTACCTTCCCAAACAGACTGTTCCGGCGAATCGCTGCGTTGCGCGGTGCTCGGAATCCTCATGTATCACATATACATTCCGGTTCCTCTGCTCCGTGCGCCTTGCGCTTCATCCGGAAAAATCCGTTTTGAAAGGTAATCATATGAATGAACCTGTCCGCATCCAGGAGGCAGACTTCTCGCAGGACGACGAGATCAAGGCGCTCAAGGCCGGTTCGCGACGCATGGGCGGCATCGCCACCTTCCTCGGCTGCGCGCGCGATTTCTCCGAAGGTCGCGACGTGCGCGAAATCAGCTTTGAAGCTTACGGCAGCATGGCGTTGGCCGAGATGAAGAAACTGCGCATTGAGGCGATCGCGAAATTCGGCTTGCTCGACGCGCGCATCGTGCATCGAGTCGCTACCGTTGGCGCGGGTGACAACATCGTGTTCATCGCTGCCGGTGCCGAGCATCGTGCGGCGGCGTTCGACGGGTGTCGCTGGCTGATCGACGAACTGAAGCAGCGTGTTCCGATCTGGAAGAAAGAGATCACGCCGCAGGGCGAATCCTGGGTGACACCGCATCCATGAGCGTCGCACTGCGATCAGCGGTTCCGGTATTCAGCATCGTCGGCCATTCCGGTGCCGGCAAGACCACGCTGGTGGAAAAACTCATCCGCGAGCTATGTCTGCGCGGCGTGAAGGTTGCCACCATCAAGCATGCCCATCACAAGGTGGAACTGGATACACCGGGCAAGGACAGCTTTCGCTACAAGGAAGCGGGCGCGGCGATGAGCATGCTGCTGACGCGCGATGCGCTGCAGCTGGTGGCCGATGCCAGGGAGCACCGCGAGCCGGCGCAGCTGGCGCAACGTTTCCTGGGCGAAGCCGACCTGGTGCTGGCGGAAGGCTTTTCGCATGCGGCAGGCGCGAAGATCGAAGTGCTGCGCCGCGCCTGCGACAAACCGGCGCGCTGCGCCATCGAGGACGGGCTCATCGCCATGGTCACCGACATGGAGGAGGTCTATCCGCAATTGCCGCATTTCGGGCTGGAAGATGTGGGTGGCATCGTCGATTTCATCCTGCATCGCGCTGTGCCATGATCGCCGATTGCACTGCACTCATCCTTGCGGGCGGCGATTCGCGCCGCATGGGGCAGGATAAAGCGGCGCTCGACCTGGGAGGCAGAACTTTGCTGGAACACGTCACGGCGGCGATGCAGCAGGCATTCTTCAAAGTGATTGTCAGCGTGCGGCAGCCACGCGATGGCGTGGCATTGCCGCAGGTGTGCGATGAGGTGGCGCCCAGTGGTCCGCTCGCCGGTCTGGCAGCGGGTTTGGCGCAAGCCGATACGTCCTGGGTGTTTGCCGTGGCATGCGACATGCCCTTTGTCAGCGTCGCTGTGGTGCAGCGCTTGGCGCAACATCGCGACGGTTATGATGCGGTCGTGCCGCTCGTCGGCGGTCACCCGCAGCCGATGGCGGCGTTCTACGCGAAGAGCGCACTGGACGCGGTGCGTGCCAGCCTTGCCAGCGATGACAAGAGCGTGCGCGGCATGCTGAAAAGATTGAACGTCGATTTTGTGAGCGAAGCGGAATTGCGCGAATGCGACCCGCAGCTGCGCAGTTTTTTTGACCTGGATACGCCGCAGGATTATCAAGCGGCAAAACAATGAGGCAACGATGGACGGTTTGACGGTGGCAGCGGCGCAGCAGTGCGTCATCGAAGCGATGAAACGACTGGGTTCGGAATCCGTGCCGATACAACAGGCGTTGGGGCGCGTGCTGGCGGAAGACGTGCGCGCCAATCGCGACCAGCCGCCTTATGCCGTTTCGGCGATGGACGGTTTTGCGCTGCGCAGCGCGGACGTGGCAAATGCCCCGGCAATGCTCGAAGTCGTCGAGGACATCAAGGCCGGCGACATGCCCAGGAAGGCGGTGCAGGCCGGTCAGTGCGCGCGCATCATGACCGGTGCGCCGGTGCCGCAAGGTGCGGATGCGGTAATCCGGGTCGAGGATACTCAGGCTGTGTCTGATGACCAAGTACAGATCAACGTAACCGTGAAGTCTGGCAACGATATCCGCGACCGCGGCGAGAGCATGAAACAGGGCGAAGTGGTGCTGCACGCCGGCACCGAGATCACGCCTGGCGTAGTCGGCATGCTGGCGATGGTGAAGGCGGCCAATGTGCAGGTGTATCGCCAGCCGCGCGTGGCGATCCTTTCCACCGGCGACGAGCTGGAAGGCATGGATGATCCGTTCGATGCCAACAAGATTCCCGATGCGAACAGCTACGCGCTGATGGCACAGGTACAGGCGCTCGGCATCACGCCGGTGCTGCTTGGCATCGCGCGCGACGAACCGGAGCACTTGAAGGCAATGCTGCAGCGCGGACTGCAATACGACGTGCTGCTGGTTTCTGGCGGCACCTCGGTCGGCGTGCACGACTACGTGCGCCCGACGCTGGAAGCGCTGGGTGTGCAGATGAAGTTCTGGCGCGTGCAGATGAAACCAGGCCACCCGATGGCGTTCGGCATTGCACCGCTGACCTGGGTGTTTGGCCTGCCCGGCAATCCGGTGTCCAGCATGGTGTGTTTCGAAGAGTTCGTCGGCCCCGCGCTGCGCAGCTGCATGGGGTATTCCAGAATGTTCCGCCGTACGGTGACGGCGCGACTGGCGCGCGACGTGAAGCACAAGCAGAGCCGCACCGAGTTCGTGCGCGTGTTGTTGAGTAAAGAGAACGATGCGCTGGTGGCCACGCCGACCGGCGAGCAGGGCAGTGGCATCCTGCGTTCGATGGCGATGGCCGAAGGGCTGATGGTGGTGCCCGCAACCAGCAAGGGCGTGGCGGCCGGAGAGCCGGTGTTGGTGCAGTTGCTGGATGGCACAATATTTCAGAGTGAATCAGAGTTGAAATAACTAACCCATTCCTTCCCCCATGAAGGGGGAAGGTCAGGATGGGGGTAGAGTCGGCGAGTGGCGCAGTTTCTACCCCCACCCTAGCCCTCCCCCTGAAAGGGGGAGAGGAACTAGCGAGGATTGATTATGACGAGAGCACGCATCGGCATCGTGACAATATCGGATCGCGCCAGCCGCGGAGAATATGAGGACAAGGGCGGCCCGGCCATGCACGCCTGGTTTGCCCGCGTGCTGACCAGCGAATGGGAAGCGGTGGCGCGGGTGATACCCGACGAACAGGCATTGATCGAACAGACGCTGATCGAGCTCGCAGACAAGGAAGGCTGCAGCCTGATTGTCACCACCGGCGGCACCGGCCCCGCGTTGCGCGACGTGACACCGGAAGCGACCGAGGCTGTATGCGAGAAGATGATGCCGGGCTTTGGCGAACTGATGCGCGCGGCCTCGTTGAAGTTCGTTCCAACTGCCATCCTGTCGCGGCAAACCGCAGGGATACGCGGCAAAAGCTTGATCGTGAACCTGCCCGGCAAGCCTTCGGCCATAGACGACTGCCTGAATGCGGTGTTCCCGGCGATTCCCTATTGCATCGATCTGATCGAGGGGGCGTATCTGGAATCAGATCCTGTGCAATGCAAGGTATTCCGCCCCGCGCACGCGGTGCGCGGGGCGGGATGAACCGATTGCCTATTGGTTGAATTTGTTCTTGAAGATGGACTGCAGCGCGTCGTACTTCTCGGCGGTGGGGAACTGCCCTTTATGGAATACGAATTGCAGCTGTTTTCCGGCGCCGTTCAGCCCGGTGATTCCAAAAGATTTGCCCGCATAGTCGGCATAATAACGAAGGTTCTTCACCAGGTTCACCTGTATCCCGTTGCGCTGGACCAAACCCAGCGTGCCGTCGCCTACCTTGATCGAGACAGGGGCGGAGGGTAACAGCATCAACCGGGTTTTGAATACGCGATTGAAGCCGGCAATGAAAAAGAAGCAAGTCAGGAAAAAGAACAGATATCCCATATTGTGGTCATCACCGTACCAGAAGCTGGCTGACAGCGAGGCGAGGGCCACGACGGTCGGGATGTAAAGCAACAAATCCCAGACCATGCCTTTGTGATCGGGAACCAGATCGAATTGCATCGTTTCTGCCATTACCGCTAACTCACTAGAAATCGTTGTTGTAACAAGTTTGCCTTGTTGTTCTACAAGACCTGCTTTACTGCACTGTCCATCTCGCCGATCAGCATGCGGCCGGCGCGTTCGAATTGCACAACGCCATTCTTGTCGATGATGAAGGTCCAAGGGTCGCCCATTACCCTGTAAGCGTTGTACGCTTGGGGGTTGGCATATTGATCGATGTGGATGACGATCATCCGGTCCTGATATTCGTCCATCACCCCTTTCAGCATCTGCAGCTGCTGATCGCAATTGGTGCAATGTCCGGGGGTGGCAAATTCAAGCAGGATGGGTTTGCCTGCCAGCAACGCCTTGTCCACCGAATACTGGTACATGCGTGCATCCGGTTGCCGGTAGGTCGTGATCTTGCTCAGGTTGCCGTCTACATCGGCCAGGGTTTTAGTGGGCAGGCTCGGGGCATGCATCCCTACAGAGAAACCTGCAGAGAGCTGCTGCTCGCAGCCCGCCAACAGGCTTGCGAGCAACATTCCAGAACATGCCGACAGGAACCTTGATTGTTTCATGCTGGTTTTTGCCATCCCGACGTGGTCGTCTTGTACAAATTGTAGCCCCAGATAATGTTGGCCGTGAGTACCAGCATCCCGAATATGCCGACGAAAGCCATCAAATGCTTGACGACGCTTTCAGTATTGTCGCCTGTGCTGAGGCCGCCGATCAGGCCGGCAGCAAGGAAAAAGACCACCATGCCGATCAGGCCGAAGTTATGCATCCAGAAATGGATTTTTACCAGGCGGACGCTGTAGATCTGGCGACGCGACAGGTTGGGGACGACGTAGTACAAGGCAGCGAAGATCGCCATCTCGACCCATCCCAGCAGATTGATGTGGCCATGCGCGAGGGTAATCAAACGACCGTGTGCGCTGTAGTCGACGAAGTAGCGGAAGGCGGGCACGCCACCCATCACCGCGCCCCAGGAGAAGCCGATGATGCTGTAAATGATGCAGGCATAGACGAACCACAATGTGTATCGGGTAAAGTCTGCGCGCTGCGTGGCATCGTGCTCAGTGCTTGCTGTCATGTTGTTCCTCTTGTGGTTTTATCAATTCGCGAATATCTTTGTACTGGGCTCGCCAGCTGTCCGGCACCCACATGTCGAGCATCGCGTTAATAAAGCTCGAATCGCCTTGCGGGGGCTCGAACGAAGACGACGAGCCCTGATCGGCCTTCAATTCGGACAGGAAAACCGCCATCGCTCGCAAATCCGCATCGGGCAGATTGGAGACATAAGATGCGTCTTTGGGCGGCGCGCCATGATCCATGGTTTTGGCACCATAGACCGATTCAGGTTTTTTCAGGAAATTGTAGAAGTAATCGACGTCATGTTTCGAGCCCAGACCGTCCAGGCTGACACCCATGCTGGTGCCGCTGCCGACAGCGCGGTGGCAGGTATAGCAATCTCTTTGCTGATATATCTGGTACCCATGCATGCCCTCATCCGTGAAAACGAAATGCGTCAGAATCGGGAACAGCGGTTTTTCTGAGTGGCGCCGAATGGCTTCCAGCACGGTAAAGTTGATGATGGTGATCACCACCAAAAACCCAATTATCCCAAAAAGGATCTTTTCTCCCTTTTTCATCTATCTCCAATCCTGCTGTAACGCTAGCCATGCAAGGTGTTTCCGTGTTTATCGGAAACCCTAAAAACAAAAATACTGATCAGGCCTCGATCAGTACTTGTAAGACCTCCGGCACCACACGTCCGGTGCCGGAGGGAGTCAACATACCACAGAACAGCTTAATGAACAGCTTTGATGTTCTTCAGAACTGTCTGGTTGTCCACATCCATGCCATCGCCGGCGGTGCTGTCAGGTGCTTGCGACAGGAAGGTGGCAACGTTGTTGATGTCGTCATCGGTCAGGTTGTGAGCCACGGCACGCATTTGACCCATTGGGTCGTTCGTCCTGGTTGCCGCACGCCAATTGGTCAGCTGGCCGACCAGGTAAACGTACTTCTGCTGTCCGATCTTCGGATAAACAGGGTCTGCGCCGCGGCCATTATATCCATGGCAGGATACGCAGGCGGACACTTTGTCCTTTGCTGCGACATCAGGTCCGTTGCGGCCATATTTAACCAGGATCTCGCCTTTATACGCCTCGCCAATCTTCTTGCCATCGGCCTTCAGTGCATTCAGGTCGGAAAGCTCGGAGGCCCTTGGGAAGCTGTTTTCATATGCAGCCAGGTCGCGGCGATCCTGCTCGCTCAATCCTTTTGCAATGCCATTCATCTGTTGCATGACTGTGTCCATACGCTTGTCTTCAGCGAAATTGGTCAGCTGCTTGACGATATAGACATAGCCGATGTTCGCCAGTCTCGGGGAGCCCATTCCGTCGTTCCCCATGGCCTTGTCGCCATGACATACTGCGCAAGCCGGTACGCCTGTGTCGGGCTTGCCGTTTTCATAAATGTTCTTACCGTTGGTCAGATTGACCGATACACCGCCAGCTTCGGCAAAACTCACGCCTGAAAAAGCCAGCATGGCAACCGCACCCCAACTTGCCATTGCCAATTTCGATAACATACGCATGTGCTCCTCCCCCTTGATTTATAAATACCCGCAGCAATTGCGGGCCAACACTATTGCAACCTTGCGCATTCCCGACGACAAGCGATCAGGAATGTTTCTTCATCAGAATAAAGGCCAGGCCGAAAATGAATACGAATATACCGATATACATGGTAATAACTTCACCGGTTGTCACATCTGGTTCAAGCATCTGTATCTCCTTGGTCGGTTTATGGTTATTGATTCAATTGCACTTTAAAACACCCTCTTAGGACGGCGCGATATTAGCACCAAGAAATCCCTGAAGCAATAGTGTCATTGCCCTCAATTAACGTTAAATTAACGTTAAATTATCGTCAATTCAGCATAAGTGGGGCTAAATGCAATTGGGCGCCCATAATTCCCTTGACAAGGCGAGGGGATGCTATTTAACATCCGCAGAAGCAAATACGTACGTCCTGGGTTGCTTGGCGTGAGCTGTGGGGCGGACTTTTTGGATTGGTTGCAGGGTTGGATGCTCGCGGAGCGAGCCTGCCTGGGCGGCAAGGTTTCGGGTTTTGTTTGGCGTTGAAGTGTTGATTTTTGTTTCGAGCGAAGTGTTGATTTTCATAACTTAGGGGGGGTCATGAGTACAAAGAAAGAGACTAAATCTCTATCCATGTGGCTGATTATCGTAAGCGGCATGCTGACAGGTATGGGTAATGGCAGCGTGTTTGGGGCTGCCTTGATGTGTTTGATGGGGCGCGGCGGTTTTGCGAACTGGGGTGGCGGTGGCAGTACTGCCTATGATCCTTCGACATTTACCGGTTTTATCGACTGGGCGATGATCGTTTTCGGTTTGGTGTTCTGTGTGATTCTGTATGTTGGATTGTCTCGCCACTACAAGTTGGAACATCAGGCTGCTTAACTGGCGCTGTTTAAATGCTTCGGGTTTTTAATTAAGGGGAACGACTATGACTTTAATCGCAGGATCGCTAGGCGTGCTGCTGGCTTTTTCGAGTATGTTGCTTTCTTGGTACATTCTTATCCCGCACGAAGATAAAGATAGTGCCAATCACTGATTCAGTGTTCATTTGAGCTTAGGGGGAGATGCATGTTTAAATATCTATTTGCCAAGAACGAAGACATACCGTCTGGTTCGGCGGCGGTATTCTTTGGTTTTTCTTCAATTATCTGGTTTGTTATCGGTACCGGATTGGGGTCGTTCAATGCGGCAAAGCTCGCGTTTCCCGATTTTGTAACGGGTAACATCTATTTCGCTTTCGGTCACATGCGTCAAGTGCACGTGATGGCGGTGATCTTCGGCTGGATTTCAATGGCGTTTGCCATGGCGATGATGTATATCACGCCGGCCTTGGGAAACACCAAGCTGTGGTCGGAAAAGCTGGGTCTGTGGAACTGTCTGCTGTGGAACGTGGGCCTGCTGCTGGGCTTGACTGTTCTGTGGGCGGGTGTCACTTCCGGTCGTGAGTATTCCGATTTCCCGTGGCCGATCGACCTGTATCTTGCATTCTTTGTTTTCATCCCGTTGGCGATCAACGTCTGGATGACCATTCTGAATCGCCGTACGCAGGGTATCTATACGACCAACTGGTTCTTTGCGGCCGCCATCTTCATGGTGATCATCGTTTTCCTGGTGGGTAACTCGCCTGAGTTCTTCCATCTGACGGGCCTGACCGAGGCATATCTGACCTGGTGGTTTGCGCACAACGTGCTTGGCCTGTGGATTACGCCTGTTGCTGCTGCGATCGCTTACTACACGATTCCGAAGGTGACTGGTAATCCGTTGTACTCGCACCGCATCGGCCACCTGCACTTCTGGTCTGTGGTGGTGTTCTACTCCACACCCGCTGCGCACCACCTGATGTCGGCTCCGCTGCCTGAGTGGCTGAAGTCCTTTGCTTCCGTGGAAGGCGTGCTGATTCTGGTTCCGGCAATCGCGTTCGTTTCGAACATCATGCTGACCATGAAGGGCAAGTGGCACATGTTTGTCGAAAACGTCGAGGTGCGCTTTACCATTACCGGTTGCCTGATGGCCATTCCATTGAACATGCAGGGCGGTTTCCAGCAGACTCGTGCGATTAACTGGTACATCCACGGCACTGGCTGGATCGTTGCCCATGCGCACTTGGCCTTGCTTGGTTTCTCGACCTTCCTGGAGTCGGCGGCTGTTTACCTCGGTCTGCAGACCATCATGAAGCGCAAGCTGTATTCCTTGACTCTGGCTAACATGCACTTCTGGCTGCTGCTGATCGGATTCACGACATACTGGGTTTCCATGACGATCGCCGGTCTGATCCAGGGCGCAGGCAAGATTTACGAAGTTCCGTACATCGACGTTGTGATCGCCGAGCACCCATACATGATCGCTCGCTGGATCGGTGGTACTTTGGTATTCATCGGCAACGTCCTGTGGCTGTACAACATGTGGATGACAGCGCGCAAAGGAACTGAAGTTCCCCAGGGCCGTATGCCTCACGAGTTGGGATACGAGCGCTAATATTAGCCTGTGTAAAATTTAGGGAGATTAAGCATGGCTGGATTTAGGGAGTATAAGATAGGATCGAGGATTTTCGCCGTAGCGCTAGGCGGCTCGATGTGCATTACCTTGCTGTTGCCGAGTATCAATATCGCGGCAGTGTCTTCCACTGAAGTTGCTCTGACCAAGCAGCTGTCGGTGGGGCATGAGACGGGTTTCAATCTGGATGACCCGTTTCTGCAGGGCAAGAACAAACCGTTAGTGGTTGCATTGAAGACTGATCCCAAGTCGAACAGTCCGCTCGGCGAAGCGGTTTCCGTGTATGTGTACCAGTCAGGAACTTCATTCCCGGCTGGTGTGCTGCACCCGCGTATTCTGGGTGAGGGAATTCAGCAGTTGAGCGTGGAGCAGGGCCATATTACCGATGCACAAAAGGCAACTGGTGCGGTTTTCGCGGTAAGCAAGGGCTCCTACCAAGGCAAGCAATACAACTTCATCGAGAATCTGACCGCAACCAAGGGTTGGACTCCGGCGGATGTGATGCGTGTAGCCAAGGATGAGGATGTTTCCCATGCGGGCGCTGGCAAAACGATGTTCGTGCGTGAAGGCTGCTGGTGGTGTCATACCCTGCTGCCCGAGCAGACTCAGGACTGGCAGGTCTTCGGTGCTCCTCCAATGCTGGGTGACTTCAACGGCGAGTCTCCAACCGCGTTCGGCTCTGACCGCAAGGCGCCTGACCTGATGCACGTGGGTTCGCGTAACTCTTCCAAAGAGTGGATGATGATGCACTTCTTCAATCCGCGCCTGGTTCAGCCGCACTCGATCATGCCTCGCTTCGACTACCTGTGGGGCGAGAAGGATGCTTCCGGCCAGAAGATCGACTACGACAAGTGGCGTGCTGAATATAACGACTACCGCGAAGGCAAGCGTGTAACGCCTCCGGAAGTTCCCAGCTATGCCAGCGATTCGGAAATCCGCAGCCTGATCGACTTCATGTTGAGTCTAAAGTAACGAGGGGGAGATAATAATGTCTTGGAATTTTAATAAGCCGCTAGTTACGATGGTCGACTCGGCGACAAATGAAGCTGACAAGCAGCTGTGGGAAAGAGAAGATCTCGGTGGCATCACGGAAGACAATCACCGTATGCCGATGCCGGTGGTGTTGCTGGTCGTGCTGACAGTGTTCACCGCTTTCGCGATCACATTTCCGCTCTGGGGGCAGCGTCCGACCGCGGCAATCTATGCCGGCTATGTAAAAGCAATGAACTCTCCTGAAGTTGCATCTATTCAGGACGACGACGCTGCGATGAAGAAGATCGTCCAGATGAACGTGGGCGGTCCTTACGATGCCTTGCTGGAACGCCATCCGGTTACGATGAACGATTTGCGCATCATCAAGCCTCAAGTCGAGGCCCTGATGGCCAAAGGTGTTGACCTTGAGGAATATACGGTTGTTGGCGATCAAATCGTGCTGGCAAACTTCGAGGGCAACTTCAAGGCAGACGGTACGCGTGAGAGAAAGCAGCCTTGGTGGGATAAGGGCTACACGATCGACATTTTCTACGTGATCTATTTCTTTGCACTGGTGATTGTTCTGATCAAGAGGCTTCCACCTTCCACGTGGCAGCCGAAGCATAAGCATTAATAGATGCGGGCTGGCGGATTGATTTCGTCAGCCCGGTTTCTGCGTAACTCATTGGGAGAACTGGAATGATTGAAGTTGACTACGGTCCTGGCGTGCTTTTCGGAATTATCGTCATTGTGTTTGTGGCCCCAACCATATACGGATTGTTCATCGACCGTATTAAGGGCTAATACCCAAGCCGGGCAGTATCTGCGCTTGAGCGCCGATTGCTTCAAGCGCAAAGCAAGCTGGATGCTGATGCTGCCTGGATATGCATCAACTCCTAAGTTTGGAGAAATTAAGCGCCTCGGCCTAGCCGGGGCCTTATAATTCAGATAGTATCCAAATGATGCAGGAGTTTAAGATTTTACTTTCCGGAATTCACTTTACAAATCCCACCATCGCGCAAATAGGCTCTGAAATCTCCCCCAAGCTTGATCTTAGCATCGAGGGAATGCGCAGTCAGCAATTCAGCGAGTGGATATTTGTTTTTTTGCTGGTCGGCATAGCCGTATTCTCGGCCATAGTGATTGCCTTCATGTACAGCAAGAATCGCCCGACGGACATGCGGATGGGTGAACGATTTATGTTTTCGGCGATCATAATTGGCATTGTGGTGGCGATAATTCTAGGCGCCGTACAAATGCTTAACGGCTACCTTTTCTAATTCAAATACGAAGTACGGGAGAAGATGATGGCAAATTTCATAGAAACTCTTCCGGATGGTTGGACCATATACCTGTGGCTGATCATCGGGGCGGTAATTATTCTGGCGGTGGTTTACTGGATACGCTGGGGCATCAAGAACGAGCAGTTTGATGAAGATATCAAATATGTGCTTTTTGATGAAAAGGACCAGGAAAAGATGGCGGCGGACGAATACGCCAAAAGCCGTGCCGTGATGAAGACTCAGATCGAAAGCCGGAACCGTTTTCTGGCCCAGCAGAATGCCGGAAAGCATAAGTTAGGGGCATGAGGCGCGGAGAAAAAGCAGTTCTGGCCCTGATTGGGTTGGTGGTTGTGGGTGGGATGGTTCAATCGGCCTTTCATGCTGAGGAGCAGCATGATCGCGACATCCCCTTTTACAGCACTGCTACGCCGGATGTGGCGAGACAGGCGATGGATATCATTCGCGACAATGGTTGCAAGAGCTGCCATAGTTTGTGGACGCTGAAGGATGTGCTGCAATCGGTACCCGCTCCCATGCTGGATGGAATTGGGGCAATCCGCGATGAAACCTGGTTGTATCAGTATCTTTCTGCGTCCGATCCCCAGGCGATATTACCCTCCCGGCTGAAAAAAGAATACAGAATGCCTTCGTATGCGGGGCTTACTGACGAGCAACGACGCATTCTGGCTAAATACCTCGCCAGCCTGCAGGTCAAGGATTGGTATCTGGATCAGACCAAAAAGGCAGAATACGAGAAACTGACTGGAAAGGAGCCGCAAAAATGAAGCACAGGTTTCTTACAGGGTTGGTTGCACTCCTTGCCGGGGTCGCTCTTAACCACTTGGGCGACAAACTGCTGGGTGTGAAGCTTGAACTTTTCTCAGGCTTGTCGACTTTCAGCTTCGCCTGGATGGTGGATATATTCATCGTCCCGTTCATCGTGGGTCTGGTGGTATCCTGGATATTCGGGATGGGTGGGAAGTGGCTGTGCTACTTCCCACCGCTGATAGTGCGCAGCATCAGTTACGCAGAAATCCTGTACGTCACGGGAACTCCGCATGGCAGTACATTGAACCCTATGGGCTGGTGGGGTTTCTACGTCATTCTGGCCATGGAAGCGGCTGGCATCGGCGGTATCGTCGGTGAAGTCGTGATCAAGAATGTATATGGTCGTTCTGGCAAGGCTGCACAGGTGGAAAAACAGCCAGCCATGGAAAGGGAATCGTAATGCCCGTCGTGAGCAAAAATCCTGTTCAGAATCCGGCAGAACTCCAGCGGAAAAAGAAATATCTGTCTGCCACCATCATCACCTGCATCGCGCTGGTAATGATAGGGGGCAGCCTGCACGTGGTGAAGCTGGGCTCCATTCGCATGGGTGAAATGCGTGCACTGGCTACCTACAATCTGAAAGAAGAGTCATCCCGGATTCGAGCGGCCGGAGAAGATATCGCATTGCACGAAGAAAACGAGAACCGCAAGAATCAGGGCGTCGGTTACGCGCCGGCTGAAGCTGAGGCGCTGCTGACACCTGAACAGTGGAAAGAATTAGGCACTTCAGTCCTCATCCCCGCTGGGAAATTCCAGATGGGGACGAATCTGAAGAACGCGGATGCTGCATCGCACCCACAGCATACGGTACAGCTCAAAGCCTACCGCATCGACAAATACCTGGTGACCAACGCGCAGTATGCTCGCTTTATCGCGGCGACAGGGCACAGGCCGCCATCGAGCTGGAAAGACGGAAAGATTCCACAAGGGGCTGCGCTATATCCGGTCACCATGGTCAATTGGTACGACGCGACTGCATACTCCAAGTGGGCAGGCAAGCGCCTGCCCACGGAAGCTGAATGGGAAAAGGCGGCCCGGGGTACAGACGGCAGAAGATGGCCGTGGGGCAATGAAATGGACCCGGCGCGTTTGAATACTTACTACAATGTGGGTTCGGCCAGCAACGTGAACACGTATTCCAACGGTGTCAGTCCTTACGGCGTTTACGATATGGCCGGAAATGTCGATGAGTGGGTGGCCGACGACTTTGAGCCATATAAAGGAACGGATGCCGGCGCCGAGGTATTCCAGGGCAAGATGGCGCGCGTGCAGAGCGAAGAAGACAAGACGATGAAGGTGGCCGATCTGGTTCCGGTGAACAGGCAATACAAGGTATTGCGCGGTGGCTCCTGGAAAAGCGATCCCTTTTCAACGGCCACCTACCATCGAGACTATTCGTGGCCGAACTACGCTTCGGATTTCTACGGGTTCCGCTGTGCATCAAACGTAGATGAGTAAAAAATCCTGGAGACAGTGTTGAAACATTTATCAACGAAAATTGCCCTGTTGACCCTTGGAATAGCCGAGGCTTCATTGGCAGAAGCGTCGGTCGACAGTTACCGCTTCGCCCACGTTACCATCTCAACCCCATGGTACATATTCATCTTCCTGTTGATGGGCGTATTCGCACCGTTCGTATTGATGGTGATACTGGCATGGCGTAACGCCGCCAGGAAAAATACAGCCGAAACAGCAGATGAAAACCACAATCCATCCATAAAATAGAGAATCATGTTGCAGAAGATCAAACACTCAGCTCTCCGTTCTATGCTCACCGCTTTGGTTGCGTCGCTTTCGATCATGTTCGTTCTGCCTGCAAACGCGCAAGAAACGGCGCACGAGGGAGAGAGTGCGCAAATACTCCAGGCATTCAATAAGCAGCACCGGGAGACGGAACACGCCAAATCCATCACTGACAACGACAAGCAGCGCATCATGTTCCTGCTGGGCGTCGTACTGATAACGCTGGTGATGATCACCGGAGGATTGGGGATTGCCATGGGGGTATATGGCAAGCAGGTGTTTGTGGCGCATATGGTATTCGCGGCGCTAAGCATGACCCTGGCGGTGGTCCATGCGATTGTCGGACTCGTATGGTTCTACCCCTTCTAGTATTCCAGGCCATCAAGCCTTTGTCCCATGCTGCAGATCAGTTTTGCCGGCACGAGCAGGATCCCTGCAATTTAGCGATACCGGCGTTTCCAGGCTGCAAGGCCTGACGCTGGCCGTTCCGCATATATGTCATACCTCAGGCCGCAGGGCATCCATTCAGAATTTTCCAGCGGTGCGAGCAGACTGCTGCTGTTCCTCTACTTCCTTTCGGGTGCAACCAGCCTGGCATACGAGGTATTGTGGTCGCGCATGTTGTCGATGCAGTTCGGGATCAGCATATTCGGGGTGGTGCTGACCGTTACCGCCTACATGATAGGTCTAGGGTTGGGCAGCATTGCCGGCGCAAAGTGGGCGCAGACATGGAACAGGCCACTGATGATCTTCGCACTATTGGAAATCGCTATCGCACTGTATGCGCTGATATTGCCCAACCTGATTCACGCAGCCGGAAGCTGGGTAGAGCAGATATCTGCCCACCTTTCGCTAGTTCAATGGTACATGCTGCAGAGTGCCGAAGCATTGGGGCTGCTGGTGATACCTGCATTCGCAATGGGATTGGGATTCGCGCTGATATTGAGGTTCATAGAACAAACCCATATCTCGCTAGGTGAACTCTATGGGGTCAATACGATAGGCGGAGTTGCAGGCGCGCTATATCCACTGTGGAGCTTGCCAATCATAGGCTGGATGGCTTCGGTGCAAACCGTTGCCGCGATCGGATTGCTGGTTGGCGGGGGGGCATTAGCCCTGTTGCAAAAGGCAACGTCCACAGCGAAAACTGAAGCAAACGGCAAACATGCACAGCCGCCACTCAAGATTTTACTGATTTACGCCGGCATAGGTGCCGGCAGCATCATGCTTGAAATCGGCTGGATCCGTTTATATGGCATGGTAATGCTGCGAACGGAATATGTGCTCGGCCTGATTCTGGCGATATTCCTGCTGGGTATTGCACTTGGCAGCCTGATCCAGCAGAGATTGAAGAAGGAATGGCTGGCGGCGCTGATGCCGCTCATCGCAGGTGCCGGCGTCATGGCGGGTTTGTGGCTGTTACCCGCAACCTCGGCATGGATAGAGCAAAGCGAATTCCGCTCGTTCTTCGGCGCAGTTGCGTCGCAGGCGATGATACTTGGGCTGTTCACCCTGCCAATCACTTTGGTGCTTGGAGCGTGGCTACCAATGCTGGCGGCGCGCTTTGATGGTGCGGGTGCAAGTGGCGTATGGCTGTATGGTGCGAACTGTCTGGGTGGCAGCGTTGGCGCCATCGCGGCCTTTCTGGTGCTGATTCCGCTGGTTGGCAGCACAGCCATGGTGGCGCTAGCCGGTCTTTTTATTACCGCTTTCGGTCTGATGTGGGTGCAACGGACATGGCCATGGCTGCTGTTCTCGTTGCTGCTGCTGGCCGCGTGGCAGTTGAAAAGCATGCCGCCAGTACATGAGCTGCTGCCCAGGATAGAAGGCGAAAGCCGAAATCTGTATCTCTACGAAGACGCGATTTCCTTGACTCATGTCGTGCAACAGCAGGATGGGCAACGCGTACTGCTGAGCGATTTGCAGCGTATGGATGCTTCCAGCGATCCAAGCGCGGCAGAAATCCAGATGGATCAGGCACGACTTGCATTACTGCTCCATCAGGAACCGCGCAGTGTTTTGTTTCTGGGACTGGGTACCGGCATCTCGGCGGCTGGATCGATGCCTTTCCCGGGAATAATCCGCAGCGCAGTGGAGTTGTCACAAGGAGCGATCTATTCCGCGAAACACTGGTTTTCCCCCGTCAATGGCAACATCACGGAACAGATGCAGATTCAACGCGACGATGCGAGGCATTATCTGGGCACGACACAACGCCGCTACGACGTCATCGTGGGAGACCTGTTCCACCCCGATATGGCCGGAATGGGCTCGTTGCTGTCCGTGCAACAATTTCAGCGGGCCAGAGATCACCTGAATCCGGAAGGCATTTTTGTGCAATGGCTGGCACTTAACCAGTTCGACATCCAATCGCTGAATGCGGTTTTTCGCAGTTTCAAGCAGGTATTCCCGGATGCGCAATTATTCATGGACGGGATGCATCTGGCGCTGGTCGGCCCCAAGGATGGATTCGCAGGCGCCGCCGCCATGTTAAGAAACCTGAACCGGATGACGCCGGAAGCGCAGCAACAGGCAACAGGGGGCGAGGGCGTCTGGACATGGCTGGGTCGATATTGGGGGCCGATTCCTGAGACCAGCGGCCCCGTCCAGGACGAATGGGAGCCGTATATCGAATTCAAGTTGCCACGGGCGCGATACGATGGCGATGTCAATTTGTCATCGTTGATCTACTGGTTATTGCAGCGTCATTCCACTCCGGAAGAGGCGATGAAAATTCTGGGGGTGAGCGGGCGCGATAAAAGCCAATTCGGACGTGCATATGTCGCTACCGAATTCACGGTGCGGGCATGGGCCGCATCCATTCAGGAGGAGGCCGCAAAATCGGCCAATCTGATATGGCTGGCCTATCAGGCCAATCCGCAGGATCACTGGATTGCCAATGCGCTAGCTGATAGCATGATGCAGTCGATCTCCCTGGCAAGCAAGCAGGGTTTGAGCGAGAGGGACGCATTGCTGCGTATCCTGAAAGTTTACCCGAATCATGTGGCTGCGCTGCGCGCACTCTGGCATCTGGAGACAGCAGAGGGTAATGTGCAGGCGGCTGAGCAATATCGCTTACGTCTCCGCGCCATATCGCCCATGGATGCGGAAGTAAGAACCGCCTCGACGCAATAACGAGCGCAGCAGAAAAGGTACTCATGTCCTCCGGAACCAACAAAACGCTTTCTGGCATCCCGATCAAGGTTGTTGATACAGGAACCAGGAAAGATGTGCCCAATTACCGCTGGAAAAGACGCACTGTCCAGATCGTCATATTGATCTTGCTGGTGCTTATTCCGGTGACAGGTTTGTTCCGTATCGATCCGGAAAATGGCGCCTTGGTGGTATTGGGTTGGCAGATTTGGTTTTCCGATTTCTTCCTGATATCCGGCTTGTGGATCGTTTTGGCAAGTGCGCTGGTTGCCCTGTATTCGCTTGCGGGTACCGTATTTTGCGGCTGGGCATGCCCGCAGAATTCGATGGCGGAATGGGCGAATCATATGACGCATAAGCTCCTCGGCAAACGGGCTGAGGTAAGTCTTACCGGGGAAGCGCCCAAGGTGGCAGCTGCCAAGAACAAGGCGCTGAACTGGTCATTGCTGGGGCTCTCATTCCTGGTGGCGGCAATGTTCTTTGCATTGCTGCCGCTGTTGTATTTCTATCCGCCAGACGTGGTCTGGTCCTTCCTGATATTCAGGGAAGACAAGAGGCTGGCCGGTTCTTTATATTGGATATATACGGTATGGGTGATGATCATTCTGCTGGATATTTCGGTGTTGCGGCACTTCTGGTGCCGCTTCGCATGCGTATACAAAGTCTGGCAGCATTCGTTCAAGACACGGGAGACTCTGCATGTCGCTTACGATGCCAGCCGGGCAGACGAGTGCGAGAAATGCAATTATTGCGTGACGACCTGTTTCATCGAGCTGGATCCCCGCAAGACTGAAATTTACGATAGCTGCATTAATTGCGGCGATTGCATCGATGCCTGCAATCGACTCCACGCGAAGAAAAATGAAGTTGGATTGCTGAGATTCGAACTGGGGCAGCGCGCAACGAGCAGGAACATCCAGCGTCTGCGCGATAACACCATGTTGCTGTTATCCAGATTCCGCTGGACCACCCCATTTGCGCTCTTGGGCAGCATAATGCTGGCATGGGGAATCTGGTCTTATGAGCCGTATCATATCGCTGTAGGTTATCTGGAAACAGCCAAAAACCATTCGACACGAGATTATCGCATCGAGATCTCCAGCAAGCGATATCGTCCGGCTGAGCTGAACGTGGAGGTCGAGGGGCTGCAACATGACGATTACACATTGAGCGACCTCAAAATAAACATGAAATCGGTCGGGCGGACTTCGGTGGTCCTGACCATGTCGCCCAACCTGAAGCATGGCTTGCACCCGTTCGCGGTCGTGGTCAGATCGAATGACGGATGGGTTGGCCGTTTTAATCTTCAACACTTTGTCGAATAGGAGTAAGTGTGATGGATCAATCAGACAAGAAAACAGCAACTTCCACAGAAGAGACGCGCTGGGGTGAGCCGCGCGCAGACAATTTCGGATATGCCTCGGATAAGGAGCGCCTGGAAAAACGCGGCATGGAAGACTGGGAACTGGTGGAAAAAATTCCCGAATCGCAGCAGAAAGTGCCTTACTGGTTCATGTCGGTCGTGGTGATCGTGCTACTGGTCGGCGTGGGTCTGAGTTTCCCATTCTGGGGGTTGCGCCCGGGCGTGGTGGTGAAATGGACCGACTGGGTAACGGAGCCGGGCTTTCTCGGTTCTCTGGTGTACATCACGGTTGCAGCGGTATTCGTGTATTACATGGTCAATCTATATGGTTCATCTGCTGCCGGAAGACTGGACAGCGACAAAGAGAAGCAGGATGCATCAAAGAATGAGACGGAAAAGAAGGTAAACGAGTGACTTGTCCTATTTTCATCCATGTTACTCGATGGTTCCTGCCCGCTTTTCTGGCGCTGCTGTCAGCCAATCTGGTAGCCTGCAGCGACGAAAGCCAGCAAATACCGATCGCTACGCAGCATTGGAATGATATCGATGTGCGCATCGAGACCCATCCCAATCCTCCGCAAGCCGGGATGTCCGAGATCGTCGTGATCGCAACCGGGCCGCGAGGCCGGCCGGTACAGGATTTGCTGGTTTCCTTGCGCGTAACGCAAGATGTACCTTGGGTACAAGCCATTCAGGACGGGCTCATCGGGGTGTACCGACGGGCAATTGATCTCGGCGATAGCGATACGGCCAAACTGCAGGTACGGTTACAACATGGCGCGGACGAGCAAACCCTGCTTTTCCCGCTTAAGCTGGCAGGAAGCTAGTACAGCATACTGCCAAGACTACTTTGGCTCCGACTTGAAAGTCAGAATCACGTTGGCCAGATAAGTGCAAAAACCCACTGCCATCGTAGTTCCTGAAATCGCCATGACGGGACCGTAAAAGCGGTGCACAGCAGACATGGCAGCCGGGTTGCTGATCAGTATGCCTTCCCAAATGCCGAATACCATCTGGATAATGTAAAAGCTGTATACGCCTATGCTTACCCACCAGAATGTATGCTGAACCAGTTTGATTGAATAAATTGCCTTACCGGTGAAGATCGGCAGTAAATAATAGGTCACGCACATTGCCAGTAGCACCACGCCGCCCACCAGATTCATATGAGCGTGAGCCAGCGGGTCTATCATGTGTCCTGGCCCGCCATATGGGCTGCCAATCGAATCCAGCCAGGCGCGAACGGGCGGCATGACCTGAAACATTCCGTGAATGGTGCCAATAAAAAATGACAGGGCGGAAAGAAGCAGGAATTTCAAAAGGTGGCGATGCAGAACGTTTGTGGTCATCTTGGGAAGCTCAAATTATTTACGGGCCTCTGACGACGTAGATCTGAATGATTAGGTGTCTGACCGCGAGTTAAAATGAAACATCAGAAAATATCTGGAATAGCCAGAATTTTCTGATGTTGTTTGAATGGCAAGCTGGTGACTTTTACTTCTCGATGATGCGTTCGATGCCCATGCTGCCGAGCGACATTGCAACCACAACACCCAAACCAAAAATCACGACTGGCACCAACAGTTCAACTGGCATGCTATATCCTCCCCTTTTATAAAAATACCACCCTCCAAGGAAGCCAATACAAAGCCCTTCCTTTTCATTGCCCAGTCTATCGGAATCCGCTACCTCATGCAACTTTCAGGCGGGGTATTTGAAGGCTTATTGCCGACCATTTTGGACGGAAATGTGATCGGTTTTTTTTGCTGTTGCTGTCAAGTTGGCCGCTGGGATTGCTATGGTTTCTGGATGCGACGACGCTTAATGACGTCCCATACCATATAAGCAATGCCGCATGCGACCACAAGGCAAACCAGCGTAATGAGCTGGGACTCGGCGTCGGCGCTGACCAATCCGCCAACAAGCATATGAACCGCATATCCGGTTATGAATAGACCGGATATCGCGGCGATAACGAAAATAAATATCTCGACTATCATATTTTCTTTTCCTGCACGTTGGGAGGGGAGGGAGTTTTGATAACCTGAAGAATCACTCCGCCGGATCGCAGCGCGACCGTTTCAACATTCCCTGTCTCCATGGTGGCAAGATTGCGAGAAAGTGAACTGTTAGCCGGGTTGCGTGGATCGAATATCAAATAATCTATACCCCGCAACATGGCGAGCAACGCTGCACTGTCCTGTGCGGCAGGGGGTAAGGGGAGCGCATCACATCGACAGGCCAGCATGGTGAGTCCGGGCCACTGGCTGGCTACACGAATAGGCTTCTTGGCGGGGGAGTTCTGCTCGGGCTCTTCATTCAAGAACAAGCCGCTATCTTCCGCGAGCGTCTTGATCAAGCTGTCTCTGGGAGAAAGAGAGCCCGCCAGTACCAGCTCATAGCGAGCTTTATTGACCACCATGAAGGTGGTGGACAGAACGAAGATGGAAATCAGGGCTATTCCTCGTTGTTCCCAGAATCCGCTGCTGGAATTCAGGGGGCGGCGAAGCAGCAAAGGTAGACCCCAATATAACAGGATTGCCAACGCGGCAATGCCAAATGCTGCATCGCCTACCAGCAAGCCGATCACGATGGCAAACAGAAGTGTGCGACCTAAGAAATCGGCCCATAGCTGATTTGCCTGCCTCAAAATTACCAGCAGCAGCACGATAAGCATCGCGATTCCGACAAGCCAGTGGAATGCGCCGAATTCCTCGCCGTCGGCAGGTCCAAGCACTATGCCGGATAAGCTGCGGATGGGATTGGAGAGCCATTGAATGTGGGCCCAGCCTGGCACTAGTGCGAAGGCCATCAAAATGGCAATTGTGATCCCGACAAAGAAATAGTTGCGATGATTCAGATTCAGCGGATTCTTATACCAGGTCCAAAGTAAGGCAAGCGGATAGGCAAGACCGACAGGGTGAAGGGTGATGGAGGCCAGGCATAAGAAGATTTGAGCAAAATACATTCCCCCAAACGCCAGTTTTGATTCTCGGTATATTGAGTCTGTCCAGGCGCCAAGCGAGAATATGAGCAGCAAATAAACTCCCACTGAAATAGTATCGATTTGTTCCAGTACCAGAGGCGAGATCAGTAACAAACCTGTTGCCAGCAACGCCCCTTCAGCGTCTCCGCTGCGATATCGCCAAGCGTGAAGAGCCCAGGCGGCAACAGACATTATTAAAAGGGTCATCACTTTGGCGGCGACTATATTGCCGGTCCACAAGATGCCGACAGGCACCAGAAACAACGCGCGGGAATCGGGAAATCCTAAGGTCACGATGGGGCTGACGACGTTGTCTGACACAGACCATACCAGCAGCAAAGCTCTGGCCGCACCCTCATCAATCCCATAGGGAATCTTATGCAGCAGCAGCAAGCTTAGGCCCCCCCAAATCAGAAGGGCAAAATAGCCCCAGTATCGATTGGGGACGCGCGATAACAGGTTGTTCATTTTGGAGTAAACCTTCAGGGATATGAAATAAGTTAAGAAATCAGTAGGTCAGCAACTTGTTGCATGTCTATCAATATAATGGTCTAAAAAAACAGAACGGAGATTCGCCGTAAATTTCCTGTTTGGTATTGATGGTGCGACGCAACATAGCTCGATCATGTGGCCGGCAGCGCATGTCGATATGGAAACGTCAATCCAAAACGATATCAGCGATAAATAATAGCAGAAAGCCATTGCTGACTAATTGCCAAGTCTGAGTTTTCGCACTGGTTCCGGTCGGCGCCGCAATTGACAACTCACAACCAGGTCAATAGTGTGAAAGTGCATCAAAATTGAAACCAATAATCATCAATCTTCGGCAATTGTCGTTATAACATATGTTGCGAGGTGACCAGCATGAATCAAAAGAGAGATGCGGATGCGTTAAGGGAAAGTCAGCAGGCGAAGCTGAAAGACTTGCAATTGCAACAGACAAAGCTGAAAGTGCTCCAGGCTGAATTGGAAAGAATCAATACAAAAATCAAGAACAATGAAAAACTTTCGCAGGATGACACAAAATTCCTGGGCGATCTGGGCTGGCTTGCTGCCTTATCAGTCACGATTGCCAGTATCGCTTCCGGTCTTTGAGCCGGGAGCGGGCAAATGAAAGGTCGGGAACCCGATTGGGGCAGTCTTCGATAAACAATCAAGGCAGTACGCTGCTGGTTTTGATTGTTTGCCAAAAAGCACAACGATGCCGGCGAATTGCAGTACATGAGTAGTTTGTTGCCTTCGCATATTGCCTTTACAATGAACATACGTTGTTATTGTCGCCGCTGAGCGGTGTTATGTGGAGCGTGGCGCATGAGTCGCTTACTGTTTTTGCTGGCTGTCATTATCGTGGTCTATTTGCTGTTGAAGTCATTTCGTGGGCAAGTGCCGAAGCAGCCATCCAAAAATGACACATCCGCAGAGGCGGAGGAAATGGTTCGTTGCGCACAGTGCGGTGTGCACCTACCCAAGAGCGAAAGCATCCTGGCGGGTGGAAATTTCTATTGCAGTGATGCACACCGCCGCGCGCACGGCCCAAAGTAATTCCGATGCGGGATAGCCAGTCCCTGACCGGTATCTTTCCTGCCTTGCAAATGGCAGCACCGCTGTCGCAAGAAAATCAGTGGCGTTCCATCAGTTTGTTCAATCTATACCGCATGGTGTTGGGCGGGCTGATGTTGCTGGTCCCGACATTGTTCGGCGATATGTTCTCGCTGAACATCCACAACCAGGCGTTGTTCTTCTGGGTTGCGGCAGCCTATACCTTGCTGGTGATGGCTTCGGTGATGGCGGTCGGATTGCGCAGGCCTCGCTCAACCCTGCAATTGGCATTTCAGGTCTGCACGGACATCGCCGCGATCGCGTCCCTGACATATTTTGGCGGCGGAGTGCAGAGCAATCTCGGCATGTTGCTGCTGGTGTCGCTGGCGTTGGCGGGCATGATTGCGCGTGGTCGGATCACCCTGCTGTTTGCTGCGCTGGCAAGTATAGCGATGCTGCTGCAGCATGGATATTCCGTGTTGACCCAGGATGCTTCGGTCGCGATGTTCCTCCAGGTCGGCATCCTGAGTACCTCCTATTTTGCCGTGGCATGGTTGGCGCATACCCTGTCAAAATATGCGGTCGCCAGCGAAAAGCTGGCCTTCCGGCGGGGCGTGGATTTGTCCAATATGGCCGAAGCCAACCGCTTGATGATCCAGGACATGCCGGATGGTGTGCTGGTGGTGGATGAGCGTGGCTTGGTAAGGCAATCGAACCCGGGGGCGGAAAGAATGCTGGGCTATGCATTTTCTCTCGACGAGAGGGTGCATTTGGCCGATTGTTCACCTGTGCTGGATGCGATGTTTGCGGCGTGGCGCCAAAACAAGGCACTTGGGCACGAAACATTGCGGCTGCCTGGCACCAATCACCCGGTGCGTGTTCGTTTCCTGCCGGTGCAGCGGGAAGGCTTCTGGGGGGCAGTGGTCGTGCTGGAGGACATGCAGCGAATCCAGGAGCAGGCGCAGCAGGTGAAGCTTGCCGCACTCGGCAGGCTGACCGCGAACATTGCGCATGAGGTGCGGAATCCGCTGTCTTCGATCAGCTATGCGACTGAGTTGCTGAAAGAGCAGAAGCATGATTCTGCGCAAGCGCGGCTATTCCAGATCATTCTTGATAATACGACGCGTCTGAATCGCATCGTGCAGGACGTGATGCAAGTTAACCGGCGCGACCGGTTGCAGGCGGAGCGGCTCAATCTATCGGTGCTGATGGAAGAACTCATCGTGAACATCAGCCAGGTTGAGCAGGTGCCCCGCACTGTGTTTGACCTGCGCGTAACGCCGGATTGCTCGGCGCGCTTTGATCGCGGCCATTTTGAGCAGGTGTTATGGAACCTGTGCCGTAATGCCTTGCGTTATAGTCAGCGACAGACGGGCAGCATACGTTTGCGGGCCTTTAGTGCCGAAGATGGCAGGACGGTGCTGGAAGTCTCTGATGATGGTCCCGGAGTGAGTGCCGATGCCGCACAGAAATTGTTTGAGCCGTTTTTTACGACCGATGCCAAGGGAACTGGCCTGGGGCTGTATATTGCTCGCGAACTTTGCGAAGCGAACGGTGCGATGATCGAATACAGGCGAGCGCCTGACGGTGGGGCGTGTTTCCGTATCGTTTTTGGAAGCGGAAATGAGATATGAAAAATGAGAGTAAAGTTAATCCGCGGGTTCTTGTGGTGGACGATGAGGCGGATATATTGGAATTGCTGGAACTGGCCCTAAACCGTATGGGGCTGGATGTGGCGAGGGCGAGTAATGTGAAGCAGGCCAGGCAGCTTCTGGAGGCGGAAACATTCGATTTGTGCCTGACGGATATGCGTATTCCGGATGGTGACGGGCTGGATGTGGTGCGCCATATCAGCGAGCGCGGCCTGGATGTTCCGGTGGCCGTGATTACCGCACATGGCAATCTGGAGAACGCTGTGGCGGCGCTCAAAGCGGGGGCGTTTGACTATCTGTCCAAACCGGTGGCTCTGGATCAATTGCGCACACTGGTTGCTTCCGCGCTCAAATTGCCTGCTGCCAATGCAAGAACGAAGGCGGGCGAGCGTACATTGTCCGGCACTTCGCCTGCCATGGCGCAGGTGCGCGAATTGATTGGGCGGGTGGCACGCAGTCAGGCGCCCGTGCACATCAGCGGTGAGTCGGGCAGTGGAAAAGAGTTGGCCGCACGCCTGATTGTGGAAAAAAGCGCGCGTAGCGAGCAGGAGTTTGTTGCAGTCAACTGTGGTGCGATCCCGGAAAATTTGATGGAAAGCGAATTCTTCGGTTACCGCAAAGGCGCATTCACCGGTGCGGACAAGGATAAGGAGGGATTTTTCCAGACAGCGAATCATGGAACCCTGTTGCTGGATGAGGTGGCTGACCTGCCGATGGCAATGCAGGTCAAATTGTTGCGGGCCATCCAGGAAAAGAAGGTTCGTCGTGTGGGCGCGACCCAGGAGGAATCAGTGGATGTGCGTATTCTGAGCGCGACCCATCGTGATTTGGCGAAATGCGTGCAACAGGGCACATTCAGGCAGGACCTTTATTACCGGTTGAACGTCATTTCTATCCATATGCCGTCGTTGCGGGAAATGCGCGAGGATATACCGCACATCGCGAATCAGATTCTGGAACGTTTGCGCGGAGATGCTTCGACCAGTTTCTCGCCGCAGGCCTTGGAGGCGCTGATGCGGTATGACTTTCCCGGCAACGTGCGGGAGATGGAGAATATTATTGAGCGTTCACTGGCGCTGTGTCAGGGGGGAATAATCATGCCTGCCGATTTGCAGCTGATGCCGATGTCGGCAGTCCAAGCTGAAGAGACGGGAGGAGCAAATGGAAAGTATCCGCTTACTGACTATCTTGACCGAATTGAACGTGAGGCGATACTGGAGGCTCTGCATCAGACCCATTTCAACCGTACCGCCGCTGCCAAGATTCTGGGGGTAACGTTCCGAGCCTTGCGCTATCGCATGGAGCGCTTATCAATCACCGACAAGGATAACGCCGCTTGAAGCCGGATGCTCTGGGGTGGCTGAGTGGGGTGCGGCATGTGGTTTCGCCCAATCATGACGGTCGGCCGCCAGGTATATGTATCGATTTGCTGGTCATTCATAGCATCAGCCTGCCGCCAAATGAGTACGGAGGGCATGCGATCGAACGCTTTTTTACCAATTCGCTGGATCATGCGGAGCACCCGTTTTTCGAGCAGATCAAAGAGCTGCGGGTGTCATCTCATTTCCTGGTGCGACGAAACGGTCAGGTGGTGCAGTTCGTTCCCTGCGGCAAGCGAGCCTGGCATGCCGGGGTATCCCATTGGCGCGATCGCAATCGTTGCAACGACTTTTCTATCGGAATCGAACTCGAGGGCAGCGATTTCGAGCCATATGCCGAAATTCAGTATGCTGCGCTCGTGCGTTTGACGAGACGGCTTAAGCGGATATATCCGATTGCCGATATCGTCGGACATGCCGACATCGCGCCGGGGCGCAAAACGGACCCGGGGCCTTTTTTTGACTGGAATGGATATTTCGCCCGACTGAAATAACACACGATTCCAAGCCGTCTACGCAAAGAAAAAGTGAAAAAGATATAGGCCAAAATTCTTCTTGCATAAATCCAGTGATGCACTAGAATTAGTTCCAATTCACAGGGTGTACCACTAGATGTAGTGGTTTTTGATTTTTCAGTCGTGTTGGCTTGAATGCTGATCCGGCTCAAGCAATTAAAGGGGAGTTGTATGTTGCTTGCTTCTGAAAGTGTTTCTTCATCTGTTACATCCATGCTCGTGCATCAAGATTCCGAATCTGTCGCATCCTCCAGCAGTCTGCAATTAGATCAATATAAAGTGATTCGTCGCAATGGTTCGGTTGTTGCGTTCGAACCCGCAAAAATCTCTATTGCCATGACTAAGGCTTTCATTGCGGTGAACGGCGGGCAAGGCGCAGCATCGGCGCGGGTGCGCGAGCTGGTTGAGCAACTGACGGTGAATGTGGTGAATGCGCTGGTTCGGCGCCAGCCGCATGGGGGAACCTTGCATATAGAGGATATCCAGGATCAGGTCGAATTGTCCCTGATGCGCTCCGGAGAGCACGATGTGGCGCGCTCATATGTGCTTTACCGAGAGCAACGGACGCGCGAGCGCGGCAAAGCCAAGAAGGAAGCCGAAACGGCGCCTGTGTTGAACGTGAAGGACGGCGAAACAATTCGTCCGCTGGATGTGGCGCAACTGGTGGCGCAAATCCAGTCTGCCTGCGTCGGGTTGGGGGATGCTGTCGATGCCGAGAAGATTCTGAAGCTGACATTGAAAGACTTGTACGATGGCGTCGCCATCGAAGAGGTGCGCAAGTGCGCCATCCTTTCTGCGCGTACGTTGATTGAGCAGGATCCCGCATACAGTTATGTCACGGCGCGCTTGTTGCTGGATAACATTTTTTGCGAGATTCTCGGGGAGGAGATTGCGCAAGCTGATATGGCTGCGCGATATGTGGAATATTTCCCGAAATTCATCAAACGAGGCATTGAAGCTGAGCTGCTGAACGAAGAATTGGCTCATTTTGATCTGGATCGTCTTGGCAGGGCGCTTGATGCTTCGCGCGATCTGCAATTTAATTATCTCGGGTTGCAGACATTATATGACCGCTATTTCCTCCACGTGGATGGCAAGCGGATCGAGTTGCCACAGGCGTTCTTCATGCGCGTGGCGATGGGGTTGAGCCTGAATGAGATCAATCGCGAAGAGCGTGCCATCGAGTTCTATCGCCTGTTGTCCAGCTTCGATTTCATGAGCTCGACGCCGACGCTGTTCAACTCGGGCACCCGCCGCTCGCAGTTGTCTTCCTGCTACCTGACTACGGTGGCAGACGATCTTGATGGTATCTATGAGGCGCTGAAAGAGAATGCCCTGCTGTCCAAGTTTGCGGGTGGCCTCGGTAACGACTGGACCAATGTGCGTGCGCTGGGCAGCCATATCAAGGGTACCAATGGCAAATCGCAAGGTGTGGTGCCCTTTCTGAAAGTGGTGAACGATACCGCCGTAGCGGTGAATCAGGGGGGCAAGCGCAAGGGGGCGGTGTGCGCCTATCTGGAGACGTGGCACCTCGATATTGAAGAATTCCTGGAATTGCGCAAGAACACCGGCGATGACCGCCGTCGTACGCATGACATGAATACCTCGAACTGGATTCCCGACCTGTTCATGAAGCGTGTGATGGAAGGTGGCGAATGGACACTGTTTTCGCCCTCGACTTGTCCGGATCTGCATGACAAGTTCGGTGCTGAATTCGAAAAGGCCTATCTTGGTTATGAGGCCAAAGTCGCCAACGGCGAACTGAAGCTGTTCAAGAAAGTGCCAGCGCAATCGCTCTGGCGCAAGATGCTGACCATGCTGTTCGAGACCGGCCATCCCTGGATCACTTTCAAGGATCCTTGCAATATCCGCAGTCCCCAGCAGCATGTGGGCGTGGTGCACAGTTCCAACCTGTGCACCGAGATCACGCTGAATACATCCGATAGCGAGATCGCCGTATGTAACCTCGGATCGGTCAATCTGGCAGCGCACCTGTTCCCCAAGGGGCATGCCAAAGCAGGGCGGGTCGATCATGACAAGCTGAAGCGTACCGTGAGCACGGCCATGCGCATGCTGGATAACGTGGTCGATATCAACTACTACGCAGTCGCCAAGGCGCGCAACTCCAATCTCAAGCATCGTCCCGTCGGTCTGGGCATCATGGGCTTTCAGGATTGCCTGCATGAATTGCGCATCCCCTATTCGTCCGAGGCAGCGGTTGAATTTGCCGATCGCTCCATGGAGGCGGTCTGCTACTACGCTTATTGGGCATCGACCGAACTGGCAGAAGAGCGGGGCCGCTATGCTACCTATCGTGGCAGCCTGTGGGACCGCGGCATATTGCCGCAGGACAGTCTGAGCCTGCTGCGTGAGCAGCGCGGCGGTTTTGTTGAGGTGGACATGTCGTCCAGCATGGATTGGGATGCGCTACGTTCCCGTATCCAGCAGTACGGCATGCGCAATTCCAACTGTGTGGCCATCGCGCCGACGGCTACCATCTCGAACATCATCGGCGTTTCTGCGTGTATCGAGCCGACATACCAGAACATCTTTGTGAAATCGAACCTCTCCGGTGAGTTCACCGTCATCAACGATCACCTGGTGAGCGACTTGAAGGCACTGGGATTGTGGGATGAGGTGATGATTGCCGATCTTAAGTATTTCGATGGTAGCTTGTCGAAAATTGACCGCATTCCGGCAGAGCTGCGCGAGTTGTATGCGACCGCATTCGAAGTCGAGCCGAAATGGTTGATCGAAGCGGCTTCGCGTCGCCAGAAATGGATAGACCAGGCACAATCGCTCAATATCTACATGTCGGGCGTGTCGGGTCGCAAGCTCGATGAAACATATAAGCTGGCATGGGTGCGCGGTTTGAAGACAACATACTACTTGCGTGCCTTGGGGGCGACCTCGGCGGAGAAGTCTACCTCGCGTGCGGGAACTTTGAATGCGGTATCGAATGTCGCCGATGGTGAAGTGTCCGCTGCGCCGGTGGTAGAAGAAGCTAAATTCTGCTCGATCGACAACCCCGAATGCGAGGCTTGCCAGTAGGGTGTTGACGCGAGGAGTCTGCAAAATGGCCCTTGGTCTGTTTTGTCGCAGTCTTGCCATCTGCCAATGAGAATAATTTGTTCGTCGCTCAATGTGTCGAACGTCAAGTGGTAAAGGAAAGCAATATGCTGAATTTTGAAGATGAGATGACGCCAGCGGCGGTCCAGCCTGGAGTGCGTATGGCGGCGATGGGTGTCGGCGTTGCCGGAGATGATAAGGGGGAGCATGCATATACGATCGCTTCCACCTCCACTGGGCGTATCCGTGTGGAAGACAAGCGGATCATCAATAGCAGTGCCGATGTGAATCAGCTGGTACCGTTCAAATACAAGTGGGCATGGGAAAAGTACCTTGCGGGTTGCGCAAACCATTGGATGCCGCAAGAGGTCAATATGTCGGCCGACATCGCATTGTGGAAGAACCCCAATGGGCTGACCGAAGACGAACGGCGCCTGGTCAAGCGCAATCTGGGTTTCTTTACCACAGCCGATAGCTTGGCTGCGAATAATATCGCCTTGGGTACTTATCGCCATATTACCAATCCCGAGTGCCGCCAGTTCTTGCTGCGCCAGGCATTCGAGGAGGCGATCCACACGCACGCTTACCAATACATTGTGGAAAGCCTGGGTTTGGACGAGGGGGAAGTCTTCAACATGTACCATGAGGTGTCGAGCATTCGTGACAAGGATGAGTTCTTGCTTCCCTTTATCGATGTGTTGACGAATCCTGATTTCAAGACCGGGACGCCGGAGAATGACCAGAAATTGCTGCGCAGCCTGATTGTGTTCGCATGCATCATGGAAGGATTGTTTTTCTATGTTGGCTTCGTGCAGATACTGGCGCTGGGGCGGCAGAACAAGATGACCGGCGCCGCCGAGCAGTACCAGTACATCCTGAGGGACGAGTCCATGCACCTGAACTTTGGCGTGGATGTGATCAACCAGATCAAGCTGGAGAACCCTCACCTGTGGACTCCAGCTTTCCGTGAGGAAGTGCGAGGCCTGATCCAGAAGGGAGTGGAGCTGGAGTACCGTTATGCTGAAGATACCATGCCCCGCGGTGTGCTCGGGCTGAATGCAGGCATGTTCAAGGAGTACCTGCGTTTCATTGCGAATCGTCGTTGTCAGCAAATTGGCATCGATGTTCTATATCCGGGGGCTACCAATCCGTTCCCTTGGATGGCAGAGATGATAGACCTGAAAAAAGAGAAGAATTTCTTTGAAACGCGGGTCACCGAATACCAGACGGGCGGGGCGTTATCCTGGGATTGATGTGCGGACACATGACCCCAATCCAAAATTCCCGCAGAAATAGCAGTAAATAGGATTGAATACGACGTGAACGGCCTGGCTGCATTAGCCAGGCCGTTTTTTCATTCGCATTTCCATAGATTGCTGTCCGGGAGGCTCGGTGCGGCAACTCGACATGGATTCAGCCCATCCACTGACATCGGGAAAAACAGGCGCGGCCCCATTATTGAGGTGCCGTTCTTATTCGGGCTCTGGTTCTTCAGCAGATGGGCAAGGCGTATGCATCGATGCGCAGAGAGTGTCGATTCGTATTGGCTAAAGCAGCCGGAGTTGGCCTGCATCTCCGGTGCTGGAGATTGCGAATAAGGCAGAAGGAAATGGATCCGACCAAATAGCGCTTCGTGCGATGCCAATTTTCATGCATGCCGGGATTCAGTGAAACGGTGATGATTCTCCAAGCAAAAAAATGCATAAACATCAAGAAAAATGTTGACAGCAACCATAATTCGGGTAAAGTTTCAACCGCTATATATAGTTAAAAAAACTTGAATAATTACTAACTGTAGTGAATGAAATGTCGGGGGAAATGCGCTTGCTCGATTACGATTTGCAAAGATTAGATAGTTTGCCAATGCAATTGGCGCCAAAGGGCGCAGCGAGTGGGTGTCAGTTTCTGTCTTGGATTTCGGCTTTCAAATTGGCTGGCTTGCCAACGCGGTATGTATATAAGTCGGCCAGCAGTCTTTGCGGCCACGTCTGACTATATGGGTTATAGCCAATTAGTGGATTACAGCGTCGAAAAGAACAATTGCGAACTTGGCAAGGGTGGACTTGTTCCCCCTGAGATATTGACAGAGGCTGCTTCGGCAGCCTTTGTTGCAAGGGCTCGGTCATGCCGCTCTGCGGTGTGCTGAGGGTGTAGTAGTTGTTAGTATTTTGTTAACTTTCATCACTCAAGGAGGTTGAAATGGTAGCAGCAAAGAAAGCTAAACCAGCAGCAAAAAAGGCGGCTGCAAAGAAGCCCGCAGCCAAGAAGGCAGCAGCAAAGAAACCCGCTGCTAAAAAGGCTGTAGCGAAGAAGCCGGCAGCGAAGAAGGCCGTTGCCAAGAAGCCCGCAGCCAAGAAGGCGGCAGCAAAGAAACCCGCTGCTAAAAAGGCTGTAGCGAAGAAGCCGGCAGCGAAGAAGGCCGTTGCCAAGAAGCCCGCAGCCAAGAAGGCAGCAGCCAAGAAACCCGCTGCCAAAAAGGCTGTAGCGAAGAAGCCGGCAGCGAAGAAGGCCGTTGCCAAGAAGCCCGCAGCCAAGAAGGCAGCAGCAAAGAAACCTGCTGCTAAAAAGGCTGTAGCAGTGGCTAAACCTGTTGCTGCTCCGGCTGCGACAACGTTGGCTCCATCTGCGCCAGCTCCTGTGCGTCCGGCTGCGACTTGGCCTTTCCCCACACCAGGCATCAGCAAGCCAAACTAATGTGGTGTGAGGCTGTGAAGGCAGCCCCGATCAGGCGGTACGATAGGGGCTGATTCACGGTTGTCGGGCAGCGAGCCGGGCAGGCTCTGTGTTATTTTTCGTACTGAAAGAGTACGCGGGGCATTGTCCCCTCTAGGAAACGTTCAGTCGTTTTGCTTGGCGTATCGTAGTTGGTCTGCGTAGTGCAAAGGCTCGCATCGCTATCTGACGACAAACTCGCAGTTTTTGCCATGTGATGAATGGAGGGCTTTTTGCTCTCTATGAATCCAGAGGCGTATCAAATATCCAAATATCTGGAGGGGCGGCTTCCCTCTGAAAGATCGAATTGTTCCTTGCCAACTGAGGCAATCTCGATAGAGCCCGGGGTGTGTGGCAATGCTACCAATCAGGCTTTTCTGGCAATCAGCATAACGTTGCGGAAAGGGGTGCCTTTATGCATTGCCAGCGGCTTAACCTCGAAACCGGTAGATCGTAATACATTTAGCCACTCTTCAAGCGTTCGGCAGTAGATTCGGTCAAGACGATGTCCGCGCAGGAAGAAGATCGTGCGGTCAACCCAGTTGCTATAGTAAAAAGGCAGGCCCCCGGCAGCATCTCCAACGCGGGTAATGAATGTGCCGCCTGATGGTAGTGCCATCCATATCCGTTTCAGAACCTTTTCCTGCTCTTCATAGCTGATGTAATGCAAGACATCAAGAATCACTGCAACATCTGCTTTTCCATAATCGGCTGAACGGATGTCGCCTTGAGCGAATTGAGCTTTGTTGCCGAGCGCGGCACGGGCCCGATCCACATCTTTTTGCATCAGCTCCAAACCCCAGAAATGGTTGATCTTTGGTGCGGGAGGCCAAAGTGGCGGCCAGTTTCCGTATTCGTGGAGCTTGCGTGCCTCAAGCAACCATGAGGCGAGCAAACCTTGGCCGCAACCGAGGTCGATCAGGCGTTCAGCATCCGGAATCAAGCCGTTTTCCAGCAGGCCAAAGAATGCTGGGTCGCCCTTCAGTTTGCCCTTGGCAAAGTTGAAGGCGAACTGCCCCGCTGAGCGATAGGGGCGGGCAGCATGGTCGAGCAGGGTGCGACGGAATTGAGCGCTCATGGGATGGCCGATTGTAAGGTCACTGAATGCAGGTTCGCCTCGGCAAGTCGATCCAGCAGGCGGGGAAGAACATCGAGAATGACCGGCTTTCCATCAGCGGAACGCGCCGCACTGCCGTCATGCAGCAGCAGGATGTCGCCGCCTTTGAGGCCTTGCGTCAAACGGTGCAGCACCATGTCCGCATCGTTCACCCGCGTATCGAATCCGCGCCTGCTCCAACTGCACAGCCGCAACCCACAATGTGCGAGCACGGGTTCCAGTCCGGGATTGCGCAGACCTGCCGTGGCCCGAAAGAAACGGGGGGCAGTTCCGCAGATGCTGCTTAAGGCCACCTGTGCACCATGCACTTCGCGGTGGATGCGCCACGGACCAAGCAAGGAGAAGTGCCAATGGTGCGAAAAACTGTGATTCTCGATGGCATGGCCGCGGCGCACGATCTCGCGGCACAGTTCGGGGTGTTGCAGGGCGAGCTTGCCGATGCAGAAAAAAGTTGCTTTAGCTTGATGCCGATCCAGGATGTCGAGGACAAGCGGAGTGACCTCCGGATCCGGTCCGTCGTCGATGGTGATTGCAACCTCTCCCCGCTCTGCAGCCGATGGCGGCAAGCAGGTGATGTTGGGGCCCAGCAAGGAACTGCGAGGGATCAGGCCGGTCACGGTAAGGAACATATGGTCGAGGAAAATAATGCCCAGAACCCATTTCCACCATGCAGATTGCAGCAATATGACAAAGAGCCCGCCAGCAAAAATAAATATCGAGATACGGATGGCTAGAGCAGGTTTCCAGTTATGGCAGGGAAAAAACATCATGGCATTCTGTTTTGGATTTTGGTGGGCATTATACAATGCTGATTTCATATAAATACTTGTCGAAGGGTGCCGTTGTGCTACTGCGTAAAACAATCATCGCTGTCTGTGCCATAACTCTGGTTGCCTGCGCCGCACCGCCACGGAAACCATCGACTGTACAGCGCGGCGATTACTCATATACCAAAGAGTACATCTCCTGGCTGATCAAGCAGCAGATGGATGATGCAGATGTGACAGGATTAAGCATCGCCCTGGTGGACGACCAGGATGTTGTATGGCAGCAGGGCTTCGGCTATGCGGACAAGCAGGCCGACATCCGGGCCACGCCGGACACGGTGTATCACTTGGGTTCGATCGCAAAGGTGTTTACCGCGACGGCGGCAATGCGGCTTGCCGAACAGGGCAAGCTGGACATAGACCGGCCGCTGCAGGAATACCTGCCCGAGTTTTCGATCAGGAGTCGCTTTGGCAATACCGCAGGAATTACGCCGCGCAACATCATGACGCACCATTCCGGATTGCCGTGCAACTGGCTGCATGGCATGAGCGAACGGCATCCCCGCCCATTTACCGAGGTGGTGACCGCAGTACAAAACGAGTACGTGGCCTATCCGCCCGACTATGTATTTGCGTACTCGAATCTGGGGGTGACACTGCTTGGTGCCGCGATCGGCAGGGTAAGCGGGCAGGATTACACCACCTATATGGATACGCAACTGTTGCGGCCGCTCGAAATGACCCACTCCGAGTTTGCTCCTCGCATCCCTGGCAAGAGCTACGACAAAGGCAGGGAAGTTGAAGCCATACCGCTGCGCGATCTGCCTTCCGGCGGGCTGAATTCGAGCGCGAGCGACATCGCGCATTTCATGCAGATGATATTCGCGGATGGAAGTTATCACGGCCACCGGATTGTCAGCCCAGCGTCATTGCACGAAATGTTCAGGGTGCAGAACGCGGAAGTGCCATTGGATTTCGACTTCAAGATGGGGCTTGGATGGATGCTCAGTGGCGTGGACGTTCCACGTGCCGGCCTGGTGGCCAGTCATGGCGGCACCACGCTCAACTACCATACGCTGATGGTGGTGCTGCCGGAAAGCAAGCTTGGGGTGGTGGTACTGTCCAACTCGACCACGGCACAGGGCATTGTCGGCAAGATCGCCACCGAGACGCTACAACTGGCGCTGGAAGCCAAACGCGGGATATCCCCGCCGGTGGCGGTCGTCAGGGAAGCGAAGAGCGTTCCGCTGACCGCAGACGATGTTCGTGCTTATGAAGGCTACTTCGATACATTGATTGGTCTGGTCAAGGTCAGCGGCAAATCGGGCGACTTGGTGGCCGAAGTCATGGGGCAGAAACTGGAGTTGCTGCCGCGGGAAGGGGAGCAGTTTGGCGCCCGCTTCAAGTTGTTCGGTTTCATCCCGATCAAGATCGCCATGCTGGAAGAGCTGAACCTGTCGCTGCACCGGATCGATGGGCATGATGCGCTGGCATTGAAGAGCAACGATCAGACCATGCTCATCGGCGAGAAGATCGTGCCGGTCGAGATCCCGCAGCCTGTGCTCGAATATGTCGGAGAATACGAAATTGTGAACAAACACGACGGCCCCATGCCGCAATCGGTCCGCATCCTGCATGAGGACGGATTGCTGATTGGTGCCTTCACGTTTGCCGAAAAGCCAGGTTTCGTGTTCCGTGCCGCGCTAAAACCGGTTGCCGAGAATGAGTTGGTGCTGGAAGGATTGGGTCCGGGAAAGGGCGAAACCTTGCACTTGAAGAAAGTCGGCAATGAGATGCACATAGATTTTTCCGGATTCGAGCTGCGCAAAATATCTTCCAATCAGGGTTGAAATGCGCCTGCCTGCAAACGCAGTCTACGATGTCGCACCCATCGATCAAACCGGGCGCATCCTGTTGCTAATGTTGCCGGGGGCGAAGCATGCGCCGCGACATCTGGTCGAGAACGGGTTCATTCGCGCCCTGCGCGAGCGCAAGCTCGCCGTCGACGTGCTTGCGCTGGATGCGCACGCCGATCTGTATCTGGATGGCGAGCAGATCGAGCGCATGTTGCACGACACATTGAATGAGGCGCGCGCGCAGGGCTATTCCCGCATCTGGGTGCTGGGCATATCGCTGGGCGGAACGGGCGCAATGCTGTGTGCTGTCCGGCGTACAGCAGAGATAGAAGGTGTATTCCTGTTGGCTCCCTTCCTGGGGACACGCGGGATTATTGCAGAGGTGTCCGCAGCGGGTGGGCTAGGACACTGGCAAGCTGGCGAAATGGCCAGCCGGGATCGCGAACGGGCATTGCTGGCCCAGCTTCAGAATAGCCTGCTACACAATATGGCGGAGTTTCCGCCAATCTATCTCGGATACGGCAGTTCAGACCATTATCGCGGGGCAAGCGACTTGCTGGCAAAGCATCTGCCCGCGTGTCGGGTGGCAGTGATGCACGGGGGGCACGACTGGAAGACATGGATGGGGCTGTGGTGCATTTTGCTGGATAAAAGGCCGTTTTCCAACGCTGCAAGCAGTTCAGATTAAGCTTTCGCCGAGCTCGACTTAGGAGTAGTCTGCCGCAGGATAGTCGCAGCCAGGGGGTTCCGGCATGACCCGATATTCCGTTGAGCGTTTCAGAGCAGCCGTATTTCATATGTACCTGCGCGTGGCAGTGGCTGTTACTTTTCCCCTTTCCATTCTGTATTTCCTGTTTGTGGCAACACCTGACAGAGGTGCGGTGCCGTTTGTCTTTGCGCTGTTTGCCATGTGGCTGAAATGGCGAACTCGGCATGACAGCGAAGAATCCTTGCGTTACGCGGGCTGTTTTGTGCTGACGCTCATGTGCTTGATGCTTTATGGTGCATATGTCAGCAATGAAAAGCTGCATCAGGAAGTCTGGATGATGATATTCCCGATTGCATTCGCGCCCATCGTGGCGGAGCGCGAGCGTATTACCTGGATCGCAGTGGGAGCGCTGAGCCTGTTTGCAGTGTCGATGCTGCGTCTGGAGCCGCTCACTTTGATATCTGCCTTTGTGTTCCTGAGCGCATACCTGACGCTAGGTCTGATCACCATGATGCTGGTGCGGCACAACGAGCAGAACATCGAGCGCCTGGCGCACCTGACGATCACCGATCCGCTCACCAAAACCTATAACCGCGGCTACCTGAAAGAGGTAATGGCGAGCGAGATCAACCGCTGCAAGCGCAGCGGCCAGGCGCTGACAGTGATCATGCTGGATATCGACTACTTCAAGATGTTCAACGATACCTATGGGCATCTATATGGCGATAGCGTACTGGAGCAGGTGGCGGAATCACTGAAAAAGTCGGCACAACGGGCCGGTGACTACGTATTCCGTTACGGAGGGGAGGAATTCTGCATCCTCGCTTCCGGGCTGGACCGCGAGGAGGCCGGGCAATTCACCGAAAAATTGCGCCTGAGTATCTATGGCTTGAATATCGAGAACCGGCAATCTCCGCATCACCGGCTGACCGCATCGGCTGGTTTCTGGTGTGTTGCGGAGCTGAGCGAAATCACAACGAGTGCATTGCTGCTGAACGCCGATAACGCGCTTTACCGGGCCAAGGAAGCGGGGCGCGACAGGGTGGTTGATTTCGACGAGATTCCGCCGGCAGAGATCACCCGATCGACCCAGTTGCAAAGTGCGCCAGCCTGAATGACCGGAGTGGCCTGATCGGGCGACTCTATTTGAATTCGCGCAGTTCCTTCGGGGTGTCGTCGTGATTGCCGTGCGGATGCAGTTCGTAAGCCTTGACGAATATCTCTTGCGAGTTGTTCTTGGTGCGCGGTTCTGGGGTTTTCAGGTTGTGGTACTGCACGTCTTCACAGTAATAGATCATCTGCTTCTTGATGTTGCCCAGCAGGCTGGACTGCAGGCGGAAGCCTTCCCGTATCAGGGCTTTTTCCAGGGCTTCCAGCGAGTAATGCAGGATGCTGTAACGGATCAGCAGGCTGTTGGGATACGGTCCCATCTCGACGTGAAAATTATCCAGTCCGACCAGCAGCAGGTATACCGAGAAGAGCTGGTTGGCCGGCTCTTCGCTGAAGAACAGCAAACGTTCCTTTTGCAGTTCGAACGGATTCATTGCATTATTTCCCGCGCAATATGCTCATTCCCTTAAGCAGATTCAAGGCCTGATTCAACTGGTAATCGTTTTTTGCGCCGAATTCGGCGACCTCGACCTTGGTATCGCTGTCCTTGGCCTTGGTTTGTCCCTTGGCAGGTCTTGCTGCCGGTTCGCTCTTGTCCTCGCCCTGGCTGTTGCTCAGGTGTTTGTCCAGGTCGACCTCGCGCAAGCGGAAGGCATTGTCGAAGCCGGCCGTCGCCGGATCTTCCACGGCGATGTCCGGCACAATGCCCTTGGCCTGAATGGAGCGCCCGCTCGGCGTGTAATAGCGCGCAGTCGTCAGCTTGATGGCGGTGTTGTTGCCTAATGGCAGTATGGTCTGTACGGAGCCTTTGCCGAAGGACTGGGTGCCCATGATGACGGCGCGCTTGTGATCTTGCAGCGCTCCGGCGACGATTTCGGAAGCCGAAGCGGAGCCGCCGTTGACCAGCACAACCATCGGAACCGTCTTGAAGGCTTCCGGCAAATCTTTCAGATAATCAGTCTTGCCGCTGCCGCGCAGGTAATTGTCGGGGCTGGCGGTCAGGCGCATCTTGGCATCTTCAGTTCGCCCTTCGGTATAGACGACCAGCGCATCCTTGGGCAGGAAAGCGGCCGATACGGCGACTGCGCCGGTGAGCAGGCCGCCCGGATCGTTGCGCAGGTCGAGCACCAATCCCTGTAACGGGCCGTTGTTCTGTTTCTGCAGGTTTTGCAGTGCCGTTGCCAGATTTTCGCCGGTGTGTTCCTGGAACTGGGTCACGCGGACGAAACCGAAGCCAGGTTCGACCAGCTTGGATTTCACGCTCTGGACCTTGATGACTGCACGCGTCACGCTAATCTGCAACGGTTTCGATTCATTCTTGCGCACGATGGTCAGCAGGATGGAACTGCCCGGCTTGCCACGCATGCGCTTTACCGCATCGTTCAGGGTAAGTCCTTTCACCAGCGTGTCATCAAGCTTGATGATGAGATCGCCGCTTTTTACGCCGGCATTGAAAGCCGGGGTATCCTCAATCGGCGAAATGACCTTGACCAATCCGTCTTCCATGCCGACTTCGATGCCGAGGCCGCCGAATTCCCCTTGCGTGCCGACCTGCAGTTCCTTGAAGGCGTCGGCATCCAGATAGGCAGAATGCGGATCCAGTCCGCTCAACATGCCGTTGATCGCCGACGTGATCAGGGTCTTGTCGCTGACAGGCTCGACATAATCGGTCTTGATGCGTCCAAACACTTCCGAGAAGGCGCGCAGTTCTTCGACCGGCAGAGGGAGCTCGGTATCCTTGTCGGCGACAGCGGAAAATTGCAGGCTGACCAGGATGCCTGCCACCAATCCAATGCCGATGAGACCATATTCTTTGAGGCGACGACTCATTTGATTTTCCTTGTTTAATGCCTGACCCATTTGCCGGGGTCGAAGGGTTTACCTTCGAAACGCAGTTCGAAGTATAAACCGGAATCCTGGTTGCCGCCGCTGCTGCCGACGGTCGCTATCACATCGCCGCTGCGCAGGCTGTCGCCCACTTGTTTGTACAGGGTCTCGTTGTTGCCATACAGGCTCATGTAGCCTTGACCATGATCGATGATGAGCAGATTGCCAAAGCCGCGCAGCCAGTCTGCATACACTACCTGCCCGGCAGCTACCGCCTTGACCGGCTGGTTGGGGGTTGCGCGCAGGAACCAGCCAGTCCATGCCATGGTGCTCTCCGGACGCCGTGCGCCGAACTTGTTGCTTATCCTGCCCTTGATCGGCAATACCAATTTCCCTCTGAGGGACTTGAATGGGGCGTTGTCGGTGTGAACGTCGGGCAGAGCATGCGCCAGTTTGTCGATCAATTGCGACAAGCGGTTCTCGTTGTGCTGCAAACGCCCGATTTCGCGTCGTTGCTGTTTCAGCTGAAGTGCAATCTTGTTCAGTACCTGCTGGCGGGCACGCCGATCCTGTTCCAGATGCTGCCGTTGCCCCTGTTCCTCGACCCGCAAATCGGATATTTCGGCGCGCTTCCGGTTGACTTGATCGGTCACCGTCTGAAGTTGCGCCAGGCCATTGCGCAGCGACTTGAGTGTTGCGGCACGGTCGCGTGCGATGTATTCGTAATAGCGGAATTCGCGTGCGACCTGGTTGGGGTCGTTGTTGTTGAGCAGGAGTTTCAGATATTCCTGATCGCCGCCATCCAGATATTGCTGGTATAGCAGGCGCCCCAGCATGGCCTGCTGGCCTTGCAGTTCCTTGTCCATCGCGGCCGCCCTCTGCTGTAACGATGCCAATTCGCGGTTAGCCGCTTGCTGCTGTTGCGCGAGCTCGTGCAGCCTGCGGTTGCTGTCGCTGATGGCGCGTTCGGATTCGCGCAATCCATCCGCAACCTCGGATTTCGATTCGCTGGTTTTGTCGAATTCCTGCTGTAACGCGGCGATGCGTTTGCGCAACTTCTCCAGATCATCCGCCTGCGCGGCGTGTGCTGTCCCTGTCAGCAGCAGGAGGGGCAGCAGAACGAAACGCAGCGCAGCGATCACAGAATATGGATGAGCGACTTGCCGGTCATTTCCGGAGGTTGCGGCAGTCCCATCATTGCCAGCAAGGTGGGGGCGACATCCTGTAGCGCCCCGGTTCCGGCCGGCGCAATGTCCGCCTTGCGCCCGATATAGATGAACGGAACCGGGTTGAGGGTGTGTGCAGTGTGCGCCTGGTGTGTCGTGCGATCCAGCATCTGTTCGGCATTGCCGTGGTCGGCGGTGATAAGAACTTCGCCGCCGCATTCCAGCATCGCCTTCACCACGCGGCCGATGCAGACATCCAGCGCTTCCACCGCCGTGACTGCAGCGTCCATGATGCCGCTGTGGCCTACCATGTCGCCGTTGGCGTAATTGCACAGGATGGCCTGGTACTGCTGGCTGCGAATCGCCGCTTCCAGCTTGTCGGTGACCTCGAATGCGCTCATTTCAGGCTTCAGGTCGTAAGTGGCGACCTTGGGTGAGGGCACGAGAATACGATCTTCGCCGGGGAAAGGTTGTTCCTTGCCGCCGTTCATGAAATAGGTGACATGTGCATATTTCTCGGTTTCGGCGATGCGCAGCTGCTTCAGCCCCAGATTGGACAGGTATTCGCCGAAACTGTTGTGGATTTCGTCCGCGGTATAGGCGCACGGGAGGCGGAAATCTTCGCCGTAACTGCTGAGCGTGGTGAAGTTCGCCAGCCTGGGGAAACGGCTGCGGGTAAAACCTTCAAACTTCTCCTCGGTCAGGGCGCGGGTGATTTCTCGCGCCCGGTCGGCACGGAAGTTCATGAAAACGGCCACGTCTCCATCCTGCATCGCGATGGGGTCGCCGACGATGGTGGCCTGCACGAACTCGTCGTTTTCGCCGCGGGCATAAGCAGATTCCAATGCGGCCTGCGGAGTGGCTGCATGGTATGGAGCCTTGCCGGAAGCAAGCATGTCGTAGGCGATCTGCACACGTTCCCAGCGATTGTCCCTGTCCATCGCGAAGTAACGCCCGACCATGCTGGCGATGCGCCCGGCACCGAGTTGCGCACATTTGTCCTGTAGCGCCTGCAACGATTGCGCGGCGCTGCGCGGCGGCGTGTCGCGTCCGTCGAGGAAGGCGTGGATGAATATTTTCCTTAATCCGTTGCGTACTGCCAGTTCCAGCATGGCGTGGATATGCGCCTCATGGCTATGCACCCCTCCCGGGGAGAGCAGGCCGAGGATGTGCAGTGCAGTGCCACGCTGTTTGGCCGTTGCCGCCGCCTGCTGTAACGCTGGATTGCTGAAGAAACTGCCGTTCTCGATGGCCAGGTCGACTTTGGTCAGGTCCTGATATACCACGCGGCCGGCGCCAATATTCAGATGGCCCACCTCGGAATTGCCCATTTGTCCGTTTGGTAGCCCGACGTGCAACTCGGAGGCATTGATCAGAGTGTGCGGATACTCACTCCAGATCCTTTCCCAGTTCGGCTTGCGCGCATGGGCGACGGCATTGAAGTCGGCTTCTTCGCGATAGCCGAAGCCGTCGAGTATGAGCAGTAGGACGGGGGTGATAGCTTGAGTAGGATGGTCGGTCATGCTGGCTTTTTTGTCACCAAAATATCAAAATATAAGCGGTTTCTAATTTACTACGGTTTCAAGCAATATAATTAAGGTGTAATTTTAGCTGATTTCGGGGCACCTGATGCCCTGCATCCAATGACGGCAGGCAAATATGACGAACGCACTGATCGATAAAGACGAACACATTCTGCAAGCATCGCTGGCAATGAAGGCGATCGCCCATCCTTTGCGATTAAAGATACTCTGCGTACTCGCGGACAGCGAACTGAGTGTCCAGGAGATCGTGGATAGCGTAGGGACCTCGCAAAGCAATATTTCCCAGCACCTCGCCATTCTGCGGGACAAGGGAGTATTGTCCACCCGCAAGGATGCCAACAGGGTGTTCTACCGCATCGGCGATCCGCGTACGCTCCGGCTGGTGGGGATGATGCGCGATGTGTTCTGTACTGTATAAGAGGCTCTGACAGATTCCGGGATTTGAGCATCGCGGGTGTGGGGTTGGCATAGCATATTAGAATATGCTAATATACAAAAACACTATTTCCTGAGGTAAGGCAATGAAACTGAATCTTGGTCTGTTTTTTGGTCTGTCGGTCTGCCTGGTCGCGCCAGTCCGGGCGGCGGAGCCGCTGGCGACCGCTGCGGTGCAGTTGCGCGAAGTCGAGCAGACATACAGCATAGACGGCGTGGTCGAGGCGACGCGCCAATCTACCGTGTCGGCCCAGATTTCCGGTCGCGTGAAGGCGATCTACTTCGATGTCGGGGATCGCGTCAGCAAGGGGCAGGTCATCCTGCGCATCGACGAGCGCGAGGCAAACCAGGCTTTGGCGGGCAGCAGGGCGCAATTGTCGCAGGCGGAGGCGGCATTGCAGAATGCGCGGCTGAACTACGAGCGCTCAAAGCAACTGTTCGAGCAGAAGTTCATCAGCCAGGCGGCACTGGACAAGGCCAAGTCGGATTACGAAGTGGCGAAGGCTCAGGCAGCGGCGAGCGAGGCGGGCGCGGAGCAATCTGCCCTGGCACAGAGCTACACATCCGTGCTTGCGCCCTATCCCGGCGTGGTGGCCGCGCGCTTGGTGGAGCTGGGCGAGATGGTGACTGTGGGCAAGCCATTGATGACCGGCTTCGATCCGTCGCAACTGCGGGTCATCGCCAGTGTGCCGCAAGAAAAACTCAAGGATATCGGCAGCCATCCCGTCGTGACGGTGGAAGTTCCTTCGCTGGAGCGCTGGATCAAGGCTGCTTCGGTCACAGTGCAGCCTTCGGCGGATGTGCGTACGCACAGCACGCAGGTGCGCGTCGATCTGCCTGCCAACCAGGCCAACCTCTATCCCGGGATGTTCGTGCGTACGCATTTTGTGGTGGGCAAAGAAAAGAAACTGTTGATCCCCAATAGCGCTGTCGTACATCGCAGCGAGGTTGTGGCAGTGTATGTGGTGGACGAAAAGGATGTGCCGCACCTGCGTCAGGTGCGCCTGGGCGAGGTGAACGAGCAGAATGAGATCGAGGTGCTGGCCGGATTGAATATCGGCGAGCGCGTTGCCCGCGATGCGGTGAAGGCAGGAATGGCGGCCGCGGAGAGCAAGCGATGAGCATGGGTGTTTCCGGCCGCATCGCCAGGATCTTCCTGCATTCCCAGATGACGCCGTTGCTGGCGCTGGTGGCAGTCCTGCTCGGGCTGTTTGCGGTGCTGGTGACGCCGCGCGAGGAAGAGCCGCAGATCAACGTCACCATGGCCAACGTGCTGATCGCCTATCCGGGGGCATCGGCGCAGGATGTGGCAAACACGGTGGCGACGCCTGCCGAGCAGGTACTGTCACAGATCGCCGGCGTCGATCACGTGTATTCGGTGTCGCAGCCGGGCATGGCTGTATTGACGGTGCAGTTCAAGGTAGGGGAGCAGCACGTCCCATCGCTGGTGAAGCTGTATGACGTCATCCTGTCGCACGCCGATTGGCTGCCTCCGACACTGGGCGTGTCCCAGCCCATCATCAAGGCCAAGGGCATAGACGATGTGCCGGTGCTGGCGGTCACGCTGTGGCGCGAGAATGGCATCGGCGGGGTGGCGCTGACGCAGGTTGCGCATGCCATCGAGGCTGAATTGAAACGAGTCGGCGGCACCCGCGAAGTGTCGACCTTGGGAACTACGCCGCGCGTAGTCCGGGTGCTGCTCGATCCGGAAGCCCTGAATGCGCATCAGCTTTCGGTGCAGGAAGTGCGTAACGCACTGCAGGCGTCCAATGTCTCCCAGAGTGCGGGCAATCTGGTGCAGAACAACCGCGAGGTGCTGGTGCAGACGGGCGTTTTCCTCAGCGATGCCCGGGAAGTCAGCCAGCTGGTGGTCGGGGTGACCGACGGCAAACCGGTATTCCTGCGCGACGTTGCTGAAATACTGGATGGTGCCGACCAGCCGACCAGTTATGTATGGATGGGCTCGGGAGCGGCGGGGGAAGACAAGAGCATCAAGACCAAGGGCGAGTTCGGTGCGGTGACCATCGCGGTGACCAAGAAGCCGGGCGAGAATGCAGTCGATGTTGCCGACAAGCTGCTGCATCGCGTGGACGAGTTGAAGGGCAGCGTGATTCCCGACGACGTGAAAGTGACCGTTACGCGCAACTACGGCGAGACTGCCAACGACAAGGCGATGAAGCTCATCAAGAAACTGTTCTTCGCCACTTTTGCCGTGGTCGCCCTGGTGTGGTTTGCACTCGGCCGGCGTGAGGCCGCGATCGTCGGCGTGGCTGTGCTGCTGACCCTGGCGGTGACGCTGTTCGCGTCGTGGGCTTATGGCTTCACGCTCAATCGCGTGTCCCTGTTCGCGCTGATCTTCTCCATCGGCATCCTGGTCGACGATGCGATCGTCGTGGTCGAGAACATCCATCGACGCCGCGAACTGGCCCAGCACCAGCCCTTGTCTGAGATTATTCCGGAGGCCGTGGACGAGGTTGGCAGCCCGACCATTCTGGCCACCTTTACCGTCATTGCGGCGCTGTTGCCGATGGCATTCGTCAGCGGCCTGATGGGGCCCTACATGAGCCCGATTCCGATCAATGCCAGCATGGGCATGCTGATCTCGCTGGCGATCGCATTCATCATTACGCCCTGGCTGGCGCACAAGCTGGCAGCTCCGCACCATGCGGTAGTCAAGGACGAGCGCGACAGCAAGATCATGCACTTTTTCCGCAACCGTCTGTCGCCGTTCCTGAACAAGGAGCACGGCAAGCCGGCGCGCCGCAAGCTGTGGCTGGGGATCATGGGTGCACTGCTGTTCGCGGTGTCGCTGGCGGTGGTCAAGCTGGTGGTGCTGAAGATGCTGCCGTTCGACAATAAATCCGAGTTTCAGGTGGTGGTCGACATGCCGAGCGGCACGGCGCTGGAACAGACCGCCGGCGTGATGCATGAGATCGGCGCATATCTGGCGACCGTGCCCGAGGTGACGGATTACGAGGCATACGCTGGAACCGCTTCGCCCATCAATTTCAACGGATTGGTGCGCCAGTACTATCTGCGCAGTGCAGCGGAGCAGGGCGATATACAAGTCAATCTGCAGGACAAGCACCACCGTTCCCGCAGCAGTCATCAAATCGCCACTGCAGTGCGCGAACCGATCGAAAAGATCGCCAAGGTCTGGGGCGCCAAGGTCAAGGTTGTCGAGGTACCGCCGGGACCGCCGGTGATGTCGCCCATCGTCGCCGAGATATACGGGCCGGAATATAACGGCACCCGCCAGGTGGCAACCAAGGTGCGCGAGCAGTTTGTCGCCACTTCCGACATCGTCGGCATCGATGATACCGTGAGCGAAGTTGCGGCCAAGGAGGTATTGCGCGTGATGCAGAGCAAGGCGGCCCTGCTTGGCGTGGCTCAGCGCGATATCGTGGATGCGGTTCAGGTCGCCTTGTCGGGGCAGGATGTCACTGCCCTGCACGATGCCGATGCGAAATATGCGCCGCCGATACGTCTGGGCTTGCCTGCAGAGAAACGCAGTCGCATCGATGACGTGCTGAAGCTCAAGGTTCGCGCACGCGACGGTGCGATGGTGCCCCTGTCGGAGGTGGTGCAGGTGGTGAAGATGCAGCGCGACTACCCGATCTACCATAAAGACCTGCTGCCGGTGGTCTACGTGACCGGCGATATGGCCGGCAAGCTGGATAGCCCGCTATATGGCATGTTCGGCATCAATGGCAAGACCAGCGGCATGGAGCTGGAGCAGGGCGGCAAGCTGATATCCTACTTCATCAGGCAGCCTTCGGATCCCTATTCGAGTTATGCATTGAAATGGGATGGCGAATGGCAGGTGACCTACGAGACCTTCCGCGACATGGGCATCGCCTATGCGGTGGGGCTGGTGCTGATCTACCTGCTGGTGGTGGCGCAGTTCAAGAGCTACGTCGTGCCGCTGGTCATCATGGCGCCGATCCCGCTCACCATCATCGGTGTGATGCCCGGGCATGCGCTGTTCGGTGCGCAGTTCACCGCGACCTCGATGATCGGCATGATCGCCTTGGCCGGCATCATCGTGCGGAATTCCATCCTGCTGGTGGATTTCGTCAATTTGCAGCTGCGGGATGGTGTGGATCTGCAGCATGCGGTCATCAATGCAGCCGCGGCGCGCGCCAAACCGATCCTGCTGACCGGGCTGGCCGCCATGCTGGGGGCGTTGTTCATCCTGGATGACCCGATCTTCAATGGCCTGGCCTTGTCGCTGATCTTCGGCATCCTGGTGTCGACACTGCTGACGCTGATCGTCATCCCGGTGCTTTATTACGCCACGCTGTACAAGAAATTCCAGTAAAATCGTCAACCGTTAAGGAGCTTTGAGCATGAACGCAGAACGTATCGTCCGGATTGTTGCAGGTAGTTTCATCATGTTGTCGTTGGCGCTGGGCGTCGAAGCCAGTCCGCTGTTCGTCAGCAAATACTTCCTGTTTTTCACCGCCTTTGTGGGGCTGAACCTGTTTCAGAGCGGTTTCACGCAGATATGCCCGTTGAATAACATCCTCGCCCGCCTGGGCGTCAAAGGCAGTTGCTAAACAATACCCCTTCCTCTTCGCTCAAGTTCGCCCACATCAGCCTGGCCTTCGTAGGCCTGATGTGGGTTTTGCCTTTTCTGTACTACCAGCATGGATATCCCATCACGACCTTTTATCAGGAGTGGGGAACCGGGCTGCTCGGTTTGTGTGCCATGCCCCTACTGCTGACAGCGCGCTACTGGCAGGCGCCGGAAGTGCCACGTATCGTGATGCTGCCCATCGGGCTGATGCTGTTGCTGATGCTTCAGTTTCTGGTGAACCGGATCACGTATTTCGACCACGTGATGCTGCTGGTGCTGTATTTCCTGTTTGCCGCCTTGCTCGTCATGCTGGGGCAGCGCCTGCGCGTGGAATTGGGATTGCCGGCGGCGGCGACGATCCTGGCGGTATTTCTTTTGTGCGGTGCCGAACTGAATACGCTGGCAGGCATCCTGCAGCACTTCCGCTGGAACACCTTCCTGAACCCGTTCATTGTCATGAAGACTTCCAATGCAATATATGGCAATACCGCCCAGCCTAACCATTTTGCGGATTACCTCGCGCTGGGCATGGTCTCGCTGGGGTTGCTGCATGTCCGGTGGTCCATGCGCATCTGGCAAACCGGGTTGCTGGCGATTCCCATGCTGTTCGTCATGGTGTTGTCGGGTTCGCGCAGTTCATGGCTGTACCTGATTGCTGCAGTTGTTTTGTCTTACTTTTGGCAGCGCCGCGATAAGGGATTGCGTCCGTTGTTGTACTTCAGTCTTGTTTTGCTGCTGGGTTTCGCGCTCATGCATTTCGTGGTGCGGATCCCGTGGCTGGAAGGGACGACCGGCAGTATAACGACGACAGAGCGCCTGTTCGGTGACAACACTGGCGGCAGCATCCGCACGTTCCTGTGGCGCGAGGCAGCGCTGATCTTTGCCCAGTTCGCCATGCTCGGTGCAGGTTTCGGGCAGTTTGCCTTCCAGCACCTGCAGCTGGCATCGGAGATGCGTAACCCGGGTGTGGTCGGGCTGTACAACAATGCACACAATCTGGTGATGCAGATCGCGGCAGAAGGGGGATTGGCCGGCCTGGCAATACTGTTCGGCACGCTGGGCCTGTGGTTCAGGCAGTCGGTCATGCGCGATGCGCAGTTCACGCTTTATCACTGGTGGGGCTATGCATTGCTGACCGTGCTGGGCATCCACAGCATGCTCGAGTATCCGCTGTGGTACCTCTATTTCATCGGTATCGCCGCCGTTCTGCTCGGCATGTTCGATACGACTGCATACCGCCTGGAGTTGCGCGGTCTCGGACGTGTCTCGGTCGCCTTGATGTTGCTGCTGGGGGCCATATCGTTGTTGCAGGTGGCGCAGGGATACCAGCGGCTCGAGAATGCCCTCGCCTTGCGCGGCAAGTCGGCCGCGGATCCCAGCCTGGTGCAGCGCACCCGCGAGGAGCTGCTGGCGGCACATGAGTACACCTTGTTGAGCTCTTATGCCGAGCTGTTCATCGCGACCATGATGGAACCGAGTACCGACCATCTGCAGGAAAAAATCGAGTTGAACGAACGGGCCCTCAGATTCATTCCGGTTGCGCCGTCAGCCTATAATCAGGCGCTGCTGCTGGGGCTGTCGGACCGGATGGGGGAGGCCAGGGCGCAATTGGAGCGGGCGATCTGGGCGTATCCGACAGATTTCCCGACGGCGCATGCCGCGCTGGAGCGGCTGGCGCGCAACGACCCTGCACACTTTTCCGCTCTGTTAGAATTCGCCACCCAAAAATACGAGGAGTATCGACGTGCTGCAATTCCTGCAAAATAACATCTGGACGGTACTCATCGCGCTGTTCAGCGGTGCGATGCTGTTCTGGTCGTTCTTTGGCAACCGCCTGCGCGGCATCCGCGAGGTCGATCACATCGCGGCGACGCAGCTCATCAATCACAAGAATGCGCTGGTGCTGGATGTGCGCGAACAGGGTGAATACGATGCCGGGCATATCGTGAACAGCAAGCTCATTCCGCTGGGCAAGCTGCTGGAACGCATCGGTGAGCTGGAAAAATACCGCGAACGTCCGATCGTGGTCGTCTGCCGCAGTGGGCAGCGGTCCGCTTCGGCATGCGCCTTGCTGGGCAAGGAAGGCTTTGCACAAGCGCACAACTTGAATGGCGGCGTCATGGCCTGGCAGAAGGCCGGCCAGCCGCTGGAGAAATGATGGCCAAGATCGTCATGTATTGCACGGAGGTCTGCCCCTATTGTGTTCGTGCCGAGCAGCTGCTGCAGCGCAAGGGCATTAAAGACATCGAAAAGATCCGCATCGATCTGCAGCCAGAACTGCGCGAGGTGATGATCGCAAAAACCGGCCGCCGCACTGTCCCGCAGATCTTCATCAACGGAGACCATGTCGGCGGGTTCGACGATATGGCGGCACTGGATCGGGCCGGTAAACTGGATGCCATGTTGGCGCACAATCCCTGAGGAAGAGGCTATGACTGAAGCAGCACAAGCAAACACGCAACCCGTCTTCAATATCGAGAAGCTGTATGTGAAGGATCTGTCGCTGGAGGTTCCGGGCGCGCCCGAGATATTCCTGGAGCGCGAGAATCCCCAGATAGACCTGCAGCTGCATACGCAGGCGGCTGCCATTCAGGACGGTGTGTTCGATGTCACCGTGACCGTGACCGTGACGGCCAAACTGGCCGAGAAGAACAAAGTGCTGTTCCTGATCGAGGCCAAGCAAGCTGGCATATTCCAGATTCGCAACCTGCCAGCCGAAGACATGGAGACCGTGCTGGCGGTAGCCTGCCCAAACATCCTCTATCCCTATCTGCGCGAAGTGGTATCGGATGTCGCGGTGCGCGGCGGGTTTGCGCCGGTGCTGCTGAATCCGATCAACTTCGAGGCGCTTTTCCAGCAACAGAAACAGGCGCAGGCCGCTGAGGCGGTCAAGCACTGATGAAACGTACGGCGACAGCCTTGCTGTTGTTGGGCGTGAGCCTGTCGTCTCACGCCTTCGATTTCGTTTCGGTCGCCGAACCCGCCATCCTGTATGACGCCAATTCGCTCAAGGCGAAGAAGCTGTTCGTCGCCACGCGTTTCCTGCCGCTGGAACAGGTGGTGGAATTGGCCAACTGGGTCAAGGTGCGCGACAACTCGGGCAAATTGTTCTGGATCGAGAAGCGGCAGTTGAGCAGCAAGCGCTATGTCATGGTGACGGTTCCGCTCGCGATTGTGCGCAACAGTCCGGACGAGGGCGCCGAGGTGGTGTTCAAGGCGACGCAGCAACTCGGGCTGGAATGGCTGGGCAAGACCGGTACTGGCTGGGTCAAGGTGCGACACGAGGACGGCAGTACCGGTTACCTGAAATCCGGCGACGTGTGGGGCGACTGATGAAGGTCGCCGTGCTGGGTTCCGGCGCATGGGGAACCGCCCTGGCAGTCAGTTTTGCCCCGCGCCATCAAGTCAGCCTGTGGGCACGCGATGCGCGTCTGATCGAGACGATGCGGGAGTCGCGGCGCAACCAGCGCTACCTGCCCGATATCGAACTTCCTGCCGGGCTGATCCTGACTTCCGATCTGGATGAAACCTTGGCCGGCGCGGAACTGGCCATCGTGGCGGTGCCGGTGGCGGCGCTGCGCGATACGCTGCAGCGGATCGCCAAACGGGCCGTGCAAGTGCCGGTGATCTGGGTATGCAAAGGTTTCGAGAGCGGTACCTCGCAGCTCCCGCACCAGATCGTAACCGACACTTTGCCCGCATCCTTTCCGCGCGGCGTGCTGTCCGGACCGAGCTTTGCCCAGGAGGTGGCACGCAACCTGCCTACGGCGCTGACGCTGGCATCCGGCGATGGCGAATTTGCGCAGCGTGCGGCGAAGGCATTGCATCATTCCCGTCTGCGCATCTATTCCAGCACCGATGTGGTGGGAGTCGAGATCGGCGGTGCGATCAAGAACGTGCTGGCTATCGCCGCAGGCATCTGCGACGGCATGCGCATGGGGCTCAATGCGCGTGCCGCCCTGCTGACGCGCGGGCTGGCCGAGATGACGCGGCTGGGGTTGCAAATGGGCGGGCGCGCCGAGACGCTGGGCGGATTGTCCGGCGTGGGCGACCTGATCCTTACTTGCACGGGCGATCTTTCGCGCAACCGCCAGGTCGGCATGCTGCTGGCGCAACACAAGTCGTTGCCCGCCATTCTCGATGAGCTGGGGCATGTGGCCGAGGGCGTTTACACTGCGCGCGAGATCCATCGCATTGCCCGGCAGCACGGTGTCGAGATGCCGATCTGCGAAGCGGTGTATTGCGTACTGTACGAAAATCTGGCGGCGGAGCAGGCCGTCGAAATGCTGCTCAGCCGTCAGCCGGGCAGCGAATTCATGGGCTGACTCCCCGTATAGCCGCATTGCCGCCAGGCCTCATAGACTGCCACCGCCACCGTGTTCGACAGGTTCAGGCTGCGGTTGCCCGGCAGCATCGGCAATTTCAATCGCCGTTCAGGCACGAATGCTGCTAATACCTCTGCAGGCAAGCCGCGGCTTTCCGGCCCGAACAGGAACGCATCTCCTTGCTGGTAATGCACTTCGTGGTAAGGGTGCGAAGCCTTGGTGGTGAAGGCGAAGATGCGCGAGCCCGGCAGACTGTCCAGACATTCGACAAGAGTGTCGTATTCCCGAACACTGGCGTATTCGTGATAGTCCAGCCCGGCCCGGCGCAGATGTTTGTCATCGAGCAGGAAACCCAGCGGGCGGATCAGGTGCAGTCGAGCACCGGTATTCGCGCATAAACGGATGATGTTGCCGGTGTTGGGCGGGATTTCGGGCTCGAACAGGATTACGTTGAACATGAAGAAAACACTCAGAAGGCTTGTCAGTACAGGGAAAAACAGCTAATTTCCGTCCTGTCAGCCGGGGTTTGGAAAAGTCACACAGGGGGAATTATGGCGCGTCCGGAGAAAATCCGCTTAGGCGATCTGCTGGTTCAGCAGAAACTCATTTCGCTGGACCAGCTCCAGTTTGCACTGGAGCAGCAAAAACGCAGCGGACGCAAACTCGGCCGCGTACTGGTGGATAACGCGTTTGTCAGCGAAGACCAGATCTCCGAGGCCATCGCCAAGCAGCTCAGCATTCCCTACATTAACCTCAAATACTACAACGTCAATCTGGAGATCGTCCGCCGGCTGCCGGAGAACCAGGCGCGGCGCTTCCGCGCGGTGGCGCTGGAAGAACGTAACGGCGCGCTGCTGGTCGGCATGGCGGATCCGACCGACCTGTTTGCGTTCGACGAGATCGCTCGCCTGCTCAAGCGCGACATCGATGTCGCCGTTGTCACCGAAGGCCAGTTGCTGGAAACCATCGACCGCGTCTATCGCCGCACCGAGGAGATCAGCGGTTTGGCGCGCGAGGTCTCGGAAGAACTGGGCGACAGCTACATCGACTTCGGCACATTGACCGATTCGGTCGGGCTGGAAGAGGCGCCCGTGGTCAAGTTGCTGCAGACCATGTTCGACGATGCGGCGCAGATACGTGCTTCCGACATCCATATCGAGCCGCAGGAATCGCGCCTGCAGATACGCTTCCGCATCGATGGCGCATTGCACCTGCAAACGGAGACCGACAGCAAGATCGCGCAAGCCCTCGCATTGCGCCTGAAGCTGATGTCGGGCCTCGACATCTCCGAAAAGCGCCTGCCGCAGGACGGTCGTTTCAACATGCGCGTGCGCGACCAGGCGATCGATGTGCGTATCTCCACCATGCCGACGCAATATGGCGAATCGGTAGTGATGCGCCTGCTCAACCAGAGCGGCAGTTTCCTCACGCTGGACAAGCTCGGCATGCCGCCGGACATGCTCAAGCGTTTCCGCGAGATCATCCAGCGCAGCAACGGCATGGTGCTGGTCACCGGCCCCACCGGCAGCGGCAAGACCACCACGCTGTATGCGGGGCTGGCCGAGATCAATACCGTCGACCAGAAGATCATCACCGTGGAAGACCCGGTGGAATACCGCTTGCCCGGCATCAACCAGGTGCAGGTGAACGAGAAGATCGAACTGACGTTCTCCCGCGTGCTCAGGTCCGCCCTGCGCCAGGATCCCGACATTATCCTCGTGGGCGAAATGCGCGATGCCGAAACGGCGCAGATCGGCATGCGCGCAGCGATGACGGGACACCTCGTGTTCTCCACGCTGCACACGCGCGACACGGCGGGTACGCTGTTCCGCCTGGTCGATATGGGGGTACCGAAATACATGGTTGCCTCTTCGGTGCAGGCGGTGCTGGCGCAGCGCCTGCTGCGCCGTGTGTGCGAAAGCTGCAGCGAGGCGCACATCCCCACTCCCCAGGAAACGGAATGGCTGCAGGCGGAGGGAGTGTCGCCCGGCGATAGCGGTACGCTGCTGCATGGCCGCGGTTGCTCGCACTGCAATGGCACCGGTTATCACGGCCGCATGGGCGTGTACGAGATGCTGGAGATGGGGCAGGAACTGGTGGATGCGGCAGCGCATGAAGACAACTCGTATTTCATGCAGGTCGCGCGCAGCCACCTCAAAGGAAGGACTCTGCTCGATGCGGCCTTGCGTGAAATGAAACTGGGGCGCACCACGGTCGCGGAAGTGATGCGTATCAGCAATCAAGTGGAAGACTGATGCCGGTATTCGCCTATAAGGGAAGAAGCTCGCGCGGCGATCTGGTGCAAGGCTCGCTGGAGGGCGCGGACAGCGGCGTCATCGCCGACCAGTTGCTGAACACCGGCATCACGCCGACCGAAATCAAACTGACCACGCAAGCCGTGCGTAGCGGCAGCAATCCCGAGATCAGCCTGTGGAAGCGGCTGACTGCGGAGAACAAGGTCGACGCGCTGGAACTGATGCTGTTCAGCCGCCAGATGTACACCTTGCTCAAGGCCGGGGTGCCGATCATGCGCGCATTGGCCGGCCTGCAGGAATCTTCGCGCAATCCCGTTTTCTCGGCCATGCTGCAGGACCTGCGCGAGAGTCTGGACAGCGGTCGTGAGCTTTCCACCGCACTGCGCCGGCATCCCAAGATATTTTCCCCGTTCTATCTCAGCATGGTGCAGGTCGGCGAAATGACCGGCATGTTGGACGTTACCTTTTTGCGGCTGTATGAGCACCTCGAATTCGAGCGGGACATGAAAGAACGCATCAAGTCCGCGGTGCGCTACCCGATGTTCGTGCTCATTGCGATGGCGGTCGCCATCGTCATCGTGAATATCTTCGTCATCCCCGCATTTGCCAAGGTGTTCGAAGGCTTCCATGCCGAGTTGCCGCTGATGACCAGGGTCTTGATGGGTTTCTCCGGTTTCATGGTGCATTATTGGCCGATCCTGCTGGCGGTGCTGATAGGTGCGGTGGTCGCGTTCCGTTCATGGATCAGCACCGTGGACGGGCGCTATAAATGGGATCGTTACAAGTTTCACATCCCGATTGCAGGGCGGATCATCATGAAGGCGACGCTGGCGCGCTTTGCCCGCAGCCTGGCGCTGTCCTTCAAGAGCGGGGTTCCCATCGTGCAGGGATTGAACTCCGTCGGGCTGGTGGTGGATAACGAATTCATGCGCAGCCGTGTGGAACAGATGCGCGACGGCGTGGAGCGCGGCGAGAGCATCTTGCGCACGGCGACGGCCACCGGGGTGTTCAATCCCACCGTGCTGCAGATGATCGCTGTGGGCGAAGAGACGGGCGACATGGACGGCCTCATGTTCGAGATCGCCAGCATGTACGAGCGCGAAGTGGAATACGAGATCAAAACCCTGAGTGCGAACATCGAGCCCATCCTGATCGTCCTGTTGGGCGGCCTGGTGCTGGTGTTGGCACTGGGCATCTTCCTGCCGATGTGGGACCTGGGCAAGGTGGCATTGCATCGATGAAAACACCAGTGCCGAGTGCTGAGTACCCAGTACTGAGTGAAGAGCACGAGACCCGGTACTCAGTACTCGGTACTCAGCACTTTCATAGAGGTTTCACGCTGCTCGAGCTGATTATCGTCATCTCGATCGTGGCGATCCTGGCCGGCCTGTTCCTCAGCCGCATTCCGTATTACCAGGAGCAGGCGGAAAAGGCTGCCATGGAACAGATCGCCGGAGCCATGCAAAGCGCGCTGGTGATGCGTACGGGTTCGTTGATGGTGCGCGGAGCCGCCAACGAGAAAGAACTCGGCGCACTTGCCATCGACAATCCGATGAACTGGCTGCAACAGAAGCCCAAGAATTATTCAGGCGAATTCTTCGACCCGACGGCAAGGACGGTTACACCGGGGCACTGGATGTTCGACCTGAAATCGCACGATCTGATCTACGTGCTGGATCGCAGCGATTATTTCACGCCCGGCAAAGATGGCCAGAAATGGATACGTTTCCACGTCCAGCTGCAATTCGAGACTCCGGCAGGCGCGGCAGCAGGCGGACAAAAGGAATTGGCCTCGTCCTTGTTTGCGCCCACAGAGCCGTACCACTGGTTCGACTGAGCAACGAGCGTTTTCCCGGCATCACCGGGCGCGATCGCCGCTTTCGCCACGTCGGTCAGCGCTTGAGCTATGATGCTTGGGAATGCGATCCCAGTGTGCGGTCGCATCCTAATAGAAGTCGCGAGGTGCCGGAATGAATCCAATCGTCGAGTCGTTGTTGCTGCGTTCCTTCGTCATTTTCCTGATGGTGGGTGGCATGGCGGGTCTGATCGTCGGGGCGCTGCTGGTATTCAATCCACAACGCATCCGCATGGCCGGCAACCTCCTCAACCGCTGGATATCCACCCGGCACCTGAATCAGACGCTGGATCGCACGGTTGCACTCGATCCATGGTTCTACCGCCATCACCGTATTAGCGCCGGGCTCATATTGCTGGCCTCCGGTTATATCCTGTACGCCTTTACTGCCGGCCTGGATCGGCAAAATGCGATCATCGAATTCGCCAGGCGTTTCAGTTTGCCGTCAAGCCTGGCGGGCGGATTGCTGGATGGGCTGGTGCTCAGCATCTTGCTGGGTGCCTTGCTGGCGATTTTCGTCAGCCTGTTCCTGCTGTTGCGCCCCAGCCTGTTGCGCGACTTCGAGCAAGCCTCGAATCGCTGGGTATCTCTGCGCAAGGCCTTGAAACCGATGGAAATCCGGCGCGAGGGTTTAGACGAATATGTACTCAAGCATACGCGCCAAGCCGGTATTCTGTTGATGATTGGCAGTCTGTATGTGCTGGCGTTGCTGGCGACGTGGATCGGACATTAATGTCGACTCCAGGTCAACAAGGTTCTTTAAGTTGGCATCCTAACCCATTGCTGCCGGGCAATAATTTTAATTGCAATCTGGCACGATTTTAGCTAGATTTGACATGGGCTGATTAAGTGATGGGCGTTGCGACGTCCTGCGAAACGGTCCAAAGTAACAAAAATGGGGCTGCGGTCCCTAACATTTAGGAGAGATATTATGAAAAAGCAACAAGGTTTTACGTTGATCGAACTGATCGTGGTGATCGTGATTCTGGGCATTCTCGCTGCAACAGCACTGCCAAGATTTCTGGATGTCCAGCAGTCTGCAAAAGTTGCGGCACTCACAGGAGCGGCTGGCGCGATTAATTCTGCGGCTAATTTGGCACATGCGGCACAACTGGTTGCGGGTACGGCATCAAATGCTTCGGTAACGTTGGGAGGGTCTACCGTGACCATGATCAATGGTTATCCAGATACCAATACTGCAACTGGTATTTTGTTTGCGGCGAATATCACGGCCAATGATTGGACGGTGAGTGGTGGTAATACCGTTCAATTGAAAAACGGTCCATCAGCTACATGCCAAGTGGTTTATACCCCCGCGACGCCTACTGTCGGCCCTCAAGTTGTTACAACCACTTCGGGTTGTTAAGCAGAAATAACTGTGTGGCATGCTGAATGGATTTTTTGTGTAGGCAATTGATTCGACGTCAGCAGTAAGGGGGGCGATGCCCCCCCTGTTTTTTTGACATGAAACGTATTGGTTTTACTGCAAACGAATTGTTGTGGCCTATGGGATTGTTATACATGCGATTACATGATGGGCAGGCCGAGACGGACAAATGTAAAGCTGTAAAATATCCTTTCTTGCAAGAAGGAGGTAGTCCGATCTTCGGGTCTTTAAGTGGTCAGTACGGCTTTACGCTGGCCGAACTAGTTGCCGTTATCGTCATTATCGGTATTGTTGCGGCAGTCGCAGCCCCGCGCTTCTTTGACCGTAACCTATTCGACAGCCGCAGTTTCTACGATCAAGTGATTTCCACTTTGCGCTATGCGCAGAAAGCAGCCATCGCGCAGCACAGTTACGTGTGTGTGGGCTATGGGGCGAACAGCATTTCGCTGACTTATGGGGTAACGGCGGCTTGCGGCAGCAACCTGACCGGCCCGACCGGGCAGACGCCTTATACCATCGTGGCACCGAGCGGCGTGACCCTGAGCGGTGGTGCGGCATTCAGTTTCGACGCGCTCGGCCGTCCCAGCGCGGCGCAGAGCATCACGGTGAGCGGTTACTCATCGGCCATTACAGTGGAAGCGGAAACTGGCTATGTCCACTAGGCCTTCGTCCATGCTGCAGCGCGGCATCAGCCTGGTCGAGCTGATCATGTTCATCGTCATCGTCAGTGCCGCGCTGACCGGCATCTTGCTGGTGATGAACCAGGTCACCGGGCATAGTGCCGATCCGCTGATACGCAAGCAGGCGCTGGCGATCGCCGAATCGATGCTGGAGGAGATCAAGCTGCAGGATCTTTCCGGCACCTCCTGCGCGGGCACCCTGGGAACGAATGCGCTGCGCGCAAATGCCAGTTCCGTGTGCGATTACAACGGCTACAGCACTACGGGTGGCGTCCGCGATTTCTCCACCAATGCGGTGGTGCCGGGGCTGGGTGGCTACAATATCAACGGCGTGGCAGTGACGCAGGTCGCTTCGCTGGGCGGCACCAGCATCGCCGCCGGCAGCGGCGTGATGATCACCGTTACGGTCGCCGACCCGACGGGGGCGACGGTGAATGCCACCGGTTACAGGCTGGGCAACTGATGCGTACGCCTGCCAGATCGCATCGCGGTTTCACGCTGGTCGAGATGATCGTGGTGATCGTCATCACCGGCATCATCGGCGGCATGGTGGCGATATTCCTGCGCGCACCGGTGCAGGGCTATATGGACAGTACGCGCCGTGCCGAAATGACCGATATCGCCGATACTGCCTTGCGCAGACTGGCGCGCGACCTGCATGCGGCAGTGCCCAACAGCGTGCGCCTGCCAGCTCCGGCCGGTTCGTCGTATTTTGAATTCATGCCGACGCGGGACGGCGGGCGCTACCGCGTCAATCCGACCGGTGGCAGCGGCAGTTGCGGTGCGGCGGGAGACGATCTCGACTTTACGGTTGCAGACACCTGCTTCGAGATCGTCGGTTCGCCCGTCACTTTCTATAACGGCGATGCTATCGTCATTGGCAGTACGCAGTCGGACGGCAGCCTGCCTTATCAGGCGGTGACGTCGACAAATGGCGTGAGGCGCATGATCGCTGCGGCGGGTGTCGGAACGAACGGTTTTGTGAAGATCGCTTCAACCGTGCCATTCCCGGCCTCTTCGGAACTGGATGGCCGGCGTTTCGAGGTGGTGCCCTACGACCAGCAGGCGGTGACCTATGCATGCCTGAATCCCGGCACCGATGCGAATGGCAACGGCACCGGTACGCTGACCCGCTATTGGGCATATGGCTTCAAGGCGACCCAGGCTGCGCCGCCGCTGGCTGGCGCGAGCGCGATCCTGGCCGACAAGGTGAGCGCCTGCAATTTCGTCTATAACACCAGCAATGCACGCAACAGCCTGGTGGCGGTTTCGCTGACCATCACCCGTGGCGGCGAGAGCGTGAGTCTGTATCAAGAGATACACGTGAACAACATACCGTGAGGAAAGCGTGAGAGGAAGCAAATTGCAACGCGGTTTCAGCCTGGTTTCCGCCATTTTCCTGCTGGTGGTGCTGGCGGTGCTGGGGGCGGCGATGGTCTCGTTCTCGACCACCCAGAGCCAGGGGTTGGCGATGGACGCGATGGGTTCGCGCGCCTACCAGGCAGCCAATGCGGGCATCGAGTGGGCGGCATACAACATCGCCGTCAATTCCAGCGTGGCCAGGACGGCTGCGCCGGTATTCGTGCCGGGAACAGGCACTGCGCTGGGCGGGAATCTGGCGCCCTTCACCGTCACGGTGGGATATACCGCCGTCCAGCATGTGGACGATACCGCCTATCCTTCGACCGGCGTGACGCAGACGTTCTGGTCGCACGATATCGCCGCCTCTGCCGTGTATGGCACACCGGGTACGCCGGATTATGTGGAACGCGTCGTTAGTGCAAAGATGTAACTGGAGATAGAGATGAACTGTATTTCGAATCGTGGCTTTACTTTTGTTTCTGGAGCGCTGAAGGGTGTTTCATTATTCCTGGTGCTGTCGCTTTTTGCAGGCGCCGCGAGTGCGTTGACTTGCACCAGCATCGCGAGCCGGGACTGGAACAACAGGAACTCCTGGAGCGGATGCAACAACGGCCAGCCACCCGCCGGCGCCACGGTGGTCATCTCCAGCGGCACCACCATTACTGCCGACTCGAATACCAATACCGTGGCGGACATCACGATCAATGCCGGCGGCACGCTGGTGGGGCAGAATAACCGCACGATCAGCCTCACCGGCAACTTCACCAACAACGGCACGTTCACCGCCTCCAACGGCACGGTGGACATGGTCGGCACGACCATGCAGACCATCAGCGGCACGGTCACCTTTGCCAACCTGACCCTGAACAATGCGGCGGGTGTCACCATCTCGGGCAACGTCACGGTGACCGGGGCGTTCAATCCGGGTACGACCCCGCTGGTCATCACGGCAGGGTCCACCCTGACCATCAATGGCGTGGTTTACACCGGGCCGTGCAGCGGCGTCTACGGCGCAGGATTCTGCTCGGTACCATCGGTCGCCTCGATCAACCTGGCCAGTCCCAATCCGACGGCGGGCAACACCGCCGTGTCGTGGACGGCGGTGTTCAGCCAGAGCGTGACCGGCGTGGATATCACCGATTTCGTGCTGGTCCAGAGCGGCGGTGTGGGCGGCGCGAGCATCACCTCGGTGACCGGCAGCGGCACGACCTACACGGTCACGGCCAGCACCGGCAGCGGCACCGGCAGTCTGGGACTGAATCTGGTGGACGACGACACCATCGTCAATGCGAACGGCACCCCGCTGGGCGGCGTGGGCATGGGCAACGGCAATTTCACCGGACAGGTGTATACGATATCGGCCTGTGCGCCGCCAGCGAATATCCCTTCCAGCGTGATCGTGTCCTGCGTGTGCGACAACTTCGGCCGCACCAACCTGAATCCTTCGCCCATCTTCAATTCGAACTGGATCGTTTCGAGCAGCGACGGCCTCGGCATCCTGCCGTATATCAATGCCACGTCCACCTTCCTGCGCCTGACCGAGAACACCAACAACAACGCCAAGGCCGCCACCGTGCCGGGCATCTTCCCGGCAGCCGGCAACTATATCTCGGTCGAATTCAAGCATTACGCCTACAACGGCAGCGGGGCTGACGGCGTGGCCGTCACCTTGTCGGACTATTCGGTGCCGGCCACGCCGGGCGCGTTCGGCGGTTCCCTGGGGTACGCACAGCGGACCCTCGCAGGGGGCGGCGGCTCCAATGTCAGCGGCTTTGCCGGCGGCTGGATCGGCGTCGCGCTGGATGAATACGGCAACTACCAGAATCCGACCGAGGGCCGCGTCGGCGGGCCGGGCTTCATCACGCAATCCGTGGGGGTGCGCGGCTCGGGTTCGGGGCTGACCGGGTACAACTGGATCGGCGGTACCGCCGTGCTCAACCCGATCGTGGACAATCCGGGTTCGACCACGCCGAAACCGGGCTATTCCTATCAGGTGATCGTCGATGCGCGCAACGCCGCAGCCACCGCGGTTGCCGTCAATCGCGATACCGGTGCCGGCTACACTTCGCTGGTCAACATCCCGAACATCTATACCGCGGCCACCGCGCTGGGCTTTACCCAGGCACCGGTCCCCAACAACTGGCAGATCTCCTTTACCGGTTCCACGGGCGGTTCCACCAACATCCACGAGATCGGCAGTTTGCGCATCTGTGCGCAGACCGTACTGCCGGTCACCGGAGGGGTGGCGAGCGGTTATTCCGCCATCGACGAGGCATACCCGGTGGCGGCAGGTTCCACGATCCCGTCCTACCAGAATTTCCAGACCGGGCACATCTACATGAAGCTGCCTGCCACGCCATTCAAGCTCTGGGTGGCAGCGCTGAGCAACACGGGGATTTCCAGCGGCTATTCCGCCGCATCCGCCAAATATGCGCAAGTCAAGCTGGTGGACAACACGGTCATGGCGGGAGCCAATCCGGTGTGCGGACTGGATTCCGCGCGTACCTGCAACAGCGCCTGCACCGGCCAGCCAGCGGCGGAAGCCGGTGCCACGCAAATCGTGACCTTCACCAAGGGCGGTCCGGGAGCGGCGCTGTCGCCCTCGTTCACCCTCAATTCGTCCTGGAAGAATCTGGTCGCGGTGATTCAGGAATGCACCAGCGCATCCTGCGCAAGCTTCACCTCGACCGCGGCTGCCTGCTCGGCAGACTCGTTCTCGGTGCGGCCGACCGGATTCGCGTCGGTGACGTCTGCGACCGCCACCAATGGCGGTACCGGAGGCACGCCGATTTTCACGGCAGGCAGCGGGCTGTTCGACCTGACGGCGATGACGGCGGGCGTGGCAGGTTTTGCCAGCGGCTATACCGGCACACCGAAGATCAACAGCGCATCGGTGCAGCCGGCCAGCCCGGCAACCGTGGCTGGCATGCTGGCCGGCGCGTTTTCTGCGGCCATTTCGGGTACGCCATCGTCCACGGCGAGCGGAACCAGCTTCACCTATAGCGAGGCGGGCGGGTTCTATCTGCTGGGGCCGGATTTTGCCGTGCCGCGCATTCCCGGCGTGTACGACGACAACTGGACCGTCACCGACAGCGACCCCACCAAGAACGACTGCAATAGCGGCACGAGCGCGGCGGCTTATTCCAACACCAAGGATGCCAGCGGCAAATACGGCTGCAATTTCGGCATCGCCGCCAATACGGCGGTATTCGGGCGCTTTGTGCCGGATCATTTCGATACCGCCGTACTGCCCGTTTCCGGTGTGCCGATGCCGTGCCCGGCTGGCCAGGTTTGCCCGCTCCTGTATAACGGCTTCGTTTATGCGGGCCAGGCCTTTACCACCCAGGTCATCGCCAGAAACCAGGCCGGTTTCACGACGCAGAATTATGCGGGCGGCTACGCGAAGAATGTGACGCTGAGCGCATGGGATGCGCTGGGCAGTACGGCGCTGCAGAATCCTTCCGGCGGAACGCTCAACAATTCCACCGTGTCGGCGGCATCGTTCGCGGCCGGCATCGCGACGACCAATACCCCGACCTATACCTTTGCCGCTGCGGCCACCGTACCGACCAACATCTATCTGCGCGCCGTGGATACCGATAATGTGACTTCGTTGCGGGCCGCCAATCCGACCACTACTTCGGTCGAGGGCGGCGTCAGGGTCGCGAGCGGGCGCATCAAGGTGTCCAATGCCTATGGCTCGGAACTGCTGCCGCTGACGCTGATGGCGACTGCGCAGTATTACACCGGGACGGGCTGGCTCAACAGCACCACGGACAGCGTGACCAGGCTGGCATCGATCAATGCCAGTTACGTCGTCGGCACCGGCACGAGCAACGTCACCGTGAGTCCGGCGAGCAAGGTATTGTCCATGGGCAACCTGACCATCAATTTGAGCGCGCCGGGTGCGGCGGGTACCGTGATCCTGGCTCCGACAATCGATCCGGCATCCCCCGGCAATCCTCCTTTCGCGGTCGGCACCGGCACGGTCATTCCCGGCACGGCGACTTTCGGCGTATACAAGAGCAAGAACAGCTATATCTATCGCCGGGAAAGCTATTGATGTCCGGTTATGGACAGCGGGCCGGGTTGCCTGAAGTCGCTCACTTTGGCAGTCCGGCCGACGATTGTCGGAATCGGGACGGAGGGTGTCTGTTTGCGGACGAGGGGAAGGTAAAAAATCCCTTGACAGCAATGAGTTAGTGAACTAAGTTCGCGCTAATTATGGAAATGCCCCAATTTTTGAAGCTTTTTAAGCGCAACAGCCGCGACGGCGGATGGGTCGCCGTCACTACCGGCAAGCGTGGCGTCCATATCGCGCAGATCAAATTTCAGGGTTCGCGTCCGCAGGTGGCGAAATGCGCGTTCTATCCGCTCACCGAACTGTCGGCTGCCGCGCTGGAAAAAGTGCGCAAGGATGCGCAGCTCGGGGATGCCAGGTTCACCACCCTGCTGTCCGCCAACGAATACCAGATGATGATGGTGGATGCGCCCAATGTTCCGGTCGATGAACTGAAGACCGCGATACGCTGGAAGATCAAGGATGCGCTCAGCTACCACATCGACGATGCGACCATCGACGTGCTGCAGATTCCGAGCGGCAAATACGGCAGCGACCGTCCGCAATCCCTGTATGCGGTCGCTGCATCCAACGAGACGATACGCAAGCGCATCGCGTTGTTCGAGAAGGCCAAGCTCGACCTGAGCGTGATCGACATCCCCGAAACGGCGCAGCGCAACCTTGCCGCGCTGTTCGAGATGGAGGCGCGCGGACTGGCCATGCTGACTTTCGGCGACGAAGGCGGATTGCTCACCATCACCTGCGACGGCGAGCTGTTCCTGGCGCGCCGCATGGATATCACGCTGGGACAGCTGCAAGATGCGGACGAGAACCTGCGCCATCAATATCTGGATCGCTTGGAACTCGAAGTGCAGCGTTCGCTGGATTATTTCGATCGCCAGTTCCACCATATCCCGGTGAATCGCATCCTGCTTTCCGCGCCGCCCTCTCTTGGCCTGGATAAACGTTTGACGGATAGCCTGGGCGTGCCTGTCGAAACGCTGGACCTGGCACAGGGAATGGATATCTTTGCCGTGCCGGAACTGGCGGACAGCGAATTCGCCAGTTACGCGTTGCCGGTGCTGGGCGCTGCGCTGCGGCAGGAGAAGAAGGCGCTATGAGCCAGCAGATCAACCTGTTCAATCCGATTTTCATGACGCAGAAGAAATACTTTTCTGTGGTCACCATGCTGCAGGCGCTGGGGCTGATCGTGCTGGGCTCGGCTGTGTTCTATGCCTATGCGGTCTATCAGGTTGCCCAGCTATCGAAACAGGCAGACGAGATGACCCGGCGCTATGCGGCCGAACAGAAACGGCTGGCCAATTTCACCAACGAATTTTCGCTGCAGCGCTCGCAGCAGATGCTGGACGAGGAGCTGAAGCGGCTGGAAGCGGAGGTGCAGGCGCAGGAAATGGTGCTGGCCACGCTGAAGAGCGGCGTCATCGGCAACACCGAAGGCTATTCGGAATACATGCGCGCCTTCGCGCGCCAGTCGATCAACGGGCTCTGGATCACGGCATTCGACATCGTCGGCGACGGCGCCCAGATGAGCCTGAGCGGAGGAGTGGTGAATCCACAACTGGTGCCCTCGTATATCCAGCGCCTGGGCAAGGAAAAGATCATGCACGGCAAGACGTTTTCGACGCTGCAGATGCAGCAGCCGAAGAAGGACGGCGAGCGGGCGGTACCGCGCTATGTGGAGTTCAGCCTGCGCTCGACTGCGGCAGCCGATGAGGTGAAGAAATGAAGCTGCCAGCGCAAATCGGCAAGCTCGTTGTCCGGGTGGATGGCATGTCCTTGCGCGAGCGCGCCCTGATATTCGTGGCCATCGCGTTCCTGCTGGTTTCGCTGATCGATTCCCTGTTCCTGGAGCCGCTGCTGATCCGGCAGAAGAATCTGTCCGCCCAGGTCATCCAGCAGCAGGAGAAGATGAAGGAAATCCAGGCGCAGATCGCTGCGCTGCTGCAGGCCAAGCAGGCCGATGCCAATTCGCCGCAGCGCGAGCGTATCCGCACATTGCGCCAGCAGCTGGCCGAGGGAGATGCGTATCTGCAGGATCGCCGCGACAAGCTGGTTCCGCCGGAGAGGATGGCCGGCCTGCTCGAGCAGGTGCTGAACCGCAACGACCGCCTGAAGCTGGTCGCGCTCAATACCTTGCCGGTGAGCCTGCTGATCGAGCCATCCGGCGAGACGGCGCCTGTCCGCGCGACCGGGCCGGAGAAGCAAATATACAAGCACGGGGTGACGATCACGGTACGCGGCAGTTATGCCGACCTGCTGCAATACCTCACCGCACTGGAAAAGCTGCCTACCCAGATGTACTGGGGTGTGGCGAAGATGGGGGTGGTCGAGTACCCCACTGCGGAACTGTCGTTGACGCTGTACACACTGAGTTTGGACAAGACATGGCTACAGATCTGAGGGCGCTGCTGGCAATCGCGCTGCTGTGCCTGGCGCACGTGGTGGCGGCCGAGACATTGCCGGACCCGACCCGCCCCTCCATCGACCTGGGCAGCAGCGGTGCGGGTGGAGCGGGGGACGGCACTCCGGTCGAAGCCGCGCCGCCGGGTTTGCAATCGGTCATCATCTCGCCGCAGTATCGTGCCGCCATCATCAACGGCGAGACGGTGGTGCTGGGCGGCAAGAGCGGAGACTCGAGGCTGGTCGAGGTGCGCGAGAACAGCGTGGTGCTGGAGAATGCGCGTGGCCGGCGCGTGATGGAGCTGTTCCCCAGGGTGGGCATCAAGAAAAACGAAGCGGCACAACAAGAGGGTCGCACACAGGAGAAGGCAACCGGTCAGGCTGATCTGCCCGGACAGGCTGCAGGAGGAATCAAATGAATCGAGTATCGGGATTGTTGCTGGTGTTGCTGTTATCTGCCTGTGCGGCGGGCGGCGGGCCGAAGAACGAGGCGGCGGAGAAGATCAAGCAGGAGATGGATGCCGCCGCCGCGCCGCGCGAAGCCGCGAAGCAGGAGTCGGTGGATCAGGCGCTGCTGCCGCCGCTGGCGATACCCGCCCCGCAGACCGACAGCAAGCCGCTGGAGACCAAGTTTGACCTGGCGGTGAACAATACCGCCGCCAAGCAGGTGTTCATGGCGATCGTCTCGGGCACGCGCTACAGCGTGCTGGTACATCCCGATGTCAACGGCTTCATCTCGCTGAACCTCAAGGACGTGACCGTATTCGATGCGCTCGAGGCGATACGCGAGATGTACGGCTACGACTACAAGGTGGACGGCACGCGCATCTATATCCAGCCGCTGACCTTGCAGACGCGCATCTTCCAGGTGAACTACCTGACCGGGCTGCGCGCTGGCACCACCTCGGTGCGCGTGACGTCGAGCGCGCTGACCGACAGTACCGGCGCTTCGACCACCCCGATGGGCGGCGGCGGGGGCATGCAGAATGCCAACCAGGGCACGACCATCGTCGGCGGCGGCGACAGCAAGAACCTGAAGTTCGAGCGCGGCACCGACAACAGCAGCAAGGTCACCACCACCACGACCTCCGATTTCTGGAATGACCTGGGCCAGGCGATCCGGGCCATCGTGGGCGACGAAAAGGGGCGCAGCGTGGTCATCAGCCCGATGTCCGGCGTGATCGTGATACGCGCGATGCCGGAAGAACTGCGGAGCGTCGCCGCCTACCTCAAGGCGTCGCAGATCTCGGTCGAGCGCCAGGTGATCCTGGAAGCCAAGATCGTCGAGGTGCAACTGAACGAATCGTTCCAGTCCGGGGTGAACTGGGCCATCTTCAAGAACGGCCCGAACAGCCACCTGACCGCAGGCCAAGGCAGTCCGGGCAGCACGCTGGCGTCGGGCGGTGCGGCCGCGACCGCCTTGTCCAACACCACGCTGGCCTCGACGCCCGGAGCCAACCTGCAGACGACCGCCGCCACGGCGCTGCCGACCGGTACCACGGCGGGTTCGCTGTTCGGCCTGGCATTCCAGACCAGCAACTTTGCCACCTTGCTGAACTTCCTCGAGACGCAAGGCAATGTGCATGTGCTGTCCAGCCCGCGCATCGCCACCCTGAACAACCAGAAGGCCGTGCTGAAGGTCGGCACGGACGAGTTCTTCGTGACCGGCGTCACCGGCGGCATGCAGTCGACATCGCTGGTGCCGGGAGTACCGCCCACCGTGACGGTGCAACCGTTCTTCTCCGGCATCGCGCTCGACGTGACGCCGCGCATCGACGAGAACAACGAGATCATCCTGCATGTGCATCCTTCGGTCAGCGCGGTTTCCACCGTGAACAAGTTGGTCGACCTGGGAGCGACGATGGGAACGATGAACCTGCCGCTGGCGTCCAGCACGATATCGGAGACGGACAGCATCGTGCGTGCGCGCGACGGCCAGATGGTCGCCATCGGCGGCCTGATGCGCCAGGCCGAGACCAACAACGACTCCGGCATACCGATGCTGCCGAAATCGCTCTTCGGGCAGACCAACCGGAATACCGAGAAGCGCGAACTGGTGATCCTGCTGAAGCCGACCGTCGTGGATAGCGACAAGGACTGGTCGCAGGACATCGCGCACAGCCGCGATCAGATAAACGGTTTCTCCAAGTAAACATCATGTACCTGGCGCACTTCGGACTGCGCGAATTACCGTTCTCGCTCACGCCTGACACCAGCTTCTTTTTCGCCTGCACCAATTACCAGGAAGGGCTGAACACCCTGCTGGTGGCGGCGCGTACCGGAGAGGGTTTCATCAAGATCGTCGGCGAGGTCGGCAACGGCAAGACCCTGCTGTGCCGCAAGTTCCTCGCCACGCTGAGCAGCGACCGCGAGACCACCACCGATATCGGCACGCAGGACGGCGGCATCAGCGGCCGCCATGCGGCCAAGTTCATCACGGCCTACATCCCCAACCCCTATCTGGAGCCGCGCAGCCTGTTGCTGGCGCTGGCGGAGGAATTCCGCATCGAAGTCGACAGCGCCATCGACCAGCACATGCTGTTGAAGGCGCTGACGCTCACGCTGCTCAATTTTGCGCGCGAAGGGAAGCGCGTGCTGGTGTGCCTGGACGAGGCGCAGGCGATGCCGCTGGAGAGCCTGGAAGTGCTGCGCCTGCTGACCAATCTGGAGACCGAGAAGCGCAAACTGATGCAGGTGGTGTTGTTCGGGCAGCCGGAGCTGGATGAGCGCCTGAAGCAGAATTCGGTGCGCCAGCTGCGTCAGCGCATCAGCTTCCAGTATCAATTGAACGGATTGCACCGCGACGAGATGGATCGCTATTTGCGCCATCGCCTTGCCGTGGCCGGTTTCAAGGGCGAGACCCTGTTTGGGTCGGGGGCCGTCAGCCTGCTCCACCGGGTGACGCACGGCACGCCCAGGCTGGTCAACATCATCGCGCACAAGGCGCTGATGCTCGCCTATGCCGAAGGACGCCAGCAGGTGCTGTCGCGGCATGTGCGCAAGGCGGCAGCCGATACGCCGGAAGCCTATCCGGACTGGATGCGCTGGGTTTGGTGGGGCGCTGCGGCGGTGGCGTTGTCGATCTTGCTGGCGGTCGGCATCTGGCTGCGATGAGTCTGATCAATCAGGTGCTGAACGAGCTGGAAAACCGGGGGACGACCGTGCCCCTGGGCGAGTCCACGATACGCCCGGTCCCCCCGCGCAAACGTTCCCATGTGCTGCGCTATGCGATCCTGGCGTTGTCGCTGCTGGCCGTGCTGGCAGCGGCCAAGTGGTATTGGGCGCGCGCGGAAGCGCCTGTGGCGGAAAAGACGCCGGCTGTCGTGCCGGTGATTGCCGCTGTCCCGCAGGCCGTCAGCGCGCCTGTGCCCGTTTCGGCGCCGGTCGAGACGACTGCGAACATGGTCGGCGAGGCGGCGTCATCCGTGCCCGCCGGCACGCTGCATGGCAAACCCTTGCTGATGGTGAGCGGCGAAGCACAGACCGAGAACGCTCCGGTTGCCGGCAAGCCGAGGCGGCACCGGCCTGAACGCGCTGCGGATGAAAGTGCCGGGGCGGTAGCGGGTACGCAGGCGGACGACCCGGAGAGCCAGCAGATCAAGATCGTCACGCCGCAGCAGCGCGCCGAGAACGAGTTCCGCAAGGCCAATCTGGCGGTGCGGGAGGGAAGGACAAGCGATGCGCTGGCAGGCTACGAACAGGCGCTGCTGCTCGATCCGCTGCATAAGGAAGCGCGTCTGGCATGGGCCGGACTGCTCATCAGCCTCAAGCGCAACGACGATGCCGAAGGCGTGTTGAAAAGGGGATTGAAGCGCGACCCGCGCGACGCGGCGTTCGCCATGCTGCTGGCGCGCCTGCAGGTGGAACGGGGGGAGGTGCCGCTGGCCCTGACAACCTTGCAGAAGACCCTGCCCTATGCCGAAGGCCAGGCCGATTATCAGGCCTTCGTGGCTGCCCTGCTGCAACGCCAGGAACGGCACGACGAAGCCATCGCGCATTATCAGGCCGCGCTCAAGCTGGCGCCCGGCAGCGGCATCTGGCTGCTGGGCATGGGCATCTCCCTGCAGGCGCTGCATCGCAACGATGAGGCGCGCACTGCCTACCAGCGCGCGCTGGCCTCGAACAGCCTGAATGCCCAATTGCAGGCATTCGTGCAGAACAAGCTCAAATCACTTTGACGTTCGCCGTGTGCATCAGCGGTCGTGCGGCAGCGTCCGCGCGATCACCCAGGCGCTGACTTCGCTCGCGCCGGCCTGCTTCAGGGCGCGCGCCAGTTCGCCGATCGAGGCGCCTGTCGTCATCACGTCGTCGACGATGGCAACATGCTTGCCGCGCACGTCGGCATCGGGTTTGCAGACAAATGCCTGGCGCATGTTCTTGTCGCGTTCCTTCCATGGCAGCGAGGATTGCGGCGGCGTATTGCGCACCCGCTCGCAGGCATCCGGCAGCAGCGGGATGCCGAAGCGGCGCGCGAGGCGGCGCGCCAGCAGCAGGGACTGGTTGAAGCCGCGTTCGCGCAGCCGGGCCGGGTGCAGCGGCAGGGCGAGCAGGCGGTCGGGCCGCGTGGTCACCCGTTCGGCCAGCGCATCCGCCAGAAAATCGACCAGCACCAGGTGGTCGCGGAACTTCAGGGCCTGGACCAGCTTGTCGAGCGGGAAGTTGTAGCTGAATGCGGCCACGGCATGGTCGAACGGGGGCGGCTGGCGCAGGCACTCGCCGCATACGCTGCCGGCCAGAGTGGGCAGCGCGCAGACCGGGCAGTGCTGTGCGGTGAAGCGCGGCAGTTCGGCAGCGCAGGCGGCGCAGCATATGCCGTCATGGCTGCTGGCGCCGCACAGCAGGCAAGGCTGGGCCGGCAGCAGGCGCTTAAAATTTGCACCGATGTCAAACGGGTGTTGGGATAAAATGGACATGTCGTTCCGATCCTGTTGCTGTTCGGGGTCGAGGATGCGTTTCCGCCATTCTACTTGCTTGCCCACAACTTTATGCAAACCCAGACCATCGAATTCGCCCGTCCCGCCAAACCGCAGGTATCGTCGCAGCGCTGGAGCGTTGCGGCCATCGAAGCCTTGTTCAAATTGCCGTTCGCCGACCTGCTGTTCCGTGCCCAGCAAACGCATCGCGAACATTTCGACCCGAATGCGGTGCAGCTTTCCACTTTGCTGTCGATCAAGACGGGCGGCTGTTCCGAGGATTGCGGCTACTGCCCGCAGTCGGCTTTCCACGATGCCGGCGTGGAGAACCGCAAGATGCTGGAAGTGCAGGAGGTCATCAATGCAGCCAAGGCGGCGCAGGCCGCCGGGGCCGACCGTTTCTGCATGGGCGCCGCCTGGCGCGAGCCCTCCAGGGAAGACATGGCTGCCGTGGTCAAGATGGTGAAAGAGGTCAAGGCGCTGGGCATGGAGACCTGCGCCACCCTGGGCATGCTGAACGACGAACAGACCGAGCAACTGCGCCAGGCCGGGCTCGACTACTACAACCACAACCTGGATACCGCGCCGGAGTTCTACGGCAACATCATCAGCACGCGCGACTACCAGGAACGCCTGGATACGCTGGAGCGCGTGCGCAAGGCCGGCATGCATGTATGCAGCGGCGGTATCGTCGGCATGGGCGAAAGCCTCACGCAGCGCGCCGGGCTCATCGCCCAGCTTGCCAACATGGATCCTTATCCCGAGAGCGTGCCCATCAACAACCTGGTCAAGGTCGAAGGCACGCCGCTGGCGCAGCAGGAAGATATCGACCCGCTCGACTTCGTGCGCACCATCGCCGTGGCGCGCATCACCATGCCCACCGCGCGCGTGCGACTGTCCGCCGGCCGCCAGCAGATGAGCGAGGCGGTGCAGGCGCTGTGTTTCCTCGCCGGTGCCAACTCCATCTTCTACGGCGACCAGCTACTGACCACCGGCAACCCGGAGGTGGAACGCGATCGCGCGCTGATGGACAAACTGGGCATGTATCCGTTCGCAGAGCGAGACCATTAGCCACGGAGAACACAGGGTACACAGAGAAAGGTAAAACAGCGTGCGGTTCACTCTGTGATCTCTGTGTGCTCTGTGGCAAAAAATGATTTTTCACCAACTCCAACACGAACTCGACGAACGCGCCGCACAGGGCCTGCTGCGCCAGCGGCGTACGCTGGACACGCCGCAGTCGCCGCACATCGTCGTGGACGGCAAGCCCTACCTCGCGTTCTGCAGCAACGATTACCTGGGGCTGGCCAATCATCCGCAACTGATTGCCGCCTTGCAGCAGGGCGCGCAAACATGGGGCGCCGGGGCCGGAGCTGCCCATCTGGTCAACGGGCACTTCGAGCCGCACCACCGGCTCGAACTGCGGCTTGCCGCCTTCGTCGGCAAACCCGCAGCCCTGCTGTTCTCCACCGGTTACATGGCGAACCTCGGCGTGGTGCAGGCGCTGGTCGGCAAGGGAGATACGGTGTTCGCCGACAAGCTCAACCACGCTTCGCTCAACGATGCCATGCTGCTGGCGCGCGCCGATGTGCAGCGCTATCGCCACGGCGACATGCAGCAGCTGGCTCGGATGCTGGAACGCACGCAAGGCGGGCGCAAGCTCGTCATCACCGATGCGGTGTTCAGCATGGACGGCGACATCGCGCCGCTGCCGGAATTGCTGGCGTTGTGCGAGCGGCACGATGCCTGGCTGCTGGTGGACGACGCGCACGGCTTCGGCGTGCTGGGGGCGCAAGGGCGGGGTTCACTGGCGCATTTCGGCATCGCCTCCCCGCGCATCATCTACATGGGCACATTGGGCAAGGCTGCCGGCGTGTCCGGTGCCTTTGTCGCTGCAGAGCAGGTGGTCATCGACACGCTGGTCAACCATGCGCGCAGTTACGTCTATACCACCGCCGCACCGCCCGCGTTGTCAGTCGCAGTGCTGCAGGCGCTGCAACTGATTGAGCAGGGCGACGCCCTGCGCGAGCATCTGCGAGGGCATGTTGCGCAATTGCGCGGGGGGCTGGCTGGATTGCCGTGGCGGCTGATGCCGTCGGATACGGCCATCCAGCCCTTGCTGATCGGCGACAACCGGCAGGCGCTGGAATTGAGCGAACGGCTGCGCGAACGCGGCATCTGGGTCGCGGCGATCCGCCCGCCCACCGTGCCGCAGGGGACGGCACGCTTGCGCATCACGCTGTCCGCCGCGCATACCGCGGACGATGTCGAACGCTTGATCGGGGCACTGCATGAGCTTGCATGTTGAGGTGACGGGACAGGGCGAGCCGCTGGTCATGCTGCATGGCTGGGGCATGCACGGCGGCATCTGGGCCGAGACGGCAGCCCGGCTTGCCGATGATTTCGAGGTGCATGTCGTCGACCTGCCGGGGCATGGATTCAGCGGGCAGAGGGAGGAGGCGAGGCGCAAAGGGCAAACCGCCGAGCCCCGGTTACCCTTTACCCTGGACTCCATCGTCACCGGGCTGGCGGTGCAATTTCCGGGGCCGGTGAATCTGCTGGGCTGGTCGCTCGGCGGCATCATCGCGCAGCACTGGGCAGCGCGCGAGCCGCAGCAGATCAAGCGCCTGGTGCTGGTGGCGAGCACCCCATGTTTTGCCGCACGCGAGGATTGGCCATGCGGCATGCCGCAGCAGACGCTGGAACAGTTCGCCGCCGAGCTGGGCGACAACCATGCTGCCACCTTGCGCCGTTTCCTTGCGCTGCAGGTGCGCGGCAGCGAAGGCGAGCGCGAGTTGCTGGGCCTCCTGCGCGAGAGGCTGTTCAGCCGCGGCAAGCCGCATCCGGGCGCGCTGCGCGGCGGCCTGGATATCCTGCGCGCTGCCGACCTGCGCGGGGAACTGCCGCGGATCGCGCAGCCGACCCTGGTGCTCGCGGGCGGGCGCGACAAGCTGACCCCGCCGCAGGCCTCGCATCGCCTGGCGCAGCAGATGCCCCGTGCGCGCGTGGTGGAGATCGAGGGGGCCGCGCATGCGCCGTTCCTGTCGCATGCGGAATTTTTTGTAGAGCAGGTTCGCGATTTTTTGAAAAACAATTAGCTACTGAGGCTACAGAGAAAGGCTGCTGCTCAAAATATATCTGCGGAAATTTCTGTGACCTCTGTGTTCTCTGTGGCAAAAAGGTTTTTGTAATGAATGAATTCGAAATAGACAAGAGACAGGTGCGGCGTGCCTTCAGCAAGGCGGCGACGCATTACGATGCCGCCGCCGTGTTGCAGCGCGAAGTGTGCGTCCGCATGCTGGAGAAACTGGACATCATCAAGATCCTGCCGGCACGGGTGCTGGATGTCGGCAGCGGCACCGGCTGGGGGACGCGCCAGCTGGGCGAGCGCTACCCGCAAGCCGACATCACGGCGCTGGATATCGCCTTCGGCATGCTGCAGGTGGCGCGCGGCACGTCGAACTGGTGGCAGAAGCTGTTCAGCGGCAGCAAACAGCGCTTCCTGTGCGCCGATGTCGAAGCCTTGCCGCTGGCGGCCCAGAGCATGGACATGGTGTGGTCCAACCTGGCCGTGCAGTGGTGCAACGACCTGCCGGCCACCTTCGCCGGCCTGCACCGTGTCATCAGGACCGACGGCCTGCTGGTGTTTTCCACCTTCGGCCCGGATACGCTGCAGGAACTGCGCACCGCCTTCGATGGCGTGGACGGCTACAATCATGTCAATCGTTTCGCCGACATGCACGACATCGGCGACATGCTGGTGGAGGCGGGCTTCGCCGATCCGGTGATGGAGATGGAGAGACTGACGCTCACCTACGACGACGTGAAGGCCGTGATGCAGGACCTGCGCAGCATCGGCGCGCACAACGCCACCGCAGGGCGCGCGCCCGGCATGCTGGGCAAGGCGCGATGGGCGCGCATCGTGCAGAACTACGAGACCCTGCGCCGCAACGGCAAGCTGCCAGCGACCTTCGAGATCATCTACGGCCATGCCTGGAAGCCTGCCCCCAGGTCGGCGGCAGACGGCCGGTCCATCATCAGAACGGACTTCAGGCTGGATTAAGTGCGCTTGGGTGCCTCTGTAAATTCGTTTTACGGGATGAAGCGCAAGGAGCTGCACAGCAAATGACGAGACATACCATGAAGTAGGCGAGGAATGAGCGAGCACGCGACGCTGCGATTCTCCCGTAAAACGAATTTACAGAGGTACACATGAGCTATTTCATCACCGGCACCGATACCGGCGTCGGCAAGACGCTGGTCAGTTGCGCGCTGCTGCACGCCTTTGCCGCGCAGGGCAGGCGCGTGGCCGGTTTCAAGCCGGTGGCGGCCGGATGTGACGACGACGATCACAATGAAGACGCCAAACTGCTGCGTGCCGCGAGCAGCGTCCAGGCCGCTTACGGCCAGATCAATCCGTATTGTTTCCCGCATGCCATTGCGCCGCACCTTGCCGCCCGCCATGCCGGGGTGCGCATCGAATTCGCGCGCATCCTCGCCTCTTATCGCGAGCTGGCCGGACAGGCCGATGAGGTCATCGCGGAGGGCGCGGGCGGCTTCTTGGTGCCGCTGAACGACAGGCAGAGCGGCGCCGATCTGGCGCAGCAGCTCGGCCTGCCGGTGATCCTGGTGGTGGGCATGCGGCTGGGCTGTCTCAATCATGCACTGCTGACGGTGCGGGCGATCGCCGATTACCAGCTAGAATGCGCGGGCTGGGTGGCCAATGTGCTGGATGACGGCATGCCCGCCCTGCAGGAAAATATCGAGGCCCTGCGCGAACGCATCGCGGCGCCGTTGCTGGGCATCATCCCCCATCAGGCCCAGCCTGACGCACTCGCGGCCGTTGCGCATTTGAACCTGGCGTTGCTGGAGAAGAAACAGATCGATGGTTGAATTCAGTCTCATCGCGGTGTTGCTGGTCGGCCTGCTCGGCGGTGTGCATTGCCTCGGCATGTGCGGCAGCATCGTCGGCGTATTCACCTCGCAGGTGCCTGCAGACAGCCCGCGCTGGCCGTTCCATCTCGCCTATAGCGGCGGCCGCATCGCCAGCTATGCCGCGGCGGGAGCATTGGCCGGTGCCGTCGGGCAGGCAGGATTGCTGATGCGCGATGCGGTGCCGGTGCAACACCTGCTGTTCCTGCTGTCGAGTTCGATGTTGGTGTTGCTGGGATTGTATCTCGCCGGCGTATGGGGCGCGGTACGGCAACTCGAACGGCTGGGCGGAAGCCTGTGGAAGCGCCTGCAGCCCTATACGGCCAGGCTGCTGCCCGTCAATACGGTGCCGCGTGCGCTGGGACTGGGCGTGCTGTGGGGCTGGCTGCCGTGCGGGCTGGTGTACAGCGTGCTCGTCACCGCCCTGGCCAGCGGCAGTGCCGCGCAGGGGGCGCTGATCATGGCCGCGTTCGGGCTGGGCACCTTGCCCAACCTGCTGGCGATCGGGCTGTTCTGGGAAAGCGCCAGAAACTGGGTACAATCGCCGCGCGTGCGGCTGTCGGCGGGGCTGCTGGTGATGGTGTTCGGGGTGTATGGCCTGGCGAAGGTCGGCTATACCTTCTACGTAAACGGATGGAGCGGCAGCTGTCATGTACCTGTATAGATTTCTCCTGATCCTGTTGTTGCCCGTGCTGGCCTCGTGCGGCGAGCAGACATTGCCTTCCCCGTTCCAGGCGGGCGACGTGACGGCGAAGTATGCGCATGCGGATTTCCACCTCAACGATGCGGCCGGCAAGCCGGTCAGCCTGGCCGATTTTCGCGGCAAGGTGGTGGTGCTGTTCTTCGGTTATACCCACTGCCCGCAGGTGTGCCCGACCACGCTCGCCGACCTGGCGCACATGATGCGCCTGCTGGGCAAGGATGCCGACCGGGTGCAGGTGCTGTTCGTCACGCTCGATCCCGAGCGCGACACGCCGGAATTGCTGGCGAAATATCCGGCCGCGTTCTATCCCACCTTCAAGGGCCTGTATGGCGACAGTGCCGCGACCGCGCAGGCGGCGCAGGCGTTCGGCGTGACCTACGAGAAGCACCCGAACAAGAACGGCGGCTACGACCTGGATCATACGGCCGGAACCTATTTCATCGCACCCCGAGGCCAGCCGGTCCTGCTGGCGCCCTTCTGGCAGCATGCGGATTCCTGGGTGCAGGACGTCAGAATATTGCTGGCATTCAAATGAACCCGCTGCTCGATCTGCTGCGCTTCGAGATAGACGAAGTCAACCTGCCGATCCGCGCCGAGCAGATTCGCGCGCGCCTCCACAGCTATCCGCTGATGGTGGTCACGCAACTTGCGCTGGCGCCCCTGCTGGTGATGCTGATGTGGGACAAGGTTGCGCACGGCAATCTGCAGGCATGGCTGGCGGCGGTCTTTTGCGTGCATGCCATCGAATATTACGTCTGGTTCCGCCATCGCAAGCAGACCAGGGATGTCGCCGAGAACCTGTACTGGGACCGCAAGTTCAGGCAGTTGACGGCAATGGTCTCGCTCACCTGGGGCAGCGCCGGGGTGCTGATGTTCGTTCCCGGCGACCTGGCTTACCAGGCGCTGCTGATCTGCGTGGCGATGGGCATAGCGGCGGGCGCCGCGACCAGCAACCCGTTCCATCCTCCCTCGCTTTTCATCTACCTCCTCGGCATGATCCTGCCGCTGCTGGGCAGGCTGGCCTGGGAAAACGATACGACGCACTGGATATTGTCCGTGATGCTGGGCATGTTCTGCGTTTTCGTGCTCAAGTCGGCGCTGGAATTGATCCGCACCTTCGAACAGTCGCAGCGGCGCCGTTTCGAGAACGAGATCCTGGTCACAGCGCTGATTGCACGCAAGCGCGAAGCGGAAGCGTCGCGCCAGCTTGCCGAGCAGGCCAGCCAGACCAAGTCGAAATTCCTCGCCACCGCCAGCCACGACCTGCGCCAGCCGTTGCAGGCGTTGCGCCTGTTCTCCGACGCCTTGCAGGATACGGCCAGGGAAAAGGAGACAGTGCGACTGGCCGGACAGATCGGCAAATCCGTCAATGCGCTGGTCGACATGTTCGACGACCTGCTGGACGTGTCGCGCCTGGATGCCGGTATCGTCGAGCCGCGCAAACAGCATTTCATGCTGGGCAGCCTGTTCGACCGGCTGTACGGCGATTTTGCCCCGCTGGCCCAGGCGAAAGGGCTGGATTTCCGCCTGCCCGTCTGCCTGCAGGGCGAATGCGACCCGCGGGGGGGATGCGCTGCGGTGATCTACAGCGATCCGTTCCTGCTCGAACGCATGCTGCGCAACCTGATCTCCAATGCCATCCGTTACAGTCATAGCGGTAGTGTGGAGGTGCGCTGCCGCAGCCTGCCGGACAAGGTCGTGCTGGAAATCGCGGATACCGGCATCGGCATCGCGGCGGAGATATTGCCGCATATCTTCGAGGAATATTACCAGGCCGACAATCCGCACCGGGACCGCCGCAAGGGACTGGGGCTGGGCCTGGCCATCGTGCGCCGGATCGAGGAGCTGCTGGAATGCGAGGTGACGGTCAGTTCGCAGCCCGGCATCGGATCGGTGTTCAGCTTCGAGGTCCCGGCAGGCAGTGCGGAGAACCTGGCGCAGCCTTTTGTCACCGCGCATTCCCAATACGACCTGAGCGGCAGCGTGGTGGCGCTGGTGGAAGACGACCGGGACATCCGCGATGTTGCGACCGACCTCATGGAACAATGGGGTTGCAGGGTGGTGGCGGGAGAATACGCGGAGGATGTGATACGCAAGCTGGACATTGCCCAGGCCAGGCCGGACCTGCTGCTGTGCGATTACCGCCTGCCCCATGGGACGACCGCCATTCAGGTCATCCGGCAGATGCGCGCGACCTGGGGGGAAGCCTTGCCTGCGGTGGTGCTGACCGGCGATACCGCCAGCGAGACGCTGCACGAAATTCATGCGAGCGGCGCGATCCTGCTGCACAAACCCATCGCACCCATGCGCTTGCGGGCGATGATGTATTTCGCGCTGCACGGCGAGAGCTAGAAACCCCTGCCCGGAGTGATATGATTACGAGTGCCATGGGTCGGAGAGGTGCAAGATGAAGATAAAGGTGTTGATGGCGGATGACCACGCGTTGTTTCGCGATGGCATGCGCTATGTGCTGCAGCAGCTGGCTGACGAAGTCGAGATACTGGATTCGGGGAATTTTCAGGATGCCCTGCAACTGGTGCATGACAATCCCGATACGGACCTGGCCCTGCTCGATTTGAACATGCCCGGCAGCGAAGGCGTTCCGTCCATCCAGTTCTTCCATCTGCGCCACCCCGACATCCCGCTGGTGGTGGTCTCCGGTTCGGACCATCGCGACGACATCGAAAGCGTGATGGAATCGGGCGCGATGGGATTCATCTCCAAAATGTCCTCCAGCAAGCTCATGCTGTCGGCGCTGCGCATGGTGCTCGAAGGCGGCGTCTACCTGCCGCCGCAACTGCTGCAGCAGGCGGTGAACAACGTCGATCAGGGCGAGACGCTGGCGAACCGGCGCGCGCAGCGCGCCGCCAAGTTCGGCCTCACTTCGCGTCAGCTCGAAGTGCTGACCAATCTGGCCGCCGGCATGGCGAACAAGGAGATCTCCAAGAAAATGAACCTGGCCGAGGGCACCGTGAAGATCCATACGGCCGCCGTTTACCAGGCCTTGCACGTCAATTCGCGCCTGGAAGCCGTCAGTGCGGCGCGCCGCCTGGGATTCCTGCCGCCCGCCCCCAACGATTCCGAGGGCCATTGATGGCGCTGCCCGCAAGTCCCCGCCCGCCTTTGCCGGAAAGGCTGCTCGGCCTGCTGCGCGAATCGCGCTGGCTGCTGCTGGTCGCCGTCGCGCTCTATCTCATCCTCATCCTGTTCGGCTTCGATCGTGCCGATCCGTCGTGGTCGCACAGCGCCAGCGGCGCGACCACGCACAACCCCGGCGGCGTGCTGGGGGCATGGCTGGCCGACGTGATGCTCTACCTGTTCGGGTTCTCCGCCTGGTGGTGGGTCACGCTGATGCTGCAGCGGGTGTGGGCGGGCTATCGCCGCATGCGTGCCGACAGCCTGTTCGACCAGCGCGCCTTGTGGGTCTCGCTGCTCGGTTTCGGCGTGCTGCTGTTTTCCAGCAGCGCGCTGGAAGCGTTGCGCCTCTATACCTGGAAGGTCGCCTTGCCGCTGGCCCCCGGCGGCATGCTGGGGGCGGTGCTGGGCGGCGCGCTGTCGCACGCGCTGGGATTCACCGGCGCCACCCTGTTCCTGCTGGCGCTGATGGTGGTCAGCTTCAGTCTCTATACCGGCTTGTCCTGGCTCCGGTTCGCCGACTGGCTGGGCGGCATGCTGGAGAGCGGCTGGCTGTGGGCGCGCAATACCTGGCAGACACGGCAGGACAAGCGCATCGGCGCGCAGGCGATGCAGGAACGCAGCGTGGTGGTGGAAGAGGAAAAGAAACGCGTGGAAGAGCACGAGCCTATCCACATCGAGATGCCGGTCTACGAAGTGCCGCGTTCGAAGCGCGTGGAAAAGGAGAAGCAGGTCTCGCTGTTCGCCGAGATGCCGGACTCGGACCTGCCGCCGTTGCACCTGCTGGATGAAGCGAAGCAGCAGGTCGAAGTGGTTTCCGCCGAAACGCTGGAATTCACCTCGCGCCTGATCGAGCGCAAGCTCAAGGATTTCGGCGTCGAGGTCAAGGTGGTCGGCGCCTATCCCGGCCCCGTCATCACGCGTTACGAGATCGATCCCGCCGTCGGCGTGAAGGGCAGCCAGATCGTCAATCTGGTGCGCGATCTGGCGCGCGCGCTGTCGGTGGTGAGCATCCGCGTGGTCGAGACCATCCCCGGCAAGGCCTACATGGCACTGGAACTGCCCAACCCGAAGCGCCAGATCGTGCACCTGTCCGAGATCCTCGGTTCGCAGGTGTATGCCGAGATGAATTCGCCGCTGACCATGGCGATGGGCAAGGATATTTCCGGCAAGCCGGTGGTGGCCGACCTGGCCAAGATGCCGCATGTGCTGGTGGCCGGTACCACCGGTTCCGGCAAATCGGTGGCCATCAACGCCATGATCCTGAGCCTGCTGTACAAGTCCACGCCCAAGCAGGTGCGCCTGCTGCTGGTCGATCCCAAGATGCTGGAGCTTTCCGTCTATGAAGGCATCCCGCACCTGCTGGCGCCGGTGGTCACCGACATGCGCCAGGCGGCTTCCGCCCTCAACTGGGGCGTGCAGGAGATGGACAAGCGCTACAAGCTGATGTCGGCGCTGGGCGTGCGCAACATCGCCGGCTACAACCAGAAGGTGCGCGACGCGATCAAGGCCGGCGAACCGCTGACCAATCCGTTCAGCATCACGCCGGAGAATCCGGAGGCGCTGGAAGAATTGCCGTTCATCGTCATCTTCATCGACGAGCTCGCCGACCTGATGATGGTGGTGGGCAAGAAGGTGGAGGAACTCATCGCGCGTCTGGCGCAGAAAGCGCGTGCCGCCGGCATCCACCTGGTGCTGGCGACGCAGCGCCCGTCGGTGGACGTGATCACCGGCCTGATCAAGGCCAACGTGCCCACGCGCGTGGCGTTCCAGGTGTCCTCCAAGATCGACTCGCGCACGATTCTCGATCAAATGGGTGCGGAATCGTTGCTGGGTCAGGGCGACATGCTGTATCTGCCGCCGGGCAGCGGCCACCCGCAGCGCGTGCACGGCGCGTTCGTCTCCGACCAGGAAGTGCATCGCGTCACCGAGCATCTCAAGGCACAGGGCCAGCCCGACTACATCGAAGGTGTGCTGACCTCGCTGGATGAACCGGCCGAGGGTGGCGAATACGATGGCGGCGGCGGAGACGCCGAAGCCGATGCGCTGTACGACCAGGCGGTCGAGATCGTGCTGAAGACGCGCCGTCCTTCCATCTCGCTGGTGCAGCGCCACCTGCGCATCGGCTACAACCGCGCCGCGCGCCTGATCGAGGCGATGGAAAAAGCCGGTCTGGTGTCGGCGATGCAGCCGAACGGCAACCGCGAGGTGCTGGCGCCGAGTCGCGAAGGGTGAGCGGAATACCGGCGCACCTTGGCATGCAAAGCCGACGGTAATTTCCCTCGCTTCCCATTAATGCAGGTCTGGAAAATGCTCAATAAACTTTTGCCTTCTCTTTTGTTGTTTGTGGCGGTATCCGCGCATGCTGCGGCCACCGACAAGCTGAAATCCTTCATCGCCGGAACGCGTTCCGCGCAGGCCGGCTTCACCCAGGAAGTGCTGGACAAGAGCGGCAAGCGCATCCAGTTCGCTTCCGGCACCATGCAGTTCGTGCGTCCGGGCAAGTTCCGCTGGGTCTACCAGAAGCCGTATGAACAGCTCATCGTCGGCGACGGGAAAAAGTTCTGGTTGTACGACATCGATCTCAACCAGGTCACGGTGAAGAAGCTGGATGCCGCGCTGGGCAGCAGTCCGGCGGCGCTGCTGTCCGGCGACAACGAGATCGAGCGCGGCTTTGTCCTGAAGGACATCGAGGGCCGCGATGGCCTCGAATGGCTGCAGGCCACGCCGAAATCGAACGAGACTACCTTCGAGAAGATACTCATGGCGTTCGATGCCGGATCCGGACTGGCGGTGATGGAACTGTACGATGCTTTCGGTCACCACACCGTGTTGCGCTTCACGGAGCTGAAGAGCAATCCGGCGCTGCCAGCGAAGCTGTTCCATTTCGTTCCGCCTGTGGGGGCGGACGTGCTGGGCGAGTGATGAGCAGCGGCGATCTGTTCGCTGCCAACCAGCCCGCCGCGCCGCTGGCCGAGCGCCTGCGCCCCAAACATATCGACGACGTCATCGGGCAGTCCCATCTGTTGGGCGAGGGCAAGCCGCTGCGGCTGGCATTCCAGTCCGGCAAACTGCACTCGATGATCCTGTGGGGGCCGCCGGGAGTGGGCAAGACCACGCTGGCGCGGCTGATGGCGTCGGCCTTTGATGCCGAGTTCGTGCCGCTGTCGGCCGTGCTGTCCGGTGTGAAGGATATCCGCGAAGCCATCGCGCAGGCGGAGCTCACGCTGCAGCAGAGCGGCCGCCACACCATCCTGTTCGTGGATGAGGTCCATCGCTTCAACAAGTCGCAGCAGGATGCCTTCCTGCCATTCGTCGAACAGGGGCTGGTCACCTTCATCGGCGCCACCACCGAGAACCCGTCGTTCGAGGTGAACGGCGCGCTGCTGTCGCGGGCGCAGGTGTATGTGCTGAAATCCCTGTCCGAAGCCGAGATGGGGCAATTGTTCGTGCGCGCGCAGCAGGCGGCGTTGCAGGGCATCGCTTTCGATGACGATGCAAAGGAGCGCATCATCGGCTATGCCGATGGCGATGCGCGCCGGCTGCTCAACGTGCTGGAACAATTGCAGACTGCCGCCGAGACCGCCGGGGTCGCGCAGATCGACACGAAATTCCTCGATGCCACGCTGGCGCAGAACCTGCGCCGTTTCGACAAGGGCGGCGAGGCGTTCTACGACCAGATCTCCGCGCTGCACAAGTCGGTACGCGGCTCCAATCCCGATGCGGCGCTGTACTGGTTCACGCGCATGCTGGACGGCGGCGCCGACCCGCGCTACCTGGCGCGGCGCATCGTGCGCATGGCATGGGAGGACATCGGCCTCGCCGATCCGCGCGGCATCGACATTGCGCTTGCCGCCGCCGAAACCTACGAGCGCCTGGGGTCGCCGGAAGGCGAACTGGCGCTGGGGCAGGCGGTGATCTATCTGGCCGTGGCGGCCAAGTCGAATGCCGGATACGTCGCGTATAATGCCGCCCGCGCCTGGGTCAAGCAGGACGGCTCGCGCGAAGTGCCGCTGCACTTGCGCAACGCACCGACCAGGTTGATGAAACAACTGGATTACGGCAAGGACTACCGTTACGCGCACGACGAGGCGGGCGGCTATGCGGCAGGAGAGGATTATTTCCCCGACGATATGCCGGAAGTGAGCTTCTACCAACCCACCGAGCGCGGGCTGGAAGCGAAGATCGCGGAGAAGCTGGCGCATTTGCGGCAGCTGGATGAAGCGGCAAAAAATAAAGAAGCGGCAAAAAATAAAAAAGGATAGGCAGCATGTTGGATATTCAAACTTTGAGGAATGACCTGGCCGGGGTTGCGGCACGCCTCGCGGCACGCGGCTATACGCTGGACACGGCGAAATTCGAGCAGCTGGAAGCAGAGCGCAAGACCATTCAGACCCGCACGCAGGAACTGCAGGCCAAACGCAATGCGGCCTCCAAGCAGATCGGGCAGGCCAAGGCCAAGGGCGAGGATGTCACCGCCATCATGGCGGAGGTGTCTTCGCTGGGAGACGAACTGAAGTTGCTGGAATCGGACACCCTGCCCAGGGTGTTGCAGGCGCTGGACGCTTTCCTCGCCGAGATCCCCAACGTGCCGCATGCGGATGTGCCGGTCGGCAAGTCGGAGGCGGACAACGTCGAGGTGCGCAAGGTCGGCGAAGTGCCGAAGTTCGCCTTCGAGGTGAAGGATCACGTCAGCATCGGCGAAGGGCTGGGCGGACTGGATTTTGAGACCGCGACCAAGATCGCCGGCGCGCGTTTCTCGCTGCTGAAAGGCCCGCTGGCCAGATTGCACCGCGCGCTCGCGCAGTTCATGCTGGACACGCACACCGAAAAGCACGGATACACTGAGACCTATGTGCCATACATGGTGAATGCGGAATCGATGCGCGGCACCGGGCAGCTGCCGAAATTCGAGGAAGATCTGTTCCGCATTCCGCGTAAGGTGGTGAACCAGGACGGCGGGGACGAGGGCGAGAAAAACTTCTACCTGATCCCCACCGCCGAAGTCCCCGTGACCAACATGGTGCGCGACGAGATCGTGCCGCTGGAAAAGCTGCCGCTGAAGTTCGTGGCGCACACGCCGTGCTTCCGCAGCGAAGCCGGTTCCTACGGCCGCGACACCCGCGGCATGATCCGTCAGCACCAGTTCGACAAGGTGGAGCTGGTGCAGATCGTGCACCCGGAAAAATCTTACGCGATGCTGGAAGAACTGCTCGGCCACGCCGAGACCATCCTCAAGCTGCTCGGACTGCCGTATCGCGTGGTCAAGCTGTGCACCGGCGACATGGGCTTTTCTGCCGCCACGACCTACGACATCGAAGTGTGGCTGCCGGCGCAGAACACCTATCGCGAGATCTCGTCCTGCTCCAACTTCGAGGCGTTCCAAGCGCGCCGCATGCAGGCGCGCTTCCGCAACGCGGCGGGCAAGCCGGAGCTGGTGCATACCCTCAATGGTTCCGGCCTTGCAGTCGGCCGCACGCTGGTGGCCATCCTCGAGAACTACCAGCAAGCCGACGGCAGCGTGCTGGTGCCGGAAGCGCTGCGCCCTTACATGGGCGGGCTGACTTCCATCAACGCGATCTGATCCGGACGGGGAGCATGCGCGCTTCCCCTCCGCCATTCATTCCTGGTTGAGGTCGAACATGGGCGATAACGCCAGCCATCCGCCGATCCTGAAGCTGCGCAACATCCGCCGCCGTTTCCTGCTGGGCGAGACCGCCATCGATGCACTGCACGGCATCTCGCTGGACATCCATGCCGGCGAGTTCCTCGCCGTGTGGGGTCCCTCCGGCAGCGGCAAGTCCACCCTGATGAACATCATCGGCCTGATCGACACTCCCACCGAGGGCGAGGTGCATTTCGAGGAGCAGGACACGCGCGTGCTGGATGACGACGAACTCACCGATTTTCGCGGCAAGAAGATCGGCTTCGTGTTCCAGAACTTCAACCTGGTGCCGGTGCTCTCGGCGCTGGAGAACGTGATGCTACCGCTGCAGATCCAGGGCGTGGTTGAGCACGCGGCGCGCGAGCGCGCGGCGGCGAGGCTGGCGGATGTGGGGCTGGAACGCTTCCGGGATTCGTTGCCGGACAAGCTTTCCGGCGGCCAGCGTCAGCGCGTGGCCATTGCGCGCGCGCTGGTGGTCGATCCCCGCCTGGTCATCGCCGATGAGCCGACGGCAAACCTGGATTCGGAAAACAGCCGCATGGTGGTCGAGCTGATGCGCGAGATGAACCGTGCGCGCAAGGTGACCTTCGTGTTCACCACGCACGACCAGCGCCTGCTCGACCATGTGGACAGGAAGATCCTGCTGCAGGACGGCAACATCGTCAGCGACGAGGTGATGACATGAGGAACATGCTCAAGCTGGCCTTGCGCGGCCTGCTGCGCAATCGTCGCCGCTCGCTGGTGACGCTGCTCGCCATCTCTTTCGGCTTCTCCGCCATCGTGCTGTTTGCCGGCTACACGCACAATGTGTACGGCGGTCTCGCGCGCCAGTCCATCCACGGCGAGATGCTGGGGCACCTGACGCTGAGCAAGCGCGGCATGCGCCAGGAAGGCAAGCTCGATCCGGAGCGGTATATGCTCACCGCGGCGGAGGTCGATGCCATCACCAGACTGCTGAAGGATGAGCCGCACGTCGAGATGGTCGCGCCGCGTCTGGCGTTCAGCGGGCTGGTCAGCAACGGCCGCGCCAGTACCATCTTCGTCGCCGAGAGCATCGAGCCGGCGGCGATGGAGCGCCTGCAGCGGAACGTGCTGACCGAGGCGGAGAAAAAGAGCGGCATGTTCGACCGGCTGAGGAAGCAGCTCGATCCGGCGCATCCCGAGGTGGTGGAGCTGAGCGAAGGCCTGGCCGACATGCTGCATCTGGCAGCGGGCGGGCAGGCGCAGATGCTGGTGAATACGCTGGCCGGGCAGGCCAATGCGCTGGACGTCGGCGTGGGCGGCACCTTCAACACCGGCAATGCCGGCAGCAACGACAAGTTCGCCTTCGTTTCGCTGACCTTGGCGCGCACGCTGCTGGATGCGGAAGGGCGCGCCGACCGGCTGACCATCCTGCTGGACGACATGGAACAAACCGGGGCGATGCGCGATCGCCTGCAGGCCAGGCTCAAGGCGGCGGGCTTCGATGTCGAGATTATGACCTGGCAGGAGCTGTCCGACTTTTACAACCAGGTGCACGGCATGTTCGACATGATCTTCGGCTTCATCTTCTCCATCGTGCTGACTGTGGTGGTGATGAGCGTGGCCAATTCGATGGGCATGACGGTGATCGAGCGCACCCGCGAGATCGGCACGCTGCGCGCCATCGGCCTGAAGCGCAGTGGCGTGGTGCGATTGTTCACCGTCGAGTCGATGCTGCTCACGCTGATCGGCTGCAGCGTCGGCCTGCTGATCTCGTTCGCGGTGCGCTGGGGCGTCAACATGGCAGACATCTCCTACGTGCCGCCCAACAGCGCCAGCCGCGTGCCGCTGCTGGTGGACCTGGATGCCGGGCGCACGCTGTTCACTTTCGTGCTGATGGCGGCGGTGGGCACGGTGGCTGCCTACTTGCCGGCGCGGCGCGCGGCGCAGAAGGACATCATCGATGCCTTGGGGCATGTGTGATGGCCATGGGTGAGCGCGCTCCCATGCAGCATGTCTATGGCGCGTTGCTGCTTGGGCTGTGCTGCCTGAACGGTTCCGCGACAGCCGCACCCGATGCCAACCGCATCCTGCAGGAGGCCGACCGCGCGCGCGGCGGCGGCCTGCCCGGCATCGCATGGGAGATCAGGGTGACCGCGCACGATGCCGACCGCGTGGCAGAGCCGCAGCGCCTGCGCGTTGCGGCGATGGGCGATTCCAGCGTGGCGGAGACGCTGGAGCCGGCCCGCCTCAAGGGTTACCGCGTGCTGCAGGTGGGGCGCGACATGTGGCTCGCGCGTCCGGGCCTGTCCAGACCCGTACCCATCTCGCCGCACCAGCGCCTGATCGGGCAGGCCGCCAATGGCGACATCGCGGCGACCAACTATGCGGGCGATTACGATGCGCAGCTGGACGGGACGGAGACGCTGGACGGCGAGGCGTGTTATGTGCTCGACCTGCATGCGAAGAACCGGCGCGTTACCTACGACCGCATCCGCTACTGGGTCTCGGTCAGGCGCATGGTCGGCGTCAAGGCCGAATTCGAATCGGCCGGCGGCAAGCTGCTGAAGACGGCGCGCTTCGAATACGGCAACACGATCCAAGCCGGGGGCAAATCCTTCCCGTTCGTCAGTAGGATGGTCATCGAGGATGCACTGTCCGATGCCGCAACGACGATGGAGTTTTCCGGGGTGCAGGTCAGGCAGATCGATGCATCCGAGTTCGATCTCGGCCAGGCGCAATAACGTTTGGGTAATGCGCGGGCATCGCGGCCCGCGAGCGGAGGGGCCATGAGCAGGAAGACGGCAGTGATCACCGGGGCATCCAGCGGTATCGGGCTGGAATTGGCGCGCCTGTTCGCGGCGGACGGTTATGACCTGGTCGTGTCGGCGCGCCGGGAAGAACGGTTGCGCCAACTGGCGGACGAGCTGCGCGATGCCTGCGGAACCGCGGTGCACATCGTCCCGCTGGACATCGCCCAGCCCGGAGCGGCCGATGCGCTGTGGCAGGCGATAGTCGCGATCGCGCCCGAGGTCGAGGTGCTGGTGAACAATGCCGGTGTCGGCGATGCCGGTCCATTCGCGCTGGAGCGGCCCGAAGCCATCGAACGCATGATCCAGCTCAATATCTCCGCGCTGACCTCGCTTACGCGCCATGCCCTGCCGGGCATGATCGAACGCGGACACGGCCGCATACTCAACGTCGCCTCGCTGGCCGGTTTGCAGCCGGGTGGACCCGGCATGTCGGTGTATTACGCGAGCAAGAGCTATGTGCTGGCGTTCTCGCGCGGCATCCGGCGCGAATTGCGCGACAGCGGGGTAAGCGTGACCGCATTGTGCCCGGGTCCCACCAGCACCGAATTCGAGGAAACTGCCGGAGCGCAGAGGACGCTGCTGTTCCGCTGGACAAGACCGATGGCGGCAAGTGCCGTGGCGCTGGCCGGTTATCGGGCGATGCAGCGCGGGCGCGGCGTGGCGGTGCCGGGCTTGCTCAACAAGCTGCTGGCGGCCGGTGCCAGGCTCTCGCCCGCAGCCATCGCACTGGAGGTCAATCGTTTCCTGTTGGCGGAGCGGCGCTAGGCCTATTTGATCAGGCTGCCGACGAAGCTGCGCTTCAGCACGGGCGGCAACTGGTACAGGGATTTCTGCGCTTCCAGCCGTTTCAGCATGTCGTTGTAGAGGCGCACCGTCTCGACCAGGATCACCGCCTCGCCGCCGCGCGCCCTGCCATGTTTGGTCTTCTTGTAGAAGGACGGGCGCGAGAGCAGTGGCATCATGCGCTTCACGTCGGCCCAGATGTCCGGGTTCAGTCCCGATTCGCTGGCCAGGATGCGCGCGTCTTCCAGGTGCCCCATGCCCTGATTGTATGCTGCCAGTGCCATCCACAGGCGGTCTTCATCGTTGATGCGCAGCGGCAATTGTTCCTTGAGCAACTGCAGGTAGCGCGCGCCGGCCAGGATGCTGCTGTGCGGGTCGAGCCGGTCTTCCACGTCCATCCGGTCGGCGGTCTCCTCGGTCAGCATCATCATGCCGCGCACGTTGGTGTAGGAGGTGGCGTTCGGGTCCCAGTGCGATTCCTGGTAGGACAGCGCTGCGAGCAGCTTCCAGTCGATGCCGGTGAGGTCTGCGGCTTCCTCGAACCAGTGCCGGTAATGCGGCAGCAGGGTGCGCGTCTGCGTGATGAAGGCTTCCGCGTTGATCGAATCCAGGCGTTCGTTGTAACCGTAGTAGCGGTCGATCAGGTGGCGCAGGGTGCCGTCCTGCTTGATATGGGTGAGGAAGAGCTGGGCTTCGTCGAACAGCTGCGCGTCGCCGTCGCCGGCGAACGCCAGCGACAGGTCGGTGGGGGAGTCGAGATCGAGCGCGCTGCCCAGTTCCGGATAGAAGTTGCGTGCCGTCGCCAGTTGCTCCTCGTTGGCCACCGTACAGTCGAGCTTGCCGTCGGCCACCTCTTCCAGCAATTCGCCGGGGGAAGTGTCGCGCCGCGAGCGCCATGACAGCCTGTCATGATCGCGCCGGACTTCGCGCAAGGCGGTTTCCTCCGGCGATCCGGCGGCCACCACCAGCGTATGCCCGGCGAGATTGTCGATGTCGTCCGGCGTGGCGCCGTGACAGATCACCAGTTCGTCCAGCGATTGGTAGGATTTGCTGAAATGCAGGGGGTAATCGGTGGTGCTGCGCATGCCGGCCGCCAGATGCGCCTTGTGCGCGGCCAGGGCCGGCAGTGCCTGGTCTATCGCCAGCGGAACGGTCTTGAGCTTTACCTGCAACTGCTGGGCGAACAGCCCGGCCAGTTCGGTGTCGAAGGCGTTCTCTGTCTCCATGTCGGGGGGCGGCACGATTACCACCAGTTCGCCCTGGCGCCAGTCCGGCAGGGGGTCGACAGCGGTGGTCTTCATCCAGAGCCAGGCACACAGCGCGAGGACAACCGCGAGTTGCAGGGGTAATAGACTTCGCATGGCGAACATTCTGCCCGAAATTCCGAGGTTGCTGGTAAAATGCGCGCCCTCACGTTGCCGAGGCAGTAGCGGTGATGTGCAGCAGAGCAGTATTCGGAGAGGTGGCAGAGTGGTCGAATGTACCTGACTCGAAATCAGGCGTACGGTAACCCCGTACCGAGGGTTCGAATCCCTCCCTCTCCGCCAGCAAGTCGAGCCCTTCCATGTGAAGGGCTTTTTATTTCATCAACCCCAAAGCATCCGGTCTTCCTGGCGATCCCGGATTTCCGCCCCGATTCTCGCAATCGAATTGAGGTAGTTCCTGCTGGGTTTATCAACTGCCCGATTTGGCGGTACGAAATTGAATCAATCTGGAATATTCGGGATTGAAAGCGGATGGAAGAATTTCCGCATTACCTATCGCTACCGCTGTCTCGGTACTGGTTCATCAAAAACGAGAGGCCGGAAATTCTCTCGTTCCTCCACATAAACGCCGATCAGGATAGTTAGCCCAAATCCCGGGCAAATTGGCCGTGGCTAAAGCGGAGGAGGGCTAAATTTTGTCCTGGGCTGGCCGATAATGGGCTCGGATCGTGCGACAAATTACCTTAATAATTAAATGGTTATTGGTGGCCGCATAGTTCCTGTACATAGGAGGGCAATCAGTCAAGGAAATAATTCATTACGGCAAAAATAGGCTTGTGAAAATGACTTGGTGTTGAATTCTAAAGGGGAGTCTCATGAGAAATAACCAGCCGGTAACGCAAAAAGAATATGAATTGGCACCTGGTGCCGTATTGGTATCAAGGACAGATGCAAAAGGTCGGATCCTGAATGGCAATGAAGCGTTCTATATCGCTTCTGGATTTGGCGAAGATGAAATAAACGGGGAGCCTCACAATATCATCCGTCACCCTGATATGCCTTCGGAGGCATTTCGAGATCTCTGGAGCACACTGAAATCTGGTCGACCGTGGAGCGGTCTGGTGAAGAACCGTCGCAAAAATGGCGATCATTATTGGGTCAGGGCAAATGCCAACCCTGGTTCAAATGGTGGCTACCGTTCCGTACGAGTCACGGCTGCTAAAGAGGAAACAAAAGCAGCCGATGCCCTTTATGCGGAGATGAAGAATAATCATGAGATTTTTCTTCACGAAGGAGTCGTATATAGGAAGGGTTTTCGCGCACGCTGGTCGCTGTTCATCAGAAGAGTATCCCTTGCGCACAGGCTGTATCTCCTGGCGGGTGTTGTCGCTGTATTTTTGGCGGCCGTAGCCATCCTCGGCTGGATTGGCATGACGCAACTACATGCGGAACTACAGGAGTTGCAGGCAGAAATCATCAGCCCAGCGGCTTCATTAAACGACATCCGGAAATTCGAAGAGATCAAACATGGGGTATCAGAGAATGTATTTGCCGAATTCAAATCAGAACTCATGGCTGTCACATTGTTGGGGGGCGTACTTGTTTCAATGTTGATAACAACCACGTTTCTGCGTATTAGGAATGGGCTGGCAATCGCGCAAACAGCAGCCAAAGCCATATCGGAAGGGAATCTGGTTTGCGCCATTCCATCGGAGGGATATGACGAGATCGGTCAGTTGATAGCACAAATTACCATTATGCGTAATAACTTGCAGGAGTTGATCGGAGATCTGAAAACGGGATTGGATAAATTGTCAGAGCTTGCCAGGGATTTGCATACTGTCGCTGCAGAAAGCAATCTCGTTGCAGCCAACCAGTCAGAGAGTTCTTCAAGTATTGCTGCGGCTGTGGAGCAACTCTCTGTATCAATAGACCAGGTCGAAATTCATGCAGGTGATGCCGATCATCTGGCAAAAAACTCCTTGAGTAAAGCAACAGAATCTGCGCGTGTAATTGAGAACATTGCGACGGAAACAAAAATTGTAGCTTCAGCAGTTCAGGATACTGCCTCGGGTATGCGTGAGCTTGAGAGAATAAGCAACGAAATTTACGGCATCGTAAATGTAATCAGCGAAGTGGCTGATCAGACCAACCTCCTTGCGTTAAATGCGGCAATCGAGGCGGCAAGAGCCGGGGAGCAGGGAAGGGGCTTTGCGGTAGTTGCGGACGAAGTAAGAAAATTGGCGGAAAAAACCAAAGCCTCCAATAAGGAAATCCACTCCATGATAGCCAACATTCAAAGTGCATCGCGTGATGCTGCTCAATCAATGGGGGGCAGTGTGGATAGAGTAAATGCAGGGGTGAAATTGTCCGCTGATGCAGTTGATTCGATGGCAACCATTCGGGGCGATCAGACCAATGTAACTCAGTTGGTAGACAGCATTGCATCTGGTCTTTCCGAGCAGGCCGAGGCAACTCGTCACATTGCAACCCGCATCGAAAAGATTTCCCAGGGAATAGAAGATTTGGCGATAAGAGCCTCGAAAACCAACAGCTCGGCCGAGCATCTGGCGCAAGTGATTAATAATCTGGGAGCTTTAGCAGGGAAATTCCAGGTGGCATAAGGAAGCACGCTTTGTTTGAAGTAAATCACATTGGCCTGTTGCAGAGCAGGCCAATGTCAGGCGCACAGGCGGAACCAATCCCCTGATCCAAATAGCCGTGTGCGGCGCAGACACGCAGATCCCTGCACAATCATCATACTCATCGCCGTGAAATCAGCGCATGACCACGCCATCGCCCCGCGGCATGCGCGGGGCGATGTTCTTTGTACGGGCTTATTGATATAGTTGAGCCGGTTAGTCTTGTAACATGGATGTGTTATTGTTTTTAATATGAAATTTGCAGCCCGGATGCGATAAGCGCGGCGCCGTCCGCCGCATGACGACAGATCCGGGCCGGTTCTGATTTCCAATCCAACTTGGCGACGGGGAAAACATGGGCATTCGATTCAAATTAAATCTGGTTCTGATCGCGGTCTTCATCATCGGATTTGCCACTGCGGGGGCAGTGTCATACCAGCTGTTGCAGGAGAACGCGCGCGACGAAGTCCTCCACAATGCCTCGCTGATGATGGAGTCGGCCTATTCCGTGCGCACCTATACGGTGGAGCAGATCCAGCCCAAGCTGATCGCGCAGCTGGATACGGTGTTCCTGCCGCAGACCGTTCCCGCCTATGCTGCCACGGAGACTTTCGCCGAGCTGCGGAAGAAATATCCGGACTACAGCTACAAGGAGGCCACGCTCAACCCGACCAATCCGCGCGACCGGGCGAGCGACTGGGAAGCCGATATCATCAACAACTTCCGCCAGAACGGCGAGGTCAAGCAGATCGTGGCGGAGCGCGACACCCCGACCGGGCGCCAGCTCTATATCGCCAAGCCCATCAAGATCGGCAATCCGGCCTGCCTGCAGTGCCACACCTCGGCCGAATCGTCGCCGCCCAGCCTGGTCAAGGTCTACGGCGTCGCCAACGGGTTCGGCTGGCAGCTGAACGATATCGTGGGTGCGCAGGTGGTGACGGTGCCGATGGATGTGCCGATGGCCAAGGCACGGAAGACCTTTGCGACCTTTATCACGTCGCTGTTCGTGATCTTCAGCGTGATCTTCATCATCCTGAACCTGATGCTGACCTATCTGATCATCAATCCGATCCGCCGCATCTCGCAGTCGGCCGACAAGATCAGCAACGGCGAGTTCGGCGAGCCGGAACTGCCGGAGTCGGGCAAGGACGAGATGGCGGCGCTGTCGAGTTCCTTCAACCGCATGCGCAGGAGCCTGGAAAAGGCCATCCAGATGATGGAAGACTGATCGCGCGCGGCACGCCAGGCATATGAACCAGATCGAGCCGAACAGGGGGAAGAAGCCGAAGGGCGCAGCGGCCAATATGCTGGCGCTGCCCGAGCAGCATCAGCTCTACGAATACCAGATCCAGCGCATGCTCGGCGGCGGCGCGTTCGGGATCACCTATCTGGCCAGGGACACCAACCTCGACCTGACCGTGGCCATCAAGGAATACATGCCCATGGACCTGTCGGTGCGAGACGGCTCGCAACATGTCGCGCCCAACAGCGACGCGTCGGCGGAGCTGTTCCAGTGGGGGCTGGAGCGATTCATCGACGAGGCCAGGGTGCTGGCCAATTTCCGTCATCCCAACATCGTGCGGGTGCTGCGCTACTTCAAGGCGAACGGCACCGCCTATATCGTGATGGAATACGAATCGGGGGAGCCGCTCAAGAACTGGATGTCCGCGCATTCCCCGATCGATCCGGAAGGCCTGCTTGCCGTGATCAACCCGCTGCTGGATGGCCTCGAGCTGATGCACAAGGGCGATTTCCTGCATCGCGACATCAAGCCCGACAACGTCTATATCCGTCGCGACGGAACCCCTGTGCTGCTGGACTTCGGCGCGGCCAGGCGGGTGACGCCGGAGCGCGAACTGACCGCCATCTTCAGCCCGGGTTTCGCCCCGTTCGAGCAGTATCACTCGCACGGCAACCAGGGGCCGTGGACCGATATCTATTCGCTCGCAGCCGTGATGTACTGGATGATCGGCGGCGAGAAACCGACGGAAGCGGCGGCGCGCCTGAAGAACCATGCCATGGTGCCCGCGGTCGGCATCGACCGTAACAACCTGTTTCCGGTGGCGTTCCTCGAGACGATAGACTGGGCGCTGGAGTCGGAAGAGAGCCGGCGCCCGCAGACCATCCCGGAATTCCGTACGCGGCTCAACCAGTCGCTCACGGGGCCTAGGGCCGTATCGCGTGTCAGCGCGGATGCGAACCGGCTCGATTTCCATATCGATTCGAACACGCGCTTCAATGCGAACTTCCAGACCGAGGCGAACGGCAAGCGCAATTTCATCTGCACACTGATGTTCCTCGATATCGTCGCCTACTCGAAATGTCCGGTCGACGAACAGTTCTCGCTGAAGTCGGAATTCAACCAGATCATCTCGGCGCGGCTCGCGCATATCCCGCATGATTCGAGGATCACGCTGGACACCGGCGACGGCGCCGCGATCTGCTTCATGGGCGATCCGGAAGAGGTGCTGCACGCCGCGGAAGAGATACAGAAGATGTTCCTGGCGCAGAAGCGCCTGCAGGTGCGCATGGGATTGCATATCGGCCCCATCCGCATCCTGAACGACCTGAACAACCGCAACAACCTGATCGGCGACGGGATCAACGTCGCGCAGCGGGTGATGAGCTTCGCCGACAACAACCAGTTGCTGGTGTCGCGCGCCTATTACGATGTGGTCTCATGCTTGTCCGACGATGCGGCCAGACGCTTCCGCAGGCTGGGCGAACACCGCGACAAGCACGACCGTCCCCACGAACTGTATGCGGTGATCTCGCAGGTGGGGGAGGACGATGGCAGCGTGCGCACTCAGCTCGCCCCGCAACCCGCAGCGGAAACGGCGAAGCCGATCGATGCCGAGAGCGTCGAGATCCTGGGGGCCGAACTGTGCCGCCTGATCGGCCCGCTGGCGCCGATCCTGGTACGCAAGGCGGTGGCCCGGGCCAGGTCGGTCGACGACTTGCGCGAGATATTGAGCCAGAGCATCACCGATCCGGTGCAGAAGCAGTCGTTCCTTTCCAGCTCCGGCCGGCAACTCGATATCAGTGCCATCTCCGGCACCACCGGGGGCTCGCAAAGAACGGGCAGCAGGTCTAAGATAGGCGGCGCCGGTTCCGCGGAACCCGCTGGCACGAACACGCTGAAATCGGCGCTGACGGAAGAGGATGTTGCCAGGCTTGAGAAACTGTTCGTTCAATTCATCGGCCCGGTCGGGCGCATCCTGATGAAAAACGAACTGAAGAAGACCGCCGATTACCGGCATCTGTGCCAGCAGCTGGCGCAGCATATCGACAATCCGGAAGCCAGGGCCACGTTCATCGGCAAGCTGTCGGGCCCGATCTGACGCGCATACCCGCACGTCTCTGTTCGGACTGTTCGGGATGACACCGCCGCATGGCTGACAGCCCATCGGGCTTCAAGGCATCAGGAGGAAGCGACGCGACACTGCACGAAGTCGTCGGCCCTGTGCCGACTCCGATTGATAAATCAAATCACCTGTATTTGAACAATAAAATTGTTCGATAGCCGGGAAGCCCATAAGCTTCCGTCCCGTGAAGAAAAGCTTTTAATCGATCAACTGAAAGGAGTCTGACATGGAACGAAACGCAATCAAGTCTATTTCCGTCGGCGGTTTCCGCGCGATGGTCCTGTCTCTGGCGCTGGCCGGGTTCGCTACGGCAGGTCATGCGGAAGACCTGTCCGGCTGGAAGCTGCCCCAGGTGCCGGTGCCCGCGGACAATCCGCAGTCCGCCGCCAAGATCGCGCTGGGCCACCAGCTGTCGTTCGATCCGCGCCTGTCGAAGAACGATGCCATGAGTTGTGCTGGCTGCCACCTGCCCGCCGCCGGCGGCGGCGGGCCGACCGCAAGGGCGTTCGGCCAGGGCGGCGAACTGGGACGGTGGGCCCCCACCTGGGATAACGCAGGCTACTACACCTCGCAGTTCTGGGATGGCCGCGCGGTCTCGCTGGAAGAGCAGACCGGTGCCTTGCCCGGCCACATGGGGCCGATCACTTCCCCGGGCGAGATGGGCGAAGACATCAACAACGTGGTGGCGAAACTGAATGCCATCCCCGGCTACCGGAAGCAGTTCAACCAGGTATTCGGCGCGGATGCCACGCCGGAGAATGTCGCCAAGGCCATCGCCGCGTTCGAGCGCACGCTGGTGTCCGGCAATGCGCCGTTCCAGCGCTATGTGAAGGGGGACAGGAAGGCGCTCTCTCCCGCCGCGAAACGCGGCTTCGAGGTGTTCCGCGGCAAGGGCCTGTGCATCACCTGCCATACGCCGCCGCTGTTGACCGACAACGGTTTCCATAACATCGGCACACCGCAGGTCGGACCGCTCAAGGAAGACCTGGGCCGCTATGCGGTGAGCAAGGACGAGGCGGACAAGGGCAAGTTCAAGACGCCGTCGCTGTACAACTCGGCGTCGCTGGCCTTCTTCATGCACGATGGCTCGTTCTCCACGCTGCGCCAGGTGGTCGAGCATTACAACCGCGGTGGCGACCCGAAGGTCGCGAACCAGGATCCGCTGATCATGCCGCTGAAACTCAGCGATCAGGAACAGGACGACCTGATCGCCTTCCTGCAGAGCCTGACCGACGAGAGCCTCAACCGCATCCAGCGTCCTGCGCTGCCATGAGCTGAGCCGCTGCAGTAGTGGCGTTCAATGAGGGGCGGCCATGGCCGCCCCTCGCTCTTGGTGCGGCGTCCATGCCGTGCCGCAGCATTTATCCGGCAACCCGGAATACAATACCGGGTTGCATCGCTGGGCACATATTTCGAATTTCACAACGCCGCCGACAAGGGCGGCATCAAATGGGGAAGCAGATGGCTACACCGCAATTCAAACCGAAATACCATTGGACAAGAAGGGCGACACAGTTCGGCATGTTGCTGCTGGTCATCCTGATTCCCATCCTCGGTTTGTTCCGCATCGATTTCGCCACCGCCAGCTTCTTCATCCGCGACCTCCAGGTGGAATGGACGAACTATCCGTTCCTCATCGGCCTGGTGCTTGTGGTCGGCACGGCCCCCGTTATCACCTACATGACCGTCGGTTCCATCTTTTGCGGCTGGGCCTGTCCGCAGAACCTGTTCTCGGAAATGGCCAACGGCCTGACCCATACACTGCTGGGCAAGCGGGCCGATGTCCGCGTGGACGGCCCGGGAATGGTCGTGGCGGCCTCGAAGAACAAGGCGCTCAACTGGCTGGTGCTGGGGGCGAGCTTCCTGTTGGCTTCGGCGGTGCTGGCCTATTTTTTCCTGATGTTCTTCTATACGCGCAGCGACATGTGGGATTTCGTCACCGGCGCATCGGGCCGGCGGCCGAGCATGATCGTCATGTACTGGATGACGACTTTCTTCATCTTCATCGATATTGCCACGGTGCGTTACCTGTATTGCGACTACCCCTGCCTGTATCGTGTCGGCCTCCGGCTGTTCAGGAGCCCGGACGCGCTGCATGTCTCCTACGATGCCTCGCGCGCATCGGAATGCGAAAAGTGCAATTACTGCGCAACCACCTGCATCACCGATATCGAGCCCACCAACATCCGGATCACCGATACCTGCGTCGACTGCGGCGAATGCATCGATGCATGCGACCGCCTGCATGCGAAATCGGGGACCATCGGGCTGCTGCGCTTCAAGGTCGGCGAGAGCGATGAGCGCATGACCTGGCGCAAGATGCTGGGCAAGGTCTTCGCGCGATCCAGATGGCTGGTGGTCGCCATCTTCCTGCTCGGGTGCGTCTTCATGATATGGGGGGCGGAAGCCGCCGCGCAAAAGATCGCCGACAAGGAAAAACGCATGCGGGAGGACCAGAAGATCCAGCGCATTGCCGACGTCTGCAACAGGCAGTGTGCCCCGCTGCAGGCGACATGCTCCAGCAAGAACATGGCGGGGTGTTACCGGGCCTCGGCATGCGTGTGCGAATGCACGCTGCAGCAGGATCCCGCCAGCCCGTCGGCCGACTCGCTGCGGCAATGCGTGCGCAACGGCACGGCGCATGCACAGGCGTCCGTGTTGAGCACGCCGCTGGCCAGATAGGACTGCAAACCCGGCCGGGCGGTCAGACGGCCGGCGCCCGGCCGAACTGGAAGCCGGACACGCTCTTGCCCAGCACCTTGTCGTTGTAGGCGACATGCCCGGCATCTTCGGCTGCCGCGCCCGCCGCCACCATCAGCGGGATCAGGTGCTCGCTGCGCGGATGGCAGTCGCGCGCATTCGGCGCCTGGCGCCAGTTCATCAGCAGGCGCTCGCGTTCCGCCGCCGGCGCCGTGACGGCATCGCGCAACCAGCGGTCGAAGTTCGCCGCCGCCGCATCGGCCGCCGGGACCGGCATGAAGAACTCGCGCAGGTTGTGGTAGCTCAACCCGCTGCCGACGATCAGCACGCCCTCGTCGCGCAGCGGCGCAAGGGCGCGGCCCAGTGCGAAATGCGCCGCAGGATCGAGACTGTGCAGCAGCGAGAGTTGCACGACGGGGATGTCCGCATCCGGATAGATCAGCTTGAACGGGATGAATACGCCGTGATCGAGGCCGCGTTCGTGCTCCTCGTCGGTCTCGATGCCGGCCTGGCCCAGCAGTTCGCGCACCCGGTCGGCGACGGCGACCGAACCGCGGGCCGGGTAGGTGAGGCTGTAGGTGTGCTCGGGGAAGCCATAGTAGTCGTACAGCAGCTCGTAGTTCCCGGTGTTCAGCACGGTGGCCTGTTCGCATTCCCAGTGGCCGGAGATCACCAGCACCGCTTTGGGCTGCTGCCCGATGGCGCGCGGGATACCGCGCAGATACGCGGCCATCCTGTCCCATGTGTCGGGCGGCATGCCCGGCATCGGATCCATGAAGAAGCAGGGGCCGCCCCCGTGCGGGATGAACAAAGTGGGAAGACGTGCTGCAGCATCCATGATGGTTACCTTTCCTCGCTAGAGCCTATGCCGTCGCCAGCACATGTTGCACATATGCCCGGGCGTTCTGTTCCAACTCGGCGTCGGACGGATTGTAAAGCGCGCCCTGCATCGCGAATACCGGCAGATATTTGGCACGCGTGTATTGTGCCGTCATTTGCAGCGGGCGCAGCAGTTCGCTGAGCGTGTACTGGTTCTGTGCCCCCGCCTGGTAAGCGTGCGCCGGCCCGCCTGTGGAGACCGCCACGCCGATCTCCTTGCCTGCCAGCTTGTCGCCGCCGGGGCCGAATGCCCAGCCATAGGCGAGGACATCGTCCAGCCACTGCTTCAGCAAGGCGGGCGTGCTGAACCAGAACAGCGGGAATTGCAGGATGATGCGGTCGTGCGATTCCAGCAGCTTCTGTTCGGCGGCGGCATCGATCTTGCCGCTCGGGTAGGATTTGTACAATTCATGCACGGTGACTTTGTCGGCATGCGGGTACAAGTGCTTCAGCCAGGTGCGATTGATGCGGGATTTGTTCAGGTCGGGGTGGGCGACGACAACCAGGGTCTTTTTGCTCATGAATTGCTCTCCAGAAAATTAGTAGATTCAAAAAGGGAATCTGGTTACTATATTGCACCAAGGCGAAAATGCCGCACAAGTAGGGCGTCGAAAGTTACCTGGTTACTCCGCGGTAACCATGAAAGGAGACAGCACCATGACTCTGCACAAATCCAAGGATCCCAAATCGGGCCTGTGCCCGATCCGCGACGTGCTGGACCGGCTGGGCGACCGCTGGTCGCTGCTGGTGATCCACGAACTGGAAGGCGGCACCTTGCGCTTCACCGAACTGCGCAAGCGCATCGGCGACGTGTCGCAGCGCATGCTGGCGCAGACCCTGCGGCGCCTGGAACAGGACGGGCTGGTGTCGCGCGAGGTGTTCGCCAGCGTGCCGCCGCGCGTCGAATACACGCTGACGCCGCTCGGCCACTCGCTGCTGCTGCCGCTGGGCAGCATGATCCAGTGGGCGCTGGACAACCACGACGCGGTGCGCGCCGCGCGCGCAGCCTACGTCGCGCCGATGGCCTATGCGGCGAATTGAGGACGCGTCAAGCGGGTGCCGCCATGACTGAACCAGCTTTCGAGGGCATCGAACTTTTCCCCGCCACCGGTCCGGCGCGGCAGTTGTTCGTGCTGCTGCACGGTGTGGGTGCGACCTCGTCCGACCTGCTGCCGCTGGCGCACAAGATACTGGCCGCCTTTCCGGATGCCGCCCTGCTGCTGCCGGACGGCACCTTCCCGTTCGACGGCGGCGGCATTGGACGGCAGTGGTTCTCGATCCGCGGCGTGACCGACGAGAACCGGCCGGAGCGGGTCGCCGCAGCGATCCCCGCGCTGCGCGCGCTGCTGCGCCAGGCACAGCAGCGCTACAACATCCTGCCCACCGATACCGCACTGGCCGGATTTTCTCAGGGCGCCATCATGGCGCTCGAGTTCAGCGCGCGCCATGACGGCGAAGTCGGTCGGGTGCTGGCCTTCTCCGGCCGCTACGCGCAGCTGCCCGACAAGGCCCCCGAACTGACCACGCTGCACCTGCTGCACGGCGAAGACGACCGGGTGATCCCGGTAAGCCACGCGCATGCGGGCTACGCGCGGCTCACCCAACTGCAGGGCGACGCCACGCTGGATGTCGCATCGTCGGTCGGCCACGAACTTCATGATGCACTGGCCGCGCGGGCCATCGTGCGGCTGCAGACCTGCGTGCCGCTGCGCATGTGGCAGCGCGCGCTCGGCGGCAACAGCGGGCAGGCATGAGCGCGGTGACCGACAAGGAACTCGCCGTATCGCCGTGGACGCCGCTGCGCCACCCGGTGTTCCGCATGCTGTGGATCGCCTCGGTGTTCTCCAACATCGGCAGCTGGATGCACGAGGTCGGCGCGGGCTGGCTGATGACCTCGCTCGCGCCCAGCCCGTTGATGGTGGCGCTGGTGCAGGCCGCCACCTCGGCGCCCGTGTTCCTGCTCGCGCTGCCGGCGGGCGCGCTCGCCGACATCCTCGACCGCCGGCGCTACCTGATCGCCTCGCAACTGTGGATGATGGTCACCGCCGCCATCCTCGGCATATGCACGCTGGCCGGACTGACCACCGCCACCATCCTGCTGCTGTGCACGTTTGCGCTCGGCATCGGCACCGCCATGATGATGCCGGCGTGGGGCGCGATCACGCCGGAGCTGGTCGGCCGCGCCGAACTGCGCGCCGCCATCGGCCTCAACACGCTGGGCATGAACGTGGCCAGATCGGTCGGGCCGGCGCTGGCCGGGCTGATCGTGGCGGCGGCCGGTCCCGGCACGGTGTTCCTGCTCAACGCCGCCTCGTTCCTCGGCGTGATCGCCGCACTGAAGCGCTGGCAGCGTCCGCAGCAGGGTTCGGACCTGCCGGCAGAGCGGCTGTTCGGCGCGATCCGCACCGGCCTGCGCTACGCGCGCCACTCGCCGGAACTGCGCGCTGCGCTGGCGCGGGGCAGCGCCTTCTTCGTGTTCGCCAGCGCCTCCTGGGCGCTGCTGCCGCTGATCGTGCGGCAGGAACTGCACAGCGGTCCGGGCACGTATGGATTGTTCCTCGCCTGCCTCGGCATGGGCGCGATCGCCGGCGCCTTGCTGCTGCCGCGCGTCCACCTGCACCTGTCGCGCGACTGGATCGTGGCGGGGGCCACCGTGCTGTATGCGGCGGCCATGCTGGCGCTGGCGCACAGCGGCAACATCTATGCGGCCGCTGCGGCGATGCTGGCGACCGGGCTGGCCTGGATCAGCGTCGTATCGTCGCTGATGACCGCCACCCAGACCGCGCTGCCCGGCTGGGTGCGCGCGCGCGGGCTGGCGCTGTTCTGGGTCGTGCTGATGGGCGGCATGGCGGCAGGCAGCGCACTCTGGGGACAGGTCGCATCGTGGGTCGGCATCTCCACCGCGCTGACCGCATCCGCCGTCGGCGCGCTGCTGGGCATCGCCGCCGCCTGGCGCTATCGCATCGGGTTGCACGACCTGCATGACCTGTCGCCCTCGATGAAATCGCCCGCGCCGACGGCGGCCGACGAGTTCGAGATCGACAGCGGGCCGGTGATGGTGACGGTGGAATACCGCATCGATGCGCAGAGGGTGGAAGAGTTCACCCGCAGCATGCAGCAGATCCGCCGCATCCGGCGGCGCGACGGCGCCTTCATGTGGGAGCTGTTCAGCAACATCGAGGCGCCCGGCCACATGGTGGAATGCTTCATGGTCGAATCGTGGCTGGAGCACCTGCGCCAGCACGAACGCCAGACCGTCGCCGACAGCGAAGCCATCGCCAGGGTGAAGGCGTTCCATCTGGGCGACGAAGCGCCCAGGGTGACGCATCTGGTGGCGCGCTGGAACTAGCTGCCGGCGGCGGACAATCACAACAGGGAGTGGAAGATGCTGGGTTTCCTCATCGTCGCGTTCTTCATCTACGGCAGCATGCACCTCTATGCGTTCGCCAGGCTGTGGCAGGTGCTGCCGCACTCGTGGTGGCTGGGCCTGTTGCTGCTGGCGGCGGGGCTGCTGCTCACCTTCCTGCCGCTGCTGCTGTGGCAGATCACCCGGCTGAACTGGCACGCCGCCGCCGTGCCCGTCTCCTGGGTGTCCTACGTCTGGATGGGCTACCTGTTCCTGTTCTGTTCGACCGCGCTGCTGTTCGACATCGCCCATGTGCTGGCTGCATTCGCCGGCATCCGGTGGCCGCTCGGCGATGCCGCAATGCTGTTCGCCGTTGGCCTGCTCGCGCTGGCATTGCTCGGCTACGGTTTCTTCGAGGCACGGCACATCCGCATCGAGCAGATCGTCGTCACTACGCCCAAGCTGCCCGCATCCACCCGCCATGTGACCATCGCGCAGATATCCGACCTGCACCTGGGCGCGATGCTGAACGACGAGTTCCTCGATCGCGTCATCGCGAAACTGCGCGAAGCCAAACCCGACATCGTGGTGGCCACCGGCGATATCGTCGACGGCCAGGGCGACCACCTGGACGCGCTGGCCAGCCGCCTGCATGCACTGCAGCCGCCCCTGGGCGCATACGCCGTCATCGGCAACCATGAGACCTATGTCGGGCTGGACAGGTCGCTGGCATTCCTGCGCAGTGCCGGCTTCACCGTGCTGCGCGGCGAAACGGCGAGCGTCGGCGGCATCGTGCTGGCGGGCGTGGACGATCCCAGCGCGGCGCTGACCGGCCAGGGCGTGCGTACCGATACCGCCCGCATGCGCGCGGCGGTGACGCAGGGCAGTTTCGTCGTGCTGCTCAAACACCAGCCGGTGGTGGACAGCGAGATCCCGTTCGACCTGCAGCTCTCCGGCCATATCCACGGCGGCCAGATCTTTCCGTTCGGCCTGCTAACGCAGCTCGCCTACCATGTGCATACCGGCCTCACCCAGCTGGCCGGCGGCGGCAAGCTGTATGTCAGTCGCGGCACCGGCACCTGGGGGCCGCCGATACGCCTGTTCGCGCCGCCCGAGATCGCGCTGATCAGGATCGAGCGGGAATAGACAATCGAACAGGCGGGGCGCGCGGCGCCCGGCAAAGGGGAAGGGATGAAAGAGATATACGAGTCCTTGATCGGACACTGGGTGACGCTGCACAGCCTGATCGCCATGGCGGGGCTGGCCATCTACATTACATCGTCGCACAGCCTGCATTTGCGCCGCCATCCCTCGGCCTCCATCGCCTGGGTGGTGGCGCTGGTCCTGCTGCCTTATGCGACGCTGCCGCTGTACCTGATCTTCGGCATCCGCAAGGTCGGCAGCGGGCAGGCGGGTGCCCGGCTGCCGGCCGTTCCCGCACAGCCGTCCGATATCACCTCGCTTGCGATGCGCACGCGGCAGCTCGCCGCCATCATGGCGCTGCCCGCCGCTGCGGCGTACCGGCAGCTCGCCCTGCATGAGGATGGCGCGCAGGCGCTGCAGGCGTTGCGCGAGATGATCGCCGCGGCGACGCGCAGCATCGACCTCAGCACCTTCATCTTCGCGCGCGACGAGCTGGGCTCCGAGATCGCCGCGCTGCTCCGGCAGCGTGCGCGGGAGGGCGTGCACGTCAGGTTGCTGGTCGATGGCATCGGCGCCTATCTGGGCCGGCGCGCCGATTACCGCAGCCTGTCCGCTGCCGGTGTGCAGGTGGCGCTGTTCGTGCCGCCGCTGCGTTCGTCGCTGCGCGGGCGTACCAACCTGCGCAACCATCGCAAGATGGTGGTGGTGGATGGCGAGTGGTTGTGGTGCGGCGGCAGGAACCTGGCGGCCGAATATTTCGAGGGCGATGCGCATGCCTCGGGCAACCCGCCCTGGGTCGACCTGAGTTTCGATTTGCGCGGCGCCTTGGCGCAGCAGGCGCAGCAGCAATTCGAACGCGACTGGCGCTTCGCCACCGGCGCCGAGTTCGTCGAAACGGGTGCGCCGGCCGGCCCGGATGCGCCGCCCGGTGCCGCCATCGGCCAGCTGATCGCGAGCGGGCCCGACCAGAAGGACGACACCTTCTACACCCTGCTGATCTCGGGCTTCTTCATCTCGCGCAGGCGCATCCTGATCGCGACGCCGTATTTCGTGCCCGATCCCACGCTGCTGATGGCGCTGACGCTGGCCGCGCGGCGCGGCGTGACGGTCGATCTGCTGATGCCCCGGCGCTCCAACCATCGTCTCGCGGACATGGCCCGCCGCCATGCGTTGCGTGAACTGACCGCGGCAGGTGCGCACGTCCGTTTTCTGCCGCACATGCTGCATGCCAAGGTGGTGGTGATTGACGACGAGGTGGCGCTGACCGGCACGGCCAATCTGGACGAACGCAGCCTGTTCCTCAACTACGAACTGATGGTGTCTTTCTATGAAGCGGGCGATGTCGCGCGCATTGCGCAGTGGGTGGAGCGCCAGCAGGCGCCGGCCGTGCCCTATGTGCCGCAACCGCCAAGCTTCTGGAAACGGATCAGGGAAGGCCTGTTGTTGTGGCTGGCGTTCCAGCTGTGAAGTGCCAGCCGTGCGGCGCGGCGCTTATCTTCTGATTTCGGGGCGGGGCAGGTCGTAGAGCGCCTTGAGGTTGAATATCTCCTGCCAGGCCTGGTCCGGAAAACCGTCGCGGTCGAAGCGTCCGCCGCCGCGTCCGTTCGGCTGCAGCAGGTCGCTGAGATAGGTTTCTCCTTCGGGCGAGTTCCAGAGCGCGAGGATCTTCTCCAGCACATGCGGGAACTTTTCCTCCAGCATGAACGGATAATCGCTCTGGCTGCACTTCAGTGTCTGCAGGACTGTGTCTCGACTGATCATCGTGCCTCTCCTTTGACTTCAGGCGGGCCGGCCCCGGAAAAACTGCCACCCGCCCGCGAAAGGGTAAATCGGAGCGGATGAGGGCGTCAATCCCCGGCGGCGGCGCGCTTCAGCCGAAAAACGCCTGATGTATCCAGCTGGCCAGCACCAGCAGCACGAGAATGCCGAAGACGAGGATGGCGATATCCATCTGGGTGCCGAGAAAGCGCGAGCCTTCCTGCCGCGCTTTCCGGTCGTTGCGCCTGGACCAGAAGTACGCGCCGAAAACGACCAGTGCTGGAATGGATACCAGCAGCAACACGACGATCAGGCCCCAATCGATCTGCATGAATTTGCCTCCTGTGTTGTGGATGGGATGCTTGCGGGAGCGCCTGTTCCGGCGGCCAGCACTGCTGACAACAACGATCAGTTACGTTGCAGCTGCGCCTCGAACTGCTCGATCGGTACCGGCCTGCCGAACAGGTATCCCTGGAACTGTTCGCAGCCGTTGCCCAGCAGGAACTGTCGCTGCTCCTCGCTTTCCACCCCTTCGGCGATGACGCCCAGATACAGGTTCTGCGCCATCGCAATGATGGTGCTCACGATTTCCCTGTCACTGCTGTCCGAGCTGATGTCGCGCACGAACGACTGGTCGATCTTGATCTGGTCGAGCGGCAGCCGCTTGAGGTATTGCAGCGACGAATAGCCGGTGCCGAAATCGTCCAGCGAGAACTGCACCCCGATCTCCTTCAGCGCGTTCATGGTCCTGATCATGTCCTCGATGTTCTCCAGCAGCATGCTCTCGGTCAATTCCAGCTTGAGCAAGGCCGGATCGATGGCATGGCCTTGCACGGCGGCTTGCACGCGGGCCACGAAATCGGCCTGGCGGAACTGCTTGGCACTCACGTTCACGGCCAGCACCAGGTTGCGGGTGAGCGCATCCTGCTGCCAGGCCTTGAGCTGGGCGCAGGCGGTATCCATCACCCATTGCCCGATGGGCAGTATCAGGTCGGTTTCTTCCGCCACCGTGATGAACTGATCGGGGGACATCAGGCCGCGCTCCGGGTGCTGCCAGCGGATCAGCGCCTCCGCGCCCAAAGGCCGCATCGAACGGTCAACCTGGATCTGGTAGAGCAAACGGAATTGTTGCCGCTCGACTGCCTTGCGCAACGCTTCTTCCAGCGCGACGCGCGCGGTCACCGCATCCTGCATCTGCTGGTCGAAGAAGCGCAGGGTGTTGCGGCTGGCCTTCTTGGCCTGGTACATGGCGATGTCGGCCTGCTTCAGCAATTCTTCCCTGGTCAGCTGGTGGCCGTTGAACAGGGTCGCACCGATGCTGGGAGTGCAGCGATATTCGTGTGCACCCAGCTGGTATGGCTGGGCCAGCGTCGCGAGGATCTTCTCGCCGATGGTTTCCGTCTGTGCCGCCGCTTTCAGATCGTATTCCCCCAGGTCTTCCAGCATCACCACGAACTCGTCCCCGCCCAGGCGCGCCACCGAATCGCCCTGGCGCACGCAGGCCGTCAGGCGTTGCGCGACCTGTTGCAGCAGCAGGTCGCCCATGTCGTGGCCCAGCGTGTCGTTGAGGGACTTGAAATTGTCCAGGTCGATGAACAGCAGCGCACCCTCCCTGCCGCTGCGCGCGCTGGCAGCGAGCGCCTGCTGCAGGCGGTCCAGCAGGAGCCGCCGGTTGGGCAGTTCGGTGAGCGGGTCGTAGAAAGCCAGGCTGTTGATCTTGTCTTCTGCGGACTTGTGCTCGGTGACGTCCTGCACGATGGCGATGCCGCCCACGATATGCCCGCTGTCGTCCAGCACGGGGGCGCAGGTCATGTAGATCCAGCCTTTGGCATCGCTGAAGGTTGCCTCGTACTGGCCTTCGTAATGGCTCATCTCGCCTTTCAGGGCCTTGAACAGGCTGGGCAGGATGGAGCGGTCCTTCAGGTGGGTCAGGTCCAGCCCGACGATGCAGTCGATCGAATTGCGCAGCATGACGGCGCAGCGGTCGTTGCAGAAAGTGATGATGAGATCGGTATCGTAATGGAAGATGCCGACCGGCAAATGGCGCAGCAGCAGGCGATAGCGTTCCTCGCTTTCCCGCATCTCTTTCTCGCGCTTGTCGGCATCGAGATGCAGGGTGATGTTTTCGGACACGTTCCGGTTGATGCGGCGCATGCTCAGGATCATGAAGCCGAGATACAACAGCACTGCCGCGGCCATCGCCAGGGACACGCTGTCCCCCTCGGCAAACAGGCGGACCGTGATCGGCAGGCTGAGCAACAGCGAGAAGGCAACGGCGCTGAACAGGTCGGCAGAGAACGAGATGACGCCGCCGGCAGTCATGCCGGCCAGCACGAAGATCAGGAACATCACATGGCGCGGATGCTGGTCCGGGAAGAGCAGGAAGCCGGCCGAACCCCAGACTGCGCCGGCGACGATTACCCCAAAGCGGAACCAGCGCAGATGGGTGCGGGCAGCATTGCCGCTGGGCAGCGAATATGGCGAAAAAACCAGGCCGATGCGCAGCAGCGAGGCCAGCACCGTGAGGCCACACCAGACCAGCAGGGGAGCGGACGGGATCACCGTGCTCTGCATATACGCAAGGATCGCGGCGAGGGAGATGCTGGCGATCAGTGAGACCTTGCTCACGGAAAGCAGTTGCCGCAACTGCGCAGATTGTATTGCCGTCTTGTCGTCCAATGGCGTTTGCGATCCGGTGATCGAATCGGTCGTATTAACGGCTCAGCAAAACCGTTTCGGTTGATGATGAAATCGGCGCGGATTATGCCTCAAATCCGGATTGCAACAATTTCAGTTCTGTTAATAACCACGGCCAATCAGCGTGCATTTATCCGCACGAGCGGGAGTGCCAAATCCATTTTTGTGCGGATTGGCAATGGCTTGGATGCGGCATGGTGCGGGGCGCGCGACCATCTTTCGCAAATCGCGCCGACCGGGCGATGGTACCTTCCATGCGCGAACACCCTGCTGTCGGCGATGTCTTTTGTTGGCCGCTTTCTGTCAGAATGCGCAGCAGTTCCTGCAAGGCAACCGCACCGTTGCAGCCCCGATCCTTGGGCCGGGCATGCGCGCGAGGCGGCGAAACGCGCACTGCGGAACCGGAGCATCCTGACAACTTGACCATCGCTGTTTTCAACAGGGGAGTGACATCATGAAATTGAAATCGATCTTGGCTGCCGTTGTGCTGTGTCCCGCATTGCTCGTATCCGTCGATTGCCTGGCCGAAGATGCCAAGCCGGCCAATCCGCTCGATGCCGTTCCGGAAAAGATGAATTTCGATATCCCGTACGGCGCGCCCATCTCGCTGGAGCGCGCCACGGCGGCCATCAATGCCGCGGTGGCAGAAGCGAAGAAGCGCGGCTGGAAGATGAATGTCGCAGTGGTCGATTCCGGCGCCAACCTGGTGGCGTTCCAGCGCATGGACGGCGCGCAGCTCGCATCCATCCAGATCTCCGAACACAAGGCACGCGCCGCCGCCAGCTTCCGCCGCGAAACCAGGATATTCGAGAACGCGATCCAGGTGAACAACATGCCCTATGTGGCCACGCTGGATGGCGCCATCGGTTCGCGCGGCGGCATTCCGCTGGTCGAGGACGGCAAGCTGATCGGGGCGATCGGCTGTTCCGGCGGCAGCGGTTCCCAGGACGAGGTCGTCTGCAAGGTAGGTGCGGCCACGATCAAGTAGCCCGATTGCTGCGGCAGCGGTCGTTTTCGGTCATGATGCCGGCATCGGACCTCGATATTTAATGGAGCGATGAATGTCCATCCAGAACAAATTTCTGCTGGATTCTGCCAGGGCCGTGCTGATCGTGATCGATGTGCAGGAAAAGCTGTGCGCGGCCATGGATCAGGATGTGCTGCGCCAGCTCGTCAAGAATACCGGCATCCTGCTGGAAAGCGCGCACGAACTGGCGGTGCCGGTGCTCTTCACCGAGCAGTACGTCAAAGGTCTTGGCCCGACCTTGCCCGAGCTGAAGAACAGGGCAGCGGCAGCGCCGAGCTTTGAAAAACTGACGTTCAGTTGCTGCGGCAACCAGTCCTTCGTTGAACATCTGAAAAACTGCGGCCGCACGCAGGTCATCGTCGCCGGCATGGAGACGCATGTGTGCGTGCTGCAGACCGTCATCGAACTGCTGGCCGACGGCTTCCATGTGCATATCGTCACGGATGCCGTGATGAGCCGCAGCGGCGACAGCAAGCAGACCGCGATCGAAGCCATGGTACTGGCCGGAGCCGTGCCCACCAGCACCGAGTCGGTCGTGTTTCAGTTGTTGAAGGTTGCCGGGACCGACTCGTTCAGGAAGCTGTCGAAGCTGGTCAAGTGAACTTGCCGGCGGCTCAGAACTTCGCGACCTGGTCGAGGCCGAACCACACCACCGCATAGTAGATGAGCGCGAACACCGCGTTGCTGAGCGCCAGCGGCAGCCAGATGCGGCGCATGCCGATGCCCAGCCAGCGCAATGCAACCAGGATCGGCTCCTGCCCGACCAGGGCGCAGCCGATGGTGAGGCCGCCCCACACTCCCCACCTGTCCGCCAGCGCCGTGCTTCGCGGCGTGCGCATCCGCGCCACCCAGCGACCGATGAAACCGATCTGAGTGCTCTCGCCGGCGAGCCAGGCGACGGCAAGTCCTTCGACATAACCCGCCAGCGCGATCACCGGCAGAAGCACCCATGGGTCGTAGTGCGCCGCGATGCCCACACCGACCGCCGCCGATGGCCCCAGTATCAGGTTGGGTGTCATCGACAGTCCGATGATGGAGAGCCATGTCCAGAAGGTCGTCATAGGGGTGGCAAATCTGATCGCATGAGTGGCAGTATCCGCAGCTGCAGCGCTGCGGTCAATGCCAGACAGAAACGGATGCAAGCATGCGCCTTTGGCTCGCACCGAATTCAGCGGGAAGTGCAGCGCGGACCATCCTGTAAAATGGCCGCTTTATCCAAGGCCACAACCATGACGATCACAGAGACCCAACTCCTCACCATGCTCGAACTGCAGGACGGCATGAACGGCAAGGTCAACCCCGCCTGGGTTGCCGCCAACAACAACTGGCATCGCGCCATCCAGGTCGAAGGCGTCGAGGCCATCGAGCATCACGGCTGGAAGTGGTGGAAGAAGCAGGAATGCGACTGGGCGCAACTGCGCATGGAGCTGGTCGATATCTGGCACTTCATCCTCTCCGCATCCATCCAGAGCAAACTCGGCAATATCGCCCAGGCGAAGACGGAGATGCAGGCCGAGCTTGCGCTGCACCAGAAGTCGGTCCAGTTCGACGGCCAGAGCTATGTGCTTGCGCAACTGAACCTGTTGGACAAGCTCGACCTGCTGGTCGGCCTCGCGGCAGCCAGGCGCACCAGCCTGGCGCTGTTCGAGGCGCTGCTGCACGACTGCGACATGGAATGGAACGACCTGTTCAAGCAATACGTGGGCAAGAACGTGCTCAACGTGTTCCGCCAGGACCACGGCTACAAGGCCGGCACCTACATCAAGATATGGGATGGGCGCGAGGACAACGAACACCTGGTCGAGGTGCTGGAAGTGGCCGACCTGGATTCCGCCAATGTGCGCGACGAACTCTACCGCTCGCTCAAGGCAAGGTACCTGATCGTTCAGGAAGAGAAGTAAGCACATCATGCCAAAACAGGAATCCTTCGAGGAAGAAGAAGTCACCCCCGCGCTCTCTGAACAGGAGATGGACGAGCTCGACAGCTTCCTCATGTCCGACGCCACCACCAACGAAGTCATGCTGCTGGATTGCCTGGATGGCTTCCTCACTGCCCTCGCTTGCGGCCCGGCCATGCCCAAGCCGGATGAGTGGATGCCGCGCGTGTGGGGCCCCGCCGCGGCAGACGCACCAAGATTCGAATCCGCTGACCAGGCAGCGCGGATCACCGATTTGCTCAAGCGCCACATGAACGCGATCATCTGGAGCCTGCAACAGGATGCGGAACACTTTGAGCCCGTGTTCGATCTGCAAGTCTTCGAAGGCGACGAGCATGAATACATGGACGGCGAGATGTGGGCGCACGGATTCATGACCGGCATCGACATGCAGCGCGACAGCTGGCAGGCCCTGTTTGAATCCAGGCACGGCCCGGTGGCATTGCGACCGATCTACCTGCTGGGTGCGCCGGAGATCACCGAGGCAGAGGAAGAGCTGGTGAAGACACCGGCCCAGCGCGAAGAGCTTTCAAAACAGATCCCGGCCAGCATCGGTCTGATCTACAAATTCTGGGCGCCGCAACGTCGCACAGCCGAGATCGCCAATGGCAAAACACCGGCAACCGAGGCTCCAAAAATAAGCCGCAATGCACCTTGCCCTTGCGGCAGTGGAAGAAAATACAAGAAGTGTTGCGGGGCAACCCGGGTTGAAGATTGAGCAGCGTTTGGCAGCGTGTTCGCCTGTCCAATCGGCAACCGCACTGTTTTCCGCAACTAAAGCCCCACGATCGCCGCCGCCGGATCGGCATTGCGCACCAGGTTCAATATCTGCATGCCCTGAATCGCGTCGGGATCATACCTGACCATCATTGCATGGTGATGCGTATGAGCGTCGAATTGCGCGCAATCGACCCCGACACACCCCTCCACGGTTCTTTCCAGAGCGCTCCTGCTTTTCGCATCCAGCGTGGGATGCACGTAGATCAACATATCTGCAGTGTTCATGATCTTCTCCTTGCGTTGCAGGGAAATTGCGGCCTGCAACATGCCGCGCAGCATGCTCAGCCCGCCCAGCCGAAGGATGGGTCGCTCGCATACGGAGGAACGGGCACGCCCGCCAGACGCGAACCCTGGCTGACAGGCCCTTTCGGGAACAGCTCGTAAAGGAAGCGACGTCCGCCTTCATCCGCAAAATCCTGCGCCAGCATCTGCATGACGGTGCGCGCATTCTCTGGACGCCCCTGTTCCCGGTACAGGTTGCGCAGCGCATAGATCACGTGCCAATGCGCCTCGGTGAGTTCCCCGATCCCCTCGTCAAGCGCCAGTTGCTTGGCGAGGAGCGGAGACCAATGTTCAAGGCCGTACATATGGCCTTCTGGATCAAAGTGGCCATTCGCCTGTTCATTCATGATGTGGTTGATATCGAGCATGGTGATCTCCTTCTCTTGATCTTGCGTTAGTTGCGTCATCGAGACTCAGGTGAGGCCAGCGCCAGCGCAGAAGCCATCGCTTTCGCAGCCTGAAAAAGGGGGCAGGGAATCCGCTGACAAACGGTTGGGGAACGTTGGGATGCTGCATGAATTCCTCCTCGTCAAATCTCGAGGGGCATCCAGTTGTCGGACGGGGCGGCGGGCGCCGTATCGGGAAATCATTGTTGTATAGCCGACAGTCACTGTCAACAATACCACTCCTGCAAACGTCAGTTTTGGCAGCTGGCCGTATCCGTCGATCGCAAGTTAATGCGAGAGGATTTTTGGTATTGGCAGAACCCGGGTGGATGCATTTCCTGTTGCGCGTGAGTCATCTCAAGAACAATTCGACTCCGACCCCTTTGGTAGAAAGGGCGTGCGCCCTGAAAGAAATAGGCTCCGGCACCATTTTCCTACCAGAATTTTCTGAACCCGCCCCCTTGAGTTCAAGGCAGACCATTACCGATTATTCGGTCAGGTGTTGAGCGCCTTCACGATACGCGAGGGTTTCTGGCGGCAATCCAGTACGCGCCACACTTGAATGGTCTGCCCATTCACACGATAGTAAATCGCGTAAGGGAATCGCTTCGAGAGTGCGCGGTAGTAACCGAAGAACTGCTGATGGATGCCTGCATAAAGCAACAGCGCATCGATGTCGGAGAACAGCGAATCGAGGAAGTAAGCGCCCAGACCTTCCTGTTGCTGCTCGTAGAAGTGCTGACCGTGCTGAATATCGCTCATCGCGATACTCAGAATCTCGATCTTCATGGGTTATTGTTGCGCAGAGTCTTCTTGGCGGCGTCCCAGGAAACAAAGCCAGCCTGGTTGTCGGCGACCGCGCGCTCCGCATCCTTCAATGCATCGCCGTGCCAATTGGGAGATGCGAGCGAGGCCGGGTCGCGCGACAGGTCGTCCCACAAAGCTTCCATCATGCTCAACTTCTCAGTGCGAGTCATATTTGCGATGTTCATCATGTCGCTCCTCACAGAATTGATGCGGGGATTCTAGCAAATGTGGCGTAGGGGTATGAAAGAAAACTGGCGGATTTGGTTGCTGAGAATAATCCGAACCCGGCCCCTTTGATGATAGGTTGGACAGAAAACCTAAACCGAAAACAAATTCGAAGCTGCTCCTTTAGTCGACAGCTGCCTCGTGAAAGGCATGGCTGAAAAGAAATCGACTCCGGTACCATTTACCTAAAGACGGCGACGCACAATCCGTTTGCGAATCTGAAGGCAATGATGAAGAAGGGCTAAGAATTAGTAATCGTGGTCTGTCCCACATTACTCCCGATCAAGCAGGCTTGTGGGTGATGGGCTTGATGCAGATGTGCAGAAAATGCCTGATGGTTTTGGTCGCTGCAAACAATCCGAACCTGCCCCCTTCGGCTCTATAATGACCAAATCAAAATATGATGGTGAGAAAAAATGGACAAAATTACTAGCTCACTTCTCGAAACATTTTCCGCTCAGAACGAACTCGAAAAAGAAAGCGAGTCGATTCAATTTGAGCATTTCGCGAATTACTCGATTATCTCGAAACTAAATAGGTCTAGTTTTGAACTCGACGACATCCATACAGGGAGCGGCGGAGACTGTGCGATAGATGGGTTGTGCTTGGTGGCAAATGGGAAAATTTGCTCAGACGTAGATGAGTTGAAAGAGGTAGTAAGTGGGCCAGGCCATTTAGATGCGGATGTGATTTTCATTCAATCAAAGACAACCTCATCTTTTAGCGGCTCTGATATCGGTGCTTTCATTCATGGGGTAAAGGATTTTCTCTCAGACTCACCAAAGTTGGTTCAAAGTGAAAAAATTAGGGGGGCAAAACAGGTCTGGGATGAAATCATTTCAATGTCATCTTTCATGATAAATCGCCGCCCCCACTGCAGGTTGTTTTATGTATGCACTGGGAAGTGGACTGGTGATCAGAACCTCCAGTCTTATATTGATGATGGGAAGAAGGAAATCGAGGCGATTGGAATATTTGATGATGTTTCAGTCTCTCCATTGGGGGCGAGTGAAATTCAGAAGCTCTATCACGAGACAAAAAATAAGCTTTCAACAACAATTACATTCCAGAACCGCATTACGCTGCCTGACATTAACGGTGTTACCGAAGCGTACTTAGGGGTTATTCCATTCGTTGAATTTGCCAAGCTGATTCAGGATGAGAATCAAACGATCCATAATATCTTTAATGACAATGTTCGTGATTTCCAGGGCGAGAATGCTGTTAACAAGAAAATAAAGGAAACCCTCGAAGCGGGGAAATATGATTTATTTTGCGTCCTAAATAATGGCGTGACGGTTGTTGCGTCTTCACTGACGCCAGCAGGGAATCGATTTACTCTGCGTGACTATCAGATCGTTAATGGCTGTCAAACAAGCAACATATTGCACGAATGTCAGAAGCTGCCTGGCATTGATGGAGTAAGTGTCCCAATAAAAGTAATTGTTACCGAAAGCGATGACATCAAGACGGAGATTACGCTTGCTACTAATAGCCAGACGGAAGTAAGAACAGAGCAATTGGAAGCGCTCAGCATTTTCCAGAAGCAACTGGAACTATATTTTCAAGCAGAGAAGACTGGTACTAAGCTCTATTACGAGAGAAGGTCGCAGCAGTACAATTCATTTCCGGAAATCAAACGCACTCAAATTATTTCTATCCCGATTCAGATCAAATCATTTGCGTCGATGTTTTTGGAGTCCCCCCATTTGGTTTCAGGGTACTACGGTACGATTGTGAATCGGTTTAAAGGACAGATTTTCGCCAAAGATCACAAACTCTTGCCTTATTACGTGAGCGCACTGTGCTACTACAAAATTGAACAACTATTTCGAAGTGGTGAGCTGTCGGCTGAATTGAAAAAAGCTAGATTCCACCTAATGATGATGGTGAAGATGATTCAATTCAAAGGCGAGAGTTTTTTCCTAAACAGTAATAAAGTAGAGGCGCAGTGCGAAGAATTTAGGAAGGTGCTTCTTGATGATAACGAGTCAGCAAAGTTGTTTCAGGAAGCCGTATCGATTTACCAAGCATCCGCTATAGATTTCAGTAAGCGGCAGTACAAGTCAGAGTCCGAGACCGAGATACTAAAGAAGGCCGTGATTACCCATCTACTAGGAAACTGACTGTACTGCTGTGCTTGGTGGTGAATGAGGGTGCGTTAATTATTCAAACCTCAACGCCTTCTGCTTCGTCTCCACCACCTTGCCCACCTTGGCCCTCGCCCCAAAGTAAGTCTGCAACTCTTTCCCGCCAATCTTCAGCTGCTGCACCTTGCTGCCCACGGTGCCGCCGATGGTGAGCTCGGGCTGGTTGATGACGGTGCAGGCCGTCAGCTCGTCGCCTTCCTTCAGGTCGATCAGCATCATGCCCTTGCCGCCGCCTTGCAGCAGCTTCAGTTCCGAGAGCATAAACACCAGCAGCCTTGCGTTCCTGGTCAGCGCGGCGACCAGCGAGTGCTGCGTCGGCGCCACCATCACCGGCGGCAGGATGGTCTCGTCCTTCACGCTGATGAACTGTTTGCCCGCCTTGTTGCGGCCGATCATGTCGCCGATGAAGCAGGGGAAGCCGTAACCCGCGCTGGTGGAGATGAGCACCGGCGTCTCCGCCTTGCCGCACAGTGCGTGCGCGATCTTCGCGCCGGGGGCGAGCTCGATGAACGTCGCCAGCGGCGCGCCGTCGCCGCGGCCGGAGGGCAGCGCTGACACCGGGATGCTGCACACGCGGCCGTTGCTGCAGATGACGATGACGTTGTCGGTGGTGCGCACCTCATAGGTGGCGGCGATGCTGTCGCCGTCCTTGAAGGCGATGCTGGTCGCGTCGATGCCGTGGCCCAGTCTTGTGCGCACCCAGAAGCGCTGCGAGATGAACACCGTCACCGGCTCGTCGCTCACCTGCGCGGTCACCTTGGTTACCTGCGCTTCTTCGATCAGCGTGCGGCGCTCGTCGCCGTAGGTCTTGGCATCGGCTTCGATCTCGCCCACCACCAGCTCGCGCATCGCTTCTTCGCTGCCCAAGACTCGTTTGAGTTCCTTGGCTTCGGCCTTCAGTTCCTTGATCTCTTTCTCGATCTTGATGCCTTCCAGGCGCGCCAACTGGCGCAGCCTGATCTCGAGGATGTCTTCGGCCTGGCGTTCGCTCAGGTCGAACTTCTTCATCAGGTCTTCCTTGGGCGCATCCGAATTGCGGATGAGCTTGATGACCTCGTCGATGTTCAGGTACACGATCATGCGGCCATCGAGGATGTGCAGGCGGTCGTTCACCTGGCCCAGGCGATGGTTGCAGCGGCGCGTGACGGTGCGCAGGCGGAACTCCACCCACTCGCGCAGCACCTGCGCCAGCGATTTCTGCTGCGGGCGGCCGTCCAGGCCGATCATGGTGAGGTTGACCGACACCGAGTTCTGCAGGCTGGTGTGGGTGAGAAGCACCGCCATCATGTCGTCCGGGTTCAGCTTCGAGGTCTTGGGCGACAGCACCAGCCGCACCTTCTGCGACTTGTCCGATTCGTCGGCCACCGCATCCAGCACCGAGAGGATGAGCTGCTTGTTCTGCGTCTGCTCCGGCGTGAGTGATTTCTTGTTGGCCTTGACCTTGGGATTGGTCAGCTCGTCGATCTCTTCCAGCACCTTCTGCGCCGAGACGCCGTGCGGGAACTCGTGCACCACCACCTGCCACTGGCCGCGTGCGAGCTGTTCCACCGTCCAGCGTGCGCGCATCTTGAGCGAGCCGCGCCCTGTTGCATAAGCATCGCGGATGTCGGCTGCGGAAGAGATGATCTGCCCGCCGCCGGGGAAGTCCGGCCCGCTGATGTAGGACATCAGCTTGTCGTCCTTGAGGTTGGGGTTCTTCGTCAGTGCGGCGGCGGCCTTGGCCACTTCCTTCAGGTTGTGCGAAGGGATCTCGGTCGCCATGCCCACCGCGATGCCGGAGGCGCCGTTGAGCAGCACCATCGGCAGGCGCGCGGGCAGCATCGCCGGTTCCTGGAAGGCGCCGTCGTAGTTGGGGATGAAATCCACTGTGCCCATGTCCAGCTCGGACAACAGCAGGTCGGCGATGGGCGTGAGCCGCGCCTCGGTGTAGCGCATCGCCGCCGCGTTGTCGCCATCACGCGAACCGAAGTTGCCCTGGCCATCCACCAGCGGATAGCGCATCGCGAAATCCTGCGCCAGCCGCACCATCGCCTCATACGCGGAAGAGTCGCCGTGCGGGTGATACTTACCCAGCACATCACCCACCACGCGCGCCGACTTCACATGCTTGTTGCCATGCGTGAGGCCCATCTGGCGCATTGCGTAGAGGATGCGGCGCTGCACCGGCTTCTGGCCGTCGCATACTTCCGGCAACGCGCGGCCCTTGACCACGGAGACGGCGTATTCGAGATAGGCGCGTTCGGCGTAGTCAGCGATGCGTACTTCGTCGCTGTCGGGCAGCGGGGGCAGGGGGGCGAATTCGCGCTTGCCGGTGGTGGTTTCGGCAGGCGCGGGGGCTTCTGGTTCGGTTGTGTCTTGTGGTTCGTTTTCGTTCATGGTCATTCGTTGTTGGTGCTCTAATTAATGTTCACTTCACTGTCTTCAACTCCTTCCCCCTCTCAGGGGGAAGGTTGGGATGGGGGTGAATCTCCGAAGCGTTGCCACTCCAAGTTTCAACCCCCACCCTAACCCTCCCCCTGCATGGGGGAGGGAATGTGTCGTGGGGATGCGCTCTGCAATTCCTTCACTATTACTTCAAGCACTCCGTCCAGATTTTCCAGCACTTCGTTGTTCCAGAAACGCACTACCTGCCAGCCCTGTTGGTTCAAATATCTGCTTCTGTCTACATCGTAGGCTTCCTGGGTCTGGTGCTGACTGCCATCCAGTTCAATCACCAGCATTCTTTCCACGCAGGCAAAGTCCGCAATATAAGCGCCTATCGGATGCTGGCGTCGGAAACGGCAGCTTTCAAGTTGCTTTCCCCGTATCGCGTTCCAAAGCTTGCGCTCAACATCGGTCACGTTGCTGCGCAGCAGCCTTGCTCTTGCAGTTGTGAGCGGGAGAATCCTTTTCCTATTCGGCATTGGTATCTACCTTCTGCGTGCGCTCCTTCCCCCTCGCAGGGGGAAGGTTGGGATGGGGGTGAATTTCGAGCTATCCGACGCTCCAAGTTTGCACCCCCACCCTAGCCCTCCCCCTTAAAGGGGGAGGGAATGGTGTTGCATCAGATGTCCGCCTGGACCTCATTGCCGTGATACTCCAGCCAAGCGCGCCGCGTCGAAGCCTCCTGCTTGCCCATCAGCATGTTGAATATCCCCAGCGTCGCCTTGTAGCTGGCCTGGTCGGCCTTCACGCACAGCGCGCGTCTTGTATCCGGGTTCAGCGTGGTCTCCCACAGTTGCTCGGGGCTCATTTCGCCCAGGCCTTTGAAGCGCGAGATGCTCCAGCTGCCTTCGCGGTATTTTTCCTTGCGCAGCTTGTCTTGCGTGCTGGTCAGCTCGGCTTCGTTCAGCGCGTAGATCTTGTGCGCCTGCTTCTTGCCGTGTGCCGGCACGTCGATGCGGAACAGCGGCGGCTGCGCGATGTAGATCTTGCCGGCCTCCACCACCTTGTAGAAATGGCGGTAGAACAGCGTGAGCAGCAGCGTGGAGATGTGCGAACCGTCCACGTCGGCATCGGCCATGATCAGGATGGCGTTGTAGCGCAGGCCGGAGAGGTCGACGTCCTCGTTCGGCCCGTGTGGATCGACGCCGATGGCGACGGCGATGTCGTGGATCTCGTTGTTGGCGAACAGGCGGTCCTTCTCCACCTCGAAGGTGTTCAGCACCTTGCCGCGCAACGGCAGCACGGCCTGGAATTCCTTGTTGCGTCCTTGTTTGGCAGAGCCGCCGGCGGAGTCGCCCTCGACCAGGAACAGCTCGGTGCGAGACGAATCGCTGGAGCTGCAATCGGTGAGCTTGCCCGGCAGCACAGCGACGCTGGAGCCTTTCTTTTTCTCCACCTTCTGCGCCGAGCGCATGCGCGCCTGCGCCTGCTGGATGGCGAGCTCGACGATCTTCTTCGCCGGCTCCAGGTGTTCGTTCAGCCACAGTTCGAGCGGGTCCTTGATCATCGAGGAAACAAGGCGCAACGCGTCGCGCGACACCAGCTTCTCCTTGGTCTGGCCCTGGAACTGCGGATCGAGCACCTTGGCCGAGAGCACGAAGCTGGCGCGCGAGAACACGTCTTCCGGCACCAGCTTCACGCCTTTCGGCAGCAGGCTGTGAATTTCGGCGAACGCCTTCACCGCGTTGAACACGCCGTCGCGCAGGCCCGCTTCATGCGTGCCGCCGGCGGGGGTGGGGATCAGGTTGACATACGATTCGCGTACCACATTGCCTTCGGCGCTCCAGGTGAGCGCCCAGCTCGCGCCTTCACCCTCGGCGAAACCGGTGGTGTCGCCTTTGCGCGTGAACTTCTCCTGCAACAGGATGGGCGTGGCGAGTTCGAATTCGCTCAGCGACTCGGCGAGGTAGCCGCGCAGGCCGTCGGGGTAGTTCCACGACTTGGTTTCGCCAGTCTTTTCCAGATTCAGCGTGATGGTAACGCCGGGCAGCAGCACCGCCTTGGAGCGCAGCGACAGTTCGAGCTGGGCCAAGTTGACGTTCGGCGCATCGAAATACTTGGGGTTGGGCCAGGCGCGCACCATGGTGCCGGTCTGGTTTTTCGGGCAAGTGCCCACTTTCGCCAGCGGCTTCTCGGCCACGCCGTCGACGAAGCGCAGTTCGTGCTGGCCGCCTTCGCGGTAAACGGTCACTTCCACTTTCTTAGACAATGCGTTGGTCACCGCCACGCCCACGCCGTGCAGGCCGCCCGCGAATTTGTAGGCGCTGTCCTTCTCTTTCTCGAACTTGCCGCCGGAGTGCAGCACGGTGAAAGCCACTTCGACCACCGAGCGGCCTTCTTCCTTGTGGATGCCGACCGGGATGCCGCGGCCATCGTCCTTGACCGAGATCGAGCCGTCGGCATGCGCGGTGACATATATATTCCGGGCGAAACCGGCGAGCGCTTCGTCGCAGGCGTTGTCCACCACTTCGGCGATGATGTGGTTGGGCGATTCCAGGTTGGTGTACATGCCCGGGCGCTGGCGCACCGGCTCCAGGCCGCGCAGGACTTTGAAACTTGCTTCGTTATAAGTAGCCATTATTCAATCAGTTGGTAATTTATTGCGGGTGGCTGGTTGCCGCTCAGGGGTCTATCTTACCGGATGGCGGCGCAGCGGGACGACAGCAGGCGGTGGGCGCGGCCATCGTTCGGCGCTGAAATCCGGGCTCGCTTTGCTGCCGGCAGGCGGCCTGGCAAGCCGTAATCGCCTGCGGAACATTTGTTAACTGTTTAATTATTATTGATATTTAAAATTTATTTGCGGTATCGGAACTATTTAAGTGTTTCCTTATCTTATTCTCCGGGTGACGCAAGTTGCCCCGCGTTTCTCCTCCCTGAGCGCGCGATCTTAACTTTCCCCTTTGTTAAGATACTTGCCCCCGATCCGCAAGGCTCGGGGGCATTTTTTTGCCTGGGGCAAACTGCCGCCGCATTCGTTCCCGGGTTTCTCCTGCCCTTATCCGCGTTTACGCCGGCTCGCAGCCCAGCTGATCAGCGAAAGCATCGCCAGGCCGCCGCCGATCAACACGATCCCCGCCACTTCGAGGAATCTGAAATTTTCGCCCAGCATCAGGCGGGAAGAGAGTATCGCCACCACCGGCGTGCCCAGCACGGACAGGCTGGCCTCCCAGGCAGGCACGCGGTCGAGGATATATATCCACAGCCACCAGCACATCGCGGTGCTGAAGATCGACATGAATGCCAGTATCCCCACGAAGGACAGCGACCAATCGGTGGCCCGTTCCGGTATGACCCCGGCCAGGAACAGCAGCGGGACCGCGCCCAGAATCATCTGCCATGCGGTGAGGGAGAGCAGGTCGACTTGGTGCCGGGCACGCAGGCGCTTGACCAGGATCGTCCCGGTCGCCCAGCACAGCGCGGCCATCACGCCGAGGAACTTGCTCAACAGGCTGGTATGCATGTCCCACGGCTCGATGATCAGCAGCAGGCCGGTGAGCGTGCTCAGCGCGGCCAGCCATTGCTTGCCGACGATGCGTTCCCCGAGGATCGGCCAGGCCAGCAGCAAGGTCCAGATCGGCATGGTGAAGATCAGCACCGCCGTCTTGCCGGGGCCGCCTTCGACCAAAGCCCAGGTCTGGAACAGCATGAAACCGGTCACCTGCGCCAGGGCGATGGCCAGGGTCGGCCACGGCGCATCCAGCTTGAGCTTGCGGCCGGTGAGCCTGAGCACGACGATCAGCGCCAGTGCCGCGCCGACACAGCGTTCCGCCGCGAAGGCGAACGGCGGGGCGTAAGTCAGCGCCTGCTTGGCCAGCACCCAGGTGTATCCCCAGGTCAGGGAGAGGACGACGAGGGCGATTGCAGGCAACCAGCGATTGAGGGTAGTGGGCATCGATCGATATTTCAGCGGCAGAGGGTCGGGTTTCGAGGGGTTCGTTTTTCGGGCGATCAGGCGCACAATCCCGCATGCGCAGTGCGGGAACGCAATCGCACTGCGGCGAACAGCGATCCAATCATTAAAACAGAAAGCGGGCGATGAGCACAGAGCTGTATATCGCGGTGATGGCCGGCATGGTGCTGGCGTTCTTCCTGATGGTCAGCGAGATCGTCTTCATGCGCAAGCGGGTGGTGAACATCCGGGCGCGCCTAGCACATTTCTATCGCTCGGGCCGCTGGTTCAGGTTCTCGTTCGGGATCGTCGCGATCTGCGCCTTCTTCCTGGTGCAGCCGGTAATCGTCGGCTATCTGGTGGTGATGGCGCTGGACCAGGTTGACCCGCATTTCTCGATCTCGGTCATGCGGCAGATGCGCCATGCCTTCATGGCGGTGACGGGCTGACGTCTCGCCGCGGTTCAGTCGCCGAGGACCACCTTGCCATGGCAGGCCGAGCAGTTGGCGCGGCTGCGCACTTCCGGGTTGACCCATTCCTTGTCGGAGATGACGTGATGCTCGTGCTTGAACCACGGCGTGTCGCTGATGCGCAGGCTGTTCGCACTGTAGCGTGCGCCGCTGCCTGCGTTGTGCTCGAGGAAGTTGAGGATCTTGCGGTTGTCGCCGGCATCGAGGGTCGCGTTCACGCCGAAGTGTCGATCCAGGCTGCCCATCAGGCGGTGCCAGTTCTCGGCCGACAGCAATTGCGGAGGGTAGGGGATATGGCAGCTGCCGCATTCCTGCTTCCAGGTTGCATTGTTGGGAACCGATAACCTGCCTGCTTCCGCGTGCGCCAGATTGACTCCCAGCGCCAGCAACAACACCGCGACCCGCTTCATGCTTTTCCTCCTTGGATGATGACCGATCCGGCGGGCGCCTCCGGCAGCGGCGAGGCTGTCGCGGCGTAACCCGATTCCAGGGCGGGCAGTGTAGCCAATAATCGCCGACAGGGGCGCACCGGACGCAACAATATTTTTTGCACCTTCACGGAGAGGCCCGTGGCGCAAGCGTTGCGCGCCCATGCCGGGCGCGACGGGCAATGGCCGCGCGACGTTCGACAAAAGCGACAGTTGCGGTCGGGACGGCAATTTCTTTTCCGGAGCCGCATATCCGCGGTGGTAAAATTCCGCCGGGATTTTTATCACGAGCGTCATGCAACCCTCCTTCGTCCACCTTCGTCTGCATAGCGAATATTCCATCGCCGACGGCATCGTGCGCGTGGGCGAAGCGGTCGGGGCCGCCAAGGCGGATGCGATGCCCGCGCTGGCGCTCACCGACCTGTCCAACGTGTTCGGCCTGGTGAAGTTCTACAAGGAGGCGCGCGGCGCCGGCATCAAGCCCGTCGTCGGCTGCGATGTGTTCGTGACCAACGACGCGGTGCGCGAGCAGCCGTTCCGGCTGCTGCTGCTGTGCCAGTCGCATGCCGGCTACCTGCGCTTGTGCGACCTGCTCACACGCGCCTACCTCGAGAACCAGTATCGCGGCCGTCCCGAGATCCGCAGGCAATGGCTGCGCGACGGGACGGACGGCCTGATCGCGCTGTCCGGCGCGCATCTCGGCGAAGTGGGCGTGACCCTGCTGAACGGCAGCGCAGCCGGCGCGAAGGCGATCGCGCAGGAATACGCCGGCTTGTTCCCCAACCGCTACTACCTGGAAGTGCAGCGCTACGGCGCGCCGCGCGAAGAGCTGCACCTGCGCGACACGGTCAAGCTGGCGACGGAACTGGCACTGCCGGTGGTCGCCACCCATCCGGTGCAGTTTCTCGGCATCGACGACTTCAAGGCGCACGAGGCGCGCGTGTGCATCGCCGAAGGCTATGTGCTGAACGACAAGCGCCGCGTGAAGCAATTCACCGCGCAGCAATATTTCAAGACGCAGGCCGAGATGGCGACGCTGTTCGCCGACCTGCCCGAGGCGTTGCAGAACAGCGTGGAGATCGCCAAACGCTGCAACCTCACGCTCAAGCTTGGCAAGCCGCACCTGCCGGACTTCCCCACCCCCAACGGCGAATCGCTGGACGATTTCCTGCGCAGCGAATCGCAGCGCGGCCTCGAACAGCGCATGCGGCAGCTCTATCCGGACGAGGCGGCGCGCGCCGCGAAGATGCCGGAATACCAGGCGCGCCTGGACTTCGAGGTCAACACCATCATCAACATGAAGTTTCCCGGCTACTTCCTGATCGTGGCCGACTTCATCCGCTGGGCCAAGTCCTTCCGCGACGCGAGATTCCCCAACGGCGTGCCGGTGGGGCCGGGGCGCGGTTCCGGCGCTGGTTCGCTGGTGGCCTATTCGCTCGGCATCACCGACCTCGATCCGCTGCGCTACGAACTGCTGTTCGAGCGCTTCCTCAATCCCGAACGCGTGTCCATGCCCGACTTCGACGTGGACTTCTGCCAGGACGGGCGCGAACTGGTGATCCAGTACGTGCGCCGCCATTACGGCGAAGCGTGCGTGTCGCAGATCGCCACCTTCGGCACCATGGCGTCCAAGGGCGTGATCCGCGACGTCGGCCGCGTGCTGGATTTTCCCTACGGCCTGTGCGACCGGCTGTCCAAGCTGGTGCCGGTGGAAGGCGTGAAGCCGGTGTCGCTGAGGAAGGCGCGCGAGATGGAGCCGGAATTCAATGCTGTCATCGCCAGCGAAGAAGGCGTGGAAGAGCTGATGGAACTGGGCGAACGGCTGGAAGACCTGACGCGCAACGTCGGCATGCACGCAGGCGGCGTGCTGATCGCGCCGGGCAAGCTCACCGATTTCTGCCCGCTGTATTGCGCCGAGGGCAGCGAGAGCACGGTGAGCCAGTTCGACAAGGACGACGTCGAAGCGGTCGGCCTGGTGAAGTTCGACTTCCTCGGCCTGCGCACGCTGACCATCATCGACTGGGCGGTGCGCTACATCAAGGGATCCGGCATCGAGGGGACGCAATCCTTCAACATCGACACCATCCCGCTCGACGACAAGGAGACCTACGACAGGATCTTCAAGACCGCCAATACCACGGCGGTGTTCCAGTTCGAATCGCGCGGCATGAAGGACACGCTGGTGAAGGCGAAGCCGGATTGCCTGGAAGACCTGATCGCCCTGAACGCGCTGTACCGTCCGGGACCGATGGACTTCATTCCCGATTACATCAACCGCAAGCACGGGCGCGAGCAGGTGGTGCTGCCGCATCCGCTGCTGGAGAAGGTGGTCGGCAACACCTACGGCATCATGGTGTACCAGGAGCAGGTGATGCAGTCGGCTCAGGTGGTGGCCGGCTATACGCTGGGCGGCGCCGACATGTTGCGCCGCGCGATGGGCAAGAAGAAGGCCGAGGAAATGGCCGAACAGCGCAGCATCTTTGTGGCCGGTGCGGCGAAGAACGGCATCGAGGAGAAGAAGGCGAACGAGATCTTCGACACCATGGAGAAGTTCGCCGGTTACGGCTTCAACAAGTCGCACGCGGCCGCCTATTCGCTGGTCGCTTACCAGACGGCCTATCTCAAGTGCCACTTTCCCGCCGCGTTCATGGCCTCGACCATGACCTCGGAAATGGTCAACACCGACAAGGTCAGCTTCTTCTATCAGGATGCACTGCAGCAGGGTTTGGCCATTCTGCCGCCCGACATCAACAGTTCGCTGTTCCGTTTCACCCCGGTGGACGAGAAGACCATCGCCTACGGCCTCGGCGCGGTGAAGGGCACCGGCGAGGCGGCGGTGGAAAACATCGTCGCGGCGCGTGCGGCGGGGCAGTTCAAGGACCTGTTCGACTTCTGCCGTCGCGTCGACAAGCGCATCGTCAACCGCCGTGCCATCGAGGCGCTGATACGCGCCGGCGCGTTCGACAGCATCAACGGCCACCGCTACCAGTTGCTCACGTCGCTGGATGCGGCGCTGGGCAGTGCCGAGCAGCATGCGCGCGCGGCCAACCAGAACAGCCTGTTCGGCGACGACGAGAGCGTCGACATGCCGGTGCAGATGGCGGACGTGCCGCGCTGGAAGATGCGCGAGCAACTGGCACAGGAGAAGACCGCGCTGGGGTTCTACCTGAGCGGGCACCCGTATCAGGAGTTTGCCGCCGAGCTGTCGCACTTCGTGAAGCACAAGCTGGCGGACATTACGCCGGACATCGTCGCGCCGGCCGGCGGCAACGGCGGCGGATATGGCAACGGCGGCGGACGGCGCAACAATGCCAAGTCGCTGGTGCTGGCGGGCATGGTCAGCGGCGTGCGCATCCTGCAGACGCGGCGCGGCAAGATGGCGGTGCTGACGCTGGACGACGGCAGCGCGGCGCTGGAAGTGGTGGTGTTCAGCGAGCTGTTCGATGCGAACCGCGCCTGGATCCGCGACGACGAACTGCTGGTGGTGAACGGCAAGGCGGAACTCGATGCCTACTCGGGCGGCATGCGCGTTACGGCGGACGAACTCTACGATTTCGCTTCCGCGCGCGCGGCCTTCGCCAAGCGCCTGGACATCTTCTGTTCCATCGACGACAAGGTGCGCGTGCCGCAACTGGCGGAGATACTCAAACCCTACTGCGGCGGCCAGTGCCCGGTGCAGATCAATTATCGCAACCTCATCGGCAGCGCCCCGCTGCGCCTGGGGGATGCCTGGCAGGTCACTTTGCCGGACGAGCTGATCGACGGGCTGCGCGCGGTATGCGGCGCGCAGAACGTGCAAGTCGTGTACGCATAACCCTGTTTTTCGCTCTGCTAATTCGCGCCATCCCAATTTGTGTGTGCTACCGTACAGACTATGTCGGACCGGTCTTGATAGTCTAGTAAACCGACGGGTTTCAGGGAGCCCGCGTTTCTCCGGAGGTGCGAACCGTGCCGATGGGCTCTCGATGAAGGTTTTAGGTGGTCATCTGAAACGATGCTTCGATGAGCGCAGAAGCGCAAGTCAGACAATAACAGGGACACAGATGCCGCATCACCATAACCCGAACCAGAATCGGCTGTTGGCTGCGCTGCCGCCACAGGAACTCGAATCATTGCTTTCCCACCTGCAGGTCATCCATCTGAAGGCGGGCGAGCAGCTTGCCGAACCGGGCGAATGCCTGGGCCATGTGTATTTCCCCATCGATAGCGCGATCTCGCTGCTTTACCGGCTGGAAAGCGGCGAGACGGCGGGCGTTGCGGTGATCGGCAACGAAGGCATGTTCAGCGTCGCCCAGGCACTGGGGGGCGCGGCCATGCCCTACTGGGCGACCGTGGAGACTTCCGGCCATGTGTTCCAGGTGGCGGCGGATACGCTGGATAAGATGAGCAAATGCATGTCCGGCCTGCAGCACACCCTGCTGCTGTACGCGCAGGCGTCGCTGACGCAAGTTGCACAAGCGGTGGTGTGCGGCAAGCACCATTCGCTGCTGAACCAGTTCTGCCAACACCTGCTGTTGATCAACGACAAGTCGCTGTCCAACGATTTCCGGCTGACGCATGAGGCCATCGCCAACATGCTGGGAGTGCGCCGCGAGACCATCACCGAAGTGGCGGGCGAGTTGCGCGACCAGGGGCTGATCGAATATAGCCGGGGGCATATCAAGGTGCTGGATCGTCCACAACTGGAAAAGCTGTGCTGCGAATGCTACGGCGTGGTGCGGGAGGAATTCACCCGGCTGCTGGGCGTTGCGCAGTGACGCGTTCGTTCGACCGGTGCAACTGAATCCTGTCGCGTGAGCAATACATGATGGATACACGGCAACAACTGATCGACATCGCCACGCGCGATGTCACCTGTCTTCCCGCCGATGCCACCATCGGCGAGGCGGCACGCATCATGGCGCAGCGCCGTTTCTCCTCCATCGTGGTGACCGATACGGAGAACACACCGCTGGGCATCGTCACCGAACGCAACATCCTGCATGCGATGCGTGCGGCCTCCCCGCCCGAAACCCCGTTGCGCACCAGCATGTCGGCACCGGTGGTGGTGGTCCCGGTCGCCATGGATTGCCTGGATGCCTATCAGGTCTGCATGCGCGAAGGGATACGCCACCTGGTGCTGGTGGACGGCGACGGTGCCGTCGCCGGCGTGGTCAGCGAAACCGATTTCCGCCTGCACCTGAATCTGACCGTTCTGGCCGGGCGGCGCCACCTCGTTTCCGTGGCGCAACGCGCCGTTCCCAGCCTGCCGCCGCATAGCAGCCTGATGCAGGCGCTCAACCTGATGCAGGCGCAGCGCGCCAGTTGCGTGGTGGTGGTCGACGAGGAGAAGCCGGTCGGCATCGTCACCGAACGGGACGTGGTGCGTTTGTATTCGAGCGGTCCGGAGCGCGTCGCCGTCCTGCTGGCGGAAGTGATGACGGCGCCAGTGCTGACCATCTCCGGCAATGCCACCATCAACCAGGCCGCCGAGCGGATGCTGGAGCGGAAGGTGCGCCATCTCGCCCTGGTCGATGGCGCGGGCAAGATGGTCGGGCTGGTGAGCGAGCATGACCTGACCCAGACCATGGCCGCAGGGCTGCTGGACGAGAAGCACGAAGTGGACGAAATATTCCTGCGCACCTTCATCAACACCATTCCCGACCTGGTCTGGCTGAAGGACAAGCAGGGCGTCTACCTGGCGTGCAACCGGCGCTTCGAGCAGCTGTACGGCGCGAAAGAGCAGGACATCGTCGGCAAGACCGACTTCGATTTCGTGGACAGCCAGCTGGCCGCCTGCTTCCGCAAGCACGACCTTCAGGCGATGTCGGACGAGAAGCATAGTGTGAATGAGGAATGGCTGACCTTCGCGTCCGACGGTTACCGCGGCCTGTTCGAGACCATCAAGACACCGATGCAAGACAGCCAGGGGCAATTGATCGGGGTGCTGGGGGTATCGCGCGACATCACGCGGCGCAAACACACTGCCCAACAGCTGGAGGATTATCGCCGCCGCCTGGAAGGGCTGGTCGCCGAAGAATCGACCAAGTTTCGCGCACTGGTGGAACAGTCGCTGGTCGGGATCTATATCATCCAGGATGGATTGTTCCGCTACGTCAACACCGGCCTGGCCGACATGTTCGGCTACGATGCGGCGGAGGAACTGATCGATGCGCTTCCTGCCATTCAATTGGTCAAGGCCGAAGACCGGGCGATGGTGGAGGAGAATCTTCGGCGCCGGCTTGCCGGCGAGGTGGATGCGACCCGCTACAGTTTCACCGCCTACAGGCGCGACGGCACCGAGATCATCGTCGATTCGCATGGGCGCCGCATCGAGTACCAGGGCCGTCCCGCCATCATCGGGACGCTGGTGGACGTCACCGAACTGCGGCGCAGCAAGGAAGAACTGACCCGGCTGGTGGAGGAGAAGTCGGCCAGTTTGCGCCAGAGCGAGGAATTGTTGCGCACGCTGATCGAGGCGATCCCCGATCCCATCCGCTTCAAGGATGGTGCAGGTGGGTGGCTGGAATCCAACCAGTCGGCACGGCAAACCTTCGGGCTGGCGGGCGTGGATTGCCGCGGCAAGACCGACCGGCAGCTGGCCGAGATCGCGCAACCCGGCTACAAGGAGGCGTTGTTGCGTTGCCATCAGAGCGACGAGGCAGCCTGGCAGGCGGAGGAGGTCTTGCGGCTGGAGGAGGTCATTCCGGCTCCGGGCGGGGGAGAGCTGAATCTGGATGTCATCAAGAAGCCGCTGTTCGGTGCGGATGGCGCACGCAAGGGACTGGTCATCGTCGGGCGCGACATCACCGAGCTGAAACGGGCGGAAGCCGAACTGCGCATCATCGCCAGTGTGTTCGGCAACAGCCAGGAAGCGATTACCATCACCGACGCGGACAATGCCATCATCGACGTCAATCCGGCATTCACCCGCATCACCGGCTACAGCCGCGAGGAGGTGCTGGGAAGGAATCCCAGGATATTGAGCTCCGGACGCCATGACGCTTCGTTCTATGCCGCGATGTGGAAAACATTGAAGGAGAACAAGGCGTGGCGCGGCGAGATATGGAACCGGCGCAAGAACGGCGAGATATATGCCGAGCTGCTTTCCATTTCGGTCATCAGTGACGATGCGGGCAAGGTGCAGCGCCACGTGGCGGTGTTCTCGGACGTCACCTACTTCAAGGAACATGAGGCCGAACTGAGTCGCATCGCCAACTACGATGCGCTGACCGGCATTCCCAACCGGCGTCTGCTGGCGGACCGGCTGGGCCAGGCCATTGCGCATGCGCAACGCAACGGCAAGATGCTGGCTGTCTGCTACATCGACCTGGACGGTTTCAAGGACGTCAACGATCAATATGGGCACGAGACCGGAGACCGGTTGCTGGTGGATATCACGCGCCGCCTGCAGGAAGTGTTGCGCGCGGGCGATACGCTGGCGCGTCTGGGCGGCGACGAGTTCGTCGTGCTGTTCAACGACCTGTCGCTGGAGAGCGAGTGCTTCCAGGTGCTGGAACGCATCGTGCAGACCATCGCCCGGCCCATGCTGCTGGGGGAACACCAGGTCGCCGTGTCGGCCAGCATCGGCGTGACCTTTTATCCGGCCGACGATGAGGGCGGCGACTCCCTGCTGCGGCATGCCGACCAGGCGATGTATGTGGCCAAGCAGTCCGGCAAGAACCGTTTCCATCTCTACGACACCATCCACGACCAGCGCGTGCATTCGCTACACGAATCCAGGCGTCGCATATCGCAGGGCCTCGAAGCGGGCGAGTTCGAACTGTATTACCAGCCCAGGCTGGAGCTGGCGTCCGGCAGGATCAGCGGTGTGGAAGCACTGGTCCGCTGGCACCATCCGGAGCATGGTTTGCTGCACCCCGCCGCATTCCTGCCGAGCATCGAGCATGCGGAGCAGGAGATCAGGCTGGGCAACTGGGTGATCGATACTGCGCTGGCGCAGCTTCGCATCTGGGAGCAGGCTGGCATCGCGCTGGAGGTCAGCGTCAATGTTTCCATGCGCCATCTGCAATCACCGGGCTTTGTTGCCGAGCTGCAGCGCAAGCTGGCGCTGCAGCCCGCGTTGGCGCATGGCAGGTTGCAGATCGAAATACCCGAAGCGCTGGCACTGGCAGACACCACGCAATCTGCCGCATTGATCGATGCCTGCCGCGACCTGGGCGTCAGCTTCGCCCTGGACGACTTTGGTGCCGGTTATTCCTCGCTGATGCACCTGCGCAAACTCGGTGCGGGTACGCTCAAGATCAGTCAGTCTTTCGTGCAGGACATGGCGTCGAACGCAGGCAACCGCGCCATCGTGCAGGGGGCGATCGCGCTGGCGAACACGTTCGGCCGCAAGACCGTGGCCAAGGGGGTCGAAGACCCGGGGTTGCTACAGATGCTCGCCGGGATGGGGTGCGGCTATGTACAGGGTTATGGGCTGGCCCATCCCATGACGGCTGTGGAATTCCTGGATTGGTATCGCAAGCGTTGAGCAAGGAATCTGTTTGGCGGGGCCGGGCTAAACCCAACTAAAGCAGTTGGGGAATTCGAAATGACTTTAAGAATGTTGCTTATCCGCCAACGATAAGGTGAATATTGACTGCTCTCAGGGTGCGGAGCATGATGCAGACGAGGCCCGCAGTGCAGTAAATTGTTACTTGATGGCTTCTTGGCGTTGGCTCGTTGAGTGTTTGGTATCTCTAAAATCTGCAACAAACAAATACAGGGGGAATCATGAAAAATTTAAAACAGATCGTCTGCATTCCGGTTGCTACCATCATCATGTCGATGGGAGCCACTCAGGTTCTGGCTGAAACATCTATGGAAAGTGGGAGTACGCGAGTTGTCGAGGATACGCTGGTGCTTAAGGACCCAACGGTGAGCGCCTCTGGTAAATGGGTTTTTGGTGCTGCACTTGAGGGGTTATATACCAATGGACCTGCCAAATATAACGTCGGCGATCAGGTAGAGAGCGGAACAATTAGCGGAGCGAGGCCGGGCCTCAATCTTTTTGCCGGATATGGTGATGTGACAGTAAATTATGCATACAGGAATGGTAATGCCGATACTACAGGGCTCTACCATTATGCAACTGCGACGAATCCGTTTAACTATGGGCAAACTTTTAGTTCCAAAATTAACGAAAACGAAATAACTGTCCGTTGGCTATTGCGGGACTTGTCGACGACCTACTTTACTCCATATTTGTACGCCGGCTATGTTGACGCCAAATATGACAACACCAACACAATTACCACTCCAGGCCTGGTTTGGGCAAACAACAACAATTCGCCGACGCTATTGTCCACGAATGAGTGGAAGGGATCCATGTTAGGTATTGGCGGGATCATACCTCTGACAAAAGATTATGGTTTCCGGCTTGACGGTGCTTTGACCAGCACCAGTGCAACTTATACTGCTTCAAATGGCGGCTATGCCACCGGAACCGGGTTGGGCAGTCGATTTACTGGCACGATGTACTACAACATTGCCCAAGGCTGGAACATACAGGCGGGTGGAAGGTATCAATACCTGAATGGCGGCAATGCGGGCAGCAATTACATAGCCGGCGTTTTTGCCATGATCGGTTATTCCTATAAATAGATTCGCATGCGGCAAAAAGAAGGGGGCGTAAGCCCCCTTTTTTATGTCCGACCCGGCAGGATGTTTTTCGGGCAACAGCGGGCGATCGAATTCCAGCCAATCGGGAAGTGATTGTTTCGCCAATAGCCAGGCATTAAAGTAGCAACATATGCGTGCATTGCGATGGAGTGGCTGCAAATGAGAATTCTTCGACATCTTCTGGGCGCGGCTTTTGTGCTCCTGCCGCTTTTCCTGTTCTGCCAGGGGGCCGGTGCGGCGCAGGATCGCGCGCTGCTCATCGGCATCAGCCAATACACCGAATTGAACAGCTTGCGCTACGCGGATGCGGATGTGCTGGCGTTTTCCCAGTTGCTCACGGATTTTGGCGGCTACAACAAATCCAATGTCGATCTTCTCCTGAATCAACAGGCAACCAAGAACCATATCGTCGAAGCCATTAACAAGGTCATTCGCGAGAGCGAAAAACAACCCATAGACCATTTTGTGCTGATGTTTGCAGGTCATGGCGTACCCGGGCAGATCAACAACAAGACCACAAGCATTTTTCTCGCCCCATCCGACGCTTCGACGACCGCGAATAATTTCTATTCGACAGGTACCGAAGTGGTGAACGAGACGTTCATCAGCAAGGCGTGGCTGGCCCGGCAATTATCCGCGATCAATGCGAAATCGATCCTGATCATTCTGGATTCCTGCTATAGCGGCACCCGGGATTTCGGCAAGCTTTTTCTCGAGAACGAGGGCTATTCGGTTGAGTCATTCGGCACCGAGGGCACGCAGAAAGGCGTCGCTGTGGTCCAACGGAATCTGGTTGTCGCGAAGAATGGCATCGCCTCCCACGACGGTGTCGCAGCTGCCAACAAGGTTGCCTACTTCGCTTCCAGCCGCGAAGACCAGCCTTCGGCCGAATACGATGAGTTGCAGCACGGCGCCTTGAGCTACTCGATTTTCGAATATGTCAGGCAGGCGCAAAGAGATGCGTATGACGACGAGCGCAAGGAATTAACGGTCGAAGAGGTGTATGCGAATGTGACCAAGATCTTCCATGAGGTCACGGTGGAGGGCAGGCGATTGGATCAGGTCAATCAGCCGATACTGATGGCGATTCCTGATTTTACGAGCATAAAGGACATGGGATTCATCTCGGTCCAGGGAGTCAGGAAGAGAGAGATCAAGGCGGCTGAACCGGGCATCCTGGAGATCGATACCGATTCGGAAAAGGTGGAAATCTCGGTTGATGGGATCAAGGGGCCGAGCGTGGCCAATGCCCGATTGGCATTGCCGGAGGGCAGGCACCTCATCGAGGTCTATTTGCGTGGCACCAGCTACCGGTATTCCTTTACCGCGGATATCGTGTCATCTCAAACCATCAGAAAAAACGTGGCCATGCGCGGCATGTTGGAGGTCGAATCTTTCTGGCTCAAGGATGGCAACAAAACCCCCGGACCGCCCCTTGATGTCTACATCGACGGCGAAGCGGTCGGCCAGTCGCACCTGCGGTTGTCCAATCTGCTGGCTGGCGCACACTTGCTCGAGGTTCGCTATCAGGGGTTGATGAAACAGCGGCGCGTCGAGATCAGACCCGATTCGCCGCTGAGCGTGAAGTATTCGATCATTCGCGAGCCGGCTCCGGAAAAGAAAAACGACAATGGCGTCGGCAATGTGGTGTTCTAGACAGGAGTCCGCCAAAGGGAAAGCCCAATGGGGTCACTTTTTCCTTGTCGTGAATATCAATGAAGTTTCCGCGGTCTGGACGGTCTGCGGGAATTTTTTGATTATCGCGCGCGTCTTGAGCACGCCTTCTTTGGGGCTGGCAGCCACAAAATAGAGACCGGATGCAGGGTCCAGTGTCGCTGCAGGCAGTGCATCGATTAAGTCCTTGCTGGATGCGATCACTTGTATGCCTTCGACGCCAAAGGGGGCTACGACGCTGAACTTGCCGATGCTGATCCACTTGTTGGCATCATCCGCGTTCACAAAATAGACGAATTTTCTTGGGCCTTCAGCCTGGTGCAATTCCACCAGATAGGAATTGCTCTCGCTCGTCTTGGCGGTGTGTCCAACCACATAGAAATAACCCGACTCGTTCAGTTTCACGAAGAACTCGACCTCGTCGCCCTCGTTGAATAGCAGATCATGGCGGCCGAGGTTGCTGGAAACTTCCACGTGCAAGTCTCCGGATACGGCAACGCCTGCTTTCAACAGTTGCTCGAAGTCGGTTGTCTTTGGTGTCGTTTCCAGTCCTGCGTATGCATTTTTCGAAATGTGAACGGAGTTGGTTTTCTGGGCGATTGCGTTGATGTCAAATAGCCGATATGTAACGTCTACACCATCGTTCAGCTCCTGGTACTGGCCAATGAGCATGTAAGCCGCATCGCGAGGGGTGAGTGCGGTTTTGAGATTTGCCGACATCCTGTCCCTGAGCAATGCGGCGAAGGGTGTGACCTCATTCGATTGCCTGGTCCTGGCAGGTAAAATATAAATTCCGGGTTCGTTCATGCCTGCGGTCAATATCTTCGCCGCCAGATCCAGGCTGTCTACCTGTTTTGTAACAGCGCGCAGCTGGTTTTCAAGCGCTTCCTCGGTGATGCCCGGGTCATGCGGACGGCCGTTCAGGTAAATCGCGACGGTATTGAGTTTCCTGAACTCGTCCAGCAGGGTCAGCATGTGCATGATGCCGTTGTACTGCGCATCGCCGTCTTTCGCCTTGGCCGTATCGGCCTTGAGAGCGGCGATATGGTCGCGGAGCGCATCCAGTCTTTTTTCATACAGCGGCAGGCTCTTCGAGGTTTCCAGCGTTGCCTGAACCGACACCTGAGAACCTTCCGTGCGGGAGGCATATTCGGCACCCAGTATCGGCAATTCCGAATTCGTTTCCACTGTGTTTTCAGAAAGCTGGGCTACAGCTTCCGATCTGTTCTTGTCCACCGTTCTGGCACTGACCACTTGGGTCGACTTGAACCTGCTGCGCACCGTGATGCTGATTTTTGAGGAAATATCCGCCAGGGCTTCCCTCTTGGCCGCAGCTTCGGTGTCTCCCCAGCCCTGGCCGACGATATCGGCGGCGAAAAGATCGACCTGGAATAACAGCAACAGCAGGGCAAACGATATGCGAAGAATTTTCATGATTGGACTCGCGATCATGGGGCAAGACCCAGTGTATCACTGAGCATGCCGAATTAAACAGGCGGCAGGCAGCTTCGAATGGACGCGATTTCTTGAGCAATCGGGGTGCAATGAAATATCGGGCGGGGTGTTTTTTGCATGGAAGTTGAGTTGTATGGAAATAAACAACAAAGCTGGACTATTTCCGTCGATTTTCATCGGGAGGGCAGTAGAATGGTTCAGCTACTGCACTGTCGGACCCTTCTTGTGGCTTCGTTCGGCATGCTGTAAATTCGCGATTAGGTCTTTGCGCAGGTAGGACGGTGGCAGGGCGCGAATTAGGCTCATAAGCGGCCATTCGAAGTTTTGCACCAGGTTTGTTTCGTTAACCCAGATTAGGAGTGTACTCAAATGTCCAAGATCACCAATGTGCTGTTGATGTCCGTTATTGCGCTGGGTGTGGCTGCCTGTTCTACGCCGCCGGCCAAAGTCGAAAAGGTCGCCGACTGTGTATTCCCGGGTACCGACAAGGCGGCCCCCCTGTGGGTGTGCGATGCGCCGGTTGAAGGCATGTCCGTGGGCGCGGTCGGTTCTGCTGCGAAGTCGGATGCGGGAGTCGCCTTCATGAAACAGATGGCCGCCACTGAAGCGCGCGTTCAGCTTGCACAGAACATGAGAGTGCAAGTGCAGAACATGATCAAGCAATATGCCGAGACGACCGGTGCGGGCAGCAAGGAGACGGTGGACCGCGTCAACACCTCTGTTACCAAGCAGATCACCGACCAGACTCTGCAGGGCACCAAGATATTCAGGAGCATCGTGGCTCCGGATGGCACGATGTATGTGCTCGTCGGCCTGGATACGGCCGCTGCGCAGCAGCTGACCGAGAATGCGGTCAAGACCAGCATGAACAACGACCAGGCTGCCTGGCAGCAATTCAGGGCGCAAAAAGGCCAGGATGAACTGGCGGCAGAGATCGCCAAGCAGAAGATCGGCAACAGCGGTACTGGCCAGTAACCAGCAGGCTGCGCCGAATGGTGGCTGGTAAAGCCCGCTAGCCATTGAAGCAGACAATACCGGGGATGGGCAGCCTAGTGCTGCCCTTTCTCTTTTGGGGCAAATCTTGCGGCGGCAAGGAAGGAGGATCTCATGCATCAATCGATTCGAGCGGCGTTTCTGTTGCTGATGTTGTGTGGCCTGAGCGCCTGTACAAAACCACCGGCAAAGGTCGAGAACAGCCCGGAGACTCAGCGCAGTCACGCCCACGGGGCACAGGATGAGTTGTCGTCGGAAGTGCACAAGTGAGGTCTATCATGAGTATCTCCAAGTTGGGTATGAGTGTCCTGTTTTGCCTGGCCGGTATCGCTGCTGCGATGCCGTGCTCCGCTGCAGGAGGCAGGATCGAGATTGTCAAGGCCGAGGGTGCGGTGGCAACCAGCGATGCGGCGGGGAAGAAACAGCAGGCCGTTGGATCCAAGGCGATCCTGCCGTCGGGAAATACCCTGACCACGGGGCCGAACGGCCGTGCCGTGGTGCGCGTGGGGAATTCCGGCTATGTCGTGCTCGAGAAGAACAGCAAGATAGAGATCGACAACAGTCAGGAGAAGGCCGGTTTCCTGAGACAGCTCACCGGCCTGATCTACTATGCGATGAACACCCTCAAGGGCGACCAGAAACTCGAGGTTCGCACCGAAGCTGCGACCATCGGGGTGCGCGGCACGCGTTTCCTGGTGGCGGTGCTGCCCGATCGTAACGAGGTCGATATGCGCAAGGGCCAGGTCAGCATCAGCAGCACGGACGGCGAGTTCGAGATACACAAGAAGGCCGAACAGGATGAATTCGAGGCCTACAAACAGGAAGCCCGGGATGCAATCGCGAAGGAGCAGCGCAAGTTCGACGAATACAAGGCCAGGACCGAACAGGAATTCATCGAATACAAGCGCGAGTTCAGTCTGGGGGCGAATCGTATGGCCAGCTTCGACGGCAGGCAGGTGGTTGATCGTCCGCTCAGCGACGAATCGATCAAGGACCTGGAGAGCTTCGAATCGTATGCGGATGAATGGCTGAAACAGGTCAACGATTGAGGAGGCCGGGACGCATGAATCGATTCTGCAGCAGCTTGCCCGCAATGCTGATGTCCATTGTCCTGTCGGCTTGCGTCGCCAGTGCGCCGCAAGCGGTCAATGAACGGCCTGCATGGATCGACAATCCGGGCAACGGCGTATCCGCATCGGCCGGCATGCATGTGCGCGGCGCGGCGGCGCAGGAAGAGCTGGCGATCCTGCGCGCGCGCGAGGAGTATGCGAAACGTTTCGGGGTGAACATACAATCTTCGCAGGTGGTTGCCACGACCGTGGCGCACGACAGGGCGAGCACCGTCGGGGCGCAGGTCGCACATGAGGATTCACGGCAGGTCGACGTCAAGGCAATGGTCAAGGCGAAATGGCGCGATCCGGATACCGATGAACTGTGGGTCTGGTTGGTACCCAGCGAGCAGTGACGATGAATCGAGGAGGATGTATGCGTAAGTTTGGCGTATTGTTTGCAGCGACATTGCTGTTCTCCGCGGCCACATACGGGCAGGCCGCTTCTGCCCAGAGCGATTTCGAGAAGTATCGCGAACAGCAACAGCAGGGCGCGCAGGAACTCAAGACCGAATTCCGGGCATACAAGGAGAAACAGGATGCCGAGTTTGCCGATTTCCTGAAAGGCCGCTGGCGCGAATTCGAGACGCTGCAGGGCAAGCCGCTGATCAAGGAGCCGGAGCCGAAACGGGCGCCGGTGTACACGCCGCCGGTACCGGCAAAACCGGCCCCGCTGCCCGTCGTGGCGGTGCCTGCCGCTCCTCCGGTACTGCCGCCGGCCCCGCCGCAGCCCAGGCAGCCGCTTGCGGCGAACACGCTGGAAGTCATGTTCTACGGCAATGCGGTGAGGTTTCCGTTCGACCCGCAATGGCAGAGCTATCGGGTGTCGACCGGCGAGAAGCCGGAAGAGATGAGCGCCTTCTGGGGAATGATGAGCGGCAGCCAGTACGAGCCGACCTTCCAGGCGATCAGCGATGCACGCCGCCAGCTGCAGCTGGACGACTGGGGGTATGCATCGCTCTGGCGCAGCGTCGCGCAGGCGCTGCAGCCCGACCGCAGGACCGAACAGAACCTGCTGCTCTGGTTCTTCCTGGTCAAGTCCGGTTACGACGTTCGCCTGGGTTACGTCGGGATGGACGTGCACCTGTTCGTGGCGGTCCGGCAGCAGGTCTATTCGACCAAGTTCATCAAGGTCGGCGACCAGACTTATTACGCGGTGCTGGCCGCGGATCATGGCGACAGCATCCGCAGCTTCTATACCTATGAGGCCAGCTACCCGGTCCAGCTCAAGCCGCTCGACATTCGCTCCGCCGCGATCGGTTTCACCCGGCCGGTACCGGGGCAGCGCGCGCTGGCCTTCGAGTACAAGGGCAACCAGGTCAAGGTGAACGCTCCCTACGACCGCCGGCTGGTCGAGTACCTCGATACCTATCCGCAATCCGACTTCGAGCTCTATTTCAATACCGAGGCCAGCATGCTGTTCCGCCAGGGCCTGTTGCCCGAGCTGAAGAAATACACCGCCGCGATGGATGAGGAGGAGGCGGTCAACTTCCTGCTGGCCTTCGTGCAGAAATCTTTTGCCTACAAGACCGACGAGGAGCAGTTCGGCCACGAGAAATCGTTCTTCGTCGAAGAATCGATGTATTTCCCCTATAACGATTGCAAGGAACATTCGGCGGTATTCGCATGGCTGGTGCGCGAACTGCTGGGAATCAAGGTGATCGGCCTGCTCTACCCCGGACACCTGACCACTGCGGTGAAGCTGAAGCATGTGAAGCCGGAATTCGCCACGGTGGATTACCAGGGCAGCCAGTACGTCATCGCCGATCCGACCTATATCAACGCCTCGGTCGGAATGGCGATGCCTTCCTATGCGAAGCTGAAGCCGAATCGTGTGGTGGATATCCGGTAGCGCGGAGTGCCGGACTGGCGACCCGGATGATTCTGCCGGATGCCGCTATCCGAAATTCAATAATTTTTTAATGGTATCGAAAAGTTTTTGCTGTTAGATTTCGCGGTTGCGAGCTCCGCAGTTGGGCGGTTTACTTGGTTATTTTTAGCAAAGGGAGACGGAAATGTTGAGCAAGAGAATCTGGATGCTGTTGGGCGCTTTGATGGCTGCATTGGTGCTGGGAGGCTGTTCGACCGAGGTCAAACGGGTCGGGGTCGACGAGGTCAGGGACCTGTCCGGTTACTGGAACGACACCGATTCGCGCCTGGTGGCCGAAGAAATGATCCGCGACTCCCTGTCCGGCGGCTGGATCGACCGTTACGCGCAAAAGACCAGTCATACGCCGGCCGTGATCGTCGGCGAGGTGCGCAACCTGTCGAACGAGCACATCAACACCCGCACCTTCGTCAACGATCTTGAGCGTGCCTTCGTCAATTCCGGCCGGGTCGATGTGGTGGCTTCCAAAACGCAGCGCGAAGGGATACGCCAGGAGCGCTCCGACATGGACCTGAATGCGTCGGAGTCCACCCGCAAGGAAATGGGCAAGGAGCGGGGCGCCGATTTCATGCTCATGGGCACCATCAACACCATCACCGATGCATCGGGACGGGAGCAGATCCGTTTCTACCAGATCGACATGACCCTGATCAGCCTGGCGGACAACCGCATGGTCTGGACCGGACAGAAGAAGCTCAAGAAGGATGTGACGGAAGCGCGCTTCCGCTAGCAGCCCCATATCGCCGTTCCCTCGCGCGCGGTGACGCGGCAGCGAGGTCGGCGACGGTCTTGTAATGAACGCATTGCGCGGTCTTGCGCAGTCGGAAACCCAGGGAAGAGAAATGCGAGATATTGTTACAGGGGGAACGAAGACCGTTACCGGCAAACAAGGATTGCATCATCTGGCGCAAGTTATTCTCGGCCTCGCGGCAATCGTCTCGGTGCTGGCGTTGCCGGGTTGCGCCACCTATAGTGCAAGCATGGCCCACGTAGAAAATGCCGCGGCCAATCGCGACCTGGACGCCGCCAACAAGGCGCTGGACAAACTCAAGCTGGGCGGCTCGGACGAAACCTTGCTGCACCTGAACAAGGGAACGTTGTTGCGCTGGCAGGGACAGTACGCCGATTCCAATACGCAATTCGAGGCAGCCAAGAACCTGATGGAACAGCTCGATGCGATCAGCATCAAGGAGCAGGCGGCATCGGTGACGATCAACGACACCTTCAAGGCATACGAAGGCCTGCCCAGCGAGCAGCTCATGGTGTATTCGTTCGAGGCGCTGAATTACCTGCAGATGGGCGACGTGGATGATGCGGCGGTCGAAGCGCGCCAGTTCAACCTGAAGCAGCGGCTGCTGGCCGAAAAGCACCGGAACGCGAAATACCTGTCGGGCGCTTTTGTGCGCTACCTGAACGGCATGGTATACGAGGCCGCAGGCGAGCCGGATTCCGCGCGCATCGAGATGCAGAAAGCAGTCGATGGCTACAAGGCGCAGAACGCCGGATTCCCGATCCCGCGCAAACTCGGCGACGACCTGGCACGGTTGAAAGCAGGGAAACCCGCGCCCAGCGAGGTGGTGTTCATCCTGCATAACGGGCTTGGGGCGACGCTGGCCGAGAATGTCATCCGTGTGGCGAATCCGGCATACGACCCGCGCAATCCCAAAAGCATCGGCATGATCAGCCTTGCCGTGCCGCGCTTCGTCAGGAGACCGATACCTGTGGACCATGTGGTGCTGAGTGCCGGTGCATCCTCCGCCACTTCGGAAGAGGTGGAGGACGTGAACGGGATTGCCGAGAAGAGCTTCAACGACCGCCTGCCGGTCATCATCGCGCGCGGCGTGGCCAGGATGGCGGTGAAGCTGGCGGCGGAAGCCGAGGTCAACAAGAAGGAAGCGGACAACCCCATGGTCAGCATCTTCACCAATATCGCCGCCAACGCATCCGAGCGGGCCGACACCCGCTCCTGGACATTGTTGCCGGGCAACATACTGATGGCGCGCCTGTCCCTGCCTGCAGGCAAGCACGATGTGACCGCGACGTATTACGATGGTGGCGGAAACGTGCTGGGGAGCCGCGACTTCAAGGATGTAGAGGTCAAGCCGGGACAGAAATCGTTCGTGTCGGATTATTTCCTGAGCCAGCCCGGGCGCAGGTAGTGTGAGGTGTGCGAACGCCACGCAAGATCGAAAGAACAGTTATGGAGATGCAAATGGGAATCGTCAGAAAATTCTTGCCGCTGGCCCTGATCCTGTCCGCGCTGGGCATGCCGGCAGTCGCATTGGGCGGCCAGCCGGACTGGTTGAGCGGCGAATCGGCCGAATATCCCAACGACCAATACCTGGTGGGTCGTGGCGAGGCTTCCACCGAGGAGGAGGCGCAGAATCGTGCGCGCGGCGATCTGGCGACCATCTTTGAAGTGCGCATCCAGGTGGCGAACGAGAATGCCACCACGGTGGTTCAGTCCGGCGGCAAGGAGCAGCTCAGCCGGCAGTCCTCCCAGCAGGTATCCGCCAGGACCGACAAGGTGATCAGCGGTATCACGATCGCAGGCATCTGGTTCGATCCGGTGACCGCGGATTACCATGCCTTTGCAGTCCTGTCGCGTGCGCAAGCCGCAGCGAGCCTGAGCGAGGAACTGGGCAACATCGACAAGGAGATACAGCAGGACCTGCAGGCGGCGGATCAGGCGAACGACCTGTTGCTGAAGGTCGGTGCGTTGACCAAGGCGTCGCAGGCCGCGATCCGGCGCGACGGTTTCCAGGCATCGCTGAAGGTGATCGACCCGTCCGGGCGCGGTGTGCAGAGCCAGGTTTCCCAGGCATCGGTACAGCAGATGATCGACGATACGCTGAAGCGCATACGCATTGCCCCAGAAGTCGTGCAGGACGGCGGCGCGAAAGCGTTCGCTTCCATACTCAAGGGCGGACTGGCGGCAGCCGGCTTCCTGGCGACCGGCATGGATGATGCGGATCTGGTGCTGGAGGGCAAGCTGACCATGACCGACATCGGGCGCCAGGAGGGCTGGAACTGGATGCGCGCAACCGTGGAGGTGTCGCTGGTCGAGAAGGCATCGCGGCGCGTGCGCGGCACCCAGACCTGGCCGGTAAAAGCGTCGGCACAGGATGCCCGGACTGCGCGCACGCGTGCGCTGATCGAAGTGGAGAAGCTGCTCAAACAGGAATTGCGCCCGGCGATTGTCGGTTTTGCCGCAAGCTAGCACCTGCGGCGGTTCGCGGCGCGCGGATCCTCGTGCGGGAATCCGTGCGTTCAATCTTATGACTCATGCGGGTTACGCCGTTGGGTTATCCCGGCCGAAATCGCGCTTGCTTCCTTGAATATCCCTTTAACGCAGGAGTAGAATCGCCGGCCTGCAAGATGTGCATTCAATCGAGGGGTGTATAAGTAACACCAGATGGACGCCGTTGGGATATCGCCGCTGGATGGGGTTGGCTGGTTAGTCCAGTTCTGGATCGTGCTCGGAATCGTGGCGCTGGTTTTGCAGCGCACGCCGCGGCTGATCAACAACGTCGTCTTTCCGCTCAGTGCACTGACCTCGCTGCTGCTGGCAGCGGCTGGCCTGTGGGCGCTTGCCGCACCGCCCGGCATCATGGTGTTGCCGCTCGGCCTGCCCGACCTGCCGTTCCATCTCCGTCTCGATCCGCTGTCCGGTTTCTTCCTGATCCTGCTGGGCGGCGCCTCTCTCGGCGTCTCCCTGTTCAGTGCCGGCTATTTCCGCACCATGGCGGGCGGCACGCTTGGCCTGCTGTGCCTGGAATACCACCTGTTTCTGGTCGGCATGACGCTGGTGCTGCTGGCGGATGACGCGTACATGTTCATGGTGGCGTGGGAGACCATGGCGCTGTCTTCCTATTTCCTCGTCACCACCGACCACGCCATCCCCGACATCCGCAAGGCGGGCTACCTTTACCTGCTGATCGCGCATGTCGGCGCGATTGCCATCCTGCTGAGTTTCGGCGTGATGCAGGGCGGCCACGGCATCGGTGCCTACACCTTCGATGCGATGCGCGGTGCGCAGCTGAGCACGTTCTGGTCATCGGCGGCATTCCTGCTGGCGCTGTTCGGCTTCGGTGCGAAGGCGGGCGTGCTGCCGCTGCACGTCTGGCTGCCCGAGGCGCATCCGGCAGCGCCCTCGCCGGTGTCTGCGCTGATGAGCGGCGTGATGCTGAAAACGGCGATCTACGGCATCCTGCGCGTCACCTTCGATCTGCTGGGCACGCAGCTGTGGTGGTGGGGCGTGCTGGTACTGGCGCTGGGGCTGCTCACGGCGGTGTTCGGCGTGATGTTCGCCGCCGTGCAGGGCGACATGAAACGCCTGCTGGCTTATTCCTCGATCGAGAACATCGGCCTGCTGCTGGTCGGCATCGGGCTCACCATCATCTTCCATGTCTATGGCAAGAACACGCTTGCCGCGCTGTCGCTCACCGCGACGCTGTATCACAGCCTCAATCACGCGATGTTCAAGAGCCTGCTGTTCGTCGGGACCGGTGCCATCCTGCATGCCACCGGCGAGCGCAACATGGGGCGTCTGGGCGGATTGATCCATCGCATGCCCTGGGCGGCAATGCTGGTGCTGGTGGGCGTGCTGGCGATCGCCGGCCTGCCACCGCTCAACGGTTTCGTGTCGGAGTGGCTGTTGCTGCAGGCCTTCCTGCTGTCTCCCGGTTTGCCCAACAGCTACATCAACATGCTGGTGCCGGTGGCTGCTGCCGTGATCGCACTGGCGGCGGCGCTGGCCGCCTATGTGATGGTGAAATTCTATGGCGTGATCTTTCTCGGCCAGCCGCGCGAGAAGGTGCTGGAACATGCGCACGATGCGGGGATCTGGGAGCGCAGCGGCATGGTCTGGCTGGCGCTGACCTGCGTGGCGCTGGGGCTGGCGCCGGTATTCGTGGTGCAGCAGATCGATCTGGTTTCCCGGATGCTGATCGGCTCCGGTCTGGGCAATGCGGCCGCCAATTGGGTATTCCTCGCGCCGGTGGATACCGAACGCGCCAGCTACAGCCCGCTGTATTTCCTGCTGGCGGTGCTGGCGGTCATGCTGCTCACCACCGTGCTGGTGCGGCGCCTGTACCACGGCCGGGTCAGGCGCAGCCCGCCGTGGGACTGCGGCTTCCCGGCGCAGACTGCTCGCATGCAGGACACCGCGGAGGGCTTCGGCCAGCCGATCCGGCGCATCTTCGAGCCGTTCTTCAGGATCGAACGCGAAGTGCCGAGCCCGTTCGATACGCACCCCCGTTACCACGGGCAAAGCGACGACCGTCTCTGGTACATCCTGTACCTGCCGGTCAAGCAGCTGGCGGAACGGCTGTCTGCCCTGACCTCGCTGTTGCAGCACGGACGCATCCATCTTTACCTGACCTATACCTTTGCCACGCTGATCGTCCTGCTGGTGTTCGTATGACCGAAAACGCCAACCTCCTCTTCGCTATCGTGTTCCAGCTGGCGCAACTGCTGCTGGTGGTGCTGGCAGCCCCCTTGCTGACAGGCTGGGTCAACCAGTGCCAGGCCTGGTTGCAGAACCGCTCCGGCGCAGGCGTGCTGCAACCGTATCGCGTGCTGCGCAAGCTGTTTCACAAGGACGCGGTGATGGCGCATAACGCCTCGCCGCTGTTCCGCGTCACGCCCTATATCGTGTTCGGCTGCATGTGGCTGGCCGCCGCCATCATCCCCATCATCGCGGTCGATTTGCCGTTCTCGCTGGCGGCCGACGTGATCGCGCTGGTCGGCGTGTTCGCGGTGGCACGCGTGTTCCTCGCGCTCGCCGCGATGGATATCGGCACCGCATTCGGATCGCTCGGCGCCCGGCGCGAGATGCTGGTGTCCTTCCTGGCCGAGCCGGCATTGCTGATGGTGTTCTTCACCGCGTCGATGATCAGCCACTCCACCCAGCTGCCGCGCATCGTGGAGACACTGGCGCATCACCAGTTCATGCTGTATCCGAGCCTGGCATTCGCGGGGCTGGCGTTCCTGATCGTGTTGCTGGCCGAGAATGCGCGCATCCCGGTGGACAATCCCAGCACCCACCTGGAGCTGACCATGATCCACGAGGCGATGATCCTCGAATATTCGGCGCGCCACCTGGCGCTGATCGAGTGGGCCAGCAGCCTGAAGCTGTTCGCCTATATCTCCATCGGCATCGCCTTGTTCCTGCCGCACGGCATCGCGGAAGTGGACAACTGGGCCGGGCTGCCGCTGGCAGTGGTGGCCTTGCTGGTCAAGCTGATGCTGGCCGGCGCGGCGCTGGCCGTGTTCGAGATCGTCTCGGCCAAGCTGCGCATCTTCCGCGCGCCGGAATTCCTCGGCACTGCTTTCCTGCTGGCGGTGCTGGGCCTGCTGATCCATTTCCTGCTGGGGGCCTGATGCAGATCCCGCTGACCCTGCAACTCATCAATCTGCTGGCAGCCTTGCTGCTGCTGGTCGCCTTTGCCATGCTGACGCAGCGGCGCATCCTGTCGCTGATCAACCTGTTCGCCTTGCAGGGTGCCGTGCTGGCGCTGAGCACTTTCGTCGTCGCGTACTCGACAGCGCAGCATCACCTGTACTACTCGGCCGGCCTGACCCTGCTGTTGAAGGTGCTGTTGCTGCCGTGGTTGCTGCACCGGCTGATCCCGCGGCTGAACGTGCGCTGGGATGTGGAAACGCTGATCAACATCCCGACCACCATGCTGGTCGGCATCGCACTGGTGATCTTTTCCTTCAATCTGGCCGCGCCGATCTCGCAGCTGGCGGAAGGACTCACGCGCGGCCTGATCGGCATCGCGCTGGCCAGCGTGCTGCTGTCGCTGCTGATGATGCTGACGCGGCGCAAGGCGGTGTCGCAGGTGGTTGCCTTCCTGTCGCTGGAGAACGGCCTGTTCTTCGCCGCCACCAGCGCCACGCAGGGCATGCCGCTGGTGGTGGAACTGGGCATCGCGCTGGACGTGCTGGTGGCCACCTTCATCTTCGGCATTTTCTTCTTCCAGATCCGCGAGACCTTCGACAGCCTGGACATCACCCACATGGAGAAGCTCAAGGATGATTGACCTGCAACTCATGGCGCTGTTGCTCACCCCGTTGCTGGGTGGCGGCCTGCTCGCCGCGTTCGGTTCGCGCCGCTGGGCGGCGGAACTCAATTCGCTGATGAGCTTCGCCACCTTCGTCGCATCGGTGGTGCTGACCGTGCGCGTGGTCGAATCCGGACCGCAGGTCGCCTTCAGCGAACAGTTCTTCATCGACCAGTTCAACGTGTTCCTCGTCGCACTGACCGCCTTCGTCGCCTTCACCACCTCGCTGTTCTCGCGCCCCTACATGCGCATCGAGCAGCACCACGGCAAGCTCACCACAGGCATGCTGCACCTGTACTACAGCATGTACCAGATGTTCACCTTTGCCATGCTGGTGGCGCTCACCACCAACAACATGGGTATCGTCTGGGTGGCGATGGAGGCGGCGACGCTCACCACCGTGCTGCTGGTCAGCCTGTACCGCACGCCGGCCAGCCTGGAGGCGGCGTGGAAATATTTCATCCTGTGCGGCGTCGGCATCGCACTGGCGCTGTTCGGCACCATCCTGCTGTACTTCGCCGCCGAGCGCGTGCTGGGCGAGGGCGGCACCGCGCTGCTGTGGACGCACCTGAACCAGGTCAAGGGCGACCTCGAACCGACGGTGCTGAAACTTGCGTTCATCTTCCTGCTGGTGGGTTACGGTACCAAGGTCGGGCTGGTGCCGCTGCACAGCTGGCTGCCGGACGCGCATGCGGAAGGCCCGACGCCGGTATCGGCCGTGCTGTCGGGCCTGCTGCTCAACGTCGCCCTGTGTGCGGTGGTGCGCAGCAAGGTGCTGGTGGACGGTTCGCTGGAATCGCATTTCGCCGGCAACCTGATGATGGGCTTTGGCCTGCTGTCGGTGGTGGTGGCGGCGTTCTCGCTGTTCCGCCAGAAAGACATCAAGCGCATGTTCGCCTATTCCTCCATCGAGCACATGGGGCTGATCACCTTTGCCTTCGGCATGGGCGGGCCTGTGGCGACCTTTGCCGGCATGCTGCACATGACGGTGCATTCGCTCACCAAGTCGGCGATCTTCTTTGCCGTCGGCCATGCTGCACAGAAGACCGGCACCCAGCTGATGGAGAACATCCGCGGCCTGCTGCAGGTCAGCCCCACGGTCGGATGGGGACTGATGCTCGGCACGTTCGCCATCCTCGGCATGCCGCCGTTCGGCGTGTTCGCCAGCGAGTTCCTCATCATCACCACCGCCATGCACGAATATCCGTGGTCGACGCCGATCCTGCTGATCGCCCTGGGTGCGGCGTTCGCCGCCATCTTCGGCAAGGTGCAGCCCATCGTGTTCGGCGAGACCACGGCGAAACCGCTGCCGCATCCGCCTGCGCTGATCCCCGTGTTCGCCCACCTGCTGCTGGTGCTGATGCTCGGCTTGTACATGCCGCCCTATCTGGCCGACTGGTACCGGCAGGCAGCGGCCTTGTTAGGATAAGCGATGCCGATCAAACACCCTAACCTGAAACTGAGCCGCCTGACCGATGCGCTTCCCGCATGGGCCGGCGATATCGCAGCGGACGATCTGCATGCGATCTGCCGGCAGGTGCACGACGGCGGCGGCAGGCTGGTGGCGCTGTGGGGCAGCGACGTGCGCAGTGAAGGCGGCGGGTTTGTGCTGCACGCGGTGCTGATCAACGAGACCGGATTGGTCTGCCTCAATGTACCGCTGCCGGCGGAGCATCCGCACTACCCCGATATCAGCGGCATCTTCCCGGCGGCCAGTCGCATGCAGCGTGCAACCTATGACCTGCTCGGCATCTACGCGCAGGAGGGGCACGATCACCGCAAATGGCTGCGCCACGGCGCCTGGCACAGCGGCAGCTTCCCCTTGCGCAAGGATTTCGATGCGGCGGCGAGCCGCACCCATGAAGCCGACGACTATCCGTTCGTGCAGGTGGAAGGACAGGGCGTGCACGAGATTCCGGTCGGGCCGGTGCATGCCGGCATCATCGAACCGGGGCATTTCCGTTTCTCCATCATCGGCGAGCGCGTGCTGCGCCTGGAAGAACGTCTGGGCTATGTGCACAAAGGCATCGAGAAACGCTTCGAGCGCATGAGCCTGCAGCAGGGCGCGAAACTGGCCGGACGGGTGAGCGGCGACAGCACCGTGGCTTATGCCTGGGCCTATGCCATGGCGGCGGAAAGCATCGCCAGGGTGACCCCGTCGAACAACGCCTTGTGGTTGCGCGCCCTGCTGCTGGAGCGCGAGCGCGTCGCCAATCACCTGGGCGACCTCGGCTATCTGGGCAACGATGTCGCATTGTCGTTCGGCTTCGCCCAGTTCTGGATACTCAAGGAGCAGGTGCTGCGTAACAATGCCGCGCTGTTCGGCCATCGCTACCTGATGGACGCGATCGTGCCGGGCGGCGTGGCCGTGCGCTTGTCCGTCGAAGGCAAGAGCATCATCGAGCAGGAATGCGACATGCTGGAGCAGCAGGTGCGCATCCTGCGCGGCATCTACGACGAGCATGCGGGTGCGCAGGATCGTTTCATCGGCACCGGCTGCGTCGAACCGAGACTGGCGGCCCAACTCGGCCTGTGCGGGCTGGCCGGGCGTGCCAGCGCCCAGGCCTGGGATGCGCGCGTGCAGTTCGCCTGCGCGCCATACGACACACTGGATGTGCAGATGGCGACCTATCGCAACGGCGATGTCGCGGCCCGCGTCATCGTGCGCTTCGACGAATTGTTCGAGTCGCTGCGCCTGCAGCGCGAGATCCTGGCCAGGCTGGCGTGCGACGACGCGGCGACGGCCCCGCTGGAAAGACTGCCGGCGAACGGCTTCGGCATCGGCATGGTGGAAGGCTGGCGCGGCGAGGTGATGGTGGCGATCCATACCGATGCGCAGGGCGGGCTGGCGCGCGTGCATCCGCACGATCCGTCCTGGCAGAACTGGCCGCTGCTGGAGCATGCCATCATCGACAACATCGTGCCGGATTTCCCGCTCATCAACAAATCGTTCAATCTGAGCTACACAGGGCAGGACCTGTAGAGGCGGGCATATGTACCAGATACTCAAACAGATACTCAGAACCGGCATCAAGAGCGAAACGCCGCCGCAGGCGGACGAGGCGTTGCGTGTCGACACGCAACGCCTGCAGCAGCAGATCCTCGATGCGTTCGGCGGGGCATTGGCGATCCGGCAGGTCGATGCGGGTTCGTGCAACGGGTGCGAACTGGAGATCCATGCGGTCAACAATGCCTATTACAACATCGAAGGACTGGGCATCAAATTCGTTGCCAGCCCGCGCCACGCCGACCTGCTGCTGGTCACCGGCCCGGTATCGCGGCACATGGAGATCGCGCTCAAGCGCACCTACGACGCCACGCCGGAACCCAAGCTGGTGGTGGCGATCGGCGATTGCGCCTGCAATGGCGGCATCTTCTGTTCCGACGACGCGGACGAAAACTACGCCACCTGCGGCAAAGTCTCCAATGTCATTCCGGTGGATGTGGCGGTGAGCGGTTGCCCACCTACGCCCACCGCCATCCTGCAAGGCATCCTCACCGCCATCAGCGCACGGAAGTAGGGCGCGGAACGATTCCGGGCCAGTGCCGCTCAAACCGAGAGTTGTAGAAGCAATACCCGTTCGTATTGCAGATATTCAGGGGAACCGGTTTGTACTATGATGTTCCACCGAATCCCCCGCTTACTTCGAAAGGATGAAAAATGGCTAACAGAATATTGTTCATGTGCCTGTTGCTGGTTCCGTTCTGGGCAAGTGCCGCCGACACGGGAAGCGGAACGGACGATGCGCAGAAACCGGCCCCGGCCAGCGCCGTCAGCATCGACGAAAGCGCGAACGATCCGGCAACGTGCGCCGCAAAATGGGACCGGTATCACAAGAGCCAGGAATGCTTCGCGCCCTATCACAATGTCAACGGTACCATGAAACCCGGCGCTTTCGAGAACTGCACCGAAGTGAAGTATCCGGCCGAGTGTCCTCTCAGATAGTCGAAGCGGCGGCGGGATGCGCAATGGCTACGGCGGCATCCCCGAATAACGGGTGACAGACCCGGAGGGAGAATGATGATGGGCAAACTTTCGCGTGCAATCCTCCTGATCGTGCTGATGGCGGCAGCGCTTGCCGTGCAAGCGGCCGAACCTGCGGTCATCTACTGGAACTCCGATGCGGGCAGGGTACTGCGTGCCCGCATGCAGCCCGATGCGGACTACTGGCAGTTGAGCCCGTGGTTCGCCGAGCAGATCAACCAGACCTATTGCTCCGTTGCCAGCGCCATCACCGTGCTCAATGCGATGCCGATCAAGAAACCGGTCGATCCGATCTACGCCCCCAATGCCTATTTCACCCAGAGCAATTATTTCACCCCGGAAGTGGTCAAGGTCATCACTCCGCAGACCGTGCTGGCGCAGGGAATGACGCGCGACGAAATGGTGCAGACGCTGCTGCGTCAGGGCGTCAAGGCGGTTTCCATCGCCGGCGACAGCCTGGACGACAAGGCACTGCGCGCGTTGCTGCAGAAGGCGCTGGGCGACGACGGGCAGTTCGTGCTGGTGAACTATCTGCGCACGGCCGTGGGGCAGGAAGGCGGCGGCCACTGGTCGGTGCTGGCAGCCTATGATGCCGAATCCGACCGCGTGCTGATCCTCGATGTGGCGAAGTATATGTACGCCCCGGTATGGGTCGGCATCGGCACCCTGCAGAAGGCGATCGCCACCATCGACACCACCAGCAACAAGGCGCGGGGGCTGGTGATCGTCTCGGAGTGAAGAGCAGTTCCGCTTGCCGCGCCGGCCCGGCCGGTACGATTTCCATCAGATCGAAGGAGTGCGCCATGTCTGCCAGATATCCGTTGGACCTGAACAGATCGCTCTTCCTGTTGTTCGCCGCCGCGCTGGCATGGGGCATGGATGCACATGCCGCAGAGCAGACGGGAAGCGCGCAGGATCTGGATAAACTCTATCAACAGGTGGCGGCCAGTCCGATACGCACGGACGAAGATCGCCAGGTCGATGGCGAACGCAAGCCGGTCGAGTTCCTGCAGTTCGCCGATGTCCGTCCGGGCATGCGGGTGCTGGATGTCGCTACCGGCAGGGGCTATACCACCCAGCTGCTGGCACTGGCGGTGGGGCAGGGCGGCACCGTATGGGCGCAAGCGGACAAGCCACGCGCCGAGCTGATCCAGCGGCTGGCGGCCCATCCCCAGCCGAATATCGTCCCGGTGGTGCAGCCTTACGACGATCCGGTTCCCGCCGGCGCGCCCAGGCTGGACCTCATCACCATCGTGCTGAACTACCACGATATCGCTTACATGCCGGTGGACCGGAGCCGGATGAACCAGCGCCTGTTCAATGCGCTGAAATCAGGAGGGCATCTGGTCGTCATCGATCATTCCGCGAAGAAAGGCCAGGGGGCGACCGTGGCAAAGACCCTGCATCGCATAGACGAGGCGCTGGTGCAGGACGAACTGCAGCGGGCCGGCTTCCGGCTCGAACGGCAGGGCGGTTTTTTGCGCAACGCGGCGGACCCGCGGGAGCAGCCGTTCTTCAGGATGAATATGCCGACGGACAGCTTCGCGCTGCGCTTTGTCAAACCTTAGGCGGGACGCACCCATGGATTGTTCGTGGCATTCAAGAGGGATCGAGATGAAAGTATCGTTACTGCTCGTCGTGCTGCTGTCCATCAGCCCGTTAGCCAGCGCGGGCGTTTTCAAGTGCGCGACCCCGGCCGGCCTCGTATATTCCGAACAGCCATGCGCCAAGAACGCCAGGGAACTGGACTTCCACCCCGTCAAACCTGTGGAAACCGTGGCCCCACCGGACAAGACCATGCAACAGATGGAGCAGGAAAGTGCGGCACAGAAGAAGCAGCGCGCAGCGATGGAGAAGAATGCTGCCGATAACGCTGCCGCGGCAAGGCAATCAAGATGTGCGGCCGCAAGGCAGCGGCTCGATATCTATCAGAGACAGGTGCGCGTCTACAACCAGAACGAGAAGGGCGAAAGAACCTATGTCGACGACGACACGCGGGCTGCCATCATCGAGAATGCCAGGAAAGAGGCCGAATCAAATTGCGATTCCTGACAGGCGCTTGCGCGAGCAATCGGCCTGACCGGCCAGAGACGAGAGATCAGCCCGGATCGAACGGGACCGGCAGCTTGCGCGGAACCGGCTGCCGAAATCCCGGGCTGTGTTCAATACAAGCGGCTAGCGCTTGACCGACGTATTTTGCGGCAGCTGCGACAGATTGTGTTCGAGAGATTTGTGCCGGGATGTTGCAGCGAAGTCGTCGCCTTCGCCCTCTCCACCGAGCAGCGGCATATCCTCGCAGCCAGCAAGCATCGATACCAGCAAACCGATCAGGAAGATTTTTTTCATAAAATAAGTACCTTCAATATTCGTTATAAGAAATTAAGAATGGCAACGGTCAGCCGCGTGCCACGCATGTCCGTGCGACTGGCCGATGACCGGTCGCATGGTATCAGCTTCTTTTCCTGCGCATCAATGAGCGAGTTCTGAAACTGCACCATGTATTCAAGAGATGTGAGAAATCTGCGCACGGTAGCCTGGCAGGCAGCAATTCGGCCTGAGCGGAAGTTAGCGGCAGACTCTTGGAATTTCCGTTATGCATGTAACAGCGGTCATCACACACAACCCTACTAACCTCTGTTCCGTGCCCAAAGTAGTAATAAACTGGCATATAGTCTGCGTAAAAGAGTGGTCAGCAAGGCCATATGGAACGCTAATATAGGCTTCTTAGTGTTTTTCCAATACGCTCCATCAGGAGTGGATACGCCTCAGCTATATCTTTGTGAACAATGTCTGCATGCTCCTTGCTCTTAGCAAGTTGACAACTGGTAAGCATATTCCGCAAGTTATTAATAGCATCACGCACTTCATCATCGGCGACTCGCACAGTGAGTGCCATTAGTCTCGCGTTTGCTGCCCTAGAGCCTTCACTAACCTCTTCGCCTAGTAACGTCGTGCCCCATTTCCCACTCTGCTTAAAGGCCATTGAGTCCTCGTGCATTATGCGCGCAGAGAAGCGCATTGCGTCCTGAACCGTTTGCTGAAGTTCAAGCAAATTATCTCGTTGAAATGCACGTGCTCTTTCAACTCGCACAAGTGAATCGGACTGCTTTTGTCGCATAAGCTCGTGACGATTACTGATCCAACTAGTCGCAATGCTGGCACCTGCTCCAATGATCGTGCCAAGGAATCCCCATAACGCTGCATCCACGTGACTACCTCCTTAGTTTAAGAGCTAACTTGCATGTTCGTACTCGCTGACCTGAGTAGTTCTGATGTTGCCTCCGATGACGCCACGTCGATGGATCGCATGAGTGCTGTCTGGTTGTCATCCACCATCAAAACTGCGGCAAGCATGAAGACTCACATGACAACAGCAAACCTTGGCTGTTTGAGAGCGATGAAATGTACCGAAGCCGAGTTAATTTTACTACTTATAAAAACGAGTGACTGCTATTGGCCATAGCGGAAGTAGCGCGCCTCTAAGCTGACTTCCGCTATGGCCGAACTTCGGACCCTGCTTGTCAGTTCAATTGCGGCTACTGCTCTTCATTAGTCTGCTCGATTCCAGAATCCTTTGCGCTCAGTCGCACCAATTCGTTACGCACTGCACTTATTCAGTGCGGCCATCCGCCGCATCCACCCCGTAAGTCCCATGAGTACAGGCCAGTTGCGCGTGGCGTGAATATTGCTGGCTTCGGGAGACGTGCGAGGGGATTAAATTGAAGCGAATTCTGATCATCGATGATTTGAGAGACCGGGCTGCCTGGTTGAAAGCCAGTCTTGAATTGGCAGAGTTCGCCGTCGTTGGCATTCTGGCCTGGGAGCAGGTGGACGAGCGCTCGATACAAGCCGCGGCGGCGGACGTGATCATCGTGGATGCCAATGCGCCGGGACGGGACACGCTTGAGCAGATCAGCCTGATGTCCACCACGCTGGAAAAACCGGTGGTTGTGCTGAGTGCGCGCAACGACCAGCAGAGCATCCAGGAAGCGATGCGCGCCGGCGTCAGCGCGTATGTGGCGCATACCATACAGAGCGAGGACTTGAGCGGCATCATCCATGTGGCCGCTGCGCGTTTCCTGGAACATAAGCGGTTGCGGGACGAGTTGAAGGAAGCGAAGAGCCAGCTTGTGGAACGCAAGCTGGTGGACCGGGCCAAGGCGATACTGATGGCCGATCACGGCTATAGCGAGCCCGAGGCCTACAAGCGGATGCGCAACATGGCGATGAGCAAGGGCAAACGCATGGCGGAAATCGCCGAGGCGATCATTTTTGCCAAGGAGCTCAGCGCTTGAAAAAGGTGCGTCGAACCGACAATCGGACAATGGATGCACCAAAGAAGGTCTCGAACAGATATTCCCCCAGCCGGACTGAAGGTCGAAACCCGCACATATCCTGATGATTGAATTGCCAATTGGCGGCTGCGCTGCATTCTGGCACGACTGTTGCTGAACACTGGCTGTCAACGAATCAACGACGGTTCGGAGAATTAGCAATACAGGACAAAGGCGTCCCACTGCGTACCCGCGCAGTCGGACGCCTTTTTGATTTTGGAGCCACGAAATTCTCTTACAGGAGATTGGAAGATGAGTAAGCGAACTGAAGAAACGACGAACAGCGAAACAGCAGCAAAGACGCAGGCTCCCGAACAAAACAGCCGGAGGGACTTCATGAAACAGACGGGCGCAATTTTGGGTATGGCTGGCATCATGTCGATGGTTCCCATGGGTACCCGTTCGGCTGCGTGGGCGGGCGGTTCCGATGCGCCGGAGCTCAAGGAGGTCAAGATCGGCTTCATTCCCCTGACCGATTGCGCCTCTGTCGTGATCGCTTCGGTGATGAAGTTCGATGAAAAATACGGCATCAAGATCATTCCATCCAAGGAAGCGTCCTGGGCCTCGGTGCGCGACAAGGTGGTCAACGGCGAGCTGCACGCGGCACATGTGCTGTATGGCCTGGTTTATGGCGTACACCTGGGCATAGGCGGTCCCAAGAAGGACATGGCGGTGCTGATGAGCATCAACAACAACGGCCAGGGCATCACGCTTTCCAATCAGCTCCGGGACAAGGGAGCGACGACAGGCGAGACGCTGAAGAAGCTCATTGCCACAGACAAGCGCGATTACACCTTTGCGCAAACCTTTCCCACCGGCACGCACGCGATGTGGCTTTATTACTGGTTGGCCAATTACGGCATCGATCCGTTCAGGGATGTAAAGAACATCACCGTGCCGCCGCCGCAGATGGTGGCCAACATGCGCGTCGGCAATATGGACGGATTCTGTGTCGGCGAGCCCTGGAACAATCGTGCTATCGCCGACAAGATCGGCTTCACTGCGGCGACCACACAGGATATCTGGAAGGACCACCCCGAAAAGGTCCTGGGCACGACTGCCGAATTTGTCCACAAATATCCCAACACGGCCCGTGCCTTGATCATGGCCATGCTCGAGGCATCCCGCTATATCGATGTGATGGCCAACCGCCGCGGCGTTGCGGAGATCATCGCCGACAAGTCCTATATCAACTGTCCGGTGGATATCATCAGTCAGCGCATGGAGGGTGAATATGAGGACGGTCTGGGCAAGAAATGGAGCGATCCGAATTACATGAAGTTCTACAACGAGGGCGCGGTCAACTTCCCGTACCTGTCCGACGGCATGTGGTTCCTTACACAGCACAAGCGCTGGGGCCTGCTCAAGGATGATCCGGATTACCTGGGCGTCGCCAAGCAGATCAACCAGATCGACTTGTATAAACAGGCGGCATCGCAGGTGAAAGTGCCGATCCCCAGGGATGCGATGCGCACTTCCAGATTGATCGACGGGACGGTGTGGGATGGCAAGGACCCGAAAAAGTATGCAGCCAGCTTCAAGGTGCGAGCATGACCAAGGCCGGCAAATACCTGATCGAGGATATGGTGCCGCCCGTCATCGGCATGGGAATGTTCATCCTCATCTGGGCGCTACTTGCGCATGGCAGCGAAGCGCTGCCGGGGCCGGTCAAGACCTGGCATTCGGCGGTCAGCCTGTTCAGCGATCCGTTCTACCAGAAAGGGCCGAACGATCAGGGCATAGGCTGGAACATCCTCAATTCGCTGGGGCGGGTCGGCATCGGTTTCGGGCTGGCTGCACTGATCGGCATTCCGCTCGGGTTCATGATCGGGCGCTTCGGCTTCCTCGACAAGATGACCTCGCCCATCGTGAGCATGCTCAGGCCGGTATCGCCGCTGGCCTGGCTGCCCATCGGGCTGCTGGTATTCAAGGCGGCCAATCCAGCCGCCATCTGGGTGATCTTCATCTCCAGCATCTGGCCGATGATCATCAATACCGCGATGGGCGTGCGCCAGCTGCCGCAGGATTACCTTAACGTGGCGCGTGTGCTCAACCTGTCGGAGTGGAAGGTCTTCACCAGGATATTGTTCCCGGCCACCTTGCCCTACATGCTGACCGGCATCCGCCTGGCCATCGGCACCGCATGGCTGGTGATCGTTGCGGCGGAAATGCTGACCGGCGGCGTGGGCATCGGGTTCTGGGTGTGGGACGAGTGGAACAACCTGAACGTCGAGCACATCATCATCGCGATCTTCGTCGTCGGCATCGTCGGCCTGCTGCTGGAGACCATGCTGGTCCAGATCGCCAAACGATTCAGTTATTGAACGAGAGCGTCATGAAAAAGTATGTGCAAATAGAGAATGTGCAGATGTCGTTCGATACCAGGCAGGGCACGTTCGTCGCGCTCAGGGATATCGATCTGAAGATAGATCCCGGCGAATTCGTCACGCTGATCGGGCATTCGGGTTGCGGCAAATCGACTCTGCTCAATCTGATCGCCGGATTGCTGATGCCGACTGACGGCATCATGCTTTGTGCGGATCGCGAGATCGCGGGGCCCGGTCCGGATCGGGGGGTGGTGTTCCAGAATCACTCGCTGTTGCCCTGGCTGACCTGCTTCGAGAATGTCCTGCTCGCAGTGGAGCGTGTATTCGGTGCGGTGGAAACCCGCGAGCAACTCCGGCAGCGCACCAGCGCGGCGCTCTCGCTGGTGCACCTGAGCCACGCGGAGCATAAGTACCCGCACGAAATCTCCGGCGGCATGAAGCAGCGCGTCGGTATCGCACGTGCCCTGTCCATGCAGCCCAAGGTATTGCTGATGGACGAGCCATTCGGCGCGCTGGATGCCTTGACCCGGGCGCATTTGCAGGACGAATTGATGAAGATCGTGAAGCAGACGAACAGCACCGTGGTGATGGTCACGCACGATGTGGACGAGGCGGTGCTGCTGTCCGACCGCATCGTGATGATGACCAACGGCCCGGCGGCCACCATCGGCGAAATCCTGTCCGTGGACCTGCCGAAACCGCGCAATCGCCTGACATTGGCGAACGATGCGCGCTACCACCAGTTGCGGGGTGCGGTGCTGGAGTTCCTGTATCAGAAGCAGGCGAAGGAAGCGGCCTGAAACCGGCTGCAAGCAGCAGCAACAGATAACGGAAGCGGCCCAACGGCGGGTCGTGATCCCGGAAAGTATCAACGACAAAGGCGTCGTTCCGGCTTGCAGCCGGACGGCGTCTTTTTACTGGAAGGAGCGCAAGATGAAAAGCAACAAGGCAAGACTGGTGGTGATCGGCAACGGCATGGCGGGTATGCGCACCATCGAGGAGCTGCTCAAGATGTCGGCGGACGAATTCGACATCACGGTGTTCGGCGCCGAGCCGCAGCCCAACTACAACCGTATCCTGCTGTCGCCGGTGCTGTCCGGCGAGATGTTGTTCCAGGACACGATCCTGAACGACTGGAGCTGGTATGAGCAGAACCATATCGCCCTGCACGCGGGGAAAACGGTGACCAGGATCGACCGGGTCGGATGTACGGTCGAGACGGCGGACGGCATGAGCGTGCCCTATGACCGCCTGCTCATCGCAACGGGTTCCAACCCGATCATGCTGCCGGTTCCGGGCATCGACCTGCCCGGCGTGCTGGGCTACCGCAGCATCGCCGATGTGGAACACATGCTGGGCATGGCGGCGGCAGGCAAGCGCGCGGTCGTGGTCGGCGGCGGCCTGCTCGGGCTGGAAGCGGCAAACGGCCTGTCGCTGCGTGGCATGGACGTGTCGGTGGTGCATCTGTGCGAATGGCCGATGGAACGCCAGCTGGACAAGGCCGGTGGCGAGCTGTTGAAGGATGCGCTGGAAAAGCGCGGCCTGAAGTTCTACCTGTCGCGACAGACCGAGGCCATCCTGGGCGAGACCGCCGTTACGGGCCTGCGCTTCAAGGACGGTGAAGAGATCCAGGCCGACATGGTCGTGATGTCGGCCGGCATCCGCCCCAACATCGCGCTGGCGAAGTCGGCGGGAATCCACTGCGAACGCGGCATCGTGGTCAGCGACACCATGCAGACCTACGATCCGAAGATCTATGCCGTGGGCGAATGCGTACAGCACCGCGGGCAGACCTACGGGCTGGTCGCTCCGCTGTTCGAGCAAGCCAAGGTCGCCGCGAACCATCTCGCCCGTTATGGCGGGATGCGCTACGAAGGTTCCTCGGTATCGACCAAGCTCAAGGTGACGGGCATCGACCTGTTTTCTGCCGGCGACTTCAATCCGGGCGCAGCCGACGAAGAGCTGTTGCTGCAGGATTCCGCGAGGGGCGTGTACAAGAAACTGGTGCTGCGCGACAACAAGTTGCGCGGTGCGGTGATGTACGGCGATACCGTGGACGGCCCCTGGTATTTCCAGATGATGCGCGACGGAACGGATGTGTCCGAATTGCGCGAGCATCTCCTGTTCGGGCAGGTGCATATGGGGGATTCCGGCCTCGGCGGGGTATCGAGCGTGGCGAACATGCCTGACACGGCGGAGATCTGCGGATGCAACGGCGTGTGCAAGGGCGCGATCGTCAACGCCATCGTCGACAAGAAACTGTTCACGCTGGACGAAGTGCGCGCGCATACCAAGGCATCCGCCTCGTGCGGCTCCTGCACCGGCCTCGTCGAGGCCATCCTGGCCAACACGGTGGGCGGCGACTATTCCGCCAGGCCGAGCAAGAAGCCGATCTGCAGCTGCACCGAACATGCGCACCCGGATGTGCAACAGGCCATTCGCGAGCTCGGCGTGAAGACGATCCGCGACCTGATGCAGGCATTGAACTGGAAGACCCCGGACGGCTGCCATGTGTGCCGGCCCGTGCTGAACTACTACCTGCTGGCCGCGTGGCCGGGCGAATACGAGGACGACAGCCATTCGCGCTTCGTCAACGAACGCGTGCATGCCAACATCCAGAAGGACGGCACGTATTCGGTGATCCCGCGCATCTGGGGCGGCGTGACGTCGCCGTCCGAATTGCGCGCGATCGCCGAGATCGCCGAACGCTATGAAGTGCCCACCGTCCACATCACCGGCGGACAGCGCATCGGCCTGTACGGGATCACCAAGGAGAACCTGCCCAGGATGTGGGGCGAACTGGTCGAGGCGGGATTCGTTTCCGGCCATGCCTACGGCAAGGCATTGCGCACCGTGAAGACTTGCGTGGGCTCCGACTGGTGCCGTTTCGGCACGCAGGACTCGACCGGCCTGGGCATCAAGGTCGAGAAGATGACCTGGGGTTCCTGGACGCCGCACAAATTCAAGATCGCCGTTTCAGGCTGCCCGCGCAACTGTGCCGAAGCCACCATCAAGGACTTCGGCGTGGTGTGCGTGGATTCCGGCTACGAGATCCATGTGGGCGGGAATGGCGGCGTCAAGGTGCGCGTCACCGACTTCCTGTGCAAGGTCGAGACCGAGGCCGAGGTGCTGGAGTACTGCGGCGCCTTCATGCAGCTCTATCGCGAAGAAGCCAATTACATGGAACGCACCGCCCCGTGGATAGAGCGCGTCGGGCTGGCCTACGTCAAACAGCACGTGATCGAGAATGCGGCAGAACGGGCCGGTCTTTACGCGCGCTTCCTGGAGTCTCAGCGCTACTCGCAGGACGACCCGTGGAAAGAGCGCGCCGCAGGCAAGGACGCGCAGGAATACACGCCGCTCGCCACCATCGAATAAGGAGAACGCAATGAACTGGATACAAATCGGCAAGCTGGACGACATCCCCCGCCATGGGTCGCGCGTGATCAACACCGCGTCCGGCGAGATCGCCCTGTTTCGCAGCGTGGACGACCAGGTGTTCGCGCTGAGCAACCGCTGTCCGCACAAGGGCGGGCCGCTGGCGCAGGGCATCGTGCATGGCAAACGCGTCACCTGTCCTTTGCACAGCTGGGTGATCGACCTGGAATCGGGTGCCGCCGTCGCGCCCGATGTGGGATGCGCGCAACGCCATGAAGTGCGCGTTGCGCATGACGTGCTGTTTATCGAGGCAGAGGCAGGGGTATGCAAAGCCTGAATACGCCGAACGATATCCGCACCACCTGCCCCTATTGCGGGGTCGGCTGCGGAGTGGCAGCGAGCGTCACCGCAGCCGGCACGGTGACGCTCGCTGGAGATCAATTCCATCCGGCCAATTTCGGTCGCCTGTGTTCCAAAGGGGCTGCGCTGGCCGACACGCTGGACCACGAAGGGCGGCTGCTGTATCCGCTGTCCAACGGTCAGCGCGTCTCCTGGGACGAGGCGCTCGACCAGGTTGCACGCGGGTTCGGGAAGATCATCGCCGAACACGGGCCGGATGCCGTGGCGTTCTATGTTTCCGGCCAGCTTCTGACCGAGGACTATTACGTCGCCAACAAGCTGATGAAGGGATTCATCGGCAGCGCGAACATCGACACCAATTCGCGCCTGTGCATGTCGTCGGCGGTGGCGGCGCACAAGCGCGCCTTTGGCGCCGATGTGGTGCCTGTCTGCTACGAGGACATGGAGGCCGCCGATCTCGTCGTCATCGCGGGCTCGAACTATGCGTGGGCGCATCCCGTGCTCTACCAGCGGCTGGCCGCTGCGAAGAAGGCGCGGCCAGACATGCGGGTGGTGGTTATCGATCCGCGCCGCACGCCGACCTGCGACATCGCCGATCTGCATCTGGCTGTCGCTCCGGGATCGGATGCCTGTCTGTTCAACGGCCTGCTGAATTTCATCCGCCGCGAGGATGCATTCGACCTGGCGTACATCGAGGCACATGTGGAGGGCTTTGCCGCCGCTTTCGAAGCGGCGCGTGCCGCCGGTTCGATCCCGGAGGTGGCACAGGTTTGCGGTATTCCGGAGGCGCAGGTCAGCGAGTTCTTCCGCCTGTTCGCGCGCACTGCGCGTACCGTGACGATTTTCTCGCAGGGCATCAACCAGTCTTCCAGCGGGGTGGACAAAGGCAACGCGATCATCAATGTGCACCTGGCTACGGGGCGGATCGGCCGTCCCGGCATGGGGCCGTTCTCGGTGACCGGGCAACCCAATGCGATGGGCGGGCGCGAGGTGGGCGGGCTGGCCAACCAGCTGGCGGCGCACATGGATTTCTCCGACGCGGCGGATGTCGAGCGGGTCGCGCGATTCTGGCATGTACCGCGCATCGCCCACGCGCCCGGGCTGAAAGCGGTGGAGATGTTCCAGGCCATCGCATCGGGCAAGATCAAGGCGGTATGGATCATGGGCACCAATCCGGCGGTCAGCATGCCGGATGCCGATCGCGTGCGTGCGGCATTGCTGGATTGCGAACTGGTCGTGGTATCCGATTGCGTGCGGCACACCGACACGACCGCCTGCGCCGACATCCTGCTGCCGGCCGCGGGCTGGGGCGAGAAGGACGGCACGGTGACCAATTCGGAGCGGCGCATCTCGCGGCAGCGGTCCTTGCTGCCCACGGCGGGCGAAGCCAGGCCGGACTGGTGGATCATCACCCAGGTCGCGCAACGCATGGGTTTTGCCGATGCGTTTCCCTATACCGGGCAGGCGCAGATATTCCGCGAGCACGCACGCCTGTCCGGCTTCGAGAATGCGGGCAAGCGCGCATTCGACATCAGTACGCTGGCCGAACTGGACGACGCGCAGTACGACGCGCTGCAGCCGGTGCAATGGCCGGTGAACAGCCAGGCGCCGCGGGGCACGCCGCGTTTGCTGGCCGACGGACATTTCTATACGCCCAGCGGCAAGGCGCGCATGCTTGCCGTTGTTCCCCGCTTGCCGGCCGTCGCGGCGGATGAAAGTTTTCCGCTGGTGTTGAACACGGGCCGCAGCCGCGATCAATGGCATACCATGACCCGCACCGGGAAAGTGCCGCGCCTGAATACGCACGAAGCGGAGCCGTATGTGCAAGTGCATGCATCGGATGCGCATAGCCATCGGCTGCAGCACGGCGGGCTGGCACGTCTGACGAGCCGCAACGGAACCATGCTGGCACGCGTGCAGATCAGCGACGACCAGCGTCCGGGTTCGGTGTTCGTGCCCATGCACTGGAGCGATGCCTGCGCGCGATCGGCTCGGGTGGATGCACTGGCTGCACCGGTCACCGATCCGATCTCCGGGCAGCCGGAATCCAAACATACGCCGGTGCGCGTTGAACCTTATCGGCCTGCCTGGCAGGGGTTCGTGCTCAGTCGTACGCGCCTGGATTTCATCGACGCCAGCTATTGCGCCTGCACGCAGGGTACGGGTTACTGGCGCCATGAACTGGCCGGAGACGACATGCCGGAAGAGTGGCGCGATTGGGCGCAAGCCGCATTGGATGATTCCGGGGCACCCGCAAGGAGTACACCAAAGGTAGGCAATCTGCTATCGAGCCAGCTCGATGCAGAATTGACACCGCCGGTGGGTGCCCGGCAGCTTTGCTGCCACCCTTCCGCAGATTGGCTCGAATATCGGGACGCATCGATGGGACGCTATCGTGCAGCCAGTTTGCAGCGTGGCAGGCTGGCGGCGGTGTTCTTCATGGCCACCGATCAGCGTCTGCCGGAACGCGCATGGCTGGGCAGCCTGTTCGGCAAGGAACGTCTCGAATCCGGCGATGTTGCCGGTCTGCTGGCCGCGCGACCGCCAAGCGGCTCGGCCGATGCCGGGCGCAACGTGTGTGCCTGTTTCAACGTGGGCGAGAAAACCATCCTCAATGCCATCCAGGCACAGGCACTGGATAGCGTTGAGGCTGTCGGGGCATGCTTGAAGGCGGGCACGGGGTGTGGTTCATGTATACCGGAAATTCGCCGGGTGCTCGAGCGTCGTTGATATGGCGTGGGATGAATCATTGCCGGAGGTGTTCCGGGAGCGCGACGGGAAGCATGGGGATGGGCGGATATGCGCAGCCGCCGGCCGGATGGTCAGTGCACTGGCCGCAGCTGGGGAGCGTTTCGCTGTTCCAGCTGATGCACGCAATCCAGCGCGGCGAGCTTGTAGCATTCCGCCAGGGTCGGGTAGTTGAATACGTTGCCGACCAGGTCGCGCACCGTGCCGTGCAGGTTCATCACCAGCTGGCCGATGTGGATGAGTTCGCTCGCCTGTTCGCCGACGATATGCACGCCCAGCAGTTTCTCGTCGCGCGCGTCCACGATCAGTTTGAGCAGTCCCTGCGCATCGCCGATGATCTGGCCGCGCGCGCTGTCCTTGAAGCTGGCGTTGCCGACGAAGTAAGGGATGTTCTCCTGCCGGATCTCCTGCTCCGTCTTGCCGACGTAGGAGATCTCCGGGATGGTGTAGACCGCCATCGGCAGATTGTTCGCTGCGGCCTGTTCGGCTGCGCCGAAGGCGTGCAGCACGGCGGCACGTCCCTGTTCCATGCCGGTCGAGGCGAGCGCCGGGCGGCCGATCAGGTCGCCCACCGCGTAGATGTGCGGCACGCTGGTCTGGAAATGCCGGTTGACTTCGATCCAGCCGTCCTGTGCGGCGATGCCCGCATTGGCGACCTGCAGCCCGGCACTGTTGGGTTCCCGGCCCTGCGCATAAAGCACCGCATCGGCGCGGAGCTGTTTGCCGCTCGCCAGCACGGTGACGGTGGCGTTGCCTTCGCGGCGGATTTCCGCGACGCGTTCCTGCATATGGAACGTGACGCCCATGGCGAGGAAGCTGTCGGACAGCACGCCCACCACGTCCTCGCTCAGGTAGGTCAGCAATTGCGCATGGCTGTCCACCACGCTGACCTGCACGCCCAGCGCGGCGAAGATGGAGACGAATTCGCAGGCGATCACGCCGCCGCCTACCACCAGCAGGCTGTCAGGCAGGTGGCGCAGGTTCAGGATGGAGGTGGAATCCAGCACCGTTTTCTTGTCGAACGGGATCTCGGCCGGGCGGCGCGGCCTGGAGCCGCAGGCCAGCACGATCACGTCCGCCGTGAGTCGGCGCGCGTGGCCGCCGGCATCGGCGACCTGCAGGGTATGCGCATCGACGAACGAAGCCTCGCCCGGGATCAGGGCCACGCCGTGGCGCAGCAGGCGCTGCAGGATGACCGATTCCTGTTGCGCGATCACGCCTTCCTTGCGCCGTACCGCATCGGCCAGCAGGCCATGGCGGCTGCGGCCGTCCGGCGCCACGGCCTGGCGCATGCCGCCGGAACGCGACAGCAGGTAGGCCACTTCGCGCATCGCCTTGCTGGGAATGGTGCCGGTCTGCAATCCGGCGCCGCCGATCCTGGGTTTGCGTTCGATGATGGCGGCGCGTTTGCCCAGGCGCGCCGCCTGCCATGCCGCATGCTGCCCGGCGGGACCGGAGCCGATGATGAGAACGTCGTAGTCCATGTTGATGGCCAGGTGAGTGTAAGTTTATAAAAGGTTACTGGTGCCACTGTTCCTTCCCCCATGCAGGGGAAGGGAGTTTTCAGTCGGTGTTATTTGACGCGCATGCCGGGTTGCGCGCCCGCGTCCGGCGACAGGATGAACAGTCCCGGTGCCGTGCCCGAGGCCGCCAGCACCATGCCTTCGGACAGGCCGAACTTCATCTTGCGCGGGGCGAGGTTGGCCACCATCACCGTCATGCGGCCCTTCAGCCAGTCCGGATCGTAGGCCGACTTGATGCCCGCGAACACGGTGCGCGGTTGCGGCTCGCCGATGTCCAGCGTCAGCTTGAGCAGCTTTTCCGCGCCTTCCACATGCTCGGCGTTGACGATGCGCGCCACGCGCAGGTCGATCTTGTTGAAGTCGTCGATACTGATGGTCGGCGCGATGGGGGCGACATCCGCTCCCATCATCTTCAGCGGCATGGTGGCATCGCCGACCGCTTCGCCGGCCTTCGGTGCGGCCGGGGCGGCGGCGATGGCATGCTGCTGATGTTCGGCATGGCGCTGCTGGGAAACCGGCGGCGCCGGTTGCAGGCTGGCCTTGTTGGCCTCGACCATCGCCTCGATGCTCTTCGGGTCGAGGCGGGTCATCAGGTGCTGGTAGGCGTTGATCGGGTGTCCATCGGGCAGCAGCACCTGTGCATCCTGCCAGTGCAGTTCGCCGACGTTGAGGAATGCTTCCACATCCTTCGCCAGCTGCGGCAACACCGGCTTGAGGTAGATGGTGATGATGCGGAAGGCTTGCAGCGCAACGCTGCATACGCCCTGCAGCCATTCCACGTTGCTCGGGTCCTTCGCCAGCTCCCACGGTTTGGTGGCGTCGATGTAGGCGTTGATCAGGTCGAGCAGGGTGCCGATGCTGCGCGTGGCCTTGGAATAGTCGCGCGTTTCGTAATACTCGGCGATCTGGCCGGAGGCGTCCTGCAGCAGCTGCAGCAGGTTCTGCTTCGGTGCGTCCTCCACCAGTTTGCCGGCGAGGCCGCTGGTGTCGGCGCATTGCGCCAGCAGGGTATGGGGGGCCAGCTTGCCGGCGAAGCGCTTGCTGATGAAACCGGCGCTGCGGCTGGCGATGTTGATGTACTTGCCGATCAGGTCGCTGTTCACGCGCGCCACGAAATCGTCGAGGTTGAGGTCAAGGTCCTCCATCGTGCCGTTCAGTTTGGCGGCGTAGTAATAGCGCAGGTATTCGGTGTTCTGCACGTGTTCGACATAGCTGCTCGCGGTGATGAAGGTGCCGCGCGACTTGCTCATCTTCTCGCCGTTCACGGTGAGGAAGCCGTGCGCGAACAGCCTGGTCGGCGTGCGGAAGCCGGCGTGCTGCAGCATTGCCGGCCAGAACAGCGCATGGAAGTACAGGATGTCCTTGCCGATGAAGTGGTACAGCTCGGCATCCGAGCCGTGGCGCCAGTAATCGTCGAAGCTGAGTCCCTGGTTCTTGCACAGCTGCTGGAAGCTGCCCATGTAGCCGACCGGCGCGTCCAGCCAGACGTAGAAATATTTGCCTGGCGCGTCGGGGATCTGAAAGCCGAAATAGGGGGCATCGCGCGAGATGTCCCAGTCGGTCAACTTGTTTTCGCCCTCGCCGCCCAGCCATTCCTGCATCTTGTTGGCGGCTTCGTGCTGCAGCGTGCCGCTGCGCGTCCATTCGCGCAGGAACTGCTGGCAGCTGGCGGAAGACAGGCGGAAGAAATAATGGTCGGAGTTGCGCAGTTCCGGCTTGGTGCCCGAAACGGCGGAATACGGCTCGATCAGTTCGGTCGGCGCATAGGCCGCGCCGCATACCTCGCAGTTGTCGCCGTACTGGTCCTTGGCATGGCACTTCGGGCACTCGCCCTTGATGAAACGGTCCGGCAGGAACATCTGCTTGGCCGGATCGTAATACTGCTCGATGGAGCGCACCTCGATCAGGTTAGCCGCCTTGAGCGTGCGATAGATACCCTCGGCGAATTCGCGCGTCTCGGCCGAGTTGGTCGAGCCGTAATTGTCGAACGCCACATGGAAGGCGCGGAAATCGTCGTAGTGTTCCTGCCATACCTTGGCGATCAGTTGTTCCGGCGTGATGCCTTCCTTCTCGGCGCGCAGCATGATCGGTGTGCCGTGGGTGTCGTCGGCGCAGACGTAGTGGCAGGTGTTGCCGGACATTTTCTGGAAACGGACCCAGATATCGGTCTGGATGTATTCGACGAGGTGGCCCAGATGGATGCTGCCGTTGGCATACGGCAGGGCGGAGGTGACGAGGATTTTTCTTGGCATGAGACGCGGTTCCTGTAATAGGCCGCGATTGTAGCAAAACCCGCACACGGCTGCGGAATTGGGTAAAATCGCGCCCGCACAAACCCGTCAAGGAAGCAAGATGAGCATCAAGTCAGACAAGTGGATACGCCGCATGGCCGAGCAGCACGGCATGATCGAGCCGTACGAGCCCAACCAGGTCAAGGAAGTGAACGGGCACAAGATCGTGTCCTACGGCACCTCCAGCTACGGCTACGACATCCGCTGCTCGCGCGAATTCAAGCTGTTCACCAACATCAACAGCACCATCGTCGATCCCAAGAATTTCGACCCGAATTCGTTCGTCAACGTGGAGGCCGACTACTGCGTCATTCCGCCCAACTCCTTCGCGCTGGCGCGCACCGTCGAATATTTCCGCATCCCGCGCAATGTGCTCACCATCTGCCTGGGCAAGTCTACCTATGCGCGCTGCGGCATCATCGTCAACGTCACGCCGTTCGAACCGGAATGGGAAGGTTATGTGACGCTGGAATTCTCCAACACCACGCCGTTGCCGGCGAAGATCTACGCCAACGAAGGCGTGGCGCAGGTGCTGTTCTTCGAGAGCGACGAAGTGTGCGAGACCTCGTACAAGGACCGGGGCGGCAAGTACCAGGGGCAGGTGGGCGTCACCCTGCCGAAGATCTGATGTTGCTGGACGAACAAGTCGTCTGGCGCTCCCCCGAAGGCAAGGTCATCGCCTGCGTGGAGAAGAACAAGGTGCTGCAGGAGAACCTCGCCGAGATCCGCCAGGTCTGCCAGGATGCGCTCGAAGACGCCGTGCTGATGGGCTGCGACGAACGGCAGTTCCGCAAGGTGCTGGGCGAACTGGTTGCACAGCTCAAGAATCCCTATCCGCCGCGCGAATAGCACTTTCGTATTTTCCCCGTCGCTGCAGAAACCTGCGACAATCCGCGCCACTTTAATATGCAATCCCCTGTAGGGAGCTATTCATGAAATTCAATTTTCCCATCATCATCATCGACGAAGACTATCGTTCGGAGAACGCCAGCGGCCACGGTATCCGCGCATTGGCCAATGCCATCGAAAAAGAGGGCATCGAAGTTGTGGGCATGACCAGCTACGGCGACCTGGCATCGTTCGCGCAGCAGCAGAGCCGCGCATCGGCCTTCGTGTTGTCCATCGACGACGAGGAGTTCGGCGCCGGCAGCGAGGAAGAGACCGAGGTCGCGCTGCGCACCCTGCGCGCCTTCGTCGAGGAGATCCGCTTCAAGAACTCAGACATCCCCATCTACCTGTACGGCGAGACGCGCACCTCGCGCCACATCCCCAACGACATCCTGCGCGAACTGCACGGCTTCATCCACATGCACGAGGATACGCCGGAGTTCGTGGCGCGCCACATCATCCGCGAAGCGAAGTCGTACATGGACACGCTGGCGCCGCCGTTCTTCCGCGCGCTGGTCGATTACGCGCAGGACGGTTCGTATTCCTGGCACTGTCCCGGCCACTCCGGCGGCGTGGCGTTCCTGAAATCGCCGGTGGGACGCATGTTCCACCAGTTCTTCGGCGAGAACATGCTGCGCGCCGACGTGTGCAACGCGGTGGACGAGCTGGGCCAGCTGCTCGACCATACCGGTCCGGTGGCGGCTTCCGAACGCAACGCGGCGCGCATCTTCAATGCCGACCACCTGTTCTTTGTCACCAACGGCACTTCCACTTCCAACAAGATCGTGTGGCATTCGATGGTGGCGCCGGACGACATCGTGGTGGTGGACCGCAACTGCCATAAATCCATCCTGCACGCGATCATGATGACCGGCGCAGTGCCGGTGTTCCTGACGCCCACGCGCAACAATTTCGGCATCATCGGTCCGATCCCGAAATCCGAATTCGAACCGGAGACCATCCAGAAGAAGATCGATGCCAACCCGTTCATCAAGGACAAGAAGCGCAAGCCGCGCATCCTCACCATCACGCAGAGCACCTACGACGGTGTGCTGTACAACGTGGAGATGCTGAAGGAGATGCTGGACGGCAAGATCGACGCGTTGCACTTCGACGAAGCCTGGCTGCCGCATGCGGCGTTCCACGACTTCTACAGGAGCATGCATGCCATCGGTCGCGGCCGCCCGCGCGCCAGGGAGTCGATGATCTTTTCCACCCAGTCCACCCACAAGCTGCTGGCCGGGCTGTCGCAGGCCTCGCAAATCCTGGTGCGCGACAGCGAGTCGCGCAAGCTGGACCGCGACTGCTTCAACGAAGCCTACCTGATGCACACCTCGACCTCGCCGCAATACGCCATCATCGCCTCGTGCGACGTGGCCGCCGCAATGATGGAGCCGCCCGGCGGCACCGCGCTGGTGGAGGAATCCATCGCCGAAGCGCTCGACTTCCGCCGCGCCATGCGCAAGGTGGACGAGGAATGGGGCGCCGACTGGTGGTTCAAGCTGTGGGGGCCGGACTACCTGTCCGAGGAGGGCATGGCCGAGCGCGAGGACTGGGTGTTGCGCACCGAGGACCGCTGGCACGGCTTCGGCAAGCTGGCCGAGGGTTTCAACATGCTCGACCCGATCAAGGCCACGGTCATCACGCCGGGCCTGGACGTGGACGGCGACTTCGCCGACACCGGCATCCCGGCCAGCATCGTCACCAAGTATCTCGCCGAGCACGGCGTGGTGGTGGAGAAGTGCGGCCTGTACTCGTTCTTCATCATGTTCACCATCGGCATCACCAAGGGCCGCTGGAACACCATGGTGACGGAGCTGCAGCAGTTCAAGGACGACTACGACAAGAACCAGCCGCTGTGGCGCGTGCTGCCCGAGTTCATCGCCAAGAACCCGCGCTACGAGAAGATCGGCCTGCGCGACCTGTGCGACCAGATCCACGGCATCTACAAGGCCAACGACGTGGCGCGCCTGACCACCGAGATGTACCTGTCCAGCATGGAGCCGGCGATGAAGCCGTCCGATGCATTCGCCAGGATGGCGCACGGCGAGATCGAGCGCGTTGCCATCGACGAGCTGGAAGGGCGCATCACCGCCGTGCTGCTCACGCCGTATCCGCCCGGCATCCCGCTGCTGATCCCGGGCGAGCGCTTCAACAAGACCATCGTCGATTACCTCAGGTTTGCGCGCGATTTCAACAAGCGCTTCCCCGGCTTCGAGACCGACATCCACGGTCTGGTTGCGGAGAAGGGCGGCGGCGACTGCGTCTACTACGTCGACTGCGTGAAATAGCCAGGGTAGCGATGTCACAGCTGCGCCAACAGGCCGACGACGGCGACAAACTGCGCATCGACAAGTGGTTGTGGGCTGCCCGCTTCTTCAAGACGCGCAGCCTTGCGGTTGATGCGGTGGAAGCCGGCCGGGTGACGATGAACGAAGCGCGCCTCAAGCCGGCCAAGGCCATCGGCGTGGGCGACCATCTGGTGATCCGCCTCGGGCCATATCAATTCGAGATCGAGGTGCTGGCCCTGTCCGGCAAGCGCGGCCCCGCATCGGAAGCGCAGAAGCTCTACCGCGAGAGGGATGAGAGCCGTGCGCGCCGTGCCGAGATTGCCGCCAACCTGAAGGCGTTGCCGCCGCCGACGTTCAAGGGGCGGCCGACCAAGCGCGACCGGCGCGACATCGAGCGCTTTGAAGAACGGACCCGGCACGTCACCAACAAGGCCTGGGGCGATTTCCAGTAACCGTAATCTGTCCCTCCCCGATCATGCCGGCCGACAACAGCAGAAAACCAGCGAACCGATGGCGCGGCTATGCCATCAATCTGCTGCTGTTCATCGCGGTGGTGGTGGGGATGCGCATCTGGCAGCAGCGCGACATGGTCAGCGGTCCCGCCCCCGCCTTGCAGGGCGCCACGCTCGCCGGCCAGCCCTATAAGCTGCCCGCCCATCCGGAACGGCCGGTGCTGGTCCATTTCTGGGCAACATGGTGTCCGATCTGCCGTGCCGAGCAGGGATCCATCGCTGCCATCGCGCACGACCATCCGGACGTGATCACCATCGCCATGCAAAGCGGCAAGCCGGACGAGGTGGCCAGATTCATGCGCGAGCAGGGGATCGACTTCCCGGTGGTGAACGATGCGGACGGCAGTCTCTCCGCCAGCTGGGGGGTGCATGCCGTCCCCGCCAGCTTCATCATCTCGCCCGACGGCACGATACGCTTCGTCGAGGTCGGTTACACCACCGGGATCGGTCTCAGGTTGAGGCTGTGGCTGGCCGGGCTCGTCTGACGCAGACGGCGTCAGATGGTGCCGACCAGCATCTTGATGCCGATGACGAAAAGAAAGGTCGCGAACACTTTCTTGAGCGTTGCCACCGGCAGTCTGTGGGCGGCCCTGGCGCCCAGCGGGGCGATGAGCACACTGGCCACCACCAGGCCGGCCAGGGACGGCAGATGGACAAAGCCCAGGCTGCCTTCCGGCAGGTCGGCGACGGACCAGCCGTTCACCAGGTAGCCGACGGTGCCGGCGACCGCGATGGGGAAACCGATCGCAGCCGAGGTGCCGATGGCGTTGTGCATCTTCACGTTGCTCCAGGTCATGAAGGGCACCGACAGCGCGCCGCCGCCGATGCCGACAAAGCTCGACACCAGGCCGATGATGCCGCCCGCCGCGATGATGCCGCCGGTGCCGGGCAGCTGGCGCGTCGGCTTCGGTTTGATGTTGAGTATCAGCTGCGTCGCCACATAGAACAGGAACGCGATGAACAGGCCCTTGAGCAGGCTCGCCGGCAGTTTTGCCACCAGGAACGTGCCGGCCAGGGTGCCGACCAGGATGCCCGGCGTGATGCGCTGCACGATGCTCCAGTCGACTGCGCCATGCCGGTGGTGGGCGCGCAGGCTGGACACCGAGGTGAACATGATGCTGGCGAGCGAGGTGCCGATCGCGATATGGATCATGTGGTCTGCCGGGAAATGCTGGGCGGCGAAGATGAACATCAGGATGGGGACGATCACCACGCCTCCGCCCACGCCCAGCAGCCCGGCCAGAAAGCCGGCGATGCTGCCGGCAGCAAGATACAACAGAACGAATTCCCAACTGATCATCGACAGACTCCTTCTGGTGGCCACACAGGCGAAATCCTGTGCGGCCGCGATTTGACCGGGTGATCCCGGCGTACTATTTCAGCCACTCCGCGAGTGCGCGGTGATCGCTGAAATCCTGGATGGCGTGGGCGGCGATCTGCGGGTGTTCCGCTGCAAGCAGTTTCGCGAGATCGTTCCCCGGCCCGAGCTCGATTGCCTTGCCGATGCCGGATTCCACCAGCGCCTCCATGCATCCCTCCCATCTGATGGTCGCGGCGATCTGGCGCGACAGCGCATCGATCGCCGCTGCGCGCGAGCGCACCGGCATCGCGTCCACCGCAGCCAGCACGGGTATCCTGGGCGCGACTATCCCGCTCGCCTCCAGGATGTCGCGGAACGAGGCGGCGGCCTGGGCGAGGTAGTGGCTGTGGGCGGGAATGCTGACGGGCAAGCGCACCATGCCCGGATTCAGCGCCTGGAAATCGGCCACGAAACGTTCGATTGCCTGGCCCGGCCCGGCCAGGACCATCTCGCCATTCCGGCGCTCGATCGCGATATCCAGGCCGTAGTCGGCGATTGCGCGGTCGCGGGCGGCCAGCGTCGCGGGCGATACGCGGCCACGCCACAAAACCATGCATCCGTTCCCCGCATGTGCGCTGGCTGCGGCTGCGTCCATCAGGCGCGCGCGCACGCGCACCAGCTGCAACGTCTCTGCCGCCGTGAGCGCCCCGGCGACATGATAGGCGAGCAATTCGCCCAGCGAGTAGCCGGCAACCAGATCGGGTTCGGGCAGCAATGGCGCGATGCGTGCCCAGGTGGCCAGCTGGTAACAGGCGATGGCGAACTGGGCGTGCTGGTTGAGGAATATTTCCCGGTCGCCGAGCGCGCCCCACCATTGCATGACATCCTGTCCCAGCGCCGCGCTCGCCGCTTGCCGCACGGAGGCGCATTCGGGTGCGGCGAACAGCGGGTCCAGCATGCCGCGATGCTGGCCTGCCTGTCCGGAGCAGAGTATGGCGAGCCGCATATCAACCGGCCTGCGCATGCAGGGTTTCGATCCGATGGGTGGCCCAGGTTGCCGCCACCAGGTCGGCGCTGCCGCCCGGGCTGAGGTTGCGCGCAACGAAAACCCGGTGCAGGGCCTGCAACCTTGCCTGCCAGCCGGCAGCGTCCACCCCGCCCGCGCGGTTGAAAGCGGCGGCAGAGCTGCGCACCAGATCGAGGCCGCTCTCCCCGCCGCGCCAGAGCACGTTGGTGTCGGGCAGGTGTTCCATCAAGGCCAGCAGGGTGCCGATCAGTGCCGCTTCGCGGTCATGCCCCGCCTGCAGCAGGCGGCGCAGGGTCGGCAGGCCGATGCCGTAGACGGTGGGGAAACCTGCGGCCGCTTCCGTGCGCGCGCCGCCGGCGGCATATTGCCTGAACACATGTTCGCCGTGTGATGCCGGCATGCGCGGGCGAGCGGCCAGGATCTCGCTGCCCCATGTCCTGGCCACGACAGTGCCGCAGGTCAGCGCGGCGAGTGCACGGTCCGAGCTGCGCAGTGCCGCTGCCGCCGCCAGCAGACCGAGGTTGAAGATCGCGCCGCGGTGCGTGTTGACGCCGCCGGTGGCGTACAGCATCTTCCGTTCCGCCTGCCTGCCGATCGCCTGCAGTACGCCGAAAGAGGGAGCGCTGGCAGCGGCCCGCGCAAGTTCGGCGAAGCTGCCCTGCAATGCGGCGATGCTGGCGAAGAAGGTGCCCATGTGCATGTCGCGGTGGCTGCCCGAATCGACCGGCGAAACCAGGCCGGGTTTGGGCCAGGCCAGGATCTCGTAACGCAGCGCCTCCAGGCAGCAGTGTTCCAGCCGGAAACAGTCTGCCGCCGAGACGCTGCGACAGGTCGCGTTTCCGTCCGCCTGATCGAGTACGATTGCCATATCAGGCAGGTACCGGGAACGGTTGCGTGAATTCGTCGACGCGAATCAGGCGCACGTCGGTGTCGGACTTGGCCAGCACCTGGGCGATGCCGTTGCGTATCGCCGCCGCCAGTTCGCGCCAGGCCGCTGCCCATCCCGATGCCGCCAGTATTTCGCCGTCGATGCGCGGCACGGCCAGCGGATAATCCTCCAGCCCGGCCAGCAGTTCGCGCAACCTTGCCGCATCGGCGCATTCCAGCAGCAGGTCGAGGTCGCTCGCTGCATCGAGATAGCGCCTGCCGGTGAGTATCTCGGACGACAGCGAGCCATACACGCGCGCCACTGTGCCGGTGCATTCGCACAGTTCATGCAGCCTGCTCATGCCGGCTTGCCAGCCGGCCGGTGCAAGCCGCATCGCATCGGCCAGCAGCAGCGGGCGCGAGTGGCGGAGGATTGCGGAGCGATCCGCGCTGAGCATGACCCGTGTGCGCATCGGTGCGGACGGCAGGGAGAACCCCAGCATGATCCGTTCCGCATCTTGCACCCGTGCGGCAGCCTGCCGCGCAACGACCAGCGGAAAGCCCTGTTTTACCCAGTGGCGCGCTGTGTCTGTCTGGGCCGCGGCAGCGTAGCGGCCGACATCGATGGAGGGATCGAGCCAGACCAGATCGTGACGGCGCAGGCGCAAGGTGTTCACGGGTTGGCCACGATCTGTGCGGTCGCTGCGGCCAGCAGCCGTCCGCCGCGTTCGAGTCCGGTCGCCGCGCGATCGTCCAGGCTGCTGGCGCAGGCGAGGGCGGCCGCGAGGCGTTCGGGCCAGACGTCGTCCTCCGACCATAGTTCGTGGATGCCGCCCATGCGCCAGTAGTTCTCGGCGCCAGGGGCGAAGACGGGCGATTGCTGCGCAAGTTCCTCCAGCCGTTCGAGGCCGATCTTGGTGACGCGCGACATCGCGCGCAGGTCCATCACGCGCACCTGCGAGTTGGGCAGCGCGCAGATGCGGTCGGCCATCATGCCGTAGGCGAGGAAGCCGCCGCTGACCGCCTCGCCGCTGATCACGGTGAGCAAACGGTGTCCCTGCCTGCGCGCCAGGTCGACGCAGCGCACCACATGCGCAAAATAACCGTTCAGCCCGAGCAACTCCTCGTGCCGCGACAGCGCCTGGCCCTGCGTGTCGGCGATGAACAGGATGGGACGCGGCGGCGTGCCGCTGGCGGCGTCGGCGCGCACCGCCTGCAGGATGGTTTCTGCGATACGCAGCGCGAGCGCACCGTCGATCGCGGCATGGTCCAGCGTGCCGATCACCGCCGCTTCCTGCGTGCCGATCCGGGCCGTTCCGTGCAGGAAGAGGCCTGCGGCCGTCAGCGTGTGCGCACCGGGGCCGAACAAGCGGTCGTATATCCCCTGCCCGTTCATGCCGTCTCTCCCAGCCGGGCGTTGAACTCGGCGACGGTCATCTCCGATACGCGGGAGGCGTCGGCGAAACAGGTTTGCCAGATTTCCCTGCCGTCGCGTGCCGCAGCAAAACGCTGGCTGCGTGCGGTCAGTTCGTTCTGGGCAGCCAGCAGCGCAGCCAGATCGCCGGGCTGCAGCGGGTGCGCCAGGTAACGGTCGAGCAGATCGGTGGCCGCAGTGCGGAACGCGGGGATCGTGTCGTCGACCAGCAGCGTCGCCTCGCCCAGGGCCCGGCGCAGCTTGCCGCCGGTGACGCGCCATACCAGTGCGCGATCGCGCGAATCGAACTCGTCCACGCCCTTGACCGTTTCGATCACCTCGGGTCCGGACAAGCCGAGCCGTCCCTGTTCCGACATGATCACTTCGGCGCACAAACGGGTGACGATGCCCATGCCGCCGAATGCGCCGCAGGAACCGCCGACGAGCGCGAACACCGGGATGCCCGCAGCCTGTACGCGCAACACCGCGCGCATGATTTCGGAGATGGCGATCAGGCCGGCGTTGGCCTCGTGCAGGCGCACGCCGCCCGAATCCACCAGCAGCAGCACCGCGGCGGGGCGGTCGAGCAGCGCCCGGTCGAGCAGGCCGCGTATCTTGGCGCCGTGCACCTCGCCCACGGCGCCGCCGTTGAAGCGACCTTCCTGTGCTGCGACCAGTACCTTGTGTCCCGCCAGCGCGGCGCGGCCGACCACCACGCCATCGTCGAACGCCAGCGGGGCATCCAGCAGCGCCAGGTGCGGGCTGGATCGCCGCATCTCGGGGGGGCAGAACTCGACCAGCGAACCGGCATCGATCAGGCCGCTCAGGCGCTTTCGCGCAGAAGCCTCGAAGTAGCTGATCTGCAGGCCGTTCATGCAAGCTCTCCGCGGCAGGCTTCGAGGGCCTGGTCGAGGCGCAGGCTCACCACCGCCGGCGTGGCGCCCGCATCGTTGATGGACAGATTGAGGCCGCCCACGCTATGGCGGCGGGCGAAGTCCTTCAGCACCGCTTCCCAGATGTCGCGGAAGCCATGCGCGGAAGTATTCACCGTGAACGTGCAGGCGTCGGACATCGGCGCGGCTTCGACCAGGACCTCCAGGTTGCCGGACGAGACGACGCCGCACAGCGTGGCGCTTGCGACGTGTTGCGGCAGGGTGGCGGAGGGCAGCGTGAGCGAGAACTGTTCCATGATCTTGTTTCCTGTCACCAGTTGCGGAATTGCCTGGGCGGGTCGTACAGGCCGCCGGAGGCGTACACCAGGTCCTTGACGCTGCGCGCGGCCAGCAGGTCGCGCGTCGCGTCGCTCTTGCGGATGCCCATGTCTTCCGGGCGGCGGATGATGCCGCGATCGCGCAGGTTCTCCACCATGCGCAGGTCGCGCGCCATGCCGACCGGCGTGTAGCCGGCCACGCCGCGGATGGCCTGTTCGCGTTCCTGCGGTGTCCGGCACAGCAGCAGGTTGGCGATGCCTTCCTCGGTGATGATGTGCGTGAGGTCCTCGCCGTAGATCATCACCGGCGGCAGTTCCATGTTCGCGGTCGCCGCCAGTTCCCAGGCGTCGAGGCGCTCGACGAACGCGGGTTCCATATGCTCGCGGAAGGTCTCCACGATCTGCACCACCAGTTTCTGTCCGCGCGGCATCGCGATGTCGCCGCGCCCTTCGCGCCCGGCACGCAACCAGGCCGGCGAGGCATGGCGGCGGCCGCGCGCGTCGGCCCCCATGTTCGGCGCGCCGCCGAATCCGGCGATGCGCCCCTTGGTCGCGGTCGAACTGTTGCCCTGCAGGTCGATCTGCAGCGTGGAACCGATGAACAGGTCGCAGGCGTAATGGCCGGCGGCCTGGCAGAAGGCGCGGTTGGAGCGCATCGAACCGTCCGCCCCGGTGAAGAAGATGTCCGGCCGCGCCGCGGTGTAGCGCTCCATGCCGACCTCGGAGCCGAAGGAATGCACCGACTCGACGAAGCCGGCCTCGATCGCCGGGATCAGCGTCGGATGCGGGTTCAGCGCCCAGTGCGTGCAAATCTTCCCTTTCAGGCCCAGCTCTGCGGCATAAGTGGGGAGCAGCAACTCGATCGCCGCTGTGTCGAAACCGATGCCGTGATTGAGGCGCCTGATGCCATATTCCGCATACAGCCCCTTGATCGCGATCATGCCCATCAGCACCTGGATCTCGGTGATCTGGGCAGGATCGCGGGTGAACAGCGGCTCGATGTAATGCGGCGTCGGCGCCTGCACGACGAAGTCCACCCAGTCGGCGGGAATGTCCACGCGCGGCAGCTTGTCGACGATCTGGTTGACCTGCGCGATGACGATGCCGCCCTTGAAGGTCGTGGCCTCGACGATGGCCGGCGTGTCCTCGGTGTTGGGGCCGGTATACAGGTTGCCCTCGCGGTCGGCCGCCTGCGCCGCGATCAGCGCTACACGCGGCGTCAGGTCGACGAAATAGCGCGCGAACAATTCGAGGTAGGTATGGATCGCCCCGATGGCGATCTTTTTGCTTTCCACCAGGCGCGCCAGGCGCGCTGCCTGCGGGCCGGAGAAGGAGAAGTCGATGCGGCTCACCTGACCGCGCTCGATCAGGTCGATGTGCTCGGGCAGGGCCAGCACCGATTGCACCAGGTGCAGGTCGCGCAGGCGCGAAGGATCGGTCTTGACCAGGCTGCGCGCCAGGAAATCCGCCTGTTTCTGGTTGTTGCCCTCGATGCAGACGCGGTCGCCCGGCTCGATCACGGCCTCGAGCAGTGGCACGATCTGGTCTGCGGACACGATGCATCCGGTGGCCAGATGCCCCGCCCGCGCCAGCCGTGCCGCCCGGCTGCGTGCCAGTGTGTCCCAGCCTTTTTCAGGAGTGTCCGTGGCGATCATTTGTTGCTCATGCCGTAGACCATGTCGGGGAACCAGGTGGCGATCCCCGGGAAGATGCAGATCAGCAGCACCGCAAACATCATCAGCCCGACGAAAGGGATCACTCCCCAGATGATGTCTTTCAGCGGGATATCCGGCGCGATGTTCTTGATGACGAAGATGTTGAGTCCAACCGGCGGGTGGATCAGCCCCATCTCCATGACGATGGTCATGACCACGCCGAACCAGATCAGGTCGAAGCCGGCGGCCTTGAGCGGCGGCAATATGATCGGCGCCGTCATCAGGATGATCGATACCGGCGGCAGGAAGAAACCCAGCACCACGACCATCAGCAGGATCACGCTCAACAGCGCCCACTTGGACAGGCTCAGCGCGACGATGGCTTCCGCCGCGGACTGGCTGATGTGCAGGTAGCTCATGACGTAGGAGTAGAGCAGCGACATGCCGATGATGAACATCAGCATGGTCGATTCCTTCAGCGTGCCGGACAGGATGGGCTTGAGCTGCGATGGCCGCCACATGCGGTAGATGACCGCGATCAGGCACAGCGCCAGGATGCCGCCCAGACCGGCGGTCTCGGACGGCGTGGCGAACCCGCCGTAAAGGGCGACCATGACGCCGACCAGCAGGGTGACGAACGGGACGACGCGGGGCAGCAGCCTGAATTTGTCGTACAGCGTCAATTCCATCGCTTCGAGATAGGCCGATTTCCTGCCGCCCTGGTTGTAGGTGTCGAGCGCTTCCCTGTATTCCTTCTTGTAGCGGAATGCGGCGTAGCCGGAGAACAGCACCACCATCAGCACGCCGGGGCCGATGCCGGCCAGGAACAGCCTGCCCAGCGATTGTTCGGCCGCGACGGAGAACAGGATCATCACGATGGAGGGGGGCAGCAGGATGCCGAGGGTGCCGCCGGCCGCGATGATGCCGGCCGCGAAGCGCGGCGAATAGCCGCGTGCGCGCATCTCCGGGATGCCCGCGCTGCCGATGGCGGAACAGGTGGCCGGGCTCGAACCCGACATGGCGGCGAACAGGGCGCTGGCGAACACGTTCGCGATGCCCAGTCCGCCCGGGATCTTGTGCATCCAGGCGTGGATGGCCAGGTAGAGGTCGGCGCCGGCGCGCGACTTGCCGATGGCCGCCCCCTTGAGGATGAAGAGCGGGACCGACAGCAGCGTGATGTTGGCCATCTCTTCGTAGACGTTCAGCGTGACCGTATCCAGCGACGATCCCGGCATGAAGATGAACATGAACAGCACGGCGATGCTGCCGAGGGCGAATGCGATCGGCATGCCCGAGAACATGAACAGCAGGGTGCCCAGCCCGTACAGCAAGCCAATGATGCCGACGCTCAATTTGCCGCTCCTCTGGTCTTCAGGGCGATCAGGATCTGCAGCAGCATCTGCAGGCACAGCAAGGTCATTCCTGCGGCCATCAGGCCGTAGGGTATCCACAGGGGCGGCCCCCAGGTCGACGAGGTCGTCTGGCCTTCGACGACGGCCTCGTGCAGCATGCTCCAGGTCTTCCAGGTGAAGAATGCGCAGAATGCCAGCGAGGCGATATCGCAGAACAGCAGGCGCATGCGGTTGGCCGCCGGCGAGAAGAAGCCTTCCAGCGCGCCGATGCCGATATGGCCGCGCTCAGCTTGCACGTATGCGCCGCACAGGAACACCGCGCCGACCAGCAGGAAGACGGAAACCTCGTCCTGCCAATCGGTGGGCATTTTCAGGAAGTAACGCATTACCACGCTCAGGGTGAGAACCAGGCAGGCCGCCAGTAGCGCCAGCATGGAAACGAACAGCACATAACCGTTGATCTTCGTCTGCCACCCGAGCAGCATGCCCAGCACCCCGCCGATAGGCGGGGTCAGGGCTGGCTGCCGGCTTTCCAGTTCGACTCCGTGGCTCACAACAACTTCTCGGCCAGCTTGAGGATGCGCGCGCAGCTCTCGCTCTTCTCGCCATAGTTCTTCCAAGCCGTGTCGCGTGCGATGGCCTGCCATTTCTTGACGGATGCATCCGACAGGTCATAGGCTTTTCCGCCGGCCTTCTGGTACACGGCAGCCACCGCCTGGTCGTCGGCCTTGGCCTGTTCCAGGGCGAATTTCTCCATCTCGGCGCCGACCGTCATGATCAGGTCCTGCTGGGCCTTGGGGAGCTGGTCGAAGACTGACTTGGAGATCATCAGCGGCTCCAGCATGAACCAGTAGGTCTTGCCGCGGCCGGTGGTCAGGTGCTTGGCGACCTCTTCCAGGCGGAAGGAGATCAGGCTGGTGGACGAGGTCATCGCGGCATCCAGTGCGCCCGTCTGCATCGCGGCATAGATCTCGTTCGAGGGCATATCCAGCACGGCGGCGCCGGCTTCCTTGAGCACCATATCCATCTCCTTGCTGCCGCCGCGGATCTTCAGTCCCTTGGCGTCCGACGGATCGACGATGGGCGTAGTGCGGCTGGCCACACCACCCGCCTGCCAGATCCAGCTGACGATGATCACGCCCTTGTTGGCCAGCACTTCGGACAAGGCCTTGCCGACCTCGGCATTCTTCCATTTCGCGGCCTGCTCGTAGGACGTGACCATGCCGGGCATCAGGCCGATGTTCGTTTCCGGCACTTCGCCGCCCGCATAGTTGAGGGGGACCAGCGACATGTCCAGCGCGCCTTTCCTCAGGGCGCTGAACTGGGCGTTGGTCTTCATCAACGAAGAACCGGCATAGACGGTTCCTTTCAGTGCGCCACCGCTGCGCTTCTCGATCTCCGCGGCGAAACGGCGGCACAGCCGGTCGCGAAAGTCGCCCGCATCGATGGTGCCGCCGGGGAATTGGTGGGATATCTTCAGGGTCACCGGTTCCGCCGCACGGGCCGGACTGCCGAACAGCGCAAGAAGTGAGGCGGTAGCTAAACAGGCAACGATGCTGCGACGTGTAATGGCCATTTGAAATCTCCCTTTATATATATGAGGTTGAAACATCGGCGGGCGGCTAGCGGCTGCAACATCCCAGATCGCCAATTCAACGGATAAATTGTATACAAGATTGTTATACAATGTATGCAATATTGACTGTCCGGGTAATTGTTGTCAATGTCGCAGGCCGGATTGCACTAGTCAGGGGACGTATGGAAAAGAAGCAGCGCATGTCGCGGCGCTCGGAGCAGATGGGCGATCAGATCGAGGAACGCATCGTGACGGGGGTCTATCCCCCCGGGATGCGGCTGGACGAGACCGAACTGGCCAGCGGTTTTGGCGTGTCGCGCACCCCGATCCGCGAAGCGCTGATCCAGCTGGCGTCTGCCGGCCTGGTCGAGATACGCCCGCGGCGCGGCGCCATCGTCGCCGAGATCGGCCAGCATCGGCTGTATGAAATGTTCGAGGTGATGGCCGAACTGGAAGCGATGTGCGGCCGCCTTGCAGCCCGCCGCATCACGGAATCCGAGCAGCGCGCGCTCGTCGCCGCGCATCAGGCGTGCGAAGCGGCGCGCGATGCGAACGATCCCGATGCCTACTACCAGCGCAACGAACGGTTCCATCACCTGATATACGCCGCCAGCCATAACGTGTTCCTGGAAGAGCAGGCAACCGCCCTGCACCGGAGACTGAGGCCGTACCGGCGGTTGCAGTTGCGGGTGCGCGACCGCATGGGTACGTCATTCTCGGAGCATGCCGGCATCGTCGAGGCGATCCTGGCGCAGGACGGCGAACTGGCGGCTGCGCGCATACGCACCCATGTCGTCGTGCAGGGGCAGCGCTTTGCCGACCTGATCGCCTCGCTGCCCATGCTCGGCAGCCCCAGCCTGGCCTGACGCCTGCGTGCCTGCGTGCCTGCGGTCAACTGCCGGGGCGGGGCGCACGTTGCTGTATTGCCGTACCGTCGTTCAATCCCATACAGCACAGGAGGAGTCACATGCATACAACAACGAAATCATGGTTCGCCGCGCTGGCGGCTGCCCTCGCTGTTGCGGTCTTGCCCGCCGCCTACGCAGCCGATAACGCCGGGCAGACGCAAGACATCCGGGCGGACAAGCGCGACATCGCCAGGGACAATCGGGAGGTGAGACAGGACAAGCGCGACCGCCGCCAGGATGTGCGGGAACGCACGCAGGATCGGCGCGAACTGACGCAGGATAAGCGCGAAGGCGACACCGCGGGGGCAGCCAGGGAACGCAAAGAGCTGCGCCGCGACAACGCCGATGTACGCAAGGACAATCGCGAGATGCGAGGGGATCGCGCGGATCGCCGCAGCGACAAGCGCGATTTGCACCATGACAGGCAACAGCGCCAGCAGGGGCGGCACAAGTGATGCTGCCGGTCACGTCCCGGCGGGATGTGACTAGCCGGCCTTGCGCTGGAAGTCTTCCATGAAACCGGCCAGTTGTTCGACGGCGGGGAGCGTCAGGCCATTGTAGAGGGACGCGCGGATGCCGCCGGTGGAACGATGGCCGGCCAGGCCGGAGAATCCGGCGGTCTGCGCTGCGGCGAGGAAGCGCTGCTCCAGTTCCGGGGTGGCCAGATTGAATGTGACGTTCATCAGCGAGCGGTCGTTCGTTTCCGCCCGTCCACGATAAAACCCATGGCTGTCGTCGAGCCGGCGATACAGCAGTTGGGCCTTGCCGCGATTGATCTCGGCCATGCGTGCCAGGCCGCCAATCTTGTTCAGCAGCCAGCGCGTGATCAGCAGCACCACGTAGATCGCGAACACCGGCGGGGTGTTGAAGATGGAATGCGCCTGGGCATGGCTGCGGTAATCGAGGAAGCCGGGCAGGTCGGCCGGCGCATTTTGCAACAGTCCATCGCGTACCAGCACGACGGTGACCCCGGCGGGACCGATGTTCTTCTGCGCATGCGCATAGATGAGCGAATAGCGTTCGGCTTCGCAGGGCTGGGACAGGAAATCCGAGGACATGTCGCACACGCGGGGAACGTCGTCGCGTCCGAGCACGCGGTGGAATTGCAGTCCCTCGACCGTTTCGTTGGAGATGTAGTGGAGGTAGGGCGCATCCGCTGAATATGCAAGCTCATCGTCGCCGGGCAGGCGGCGGAAGCCGCCCGATTCGCCGCTCCAGAGCACGCGGATGGGGCCTTCGCGCCGGGCTTCGGCAAGCGCCTTGCCGCTCCAGTAACCGGTGTGCAGGTATTCGGCCGGATGCGTCTTGCCGCGCAGCAGCGTCATCGGGATCATCGAGAATTGTTGCGTGGCGCCGCCTTGCAGGAACAGGACGTGAAAGTCGTCGGGCAGTCCCATCAGTTTGCGGATATTCCCTTCCAGTTCCGCAACGACCAAAGCGAACCAGTCGGAACGATGGCTGATGCCCAGTATCGACAGTCCGACTTCCGGCACGGCGATGATCGATTGCTGTACCTGCAGCAGCACGCTTTCCGGCAATGCGCCCGGACCTCCGGAGAAATTGAGGTGGTTGAGCGGGTTCATTTGTGTGTCAGGCGGGAAAGCAGGTCCCGGAAGGCGGTTTTGACTTTTTGCATATGCACCTGTTTGTACGGGAACAAGTGTTCCGGGTCCATCGCATGCACGACCATGGTGTGGTCGATCTCGAACACGAACAGCCGCCCGTCCTGCGTTTCCGCGCAGTCGATGCACAGATAGTCGAGTCTGGTGCGCTGGTAGATCGCATCCAGCGCGGCCTTGTGGCGTCGGGCGAAGTCGTCGAAGTGCTGCATGAAGGCGGCTTCTTCCGCGCGCTTGTCCGCGTCTTCGTACATGCCGGCATTCACGTAATGGATCATCCAGTGCGAGGACACGCCCATGTGGCTTGCATAGGGGATGCCGTCGACCAGGACCACGCGGAATTTCCTGAACAGTCCGTCCTTGCCGCTGTAATCGATGAAGCGCGACAGGAAGAACTCCGCATCGGCCACCCTGGCAAGGTAGGCAGCCAGTTCGCCGGGATGTCCGATCTTGTCCAGGTTCTTGCCGGCATGGGATCCGACCGGGCGCACGATGACCGGGAAGTCGCAACCGGCGAATCTTTCGGCCAGCGTGACGGTGCCTGCGGCAATCTCGTCGAGCACCGGGCGCGGCGCCTGCAGGGTGGGCGGGATGAGCACGCCGGGCGCATCCCGCAGCAACGCACTGGCCGCAGTCCGTCCGGTCAGCGGGATGTACTGCGGCTTGTTGATGACGGGTTTGGGCCAATGCGCCAGCGCCTGTTCCAGTGCTGCCAGCACGCTGCGGTTCTCGTCGGCCTCGCAGATGGCGACGAACAGGGCATCGTGTTCCGGGATGGGCAGGGCCAGCGGATCGCCGGCGGAGACATAATAGTAGATGAGATCGACATCGCTGTTTTCCAGCAGGCAATCCAGCGGGGTGTTCGCCGAGATGTCGCCCGGGACCGACAGCATCAGCAAGCGCAGCCTGGCGGGCTGTTCAGCGGCGGCAAGACGGTAGATGCGTTTCTGTTGCAGGGCCAGCGCCTGGATGCTCAGCCCAAGTTCGCGCTGCCCGAAGCATTGCACCACGGTGGAAAGGTTCAGCCACAGTTCCGCATCGGTGGCATCGCGCCCCGCTTGTTCCAGGATCTGCTGGCCGAGCGGGCGCAGGTCGGAGCCGGCGATGCTGGCGCGCAGGAAGGGTGCCAATCCCATAAAGGGTGTTTTCGGGACAGCCTGGTCATCGTGGGCGGCAGGACTAATCAATTTTTGTCTGGCTTGTTGGTTGGTCGTGATGCCCTGGGGCATTTCCAATATGCTCATTTTAGTATCTCACGAATCAATCGGTCTGTTCGCCGTGTTGTGGCAGCCTGTCGATCCAGTTCGGTTTTTACGTCTGGCAGATGCAACCGGGGAGGTAGCAAGGCTAATTCACCGCGCCATTTTCGATGCGGCGAATAGACGGGATGTATCCTTGCTAAAAGACGCTTAGGCCGGGGAACTAACGGCGCGGATGGAAGGTGAGCGGTACTGCCGAGGGGGGCGGCATCTTCAGGATGTGCTTTTTCATCTTCCCCTTCACGTGCATTTCACATGCCCTGCAGTCGAATTCCAGCCGCAGCTTCTCGCTGCCGTTGATCAGCATCATCGGTTCGGCGCGCACCTGGCCCTGCACGCCAATTACGCCTTTGGCCTGCTTCGGGCACAGGCTCAGGGAATAGCGGATGCAGTGACGGGTGATCATCAGCGAAACCTCGCCGTCCTCCTCGTGCGCCTCATAGGCGGCGGCCATCAGCCTGACGCCATGCCTGGCATAGAAGGCGCGGGCCGCCTCGTTGTATACGTTGGCGAGGAAGCTGAGGGTCTCCTCCGGATATCTGGCCGGGGGTTCGGCAGCGGCCTTGCGCACCGGCCGCACGCACGCGGCGAGGCGCGCGGCTTCGAGCCGTTCGACTGCCTCGCGGCGCAGCCGGTTGGCCAGCGAACTGGGCACGAACCACGGTTGCGTCCACTCGATGTCGAGCGCGTTCAGTTCGAAGTCGGTGTTGCCGAAACGTGCGAGTTGCTCGCGCACGCTGCTTTCCGCCTCGGCCGGGTGCCTGGCGGGCTGCTGCTCGAAGTCGGCGCAGGCCGCGACAACGATGCCGTCTTCATCCTGCAGCGTGAGCGAGAAGCCTGCTGCGGTCTCGGCGAAGGTCGCACTTACGCCGATGCGGCGTTCGGCCGATTTCCTGCCGAGCGCCAGTTCCCAGGCGTGGTCGCGGTTGCGGTTGATGGCGAGGCCGGGGCGCAATCCTGGCAGCGTGTGCATCGGCTCGTTCGGATAGATGCGCCAGACGTTGCCTTTGCGTTCGACCACGTTGGCCTGCAGGCCGACGACCTCGCGCTTGTGCAGGTAGTTCAGGCCGTCGCTGTTGGCGAGCTCCTCGGCTGCCTCCATCTCGAACCATTTGTCGCCGACCTGCGTCACGGAACCCAGTTCCAGGCCGACGAAGGTCGGCGTGTCGAATGCGCCGATGTCGGCCTTGCGTCCCTGCGAGAAATAATCCGTCGAGCCGCGATGGAAGGTCTTGTCCGGATCGGGCGTGAACAGCAGCCGGGTCTTGCCGCTCGATGCGGCATGCAGTTCCGGGCGCTCGTTCAGTATCTCGTCCAGCAGCCGGCGGTAATGGCCGGTGATGTTCTTCACGTAAGCCGCTTCCTTGTAGCGTCCTTCGATCTTGAAACTGCGTACGCCGGCGTCGATCAGCGCGCGCAGGTTGCCGCTCTGGTTGTTGTCCTTGACCGACAAAAGGTGTTTCTCGAAGGCGACGACGCGGCCGTGCGCATCCTCCAGCGTGTAGGGCAGTCGGCAGGCCTGCGAACAATCGCCGCGGTTGGCGCTGCGTCCCGTGTGCGCATGGCTGATGTTGCACTGACCGGAGTAGGCCACACACAGGGCGCCGTGGATGAAGTGCTCGATGAGCGTATCCGCGGGCACGGCGGCCCGCACCTTGGCGATCTCCTGCAGGGTCAGTTCGCGCGCCAGCACGATCTGCGAGAAGCCGACCTCGGCCAGGAAGCGCGCTTTCTCGGGCGTGCGGATGTCGCACTGGGTCGAGGCGTGCAGGGCTATGGGGGGCAGGTCGAGTTCCAGCAGACCCATGTCCTGCACGATCAGCGCATCGACCCCGGCGTCGTAGCAGTCGCGGGCCAGCTGGCGCGCCGCTTCCAGCTCGGCATCGTGCAGGATGGTGTTGAGCGTGACGTAGATGCGCGCGTGGAAACGGTGCGCGTATTGCACCAGCCCGGCAATGTCGGCGAGCGAATTGCCTGCCTTGTCGCGCGCACCGAATGCCGGTCCGCCGATATAGACCGCATCCGCCCCGTGCAGGATGGCTTCGCGCCCGATGGACGCAGTCCTGGCGGGGGCAAGCAGTTCGAGGGCCTGTGAGTTCGGGTATTCGGACATGGGGCGTGAATTATACCGGAGTCGGCGGTGCAGCCTGCCCGGGTGGCTGATCGGTGCAGCGGGACCTGCGAGAAAGCGTCAAACCCCCTTGGGTTTATGCGGGCATTTCGTCTTGATGCAATCCGCATAGATATGCAGCGAGTGATCGTGCACGGCGAATCCCAGTTCGGCCGCCACCTTCTTCTGGCGCGACTCGATGGTCGTATCGTAGAACTCTTCCACGTGGCCGCATTGCAGGCAGACGATGTGGTCGTGGTGCTTGCCCTCGTTGAGTTCGAACACCGATTTGCCGCCTTCGAAATAGTGGCGCACCAGCAAGCCGGCGTGCTCGAACTGGGTCAGCACGCGGTAGACCGTGGCCAGGCCGACGTCATCGCCGCTGGCCAGCAGTTGCTTGTACACGTCTTCTGCGCTCTTGTGACGGTCCTGGCCGGAGGTGAACAGGTCCAATATCTTGAGCCGCGGCAGGGTGGACTTCAGGCCCGCGTTCTTCAGGTGTTCCGGTTGAGATTTTTCCATGTCCGGCGGTCTCCGTGGTTTTTCGCATCTTGCCTGAAAGTGCTTGCAATTGCAAATGAGAACGATTATCGTTTGCATAAATCAACGATCGAGGGCCGCCATGAAGTACATCAGTCTTGTTGTCTTGCTGTTCCCGCTGGCTGCGTTTGCAGGCGATACCGGCTACACGCTGGTCATCCGCGATCATCGCTTCCAGCCGCCGGAGCTGAGTGTTCCCGCAGGCGTCAAGATCAGGCTGCAGATCGAGAACCAGGATGAGACCGCGGAAGAGTTCGACAGCTACGCGCTGAACCGGGAGAAGGTCGTCACCGGGCATGGCACTGCCACGCTCTATATCGGTCCGCTGAGTCCGGGGCGCTATCCCTTCATGGGCGAGTTCAACCAGGCGACCGCCCAGGGCGTCATCGTCGCGCAATAGGAGAGTCAGGCCATGTTCGGAACCGCCATCATCGTTTTTCGGGAAGTGCTGGAAGCATCCCTCATTATCGGGATCGTTGCCGCCGCGACGCACAGCGTGCCGGGCAGCAGGCGCTGGCTGGCCGCCGGTCTGCTGGCAGGCCTGGCCGGGGCGGCAGCGGTTGCGGCTTTCGCGGATGCGATCGGCTCGTTCGCCAGTGGCTTCGGGCAGGAACTGCTCAATGCAACAGTGCTGGGCATCGCGGTGCTGATGCTGGCCTGGCATAACATCTGGATGGCGTCGCATGGCGCCGAACTGGCGGCCAGCGCACGTGCAGTGGGGAAGGACATCCGCGACGGGCGCAGCGAATGTTCGGCGCTCCTGCTCATCGTCGGGCTGGCTGTGCTGCGGGAAGGATCGGAAACCGTGTTGTTCCTCTACGGCATTGCGGCTTCCGAGCACGGACGGTCCTCGATGCTGCTGGGCGGCTTGGTCGGACTGTCGCTCGGCGTTGCGGCCGGCTATGCGATCTACGCCGGTTTGCTGCGCGTGCCGTTGCGCTGGTTCTTTGCCGCGACCAGCGTGCTGGTGTTGCTGCTCGCGGCCGGCATGGCGTCGCAGGCGGCGCGTTTCCTGATCCAGGCCGATCTGCTGCCCAGCCTGGCGGCCCCCTTGTGGGATACCTCGGCGCTGTTGCCGGAGAGCGGCGTGGCCGGATTGCTGTTGCATAGCCTGGTGGGGTATGACTCCCGTCCGGCGGGCATGCAGCTGGTCTTTTACATCTCCGCGCTGGTCCTCATCGGCACGGGCATGCAATGGGCCAGGCGTTTGCACAAGGCGAATTCCCGGACGGGAGCGGCCGAATGAGATACGGACAACTCGCCGCCATGCTCTGCCTGACCGCAATGCTCGCCGGCAGGGCCTATGCCGGTCCTGCCGATTACGTCTACACGCCGAATGTGGAATACGGCGAACGGGAAATCGATTTCAAGGGAGGCGCCTATCGGCAGCCGAACGGCGGCTACGCCCAGGGCCAGAGCATCGGATTCGGGTACGGGGCCACCGAGCACTGGTTCACCGAGCTCTACCTGAAGCAGGAGAACATCGCGAATCAGGTTGCCAACGTGTTCGAATGGGAAAACAAATTCCAGCTCACCGAAACGGGGGAATATCCGCTGGACGTGGGATTCGTCACCGAACTGGAATCTCCGTTGAGCAACAACACTCCCTGGGAATTAAGGGTGGGGCCGTTGCTGCAGACGGAATTCGGCAAGCTGCAGCTGAACGGCAACATGCTGTTCGAGCGCGCGTTCGGTACGGCGGACGAGAATGGCGTGCCCTACACCACCAATTTCAGTTACCAGTGGCAGGCCAAATACCGCTGGCAGCCCGCCTTCGAGTTCGGCATGCAGGGGTTCGGCGACATGGGCAAATGGGATGCCTGGAACAGGCAGGCGGACCAGGTACACCGCCTCGGGCCGGCCATCTTCGGCAAGCTGCCGCTCGGAAACAGGCAGGTGATCCAATACAACACCGCCTGGCTGTTCGGCGCCAGCAGCGCTGCGCCCAATCACACCTTCAGGCTGCAGGTCGAGTACGAATTCTGATCGGCGGGATACAGCCGTGAGCAAGGCTTGCCCGGCCTGGGCGGTTGCCAGATAATGCATTCCATCGGGGATCATGCAGCCTCCCCGCTTCAAGACGACCGATCGTCCAAGGCCTGCTCTAAATTGGATCATCCAAGGAGGAGTCATGGACGCACCGCAACAGCACTCTGGCAACACACCCATCCTTCCCGCACAGGTCACGCTGGCGCAGGCATTCCGCTACTGGCTGAAGCTCGGTTTCATCAGCTTCGGCGGCCCGGCCGGCCAGATCGCCATCATGCACCAGGACCTGGTCGAGCGTAAGCGCTGGATCTCCGAGCAGCGCTTCCTGCATGCGCTCAACTACTGCATGGTGCTGCCCGGCCCGGAGGCACAGCAGCTAGCCACCTATATCGGCTGGATGATGCACCGCACCTGGGGTGGCGTCGTCGCCGGTGCGCTGTTCGTGCTGCCGTCGCTGCTGATACTCATCGTTCTGTCGTGGGTGTATGCCGCGTTCGGCAACGTCCCGCTGGTCGCTGGATTGTTCTATGGCATCAAGCCGGCTGTTACCGCCATCGTGCTGCAGGCCACTCACCGTATCGGTTCGCGCGCACTCAAGAATGCCCTGCTCTGGATGATCGCGACGGCCGCTTTCGCGGCGATCTTTGCGCTCAACGTGCCGTTCCCGGCCATCGTCGCCAGCGCGGCATTGATCGGCTATGCGGGAGGGCGCATCGCGCCGGACAAGTTCAGGGTCGGGGGCGGGCACGGGCAGGCCGGCAGGTCTTTCGGCCCGGCGCTGATCGACGACCATACCCCGACGCCGGAACATGCGCGATTCAAGTGGGCAGGCCTGGCCAGGGTAGCCGCAGCCGGCAGCCTGTTGTGGTTGCTGCCGATGGCATTGTTGACGGCGGCTTGCGGCTGGGACCACACGCTGACGCAGATGGGCTGGTTTTTTACCAAGGCTGCGTTGCTCACCTTCGGCGGCGCATATGCGGTGCTGCCCTACGTCTACCAGGGGGCGGTCGGCCATTACGGCTGGCTCTCGCCGGTACAGATGATAGACGGCCTGGCGCTCGGCGAAACCACGCCGGGGCCGCTCATCATGGTGGTGTCGTTCGTCGGCTTCATAGGTGGCTACGGGCATGCCCTGTTCGGCGCGGAACATCTGTTCCTGGCCGGCGCGCTGGCGGCGATACTGGTGACGTGGTTCACATTCCTGCCGTCGTTCATCTTCATCTTCGCCGGCGGACCGCTGGTGGAATCCACCCACGGCGACCTCAAGTTCACTGCGCCCCTGACCGCGATCACCGCGGCCGTGGTGGGAGTCATCCTGAACCTGGCCATGTTCTTCGGCTATCACGTGCTGTGGCCGCAAGGTTTCTCCGGCACGTTCGACCGGATTTCCGCCCTGATCGCACTGGCGGCAGCCATTGCGCTGTTCCGTTACAGGCGCGGCGTCATCGAAGTCATCGCGGCCTGTGCGTTGATCGGCCTTGTTTTGAAAATCGCCTTGTAAATGCGTTGCGCGATACGTCCGGCCCTGTCCGGTCGGATGCCGTCTAGAAAGCCTGGTCCCAGCGCAACGACAGGCGGATCGCGGCATTGATCAGCCCGACCATGCTGTAGGTCTGCACGAAGTTGCCCCATTGCTCGCCGCTGTTCGGGTCGATGTGCTCGGCCAGCAGGCCGTGGCGGTTGCGGCAGGCCAGCAGTTTCTCGAACAGGGCGCGCGCTTCCTCGCGCCGGCCCAGCGCCGCCAGCGCATTGACATACCAGAATGTGCAGACGAGGAACGCATTCTCCGGCTCGCCGAAATCGTCTTTCTCGACGTAGCGAAAGATGAAGTCGCCGCGGCGCAGGTCCTTTTCGACGGCCTCGACCGTGGCGGCGAAGCGCGGATCGTCGGCATCGAGGAAGCCGAACTCCGCCAGCAGCAGCAGGCTCGCGTCCATCGACTCGCCGTCGAAGGTGGAAACGAATGCGCCGCGACGTTCGTTCCATGCGCGCCGGCAGATGGTCTGGTGTATCTGCTGCGACTGGTCCAGCCAATAGTCCGCGCGCGCTGCCAGCCCCAGGCGGCCGGCAATCCGCGCAAGGCGATCGCAGGCTGCCCAGCACATCAGCGCCGAGAAGGTATGCACGCGTGCGCTGCCGCGCAGCTCCCACAGGCCGGCATCGGGCTGGTCGTAGCAGCGGACGGCCTGTTCGCCCAGCAGTTCGAGGCGGCGGAACAGCACTTCATCGCCGCGCCGGGTCAGGCGCCGGTCGAAGAAGATGTGGGTTGCGGCGAGGATGGATGAGCCGTAGACGTCATGCTGGACCTGGCGATAGGCGAGGTTGCCGATACGCACCGGCCCCATGCCGCGGTAGCCTGTCAGCGCGGGGACTTCGCGTTCGTCCAGTTCCGTTCTGCCGTCGATGCCGTACACCGGCTGCAGCGGATCGCCGCCCGAATCGGCGGCGATATTCACGATATAGCCGAGATAGCGTTCCATGGTGCGCGTCGCCCCCAGGCGGTTCAGCGCATTCACCACGAAATAGCCGTCGCGCAACCAGCAGTAGCGGTAATCCCAGTTGCGCCCGCTGCCGGCGGCCTCCGGGACCGAGGTGGTCATGGCGGCGACGATGGCGCCGGTGTCGTCGTAGGCGTTCAGCTTGAGCGTGATCGCGGCGCGGATCACCGCCTCCTGCCATTCGTAGGGGATGCCCAGCGAACGCACCCATTCGCGCCAGTATTGCGCGGTCTCTTCCTGGAAACGGTGGCCGACTTCGCCGACGGCCTCATGCACGGTTTCATCGGGACCAAGCAGCAGCGTGACGGTGTCCTCGATGAAGAACGGGGTTTCCTGCAGCAGCGCGGTCAGCGAGGCATCGGTGGTCAACCGGAGCGTGAGCGCTGGCGCAACATAACGGATGTGGTTGCTGCCCCAGGTGACTTCGGGCCGCCCGGCGCCGTCGTTGCAGGCCGGCCGCAGCCGCAGGGTGATGCGCGGGCTGCCCGCGAGCCGCCTGATCCGCCGCACCAGCATCATGGGGCGGAATGTGCGGCCGTACTGGCCGAAGCGGGGCGCGAAATCGGTGATCTCGATTGTGCCGCCATGCCGGTCGTGAAGGCGCGTCACCAGGATGGCGGTGTTTTCCAGATAGTGCTGTTCGGTGCGTTCGTGATCCGCGAGCTCGATCGCAAAGAAACCGTAGTCGTCGGTATCCCTGAGCAGGGAACAGAACACCGGATCGCCGTCGAACCTCGGGAAGCAGCCCCAGGTGAAATTGGCGTGCGCGTCGACCAGCGCGCCGATGGTGCAGTTGCCGATCAGGGCCAGATCCAGATTCCTCATTCCATTCCTTTCAGGACATCGCCCAGCCATCGCCTTGCCGCCGTCACATCGGCCAGGCGGAAGCGGGCGCAACTGCTCCCCTTGCCTACCTTGATGGAGATGCCATCCAGCCGGTTCACCTCGGCGAAGCCGCGCTCGTCGTTGAGGTCGTCGCCGATGAACACCGGGCGCCTGCCCTGGAAGGGCGGCTCCGCAAGATACTCCGATATCGCCGTGCCTTTGTCGATACCCGAGGGTTTGATCTCCACCACACGTTTGCCCGGCTGGACTTCGAGACCGGCATCGGCAACGCCCGCCAGACGGGTCATCAGGCGGTGCGTGTACGAGGCCAGATGCGGCGCCAGACGGTAGTGCAGTGCCAGCGTCAGTCCCTTGTCCTCCAGCAGCAGGCCGGGATGGCGCGCCATGACCGGTGCCAGCGCCTGCTTGATCGCGTGCTTGGCCGCCGGCGGCGCGGCATGTATCCACAGGCGCCCGGCGGCATCGCGCCTCTCCAGCCCGTGCTGTCCGGCCAGCGGCAGACGCAACGCGCCGAGGCGGTTTTCCAGGTCGGACAGCGCGCGGCCGCTGATCAGCGCCACCGCGCCGCCGCTGGCCCGGTACAGGCGCGCGATCAGTTCGAGCAGGGCCGTATCGACATGCGCGGCATCCGGTGTCTCGGCGATATCGATCAGGGTGCCGTCGACGTCGAGAAAATAAGCCCAGTCGACGCTGGCCGCGGGCGGGGAGTCGGCTCGCATCTTTACGGCGCCTCGCGCCCGGTCTTGTCGATCAGGTGGCTGCGGCGCCGCATCGCGGCTGCATCCAGCAGCATGCGGCCGGCCCAGCGGAAGACGTTGAACTCGGCCACCAATCCGCGCATCAGGCGCATGCGGTCGCGCTGCTCGTCGGTCGGCATGGTCAGCGCGAGGTGCAGGGCGGCGGCGCACTGGTCGGCATCGTACGGGTTCACGATCAGCGCCTCGGGCAGTTCGCGTGCCGCACCGGTGAACTGGGAGAGGATGAGCACGCCGCGATCGTCGTCGCGCGCGGCGACAAATTCCTTGGCGACCAGGTTCATGCCGTCGTGCAGGCTGCTGACGAAGCACAGGTCGGCGGCGCGGAAATACTCGTACACCTCGCGCGGTTCGTGGTGTTCGACCTTGAGCACGATGGGAGGCGGTCCCTTGCCGTCGAAGCGCTCGTTGATGCGCATCGCCATGTTCCGCACCTGCGTTTCATGATGCTGATATTCCTCGATGCCGGAGCGCGTCGGTGCGGCGATCTGGACGAAACTGAAACGACCGATCCATTCCGGATTCAGTTCCAGCAGGCGCTCGATCGCCCGGAAGCGTTCCAGGATGCCCTTGGTGTAGTCGAGGCGATCCACGCCCACGCCGAGTTTGTGTTCCGCCGGCAGTCCGTTCGCCTGCCGTATGTCGCGGCGGCAATCGGGTACCGGCTTCTGCACCATGTCGCTCTCCGGTGGCCAGGAAATGGAGATCGGATAGCGGCGCACGGCAGTGTCCTTGCCGCCGCATGACACGGTGAAGGATTCGCGGTCGACGCGCGCCTCGATGAATCGGTCCACGGTGTCGACGAAGTTGTTGCAGTGGAACTGCGTATGGAAGCCGAGGATGCTGCTGCCCAGCAATCCTTCCAGCACTTCGTTCCGCCACGGACAGATGGCGAATGATTCAGGGTTGGGCCAGGGGATGTGCCAGAAGGCGATGATCGTGGCATCCGGCAATTCTTCGCGGATCATCTTCGGCAGCAGGGCGAAATGGTAATCCTGCACCAGCACGATGGGGTTTTTCGTCCTGGATTCGCTGACCACGGCCTTGGCAAATTTGCGGTTCACGGCGACATATTGCTCCCAGTCGCTGGAGCGGAACGTGGGGCGCACATGGGCGATATGGCAAAGCGGCCACAGTCCCTCGTTGGAGAAGCCGTAGTAGTAGCCTGCTTCTTCCTCCCGGGTCAGCCAGACGCGGCGGATCTGGTATGCCGGTTTTTCCGGCGGCACCGCGATGCGGTCGTGCTTGTCCACTACCTCGCGGTCGGCCGAGCCGCTGCCGTGGGCGATCCAGGTTCCGGAACAGGCGCGCATGATGGGCTCCAGCGCCGTGACCAGTCCGCTGGCGGGCCGCTGCACCTCGATGTGAGTGCCTTTGCGCTGATGCAGGTAGGGTTCCCGGTTGGAAACGACGATGACATCCTCGCCGCGCAGTTCGCTATGCAGGATGGAACGCAGGCTTTCCGGCGACCAGGTGATCTGGTCCTCGTCGCGCGCGCGCGTCTCCGCTTCCAGTTCGCGCACCAGCCGCTGCAGGTCGCGTGCGATGGGTTTGAACTCGGGCATGCTCGGCTGCACGCCCGCCGCCAGTTGCCACAGCAACCCCTCGCCGCGCAGCAGGGAACGCACGCCGGCCATCCAGCCGCGCCACGACAGCTGCGCCACGATCACCGTCACCAGCGAGATGACCAGCGCCAATCCCATGAAGAAGTAGAACAGGTAGCGCTTGGTCTCCTCGCTGCGGTGCGTGATGAAACTCATGTCATGCACCAGCACCAGGCGGGCGTCGGGGGTTGCGGCACTCGCCATCGGCATCACCGACACAAGCAGCGGCCCCTGGGGGCTGTGCATCAGGTGGTCCGGCGAACTCGCCCAGCGATCGAGGTTCGTGCAATGGATATCGGATGGCATGGAGCGGCTGGCCAATGCCGATCCTGCGGACGAAGCGCAGTAGCCGATGGCATACAGCCGTTCGTCCTTGGTGATGCGGTTGAAGAAATCGACGATCTTGGTTCTCTTGTCCGCTTCAAGCAGGTCCAGCAGCGGTTCCTGGATGGTGTTGGCGATCAGCGAAGAACGCATGTCGAGATCGCGCATGAACCAGCGCAGGGTCAGCTGGTCGACCAGCGGTGCGACGATATAGGCGATCGCGGCCAGCACGAGGATCAGTGGCAGCACGAAGCGTAGCGAGAGTTTCATTTCATCCTCTCATGTCGGGATCGGCAAGGGCATCGGGAGCCGCCTCATTGCGCAATCGGGGGGTGATTTTTCGAAAATTCGCACGCGCAAAAAACGACAAAGGCAGGAGGGCCTGCCTTTGTCGCGCGTGAATCAAGTGGGTTTATGTCTTGGGCGCATCCTTCGCTGCGCCCTTCTTGGCCTTGGTTGCCGCTGCATGATGATGTTTCATCGTGGCATGCTTCGCATTGGCTGCGGGTTCCTTCTTGGCGCCGGACTTGGGTGCATCCGCTGCTGTGGCGGACAGGGAGGCGGTGGCCAGTGCGGCAACGATCATTGCGGGTAGTAGTTTGTTCATGACGCATCCTTATCGAATGTAAAGTTGACCAACGGAACCGGTGGATATTTCTTCACGCGGCATTGAAGTCTATGCAACTGTCATGCCTGAAAATGCATTGATATAAAAACAAACAGTTAGAGAGGAAGGCTGTGGCGAAGTTTTATAAGAACGTCGTCCACAGGCGACAGGTAATGTGAATTAAACGGCAGCCTATTGAAATGGCGGCGATTTTTCATGTCTCCGAATGGCAACGCAGGGGCGCGATGCGGCAATCGGGAGCAGATGCTGCCCACCCCGACATATCTTTGCTGCAGGACAATTGGCTATTTCCTGCGATAACTGACGAAGTGGTAATTCAGCGGTTGCGGCGTTTCTTGCGACCGTGCATCGCGCGACGTTTCTTCCCAGTCGGCCATGTCGAACACGGGAAAGTGCGCGTCGCCTGACACGTCCTGCTGTATCTCGGTGATGTACATCGTATCCACCAGCGGCAGCGCCTGGCGGTAAAGCTCCGCGCCGCCGACGATGAAGACCTCTGCGTCGCCTGCACAGGCGGCGATGGCTTCCTGCAGCGAATGCACGACGACGCAACTGTCGATCTGCAGATCGGTGTTGCGCGTCACCACCACCGTGGTGCGGCCCGGCAGCGGCTTGCCGATGGAGTCGAAGGTTTTGCGCCCCATGATCATGTGATGCCCCATGGTCAGCGCCTTGAAGTGCTTCAAGTCTTCCGGACAGCGCCAGGGCAGCGTGTTGTTGACGCCGATGGTGCGATTGCGCGCCATCGCAACGATGATGGACAGGCTCATACCGCGACGGGTGCCTTGATCGCCGGGTGCGGATCGTAACCTTCCAGCGTGAAGTCCTCGTACTTGAAGCCGAAGATGTCCTTCACGTCCGGGTTGATCTTCATCGTCGGCAGCGGACGCGGCTCGCGCGACAGTTGCAGCGCCGTCTGTTCCATGTGGTTGGAATACAGGTGCGCATCGCCGAAGGTATGCACGAAATCGCCCGCCTTCAATCCGCACACCTGCGCCATCATCATGGTGAGCAGCGCATAGCTGGCGATGTTGAACGGCACGCCGAGGAAGATGTCGGCGCTGCGCTGGTACAGCTGGCACGAGAGCTTGCCGTCCGCCACATAGAACTGGAAGAAGGCATGGCAGGGCGCCAGCGCCATCTTGTCCAGCTCCCCCACGTTCCATGCCGAAACGATGATGCGGCGCGAATCGGGATTGTTCCTGATCTGATCGACCGCGATTTTGATCTGGTCGATCACGCGGCCATCGATGGTCTCCCACGAGCGCCACTGCTTGCCGTACACCGGGCCGAGGTTGCCCTGTTCGTCGGCCCACTCGTCCCAGATCGAGACGCCGTTGTCCTTCAGGTACTTGATGTTGGTGCTGCCCTGCAGGAACCACAGCAGCTCATGGATGATGGATTTCAGGTGGCACTTCTTGGTGGTGACCAGCGGGAAACCCTGCGAGAGGTCGAAGCGCATCTGGTAACCGAACACACTGGTGGTGCCGGTGCCGGTGCGGTCGGATTTATGGGTGCCGTGGTCCAGCACGTGTTGCATCAAATCAAGGTATTGGCGCATGGGATGACTCGTTGTGTTGCGGCGCCGGGCGGCGCGTTCAGGGGTGTAATGCTAGCACAGGGGAGGAAATAGCTGAGATTGGCAAACGCAGCGGCAGCGAGTGATTATTATTTCCCCTTCCGTCTTTCAATTGCCAGAAGCACTTCGTACGCATCACGCTCACTCAGTTGTGCTTTCTTTGCTTCCATTTCAGAGATTTCATCCTCAACCAGCTTGGCGACAGCTTCGCCGCTGTCGTAGCGGATGAAGTATTGTTCGTCTGTCTTGAAAATGACTATGCCAAACTTTTCAAATAGTTTTTCTCTCACTTGATAACTCCGATGTGCTGAATTTGTATATGAAATGAAGCCTAGCTAACAAGCCATGTGTTTTCAAGGCTATCGTTGCCCAATGTGCGACAAAAGAATGCCCGTATAATTCGCGCATACCCAACGGAGAACAAAAATGACCCTCGCAACACTTACTTTTTCCACCACCCTTTCCGCCCCCCACCAACTCATCCTCATCCCCAAGGCCAAGACCCTGCCCAAGGACATCGCGCATGGCGACCTGCTTGCCAGCGTGCTCAAGCGCCGCGACATGAAGGCGGAGGAACTGGCGAAGTCGCCGGTGGCGGCGAATGCGGCGGACGGCACACTAGTGGCCTGGGCGATGCTGGACGATAAGAAGGATACCTTCGCGCAGCAGGTGGTGGTGCGCAAGGCGCTGCAACTGCTGCTGGAGGAGCAGCCCAAGGTGCTGGGTATCGCGGTCTTTGGTGCGACGGCGCAGCGTGCGGCCGAGCTGGCGGTGTATGGCGCGTGGGTGAACAGTGCTCTACTGCCGGTGCACAAGAAGAAGGACGAGCGCAAGCCGCTGCAGAAGATTGAGCTGGTGAATATGAATGCGCTCCTTCCCCCTGTCAGGGGGAAGGGTGGGATGGGGGTGGAGCGGCGGGGGGCGAAAGCTTCTACCCCCACCCTGGCCCTCCCCCTGCAAGGGGGAGGGAAGGGGGCAGCTTCCGCCCTTGGAGATGGTTCGGTGTTGGACAAGAAGGTGTTCGATGCACTCAAGGCGCAGGCCGCCGGCAACCTGCTGTGCCGCGAGCTGACCATCCTGCCGCCGAACGAGCTGACGCCGGGCATGTACCGCAACCGCGTGAAGGCGCTGGCACGCAGCAACGGCTGGAAGCATGAAGAGTTCGACATGAAGAAGCTGCGCGCGATGGGCGCGGGCGCCTTCGTGGCGGTGGCGCAGGGCAGCGATCCGGAGGATGCGGCCATCGTGCATCTCAGCTACAAGCACCCGAAGGCCAAGCAGACCATCGCGCTGGTGGGCAAGGGCATCTGCTTTGATACCGGCGGCCACAACCTGAAGCCTTCGCGCTACATGCACAACATGCACGAGGACATGAACGGTTCCGCGGTGTCGCTCGGCATCCTGCTCGCGGCCACGCAGCAGAAATTGGCGGTGAACATCGATTGCTGGCTGGCGCTGGCGCAGAACCACATCAGTCCCAAGGCCTACAAGCAGAACGACATCGTGAAGGCGCTGAATGGCCTGTCCATCGAGATCGTGCACACCGATGCCGAGGGTCGCATGGTGCTGGCCGATACGCTGACGCTGGCTTCGCGCGCCAAGCCCAACCTCATCATCGACTTCGCCACGCTCACCGGCAGCATGGCGACTGCGCTGGGCGCGCGCTATTCCGGCGTGTTCGCCACCAGCGACGAGCTGGCGCAGCGTGCGGTGAGTACCGGCAAGCAGGCCGGCGAGCGCCTGTGCGCCTTCCCGCAGGACGAGGACTACGAGGCCGAGCTGGATTCCAAAGTGGCTGACATCAAGCAGTGCACGCTGGCGGGCGAAGCCGACCACATCCTCGCCACGCGCTTCCTCAAGCGCTTCGTCGAGCACGACACGCCCTGGCTGCATGTGGACCTGTCGTCCAGCCGCTGCGAAGGTGGGCTGGGCATCGTGGCGGGCGAGGTCAACGGTTTCGGCGTGGCCTGGGGGCTGGGCATGCTGCAGGGCCAATAGGGCGAGCAGTGTCTATGCCGTGAATTCGAACTCGGCGAGCAGAATGTGGTGGTCCGACGCATTGGTCGGTCTCACGGTGTAGTTCACCGGGTGCAGATGCCGGCTGTGGAAGATGTGGTCGAGCACGAACGGACGGTGGCGCCAGGTGACCTCGGTGGTCTGCACGGATCGATAGCCGGCATCGGCGAACTGGTGGATCAGCGAATCGCGGTTGCTGACATTGAAGTCGCCGCCGATCAGCGCGGGGCCCTGTGTCCGGCGCAGTTGTTCGACGACGAGCTGGCGTTGCTGGAGGTGCTGTTCGCTCGAGGAGTTGAGCATGAAGTAGGCCAGCAGATGGGTGTTGAACAGCTGCACCTCATGCCCGTACAGCGTGGTCTTGGCGCCAATGAGCAGGCGGTCGGTGGGCGTTGTCTTTTCGCCTTCGAATTCGAACTCGATGGGCGGCGAGGGCAGCTCCAGGCGGAACATGTCGCGAAGCGGCGTGCGGGAGAAGATCGCCAGGCCGATGCCGAAGGGCAGTTCGCGCGGATCGGCCTTGGGGTAAGAGAAATAACCGTGGTACCCCTTGAGCGCGGCCTTCATGCGGGTGTAGTTGGGGGGCGGGTCGAGCTGCACGCCGCCGGGCAGCGCATGCTCCACTTCCTGCAGGATGATGATGTCTGCGTCAAAGCTCCGGATTTCCGCGATGGTCAGATCGAGATCGATGGGTGCCTGCAAAGTCCCGGAGTCGTCCCATATCTGCCCGAACTGCATGTTGAACTGCATGACTTTGAATGTGCTCATGGGTAGCTATGATGCCATTGCAATCGTTTCATGCAAACCATTGTGTAATAAATACCTTCTGTTGCAAACCGGCCATCCGACAAGCGCGCGGCCGGAGGATTTCCCGATCATCCTGGAACACATTGGCGGCGGTGAATCCGTGCGCAGTGCGCAAGCGCGGGCGTATCGCGCGGCACCGACGAACGGTAGTCGAGGGTGCTCAGGCTGGCAGCGGCATTATCTTTTGCCGAGCAGTTTCTCGAACTCCGCTGCAGGCAGGGGCGGGCTGGCGAGATAGCCCTGGTACAGGTCGCAGCCTCTGGTCTGCAGGAAGCCCAGCTGTTCGGCGGTTTCGACGCCCTCGGCCAACACCTTGAAGCCCAGCGTATGCCCCATGGCGATGATGGTGGCGGCGATCTCCATGTCGTCCTGGTGGAACGGGATGTCGTCGACGAAACTCTTGTCGATCTTCAGGATGTCGAGCGGGAAGCGCTTGAGATAGGCGAGCGAGGAATAGCCGGTGCCGAAATCGTCGAGCGCCAGGCGGATGTCCTGCGCACGCAGCATGTGCAGCATCTTGACGGCATCTTCCCCCTGTTCCATCAGCGCGCTCTCGGTCAGTTCCAGCTCCAGGCGGTCGGCCGGGAAACCGGTCTCGGCCAGCACCTTCGACACCAGCTCTGCGATGTTGCTGCGCATGAACTGGTGCGGCGACAGGTTCACTGCCAGCGTCAGGAACGGCAGGCCTGCCTTGATCCACTGTGCGCCTTGCCGGCAGGTCTCCTTCAGCACCCATTCGCCGATGGCGCCGATCAGGCCGGTCTCCTCCGCCAGCTGGATGAAATTCACCGGCTGGATCAGGCCGCGTTCGGGGTCCTGCCAGCGCACCAGCGCTTCGGCGCCGACGATGTGGCCGCTGGCGATATCGATCTGCGGCTGGTAATACACGCGCAGCTGGTCGGCGCCGATCGCGTGGCGCAACCGGTTTTCCAGTTCGAGGTGTTCGCCGGCGGTGCGCGTGAGTTCATCGGTGTAGAAGCGATAGGTGCCGCGGCCCTGCTTCTTGGCCTGGTGCATGGCGGCATCGGCATGCTGGATCATCTGCTCGGCGCTATTGCCGTCGCTGGGGAACAGGCTGATGCCGATGCTGGCGCCGATGTAGATTTCCTGCCCGCTCGGCAGCACGAAGGGTTGCGACAATTGCTCAAGCAGCATCCTGGCCACGATGGCCGCGTCTTCCGGGCTGTTGATGTGTTCCAGCACCATCAGGAATTCGTCGCCGCCCAGCCGGGCCAGCATGTCCTCGCTGCGCATGTGCATGGTCAGGCGCTCGGTCAGCTTGACCAGCAGCTCGTCGCCGATCAGGTAGCCCATGCTGTCGTTGATGTTCTTGAAGCGGTCCAGGTCGAGGTACAGCACGCCGAGCTGCGTGTGGTGCCGCTGGGCATGCGCCAGCGCGTGGGCCAGATGCGACTGCAGCAGCAGGCGATTGGGCAGGTCGGTGAGCGGGTCGAAATGCGCCAGATGTTCGCGCTCCGCCTCGGACTGCTTGAGCTGGCTGAGGTCGGAAGAGATGCCGACGTAATGCGTGGTTTTGCCCTGGCTGTCGAGCACGGCGCTGATGGCCAGCCAGGTGGGATAGATCTCGCCGTCCTTGCGCCGGTTCCATACTTCGCCCTGCCAGAATCCGGCCTCCCGGATGTTGCCCCACATCTTCAGGTAGAAATCCCTGCCCTGGCGGCAAGCCGTTCGCTTAATCTGTTGAAATTTCCGTGAAAACGGAATCCCGCGCAAGGGCCTCGATTCGAGGCCCTTGTTGTTTCTGGCGGTTAGGTCGCGTTCCGCCGCGCGGCGACTCATGGCTAGCAAAATCTTCGTTTCTAATATGGACTTAGCTCGCGAAATTTGATATCCATTTAGCAGCGAATAACAACACACAAGGAGAGACCCATGAGCAAAGCGGGCGGAGCACAGAAATCCTTCAAGAGAATCGAGAAAGCACGACCAGGCTGGGCCAATGAGGCGGAGCTAAGGAAAACCTGGGTTTCAGAGCTTGAAAGCGTGCTTGGCGTTTCATTCGACATGGAGCGCGCCAAGAATGATCTGAGCTACAACAACGTCATCATCGAGTTCAAGGCTCCCGGGTTTTTTAAAGGCAAAACGACAAGCGCCAAGTTCATTGAAGCGACCCAAGAGCGCCTGCTGCCCTATATCACCAAGGCGTCCGCGAAGTCCGGCCTGTCTGTCGAGGACTATATTGGCATCGCCATTGATGGGGACCATGTTTGCTTCGCGCAGGTGGTCGGTGCGGAAATCAAGCATGGACATTTGCTGCCCTTTTCCCCCGAGGCGTTCGGCATGGTGCTCGACGCTTGCCGGAATAATTTCAGGCGAGCGGTCACCGCCGAGAACCTTTTGACGGATTTCGGCCACACCTCCGAGGCGGCGGCGGAGGTCATGCAGGCTCTGTCCGATGCGCTCGCCAGCGCGCTCAAACCAAAGTCCAGCTCCAAGAAGATCAAGATGCTTTTCGAGGAATGGCGCGCCCTCTACGGCCAGGTGGCCGATTTGTCGTCGGATCAGTTGGAGAGCATTGACCGGGCCTTGCGTTTCGACTGGAAGGGCGCGAGCGATCTTTCCATGCCCGCGCGGCTGTTCGTGATTCACAGCTACAACTCGCTGGTCATCAAGCTCTTGGCCGCCGAGATCGTGGCCGCCCATGGCCTCTCGACATTCAAGGCTCCCGCCGAATCGTTCTGCGCCCTGATGACCGACGAGGATCTGGTGGCGGCCCTTGATCGCGAGATCGAGCGCGGCGCTCTTTTTTCCGGAGCGGGCATCAACGGCTTTGTGGAGGAGGCCATCTTCAGTTGGCACTTGGACGCGGCCAAGACGGCCCAAGGAAAGAAGGCTCTTATCCCCGCGCTGAGGGCCCTCATCGGCAAGCTCTCTCTGTATAGGACCGATCGTCTCACGCGCCAGCGCGACGCGCTGCGCGATTTCTACCAAGGGCTTGTGCCGGAAACCTTGCGCAAAAGCTTGGGCGAGTTTTACACGCCCGATTGGCTCGTCGATTTCACCGTCAGCAAGGCTCAGCCCAAATCATGGCTTGGAGCGCGGCTGCTCGATCCCACGTGCGGCTCGGGGTCGTTCCTTGTGGAGGCGCTTCGGCGCAAGCGCGCCGCCGCAGACAAGGCAGGATGGGACGCTCGCAAGACTCTCGAAGCCTTGCGCTCGGAGGTATGGGGGTTTGACCTCAACCCGCTGGCGGTGCAGACCGCCCGCGTGAATTTCCTGATGGAGATCGCCGATTTGCTGGCCGCTTCCAAGGGCGAGCCCATCGAGCTTCCCGTCTTGCTGGCCGACGCCATCTACTCGCCCGCGCAGGATCCGACTGGCGCGGATGGGATCGTCGAATACAAGATTGGAAGCCAGGTCGCCAGCCTGACCATCACCCTGCCTTCCAAGCTCGCGTTCGAACGGGATCGGCTCGATGCTGTTTTTGAGACGATGGGCGCCCACGTTGAGGATGATCAGGAGTATCCCGTAGCGGCCAAGGCGTTGATCAGATCAAAAGCGGTGACCGCCACCGAGGCCGCCGAGTGGGAGAAGCCCCTCTCGGCCACCTACAACCAAGTTCTCGCTCTGCATCGAAAAAATTGGAACGGCATCTGGTTCCGAATCGTCAGAAACTTTTTCTGGTCAGCGACGGCGGGAAAATTCGACGTGATCGTCGGCAACCCCCCTTGGGTGCGCTGGTCGCGGCTTCCCGAGGCGTATCGGGAGCGCGTCAAGCCCACGTGCGAGCAATACGACATCTTCTCCAAGACAGGGCATCACGGCGGCAATGAGCTCGACATCTCCGCCATGATCACCTACACCACCGGGGACAAATGGCTGCGCGCGGGCGGGCGAGTGGCGTTTGTCATCACGCAGACCCTCTTCCAAAACCCCTCCTCCGCGGGCTTCCGCAATTTCAGAGTTCATGAGGGAATCCATCTGGCGCCTGTCAGCGTTGACGACCTTAAAGCTCTTAAACCCTTCCCGGACGCGGCGAACAAGACGGCGGTCGCCATCTTCCATAAGACAACCGATGCGCCCGCCTACCCGGTGCCCTACACGGTGTGGGAGGCCGCGCAGGATCAAGCGCGCGCCATCAAGCCAGAGCTATCCCTGCCGGAAGTGTTGAGCAAGGTCATCCGAAAGGATTGGGAGGCCAACCCCGTTGGCGCAGAAGGCTCTCCGTGGGCCGTGCTGCCGAAGGGGCGCTTCGATGAAATCAGGCAGCTCGCCCACCCCAGCGATTGGGTGGAGGGGCGCAAGGGCATCACGGTGGACCTCAACGGTGTGTATTTCGTCCCCGTTCTCGACCAAAACCCGGACAGCAGCCTGGTTCAAATCGAGACGCAGCCATCCTCAGGAAAAAAGGACATCGGCCCCGCCAAGAAAGTTTGGATCGAGCCGGATTGGCTTTATCCGCTCATCAAGGGCGCCTCCGACTTCGGGCCTTGCTATTTGAAGCCCGACTTGAATCTCTGCGCGCTGGTGCCGAACAAGGGAATCAAGAAATCCGACTTCGCGGCGGCGAGCGCGGCAGAGCCGCCGGCCACCAAAAAGTATTTCAATTCGTTCAAAAAGCACCTGGAAGCGCGCTCCACGTGGAAATCGCGCATGAGCCCCATGGGCGCTCCGAACTACGCCATCTACAACGTGGGCGACTTCACCTTCAAGCCGTGGAAGGTCATTTGGGCCGAAATGCCAGGGCGCTTCTGCGCCGCGGTCGCCGGCAGCAAGAGTGTTCCCCTTGTCGGCCCCCGGCCCTATGTCCCTGACCACAAAATCTTTTTCGTCGCCCTCGACGATGAAACAGAAGCCCATTACCTGTGCGGCTTGCTTAACTCGGCGACGGTCGCGCAGTATGTCGAGGCCCACAACGTCGCGATCCAGGTCGGCGACATCTTCAAGCACATGCGCCTGCCCCGGTATGAGGCTCAGACCTCAGCGCATAAAGACCTGGCCGACCTGACCAAGAAGGCGCACCAAGAGAGCGACGAGACCACGCGGGCCGGACTGGTTCAATTGGTTCGCGACGCCGCGGACAAGCTGCTTGAAGACTGGATTGATGGCTTGATGACACAAGAGAGGCAAGCCGCGGAAGAAGAGGTCGCGGCTGTCCTGCCACATCAGGCAGAGTTTCTGTCCTTGCTGGACAAGGACATCAGCGGCGAAAGCGAGCGCGTGGGCCCCATCCCAAGAAAGCTGATCAACCGAATCAAGAAGCTGGTCGGCGATGTGAAGGTCGATCTGGACGCGGACCTGGGAGATGAAGCATGACCATCAAGGCGCATGGATGGTCGTTGCACGCCCATAGCTGCTTCATCTCTCAGTTGGAGGCGTTGACGAACACGGTTGAAAAGCAGCGCGAGGCCGATCCCGGCGGATATCAAGGCAAGACACAAGCGAAGCTTCTCGCCTCCATCTTGATGCTGCTGGAAACCGAGATACCAGAGGATCCGGCTTCAAAGTCCTTCGATCAAGGCAACACACTTGGCGCGTCGATGCGCCATTGGAGGAGAGCCAAGTTCAATCGTCGCTATCGGCTGTTCTTCCAATTCCAGTCAGCCAAGAGCGAGATCGTTTACGCTTGGGTCAATGACGAGAACACCTTGCGCAAAGAAGGCTCCACGACCGACGCCTACAAGGTATTCGCCAAGCTGGTCAGCGGCAAGAAAATCCCCAACGACTGGAAGGAGCTGCTTGCCGCGGCCAGCTCGAAGGACGAGGAATTGGGAGCGCTTCTGGAAGAGTAGCGCCCACCGTTATTCTGCTTCACTTGAAATACAGCACATCCTCGTAGCTCACCACGCCCTTTGCCAAGCCCAATAACATGGCGGGGGTCTTCTTCTCGTTGGCCTTCTCCTCGGGCGTCTTGCTCTTCGATTTTGAGGCGGCGCGCGTCCACATGTAGTTATGGCACACGCGGAAGATGTCGAGCAGCGCTTGAATTTGAGCCGGCTTGTAAGGCGCGTAGCCATTCCACACCCGGCCCGCGTTGGCCTGCGAGTGGATGCCGCGCTCCAAAGGCGAAACCCTGCGCCGGACGCGATTGAAGAACGAATCGACCCCGTGCAAGCTCGCTCGGTTGTAGAGCCACGCCAGATGATCTGGGTCCCAGCCAGGACGATCGGTCAGATGGCACACCGCCTTCTCCGGCTCGCTCATGGTGGCGTTCGGATGGAACACCCAGCGGTCATTCCATTTGCCGAAGGCCTGGGCCTGAGCAATGCGCTGCTTCAAGACCGCCAGAATGGCGTCCGACTTCGAGCAGCCCAGCGCCGCCATGGCCTGCTTGATCTCGTCCCGCGCCTGGGCGGCGAGCAAGCGTTTCTGATCGACGGTCCGCTCTTTGGCGATGCGCACATAGAAGGCGTCGCAGGTTCCCGCCTTGATCCGATCGGCCCACGCGCCGAGGCACGCCGCCCTCATGCCCGAGTCTTGGTCGAGAAAGAAGCGCACCTTCTCCGTCGAGCCCAGCATCTCGCGCAGCCGCAGGAAGGAGCCATAGAGAAGGTATTCGCTGTGAACTTGCATGCCCGCCTCCGGCAACCGATCGTCCTTGGTGGGCAGATCCGAGGCCTCCGAGTCGGTCCGCCGAGCCGCGGCCGCGTATTCCTGGGCGATGGCTGAGGCCAGGCTTCCCGTGGCCCCCTTCATGAGCGAGGCTTGCACCGAAGCGGCGTAGTCGGCCGCCGTCCATAGGCGCGCGTGCCGTCGAAACGGGACCGGCAGCATCATTTGTTTGAAGCTTCGGGCCTCCTTCTCGATCTTGGGCGCGTCGGCCTCGGGATCGAAATTCAGCCAGGTCCCGAAGGCGTAGCCGCTGTCGTTGTCCACGAAGGCGGCCGCCGAGAGCACCACATTGCGACGATCCTCCCGCTTGGTCCAGTTGATCGCGTAGTCCTGCTTGTCCACGCCGATGTAGAGCCGGCGCAGGGCCAGATCGGGAAGTTTGGCCTCGCGGTCGGCAGCGAAGGCCACGCATTGGCGACGGATGAAGTCGATCTTGTCATAGACCGTCTGCGGGGAGAGGCCCGTGATCTCGATGATGCGCCGCATCGGCGTCTTGTTGACCAGCAGCGCGAAGACCTCCTTGTTCTTGTGGGTCATCCGCTGCCGGCTGGTGGATTTGGCCGCCGCCGAGAAGGTCTTGGAGCAGGCCATGCACTTCCAGCGCGACGAGCCGGCGGAGGTCTTGCCGAAGGAGGAGTAGAAAGGCTTGCCGGCGGAGACGCCCACTCCATGGTTGGAGCACGCCTCATCCGGGCAACAAGGCTCGGCCGTCTTGGGCCGCAGTCGATCGCGCTCCTCGACAATGCCTTGGTTGCTCTTCAAACTGAAGCTCTCCCCACAGGCCCCGCACAAAGCGGATGGAAGGCCTCGGCCGGAGCCTACGATTTTGTAGCGGTTGGGGTTGCCATGGGCTTGCTTGCCCTTGCGCGAAGTCGGCTCGACCGGGATGCCGTAGTTGGCGCAGGCCGGATTCTTGCAGAAGTTGATCTGAACGCCCCCAGCCTCGGGCGGGATTCGAAGCGCTGCGGCCTTGCCGCTCGAATCTTCGGGAAGGGCGTCAATGAACTCGTGAAAGCTCGGCGGCACGCCCGGGGCCGCCATCCCGGAGTCTGCGGAAGATTTTTTCTGCAAGGTTCTGTCAAAAAATTGAGGGGATGCCTCGTATTGTAGGCCTTCCCCTCAAAATTTCAACAGATTAAGCGAACGGCTTGCCCTGGCGGCCGGAATGCAGGATGCGCGGGTTCTTCCCCAGCAGTTCCGCTTCACTGTATCCGGTGTGCTTCATGAAAGACTGGTTGGCGGCCAGGATGTTCCCTTCCAGGTCGGTGATGATGATGCCGTTGTGGCTGTACTGGAACACGGTGGCGGCCTGGTGCAGCGCGTCCTCGGTCTGCTTGCGTTCGGTGATGTCGCGGAAGAATCCCATCAGATAGGATTTGCCGCCGATCATGATCGGTGCGGCGTTGATGTCCGCGTACAGGATAGAGCCGTCCTTGCGGGTCACGGGCAAATTCGGGGCGAGCGTGATTTTGCCGTTCACCTGCTGTTCGAACTTGGTCAGAACATCGGGCAGATCGTGCTCGGGGTGGATGTCGTCCACCCCGAGCTGGAGCAACTCTTCGGCGCTGTAACCCAGCATGTGCTGGATCGCCGGGTTGCTCATGACGAACTTTTTGGTCGTTGCGTCGGCAAGCAGGATGCCATCGACAGCATTGCTGAAGATGTTGCGGAAACGGTCTTCGCTTTCGCGCAACGCCGCCTCGGCGCGCTTGCGCTCGCTGATGTCCTCGTTCACCACCACGAATTCGCCCGGCGCCGGGCTGTAGATGGAAAAGGAGAACCATTTGTCCAGCGCGGCCAGGTAGTGTTCCCAGCGCGTCGGTTCGCCGGTCCGGGCGACCTTGCCGAACACCTGCAACGAATCCGGGTTGGCTTCGGCATAGCCGGGGATCACTTCGCTGACCTTCCTGCCGATCACGTCCTTCAGGCCGGTGGTCAGGGCGAAGGCCGGATTGACGGCGATGAATTCGTAGTCCACCGGGACGCCGTCACGGAAGATCATGCGGTAGTGGGCCACGCCGTTCAGCATGTTGTCGAACAACGAACGGTAAGTCGCCTCGCTTTTGCGCAGCGCTAGTTCGGCGCGCTTGCGCTGGGTGATGTCGTCGACCAGTGCGACGATATAGTTGGCCTTGCCATCGACGCCGCGCGTGCATTTGACGTTGATATTGGCATTGATGGAACTGCCATCCTTGCGGATGAAGCGCTTTTCCAGGCTATAGCCGTCGATCTCGCCGGACTTCATGCGTTCGAATTGGGCTATGTTATCGTCCAGGTCGTCCGGGTGCGTGATGTCGGCCCAAGTGGTCTGCTGCAGTTCGGCACGGGTGTAGCCGAGCATGTCGCACAGACGCTCGTTTGCATACAGCCATGCCTTGCTATCCGGCGAACTGATGGCCATGCCGATGAAGGGCAGGTCGTAGAACAGCTTGAGCTGCCTGTCCTTGTCCGTCGCTTGCCGGAGCAGTTTGCGCATCAGCAGAAACAGTAGCAGCGCCGTGGCGGCGATAAAGACCAGGCTGGTGAACAGGTTGATCCATAGCGCCAGTGCATGCTCGGGCAGGAACAGCGTCAGCAGCTTGTCGGAGAGGAATATCCACAGGGCGGCAAGTATTCCGTAGAGCAGGGCGATGCCGGCGGGGGTCAGGTGTTTATTCATCTAACTGGGGCTCTGGTTACCGAGCGGGCAATGTAGTCGGTAGTGAGGGCGGATGCAACATCAGGCGTTCGGGAAATGCAGGCAGGGTCAAATCTGGGTGAAGGTGGCGACCACCCAGTAGCGCGCAAATTTTCCCATCGCCATGAACAGCGCGGCCTGCCACCAGTTGAGGCGCAACCAGCCGGCGGCGAGGCACAGTGCATCGCCGATCAGCGGTACCCAGGCCAGCACCAGCGCGGGCGTGCCATAGCGTCGCACCTTTTCCACATGCTTGAGTTGCTGCGTCTGCGGCAGCATCCAGCCCATGCCGAAGGTGACCATGCCGCCCAGTGTGTTGCCGAGCGTGCCCAGCGACAGCGCAGGCCAGAACAGTTCCGGATGGAGTTTCAGCACGCCGAACAGCACGGCCTCGGAACCTCCGGGCAGCAGCGTAGCGGCGAGGAAGCTGCTGGCGAACAGGCCCCACAGGCTGAGATCGTTGCTGAAAAGTGCGGTCAGGGTGTCCATCGGATGGGTAACAGGAGAAGTCGAGTGAAGGAATCTTGTTGCATGATGGATCAGTACATGCGGTGGCGGAACAGCCAGCCGGCGACGGCGAAGGAAACGAGGCCGATCAGCGCCATCGGCCAGAACTGGGGCAGCAGCAGCTCGAACGGCAAACCTTCCAGGAACACGCCGCGCAGCACCACCAGGAAATAGCGCATCGGATCAAACAGGGTGATGGTCTGCACCAGCGCGGGCATGTTCCTGATCGGGGTGGCGAAGCCGGACAGGATGATGGCCGGCACCATGAAGATGAAGGCGCCCAGTAGTCCCTGCTGCTGGGTGAGCGCGAGCGAGGAGATCATCAGGCCCACGCCGACTCCGGAAATGAGGAACAGCGCGATGCCGGTATACAGCGTGAACAGGCTGCCGAGCAGCGGTACCTTGAACCAGAATACCGCGGCCAGCACGATCAGGCTGGATTCCGCCATTCCGATGATGAAACCCGGCAGCGTCTTGCCGATCAATATCTCCACCGGACGCAGGGGGGTGACCAGCAATTGGTCGAACGTGCCCTGCTCGCGTTCGCGCGCGACCGACAGGGCAGTGACCAGCATGGTCACCAGCAGGGTGAGGATGCCGACGATGCCGGGCAGGAAGAACCAGCGGCTCTCCAGGTTTGGGTTGAACCAGGCGCGCGTCTCGATGTGCGACGGCGGCACGCTGCCGCCATGGTCGGCAGCCCATTCGCGGTTGAAGCGGTCGACCATGACGCTCACGTCGTTGATCGCCAGCATGGCGGTGTTGGAATTGCGGCCGTCCACGATGACCTGCAGTTCGGCCGTCCGTCCGGCCTGCAGGTCTGCGCTGAAATGCGGGCCGACATGCACCACCATCAGCACCTGCTTGCCGTCGAGCAGCGGTGCGATCTGCTGTTCGTGATCGACCTGCGCCACCCGGGTGAAGCTGGGCGAGCCGTCGAAGGACGCCAGCAGTTCGCGCGCGGCGGCGCCGCGGTCTTCGTTGTAAACGGCGAAGGGGACGTTCTTCAGGTCGAACGTCGCGGCGTAGCCGAACACCACCAGCTGGATCAGCGGCGGCACGATCAGCACCAGCCGGCTGCGCTTGTCCTTCAGCAACGTCAGGAATTCCTTGATCATCAGCGCGAGTATCCGTCCGGGCATGGCCTACTCCAGGCGTTTGCGCGCATTGCGCCAGGTCAGGCCGAGAAAGACCGCGGCGAGGATCAGCAGCCCCAGCGCGTTCGGCAGGATGACGCTCCACACGTCGCCGGCGAGGAAGACGGTCTGCAGGATCGCGACGTAGTAGCGCGCGGCGATCAGGTGGGTGACGAGCTGCACCATGGGTGGCATGCTGCCGATGTCGAAAATGAAACCGGACAACAGGAACGCGGGCAGGAAGGTGGCGACCAGCGCCACCAGCCCGGCAACGAACTGGCTGCGCGCCACGGTGGAGATCAGCAGGCCCATGCCCAGTGCGGTGACGAGGAACAGTGCCGACGCCGCGAACAGCACCCACAGCGAGCCGCGCAAGGGCACCCCGAACAGGAACAGCGCCATGCTCACCGCCAGCACCAGTCCGCCCAGGCCGAGGATGAAATAGGGTAGCAATTTGCCGACGATCACTTCGCTCATCGACAGCGGCGTGACCAGCAATGCCTCCATCGTGCCGCGCTCCCATTCGCGCGACATCACCATCGCGGTGAGCAGGGCGCCGATCAGGGTCATGATGATGGCGACCAGTCCCGGCACCAGGAAGTTGCGGCTGCGCAGCTCGCCGTTGAACCACACGCGCTGCTCCAGCCGGACCGGCACGTCGGGCGTCAGTCCGCGCTGCAACGCATAGTGCTCCAGCCATTTTCCCCACGCACCCTGCACATAGCCGGAAACGATGCGCGCGGTGTTGGCATCCACGCCGTTGACGATCAGCTGGATCGGCGCGCCGTCGGGCTGGCGCAGCTGCTTCGCGAAATCGGCGCGCAACACCACGATGGCATTCACGCGCCCGGCCAGCATCGCCTCCTGCGCGGCGCCGGCGTTGTCATACAGGCGGGTGTCGAAGTAGCGCGACTGGTGCAATGCGGCGGAGAAGTCCGCCGTATCCGCCCCCGGCTGCTCCACGACCAGCGCCAGCGGGATGTGTTCGGAGTCCAGCGACACGCCGTAGCCGAACAGCAGCAGCAGGAAGATCGGCATCAGGAAAGCGATCGCGATGCTGCTGGGGTCGCGCACGATCTGCAGGAATTCCTTGCGCATCAGCCCGCGCAGCCGCATGCCGCTACTCATGGCTTTTCCTCGTTTTGTTCGTGCGCCAGGATCAGCGCGACGAACGCGTCTTCCATCGTGGGTTCTGGCTGCGCCTCGCTGCGTGCCTGGTCCTTGATGCTGCCCGGCGTCCCCATGGTCAGGATTTCGCCCGCCGCCATGATGGCGAGCCGGTCGCAGTATTCCGCTTCTTCCATGAAATGCGTGGTGACCATCACGGTCACCCCCCGGCCGGCCAGCGCGTTGATGCGCGACCAGAATTCGCGCCGCGCCAGCGGGTCGACGCCGGAGGTGGGCTCGTCGAGAAAGAGGATGTCGGGTTCGTGCATCAATGCGCACGCCAGCGCCAGACGTTGTTTGTAGCCGAGCGACAGGTCGCCGCTGGTGAATTCGGCGAGGGGGGACAGTTCGAACTCCTGCAACGCCCAGTCGATGCGCTGCCTGATTTTTTGCCCGGACAGGCCGTAGATGCTGCCGAAAAAACGCAGGTTCTCCGCCACGCTGAGATTGCCGTACAGCGAAAATTTCTGCGACATGTAGCCGATGCGCGCCCGCGCTTCGGCGGCGGCATGGCGCAGGTCGGCACCGGCCACGCGCAGCGTGCCGCCGCTGGGCGGCAGCAGCCCGCACAGCATGCGGAAGGTGGTCGATTTGCCCGCGCCGTTGGCGCCGAGCAGGCCGAACACCTCGCCGCGGGCGACCGAGAAGTCGAGGTTGTTCACCGCGTAGAAGTCGCCGAAGCGGCGCTGCAGCTTGCTCACCTCGATGACGGGCTGGCCCGGGTGCGTTGCGGCGGTATGGGATGCGGGCGTTTCGGCCGGCGGGGACGGCGCGATATCGTTGCCGCCGTTCGCCTTGAGCAGCGCGACGAAGCTGTCCTCGAACCGTGGTGCTGTCGGCTTCAGTGCAATGCCGCCAGCCTCGGGCAGCAGCCGGTCGAGGCCGGTCGGGGCGGCATCCTGCATCACCACGCGGATGCGATCGCCCTGGATCAGGCTGTCCAGCACGCCCGGCGTCCGCGCCAGCCGGGCCAGCAGCGTGCGCTTGTCGGCGTTTGCCGTGCCGACCTCGTAGGTGCGGCCGCGCATGCTGTCGCGCAACTCGCCGGGCGTACCCTGCGCCAGCAGGCGGCCTTCGTGCAGCAGCACGACTTCGTCGCAGCGTTCCGCTTCGTCCAGATAGGAGGTGCTGAGCAGCACGCTGGTGCCGTGTTCGCGCACCAGGCGGTACACGATGTCCCACAGCTCGCGCCGCGACAGCGGGTCCACGCCGACTGTCGGTTCGTCCAGCAGCAGCAGCGCGGGCTGGCGCACCAGCGCGCAGGCGAGGCCCAGCTTCTGTTTCATGCCGCCGGAAAGCCGTCCCGCCAGGCGTCGGGTGAAGGGTTCAAGTCCGGCCATGCGCATCAGTTCGGCATAGCGTGCCGCGCGCGCCGTTGCGGGGACGCCCTGCAGGTCGGCATAGAGGTCGAGGTTCTCCTGCACGGTAAGGTCTTCGTACAGGCCGAAGCGCTGCGGCATGTAGCCGATCGCGCCCTGCACCTGCAGCGATTGGGTGGCGGCATTCAGGCCGAGCACGCTGATGTTGCCTGCATCCGGCAGCAGCAGTCCGGCGGCGAGGCGCATCAGCGTGGTCTTGCCTGCGGCATCGGGGCCGACCAGGCCGGTCACCAGGCCATGGCGGACGCGGAAGCTGACTTGCTGCAATGCCTGCACCTGCCGCGCACCGGCGCGGAACGACCTGGAAATGTCGTTGACTTCGAGTGCGATCTGGCCGGTGGTTGCCACGGATTGCTCAGGAATCCCGGCAGCGGTCGGCGCCCTGCGCGGCGGGCTGTCCGGGCGTGATGGTCACCGTGGCAGGCATGCCCATGCGCAGCTCGCCCTGCGGGTTGCACACGAAGATGCGCACCTGGTAGACCAGGCTGCTGCGCACCTCGGTGGTTTCCACCGATTTGGGCGTGAATTCCGCCGTCGGCGAGATATAGCCGATCCAGCCCGGATACTGCTTGCCGGGGAAGCTGTCGGTGCTCACTGCGGCGCGCATTCCCGGCTGCAGCTTGCCGAGATCGGGCCCCTGCACATAGGCGCGCACCCAGACCGGATCGGTCAGCGCCAGCGTATAGACGGGACGCTGCGGCGATGCCATGTCGCCGGGCTCGAGAATGCGTTCCTGCACGATGCCGTTGTCCGGCGCATACAGCGAGGCATCGGCCAGCGCCTTGCGCGCCACGTCCAGTGCCGCGCGGTTGGCTTGCAGCATGGCCCGCGCTGCCGCGATGTCTTCGCGGCGCGGCCCCAGCCGCGCAAGCTTGAGCGTTTCCTGCAGCGCCCTGTACCTGGACTGCGCCGCATCGGCTGCCGCCAGCGCGTCGTCCACCTGCTGCTGCGCGACGAAATGCTGCGCAGCCAGATCCTTCGTCCTTTGATAGGTATGCGCGGCATTGTCGGCGGCGATGCGCGCGGCGTCGGCGTCGGCCTCGGCTTTGCCGATTTCTTCGGGGCGATTGCCTGCTTCGAGCCGGGCGAGCACCTGTTGCTGCGATGCGAGCTGGGCCTGTTGCAGATCGACCGTGCGCGACAGCCGCTCGGCATCGAGCGTCGCCAGCAACTGGCCTTTGCGGACCGCATCGCCTTCCCTGACCAGCAGGGTGGCGATGCGCTCGGAACCGTTGAACGCCAATTGCACCTGACGGATATCGACGTTGCCGTACAGCGTCAACGTGCCGGCACCGGCATCCTGCCGATTGCCGAAATGCCATGCCGCGAAACCCGCCGATCCCAGCATGCCGGCAACAAGGAAAAGCAGGAGCAGTTTTCGTTTCATGGACGTCTCCGGGGTGCCGGCTTCGGCATCAGTGTGCGTATCAGGCGGTCGAGGCCGCTGCGCACTTCGGCGGCGGATTCCCTGTTGAGCCTGGCCTGGTGCATGACGGCGAGGCCGACGATGGTGGCATGGAACAGCAGTGCGGCTTCATCGTCGGCGGCGATGCCGGCACGTTCCAGCAGGTGGCGGATCGACAGGCGCACATGCCGGATCAGCTTGCGCAGCGGCTTGCGGATGTCGGGATCGCTGTCGGCCGCAACGATCAGGCCCAGCAGCACGCGCGGCGGCAGGCCGTCGATCAGGAGTCGCGCGAGACCGTCTGCCAGCGTTTTCCCCCGCGGGTTGGCCTGCAATTGCGCAGCGATATTGTCCATCAGGCCGTGCAGGGTGAATTCGGCAATGGCCAGCAGCAGGTTCGCCCGCTTGGGGAAATAGTAGGTCAGGTGGCTCTGCTTGATGCCGGCTGCCTGCGCGATCTGCGGTTGCGTCAGCGCGCTGACGCCTTTTTCGCGCAACAACGTCGAGCCCGCGATCAGGATGCTTTGCTTGATGCTCATGGCGCCACCCGCAGGATGTTTGGTTTGGTAAGGCTACCAATTTTGCCGGCAAACTTCAAATGCCGGGCGGGAGCGATGATGCCGGGCTATTGCCCGCGCACTGCGGAGAAGACTTTCCTGGCCAGATCTCCGGCGGCTTGCAGGGGATGGGCGCGTATCTCCTTTTCCTCTTCGGCCATCATCAGGAACAGCCCGTCCAGCGCCTTGCGCGTGATGTAATCCTCGAGGTTGGCGTCATCCTGGTTGATCAGGCCGAGCTGCGCGCCTTGGCCGGCAAAGCGGTCGTAGGTGCGGGCCAGGCCGACTTTCTGCATGGACTGCGTGACGACGGGTTTGAATCTTGCACCCAGCGCGGTTTCGGTATTGCGGCGGAAATATTGCGTGGCGGCATCGTCGCCGCCGAGCAGGATGCCCTTCGCGTCGCCGACTGTCATGTGCTTCACGGCATCGACCAGCAGCGCTTTCGCCTCCGGTACCGCGGCCTCGGCGGCACGGTTCATCGAGGTCGTCAGTTCGTCGGAATATCTGCCCAGTCCGATCTTGCGCAGGGTGCGGTCGGCCCGTTGCAGGTTTTCCGGCAGCGGGATGCGCACCTTGTCGTTGCCGAGGTAACCGTTCTCTTTGGCGAGGCTGGCCACGGCGGTTTCCGCGCCCTGCGTGAGCGCCTGTTTCAGGCTGGCGGTTTGTTCCTGGGCAGAGAACTGTGCGAGTCCGGAAGGTTTGGCGGCGGGGGAGGGCGACGTTGCGGCGGGCTGCTCCAGTTCGTTCAGCCTGGCCTTGAGCTGGTCCAGGTCGAGCGCGCTGACAGGCATGCTCAACGCGAGCATGCCGAGCAACAGGGTGCGGCGCATCATTTCTTCTTTGGTGCCAGCAGGTCGGTGATGGTGCCTTCCGCCATTTCCGCCGCGAAGCACAGCGTTTCCGACAGCGTCGGGTGCGGGTGGATGGTGAGGCCGATGTCTTCCATGTCCGCGCCCATCTCCAGCGCCAGCACGCCTTCGGCGATCAGCTCGCCGGCGTTGGTGCCGACGATGCCCATGCCGAGGATGCGGCGCGACTTGGGATCGAGCAGCACCTTGGTCGAACCTTCCTCGCGCGCGATGGACAGCGCGCGGCCGGAAGCAGCCCACGGGAACGAGGACTTCTCGTACTCGACGCCCTGCGCCTTGGCTTGCGTTTCGGTCAGGCCCATCCAGGCGATCTCCGGATCGGTGTAGGCCACGGAAGGAATGGTCAGCGGCTCGAAGAACGCCTTGTGTCCGGCGATGTTCTCCGCCGCGACCTTGCCTTCGTGCACCGCCTTGTGCGCCAGCATCGGGTCGCCGACGATGTCGCCGATGGCGAAGATGTGCGGCACGTTGGTGCGCATCTGCTTGTCCACCGGGATGAAGCCGCGTTCGTTTACAACGAGTCCGGCCGCTTCGGCGGCGATCTCGCGGCCGTTCGGGCGGCGGCCCACGGCCATCAGCACCTTGTCGTACACCTGCGGTTCGGCCGGAGCCTGCTCGCCTTCGAAGGTGACTTTCAGGCCGGCCTTGGTTGCCTCGATCTTGGTGACCTTGGTCTTCAGCATGATGGCTTCGTAACGTTTGGCGATGCGCGTATGCAGCGGCTTGACCATATCCTTGTCGGCGCCGGGCATCAACTGGTCCATCAGTTCGACTACGGAGATCTTTGCACCCAGTGCTTCGTACACGGTGGCCATCTCCAGGCCGATGATGCCGCCGCCGATCACCAGCATGCGCTTGGGCACATCCTTCAAGGCCAATGCGCCGGTGGAGTCGATGATGCGCGGGTCGTCATAGGGGAAGCCGGGGATGCGTGCCACGCTGCTGCCGGCGGCGACGATGGCGTTGTCGAAGGTGACGACCTTCTTGCCTTCCGCCGTTTCCACTTCGAGGCTGTTGGGCGAGGTGAACTTCGCCACGCCGCGTACCACCTGCACCTTGCGCTGCTTGGCCAGCCCGGCGAGGCCGCCGGTGAGCTTGCCGATCACGCTTTCCTTCCAGGTACGGATGGCGTCGATGTCGATCTTCGGCTTGGCGAAGGTCACGCCGTGATGCGATACCTCTTCCGCTTCGTTGATGACCTTGGCCACATGCAGCAGCGCCTTGGACGGGATGCAGCCGACGTTGAGGCACACGCCACCGAGCGAAGCGTGCTTCTCGATCAGCACTACCTGCTTGCCGAGGTCGGCCGCGCGGAACGCCGCGGTGTAGCCGCCGGGGCCGGCGCCGAGCACCACCACTTCGGCGTGGATGTCGCCCTTGGCGACTTTGGCGGCGGGTGTCTGAGCGGCTTGCGGTGCTGCGGCAGCGGGGGCGGCTACTTGCGGAGCGGGCTTGCTCGCGGCGGGAGCTGGTGCAGCGGCGCTGCTTTCCAGCAGCAGGATCACCGAGCCTTCGCTGACCTTGTCGCCGACCTTGATCTTGAGCTGCTTCACCACACCGGCGACGGGGGCGGGCACGTCCACGGTCGCCTTGTCGGTTTCCAGCGAGATGAGCGCCTGTTCCTTCTCGACCTGGTCGCCGGGCTTCACGGATATTTCGATGACGGCGACGTTCTTGAATCCGCCGATGTCCGGAACTTTGATTTCGATGGTTTGGCTCATGTCGTTTCCTCTTTACACAGATTTTATATTTCTTGTCAGATGCGGATCTGCCCGTTGCCGAGCACGATGTATTTCTGCGACGTCAGTCCTTCCAGGCCGACCGGACCGCGCGCGTGGATCTTGTCGGTGGAGATGCCGATCTCCGCACCCAGCCCGTACTCGAAGCCGTCGGCGAAACGCGTCGAGGCGTTCACCATCACGCTGCTGGAATCCACTTCGCGCAGGAAGCGCATCGCCCTGGTGTAGTTCTCGGTGACGATGCTGTCGGTGTGCTGCGAGCCATAGGTGGCGATGTGGGCGAGCGCCTCGTCCAGGTCGGCCACCACCCGGATACTGAGGATGGGGGCGAGGTATTCGGTGTGCCAGTCTTCCTCGGTGGCGGCCTTCATCTGCGCAACCTGCTTGCGCGCTGCGTCGTCGCCGCGCAGTTCCACGCCCTTGTCCAGGTAGATCTTGCACAGCTCGGGCAATACCTTTGCCGCGACATTGGCATTCACCAGCAGCGTTTCCATCGCGTTGCACACGCCGTAGCGGTGGGTCTTGGCGTTGTCGGCGATGCGTACGGCTTTTTGCAGGTCGGCCTTGTCGTCGATGTACACGTGGCACACCCCGTGCAGGTGCTTGATCACGGGAATGCGCGCCTCGTTCGAGACGCGCTCGATCAGTTCCTTGCCGCCGCGCGGCACGATCACATCGACATGCTCTTTCATGGTGATGAGCTCGCCCACGGCGGCGCGGTCGGTGGTGTTGACGACCTGAACCGCCGTCTCGGGCAGGCCCGCCGCCTTGAGGCCGGCCTGCACGCAGGCGGCGATGGCGCGATTGGAATGGATGGCCTCGGAGCCGCCGCGCAGGATCGCCGCGTTGCCGGACTTCAGGCACAGCCCGGCGGCGTCCGCGGTCACGTTGGGGCGCGATTCGTAGATGATGCCGATGACGCCGAGCGGCACGCGCATCTTGCCGACCTGGATGCCGGAAGGGCGGTATTTCATGTCGCTGATCTCGCCGATGGGGTCGGGCAGGGCGGCGATCTGCTGCAGGCCTTCGGCCATGCCCTTCACCGTCTTTTCGGTGAGGGTGAGCCTGTCCACCGAGGCGGCATCCAGTGCATGGGCTTTCGCGGCGGCGACATCCTTGGCATTCTCGGCGATCAGCCGGGCGCTGTCGCGCAGCATGGCATCTGCGATGGCAAGCAGCGCGCGGTTCTTGGTGGCGGTGTCGGCCTGCGCCATCAGGCGCGATGCGGCGCGCGCCTGCTGTCCGACGGACTTCATGTATTGCTTGATGTCTTCCATGATGGTTCCAATGTTGCGTGTGGCGAGCATTTTAGCATTCCGCTTGCGCTAGAATGCGCACTCTATTCATAGAGAGCGCGCCATGTCCGACATTCTCAACAAGATCCTGGCGGTCAAGAACCAGGAAGTAGCCGCCGCATTGTCGGCCAAGCCATTGCCCTCCATTCGTGCCGAAGCCGAACAGGCTGCGCCGGCGCGCGATTTCGTCGGTGCCATCCGCAACAGGATTGCCGGCGGGCACGCCGCGGTGATCGCCGAGATCAAGAAAGCCAGCCCCAGCAAAGGGGTGATCCGTGCCGATTTCCGCCCGGCGGAGATCGCACGCAGCTATGCCCGGCACGGCGCGGCCTGTTTGTCGGTGCTGACCGACGAGCAGTTCTTCCAGGGCAGCGCGGCGTATCTGCAGCAGGCGCGTGCGGCGTGCGACCTGCCGGTGCTGCGCAAGGATTTCATGGTGCACGAGTACCAGGTCTATCAGGCGCGGGCGATGGGGGCGGATGCCATCCTGCTGATCGCCTCGGCGCTGACCCTGAACCAGATGAAGGCGCTGGAGAAGCTGGCGCACAAGCTGGGCATGGCGGTGCTGGTGGAAGTGCACGACGGCAGGGAACTGGAGATCGCGCTGCAGCTGGCGACACCGTTGATCGGCATCAACAACCGCAATCTGCGCACTTTCGAGGTCAGCCTGCAGACGACGCTGGATCTGCTGTCGTCCATCGCGGCCGCGGACGCGGGCAATGACCGCATCGTCGTCACCGAGAGCGGCATCTTCACCGCGCAGGACGTGCAGCTGATGCGCGACCATCGGGTGCACGCCTTCCTCGTCGGCGAGGCGTTCATGCGCGCGGACGACCCGGGAGCCGAGCTGGCCAAAGTCTTCGGTGACGCATGAGCGCCATCCATCCCTCCGAGCTCTCGTTCATCGTCAGGCATGCGCCGTTCGACCGCATGGACACGGAACACGTGCTGTGGATGATGGAGCGCATGCATCTGGGCTATTACGCCGAGGGCGAGGTGATCGTCTCGCCCCAGCAGGGCGCGGTCGACCGTTTTCTGGTGATCAAGCAGGGCATGGTGCACGGAGAACAGAACGTCGCCCACGCTTCCGAGGCGGATACCTGGCTGGAGCTGGCGGAAGGGGAATGTTTCCCGCTCGGGGCATTGCTGGCCAACCGGCCTGTCGCCAGCGTCTACCGTGCGGGCAGCGATTCCTTCTGTTATGAACTGGGCGCCGGGGATTTCCGGCAGCTGATCGACATGAGCGCCGCGTTCCGCGATTTCTGCACGCGGCGCATCGCCAACCTGCTGGAGCACTCCAAGCAGGTCATCCAGGCGCAGTACAGCCATTCGAGCGTCGAGCAGCAGTCGCTGGCCAGTCCGCTGTCGGCGATCATCCGGCGCGCGCCGGTCACTTGCCCGCCGCAGGCCACGGTGCGGCAGGCGCTGCAGCTCATGCACGAGCAGCATGTGGGTTCGATGGTGGCAGTGGATGAGCACGGGCGGCCTTGCGGCATCCTGACATTGCCCGATGTGCTGGAACGCGTCGCCTTGCCCCAGATCGACCTCGACCAGCCGGTGATCGGCGTGATGTCGCAGCAGCTGGAGTCCTTGCCGCCGCACGCGCTGGCGTACGAGGCGGCGCTGACCATGGCCAGGCAGGGTTTCCGTCATGTGCTGGTGGTCGAGGAGGAGAGATTGCTCGGCCTGGTGACGGAAAAGGACCTGTTCGCCTTGCAGCGGGTGGGGCTGCGCCAGATCGGCATGACCATCCGGCATGCCGACACCGTCGAGGTGCTGCAACAGGGCGCGGCGGACATCCGCAGCATGGCGCATAACATGATGGCGCAGGGCGTGGCGCCGGAGCAGCTGACCCAGTTCATCTCCACCTTCAACGACCTGCTCGCCGCCCGCGTGGTGGAGCTGGAGTTCAAGGCCAGCGGCCTGTACGACACCCCCCTGCACGCCGGCATGTGCTGGATGGCGCTGGGGTCGGAAGGCCGTTTCGAGCAGACGCTGAACACGGACCAGGACAATGCCATCATCTTCGAGGCGCCGCCCGGCATGACCGAGGACCAGGTGCGCGAGACGCTGTTGCCGGTGGCGCGGCGCATCAACGAGAGCCTGGCGCTGTGCGGCTTCCCCTTGTGCAAGGGCGAGATCATGGCGAGCAACCCCAGGTGGTGCCTGTCGCTGGCGGAGTGGAAGCAGGCTTTTTCCGCCTGGATCCGGGGTGGCACGCCGGAGTCCCTGCTGTATGCCAGCATCTTCTTCGATTTCCGTGCACTGTACGGGGCGCAGCATCTGGCCGGGGATCTGCGCGAATGGCTGGCGCGCGTGGCCAGCGACAACAGCCGCTTCCTCTACATGATGGCCGAGAATGCCCTGCGCAACCGGCCGCCGCTGGGAGTGATCCGCGATTTTGTCCTCAACGACTCGAACCGGATCGACCTCAAGCTCAATGGCATCACACCGTTCGTGGATGCGGCACGCATCTTCAGCCTGGCGGTGGGCGTGACGCAAACCAACACCATCCAGCGCTTGCGCCTGAGTGCGGCGAAGATGAACCTGCCCGAATCGGAGATCGAGGCGTGGATCGACGCGCTGCTGTTCATCCAGGTGCTGCGTTTGCGCCATCACGACGAATCCAGCGCCAGGGGCCAGAACGACACGGCGCTGGATAACCTGATCGATCCCGCGTCGCTGAACGAACTGGACCGCCGCATCCTCAAGGAGGCCTTCCGTCAGGCGCGCAAGGCGCAGGCCAAGCTGAGACTGGATTACCAGCTTTGAGAAGGCTGCTGCAACGCTGGTTCGCTCCCGCGCCGCGCCTGAGTGCGCAACAGAAAGCCCGCTTGGCCGGCTGGCGCGCCCTGCCGGCTGCGGGCGACGACGACCTTCGGCATGGGCGCTACGTGGTGGTCGATGTCGAAACCACGGGACTGAACCTGATCACCGATACGCTGATCTCCATCGGGGCGGTGGCGGTGGTGGACGGGCGCATCGCGCTGGGAGACAGTTTCTCGGTCGTGCTGCAGCAGCAGCAGAGCAGCGCCAAGGAGAACATCCTGATACACGGGATTTCCAGCGCCGCGCAACGCGATGGGGTCGATCCCGTGGAAGCCTTGCTGGCCTTTCTCGAATACCTGGGCTCGTCGCGGCTGGTGGCTTTCCACGTCGCATTCGACGAGACCATGATCCGGCGCGCCGTGCGCCAGTATCTGGGATTTTCCTTCAGGCACGAGTGGCTGGACCTGGCCTATGTGATGCCGGCCTTGAATCGCCCGCTGATGGAGAACCACCGTACGCTGGACGACTGGATCGGTCGCTTCGGCATCCGCATCGAGGCCAGGCATAACGCGCTGGCGGACGCGTTGGCGACCGCGCAGCTGTTCCAGGTCGCCGCCGCCCAGGCGCGCAAGAAAAACATCAATGATTTCGGGGGCTTGTACGGCCTGGAAAAGTCGCATCGCTGGTTGCGCGATGTAAGCTAACCGTAAGATTCCTGACGTAACCTTATATGCGGTAGCACGAAAGGGCGGGACAGGCTCGCCCTGAGTTAGTCGATTGTTTTGCCGGATATTTTTGATAATTGTCGTTTACGGAGGGAAGAAGTCATGTCCGAATTGATTGCAAGCAAGATACAGAGCAATCCGAAATACCTGCAGTTGGTCAGGCAGCGCGATACGCTTGCCTGGACACTGTCAGCCCTGGTTTGCGTGATGTATTTCGGTTTTACCCTGATGATCGCGTTTGCCCCAGATGTCCTCACCCAGCCTATCGCAGCCGACAGCGTGATCCCGCTCGGCATGCTCATGGGGGTCGGTGTGATCCTGGCATCCTGCGTGCTCACGGGGGTATACGTCTACAAGGCGAACCAGACCTTCGATCCTATCGTCAGTGAAATCGTGCGCGAGGCTTCCAAATGAAAATATTCAAAAATACCTTCTTTGCTTTGCTGGCCATGATCGGGGTGTTCGCTTCCGGCCTGGCTCAGGCTGCCGATGCGGCAGTCTCCGCGGTGGCGACGGCATCCGCCGTGGCATCGGCTTCAGCCGTTGCGCCGGCCGCCGCACCTGCGGAAGTGCCCCTCAACTGGCATGCCATCGTGATGTTCATCCTGTTCGTGGCGGTGACGCTGGTCATCACCTACTGGGCCGCGACCCGCACCAAGACGGCGAGCGACTTCTACGCCGCCGGACGCGGCATCACCGGCTTCCAGAACGGCATGGCCATCGCCGGCGACTACATGTCGGCTGCCTCGTTCCTCGGTATCGCCGCGCTGGTGTATTTCAACGGCTTCTACGGTCTGCTGTTCTCGGTGGGCTGGCTGGTGGGCTGGCCGATCATCCTGTTCCTGATCGCGGAGCGCCTGCGCAACCTCGGCAAATTCACCTATGCCGACGTCGTCTCGTTCCGCCTCAAGCAGGGCCCGGTGCGCACCATGGCGGCGATCAGCTCCCTGATCGTGGTCATCTGGTACCTGATCGGCCAGGCCGTCGGCGCCGGACAGCTGCTGCATACGCTGGTGCCGCAGATCTCCTATCGCGAATCGATCGTGGTGGTCGGCGCGCTGATCATCACCTACGTCACCTTCGGCGGCATGAAGGCCACGACCTGGGTGCAGATCATCAAGGCCGGCCTGCTGCTGGGCGGCGCCACCATGATGGCGATCGGCGTGATGGCACACGAGAACTTCAGTTTCGCCAAGCTGTTCAATGACGCTGTCGCGGCGCACCCGAAACACCTGGATATCATGAAGTCCGTGGTGCCCATCGGTGCGAAGGCCAATCCGATCGAGTCCATCTCCCTGGGCCTGACGCTGATGTTCGGTACGGCCGGATTGCCGCACATCCTGATGCGCTTCTTCACCGTCACCGACTCCAAGGCCGCACGCAAATCGGTGCTGTATGGAACCTGCTTCATCGGCTTCTTCTACATCCTGACCTTCATCATCGGTTTCGGCGCCATCGTCCTCGTGGCCAACAACCCCGAGTATGTGGCTGACCTGACCAAGAGCGTGCTCGTGCTCAAGGGCGGCGGCAGCATGCCGGCGGTCTATCTGTCGCACGCGCTCGGCGGCGACTTCTTCCTCGGTTTCATCGCCGCGGTCGCTTTCGCCACCATCCTGGCCGTGGTATCGGGCCTGACGCTGGCGGGTGCCTCGGCGCTGTCGCATGACATCTATGCGAACGTGATCATGAAGGGTACCGCGACCGAGAAGCAGGAAGTGTGGATGTCGAAGATGATGGTGATCGGACTGGGCGTGCTCGCCGTGATCCTGGGTATCGCCTTCGAGAAGCAGAACGTCGCCTACATCGTGGCGCTGACCTTCTCGATTGCGGCCTGTACCAACTTCCCGATCCTGGTCCTGTCGATCTTCTGGCGCGGCCTCACCACACGCGGTGCGGTGCTCGGCGGCTATACCGGCGTGTTCGGCTCCATCGGTCTGCTGATCATCGGCCCGACGGTCTGGACCAAGGTGCTTGCCATGGGCCCGGCCATCTTCCCGTATGACTTCCCGACCTTCGTCGTGTTGCCGACCGTGCTGATCGTTGCCTATATCGCCTCGATCACCGACAACAGCGAGAGCGCGAAGAAAGAACGGGCTGCGTTCGACGCACAGATGATCCGTGCCGAGACCGGCCTGGGTGCCGAGGTGGGCGCTTCGCACTAAGCGGCAGCGGGCTTCATCCGCACAGGCCACCGGGGCGACCCGGTGGCCTTTTTATTTGCGCTGTTCCGGCTCGCCTCAGTTCGCGGTGCGGGCCGTGCGCAGCGGAAAGCGCACGCTGATGCGCGTGCCGGCATCGCCGTTGCCGGCGCCCAGCTTCACCTCGGCACCGTGGCGCTTGGCGACTTCGGCGACGATGGAAAGGCCGAGGCCGCTGCCGCTCTGTCCGCTGCCGAGGACGCGATAGAACCTCTCGAACACGCGATCGCGGTGTTGCGGCTCGATGCCGGGACCGTTGTCTTCCACGCTCAATTCGGGGCCTTGCGGCGTCGCCCGGACGGCGACGGTGATATGGCCGCCGGACTGGGTATAGCGGATCGCGTTGTCGACCAGGTTGTTCAGCATCTCCGCCAGGCTGGCGGCATCGCCATGCACTTCGATCATCGTGGAGGTGCCTTCGTAGCCGAGGTCGATGTCCTTTTCCAGCGCCATCTGCACCCAGTTGACGGTACATTCCTGTGCCAGGCGGTTCAGGTTGAGCACCGCGAAATTGTCGGTGCGCTGCGCGTCCGGCTCGTTGCGGGCCAGTGCGAGCAACTGGTTGACCAGACGGATGCCATGCCGGGTGCTGGTGTGGATGTGTTCGAGCGCATGCTGCTTACGTTCCGGGTCATCCGTGCGCAAGGCCAGTTCGGATTGCGTCTTCAGGCCGGCGAACGGCGTGCGCAACTGGTGCGCCGCGTCGGCGACGAAACGCTGTTGTGCCGCCATCACCTGTTTCAGGCGTTCCAGCAGGTTGTTGACGGCATCGATCAGCGGACGCACCTCGGCGGGCGCCTTGCTGCCGTCGAGCTGGCTCAGGTCGTTGCGGCGCCGGTTCACCACTTCGTGGCGCAATTGTTCGAGCGGCCGCAAGCCCTGCTTCAGGCCATACCAGACCACGGCCAGCGCGATCAGGGTCAGCAGCAGTTCCGGGATGACGATGTTGGCCAGGATGCCGCGTATCAGTGCCTGGCGCTGCTGCGTGGTTTCGGAGACATGCAGTTGCAGCACCCCGTTGCGGGACGGGAAGGTCAGGCTGACCATGCGCGTCTTCTGTCCTTCCCGTTCGCCATTGCTGAACAGCGGGCCCTTGCGGTCGCGCCGGTAGGACAGCGGCCGCAGGGTGTTGCCGTTGCCGGCAAGCTTCCGGCCCTCGCTGTCGGTCACGGTATAGAGCACCCGGTCCGGCATGCCCAGATCCGAACCGTCGGGCAGGGTGGGGATCACATCCAGCTTCTCGTGGCCGCTGCCCAGTTGGAGTTCGGCTGCCACCTCGTTGGCGCGTTGCAGCAATACCAGGTCGTAGGGCTGGTTGGCGTAGTTGATGGTGGCGAAATAGCCGACGATGGTACTGACGATCCACAGCAGGTAGAGGGAGATCAGTAAGCGCTGCATCAGGTAGCTGCGCAGGGAACGGATGTTGTTTTCCATGACGCTCCTTATGGGCCTTGCCAGGTTTGACGGTGTTGCAACTGCGGGAACGAACGCGCCATCCGCTTCAGGAAGGCAGGCTGCCGATGACATAGCCCAGCCCGCGTATGGTGCGTATGGTGACGCCGGCAGGCTCGATCTTCTTGCGCAAGCGATGGATGTAGACCTCGATGGCGTTGTTGCTGGCTTCTTCCGCATAGCTGTAGAGCCGTTCCAGCAATTGTTCCTTGCTGACCACCCAGCCGGTGCGCAGCATCAGCGCCTCCAGCACGCTCATCTCGCGGGTGGTCAGTTCCAGGGTGGTGCCGTTGATCGCGGCACGGCGTCCGACGCTGTCGAAGGTCAGCGTGCCGCAGGTATAGACCGGATTCACGCCGCACTGCCCGCGCCGGATCAGCGCGCGCACGCGGGCTTCGAGTTCGGGCAGGCTGAACGGCTTGATCATGTAATCGTCGGCGCCGAGATCCAGGCCTTTGACCCGGTCGCCTTCGGCATCGCGGGCCGTGAGTATAATGACGGGAACCTGGCGGTTGTTCTCGCGCAGGCTGCGCAGCACGCTGAAACCGTCCACCTTGGGCAAGCCCAGATCGAGTATCACGAGGTCGAAAGGCTGCTCGCCGCTGAGGATCAGGTTGGCGGCGAGACCGTCCTTGACGCAGTCGACGGCATAACCCGATTGGCGCATGGAGTGGCATAAACCATCCGCCAGAACTTCGTCGTCTTCGGCGATCAGGATGCGCATTGGGTGTAAGTACCGTGTAAGGATTGAGGGTTAAGTTCCTTCCATGGGGCGAGTGCATGTCAGGTATCGCACCCGCCCTGCTTGAGAGACATTCTAAGTGGAAGAGGTGAATTGTCCAACCCTGCAGGCCGGCTTGACCTGCAGGGATTTGTTTTAACAGGGGGAAACATGCAGTTGACGCAAAGGCACAGGGAATATTGGCGGAAGAACCTGCGCCTGACCGGGATGTTGCTGGCGATCTGGTTCGTGGCCACTTTCGTCGTCGGCTGGTTCGCCCGCGATCTGCAGTCCATCACCATTCTGGGCTTCCCGCTCTCGTTCTTCATGGCGGCGCAGGGCGCACTGCTGATCTACGTGATCCTGATCGGCTATTACGCCTGGCGCATGGAGCGCCTGGACCGCGAATACGACGTGCAGGAAGGCGAGCGGTGATGGCGGCACCCGGGCAATCGCGCTTCGTCGCGCAACTCAAACGTTACTATGCGCTCTACACGGGCGGATTCATCGGCTTCGTCGTCTTGCTGTCCATCTTCGAGCAGATGGGCATGCCCAACAAGATGCTGGGCTACATCTTCCTCGGCGCCACGGTGCTGCTGTATGCCGGCATCGGCATCCTGTCCAGAACCTCCGACGTTGCCGAATATTATGTGGCCGGCCGGCGCGTGCCGGCGTTCTTCAACGGCATGGCGGTGGGTGCCGACTGGATGTCGGCCGCCAGTTTCATCGGCCTGGCCGGCACGCTCTACCTGTCGGGCTACGACGGTCTGGCCTTCGTGCTGGGCTGGACCGGCGGCTTCGTGCTGGTGGCCTTGCTGCTGGCCCCGTACCTGCGCAAGTTCGGCCAGTACACCATCCCCGATTTCCTCGGCGCGCGCTACGGCGGCCGCATCCCGCGCACCATCGGCGTGTTCGCGGCGATCCTGTGTTCGTTCACGTACGTGATCGCACAGATATACGGTGTCGGGCTGATCACCAGCCGCTTCACCGGGCTGGATTTCGGCACCGGTGTGTTCGTCGGCCTGGGCAGCATCCTGGTGTGCTCGTTCCTGGGCGGCATGCGGGCGGTGACCTGGACGCAGGTGGCGCAATACGTGATCCTGATCGTGGCCTACATGATCCCGGTGATCTGGCTGTCGGTGAAGCATACCGGCAACCCGGTGCCGCAGGTCGCCTACGGCTACGTGCTGCAGAAGGTCACGGCACGCGAGCAGGCGCTGAACGACCCGGCCACGCCCGACGGCGCGCGCGAAGCCGAGGTGAGGTCGATCCTGAAACAGCGCGAGAAGTCGACCGAAGACCAATTGCAGGCGCTGGAGGCGGGCGGGGCTGCCTATCTGGCCGAAGAAAAAGGCCGGCTGGTCAAGGCGGCCACCGAACTGAAAGGCAAGCGCGATGCGGACCCCAAGGCCATCGCGGCCGCCGACAAGGCCGTGGCGGAATTCCCCGCGGATGTCGACGCGGCGCGCAAGGCATGGCGCGCGGCCGCCGAAACGGACCGGGTCAAGGCCGCCCCGATCGCGGCCCATGCCGAACCGTTTGCCGGTCCGGACCCGGCGACGCGCGACAAGAAACGCAAGAACTTCCTGGCACTGGTGCTGTGCCTGATGGTCGGCACGGCTGCACTGCCGCATATCCTGATGCGTTTCTACACCACCCCGACGGTGCGGGAAGCGCGCCAGTCGGTGTTCTGGGCGCTGTTCTTCATTTCCCTGCTGTACATCACCGCGCCCGCGCTGGCGGTGCTGGCCAAGTACGACGTGTACACCCTGCTGGTGGGTTCCAGCTTCTCCGAACTGCCGAGCTGGGTGTCTGCCTGGGCATCGGTGGACAAGTCGCTGATGAGCGTGACCGACATCAACCACGATGGCATCGTGCAGCTGGCCGAGGTCAATATCGGCGGCGACCTGATCGTGCTGGCGACGCCGGAGATCGCCGGCCTGCCCTATGTGGTCACCGCCCTGGTGGCGGCAGGAGGGCTTGCCGCTGCGCTGTCCACGGCGGACGGACTGATGCTGACCATTTCCAATTCGCTGTCGCACGACGTGTACTACAAGATGATCGACCCGAAAGCCCCGACCGGCCGGCGCCTGTTCATCGCCAAGGCGTTGCTGCTCGCGGTGGCGGTATTCGCCGCCTATATCACCTCGCTCAAGCCCGGCCACATCCTGTTCCTGGTGGGGGCGGCGTTCTCGCTGGCCGCTTCCGCGTTCTTCCCGGCGCTGGCGCTGGGGGTGTTCTGGAAGCGCGCCAACAAGGCGGGAGCGGTGCTGGGGATGATCGGCGGCCTGGCGGTATGCATGTATTACATGTACATGACCTATCCGTTCTTCGGGGTGAATGCACCGCTCTGGTGGGACATCAGCCCGATTGCGTCGGGCATGTTCGGCATGCTGGCCGGCTTCGTCGGCGTCATCGTCGGCAGCCTGCTGACCGCTGCGCCGGGCAAGGAGATGCAGGAGCTGGTCGACCATGTCCGCTATCCTTATCTGGAAAGCGACGGCAAGGACAGGCCGGTCTGATCCTGCGGGTGACGGGACGGCGATAGTGCAGGAATAATCATTCAGGTGGATGAACCATGACGACCCAGAAGCGTACCGTGTTCTATGTATCCGACGGCACCGGCATCACTGCGGAGACCCTGGGGCACGGCTTGCTGTCGCAATTCGAAGGGATCGAGTTCCGGCCCCTGCGTTTCCCGTTCCTCGATAGCGAGGACAAGGCTCGGGAATGCCTGGCGCGCATCAATGAAGTCAGCCGGCGCGAAGGGGTTCGCCCCATCGTGATCATGACCCAGACCAATCCCGAACTCGGCGCGATCCTGCACCAGGCCGAGGCGTTCTTCATCGACCTGTTCGATGCCTTCATCGCGCCGCTGGAGCAGGAACTCGGCTGCAAGTACACCCGCGTCATGGGGCGTTCGCACGGCCACGCCAACCCCGAATACAACGCGCGCATCGCGGCCATGAATTTTGCGCTGGCCCACGACGACGGTGTCTCGGATGCTGACCTGAAAAGCGCCGACATCATCCTGGTCGGCGTCTCGCGCAGCGGCAAAACGCCGACCAGCCTGTATCTGTCGCTGCAGTTTTCCCTCAAGGCGGCCAACTATCCGCTGATCCCGGAGGATTTCGAGCGCGACCATCTGCCCTCGCGGCTGAAGCCTTATCGCAACAAGCTGTTCGGCCTGACCATCGCACCCGAGCAGTTGCACCGCATCCGCAACGAGCGCCGCCCGAACAGCAAATACGCCTCGCTGGAGAACTGCCGCTACGAGGTCGCGGCGGCGGAACGCATGATGCGCCGCGAAGGGATCAAGTGGTTCGACACCACCTCGCGTTCCATCGAGGAACTGGCGGTGCAACTGATGCAGGAACTCAATCTCGAACGGTGAGCCGGATGACGCATCAGGACTTATTCGGCATATCCCTAATCGCGATTTTTCCAGCGCTGCGGATTTCGACTGCCGTGCATGATTGCCACAACCGCAACGGCGAAAGAATCGACTCGATAATAAACGCCAAAAGGAAAGCGCCGCATCAAAGCGCGCCGGGTATTTCTATGAACAAGGGGATGAGCCAAGGGTGCTTCCGCAATCGCTGATAAAATTGCCATCGCTTCGTCCAGGAACTGGTGGCCCAACCCGGTGCTTTGTTCTTCGTACCAAAACGCTGCATCCTCCAGATCAAGCGCAGCTTCCGGCCGGAGACGAATCTCCAGCGTCATAGTTTGCGTCTGATGTCTGCCATCACGTCCGTCGCCAAGCGGCCATGATTTCCGTCAACTTCGTATGCATTCAAACGTCGGTCAAGCTCCGCTCTTTGTTCGGCGGTAAGCGCCAGCACTTTCTTATCGGCAGCAATGCTGTCCCAAATATCTTCAACCATCTTGATTCGTTCTTCGACGGGTATTTTTTGTAGCGTGATATTCATGGCATTCCTTCCAGGCATCATATTGATGCAAGTCTAACCCAGGTAATCTCGAATCGATAGCGGTGTGCATAGCCCGTTACTATCCGGCACCTTTCGTTTTGCCTTACTCCTTATTTGTGTATTATAAAAATCTTTTAGTTATTGGAATTTATCCACATATAAAGCGAACCACATAAAAGTGAGATTTTATTTTTCGAACCTCATAATTGCAGCCGCCAAAAAAATCTCTTGAATTCTCTCCTGCATTTTTCCACCATTTTTGAGAACGTTGCCCATCCAGTAACGCCATCTCATCACTCTCATCGTAGATTAAATCTGTCGAATCCCCAGCATCGGCCGAATTTATCCCCCAACTAAATTTTTTAAAGCGATACCCTCTGTCATCCGGGTGAGTCAACTCTATTTCTTGAAGATAACGCTCTTCATTAAGTGTGAGTTTCATGAAATATGCGACATCACGAGCATAGTCAAAATGATTCCCATCGATTGACAGGATCGCAGATGGAAGTGCGAATGAACACGTCAGCATAAAAGCGATCAAGATTTTCAGTGCTGCTGATTTATATTCTTTTTGTACCGCATGTTCGATACCAAAAAATAAGGAACGCACTGCAATAAATAATATCGGAAGGCCGAGAAAGAATAGGGCCGCTACTGAGTCATTGGTGTACCAATCAGCAACCTCAATCATGAAAAGAACGATCACAAAAATTCCCCATATAGCAGAGGTAATATTTTGGGAAAGCAATAAATGTGTCGATGCAAACTTTCCGGAGCCTCCTCCTTCTTTTGATTTACTACTCATACCATTCCTTTCATTTCAATCAGGATATTGCTAAGGAACTTTCTTTAACTACTTCCCGGAAAGAAATCGACTCCTGCACCTTTTTTCCGCCATCGAGGAACTGGCGGTGCAACTGATGCAGGAACTCAATCTCGAACGGTGACTGCCGCAGTCTCCGTTTGCAGGCCGTAGACCTCGTTCAGTATCTCCACAAAGCGCCGTGCCTGCGGCGACAGGAAGCGACCCTTGCGCAACACCAGGCCGTAGCCGCGTTGCGGGAAATACTGCTTGAGCGGGATGCGCGCCAGCTTCTCGGACCCGGTCAGGCAGATGTCGGTCACGATGGAGATGCCCATGCCCAGTTCCACATATTTCTTGATGACTTCCCAGCCGCCCGCTTCCAGCGTCACGGTGAAGGTCAGGTTGTGCTGCTGGAACACGTACTTGACCATGCGCCAGGTCGAGAGATGGCGGGGCGGCAGAATCAGGCCGTACTGGCTGATCTCTTCCAGCGTGACTTCGTTGCGGCTTGCCAGCGGATGGCCGAGCGGAACGATGAGTGCCGGATCGAATGTGACCACCGGCTGGTAGGTGATGTCGTCGGGAACGTCCAGCATGGAGCCGACGACGAGGTCGATCTCGTCGGCACGCAGCATCTTCAATCCGTCGCGGCCGGTCTCGTTGTGGATCTTCAGCTGGATGCGCGGATGGGCGGTGACGAAGCGGCGCACGGCTTCCGGCAGGATGTACAGGATGGTCGATTCGCCCGCGCCGATGTTCAGTTCGCCCGAATCCAGCTTGCCGTGCTGGGCGGCAAAATTCTCCTCCAGGCCGTCGATGCCTTCCACCAGCGGCTTGGCCAGCGCATATAAGGTCTCTCCGTCGGGGGTCAGTTTCAGGACCGGGCCGCGGCGTTCGAACACGGTCACGCCCAATTCGCGCTCCATCGCCTGGATCTGCAGGGTCACCGAAGGCTGGCTCAGGAACAGCTTCTGCGCCGCCTGGGTAACGCTGCCGGTGTGGACGACTTCGCAAAAGGCCCTCATCTGCTTGAGGCGATTGTTCTTGTAATAGCTCTGTTTTTCCGTGCTCATCCCCGTTCCTCCCCGCGCCGTCATTGGAGTATTCCAATTTTTAATAATTATGATTGAAACAATTGATTCGCGAAATGATTCTAGTCTGGTTTACTCTGCGCCCAAATAAAAACAGTAAAAATTAAAGGGTTTTGTGGTGGGTCCGGCGCCTGGTGGGGCGTCAGTAAATCGGCGGGTGGTGGAGAAAATTTCCATTTTTCTGCAATGAGTTACTGAAGCGGGGAGAGACATGGGAACAGCATACAGCATACTTGTGACGGGAGCCTTCATGGCCGGTTTGGGCGGCCTGCTGGCATTTTTCCTGGCCATCGCCAGCAAACGGCTCTATGTGTACGAAGATCCCCGCATCGACCAGGTCGAAGAACTGCTGCCGCATTCCAATTGCGGCGCCTGCGGCACGGCGGGCTGCCGCAACTTCGCCGAACAGGCCGTCGCGGGCAAGATCGAACCGGCTTCATGCACCGTCAACACCCCGGAACAGAACAAGGTCATCGCGGCGCTGCTGGGCGTTGCGCTGGGCGATGTGGAAAAGCGTGTCGCCCGACTCGCCTGCGCAGGCGGCCGCCATGTGGCAAAAATGCGCGCCCATTACGCCGGCCTGTCTTCGTGCCGCGCCGCCGCAGTCGCTGGCGGTGGCGGCAAGAGCTGTGCCTGGGGTTGTCTGGGGCTGGGCGATTGTGCCGACGTGTGCGACTTCGACGCCATCGTCATGGACAGTCACGGCCTGCCGGAGGTCGATCTTGCCAAATGCACCGCCTGCGGCGACTGCGTCGACATCTGTCCGAAGGGCCTGTTCTCCATCCAGGGCGTGTCGCACAAACTGTGGATGGCATGCCGCAACGAATCCGACCCGGATACGGCGGAAGCCGCTTGCGAAGTGGCTTGTACCGCCTGCGGGCGTTGCGTGGCCGACGGCGCCACCGGGTTGATCCAGCTGGAACGCAATCTCGCCGTCATCGATTACGCTAGGAACGACAGCGCGAGCCGGCAGGCCATCGAACGCTGTCCCACCGGAGCCATCGTCTGGCTCGAGGGCGACCAGGTCATCAAGGGCAAATCCGCCAAAAAGATCATCCGTATCGAACCATTACCAGCCGCGGCAGAGGCATAGGGGGCAATCATGTTGAGCAAACTCAAACAGTTCAAGTTGATCGGTGCAGCTGCTGGTGCGGCAGCCAGCCAGACCAGATACAAGTACCCCGGCGTGCGCGATGCCATCGACGGCAACACTGCCGTGATCATGGTGGAACGCGAAGCCTCGCAGGGCGCCGGCGCCTATCCCATCACGCCGTCCACGCAAATGGGCGAATACTGGGCGGAAGAAGTGGCCAAAGGGCATCTCAACACGGCCGGCCACCCGCTGATCTTCGTCGAGCCGGAATCCGAACACGCGGCTGCAGGCGTCACCGCCGGCCTGTCGATGACCGGCCTGCGCGCAGTCAACTTCACCTCGTCGCAAGGCCTGGCCTTCATGCACGAATCGCTGTACGCCGCCGTCGGCAAGCGCCTCCCCTATGTGCTCAACCTGGGTTGCCGCGCCATCACCAAGGCCTCGCTCAACGTGCACTGCGCGCATGACGACTACCATTGCGCCGACGACACCGGCTTCATCCAGGTGTTCGCCAAGAACGCGCAGGAAGCCGCCGATCTCAACATGATCGCGCGCAAGACCGCGGAGCTGGCGCTGACCCCGGCCATCGTGGCGCAGGACGGATTCCTCACCACGCACCTGATCGAGCCGATGCTGGTGCCGGAACGGGAATTGATCGCCGAATATCTGGGCCATGCCGACGATATCATCGACACGCCGACGCCCGCGCAGCAGATGCTGTACGGTCCCAGGCGGCGCCGCGTGCCGGCCAACTGGGACGTGGACAATCCCATGCAGACCGGCGTGGTGCAGAACCAGGATGCGTACATGCAGGCGGTAGCCGCGCAGCGTCCCTATTTCTTCGACCATATCCCTGCGCTGTTCGACAAGAATGCGGAAGAGTTCCATGCGCTGACCGGACGCCGCTATGGCCGTATCGACAACTACCGCTGCGACGATGCCGACTACATCATCCTCGGCCAGGGCAGCATGACCGTGCAGGCCGCCGCGGTCGCCGACTGGTTGCGCGAGACGCGCAAGATCAAGGTGGGTGTGGTCAACCTGACCATGTACCGTCCCTTTCCCGGCGACCTGCTGGGCAAGGTGCTGCAAGGCAAGAAGGGGGTGGCCGTGCTGGAACGCACCGACCAGCCGCTGTCGGAAGACCTGCCGCTGATGCGCGAAGTGCGCTCCACGATCACCAAATGTGTAGAGAACGCACGCGAGAATTCCTACCCCGATTATGCATCCTACGAGAGCGCCAAGGACATGCCGTCGCTGTATTCCGGTTGTTACGGCCTGGGTTCGCGCGACCTGCAACCGGAAGGCCTGATCGCGGCAGTGGAGAACATGCTGCCCGGCGCGGCGCATCGCAAGTTCTTCTACCTGTCGGTGGATTTCGTGCGCGACGAATCCGCCAATCCGAAACAGGAGATCCGCCAGCAGGAATTGCAGGCCGCTTATCCCGGCATCAAGCATCTGGCGCTGCGCGGTTCCGAGAATCCCAACCTGCTGCCGAAGAACGCCATTGCCGTACGCATGCACTCGATCGGCGGCTGGGGCGCGGTGACCACCGGCAAGAACCTGGCGATGACGCTGTTCGAGCTGCTGGGCTGGGACATCAAGGCCAATCCGAAATACGGATCGGAGAAGAAAGGCCAGCCGACGACTTATTACCTGTCGGCCGCACCGGAACCCATCCGCATCAACTGCGAATACACCAGAGTCGATGTGGTGATGTCGCCGGACCCGCAAGTGTTCGGCCATACCAATGCACTGGAGGGGATGCGCGAGGGCGGTGTGTTCATCATCCAGAGCAACCTGGGCAGTGCCGAGGCATTGTGGGCTTCCCTGCCGATGCAGACGCAGAAGTTCATCGTGGACAACAGGATTCGCGTGTTCTATCTGGACGCGTTCAAGATCGCGCGCGAGGAATCCAGCAACACCGACCTGCAACTGCGCATGCAGGGCAATGCCTTCCAGGGCGCGTTCTTCCGCGCCTCCGATGTGAAGGAGCGCGCGGGCCTGAGCGAAGAGACGCTGTTCACCGCGATCGAGAACCAGCTCGAAGCTAAGTTCGGCAAGAAGGGCAAGCGCATCGTGGAAGATAACCTGCGCGTGGTGCGTCGCGGTTATGCAGAGCTGCATGAGATCGAAGCGGCGCAGATGAAAGTGGGCCAGCGCGCCCAGGCGGAACGCAAGGCGGCGCCCGCCTTGCCGGTCATGCTGAAGCAACTGCCGGAAGGCGACGGCGGCCTTGCCGATATCCATCGTTTCTGGGAACAGACCGGCAGCTTCTACATGAAGGGCCAGGGTTCCGACAACCTGGTCGATCCGTTCATGGGGCTGTCGGTGATCCCCGCCGTGACCGGCGTGTATCGCGACATGACCGGCGTGCGTTTCGAGCACCCGGAATGGAAAGCGGAGAACTGCACCGCCTGCGGCGAATGCTTCACGCAATGCCCGGACAGCGCCATTCCCGGCCTGGTATCGACCACCGCCGACGTGCTCGCCACGGCCATCCGGAAGATCGAGACGGGCGGGCGCCCGACGCGTTTCCTGCGCAAGATCAGCCGCGTCGTCGACAGGAAGTTGCGCAGCGCGCTGGACAAGGACGGCCTGGATGTACGCGCCCTGCTGGCCAATGCCATTACCGAAGCGTTGGCCGAAGAGGCGACGCAAGGCGAGGAACGCGCCCGCCTGGAAGTCGAAGTGAACCTGCTGCGCCAGGCCATCGGCGACTTCAAGTTCGCCACGACCAAGCCGTACTGGACACAAAAGGAGAAGAAGGAAAAAGGCGCCGGCGGCCTGTTCTCCATCACCATCAATCCCTATACCTGCAAGGGCTGCGCCCTGTGCGTGGAAGTGTGTTCCGACAATGCGCTGACCATGGTGACGCAGACCCGCGAGAGCATCGAGACCTTGCGCGCAGACTGGAATTTCTGGCTCGACCTGCCGACCACGCCGCCGCAATTCAGCCGCATCGACGATCTGGACGAAAAGGTCGGCGCGCTGGAGACGCTGCTGCTGGACAAGCACAACTATCAGTCGCTGGCCAGCGGCGACGGTGCCTGCCTCGGCTGCGGAGAGAAGGGCGCCATCCACCTGTTCACCAGCACGGTCACCGCGCTGCAGCAACCGCGCGTGAAGAAATTCGTCGCCAGGCTCGACAGGCTGATCGGCGAACTGGAGAACCATATCCGCATGAAGCTCAGCGCCACGGTGGATCTCACCGATACCCGGGCGTTGATGCAGGCGGTGCAGGCCAACAGCGGCCACGACCTGACGCTGGCGAACCTGTCGGAAAGCCTGCTGGAGAAGCAGCACGGCCAGCCCATCGATCCGCAGTGGCTGCAACGCGTGAGCCAGATGCTGGAAAAACTGAAGGACCTGCGCTGGCGTTACATGGAAGGCCCGAGCAAGCGCGGCCGTGCCGAGATGGGCGTGGTCAATTCCACCGGCTGCACCTCGGTGTGGGCCTCCACTTTCCCGTTCAACCCTTATCCGTTCCCGTGGACCTCGCATCTGTTCCAGGACTCGCCGTCGGTGGCGATGGGCGTGTTCGAAGGACACATGGCCAAGATGGTGGAGGGTTTCAAGGTCGTGCGCATGGCCGAACAGGAACTCGCCGGCGGTTACGATCCTGCAGCCAGCGACGATTTCTTTGCCCGCTTCAACTGGGAACAGCTCAGCACGGAGGAGTGGCAGCTGTGTCCGCCGGTGGTGGCGCTGGGCGGCGACGGCGCGATGTTCGACATCGGCTTCCAGAACCTGTCGCGCGCGCTGATGGCGGGCAAGCCGATCAAGGTGCTGGTCGTCGATACCCAGGTGTATTCGAATACCGGCGGCCAGGCCTGCACGTCCGGTTTCATCAGCCAGGTGGCCGACATGTCGCCCTATGGCGCCAGCAAGCACGGCAAAACCGAGCGGCGCAAGGAAATCAGCATCATCGGCATGGCGCACCGTACCTCATTCGTGGCGCAAGGCTCGCTGGCCAACACCACGCATCTGCTGGAAAGCTTCATCGACGGCATCAACAGCCGCCGTCCGGCCCTGTTCAACGTGTATGCGGTGTGCCCGCCGGAGCACGGCGTGGGCGACAACAGCGCAGTGGCGCAGAGCAAGATGGCCGTGGAATCGCGCGCTTTTCCGCTGTTCCGCTACAACCCGGACCTGGGCGTGACCTTCTCCGAATGCGCCACCCTGGAAGGCAATCCCGCGCTGGATGCCGACTGGCCGACCTACAGCCTCGACTATGTGGACGAGGCGGGCACGAAGAAGTCGATGGTGCTGCCGATGACGTTCGCCGATTTTGCCCTGAGCGAAGGCCGTTTCGCCAAGCAGTTCAGGAAGGCGCCGCCCGAGACCTGGAACGACGACATGGTGGCGCTGGCCGATTTTCTCAAGCTGGCCGAGGACGAGCGCGAAGGCAAGTTCCCGTTCATCTGGTCGGTGGACCGGAAGAACCGCATGATGCGCGTGCTGGTGTCGGTGGAGATGGTGCGCTCGTGCGAAGAGCGTCTGCAGTTCTGGCGCCAGCTCAAGGACGTGGCGGGAGTCGGCCGTGCGCAAGCCGCAGTGGCGGATGAAGCGGCCATCGCCAACCGCGTGCGGCAGGAACTGATCCAGAAGCTGTCATCCGGTCTCGGCATCAGCTCCAGCGATGCCCCGCAAGCTGTAGTTGCATCGGCAAGTGTCGCGGCAGAGGGGTACGAGCAGGCGTGGGTCGATACGCCGGAATGCACGGCGTGCGACGAATGCATCAACATCAACCCGAGAATGTTTGGCTACAATGAAGCGAAAAAAATCGTCATCCTCGACCCGAAGGCGGGCAGTTATCTTGATGTCGTCAAGGCGGCGGAGAAATGCACCGCCGGTGTCATCCACCCCGGAACACCCTGGAACATGAACGAGGCCAACCTGGACAAGCTGAAACAGCGCGCGGCCAAGTTCAACTGAGGCGAGGCTCATATGGGTATTCGACTGCCATTTCTGAAACGTGCGGCCACTTTCGAGCACGGCATCCATCCGGCCTACCACAAGGAGACCGGTGGCCTGCCGATCCGTCGCCTCGCCTTTGCGCCGCGCCTGATCGTGCCGTTGTCGCAGCACATCGGCAAACCCGCCGTGTGCTGCGTGCAGGTCGGGCAGGAAGTGCTGCGCGGCCAGGTCATCGCCGCAGCCGACGGCTTCATGTCGCTGCCCGTGCATGCGCCCGCCACCGGTGTGGTCGAGGCCGTCGGCCTGATGCCTTCGGCCAGCGGCAAGATGGTGGAGTCGGTCACCATTCGCGTGTACGAGGCAGACGGGCAAGAGGTACAGATGGGTACGCCGCGCGATATCGATGCGCTGGACAAACAGGAGTTGTTGCTGGCGATCCAGCAGACCGGCATTTCCGGACTGGGCGGCGCCACTTTTCCGGCGCACGTCAAACTCAATGTGCCGCCGGAGACAGCCATCGACACCATGGTGGTGAACGGTGCGGAGTGCGAGCCGTTCCTGACCTGCGACCACCGCATCATGGTGGAGCGCACGCAGGATCTGTTGCGCGGCATCCGTATCGCGATGAAGGTCAGCGGTGCAGCGCGCACCGTGATCGGCGTCGAGGACAACAAGCCGGATGCCATCGCCGCCATTGAAGCTGCATTGCGGCTGCAACACGACAATGCGGGACGCCATGGTCCGGGAACAGCCGCATCGCACCTCCTCCCGCACACGGCTGGCTACGCCAGTAACGTGTCGGAGGTGCCTGCCGACGGCAGCATCGCGGTGAAGGCGCTGGAAACCAAATATCCGCAGGGCGCGGAAGACACCATCATCTATGCGCTGCTCGGGCGCGAGATTCCCGCCGGGCAGCGGCCCGCTTCCATTGGCGTGCTGGTGAACAACGTGATGACGCTGGCTTATCTCGGGCGCCTGCTGCCGGCCGGGGAAGGGATCGTCGAGCGCGTGCTGACCGTGGCAGGCCCCGCCGTGGAGAAGCCCGGCAACTACATTGTTCCCATCGGTACACCGCTGCGCTTTCTGCTGGAGCAGGTCGGTGCGCGCAGCAGTGCGAAGGAGATCATCCTCGGTGGCCCGATGATGGGCATGACCATCTCGTCGCTGGATGTGCCCGTCACCAAAGGTACGTCCGGCGTGCTGGCGTTCGGCAAAGCGCAACTGCCGGCGGAAACGCAGCGGGTCTATAGCTGCATCAAGTGCGGCGAATGCCTTAACGTCTGCCCGAAATTCCTTAACCCGTCGCAGCTCGGGCTGCTGGCGGCGAAGCGCGAATACGCGCTGATGGCGGAGCGTTACAACCTGGATCGCTGTTTCGAGTGCGGCTGCTGCAGCTACGTCTGCCCCTCGCATATCCCGCTGGTACAGCAATTCCGTATCGCCAAGTCGGTCAACCGGGAAAGGGCGGCTGCATGAGCATGGAACTTCGCACTTCCCCGCACCAGCACAGCGGTCGCGATGTGCCCGTGATCATGCGCAACGTGGTGTATTCGCTGCTGCCGATCTGCGCGTTTTCGGTGTGGCAGTACGGCCTGTCGGCCGCTGCGCTGATTGTCACGGTCACTCTGGCGTGCCTGGCCGCCGAGCGCATCAACAACCGCATTTCCGGTGCGGGCAATACGCTGTCCGACTGGAGTGCCGCCATCACGGGCGTACTGCTTGCGCTCACGCTGCCGCCCGCGTTCCCTTTGTGGATGGGCGCAGTGGCCGGCTTCGCCGCGATCTGGCTGGGCAAGTCGCTGTTCGGCGGCCTCGGGCAGAACCCGTTCAATCCGGCGCTGATCGGCCGCGCTTTCGTGCAGGCCGCTTTCCCGACCGCGATCAGTACCTGGGCGCCGGCGTTTGCGGCGCACCGCTTCGGCGAGTTCATTCCATCCTCGCTCGCTGCACCGTTCATGGCGCCGCCCGATATTGCATCGTGGGTCAGGCAGCAGGGGGTGGACGCGTTCACCGGCGCGACCCCGCTGGCGCGCTGGAAATTCGAGAACATCACGCCGCCTGCCATGGATTTCCTGACCGGCCATGTAACCGCCAGTGCCGGGGAGACCTCGGCCATCCTGATCCTGCTGTGCGGCCTGTATCTGGCGGCCCGCAAGTTCCTCGACTGGCGCATTCCGGTGGCGGTGCTGGGCAGCGCGTTGCTGCTGGCCTGGGCTTTCCACCTGGCACAACCCGACCGCTATCCCGCGCCGCTGTTCGTGTTGCTGTCCGGCGGGCTGATGCTGGGCGCATGGTTCATGGCGACCGACATGGCGACCTCGCCGGTGACGCCGCGCGGCATCTGGCTGTACGGCGCGCTGATCGGGATACTCACGGTGGTGATCCGCTACTTCGGCGGCCTGACCGAGGGCGTCATGTACGCCATCCTCATCGCCAACGCGGCCGGGCCATTGCTGGACCAGTTCAATCAGCCCCGCATTCTGGGCGGCAAACGGGACAAATCATGAGCGACACGCCTGACAAAACTTCGCCGAGTTTCGAGATGGTGCGCACGCTGGGGCTGGTGTCGGTCATCTGCGGCATCATCATCGTCGGTGTCTACCAGTTCACTTTGCCGGCGGTGAACGCCAACAAGAAACTGGCGCTGGAGCGGCAGGTATTCAAGGTTCTGCCGCAGGCGAAGAGCGTGGTGCCGTATTTCGCCACCGGCAGCGGGATCGTCGCGGCAGCAGGCCAGGACCTGCCGCCGACAGGCGCAGTGATGTTTTACGCGGTGTACGATGCCGCCGACAGGCTGGCGGGCATCGCGGCGGAAGCCTCTTCTTCGGGCTATGCCGACCAGGTTCGCATCCTCTACGCATACGACGTGGACAAGCAGGCCATCACCGGCATCGGCGTGATTGCCATGCGCGAGACGCCGGGTATCGGCGACAAGATACTCACCGACCAGGCGTTCCTGCAGAACTTCGCGGCGCTGGACGTGCGCCTGTCGGCCGACCTGCAGAGCCTGGCCAACGCGGTGAAGACGGTCAAGCACGGCACCAAGACCAGCCCCTGGCAGATCGATGCGATCGCCGGTGCGACGGTGACCTCCAAGGCAGTCGGCCGGGGAATCAACGAGTCCGCGCAAAAGCTGTTGCCCAGGCTGTGGCCGCATCTCGATCAATTAAGGAAACCATCATGAGCGCACCCACCAGTTTCGATGAATTCCTCGACGGACTCTGGAGGCAGAACCCGATCTTCGTCATGGTGCTGGGCATGTGCCCGACCCTGGCCGTCACCGTGTCGGCGGTGAATGCCATCTCCATGGGACTGGCCACCACCTTTGTGCTGGGGACCTCCTGCCTGCTGGTCTCGCTGTTGCGCCACTCCATCCCCAAGCAGGTGCGCATCGCCAGCTACATCGTCATCATCGCCACCTTCGTCACCGTGGTGGATTATGCGATCCAGGCCATCAGCCTCGACCTGTACGAAGCGCTCGGTGCCTACATCAAGCTGATCGTGGCCAACTGCATCCTGCTCGGGCGGGCCGAAGCGCATGCCGCCAAGAACCCGCCGCTGCCGGCCACCCTGAATGCGATCGGCATGGGCCTCGGTTTCACGCTGGGCCTGCTGGCGATCGGCTGCGTGCGCGAGATGCTCGGCGCCGGCAAGCTGTTCGGCATCTCGCTGTTCGGCGGGCACTTCCAGCCCTGGGTGGTGATGGTGCTGCCGCCGGGCGGTTTCTTCGTGCTGGCGTTCTGGCTCATCCTGTTTGCCGCCTTCCGCCACATCAACGGCAGGCGCAACGCGCAACTCGGGGAGGTGCAATCGTGAACAACGACAGCGTCGCCAATATCCTGCTGACCACCATCCTGCCCGGGAATTTCGTGCTGGCGATGTTCCTCGGCATGTGCCCGTTCCTCGGCGTGTCGCAGAAGCTCAGCACCGCGTTCCCGATGGGGATCGCCACCGCGTTCGTGATCCTGGTGTCGTCGGTGTCGGCGTATTTCCTCAACATGGTGCTGGTGCATTTCCATCTGGAATTCCTCAGCGTGATCACCTTCATCACGGTCATCGCCTGTGCGGTGCAACTGGTGGAGATGTTCGTGAAGAAGACCTTCCCCGAACTGTTCCGGCAACTGGGCATCTACCTGCCGCTGATCACCACCAATTGCGCGGTGCTCGGCGTGGCGCTGTTCCAGACGGCGCGCCAGTACAGCTTTGCGCAGTCGCTGGCATACAGCATCGGCGGCGGTCTGGGCTTCACCCTGGCGCTGGTGCTGATGGCCGGCGTGCGCGAACGCATGCAGCTCTCCAACGTGCCGACGCTGGTGCAGGGCGCGGCGCTCAGCGTGGTGATCGGCGGCCTGTTGTCACTGTCGTTCATGGGGTTTTCCGGAATAGGAGGCGGGGAATGACTTATCTGTACACGATCGGTTTTCTGCTCTTTGTGATGCTGGCATTCGTCGTCGTGCAGGCCGCAGCCAGCCGCTTTGCGCAGCGGCATCCGGAATTCGGCTCGGCACGCAGGATGGGCGAGGGTTGCTGCGGCAAATGCGCCGGCGACACCTGCGAAAAAGAAGGACGTCATTGACGTCCCGATTGCGCCGGCTCGTACTAGAATTCGTACCAGCGTATTGCGCTGTCGCTGGATGCAGTGCGTGAAATGAAGTGCGGTCAATCAACACAGGAGAAGTACATGCAACCCTACGTCATTCCATTCCAGTCTCTGGGCATCGCGAACATCCCGGAGGTGGGCGGAAAGAACGCCTCGCTCGGCGAGATGATCTCCAACCTCAGTTCGTCGGGCGTGCTGGTGCCCGGCGGCTTCGCCACCACGGCGCAGGCTTATCGCGATTTCCTCGCCAACGATGGCCTCGACAAGCGCATCGAACAGGCGCTGGCCACGCTGAATGTGGAAGACGTCACGGCGCTGGCCGAGGCCGGGCGCAAGATACGCGGCTGGATCGTCGATGCGCCGCTGCCGCAGCGTCTGGAAGACGAGATCCGCAGCCACTACGCACAATTATCCGCCGCGGGCGAGGGCAGCTTCGCGGTACGCTCTTCGGCCACCGCGGAAGACTTGCCGGACGCCTCGTTCGCGGGGCAGCAGGAGACCTTCCTCAACATCCACGGCATCGACAACATCCTGCATGCGATCCGCGAAGTGTTCGCCTCGCTGTATAACGACCGCGCCATTTCCTACCGCGTGCACAAGGATTTCACGCATGCCGACGTGGCCCTGTCGGCCGGCGTGCAGCGCATGGTGCGCTCCGACCTGGGCGCCTCCGGCGTGATGTTCACGCTGGACACCGAATCCGGCTTCCGCGACGCGGTGTTCATCACCTCGTCCTACGGCCTGGGCGAAATGGTGGTGCAGGGGGCGGTCAACCCGGACGAATTCTATGTGCACAAGCCGCAGCTCGCGGCCGGTTTCCCCGCGCTGATCCGCCGCGCGCTGGGCTCCAAGCAGCAACGCATGGTGTTCGACGAGCAGCGCTCGGCCGGGCGCTCCACGCGCATCGAACCGGTGCCTGCCGCCGAGCAGGCGCGCTTCTCGCTGACCGATGCGGACGTGCTGCAACTGGCGCGTTACGCGGTTTCCATCGAACAGCACTACGGCCGCCCGATGGATATCGAATGGGGCAAGGACGGCCTGGACGGCAAGCTGTATATCTTGCAGGCGCGCCCCGAGACGGTGAAGTCGAATGCGGGCAACGGCAGCACGGAAAGATATCGTTTGCAGCAGCGCGGCGATGTGCTGGTCGAGGGCCGTGCCATCGGGCAGAAGATCGGCGCCGGCCGCGTGCGCATCGTGGCCAGCACCGCTGAGATGGACAAGGTGCAGGCAGGCGATGTGCTGGTCACCGACATGACCGACCCGAACTGGGAACCGGTGATGAAAAAGGCTTCCGCCATCATCACCAATCGCGGCGGACGCACTTGCCACGCCGCCATCATCGCGCGCGAACTGGGCATTCCCGCCATCGTCGGCTGCGGCGATGCCACCACGGCGCTGCAGGATGGCGAGACCGTCACGGCATCCTGCGCAGAGGGCGATACCGGCTATGTGTATCACGGCAAGCTGCCGTTCGAGATCGTCGTGCACAGCGAGGACGCCTTGCCGGCCATCCCGGTCAAGCTGATGCTCAACGTCGGCAATCCCACGCTGGCGTTCGAGTTCGCGCAGCTGCCGTCGGCCGGTATCGGCCTGGCGCGTCTCGAATTCATCATCAACAACCTGATCGGCATCCATCCCAAGGCAGTGCTGGAGTACAACAAGCTGCCGGGCAAATTGCACGATGCGGTGATGCAGCGCGCCGCAGGCTATGCCGACCCGGTCGAGTTCTATGTGGAGAAGATCGCCGAAGGCGTGTCCACGCTGGCGGCGGCGTTCTGGCCCAAGCCGGTGATCGTGCGGCTGTCCGACTTCAAGTCGAACGAATACCGCAAGCTGTTGGGCGGCGAGATCTACGAGCCGATGGAGGAGAATCCGATGATCGGTTTCCGCGGTGCGGGACGCTATGTTGCGGCCAACTTCAGCGACTGTTTCGAACTGGAGTGCCGTGCCATGAAGCGCGTGCGCGAGAAACTGGGTTACACCAATGTCGAGTTGATGGTGCCGTTCGTGCGCACCGTGCAGGAAGCGAAGGAGGTCGTTGCCACGCTGGAGAAACATGGCCTGAAGCGCGGCGAAAAAGGATTGCGCCTGATCATGATGTGCGAGATTCCTTCCAATGCGTTGCTGGCGGAAGAGTTCCTGCAGTACTTCGACGGTTTCTCCATCGGCTCCAACGACCTCACGCAACTGACGTTGGGACTGGACCGCGACTCCAGCCTGGTGGCGGATCGTTTCGACGAACGTGATGCGGCGGTGAAGGCGTTGCTGAAGATGGCGATTTCCACCTGCAACCGCCTGCACAAATATGTCGGCATCTGCGGACAGGGACCGTCCGACCATTTCGATTTTGCGCAGTGGCTGATGGAGACGGGTATCCAGACCATGTCGCTGAATCCGGACACGCTGGTGGAGACCTGGCGCAGGTTGGCCGAGAAGCAAATGCCGAAGGCCTGATTCTGTGGCGACCACGGCAGTCGGATCGAGGTGAGTCCGGCCGCCGCAACCACCCCGGATAGGCAATGTATCCGGCATCACCAGCAAGCGTTTTCCCTGCCCCTCCCCCATCCCACTCTCCCCTTTTGGGGGGAGGGGCCTTTTTTTAATTTCGAGGATCACGCGTACTGCATGCACACACTACCAGAATGTCTGCAGCGTTGCCGGAAACGTTCGCGCATCCTGCAACGGCGATTGCGATAGGCGGCGAATCGATATGACGGTTTCGCGGATCGGGGTCGGGCAGCGTAGGTTCACAGGAAAAGCGCTCGAGCATTGCAGCAAAAAGCGCGCTCGATAGGTAAATTTTTCGTTGCGAAATTGCCGCCGAACGTAATGGCATTGTCAAGAGAAAGGCTATTGGGATTGGGGTTTTATGGAATTTTTAACGCAGCCTTTGCGAAATTTAATTTCAATTTTATGTTTGGCCGTTTTGCTGTTGCGCAATAGATACAGTCTGTGTGAATTATTTATGACAAGTCGGGATTAAATAATTTTTTAGGCATAATCCGCCGCGAATTCTCACTCAGGGGAATTTGGTTGAATGCATCGGTGGGCTTGCTTGCCGATGAGGCGAACCCGGACTGACGTAAGCTGACTGTAAGGTTTGTAACGTAACCTTAATAATTGCAGTGCAAGCGGTTTGGGAGTTTACCGGTTTGTTGATATCTATATATAGGAGTTCATAAGACATGCAAAAGAAAATTATCGCATTGGCTGTTGCCGCCGCTTTCTCGGCACCGGCATTTGCTTCTGACCTGACCGTCAATTCGGGCAGCACCAGCGTCAGCCTGTACGGCGTGTTGGACGTGGGCGTTGCCCAGATGACCAACGCTGGCAACTTCAGCTCGCAATTCGTGACCGGCGCGGTTCCTACCGGCAACGCTAACAACGCACGTGTTGGTACTGTGCGCGGCATGATGAACGGTGGCGAATCGCAGTCGCGCTGGGGTATCAAGGGCAGCGAAGACCTGGGTGACGGCAACAGCGCATTCTTCCAACTGGAATCTGCATTCAGCCTGGGTACCGGTAGCGTTGCCACCTCCGGTCTGGCTGGCGGTACCAATGCTCCAGGCGGTATCAACAACCGTTCCATGATCGCTGACACGGCACTGAACGGCCAGCTGTTCAACCGCATGGCTCTGGTGGGTCTGTCCAACAACGACCTGGGCGCATTCAGCTTTGGTCGCCAGTACAGCTTGCAACTGGATATCATCGGTTCCGTGGGCGGTGGCTATGACCCGGTGAACGCGCAGATGTTCTCGCCGATCAACTTCTCCGGTTCCTACGGCGGCGGCGGTGCAACCGACAACTCGCGCGTGGACAATGCGATCAAGTATGCCAAGAAATTCGGCAACGTGAACGTGAACGTGCTGTACGGCATGGGCGGCATGGCTAATGCATCCTCTGCTCGCAGCAACTTCCAGGCAAACGTGGGCTACGAGGCGGATACTTTCGGCGTGCAGGCCGCTATGCAGCAAGCCAACGACACGACGGCCATTTCGCCTAATGCAACGGCCAATACCGTCAACGTGCAATACATCAACCTGACTTCGTACATGCTGACTGGCCGTTACCAGGTGATCGAGCCGTTGACATTGAAGGCCGGTTTCGAGCGCATGCAGATCTCCGCACCGAGCAATTACGGTGCTGACCAGACTATCGGTCAAATCTACGGTTACAACGTCGGTACAGCGTCCGCATTCACCGGCGCGCAGAAGAACATCAACGTGTTCTGGGTCGGTGCCAACTACCAGCTGACTCAGGCTACCAAGCTGTCTGCCGGTTTCTACGATGCCAAGATTCCTGCATACGGTGCATCCACTGCTACTGGCGACGACAAGTACTACTCGGCCATGGTCGAGTACAACCTGAGCAAGAAGACCAACCTGTACGCCGCGTTCATGCTGGACAAGAAGTCCGGTGCATTGAACGTTGCCGCAACTGGTGTAGGCAGCATCGCCACCTTCAACACCTACGGTGCTGGTGTGCGCGTCAAGTTCTAATCGCTCGCTGGCTTAGCCAGCCTGAGTTTGGAAACCTTGAAACCCACTGTGGAAACACAGTGGGTTTTTTCTTTGCTGGCTTGTCAGCGTGCGACCCCGTTGCGGCGAGCCATTCCGGTGTGGAGCGGATAAAATTTTGTTCATCTATGGCCGGGGCCGATATGTTATTTTGCCCTGTGTAATCGGTAGTCTGCGGCATTTGCCGCGGATAGGGGGCTGACGGATGACCAGGATTCTGACGATTGAAGACGATGCGACCACTGCGCAGGAGATCGTGGACGAGCTCAGCAACCATGGGTTCGAGGTGGAGTGGGCGAAAGACGGCAAGGAAGGGCTGGATCGGGCGCTGAGCGGAAGTTACGATCTGGTTACGCTGGATCGCATGCTGCCTTTTGTGGATGGCTTGACCATCGTCACCGCGATGCGGGAGCGGGAGATCGAGACGCCCGTGCTGATGATCAGCGCGTTGAGCGATGTGGACGAGCGCGTGGACGGCTTGCGCGCGGGTGGCGACGATTATCTGGTGAAACCGTTTGCCTCGGAAGAGATGGCGGCGCGGGTCGAAGTGCTGCTGCGGCGCAAAAGCCGTTCGGAGCGCCAGACCAAGCTGCGCGTGGCCGATCTCGAACTCGACCTGGTGGAGCGCAAGGCTATCCGCGGCAACGTGGAACTGGATCTGCTGCCGACCGAATTCCGCTTGCTGGAGTACATGATGCGCAATTTCGGGCAGACGCTGACCCGCACCATGCTGTTCGAGTCGGTCTGGGGTTACCGTTTCGATCCGGGCACCAACATCATCGATGTGCATATCGGCCGCCTGCGCCGCAAGGTCGATATGCCGGGCCTGTCGTCGCTCATCCATACTGTGCGCGGTTCGGGGTACATGCTAAGTGAGCATAGCTGAACTCTCGCGCACGGTCGCCTTCCGGCTGACCCTGTTCTACAGCCTGTTCTTTGCGGTCTGCGTGGTCATGCTGCTGGGTTTCATCTACTGGCAGACGGCGACGGAGATGACGCGCCGCGTCGACCAGGTGCTGACACTGGAGAACATCCGCTTCGGCGAGATTGCCCCGGATCGCCTGGCTGCCGAGATCGACAGGAGCATCCAGCGCGACCAGCGCCACGTCTATTTCTACGGGTTGTTCGCGCCGGGCGGACAGCGCCTGACCGGGAACGTTTTCCAGTTGCCGTACGGCGTGCCGGTGGACGGCTATATCTACGACACCCGGCTGGTGACCGACCTGCAGCCGGAGCCGCTGCCGGCGCGCGCGCTGCTGATCAACATCGGCGCGGGGAATACGCTGCTGATCGGCCACGATGTGCTGCAGCTCACCGAGTTCGGCGAGATCACGCGAAAGACCTTCTTCTGGGGCGGTTCGCTGACCATCCTGCTCGGCCTGGCATTCGGGCTGATCCTGAGCTTTCGCCCGCTGCGTCGCGTCGAACAGATACAGCAGGTTTGCGAGCTGATCATGCGCGGCGACATCGGCCAGCGCCTGCCCGTGAGCCGGCACCACGACGAACTCGACATGCTGTCCGCCATCGTCAATCGCATGCTCGACGAGGTCGAAAGGCTGATGTCCGAGGTCAAGAGCGTGGGCGACAACATCGCGCACGATTTGCGTACCCCGTTGACCCGCTTGCGCGCCGTGCTTTACCGCATGCAGCAGCAAATGGAGGGTATGCCGGCCCAGCAGGCCATGGTTGAGCAGGTGATCGGCGAGGTGGATTCGCTGCTGCTGCGCTTCCGCGCCCTGCTGCGGATTTCCGAGATCGAGAACAAGCAGAGACGGGCGGGTTTCAAGCAGGTGAAGCTGCAGGACATTCTGGAGCAGGCGGTGAATTTCCTCATCCCGCTGGCGGAGGACAAGCTGATCCGGCTTTCGCTCACTGCGGGCAGCGTCAATCCCATACTCGGGGATGGCGATCTGCTGTTCGAGGTGTTCGTCAACGTGCTCGACAATGCGATCAAATTCACTCCCGCGGGCGGGCGGATCGAAGTCAGGCTGGCGCAAGGGGAGCGCGGGCCTCAGGTCGATATCGTCGATAGCGGGCCCGGCATCAGCGAAAGCGAGAGGACGGCCGTGCTCAATCGATTCTATCGCGGGCAGAACGAAGTACAGGCCCCCGGTTTCGGTCTGGGATTGAGCATCGTGATGGCGATCATCCGTCTGCACGATTTCGGTTTCGAGCTGGCGGCAGCCAAGCCCGGCACGCGGGCAACGGTGTTCTGCTGGTCGCATGGGGAATAAGCCGGTATCGGATTTCGCCTGTTTCGGCAATACCCCGGAAGCGGCTGGCTTTCGGGCCGCGCCTATATCAGAATCTGCTTGATTAAATTAATTTTATAGAAGCTTTGGCAGGTGTCGCTTGGTTATAATCCCGCAGTTGTTGGAACGGCCAGCTTTCATGCTGGCCGTTCCATGAATAAAGACACCGTTTTCGACTGGAGTAGCCGCACATGATATGGATTGTCCGAATCGCATTAAGCCGCCCGTATACCTTTATGGTGCTGGCGCTGCTGATCTTGATTCTTGGACCGCTGGTTTACGTGAACATGCGCACGGACATCTTCCCGGACATCAAGGTGCCGGTGGTCAGCGCGGTGTGGAACTACAACGGCATGCCGCCCACCGACATGTCCAACCGGATCACGACCTTCTACGAGCGTAACCTGACGACCACGGTCAACGATATCGAGCATATCGAGTCGCAGTCGCTTCCCGGCGTGGCCGTCGTCAAGATCTTCTTCCAGCCGAACGCCAACATCAATGCCGCCGTGAGCCAGGTGACAGCGCTTTCCCAGACCGTTCTGAAACGCCTGCCGCCCGGAATCACGCCGCCGCTGATCCTGAGCTACAACGCGTCGAGCGTGCCTGTGCTGCAACTGGCGCTGTCCAGCGATACGCTGCTGGATAACCAGTTGTTCGATATCTCCAACAACTTCATCCGTCCGCAACTGGCACAGGTCGAGGGCGCGGCAGTGCCTTCGCCCTATGGCGGCAAGAACAGGCAGATCATCGTCGACCTGGACATGCAGGCCTTGCGTTCCAAGGGACTGGTTCCCAGCGACGTCAGCAATGCGATCCAGAAGCAGAACCTGATCCTGCCGGCGGGCACCGAGAAGATGGGCACGTTCGAATATAACGTGTTGCTGAATGCGAGTACCAATATTCTCGACGAGCTGAACGACCTGCCGATCAAGACGGTCAATGGCGCGACGATCCTGGTGCGCGACGTGGCGCATGTGCGCGACGGCTACTCGCCGCAGCAGAACATGGTGCGCGTCGATGGCAAGCACTCGGTGCTGACCACCATCCAGAAGAACGGCAGCGCCTCCACGCTGGACATCATCGAACACGTGAAGGAACTGCTGCCGCGCATCGAGGCGGGTGCCCCGCCCGGCCTGAACGTCGACCTGGTGGGCGACCAGTCCATCTTCGTCCGGTCTTCCATCGACGGCGTGATCCGCGAAGGCGTGATCGCGGCCGGCTTGACCGGCCTGATGATCCTGCTGTTCCTGGGCAGCTGGCGTTCGACCCTGATCGTGACGATCTCCATCCCGCTGTCGGTCATGTCCGCGATCATTGCGCTGTCGGCTTTCGGCCAGACGCTGAACGTGATGACCCTGGGCGGCCTGGCGCTGGCGGTCGGGGTACTGGTCGACGAGGCCACGGTGACGATCGAGAGCATCAACTGGCACCTGGAGCAGGGCAAGCCCGTGGAAGGTGCGATCCTCGACGGGGCGAACCAGATCGTGGTGCCGGCTTTCGTGTCGCTGCTTTCCATCTGTATCGTGTTCATTCCGATGTTCTTCCTCAGCGGCGTGCAGAAATACCTGTTCGTCCCGATGGCCGAGGCGGTGATATTCGCGATGATCGCCTCCTTCATCCTGTCGCGCACGCTGGTGCCGACCCTGGCGAAATACCTGCTGCGTCCGCATGTTCCGCACCATGAGGGAGAGCATGTGGTGCCCAAGAATCCGCTGGTGCGCTTCCAGCATGGTTTCGAGAACGTTTTCACCCGCGTGCGCGAGACCTACCGCCAGTTGCTGCTGCTTGCGATGGCGCATCGCCGCAAATTCATCACCGGTTTCCTCGGCTTCGTGCTGGCGTCGTTCATGCTCCTGCCCTGGCTGGGGCGCAATTTCTTCCCGGTCGTGGACGCCGGGCAGATCAAGCTGCATATCCGGGCGCAGACCGGCACCCGGCTGGAAGAGACGGCAAGGCTGTGCGACGAGGTCGAGAACCGCATCAGGCAATATATTCCTGCCGAAGAGATCGACAATATCGTGGACAACATCGGTTTGCCGGTCAGCGGCATCAACCTGACTTACAGCAACTCGTCGCCGATCGGCCCGGGCGATGCTGATGTGATGATCACGCTGAAGGATGGGCACCGCCCGACCGAGCAGTACGTCGAGATGCTGCGCGCCCGCCTGGCCGACGATTTCCCGGGAGCGACCTTCGCTTTCCTGCCGGCCGATATCGTGAGCCAGATCCTGAATTTCGGCATGCCTTCGCCGATCGATATCCAGGTCATCGGTTTCAAGCGCGCCGAGAACCAGAAATATGCCGCGATGATCATGTCGCGCCTGAAGAAGATCCCCGGCCTGGTGGACTTGCGCGTCCAGCAGGCATTCAACCAGCCGGAATTGTATGTGGACGTGGATCGCACCCGTGCCCGCGAGATGGGCCTGACCCAGCACGATATCGCAACCAACCTGCTGGTCTCCCTGTCCGGCAGCCTGCAGACCGCGCCGAACTTTTGGGTCAACCCGTCCAACGGCGTTTCCTATCCGCTGGTCGTGCAAGTGCCGCAGTACCGGCTGGATACGCTGAACGACCTGCAAAACATCCCGGTCCTGTCGAGCGGCGACTCGACATCGGAATCGCAATTGTTGAGCGGTGTGGCCACGATTTCCAGAGGACAGGGCGAGTCGGTGGTGTCCCATTACGACGTGCAGCCCACCATCGATATCTTCGGCACCACGCAGCAGCGCGACCTCGGCAGCGTGGCGCACGATATCAACCAGGTGCTGGAGGAGACCGCGAAGGATGTGCCCAAGGGCTCGTTCGTGGTGGTGCGCGGCCAGGTCAAGGCGATGAGCGATTCGTACAGCGAACTGCTGTTCGGCCTGCTCGGTGCCGTGGTGTTCGTGTATCTGCTAATCGTGGTCAACTTCCAGTCGTGGCTGGATCCTTTCGTCATCATCACTGCGCTGCCGGCGGCCATTGCGGGCATCATCTGGATGTTGTTCACCACCGGCACCACCTTGTCGGTGCCGGCACTGATCGGCTCGATCATGTGTATGGGGGTGGCTACGGCCAACAGTATCCTGGTGATCAGCTTTGCGCGGGAACGGCTGCAGATGGGCGACGACGGTATCGCCGCTGCGGTGGAGGCGGGCTTTGTCCGTTTCCGTCCGGTGTTGATGACCGCCCTTGCCATGATCATCGGCATGATCCCGATGTCGCTGGGCCTGGGCGATGGCGGCGAACAGAATGCCCCGCTGGGCCGGGCTGTGATCGGCGGCCTGTCGTTCGCGACAGTCGCAACACTGCTCTTTGTGCCGGTGGTGTTCAGTCTGGTGCACAGGGATAAAGAGAAGAGCACGGTATCCCATGCTGAAACATTAAACGTGGAGCAAAACAATGTCTGATAACCATCCTCAACCTGCCTTGTCTGGCCGTCGTCTGCGTCTGGCTGGCGGGATTTTTGCCGCAGTCGCGGTCACCATTGCCGTCGTCGGCATCTACATGCGCATCGATCACGCGAATGACCTGGAAAAAGCGGTCGAGTCGCAGCATGTCACGGTGAAGGTCGTGTCGCCGCAGTCCGGCCCCAGCATGCAGGAACTGATCCTGCCGGGAAATGTGCGCGCCGATCTGGATGCGCCGATCTATGCGAGGGTGAGCGGTTATCTGAAGACATGGGAGACCGACATCGGGGCCCGCGTCAAGAAGGGACAGTTGCTGGGCGAGATCGAGACGCCTGAACTCGACCAGCAGATCATGCGGGCGCGGGCCGATGTGGCGTCCGCCCAGTCGAACTGGGAGATCGCCGACGTCACCGCCAAACGCTGGCAGAATCTGGTTGCTTCCGATTCCGTTTCCCGCCAGGAATCGGACGAGAAGACGGCGGATGCCAAGTCCAAGCGCGACATATTGAACGCGGCGAAAGCCAATCTGGACAGCCTGCTGGCAAGCCAGTCGTTCCAGCGCATCGTGGCGCCGTTCGACGGGGTGGTCACCGAGCGCAATACCGATATCGGCAAGTTGATCAATCCGGGCAGCAACAACGGGCAGGCGTTGTTCCGGGTGGTCGACAACCGCAGGTTGCGGATATATACCGAAGTGCCGCAGAGCTTCGCCTATCTGATCAAGCAGAAGATGCCGGTGAAAATCTATTTCCCGGAATTGCCGGGGCGGCCATTCACCGCCAGCGTGCTGAGCACCGCCAATGCGATCCGCGAATCGTCGCGTACCACCACGGTCGAGTTGCTGATGGATAACAAGGACGGCAAGGTGTTCTCGGGAAGCTATGCGGAAGTCCATTTCGAGCTTCCTTCCAACGCCCAGATTTACCGCTTGCCGGTGAGCGCGCTGCTGTTCCGCAAGGACGGGCTGGAAGTGGCGACCGTGGGGCCGGACAACCGGGTCACCCTCAAATCCATCACCCTTGCGCGCGATCTGGGGCGTGTGGTGGAAGTGTCGAGCGGGATCGAAGGCAATGATCGGGTGATCGACAGCCCCAACGATTCCATCGTGCAGGGCGACATCGTGCGCATCCAGGGTGCGGACGCGCAAGCCGGCGACCATAAGAAAGAGGCTGCGCCATGAGATACATGCGGCTGGCATCGTCGATGCTGGGATTTTCAATCCTGATCGGCTGCTCCGAGGCGCCCGTCTACGAGACGCCCAAGGTTGCCGCGCCTGCGGCCTACCAGGGGGATGCCTCGGTCTGGCAACCGGCGCAGCCCGCGGATCATCTGCCGCGCGGCGATTGGTGGAAAGCCTACCAAGATTCGACGCTGGACGATCTGGTGGTGCGGCTGGATGCGGCGAACCCCGACCTGGCCGTGGCCGTGGCGCATTTCGACCAGGCGAACGCCTATGCTGCACAAGCCCGGGCGGGCTATTTCCCGACGCTTTCGGCGGGCGCCTATTCGACGCGCAACAAGCAGTCCCAGACCCGGGCGCTGCGTTCCGCGGCGCAGCCGAATGTGTATAACGATAACGCACTCGGCCTGGCCGCCTCGTACGAAGTCGACCTGTGGGGACACGTGCGCAATCAGGTGGAAGCTGGCGAAGCCGGTGCGCAAGCGGCAGCGGCTGAACTGGAGTCGATCCATTTGAGTCTGCGCGCCGAACTGACGAACGATTACCTGACCTTGCGCATGCTGGATGCGCAAGCCAGATTGCTGGCGGATGAGGTCGATGCATATGCCAAGGCATTGACCCTCACCCAGAACCGCTTCCAAGGCGGCATCGATTCAGCCCTGGATGTATCCCGCGCCAAGGTGCAGCTCGAGACGGCCAAAGCCAAGATCTCCGACATCGCGGCGAGCAGGGCGCTATATCAGCATGCGATCGCCACGCTGGTCGGCGAATCGGCTTCCAGCTTTGTCATCCCGCCTGCCGTGGTGGATATCCAGTTGCCTTCCATCCCGGTGGGGGTGCCGACCACGCTGTTGCAGCGCAGGCCGGACATTTCTGCGGCGGAACGCCATCTGGCGGAGGCCAATGCGCGTATCGGCGTGGCCAAATCGGCATTCTTCCCGACCCTCAATCTCAATGCCGCTGGCGGATATGAAAGCACCAACCAGGCGGGATGGCTGAATGCCCCCAATCTGTACTGGATGATCGGGCCGAGTGCGTTGATGACCATATTCGATGCCGGCCGACGCGAAGCCGTGGTGGCGCAGGAAGAGGCCGCCTTCAAGGTGGCCGGCGCCAGATACCGTGCCACCGTGCTGCAGGCTTTCCGGGAGGTCGAGGACAACCTGTCGCTGCTGAACGAGCTGACCGAGGAGGGCAAGGCCCTGACGGCAGCGGTTGTCGATACGCAGCGCACGCTGGATATCGCCATGAACCGTTATCGCGAAGGAATCGCCAGTTACCTGGAAGTCGTGACCGCGCAAGCCGCGGCGCAGCAGGTGCAATTGGACGAACTCAACCTGCGCAGAAGGCGCTTGCAGGCCAGTGTCAATCTGATCCGCGCACTCGGCGGCGGCTGGGACGCTACCCAAGTGGCCGAACGCTGAAAAATTATTTGTAATAAATTCAACTTGTTGAAATAAGTTGCGCATTTTTTGATCCAGATCAATGCGCGTCAAATATGTGTCAAAAATGAAACAGAAGATCCTGCTTTATTGGGGTGGTTATTGAAATTGCGATGAACGGGGTGCTACCTTGCGCTCCGGATTAGGCGGGGTGACCTGCCGAATCATTGGTTTCGTTGAGGGATTGGCCCGATACGAAAACGAATTTCAACCCTGAGGAGATCTTCAAATGCAAAAGAAAATCATCGCACTGGCTATCGCTGCTGCCTTTTCTGCACCGGCATTCGCCGATGTGAACATGTATGGCGTTGTTGACGCAGCCGTGGCGCGCGCTTCCGCTGACGGTCAGAAGAGCGACCTGCTGGCCGTTTCCGGCGGCCTGTCCCAGTCCCGTATCGGTGCAAAGGCCGCAGAAGATCTGAGTAACGGCATGAAAGCCGTGGTCAATATCGAATACGGTCTGGATACGCAATCCAACACTGCAATCGGTTCTGGTGGCGTGGGCAATACGAACGTTATTGCACGTCAGCAAATGCTGGCCCTGGCTGGCGGCTTCGGCACCGTTGCGACCGGCTACCTGCAGACCACCGGATATGACTTTGCAGTCAAGTTCGATCCGACCGCCGATTCTCTGGTATCCCCGCTGCAAAGCATGACCGGTGCCAACGGCTTCCTGATTGGCTCCGCTGCAGGTGCAGCTCGTGCTCAACGCGCATTGGCCTATATTTCTCCGAACATGAGCGGCTTTACCGTTGCCGTGAACTATGCCACTGCGCTGGCTGGCGTGGGTAACCTGACGGTTGCTTCCAACCTTGCCGACGTCAAGACTTCCGCAACATTGGCTTCCGTCAACTACGACTGGAACGCGCTGTCCGTCGGCGGCGTGTACGCCAAGACTTCCGCTCCTACAGCGACACCTTCAACAACTGATTACGCTCTGGGTGCATCTTACGATCTGAGCGTAGTCAAGCTGTTCGGTACCTACCAGCAGACCAAAACGGATGCCGCGGGTGTTGCTGGCACTGCCAACAAGGCGATGTCCTTCAGCGCCCTGGCCCCGGTCGGCCCTGGCTCGGTGCTGTTCAGCTATGCCAAGTCGACCCTTGGTACTGTCACCAGCCAGAACGGCAGTGGTTACACCGTGGGCTGGCTGCAAGGTCTGTCCAAGATGACAACTGCTTATGCAACAGTGACCAAGGTGAGCAACGGCTCGGCTGGTACCCAGTACAGCGTGATCAACAATGCGCTGGCGGGCGGTGCGATGACTGCTGGTGGCAGCTCTACCCTGTTCGCGGTCGGTCTGAACAAGAAGTTCTGATCAGGCTTCAGCGTAGCGAGCCGGTTCAACCGGCGTAGAACTGAACGGCCACCTTCGGGTGGCCGTTTTTATTTGACAGTGCAACTTCGATTGCCTAGATTGTCGCCATTCGCCTCAGGAGATCATCATGCTGAATCTGGACCGTCTCATCATCGAATTCGATAAAGGATTGCGCACGCTGTTTGCCGCTGCGCCGACCGCTCGCCCTTATCCCGATGCGAACATCGCCGATACCGAGATGAGCGAAGCGGAAAAGAAGCATGCCGCGGCGCTGATGCGCATCAACCATACCGGCGAGATCTGTGCGCAGGCCTTGTATCAGGGGCAGGCGCTGACCGCACGCGATCCCGCGGTGCAGGAGAGACTGAATCATGCCGCGTGGGAAGAGACCGAGCATCTTGCCTGGACTTCGCATCGCGTGCATGAACTGGGCGGGCGCCTGAGCCTGCTCAATCCGTTCTGGTATACCGGTTCGCTCGCGCTGGGCGCCCTGGCCGGCGCGCTGGGCGACAAGTGGAACCTGGGATTCCTGGCCGAGACCGAGCGGCAGGTTGGCGCCCACCTGCAGAGCCACCTGGACGGTCTGCCGAAACAGGATGCCAAGAGCCGCGCCGTGGCGCAGCAGATGTATGTGGATGAAGTCGGGCACGCCGATATGGCGCTGGAACTGGGGGCGGCGGAACTGCCGCTGCCGGTGAAGCTGGCGATGCGCGGGATGTCGAAGGTGATGACGAAGACGGTGTACTGGGTTTGACCGTCATTCCGGCGCAGGCCGGAATCCAGCGACTTGCCCGCATGCGGGCTTAGTCGAATGGCTAGTTGTTATATCAAAGACGCAAGGGCTATCCTTCCACGATCTCGAAATCGTGCGTCACCTTGGCAGTCTTTCCCAGCATGATGGAAGCCGAGCAGTATTTGTCCGCGGACAGTTTGATCGCGCGCTCGACTTGTTCGCGCTTGAGGTCTTTGCCCGTCACCACAAAGTGCAGGTGAATCTTCGTGAACACTTTGGGATCGGTCTCGGCTCGGTCGGACTGGATATCGACCACGCAATCAGAAATCTGTTGCCGCCCTTTTTTCAGGATGGTCACTACATCGTAAGCAGTACAGGCGCCGGTGCCGATCAGCAGCATCTCCATCGGCCTCGGCCCCAGGTTGCGTCCGCCGCCCGCAGGGGGGCCGTCCATCAGGACGGCGTGGCCGCTCTCCGTCTCGCCGAGAAAGGAAACCTCTTCTACCCATTTGATGCGTGCTTTCATTTGACACCCCGTTGATTGATCCAGTTGGCCGGTTCTGCAGTGAGCCGGCAGTCAGTTCCCGCGCATTGTCGACGAAATTGCCAGATTACCGCCATCACCCGCAAGGACTATCCTTGTGCCAGGCCGGACGACGGGAAAGTGCGGTCATGATTTTAGCCGATACCAGAACATCCCGATCAATTCGTGCAGGAAAATCCTGCTGTCCAGCAAGGCGCTGGCGCTGGGGATGAAGGCCAGCAAGTCGATGCGGTAACGCGTGGTGTAGGCGGTCGGCGCGGGGACGACCTGGAAGCCGGCGGCCTGGAACGCCTGCACCGCACGCGGCATGTGCCAGGCATGGGTGACGAGGTAGATGCGCCTGATGCCATCCTGCTTGAGCACTTGCATGCTCAGCCGGGCATTCTCCAGCGTGTTGTCCGAGGCTCCCTCCGCCCAGCGCACGGGCACGTTGAATTCCCTTTCCAGTACCTGCTTCATCTGCTCGGCCTCGGACGTGCTGTTGCCCAGCGGGGAACCACCTGTGGTCAGGATGGGTTTGCCTGTCTCGCGATACAGCTTGGCGGCGTAGCGCAGGCGTTCCAGCGTCTCTTTCTTTACCGTATCGCCGCCGTACTCTGGCGCGCGGAAATTGGTGCCGCCACCCAGCACCACGATGGCATCCGCCAGCGGTTTCCGGGTATCGACGGCATAAGGCTGTCCTTCCAGGCCTTGCAGCATCGCCTCGGCAAAGAACGGGGTGGACAGCACCCACAGCAGCGCCACAGCGGTGCCGAGCAGCAAGCGCGCGATCAGCGGACGTTTGCTCCACAGCCATAATCCGAGGACTGCGACGAGCAGCAAATCGAGCGGCGGCAGCAGGAAGGCGCTGATCAGATTGGTGACGAACCAGGTCATATATTCAAGCCTCGGTGGAAATGGATTTGCGGGCAGCCGGATCGACCGGCCCGTCAGCGCACCATTATCGCAGAAGGCCGAAAAATGGCCGAACGCGTCACAATAAAATCATCTGCGTGTCATTAAAGTTTCGCATGCGCCGGCGACACTGGCCGGCATGAAGAGTCTGCTCAAATACTGGCGCTGGTACATACCGCTGCTGTTGTGGAGTGCAGATGCCCATGCTTGGGGACTCTACACTCATGTCTATTTCGCCCAGCTGCTGCTGTGGGCGGTCCCGCTCACCGACCCGCGCTACCGCCGTGCGATCAAGTCCTTCCCCAGGCTGGTGCTGGCCGGCGCCTGCCTGCCGGATCTTGCGCTGTTGAGCGAACAATCCTGGGGCGAACCGTTCTCGAGCACGCATCAATGGCAGCGTGCGCGTAAACTCCTGGACGATGCCCGGAGCGACGAGGAATATGCACTCTCGCTGGGCTTCGTCAGCCACTTGCTGGTCGACGTGATTGCGCACAACCACTTCGTACCCGCGCACGAGAAGATGTGGGGAAATATCCCGGTGCTGACCCATGCCGCATGCGAGTGGGCGATGGACATGCACATCCGTGCGCAGCTGTTTGCCGAGCCGGCCGAACTGATGCAGACGCACCGTGCCGAACTGGCCGAATATGTCGCGCAGCATTTTTCCTGTCCGCCGAGCCTGGCGCGGCGCGGCGTCGGCATGCTGGCCGGTGCGGAGAGCCTGCTGCGTTTCAGCCGTCTGTCGCATTTGTGCTATCGCGGTGCGCGCTGGCTCGATGCCGGGATGCAGCGCCGCTTCAACTATTACCTGAGCGAGACCGGTGCGCGGCTGACCCACATCGACCGCATCCTGCTGGGAGAAGCGCCGGTGTGGGATGCCAATCCACATGCCGATGATCCTGTTGTGCGCCGGCGCATCGAGCTGGTCAATCCGCTGCAGTTGCGGCATCGCATGCCGCTGCCGCAGGACGTGTTCAGCGAGGCCTAGGCCGCCGCCCGTGCCAGCTTGAACTGGCCGAGCGTCTCGAACAGGGCTTTCGATGCATTGGCCAGGCTCAGCATCTCGTTGCGCGCCTGCTCGATGTCGGTGGCGGTGCTGGCGCTGATGGTGGCGACTGAATTGATGTTGAGCGAGATGTTCTCGCCTGCCGCCGACTGGTCTTCGGTGGAAGAAGCGATCTGGCGCATCATCTCGGTGACGATGAGTACGGATTCCTCGATTCGGTGCAGCAGTTGTCCCATGTTCTCGCCGTGCAGCACGCCCTGAGCCACTTCCTGCTTGGCCAGCGTCATGGCCTTGGTCGCCTGGTCGGTTTCGCTCTCGATCAACTGCACGATCTTGGTGATATCCGAGGTCGCGCTGGTGGTGCGTTCCGCCAGCTTGCGCACCTCGTCCGCCACCACCGCGAAGCCGCGTCCCTGTTCGCCGGCACGCGCCGCCTCGATGGCGGCGTTGAGTGCCAGCAGGTTGGTCTGCTCGGCGATCTCCTTGATCATGCTGCTGACGCTGCCGATACGCTGGATCGCATGGTTCAGCTCGTTCATGGTCTTGACCGAGGAACTGACGGTCTGGTCGATCTGCCCCAGGGCGAGGATGGTGGACTTGCCGGTCTCGCCGCCGGATTGCACCAGCGTCAGGGTCTGCTTGGCGGCGGAAGAGGCATTCGCCGCGTTGGTGGCGATCTTCTTGATGGTGTTGCCCATGGCATCGATGGCATCGCTCACCTGGAACACCTTGGCCGACTGCTCCTTGGCGTTGGCGGTGACCGAGTGCGCCATCTGGCTGACTCCGTGCGCCGTCTTGTGCGTCTGATTGGCCGAGACGTGCACCTCGTGCAGGATGGTCTCGAAACGCGCGATGAAATTGTTGATCGTGCTGGACAGGTGGCTGATCTCGTCGTTGTTGTATGCGGTCAGCCGCCGGCTCAGATCGCCGTTGTGCAGGTGGTTGATCTCGCCGACGATGTCTTCCAGGCGCTTGCGCAGGTTGCGGCCGAACAGGGTCTCGGCGACCACCGTGATGATCCCCAGCGCGACCAGCGGCAGCAACACCACCCACAGCACCTTGCTCATCACCGCCTCTATCCTGTGTTCGGACTCGGACTCGGCTGCCTTGTTCACTGTGGCCAGCTTGTCCAGCTGCTGCACCATCGGCGCGAGGTACATGCCGTACATTGCGTCGGGGATCTGCAGCGCATCGTTCGGGCTGGTCGTCGCGATCTTGATCGCGTTCCTGAAGCCCTGGACGTAGGCGTCCCATTGCTTGGATATGGTTGTCAGTTGCTCGTGCAGGTCGGGCTGCGGCGAAGCATCGTCGACTCGCTGCAACAGATCCCGGATGTGGGCATCGGCTTGATCCAGCTGGGTTGCGGTCTCGCCCAGGATCGGATCGCCGCGGCTGATTGCCAGCGCGGTTGCCTTGATCTCGATCAGGCTCTTGTCCATCAGCTGCATGGTCTGGCTGGTGTGGAATTCCTGGCGCAGCTGGTTCAGGTTGATCATCACGAAAGCGATGACGGTGACCATGCCGAAAACCGAGATGCCCATCATCAAACGCAGCTGTTGCTGCAGGGTCAGTGTCTTGAGCAGTGAGATGGAACGCATGTTCGGGACCTCCGAAATAGGGAATGGCGGATGGACGGGATCAGACCAGGACGAAGGACAGCCCGGCGACGGCAGCGCCGAGCGCGGCGCCGGCCAGCACGTCGCTGGGGTAGTGCAAACCGAGTATCGGGCGCGACAGCCCCACCAGCACGCTGAACGGCAGCACCAGCCAGACCAGCGCGGGGAAATAGGCGACCGCGACGATGCCGAACCCCACGGCGTGCATCGTGTGCCCGGACGGAAAACTGAACTGGTCGAGTGTTTTGCCGACGCAGACGATGGCGGGATAGACGTTGAACGGGCGCGGGCGCAGCGTCTTGCCCTTGATGAACTTGTACAGCGCGGTACCGACCAGGCCGACCGCGATCATGTGCACCACCGCGGGCAGGGCGGCGCCCTGATATTGCAGCAGCAACACGATCATCAGCACATACCAGAACACGCCGTCGCCCAGGCGGCTGACGAGGCGGAACAGGTTGCGTACCGTGAAGCTGCGGCTCTGCCGGTTGCAGAACGCGCACAGCTCCATGTCCCAGGTCTTAATCTGTTGCAGGGGAAAGTTCAGGTTGGACATGTTGAGCTCCCTGTTTGCGGACGATGTCGACCAGCACGGCTTCCATTTCGCCCATGATGTGTTCCCAGGTCAGCGACTCCACCGTCTGCCGCGCGGCGAGGCGCAGGCGCTGCACGCGGTCCATGTCCGAGACCAGGGCGCGTGCCTGGGTCACGAACGCATCGGTGTCGGCGAAGGGGACCAGCAATCCGTTCACGTCGTGCTGGATGTGCTGCCGTGCGGCGGCGTAGTCGTAGGCGATGGTGGCCAGGCCGCTGGCCATCGCTTCGACGGTGACGTTGCCGTAGGTCTCGGTCAGGCTGGGATACAGGAAGATGTCGCCGGAGGCATAGTGCTGTGCCAGCGGTTCGCCGGTCTGCATCCCGGCGAAGATCACGTGCGGATGCTGTTTTTCCAGCTCGGCGCGGGCGGGGCCGTCGCCGACCATCACCAGCCGGGCTTGCGGGTTGACCTTGCGCATTTGCTCGAACGCCTGGATGACCACGTGCAGGTTCTTCTCGGGCGCGATGCGGCTCACCAGCATGACGACCGGCGTGTCTTCGCCGGCGTTCCAGGAAGTGCGCAATTCATTGCTGCGCTTGGCCGGATGGAACAGTTCCGCATCCACGCCGCGCGAGACCACCAGTACGTCCTTGTAGCCTTCGAACTCGAGCTGCTGTTGCAGCGAAGCGGTGGGGACCAGCGTGCAGGCCGCCTTGTTATGGAAGTGGCGCAGATAGGCGGCGATGGGTTTTTTCAGCAAGCCGACGCCGTAGTGCTGCGTGTAGCTGTGGAAGTTGGTGTGAAAATCGGTGGTTACCGGAATGTCCAGCTTGCGCGCGGCCGACAGCGCCGACCAGCCCAGCGGGCCTTCGGTGGCGATGTGCACGATGTCCGGGCGTTGCAGCTTCCACAGGCGCACCAGCAGGCCCTTGGCGGGCAGGCCGGATTTCAGTTCGGGATAGCCCGGGATGGGCATGCCGCTTACCAGCGTTTCCTCGTAGCCGTCCTCCTTGGCCGCCACGTCCTGCCTGGACTGGCGCGGGCGGATCATGTGGATGCGGTGCCGGCGCCGGCGCAGGCCTTGCACCATGCGCCCGATGGTGATGGCAACGCCGTTCACTTCGGGCAGGTAGGTTTCAGTGACCAGCGCGATGTTCAGTTGCGCCGGCGAATTGAGGTTTTCGTTTGGTGTATTCATACGGTGCATGCTGCCGCGCGCGTATGAATATTTGATTAAATTTTCTTGAAGAGTTGATGAACTGGATGTGGCCGCGGCCGCTGCTCAAGCCGTCAGCACCAGTCCCCATACCACCAGTACATTGATCAGGCTGACCAGCACCGCCGAGCTGCCGATGTCCTTGGCGCGCTTGGCGAGATCGTGGTTCTCCAGCGAGATGCGGTCCACGGTGGCCTCGATGGCGGAATTGAGCAGTTCGATCACGATCACCAGCAGCACGCTGGAGATCATCAAGGCCTTGCCGAGATGGCTCACCGGCAGCCACAGTGCCAGCGGGATCATGACGATGGCGAGCAGCACTTCCTGCCGGAACGCATCTTCATGCTTGTATGCGGCGCGAAACCCGGCCAGCGAATAACCGAAGGCGTTCCACAAACGCACCAGACCTGTCTTACCCTTGTACGGACTTTCCATCGAACGGCTCCTGAAATGAACGACATCAATGTGCTGCGGCAATATAACAGCAAGGCCTCCCCGCCAAAAAGAACGCGCACCGGACCGCGTGCGCGTAACGGGAGGAGAAACGCAATCGGGAATCAGGCGGCCTTCCGCATGAAGTGCTTGGCGTAGCGGGCGTTCATGCGCGATACCGGCATCAGGATGAACAGGTCGGCGCAGTTGAAATCGGGATCCCATGCCGGCTCGCCGGCGACGTAGGCCCCCAGGCGCAGGTAGCCCTTGATCAGCGGCGGGATGGTGACATCCAGATTCTGGTTCAGCGATTCCAGCGGCAGGCGGCAGTGCGGGAAGACGTGATATTCGGCGGGTGCGCCGTGCAGTTTGTGCACCTTGTTGTAGACGCTGGCGGCGTAGTGGCCGCCGTCGCCCATGCTGATGCTGGCGCAGCCGATCAGGTATTCATGGCCGTGCTTGCCGATGTAGTCGGCCAGGCCGCTCCACAACTGGGTGATGGTGGCGCCGTCGCGGTAATCGGGATGCACGCAGGAACGCCCGACTTCGACCATGCGGTCGCGCAGGTGCATCAGGCGCGACAGGTCGAACTCGGTCTCGGAATAGTAGCCGCCCGCGATCGCCGCCTGCTCCGGCGGCAGGATGCGGTAGGTGCCGACGACCTTGTCGTTGCCGTGGTCGCGCACCAGCAGGTGGTCGCAGAACTCGTCGAAACGGTCGATATCCAGGCCCAGTGCGGCGCTGGGCAGCTTTGCGCCCATCTCTTCGGCGAAGACCTTGAAACGGATACGCTGGGCTTCCGCCACTTCGGCGACCGTACGTGCCAGGCTGAAAGTGAGCCTGCCGGGTGTTTCGCGCTGCTCTTGCTTGATCAGGTCCAGCATTGTGTTCTCCCGTTGAGTTGATGGGAGCAGATTAGCGAGCGGATATTGCAGCGGGGTTAAGGGAATATGAAAAATTGATGAAGTCACTTGGCCTGATGCTGCGGGGCCTCGTGGGCGAGCGACGGATAGAGCAGGACGCAGTACAGCGACTGGAAATGCTGTTCGGCTTCCATGCGCGCGATGGCATGTGCGGGGTCGGCGGTCTGCGGCGGCATGATGGGGGCGGCATGCATGTCGGCCAGTGCCATGCCGATGTGGTGCCGCACGGAGCTGGTGAGGACGCGCCGGTCGGTGCCGCTTGCCTCCAGCGGCGGGCTGGCGACGAGACGGACATGCAGCTCCGGTTCGCTCAGGATGTTCCACATCGAGGCGCCGAAGGATATTTCGTCGATATAGGCCGCTGCCATGCTGTGCGCGCCGTGCCTGTCCTGATACCGGATGGCGACGGGGTGCACCTGTGCGCCGGCGTCGATGGCGGGTTGCAGCAGCGAGGAATGGAAATGCGCCACCCCGGTGCCGTCGGTGGTGGTGCCTTCGGGGAAGATCGCGAGGCAACCGCCGCGCTGTAGCAGCTCGACCAGCTGCACGTTGATGCGCGCCGCGGAGCGTGCCTTGCCGCGTTCGATGAACAGGGTCTGCGCTCGCGCACACAGCCAGCCGATTACCGGCCAGCGTCGCACTTCCGATTTGGCGACGAAACGCATCGGCACCACGGCATTCAGCACGAACACATCCAGCCACGAGATGTGGTTGGTGACGATGAGGCCGTGCCGCAGCGAGTGCAGCGGATCGCTGTCGCCGATCTCGATGCGCACGTTGAAGATGTCCAGCAAGCCGGACGACCAGCGCTGCAGGATGCGCCGCTGCAGCGCCTGACCGAACCATGGATAGGCCACGGCCAGGGCGAGGCCGTAGCCGATGTGCAGCGCAAGGCGTACGGCGCGGAACAGGGCGATGAATCGTCTGGCCAAGTCGCTCTCCCGCTTCACGCTGCCGACAGCACGGAGAACACCGAGAAGGTGCACAGGTAGTCGAGCGCGCCGCCGATGCCGCAGGTGAGCAGCAGGCTGCGGATGCTGGGCGAAGTTTTTTCGGAGACGGCTGCGATTCCTGCGGCGGACTTTCTCATGGCATGCTCCTTGGGGTCGGTTGGCTGCGTTGCTCGATGAACAGGCTGTTTCCGGCGGTCTTCTTGGCCATCTTCTTGGCGTCGGTCATGGCGGCGGAAACCTCGTGATGCGACATGAACAGACCGGGCTGGATCTGTGTCGCACCGATGGACAGGCTGGTGAGCGGATGGAACTTGACGGTGCCGTCGCGCCCCTCGCTGCTGTATCCGCCCGCGGCCAGGTGTTCTTCCTGGAACATCAGCCCGGCGGCCTGCTCGAACGAGCGCAGCGCCTGCTCGCAACGGCTGCGCCAGTCGCGGCTCTGCATCAGCAGGATGAAATCGTCGCCGCCGATGTGGCCGATGAAATCGAGCTTGGGGTCGCAGGCCCAGCTGAGGATGCGGCCGGTGAGCTGGATCATCTCGTCCCCCTTGCGATAGCTGTAGGTGTCGTTGAAGGGCTTGAAGTGGTCCAGGTCGCAATAGCAGGCGACGAAAGAGGTGTCCGCCTGCAGCAGGCGCTCGATGTGCTCGTTGATCGGCACGTTGCCGGGCAGCAGCGTGAGCGGGTTGGCGTAGCGTGCCGCTTCCAGCTGCATCTGCGTCAGTTCGCGCAGCAGGTCCTGTCCGGAGGCGACGCCGATATAGCGCCCGTTTTCGGTGATGATGAAACCGTCGGCGAAATGGCGGCTGTCGGCCTCGGCGAGGAAGTGGCTGAGTTCCTCGATGGGCATGCTTTTCTCCACCAGCAGCGGTTCCCCCGCAATCAGCCCCCCGCAGGGTTTCCGGCCCATCAGTTCGCGCTGGTAGGGCTTGGCGAAGCGGTCGATGAACTGGTAGCGGTTGATCAGCCCATGCGGCTTGCCGCCCTTGACCACCGGGATGATGCGCAGGGCGGGGTTGTCGGTGAAGCGCTGGAACACGTGGTCGTTCAGGGTCTCGGGATGCACCGGCTCGACGTAGGTCAACAGCTTGTGCGCGCTCATCTGCGAACGCCGGTTCAGTTCGGCCTTGGGGAAAACGGCGATGTTGGTCGAGTTGATGATGCTGCTGGTCTCGGCGGAGGCCAGCAGCGGCGGCGTCGGGCTGGGGCGCGCGATGAAATAGCCCTGGCCCAGGGCGATGCCGATGTCCTTCACTACGCGCAGCTCGGCTTCGGTTTCGACTCCTTCGGCGATGACATGCGTGCCGCAGCTCTCGGCGATGTGCTGGATGGATTTGAGGAACTGCAGCTTGATCGGGTCGTGGTCCACCCCCTGCACGAAATGCATGTCGATCTTGATGAATTCGGGGCGCAGTTCCGACCACAGGCGCAGGCTCGAGAATCCCTCGCCCAGGTCGTCGATGGCGATCTTGAAGCCCATCGAACGGTAGTGCAGCAGCGCATTGCGCATGCCTTCGAAATCGAAAGTCGGCTGGTTCTCGGTGATCTCGATGATGACCCGTTCCGGATCGAGGCCCAGCTGGTTCAGGAAGGACAGCGTCTGGCCGTTCTTGAAGCTGGGGTTGGTCAGGGTCAGCGGGCTGACATTGAGGAACAGGTTGCCGGGCAGGTTGAGCCGGGCGAATGTTTCCAGCACGGTCTGGCGCGACAGCATCTCCAGTTCCAGCTGCAGCCCCTGCTGTTCCGCGGCGCCGAACAGGTTGATCGGGGAATGCAGCGGACTGTCCGCCGGACCACGTATCAATCCCTCGAAGCCCAAGAACTCGCCGCTCTTGAGATCGATGATGGGTTGGAACAGCGCGCTCAGGCGTCGCTGTTCCAGGATTTCGCGGAGAGGCGTCATGGCTTGCTCCTTGATGCGCGGCAAGGTTAGTCTTGCCAGAAACTGTGCACGGGCGGTGGTGCGGTACTTTTCGACAGGTAGAATGCCGAGCATGGAGTCCTCCTGCTAGCCTGATTTGGGAGCGGACGATAACTCCGGCTTGTTACGCGAATATGACGGGGAAAAGATGGCGATACTTGGCTTGCGGCACCGACCTTCCGGCATGAATGCATGTTTTGCCGGCAAGGGACTGCCATTCGCGGATTACGTGTCGCAAACGCAAGCGATGCTGCGGCGTTTGCACGAGGGCAAGAACGAGGCGGAGCGGATCGTCGCGGGCAATTCTCCTTTCGAGTTGTGCCCCGCGGACAGGCGGCAGGGATGCGCCAAGCCCTGGCGGCGCGGCGTGCTGCTGACGCACGGCCTGACCGATTCTCCCTATCACATGCGGCATCTGGCCGCGTTCTTCCAACGCAACGGTTTCCGCGTGATGGCGGTACTGCTGCCGGGTCATGGCACGCAGCCCGGCGACCTGCTCGATATGCACCGGCGCGAATGGCTGGCGACCGTGGCCTATGGCGCCGACTGCCTTGCCGCCGAGTCGGACGAGATCTACCTGGCGGGTTTCTCTGCGGGCGCCGCGTTGAGCGTGCTGCAGGCCGTGCACGACCTGCGGGTGCGAGGCCTGTTCCTGTTCTCGCCGGCCTTCGAGATCACCTCGCTGGCGCGCTGGGCCAACCTGCACAAGTTCTACAGCTGGCTCATGCCCGCTGCGGCATGGGTGAACGTGCTGCAGGACAAGGATCTGTATAAATATGAGTCGTTCTGCAAGAACGCCGCAGCGCAGATGTACGCGCTGACGCAGGCCTTGCCGCGGTGCGACATGGATATCCCGGTGTTCGCCGCCGCCAGTGCGGACGATGCCACGGTGATGCCGGCCGCGACCCTGCGATTCATGCAGCGGGCGCGGCATCCGTGCAGCAGGCTGGTCTGGTACTCGACGGAAAAAACCGAACGGCGCAGGATGGAATGGGTGGATAGCGCCATTCCCGAAAGGCGCATCCTGGGCAGTGCGCATACCGCCATCGTCATGCCGCCGGACGACCCGCACTACGGCGCGTCCGGGGATTATGCCAACTGCCTGCACTATTGCGAGAAGGACGGCGAGCGTTACCGCACCTGCCTGACGCAACCGCAGGAGGCCTGGCTGGGCGAAGCGACCGCAAGGAACCTGCAGCGCGGCATCGTGCGCCGGCTGACATACAACCCGCACTACGCGGCGATGGAAGCCTCCATGCAGAGGTTCATCGAGGAGCTGCCATGAGGAAGGGCAATTTGCCACAGAGAACAGGGCGTTCACAGAGAAGCCCGCTGTGCACACAAGGCTGCGATTGCCTCACTGTGCGGTTTGCGGCTAAAAGGGGTAAGAATGCATAAACGGACTTTGATCTATGCCCATCGCGGTGCGAACCGGGAAGCGGCGGAAAATACGCGCACCGCTTTCGACAAGGCGCTGCGCTATCCGATAGACGGCATCGAGACCGATGTGCAACTGAGCCGCGATGAGATCGCCGTGTTGTGGCATGACCGCGACCTGAAGAAACTGGAACTGCCCGGAAAACGCATCGACGATTTCGATCTGGCGCAGCTGCAGGCGATGGATTTCGCCGCGCATTTCGGCGCGTCGGCCGCCGCCGAGGGAGTGATGCAGCTGCGGGAGTTCGTTGCGGCCTATCGCACGCGCTGCCGGTTGCTGCTGGAGATCAAGAATCGCAACTGGGAGACCGTCGCGCGCCAGGAACTGAAAGTCAGGCAGACGCTGGCGCTGGCCGGGCCGGTGTCGGACGACCGCATTCTGGCCTCGTCCTTCAATCTGGACAGCCTGGTCTATGCGCATCGCATCGACCCCGGGTTTCCGCTGGTGTTCAATCTCGAGCCGGAACACGATGTGGATTTCGCGCGGCGCGCCTTGACGGCACATCCCTTCCTGCATGGCCTGTGTGTTCACATCTCCACGCTGGATGTGGATATGGTGGAACTGGTGCGCGAACGTGGCAAGCGCATCGCCGTGTATACCTGCAACAGCGAGGCCGAGATCGACCGCGCACTGGTGCTGGGTGTGGATGTGCTGATCAGCGACGTGCCGCAGCTGGCGCTGCGGATGAGGGGCGAATGAAACGCGAATTTTCCGCGTTGCGTGGCGAATTCGACCTGCTGGTCTGCGGCGGCGGTATCTACGGCGCGTGGACTGCCTACGACGCAGCGCTGCGCGGTCTGCGAGTCGCGCTGGTGGAGCAGGGCGACTGGGCGGATGCGACCTCTTCGGCTTCGAGCAAGCTGATCCACGGTGGCCTGCGCTATCTGGAGACCTACGATTTCCGGCTGGTACGCAAGGCATTGAAGGAGCGGCGCATGCTGCTGCAGGCCGCACCGCATCGCGTGTGGCCGCTGCGCTTCGGCGTGCCGGTGTACGCAGATAGCCGCAACGGCACGCTGTTGCTGAAAGCCGGGTTGACGCTGTATGACCTGCTGGCCGGATTCCCGGATCGACAGATGCGGCACCGTCATCTGGACCGGGCTCATTTCTCCGCACATTTCCCGTTCCTGGATGACGCCACCCTGAAGGGCGGCTTTACCTATGGCGACGCGCAGACCGACGATGCGCGGCTGGTGCTGGAACTGGTGGCGGGGGCGATGGCGCACGGCGCGGTGTGCGTGAACTACGCCAGGCTCGTGGCGTGGAACGAGGAGCACGCACAGGTGAACGGCGCCACGGTGCTGGATGTGGAGAGCGGCGTCACGGCGCAAGTGCGCGCCAGGCAATGCGTGAGCGCCGCCGGGCAATGGACGGGCGCAACGGAACAAGGCCGGTCGTGGTGCCGCCTGAGCAAGGGCATCCATCTGGTGCTGCCGGCCTTGCCGGCGAACGAGGCGGTCCTGCTCACGGCGCACGAGGACGGACGCGTGTTCTTCATCATCCCGTGGTACGGACGCACGCTGCTCGGCACCACCGATACCGATTATCGTGGAGACATCGACCATGTGATGGTCGATGAGGCTGACGTGGAGTACCTGCTTGCCGCCGCCAATCGTTACCTGAAGACGAGGTGGAGCGGGGCGGATGTCATCGGCAGTTATGCCGGGGTGCGCGTGATGAAGCAGAGCGATGCCGCGCACCCTTCTGCCGCCAGCCGCGATTGGGAACTGAAGGGGGCCGCCAACGGCCTGCTTTACGCCATCGGCGGCAAGCTCACCTCGGCGCGCGAAGATGCGGCCGTGATCGTCGATACGGTATGCACCCGGCTCGGTGTGGCAGCCGGCTGTACCACCCGGGGCCGCGGTTTTCCCTGGAAGCCGCAGCAGGATTTTGCGGCCTGGTCGGCGGATGCCGCTGCGGCGGCGCAGCGGCTCGGCATCGATGCGGAGTGCGCGGAATGGCTGCTGCATCGCCATGGCGCCCGCGTCGATCGGGTCTTGCGCTTGATCGAGGAAGCGCCGCAGCTGGCGGCCCGCATTGTACCGGCGCTGCCATTCGTCTATGCCGATCTGCTGCTGTGTGCGCGCGACGAGATGGCTGTGCATCTGGCGGACCTGCTGCGCCGCCGCATGCCGCTGCTGATCCTGGCGCGGCTGGACGTCGCCGCAGTGCGTCATCTGGCGGAACTGGTGGCGCCGGCCCTGGGCTGGGACGAGGCGAGGATCGTCCGGGAGACCGCGGCGTGTTGCGCATGATTGCCGTTGCGCTTGACCTGGGTACCACGGCGATCAAGGCGGGCCTGCTGTCGCAGGACGGCACACTAGGCAGTATTGCGGTCCGGCCTGCACCCGCGGTTGTCGCGGACGGTGGGCGGTATGAGAGCGACGCGATGGCGTACGCGGAGGCCGCTGAAGAAGTGCTGGCTGCCTGCCTGGCGCATGGAGCTGCGGGCCTGCCGCTGGGCCTGTGCAGCCAGCGCTCTTCCTTCCTGCTGTGGGAGCGTGCCAGCGGCAAACCGGTTACGCCGCTCATCTCCTGGCAGGATGACAGGGGCAAGGAAAGTTGTGCCGCGTTGCGCGAGCATGGGGGCATCATCCGCACGCTTGCCGGATTGCCGCTGACGCCATATTACCTGGCGCCGAAGCTGCGGGTGTTGCTGCACCAGCACCCGGCATGGCGCGAACGGCTGCTGAGCGGCGAATGGCTGCTGGGGACGCTGGATACCTTTCTCATCTGGCGCTGGACCGGCGGCGCACGACACCTGACCGACGTTTCGATGGCGGCCCGCACCTTGCTGATGGATATCCATGGCCGGCAGTGGTCGCCGGCGTTGTGCGGACTGTTCGACGTTCCGCCGCAGGCCTTGCCGCAGATCGCACCCTCGACAGGCCTTGGCATTCCGTTGAACAATGGCCTGGTCCTGCAGGCCAGCGTGGGCGACCAGTCGGCCGCACTGGTGGCAAGTATCGCTGCCGGGCAGCCGGAAGCGCTGGTCAACCTGGGCACCGGCGGGTTCGTCGTCTGTTACCTGCCCGAAGGCGGGAGTATCCCCGAGGGTTATCTGCAGACGCTGGTCTGGCAGGACGAGGCGCAACGGGTATATCTGGCCTGCGAAGGCACGCTCAACTCCATTGCGGCCGCGCTGGCGCCTTATCCGGCGGCAGCGTGCCGGGTGGAAGAGCTCGCCTGCGACGATATCTTCTGCCTGGCCGAGCCGAGCGGGCTGGGAGCGCCGTATTTCCGGGGCGATCTGGGCGTGACGTTCTCGGCCCCGGTGGAGCGCCTGCCGGCCCAGCGCGTCGCCGGTTTGCTCCTGGAAGGCATCATTTTCCGCGTGGTGCGGATACTGGAGGATTTTCGGCGCGAATACGGCATCGAGCGCGCCTGTTTGTCCGGTGGACTGTCCGGCCTGAGTTGCCTGCAGCAGGGGATCGCGCTGTGCGTGCCTTTCCCCATCCGGCAACTGGCGCAGACAGAGGCCGGACTGGCTGGCGCGGCCCGGCTGGCTGCCGGAATGCACGGCGCGTACGACAGGGCGGCCGAAAACATCGCGGTGCCGCGGGTTTCATCCGGATTGCCGGGGAAATACCAGCGCTGGAAGGTCTGGCTGGACGGAGTGTTGCGCAATCCGGCCCCGGGGCAGGCGAATCCGCTTAACCGATAGATGTTTGACATGGGGGGAGGTCTCGCATAGAATGCGCGCCCTTCGCAGTCTGTTATCCATTTTTAGTTTTAGGAAATGCCATGAAAACATTTTCCGCAAAGCCGCACGAAGTCCAGCACGACTGGCTGCTGGTCGATGCCAGCAATCAAGTACTGGGGCGTTTGGCCAGCCAGATCGCAGCCCGTTTGCGCGGCAAGCATAAGGCCATCTATACGCCGCACGTCGATACCGGCGATTTCGTAGTGGTCGTCAATGCCGACAAGTTGCGCGTGACTGGCAACAAGGCGCAGGCCAAGATGTACTACCGCCACTCGACTTACCCGGGCGGCCTGTACGAAACGAATTTCACCAAGCTGCAACAGCGCCATCCGCAGCGCGTGCTGCAAAAAGCGGTGCGCGGCATGTTGCCGAAAGGCCCGCTGGGCTACGCCATGTTGAGCAAGCTCAAGGTGTACGGCGGTGCGACTCATCCGCACAGCGCGCAGCAACCGAAACCCATCGATCTGTTGAAAGCTTAATCATGAGCGTGACTTATAACTACGGAACGGGCCGTCGCAAGAGCGCGGTGGCACGTGTGTTCATCAAGCCTGGCAAGGGCGAAATCATCGTCAACGACAAGCCGGTCGACGTGTTCTTCTCGCGCGAGACGGGCCGCATGGTGGTGCGTCAGCCGCTGGAACTGACCGAGACGGTCGGCAAGTTCGACATCATGGTGAACGTCACCGGTGGCGGCGAATCCGGTCAGGCCGGTGCAGTGCGTCATGGCATTACCCGTGCATTGATCGACTACGATGCCAACCTCAAGTTCACATTGAGCAAGGCCGGTCTGGTCACTCGCGATGCGCGTGAAGTCGAGCGTAAAAAGGTCGGTCTGCGCAAGGCGCGTCGCAGGAAGCAATTCTCCAAGCGTTAATCCCTTGCAGGGGGTTCGCAGGACAGAAAAAGCCGCCTTTGGGCGGCTTTTTCCTTTATCATTTACAGCTGATTTTGGAGTGAGAACAGTGTTGAAGATCGGGATCGTAGGCGGTACAGGTTATACCGGAGTCGAGTTGCTGCGCTTGCTGGCGGGACATCCGCAGGCCGAGCTGCGTGCGATTACTTCGCGCGCCGATGCGGGCACGCCGGTCAGCCAGATGTTTCCCAGCCTGCGCGGTTACGTCGACCTTGCGTTCACCCATCCGGACGAAGCAGCTCTGGACCAGTGCGATGTGGTTTTTTTCGCCACCCCCAATGGCATCGCCATGCAGCAGACGCGCGCCTTGCTGGACGCCGGAGTCAGGGTGATCGACCTGGCTGCGGATTTCCGCATCAAGGACATTACCGTATGGGAGAAATGGTACGGCATGCCCCATGCCTGTCCCGACCTGGTGGCGGAGGCCGTGTATGGCCTGCCCGAGGTGAACCGGGCACAGATCGGGCAGGCGCGCCTGGTGGCGAACCCGGGGTGTTATCCGACTGCGGTACAGCTGGGTTTCATTCCTTTGCTGGAGGCGGGGCTGATCGAGGACGGTTCGCTGATCGCCGATGCCAAATCCGGCGTATCCGGGGCCGGACGCAAGGCCGAGATTCATACCCTGTTTGCCGAAGCGAGCGACAATTTCAAGGCTTACGGGGTGGCCGGGCATCGGCACCTGCCGGAAATCAAACAAGGCCTGGCGAACGTCATCGGCAAGCCGGTCGGGCTGACTTTCGTGCCGCACCTGACGCCGACGATACGCGGCATCCATGCCACGCTTTACGGACGCCTCAAGAAGGACGCGGATTTGCAGACCCTGTTCGAACAGCGCTATGCCAACGAAGCGTTCGTTGACGTGTTGCCTGCCGGCAGTTTGCCGGAGACCCGCTCCGTGCGTGGCTCCAACCTGTGCCGCATCGCGGTGCACAGGCCGCAGGGCGGCGATACCGTGGTGGTGCTGTCGGTGATCGACAATCTGGTGAAAGGCGCGGCGGGGCAGGCGGTGCAGAACATGAACATCATGTTCGGTTTGGCCGAGTCGACCGGATTGAACGTGGTTCCACTGTTGCCCTGATATGGCAATGATACGCAGCTTCCGGCGCAAATTCAGTATCTCGGCACCGCGGCTGTCGGTACGTCCGCATGTGCCGTGGTATGTGCGCTGGGCGATCGTGTTGCCGATCCTGGCGTTGTTCGGCCTGCTGGTCTGGTGGGCCTACAATTCCGGGCTGGAATTCGCTGGATTTCACCGCGGCCAGACCGAGAAGGAATTGACCGAATTGCGCGAACGGGTGCATTACCTGGAGAGCGAGAATGCTTCTCAGGCCAATCAGATCGCGGCCTACGAGCGCCAGGGGCAGATCGAGCAGGCGTCGACCCAGGGAATCGAGGCGCAGCTGAAGAGCCTGAATGACGAGAACGCGCGACTGAAGGAGGATCTGCTGTTCTTCCAGAACCTGCCGCTGACCGGGGCGCGCGAAGCGGAGCTGTCCATCCACCGGTTGAAGATCGAGCCGGATGCACTGCCTGGCGAATATCTGTGTCGCATGTTGCTGGTGCAGAGCGTGCAGCAACGGGGCAAGGCGTTCCAGGGGAATATGCAACTGGTGGTCAACGGCGAGCAAGATGGCAGAAAAGTAGTGCTACAATTCCCTCAGGAAGACTCGCCGTCGGACGTGTCGGGTTACCAGTTGAGCTTCAAGTATTACCAACGTGTGGACAAGGGTTTCAAGTTGCCTCCGGAGATGAAGGTCGAGAGCGTCCAGGTGCGGGTGTTCGAAAAAGGGATGCAGGAACCCAAGGTGCAACAGACGGTCAACTTGCCGTCGTAAAGGAGAGGCAAGCATGTTCAGCAGTCGGAATAGTAAACCGCAGAACCGTATCGACTCCCTGGTCGGCGCCGGCACCAGGATCGATGGCAACGTCAGTTTTACCGGCGGTTTGCGCGTGGATGGCGAAATCAGAGGTAATGTCATTGCCGATCTGAGCAGGCCGAGTACCTTGGTGCTGAGCGAGCATGCGCGTGTGGATGGCGAGATCAGGGTCACCCATCTGGTGGTGAATGGCACCGTCGTGGGGCCCGTGAACGCCTCGGAATACCTGGAACTGCAGAGCAAGGCCAAGGTCACAGGTGATGTGCACTATAAGACGCTGGAGATACAGTTGGGCGCGATCGTCGAGGGCAGGCTGATCCATTTGGCGGAAGCGGAAGACAAGGTAGTGGCATTCAAACTCGGTGCAGCCGAGTCATAATCAAACCATTTTAGGAGGCAATATGAATACAGTGACCGATATACAAGACCCGCTGCTGTTTACCGACAGCGCAGCCAACAAGGTGAAGCAACTGATCGAAGAGGAAGGCAATGCCGAACTGAAGCTGCGCGTGTTCGTGACCGGCGGCGGCTGCTCCGGTTTCCAGTACGGATTCACCTTCGACGAGATGGTCAACGACGACGACACCGTGATGAACAAGAACGGCGTGCAGTTGCTGATCGATCCGATGAGTTTCCAGTATCTGGTCGGCGCTGAGATCGACTATACCGAAGGGCTGGAAGGTTCCCAGTTCGTCATCAAGAACCCGAATGCCACCACTACTTGCGGTTGCGGGTCATCGTTCTCGGCATAAGTCGAAAGCAATTTGTGAGCAGGACGGGGCGCGAAAGCGCCCCGTTTTGTTTTATGCGGGATAGATCGCGCCCAGTACACAGGGGTGCTTCGCCCCGGTGACGGCAGGCAGATTGGCGGGGCGCAGATGCAAGGCCTGCTGGGCCAGCCAGGCGAAGGCGATGGCTTCCATCCAGTCGGCGGCGATGCCCAGCGCTTCGGTCTTCATGATGCGGCATTGCGGCAATGCGCGTTGCAGGTGCGAAACCAGTGCTGCGTTGTGCGCGCCGCCGCCGCACAGGTAGAGCTCTTTGGCGCCGGTACAGAAGCGTTGCGCGGCGGTGGCGATGCTGTCGCCGGTGAGCGCCAGCAGTGTCGCCTGCACGTCCGCCGGGGATTCTTCGCCAGTCAGGTGCCGTTCCAGCCAGGCGAGGTTGAACAGGTCGCGCCCCGTGCTCTTGGGCGGGGAGGCGGCAAAATAGGTCTCGAGCAGCAGGCGCTGCAGCAAGGCGGGGATAACCTTGCCGCTGGCGGCCCATGCGCCGTCCTGGTCGTAGGCATGGCCCCGGTGGCGGGCGATCCAGGCGTCCATCAGCAGGTTGCCGGGGCCGGAGTCGAACCCCGTCGTCGCACCGCCGGGGGGGAGGTCGGTCAGGTTGGCGATGCCGCCGATGTTGACGATCACGCGATGGATGCCGGAATGGCGCAAGACCCGGTCATGGAAGGCCGGAACCAGCGGCGCACCCTGGCCGCCTGCTGCGATGTCGCGGTTGCGGAAATCACCCACCACATGGATGCCGGTCAATTCCGCCAGCAGGGCCGGGTTGTTGAGCTGTATGGTATAGCCGTGTTCGGGGCGGTGGCGCACGGTCTGGCCGTGACAGCCGATGGCCTGCACATGTCCCGGTGTCATTTTCGCCTTGTGCAGCAAGGCCTGGGTGGCACTGGCGTATTCGCGTGCCAGGAGGTTGGCGGTGAGCTGCGCCTGATGCAGTTCGTTATGCGAGACCTGGTGCAGCGAGAGCAGCGCTTCCCTGAGCGGCCCCGCATAGGGCTCGTAATGGCTGGCGATCAGGCGGGGCGAGGCTTGCGAGAGATCGACCAGTGCGGCATCGATCCCGTCCAGGCTGGTGCCGGACATGATGCCGATATAGAGGTCGGAGGCCGTACTCACCTAGTCGAGATTGGCGATTCGGGTATTGTGGTAGGTATCCAGCTGGGCGAACAGCGCATTGGTCGCCGCGCCGAAGGCGGTACGCTGCGATTCGCCGATCGGCTTGCCGTCGGGCAGTGCCACTTTCAGCGGGTCGCGCTGTACACCGTTCACCTTGAACTCGTAATGCAGATGCGGTCCGGTGGCCAGGCCTGTCATGCCGACATAGCCGATGATCTGGCCTTGCCCCACGCGCTGGCCCTTGTGCAGGCCGCTGGCGAAGCGAGACAGGTGCCCGTAGACCGTGGAGAAGCGGCCCTGGTGATCGACCATCACCACATTGCCATAGCCGCCCTGCTTGCCCACGAAGGAGACGACGCCGTCGCTGGTGACCTTGACCTTGGCGCCCATCGCGGCGGCGTAATCCACGCCCTTATGCGAGCGCCACTTGTTCAGGATCGGATGGAAGCGCGACAGGCTGAATCCTGAGCTGATACGGGAGAACTCCAGCGGCGAACGCAGGAAGGCCTTGCGCATGCTCTTGCCTTCGGGCGAGTAATAGTCGCCGGTGTACTCGGTGGTCTGGAAATACGCGGCACGGAACGCATGTCCGTGGTTGATGAACTCGGCGGAAAGGATGCGGCCGGTGCGGGCCGGTTCGCCGTTGATGTAGTTCATCTCGTAGATCACGGTGAACTTGTCGCCTTTGCGCAGATCGCGGTGGAAGTCGATGTCGCCGCCGAAAATGTCGGCCAGCTGGTTGGCGGCCGGATCGGGCAGGCCCACTTCGTCGGTCGCGGCGAACAGGTTGGTCTTGATCTCGCCGGTGCGGATCTGGATGCGTTTCTCCGTCACTGCGGGCAGGGTGCGCATCTTGAACCCGTCGCCATTCTTCTCGATGGCCACCTGGTTGCCGTCGCTGTCCGGATAGCGCAGGGCCAGCAGCGCGCCGTTGGCGTCCGTCTCGGCCTGGACTTCCTTGCCCACGGACAGCCGGCGCAATCCTTCGGCGGCCTTGTTCTTGCGCAGATAATCGCTGGCGGCCTGGTCTTCCACATTGAGCCGCCGCAACAGTTCGGCGACGGTGTCGCCGCGCTGGATGCGCTCGTTGCGCCAGAAGCTGGTTGCGCTGGTGGCCACCGCCGCAGCGGAAGGCAGCGCGATATCCTCGATCACGGTCTGTTGCGCACCGGAGATCACATCCGATTGCGGCATGATGCCGAAAGCCGTCACCACTCCCAGCAAAGGCAGGCTGGACAAGGTGACGAACCATCGCAGCTTCATTTTGTGCGCGTGCGACAAGGTGTTTTGCGGTAACATTCGCGCCTCCCAAGGCGGTGTAGCCTGTGAATGGCCGTGCATCTTTATCGGCAAACACAATGACTTATTGAATTTTAGGGCGCCACTTTAACAGAAAGCAGCAACCCCTCAAAACCCGCTCAAGCGACGAACAAGTGACAGACAAGCGGTCTTTCGACATGGATCAACAGGAAATTCTCAATCAAATCAAGCGCGGCAGCGACGAATTGCTGCTCTCATCCGAACTGGAGAAAAAACTGGCGCAAGGGCGTCCATTGCGCGTCAAGGCAGGTTTCGATCCCACTGCGCCCGACCTGCACCTCGGTCACACGGTCCTGCTCAACAAGATGCGCCAATTGCAGGACCTCGGGCACCATGCCCTGTTCCTGATCGGCGACTTCACCGGCATGATCGGCGACCCCACCGGCAAGAACGCCACCCGGCCGCCGCTGTCGCGCGAGCAGGTGCTTGCCAATGCACAGAGTTACCGCGACCAGGTGTTCAAGGTGCTGGATCCGGAAAAGACCGAGGTGGTGTTCAACTCGGCCTGGATGGACAAGTTCAGCGCGGTCGACCTGATCAGGCTGGCCGCCACCCATACTGTGGCGCAGATGCTGGAGCGCGACGACTTCTCCAAGCGCTACAAGAGCAACCAGCCCATCGCCATCCACGAATTCATCTACCCGCTGGTGCAGGGCTACGACTCGGTCGCGCTCAAGGCCGACATCGAACTCGGCGGCACCGACCAGAAGTTCAACCTGCTGATGGGGCGCGAACTGCAGAAGCATTTCGGCCAGCCGGCGCAGTGCGTGCTTACCATGCCGCTGCTGGAAGGCCTGGACGGCATCAACAAGATGTCCAAATCGCTGGGCAACTACGTCGGCATCACCGACACCCCGCAGGACATGTTCGGCAAGCTCATGTCCGTTTCGGACGACCTGATGTGGCGCTATCTGGAGCTGCTGTCGTTCCGCAGCCTGGCGCAGATCGCCAACTTCAGGGAAGAAGTCGCGCAAGGGCGCAACCCGCGCGACATCAAGGTGATGCTGGCACAGGAGATCGTCGCACGTTTCCACTCGCAAAAGGCCGCCGAAGATGCGCTGGCGGAATTCGAGGCGCGCTTCCAGAAAGGCGTGCTGCCGGACGACATGCCCGAACTGACCGTGCAATCCGTCAATGGCAGCATCGCCATCGCCAGCCTGCTCAAGCAGGCCAACCTGGTCGCCAGCACCTCCGAGGCGCTGCGCATGATCGACCAGGGCGGTGTCAAGCTGGATGGCGAGAAGGTCAGCGACAAGGCTTTGCAACTCAAGGCCGGTGCGGTCGTCGTGGCGCAGGTCGGCAAACGCAAGTTCGGCCGCGTCAGCATCGGCTGATCCCGGCGTTGCCTCGCAACGGCCGTTTACAGAGACAAACTTTCAAGGACGTACGGGTTTGCGGCGCCGAGTCTGCGGCAGAAGTTCAGTGAAAGGCGATGCATGCTCGGCTGGATCAGGTACGTACTCGTTTCGCACTGGCTGCAGTTCGGCCTGATGGCAGCGACCTGGTTCGGCGGCTACATCATCCATGACCATCTGGCCTCTCCCTTGCTCGTGCTGTACTACGCAGCACATATCTTCGCGGCGGCCGCATTCTTTGGCGTCGGCATGTTCTATCTGCACCCCGGCAACAAGGACATCGCCTCGCGCCTGCATTCCGCCGCTCCGCAAGACATTACCCGGAGCGTGCACCGGATCATCTTCCATGTACTGAGGGCGCTGCCGTTTACCGGCGCCCTCATTTTCCTGGTGCCGGACAGCGCTTACGAATTTGGCAAGGACGGTTCGTTCTGGCTGACCCACGTATATAACGACAACTTCGCGCACATGCTGCACGGCATGCTGTTCTACCTGATCGTTGTGGCCGGGCTGTTCAATTTCCTGTTCCTGCTCAACAGGCGGCGCAAGGGCCGCTAGCGGGTGCCCGCTACCCGGCAACCTGCCGCTGGAAGCAAATCCCTCTCGATCAGCCGGTTTTCGATCCGGCGGGCCGTCCCCACCCCGGCGGAAAATATCGGTTGTGGAATAAGCCGTTGTTTTGTAGAATCGCGCCCTCGATTTTTTGGTAAAAGGTAGTTTGTTCATGACAACCGTACGTGTTAAAGAGAATGAGCCGTTCGAAGTGGCAATGCGCCGCTTCAAGCGTTCTGTGGAAAAGACCGGTCTGCTGACCGAGTTGCGCGCCCGCGAGTTTTACGAGAAGCCCACCGCAGAGCGCAAGCGCAAGCTGGCCGCTGCCGTGAAGCGCCACTACAAGCGCCTGCGCAGCCAGACTCTGCCTCCGAAGCTGTACTAATCCTTTTCAATAAGGCGACGCCGCAATCCTTTGAGGTTGCGGCGTTTGTTTTTGCGTAGAGGTGCACATGAGTCTGAAGCAGCAGATCACTGAGGACATGAAAGCCGCGATGCGTGCCAAGGAAACGGCGCGCCTCGGGGCCATCCGCCTTTTGCTCGCCGCGATGAAGCAGCGCGAGGTGGACGAGCGCATCGAATTGACCGATGCCGATGTGATCGCAGTCATCGAAAAGATGCTGAAGCAGCGCCGCGATTCCATCAGCCAGTACGAGGCTGCAGGCCGTCAGGACCTGGCCGATGTCGAGAAGTTCGAGGTCTCCATCTTGCAGGCTTATATGCCGCAGCAACTTGGCGAAGCCGAGATTGCTGCCGCCATCGCCGACGCCATCGCTGCGACGGGCGCCGCCGGTCCGCAAGACATGGGCAAAGTGATGGGCGTGGTCAAGCCCAAACTGGCCGGCCGTGCCGACATGGGCAAGGTGTCAGGCCTGATCAAGGCGCAACTGACCAAGTAACAAAAACCTGCTGCGCGGCCGGATTCACCCGCGAGGGGCAGGCCGATGGGTACCCGGCGGCTTTGCCGCCACCCATTCGCACGCTGTGTTGCGCGGTGCTCGAAATCCTCATGTACTTTGAGTACATTCCGGTTTCTGCGCTCCGTGCGCCTTGCACTCCGGTCGCTCGTAACGGTTTTCGAGCTTCACGATAGAATTCAACTTTCTAACTAGCGCGAGGGCGGAGTGATTCCAAAAAGTTTCATTCAGGATCTGCTCAACCGCCTCGACATCGTCGATGTCATCGAGCGCTACCTCCCGCTCAAGAAAGCCGGTGCCAACTATGTCGCCTGCTGCCCCTTCCATAACGAAAAATCCCCGTCTTTCACGGTCAGCCAGTCCAAGCAGTTCTACCATTGCTTCGGTTGCGGCGCGCACGGCACCGCCATCGGCTTCGTCATGGAGCACACTGGCATGGGCTTCGTCGAGGCGGTGGAAGACCTGGCCAGGAGCATCGGCGTCACCGTACCCAGGGAGGCCTCCAATGTGCCGCAGCACAAGGTCGCACCCGATCTGTACGAACTGATGCAGGCCGCCACGCGCTACTACCGCGAGCAACTCAAAAAGACGCCGCGCGCCATCGATTACCTCAAGGGCCGCGGCCTTTCCGGCGAGGTCGCCGCGCGCTTCGGCATCGGCTATGCGCCGGACGACTGGCAGAACCTGAAGGCGGCCGTGCCCAACTACCAGGATGCCAGCCTGGTCGAGACCGGCCTGGTGATCGAGGGCGAGGGCGGCAAGCGCTATGACCGTTTCCGCGACCGCATCATGTTCCCCATCGTCAACGTGCGCGGCCAGGTCATCGGCTTCGGCGGGCGCGTGCTGGACAAGGGCGAGCCCAAATACCTCAATTCGCCGGAAACGCCGCTGTTCGAAAAAGGCCACGAACTCTACGGCCTGTTTCAGGCGCAGAAGGCCATCCGCGCGCAGCAGCGCGTGATCGTGGTCGAAGGCTACATGGACGTGGTGGCGCTGGCGCAGCACGGCGTGGAATACGCCGTCGCCACGCTGGGCACGGCGACCACGCCGTATCACGTGCAAAAGCTGCTGCGCCTGTGCGACCAGGTGGTGTTCTGCTTCGATGGCGACCGTGCCGGACAGAAGGCGGCATGGCGCGCGCTGGAGAACGCGCTGCCGCAGCTGCAGGACGGCAAGCGCCTCGGCTTCCTGTTCCTGCCGGAAGAGCACGATCCCGACACCTACATCCGCGAATTCGGCCACGAGGCCTTCGAGCACGAACTGGAAAACTCGCTGCCGCTGTCCGGTTACCTGCTGCGCGAGCTGACCGCTCAGGTCGACCTGCGCACCCAGGAAGGCAAGAGCACATTGCTCAAGCATGCGCAGCCGCTGATCACCGCCATTACCGCGCCCACCACGGCGCTGCTGCTGCGCAAGGAAGTGGCCGCCCTGGCGGGGGTCACGCAGGCCGAGCTGGAGGCGCTGTGGTCGATCAAGCCGGTCGCGGCGGCACCGCGTGCCGCACCGCCCAAGGCCAGGCGCGCCGCGCCCTCCAGCCTGCGCACCTTGCTGCGCTGCCTGGTGATGAAGCCGGAACTGGCGCGCGAACTGCCTGCCGACTGGCTGCGGGAAGGGCATGCCGAGGGTGCGGAAGGCGCGGCCATCACCGCACTGGCCGACTGGCTGCAGGAATCCGCCGACGAGGCCAGCACGGCGGCACTGATCCAGCACTTCCAGGGGACGGCGCACGAGACCGTGTTCGCTGCCGCCGGCGAGATCATGCATCTGGGCGACGAATACGATGTACAGGCGGATTTCGACGGCATCCTGCGCAAGATCCGCCGCGATGCCATCGAAGCCGAGATGGCCGCCTTGCTGCATGGCAAGGGACTGGGCATGGACGCCTCAGAGCGGGCGCGCCACGAACAGCTCAAGGAAGAACTCAAGCAGCTGAAGGCGCAGCCTGGCTGAATGGCGCAGGGCGGGCACGCTATTTGCTGGCCCCGGGCGTTGCCTGAAATGCAGCTAAGCTGCGGAAATGTTTTGGAAAATCGGGTATAATCCGCGCCCTTTTCGACGGCACCCGTATTTTAGTGGGCCGGGTATTTCGAGTACGAATCAACTTTGGGAATCCTCAAAATGGCGACTCCGCAACAAAAGAAAAAAAGCAGTTCCACTTCCAAACAGACCACAGCCAATAACAAGCAGACAGCCAAAGAAAGGGCCGAAGCCGAAGCCGCGCTGGTCGATCCGTCGCAGGACGTCGAAGCCCGCCGCACGCGCCTGAAGGCCCTGATCCTGCTGGGCAAGGAGCGCGGCTACCTGACCTACGCCGAAATCAACGACCACCTGCCCGAGATGCTCGAAGTCGAGCAGGTCGAGGGCGTGGTGAGCATGATCAACGACATGGGCATCACCGTCTGCGACGTGGCGCCCGACACCGAATCGCTGGTGATGAACGAAACCGCGCCTGCGGTCGCCGACGAAGACGCGGCGGAAGAGGCCGAAGCCGCCATTTCCACAGTGGATTCCGAATTCGGCCGCACCACCGACCCTGTGCGCATGTACATGCGCGAGATGGGCGTGGTGAACCTGCTCACCCGCCAGGACGAGATCGAGATCGCCAAGCGCATCGAAGACGGCCTCAAGCACATGATCCAGGCCATCTCCGCCTGCCCGGCCACCATCGCCGAGATCCTCGCGCTGGCCGACAAGGTGGCGAAGGAAGAACTGCGCATCGACGAAGTGATCGACGGCTTCATCGACACGCAGGAAGAAGTGATGGTCAGCGAAGTGGCTGACGAGGAAGTGGACGAAGAAGAGCAGGAAGAGGAAGAAGAGGAATCGGAAGAGGACGGCGAAGCCGCCGCTGCCGCCAACCTGGCGCAGCTCAAGCTGGATGCGCTGGAACGTTTCACCGTCATCAGCGACCTGTTCACCAAGCTGGGCAAGGCCTACGAGAAATACGGCTACCGCAGCAAGCAATACGACAAGCTGCAGCAGCAGATCTCCGACGAACTGATGCAGTTCCGCTTCTCCGCCAAGCAGGTGGACGCGCTGTGCGAAACCATGCGCGGCCTGGTGGAAGAAGTACGCGGCTGCGAGCGCAGCATCCAGGAACTGTGCGTGACCAAGGCGCACATGCCGCGCGCCCACTTCATCAAGGTGTTCCCGCTCAACGAAGGCAACCTGGACTGGGTCAAGCAGGAGATCGCTTCCAGGAAGTCCTACAGCGAAGCCCTGTCGCGCTTCCAGGCCGCCATTGTCGACCAGCAGAAGAAGATGCTGTCGCTGCAGCAGCGCGTGGGTATCCCCATCGCCGACCTGAAAGAGATCAACAAGCAGATGACCAACGGCGAAGCCAAGGCACGCCGCGCCAAGCGCGACATGATCGAGGCCAACCTGCGCCTGGTCATTTCCATCGCCAAGAAATATACCAACCGCGGCCTGCAGTTCCTCGACCTCATCCAGGAAGGCAACATCGGTCTGATGAAGGCCGTGGATAAATTCGAATACCGCCGCGGCTACAAGTTCTCGACCTACGCCACATGGTGGATCCGCCAGGCCATCACGCGCTCCATCGCCGACCAGGCGCGCACCATCCGCATTCCGGTGCACATGATCGAGACCATCAACAAGATGAACCGCATCTCGCGCCAGATCCTGCAGGAGACCGGCGTGGAAGCCGACGCCGCCACGCTGGCGATCAAGATGGAGATGCCGGAAGACAAGATCCGCAAGATCCTCAAGATCGCCAAGGAGCCTATCTCCATGGAGACCCCGGTGGGCGACGACGACGACTCGCATCTGGGCGACTTCATCGAAGACGCCAACTCGCTGGCTCCCATCGAGGCGGCGGTGTACGACAGCCTGCGCAACGTCACCAAGGATATTCTGGACAGCCTCACCCCGCGCGAGGCCAAGGTGCTGCGCATGCGCTTCGGCATCGAGATGAACACCGACCACACGCTGGAGGAAGTCGGCAAACAGTTCGACGTCACCCGCGAGCGCATCCGCCAGATCGAAGCCAAGGCACTGCGCAAGCTGCGTCATCCTTCGCGCTCGGAAAAACTCAAGAGCTTCCTCGACGGCGAAAGTTAAGTCCACGGGCCCTTAGCTCAGTTGGTTAGAGCAGAGGACTCATAATCCTTTGGTCCCCGGTTCAAGTCCGGGAGGGCCCACCAACAACTGAAAGCCTCGCAGGAATGCGGGGTTTTTGTTTATGTGAGTTAATTCCCCGAATCCCGGCGGCGGATGCAATGCCGCGCCGGATTCAGAAACCGCAGGTGGCTATGTTCGAACAGGCATTCAAGAATATCGACGACGTACTGCGCAAGGAAGCAGGCTGCGCCAGCGAACTCGACTACACCGAACAAAGCTCATGGCTGTTGTTCCTCAAATATCTCGATGCGCTCGAACACAGCAAGGCGATGGAAGCCGAGCTGGAAGGCAGGAAATACACGTACCTGATCGACCCGCCCTACCGCTGGGAAACCTGGGCCGCACCCAAGGGCCGTGATGGCAAAATCGACCACAACGCCGCCATGACCGGCGATGACCTGCGCGACTTCGTCAACCAGACGCTGTTCCCCTACCTGCACCGATTCAAGGAAAAAGCCGCCAATTCCAAAACGCTGGAATACAAGATCGGCGAAATCTTCGGCGAGATCAAGAACAAGATCCAGAGCGGCTACAACCTGCGCGACATCATCGACCACATCGACGAACTGCGCTTCGGCTCGCAGGCCGAAAAGCACGAGCTTTCGCACCTGTACGAAGCCAAGATCAAGAACATGGGCAACGCCGGGCGCAACGGCGGCGAGTACTACACCCCGCGCCCGCTCATCCGCGCCATGGTGCAAGTGGTCAACCCCAGGATCGGCGAAACCATCTACGACGGCGCCTGCGGCAGCGCGGGCTTTTTGTGCGAAGCGTTCGATTACCTGCGTGCCAAACCGCACCTCACCACGCGCGACCTCAAGACCTTGCAGGAAGCCACCTTCTACGGCATCGAAAAGAAAAGCCTCGCCTACGTCATCGCGATCATGAACATGATCCTGCACGGCATCGAAGCGCCCAACATCGCCCACGCCAACACCCTCGCGCTCAACCTCGCCGACGTGCAGGACAAGGACCGCTTCGACATCGTCCTCGCCAACCCGCCCTTCGGCGGCAAAGAACGCAAGGAAGTACAGCAGAACTTCCCCATCAAGACCGGCGAAACCGCTTTTCTGTTCCTGCAGCATTTCATCAAGTTCCTGAAAGCGGGCGGACGCGGCGCGGTGGTCATCAAGAACACCTTCCTCAGCAACACCGACAACGCCTCGGTAAGCCTGCGCAAACACCTGCTGGAAACTGCAAACCTGCACACCGTGCTCGATTGCCCCGGCGGCACCTTCCAGGGCGCGGGCGTGAAAACCGTGGTGCTGTTCTTCGAGAAGGGCGCACCGACACGCAAGGTCTGGTACTACCAGCTCGATCCCGGCCGCAACATGGGCAAGACCAACCCGCTCAACGATGCCGACCTCGCCGAATTCATCGCGCTGCAAAAGACCTTCGCCGATTCGCCCAGGAGCTGGAGCGTGGATGCGGCGAGCATAGACCCGGCGACGTTCGATCTGTCGGTAAAGAATCCCGATGGCGGCGAAGCCGTGGTGCATCGCAGCCCGCAGGACATCATGGACGAGATCGCCGCGCTGGATGCGGAGAGTGCGGAAGTGCTGGGGAACATCAGGGCGTTGCTATGAAGGCTGGGTGGCAGATAAAAACCATCGGCGAAGTTTGCGAGATCGTCAATGGCGGGACGCCAAAAACCGGCACCAAGGAATATTGGGGTGGCCCGCATCAGTGGATAACTCCTGCCGAAATGGGAAAGCGCAGCAGCCCATATATCGGAGAAACCGAGCGAACAGTTACTGATGCCGGACTTCAAAATAGTTCGGCTCGCATGCTTCCACCTTACTCAGTCATCCTGTCATCACGCGCACCCATCGGGCATCTGGTTATCAATACCGAGCCGATGGCAACAAATCAGGGTTGCAAAGGGTTGGTGCCGAGCGAGCAGATTCACTACAAATTTTTGTATCACTACCTAAGCAGCATCGTTGGCTTGCTCAATGATCTTGGTAGCGGTGCGACTTTCAAAGAGTTGTCTGGTGGAAAATTGAAGGAGGTTGGTATTCCCGTTCCGCCGCTCCCCGAACAGCAGCGCATCGTCCGCATACTCGACGAAGCGTTTGACGGCATCGCCACCGCCAAAGCCAACGCCGAACAGAACCTGCAAAACGCCCGTGCCCTGTTCGAAAGCCACCTGCAATCCGTCTTCACCCAGCGCGGCGAGGGGTGGGAGATGCGCCAGCTTATTTCTCTATGCTCGATTTTTGCAGATAGTGCACACCGAACGCCGAAGTACCAAAACGAAGGGATCCCAGCTCTGCGCCCACGCGACGTGATTAATGGGAAGCTAAATTTGTCTACTGCTGCGCGAGTATCCGAACAGGAATACGAGATACAGTCAAAGAGATACAAACCCAAAGCGGGCGACATCGTATATTCAAGAGAACTTAGTTTTGGCTGGGCAGCACTATTGCCAGAATCACCTCGCGTTTGTTTATCACAAGGAATGTGCATATTTCGTCCTTCGCCTGATGTTGATTCGACATACCTGCTTTATGTACTTAACGGTTCGATCGGACGCGAGCAAGCTGCTCGTGTGGCAGTAGGAGCAGCACACCCTCATATCAACCTGGGCGATATCAAATCGTATTTGATTCCATTGCCGCCTCTTAATGTGCAGAAAAATATAGTGCAGCAGCTTGATCTGTTGCGCGAAGAAACCCAACCCCTCGAATCCCTCTACCAGCGCAAGCTCGGCGCCCTCGACGAACTGAAGAAGTCGCTGCTGCATCAGGCGTTCAGCGGGGCGTTGTAGTCGGCTTGGGCACCGCCGGATTCGGCATTCAAAAACAGCCTGCCCCGCAGCGGCGTCAATAGGCGATCTGCAGGCGGTATGCGTCGGAATGTCCGTCAATCGGCGGTTTGCGATGAGATATGCTGAAGATGGCTGTCCTGCTTGGCTTGCGGGCAAGTTATTCTTACGGCGATATGTGCAGAGATTCCGGTTTTTTAAACATATCTGCCGGGACGTGATTAAGAAAATCGCGTTTTCTATACATGTCCGCGCCATCGACACATCCGCAAGATATGTAGATTAAAGTCAAAATATCGACATGAAGCGATTTGTTCAGGTGTTGCATGTAACACAAAAGCAGGCTACCATGCGTTACATGTAACGGTGCGATAATTGGAGAATAGCCATGAGAACAAGCACATCTGATCGGGTTCAGCGGCATCGCGCCGCATTGCGTGCCTCCGGGCTGCGACCGGTGCAGATCTGGGTGCCGGATACGCGCCGTCCAGGTTTTGCCGAGGAGTGCCGCCGCCAGTCGTTGTCGTTGCAAGGCGATGCGCATGAGCGCGAAATTGCCGACTGGCTTGAGGCAGCAGGCGACCGCGCGGACTGGCAATGAGGCGCGGCGACCTTGTGACGGTGGCGTTGCAGGGCGATCTGGGCAAGCCGCGCCCGGCCTTGGTTATTCAGTCCGATCTGTTCGACATGCATCCTTCCATTACCGTCTTGCCTGTGACCAGTGAGTTGCGCGTTGCGCCGCTGTTTCGCATTGCTGTAAATCCGAATGAGTTGAACGGGCTGTCCAGACCTTCGCAGGTGATGGTGGATAAGCCGCAATCCATTGCGCGCGAAAAAATCGGCGCGGTGATTGGCCGCCTGGATGACGAGACAATGCTGTCGGTGAATCGGGCGCTGGCGGTTTTCCTTGGATTTGCCTGAGCATGATGGAGGTGTGCAATGCAAACCTATACGGCAAGTGAAGCAAAGCTACGTTTTGGAGAATTTCTGGATCGGGCGCAACAAGCGCCGGTTCGGGTGATGCGATATGGCCGTGTGGTTGGCGTGATGGTAAGCGAAGACGATTACGAGGCGATGCGATCATTCTATGCATCCCGCTTATTGAAGACGATGAATGCGTCTGCCGATGCGGCTGCGCGAGCAGGGATGACGCCTGAAAAGTTGGACGAACTGCTGGCGGATGAAAGTTAATCGCAAATGAATGAAGCCGAAACCCGAGCCGAACATATCGACCCCGCCTTGAACGCCGCAGGCTGGGGCGTGGTGGAGGGCAGCCGGGTGATGCGCGAATACCGCATCACCGAGGGGCGCTTGCAGGGTGCGGGGCAGCGCAGCAAGCCGGAGATCGCGGACTATGTGCTGGTGTATCGCAACCACAAGCTGGCGGTGATCGAAGCGAAGCGCTGGGACTTGCCGCATACCGAGGGACTGGCGCAGGCCAAGACGTATGCGGGCAAGTTGCGCGCACGCTTCACTTACGCGACCAACGGCCAGCGCATTTACGGTGTGGATATGCAGAGCGGGGTGGAAGGCGATGTGGATGCCTATCCTTCTCCGCAGGAATTGTGGAACCTGACCTTTGCCGAGGCGAACGATTGGCGCGAGCGTTTCGCTGCCGTGCCGTTCGAGGACAGGGGCGGGATGTGGGGATCGCGCTACTACCAGGACAGCGCGGTCAACAATGTGCTGGAGGCGATTGCCGATAACCGGCAGCGCATTCTGCTGACGCTGGCGACGGGCACGGGCAAGACGTTCATTGCGTTTCAACTGGCTTGGAAGCTGTTCAAATCGCGCTGGAACCTGAAGCGCGACGGGGCGCGCCAGCCGCGCATCCTGTTCCTTGCCGACCGCAACATCTTGGCGGATCAGGCTTACAACTCGTTTTCTGCCTTTCCCGAAGATGCGCTGGTGCGCATTGCGCCGGATGACATCCGCAAGAAGGGGCGCGTGCCGAAGAACGGCAGCGTGTTCTTTACGATTTTCCAGACGTTCATGAGCGGGCCTGCTGCACAGCTCCTTCCCCCGGGCAGGGGGAAGGTTGGGATGGGGGTGGAAACGCAAGCTGTATCCACCGACTCTACCCCCACCCCAGCCCTCCCCCTGCAAGGGGGAGGGAGTGCAGCACAGTCCGAGCGGGCTTTCTATTTCGGCGAATACCCGCCTGACTTCTTCGATTTCATCATCATCGACGAGTGCCATCGCGGCGGGGCGAACGACGAAAGCACCTGGCGGGGCATCCTCGAATACTTCGCACCGGCGGTGCAGCTTGGCCTGACGGCGACACCCAAGCGCAAGGACAACGCAGATACCTACGCCTATTTCGGCGAGCCCGTGTATGTGTATTCGCTCAAGGAAGGCATCAACGACGGCTTCCTCACGCCGTTCCGCGTGAAGCAGTACGCCACCACGCTGGACGAATACCGCTATACCTCGGACGACAACCTGATCGAGGGCGAGATCGAGGCGGGCAAGTTGTATGAGGAGAAGGATTTCAACCGCAGCATCGAGATCGTCGAGCGCGAAAAGTATCGCGTGAAGTTGTTTATGGATGCCATCAACCAGCGCGAGAAGACGCTGGTGTTCTGCGCCAATCAGGCCCATGCGCTGCTGGTGCGCGACCTGATCAATCAACTGAAGACAGTCAGCACCGATCCGCTGTATTGCGTGCGAGTGACGGCGAACGACGGCGCGCTGGGCGAACAATATTTGCGCGACTTTCAGGACAACGAGAAGAGCATCCCGACCATCCTCACCACTTCGCAGAAACTTTCCACGGGAGTGGATGCGCGCAACGTGCGCAACATCGTGCTGATGCGTCCCATCAATTCGATGATCGAGTTCAAGCAGATCATCGGGCGCGGCACGCGGCTGTATGACGGCAAGGACTATTTCACCATCTACGATTTCGTGAAGGCGCACAAGCTGTTCAATGATCCGGAGTGGGATGGGGAGCCGATCGAGGTGGGCGAAGGCGGCAATATGCCGGTGTCTGCGCCCAAGCCGCCGCCTGAAGTCAGGGAACCTCGGCCTGAATACGAGGCGAAGAAAAAAGTGCGGGTGAAGTTGCGCGACGGCAAGGAACGCACCATCCAGCATATTTCGGTAACGACTTTCTGGGGGCCGGACGGCAAGCCGATTTCGGCAGCGGAATTCCTGACGCTGCTGTTTGGTCAGTTGCCGGAGTTCTTCAAGGATGAAGACGAGTTGCGTGCTTTGTGGAGCCTGCCGGACACGCGCAAGAAGCTGCTGGAAGGCCTGGCGGAAAAAGGTTTCGGCAAGGATCAGCTAGGCGAGATGCAGAAGATTATTGACGCCGAGAACAGCGACCTGTTCGATGTGCTGGCGCATGTGGCCTTTGCCCTGCAGCCGATCACGCGCAAGGAGCGGGCAGCATCCGCGCACAAGGAAATACACGATCACTTCAGCGACAAACAGCAGGCTTTCCTCGGTTTTGTGCTGGCGCATTACGTGCACGAAGGTGTGGAAGAGCTGGAGCAGGAGAAGCTGACCAAGCTGCTGCGGCTCAAGTACCACGATTCCATTCCCGATGCGGTCGCCGACCTGGGCGGCGATCTGGCGGCGATACGCAAGCTGTTTACCGGTTTCCAGCGTTATCTGTATCAAGGACTTTAGGCGGCTGCGAACGGAAGACTCTTCCGGCGGCGCATCAGGCTAATAATGCGGCGGCCTTTCGTTTGCCGGCATGCCTTCATTCCGCGTGTCGGACAGCGAGCGTACCTGTTTGGCCAGGGCTTCGCAGATCGCTTCGAGCCGTTCCAGCTTTTGCTGCTGCTGATAGACCGTCTTGTTCAGTTCCTCGATCAGGTCTTCCTGGAAGGTGATCTTTGTTTCGATGTTGATCAAACGTTCTTCAATCATGGGGTGACCCTGGTAGTTTGGCATGTGGCCGGGAGCGGGCGCACATTCTAGGATATTCCGCGGCAGATCATGCATGTTGCGTTAGCGGGCGGGCGTTTCGTGTTCCGCTTCCGTCCGCCAGACGATTTCGTGCCGCTGCAATAGCGGTTCGGGGCGCGCAAGAAAAAAGCCTCGCATCTCTGCGAGGCCTGCCGGTTGCCGCTGCGTTGGCGCGGCGGATCAGATTTTGAATCGGTTCACCGTGGTTTGCATGTTGTCGGACAGCTCCGCCAGGTGGTTGGCGGCCTCGGCGGTCTGGTCCGCGGCCTTGCTGTTCTGCTCGGTCATCTGGGCGACCTTCTCGATATGGGCCGCGATGTCGTTGCTGGCCTTGCTCTGCTCTTCCAGCGAGGCGGAGATGCCGCTCACGGTCTGCAGCACCTGGCTGGATTCGACCTTGATCTGGTTGATGGCGTCGCCGGCCTGCTGGGCCAGCACCACGCCGCTGTCCACCTGAACCACCGTCGCATCCATGCCGCTCACTGCGGCCTGGGAGGCGCTCTGGATGGTGTCTATCATCTGCGTCACTTCCTGTGTGGATTGGGTGGTGCGTTCCGCCAGCTTGCGCACTTCGTCCGCCACCACGGCAAAGCCGCGTCCCTGTTCGCCGGCGCGGGCCGCCTCGATGGCGGCATTCAGCGCCAGCAGGTTGGTCTGGTCGGCGATCTCCTTGATCACCTTCACGATGGAGGAGATCTTGGTCGATTGCTCGCCGAGGTTGCCGATGGAGACCGAGGTCTGGCGCACCGTATCGGCGATCTTCTTCATTTCCTCCGCGGTACGGTGGATGATCTCGCCGCCCTTGTCGGACAGCTCGCCCGAGCTGCGCGAAATTCGCAGCGCTTCGCGCGCGCCTTCGGAGACGTGCGCGATGCTTACGGTGATCTGTTCTATCGTGGCCGCCATCGCTGCCGCGGCCTCGCTCTGGTTGGTGGAGCTGCTCGCCACCTGCTGCGAGGAGGTCGACAGCGAATGCGAGGACTCGGCGACCTTCTCGATGCCGTCATGCACCTGACGGAAGGCAGATTGCAGGTTGCCCATCAATTCGTTGAACGATTGCGCGGTCTGGCCGATCTCGTCTTCGCTGTCCACCTGGACGCGGCGGGTGAAATCGCCGGTGCTGCTGATTTCCATGATTGCGGAGCGCATGCGGCCGGCCGGGTCGGATACGAACTTGTGCAGGATGAATCTGAACAGGAAGAACAGCACGATCTGCACGGCCGCGATAACTGCGACCGAGATCCATACCAGCATGCGCAATTCGGCATTGCTGGCGGAGATATCCAGGTCCACCACGGAGGCGCCGTTGTGGTAGCCCTCAGGCACGTTGTGGCACATCAGGCAATTGGTGCCGCGGAAGTTCTTGCTTTCGGTGTAGGGCACGATGCCGTGCAGCACGTCGCCGCGCTGCTCGAACACTTCCTTGCCGTCGTCCAGCGCCTTGTGTTCCGCTTCGCCCTCTGGCTGCTCTTCCGGCAGGCCTTTGCCGAACTGCTCCTGCACCAGCTTGTTGCGGATGAGGCGCAGGGATTTGATGTCTTCGCCGGAGCCCATCTTGGTGATGAACAGCTTGCGCTGCTCGACGTCGCTGATGATGCCGTTCAGCATCAGCATGTTGGCGCCGTTGATCACGCCGTCCGCCAGCGCCCTGATCTTGTTCTCCGCTCCGTGCAGGTTGGCATTGCTTTCGATGCGGTAGAACGAGACGGCGATTACGATGCTCACCACCAGCAGCAGCAGCTGTACGGTGAACTGGACTTTGACTGCGATACTCGACTTGATGAAATTTGGCATTTTTCTCATCCCTGTGTTCATTTGTTATTTTCCAGGCCATCTTTGGACATCATGCAGCCTGTTGGGTTAAGACATGTGTTCGGCTGGAGCCGGGCCTCCCGATTGGCTTCGATGCTTCCAGTCATCCGCTCGCTGGGTACTCTAACGGCAAGTAATCCGATTTATTGAGCGGAACAGCAGGATATTAACCGGTCAATTCGCCATTTTTGCGGTTTTGACGTCAATCTCACATTTCGGGGCGCTTGAACGCAGCGCATCCCGCGCCTTGTTCTGCGGATTCGGGCCGAAATGCGCCTTGATGCGCAGGGCTGTTTTAACTTGATGAATCGTAATGTGAATCCCATTCCTGCGGCGTGTCGATTCTTGTGTCCATGCGGGGTGGAAGCGCCCAGGTGCAGCCCTTGCCGCGGGAAGGAGTGCGAGATTTGCCGGGTGGTGTACGATCATGCCCATGCGGATTTTCTGCGCGGCGATTTTGTGAGGATGCGGGTTTGGAGGACATCGGCAAGTTGGCTCTTGGGGTGATCTGGGACGGCGCGATGGTGCGCGCGACGGATATCCGCTCCTCGCGCCCGATGGCGGCGCAGCTGTTGCAAGGCAAGACGCCGGCGCAGGTACTGCATATCGTGCCTCTGCTGTTCAGCGTGTGCGGCCGTGCGCAGGGGGCTGCGGCCCAGGCGGCGCTGCAGGCGGCGCAACGGCAGCCGTGGCCGGAGGAGGCTGCGCAGGCGGAACGGACGATCCGGTGCGAGGCCATGCAGGAACACTTGTGGCGCATGATGCTCGACTGGCCCAGGTTGCTGGGGACAGGGCCGCGGGAACAGCGGTTCGCAGCGTGGCATGCGTTACTGCGCGAGGTTGCGGCAGGCCGGATCGGCATGGAGGTGTTCCGGAGCGAGTTCGAGCGCGATGGGCTCGGCATGCCGACGGCAGCATGGCGCGGCATGACGAGTTATCCCGAGTTGCGCACATGGTGGCGCACGGCGGATAGTCTGGTGGCACAATTGCTGTCGGCGCTGGACGAAAGCGACAACAGTGCCAATGGCGAGATCAGGCTGCTGCCGCCGTGGACGGCGGACGAGGCGCAGCAGGCTTGTGCCGGAAGATGGGATGCGGCCTTTTCCGCGCGGCCCCACTGGCAAGGTGCGGCGGCGGAAGCCGGTGCCTGGACCTATTATTCCGCCGACCCGATGCTGCATGAGGCATGGCGCGGCAGCGGATCGAAGGTGCTGGCGCGGTTGCTGGCCAGGGTCATCGATGTGGTCGAGATGGCCGGCGGACGCGGCGCGCCGCGGCTCGATGCGGCAAGCCCGGCGCCCGGCGAAGGTGTCGCCGTCGTGCGCACCGCGCGCGGGCTGTTGATGCACCATGTGCAGCTGGCGGCGGAGAAAGTGGCGAGTTATGCAATCGTCGCGCCGACGGAATGGAATTTTCATCCGTCCGGCGCTTTTGCACAGGACATGCGCGGGCTGGTGGCGAATGACAGGGAACGGTTGCGGCGCTCGGCACAGCTCTCGGCCTTGTCGCTCGATCCCTGCGTGGCATATGAAATCGAGGTGCTGGATGCATGAGATGTCGCTGGCGGAAGGAGTGCTGCAGATCATCGAAGATGCCGCGCATGCGCAGAACTTCAGCCGCGTCAGGACAGTGTGGCTGGAGATCGGCCGGCTGGCGGGCGTAGAGGTCGAGGCGATGCGCTTCTGTTTCGATGCGGTGGTGCGCGACAGCGTCGCGCAGGGGGCGAAGCTCGAGATCATCGAGACACCGGGGCAGGCATGGTGCCTGCATTGCGCGCAAACCGTGCAGGTGCAGGCGTTGTACGACACCTGTCCGAACTGCGGCAGCCACCAGCTGCAGGTGACCGGCGGCAGCGAGATGAGGGTCAGGGAACTCGACGTGGAATAGGAGGCGAGCATGTGTAACGTATGTGGCTGCGGTTCAGGTCAGACGCTCATCGGGGGGCATGCGTTGAAGCCGGCGCGCAAACCCGCTGCGCAATTGCATTATCGCGCGCACGAAACGGATGCAGTTCACCAGCACCAGCATGAGCATGAGCATGAGCATGAGCATGAGCATGAGCATGAGCATGAGCATGAGCATGAGCATGAGCATGAACATCGCCACGGCGCCATCGATTTCGGCGGCGGCGCGGCGGGTGCCCATGCCCCGGGCATGAGCCAGGCGCGCATGGTGAAGATCGAGCGCGACATCCTGGCCAAGAACGACAGCTATGCCGAAGAGAACCGCCGCTATCTGGCGGAACACGGCATCTTCGCGCTGAACCTGGTGTCCAGCCCGGGCTCGGGCAAGACCACGCTGCTGGTCAGGACCATCGAAGCCTTGCACGGCGAACTGAAGCTGGCCGTGATCGAGGGCGACCAGCAGACCGACAACGATGCGGCGCGCATCCGTGCCACCGGTGCCCCTGCGTTGCAGATCAACACCGGCAAGGGGTGCCATCTGGATGCGTACATGGTGGGGCGCGCCATGCAGCAACTCGGCCTGCATGACGACAGCCTGCTGCTGATCGAGAACGTCGGCAATCTGGTGTGCCCGGCCGGTTTCGACCTGGGCGAGGCGCACAAGGTGGCCATCCTGTCGGTGACCGAGGGCGAGGACAAGCCGCTCAAGTATCCCGACATGTTCCGCGCGGCAGACCTGATGCTGCTGAACAAGTGCGACCTGCTGCCCTACCTGGCCTTCGATGCCGAACTGGCCGTCGCCAATGCGCGCCGCGTCAATCCGGACATCCGGGTGATCCGCACCTCGGCCACCAGCGGCGAGGGCATGGACGAGTGGCTGCGCTGGATCAGGGCAGGTTGCCGGAAAGCGCTCGCCGGGCGCAAGATCGTTGGCTGAGTCGAGGAAACGGGCGGATCGATACATGCAAACCAGGCCACGGAGAGCGCGCAGCGCCACACGGAGAGGACGTACAGTGTGCTCTGTGGCTGGAACATGGTTTCAGGAATAACTCAATGATCCACGCGCAAATCAGGGTCTCCGGGCAGGTGCAGGGCGTAGGCTTCCGGCCTTTCGTCTACAAGCTGGCGCATGAACTCGGTTTGGCCGGCTGGGTGCGCAACGACAGCGAGGGCGTGGAGATCGCTGTCGAGGGAGACCGGCCGCAGGTGATGCGCCTGATCGAGCGGCTGAAAAGCGAACCGCCGGTGCTGGCACGCGTGGAGAAGGTTACCCACGACCTGGCGCAGGCGACCACGGGGTTGCAGGGTTTCACCATCGCGGAGAGCAGGAGCGGCAAGGTGCTGACCGGCATCGCGCCCGACAACGCGATCTGCCCGGACTGTCTGGCGGAACTGTTCGATCCCGCCGACCGGCGTTATCGCCATCCTTTCATCAACTGTATCCAGTGCGGCCCGCGCTACACGCTGACTGCGCGCCTGCCCTACGACCGCGCCAACACCAGCATGGCGAAGTTCGCCCAGTGTGCGGCCTGCCAGGCCGAATACGACAATCCCGCCACGCGCCGTTTTCATGCACAGCCCAACGCCTGTCCGCAGTGCGGGCCGCATTTGAGCATGTACGACGCCCGCTGGCAGGCCGTCGAGTGCGACGATCCTGTCGCCGCGGTGGCCGCGCGCATCCGCGCCGGGGAGGTCGTCGCCGTCAAGGGCGTCGGCGGGTTCCATCTGGTATGCGACGCGCACAACGCCGCGGCCGTGGCGCGATTGCGCGGCGGCAAACAGCGCGAGGAGAAACCGTTTGCGGTGATGGTGCCGAATGTGGCTTCCGCCCGGCGTTACGCGCAGTTCCGCGAGCAGGATGCGGCGCTGCTGCAGACGGGCGAGCGCCCCATCGTGCTGCTGCGCCAGTCGGCGAGCTGCGAACGCGAACTGCAAGGCATTGCCCCCGGCCTGTCGCGCATCGGCCTGATGTTGCCGTATGCGCCGCTGCATTACCTGTTGTTCCATGAACTGCTCGGCAGGCCTGCCGCGCAGGACTGGCTGCAACTGCCGACGCCGCTGGCGCTGGTGATGACCAGTGCCAATCCCGGCGGCGAGCCGCTGGTGAAGGACGACACCGAGGCGCGCCAGTCGCTGTCCGGCCTGGCCGACGCCTTTCTCACGCATGACCGCGACATCCTGCATCGCTGCGACGACAGCGTGATGAAGTGGCAGGGCAATGCGCCGGCCTTCATCCGCCGCGCGCGCGGCTATACCCCGCGCCGCATCGTGCTGCCGTTCGAGGGGCCGTCGGTGCTGGCCTGCGGAGCATGGCTGAAGAACACCGTGTGCCTCACGCGCGGCAACGAGGCGTTCGTGTCGCAGCACATCGGCGACCTTGATCATGCCGGCGCGAGACTGATGCTGGAAGAGACGGTCGCTTACCTCGGCGACATCTTCGACGTGCAGCCCCAGGCGGTGGCGCACGACCTGCACCCGGATTTTTACAGCACGCAGTTCGCCCAGGCGTATGCCGCGCAACACGGCCTGCCGACGATCGCCGTCCAGCATCATCACGCGCATATTGCCGCCGTCTGCGCCGAGCATCGCGTCACCGGTCCGGTGCTCGGGCTGGCGCTGGACGGCGTGGGTCTGGGCAGCGACGGCAGCGCATGGGGCGGCGAATTGCTGCATGTGGACGGCGCGCACTGCCAGCGTCTCGGGCATCTCGCGCCGCTCACCCTGCCCGGCGGCGACCGTGCTGCGCGCGAGCCCTGGCGGATGGCGGCGGCAGTCCTGTTCGACATGCAGCGCGGCAGCGAGATCGTGCGCCGCTTCCCCGGCCAGGTCGCTGCCGAAACGGTCGTCGGCATGCTGCAACGCCGCTTGAATTGCACCGCCACCAGCAGCATGGGGCGCTACTTCGATGCTGCAGCCGGATTGCTCGGGGTGAGCGAGATACAGGGGTACGAAGGACAGGCGGCGATGTTGCTGGAGAGCCTGGCCGAGCGTCACGGCAAGGTGGCTCCGCTGCCCCTGGGATATGTCCATACCGCCCAGGGCGACCTGGATTTCCGCCCATTGCTGATCGCCCTCGCCGACTGCAGGGATGCGGCCTACGGTGCGGCGCTGTTCCATGCCACACTGGCCGAAGGGCTGTGCACCTGGATGCAGCGCGCCGTGGGGCGTTGCGGCATCGACCGCGTCGCGCTCGGCGGCGGCTGTTTCCTGAACAATATTTTGTCGCAGACATTGATCGACAGCTTGTCGGCGCAAGGCCTGCATGTGCTGAGTGCGCAGCAATTGCCGCCCAACGACGGCGCCATCTCTTTCGGGCAGGCCAGCATTGCCCTGCAACGCATCAATCAAGGAGCCTGACCATGTGCCTCGCCATACCCGCCCGCATCGAGGAGCTGACGACTCCGGGCAACGCGATCGTCAACCTGGGCGGCGTGCGCAAGGAGATCTCGCTGGCGCTGGTGGACGATGCCGCAATCGGCGAATACGTCATCGTGCACGTCGGTTATGCCTTGCAGAAGCTGGATCAGGAAGAGGCAGAGCGCACGCTGCAACTGTTCGCCGAGATGGGGCAGCTGGACGAACTGCGCGAAGAACTGGGCGGGAATCGACCATGAAGTATGTGGACGAATTCCGCGACGGGGTACTGGCGAAGAACATCGCCGCCAACATCGCAAGCGAGGCGCATGCCGGACGCAGCTACCGCCTGATGGAGTTCTGCGGCGGGCATACTCATGCCATCTCGCGCTACGGCATCGCCGACTTGCTGCCCGCCAACGTGCGCATGATCCATGGCCCCGGCTGCCCGGTCTGCGTGCTGCCCATCGGTCGCATCGACCAGGCGATCCGTCTGGCACGCGAGCAGGGCGTGATCCTGTGCACCTATGCCGACACCATGCGCGTGCCCGCTTCCGCCAACCTGTCGCTGATGCGCGCCAAGGCGCAGGGGGCCGATGTGCGCATGATCTATTCCACCCAGGATGCGCTGCAGGTCGCGCGCGACAATCCGCAGCGCGAGGTGGTGTTCCTGGCCATCGGTTTCGAGACCACCACGCCGCCGACGGCGGTGGCGGTCAGGCAGGCCGCGGCCGAAGGACTGCAGAATTTCAGCATCCTGTGCGACCACGTGCTGACTCCCGCCGCCATGCACGCCATCCTCGCCGGAGGCGTGGAGATCGACGGCTTCGTCGGTCCCGCGCACGTCTCCACCGTCATCGGCAGCAAGCCGTACGAACCTTTTGCCGACGACTATGGCAAACCCGTGGTGATCGCCGGTTTCGAGCCGCTGGACGTGATGCAGGCCATCCTGATGCTGGTGCGCCAGGTGAATGACGGGCGTGCCGAGGTCGAGAACGAGTTCACCCGCGCAGTGACGCGCGAAGGCAATCTCAAGGCACAGCAGCTGGTGGCGGAAGTGTTCGAGCTGCGTGACAGGTTCGAGTGGCGCGGCTTGGGCAGCGTGCCGCACAGCGCCTTGAAGCTGCGCCCCCAATTCGCCGCTTTCGATGCCGAGCAGAAGTTTATGGTCGAATACGTGGCGGTGCCGGACAACAAGGCGTGCGAATGCGCCGCCATCCTGCGCGGACAGAAACGCCCGCAGGAATGCAAGATCTTCGGCACGGTGTGCACACCGGACAACCCCGTGGGCTCATGCATGGTTTCTTCCGAAGGCGCTTGTGCTGCGCACTACAGTTATGGACGTTTCAGGGAAAGCGCCTGATGAGTACAGTCAAACCCGCCTACACCCGCCCGCTCGATTTCAAGCATGGCCGTATCGACATGTCGCATGGTTCCGGCGGCCGCGCCATGGCGCAGCTCATCACCGAGCTGTTCGCGGCGGCGTTCGATAACCCGTATCTGGCGCAGGGCAACGACGGCGCATTGCTGCCGCAGGCGCAAGGGCGGCTGGTGATGGCGACCGACAGCCATGTGGTGTCGCCGCTGTTCTTTGCCGGCGGCGACATCGGTTGCCTGTCGGTGCATGGCACCATCAACGATGTGGCGGTGATGGGCGCCACGCCGCTGTATCTCTCCGCCTCGTTCATTCTCGAAGAAGGCTTTCCGCTGGCCGACCTCGGGCGCATCGTCGAGTCGATGGCGCAGGCTGCGCGCGCAGCGGGCGTGCCCATCGTCACCGGCGATACCAAGGTGGTGGAACAGGGCAAGGGCGACGGCGTGTTCATCACCACCACCGGTGTGGGCGTGGTGCCGGACGGCATTCATCTGTCCGGCGACCAGGCGCGGCCGGGCGACAGGATACTGCTGTCCGGCACCATCGGCGATCACGGCATGGCGATCCTGTCGCAACGCGAGGGACTGACCTTCTCCGCGCCCATCGTGTCGGATACGGCCGCGCTGCATGGGCTGATCGCCGCGATGCTGGACAGCGGCGTGCAATTGCGCGTGCTGCGCGACCCGACGCGCGGCGGACTGGCGACGACGCTGAACGAGATCGCCGGGCAATCCGGCGTGGGCATGATGCTGCACGAAACGGCGATCAAGGTGAACCAGCCAGTCGAGGCGGCGTGCGAGTTCCTCGGTCTCGATCCGCTGTATGTGGCGAACGAAGGCAAGCTGATCGCGATCTGCGCGCCGGAAGGTGCAGATCGCCTGCTGGAGGCGATGCGCGCCCACCCGCTCGGCCGCGAGGCGGCCATCATCGGCGAGGTGCTGGCGGATGCGCACGGTTTCGTGCAGATGACCACCCGGCTGGGCGGTCGCCGCGTGGTGGACTGGCTGGCCGGGGAACAATTGCCGCGGATCTGTTGACGGCTGCAATTGCTGGCATAATTCCCGTTACCGGAGCAGTTTGAATCTTCTTGCCTGACGGAGGCGTTATGGATGCGATGCATGGCGGCATTTATCCCCTGGTGGCACTGGCCTTTGTGCTGGGCATGAAGCACGGCATGGATGCCGACCATCTGGCCACCATCGACGGCCTGACCCGCTTCAACGCCGCTGCCGGGCGCCGCAGACTGGCGCGCCTGTGCGGCTTCCTGTTTTCAGTCGGCCATGGCCTGGTCGTGTGCGTGGTGGCCGTCGCCACCAGCATGCTCTTCCAGCAGGGGGCGGTGCCGGCCTGGATGGACGATGTGGGCGCCTGGGTGTCGGCGTTCTTCCTGCTGCTGCTGGGCATGCTCAATCTGTATGCCGTGTTTTCCACCCCGTCGCACGAGATGGTGCAAATGATCGGCATCAAGGGCCGCTGGCTGGGCAGCTTCAGGCGTGCCAGCCATCCGGTGCTGATCGCGCTGGTCGGGGCATTGTTCGCATTGTCTTTCGACACGCTTTCCCAGGCAGCGCTGTTTTCCACCACGGCCATGCAATACGGCGGCATTGCTCATGCCTTGCTGCTGGCGTGCTGTTTCATGGCGGGCATGATGGCGACCGATGCGGCCAATGGACTGTGGATCTCGCACCTGTTGCAGCGCGCCGATGCCACGGCCCGCTCCGCCTCGCGCATCATGGGCGTCACGGTGGCGTTGCTGAGCCTGCTGGTGGCGGCGCTGGGGCTGTCGCGCAAGTTCTTTCCCGAGGCGGCGGCCTGGCAGGAGGGCAGGGAGCTGTCCATCGGCTTTGCCATCATCGTCGTGGTGGCAGTCTGCTTCCTGCTGGCGCGCTATGGCCAGCGCGCTTCCGCGCCGGCCTGACTGTCGCGGCAGGTGATGCGCCTGTTCCCGCCCGGCGGCAGGAGACGGCCTATTTTTTCTTCTTCTTTTTCTTCTCGTCGTAGGCGTCGGCGATCTCGCGATACTGCTTGAGCTCGGTCTCGATGGTGGAGAGCTGGTAGTAGTCGTTGCCCGCCTGCTTGGCCAGTTCGAGCTGCTCGATGGTGCCGCCCAGGTCGCCGTGCAGGATATGGAAGTAGGCCAGCATGTGGTGCTCTTCCTGGCGCCGGCCCAGCGCGGCATAGGCGCGCGCCTCCAGGTCGTAGAGTCTCGGGTCGTTGCCGTCGCGGTTGACCTGCTCGTCCAGCAGCTTGAGCGCGTCCGTGTAGCGCTGGTCCTGCAGCAGCACTTCCGCATAGTCGTAGATCAGCGCGTGGTGCTGCGGGAAGTTCTTCAGCGCCGCACGATAGTAGGCGATGACGTCCTTATCAGGCTTTTCCAGCTGCATGATCCTGCCGCCCAGCGTTTCGATGGTCGCATTGTTAGGCGCCTGCTTTTGCAGGGTGGCGAACTCCTGTTCCGCGCGTTGCAGCTGGTGGTTGCGCAGCAAGGCCAGCACCAGTCCGTAACGGTGGGCGATCGGATTGCCGAAGCGTTTCGCGCCCAGGGCATCGTCGAAGAAGGCGACAGCCTCCTGCGGGATCATCTGCTTGGCGGTGATGCGCGAGCGCATCAGCTGGAAGTCCAGGCTGTCCGGCACCATATGGTAGGGGGTCTGCTGCACGCGGCCATCCACGTCGGCGATACGCTCGGCGGTGACCGGGTGGGTGCGCAGATAGGAAGGGGTGTTCCCTTCCACCAACTGGGTGGCTTTCTGCATGCGCTCGAAGAAGGCCGGCATGGCGCGGGTGTCGAAGCCCGATTTTTCCAGGATGCCGAGGCCGATGCGGTCGGCCTCCTGCTCGTGCTGGCGCGTGAAATTGAGCTGGTGCTGCATCGCCCCCGCTTGCGAACCGATGACGCCCGCCATGGCGGCATCCGGGCTGTTGCGTGCGGCAAGGATGGCCACGGCCAAGGTCGCCAGCGATGCGAGCGAGTCATAGCGCTGGCCGGCGACCAGGCGCGCATAGTGGTGCTGTGTGACGTGCGAGATTTCGTGGCTCAGCACCGAGGCGAGTTCGGATTCCGTCTGTGCCAGCTGGATCAGGCCGGTGTTCACCCCGACGAAACCGCCGGGCAGGGCAAAGGCGTTGATGGCATTGTCGTTGATGGCAAAGAACACGAACGGCTGTCCCGGTTCCGGGCTGTTGGCGACGAGGCGCGCACCCAGGCTGTTGAGATAGTCGGACAGCTCAGGGTCATCCATGTACGTGCTGCTGGAGCGGATCTGGAACATGCTCTGTTCGCCGATCTGCTGTTCCATCTGCGGCGAGATCAATTCCTGCGAGGCGTCGCCCAGATCGGGCAGGCCGTCGGCGTATGCGAACAGTGGCAGCGTGAAGAACGCGTAAAGAAGGAATTTTTTCATGGCCGTTATGATAGCACCGAGTTTTGTCGCGTTTCCGGGCCGCAAACCGCCGCCGGTGCAAGGCCTCTGGACAGGGCAGTGTCTAACACTCAGAATGCGCGCCTCTGAGTAATGATATGGCGATGGACAAGGTCGGCAAATACGAGATCGTCAAGGAACTGGGACACGGCGCGACCAGCACCGTGTACCTTGCGCTCGACCCCTTCAGTCAGCAGCAGGTCGCGCTCAAGGTGTTCAACCTGAACGTGCTGCACGACTCGCTGCGCGCCAAGGCCTATCGCAAGCTGCTGCTCACCGAGGCCTCGCTCGCCGGCAAGCTGTCGCACCCGCATATCGTGAAGATCTACGACGCCGTCATGGATGGCGAAGTGAACTACATGGTGATGGAATACGTCGAGGGGCAGACGCTGGAGAAATACGGCGAGGTCGATCACCTGATGGATCTCGGGCACATCGCCGAGATCATCTACAAATGCTGCAAGGCGCTCGAATATGCGCAGTATCAGGGGGTTACCCACCGCGACATCAAGCCGGCCAATATCCTGATCAGCGGCGAGAACGACATCAAGATCTCCGACTTCGGTTCGGCGGTCGTCGATAACCAGCAGAGCACCCAGGTGAGCGGGGTCGGTTCGCCGGCGTACATGTCGCCGGAGCAGATCAAGGAACAGCCGCTGACGCACCAGACCGACATCTATTCGCTGGGCGTGACCATGTACCGGCTGCTCACTGGCAAACTGCCGTTCGAGGCCGCCAACAGCTACAGCATGATCTACCAGATCATGAACATCGATCCGCCGCCGCCCAGCACCTACCGTCCGGAGATTCCGCCGGAGCTGGATGCCATCGTGCTGCGCGCGATGTGCAAGGAGACGGAGCACCGCTACCAGACCTGGGACGAGTTCGCGCGCGACCTGGTGGCGTTCATCACCCACAACGTGCCGCAGCAGGAGGAGATCTTCGATACCGAGAAGTTCGACACCCTGCGCGCGCTGAGTTTCTTCAAGGACTTCAGCGACGTCGAGCTGTGGGAGGTGTTGCGCATCAGCGAATGGCACAAGATGGACAAGGATGAAACGATCATCCGCGAAGGCGAGGAGGGGCATCGCTTCTACATCATCGCCAGCGGCTCGGTGCGCGTGGTCAAGCAGGGCAGGCTGTTGAGCCTGCTGCACAAGGGCGATTGCTTCGGCGAGATGGCGCACCTCTCCGGCAAGGAGGCGCGGCGCACCACCGACGTGATCACCAAGACCGAGGTCTCGCTGATCGAGGTGGATCCGGAGATGCTGGCGCGCGCCACGGCAAACTGCCGCTACCGCTTCAGCGAGGCGTTCCTGGCGATACTGGTGAAACGGTTGTCCATGGCGAACACGCGCATCGCGCGTCTGTTGAGCGACCATGGCGACGAACAATGATTTTTTGAAGTGGAGAAAGTAGAAGTGGCTGATTTCAAGATTATTACCGCAAACGAACTACCCGCACTGCTGGCCAGCGGCAAGGCGCAACTGGTGGATGTGCGTACCGATGCCGAGATCGCGCGCGGCCGCATCGGCGGCGCGATCTGCTTGCCGCTGCACCTGTTGCCGATGCGCCTGCAGGATCTCGATGCCGGGAAGACCACGGTGTTCTATTGCCAGATGGGCGGGCGTTCCGCGCAGGCTGCCGCATTCGCTGCGGCACAGGGGCTGCAGGACGTCTACAACCTGCAGGGCGGCATCATGGCCTGGGCGCAGGCGGGCGGGGAAATCGTCGCGTGAGCGGCACCGCCTTCGATGTCGAACTGGATGTGCGGCAGCTGGCCTGTCCGCTGCCCATCCTGCGTGCCAAGAAATCGCTGTCGGCGATGAGCGCGGGGCAGGTGCTGAAGATCGTGGCGACGGATAAAGGTTCGCCCAAGGATTTCGTGGATTTCTGCAGCAAGACGGGGAACGAATTGCTGTCGTCGACGGAAGCCGGCGGCGAATTCGTCTTCCTCATCCGCCGCCGCTGAACGCTGTCGAAGTCACCTGCCGTATAAGCCCGTCTGGCGGCGTTCTTCGAGCGGCATTCGTCGAGACCGGCGTCAACAGGCGATCTTCATGCGATATGCTCGAAGATGGCCGTACTGAGGGGCTTGCAGGCAAGGTGGCTTAGCCCAGCTTCTTCCGCTGCGCCTGCAACTGCACCAGCGTCGCGCCGAACTCTTCCAGACGTTTCTTTTCCTGTTCCACCACCGCCGCCGGGGCGCGTGCGACGAAGCTTTCGTTGCCGAGCTTGGCGTTGGCCTTGGCGATCTCGTTGGAGAGACGCGCGATCTCCTTGTCCAGGCGCTCGCGCTCCGCAGCCACGTCGATCTCCACTTTCAGCATCAGCTTGAAATTGCCGACGATGGAAACGGGGGCATCGCCTTCCGGCAATTCGGCGACCACCTGCACTTCGCTCAACTTGCCGAGGCTGCTGATGTAGGGCGCGAGCGCCTTCAATGTCGCGGCATCGCCGGCGGCGATCAGCGGCACGCGCGCGGCGGGCGACAGGTTCATCTCGCTGCGCAGGCTGCGGCAGGCGGTGACGAGTTCCTGCAGCAGCGCGATCTGCGCAGTGGCGTTGCTGTCGATCTTGCTGCTGTCGGCCTGGGGATAGGCTTGCAGCATGATGCTGTCGCCTTTGGCATTCGCCATCGGCGCGACCGACTGCCACAGCTCTTCTGTGATGAACGGGATGATCGGGTGCGCCAGGCGCAGGATGGTTTCCAGCACCCGCACCAGTGTGCGGCGGGTGCCGCGCTGCTGCGCTTCACTGCCGTTCAACTGCACCTTGGCCAGTTCCACATACCAGTCGCAGTAGGTGTTCCACACCAGTTCGTACACGGTGCGCGCGGCCATGTCGAAACGGTAGTCGGCGAAGTGCGTCGCCATCTCGGCTTCGGCCTTCTGCAGTTCGCCGATCATCCATTTGTCGGCGGCGGAGAATTCCAGCGGCAGCGACTCGTCCTGCCCCACATCCTTGCCGTCGCAGTTCATCAGCACGAAGCGCGTGGCGTTCCACAGCTTGTTGCAGAAGTTGCGGTAGCCTTCGCAGCGCTGCATGTCGAACTTGATGTCGCGGCCGGGCGAGGCTAATGATGCGAAGGTGAAGCGCAGCGCGTCGGTGCCGAAGGCGGGGATGCCTTCCGGGAATTCCTTGCGTGTGCGTTTCTCGATCTTCTCGGCATCCTTCGGGTTCATCAGGCCGGTGGTGCGTTTCTTCACCAGTTCCTCGATGCCGATGCCGTCGATCAGGTCGATGGGGTCGAGCACGTTGCCTTTGGACTTGGACATCTTCTGGCCTTCCGCGTCGCGGATCAGGCCGTGCACATACACATCCTTGAATGGGATCTTGCCGGTGATGTGCTTGGTCATCATCACCATGCGCGCCACCCAGAAGAAGATGATGTCGAAGCCGGTGACCAGTACCGAAGACGGCAGGTACTGCTTCACGAACTGGTTCTGAGCATCGAACGGCTTGCCCATCTCCCAGTCGAGCGTGGAGAACGGCCACAGCGCGGAAGAGAACCAGGTGTCGAGCACGTCGTTGTCGCGGTCGAGCTGACCGGCGTAACCGGCCTTGTTGGCGAGCTGGCGCGCCTCACGCTCGTCGCGCGCGACGAACACTTCGCCGTTCACGCCGTACCAGGCGGGAATCTGGTGGCCCCACCATAATTGACGGGAAATACACCAGTCCTGGATGTTGTTCAGCCACTGGTTGTAGGTGTTGACCCAGTTCTCGGGGTGGAACCTGATCTCGCCGGAGGCCACGCATTCCAGTGCCTGCTCGGTGATGGATTTGCCTTCCGGGCCTTCCTTGCTCATGGCGACGAACCACTGGTCGGTCAGCATCGGCTCGATGACGACCCCCGTCCTGTCGCCGCGCGGCACTTTCAGTTTGTGCTTGTCGGCCTTGATGAACAGTCCGGCGGCTTCGAGGTCGGCGCAAATCTGTTTGCGTGCGGCGAAACGGTCCATGCCTTGATACTGCTTGGGTGCGTGCTCGTTGATCTTCGCGTCCAGCGTGAGGATGGAGATCATTTCCAGCTTGTGGCGCTGGCCCACCGCATAGTCGTTGAAGTCATGCGCGGGCGTGACTTTCACCACACCGGTGCCGAATTCGCGGTCCACATATTCGTCGGCGATGACCGGGATGGTGCGGTTGCACAGCGGCAGCGTGACCTGCTTGCCGATGAGGTGCTTGTAGCGCTCGTCCTCGGGATGCACCATCACGGCCACGTCGCCCAGCATGGTCTCGGGGCGGGTGGTGGCGACCACCAGATGGCCGGAGCCATCTGCCAGCGGGTACTGGATGTGATACATGAAACCGTCTTCCTCTTCCTGCACCACTTCGAGATCGGAAACGGCGGTGTGCAGCTTGGGGTCCCAGTTCACCAGGCGCTTGCCGCGGTAGATCAGGCCCTCGTTGTAGAGACGCACGAAGGTTTCGGTGACCGAGCGCGACAGGCCTTCGTCCATGGTGAAGCGCTCGCGCGACCAGTCGGGCGAGGTGCCGAGGCGGCGCATCTGTTTGGTGATGGTGTTGCCGGAGTATTCCTTCCACTCCCATACCTTCTCGATGAACTTCTCGCGGCCGAGGTCGTGGCGCGAAATTTTCTGCGCGTCGAGCTGGCGTTCGACCACGATCTGCGTGGCGATGCCCGCGTGGTCGGTGCCCGGTTGCCACAGCGTGTTATCCCCGCGCATGCGGTGGTAGCGCGTGAGCGCATCCATCAGCGTCTGGTTGAAGCCGTGGCCCATGTGCAGCGTGCCGGTGACGTTGGGCGGCGGCAGCTGGATGCAGAAATTCTCTTTCTTCGAGCCGTCGAGTCCGGCCTTGAAGTAACCGGCGTTCTCCCAGGCGGGGTACCAGCGGGCTTCGATGTCTTTCGGGTCAAAACTTTTTGCGAGTTCCATTGCGGTCTTTACGTGGGATGTGGGGCGTCGGAAAAGGCGTGATTATACAGGCTCGCAGCGGCGAGCAGGAGGGCGGCGCGATGCGTCAGGGCCGCTTCTGTACGGCGTCGCGGATCAGGTCGGGCAGTGCGTTGCGCACTTGCTGCATGGATTTTTCCCAGCGCGCCTCGGAACGCGAGCCAATGGCGTCGCGCAACGTGGCTTCAAGTTGCGGGAAGAGCAGTTCCGCCAGTTGCCGGCATTGTTCGCTGGAGAGTGGAAGTTCCGTTTTTGCGGCGGCGAGGTGGCCGTCGATCGCTTCGGTCAGCATCGGCACATCGAGCACGCTGCCGTCCGCGGTCTCGGTCAGGATGGGCAGCAGGTCCGGATTGATGGTGCGCGATTTCATGTCTTGCGCAGGTCGAAGTGGCGCAGCTCGTAACCGCGGTCTTTGTAGAACACGTAGCGTTCGCGTCCCAGTTTGGCATCGACATCGTCCTGGCTGACGATCTCGATGACGCGCTCGAAGCGGCTGAAGAACGGCAGGCAGGCGTTGTGCAGGCTGATCAGCAACTCGGAATGGGGAAACGCTTCGTCTCGCCCGATGACCACCGGCATGGTGGCGGCTTCCGCTTCGTGGCTGTGGCAGTGCGGCATGAAGGCGGTCGGAGGGTAGTGCCACAGCAGCTGGTCCAGCTTGTCGGCGGTAGCTTCGTCCGGCGCGTGCAGGAGCACGCGCAGGCCGTTCTGCATCGCCTTGTGGCTGAGCTGGCAGGCGGTGCGCAATTTATCCTCGCTACCGGTATAGAAGTCGACTTTGGTCACAGACACCCTCGCAAATCTGCTGCGCAGCCCAATTGCCGCGTCGCGTGCTCGCTCAATCCTCGCCTACCTGCAAGGTATGTCTCGTCTTTCACTGATATGACTCCTAGCCATTCGACCAAGCCCGCAAGCGGGCAGGTCGCTGGTTATGCGTGGCTCCTTGCACTTGGGCTTGCTCGCTACGATTTCCAAGGGTGACTGCTATCACCTTACTTGGGGGCTCTGTTGATTAAATATTGGGTAAGCAACGGCACCGGACGGCCGGTCGCGCCTTTTTGTTTGCCGGACAGCCAGGCAGTGCCGGCGATGTCCAGGTGCGCCCAGCGGTAGTCCTTGGTGAAGCGCGCCAGGAAACACGCGGCGGTGATCGTGCCGCCGGCGCGGCCGCCGATGTTCGCCATGTCGGCGAAGTTGCTGTCCAGCAGCGGCTGGTAGTCTTCCCACAGCGGCAGCTGCCAGATGCGGTCGTGCGACTGTTCGCCCGCGGCGAGCAGTTCCTGCGCCAGTTTGTCCTCGTTGGCGAACATGCCGCTGGCGACATGGCCCAGCGCGATCACGCAGGCGCCGGTGAGGGTGGCGATGTCGATCACCGTATCCGGGTTGAATTTCTTCGAATAGGTCAGCGCGTCGCACAGGATCAGGCGGCCTTCGGCATCGGTGTTCAATATCTCGATGGTCTGGCCGGACATGGAAGTGACGATGTCGCCGGGCTTGGTGGCCTTGCCGGAAGGCATGTTCTCGCATGTCGGGATCACGCCGACCACGTTGAGCTTGAGGCCCATCTCGGCGACGGCCTGCAGGGTGCCGAGCACGCTGGCGGCGCCGCACATGTCGTATTTCATCTCGTCCATCTCGGCGCCGGGTTTGAGCGAGATGCCGCCGGTATCGAAGGTGATGCCCTTGCCGACCAGCACGACGGGTTTCTGCGTTTTCGCTGCGCCATAGTATTCCAGGGTGATCAGCTTGGCCGGCTGTTCGCTGCCGCGCGTGACGGAGAGGAAAGAGCCCATGCCCAGCTTCTGCATGTCTTTTTCTTCCAGCACGGTGGTCTTAATGCCCTTGTGCGACTTGCCCAATGCCAGCGCCTTGGCGGCCAGGTAGGTCGGCGTGCACACGTTGCCGGGCAGGTTGCCCAGCGTCTTGGCGAGTTCCATGCCGTGGGCGGTGGCGGCGGCCTGGTCGAGTGCGGCTTTCAGCGCAGCAACCGGTTTTTCCAGCGAGGCGAAGGTGATGTGCTTGAGCGTGGCCGCCTTGGCCGGCTTGCTCTTCATGCCGTCGGCGCGGAACGCCTGCTCGGCGGCGGCGAACACGGCTTGCCTGATGGCCCATGCGGCATCCTTGCCCACGCCTTCGTCGACGATATACAGCACGGCGTCCTTGGCCGGTGTCGCGTTCAGTGCCTTGAACGTCGCACCCAGGATCTCGACGCTGCTCTTGTTGTTCTGCTCGCCGTCCTTGCCCAGGCCAACCAGCAGCACGCGCTCGGCTGCGATGCCGGGCAGCTTGTGCAGCAGCAGGGTGGAGGCGGACTTGCCGCTCATGTCGCCGCGGGCGATGAGGTCGCTGAGGGCATGTTTGGTAGCCTTGTCGAGCGCTTGCGCGGCTTTCGACAATTTGCCGCCATCGAATACACCGACCACGACGCAGCCGCTCTTCAGTTTTTCCGGACTGCCTTGTTTTATGCTAAATTCCACGCGCCTCTCCTCATTAATCTCAGAACTGTCTCCGATGACGGATTATCCGCAATCCCCGCCGCAAAAGTCAAAGAAGCCACGTCTGCACGGCATCTTTTACTGGTCGCTGGTGCGCGAATTCGCCGGTACGGGGCTGCTGGTGTCTTCGATTCTACTCGGCATCGTCGTGTTCACCCAATTGATCCGGCTGCTGGGCGAGTCGGTCAGCGGGGCGCTGGCAGTGGACGGCGTGCTGGCGATGCTGGGTTTCGCCTCGCTCAATTACCTGCCGGTACTGCTGTCCATCAGCCTGTTCCTGTCGGTGTTGCTGACGCTATCGCGCAGCTACCGCGACAGCGAGATGGTGGTGTGGTTCACTTCCGGTATCGGATTGACGCGCTGGGTACGTCCCGTGCTGGGCTATGCCCTTCCGGTGACGCTGGTGATCGCGCTGCTCAGCCTGGTGTTGTCGCCATGGGCCTTGTCCAAGGCGGATGAATTCAAGCGCAGGCTGGACAGCCGCGACGATGTGTCGGCCGCCACGCCGGGTGCGTTCCGCGAGTCCAAGCAGGCAGACCGCGTTTTCTTCCTGGAGGACGTCGATTCGCAGAAGAAACGCGTCGGCAACATCTTCGTGCAGTCCACCCAGAACGGCAAGGAAGGCACGATGGTCGCCAAGGAAGGATTTCAGGAGACGGCGCCGAATGGCGATCGTTTTCTGGTCATGCTGAACGGTACGCGCTATGAAGGCGTGCCCGGCCAGGCGGATTTCAAGATCGTCGAATTCGAGCGTTATGCCATGCGCATCGAGCCTGCCGAGTTGCGTCAGGAATTGCCCCATCTCCAGGCGTATTCAACGCTCTATCTGCTGCAGAATCCGACCGCATGGAATATATCCGAGCTGGAGTGGCGCATCGGCCTGCCATTCAGCGCACTGATCCTGTCCTTGCTGGCGATCCCGCTGAGCTTCGTGAACCCGCGTGCCGGACGTTCGCTCAACCTGATCACGGCGATGGTGATCTACATGTTCTACAACAACATGATCAGCGTGACCAATTCCTGGGTGGCGCGCGGCAAGATCAGTCCCGCGGCGGGCCTGCTGGGCATCCACCTGTTGATGTTCGCGGTGATGCTGTTGCTGTTCTACCACCGCTCGTCGGCTTCTTCCTGGCGCAGGCTGAGACGATGAAGCTGCTTACGCGTTATCTGGGCAGGGAGATTTATGCCAGCATCGCGCTGGTGTTCGCGGCGCTCATCATGCTGTTCGCCCTGCTCGACCTGATCAACGAACTCAATTCGATGGGGCGTGGCGACTACCGGCTGGGTTATGTGCTGCTGTTCGTGACGCTCACCATTCCGGGGCATATCTACGAACTGTTCCCGGTCGCGGTGCTGATCGGCACCATCTTCGCCATGGTGCAGATGGCAGCGAACTCCGAGCTCACCGTTTATCGCAGTTCCGGCGTATCGCTCAAGCAGATGGTGAGTGCGCTGGCCCGCATCGGCTTGCCGCTGGTGGTGCTGTGTTTCGTTTGCGGTGAGATCGTTGCGCCATCGAGCGAGCGCATGGCGCAGCAATTGCGCCTGAAGGCGCAGAACGCGAAGGTTTCGGTCAAGGAGTTCCGTTCCGGCGTGTGGGTCAAGGACGAACGCAGCTTCATCAATGTGAAGAGCGTGCTGCCCGATACGTCGCTGCTGGACATCAGTATCTACGAGTTCGACGATACCTATCATTTGCGCAGCATCACCGATGCCGAGCGGGCCTCCTATCTGGAGGACGACCGCTGGCAACTGGAGGGCGTGCGGCAGACGCGGTTCGACAGGCAGGGTGCCTACACCGACAATCGAGCGAGCGAGGAATGGCGCTCGTCGCTGAATCCGGACATCCTGAGCGTGCTGCTGGTGGTGCCCGAGCAGATGTCGGCCTGGAATCTGTACCAGTACACTGCGCACTTGCGCGACAATCACCAGAAGACCACGCGTTACGAGATCGCGATGTGGAACAAGCTGGTCTATCCGTTTGCGGTGCTGGTGATGATGCTGCTGGCCTTGCCTTTTTCCGCCTATCAGCGGCGCGAGGGCGGTATCAGCGGCAAGATATTCATCGGTATCGTGCTGGGGCTGAGCTTCCACTTCATCGGCAGGCTGTTTGCCAATATCGGAGCGCTGAACGAATGGTCGCCCCTGCTGAGCGCGACGGCGATGAGCTGGCTGTTCCTGGCCCTGGCGCTGGGTATGCTCTGGCGAACCGAGCGGCGCTGACGATACCGCCGTGCCGTGCTCGTGGCGGATCGGTGGTGAATGGGAGGGGGTGGTGCCGATTGCGGTGGGCTAGGGCGCTGCCGCCGGGACGCCGCTGGCAGCCTGCTGTTCGCGCACCATCCGCTTCACGGCCTCGCGTTGTTCTGCCGGAACCTTGTTGAATGCCTTGTATTTTTCCCGGGCGCGCTTGCGTTGCTCGGGGGTGAGCCTGCTCCATTTTTCCATCTGTGCGTGCAGGCGTTGCTGTTTCTGCGGAGGAAGTTGCGGATAGCGTCTGGCAATCGGGAGGAAAACCGCCTTTTGCTTGTCCGACAGCGAATCCCATGTGGCGGCCAAAGGTGCAAGCGCTTCCTTTTGCTGTGCGCTCAGGCTCTCCCAGCTCTGGGCGCGAGCCGTGAGCGGCAGGCAACAGGACGCAAACAACAACAGGGCAAGCAGGTTCCGCAACAAAGCTGGCATCAAATGGTCCGTGAATGATTAATCGACATACATGTCGACCGGCAGGTCGTCGGTCAGGATGGCGATATCGATGTCGCTATGATCGTGCTCGGACAGGTTGCTCCAGTAGGTCACATTGATTACCAGCAGGCTTGCCACGACAGCCGCAATGATCCAGTTCAGCGCGCGTGCGGAAAGTTGCAGGCGTCCATGCAGCATGCCGTTCTGGCTTACCCAGGTCGATACCGATACGCGCTGGCTGTGCAGGGCGTGCTGGCGCGCCATCTGCAGCTGGTCAAGCGTGCGGCGGTCGAGCTGGCGGGTGGATTGGTCCAGCAAGCTCCCGATTTCTTGAGTGGTCAATTTGGTGTTCATGATAGGTCTATCCCCCGTTCCTTGAGCATCGCCGAAAGCGCATGGGTGGCTCGTGAGCAGTGCGTTTTGACGCTGCCTTCCGAGCAACCCATGGCCGCTGCCGTTTCCGCCGTGTCCATTTCCTCCCAATAACGCAGCAGGAAGGCTTCGCGTTGACGGGCGGGAAGTTTGCTCAATGCATCCTCGATCACATCGATCAGCTGGGATTGCGCCAGTGCCTCGTCCGGACGGGCCGGCTGGCTTTCATTGTTCTCGTCCTGCAGCGTGTCGAACGGGTCGAAATCCTCCCCATCCTGCTGCGGAGCGAGCGAAGACATCAGGGTGGTCCAGAACGACCGTACTTTCTGGCGGCGGTAGTAGTCGCGTATCGTGTTCTGCAGGATGCGCTGGAACAGCATGGGGAACTCTTCGGCGGGACGGTCTCCGTAGCGTTCCGCGAGCTTCAGCATGGCATCCTGCACGATATCCAGGGCCACATGCTCGTCGCGCACGGCGAATTGCGCCTGTTTGTAGGCGCGCCGCTCGGCTTGGGCGAGGAATTCGGACAGTTGCTGTGGCGTGGACAGTTCGGCGACTCCCGGATAATCGGCGCGCATACTAGCAAATTCCTGCATTACTTAGGGATTTTGCCGTTCCGGACGCGTTGCAGGGGTTGACCAAAACACCGCCAGCCTTTATCTTGCCCGGTCTTTCGTTGTTTTCTCAAGGTAGTGGGTTCATGGAACTGACGGGCGCAGAAATAACTATCCGCTGTTTGCAGGAAGAGGGTGTCGAATATGTGTTCGGCTATCCCGGCGGCGCGGTGCTTTTCATCTACGATGAGTTGTTCAAGCAGGAGCAGGTCAAGCATGTGCTGGTGCGCCACGAACAGGCGGCGGTGCATGCAGCCGACGGTTATGCGCGTTCCACCGACAAGGTCGGGGTGGCTCTGGTCACTTCCGGCCCCGGGGTGACCAATGCGGTGACCGGTATCGCGACGGCCTACATGGATTCCATCCCGCTGGTGGTGATCAGCGGCCAGGTGCCGACCAGCTATATCGGCGAGGATGCCTTCCAGGAAGTGGATACGGTCGGTATTACGCGTCCTTGCGTCAAGCACAACTTCCTGGTCAAGGATGTCAGGGACATCGCCAGCACCCTGAAGAAGGCGTTCTATCTGGCCAAGAGCGGCCGACCCGGCCCGGTGCTGGTGGATATTCCCAAGGACGTGTCGCAACAGAAGACCGAATTCTCCTACCCCGCGACGGTGAGCATCCGCTCATACACTCCGCAAGCGCACGGCGATATCGGGCAGATCAAGCGTGCGGCCCAGCTTCTGCTGGAGGCCAAGCGGCCGATGGTGTACGCCGGTGGCGGCGTGATCCTGTCCGACGCCGCCAGGCAGCTGACCGACCTGGTGCGGCTGCTCGGTGTTCCCTGTACCAACACGCTGATGGGGCTGGGCGGGTATCCGGCCAGCGACAGGCAATCCCTCGGCATGCTCGGCATGCACGGCACCTACGAAGCCAACCTCGGCATGCAGAACTGCGACGTGCTGCTGGCAGTAGGCGCACGCTTCGACGATCGCGTCATCGGCAACGTGTCGCATTTCAATTCCGTCCCGCGCAAGATCATCCATATCGACATCGATCCGGCGTCCATCTCCAAGCGCGTCAAGGTCGATGTGCCCATCGTGGGCGACGTGGCGCATGTGCTTGCCGATCTGCTTTCGGTGCTGAACAGCAGCAAGCAGAAGCCGGATGCCGCGGCCCTGAAGGAATGGTGGAAGCAGATCGACGAGTGGCGCGGTGCGAATTCGCTGGCGTACAAGAATTCGAACGAGATCATCAAGCCGCAGTTCGTGATCGAAACGTTGCACCGGATCACGCACGGCGATGCTTTCGTCACCTCGGACGTCGGCCAGCACCAGATGTGGGCTGCGCAATATTACAAGTTCGACCAGCCCCGCCGCTGGGTCAACTCGGGCGGCCTGGGTACCATGGGTTTCGGCCTGCCTGCCGCGATGGGCGTGCAGCTGGCGCATCCGGGGGCGGCCGTGGCGTGCGTGACGGGCGAGGGCAGTATCCAGATGAACATCCAGGAATTGTCCACCTGCAAGCAATATAAGCTGCCGATCAAGATCGTCGCATTGAACAACCGTTATCTGGGCATGGTGCGCCAGTGGCAGGAGTTCTTCCACGGCAACCGATACTCGCATTCCTACATGGATGCGTTGCCCGATTTCGTCAAACTGGCTGAAGCCTACGGCCATGTTGGCATTCTGGTGGAGAAACCCTCCGATGTGGAAGGTGCGCTGAAAGAGGCGTTTGCGCGCAAGGACGACCTGGTCTTCCTGGATTTCCGCACCGACCCGACCGAGAACGTATATCCCATGGTGCCCGGTGGTAAGGGCTTGTCCGAAGTGATCCTGGCGGAGGACCTGTAATGAGGCACATCATCTCCTTGCTGATGGAAAACGAAGCCGGCGCGCTGTCGCGCGTGGCGGGCCTGTTCTCGGCACGCGGTTACAACATCGAGTCGCTGACCGTGGCGCCGACCGAAGACCCGACCATGTCGCGCATGACCATTGTCACCAGCGGTTCCGACGAGGTGATCGAGCAGATCAACAAACAGCTGAACAAGCTGGTCGATGTCGTCACCGTGATGGACCTGACCGATGGCGACCATATTGAGCGTGAATTGATGCTGGTCAAGGTGCGCGCGGTCGGAGACGACCGCGAGGAGCTGAAGCGCATGACCGATATCTTCCGCGGACGCGTTATCGATGTTTCCGACAAGACTTACACCATAGAGCTCACCGGAACCGGGCACAAGCTGGATCGTTTCCTGCAGGCGATCGATCACGACCTGATCCTGGAAACGGTGCGTACAGGCGCTTCCGGTATCGGACGCGGCGAACGCATCCTGAAGCTCTGACGATTTCTTACCACTGATTTTTTAACGAGGCCAACATGAAAGTTTATTACGACAAAGACGCAGACCTGTCCCTGATCAAGGGCAAGCAAGTGACCATCATCGGCTACGGCTCGCAAGGCCATGCCCACGCACAGAACCTGAAGGATTCCGGCGTCAGCGTGACCGTTGCTCTGCGCAAGAACGGCGCTTCCTGGAAGAAGGCCGAAGGTGCGGGACTGAAGGTTGCCGAAGTGGCTGCTGCGGTGAAGAGCGCCGACGTGGTGATGATGCTGTTGCCCGACGAGAATATTCCCGAGGTGTACAACAACGAAGTGCATGCCAACCTGAAGCCCGGTGCGGCGCTGGCGTTCGCGCACGGCTTCAACGTGCACTACAACCAGGTTGTTCCGCGTGCCGATGTGGACGTGATCATGATCGCCCCGAAAGGCCCCGGCCATACCGTGCGTTCCGAATACCTGAAGGGCGGCGGCGTGCCCACGCTGATCGCCGTTTATCAGGACAAGAGCGGCAAGGCCAAGGACATCGCGCTGTCCTACGCGGCAGCCAACGGCGGCACCAAGGGGGGCGTGATCGAGACCAATTTCCGCGAAGAGACCGAGACCGACCTGTTCGGCGAACAGGCTGTGCTGTGCGGCGGCGCGGTGGAGCTGGTGAAGGCCGGCTTCGAGACGCTGACCGAAGCCGGGTATGCGCCGGAGATGGCCTACTTCGAGTGCCTGCACGAACTGAAGCTGATCGTCGACCTGATGTACGAAGGCGGCATTGCCAACATGAACTACTCCATCTCCAACAACGCCGAATACGGCGAGTATGTCACCGGCCAGCGCGTGATCGCCGACCAGGCGCGCGCAGCGATGAAGGAATGCCTGAAGAACATCCAGAACGGCTCCTACGCCAAGCAGTTCATCCTGGAAGGCCGCACCAACTATCCGGAAATGACCGCGCGTCGCCGTTTGAACGCCGAACATCCGATCGAGGTGGTGGGCGGGAAGCTGCGCTCCATGATGCCCTGGATCGGCAAGAACAAGCTGGTCGATCAATCGAAGAACTAACTGCAGAAAGGGCGGGGGGAGAAGCGGAAAGAGTGGACCAGTCCGCTTTTGCCCTTCTCCCTTTGTCCTTCTCACCCATCCGATATGAATAACTATCCTCATCCCATTATTGCCCGCGAGGGATGGCCGTTCCTGGCCATTTCCCTGGTGCTTGCCGTTGCTGCCACTGTCTGGTGCGCAGTATGGTCCATCCCGATGTGGATCATCTTCGTATTCGTGCTGCAATTCTTCCGCGATCCGCCACGCGAGATACCGCAGCAGGCTGGTGTGGTGTTGTCGCCGGCCGACGGCCGCGTCATCAAGGTCGAGCGTACGCAGGATCCCTATGCACAGCGCGATGCGATCCTGGTCAGCGTGTTCATGAACGTGTTCAACGTGCACTCCAACCGCAGCCCGGTCGACGGCAAGGTGGAAAAGATCGAGTATTTCCCGGGCAAGTTCGTGAATGCCGATCTGGACAAGGCGTCCGCCGAGAACGAACGCAATGCGGTGGTGCTGAAGACCGACGATGGACAGACGGTGACCTTCGTGCAGGTGGCGGGGCTGATTGCGCGCCGCATCCTGTGCTATATCAATGCGGGCGATACCTTGACGCGCGGCCAGCGCTACGGTTTCATCCGCTTTGGTTCGCGCGTCGATGTGTACCTGCCGCTGACGGCTACCGTCAAGGTCGCTATCGGTGATAAAGTGTCCGCCACCACCACCATCCTGGCCAAACTCTAAGACCTATGGACGAACTCAATCAGCGCAAACACATGGATCTGCGTCGGCGCAGCATCTACCTGCTGCCGAACCTGTTCACCACGGCAGCGCTGTTTGCGGGGTTCTATGCCATCGTGCAGGCGATGAATGGCAAGTTCGAGTTTGCCGCCGTGGCCATCTTCATCGCCATGGTGCTGGACGGCCTGGATGGCCGGGTTGCGCGCCTGACGCATACGCAGAGCGAATTCGGCGCCGAATACGACAGTCTGTCGGACATGGTTTCGTTCGGTGTCGCCCCATCCATCCTGATGTACGAATGGGCGTTCCGCGATCTGGGCAAGTGGGGATGGTTCGCCGCCTTCATTTACTGCACCGGTGCCGCATTGCGGCTGGCGCGCTTCAATACCAACATCGACGTGGTCGACAAGCGTTATTTCCAGGGCTTGCCCAGCCCGGCGGCGGCTGCGCTGGTGGCCGGATTCGTGTGGGTGATGCTGGATAACAGCTTTACCGGGTTCGAGTTGCGCTGGTATGCGGCCGGGCTGACCGTGTTCGCCGGGCTGAGCATGGTGAGCAACCTGAAATACTACAGTTTCAAGTCGCTCAACATGCGCAAGAGCGTGCCGTTCATCGTCATCTTCCTGTTCGCGCTGTTCTTCATCTTCGTGGCGCAAAACCCCCCGCTCAACCTGTTCCTGCTGTTCTTCGGCTATTGCCTGTCCGGCTACGTGATGTGGCTGCTGGGTTTGCGCAAGCCGAAAATCCCGCCGGTCCAGCCTTAGCCGTTCGGGCAGGCGCCAGCCGGGTCGCTGCTCAGCGCTGCCACAGCGACTCGGCTTTTCCTGCCGCCAGGTTCAGCACACGGCAAAGCACGAACAGCAGGTCGGAAAGCCGGTTCAGGTATTGCAGCCCCTCTTGCGGGGCTGTTTCGTTTTGCATCACCTGCAGGTAGTCGCGTTCGGCGCGGCGTGCCACGGTCCGGGCGACATGGCATGCGGCAGCGGCACGGCAGCCGCCGGGCAGGATGAATTCTTTCAACGGGGGTAGGCCGGCATTGTATTTCTCGATGGAGGCGTCCAGCCGGGCCAGTTTGCCACGTTCGAACGGGGCGCCCGGCGTGGCCAGTGCAGCGCCAAGATCGAACAGGTCGTTCTGGATGAGCAGTAGTGCGCTGCGCACATCTTCCGCCAGTGTTTCGGCGAGCAGCACGCCGAGATGGCTGTTGAGTTCATCCACGCTGCCGATGGCGGCGATGCGGGCGCTGTTCTTGGGCAGGCGCGTCCCGTCGGCCAGGCCGGTACTCCCGTCGTCGCCCGTTCTTGTGACGATCTTGCTCAATCGCATTACTGTTTCTCCAGGCATGACAGGTACACCACGGCATCCGGTGCGGTCTTGTTGCGTTGCGCCTGCCAGATCATCTCGCCCAGGCAATCCATGATTGCATGCTGGGCCTCATGCTCGGACTCGTATTTTTGCGTGAGGCGCGCGAACTGTTCGCGGATGCCCTGCGGTTGGCCGATGGAGATCTGCTCCTCGATGGTCAGGTGCATCATCAGGTGCAGGAAGGGATTCACCACGTTGCCGTCCGGCGCATAGTCCTGGTCCTGATTGCGCTCCGGATCGTCGAACAGGGCATGATATTCGGGATGCTTGTCGATGAGCTGCGCAGTGAGGTCTTCCAGTGGAGTGAGCAGTTCCCCGGCGCGCCGTTTGCGCCAGGATTCGAACAGGAAATTTCTTGCTTCATCGCGGGTCGGGTTGAACATCACAACACCTTGTTCTTGTATTCGCACAGGCTTTCGATAATGCACTGGCCGCATTTCGGCTTGCGCGCCTGGCAAACATAACGCCCGTGCAGGATCAGCCAGTGGTGCGCATCGTGCTTGAACTCATCCGGCACGAATTTCAGCAGTTTTTTCTCGACCTCCGTCACGTCCTTGCCGGGTGCGAGCCCGGTGCGGTTGCTGACCCGGAAGATATGGGTGTCGACCGCGATGGTCGGTTGTCCGAAGGCGGTGTTGAGGATCACGTTGGCGGTCTTGCGCCCCACGCCGGGCAGGGCTTCCAGCGCTTCGCGCGTCTGCGGCACCTGTCCGCCATGTTGTTCCAGCAGGATACGGCATAACTGGATCACATGCCTGGCCTTGGTCTTGTACAGGCCGATGCGCTGGATATGGCTGCGCAGCTTTTCCTCGCTGAGTTGCAACAGCGCCTGCGGCGTGTTCGCAACGGGATAGAGCTGGCGGGTGGCGGCATTCACGCTCACATCGGTGGCTTGTGCGGACAACACCACCGCGACCAGCAGTTCGAACGGCGTGTGGTATTCCAGCTCGGTGGTCGGGTGCGGATTGGCCGCTTGCAGGCGCAGGAATATCTCGCGTCGTTTGGCTGCGTTCATTTAATGCATTGCGGGGGTGCAGCCGGCCTCGATGGGAATGACCGTCGCGCCGCTCTTGCGCTTGCGTTCGGCACGCAGGTTGAGCCAGTTCTTGCCCGCAATGAGGCAGCCCAGGCCGATGAAGGCGCCGGGGGGGAGGATGGCGAGCAGGAAGCCCTTGTAGTTGGGCAGCACATGCAGCACCCAGTCTTTGGCCATATCGCCCAGCGCGAGGTCGATACCGGAGAGCAGGGTGCCTTTGCCCAGCAATTCCCGGATCCCTCCCAGCACCGCCAGCACGGCGGTCAATCCCAGCCCCATGGCGAAGCCATCGAGGGCGGAAGGCAGCAGGGTGTTCTTGGAAGCGAAGGCCTCCACGCGCGCCAGCACGATGCAGTTGGTGACGATGAGCGGAATGAAGATGCCCAGTACCACGTACAGGCCGTACATATAGGCGTTCATCAGGTATTGCACCACGGTGACCAGCACCGCGATGATGAGGATGAACACGGGGATGCGGATTTCGTTCGGGACATAGCTGCGGATTGGGGCGATGGCTGCGCCGCTCAGGGCCATCACCACGGCAGTCGCCAGTCCCAGGCTCACGCCGTTGACCACCGTGCTGCTGACTGCCAGCAACGGGCACAGGCCGAGCAGTTGCACCACGCCGGTGTTCTGCTTCCACACTCCGTTATGCAGGATATCCTTGAATTCCTGAAGGGTCATTTGTTCGTCTCCTTCTTCGGTGGGTTGGCCGCAAACAGTTTATCGCGGTTTTCGCCGAAATAGATCAATGCCTTGTTGACGGCCTTGACCACCGCGCGCGGTGTGATGGTCGCGCCTGCCATGTAGTCGAACTGGCCGCCGTCCTTTTTGACTTTCCAGTCAGCGTCTTTATACACCTCGCGCGACTTTCCGTCGAAACCCTTGATCCAGGGGCTCTTCGGCAGCTCGATGTAATCGCCAAGCCCGGGCGTTTCCTTGTGCGCCACCACGCGCACGCCGGCCAGTTCGCCGTTGGCGCGCACCGCGAGGATCAGGGCGATCTTGCCGCTGTAACCGTCCGGTGCGACAGCTTCCAGCACCACGGCGGAAGGCTCCCCCTTGAGGCGGGCACGATAGGCGACGCTCGTGCCGCCGGTACCGAGCAGTTCGCTGGCGGGCACATCCAGCTTGTCCTGGATGATGTCGTTGTCGAACAGCGCCGACGGCACGATCTGCATGATGAGTTTCAGCTTCTCGCCTTCTTCGCTTTTCACGATTTTGTCGTGCGTCAGGAAGAATACCGAAGCCAGGATGGCTGTGCCGATGACGGCGAAGAACACCAGATTGATGGCGGTCTGCAGGGTGGAACGGGCGATGCGCTTCATTTCCCGCCCCCTTTCTTGCCGAACACCTTGGGCTGGGTCCAGGCATCGATCAGCGGCACGCAGATGTTCATCAGCAGCGTGGCAAAGGCCATGCCGTCGGGATAACCGCCGAAAGCACGGATGAGGTAGGTGAGCAGGCCGGCGCCGGCGGCAAAGATCAGTTTGCCCCTGGCGGTGGTGGGCGAAGTGACCGGATCTGTCAGGATGAAGAACGCACCCAGCATTGCTGCGCCGGAGAACCAGTGGAACAGCGGCGTGACGTAATGAACCGGATCGACCAGGTGGAACACGCCCGCCGTGGCGAACAGGGCGGCGAGGAACGCCACCGGCAGATGCCAGGAGATGATGCGGATGAACAGCAGGTAAAGCCCGCCGATGGCGAAGCCGATCGCCACCATCTCGCTGCCCTTGCCGGCGAGGTGGCCGTAGATCGGCATGTCGCGAATGCTATCTACCGACAGCCCGAGATGCAGCTGCGTCTTCAGCGTATCCAGCGGCGTCGCCATGGTCACCGCGTCCAGCGTCAACCCGGCAGGCAACGCACCGTTGAACATGTAGCCCAGTTGCTCGCCGAAGGTCAGTTCGGTGCCGCCCAGCGCGTGCGGCGTGAGCCAGTGCGTCATGTGCACGGGGAAGGAGATGATGAGCACGGCATAGCCGATCATCGCCGGATTGAACGGGTTGTTGCCCAGGCCGCCGTACAAGTGCTTGGAAATGGCGATGGCGAAGGCGGCGCCGACCACCACCATCCACCACGGGGCGAGCGGCGGGATGGAGAGGGCCAGCAACCAGGCGGTGAGCAGGGCGCTGTTGTCGCTCAGGAACGGCTTGATCGGCCGGTTGCGCAGCTTGAGCATGATTGCTTCGGTCGCCAGCGCCGTGACTGAGGCCAGTGCGATCGAGACCAGGATCGCCGGGCCGAAATACCATACGTACAGCGCGATGCCGGGAATCAGCGCGAGCAGCACGCGCAGCATGATCTGGCTGACGCTGCTGGGCTGGGTGATAAAGGGGGAACTCCACATGGTCGTTGGCTATCCTTGGTTGGATTTCGGCGGTTCGTCGTCCGCGCCGGCATGCGCCGCCATCTCGCGGATCTTGGCGCGGCGCGCTTCGATCGCATCGATTTCGGCTTGCTGCTCGGCGGTGAGGGCATCGGTGTTTTTCGGCTGCGCGGCGGCGGCCTGTTCCTTGGCGCGCGCGACGGCCGCATCGATACGCATCTGCAGGGTATCGTCCGGATCGGCCGTGGCTGGAGCTGCGGCGATGGCCGGTTCCGGATTGGGCGCAGGCGCGGAGGCCTTTGCGGCGAGTGCGGCCTTTTCCTTCTGTGCCAGGCGCTCGGCTTTTTCCTGCTTCTCGCGTTCGATGCGCATCAGCCGGAATTCGTGGCGCTCGCGCGCCAGTTCGGCGGCCTGGGCTTCGCGTTCGCGCTGCCAGATCTCGCTCTTGGCGAAACGGTAATACTGGACCAGCGGGATATGGCTGGGGCAGACATAGGCGCAGGCGCCGCATTCGATGCAGTCGAACAGGTGGTATTCCTGCGCCTTGCCGAAATCCCTGGCCTTGGCAAACCAGTACAGGTCCTGCGGTTGCAGTTCGGCCGGGCAGACATCGGCGCAGCGCGTGCAGCGGATGCAGGGCAGCGCGGGTGGAGGCGGCGGGAACAGCCTGGACGATGCCTCGATGATGCAGTTGGTCGCCTTGGTTACGCCGACAGAGCCCGAGGGCAGGTCCACGCCCATCATCGGGCCGCCCATGATGTGGCGTTCGGTATCGGGCTTGCTGCCGGCCTGTGCGACCAGTTCATCCACCGGCGTGCCCAGCAGCACCTCGAAATTCTGCGCATGTTCGACGTTGCCGGTCACGGTGACGATGCGCGATAGCAGCGGCTCGCCGAATGCGATGGCGCGCCAGACGCAATATGCGGTGGCGACGTTAAAACACTGCACGCCCATTTCGGTGGAACGCACGCCCGCAGCGACCTCGATGCCGGTCAGCACGCGGATCAGCTGCTTGGCGCCGCCGCCCGGATACAGCGTGGGGACGGCGATCACCTCCATATGTGCATGCTTGTCTTCCAGCACGGCCTGTTGCATCGCGGCGATGGCTTCCGGCTTGTTGTCCTCGATGCCGATCAGCACCTCTTCCGCATACAGCAGTTCGCGCAACACTTCCGCGCCGCGCAGGATGTCGCCGGCCCGTTCGCGCATCAGCATGTCGTCGCAGGTGATGTAGGGTTCGCACTCCGCACCGTTGATCACCAGCGTCCTGATCTGGTGCTTGTGGGAATAGGACTTCATGTCGCTGGGGAAGACCGCGCCGCCGAGGCCTACTACCCCGGCCTGGCGCAACAGGTGGCGCAGGTCGGTATGCGCGGTCTGCCGGTAATCCACGCCGCTGTGCGCAATCCATTCGTCCTTGCCGTCCGGGATGAGGGTGATGCACAGATCCGGCAGGCCGGACTGGTGTGCGACCAGTTGCATGTCGATTGCGCTCACCGTGCCGGAAGTCGAGGCGTGTACCGCGCTGGACAAGCGTCCTTCCGGGCGCCCTATGACCTGCCCCTTGAGCACACGCTCGCCGACCTGAACCACCGGTACCGCACGATTGCCCACGTGCTGGTGCAGCGGAATGACCAGCTTCGAGGGGAGGGCGGCCTGCGCGATCGGCCTGCCGGTGGATTCAGCCTTGTGCGTGGGCGGGTGGACGCCGCCATGGAATTTGAACAACGGTCTCATTGTGCTGCGACCTGTACGAGGGGAATGGTCGGGTATTGCCACTTCCAGCTGGAGATGTCTTCGCCGAGGGGCAGCATGCTGATGCAATCCACCGGGCAGGGGGCGATGCACAACTCGCAGCCGGTGCATTCGGCTGCGATGATGGTATGCATCTGTTTCGCCGCACCGACGATGGCGTCCACCGGGCAGGCTTGCAGGCAGAGGGTGCAGCCGATGCAGGTCTGTTCGTCGATGAAGGCGACGGCCTTGGGTTTGGGCGCGGTACCTTCGCCGAACGGCACATATTCCACGCCGAGCAGGTCGGCCAGCTTGTGTATTCCCTCATCGCCGCCCGGAGGGCACTTGTTGATGCCGGCTTCGCCCTTGGCGATCGCCTCGGCATAGGGTTTGCAGCCGGGATAGCCGCACTGGCCGCATTGCGTCTGCGGCAGCACGGCATCGATCTTCTCCACCAGCGGATTGCCTTCGACCTTGAACTTGATGGCGGAGAAACCCAGCACTGCGCCAAGCAGCAGGGAAATGCCGACCATCACCCAGAGTGCAGAGATCATTTCACCAGGCCCGAGAACCCCATGAATGACAAGCTCATCAATCCGGCGGTGACCATGGCGATGGCCGAACCCTTGAAGATGCCCGGTACGTCGGCGCCCTCCAGCCGTTCGCGGATGCCCGCGAACAGGATCATCACCAGCGTGAAGCCCAGCGCACCGCCAAAGCCGAACAACAGCGATTGCATGAAATCGTGTTTCGCCTGCACATTGAGCAGGGGGATGCCGAGCACTGCGCAGTTGGTGGTGATCAGCGGCAGGTAGATGCCGAGGATCTGGTACAGCTCGGGGCTGGTCTTCTTGATCGCCATCTCGGTGAACTGCACGATGCCGGCGATGACCACGATGAACGACAGCGTGGTGAGGTAAGCGAGATCGGGGCCGAGCAGGTAGTGCTCGATCAGGTAGCTGGCGCCGGAGCCCAGCGTGAGTACGAAGGTCGTGGCTGCGCCCATGCCGATAGCGGCTTCCAGTTTCTTGGACACGCCCATGAACGGGCACAATCCGAGAATCTTCACCATCACGATGTTGTTCACCAACACTGTGCTGACGAGGATGAGTAGGTATTCGGTCATAGGGCTAGCACTCCTAGAGGGAATGCAATTATCCGCCGAATCAGACCCCGCTTCAACTTCGCCGGCAGAATAAGCATATTACCCGGAGCGATTAAGAGAGCAGGTGCAGCAGGGTTCTGGCAGGCAATCAGATGCTGCGCGAGGCCTCATATTTCGATGCGCGTTCCCATTTCGATGACGCGGTTGGTGGGAATGTTGAAGAATTCCGCGGCATTCATGGCATTCCTGGACAGGGCAAGGAACAGGCGCTTGCGCCAGTGCATCATGCCAGGCCCTGCACTGGTGACGATCACGGCATGCGAGATGAAGAACGAGGTGTTCATCATGTCGAAGACCAGGCCTTGCTTGGCGCACAATTCCAGGGCTGCCGGAATGTCCGGCGTTTCCATGAAGCCGTAGAAGATCCGCAGCCTGTAGAACCCCTTGCCCATGTCGTTGATCAACAGGCGGTTGCCTTTGGTGACGTAAGGTTTGTCTTCGACGATCACGGTCAGCAGAATGTTGCGTTCGTGCAGTACCTGGTTGTGCTTGAGGTTGTGCAGCAGCGCGGAAGGCGCACCTTCCCCGATGGCGGTGAGGAAGATCGCGGTGCCTTGTGCGCGGGGCACCCCATCGGCGCCGTCCAGTACGACCTGGATGGGGATGGCCTGGCGGGCTATCTCGTCGAACATCAGCTTCCGTCCCAGTTTCCAGGTGGTCAGTACGGTGAATGAAAGTGCCGCGATGCCGAGCGGGAACCAGCCACCCTGGGGGATCTTGAGTGCGTTGGCGGAGAAATAGGCCAGGTCGACAGCCAGGAAGGTGCCGATGAGCGGGACGACGAGCAGCGGCGACCAGCGCCAGGCCACGAGGACAAATGCGATCAGTATGGTGTCGATGGTCATCGTGCCGGTGACGGCGATGCCATACGCCGCTGCCAGATTGCTGGAGCTCTGGAAGGTCAGCACCAGATAGATGACCGCCAGATAGAGGGTCCAGTTGGTCAGGGGGGCATAGATTTGTCCTTGCGCCTTATCCGAGGTCTGGCGAATCTCCATGCGCGGCAGCAGTCCCATCTGCACCGATTGCCGGGCCACCGAGAATGCGCCGGAGATCACCGCCTGCGAGGCGATCACGGTGGCTGCGGTGGCGAGCAGCACCATGGGAATCAGTGCCCATCCCGGGGCGAGCAGATAGAACGGATTCTCGATGGCCTGCGGGTTCTGCAACAGCAATGCGCCTTGCCCGAAATAGTTCAATGTCAGGGCGGGCAGCACGAATGAGAACCAGGTCAGCCGGATCGGGAATTTCCCGAAATGCCCCATGTCAGTATAGAGCGCTTCGCCGCCGGTGACGGCGAGCACCACGGAGCCGAGCGTCAGGAACGAGAGCCGCGGGTCGATGACCAGGAAATGGATCGCATTGAGCGGGTTAAGCGCCCAGAGCACATCCGGATGCCGGGCGATGGACAGGCATCCCAGTATTCCCAGGCTGGCAAACCAGAAGACCATGATCGGGCCGAACGCCAGCCCCATTGCGCCGGTGCCATGCTTTTGCGCGAGGAACAAGGCGGTCAGTACCGAGAGCGTGATGGGCAGGACATAGTGGCCGAACTGGGGGGCGACGACATCCAGGCCCTCGACGGCGGACAGTACCGAGATAGCCGGGGTGATCATGCTGTCGCCATAGAACAGGGCGGCGGCGAATACGCCGAGTATCCCGATGAACCATTTTGTCCTGGCGCCGCCGGAGGTCAGTTCGCTGGCCAAAGACAGCAGGGCCAGCGAGCCGCCCTCGCCGCGATTGTCTGCCCGCATGATGACGATCACATACTTGAGCGACACCAGCAGCATGATGGTCCAGAACATCACCGAGAGCACGCCGAGTACGTTGGCTTCGGTCACCGCCAGCGGGTGATGGCCGGCGAAGGTCTCTTTCAACGCATACAGCGGGCTGGTACCGATGTCCCCGTACACCACGCCGATCGCGCCCAGCAGCAGCGCGGGCAGCTTTTGCTTCACCTGTGTATCGCTCATGCCGTCTTTGTTTTATCCATCCGCAAGAATGCGGGCGGCACTCTACCCGCGCGGCTGGGTTAAAGCAATTTCAACATGGCGTTACAGTATGACGTTAAAGCGGGGGCGTGATCGCTGGTCGGCGGATCCCGCTCAGCCGTCAGGTGTTCTGGAAGCGATGGCGATGTGCATCACGAGCGGATTGGCGACATTGCTGGCCAGCCTGTTTCTGCCTGCACTGTATGCGGCGTGGCGGGCAGAAGCAAAGGTATGAAAACTGGAAGTCTCCGGTTGAGTAAACAAAGCCAAGTTGCGGAACTCCATTTTGATTGCCAGTTCCATGATGACATTGTCATTCTGCGTTCGGAGCATAGGCGCGGAGAAAGGTGTCAACCGCAATCTCGGTTAGTGCCTTGATCTCGGCTTCATCGGGCGCCGTTGTCCGCACGCACAGAAGATAGGAGTCGTGTATCTCCGCTTCCATCAGCGCCTTTAGTTGAATCGCTGCCAGACGAGGATTCCCGCGGCGTAGTTTGCCGGCATTCATGGCGCTGTCGATGAATGCCGCTGTTTGTTCCTGCAAGGAATTGATTTTCTCGTAGAACAACTTTCCGATTCCTGCACGTCCTGCCTCTGCAATCATCAAGCGTTGGGCCGCCACGATTTCGGGTGAGCATACTAGCCGGGTCACATTTTCACCAAAGCCTTGCAACGCAGTTCTGATATCTGCCGCCGGGTCTTGCAGGTGGGAAAAGATTCCGTCCAGGTAGTTTTCCGCGATGCCGAACATGCATTCGACAAACAGTTCTTCTTTCGAGGAAAAATAATTGTAAAGCGTTGCCTTTGAGCCCCCAACCTGGCTGGTTATTTCCGACATGGAGGTTTTCTCGAAGCCGTTTGCGCGAAACAGCCGGTAGGCTGTGTCGACGATAAGTTGTCGTTTTTCATCGGTTTTTACTCTCAAGGCACACCTCTCCGAAAATATTTATGAACCAGTTAGTACAGTTTTGCTTGACAGGAGTAAATAGTCAAGCGTATAAACTGTACCGTACGGTTTAATAAAGGAGGTGGTGAAATGCAAGCGGAAAATAAACATTCTTTTTCTATCAACAGGATGGCGACATTTTCGTTGCCAATTGTCGGCTTATTGGTACTTGGCGGATGTGCTCAACTGCCCGAGCATGTGAAATCGGTTGAAATCAGAGGGATTGATCAACTCGCCAGCGAGAAATCCTTTTCGGCTACGGCCGTTGCCTGGCCGCAGGAGCGATGGTGGAAGACTTACGGCGACCCTCAACTCGATGCGCTGATCGAGGAAGCATTACGCGACTCGCCCAATCTGGCCGTTGCACAGGCACGGTTGCGACAGGCCGGGGCCATGACCCAGGTGGCTGGCGCTGCGCGCATGCCCGAGGTGAGTGGTAACGCATCTTTCACCGAGGCAAAGCAGAGCTACAACTACCTCATACCGCGTGCGGCATTGCCCCAAGGCTGGAACGACTATGGCCAAGCGACGCTGAATCTGTCGTGGGAACTGGATTTCTGGGGCAAGAACCGCGCGGCACTGGCAGCGGCCACATCGGAGCAACAGGCGGCACAGGCCGAGGTGGCGCAAACACGCTTGATCTTGTCCACCTCGGTGGCTGCGGCCTACGCCGATCTGGTTCATCTGTTTACCGTTCGCGATACCGCCGAGGCGGCGCTGGCTCTTCGCACCAAGTCGGTCGAGTTGTTCCGACAACGTCACGAGTTTGGTCTGGAGACTCTGGCCACCGTGCGCCAGGTCGAGGCCCGACAGGCCGCGGCGCAGGCGCAGTTGCTGGTCATCGACGAGTACATCGGCTTGCAGCGGAACGCCATCGCGGCGTTGCTCGGTGCCGGACCGGATCGCGGCCTCGCCATTACGCGCCCGAGCGTGCACTTTGCTGGCAGCCCGGGCTTGCCATCCAACCTGGCAATGGAACTCCTTGGCCGGCGGCCCGACATCGTTGCGGCGCGTCTGCGTACGGAAGCCGCCGCCAGTCGCATTGACCAGCAGAAGGCAGGCTTCTACCCGAGCGTTAATTTGATGGCTTTTGCCGGCGTTCAATCGCTGGGCATCGACAATCTGTCCAGGTCCGGTTCCAACTTCGGCAGCGTCGGCCCGGCGATTTCTCTGCCCATCTTCAACACGGAACGCCTGCAGGGCCAGTTGCGCGGCGCCCATGCCGAGTATGACGCCGCCGTATCCACGTACAACGCCACATTGACCAACGCGCTGCACGAAGTGGCGGATGCGGCGACAAGCCGTAAATCCCTGGATGGGGAACTCGCGGCATCGCGTGCCGCCGTCGCGGCCGCCACCGAAGCGCACAGCATTGTCAGCGCGCGCTACAAGGGTGAACTGGCCACTTACCTCGACGTATTGACCGCGGAAGATCAGCTGATCTCGGCCCAACGGGGACTGGCCGAGATCGAAACCCGTGCCATGGTTCTCGACGTGGCCCTGGTGCGCGCCCTTGGGGGCGGATTTCAAAGTCCCGAGGAGCTGAAGCGCAAACCCGGCGTTCCCAACTGACAAGGCAACGCAACGCATGAACAAGACAAGGTATCAATCAGACAACGACTAAAGGAGAATGAAATGAATCAGCCAATTGAAACTTCAATAACGATGGAAGTGAACAGCAGCAACCGCAAGCGGCGCGTTCTGTTGTTCACCCTGCTTGCCCTGACGGTAGCGGTTGCCGGCGGCGGTGGCTGGGCGTACTGGGAACTGGTCGGTTCCCGCTACGTCTCGACCGACAACGCCTATACCGCAGCCGAAGTTGCCCTGGTCACTGCCGAGATCGACGGCCCGGTCGCCGATGTGCGCGTGGTCGACAGCCAGAAGGTCAAGCGTGGCGACATCCTGGTCGTGCTCGACGACACTGACGCCAAGCTGGCACTGAGGCAGGCAGAGGCGGACTTGGCGCGTGCTCATGCGCAGGTAGCGTCGGCACGGGCCAACCTGGAACGCTCCGCCATCGATCTGAAACGGCGCGAAGCCCTGGTCGGCTCAGGCTCGGTTTCGGGTGACGAACTGACCCAGATCAAGAACGGCGCCACCAACGCCCGTGCAGCGCTGGATGCGGCCCTCGCCACCGAGGTACTGGCACAAGCGCGTCTGGAGAAGGCCAGGATCGATCTCGGCCGCACGGTGATTCGTTCGCCGGTTGACGGCGTGATCGCTCGCCGCCAGGTCCAGCTCGGGCAGCGCGTCCAGCCTTCCGTGCCGTTGCTGTCGGTGGTCCCGGTACAGGATATGTACGTCAATGCCAACTTCAAGGAAGTGCAACTGGAAGCGGTTCGCCCCGGACAGGCGGTGGAAATGGCTTCCGACTTGTACGGTCCGAGTGTCGTCTTCCATGGCGCGGTCGACGGCTTCTCCGGTGGTACGGGTTCGGCCTTTGCGCTCATCCCGGCCCAGAATGCCACCGGCAACTGGATCAAGGTCGTGCAACGCCTGCCGGTGCGCATCCGCCTCGACTCTGCCGAACTGCAAGCCCATCCGCTTCGGGTCGGGCTGTCGATGACCGCGAAGGTCGACCTGCGCAGCAGGTCCTGAAGAGGGGGACATCATGTCGAACGCTCCGACTGCCCACAATAACCAACCTGCCCTCCACGGCGCGATGCTGTGGGTAGGTGCCATCGTCCTGGCGATGGCCAACTTCCTCGCCGTGCTCAACATGACGATCGCCAACGTCACCGTGCCGAACATGGCCGGGGCGCTCGGTGCCGGTTCCAGCCAGGGGACCTGGATCATCACGGCTTACGCAGTGGCGGAAGCCATCACGGTTCCCCTGACCGGGTGGCTGGCCGCCCGCTTCGGCGCGGTGAGGGTGTTCTCGCTCTCGGTCGTGACGTTCGGTATCGCCTCGCTGCTGTGCGGCCTGTCCACTTCTCTGGGCATGCTGCTTGCCATGCGCGTACTCCAGGGCATGGCCGGTGGCCCCCTGCTGGCACTGTCCCAGACCCTGCTGCTGCGCATCTTCCCCAAGGAACGGGCGATGCAAGCCATGGGACTGTGGGCGATGACCACCTTGCTGGCGCCCGTCATCGGTCCCGTGCTGGGCGGATGGATATGCGACAACTACAGCTGGCCGTGGGTCTACTTCATCAACGTGCCCATGGCGCTGGTCTTCGCCGGCATCGCCTGGAATTTGCTCAAGCGCTATGAAGATCCGCTGCTCAAGATGCCGGTGGACAAGATGGGCTTCTTTTTGCTGGTGATCTGGGTTGCAGCCCTGCAAATCATGCTCGACGAAGGCAAGGATCTCGACTGGTTCTCTTCGGAAGAAATCCGCATCATGGCCGTTGTCGCCGTGATTGGCTTCTTCTCTTTCCTGATTTGGGAACTGACCGAGAAACATCCGATCGTCGATCTGCGTGTGTTCCGCCATCGCGGTTTCGCCGCCAGCATGTTCGTGCTAGCACTTGCGTTCGGCGCCTTCTTTGGCCTCAACGTGCTGACACCGCTCTGGCTTCAGTACAACATGGGCTATTCGACGACCTGGGCCGGACTGGTGGTCGCCTGGGGTGGCGTGCTCTCGGTCGTATTCTCCCCGATCGCTGCCAATTGGGCGAACCGGTTCGATGCGCGCTGGCTCATCTTCATCGGCTGTTTCTGGTTGGGTGCTGATACCCTGTGGCGGGCGGTGGCGACTACGGACATGGACTACTGGATGATCGTCATTCCGTTGTTCTTCATGGGCGTCGGCATGCCGATGTACTACGTGCCGCTGACCGGGCTGGCGATGGGTTCGGTGAATGAAGAGGAGACCGCTTCGGCGGCCGGCCTGATGAATTTCGTGCGGACGATTTCCGGCGCATTTGCGACCTCCCTGGTCACGACGTTCTGGCAGGACAAGAGCTATATCGCCCACGATCAGTTGGCCGGCATCGTCGATCCAGCCCAGACGGCCTCCGTCCTGCTAGCCACCGCACCGGCTATGGCCGGGCAAATGGGGCGCGAAGCGTTGAACATGGCGGTGACGGGGCAAAGCCTCATGCTGGCGACCAACGGCCTGATGATCGCCATCGCCATCATCTTCTTCATCTCCGCCTTTGCGATCGCCCTGGCGCCAAAGGCAGCCAGAACGGTCGATGCGGCAGCCATCGGGCACTAAGACCATGAGCGTGCGGCGAAAAAATAATTCACAGGATCTTCCTGTGAATTATTCCAACCCTGTTTTTCTACCTTGTCTGTCCAAAATGAGCAACTTTTACATCGCTGAAAACATCGCATATTGGGCAACCACTTTGGATGAGTCCAAGAAAGATTACCCTGAATCACTCCGGGAAAAAGCTCTTGCATGTGCCGATCAAATGCACCAGATGGCACATGCTCTAGCCGGAGAAAGGGCTAATGAAATCTATTACGATGACACATCGGGATAATGAACATCTATGCCAACTGACTTTATTTTTAGCTCGGCTTGAAAGGCTCGATTTGTCTCCCCAAGCAAACATCATAGGTACCGCTTAGGCACAGGAGGCGAATTGTTTTTGATGAATTGAGGAAGGATGCAACCATGTCGCATCGTCCGCGCATCAACGGGTAGCGGGTGGTGCGCAAGCGTCCCTACCTCTGACCCACCACAAGTCGTTTGAAGTTCGTTTATGGTCAGAGCGAGAACAAGAGTTCACCGTGCCGGATCAATAGATTTGCCCCTAGAGCATGACCTTGGTGCCCAGCTCGACCACCTGGTTGGCGGGCAGGTTGAAGAAGCTGGCTGCGCCTTCGGACTGGCGGGTCATCCAGGAGAACAGGGAGGCGCGCCAGGCGGGCATGCCGCCGGGACCATCGGCCACATTGGAGCGGGCGATGAAGTAGGTCGTGCTCATCGGTTCGAGCTCTATGCCGTGCGCAGACAGCCCCTGCAGCGAGGCGGGGATGTCGACTTCCTGGCGGAAGCCGAAATGCAGCGCCACGTTGTACATGCCGGGCGCCAGCTGGCTCACCTGCATGCGCTGCTTCATTTCGATATAGGGCACATCGGCGGTGACGACATGCAGGAACAGCGTCTGTTCGTGCAGCACCTTGAAGTGCTTCAGATTGTGGAACAGGGCGCTGGGCACCATGGTCGGGTCGGCGGTCAGGTAGACCGCAGTGCCGGGCACGCGCGGCACCTCGGGTTGCGTCCCCGTGACGAACAGCGCCATCGGAATGTCCAGCTTGCGCCGCTGTTCGGCGATCAGCGTGCTGCCGCGTTTCCAGGTCGACAGCAGCAGGAAGATCAGCAGTCCGAGCGCCAGCGGCATCCAGCCTCCGCTGGCGATCTTGGTCAGGTTGGAACCGAAGAACATCAGTTCCAGCAGTGCGAATACCAGCAAGGCAGGCAACATCATCGCGCGTGCGCGTCCCGGCAGCATCAGGGTGACGAACACGGTCAGCACGGTGGTGATGATCATGGTGCCCGAGACGGCGATGCCGTAGGCGGCGGCGAGCGCGCTGGACGAACCGAACTGGAACACGAGGATGATGACGCCGACCATCATCATCCAGTTCACGGCAGGAATGTAGATCTGGCCGCGCTGCGAATCGGAAGTGTGCTGGATGAACAGGCGCGGCAGGTAGCCCATGCGCATGGCCTGCAGCGTCATCGAATAGGCGCCCGAGATGGTGGCCTGCGAAGCGATCACCGTGGCGGCAGTGGCCAGCGCGACCAGCGGCAGCAGGAACCAGTCGGGAGACAACAGGTAGAACGGATTCTGGATCGCGTCGGCCGAGCGCAGCACCAGGGCACCTTGCCCGAAATAGTTGATCAGCAGGGCCGGACATACCAGCCCGTACCAGGCCAGCCGCACCGGTCGCGCGCCGAAGTGGCCCATGTCGGCGTACAGTGCCTCGCCGCCGGTGAGTGCCAGGAATACGGCGGACAGCAGCAGGAACATGCCTGCAGGATGCGCCAGTGCGAAGCCGACCGCGTACGCGGGATTGATGGCGCCCAGCACCGCGGGGTTCTGGGCGATGCTGAGCGCACCCAGCACCGCCAGTGCGGCGAACCACAGCAGCGTGACCGGGCCGAACAGCTTGCCCATGCTGCCGGTGCCGTGACGCTGGATGAAGAACAGGCCGGCAAGCACGCCGACGGTGATCGGGACGATGAATCTTTCGAAGGCCGGGGTGGCGACGCTGAGGCCTTCGACGGCAGAGAGCACCGAGATGGCCGGTGTGATGAGCGCATCGCCGTAGAACAGGGCGGCGGCGAAAATCCCTGCCGTGACGATCCACGTCGTCCAGCGCGTGGCGCCTTTCGCCGCACGGTTTGCCAGTGCGGTCAGGGCGAGCACGCCGCCTTCGCCGTCGTTGTCGAATTTGAGCATGATCCACACATATTTGATCGAGATGATCAGCATCATCGCCCAGAACAATGCGGACAACGTCGCCAGCACATTGGGTTCGGTGGGGGCCAGTCCGTGCGCGCCGGTGAATGCTTCCTTGAAGGCATAGAGCGGGCTGGTGCCGATGTCGCCGTAAACCACGCCGAGCGCGGCCAGCGCCAGCGCGCCATTGGAAGCTTTGTTTGGTTGATTCATGTTGCGGACTCCCATCCGGCTTGCGGCCGTTGCCGGCCGTAAGCTGAATATCTTGTTATGCGCCGTGTGAAGGCGTTTCTCATCCGGGTTTCCTGCAGGAAAAGTCCGTGCGGCACTTTAGCTTCGAATACCCATTAATACAATCCGCAACGGCCGCCACATCAGAAATCTTTATGACATTTATATACCGGGGAAATCCATCTATATACCGTTTTGACCTGCCGTTTCCTACCATGCCCGACGTGTCAATATACACAAGGAGTAAATGAAATGGACTGGCTCTATCTGCTGTTGATCCTTGCCTTCTTCGGCCTGAGCGTACTGTTTGTGCACGGCCTGGAAAAGCTGGGAGGCAAATCATGACTTTCTACATCGTCGGCGCCATCGTGGCCATCCTGCTGATGGTCTATCTCGTGATCGCGTTGCTCAAACCGGAGTTGTTCTCATGATCAACGGCATTCTTCAGATCGTCATCTATCTGGGCGTGCTGCTGGCGCTGACCAGGCCGCTGGGCATTTACATGCGGCGCATTTACGAAGGCGAACTGCCGTCGTTCGTGCGCTGGCTGCAACCGGCAGAAGACCTGTTCTATCGCGTGTGCGGCATCGATAAGCAGGAGATGCGCTGGACGCGCTATGCGCTGGCCATGTTGTGGTTCAGCCTGCTGGGCGTGCTGGCGGTGTACCTGCTGCAACGCCTGCAGGGCATGCTGCCGCTGAATCCGCAAGGCATGGGGGCGGTCACGCCCGACTCGTCGTTCAACACCGCGCTGAGCTTTGTTACCAACACCAACTGGCAGGGCTATGCCGGCGAAACCACCATGAGCTATTTCACGCAGATGGCGGGACTGACGGTGCAAAACTTTTTCTCCGCCGCCACCGGCATGGCCGTCGCCATCGCGCTGATCCGCGGCTTCGCGCGGCATACGGTGGAGACCATCGGTAATTTCTGGGTCGATATGACGCGCAGCACGATCTACATCCTGTTGCCGCTGTCTGTCATCCTGGCGCTGGTGCTGGTTGGTCAAGGCGCGATCCAGAACCTGTCCGCCTACCAGGCTGTGACGACGCTGGAAGCGACCACTTATGACAATCCCAAAGCGGATGCATCAGGCAACCCGCTGAAGGATGCGGCCGGCAACCCCGTGACCGAGAAGGTCACGACGCATGAGCAGGTCATCGCCATGGGGCCGGTCGCCTCGCAGGAGGCAATCAAGCAGCTCGGCACCAACGGCGGCGGTTTCTTCAATGCCAACTCGGCTCACCCGTTCGAGAATCCCACGCCGTTCGCCAATTTCCTGTCCATGCTGGCGATCTTCCTGATCCCGGCAGGGCTCTGCTACACCTTCGGCAGCATGGTCGGCGACACGCGCCAGGGCTGGGCGATCCTGATCTCCATGACCATCCTCTTTGCCGGCTTCCTCGCTGTGGTCGAATATGCGGAGCTGAACGGCAATCCAGCGTTCAATGCGCTGGGTGTCGATCAGTCCATTTCCGCCACACAGTCCGGCGGCAATATGGAAGGCAAGGAGGCACGCTTCGGCATCGTCAACTCCGCCCTGTTTGCCACCATTACCACCGCCGCGTCCTGCGGCGCGGTGAACGCGATGCACGATTCGTTCACGCCGCTGGGTGGCTTGGTGCCGCTGGCACAGATCCAGCTGGGCGAGGTGGTTTTCGGCGGTGTCGGATCCGGCCTGTACGGCATGCTGGTGTATGCCGTGATCGCGGTGTTCCTGGCCGGGCTGATGATCGGCCGCACGCCGGAATACCTGGGCAAGAAGATCGAGGCCTACGACATCAAGATGGCCTCGCTGGTGATCCTGATCCCGCCACTGATTATCCTTGGCGGCACGGCGGTGGCCGTGATGCTGGATGTCGGCAAGAGCGGCATCTTCAATCCTGGTGCGCATGGCTTCAGCGAAGTGCTGTATGCCTTCTCGTCCGCGGTGGGCAACAACGGCAGCGCGTTTGCCGGTCTTTCCGCCAACACGCCGTTCTACAACAGTACGCTCGGCTTCGCCGTCTGGTTCGGCCGCTTCTGGCTGATCATCCCGGTGCTGGCCTTGGCCGGTTCGCTGGCCGCGAAGAAACGCATTCCCGTCAGCGTGGGCAGCATGGCGACGCATACGCCGCTGTTCGTGTGGCTGCTGATCGGCACCGTGCTGCTGGTGGGCGCGCTGAACTTTGTGCCGGCGCTGGCGCTGGGGCCGGTGATCGAACACCTGAACATGACCGGTGTTCATTAAGGAGATTCGCATGACAAGCAAAACTGTTTCGTTTTCATTGTTCGAGCGCGACATCGTTCAGCAGGCTGTGCTGGATTCGTTCAGGAAACTGAGCCCCGTCCAGCAGATGAGGAATCCGGTGATGTTCGTGGTCTGGGTCGGCAGCGTGCTGACCACGGCGCTGTTCTTTCAGGCGTTGTTCGGCCTCGGCGAAGCGCCGACGGGCTTCATCCTCGCCATCACGCTGTGGCTGTGGTTCACCGTGCTGTTTGCCAATTTTGCCGAAGCCGTGGCGGAGGGGCGCAGCCGCGCGCAGGCTGCCGCCATGCGCGGCATGAAAAAGGCGGTCTGGGCCAAGAAGCTGCACGAGCCGCGTTACGGCGCCACATGGCAGCTGGTGGAAGGCGATGAGCTGCGCAAAGACATGGTTGTGCTGGTCGAGGCGGGAGAGTTTATTCCCGGCGACGGTACGGTGATCGAGGGCGTGGCCTCGGTGGACGAGAGCGCCATCACCGGGGAGTCCGCGCCCGTAATCCGCGAATCCGGCGGCGATTTCTCCTCGGTGACCGGCGGCACGCGCGTGCTGTCCGACTGGCTGGTGGTACGCATCACCACCAACCCTGGCGAGACCTTCCTCGACCGCATGATCGCAATGGTCGAAGGGGCCAAACGCCAGAAGACACCCAACGAGATCGCGCTGACCATCCTGCTGGTGGCGATGACGCTGATCTTCCTGTTCGTGATCGTCACTTTGCTGCCGTTCTCGCTGTACAGCGTGGCAACGGCCGGGGTGGGCCAGCCGGTCAGCATCACCGTGCTGGTGGCGCTGCTGGTGTGCCTCATTCCCACCACCATCGGCGGCCTGCTGTCGGCCATCGGCGTGGCCGGCATGGGGCGCATGTTGCAGAAGAACGTGATCGCGACCAGTGGCCGTGCAGTGGAGGCGGCGGGCGATGTCGATGTGCTGCTGCTGGACAAGACCGGCACCATCACCTTGGGCAATCGCCAGGCCAGCAATTTCCTGCATGCCTCGGGCGTGACCGAGGCGGAACTGGCCGATGCGGCGCAGATCGCGTCATTGGCCGACGAGACGCCGGAAGGGCGCAGCATTGTCGTGCTGGCCAAAGAGAGGTTCGGTCTGCGCGAGCGCAACATCCACGAAATGGAAGCGACCTTTGTTCCGTTCAGCGCCCAGACGCGCATGAGCGGCGTGAATATCCCGGCACACGGCGGTGTGGCAGCCCGCCAGATCCGCAAGGGCGCCGCCGACGCCATTCGCAATCACGTCATTGGCCTGGGCGGCAATTTCCCGCAGGAAGTGAACATCATCGTCGACAGCGTCTCGCGCCGCGGCAGCACACCGCTGGTGGTGGCCGACGGCACCAAGGTGATGGGTGTCATTGAACTCAAGGACGTGGTGAAGGGCGGCATCAAGGAACGCTTCGCCGAACTGCGCCGCATGGGGATCAAGACCATCATGATCACCGGCGACAACCGCCTCACCGCCGCAGCCATCGCGGCCGAGGCCGGCGTGGACGATTTCCTTGCCGAGGCGACGCCGGAAGCCAAGCTGAAACTTATCCGCGAACATCAGGCGCAGGGCCGTCTGGTGGCGATGACCGGCGACGGCACCAACGACGCGCCCGCGCTGGCGCAGGCCGACGTGGCGGTGGCGATGAACACCGGCACGCAGGCCGCCAAGGAAGCGGGCAACATGGTGGATCTCGACTCCAACCCGACCAAGCTGATCGAGATTGTCGAGACCGGCAAGCAGATGCTGATGACGCGCGGTTCGTTGACCACCTTCAGCATCGCCAACGACGTGGCGAAATACTTCGCCATCATCCCGGCTGCGTTCGCCACCACCTATCCGGCACTGGGCGCGCTGAACGTGATGCATCTGGCCACACCGGCCAGCGCCATCCTGTCGGCGGTGATCTTCAACGCGCTGATCATCATCGCGCTGGTGCCGCTGGCGCTGAAAGGCGTGAAGTACCGCGCCATCGGGGCCAACGTTCTGCTGCGCGACAACCTGCTGGTTTATGGGTTGGGCGGCATCGTCGTCCCGTTCGTCGGCATCAAGCTGATCGACATGCTGCTGGTCGGCTTGCATCTCGCTTGAGAAAGGAAACATCATGTTCAAGGAATTTCGTACCGCCCTCGTCAGTTTCGTGCTGCTGTCACTGCTGACCGGCATCGCCTATCCGCTGCTCGTCACCGGCATTGCGCAGGCCACCATGCCCGTCAAAGCCAACGGTAGCCTGATCGTGAAGGATGGCAAGCCGGTTGGCTCCAGCCTGATCGGTCAGTCGTTCTCCGACCCGAAATATTTCTGGGGCCGCCCGTCGGCGACCGGACCGATGCCCGACAACGCGTCGGCTTCCGGCGGCTCCAACCTCGGGCCGACCAACCCGGCCCTGCTGGATACGGTGAAGACCCGCGTACAGGCATTGCGCGATGCCGATCCCGGCAATACTGCGCCGGTGCCGGTCGACCTGGTGACCGCCTCCGCCAGCGGGCTCGATCCGCACATCAGCCCGGCCGCGGCGGAGTACCAGCTTGTCCGCGTGGCGCGGCTGCGCGGCATTGCTCCCGATGCCGTGCGCAAGCTGCTGGCGGTACACACCGAAGGGCGCCAGTTCGGCATCTTGGGCGAGCCGCGCGTGAACGTGCTGGAGCTCAATCTGGCATTGGATGCCCTGCGCAAAGGGTGACGGCCGCCATGACTCCATCGACAAAGCGATGAATAGTATGTTGCTGCCCGAAATGAGCGGATTGCTGGAACCTGGCTTGGCCGTACTCGCCGTTCTCCTTCCGATCGGTCTGGCTTATCTCATGATCGATTTGCCGCGTCGCTCGATGAAAGACCGCTCTGCGCGAGATGAGACCACTCAAACATCATCTCCGGAACGGTTCAAAAACAGATGCGGTAAACTGGATTCATGAAGGCTGATCATGCCATGGCCGAACCGGCCTGCTTAACCGTCTTGAGGAATGCGCGCATGCCGGCTGCACGGCTGGTGCAGCGCTGCCACCCGATGCCATGAGCGAAGATATTCAACGACCCGACCCCGACTCGCTGCTCGAGCGTGTGCAGCGCGCCGAAGCGAAGCGCCATCGTGGCCGCCTGAAAATATTCTTCGGTGCCAGTGCTGGCGTGGGCAAGACTTTCGGCATGCTGCTCGCAGCGCGCGAACGGCGTGCCGAAGGACTGGATGTGGTGGCAGGCTACGTGGAGACGCACAAGCGGGCGGAGACCGAACAGCTGCTGGAAGGGCTGGAAAAGTTGGCGCCGAGGCTGGTGGATTATCGCGGCGCGCAGCTGCGCGAATTCGATCTGGATGCTGCGCTCAAGCGCCGTCCCGCGCTGATTCTGGTGGACGAACTGGCGCACAGCAATGCCCCCGGTTCGCGCCATCCCAAGCGCTGGCAGGACGTGGATGAACTGCTGGAGGCTGGTGTCGACGTCTATACCGCGATCAACGTTCAGCACATCGAGAGCCTCAACGATGTGGTATCGCAGATCACCGGCATCCCGGTGTGGGAGACGGTGCCCGATGCGGTGCTTGAAGGTGCGGACGAGATCGAGCTGATCGACCTGCCGCCGGACGAACTGTTGCAGCGTTTGAAGGAAGGCAAGGTCTATCTGCCGCAGCAGGCCGAGCGTGCGGCACAGAATTTCTTTCGCAAGGGCAACCTCATCGCGCTGCGCGAATTGGCCCTGCGCCGCACGGCGGACCGCGTCGACGCACAGATGCGCGATTATCGCGACGACCACGCCATCCAGAACGTGTGGCAGGTCAAGGAACGCATGCTGGTCTGCATCGGGCCTGGCGGCAATGCGGAGAACCTGGTGCGCGCTGCCTATCGCCTGTCGCAGCTGCTCAAGGCGGAGTGGATCGTCGTCTATATCGAAACCGCGAAGCTGCAGCACCTTTCGCGCGCGCAGCGCGACGCCATCCTGCGTACGCTGAAACTGGCGGAAGAGCTGGGGGCCGAGACCGTCACGCTGAACGGCCACAGGTTGTCCGACGAGGTGATCGCCTATGCGCGCGCGCGCAATGCCACCCGCATCGTGCTGGGCAAGCCGACTTATGCCGGCTTGCGCCGCTGGTTGCACGGTTCATTGGTGGACACCATCGTGCGTCAGGCCAGCGATATCGATATCCACGTGGTGGGCAAGGAGTCCGATGCCTTGTCGCAGTTGCGCGAGAACCCCTATTTTTCGCGCAGCCGGCTCTATCTCGGGCTGGCCGCGGAAGAGCAGAAGCCCTTGTTCAGGTGGCGCATCGAGTATCTGTGGGCGGCGGTGGTCTCGGCAATCTGTACTGCGGCCGCCTGGCCGATGTACAACCATTTCGATCTGGCCAACCTGATCATGGTCTATCTGCTGGGCGTGGTGGTGGTCGCGGCACGCTATGGGCGCGGACCATCCTTGCTCACCTCGTTCCTGGGGGTGGTGCTGTTCGATTTCTTTTTTGTACCGCCGCGCTTCAGCTTTGCCGTCTCGGACAGCCAATACCTGATTACCTTCGGCGTCATGCTGCTGGTTGCACTGGTCATCAGCAGCATGACGGTGAGCATCAAGCACCAGGCGCGGGTGGCCAGCATGCGCGAGCGACGCAGCGCCTCGCTGTATGCGATGAGCCGTGAACTGGCGGCCACGCGTGGCCAGGAGAATATCGTGCGGGTGGCGGTGAGGCATGTGGCCGATGTGTTCGAGACCCAGGTTGTAGTGTTGTTGCCTGATGCAGGTGGTCGCCTGCTCTATCCAGACGAGGAAGGGCTGGCTGAGTCCTGCCATGGCAGCGACCTGAGCGTGGCACAGTGGGTCTATGATCATGGGCAGATGGCTGGTGCAGGAACCGATACGCTGCCTGGCGGAGACATGATTTACCTGCCATTGCGGGCTTCGGCAGAAGTGCTGGGCGTACTGGTGCTGCTCCCCTTGAATTCGGCGCGGCTGGCTTTACCCGAACAGCAGAGACTGCTGGAGACCTTTGTGAGCCAGATCGCGCTGGCGCTGGAACGCGTGCGGCTGGCGGCGGAAGCGCAAAGTGCGCAACTGAAGATCGAAACGGAACAGCTGCGCAATTCGCTGCTGTCGGCCATCTCGCACGACCTGCGCACGCCGCTGGCTGCCATCGTCGGTGCTTCCAGCAGCTTGGTGCGCGACAGCGAACGGCTGGACGACGTTGCACGGCGAGAACTGGGGCAGGCTATCTACGACGAGGCGACGCGCATGGCCAGCCTCGCCAATAACCTGCTGGACATGGCGCGATTGCAGGCAGGCGCCATCGTGCTGAATCGGCAATGGCAGCCGCTGGAAGAAGTGGTGGGCGCTGCGCTGGCCGGCATGAACCAGCGCTTGGCCAACCACACCGTCTCGGTGCGTTTGACGCATGACCTGCCGCTGGTCGAGATCGACAGCCTGCTGATCGAGCGGGTGTTCGCCAACCTGTTGGACAATGCCGTGAAGTACACGCCACCCGGCACGCCGATAGAGATCGGTGCAACGGCAGCGGCAGGGGAATTGACGGTAACCGTCTCCGATCGCGGGGGGGGTATACCCGAAGGCGAAGAGAAGCTCATCTTCGAAAAATTCCATCGTGTCGCGAGCGAAGGCAATCAGGGCGGAGCCGGGCTGGGGCTGTCCATTTGCCGTTCCATCATCGAAGCCCACGGCGGGCGCATTTGGGCGGAGAATCTGTCCACCGGCGGTGCCGCATTCCATTTCACTCTGCCCCTGAGCGAACCGCCGTCGATTGAACATGAAGAAAATGCCTGACCATGCCTAACGCTGCCACCATCATCGTTGTCGAGGATGAGGCGCAGATACGCCGTTTTCTGCGTACCACGCTGGTCTCGGAAGGTTATCAGGTGGTCGAGGCGCAGACCGGCAAACAGGGGCTGAGCGATGCGGCAACGCACAAACCAGATCTCATCATTCTTGATCTCGGCCTGCCGGATATGGACGGCGTCGAGTTGATCAAGGGGGTACGCACCTGGTCCTCCGTGCCCATCATCATCCTGTCGGCGCGCTCCCAGGAGGGCGACAAAATCTCCGCGCTGGATGCTGGCGCCAACGATTATCTGGTCAAACCGTTCGGCGTCGGCGAACTGCTGGCGCGCATGCGCGTGGCATTGCGACAGGCCGCTTCGGCAGCCAATGGCGGCGAGGAAGGCGTGTTCACGGTGGGCGGCCTGCACGTGGATATGCTGTATCGCAAGGTGACAGTCGACGGTGCCGAAGTGCACCTGACGCCCATCGAATACCGGCTGCTGACCGTACTGGTCAAGCATGCGGGCAAGGTGCTCACGCACCAGCTGCTGCTAAAGGAGGTGTGGGGTCCGAACTACGTCGAGCGCGCTCATTATCTGCGCATCTACATGGGTACGTTGCGCCACAAGCTGGAACAGGATCCGGCGCGTCCGCGTTATCTGCTGACCGAAGTGGGGGTAGGATATCGGTTGGCGGTAATGTGAGAGGGCGCTAAGTCCGCTTTTCCTTTATCGCCGCAGCACATTCGGATACCAGTTCCCAGCCGCGGTAGATCATGCCGCTGTACATCTGCACTAGCGCTGCCCCGGCCTGCATTTTCTCCACCGCATCGGCGCCGTTCAATATACCGCCCACGCCGATGATGGGCAGTGCGCCCTGCAGTTCGGCGGCGAGCTGGCGGATGACGGCGGTGGATTTCTCGCGCACCGGCGCGCCGCTCAGACCGCCGGCCTCGTTGCCGTGCGGCAGGTTCTCCACCCCTGCGCGCGACAACGTGGTGTTGGTGGCGATCACGCCGTCGATGCGATGCTTGACGAGCAGCGCGGCGATCTGCCTGATCTGGTCGCTGTCCAGATCGGGGGCGATCTTTACCGCCAGCGGCACATATTTGCCATGCTGTTGCGCCAGCTTTTCCTGTTCAGCCTTTAACTGCCCGAGCAGTGCATCCAGTTCGTCGCCGCCCTGCAATTGGCGCAGGTTTTTGGTGTTGGGCGAGGAGATGTTGATGGCGACATAGCTGGCATGTGCATACACCTTGCGCAGGCCGATCAGGTAGTCTTCCGCCGCTTTTTCGATCGGCGTGTCGGCGTTCTTGCCGATGTTGATGCCGAGGATGCCCTTGAACTTCGCTTGCCTGACGTTTTCGATCAGCCTGTCCACGCCGTCGTTGTTGAAGCCCATGCGGTTGATGATGCCCTGCGCCTGCGGCAGACGGAACAGGCGCGGCTTCGGGTTGCCGGGTTGCGGGCGCGGCGTCACGGTGCCGATCTCGATGAAGCCGAAGCCGAGCGCGGCGAGCGGGTCGATGTAGCCGCCGTTCTTGTCCAGCCCCGCGGCCAAGCCGACCGGGTTGGGGAAAGTCAGCCCCATCACGACGCGCGGATCGTCCGCGGGACGCCTTACCACCAGGGGCAGGGTGCCCAGGCAATGTGCGGCCCTCAGGGCATCGAGCGTGGCATGGTGTGCGGTCTCGGGGTCGAATGCGAACAGGGCGGGGCGGAGCAGTTGGAACATCTAGGGCTCTTTCTTGGTGACGATGGGAACAGGGAAGGGCTTTTTCTTGATCGGTTCGGCGCGCTTCCTGCCGCGCCAGTGCTCGGCGACGATGTCGCCGATCTGCAGGCAGAGCAATCCGGATACCGCCATGCCGGCAATCAGTTGCCAGATGTTCACGCTGAGATAGATCGTCCCTCCGCCCAGGCGATAGCTCGCCAGCGCGACGCCGCCGGCCAGGATGCCGGCGAGTGCGCCGAGCAGGACGCGGCTCCAGTTGCCATGCACCAGGCCCGAGAAGACGGTGCTCTCATGCCATAGCAATTGCAGTGCGGCGAGCAACAGCAGCGGGGATGGCCAGAACAGCCACGCCAAATGGCCGGGCCAGATCGTGCCGCCGCTCAGCCCCGCCAATGCGGCCAGCAGCAGGAGTTTTGCGGCAGGTTCGGGCGGCAAAGCCGGGCATGCGATTCTGCGTGCGCTCAGACGCACCAGGCCCGGCAATCCGGCCAGCCACAGGCGTGCGATCAATACCGCTGGCAGCAGGATCAGACCGCAAAGCGCGGCGAGCAGCAATGCTTGCGCCGGCGAGCCGGCCGGGGTGGCCCAGGTTGCGGCGAACAGGTTCAGGTAGGCGAACAGCGTGCCGGTGAGCGCACCTGCCAGACTGCTCCAGAGCAGGTAACCGTGCTGGGAGCGCAGCAGGCTGTGCCTGGTACGATGGAAGATGAGGGCGTCCAGCAGGATGCAAAAGGCGATGACGGCAAGCATGCTGAACAAGGCGGGCAGCCAGACGGATCCCTCGACAGGGGCCGGTGCATCCCACTCCATTCCGGCGATGGTCAGCGCGCTCGGCGGCAGGAGCAGCACGGCGATGACGAAAGCGGCCAGCCGGTTCAGCATGACGGGTTTTTGGGCAGGATCCGCTGCCATGTGCCGTCATATAGACCGTACAGCGGCTGGAAGTTGGCCTTGTATGCCATCTTCCGGCTGTCCGCGATCCAGTAACCGAGATAGAGGAAGGGCAGTTGCAGCTTGCGGCACAGCTCGATCTGCCACAGCACATTGAACGTGCCGTAACTGCTGTGCGCGACATCGGGATCGTAGAAGGTGTAGACCGCAGACAGCCCGTCCTGCAACACATCGACCACACTCACCATGCGCAGCACGGTGCCTTCGCGGAACTCCACCAGCATGGTATCGACGTGGCTCTGCAGCAGGAAGTTGCGATACTGCTCGGGGCTGTCGTCGTCCATGCCGCCGTCGCGGTGGCGCGCTTCCTGATAGCGGCGATACAGCTCGAAATATTCCGCCTTGTCTTTCAGGGCATGCAGGGTGACATTCAGGTTGTTGTGCTGTTTATGGCTGCGGCGTTGCGAGCGCGTCGGCTTGAACTCGTCCACCGCCACGCGTACCGGAACGCACTGACGGCAGGTGTCGCAGCGCGGGCGATAGGTGAAGGTGCCGCTGCGGCGGAAGCCATGGCGCACCAGTTCCGAATAGACTGGCGTGGAGATGAGGAAGCTGGGGGTTGCCACCTGCGAACGCGCTTCCAGGCCATCCAGATAACTGCACGGGTAAGGCGCAGTCAGGTAGAGATGCAGTGCGGAGATCGGGATGTCGTTGAGCAGGCTCATGAGAAAAGATCGTCGTCGAAACGCCAGACAGGTACAGGGGGATAGTTTATCAAGTCTTGCAGCCGGGCGATAAACTCCTTGCGGGGTATCTCGCGTGCCCCCAGCGATGCCAGGTGCGGCGTGTTCATCTGGCAATCGATCATGCCGAATTCCCAGCGGCCGAGTTGCGCGCACAGGTGGGCGAGCGCGATCTTGGAAGCGTCAGTCTTGCGGCTGAACATGGATTCGCCGTAGAACATCCTGCCGATCGCGATGCCGTATAGTCCGCCGGCAAGCTCTCCTTCCATCCAGGTTTCAACCGAGTGCGCATAGCCCATGCGGTGCAGTTCAGCGTAGGCGGCGATCATCTCTTCGTGAATCCAGGTGCCATGTGCGCCCTGGCGCGGCGCGGCGCAGGCGCGCATGACCTGCTCGAAGGCGGTGTCGGTGCGCACTTCGTAAATCCCTTTGCGCAATTTCTTGCGCAGCGAGTGCGAGATGCTGAAATGGCCCGGAAACAGCACCATGCGCGGATCCGGGCTCCACCACAGGATGGGTTCGTCCGCGTTGAACCAGGGAAAGATGCCGTGGCGATAGGCTTCCAGCAGGCGCATCGGGGACAGGTCGCCGCCCGCCGCCAGCAATCCGTTGGGCGAACGCAGTGCCTGGGTGACGGGCGGGAATGAAAGATCGTGTCGCAGCAGCGGTATCATGATGGTTATACGGGGTTATAGGCCGATCGACATATGGTCAAGGTCATTGATTTATGCTTATATTATGACCCATGCGAAGTGCGCAAATGCTGGGAGTCGTGATGTTGGGTATTTTTGGCAAGAAATCGGATCATCCTCTGGCGGACATCAAGACGGCGCAGCAGGTGCTGGAAGAGATACCGAAGAACGATGCGCAGAACGCCGTACAGGAATTGACCGGCTGGATAGAGACCGCAGTCGAACTGGCCGAGGATTTCCGTCTGGATCACGAGTTTGCCGTGCTGCGCATGCTCGACGATGCGGCGCAACCCTATGTGCGCAAGCTGTTGCGCGATTACTTCACCGTACAGCCGCTCTCCAGGTTCCAGGAGAACCGCTTGTGGACCGTGCTGAATAATTTCTATACCCAGAGCGAGCTGGCCCATCACGATGTGCTGACACGTCTGGTCAGCGGCGCACGCGGCGCTTCCGGCTTCAAGACCGAGATGGCATCGTTGGGGGCTCGCGGCATCGCGGCGCTGACCGGGCGCCTGAAAATGGCCGCGGCACGTTATGCCCTGGTCGAAGCGCCGTTGTGGCAGCACCTGTCCGAATACTACAGCCATGCCGAACGGTACGGTTACCAGAACGATGCCGTCCCTTTATACCCAGGGGTTCCCGGCAATACTTCGGTGAAACAGGAATTTTGTACATTGCTGGGCTGGTACGGCGTGAGCGCCGGTGTGCTGAGCCCCTTGCAGGAGCACATCACCGAGCGCTTGATCTCCTATGCCGGCGCCAATCTGACGGTGTACGACCAATACAATGCCAATGCGTTGTTCGTGTTCGACCTCTCCCAGCCCACACCGCCAATGCGCATGGCCAACGAGGCCACCTTGCACCCGGCGTTGCGCTTCGTCGTGATGGGCGAGACGCTGGCGCGGCTCAACAACCTGCACAAGACGCTGGAGAAAGGGATCGTGCCGGACGACGTCAACTTCTGCGGGGCCACCTACGATGCGGAAATGGTGCGCGAAACGTTGCGCCGCCTGATCGACAGTCTCACCCAGCCATTGCCGACCCGGCGTAATCCACGTCGCAAGATCAACGTCAGCCTGAAGGTGGCAAACGGTTTCTTCCATATGCTGGAGAAAGCGGATGCGGGGCTGAATTTCTTCAATCCGGATGTCGGAGAGATGTGGGATGTCGAGGATATCAGCGTCACCGGTTTCCGCAGCGTCGTTCCCGCCGCGCGGGCGGCGGGCATCAAGATCGGTTCGCTGATCGGGAGCAAGCCGGAAAATGTGCCGCACTGGGGTGCCGGCATCGTTCGTCGCCTGAGTCTGGACGAGAACAACAATCTGCACATCGGCGTGGAGGTGATGAGCACGCAGATATCCGGCGTTGCGCTGATCGAGCAGGGGCATGCTGCCGAGGAGGGCGGACAGCTCGCCCTGTACCTGAACCGGCCTGCCGATACCAGCGGCGAGGCATGGTTGCTGATGAAGCCGGATACCTTTTCGCCGAGTCGCAGCCTGAACATGGAGAAAGGCGGCAAGGGCTATTTGCTGCTGCCGCTGTCGCTGGTCGAAAGCGGTGACGACTACGATCTCGCTCGTTATCGCCTCATGGAACAGGAAGTCACCGCAGAATAGCCCTCATGCGGACAGCCGCTGCCGCAACCACCGTTCGATATCACGTATCTCCTCTGGGCAAACCGAGTGCGGCATCCGGTAGTCATGCCATTCCAGTGAATAGCCCTGCCGCAGCAGCGCTTCTGCGGAAGCCCGCCCGAAAGCATGGGGAATGACCGGATCGTCCTGTCCGTGCGCCATGAAGATGGGCGTCTGTCTGGCGCTGGCGGCCGCTTCGACAGGTAGTGTCTGCGGCAGCGGCAGATAGGCAGAGAGTGCCAGTATCCCGCCCAGTGGTTCGTTGTGCCGCAATCCCGTGTGCAGGACGACCGCGCCGCCCTGGGAAAATCCTGCCAGGTAGATGTTCTTCGCCGCGATGCCGCGTTGTTTCTCCTGGGCAATGAGGCTCTCGACCAGTAGCCGAGAAGCGCGGATGCCCTCGGCGTCTTCCTGCCTGCCGATATTGGCCGCAATTTCAGCCGTGGCGGCGCCGTTCAGGATGTCGTACCAGGCACGCATCACGTAACCGCCATTGATCGTCACGGGGCGCATAGGGGCGTGGGGAAAGACATAACGTACCGCGGCCGGGAGCTCCAGTTCCTCGGCGATGGGTACGAAATCTTCTCCATCCGCGCCCAGGCCGTGCAGCCAGATGATGCTGTATCGGGGGGTATTGCCGGTTTCGAGGGTGATGCACGGGAGAACAGAAGCCATAATTTGTCGTTAATCCGCTTTATGCCTGAAGGGGTATCCCATTAGAATCGGGGCTAAACATATCGGGGGAGTTGCCGATACTACTCATAACTGTCATAAAAAAACAAATGCGCATTTTGGAGGAGAGATGAAACGACATATCACACCGACCTCGGTCGAAAGGGTCATGCGGGAAGACGATTTCATTGTCTCCATGACCGATTCGAAGGGGATCATCACCTACGGCAACCGCATCTTCATCGAGTTTTCCGGCTATAGCGAAGCCGAATTGCTGGGTTCCCAGCATAACATCATCCGCCATCCGGATATGCCGCGCGGGGTATTCAAGCTGCTATGGGACAAGATACAGAATCGCGAAGAATGCTTTGCCTATGTGAAAAACATGTCAAAAGACGGCGGCTTCTATTGGGTATTCACCAATGTCACGCCGGTCTTCGATCAGGCAGGCAATATCACCGGATATTTCTCGGTGCGCAGAAAACCCAAGCAGAGCGGGGTGCAGACGGTAAGCGGGCTCTATGCTGCCATGCTGGAAGCCGAAAAAAAGGCAGGACCGGCCAATGCCATCGCCGCTTCAACCAAGATACTGGTCGATCTATTGAAAGAGAAAGGGCTCAGCTATGAAGAACTCGTCCTTGCAATTTAAGTTCTCCCTGCTGCTATGGTCGTTCTCTGCGATCGCGCTGGCCATCATCCTGACCAGCTTTGCCCTGCATGGCGTGGATATCTTTATGGTCGCGTTTCTGTTGATCAGCATGGCACTGTCGGCATGGGGGCAATGGCTGGTGCGGCAGTGGCTGGCGCCGGTGATGAGTCTCAAGGAGGTGGTGGACGAGGTCGCGCAGGGCAGATTCAACCGCCGCGTGACGGGGATATCCAAAGCCAGGGACGAGATCAGCGTCCTGTGCTGGAGCGTCAACGACATGCTGGATCAATTGAACACGTTCTTCCGCGAACAGGGCACCAGCTTCCGCGCCAATCTGGAAGGCAAGTTCTATCGCGAAGCCTTGCCTACTGGCATGCACGGTGGCTTCAAGAAAGGCCTGGAGAACCAGAATGTCCTGCTGGAAGGGATGGCGGATCAGAAACTGAATGCGATGCGCACGCAACTGTTGTCCCGCGTACACGAGCTCAATACCAATAACCTGCTGAAGAATCTGGTATCGAGCCAGCAGGATTTGCGCGTGATCACCGACAAGATGGAGCAGCTGGCCACGCTATCCCGGCGCACGCGCGAAGACGCCGACGAAAGCCGTTCATCGGTCAGCGATGTGGTGCGGCGCTTGTCCGGCATCGTCGAGCGGGTGAACCATGCCAATGAGTCGATCACCGAGTTGAATGCGCGCAGCTCCGAGATCAACAAGGCGGTTGGCCTGATCAACTCGATCGCCGATCAGACCAACCTGCTGGCGCTGAATGCCGCCATCGAAGCGGCGCGTGCCGGCGAGGCTGGCCGCGGTTTCGCCGTGGTGGCTGACGAAGTGCGCAAGCTGGCCGAAAACACCAAGAGCGCATCCGAGTCGATAGGGCGCATCATGCAAATGCTGCAAGGCGAGGCTTCCAAGATGCTGACGGAGTCGGAAGAAATGCGCGAGATTGCCAACTCGTCACAGGGGGTCATCGGGCAGCTGGAAAAGAAATTCGGGCATTTCTACGAATCGGCGGTGACCACGCTTAACGGCGCACGCTATGCGCAGGACCTGAGTTTTGCCTCGCTGGTCAAGGTCGATCACATCGTGTACAAGCAGCGCTCCTATGTGCTGGTCAGCCAGAAGGATCATGAGGAGTTCAGGAAAGCGGTGGAAGTCGATCATCACGATTGCCGTCTCGGCAAGTGGTATGAAGGCGAAGGAAAGTCGGTATTCGGTGAGTTGCAGTCGTTCAAACAGCTGCAAGTTCCTCACGCCAAGGTGCACGATTCCGTGAAAGCGGCGGTTGCACTCCTGGATCAGCAGTGGGAACGCGATACCGCGGTGCAGGACAAGATCATCGATGCGATGAGCGCGGCCGAAGAAGCCAGCCTCAATGTGATGCAGATCCTGGACCGGATCGTGGAGGAGAAACATCCGCACATGGTCAAGGCTGCGTAAGTCCGCGGGGCCCGCAGGGGGGCTCCTGCATGGTGCAGCTTGCTTCACACCGGTTCGGGAATGATCTCGCGCAGCGCCTGAAATAGTTCGCGGTAACTCTTGGGCGGCTTGGCGGCCTCCCTTTCCTTTTGCGCATTGCGGATCAGTGTGCGCAGGCGCTGGGCGTCGGCTTCCGGGTGCGCAGCCAGCAATTCGGTGAGCGCCTCCGGTTGTTCCAGCAGACGATCGCGCCAATGTTCGACCTGGTGCAACCAGGCCGTATGTTGTCGCGATACGCCGTTCCAGGCATCGAGCTTGGCAAGGATGGGCGCCGGCTCGACATCCCGCATCAGCCGGCCGATGTATTGCAGCTGGCGATTGAGCGCGCCGAATTTCGTCATGCGTTTGTATTCGGTCAACGCTTCCAGCAAATTTTCGGGCAAATTGAGTTCGCGCAGTTTTTCGATGGGCAGGCCCGTCAGCGTCTTGCCGATATCCTGCAGTTCCTGCATCTGCTTCTTGATCTTGGTCTTGCTGGGCGGTAATTCTTCTTCCAGCTCGTCGTCGCGGTGGTGGTGCGTGTTCATGGTGTCGGTAAGGTTCTGCGGATATTGATATGATAGCGCTTCCCGATGAACCAGCCGCCCGATTTTTTATGAACGCCAAAGTTCCACACAGCTTCGATACCCTGCAACAGCTTGCTTCCGACATCGTCCGCTATGCCCGTCAACAAGGCGCGACAGCCTGCGCTGCAGAAGTCTCGGAAGGTTTCGGGCAGACCGTCACGGTGCGGCAGGGGGCGGTGGAAACCATCGAATATAACCGCGACAAGGGCGTGAGCGTCAATGTCTATATGGGGCAGCGGCGAGGCAATGCCAGCACTTCTGACTTTTCGAAACAGGCGGTGCGCGACACGGTGGATGCCGCCCTTAACATTGCGCGTTACACCGCAGAAGACGACTGCGCCGGGCTGCCGGAGGCAGACCAGCTGGCTACCGAATTTCCCGATCTGGATCTGTATCATCCGTGGGGGCTGAATGTGGAGCAGGCCATCGAACTGGCGAGCGAATGCGAGCAGGCCGCGTTCCGCACCGACAAGCGCATCAAAAATTCCGAAGGCGCTACCGTCAATGTCAGCGAAGGATGTTTCGTGCAGGCGAATAGCCTCGGGTTCGTCGGCGGTTATCCCAGTTCGCGTCACAGCGTCAGCTGCTCCGTGATTGCCGGCAAAGGCGACGGGATGCAGCGCGATTACTGGTACGGCTCGGCACGCGATGCGCGCGAGATTCTGAAAGTGGAGGAGATCGGGCGTATTGCCGCCGAACGCACAGTGCGCCGCCTCCAGGCGCGCAAGCTCGATACCATGCAAGTACCCGTTCTGTTCGAGGCGCCAGTCGCGGCCAGTCTGCTCGGCCATTTCGTCGGCGCCGTGAGCGGGGCGAGCCTGTACCGAAAATCCTCCTTCCTGCTCGATCAACTGGATAAGCCGGTATTTTCCAGGCACGTTCGCATCGACGATGTGCCGGATATCCCGCGCGGCCTGGCGAGCAGCGCCTTTGACGACGAAGGGGTGCGCACCCGGCGCCGTGCCGTGGTGGAAGAGGGTATCCTGCGAGGCTACTTTCTCGGCAGCTACTCTGCGCGCAAACTCGGCATGCGGAGCACCGGCAATGCCGGAGGCACGCACAATCTCATCCTGCGCCCCGGAGAACTGGACCTGAGCGGCATGTTGCGCATGATGCAGCGCGGCCTGCTGGTCACCGAACTGCTTGGGCATGGCGTCAATCCGGTCACGGGTGACTATTCGCGGGGTGCTGCCGGCTTCTGGGTTGAGCACGGCGAAATCCAGTATCCGGTGGAGGAAATCACCATCGCCGGCAATCTCAAGGACATGTACCGGCAGATCGCCGCAGTCGGTAACGATTTGCTGGTGCAGGGTTCGCGCCAATGCGGTTCGATATTGATCGAAAACATGATGGTGGCGGGGCGTTAGTGCCTGGCTGTCCACAACCATCGCGGCAAAAAAGGAGCGGCAAGACTTTAAGTAAGGATTGACTCATCTGGCGGCCTGGCTGTAAAACCACTTCATGGAAGTGGTTTGTGTTTTGGTGTTAACGACAAATGGAGGAAAAAAGCATGGGTTTTTTTTCGAGATTGTTTGGGCACGATGCACACGATGAGGAAAAGACAGCGAACATTCGCCGCAGCATTCGCTCCGAGATTGATATAGCCGAATGCATAGAGGCACACATGAAATGGAAAGGGCGCTTACAGAGTTATCTGGACGGGACATCCAGTGAACAACTCGATCCCATGGTGATCTGTCGCGACGATCAATGTGTGCTGGGGAAATGGATACACGGGCCGGCACTGAATTATTTCCATGACGACGATGGTTTCCATAAACTGCGTTCGGATCATGCCAACTTCCACTTTGTGGCGGGCTCGGTGGTCAAGAAAGTGCAGGAAAGGGATCTGGCTGGCTCGGATGCGTTGCTGAAGAACGAGTACGCCCGCGCTTCACGGGATGTGATTCAGGATCTGGCGGAATTGAACAAGCACCTGCAGCAGGAACGCTAGAGGGAGCAAGGTGAAGATGGTGGCCGGCTTCAGGGCAGTGTGGGGTGCCGGATTAAATCTGCGTGCGGGCGGCGGATAGCCTCATGCTTGATGGTGAAAACTATCCGCGGTCGCGACAGAGGATCAGGAGGTTTTCTTTTGTGTGGGCTCCGGGGAATCCATGATGCTGCCTGCAGCCAACCCCACAAGCGTGATACCCACGATCACGAATATCATTCCGATCGACTTGCCGAACACGAATCCGCCGAGCAGCCACAAAGCGACCGAAGCGATGATGGCGATGATGAGAGTGCGTATCTTGGAGTCCATTTCTAACCTTTCCTGTCAAATTCGAGAAGTACGGAGCCAGCCGTAACCGGAAGCGAAGAGTAACTTAAAGTCGTGCAAAAGGGGAAGCCCCGCTGGTGTATTTGCGCTGCCGCAAGGCTCTATCATGCGACTGCATGGCTGGCCTGCGTGCCGAGCGTTAAATCTGCGTCAATTGTCATATTCCGGGTCGCTGCGGGAGTGCTTACTGCCGCATTGTTTGGCGGCGCGCTCTTGAACGGGTCGGCATAGATATCCCGCATGGATGCGCCGGCGAAGAATGCCAGTTTCCTGGCGCTTTCCACCATCGCCGGGTGTCCGCACAGGAATACACGCCAGCCGGAAAGGTCTGGATTCTCCCGCAATGCCACATCGGCCACCATGCCGGGGGCATATCCTGATGGAACCAGGTTGCCGGAGATGCAGGGTGTATAGACAAAATTGCGATGTTGCTGCGACAGTGATCGCAACTCTTCTGCGAGGTAGAGCAACTCCACCGTTTCGCTGCCGTGGTAAAGCCTGATCGTTCCACGGTGACCTTGAGCAAGCGCATCGCGGATGATCCCATACAGCGGGGCCAATCCCGAACCTGTGCCGATGAGCAGCAGATTCTGCTCGGGATTGTCCCCGGTGTAGAAACAATCCCCGGTCGCTTCGGATATGTCGATGCTGTCGCCAACGTTCAAAGTCTGATGAATCCATTGGCTGACCAGTCCATCGGGGACTTTCCTGATATGGAGCTGGAGATTTTCGTCGATGCCGGGTACGCTTGCCAGTGAATAGGAGCGCGCCGTGAAGGCATCTTTGTACAGGTTGATGAATTGCCCCGCCCTGTATTTCAGCTTTGCGTCCGTCTGTAGTTGCAGGCAGACGATGTCCGCATTAAGCGGGCGGATCGCAGTCACGGTGGCGGATAACTTTCCCGCGCCTGTGCTCGGCAGTGCCACTTCGATATCCGCTTCGGGGTAGCAGGAGCAGGCGAGGAAATAATTCTGTGCTGCCAGGGTGTCTTTCAGACCGGCTTGTGCGGCGGCGGGGACGCTTCCCCTGACGGCCTGCATGAGGCAGGTCTGACAGAGCCCGGAGTGGCAGGATGACGGTATGGTCACACCATGGGCAGTCATGCAGTCGAGCACCGATTCCTGTGCGCGACACAGATATGACTGCCCCCCATAAGTAATGCTGGGCATGATGTGATTCCTGCTTATTTGCCGAGAACGTCGTTGCGGGTGCTTTCGGCGATGGCCGCTGCCTGGGCGATCAGGTCGGCTGGCACATTGAGCTCCTTCAGTGTTGCCCCCAGATTTTCCATCACGGCATTAAAATGCGAGTCGTTCAACCCGTTCTTGACCAGGTGTGCATGCCCTTTTCTCATGTCTTCTCCGGTGTAGTTGTGCGGACCGCCAAAAGCCATGGTGAGGAAGGCCTTTTGCTTGGCGGCCTGCTTGTCCATGTCGACGCCGTCAAAGAAATGTTTGATGCGGTCGTCTTTCAGCACTTTGCGATAGAAAATGTCCACTGCTGCGTTAACTGCACCATCCCCACCGATTTTCTCGTACAGACTGCTCATGCTCTCTCTCCTTTTGAGTTCCTAACTTAATCCAACCAATAAAATGCCGACACAGATTGCCAAGCCATATGAAACAGGGATACATTTTTTACGTTTATTTGACATTCCGGCCTGCGTCCGGCGTAAATTGCGATAAAATGTATTCCAAATGCATCTTATCGGGTGGTGTTCTTTTTTGTCAAGCGTGAATCATGCAGATAGGAAATTGATATTGTGAGACTGACCCTGTACACCGATTATTCCCTGCGCGTGCTCTTGTACCTGGCGACGAAACCGGAGCAGACGGCGACGATCACCGAGATTGCCGAGCACTACGACATCTCGCGCAATCACCTGGTCAAGGTGGTGCATAGCCTGGGCATACATGGCTTCATCGCCACCACCCGGGGCAAGAACGGCGGGATCAGGCTGGCGCGCTCCGCCGAGGCGATCCAGTTGAGCGATGTGGTCAGGAAAACGGAACCCGACATGGATCTGCTGGAGTGTTTCAATCCGGCGACGGACAATTGCGTGATCAGCCCGACATGCCGTCTGAAATCGATGCTGTACGAAGGCCGGGCAGCATTCATGGCAGTGCTGGAAAAGAATACGCTGGCCGATGCGGCAACGCCGACCAGTCCGTCGCGAGTTCCCAGGGCTGTGCGCATAGATACCTCGCAATTGAAGCGATAACGGCAAACAACGGGCGTCCGTCCAGCCTGCGCCGCGAAGCCGGTTCGGCCATGCTCGTGGCCGAACCGGCTCAGCCGAAAATTTTCTTCAGGGTCGAGTTCAGCCAGCTGGAAACTTCCGCATCGCTGCTGTCGGTGATGACTTTTACCGATTCGATATAGTCGCGATCTTCGCCTTTGATATGGCTGGTCAGCCAGCCTTTCAGCAGGTTCAACAGCTCTGGCGCGACATTCTCGCCGCGGGAGGCACGCCCCCGGATGTCGGCAATCTTCTTCATGAAAATCTCATGGATACGCCGATGCGCCTTGAGGTATGGATATCCGGCCTTTTCCTGCAGGCTCTCTTCGAATTCAAAATGCGTGATGGTGTAGTTCAGCAATCCCTCCATCACGTGATTGGTCTCGTCGATATTGCCGGTTCGACAGGCATCGTCCAGTTCGTTGATGAATTCGACAATCCGCATATGCTGAGTATCGATGACTGGAATACCCGACTCCAGTTCCCGCGTCCATTCCATGTATGCCATGGTTCTCCCCTTGCATGCTTGTTGGTTTTATTTGCATTGCAACTCATGTTTTGCCGGATACCTGGTCTGGCATCGGATATCGGCAGCTTATTTTGCGCCAGACGCGGAGGATTTGTATCCTTAAATTCAGCGCGGCTCAATCTGCCACAGGTGCTGCGATACCGAGAACCACGCCCCCAGCCACCCCAGATAGGCGGAGAACCCCAATAATGTCAGGCTGTCGCCAAGCGACAGGTGCTGCAGGCTGAAGTTGCTGGCATAGAGCTGGGTGAGTGCGCCGACCTGGTGATTGAGCAGCATCAAACTCCCCGCAACCAGCAACCAGGCGGCGATGCCCCCAAGCAAGCCCTGGGTGAGGCCGAAGTAGAGAAAGGGGCGGCGGATGAAGGCATCGGTGGCGCCGATGAGTTTCGCCACTTCGATTTCCTCGCGGCGAGTGAGGATCTGCAGGCGGATGGTATTGAAAGTGATGGCGATGAGGGCGAAGCTCAGCAAGGCGGCGAGGATGGCGACCGCCATGCGGCCGAAATCGAGCAGCGCAGCCAGTTTGTGTATCCAGGCCGAATCCAGTTGCACATGGTCGAAGCGCGGCCAAGTCTTCAATTCGTCGCGCAAGGCTTCCAGCGTGGCCACGCTGCCGTCCTTGGGATAAACGACAAACGCATCCGGCAACGGGTTCTGCGACAGGCTGCCGATCACATCGGACAACCCCGCGCTTTGCTGCAGTTTCTTCAATGCCACTTCGCGCGGCACGAATTCGATACGCTTGATGGCTGAGTGTTGCCGAAGCCGGTCGCCGATGCGTTCTATATCGCCGGCGCTTGTGCCGGAGGCCAGGAATACGCTGATCTGCGGCGTGCCGGCGATTTGTGCGCCCAGGCTTTGCGCGCTTTTCAGGAGTACATAGCCTCCAACCGGCAGGCTCAGCGCGATGCCGATGACGAGGATGTTGAGCAGCGATGCGTTGGGCGTGAGCAGCAGGCGCTGCAGGGTGAAGCGCAGTACGCGCAGGTGTTCGATCAGCGTTCTCATGCCTGCAGTTCCCCTTTCCTGAGGTGCAGTGCGCGTGCCGGAAACTGCCGCAGGATGCCTTCGTCGTGGGTGGAGATGAGCAGCGTGACGCCGACCTGGTGGAACGATTTGAAGATGTTCATGATCTCGTTCGAGTACTCGGTATCCAGATTGCCGGTCGGTTCGTCGGCCAGCAGCATGGTGGGGCGGTTGACGATGGCGCGTGCGATGCACAGGCGTTGTTGCTCACCGCCCGAGAGTGCGATCGGATTGACCTTTTCGCGATCGAGCAGGCCGACCTTGTCCAGCGCGGCGCGCACGCGCCTGGCGCTCTCGCGGTGGTCGAAGCCGCAGATCTGCAACGGCAGCATTACGTTGTCGAAAGCGTTGCGGTCGAACAGCAATTTGTGGTCCTGGAAGATCAACCCGATGTTGCGGCGCAGGTGCGGGATTGCGGCAGGTTTGATGGAGCGGATGTTCTGTCCGTTCACCAGCACGGCGCCGCTGGTGGGACGCTCGATGGCGGCGATGAGCTTGAGCAGCGTGCTCTTGCCGGCACCGGAATGTCCGGTGAGGTACGCCATTTCTCCTTCGGCGATCTCGAAGGAGAGGTTCTTCAGCGCTTCGTGCCCACCGGGGTAACGCTTGTAGACCTGGTTGAATTTGATCATCTTTCGTCACCCAGAAGCGCCGCCACGAACTCTTCCGCCACAAACGGGCGCAGGTCGTCGAGGCCTTCGCCCACACCGATGAAACGGACCGGAATCGGATGTGCCTTGGCGATGGCGGCGATGACGCCGCCTTTGGCGGTGCCGTCGAGCTTGGTCAGCACCAGCCCGGTCACCTGCAGTGCATCGTCGAAGGCTTTGACCTGTGTCAGCGCGTTCTGCCCGGTGTTGGCGTCCAGCACCAGCAATACCTCGTGCGGCGCATCGGGCAATGCCTTGGCGATGACGCGCTTCACTTTCCTGATTTCTTCCATCAGGTGCGCCTGCGTGGTCAGGCGCCCGGCTGTGTCGGCCAGCACCACATCGATGTGACGCGCCTGCGCAGCTTGCACCGCGTCGAAGATGACTGCAGCGGCATCGCCGCTTTGTTGCGCGATGACGGTGACATCGTTGCGCCGGCCCCATTCCGTCAGTTGTTCGCGAGCGGCCGCGCGGAAGGTGTCGCCTGCCGCCAGCAGCACCGATTTTCCCTGTTGCTGGAAATGCTTGGCCAGTTTGCCGATGGAAGTGGTCTTGCCTGCTCCGTTGACGCCGCAGAGCATGACGACGAAGGGGGCATGCGTTCCCACATCCAGCGGTTGCGCGAGCGGTTGCAGCAATTTGAGCAGGGCGTGCGCCAGTGCCTCTTTCAGTTGACCGGCTTCGGTGAGACGCTGCTCCTTCACCGCGCGACGTACGTCCGCAAGCAGCAAACGCGTCGCGTCCATACCCACGTCGGAGGTGATGAGAATGGTTTCCAGTTCCTCATACAAGTCTTCGTCGATCCTGCCGCCTGGAACCAGTAGCGCGGAAAGCTGTCCACCAGTGCGCGCCAGACTGCCGGTCAGACGGGCCAGCCAGTTGGACGAATCGTTGCCGGCCTGGGATTTTTTCAGGAAACTAAACATGCAAAGGTATTCTGGAGTGGATGAAATGTCGCATAATGCATGCTCATTTTATGCCGAATTGCGTATCCATGGGATAAGGTAATGAGAATCCAATCAATTGTCATCGCGCTGTTGTTTCAGGCTGTTCCGCTTGCTCAGGCCGAAGTATATGAAAAGACCCTGGACAACGGGCTCAAAGTCATCGTCAAGGAAGACCACCGCGCGCCGGTGCTGGTACAGCAAGTCTGGTATCACGTAGGCAGCATGGACGAGCGCACCGGCACCACGGGGGTCGCGCACGTGCTGGAGCACATGATGTTCAAGGGCACCAAGGACGTTCCCGTCGGGCAGTTCTCCAAGGTCATCGCTGCAGCAGGCGGTCGCGAGAATGCTTTTACCAGCTACGACCATACCGCCTACTTCCAGCAATTGCACAAATCCAGGTTGCCGCTGGCGATGAAGCTGGAATCCGACCGCATGCATAACCTGCAGATGGCGAAGAAGGAATTCGACAAAGAGATCAAGGTGGTGATGGAAGAGCGCCGCTGGCGCACCGACGACGAGCCTCATTCCCTGGTGTACGAAAAGATGATGGCGACGGCGTTCCAGGAACATCCTTACCACAACCCGGTGATCGGCTGGATGGTCGATCTGCAGAACATGACCGACGCCGATGCCCTGAACTGGTACAAGACATGGTATGCGCCCAACGATGCAACGCTGGTGATCGCCGGCGACGTCAAGGCACAGGAAGTGTTTGCGCTGGCGCAGCGCTATTACGGCGGCATTCCCGCAGTGAAACTGCCGCAGCGCAAGGCGGTGGGCGAAGCGCCGCAGCTCGGCATCCAGCGCATCGTGGTCAAGGCGCCAGCCGAATTGCCCTACCTGATCATGGCGTGGCACGCGCCGACCCTGCGCGATGCGGAAAAAGACTGGAAACCCTATGCCCTCGAAGTGTTGGCGGGGGTGCTGGACGGCAATTCATCGGCGCGGTTGAACAAGGCGCTGGTGCGCGACCAGCAGGTGGCGATGGATGTCGGCACGGACTACGATAGCGTGGCGCGCGGCCCGGGCCTGTTCGTGCTGGAAGGAACGCCGCGCGAAGGCAAGACCGTGGCCGATGTGGAAAACGCCCTGCGCGAGCAGCTGGCCCTGCTGGTGCGCGACGGCGTGAGCGCCGAAGAGTTGCGGCGCGTCAAGGCGCAGGTGATGGCGGGCGAAGTCTACAAGCGCGACTCGGTGTTCTACCAGGCGATGCAGATCGGCCAGATGGAAACCGCCGGACTTTCATACAAGGACATTCCGGTGATGTTGCTGAGGCTGCAGGCGGTCACTGCACAGCAGGTTCAGGACGTGGCGCGCGAGATATTCAACGACGATCACCTGACGGTCGCGACACTCGATCCACAGCCTCTTTCCGACAAACCCAGACATAACCCTGCAGGAGCGGCGCATGCTCACTAGACTCCTTTCCACGGCAATTCTGTTGTGCGCGGCAACGGCCGCGCTGGCCACGCCGCAGATACAGCATTGGCAAACACCCAGCGGCGCACGCGTGTATTTCGTGGAAGACCACGGCCTGCCGATGCTGGATGTGTCGGTGAGCTTCCCCGCCGGCAGCGGCTTCGATGTGGCGGGCAAGGTCGGCGTGGCCAGCCTGACCTTTGGCTTGCTCGATCTGGGTGCGCAGGACCTGGATGAGGACGAGATCGCACGCAAGTTGGCGGATATCGGCGCGCAGATGGGCGGGCAGTTCGATGCCGATCGTGCCGGCTTGACCATGCGCACCTTGAGCAGTGCGGCTGAGCGCGATGCCGCGCTGGACATCCTGGGGCGTTGCCTGCAGCAACCGCTGTTCCCGGAGCCGGTGCTGGCGCGAGAGAAGGCGCGCACGATCGCGGCGCTGAAGGAGGCGGAGACGCAGCCTGAAAGCATCGCCGACAAGGCGTTCGGCAAGGCGGTGTTCGGCGCACATCCCTATGGCTGGCATGCCGAGGTGTCCGATGTGGAAAAAATTCAGCGCGCCGAGCTGGAGAGTTTTTATCACGACCATTACAGCGCAAAGCATGCGGTGGTCGCGTTGATGGGAGACATCAGCCGCGCCCAGGCCGAAGAGATCGCGCAGCGCCTGACCGCCAGCCTGCCTGCCGGGGATGCCGATCCGAACATCGCCCCGGTGATGATCCGCATCCAGCCCAGCGAACAGCGCATCCCGCATCCGGCAAGCCAGAGCCATATCCTGATCGGCACGCCTGGCATCGCCCGCAACGACGAGGATTATTTCCCGCTGTATGTCGGCAATTACATTCTGGGCGGCGGCGGTTTCGTCTCGCGCCTGATGAACGAAGTGCGCGAGAAGCGCGGCATGGCGTACAGCGTATACAGCTACTTCATGCCGATGCAGCAGCCCGGCGCCTTTCAGATCGGCCTGCAGACCAAGAAAGAACAGGCGGACGAGTCGTTGCGTCTGGTGCGCAAGACGTTGCGCACTTTCGTGGACAAGGGAGTGACCGAAAAAGAGCTGCGTGCAGCCAAACAGAACATCATCGGCGGTTTCCCGCTGCGTATCGACAGCAACAAGAAGATCCTCGATTACCTCGGTGTGATCGGTTTCTACGGATTGCCGCTGACCTACCTGGACGATTTCACCGTCAAGGTGAACAAGGTGACGGCCAGACAGATACGCGATGCGTTCAAACGCCGCATCGATCCGGATGCCCTGGCAACCGTGATGGTGGGGGTGCCTGAAGCAGGCAGTGCACAACCGGCCGCGGCCGGGAATGCATCGGCGCAGCCTGAAGAGAAGGCGGGAGCGGCGAAATAAACAAGGTTCGCATCATCGGAGGTACGCACCGCAGCCGCCTGATCGAGTTTCCCGATGCCGAAGGCTTGCGCCCGACGCCGGACCGGGTGCGCGAGACGCTGTTCAACTGGCTGGGGCAGACGCTGTATGGCAAGCGCTGTCTTGATCTGTTCGCCGGCAGCGGAGCGCTGGGTTTCGAGGCGGCTTCGCGCGGCGCGGAACAGGTGCTGATGGTCGAGAATAACCGCGTTGTATATCGGTCCTTGCAGGCCAATGCTGGAAAATTGGGGCTGGGCAATGTAGCCTTGCGCTGCGAGGATGGGCTAAAATTCGTCCGGCAAGAACATGGCGTGTTCGATGTGATCTTTATCGACCCTCCTTTCAAGAGCGATTGCCTGCCCCAATTGCTGCCGCTGCTGGAAAACATCCTGACGCAAGACGGTAAGGTCTATCTGGAAAGCGGAACAGCCTTTGAGCCGGATGCGGCCTGGCGCGCGGTCAGGCGGGCCAAGGCGGGTGCCGTGCATTACCAACTATTAGAGCGTGAACCAGCATGATCAAAGTGGTGTATCCGGGGACGTTCGACCCTATCACGCGCGGGCATGAGGATGTCGTGCGCCGTGCAGCCGGATTGTTCGGCGAGGTGGTGGTGGCAGTCGCGGCCAGTCGCAGTGCGACGCTGTTTACCCTGGACGAACGGGTGGAAATGGCGCGCGAGGTGTTTGCCGGTTTCGATAACGTCAAGGTCGAGGGCTTCGACAATCTGCTGATGAGTTACGTGCGCTCGCAAAACGCACGTGTGGTGCTGCGCGGCCTGCGTGCGGTGTCGGATTTCGAGTACGAGTTCCAGATGGCAGGCATGAACCGCACCTTGCATCCGGATGTCGAGACATTGTTCCTGACGCCGGCCGAGCAATACACCTTCATTTCGGCCAGCATCGTGCGCGAGATCGCACGCTTCGGCGGCGATGTGGGCAAGTTCGTCTCGCCGCTGGTGGCGGCGGAACTGGAAAAAAAATATCAACGTTAAGGAGAGTAAACATGTCATTAATGATCACCGACGAATGTATCAACTGCGATGTGTGCGAGCCGGAGTGCCCGAACGGAGCGATTTCGCAAGGCGATACCATCTACATCATCGATCCCAACAAATGCACGGAATGCGTGGGGCACTACGACACGCCGCAATGCGTGGAGGTGTGCCCGGTGGATTGCATCCCGCATGATCCGGGTCACGTGGAGAGCAAGGAACAGTTGCAGGCCAAGTATGAGAAATTGATGGCGGCCAAGGGGTAAGGTTTCGTCGCCGTCGCAAGAAGCCCGCTCAATCGGCGGGCTTTTTTTATGATGCACTTCAAATATTTACCGGACAGGAGTAATGTGGCCGGTGGAGGATGGGGCATTAATTCAAACAACGCCGAAAGCCCTGCAAATGGATTCGAACATCGGCATTTCAAATCCACATCGCTTTCCCCGCAGGCCGTTGCTGGTCTTCGTGGGGTTTCTTCTTGTCACCCTGCTGTTGGGCAATATGCTGTTCGACAGCCTGCGCGAAGCGATCCGGCTGGATGCGCAGGAAGATATTGCGGCAGTCGGGACGCTCAAGGCCAACCAGATTCGCGCCTGGCTGGATGAACGTTACGCCGAATCCCGGATACTTGCCGACAATTCGTTCTTTGCGCGCGAGGTGGCGTTGTGGATGCATGCGGGCGCGCCTGACGATGCCAGGCGCAGGCAGCTGACCAGGCGTTTCGAAGCGTTTCTGACCGTTCACCATTACCAGGCCGTCGTCTTGTGCGATGCGTCCGGGCGCGTCATATTGAGTGCGGGCGAACGCGTATGGGATGAAAAAACCCAGGGGGGCACGGCCTGCGCCGTTGCGACTTCCGGCCAATTCAGGTTTATCGATCTGCATCGCCGCCAGGATGGGCAGCACACCAGACTGGGTTTCACGAGCCCGCTGCTGGAAGGTGCCAGATGCATCGGTTCGATCTATCTGGCCGAGGATCCCGACCGATTTCTGTTTCCCCTGATCGACGGCTGGCCGAGCGCAAGCGAAACGGCGGAAACCGAACTTGTCCGGATTGACGGCGAACGGGTCCAGTATCTGAACCAGCTCCGCCATCGCACGGAGTTTCCGCTGGGCTTCAGCTTGCCCCTCGATACGCCAGGGCTGGCGGCAGCCCTGGCGTTGCGCGGCAAGAGCGGTCTGCTGCAAGATGCCCAGGATTATCGCGGTCTGCCTGTGTTGGCGTTTGCAACGCCGATCCGTGATACGCCATGGGTACTGATTGCCAAGATCGACGAAGACGAGGCTTACCGGATGGTCGAACAGGTACGGCGCGTGGCCGGGGTGCTGACCGTGCTTGTTTTTGCCCTGCTCGGGATCGGTTTCTGGCAGTGGCGACGCAGCGACCTGGCAGAGGCGGAGGCGGCGATCCTGAAGGAACGGATGCGCGCGGATGCTTTGCGCACGGAAGGCGAAAAGCGCTTCCGCACGGTGTTCGAGCACACAGCGCTGCCGATGGCGCGCAATTCGCTGACGGGCGAATTTGTCGAAGTCAACGAAGCCTGGTGCAGGATGTTCGGTTACAGCCGGGAAGAGGTGTCGTCGCGGCACCTGGACTGGCAGCAGCTCACTCATCCGGACGACATTGAGCCGGGGGCTTCGCTGGTGAGGCGGATGCTTGCCGGCGAGATCGAGGATTTCAGCATCGAGAAGCGCTATCTCCACCAGGGCGGCAAGATCCTGTGGGGAAGCGTGCAGGCAAAGCTGGTGCGCGACGAATGCGGCAAACCAGAATTTATCATCCGTGCCATCCAGGATATCACCGAGCGCAAGCTGACGGAGATGACGATCAACTTCATGGCCTATCACGACAAGCTGACCGGGCTGCCCAATCGCGCGTTATTGTTCGACCGCCTGTCGCAGGCCATATCGCAGGCCAAGCGTGATGGCCGGCATGTGGCCCTGCTGTTCGTCGATCTGGACGGGTTCAAGACGGTCAACGACCGGTACGGCCACGAAGCGGGCGACAGCGTGCTCAAGATGGCGGCGCAGCGCTTTCTGGCGTGCGTGCGCGCGGTGGATACTGTGGCGCGATTCGGTGGCGACGAGTTTGCCATCATCCTGGGGAATCTGGATGGCCCGCTGCAGGCCAGGGGCGTTGCGGAAAAGATCGTGCAGGCATTCGTGCAGGGCATGGTCCTGCCGGATGGCAATGAATGCTCCGTGGGGGCAAGTGTGGGAATCAGCATCTATCCGGAACATGGCACCGCGATGGATAACCTGATCACTGCGGCCGATCAGGCGATGTACCAGAGCAAGCGCAGCGGCAAGAGCACCTACACCCTCTTTGCGGAAAGATCTCCGCATGCGGACGACTATCAGTGGCTCAAGCTGGATGACAGCCATCTGATGGGGGTGGCGGAGATGGACGAACAGCACCGCAACCTGGCGTATCTGGTGAATCGGCTGAATGCGGCCTTGCAGCGCGACGAATCTTCCGAGTCCGTCCTGCAGTTGATGGATGAGTTGCTGGTGGCGGCCAGGCATCATTTCGAGACGGAAAACCGCTATATGGCGCAGTACCACTATCCTGGACAGGCCGAGCATGAAATCGAGCATGCCCAGCTGATGAACGAGGCGCTGCGCTTCAAGAAACAATTCGAGGAGGGCCGGGAATTGCTGGTCCTGCAGTCGATCAAGGACTGGCTGCTCAGCCATATCCTCTATACCGACAAAAGACTGGCCGACTACCTGTTGCAGCACGGGGCGAAGTGAATCAGCGCTGGCACACCGGGCAATAGAAAGTCGAACGCTGCCCCTGCTTGACCTGCCGGATGGTTGTGCCGCACGTACGACACGCCTCACCTGTTCTGCCATACACGAAATATTGCTGCTGGAAGTAGCCCCGCTTGCCGTCGCTGTCGACATAATCGCGCAGGCTGCTGCCGCCTTGCTTGATGGCGGCGCGCAGCACTTCCCGGATGGCTGCGGTCAGGCATGCACAACGTTCCTTGCTGAGCCTGCCGGCGGCGGTTTGCGGCCTTATTCCGGCGCGGAACAGCGCCTCGTTGGCGTAGATGTTGCCCACGCCGACCACGACATGACTGTCCATGATGGCCAGCTTGATCGCCGCTTTGCGCTTGCGCGTGACAGCGTGGAGATAGTCCGCATCGAACCCGCTCTGCAACGGTTCCGGGCCCAGCTCTGCCAGCAGCGGGTGCTGTGCCACATCGCCAGCTTGCCACAACACCGCGCCGAAACGGCGCGGATCGCACAGGCGCAGCAGTTTGCCGTTCTCCAGCAGCAGGTCGAAGTGGTCGTGCTTGCCGGCAGCCGTGCCCAGGGGATGGATGCGCAGATTGCCGCTCATGCCCAGATGCAGGATGAGGGTGCCGCGGTCGAAAGCGATGAGCAGATATTTGGCGCGACGCTGCAGGTCGCGCACCGTCTGTCCATGCAGCAGTTCGGGCAGGTTGCCGGGGATTTCCCAGCGCAGCCTGGGGTTGCGGATGACGACGCCGGCGATGCGCTGGTGCAGCAGATGCGGCGCGATGCCGCGCAGCGTGGTTTCGACCTCTGGCAGCTCCGGCATTGCCTAGCGTTTCCTGCGCCGCCACTGAATGACGCCTGCCAGGGCGAGGAGCAGCGGCAGTACGATCAGGAAACCCGTGCTGAGCAAGGTAAGCTGCCGCTTGCTCAAGGTGATCTGGCCGTCTTTTGCAGCGCGCGGCTGTACGGTGATGAGCCGGTCTTCATTGGCCAGCCAATTCACCATGTTGATGCCGAAATCGATGTTGCCGCCGTTGCCCGAATAGGCGTTGGCGAGGAAGGCGCCGTTGCCGACCACGATGATGCGCTGTTCGCGGTCGTTCACCCGGCGCTGCAGCGCGATGGCCAGGTTGACGGGCCCCGGGACGTCCCTGTCCTGGTCGAGATGCCTGGCGATGCCGTGATCGCTGACCCAGCCGCGCGGCGCGCCTTCCACCAGCGTGCGGGCTTCCCAGGCGTCGTTCTGCTCGACGCTCAGTGCGCGCGCATCCGGGAACACGGTGACGAGGTCGAAGTTGCGCGTGATGGCATGCGGCGGGTATCCGGCGCCGAGTGCCCAGTCCGGCGGGGCGTTCATTTCCTGCGCTGCGGGGTCGATCACGATGCCGGGCATGACCGTCAGCGACAGTTTTTCGGCCAGGGGTTCCAGCCCGCGCAGCGGTTCGGCGTCGATCAGCCACAACAGGTTGCCGCCGTTGTCGATGTAGCGCAGCAGCTTGTTCATTTCGCCCGGCATCAGGCGGGTTTGCGGCTGGGTCAGTATCAGCATGCTGGCATTGTCAGGCACATCCTGCGCCAGCGCGAGATTGAGGCTGGCGGTGCGGTAGCCGAGTTGCTGCAGGCGTTTGCCGAACTCGCCGAGGTCGTGGTTGGCGATGCCGTCGAGCTTGCGTTCGCCATGGCCGCCCAGGTACATCAGCAATTGATCCTTGGCATGTGCCAGATGCAACAGGGCGCTCGAGAGCGTCTGCTCGTTCAGGGTGGTGATATGTTCGCTGCGTCCGGCGAACTCGACCACCATCTCGCCGTTGTCCTGGATGGACGCCTTGCGCATCGCCTCCGGATCTTTCACCGGATCGACGAAGTTCAGCGAGATGTCAGGTTTATAGCGCTGGTACAGCGCGACGAATTCGCGGATGAGCTTGCGCATGTCGCCAAGCTGGGCATCCCGTTCGGCGGCATACACCGTGATCTTGACCGGGCCGTGCAGCAGTGCCAGTGCATCCACGCTGCCGGGTTCCAGGCTGTTCAGCGCATTCTGGGTGACATCCCACTGCGCGGGGAAGCGCGCGGCGAGCTGGAACAGTGCGCCGGCGGCGGCCAGCACCAGCAACAGCGAGACGGTTCGTTTGAAGAATGGCAGGATGCGTTTCATGCGGGACGGCGCTCGTCGTTCAGCTGACGTACCGTCAGCCACAGCAGGGTTGCGGTGAACAGCGCGAAATAGATCAGGTCGGCGCTGTTGACCAGTCCCATGTTCAGGTTCTGGAAGTGCGCGTTGGGCGAGAGCGCGCGCAGGAAACTGCGGTTGTCGCTGGCGCTGAGCTCAAGCAGCCAGAGGCCGAACGACAAGCCCAGTGCGCCGATCGCAGCGATCACCGGCTGCTTGTTCAGGGCGGAGAAATACAGGCCAAGAGCGGCATAGCTGGCGGACAGCAGCAGCACGCCCAGGATATTGGCGAGCATGAGGCCGAGATCGGCATGCGTGCCGAGGAGCAATGTGCCGAGCATGATGGCGCTGCCCGCCACGATGAGCACGAGCAGCAGCATCAGGCCGAGGAACTTCCCCAGCACGATGTGCGTCACCGAGACGGGGGCGGTGAGCAGCAGCACCCAGGTCCGGTTGCGGCGCTCTTCGGCGACGAGGCGCATGGTGAACAGCGGGATCAGCAGCATGAGCATCAACGACAGCGCACTGTATAGTGGCGAAGCGACTGCAATGGTCGAGCCTGGCGCATTGGCGAGCTGGGACAGCTGGGCCTGCACTTGCAGATAATCGTCGATGCGGACGAAGAAGAACCAGGCGAACAGGAATTGCATCAATGCCAGCATCCACCAGGTGGATGGCGCGGCGAACAGGCTGCGGAATTCCTTGCGGGCGATGGTGACGATCATGCTGCGGCCGCCTGGTTTTCGGTGATCTGCAGGAAGGCTTCCTCCATGTTGCCGTTCGCCAGCAACTCGGCATTGCTGCCGCTGAAGATCAGGCGTCCCTTCTGCAGGATGAGCACGCGGTCGCACAGGCTCTCCACTTCGTTCAGCATATGGGTGGACAGGATTACGCTGCTGCTGTTGCCGAGTTCGCGGATGAGCGCACGGATATCGCGTATCTGCGCAGGATCCAGGCCGACGGTGGGTTCGTCCAGCACGACCACGGCGGGGTTGTGGATGATGGCCTGCGCGATGCCTACGCGCTGCTGGTAGCCTTTGGACAGGGTGGCGATGATCTTGTTGCCGCTATCCTGCAGGCCGCAGCGCTGTTTGGCCAAAGCCAGCGCGCCGGCGAGCTTGGCGGAATTGATGCGATGCAGGCGTGCCGCAAACAGCAGATAGTCGTCGACACGCATGTCGCGATAGAGCGGCGGGTGCTCGGGCAGGAAGCCGATGCAGGCTTTGGCCTGCATCGGCTGATGCTGCATGTCGAAACCGCACACCTGGACCTGCCCGCCATGCGCCGGCAGGGCGCCGGCGAGCATCTGCAAGGTGGTGCTCTTGCCGGCGCCGTTGTGACCCAGCAGGCCCAGCACCTCGCCGCGCCGCAGTTCCAGCGACACGCCATCCACCACCAGGCGGTGATCGCGGCGGCGCAGCAGGTCGTGTGCGGAAAGGGTGAGGGGGGCGGTCATTGCGGTTTGTGGTGCCGGGCGTGTGTGAGTTGGATGGAATATAACCCAATATGCGGATCGCGCCAAAACAGCATTTAGCCCCCGGTGCGCGGCACCTGATGGCCGTCACCGGATTGTCGCTTTACATTCATATGATCTGAATGCAGAATCCGCGCGTTTGAATTTTCGGAGTTTCCTTTGTGGGTATGTGTTCGAGTGGCAATTGTTCCCCGGTCGGCATGACGGGGGCGATATCGGCAAAATAACGTGCAGTTCCCTGCCGTTACTCGCCGTGTGCGGGAAACGGCTGCAAAGACCGGTCGACCGGCCTAGTCCAATTCCATGATTACCTTAAACGCCATCTGCTGGTTGCGGCCAGCCGGGGCATGTTCCGAATATCCCGCTGACGGACTTCGCCTGTGCGAGAAGGAATCGGCAATGCGTTTTAACTTGGCTGGTGGTTTCGGGCTGACATGCGCCCAGTTCATCTGGGCGCTGCTGCTGGGCGGCATGGCGATATCGAGCGGCTGCCGCGCCGAAGCGGATGATGTGGAGGATGCGACCGCGCGTTTGCAGATGACCTACAACTGGCAGCGTCATCCGGCTTACCAGGCGGCTTATTCCGGGCCGAACAGCCTGCATGCAAATGCCGAAACGATGTACACGTTTTCCGTCGATGCCTTTCTGGGATTCAGGCCATGGCAGGACGGCGAAATCTATTTGACCCCGGAAGTATTTCAGGGGGTGCCGTTCTCCGGCAACCTGGTCGGCCTCGGCGGTTTCACCAATGGCGAGATCACCCGTGCCGCCGGGCCCAATCCGACTCTGTACCGGCAAAAGTTCTTCTTGCGGCAGACCTGGAACAACGGCGGCGGCACCGAGCATGTCGAATCCGACCTCAACCAGATGGCCGGCTGGCATGACAAGAATCGTTTTGTGCTGACGGTCGGGAATTTTTCCACCCTGGATGTGTTCGATCCGAATACCTACGCCAAGGACCCGCGTACCCAGTTCATGAACTGGGGCAACATGACTTATGCGGCCTATGATTATGCGGCCGATGCGCGCGGTTTCGGCTGGGGCTTCGCCGGCGAATGGTATCGGGATGACTGGGTGCTGCGCTATGGCCGCATGACGGGGCCGGAGACTCCGAATGGATTGCCGCTCGACTACGCGATCGGCAGTCACTATGGGGACCAGTTGGAAGTCGAACATGAGCATATGTTGTATGGCCGCCCCGGCGCGGTGCGGGTGCTGGGATGGCGGGATCGTGCCAACCTGGCCAGCTTCAGCGATGCGCTGACATGGCTCAATGCCCATCCGGGTGCGTACACCGGTCCGGATGCGCTCAATGCGGTGCGCACCGGCGTCAAGACCAAATACGGGCTCGGTATCAATATCGAGCAGGAGATCAGCGACAGCACCGGGGTCTTCATGCGCGCCATGAAGGCCGATGGCCGCAGCGAGACCTATGCATTTACCGAAGCCGATGGTTCGTTCTCGAGCGGCATGCTGATCAAGGGCGATCGCTGGGGGCGCCACGCGGATAATGTCGGCCTTTCCCTGATGCGCAATACGATTTCGGCGGACCGCCGCCGTTTCCTCGAAGCGGGTGGCATTTCCTTCTTCATTGGCGACGGCAGGTTGAACTACCGGCCGGAAGATATATTCGAGGGCTTCTACAGCTTGAGCCTGGGCAAGGATTACTGGCTGACCGCAGACTATCAGCGTATCCAGAATCCCGCCTACAACGCCGATCGCGGGCCGATCGACGTCTATGCCCTGCGTTTCCATGTCGAGCTCTGAGTGGGGAGCGTTTGGCAAGGCTGGTCCGAACGTCGGGCAGGACGGGGGCGTGCGATCACTGCAGAGACTGGTCTTTGGAGCTGGCATGTCCGGTGACGAAGAAAGACACGAGCGGGGGTATCGGTCCCGGATTCTCGGTTAGAATGCGATGCCTTCGGGAACTCGGCGCGATGCGTTCAGTCCGATGCGCTGCCGTGACTCAACCCACCGGGCTATAAGTTTGAACAAGTTGCGAAAAACACCGATATCGATTTGCCTGCTGACCGCGCTGTGCGGTTGCGCAGCAGGTCCCGACTTCAAGCGTCCGGATGCGCCCGCCGCGCCGGGCTATGCGGCCCCTGTGGCGACGCAGCCGACCGAGTCTGCGCAGACCCTGCATGGGGAAGCGCAGAAATTCGTTCCAGGGCAGGATATTCCGTCCGATTGGTGGAAATTGTTCCAGTCGCCGCAGATCGACGCGCTGATCAAGCGCGCGTTCAAGACCAACCCGGATATCGAAGCGGCGCAGGCGGCGTTGCAGCAGGCCAGGGAGTACACGGCGGCCCAGCAGGGTTTCTTCTACCCCACGGTCGCGGCCAGTTACTCCCCGTCGCGCAACAAGCTGGCCGGCAATATGGGGGGCAATTCGCCCGGGCAGCAGGGCAACGGTTCGGTCATCCAGACTTATTCCAACCCGGCAGGTCCCAAATACAACGGCCCGGCTTACTACAACTTCCATATCGCGCAGCTGACCGTAGGCTATGTGCCTGACGTATTCGGCGTCAATCGCAGGCAGGTCGAATCGGCACAGGCGCAGGTCGAGATGCAGCAGCTGCAGCTGGAAGCGACTTACATCACGCTGGCTTCCAACGTGGTTGCGGCTGCGATACAGGAGGCTTCGCTGCGTGCGCAGATCGAGGCGCAATTGAAGATCGTCAGCCTGAATCAGCAAGCGCTGGAGATCGTGCGCAATCAGCTCAAGCTCGGCTATGTCTCCGAGATGGAGGTTACCCAGCAGGAGATGGCATCCGCACTGGCCCAGCAGGCGCTGGTGCCCTTGCAGCAGCAGCTGGAGCAGACGCGCGACCTGTTGCGCGTGCTCGCCGGTAATACGCCGGATCGGGATATCGACGAGACGTTCACGCTGGAGGGATTGCATCTGCCCCAGGAGCTGCCGTTGAGCCTGCCGTCCAGGCTGGTGCAGCAACGCCCGGATGTGCGCATCGCCGAAGCGCAGCTGCATTACGCCAGTGCGCAATACGGCGTGGCCATCGCCAACACGTTGCCGCAGTTCGCCATCACCGGTGCGATCGGCGGCATGGCCTCATCGCCCACATGGATGTTCAAGAACGGCGGCGGTTTCTTCGATCTCACCGGCAATGTCGCGCAGACCATCTTCGACGGCGGAACCCTGCGCGCCAAGTCGCGCGCCGCCAAGCAGGGATTGACGCAGGCCGGTGCCCAGTATCGCGGTGTGGTGATGGCCGCCTTGCAGAACGTGGCGGATACGCTGTATGTCATCCAATCCGATGCTCGCGCGTTAAAGGCGGCGGCGAAAGCGGCGCAGGCAGCAGGCAAGATGGGCGAGCTGACGCGCAAGCAATATGAGGCGGGTGCCGTCGATTTCCAGACCTTGCTGGTCGCGCAGCTGAACGAACAACTGGCGAACATCAACCTGGTGCAGGCGCAGACCAACCGGCTGGGTGACACGGCGGCCCTGTTCCAGGCACTGGGCGGCGGCTGGTGGAACCATGACCAGACAAGTAAGGTAGGGGCGAAACAACCTTGAGTCAGTACAAAAAACCAATATTCGGCTTGCTGGCGCTGGTCCTGCTTGCCGGGGCCGGCTATATCGGTTGGCAGAAATTCCAGGGTGAACCGAAACCCGAGGCCAATGCGGAACAGCCGGCCGCCCAGGCTTCCGGCGATACCATCCGTTTCGCGGCGAATGCGCCGCAGCTGGCTTTCCTGCAGATCAAGGATGTGGAGGAATATCCGGAGCCGCTGGTCGAGTCGCTGAATGCGCGCCTGGCCTACGACGACAACCATACTGCGCGCGTCTATCCGCCCATAGCCGGGCGGGTGCTGAAGATCACGGCCGATGCGGGACGCGAGGTCAGGGCGGGTGACGAATTGCTGGTGCTGGATGCTCCCGACTATGCGCAGGCGACCGCCGACGATGTCAAGGCGAAGGCCGATCTGCTGCGCAAGCGCCAGGCGCTCGAACGGGCGCGCGAATTGTTGCCGGTCAACGGCATCGCACAAAAGGATTTCGAATCGACCGAAGCCGATTTCCACCAGGCCGAAGCCGAGGAGCAGCGTGCCGCAGCGCGGCTGCACAACCTGCAGAGCGTCGCAACGGTGACGGATGGCAAGTTCGTCTTGCGCGCGCCGGTCAGCGGAATGGTGAGCGAGCGCCAGGTGAGTGTGGGCAGCGAAGTGCGTACCGACGGCGCCAATCCGCTCTTCGTCATTACGGACCCGAAGAGGCTGTGGGCGCTCATCGATCTGCCGGAACTTTATCTGGACAAGGTGAAGGTCGGGCAACCGGTGTCGGTGGAAGTCGATGCCTATCCCGGCGAGGTGTTCAAGGCAAGGATCGCCGTCATCGCCGAAGCGCTCGATCCGGTCACGCGGCGCATCCAGGTACGCGCCGAGATCGACAACAGCGCAAACCGGCTCAAGCCCGAGATGTTCGCCCGCGTCACACCGGTGCTGGACAGTCATCGCAGCGTCCCGCGTGTCCCCAACTCGGCGTTGTTCACGCTGGGTCTGCACAATTATGTCTTCGTCGAACAGGGGGCCGGCGTATTGCAGCGACGCCGCGTCGAGCTCGGGGTGCAGAGCCATGAGTACAGCTATGTCAAGGATGGCCTCCATGCCGGCGAGCGTGTGGTCACCACGGGCGCGCTGCTGCTGAATTCAGAGCTATCGGGCACTGACTGATCGCCGCAGGCGGATAACAACATGTTAGACAAACTTCTTTCCTTTGCGCTGCAACAGCGGGTATTCGTGCTGGCCGCGGCGCTGGTGCTGGCCATCGTCGGCTGGCGCGCGGTGCAGGACATGCCGATCGAGGCATTTCCCGACGTGCAGGATGTGCAGGTGCAGATCGTCACCCAGTCGCCTGGACAGGCGCCGGAAGAAGTGGAGCGCAGCATCACCCTGCCGATCGAGCGCGAAATGAGTGGCGTCCCGCGCATGACGCAACTGCGTTCGGTTTCCATCACCGGCCTGTCCGTTGTGACGCTGACCTTCGCCGACAATACCGACGATTATTTCGCCCGCGCGCAGGTGATGGAACACCTGCAGAACGTCACCCTGCCGCCGGGGCTGCAGCCCGGCCTCGCCCCGCTCACCAACGCCGTCGGCGAAGTCTATCGCTACGTGCTGGATGCGCCGGGCATGTCGCTCAACGAAGTGCGCGCGCTGCAGGACTGGGTGCTGCGGCCCGCTTTGCGCCAGGCGCCCGGCGTGGCCGACGTGGTCAGCTTCGGCGGTACGGTGAAGGAATACCAGGTGCGCATCAACCCCTTCCTGTTGCGCAAATACGGTGTGAGCATCGATCAGGTGTCGCAGGCGATCGGTGCGAACAGCAGCAATGCCGGCGGCGGGGTGATCCGGCGCGGCGACGAGGCGCTGGTGCTGCGCAGCATCGGCCTGTTCGGAAGCCTGGATGACATCGCCAACGTGGTGATCGCCGCGAAGGACGGCAAGACCGTGCTGGTGAAAGACATCGGCGAGGTGGCGATCGGGTATCGTGCGCGCTCGGGCATTGTCGCCTTCAACGAGTACGACAACATCGTGCAGGGCATCGTGCAGATGACCAAGGGGCAGAACGCCAGCAAGGTCGTGGCAGGCATCAAGGAGCGTCTCGACCAGCTTTCGCACAAGCTGCCGCCGGGCGTTAAGATCGTTCCCTATTACGACCGTACCGACCTGGTGCGCCATACCGTGCATACCGTCACCGAGAACCTGATCGTGGGCGCGATACTGGTGGTGGCGATCCTGATCCTGTTCCTGCGCAACTGGTATGCCGCATTGTCGGTCGCGATCATCATCCCGCTGGCCATGCTGTTCGCGTTCATCCTGATGGATGCGCGCGGCGTTTCCGCCAACCTGATCTCGCTCGGTGCCGTGGACTTCGGCATCATCATCGACAGCGCGGTGGTGCTGGTCGAGGCGCTGATGGTGAAGCTCGCCCTGGCCAAGCTGGATGAACTGCCGCAGCATCGCACTTATGGCTGGCGCATCCACCTGATCAAGCAGACGGGGATCGAACTGGGCCGCCCGATCCTGTTCTCCAAGCTGATCATCATCCTGGCCTTCGTGCCCATCTTTACCTTCCAGCGCGTGGAGGGGAAGATATTCTCGCCGATGGCGTTCACGCTCACCTTCGCTTTGATCGGTGCGATCCTGCTGACGCTGACCCTGGTGCCGACCTTGCTGTGCTACGCGGTCAAGACCAGGGACCTGGCCGAGAAGCACAGCAACTGGATGCATAAGCTGCAGGAACGGTATCGCCACCTGCTGGTATGGGCGGGGACGCGGCGCAAGACGATCGTTGCGGCGGCGGTCGGCATGCTGGTCGTCGCCCTGGCGGGATCTACCCTGCTGGGCAGCGAGTTCCTGCCCAAGCTGGATGAGGGCAACATCTGGCTGACCATCAGCCTGCCGCCGGCGACCGCGCTGGACAAGACTAAGGAAGTCGAGCGCCAGGTGCGCGCCATCCTCAAGTCCTACCCCGAGGTCAACAACGTCACCACGCAGGTCGGCCGCCCGGACGATGGCACCGACCCGAAAGGGCCGAACAACCTGGAGATCATGGCCGACCTCAATCCGCACGATAGCTGGCGCTTTGCCGACAAGGAGGCGCTGATCGCGGACATGACCAGGCAGATCCATGGCATTCCCGGCGTGCCGACCAACTTCTCGCAGGTCATCCAGGACAACGTGGAAGAAGCGCTGTCTGGCGTGAAGGGCGAAATTGCGATCAAGATCTTCGGCCCCGACCTGGAGATACTGGAAGACAAGTCCACGCAGGTTGCGGATATCATCAGCGGCATACGCGGTGCGGCCGATGTGGCGGCGATCAAGGTGGGCGGGCAGACCGAACTCAACATCACGCTGAGTCGTGTCCGCATGTCGCGCTACGGGCTCAACATCAACGACGTGAACGCGACCATCCAGACGGCGTTCGGGGGCAGTGCCGCCAATGTGTTTTACGAAGGCGACCGCCGTTTCGACGTGACGTTGCGCCTGGCCCAGCCGTATCGGGATGCGGTCGAAGACGTGGCCGACCTGCCTATCGTGCTGCCGAATGGCGGCACGCTGCCGCTCGGTTCCATCGCCGACATCGAGGTGCGCCAGGGCGCGGCACGGGTCGGGCGGGAATCGGGCGGACGGGTGGTGGCCGTGAAGGCCAATCTGCTCGGTCGCGACCAGGGCAGTTTCGTTGCGGAGGCGATGCAGAAGGTGAACGAGCAGGTGAAGTTGCCGCCCGGTTACAGCATGACCTGGGGCGGGCAATTCGAGAACCAGCAACGTGCGCTCAAGCGGCTGAAAGTCATCGTGCCGGTGTCGGTGCTGATGATCTTCGTGCTGCTGTTCTGGGCCTTCAAATCCATGAACAAGGCCTTGCTGGTGATCCTGATGGTGCCGTTCACGCTGATCGGCGGTTTTGCCGGCCTGGCGCTGGCGGGTTTGCATCTCTCGGTGTCCGCTGCGGTCGGTTTCATCGCCGTGGCGGGCATTTCGGTGCAGAACGGCGTGATCATGGTGGAGCAGTTCATCGAGGGCATGCGCAACGGCCTGGCGTTGTCCGCCAGCGTGATGGAAGGCGCGGTGGCGCGTCTGCGGCCCATCCTGATGACGGCCCTGATGGCGGGCATCGGGCTGATGCCCGCAGCGCTGTCGCATGGCATCGGTTCCGAGACGCAGCGCCCGTTCGCGGTGGTGATCGTCGGCGGCATCGTGTCGGCTACGCTATTCACGCTGGTGCTGTTGCCGCTGCTGTTCCCGGTGTTTGCCGAGGAAGGGCGTATCAAGGTTAGCCCGCCGTCCGCCGCCGAATAAGGGCCTTGCCCCAGCACAGCGGAGTTCGGCTAATATGACGACTTCCACCGAAATAAGCCGATATGATGAACTTCCGCCTGCGCCATTCCATCCTTGCCTTTTTCCCCTTGCTGGCTGCTTGTGCCCATGCGCCGCAACCGGTCGCGGATAGCGTGCCGGCACACGGCGGCAAGACCAATCTGGAGCAGATTGGCGAGGCGCCCAAGCTCGATCTGCCCAACGTGGCGTTGACCGATCAGTTGCTGTACGAATTCCTGCTGGGCGACATCGCTGCCCAGCGCGACAAGCCGGAACTGGCTGCACATGTCTATCTGGACCTGGCGAAGACCACGCGCGATCCGCGCGTGGCCAGGCGTGCGGCCCAGCTGGCATATGAAGCCCGCCAGTTCGATGCCGCCGTGGATGCGTTCAGGCTGTGGGAAGAACTGGAACCTTCCTCGCCGCTGGCGAAACAGATGCTGCTTACCCTGCTGCTGAGCGGAGGCAAGCTGCAGGAGGCGCGTCCTTACCTGGAGAGCGTCTTGCAGGCAGACCCGGCCAACGCCGGGCGCACCTTCATGAGCGTCTACCCGCTGGCTGCCCGCAGCACGCCGGACAAGTCGGCCGTGCTCGACTGGACGATCGAGGTGACACATCCATACCCCGAAGTGGCGGAAGGGCACTGGGCGGTTGCGCAAGCGGCGGCGGCGGCCGGAAAGAACGATCTGGCGCAAGCGGAGATCCATCAGGCAGTGACTTTGCGCCCGGAATGGGATGCGGCGGCGGTATTCGAGGCGGAACTGTATCTGAACAGCGACCCGAAGAAAGGGCTGGCGCTGCTGAAGAAATTTCTGGAGGACCATCCGGACAACAAGGAACTGCGCCTGTTCTATGCGCGCGCCTTGCTCAATCAGAAACAGTTCAGCGCCTCGCGCGACGAGTTCGAACATTTGCTGAAGGGCAGCCCGGGCAGCCCTGACCTGGCTTTCGCCGTTGCGCTGATCTCCATGCAGATGGGCGAATACGATCGTGCCGAACAGGAGCTGAAACAGGCACTGAGCGGGGGCGGCAAGGAGGGGAATGCAGTGCATTTCTATCTCGCGCAACTGAATGAGGCGAGGCAGAACGATGCCGCCGCGCTGGAACAATACCGCCAAGTGAAGGAGGGCGAGTATGCCTATGCCGCGCGCCTGCGCGAGGTCGCCTTGCTGGACAAGGTCGGCAAGTACGGCGAGGCACGCGAGGTCCTGCACAGCGCTGTGGCGAAGAACGACCAGCAGCGCGTGCAACTGATCATGGTCGATGCGCAGTTGCTGCGCGAGGACAAGAAATATCAGGACAGCTATCAGGTCCTGGCCCAGGGGCTGGAGAAGTTCCCCGACAATCCGGAATTGCTGTATCAGACGGCGATGGCGGCAGACAAGCTGGACAAGCTGGAGTTGTTCGAGCGGCTGATACGCAAGCTGATGAAGATCGCGCCGGACGATGCGCATGCCTACAACGCATTGGGCTACAGCTTGCTGGATCGCAACATGCGCATTCCCGAGGCGATGAAGCTGGTGGAAAAGGCGTATCAGCTTGCACCCGACGATGCGGCGATCATCGACAGCATGGGCTGGGGGAATTACCTGCTGGGCAACCTGGACAAGAGCCTGGAGTTCCTGAAGCGGGCGTTCGCGGCCAACCCCGATCCGGAGATCGCCGCGCATCTGGGCGAAGTGCTGTGGAAGCGGGGCGACAAGGATGGCGCACGCAAGGTCTGGGCGGACAGCGCCAAGGCCAATCCGGACAACGAAGCGCTCAAAGCGGTGATGAAACGCTTCCTCCCCTGATGCATCGTTTCCTGTTCTTGCCGATTCTGCTGCTGGCGGGCTGTGCGACTGCACCCGTCGCCGTGCACCGTCAGGCCCAGGCGGATGCGCCGTTCACGTTCAATGGCCGCGTTGCCGTCAAACAGGGGGAACAGCGTGACAGCGCGGGCATGCGCTGGGTGCATCGCAGCGATGAGGACGAGATCCTGCTGCTGGCGCCATTGGGCCAGACGGTGGCCCGTATTCATCGCGGTGCGGGGGAGGTGACGCTGGATGCTTCCGGCAAACACCATGCCGCGCAGGATATGGAGGACCTGATGCAGCAGGTGCTGGGCTGGCAATTGCCGTTGTCCGGGCTGCGCTACTGGGTCACTGCCGTGCCCGCGCCGGACGGCGAATTCGATATCGAACGCGATGCAAACGGTCAGATGAAGGTATTGCGCCAGCAGGGATGGGAGATCAGCTATTCGCGTTACGCAGCGATGACGGCCGATGCGTTGCCCCTGCGCCTGAAACTGCAGCGGGACGGGGTGCAGGTGCTGTTGCTGATCGACGAATGGGAGGCGCAATGAATACGCTGAGCTGTCCTGCGCCGGCCAAGCTCAACCTGTTCTTGCACGTGGTCGGGCGCCGCGCCGACGGCTATCACCTGCTGCAGACCCTGTTCCGCTTCATCGACCTGAACGACACCCTGCATTTCACCCCGCGCGCCGACGGCCAGGTTCTCCGCGTCAATGCGCTGGACGGCGTGCCGCCGGAACAGGATCTGTGCGTGCGCGCGGCGCGCCTGCTGCAACAGGAGACCGGTTGCAGGCTGGGTGTGGACATCGAACTGGAAAAACGTATTCCGATGGGCGGCGGCCTGGGCGGCGGCAGCTCGGATGCGGCAACCACCTTGCTGGCGTTGAACCGCTTGTGGGGGCTCGGCCTGTCGCGCGAACGCCTGATGCAGCTGGGACTTGCGCTGGGAGCCGATGTGCCGGTGTTCGTGTTCGGCGAGAACGCCTTTGCCGAGGGAGTGGGGGAGCGTTTGCAGGCTTTTCCCTTGCCGGATGCGTGGTATGTGGTCCTGTGTCCGCCGGTGCAGGTGCCGACCGTGCAGATATTCGCTCATCCAGAATTGACACGAAATACGATTTCGATGACAATGCGCGCCCTTCCGAAGGGGCTGGATTTTCGGGTGGGCGGCCCGGCCGGGCTGAAAAACGACCTGCAGGCAGTGGCCTGCAAGTTGTATCCGGCGGTGGCGGAGCATCTGGCCTGGCTGGCGCAGTATGCCCCTGCACTGATGACCGGTTCCGGTGCCTGCGTGTTCGCGGAATTTGCGACGCAAGCGGAGGCGCAGGCGGTATTGCAGCGGTTGCCGTCGAATATGCGCGGATTTGTCGCGCGTGGCTTGCAGCAACATCCGCTGAAAGATTTTGCAGTAGCAGAGGCGGTTTAGAGCGTTACGAACGTGGCAGTTCTAAACGGCCTCCAGTAAGTTAATTGGGGAGTCGCCAAGTGGTAAGGCATCGGATTTTGATTCCGACATTCGTAGGTTCGATCCCTACCTCCCCAGCCAGATTCTTCAATCAAGACGCGATGGGTGTTTGAATCCATCTTAAATCTGCGAGGTACTCATGTCCGGCGACATGATGGTCTTCACCGGCAATGCCAATCCCAAGCTCGCGCAAGACGTTGCGAAGCATCTGCACATCCATCTCGGCCGCGCCAATGTCGGACGTTTCTCCGACGGCGAAGTGATGGTCGAGATCCTGGAGCATGTGCGTGGCAAGGACGTGTTCGTGTTGCAATCCACCAGCGCGCCGACCAATGACAGCCTGATGGAGGTGATGGTGATGGTGGATGCGCTGAAGCGCGCTTCGGCAGCCCGGATCACCGCCGCATTGCCGTATTTCGGCTATGCCCGCCAGGACCGCCGCCCGCGTTCCGCCCGCGTGGCGATCACCGCCAAGGTGGTGGCGGACATGCTGGTCGGCGTCGGCGTCGACCGCCTGCTGACCATGGATCTGCACTCCGACCAGATCCAGGGTTTCTTTGACATCCCGGTGGACAACATCTATGCCGCTCCCATCCTGTTGTCGGACGTGTGGAAGCAGAACTACGACAATCTGGTGGTCGTCTCGCCGGACGTGGGCGGTGTGGTGCGTGCACGCGCGCTGGCCAAGCGTCTGGAATCGGATCTGGCGATCATCGACAAACGCCGCCCCAAGCCGAACGTGGCCAAGGTGATGAACATCATTGGCGATGTCGCCGGCCGCACCTGCATCATCATGGACGACATGGTGGATACCGCCAACACCTTGTGCGAAGCGGCCAACGCGCTGAAAGAGAAAGGTGCCGAACGGGTAATCGCCTATTGTACGCACCCGGTGCTGTCCGGCCCCGCGATCGAGCGCCTGGAGAAATCGGCGATCGACGAGCTGGTGGTCACCGACACCATCCCGCTGCGCGAAGAAGCGCGCAAGTGCAAGCGTATCCGCCAGCTGAGCGTGGCCGAACTGATGGCCGAGACCATGCGTCGCATCAATGCCGAAGAATCGGTCAGTTCGCTGTTCATGGATTAGAAATTGTTTTTTGCGGTTGCCATTTTGGTAATCGCGTAACCCGGGGTCTTCTGGTCGCGGAAGGCTCCACTAGAAGTGGAGAAGCAAAATGGCAATCGAAATCAGCGCAACAACACGCAAAGCGCAAGGAACGGGTGCGAGCCGCCGTCTGCGCAAGGCGAACCGCGTTCCCGGCATCGTTTACGGTACCGGCGAGGCAACCATGATCGAACTCGATCACAACACACTGTATTACGCCCTGCGCAACGAAGCGTTTCACGCTTCCATCCTGTCGCTGGACCTGGACGGCAAGAAAGAATCCGTGCTGCTGCGCGACTTTCAGATGCATCCATTCCGCCAGCAGGTGCAGCATATCGACTTCCAGCGCGTCGACGCGAAGAAGAAGATTCACATGAAAGTGCCGTTGCACTTCCTGAACGCCGAGGCTGCTCCTGGCGTGAAGGTCGGCGGCGGTATCATCAGCCACGTGCTGAACGAACTGGAGATCGCCTGCTTGCCGGCGGACCTGCCTGCATCCCTGGAAGTGGATCTGTCTACTCTGGAATTGGGCCACTCCATTCACGTGTCCGACATCAAGCTGCCAAAGGGCGTTGAAGTCGCCGGCCATCACCATGCCAGCGATGCCGTGGCGACGGTGCAAGTGCCGCGCGGCCACGTTGAAGCGGCAGCCGAAGCCGCTGCTGCAGAAGCCGCTTCTGCAGCAGCAGCGCCTGCTGCAGCCGCAGCACCTGCTGCCAAGAAATAAACTGCATCGGGAACAACCCGCCATGCCATCTAACGGTGCATGGCGGGTTTTTTCATTGGCAGGGTACCTCTTGTTCACTTTCGCGGGATGAAGCGCAAGGACCCGCGCGGTGAGTGACGAGGCATATCTGTCAGATGGGCGAGGAACGAGCGAGCACGCGCTGCCGCGATTTGCCCGCAAAATGGATTTGAAGAGGTGCACGTGAGCGAGCCGATCAAACTCATCGTCGGACTGGGCAATCCCGGTCGTGAATACGAAGCAACGCGCCACAATGCCGGATTCTGGTGGGTGGACGGGCTGGCGCGCATCCATAATGCGAACTTCAAGACCGACAACAAGTTTCACGGCCTGATCGCGCGCGCCACGTTGCACGGGCATGAGGTGCATCTGCTCAAGCCGCAAACCTTCATGAACGTGAGCGGCCGGGCTGTGGCCGCGTTGGCGCTGTTTTACAAGATATTGCCGGAGCAGGTGCTGGTGGTGCATGACGAACTCGACCTGCCGCCGGGCAGCGCAAAGCTCAAGCTGGGCGGCGGCCACGGCGGGCACAACGGACTGAAGGACATCATTGCGCAGCTCGGCACCAGGGATTTCTGGCGCTTGCGCGTCGGCATTGGCCATCCCGGTGATCGCGCCGAGGTCGTCAATTTCGTGCTGAATGCGCCGCGCAAGGAAGAACAGGTCCTGATCGATGAGGCGCTGCAACGCGCACTGGACGTCGCGGCTCCCATCATCGAAGGAAAAATGGAGGCAGCGATGCTGAAGCTGCACAGCAACTAACCAAGGAAACAACCATGAGTCTCAAATGCGGTATCGTCGGTCTCCCTAACGTGGGCAAATCCACGCTGTTCAATGCGCTTACCAAGGCGGGCATCGCGGCGGAAAACTATCCCTTCTGCACCATCGAGCCCAACGTCGGCATCGTCGAGGTGCCCGATCCGCGCATGGACGAGCTGGCCAAGATCGTCAAGCCGCAACGCATGCAACCCGCCATCGTCGAATTCGTCGACATCGCCGGCCTGGTCGCCGGCGCGTCCAAGGGCGAAGGCCTGGGCAACCAGTTCCTCGCCAACATCCGCGAGACCGATGCGATCGTCAACGTGGTGCGCTGCTTCGACGATCCCAACGTGGTGCACGTGGCCGGCAAGGTCGATCCGATCTCCGACATCGAAGTCATCCTCACCGAACTGGCGCTGGCCGACCTGGCCGTGGTGGAACGCACCATTCAGCGCGACGGCAAAAAGGCCAAGTCCGGCGACAAGGATGCGCAGAAGCTGGTTGCCGTGCTGGAAAAGCTGTTGCCGCACCTGAACGAAGGCAAGCCGGCGCGCACCTTCGGTCTGAGCGACGAAGAGAAACTGCTGATCAAGCCGCTGTGCCTGCTCACCATCAAGCCGGCGATGTACGTCGGCAATGTGCTGGAGGATGGCTTCGAGAACAATCCGCATCTGGACCGCCTGCGCGAACATGCGGCGAAGGAAGGGGCGCCGGTGGTGGCACTGTGCGCCAAGATCGAAGCCGAATTGGCCGACCTTGACGATGCAGACAAGAAGGAGTTTCTCGCCGACCTCGGCCTGGATGAGCCTGGCCTGAACCGCCTGATTCGCACCGGCTACGACCTGCTCGGCCTGCAGACCTATTTCACTGCCGGCGTGAAGGAAGTGCGCGCATGGACCATCCACAAGGGCGACACCGCCCCGCAAGCCGCCGGTGTGATCCACACCGACTTCGAGAAGGGTTTCATCCGTGCGCAAACCATTTCCTACGCCGACTTCATCGCCTGCGGCGGCGAGGCAGGCGCGAAGGAAAAGGGCAAGATGCGTGTGGAAGGCAAGGACTATGTCGTGCAGGATGGCGATGTGATGAACTTCCTGTTCAATGTGTGACGCTCCCGCCTGTTGATGTTTCGATAAGCCCAGCCCCGCTGGGCTTCGTCATTTGATGCGTCGATGAACACACTGGAAAAACTGCGCAGCGGCGAACTGGCAGGCTGCACCCGGCTGAATCTCTCCTGCGGCTTGCGCGAATTCCCGCGCGAGATATTCAGCCTCGCCGACACGCTGGAGATCCTCGACCTCTCGGGCAACGCGCTTTCATCGTTGCCGGAAGAGCTGTCGCGCCTGCACAAGCTGCGCATCCTGTTCTGCTCCAATAACTGCTTCACCGAGCTGCCTGCCGTGCTGGGGCAGTGCATGCGCCTCGATATGGTCGGCTTCAAGGCCAACCGGATCAGTAGCGTGCCGGCCGCCGCGCTGCCACCCGCACTGCGCTGGCTGATCCTTACCGACAACCGGATCGAGGAACTCCCTGCCGAACTGGGGCAATGCACGCAACTGCAGAAACTCATGCTGGCCGGCAACCGCTTGCAGTCCCTGCCGCACACGTTGGCTGCCTGCACCAAGCTGGAGTTGTTGCGCATTCCTGCCAATCGACTGGCTGAGCTGCCGGATTGGCTGTTCGAACTGCCGCGCCTCGCCTGGCTGGCCTATGCCGGGAATCCGTTTTGCGAAGCGCATGAAACAGCCGCATTGACGCACATTGCCAATGCCGGCATTGGCTGGGGCGAGCTGCAATTGCAGCACAAGCTTGGAGAGGGCGCATCCGGGGTGATTCACCGGGCAATCTGGCAACACAGCTCGGGTCGGCACGATGTGGCGGTGAAACTGTTCAAGGGAGCCGTCACCAGCGATGGGCTGCCGCGCAGCGAAATGGCGGCCTGCATCTGCGCCGGCGGGCACCCCAATCTGATCGCGGTGCACGGCAAGGTCGTCGATCACCCGGCGGATGAAGACGGTCTGGTGATGTCGCTGGTGCGCGACGGTTTTCGCAGCCTTGCCGGACCGCCCAGTCTCGTTTCCTGCACGCGCGACATCTATGCCGATGACGTCACGTTCAGCATGAACACGGTCATTCGCATCGCCCTCGGCATCGCCTCGGCGGCGCGACATCTGCATGAGCGGGGCATCATGCACGGCGACCTGTACGCGCATAACATTCTGTACAGCCGGGATGGCGATGCGCTGCTGGGAGACTTCGGTGCGGCATCGTTCTGTGCGCAGGAAGACCGGCGAAGAGCCGAAGCGCTGCAACGCCTCGAGGTTCGCGCATTCGCCTGCCTGCTGGGAGAGCTGCTTGAGCGATGTGACGCGGAAATCGATTCGAGTGAAAAATTCAGTATGCTGATGGAGCTGCAGGCGCAATGCGCACGGGATGATGGTCGGGCTCGTCCATTGTTCGCCGAGATAGAACGCGAGTTGCTGAGGCTGGAATGGTGCGCGATGTAAAAAGCATGCGCGCGGGAGATGTCTGCTACAATGCGCGCCGCAATTCCGTTTCAGTCTAGTTATTGCCGCCGATTCCGGTTCGCAGCACCCACCTCATTCAGCCTCAGACTGGCGCTCCTTCAGGGCGACAGGCCGTTTGTACCAGGAAAGAAAATTATGTCATTTGCATCCCTCGGCCTGTCCGAAGAAATCGTCCGCGCAGTTACCGAGCGCGGTTATACCGAACCCACGCCCATCCAGGCTCAGGCCATCCCGGTCATCCTGAAAGGCGGCGACCTGCTGGGCGGCGCGCAGACCGGTACCGGCAAGACGGCCGGCTTTACCTTGCCGTTGCTGCAACGACTGATGGCCAGGCCGGTCGCTGGCAAAGCGCACATCCGCGCACTGGTGCTCACGCCGACGCGCGAACTCGCTGCACAAGTGGAAGAAAGCGTGCGCGAATACGGAAAATATCTGCCGCTCAAATCTATGATGATGTTCGGCGGCGTCAACATCAATCCGCAGATCAAGCAACTGCACGGTCGCGTGGACATCCTGGTGGCGACGCCCGGACGCCTGCTTGACCATTTGCAGCAGAAGACCGTGGATCTTTCGCATGTCGAAATCCTGGTGCTGGACGAGGCCGACCGCATGCTGGACATGGGTTTCATCCGCGATATCAAGCGTGTCCTTGCGGTATTGCCCAAGCAACGGCAGAACCTTCTGTTCTCCGCCACCTTCTCCGACGAGATCAAACTGCTGGCAGATGGCCTGCTGAACAACCCGGCCCTGATCGAGGTGGCGCGCCGCAACGCCGCGAATGAATTGATCGAACAGCGCGTGTATCCCGTCGATCGCGAGCGCAAGCGCGAACTGCTGACGCATCTCATCAAGGAGCACAACTGGTTCCAGGTGCTGGTGTTCACCCGCACCAAGCACGGCGCGAACAGGCTGGCCGAGCAACTCGACAAGAGCGGCATTCCGGCGATGGCGATCCACGGCAACAAGAGCCAGGCGGCACGCACGCGGGCACTGGCAGAGTTCAAGACCGCCAAGCTGCAAGTTCTGGTGGCGACCGACATCGCCGCGCGCGGCATCGACATCAGCGAACTGCCGCATGTCGTCAACTTCGAACTGCCCAACGTGCCGGAAGATTACGTGCACCGCATCGGCCGCACCGGCCGCGCGGGCAGCAATGGCGAGGCAAGCTCGCTGGTATGCATCGACGAGAAGAAATTGCTGCACGATATCGAGCGGCTGATCAAGCGCGAGATTCCGGTGGTGCAAGTGCCCGGTTTCGAACCGGACCCGAGCATCAAGGCCGAACCCATTCTGAATGGATCGAACCGTGGTGCTGGCGGACGTGGCCAGGGGCAGGGACGCGGGCAATCCGCGCCGCGCAGCGCTGGCGGACAGCCCCGCACCGGTGGCACACCGCGCACGGGCGGCGGCAAACCGGCGGGCGGCGCAGGACGCGGCGGCGTGCCTTCATCGGCGCAACACCGCTCAGGCGGTCGCGGCCGTTAATCTCACTCCGTCCCTTCCCCCTTGCAGGGGGAAGGGATGGATGGGGGTAGAGTTGAGGGGGAACCCGTACTTCTACCCCCTCCCTAGCCCTCCCCCTGCAAGGAGGAGGGAAAGAGGGTTCCCTGAAGGGTATTCAAAATGAACACAACCGTAACCAACGAAGAAGCCATCGCCGCCACCAGACTGTGGCTGGAAAAGGCGGTGATCGGTCTCAACCTGTGTCCGTTCGCCAAGAGCGTGCACGTCAAGGGGCAGATACGCTATTTCGTCAGCGCGGCGCAAACGCCGGAAGAATTGCTGAGCGACGTGTTGAAGGAGCTGGAACTGCTGGCCGAAACCAGCCGCGAAAAGATCGATACCACGCTGCTGATCCATCCGCACGTGCTGACGGATTTTCTCGATTACAACGATTTCCTCGAAGTGGTGGATGCCGCGCTGGAGGAGGTCGATCTGGCGGGCGAACTGCAGGTGGCGAGCATGCACCCGCAATACCAGTTCGCCGATACCGAACCGGATGACATCAGCAATTACACCAACCGCTCGCCGTACCCGACCCTGCACCTGATACGCGAAGCCAGTATCGACGAGGCCGTGGCTGCTTTTCCCGAAGCCGAGATGATCTTTGAGAAGAACATCGAGACCATGCGGAAGCTCGGGCACTCCGGCTGGGATGCGTTGGGGTTGGCGGCAGTACAGGCAGACAAGAAAGCAAGGTAAGAACATCGCTCCCTTCCGAACGGGAATGGCGATATAGTTGTTCGTATGAATACCCACGAAGACCACTCTTTTTCCACGCTTACCCCGGACCGGATACTCAATGCGCTGGAGAGCATCGGCCTGCGTTGCGACGGGCGCATGCTCGCACTCAACAGCTATGAGAACCGGGTGTACCAGATCGGTATTGAAGACCATGCCCCGCTGGTGGCCAAGTTCTATCGTCCCGCACGCTGGACGGACCAGGCCATCCTGGAGGAGCATGCCTTCGTGCAGGAGCTGGTCGAGCGCGAGATACCTGTTGTGCCCGCGCTGGCAGTCGCCGGCCAAACCTTGCACCACTTCGATGGCTTCCGTTTTTCGATCTTCACCAGGCACGGCGGCCGCGCGCCCGAGCTGGAAGATCGCGACACGCTGGAATGGCTGGGGCGCTTCCTCGGCCGCATCCATGCCGTCGGAGCACTCAAGGATTACCAGCATCGCCCGGTGTTGGGCATAGGGACATTCGGCGTGGAGCCGCGCGACTATCTGCTGGCGAGCGGATTCATTCCCGCGGACATCGAGGCAGCCTATCGCAGCGTGGCGCAACAGGCGCTGGATGGCGTAGGTCACTGCTTCGATCGAGCGGGAGAGGTGAAGCAATTGCGTCTGCACGGGGATTGCCATGCCGGCAATGTGCTGTGGACGGACGCTGGACCACATTTTGTCGACTTTGACGACAGCCGCATGGGTCCTGCGGTGCAGGACCTGTGGATGCTGCTCTCCGGCGAACGCGAGGACCGCGTGCGCCAGATGGGCGACATCCTTGCCGGCTACGAGGACTTCTGCGAATTCGATGCGCGCGAACTGCACCTGATCGAAGCGCTGCGCACCCTGCGCCTCATCCACTACTCGGCATGGCTGGCCCGACGCTGGGAAGATGCCGCATTCAAACAGGCGTTTCCGTGGTTCAACACCCAGCGTTACTGGCAGGACCGCATCCTCGAATTGCGCGAACAGATCGCATTGATGGACGAGGCGCCGCTGTGGCAAAACTGAACCCGGCCTGTCCGTGCGGCAAAGGCAAGACCTATGCCGACTGCTGTGCATCCTGCATTGAAGATGACGCGATTGCACCAACCGCCGAAGCGCTCATGCGTTCGCGCTATACCGCCTATACCCTGTTGCGCGAAGACTATCTTCTGTCCACCTGGCATCCCTCCACGCGTCCTGCATCACTGGGGCTGGCTGAGGATGTGCAGACCAGGTGGCTCGGTCTTGAAGTCAAACGTTGCGAACAGCAGGATGCCGACCATGCCATCGTGGAATTCGTTGCGCGCTACAAGGTCAACGGCCGTGCGCATCGGCTGCATGAAGTGAGCAGTTTCGTGCGCGAGGCGGGACGCTGGTTCTATGTGGATGGCGTGATCGAACAATGACGCAGCCGATCCGCCGCGCAGGGCAGGCGCGGCGTCAGACCACGAATCTCGTCGTTGTATCGTTCAGGTCCTGTGCCGCTTCGACCATGCGTTTTGCATCGATCAGGCTCGAGGCCGTATGTTTGGCCACGTTGCCGGTATGCGTTTCGTTGTCGGCTATGTGCGCACGGACGACACCGACCAGCGTCTGCTGATCGGCGGCGGCACTGCGCACCGCATCGACCGAGCGCTTCATGGCTGACGTCGCCTGCTCGATCTGCAAGAAAGTCTCGGAGGATTTTTTCGAAGCATCGAGTCCGGCGCGCACGGCACTTGCATTCTCGTTCGAGAGCGATACCGTGGAGGCGACGTCCGTGCTTACTTGTTTGAGCACGCCATCGATGCGTTTGGTGGCCTGGGCTGCCTGTTCCGAGAGTTTTCTGACCTCATCGGCGACCACCGCGAATCCTCGCCCCTGTTCGCCCGCGCGAGCAGCCTCAATGGCCGCATTGAGTGCAAGCAGGTTGGTCTGCTCGGCGATGGCGCGGATGTCGGCGATCGCCGTTTCGACCTGCCTGGCGCTGGCTTCCAGGCTGGAGGCATTGTCGGAGATCTTCACGCTGGCAATGCTCAGCTCGGAGATGGCCTCCTCGGTGGCCCTGACATGGATGAAGCCATTGTGGACGAGCTCGTCCGCAGTGGAAGCGCTCTGCCCGGCTTCGCCCGACAGGGCGAGGATGGATTCCGAGGCCTCGGCCAATGCATTGACGACCTTGAGTATCTCGCCTGCATTGGCGCGTTGTTCAGCCATGTTATCGTTCATCGAAGACATGGATGCGCCGATTTCCTGGGCCGTGGTTTTGACCTTGCTGGCGGACTGCGCCATGTTGCGTATGGTTTCACGCAGGCTATCGGCCATGGCATCGAAGCCCTCGGTGATCTCGCCGATCATGTCGTTACTGCGCACTCCGCAGCCTTCGCGCAGGTCTCCCTTGCGGATACGTTCCGAAGCGACTGCGACTTGGCGAAGTTTGCGGATGAGCAGCCATTCCAGCAGCTTGTGATTGACGATGCCGATGGTGATGCCGGCCACGATGCAGCCGACGCAGAACCAGAGCAGCATGCCTTCTTTCCAGTTGACGAAAAAGTTCGCATAGAAAGGGAAGATTAGTCCCATGCTCAACCCGAAACCGAGGAAGGAAAACCTCAGCTGATTGAGAATCGAAGCGGCTGCTTTTCTCATTTTGGAATCCTTTGCAAAAACCGACATCCCGGAAAGCGCATACCAAGATCATATCGGCAATATGCTCATGGTCTTTAGGTCGTGCCGGGCAAATCCGTGAGGGCTTGCGGACGCGGCCGTCATCCGCTCTTTTCGACGATGTGGGTGGGGATGCCATCCAGGCTGACCTGGTTCCTGTCCGCCCAGTATTGCCGGATGCCTGTTTCGCCTTTCCTGGTTGCCCAAGTGGACAACATCTCGCGTTCGCCTCCATAGCCGAAGAATGGCACGCCCATGCCGCACGAAGTCTGCACCAGATCGAGCGTGATATCGAAAATCTGGCGCGCGCCGGGCAGGGGGGTGAACAACGCAATGAGTTCGTTCCATTCCGCATCGGCCTGGTGTATGGCCCTGGCCGTCCCATACAGCCGCAGGATAAGCGGATCGCCACTGAACGCGCAGAACATCATCGTCATGCGCGGCAACTGCTGCACGTGGGCGGCGGTCTCATTGCCGCTGCCAGTCACGTTGAGCCAGGCGACGCGCGTGTTGCCCAGCACGCGAAAGCTATCCATGCCCTTGGGCGAGATGTTGACGGCTCCGTCGGCCATGGCCGTGCCGACGAAAAAGATTTTCTGTGCCGAGATGAACTCGATGTGCTTCCCGGAAAGTGAGTCGAACCGCTGTCCCATGGCTACTCCTGGTTTCAAGTCTTCGCCAATTCGTTGCGGACGAGACACATTACAAACGAACCGAGGCGAACAGGTTTGTTGCCATTATTGCTTACGCAGGCGGCAGGATCAATTTCGCATCACCTTTGCGTATATTGAAATCGTTGGGGAATATTTCCGAAATTCGGCCATGGCAGCCGTTTCAGTTGCCCGCATTTTCGTCTGCTGTTGTATTGCGGACGAAGTTCAGGAAAATGAAATGGCGACAATGGCCGAGTATCAGTAAGAAAGGCCGCCTTGCTTTCTCATAAGCCATTTTTGCACGGATTCGCTGCTTGTCAGGGCGATTGCCCGGCTATAGGCCTCGTCCGCTTCCTGACGACGACCCAAGGTGCATAGCAGATCGGCCCGAGTTGCCCACCAGGGTTGATGCGCGGCCACACGTGATGGCTCGAATGCATCCAATAGCTTCAACCCTTCTTCCGGATTTTTTTCAGACTTTGCAACTGCAATCGCGTGGCCGATTCGTGCACCTATAGTCGGTTCCAGTTGCAAGAGGTGCTCGTACAGCTGGCGTATTTCAAGCCAGCGAGCCTTGCCGTCGAAAGCGCATTGCATGTGTACGGACTGGATGGCCGCTTCGATCTGGTACGGCCCAACTCGATTCAGTTGGGCTGCGCGTGCAAGCGCCGATTCCCCGGCACGAACGAGTTCCATGCGCCAGAGCCCGGTATCCTGTTGATCGAGCGGTACGAAGGTTCCTTCCGCGTTGCAGCGGGCAGGACGTCGCGATTCGCAGAACAGCAGCAAAGCCTTCAGACCATGCGCTTCGGCAAATTCTGGCATCTGTGTACTTGTGAGCTGCGCCAAGAACAGTGCTTCATCCGTCAGGCCATCCATCTCGAAATCCGAACCAATGAAATCGGTGATGGTATATGCACCGTAAATTGCCTCGAGCACCGACTCAACCCTGGATGGGAACTCACTGATTTCCGGTTCGCTGAACGGTATGCCGGCGTCGCGGATTTTTGCTTTAGCACGTGTGAGGCGTTTACTCAGGGTGGAAGGACTGAGCAGGAAAGCGTTAGCAATCCGCGCCGCATCCACCCCCAGCACGAGTTGCAGCATCAGGGCCGAGTGCATGGATCGATCTATGGCCGGGTGCGCACAAACAAACATCAGGCGCAGGCGTTCGTCCGGAATTGCCGGTTCAGGACTCGGTTCGACCTGAAGGTCTGGGAACAGCATCGTGACCTGCGGATCGCCCTCGAGCCGTTTGCGCCGGGCGGCCATCAACAGGTTGCGCTTAGCCACCGTAAGCAGCCAAGCCTCAGGAGAATGGGGAATGCCATGCTCCGGCCACTTTTTTAGCGCTGCGACGAACGCATCCGAAAGCGCGTCTTCGGCGGCGCAGACATCCCTCCATTTCCATGCGAGCCAAGCCACGAGCTTGCCGTAGCTCTGGCGCGCCGCCATTTCGGCGGCGGCATGGACGAGGTTGGGGTCGTTCACTTGTTCGGCATGGACATGACGGGATAGACATCTGTGAATCCCGTCTTGGCGCTTGGGCTGAGCTCTGCCCAACGCAGCGCATCGTTCAGAGTGGGAACGTCGATGATCACGAAGCCCCCCAGCAGGTCTTTGCTGTCTGCAAACGGACCGTCCTGGACTTGCCGCTTGCCATTCACAATTTTGACCGAAGAGCCGGACAGTGCATCCAGCCTTTGCCCGCCCCTGAGGATGCCGGCTGCACCCATTGCGTCCATGTACTGGTTCCATGTGGCCAGATTGGGTGGGCCTTTGATCGGATCCTTGTTCATTTCGTAGACTTCTGCGGGCTGGCGGTAGATCAGAATGTATTCCATTTTATAGCTCCTTTTATGTGTATCAGGTTGAGAAATGGAGAAACTTCCTGGTTTCTCAAACTGTAGATGCACGGCAAGCCTGAATTTGGACATTCAGGCCAGAAAATATTTGTGATTTAGTGATGGCTGCGTGATTAGAACCAAGGTTAAGCGAGCACGCAATAGTTTCAAATGCCCCGGAGTGTTGGGGGGAGTAGAACTAATACCTTCCAATGCCAAGACTCATGTGGCTGGGTACGCCCCAAGTAACTAGAGCTTCCGCAATGGGTACAACAGCAGACAGAGTTTCAGGCAATTGAAACGCCGCTTAGGCCGAACTCCTGCCGTTGCGCGACATAAATCACGTGAGCGCCTGTCAGGCTCCAAATCGGGATCCAGGTTGCTTCAGGAAGTCGATCTCATCTGGCGTCGATGCGCGGCCGAATGTCTCGTTGCGATGGGGGAATCGGCCGAAACGCTTGATGACTTCCCAGTGCTTGACGGCGTAGTCATAGGCCGTGGCCATCCCCGGCAGATCGCGGATTTTTCCGAACAGTTCCAGTGCCTGTTCCTGATCGGCAAGATCTTCGCTGTGTTCGAACGGCAGATAGGCGAATAGTCGTTGACTCGGCGTGTAGCCTTCATCGAAGTTACGTTCGACCAGATGGCGTGCCGCCGGCAGCGCGAGGTCACCATCCCGGTAGCCGCGTGCTTCGCCGCGGAAGATCATCAACGGAAACTGGTCGAGCAAGACGATCAACGCCAGACAGGAATCGGGTGTATTCCGCCAGTGATCGAATTCCCCGCGTTCAGCATGTTCCACCAGCGGCAGGAAGCGCTCGCGCACCTCCGCGTCGACGCGCTTACTGCCGGCGAACCAAAGCGTGCGCTGCCGACGCGCAGCATCGCTGCCGTCGCCGAACCAGTAATCCAGAACTGCCTGATAGTCTTCCATGCCCGGCTCCTGATTGGCCGATCGCGAACTGGTGACCGATATTTGCCAGCCGCTGAAGCGATGCCTCCGGCGCTGGCGGTTATTGCATCGAGTGCAACCCGATCATGTTGCCCTCGGTGTCATGCGCCAGCGCAATGAAGCCATACTGTCCGATGGACATCTTGTCCTTGAAGATGCGCCCGCCCGCTTTGATGATGCGGCCTGCTTCAACCGCACAATCGGTGCAGCTGAAATAGACGATGGTGCTGTTGCCGCCAGAAGGCATGCCTTCCATGTGGACCAGCGAGCCGGCGGCTCCGAAACGCTCCACGTCCATCGGGAAACCCCACATTTCGGTCTCCGGATTTTCCAGCTTGTCCAGTCTGGTCTGGAACACGGTTTCGTAGAATTTTCTGGCGCGAGCCATGTCCTGCACGTAGATTTCGAACCAGTTGACGGGATTGCGTTTCATGATTCCCTCCTTGATGTTTGGCGGCCCGACTTACAAATGCGATTCCTTCACGTAAGCCGCAAGTTGTTCGAGCGCCGTGCCCCAGCCGTGCTCGAAGCCCATGTCCATATGCTTCTTGCAGCCTGCTGCGTCGCCGTGACGCACGGTGGCGGTGTAACGCGTGCCGTTGCCGTGGGGTGCAAGCTGGATGGTCGCGGTGAAGAAGAATGCACCGGTTTCTTCCGCCGCGGGCAAGGGGGCCGGGCGGAATGCGGGCAGCAGTGCGTTGGTCCACGTCAGTTTTTCGTTCGGAATCACTTCGAGATAGCAGCCGGTGCCGGGGAACGATTTGCCTTCGGGTGACTGCATTACGGTGTAGAAACGTCCGCCCGGCCGCAGGTCTATCTCGCAATCGATGGTCTTCCAGGGGTGCGGGGTGAACCAGTGTTTGAGATGTTCCGGCCGGGTCCATGCTTTCCACACCAGCTCGGGCGGTACGTCCACGATGCGTTCAAAAGAAAGGTCGAGTTTGGGATCGAGCGTTTGATGCATGAGCATTCTCCTTCGTGATCAGGCGTTATCGGCCGCACGTCGCAACGCGGCAATGTCGAACCACAGATGCGGCGTGATCTTCTTCATGGCGTTTTCTTCCGAAGTGGCGGTGTGCTAATCCGGAATGTCCGGCTCGACCAGTTGTGCAAGCTGCGCGAGCGATTCCTGCCAGCCGAGGTGGCAGGCTTCCGGCGGGATCATCTCGGGTACGCCTTCCTGCACGATGTTCAACTCGGTGCCGCACGACACCGGCTTGAGTGTGATGCTCGTTGTCATTTCTCCCGGCAGGTTGGGGTCGTCGAATACGTCGGTGTGGCGGATGCGTTCGTTCGGGATGAGTTCGAGGTACTTTCCGCCAAAGGAATGGCCGTTGCCGGTGGAAAAATTCGCGAACGACATCTTGTAGACGCCGCCGACCTTCGCCTCAAGGCGGTGGACCCGGCAGGTGAAGCCATACGGGGGAAGCCACTTGGCCAGCGCATCGGCATCGAGAAACGCGCGGTAGATTTTTTCGGGCGTGGTCTTGAGTACCCGGTGAAGCTTGATGGTATGGGTTGCCATGATCCCTCCTGTTCTATGTGACTGCCGGTTTGCGGGTGTGCTGCAGTACGACGTGGGTGGCTTTCTCGGTGGGCACAAACTGGACGCATTCGTAACCCAGTGCGCGCATGTCCAGCCCGGCAAACAGCGGCTCGCCCTTGCCCAGCAACACTGGCGAAATCGCGATGTGCATTTCGTCGATCAGGCCGGCTTCGAGGTATTGGCGGATGGTGTTCGCGCCGCCGCCGATGCGCACGTCCTTTCCCGCTGCGGCTTCGCGTGCCCGATCCAGTGCCTCGCGGATGCCGCCGGTGACGAAGTGGAACGTGGTGCCGCCTTCCATGGTGATGTCAGGGCGTGCGTGATGTGTCAGCACGAACACCGGTACGTGGTAGGGCGGGTTGTTGCCCCACCAGCCCTTCCAGTTCATATCGGGCCACGGGCCGCGTATCGGCCCGAACATGTTGCGACCAAGTATCCAGGCGCCCACATTGTGAAAGCCGCGTGCGGCAATATCGTCGTCGATCCCGGTTGTGCCGCCCTCCGCACCGAGCACGTTTTTCTGGAAGGTTCGGGTCGGGAAAAACCACTGATGCAACTCCATCCCGCCAATGCCCAGCGGATTATTGATGTCCTGGTCCGGCCCCGCGCCGTAGCCATCCAGCGAAATCGTGAAACTCTCCACCCTGACTTTGCTCATGCTGTTCTCCTGTATTGTTTGCCGGCAGAAAAGGCAGGATCCTGCTATGCCCGTAATGCTTCCGCCAGCCGGTCCAGCGCCTCTTCCGCGCGCATCGGAAGACGGAAGCCGCCTCCGACACGCAGATCCGCGATGCAGGTTTCGTTGTGGAATCCCTGCGGCCCCCACCATCGTTTGACATGCTCCGGATCGGTCCATGCCTGCCATACCAGCGCACGCGGGGCATCGAACGTGCGGGTGATCACCAGTTCCGCCGCGGCGTTGCTCATGAACGAATTTTCCCAAGATGATCGGCCAGCCGCGCCAGTGTCTGCTTGCCGCCCTCGATTGCACCATACGCGCGGATGATCAGATCGCGCTCTTCGGGCGTATCGAACAGCAGGCGCATGGTCACATGGGTTCGATTGCCGAGTGCGTCGAAGGTCCAGGTCGAGATAAAGCGTGAACTCGGGCCATCCTTGCTGCCGCCGCCGTGGGAGAAGACGATGCGCTCTGGTTTGACGATCTCGCGGAACACGCTGTTGCTCGGGTAGTCCTTGCCATCCGGGCCATGCATGGTGAGCTTCCATACGCCTCCCACGCGGAAATCCATCTTCTTGATGGTGGTGGTGAAGCCGTCCGGTCCCCACCATTGCGCCACATGTTCCGGGTTGGTCCACGCTTCCCACACCAGTTCGCGCGGCGCATCGAAGGTGCGTTCGATGACGATCTCGCGGTCGGCTGTGCTACTTGCGCTTCGCACTGGTGCGTCCATTCTTATTCTCCTTGATGGTTCTTTCGGTGGCCTGCAATTCCTGCAGGTAGCTGTCGAGGCGATCGAACCTTTGTTCCCAGAACTGGCGGTACTGCTCGATGAAGCCGGCAGCTTCCTGCAGCGGTGCCGCTTCCAGTCTGCACGGGCGCCACTGTGCCTGGCGGCTCTGGGTGATGAGGCCGGCGCGCTGCAAAACCTTGAGGTGCTTGGTCACGGCAGGCGGGCTGATCGAGAAGGGGGCGGCCAGTTCGGCTACGGAAGTCTCGCCCAGCGCGAGGCGGGCAAGAATGGCCCGACGCGTCGGGTCGGCCAGTGCGGCGAAGGTGGTGCTGAGCCTGTCGGCGGGCATTTTCGTTCCTGATTTCTAATTAACCTTTCGGTAAATTACGCTCGTGTGCCGTTGCTTGTCAAGCATCCCTCTCGCGGGCACTGGCAGCGGTTAGACAATCCTTCACTAAGCCTTTAGACTTGCGCACTTTTTTCACAGGCCAGCAGCATGTCCGACGCCCTCGACCAGACCACGAACGAACCCGCAGCCGTCCCGCGCGACAAGATCGCAAGGGAAGTGGCGCGCCGCCGCACTTTCGGCATCATTTCCCACCCCGATGCGGGCAAGACCACGCTCACCGAGAAGCTGCTGCTGTTCTCCGGCGCGATCCAGCTGGCCGGTGCGGTGAAGGCGCGCAAGAGCGGGCGCCATGCGACCTCGGACTTCCTCGAGATCGAGAAGCAGCGCGGCATCTCGGTGGCCAGTTCGGTGATGCAGTTCGAGTATCGCAACCATGTGGTGAATCTGCTCGATACGCCCGGTCACCAGGATTTCTCCGAGGATACCTACCGCGTGCTGACTGCGGTGGACTCCGCGCTGATGGTGATCGACGCCGCCAAGGGCGTGGAGGCGCAGACCATCAAGCTGCTGGACGTGTGCCGGATGCGCGATACGCCCATCGTCACCTTCATGAACAAGATGGACCGCGAGGTGCGCGATCCGCTGGAATTGCTGGATGAAGTGGAATCGGTGCTGAAAATCCAGTGTGCGCCGGTGACCTGGCCGGTCGGCATGGGCAAGACCTTCCGCGGCGTGTATCACCTGCTGCGCGACGAGATATTGCTGTTTACGCCGGGCGAAGAACGTGCCGACGGCGAGGTGGAAGTCATCAAGGGTATCGACAATCCCATACTGGCCGAGCGTTTCCCGCTGGAGATCGAACAGCTGAAGATGGAGGTGGAGCTGGTGCACGGCGCCTCGCATCCCTTCGACCTGCAGGCCTTCCTCGCCGGAAAGCAGACGCCGGTGTTCTTCGGTTCCGCCATCAACAACTTCGGCGTGCGCGAGATTCTCAACGCGCTGCTGGAGTGGGCGCCGGCGCCGCGCGAGCGCGACGCCTCGGTGCGCAAGGTCAATCCCAACGAACCGAAATTCTCCGGCTTCGTGTTCAAGATCCAGGCCAACATGGATGCCAACCACCGCGACCGCATCGCCTTCCTGCGCGTGTGTTCCGGCCACTTCGAGCGCGGCATGAAGATGAAGCACCTGCGCATCGGCAAGGAAATCCGCGTATCCAGCGTGGTGACCTTCATGGCTTCCAGCCGCGAACTGGTGGAGGAAGCCTACGCCGGCGACATCATCGGCCTGCCCAACCACGGCAACATGCAGATCGGCGACAGCTTCTCCGAGGGCGAACTGCTTCAGTTCACCGGCATCCCGTATTTCGCGCCGGATCATTTCCAGACCGTGCGTATCCGCAATCCGATGAAGGTGAAGCAGTTGCAAAAGGGCTTGCAGCAACTGGGCGAGGAGGGCGCGGTGCAGGTGTTCAAGCCGGTGGACGGCGGCGACCTCATCCTCGGCGCGGTCGGCATGCTGCAGTTCGATGTGGTGGCGAGCCGCCTGGCAGGCGAATACGGCGTCGATGCGATGTTCGAAGGCTCCGCGGTGAATACCGCGCGCTGGGTGACCTGCGACGATGCGAAGATATTCGCCGACTTCCAGAAGGCGCTGTCGCACAACCTCGCCATTGACGCGGCGGGGAACCTGGCTTACCTCGCACCGAACAAGGTGAACCTCAACCTGACGCAGGAGCGCTGGCCGAAGATCGTCTTCCACGCCACGCGCGAGCATGCGGTCAAACTCTGATGCAGCAGATCGACTTCCACCTGCGCGGCGATTTCATCGAGTTGAACCAGCTGCTCAAGCTGACGGGGATCTGCGCCAGCGGTGGCGCCGGCAAGGTACTCGTGGCGGAGGGCGAGGTGTCCGTCGATGGGCAGATCGAATTGCGCAAGACCGCCAAAATCCGTGCCGGGCAGGTGGTGATGCTGGGCGATGCGCAGATACGGGTGCTGGCCTGAGCCATGTTGTACATCGCACACAATGTTGTCGTCCCCGAACGCGAGATCGAACTGACGGCGGTGCGTGCGCAGGGGGCGGGCGGCCAGAACGTGAACAAGGTTTCGAGTGCCGTGCATCTGCGCTTCGATATCGCCGCATCGTCCCTGCCGCAAGGATTCAAGGAACGCCTGCTGCAGCTCAACGACCAGCGCATCACCAGGGATGGCGTGGTCATCATCAAGGCGCAGGAATACCGCAATCAGGAGCAGAATCGCAATGAGGCGCTGCGGCGTTTGAAAGCATTGCTGCAATCGGTGGCAGCGCCGCCGAAGAAACGCGTTGCCACCAAACCGACGCGCAGCGCACAAAGGCAGCGCGTCGAAAGCAAGGTCAGGCGCGGTGCGATCAAGAGCCTGCGCGGCAGGGTGGTCGATTAGGCAGTAACGGTATCGTCCAGGTAGCGGTCGAAGTCTTCCGCCGACATCGGTTTGGCGAACAGGTAACCTTGTCCATAGTCGCAGCCTGCGCTGAGCAGCATATCGCGCTGCGCGGCGGTTTCCACCCCTTCGGCCACGACTTTCATGCCCAGCTTGTGCGCCATGACGATGATCGCTTCCGCAATGGCCTGGTCGCCGGGATTCGTCACCATGTCGCGCACGAATGACTGGTCGATCTTGAGATAGTCGATATCGAAGCGCTGCAGGTAGGACATCGCGGAATAGCCGGTGCCGAAATCGTCAAGCGAGACCTGGATGCCCGCATCGCGGAACGCCAGCAGTTTCTCCTGTACCTCGGCGCGGTCGTCCATCAGCAGGCCCTCGGTGATCTCGACCACGATGCAACTCGGCGGTATATCGAGGGCATGCAGCCAGCTGAGCAGGCTCAGGTTGCTGTCGCCGGTGATGAACTGGCGCGGAGACTTGTTCACGCTGATCTGCATTGCCGACAGGCGCCGGTCTTCGCTGGAGCACCATTGCTTGGCCTTGAGCGCCGCCTGGCGGAACACCCAGTCGCCGATTTCGTTGATGAGCCCGATTTCTTCCGCCATGGGGATGAAGACGGAGGGGCTGACGAAGCCGAGTTTGGGGTGATGCCAGCGTAGCAGGGCTTCCGCCTTGGCAGGCAAGCCACTGCTCAATTCGATGATGGGCTGGTAATAGATCTCGAATTGCCCGCCGTCGAGCGCGCGGCGCAGGTCGTTTCCGAGTTTCATCCGGGTCTGTGCGGCTTCCTGCATCGAGGCGGTGAAGTAGCTGTACTGGTTGCGCCCCCTGCCTTTGGCGACATACATCGCCTGGTCGGCATTCTTGAGCAGCGAGGACAGATCGGTCGCATCCTGCGGGTAGAGCGTGATGCCGATGCTGGCCGAGACGTAGGTGCTGGTCTCGCCGATCATGAACGGTTTGGACAGGACCTGGATGATGGTGTCGGCCAGCGTACCGAGGCGCTTCGGATCGGCCAGTCCCGGCAGGATGATGGTGAACTCGTCGCCGCCCAGCCGTGCCAGCGTGTCCGATTCGCGGATGCATCCGGCGATGCGCCTGGATGCCTGCATCAGCAGGTTGTCGCCGGCCTCGTGACCCAGCGTGTCGTTCACTTCCTTGAAGTGGTCGAGGTCGATGAACATCAGTGCGAGCGAATTCTGCTCGCGCCCTTCGCGCTTCATCTCCTGAATCAGCCGGTCATGGAACAGGCGGCGGTTGGGCAGGCCGGTGAGGATGTCGTAGTTGGCCTGGCGCCAGATGATCTCCTCGCTGCGTTTCTTGTCGGTGATGTCGGAGAAGATGGCGATGCGCTGGCGCACCTCGCCGTCTTCGTTGCGCACCGTGTTGATGGTGAGCCATTCGGAATATATCTCTCCGTTTTTGCGGCGGTTGACGATCTCGCCCTGCCAGCTTCCCAGCGTCTGGATGGTGGACCACATCGCCCGGTAGAACTCCTTGCCCTGCTGCCCCGAGCTGAGCAGCTTGGGGTCGCGGCCGATGGCCTCGTGCGCTTCGTACTGGGTGATCCTGGTGAAGGCAGGGTTGACTGCGACGATGGTGTTATCCGCGTTGGTGATGACGATGGCTTCCGGGCTGGCCTGGAACACGGTCGAGGCAAGTTGCAATTCATCCTCGTCCTGCTTGCGTTCGATGGCGATGCCGATGATCTTGGCCATCTCCTCGATGAGATGGATCTGCGACTTGCTGGGCGAGGCGATCTGGCGCTGATACAGGGCAAACGTCCCCAGCACGCTGCCTTTGGACGAGAATACCGGCTCGGACCAGCAGGAAGCCAGGCCGGCCTGTGCTGCCAGTTCCTTGTAAGGCGCCCAATTGGGATGGCTCTGGATATCGGAAACGATGGTCCGCATGCCGGTCGCAGCAGCGTGGCCGCATGAACCATGCCCGATGCCGATCTTGAAGCCATGCACCGCCTGGTTGAAAAAGTCGGGGAAGCTGGGGGCGGCACCGATCAGCAGGTGCTGGCCATCCTTGTCCAGCAGCAGAATGGAGCACAATACCTGCGGCTGTTCCGTTTCCACCTGGCGCACGATGGCATCGAGGATGTCGTTCAGCTCGCGCCCTCGCGCCAGCATTTCCAGCACTTCGCTGCGGATATGTTCGCGGTGCAATGCGCGTTCGCGTTCGGTCACATCGATGACGACGGAATAGAGCAGATCCTTGCCGTGGTGGTTGACGTGCCCGGAATGCACCTCGACTTCGCGAATCTCGCCTGTTGCCAATCGATTCTGGAAATGAAAGACCTGGCGGTGCTCGCGCAAGGCGAGCTCCAGTTCCTGTTTCAGCAATTCCGGCGTCATGGTGTAGATGTCGGTGATGTGCATCTTGAGCAATTCCTCCACCGGCCAGCCGTAATAGGCGGCCGCGGCGGGATTGGCATCCACGATCATGTTGTTCGACGGGTCGATCAGCAGCTTGACCGCGGTGTTGTTGGTGAACATCGAGCGGTACAGCGCCTTGTCCTCGCGCAGGATCTCCTCGTCGTGCAGCAGCTGTTGCTGCAGATGGTTGAAGCTGGCTTGCAACTTCCGAATCTCCGGGCTCCCTTCCAGCGGGATGCGGCGCAATGGCGGGAGCACGCCGTTGGCGAGTTTCTCGATCAATTCCGACGACCTCGACAGGGGGGAGAGTTCATGGCGCAGGAACAGCCAGAGCAGTGCGAAGACGCACAGGGAAACGATGGCTGCCACTTCGACCGCTTCGTTGCGGATGTGGGTGATGCGCTCGAACGCCAGGGAGGTCGGCATGTGGCTCATGACGAACCAGTCTGCGCTGGGGATGTATTTGGCGGATGTGAGTTCCTCGATGCCTTGGGCATTGGTCGTGATGCCGGAACCCTCGAATCCTTTCATGTAGCGGTCCAGCATCTGGTCGGCACCGGGGGCGGGCAGCGGCTGCAAGGTGTGGATGCGTTCGGTGTCGGCAACGAACAACTTGTCGCGCGGAGAGACGATCAGGTAGGCCCTGCCATTCGGATGCGCCTTGAGTTCGAAGCCGCTCAGCAGATTGTTGTCGCTCAGGCTGGTTTCGCCTGCGAGGATGCCGGCGATGCGCTTTTGCCGGTCAAAGATCGGTACGGCGATGACCAGGCGTGGATATTTCACGAAGCGTCCGAGGCTGGGCTTGGAGATGGCAGGCATTCCGGTGGTGAATACCTGATGAAAATAATCAGTCTGGGAAAAATCCGCGCCATCCCTTCCATCGGCTTGCGGAAAATCGGCAATGGCGTGCCCATCCCTGGCAATGACGATGACCCCCAAGGTATACAGCTTGTAGATCGCCTTGCGTTCGACCAGGAACGAGTACAGGCGTTTGCGGTCGGCCATGAGTTCCGGCGAGATGGAACTGGCCACCAGTTCGAGCGAGTCCACTCGCAGCTTGAGGCCGCTGTCGATATGCTCGGCCATGAAGGTGGTTTCGGAAAACTGCTGTCTGGAAAAGGAGACGACCAGCTCTTCGCGGATGTGGGACGAAAACTTGTAGGTGATCACGCCGACCGAGAGCAGGAACAGGCCCAGGGTGAACGAAGTCACCTTGGCTTTCAGGCTCAGATTTTGAAGTGCGCGGAACATGGTGTGACTCGCCATCCTTCCTGCTTGCAGCGCATCGTATTCTTGTTATGTTGCCTCAGCGTTTTTGGCCGGATGTGTCTTGTTCTGCTGCTGCAGCCTGATTCTACACCTTTCCATGCAGGTAGTTTTTTCGTAGCGGCTCGGGAAAGCGCTCGATGGCGTAGCGCAAGGTGGTGCGCGGCATGTCGCGGTAATGCCGTTTCAGGAAATCTTCCTCGGCAGCCCTGTCGCGCTTGCCCACTTCGCGCAGCATCCAGCCTGTCGCCTTGTGCAGCAGGTCATGCTCGTCCTGGAGCAATATCTCTGCGATGCGTAAAGTATCGGTGAAATCGTGCAAGCGGATGAAATGGAAGGTGGCAACGATGGCGATGCGTTTCTCCCACAACGAGGCTGAATCGGCCAGCCGGTACAGCATCTTGCGCGGCCGATCCTGCAGATGGCGCCCTACGATGTGCGGCGCACTGACGTCGACCAGATCCCAGTTGTTGATGCGGTGCGTTTGCTCCAGGTAGAGGTCGTAGGCGGCTTGCTGCTGCGCTTTGTCGGCGCGCGGGTAGTGCTGCATCAGCAACAGCAATGCGAACAAGCGCTCCTCGTGGTATTTCGAACCGAGCAGCGTCTGGATGACGGCGAGGTCGGCATCGCGGAATTGCTTTGCCAGCTTGCGCAGCACCGGCACCTTGATGCCGAGGAATACGTCGCCTTCGCCATACTGTCCCTTGCCGGTCTTGAAGAAGCCTTGCACGATGGCGGCTGTCTCCGGCGAGGCGAGTGCGCGCAGTTCCTTCTGGGCGGGGAGCAGGGCGGCCATACTGCGGTTATCTGCGCCGCGCCGCAATCAGGAAGATCGGGAAGTCGCGTGGCCGGCCTTCGACCTCCTTGCGTACCACAGTCGCCGTGGTGTCGCGCACTTCGTCGAAGCCGGCGGCCAGCAGCAGTTCGCGCAAACGGGTCCGGTCGAAGCCGAGGTGGAACACGCCGGTGTTGTCGCCATGGAAGGCGCCGTCTTCCGTGTCGAGGTCGGCGAAGGCGATCCGGCCCTGCGGCTTGAGCAGGCGCATCCATTCTTTGAGCAGCGCGGCGGTGTCCGGCACGTGGTGCGTCACCATGCTGCTCACGATGAGGTCGTATTGCCCGGTGGCATGCGCGCCGCGCTCGAAATCGACCAGTTGCGTGCCGACGTTGTCGAGCTGCAACGTGGCGATTTTGTCCTTCAGTACTTCGAGCATGGCGGGGGAGCTGTCCGCACCGCACACGGACTTCACGTGCGGCTGCAGCTGCATCGCCACCAGGCCGGTGCCGCAGCCGTAATCGAGCACATCCATCTGCGGCGACAACCGCACTTCGCGCATGATGGCTGCAGCCACGTCATGCGCAATCTGCAAGCGGGTAGGGTTGCTGTCCCAGCTCGAAGCGACCGATTCGAAATCTCTTCTGACTTGTTCCATGTTCAGCGGCGGCGGCTGTTGCCGTTCATCAACGACCCCATGATGCCGCGCACCAGTTGGCGGCCGAGTTCGGCACCGACCGTGCGCACCACGCTCTTCACCATGGCTTCGCCCACGCCCTGACGGCGGCTGGTGCCGCCACCGAGGAGGCCACCCAGCATGCCGCCGAGCCCGGCACCTGCAGTTGCGGGGGCGGAAGTATCTCCCTGTTTTTGTGTCGTGCGTCCCTTGAGTTTTTCGTAGGCGGATTCGCGGTCGATGACCTGTTCGTAATGCCCGGCCAGCAGCGAGGACTGGATGATAGCCTGACGTTCGGCGTCGCTGATCGGACCGATCTGAGCCTGCGGCGGCACGATGAAAGCGCGCTCCACGATCTGCGGGCTGCCTTTCTCGTCCAGCAGCGAGACCAGCGCCTCTCCCACGCCGAGTTCGGTGATGACGGCCGCTTCGTCCAATTTGGGGTTGTCGCGCATGGTCTCGGCGGCGGCGCGCACGGCTTTCTGGTCGCGCGGCGAGAAAGCGCGCAAGGCGTGCTGCACGCGGTTGCCGAGTTGGCCGAGGATCTTGTCCGGCACGTCCATCGGGTTCTGCGTGACGAAGTAAACGCCCACGCCCTTGGAGCGGATCAGGCGCACCACCTGCTCGATCTTGTCGACCAGTGCGGCCGGCGCATCGTTGAACAGCAGGTGCGCCTCGTCGAAGAAGAACACCAGCTTGGGCTTGTCGAGGTCGCCCGCTTCCGGCAGGTGCTCGAACAGCTCGGACAGCAGCCACAACAGCAGCGTCGAATACACCTTGGGGGACTGCATCAGGTTGTCGGCGGCGAGGATGTTGACCATGCCGTTGCCCTTGCTGTCGGTCTGCATCAGGTCGTCGATGTTGAGCATCGGTTCGCCGAAGAATTGCTCCGCGCCCTGGCTTTCCAGTTCCAGCAATCCGCGCTGGATGGCGCCGATGCTGGCGGTGGAGATGTTGCCGTATTCGGTGGTGTAGTCCTTGGCATTGTCGCCGACATGCTGCACCATGGCGCGCAGGTCCTTGAAATCGAGCAGCAGCAGGCCGCTGTCGTCGGCGATCTTGAACACCAATGCCAGCACGCCTTGTTGCGTATCGTTCAGGTTCAGCATGCGCCCCAGCAGCAGCGGCCCCATATCGGACACGGTGGCGCGCACCGGGTGCCCCATTTTGCCGAACACATCCCAGAAGGTCACCGGATAAGCGTGGTGCGAGTAGTCATCCAGCTTCAACTGCTTGACGCGTGCCTCGACCTTGGCGTTGCTTCCCCCGATTTTTGCGATGCCGGAAAGGTCGCCCTTGATGTCGGACATGAACACCGGTACGCCGATGTCGCTGAACGACTCCGCCAGCGATTGCAGGGTGACGGTCTTGCCTGTCCCGGTCGCGCCGGTGATGAGGCCGTGGCGATTGGCCATCTGCGGCAACAGCAGGAGCTCTGTTTTATCGTTCTTGGCGATGAGCAATGGTGCGGTCATTGTGTATCTGTTCCTTGAGAATGACGGGGATGATTGGGGGCGATGTTTGCAACTTGTGCTGTGAAGGTATTCCCATCCGGGCATTATCGCGGCAGATGTCTGCTGCCGCAATCTTGCCGTGTGCCGTAGTGGCTACTGCTGCGGTAGCTGCAGGCATCGATTTTCCCGCCTCTTTCAAAATTTGAAAAAAAACACTAAAGTTGCCGCGACTCTTGCCGATAAACAAAATGACAGACATGGGTAATCCTGTCTGAAGCAGAGATAAAGGAGGCGGGTATGGCGGTCAACTCATTGAATTCAGGAACTAATTACGCTTATGTGTCGCAGGTGCAACCGCAGCCGCAAACCCAGGCTGAGCGGGCGACCGAGGTGGAGAACGACAAAGACAGCGACGACCGCAGCAAAGCTGCTGCCGCTGCCATCCAGTCGCTTCAGCCCACCGTCAACGCCAATGGACAGGCGATAGGGGCGATCATCAACGTTAAAGCCTGACGGTAACATTGCAGAGAATGGAAAAGGGCGCAGCCGCAAGGCTGCGCCCTTTGTTTTTCCGTTCGTTGAATTACACCCCGGCTTGTTCCGCCTGGATGTCGGCGAAATAGCTGCTGCGCACCATCGGTGCGCAGGCGGCATGCGAAAAGCCCATTTCCCTTGCAGCTTCCTCGAACATCATGAACGTCTCCGGCGGTACATAACGCAATACCGGCAGGTGTCCGTCGGAAGGTTGCAGGTATTGGCCCAGCGTGAGCATCTCGACATCGTGCTCGCGCAGGTCGCGCATGACTTGCAGCACTTCGTCGTCAGTCTCGCCCAGACCGAGCATCAGACCGGATTTGGTCATTACCTGCGGGAAACGCGCCTTGAACTGCTTGAGCAATTTGAGCGAGTGCGCATAGTCTGCCCCTGGACGTGCCAGGGGATACAGGCGCGGCACGGTCTCCAGGTTGTGGTTCAGTACGTCCGGGAGTTCGCAGGCAAGTGCGTCCAGGGCGATGTCCAGGCGTCCACGAAAATCGGGCACCAGCGTTTCCAGCTTGGTGCCGGGCGACGATATGCGGATGGCGCGCAGACACGCGGCAAAATGCTGCGCTCCGCCATCGCGCAGGTCATCCCTGTCAACGCTGGTGATGACGACGTACCTGAGTTTGAGCAAGCCGATGGAATGGGCCAGATTGGCGGGTTCATTGGCATCGGGCGGTAGCGGTTTGCCGTGCGCCACATCGCAGAACGGGCAGCGGCGGGTGCAGACGTCGCCCAGAATCATGAAACTGGCAGTGCCTTTGCCGAAACATTCCCCGATGTTGGGGCAGGATGCCTCTTCGCATACGGTATGCAGCTGGTGCTCGCGCAGCATGCGCTTTACTTCATGATAGCCGGCACCGCTGCCTGATTTGACGCGTATCCATTGCGGCTTGCGCAAGCGCTCCTGCAAAGGCACGATCTTGATGGGGTTGCGTGCGGTTTTTGCCGCTCCGGTCTGTTTGTTGGTGTCGTTCATGGCGTGGATTGTAAAACATCCGGATGCGCTGGCCGATTCTAATAAGTCATCAAGCCCTGTAGCATGTGCGGATATGTAATACCCAACTATAAAGGTATGGTATATTGCATGCCAGTGCTTACGTCATTTTTCCTTTACCAACAATAGATCAGGAGATTGCCATGGAACACCAGTTGCCCCCGCTGCCTTATGCCAAAGATGCGCTCGTGCCGCACATGTCTGCAGAGACGTTCGATTACCACTACTCCAAGCATCATCAGGCCTACGTCACCAACCTGAATAACCTGATCAAGGGTACGGAATTCGAGAATGCCGTCCTGGAGGACATCATCAAGAAGTCATCTGGCGGCATCTATAACAATGCGGCGCAGGTTTCCAACCACACTTTTTTCTGGAGTTGCATGAAGCCGAATGGCGGAGGCGCACCAACTGGTGCCCTGGCTGAGGCCATCAACAAGAAATGGGGTTCGCTGGATGAATTCAAGAAGGCTTTTCAGGCTTCTGCTGTGGGGAATTTCGGTTCCGGCTGGACCTGGCTGGTGAAAAAGGCCGACGGTTCGCTCGATATCGTCAACCTGGGTGCGGCTGGCACGCCGCTGAAGAGCGGCGAAGGCAAGCCTGTGTTGACGATCGATGTGTGGGAACACGCCTATTACATCGACTATCGCAACCTGCGTCCCAAGTTCGTCGAAACCTTCCTCAACCATCTGGTGAACTGGGATTTCGCGGCGAAGAACTTCGCGTAATCTGTCCCCTCGATCGGGATACAGGATAGCCCGGCCTTGTGCCGGGCTTTTTCATGTCTTGCGCCTGAAGGCGGCTTTGAGGGAAGTCTTCAGCGCAACGAGATGCAGTTTGACGCGCTGATAGGCGGGCCAGTTGTCCAGATAGGCATGAATCCGGTTGCGGTAATGCATCACGGCTGCATACAGGCGGGCGAACCAGGCGAGTTGCATCAGTGCGGGGCGGGTGAGGTTGAAGATGCGCGAGAACAGCGCCATGCCGAGCAGTTTGGCCAGCAGGAAGACGCCGCTGCCAATGAGCCAGTGTCCCGCAGCGATGGCGTGCAGGCCGATCAGTTTGGCCGGGATCAGGGTGACGCTGGGCAACAGGAATGCGAACAATGCCCGGCGCGGCGGCAGAGCTGCGATGCGCGTTTCGACTGCATGGATGAAGCGGATGGCTCCCAGTTTTGCCATGAGCGCCGCAGTCCAGTCCCAGATGGCCTCTTCGATCAGGAAAACAAAGGCAGCAAGCCATGAGAGCGGCATAAGGAACAGGCGTTTGATTCTTTGCAAGTGGTTGTCTCCGTGGGTTGCGCGGCATTCTAGCAAGCGATGCTGCAAGGACTGCATCCATTCCGTTCTGTTCCACCTGCGCCCCTGGATGTATTGACATCAGAACGTTCGTTCTTTAGGATGCAAGAACGTTCGTTCTTGCCGGGGGGTGTCATGTCCGATTCAGATCCAAGCGCCAGAGATGCGGAGTATCTGGCCAAATTGCAGGATTACTATTCTTCGTGGAAGAGTATCCCTTCCTATGCTGCCCTGTGCGAGGTGTTCGGCATTGCGTCCAAGTCCTGGGTCAAGGCGATTCTGGACCGGCTGGTGAAGGCGGGCTTCATCGAACGTACGCCGGACGGGATGATGATCCCGACGCGCGATTTCTTCGCGCGCCCGCTGGCCGAGTCTTCGGTTCCGGCGGGCATGCCAGTCACCGTGAGTGCGACGCAGGGTGACTATTACGTCATCGACGAAATGCTGATCGAGAAGCCTTCCACGACCACGCTGGTGCCGGTGAAGGGCGATTCCATGATCGATGCGGGCATTCACAACGGCGACATTGCCGTGGTCGAGAAACGCAACATCGCCAGCATCGGTGACATCGTGGTTGCCATCGTGGACAACGAATTCACCCTGAAGACGCTGGACAAGGAACGCGGCCAATACATCCTGCGCCCCGCCAATCCGGCCTATCCGGTAATCCGGCCGCAGGGGTCGCTGGAGATATTCGGTGTGCTGGTCGGCCTGATCCGCAAGTACAAGTAGCGATTTCGGTCACTCTGCCCTGCGTCTGCAGGGCGGATCAAATGTAATTCCCGCCGGCAATTCGTCTGCGGTTCACGGTCGGGGTTTGCTAAAATCACGTTCCTGTTATTTTGAATGCCTGCCATGAATCCGACCCTGGTCTTCGACATCGAAACCATCCCCGACATCGCCGGGCTGCGCGCGCTGCATGAGCTCGACCATGCGGTGGGTGACGCCGAAGTGGCGGAAATGGCGTTCCAGATGCGCCGCCAGAAGACCGGCAGCGATTTCCTGCCGCATCATCTGCAGCGCGTTGCGGCGATCTCCTGCGTGCTGCGCGAGGGGGACAACTTCAAGGTATGGACACTGGGCGAGCCGGACGAAGAGGAGGGCAGTCTCATCAAGCGCTTCTTCGACGGCATCGAGAAATATACGCCGCAACTGGTGAGCTGGAATGGCGGCGGCTTCGACCTGCCGGTGCTGCACTATCGCGGGCTGATCCACGGCATTCAGTCGCCGCGCTACTGGGATCAGGGCGAGGACGACAAGGACTTCAAATGGAACAACTACATCAGCCGCTATCATTCGCGCCATCTCGACCTGATGGACCTGCTGGCGATGTACACCGGCCGTGCCAACGCGCCGCTGGACGAACTGGCCAAGCTGATCGGTTTTCCCGGCAAGCTGGGCATGGACGGCAGCAAGGTGTGGGAAGCCTACCAGCAGGGCAAGCTGGCGGAGATTCGCAACTACTGCGAAACCGATGTGGTCAATACGTATCTGGTATTTGCGCGCTTCCAGTTGATGCGCGGGCAATTCACCAGGGCACGCTACGAGCAGGAGCTGGACCTGGTGCGCAGCACGCTGGGCAAATCCGATGAAATGCACTGGAAGGAATTCCTGGCGCAGTGGCCTGAAAAGAAATCCGCATGAACTCCATCATCATTGAGTCGCTCGACCATGAAGGTCGCGGTATCGCCCATGCCGATGGGAAGGTGATCTTCATCGAAGGTGCGCTGACCGGCGAGCGCGTGACCTACTCCTCGTATCGCAAGAAGAACAACTACGAACAGGCCAAGGTCGGCCAGATCCTGAAGCAGTCGTTCATGCGCGTGCAGCCAAAGTGTCCGGTGTTTGGCGTGTGCGGCGGCTGTTCCATGCAGCATCTGGATTCGCGTGCGCAGGTGGCGGTCAAGCAGCGCGTGCTGGAAGACAATCTGCAGCGCATCGGCAAGGTCAAGCCCGAGGTCGTGCTGCCGCCGATCTACGGACAGCCCTGGGGCTACCGCCAGCGCGCGCGGCTGTCGGTGCGGCATGTGCTGAAGAAGGAGAAAACGCTGGTCGGTTTCCGCGAGCAGAACGGCAAATATGTGGCCGACATGCAGCATTGCGAGATTCTGACGCCGAAGATCGCCAGCTTGCTGCCGCTGCTGGGCGAGCTGAATGAGAAATTCACCGCACGCGACATCGTGCCGCAGATCGAAGTGGCAGTCGGCGAGTTCGTCGACGCGCTGGTGCTGCGCATCCTTGCTGCGCTTTCGCCCGAGGATGAGGCACTGATCAGGGAATTCGCCGACAAGCATCAGGTGCAGTTCTGGACGCAGACCAAGGGGCCGGAAACGGTCGCGCCGTTCTATCCGCTGGATGCGCCGAAGCTGAGCTACAGTCTGCCGGAGTTCGGCATCACCATGCCGTTTGCGCCAACCGAGTTTACCCAGGTGAACAGCGACATGAACCGTCTGATGGTCAGCCGAGCCATGCGCCTGCTCGATCCGCAGCCGCACGAGCGCATCGCCGATTTTTTCTGCGGGCTGGGCAACTTCACCTTGCCCATGGCGCGCAGCGGCGCGCAGGTGCTGGGCGTAGAGGGCAGCGACGCTCTGGTGCGGCGCGCCAGGCAGAACGCCGAATACAACGGACTCTCCGGCAACACCACGTTCCAGATGATGAACCTGTTCGAGATGGACGAGGCCGCCTTGGCCAAATCGGGTCGCTTCGACAAGTGGCTGGTCGATCCTCCGCGCGATGGCGCGATCGAGCTGATGAAATCCATCAGCGCAGAAATCGCTCCCAAGCGCATCGTTTATGTCTCGTGCAATCCGGCCACGCTGGCGCGCGATGCCGAAGTGCTGGTGCATGTAAAGGGTTACACGCTCAAGGCGGCTGGGGTGATGAACATGTTTCCGCAGACTTCGCATGTGGAGTCCATCGCGGTGTTCGCGCCGGAATAGCAGGAAAGGGGGCGGGGAATGGAGCGATACGACGATCTGGTTGCCGAAGCGCTCACGCGCGTGAAGGAGATCATGCCGTGGGACCTGAGCAGAGCGCTGGCGTCGGGCAGCAAGCCGATCCTGCTCGACGTGCGCGAACCGTCCGAATTCGACCTGCTGCGCATCCCCGGCTCGATCAATGTGCCACGCGGCGTGCTGGAGCAGTCCTGCGAATGGGACTACGACGAGACAATGCCGGAACTGGCGAACGCGCGCGAGCGGGCAATCGTGGTCATCTGCCGTTCCGGCAAGCGCTCAGTGCTGGCAGCCGACATGCTGCAGCGCATGGGCTATGCCAATGTCGTTTCGCTCAAGACCGGCGTGCGCGGCTGGAGCGACTACGAACAGCCGCTGACGAATGCGAAAGGCGAGGAACTGGATGCGGACGACGGCGATGCGCTGCTGGCGCCGCGCGTGAGGCCCGAGCAGCGCAGGCCAAAATAACCCATCCGGTCACGGTTGCTTCGGTGACAATGCGTCGCCGCTGAACTCGATTCCGGCCCAGCCGGTCTGGATGAAATTGCGGATGTTCTGGTGATCGCTGCCGTCCGGGTGCATGCACACGTCATCGCGGTAATATTTTCCGAAACAATGCAAGGTCTGTTGTTGCGACAGGCCATGCAGGCGCGCGAACGAGAACAGCTTGCATGAGCCGTTGTTCTGCCCGGCCGCATTATTCAGCAGGCCGTTCCTGAACGCGGTCGGGCTGATGCTGTAATGCGCATCGATGACGGCCATGGTTTCGTCGAATGTAACGCTTTCGGGGACGGTGCCCAGGCGTTGCAGAAAAGTTTCCAGTTCCATCGTTCCTGTTCCAGTGCTCAGCAAAAAGGCGGCTTGCGCCGCCTTTTTATTTCAGGGGCCTCTTCGCCTATTCGCGCTCGCCGCTGAATGCCATCAGCAGGCTGAGCAGGTTGACGAACAGGTTGTAGATGTCCAGATACAGCGCCAGCGTCGCCATCACATAGTTGGTTTCCCCGCCGTGCACGATCTGGCTCACGTCGAACAGGATGTAGGCAGAGAAGATCATCACGGCAATGGCGGAGATGGTCAGGCTAAGCGCCGGGATCTGGAAGAACATGTTGGCGAGCGAGGCGACGATCAGCAGGATCACGCCGATGAACAGGAACTTGCCCATGAAGCTGAAATCGCGCTTGGTGGTCGTGGCGATGGTCGCCAGCGAGAAGAATATGATGCTGGTGCCGCCGGCAGCCATGCCGACCAGCTGGGCGCCGTTCTTCAGGTGCAGTGCGACTTGCAGGATGGGGCCGAGGAAGACGCCAGCCACGAAAGTGAAGCCGAGCAGGGCGACGATACCCCACACGCTGTTGCGCAGGGCTGTCACAGTGAACAGCAGGCCCATCATCGCGCCGAACATCAGCAGCGAAGACATGATCGGGTGTTGTGCCATGAACGAGAAGTTGATCGAGGTGCCGATGAAGGCGCCGATGATCGTCGGAATCATGGTCAGTGCGAGCATCAGGTAGGTGTTGCGCAGCACCCTGTTTTGTTCGGTGGCAAGCGTCGTGCCTTGTGTCACGGATGTGGTTTCGTATTGCATATGATCCTCCTAAGAATAACCAGTCTGATTCAGCGGTAATGGGCCAGATGTGCCTTTGATCCCATGTCCGTCCGACACGGGATTCCCCGCAGCGGGCGTGAGACTACAGAAGCAGTGTAAAAGTTGCAACCATGCTCGTTGGGGATGCGGGGTATTTCAGGTATCATGCGCGGCATTGCGTGCAGGCTGTTCGTGGTTCGAGGGAACTTTCGAGTAAAAACAGAACCGTAGGTCGGCACCTTATACGTTTTGGAGGTGTGGCAGAGCGGTTGAATGCACCAGTCTTGAAAACTGGCAACGATGCGAGTCGTTCGTGAGTTCGAATCTCACCGCCTCCGCCAAAATCGAACCATCTTGTTGTAATTGTTTAGGAGTGAAAACTATGTTGCGCAAAATCGTGGCAATTTCTTTGATGTCTGTGACTACGCTGGCAGCGGCGGATACCCTGGACGCCGGCCTGAGCAACACGACGGCCCAGTTCAAATACGGCGTCCCCAGCGGCATCGCCGGCAAATCCGAGATGTATGGCGAGTTGATGTACAACAACCTCAACAGCCTTGTCGGCGGTGTCGGGCTGCTGGTGGCGAATGACGAAATGAAAGTGCCGGGACTGACCATCGGCATCGGCGCCAAGGCTGTTGCCGCCACGATGAGGGAAACGCCGACCAGGACGAACGCTTCTGCGGTCGCACTGGGTGCGCAGGTTCGCTACGAGCTGCCGGTCGAGCGCCGCGTTGCCTTTGCGGGTGAATTCTACTTCGGACCGGACATCACGACCTTTGGCGACGCCAAGCAGTATCAGCAATACGGTGCGCGCGCCGAGTTCTCCGTTTCTCCCCAGGTGCAAGTCTATGCCGGATACCGCAGGGTGCAGTTCACCATGAAGGCGACCAATGTCGACGTGACCCCGATCAACGGCCCGGTTGTCGGCGTGCAACTGTCGTTCTGAGTGAATGAGCTGACGCCATGCTGAAGCGATATCTGGTTTTCGCGGTATTGCTTTCGATGACATCCTGGGCGCAAGCCAAGGATGTCTCGGCACAGCAGGTTGGCGTGGAATACGCACGCGGCAATCTCGACAAGGCCGAAGCCGAGCACAAGGATAACCTGAAGCGGGTGGCCGATTCCGAGAGCCGTCTGGCGGAAGCGCAGAAGCGTCTGGCTGAAGATCGCCAGAAGGCGGAAGCCTCGAAAAAGAGCCTGGACGAGGCCAAGGCGAAATACGCAAGGGCACAAGAGCTGCTCGACCAGGCCTGGAAACAGCCATAGGCCCGTTTGGCGCGCGTTCAATAACCCAGCGCGCGCGCTCCCTGATAGAAAATGAAGCTGACAGCCCATGCCAGCGCCAGCGACCACGCGAGAACGAACAGCGTGTAACGCGTATCTTTTGATTCGCTGCGCAAGGTGGCGACCGCAGACAGGCATGGCGTATAGATCAGCGTGAACAACATGAAGCTGTATGCCTGCACCCAGTCCAGTTGCTGTCCCAATGCGCCGCCCAGGGCGTCGCCGCTCAAACCGTAGATTACCGACAAAGAACCGATAACGATCTCTTTCGCCACGAAACCGAAGATCAGGGCGATGGTGAGCTGATCGTTGATGCCGACAGGCGTAAAGATGGGGTGCAGCACGCCCCCTATCATGCCGGCCAGCGTGCCGGCACTGGCGGGGGAAGCGGAGGGCGGCAGGTGGGTTAGCAGCCACACCAGCACCACCCCGGCGATGATGAACTGCGTCGCGCGACGCAGGAAATGCTTCACTTCCAGCCAGCCGCGCAGCAACATCTGGCGCACGGTGGGAAAGCGATAGGGCGGCAACTCCAGCACGAAGGGCTCGCTGTTGCGGAAACTGTTCTTGAACAGTAGCGCGGTCAGGATGGCTGCGGCAAAGCTGAACAGATACAGGCTGAACAGTACCACCGGCGCAGCCTTGGCCGAGAACAGCGCGGCGGTGATGAAGACGAACACCTGCAGGCGAGCAGAGCACAGCGAGAACGGAATCACCAGCATGGTGAGCAGGCGCAAGCTGCGCGAGCGCATCACGCGCGTGCCCATCAGCGCAGGCACGTTGCAGCCGAAGCCCATCAGCAGCATGACGAAGCCGCGCCCGTCCAGCCCCATCTTTGCCATCAGCGCATCCATCAGGAAAGCGGCACGCGACAGGTAGCCGCTGTCTTCCACCATCGCCATGAACAGGAAGAACAGGATGATGATGGGGACGAAGGCGGCGACCGTTGCGACGCCGTTATAGATACCATCCAGCAATAAGCCCGATAGCCAGGCGGGCAGGCCGGATAGCACGGGATCGAGCGCGACGCCGCGGAACCAGCCGAGGAGGTCGCCGACCCCGGCCTGCAGCGGCTGTCCGAGCAGGAAGATGCCCTGGAACAGCAGGTACATGATGCCGAAGAAGATGGGCAGGCCCAGCCAGGGGTGCAGCATCAGGCGGTCGAGCCTGTCCGATAGATTCTCCGGCAGTTGCGCCGGAACCTGCACGGCGTGTTGCAGTACGCGAGCCATCTCCGCTTCGATGTGTTCGTCCTGCTCCAGCTGGCTGCGCAGATCTTCCGCCATGCCGGGAGTGGGGTAGCGCAGTGCCCTGGTGATGGCTTGCAGCGCTTCCTGGTAGCCGGTGCCGTATTTGCCGCTGAGCAGGAAGATCGGGATGCCCAGCATTTCGGCCATCTTTCTGCTGTCGATGGTGATGCCGTATTTTTTCGCCTCATCCGCCATGTTGAGCAATACCACGATGTTCATGTCGAGCTGCTTGAGCTGCAGCAACAGGCTCATCTGGCGCTCGATCTGCGTCGCGTTGAGGATGACCAGCGCCAGATCGGGCACGTTGTCGTGCAGGAAATGGCGCACCACCTGTTCGTCGTCGGAAAAACCGTGCAGGTCATAGATGCCCGGCAGGTCGATGATCTCGACCATGTCGCCGCCCAGCAGGATGCGTCCGCTGAGCAGTTCGACCGTGATGCCAGGCCAGTTGCCGACGCGCGCTGCGCCGCCCGTCATGCGGTTGAACAGGGTGGACTTGCCGGTATTGGGCATGCCCAGCAGTGCGATGCGTTTCATACGCGGCACACCGTGATTTTCGCCGCCTCGTTGCGGCGCAGCAGGATGTCGGTGGTGCCGATACGCACCTGCAGCGGGCCTGAGAAGCTGGCCTTGCGGATCAGCTCGAGCTGCTTGCCGCTGCGGAACCCCAGGGCCTGCAGGCGCTGGTGCAGTGCTTCTTCGGCCTGGATGGAGACGATGGTGGCGGCATCGCCGGGTTGCAGGTGGGCCAGGGTGAGTGATGACATGATCGAATGGATTCCAGTAGCTTGCATTATTCCACAGGGGCGCGGCTCTTGTCGCGTAAGGCGGGGGGATTGAGGTAGAATGCAGCCTTTATTTTTGTGGCAAGCGAACATGATCAAGGGAAGTCTCGTAGCGATCGTCACGCCGATGCAAGAGGATGGCAGCCTGGACATGGCGGCCTTCCGCGCGCTGATCGATTTTCACATCGCCGAAGGTACCGATGCCATCGTGGTGGTCGGCACGACCGGCGAATCCCCCACTGTCGATGTGGAAGAGCATGAATTGCTCATCGCCGAAGCGGTGAAACACTCGGCCGGGCGCATTCCCATCATCGCGGGCACGGGGGCGAACTCCACCAAGGAAGCGATCGAGCTGGCTTCGTTCTCCCGGAAAGCCGGCGCAGTCGCCTCGCTTACCGTGGTGCCTTACTACAACAAGCCGACGCAGGAAGGGCTGTATCAGCACTTCAAGGCCATCGCCGAGGCGGTGGACATGCCGCACATCCTGTACAACGTGCCGGGGCGTACCGGCGCCGACCTGGGCAACGACACCGTGCTGCGCCTGGCGCAGATCGAGAACATCGTCGGCATCAAGGATGCGACTGGCGGCATCGACCGCGGCAGCGACCTGCTGCAGCGCGCGCCCAAGGATTTCGCCATCTATAGCGGTGACGATGCGAGCACGCTGGCCCTGATGCTGCTGGGTGCGCACGGCACCATCTCGGTGACCGCCAACGTCGCGCCCAGGTTGATGCACGAGATGTGCCTGGCGGCATTGGGAGGCGATGTCGCCAAGGCGCGCGAGATCAATTTCCGCCTGCTCGGCTTGCATCGCCAGTTGTTCGTCGAGCCCAACCCGATCCCGGTGAAATGGGCGGTGGCTCGTCTGGGCAAGATGAAGAATGTCCTGCGCCTGCCGCTGACCCCGCTTACTGCGGCGGCGCAGCCGGTGGTGGAAGCGGCTATGCGCCAGGCCGGTGTCATATGATAGGAAAAAGCATGAAGTCAAGGCACGTCGTAACAGCAATCATTGCTGCATCCATGTTCGCCGGATGCAGCATATTCGAGCAGAAACCGGTGGACTACAAGGCGGGCGCAGTGCAGCTTCCGCCGCTGGAAGTGCCGCCCGACCTGACGGTTCCCGAGACCGAGCAGCGCTATGTGATTCCCGGTGCAGATGGAACGAAGGTTGCCAGCTATTCGGAATATGCCCAGAAGAAAATGGAGCAGCCGTGCGTGGGTACCGCCAGTGCGCCTGCTGCAGCGAACACGCTTGCCGCAAGTGCTCCGGCAGCGACCGGCGCGATGCCCGCAGCTGCCGCGCCAACAGCCAGCCTGAAGGAAGGTAACGGCACCAAGAGCATCCAGCTGGGCGAACCGTTCGACCGCAGCTGGCGCCGGGTCGGCCTGGCGCTGGATCATGCGCGGCTCGTCACGACGGACAAGGACCGGAGCAAGGGCATCTACTTCGTTGCCGCCGTTCCCGGCAAGGATGCCAAGCAGAAGCAGCCCGACTACCAGGTTGTCGTGCGCGAGAACGCCGAAGGCAGCGAAGTCACGGTGGTCGACCAGAGCGGAAAGAGCAGCGCAGAGACGACTCAACTTGTAGAAACCCTGTACCAGAACCTGGACAAGAACAATGGCGGCGACGAAAGCCGCCCTTCCCGCGGGGATGCGGTTCGCCCTGCTCGGTAGCGGTAGCGAGGGCAATGCCCTCGTGGTGCAAGCCGGCCGGACGCGCGTCCTGCTCGACTGCGGTTTCTCCCTGAGCGAGACGGTTGCGCGGCTGGAGCGGCTCGGCTTGCAGGCCGAACAGCTGGACGGCATCGTCGTCACGCACGAGCACGGCGACCACATCTCCGGTGTCGCCCGGCTGGCACGCAAATTCGACCTCCCCGTCTGGCTGACCCATGGCACCTTGCGCACGCAAGGCAAGACATTTTCCGGCCTGTCCGTGACCGGTATCAGCCCGCATCTGCAATTCGCCATCGGCGATGTGCAGGTGCAGCCCTATCCCGTGCCGCATGATGCGGCGGAACCGGTGCAATATGTGTTCAGCGACGGCGCCCGCAGACTGGGCGTGCTGACCGATACCGGCAGCACGACGCCGCATATCGAATCGACGCTGAGCGGTTGCCATGCGCTGGTGCTGGAGTGCAACCACGATGCAGCCATGCTGGCCGAGGGGGATTATCCCTACAGCCTGAAGCAGCGCGTGGGCGGACGCTTCGGCCACCTCAACAACGACGATGCCGCAGCCTTGCTGGGCCGGCTCGACAACAGCCAGCTGCAGCATATCGTTGCGGCACACCTGAGCCGCAAGAACAATGCGGTCGAATTGGCGGTGACGGCGCTGAGCGGGGTGCTCGGTTGCGCGCCGGGCGAGATCGCGGTGGCAAGCCAGGAGCAGGGGCTGGATTGGCTCGAGATTGCCTGAGCCCGATGAGGAAATGCGGAGAAACAAAAAAGCCGGCTTGCGCCGGCTTTTTCGATGAAGCGTGTTCTTCTTGTTACTTCGCAGCAGGTGCAGCAGCGGCTGGCTCGGAAGCAGCAGGAGCAGCAGGTGCAGCGGCAGGCGCAGAAGCGGCTTCAGCAGCAGGAGCGGCGGCGGGGGCGGCTGCAGGAGCAGCGGCTTCCTTGCCACAGGCAGACAGGGACAGTGCCAGCAGAGCGGCGATCAGAGCAGAGAATTTCATTTTATTTCCTTCAATGTGAGATAAGTTTAGGGAGTGTCAGAGTTGTTTCATATCCGTCGCTACAGCCTCCCCCGTTGCGAAAGACGCGGCATTCTATCAATTCTTTCGGAAAATGCTAGGCCTGTAATGGCGTTAAAGGCCTAGTGTGGTGCCGGAAGCGCAGGGATGGGACGAGGCCCACATCTCGTGGAAACGCGAATTCAGGCGGCGCGCCTCTTCCGGATCGTGCATGGCCAGCAGGCCGCGCGTGTCGTCAAAATGATAGCGGCGCACATAATGCGCGTCGTCGGCGACGGCGAACGGCTCGGTAACGTGCTGCAGGCTCTGCGGCGTCTGGTAGATGTACATGCTGTGACCGAACTGCCGCAATAGCATCATCATGCGCGGGCAGTAGCGGATCAGGTGTTGCGGATCGTGTGCCAGCAGGTTCAGGCGATTGATCGAACTGGCAAGCAGGAAGCGGCGCAAGGTGTCGTAACGGGCTTCGGAATTGAAACCGATATCCTCGTAATTCTGCTCGAAAATGTTCAGGGTATGCTGTGCGGATGCGCACACCGTATCCAGCGCCGCGATGTAATCGGCCGCGCCGTCGAACGGGGTATGTTGCAAGGTGTCGTCACTCATCTCGGTCTTTCCCTAAAATTATCTGGTGCGCGGTGCCAGATACCCATCCAGATACCATTGGTAAAGCAGGTCGGCCGCCTCGCGCGTGAGCCTGCACGAGGGCGGCAGCAGACGTGCATCGGCCAGGTCGCGCAGGACGCGGTAGCTGCCTTGGCCGACCGGGTGCGCATCGCCGTTGATGAAGATGGTATGACTGTGGCACAGCATCTGCGTCTTGAGATCGAGCGCCACCCCGTGCCTCAGTATTGCCTGCGCGAAACGCGCTTCGTTCAGGGGCCTGGCGGGGGCATCGAAGTAGATGTGCGATTTGGGTTCCGAGAGGTAACTGCCGAGGAAATTGGCCACGTCTTCATCGTCCCATTTCACCTTGCGAATGGCGCGACCGACCTGCTGCAGCATGTCGGCGCCGAGTTCCGAGGGATGTTTCTGCACTTTCAGGTCGGGGTCGGCATAGGTACCCTTGATCTCGATGCGGTCTTGCAGGTAGACGAGGAACTGCTCCGCAAGTTCCTGGTACCACGGCGTACGGAAGCCGATGGAGTAGGTCATGCAGTCGTCTTCCGCGATGCCGTTATGTCCGCAGTGTGGCGGCAGGTAAAGCATGTCGCCGGCTTCCAGCACCCATTCCTGCTCCACCTTGAAGTTCTGCAGCAGGCGCAATGGCGCCCCTTCCACCAGCGTGCGGTCTTTCTGCGTCGATATCTGCCAGCGCCGATGTCCCAAGCCTTGCAGCAGGAACACATCGTAAGCGTCAAAGTGAGGGCCGACTCCGCCGCCCTGCGGGGCATAGCTCACCATCAGGTCGTCGAGGCGCGCATGCGGGATGAAGTTGAAGCGCTGCACCAGTTCGGCGGCTTGCGGCAGGAAATGATTGATGCCCTGCACCAGCACCGACCATTTGCCTTTCTTCGAAAGCCCTTCGAAATCTGCGGGTTCGAAAGGTTCATGGCGCAATTTCCATTGCTTGCGCTGATAGGTCACCAGGCGCGCCTGCACATCGTCGCGACAGGCCAGATCGATCAGCTGCTGCGGGCCCAGCAAGCCCTTGAAACCGGGGATGGCCTGGCGGATCAGTAAAGGTTTCTTTTGCCAGTAATCGCGCAAGAATTCGTTGACGCTCAATCCGCCGAGCAGGGCAAGTTTGGTATTCATGCAAGGATTATATTCTCTCGTAAAATCGTTTGGCACAAAATAAAACTCGGTTAGAATGTCCCAAGCAGGAGGGCGGCTATGCCATTACAGGTTGGAACAGAGGCACCTCAATTCGAACTGGCTGATGCAGACATGCAGATGTTCAGCTTGAGCGGACAGCGTGGCAAGAACATCGTGCTGTACTTCTATCCCAAGGACGATACGCCTGGATGCACGATGGAGGCGAACGAATTCAGCGATCACATAGACGAATTCGCCAGGCACGACACCATCGTGGTGGGTGTCAGCCGCGACGACTGCATCAGCCACGCCAGCTTTCGCGACAAGTACGGCCTTTCGGTGCAATTGCTGTCAGATACCGATGGACGCGTCTGCAAGAAGTACGGCGTGTTGTACGAGAAGGAAGTGGACGGCCAGAAGAAACTTTCCATCCAGCGCTCCACTTTCATCATCGGCAAGGAGGGCGAGCTGCGCCACGTCTTGTACGGAGTTCATGCCCATGGACACGCCCATGAGATTCTTAAATTGATAAAGGAAATGAAATGAAGATCGAAAAGAACGCCGTTGTCTCGCTGACCTACGAATTGACCGATGCCAGCGGCGCGCTGTTGGAGAAGAATGCCGACCCCATCAGCTATCTGCATGGCGGGTACGACGGCATCTTCCCCATTGTCGAAGAGGCGCTGCACGGCAAGAACATCGGCGACAAGTTCTCCGTCAGCATGGATCCGGACGATGCGTTCGGCGAATACGAACACGAGCTGGTGCGCGCCGAGCCGCGCAGCATGTTCCCCAAGGATGTCGCCGTCGGCATGCAGTTCGAAGGCGGCGCCGAGGGTGACGACGACGAAGATTACATGCTCTACACCGTCACCGAGGTCACCGACGACGAGGTCACCGTGGACGGCAACCACCCGCTGGCCGGCAAGACACTCATCTTCTCCGGCGTCATCACCGGCGTGCGCCCCGCCACGGCAGAGGAATTGTCGCACGGGCATGTGCACGGCGAGGGCGGTCACCACCACTAGGCAACTGCGCTGCAAATGAAAAAGCCCGCTCGAGCGGGCTTTTTTATCGGGCAAAAAACGGTTCAGTCCTTATCCTTCCGGGCCGCCAGTATGTGGCACAGATGCTCGTCGTTCGGGTTCAGCGTGCAGTACGCCACGGCATCGAACAAGGCCTGGATCTCCTCCAGCGTAAAGCTCGCCAGCAGCCGATTGGCCAGCGCCGTTTGCAGCGGCAGCATGCGCGATTCGCCGTTCGGCAAATTGAAGCGGAAGCCGGCCAGGCGTTTCAGGTCGCCTTCGGTCTCGCTCTGCGCTTCCTGCTCGTCTTCCAGCGTGTTGTAGTACTCCTCGATATCGTCCGACACCAGCTCGGGAATCTCCTCGGGGATCGCCACCACCATGCCCATGTTGTCCTCGGGCGCCGTGTAGGGCACACCGCGTTTTTCGACATAGGACACGAATTTATCGCGCAGCGCGATATCGAAGAAGATGTACTCGATCATGGCAATCCCTTCAGCAGGTTGAGATGGTCCATCCTGCCGCGCAGGGAGGGTGAAATCAATCCCCCGAAAGGGATAGCCGCTGGCTGATCCAGTCCACCGCCTGTGCCGTGCCGTCCGGCTGCAGCGGCATGGCGGCAGGCGCTGAACAGAGGCCGAACAGCGCATCCGCGATGTCCCCGCTTTCCATCTGCCTGCGCGCAACTTCCCGGCATGCGCCGTGCCGTGCCAGCCATTCGACCAGGGGCGGTGCTTCCGGCCAGCCTTCGCGGCTCACGAACAACACCGGCGTGCCGCTGCAGGCGGCCTCGACGAAGCTGCCATAACCCGGCTTGCACAGCAGCGCATCGCAGCTGGCCAGCAGGTCGCCGAACTGCATCGGCAGCGACTCCAGCGCCACGGCATCCGCGCGCCGCACCTGCCAGCTGTCCTGTACCAGCCAGCGCACGCCGTCGATGCGCGGCCAGGTTTCCATGGGCAGGCGGCTGGCGATGCCGCCCATGCTCACCAGCACCAGGCGTTCGTCGCGCGCGAGCCGCAGGTGGCTGCGCAGCTCGTCGCGCCTGTCGCGGCCAACGGTGGCGATGGGGCCGACCGGGACGAGGTTGGGGAGCGTTTCCATCGCCATGCCCGGGGTGGCGCGCAGGAATGCATCGGCTCCGGCGTAGCAGCCATGTATCTGCGCCGCGATGGCATCGTCGCCGCAATAGTGGCGGTAGATATCGAACCAGTTCAGCGAACACAGCGCCGCATTGGCGATGCCGGCACGCTGTGCGCCCGCCAGCGCCAGATAGCCCACGTTGGAGAACACCATGTCCGCACCGAGTTCGCGCAACAGGCGCGCCTCGTCGGCGACGCGCGCATCCCAGTCGGCATGGAAGGCGCGATAGGCGCGCCGGCTTTCCTCGACACGCACATCCAGCGCCGACGACATCACCATGCCGATGTCGCCCTCGCTGCCGAGAGGCTGGAACGGCGCCTTGATGCGCGATCTCAGATGCCGGGACGGTACCGTGGAGCGCACGGTGAGGCGCAACTGCGGCATGCGTTCATGCAGCAGGTTCAGGAGGGGGGCGGTCTGTGCGACATGGCCGAAACCGTGGCCGGAGATGGAGACGACGAGATGGGGCATCGAATGGGTCGGGTTGTGCGGACGTCAATGCGGGCATTATAAGGAGAAATCCTGCCGGAGCGTCTGGCGCTGCCGGGTGTTGCGCTGCCTGCCCGAATTCAAGAGAATAGACCCCATGGAAAAGACACTGAAACTCAAGGCATATACAGGCGAGACGAAGAGCGTCGCCACGCAGGCCAGCCTTGCGGAAGAGGAAAAGAAATCTCTTGAACTCGCCAAGATGAGCGGACTGCTCGAAGAAGAGCGGAGCAAGTCGCTCGAGCACCTGAAGACCATCGTCCAGCTGCGCGAAAGCCTCAAGCAGGAACAGGCCAGATCGGCCGAACTGGCCAGGAAGATGGCCGAGATGGAAGCCCGGGTGAAGGCGCTGGCCGAGCTGGAAGCGGGCGAGATGGCAAAGAAGAGCGCCCAGCTTGAAGAAGAGCGCAAGAAATCGCTCGAACTCATGCGCACCGTCGAACAGCACAAGGAAAGCCTCCGGCAGGAACAGGCCAGGTCGGCCGAACTGGAAGCCAAGGCAAAAAGCATGAGCGAACTGCTCAACAAGATATCGAGCTTTGCCGCGATGGCGAAGCCGGGCTAGGGACCGCTTCCCCGGCCGCCGTCAGATCGCGCAGCTCTCCATTTCCCGCAGCTGCTTCAAGTAATCCTCCACCCGTTCCCGCAGCGTCGCAGGCTGCGTGACAATGTCATGCGCCAGCGAGAACAGCGGATAGGCACGCCACTCGAACGGGTGGAACTTTTCCACCATCTGCAGGGTATGCACGCCCTCGCCGGAGATGTCCGACCACTCGCCGCGCACCAGCTGCCGCCCGAGCGCATGATGATGCGAATCCTCGCTGGTGGCCGTGGTCAGCAGGTCGCCCAGCCCGGCATAGCTGTAGGGCGTATGCGCCTGTCCGCCGAACGACTGCACGATGCCCGACAGTTCGGAGATTGCGGCGACCATCAGATGGCCGCGCATGTTGTTGCCCAGCTTCAGCTCATCCGACACGCCGAACATGATGGCGTACACGTTCTTCAGGATCACCGACCAGCTGCGGCCATGCATGTCGGAGGCCTGCTGGCACACCAGCTTGCCGCCGTGGAACAGGCTCTGGATCACGTCGAAATCGCCCATGTCCGACAGCACCACATCGGCGAAGGCATGGCGTCCGGCCGTGATCTCCGCCGAGATCATCGGCCCATACACCACGCCGTAGTGACGCCCGCCCGTGAGCACGCGCTCGAAGATCTGTGCCGCGGTCCGCCCGGATTCGTCCAGCCCCTTGGCGATGGTCAGGCACAGGCTGCCCTGTGCCAGATAAGGGGCGATGCGGCTGGCGATCTCGTGGTGCGGATTCACCGGCAGGCAGAACAGGATCACCTGGGCTTCTGCGACCTCTTCCTCCAGCGTCGCATGGCTGCCTTTCACCACGGTACTCAGGTTCCAGATGCGGACGTCATGCCTGTCGGCCACCAGGCTTTCCATGGCATGCCCCATCTTGCCGTAGCCCAAAATCAATACGCGCTGCCTCATGTCTGCTCCTCGAACGAGATAGGCGGACGATATCCTAAAAACGCAAAACCCGCATTGCGGGCTGCTAAAATGCGCCGCTCATTCCACTGGAACAACCGTAGCGAGGAAATGCGATGTCATCAAGACTCTCCGACCAGCAAGCATACGAATACATCATCAAGCTGCTTACCGCCATGAGCAGGGCAGGCGGCTCCGACCTGTTCATCTCGAACGACTTTCCGCCCAGCATGAAGGCGCACGGCGAGATGACGCCGATGACCTCGCAGAAGCTCAACGGCGCGATCACCCGCCAGCTGGCCTATGCGCTGATGAACGAGGGCCAGCGCGCCGAGTTCGAGAAGGAGATGGAATGCAACTTCGCCATCTCCGTGCCCGGCGTGTCGCGTTTCCGCGTCAACGTGTTCGTGCAGCAGCAGAACGTCGGCATGGTCATCCGCACCATTGCCGCCGAGATCCCCAATTTCGAGAAGCTGGGCCTGCCGGAAGTGCTCAAGGAAGTCATCATGCACAAGCGCGGGCTGGTGCTGGTGGTCGGCGGCACCGGCTCCGGCAAGTCCACCTCGCTGGCCGCGATGATCGACCACCGCAACAGCACCTCCAAGGGGCACATCATCACCGTCGAGGACCCGGTCGAGTATGTGCACCAGTCCAAGCAATCGCTGATCACCCACCGCGAAGTGGGCGTGGATACGCACAGCTGGCACCACGCGCTGAAGAACACGCTGCGCCAGGCGCCGGACGTCATCCTCATCGGCGAGATCCGCGATGCCGAGACCATGGAGCATGCCATCGCCTTCGCCGAGACCGGCCACCTGTGCCTGGGCACGCTGCATGCCAACAGCACCAACCAGACCATCGACCGCATCATCAACTTCTTCCCCGAAGAACGCCGCAACCAGTTGCTGATGGACCTTTCCGCCAACATGCGCGCGCTCATCTCGCAGCGGCTGGTGCGCACCCAGGACGGCAAGGGGCGCAAGGCCGCCATCGAGATCCTGCTCAACACGCCGATCATCGCCGACAAGATCTTCAAGGGCGAATTCCACGAGATCAAGGGCATCATGGAGAAATCGCGCGAGCTCGGCATGCGCACCTTCGACTGGTCGCTGTTCGAGCTGTACAACGAAGGCCACATCTCCTACGAGGAGGCGATCCGCAACGCCGATTCCGCCAACGAACTGCGCCTGAACATCAAGCTCAAGAGCAAGCGCGGCGAGCCGGGCGACGCCTCGGGGATCGAATTGTCGCTGCACGTGCACAAGACGCCGGAAGAGCTGGAAGAAGAACGGAAGAAGGAACTGGCTGCGCAGGAAGAGCACAAGCGTCAGTACGAGGCGGCGCAACTGGCCAGGCAGCAGCAGGAAAAACAGCAGCAGGAACTGGCGCAGGCGGAAAAGCCGCAGCAGCCCCCCATCGCGCTGGACAAGATCGAGCTGTCGCTGGAGTAGCCGGGGCCGCCCCGGACCGGATTCCGGGGCAGTCCGGGCAGGCGCGGGTGTCCGGTTGTAACCTGGCGATTACTTGTTATCATGTCGCAGTCGATCTGCAATATTCAGGGAGCGCAGACAATGAGCCACGAGAACAGCCCACTCGATATTTCAGACCGCCAGCTGCTGCCCCCGGCATCGCCGAGCGTCTGGACCGAGATTGGCGAGGCCGAAATCACCCACAACATCTTCGGCCGGGCCAAGGTCCGCATCATCCGCAAACACGACAATGCCCGCCGCGCGCTGTGGCTGGTCGCTATCGTGGCGGTCGCCGCCATCGCCTGGCAAGGCTGGCTCGCCTTCCGTCCGGTCGATTCCTCGCAGAGTGCGGACTCGCTGCCGCATGCAAGCATGGACGAGCGTGAGACGGCACGACCCTTCCAGCCCGAGCCGGCGCCCGCGCCTGCAGCTGCACCGCCAATGGAGAGCCTGCCGGCAGTTCCGGCGCAGACCGAAACGATCAAACCCGAGATCGCCAAAGCGGAACCGATCGCCAGGAGCGCGCCGCAGCCGGCATCGGGCGTGCATCCCGCCGCCCCTATCCACAGGGCGCTCCCCGCCAGGTCGCCGCTGGCAGGCAAGCCGGCAGCTGCCGAGTCCGTGAACGCATCGATGGTGCAGGCGGCCGGTCCGCTTGCCGCAAGCCAGGTGGCCTCGCCACCGGCGCAGCCCCGGCAGCCGGGGATGCCCTACGTCGGCTTGCCGCGCAGCGCATTGCCGGCGGCGCAATCCGCCAGCGCGGTACCCGTTGCTCCCCGCAACCTGCAGCGCGCTGCGCAAGCTGCGGCAAGCAGTCCGGCTGCGGCGGCTCCGCGCGTTGCTCCGCAGCCCAGGGAGACTTCGATGCAGCCGCCGGTCGGCCCCGTTGCCCCGCCAGCGCAACCGGATTCGTCCGGCTATTAGTCCCGCCTAGAAGCGCAACTCCAGCGCCTTGCACAGGAAACCCATGTAGGGCGCTGCCTGCCGGAAGCGCTCCACCACCTGCGAGCGCAAGTTCCTGGAAGTCACCGTCGCCTCGCTCAGGCTGGCCAGGCCGATGAAATCCTTGCGCTTCAGGTCTTCCACCAGCGCATGGTCCCTGGCAAAACCGCGCGGTGCGTTGGCCAGCACATCGCCTTCCAGCGTGAAATGCCGGTTGAACGCCTTGTCGTCGCGCGCCGCCACCCAGGCATCGCCGTTCTGCACGATGGCCTCGCGTATCTTGAACAGCGCATCCGCATCCGGGTGCCACAGGCCGATGGCCACGAAACACTCGCCCGGTTCGATGTGCAGGTAATATCCCGGCGCATGGATGTCCTTGCCCGCCTCGTGGCGGAACTGGATGCCGATGTTGGTCTTGTAAGGCGTCTTGTCGCGGCTGAAGCGCGTATCGCGGTGGATGCGCATCAGCGAGCCGCCCACCTTCTTCGGCTGCGCCAGGAAGTGGCGCGAGATCGCCGGCATCTCGTCCGACATGTCGCTGATGAAATCCAGCGCAGGTGTGCGCACGAAATCCTCGTATTCCTGCTGGTGTGCTGCGAACCAGTCGCGCTCGTTGTTCGCTGCCAGCGCGGCAAGGAAAGAGAAAGTCTGCCTGGTGAAGTAACGCTCGCTCATGCCGTTGGCTCCTTGTTGGTTTGTGCCTGCCCTGCAACAGGCTGATTAACGGAATTTTCTGCGCTTCCCGGCATCCCCCGGCGCGCCCTGATCAGCCTTCCGATTGGATGTGGTTTTGCTTTATGGTAAGGTGAGCGCAGGAGGATGTCGATGCACGGCGGTTTGGTCGGATTGTGATCGGTGCTCATAACAATTCAAGGGCAAGGATCGATCGAAGCAGCTGTTTGAATATGCATTCCAAGGCGGTCACCGGGCGTCACGGGCGCAGTGATCTGCGATGAAATCGAAACATCCAGGCGGAGGTGTTTATGTCACACGAAGACTTTGAAGCCCGCGCAAATTCCTGTTCACGCTGGAATGGCTGCTGGCGGTCACCAAGCGTTACTCCGGCGGGCTGCAGTTCGGCCTGGCCCATATCAATTTCGAGACTTCCCGCATCCTGGGCGAGGCCTACGGCGCGCAAAAAGCGGCGCAGAAGCTGGACGAGGTTGCGCATTCCCTGCGCCGTTCCTTCCGCAAGACCGACCTGGTCTCGCGCGAAGGCGCCGATTTCTGGATCCTGCTGCCGTTCGCGCCGGCAGAGGAGAAGCTGCTCGACAAGATCAAGTACATCGTCGACACCGCATCGGAGAGCGGCTTGCAGATCGTGGAGCGCGACATCTCCATCTTTCTGCTGCCCAACGATGCGGCCAAGCTGGATGCCAGCGCCACCGCGCTGGAATTCCTCGCCTACCTGAAGAAGAACCACATCCACCTGGCCAGCAACGAAGTCTCGCTGCCCGCCAGGGAATAGGCCGTGCAGGCACCCCGTGCCTGCCGCGCCTAATCGCTGATGCGCCCGAGCAGGGTCGAACGCGAATGTTCGGCTTTCTCCGCGATCAGCTGGGTGGCCGCCTCGACCTGTCCCCAGGTGTTCCACAGCAGTACGCCGCGCACGCGGCCGTCGCGCAGGTAGTAGACCACCCCCTTGCGGAACGGCTCCTGCCAGTCTTCGACGATATCGAAACCGGAATCCAGTTCGCCCACCGCTTCGTAGCCCAGATCGAACAGGTCGGAATAGAAGAACGGCTGGTGGCTGTAGATGTCCGACTGCCCGGTCATGTTCCTGCCGGCCAGCTCTCCCATCACGTTGGCGTTGTCCTCATGCTCCACGCGCATACGCCTGTCCAGCGCGGCGCTGTAGAAATTCGCCACGTCGCCGGCGGCGTAGATGTCGAGATTGCTGGTGCGCAACAGCTCGTCCACCACGATGCCGTTGTCCACCTTGAGGCCGGCCTGCTCGGCCAGTTGCGTATTGGGCTGGATGCCCAGCCCCGCCACCACGCCGTCGGCCACCAGCTCGCGGCCCCGACCCGTGGTGACGACAGTCTTGTCGCCCGACCTGCGCACCGACTTCACCGTTTCGGCAGCGAGCAGCGTCACGCCCTTCTCATGGTAGTAGGCGTTCAGGAACGTTGCCAGAGGCTGCGGATAGACGCGCGAGCCGATGGTGTTCGAGGGGAAGATCATGGTGACGCGCTTGCCGTTCATGGCGAGTGCGGCGGCGACCTCCGAGCCGATGAAGCCGCCGCCGATCACCACAAAGTCCGTGCCGCGCTCGCTCAGCCCGCGCAGCTTGCGGTAGTCCGCCACCGTGCGGAAATAGATCACGCCGTCGTCGTCATCCGGCAGGCGCCGCACCGAACCGCCGGTGGCCAGCAGCAGCTTCTCGTAGGTGAAATCGTGCCCGGCATCGTCCGTCACCGTCTTATCCGCCGCGTCCAGCGCCACCACCTTGCGGCCGAGATGCAGATCGATGTTGAGGCCGTTGAGGCTGCGCCAGATGGTGTCGAACGACTGCGTCTTCCACAGCGACTTGGACAGCGGCGGGCGGTCGTAGGGCGGGTCATGTTCGTCGCAGAACAGCGCGATGGCGCCGCTGGGGTCGATGTTGCGGATGCTGCGGATCGCCGAGTCGGCCGTCATCCCGCCGCCGACGATGAGGTACTTGGAGTGTTTCATGTCCGTTCCTTTCAATCGTCAGGTTCGCGGAAGGCTATTTTGCCGGAAGCGCATCCGCAACCTGCTGCATCAAAGTACGTGGAGTGAATCACCAACATCACTGCAACATCTTACGCCGTTATTCGGCAGATGGCGCATCGGCCAGAATGCCCCTGATGGGAGTGATATGAACACCGAGGGATGGTCGAGCTGCGGGCCGGAATGATGCCGATGGTGCGGGCGAAGCGGGCAACAGGCAGTAGAATCCACGCACTGCAATTTCCGGGAGCGCGCAATGAAATACCGGCACTACAAGGGCGGCATCTACGAGATCGTGTGCGAGGCCAAGCTGGAGGCCGCCCCCAACATCATCCTGATGATCTACAAGTCGGAAGAAGGGCTGATCTGGGCGCGCCCCAGGGAGGTGTTCTTCGAGACCGTGCAGCACGAAGGTCAAACCGTGCCGCGCTTCGCACCGCTGAACTGAGGCCACTCAAGGTGGACAACGCGAGTCTGCTTCTGCTGCTGGTCTTGGGTGCGGTCGGGTGGTTCTGGCTGCACAGCATCCGCATCCTCGAACTCGCACGTGAGGCAGGTCGGCAGGCCTGCGCGAGGGCGGATGTGCAGTTCCTGGACGACACCGTCGCCAGCACGCGCCTGCAACTGGCGCGCGACAGGCACGGTCGCCGCATATTGCGCCGCACCTATCGCTTCGAATTCAGCGAAACGGGCAACAGCAGGCGGGAAGGGGAAGTGGTCATGCTGGGGGAGCGGGTTGAGACGGTCACGATGGAGCCATATCAGGTTGTGGAGTGAGGAGGCTGAAGGAAATGCGAAGCTGACCCTTTGGGCCCTGAAAATTAATTGCGATGCTGACCCTTTTGGTTCTCACCGTTATCCAACCTGCCTAGACCAGTCTCGCAAGATGCTTTCGATACGATCAACTTCAATTTGCGGCAATGTACCAGTGTGCATGATGATATTTCGAGACATCTCTAGGTCATTGAATCTTGAAGTAACCCAAGCTTGATCAGGAAATAAATCTGAAAAATCATCCCAATTGGCAATAATAATTTGGGCTAAATTTCCAAATAACGTATATCCGATTAATGCTGTTGACCTGGTGGCGTGATACCGATTCATGGCTTCTTTTTGCTTCAATTTCTCGACAGCGTCGCGAATTTTCTTAGGTGTTGCAGTATTCCACCAATCCACTCCCTTTCTGGACATAAGACGTTCAGCGATTAATTCGCGCGCAGAATTTTCCATACAGAAAAAAGCCGAAAAGACTGATGACATCTTCTTTGCGTCATAGGTAATGCGAGGACCGAATCCAAAATCATCAACGGCAATTGTCGGGGGTGTGGCTGTGCCACGTATTGCAATACCTTCGTCTGCCAATTGGGCTAGAGAGTTTTCTGCTAACAAGGCATTGAAAACAAATTGACGCATAAGTTACACCCCAAGATTTTCGCGAAGACTTTTAAATATCGCGTTATAGACAGTGATATCTGTAGTCACCGGTAAATGAATCTGGATATTGTAGTGATACTCACTTTTTCTGTGAGCAGGTGGGATAGATGCCGGTGGTTCTTGTGGTGGAGGGGCGGCTGGGTTCTTTATCTCTGGAATGCTTGAGGCGGCATCATTGTTGATTTTGGCTAGTGATACAAGAGTTTTAAACGTGGCAAAGTAACGCTTAACTGATTCTTCATCCTTGCCTGTTATTCGGCTCATTGCCCCTTTGATTTCTGTCTCGCTAGATTTGTGAATATTTGAATCAATTGCAAATAAGTCAGAGTACGTGTCCTTGATTCTTTCGCCCAGTACTAGTTGCCAGTCGTTAGGATCCCGAAGGCGATCATAGTACGGCGTGGGCGCTCCCGATTCCGCTAAGAAACCAAGTGATTTTAGAACACGCGGCATAGCTCGATCGTTTGATGCTGTGAACCCCCAAGTTGCAATGAGTTCTTGTCCTAGCTTGTCAGGCTTTGCCGCAGTGCGAATACGAGCCAAGATCGGCTCGATCTTGTTATTCGAAATGATGTATGGATATTGGTCAGGCATCGGAATCTCCTGGTTACAGTTGAGAATGACCTAAGGGCAACGCCACTCAAGTTGCGCAGTCAAAAAACACATTGGATAAAACCCTAACAGCAATTGCGATGAATATCTATATGCCAAAATATATAGATATATCTGTCCAAGATGACTTTATAAAAAGTCAAATTATGGCTATGGGGGAGATTAATGTCCTACATCGCAGGTTGCTTGGAAAATTACACCAGCTTCTTCAACTGATAAATCTTCTCCAGCGCCGCCTTCGGACTCAGATCATCCGGCTGCACATCGCGCATCGCCGGAAACACAATGTACCGGAGTCGAATTGTTTTGACGAAAAAAGGGACAGATTTATTTTTCATCACAGCTTTGGCTGAGCGATGTTCACTCATCCCACTCGTTGTTGCCATGCCGCCGGATTACGCGCGCTGTGAAATACAGCTAACACTACGATGTGCTGATCGCGTTCGCGGAAGTAAATGCAGTAGGGAAAACGTCGGGCGACAGCTTTGCGCACGTCGCGGTAGAGCATTGGAAATTGTTCGGGAGTGCTGGCGATGCGCTGAATCAGGAGCTGGATTTCGGTCATGAACTCGCCTCCGAGTCCGGGACGTTCCTTCTCATACCAGTCGCCCGCTTCGTCAAACTCGGTTCGAGCTTGCTTGCGGAAAATGACTTGCCGCATTATCGCTGCCAGCGTGCCTGAGCTTCAGCCTTGATGGTTTCCCAAGCGATAGTGTCGTTTGGATTGGCATCATCCTCGGCCAGACGTCGATCCAATTCAGCTTGCTCTGCCGAGGAAGGCGGGAGCAGGCCAGCCTCGATGGCGACCGAGTCCCAGATGTCTTTTACCAATGCGATGCGGTCTTCGACGCTCATGCTGTCAATGCCCAATGCGTGCAGTGCTTGTCCCATGTTTGTCTCCTTTGCTGGCTATGCTACACCAGCTTCTTCAACTGATAAATCTTCTCCAGCGCCGCCTTCGGACTCAGATCGTCCGGCTGCACATCGCGCATCGCCGACACCAGCGGATGTTCTTCCGGTTCCGGCGCTTCCCCATTACTGAATGATGTCCCGGCGGCGAACAGATCGCCCTGCGGGTTCTGTGCGGCGCTGTTCTGTTCCAGTCTCAATAGCTGTTTCTTTGCGTTGCGAATGACGCCATTCGGTACGCCAGCGAGGGCGGCCACTTGCAGGCCGTAGCTCTGGCTGGCCGCGCCTTCGTTGACCGAGTGCAGGAACACGATGCTGTGCTGGTGCTCGACGGCGGCGAGGTGGACGTTGGCGAGTTGTTTGAATTCTTCGGCCAGCCGCGTGAGTTCAAAATAGTGGGTGGCGAACAGGGTGTAGCTGCGGTTGAGTTCCAGCAGGTGGCGCGCGATGGCGTAGGCCAGCGCGAGGCCGTCGAAGGTGCTGGTGCCGCGACCGATTTCGTCCACCAGCACCAGGCTCTTGTCGGTGGCGTTGTGCAGGATATTGGCGGCCTCGGTCATCTCGACCATGAAGGTGGAACGCCCGGAGGCCAAGTCGTCCGATGCGCCGATGCGGGTGAAGATCTGGTCGATCTCGCCGAGCACTGCTTCCTGTGCGGGCACGAAGCAGCCGACATGCGCGAGCAGCGCGATGATGGCGGTCTGGCGCATGTAGGTCGATTTACCGCCCATGTTGGGGCCGGTGATCAGCAGCATGCGGCGCGTGTCGCCCAGCTGCGTGTCGTTAGGGGTGAACTGCTCGACTTGCGCTTCGACCACCGGGTGGCGGCCTTGCTTGATGCTGATCTGCTCTTCATCGCTGAACTGCGGCGCGCAGAAGTTCAGCGTGGCGGCACGCTCGGCGAAGCAGGCGAGCACGTCCAGCTCGGCGATGGCGGCGGCGATGCGCTGCAGCTGAGGGATGCTCGGGGCCAGCGCATCCAGCAACTGATCGTAGAGATATTTCTCGCGCGCCAGTGCGCGGTCGTTGGCGGAGAGCGCCTTGTCCTCGAACGCCTTCAGCTCGGGTGTGATGTAGCGCTCGGCGTTCTTCAGCGTCTGGCGGCGGCGGTAGTCGTCCGGCACTTTGTCGGCGTTGGCGACGCTCACCTCGATGTAGAAACCGTGCACGCGGTTGTATTCGACCTTCAGCTTGTCGATGCCGGTGCGCGCGCGTTCGCGCGTCTCCAGCGCCAGCAGGAAATCGCCGCAGTTGGTCTGGATGCCGCGCAACTCGTCCAGCTCGGCGTCGTAACCGTCGGCGATCACGCCGCCTTCGCGCAGCACGCTCGATGGCTCGGCCTTCAAGGTCTGTTGCAGCAGCTCTACCAGTGCGGCATCGGCTTGCAGGTCGGCCGCCAGCTGCCGGATGCGCGGCGCCGCCACGCCGGCCAGCAGCGTGGAGAGTTGCGGCAGTTGCTTCAGCGTATCGCGCAGGCCGGAAAGGTCGCGCGGCCTCGCGCTCTTCAGCGCGATGCGTGCGGTGATGCGCTCCACGTCGACGCTGGGCTTGAGCTGTTCGCGCACGGCGTTGAACTTGTCGTCCAGCTCGTCCACCGCATCCAGCCTTGCGTGCAAGATTTCACGATTCCGCAGCGGGTGGTGCAGCCAGTGCGACAGCAGGCGGCTGCCCATGTTGGTGGCGCAGGTGTCGAGCAGCGAGAGCAGGGTGGGCGCGGGTTCGCCGCGCAGCGTCTGGGTGATCTCCAGGTTGCGGCGGGTGGCGGCATCCATGCGCACGAACGCGTCGGCGTGGTACACCTGCGCACTGCGGATGTGGGCGATGCTCTGTCCCTGGGTGAGTTTGGCGTAGCCGAGCAATGCGCCGGCGGCGGAGAGGCCCAGCGTGAATTCGTCGCAGCCGAAACCGGCGAGGTCGCGCGTGCCGAACTGCTGGCACAGCGCGCGGTGCGCGGCGTCGCGGTCGAAGTGCCACTCGGGCAGCGACTTGCCGGCGGCGTTCTTGAAGGATGGCGCAGTGGCGCCTTCGGCGATCAATATCTCGGAAGGCTGCAGGCGTTCCAGCTCGGCGGGCAGCTGCTGCGCATCCACCTCGGCGAGGGTGAGCTGGCCGGAGGCGAGGTTGAGCCAGGCGAGGCCGACCTCGTTGCGGCTCTGGTGCAGCGCGAGCAGCAGGTTGTCGCGCTTCTCTTCCAGCAAGGCGGAATCGGTGAGCGTGCCGGGGGTGACGATGCGCACCACCTTGCGTTCCACCGGGCCTTTGCTGGTGGCGGGGTCGCCGATCTGCTCGCAGATCGCCACCGATTCGCCCATCTTCACCAGCCGCGCGAGGTACTGCTCGGCGGCATGGTAAGGCACGCCCGCCATCTTGATCGGCTGGCCGCCGGAGGCGCCGCGCTGGGTGAGCGTGATGTCGAGCAGCTTGGCGACGCGCACCGCGTCGTCGTGGAACAGTTCGTAGAAATCGCCCATGCGGTAGAACAGCAGCATGTCCTGATGCTGCGCCTTGATGCGCAAATACTGCTGCATCATTGGGGTCTGGGTGGATTTGTCCGGGGCGTTCATGTGGCGGGGCTCAGCTGATCTTGACTACGATGTCGTGCAGGGTGTTGGCGCATTGCGCCATGTGGTGGGCGGCGTTGGTCAGGTGGCGGTAGATCTCGCGGCGCTTGAACATGTTGACGTAGTCGCTGCCCTCGAACAGGGTGGACAGGGCGATGCGGTATTGCTTTTCGGCATGGCGCTCGGCCTTGCGCGCGGCGTCGGCGTATTGCGCGGCCTCGGCGGGTTTGTTGCCCAGCAGGGCGAAGCCCTTGGCCAGCGCATTGACGCCGTCCTTGATGTTCTGCGAGATGTCGCGCATGAAGGCGTCGGGTGCCACGCCCAGCACGTCCATCTCGTGCACGGTGGTCTTGCAGTACATCACGACGTCGTCCAGCGCGGTGATGGCGCGGTAGATGTCCTCGCGGTCGATGGGGGTGGAGAAGGCGTCGTTGAGTTCGTGCAGGTTGCGCGCCTTGATCAGGTCGGCTTCGTGCACGTCCAGTTTCAGCGCATCCGCCACGGCGGGGCCGTCGTGCTCCATGTATTCGACCAGCAGGTCGACGGTGTGGACGACCTTGAGGTTCTGCTCGGTGAGCATCTGGAAGAAGTCCGGCACCTTGGGAAAGACCCGGTCGAGGATGCGTGCGAGCAGCGTTTTGGAGGCATCGGGCATGGCGGTCACTCAGATGAACGATTGGACGAGAAGATAGCAGCAAATCGACATCAATGCCGCACCGGGGATGGTGATCAGCCAGGCGGTGACGATCTCCAGGGCCTTGCCCCAGCGCACGGCCTTCGGGCGCTCCGAGGCGCCGATGCCCATGATCGAGGAGGCGACCACATGGGTGGTGGAGACCGGCGCGCCGAACATCGAGGAGCTGAAGATCACGCCGGCGGCGGTCATCTGCGAATCCAGCGCGTGCACCGGGCGTATCTTGTAGATGGAGAAGCCCAGCGTGCGCACGATCTGCCAGCCGCCGGAGAGGATGCCCAGCGTGATGGCGAGCGAGCAGGAGAGGATCACCCAGAACGGCACCTCGAAGGTCGGGATGAAGCCGCCCAGCACCAGCACCAGCGTCAGGATGCCCATGCTCTTCTGCGCGTCGTTGGCGCCGTGCGAGAAGGCCAGCCCGGCCGAGGTGACGAACTGCAGATGGCGCAGGTCGCGGTTGATCGAGGGGTGCGTGCCGCGCAGCAGCCGCAGCATGATCTTGTGCAGCACATAGCCGACCAGGAAACCGATGAGCGGCGAAAGCACCAGTGCGGCGACCACTTTGGCGACGCCGTTCAGTTCGCCGTGCAGCAGGTCGGCGAAGCCCCAGGTGACATGGTTCGACCCCGCAGACACCACGACCACGCCGGCCAGGCCGCCCACCAGCGCATGCGACGAGGAGGAGGGGATGCCGCGCCACCAGGTCAGCAGGTTCCAGGCGATGGCGCCGACCAGCCCGCACAGCACGATGGTGAGCGCGAGCTCGCGATCGAGATCGTCCAGCGTGACGAGTTTGCCGATGGTGTTGGCCACCGCCGTACCACCCACCAGCGGGCCGAGGAACTCGAAGAAGGCGACCAGCAGCACGGACTGCACCGGCGTCATCGCGCGCGAGGCGATCACCGTGGCGATGATGTTGGCGGCGTCATGGAAACCGTTGGTGTACTCGAAGATCAGGACGATGGCGATGGTCGAGATCGCGAGGACGAGGAGGGTGTGGTCCATGCCGGGGCCGCCGATGTCTGTCGTGGGTCAGCCCTTCAAGCCTGGGGTGAGATGCGGCCCGATGACCTGCAGCAGTTGCTCGTGGATGTGCGGGTTGCCCGCGCATACATGGCCGCTGGAGAGATAGTCCTGGTTGCCGGCGAGGTCGGTCACGATGCCGCCCGCTTCGGTGATGAGCAGCGCCCCCGCGGCGATGTCCCAGGGCTTGAGGCCGGTCTCGAAGAAACCGTCGTAGCGGCCGGCCGCGGTCCAGGCGAGATCGAGCGAGGCGGCGCCGGGGCGGCGCAGGCCGGCGCTCTTCTGCATGAGGTCGCGGAAGATCGCCATGTAGGCGTCCATGTGCTCGAAGCGGGTGTAGGGGAAGCCGGTGCCGATCAGGCTGTCGATCATTTCCTTGCGTTTGCTGACGCGGATGCGCTTGTCGTTGAGGAAAGCGCCGCGTCCGCGCGTGGCGGTGAACAGGTCGTTCTTGGTCGGGTCGTACACCACGGACTGGGTCAGCACGCCGTTGTGCTGCAGGCCGATGGAGACGGCGTACTGCGGCACGCCATGCAGGAAGTTGGTGGTGCCGTCGAGCGGATCGATGATCCACACGTATTCCGACTGGCCTTGGGTGCCGCTCTCTTCTGCTAGAATCGCATGGCCGGGATAGGCTTCCAGCAAGGTTTCTATGATGATGCGCTCGGCGGCGCGATCCACTTCACTGACATAATCCGCGTGGGACTTCTTGGTCACGGTGAGGTGGTCGAGGTTGTCGGCGGCGCGGTGGATCAAATTTCCGGCACGACGTGCGGCCTTCACCGCGATGTTGAGCATGGGGTGCATATCAGTACGACCTTTTTAATGAGCATGAAACCTCAGACCAGCCTGCTGCGCGGCTCGATTGCTGCGTTGCGCGGTGCTCGAAATCCTCATGTACTACCAGTACATTCCGGTTTCTACGCGCCGTGCGCCTTGCGCTCAAACCGCTCGCGACGGCTGTTCTAAAGTTTAGAATCGAAATAACCAGTGCGTATTTTAGTTGGTATTGCGTTTTGAATAAACCTAATCCTTTGAGCGGCATCCGCGTGGTGCTCAGCCACACCACCCATCCGGGCAACATCGGCGCGGCGGCGCGGGCGATGAAGACCATGGGCTTGCGCCATCTGTACCTCATCAACCCGCGCCATTTCCCGGACGCGCAGGCCACGGCGATGGCGGCCGGGGCGGACGACGTCCTGCAGGACGCCGTGGTGTGCGGTTCCATCGATGAGGCGTTGCAGGGCGTGGTGTTCACCGTGGCGATGACGGCGCGCTTGCGCGACATCTCCATCGCGGTGCGGACCCCGCGCGAGGCGATGCCGCAGGTGCTGCAGGAGGCGCAGGCTGGACCGGTGGCCCTGCTGTTCGGTACCGAGATGTCCGGCCTGACCAATGAGGAGATGGGCAAGGCACAATTGGGGGTGAACATCCCGGCCAATCCGGAATTCTCTTCGCTCAACGTGGCGGCGGCGGTGCAGGTGATGGCCTACGAGCTGGTGGCGGCGGCGGAAAATTTCGTGCCGCGCGTGCCGCAGATCGAACCCGCGACGCACGAGCGCCTGGAGGGTTTGTATGCGCATCTGGAAAAGACCCTGTTCGAGATCGGTTTCTTCACCACGCAGAACCCGGCGCGGCTGATGCAGCGCCTGCGCCGCCTGTACTCGCGTACCCGTCTGGAGGATGAGGAGATCAACATCCTGCGCGGTATGCTGACTGTGGCAACCGAGTACAATGCCCGTCTGAAGAAACGTTATGCGGAAGAGCATCCAGATGTTCAACAACATTAGAGAAGACATCAACAGCGTATTCGATCGCGACCCGGCGGCGCGCACCACTTTCGAGGTGATCACCTGCTATCCCGGCCTGCACGCGCGCCTCTTCCATCGCCTGTCCAATACGCTGTGGCATATGCGCCTGAAATGGCTGGCGCGTTTCGTGTCGCACTTCGCGCGCTGGTTCACCGGCATCGAAATCCATCCGGGGGCGACCATCGGGCGGCGCTTTTTCATCGATCACGGCATGGGCGTGGTGATCGGCGAGACGGCCGAGATCGGCGACGACGTGACCATGTACCACGGCGTGACCCTGGGCGGCACCTCGTGGAAGGAAGGCAAGCGCCATCCCACCGTGGGCAATGGGGTGGTCATCGGCGCGGGGGCGAAGGTGCTTGGACCGATCCATGTCGGCAACGGCGCAAAGATCGGCTCCAATGCGGTGGTGGTGAAGGATGTGCCGGATGGCGCCACCGCTGCGGGCATTCCCGCGCGCATCCTGGACGAGGAAAAGAAGGTCGCGCACGGTTTCAACGCCTACGGCATCGGCAACGACCAGAACGATCCGCTCGCCAAGGCCATCCACGGACTGCTGGGGCACAGCGTCACGGTCGACCAGCGTATCGACTTCATTCTGCAGCAGCTGGAGAAGATGGGCGTGCGGGTGGAAGAGGAACGTGCCACGGCGGATAAGTTCGATCCGAACCACTTAAATAAAATTGTTGATTAAAAGAATCAGGTATTCTATGATTCCCTCAGATGTTGGAGGGGTAACACCCTCGTGAGTAAAAGGGGTAACGAGCGGCGATGCGCCGAGACAGTTTAAATTTGAGAGGGGTGAGGTTATGCGACTGACAACCAAAGGACGTTTTGCGGTAACGGCAATGGTGGATTTGGCGACGCGCAGCGGCAAAGGGCCTGTGACGCTGGCGGGGATCAGCGAGCGGCAAAAGATATCGCTGTCCTATCTGGAGCAGCTGTTCGGCAAGCTGCGCCGCAACAATGTGGTGGCCAGCGTACGCGGCCCGGGCGGCGGTTATTGCCTGGCACGTCCGGCAAGCAAGATCACCATGGTCGATATCATCACTGCGGTGGATGAGGCGCTGGATGCCACCCAATGCGGCACCAAAGGCAATTGCGATAACGGCAAGCCCTGCATGACGCATGACCTGTGGTTCGGCCTGAACGAGGCGATCCACGAATACCTGAGCAAGATCAATCTCCAGCAACTGGTGGATGGCCAAGCCAGCAAGAACGGTGCTGACATGCCCGCATCCATCATGATGGCAAAGCACGACAGTTCGGAACGCGTGCCTGCCTGAATCGGTACAACTGACCATGCGGTACCCGGTGTACGCCGGGTGGGCCATCGGTTATTAGGAGGAAAGAAATGACGTTGCAGTTGCCGATCTACATGGACTATTCCGCGACCACGCCGGTCGATCCGCGCGTGGCCAAGGCGATGATTCCGTATCTCACCGAGAAATTCGGCAATCCCGCTTCGCGTTCGCATTCCTTCGGCTGGGTGGCGGACGAGGCGGTGGAGCGGGCGCGCGAGCAGGTTGCGGCGCTGGTCAATGCGGATCCGAAGGAAATCGTATGGACTTCGGGAGCGACCGAATCCAACAATCTGGCGCTGAAGGGCGCGGCGAATTTCTATGCCGACAAGGGCAAGCACATCGTCACGGTGCAGACCGAGCACAAGGCGGTGCTGGACACGGTGCGCGAGCTGGAGCGACAGGGTTTTTCGGCGACCTACCTCGATCCGGAGCCGAACGGTCTGCTCGACCTGGAAAAACTCAAGGCGGCACTGCGCCCGGACACCACGCTGGTGTCGGTGATGCTGGTCAACAACGAGATCGGCGTGATCCAGGATGTCGCCACCATTGGCGAAATCTGCCGTGAACGTGGCATCCTGTTCCATGTCGATGCGGCGCAGGCGACCGGCAAGGTGGCGATCGATCTGCAAAAGCTCAAGGTCGACCTGATGTCGTTCTCTGCGCACAAGACTTACGGCCCCAAGGGGATCGGTGCGCTGTATGTGCGCCGCAAGCCGCGCGTGCGCCTGGAGGCGCAGATGCACGGCGGCGGACACGAACGCGGTTTCCGCTCGGGCACGCTGCCGACGCACCAGATCGTCGGCATGGGCGAAGCGTTCCGTATCGCCAGGGAAGAAATGGCGACCGAGAATGAGCGCATCCGCATGTTGCGCGACCGTTTGTGGAAAGGCCTGTCCGGCATGGAGGAGGTTTACCTGAACGGTGACATGGAGCATCGCGTGCCGCACAATTTGAACGTGAGCTTCAATTTCGTCGAAGGCGAATCGCTGATCATGGCGGTCAAGGACGTCGCGGTGTCGAGCGGTTCGGCCTGTACCTCGGCGAGCCTGGAGCCGTCCTACGTGCTGCGCGCTCTCGGCCGCAACGACGAATTGGCGCACAGCTCGATCCGTTTCACCGTGGGTCGTTTTACCACCGTGGAAGAAGTGGATTACGTGGTGAAACTGTTGCAGGATAAAATTGCCAAACTGCGTGACCTGTCCCCGTTGTGGGAGATGTTCAAGGATGGCATCGATCTGAATTCGGTACAGTGGGCTGCACATTAAAAGCGGCAAGGTAACTGCGGCGAGCGCTGACAAGCGGTCCGCCTCCGGTTTTCCCCGCTTCTGAAAGGAGCAACAAATGGCTTATAGCGAAAAAGTATTGGATCACTATGAACACCCGCGCAACGTCGGGTCGCTGGACAAGGACGATGCCTTCGTCGGTACCGGCATGGTCGGCGCGCCCGCATGCGGCGACGTGATGAAGCTGCAGATCAAGGTCGGCAAGGACGGCATCATCGAGGATGCGAAATTCAAGACCTACGGTTGCGGTTCGGCCATTGCTTCCAGTTCGCTGGTGACCGAGTGGGTCAAGGGCAAGACGGTGGACCAGGCGCTGGGGATCAAGAATACGCATATCGCTGAAGAACTGGCATTGCCGCCGGTGAAGATACACTGCTCGATCCTGGCGGAAGATGCCATCAAGGCGGCGGTGGCGGATTACAAGGCCAAGCATGGCGCAACGGTTGAGACCGCTGCCTGCAACGGAAACAAATAGGAGGCAGCATGTCGATCTCGTTGACGGAAAATGCGGCGAAGCATGTGCAGAATTTCCTGGCCAAGCGCGGCAAGGGCGTTGGCCTGCGCCTGGGCGTGAGGACCAGCGGCTGTTCCGGCATGGCCTACAAGCTGGAGTTCGCCGATGCGGTGGATAGCGAAGACCTGCAGTTCGTCAGCAACGGCGTGACCGTGCTGGTGGATCAGCACAGCCTGCCGTATATCGACGGCATGGAGCTGGACTATACGCGCGAAGGTCTGAACGAGGGATTCAAGTTCAACAATCCGAATGTGAAGGATTCTTGCGGTTGCGGGGAAAGCTTCAAGGTTTGATGGATATTCTGACCTCGGATTTCCAGCAGGATTATTTTCATCTCTTCAATCTTCCAATCCGCTTTCTGATCGATGGCGACGCGCTGGAGCGCAGCTATCTGGCGCTGCAGGTGCAGGTCCATCCGGACAAGTTCGCCCATCTGCCGGAATCGGAGCGCCGCCTGTCCATGCAGTGGGCAACGCGAGTTAACGAGGGCTATCAGACCCTGCGCAATCCGCTGAACCGGGCGCGCTACCTGCTGTCGCTGCACGGTGTCGATACGCAGGAGGAGCTCAACACCTCGATGCCGACCGATTTCCTGATGCAGCAGATGGAATGGCGGGAAGCGCTGGAAGAGGCGAAGCAGGCCCGGGATGCCGATGCGCTGGAAACGCTGGAGCAGCGCGTGCAGCAGGAGGACCGTGCCCTGCAACGGCAGCTCGCCGCCGCCATCGACGAGGCTCGCGATTACGCCGTGGCATCGGGTATAGTGCGCAAACTCAAATTCCTTGAGAAACTTGCGGAAGAAATCGGCTCCGCATTCGACGAAATAGACTCCTGAACATGGCCCTGTTGCAAATCGCAGAACCCGGCCTCAGCGCCGCCCCCCATCAACATCGTTTGGCAGTCGGCATCGACCTCGGTACGACCAATTCCCTCGTTGCTACGGTGCGCAACGGCATCAGCACGGTGCTCAACGACATCCATGGCTGTGCCATGCTGCCTTCGGTGGTGCGCTATGCGGCGGACGGCAAGGTCCAGGTCGGCCACGAGGCGCAGGCGGTGCAAAGCGACGATCCGCAGAACACCATCGTTTCGGTCAAGCGCTTCATGGGACGCGGCCTGAAGGACGTGGGCGAAGTCGGCAACCTGCCGTATCGCTTCGTCGATGCGCCGGGCATGCTGCAATTGCGCACGGCCGCAGGTACCCGGAGCCCGGTCGAAGTGTCCGCCGAAATCCTCAAGGTGCTGCGCGAACGCGCCGAGCTTTCGCTGGGCGGCGAACTGGTGGGGGCGGTCATCACCGTGCCGGCCTATTTCGACGATGCGCAGCGCCAGGCTACCAAGGATGCCGCCAGACTGGCCGGGCTCAATGTGCTGCGCTTGCTGAACGAACCGACGGCGGCAGCCATCGCCTACGGCCTGGATAATGCGGCGGAAGGCGTCTATGCGGTGTACGACCTCGGCGGCGGGACTTTCGATATTTCGATCCTGAAACTGTCCAAAGGCGTATTCGAGGTGCTGGCCACCAATGGCGACTCGGCGCTGGGCGGCGACGATTTCGACCGTCGCATCTATTGCTGGGTGCTGGAGAATGCCGGCCTGTCGGCGCTGGGGCCGCATGACACGCGTCTGCTGCTGACGCATTCGCGCGTCGCCAAGGAGCAGCTCACCGAATATCCGCAGACGCAGATTACTGCGGTGCTGGGCAGCGGCGAACTGGTCGACCTGACGCTGACCCGCGAAGCGTTCTACGACATGACGCAGAACCTGGTTGCCCGCACGCTGCAGGCGACGCGCCGGGCGTTGCGCGATGCCAAGCTGAAGGTGGAAGACATCAAGGGGACGGTGATGGTCGGCGGTTCCACGCGCATGCCGCAGGTGCAGCAGGCGGTGGGCGAGTTTTTCGGCCAGATCCCGTTGAACAACCTCGACCCGGACAAGGTCGTGGCGCTGGGTGCCGCCATCCAGGCCAACGTGCTGGCAGGCAATCGCAGCGGCGACGACTGGTTGTTGCTGGACGTGATCCCGCTGTCGCTCGGCATCGAGACCATGGGCGGGCTGGTGGAGAAGATCATCCCGCGCAACAGCACGATTCCGAATGCGCGGGCGCAGGAGTTCACGACCTACAAGGACGGACAGACCGCGATGAGCATCCACGTGGTGCAGGGCGAGCGCGAACTGGTGAGCGATTGCCGTTCGCTGGCGAAGTTCGAGCTGCGCGGCATTCCGGCCATGGTGGCGGGAGCAGCCCGCATTCGCGTCACTTTCCAGGTCGATGCGGACGGCCTGCTCAGCGTCTCGGCGCGAGAGACGAGCAGCGGTGTCGAGTCGAGCATCACGGTGAAACCATCCTACGGCCTCGGCGACGAGGAGATCACCCGCATGCTGCAGGACTCGGCGCAGCATGCGCGCGAGGACATGCAAGCGCGCGCCTTGCGCGAGCAGCAGACCGAGGCGGCGCAATTGCTGGAAGCGGTGGATAATGCACTGCAGCAGGATGGCGATGCGCTGCTCGATGCAGTGGCGCAGGCGCGTATCCGCGCCAGCATGGATGCGCTGCGTACGGCGCTGGGCGGCGGCGACCATCAAGCCATCAAGCGCACGGTGGAGGCGCTGAACCTCGCCACCACCGAATTCGCCCAGAAGCGCATGGACCAGAGCGTCAAGCATGCGCTGACCGGACACAAGTTATCGGAACTGGAAAAGTGAAATGACCCAGATCATCGTTTTGCCGCATGAGGAGTTATGCCCCAAGGGGGCATTGTTCGAGGCCGAGCCCGGGACTTCGATCTGCGACGCACTGCTGGAGCACAACATCGAGATCGAGCATGCCTGCGAGAAATCCTGTGCCTGTACCACCTGCCATGTCATCGTGCGCGAGGGCTTCGACAGCCTGGAGGAAGCGACCGAACTGGAGGAAGACATGCTGGACAAGGCCTGGGGGCTGGAAGGCAACTCGCGGCTCAGTTGCCAGGCCATCGTGGGTAAACAGGATCTGGTGGTCGAGATACCCAAGTACACCATCAACATGGCCAAAGAGGGGCACAGCAAATGAAATGGATCGACGTGCGCGACATCGCGATTGCGCTGAGCGAGAAGCATCCCGACATCGACCCGCGCACGGTGCGCTTCGTCGATCTGCACAACTACGTGGTTGATCTGGACGGATTCGATGACGATCACAGCCGCGGCGGCGAAAAGGTGCTGGAAGCGATCCAGGCTGCATGGATGGACGAGGCGGCATGACATGCTGAGACTCTGGGACGGTATTTCCAGGCGCTGGCTGTATCTGGCCGGCGCCCTGATCGTGGCGGGGCTGTTCGGCGCCGCGCTTTACCTGCAATACGTGCTGCGCCAGGATCCCTGTCCGCTGTGCATGATCCAGCGCGTCATTTTCATCGTCATCGGCATCCTGTTCTTCGCGGCGGCCCTGCTCAATACCGGGCGCGTCGGCAGCCGCGTGTATTCGATATTGATCGCGCTCTTCGCGCTGATCGGCGTGGCGGTCGCTTCACGCCATATCTGGCTGCAGCATCTGCCCAAGGACCAGGTTCCCGCCTGCGGTCCGGGCCTCGACTTCATGCTGCAGCATTTCCCGATGTCCGAAGTGTGGCAGGAACTGCTGCATGGTTCCGGCGAATGCGCAGCCAGGGGCTGGACGTTGCTGACGCTGGGTATTCCGGAATGGTCGCTGATCTGGTTCGTGTTGCTGGGAGCTTTCGCGCTGGCCGTCGGCTGGAAGCAGCGCTGATCACGCGGTGATCCGCGACACCACGCGCCGCACGAACGGCGCGACTACCAGCACCGAGGGGAAGGCGATGGGCCATGCGGTGGCGAATCCCTTGAACCAGCGGCTGAAGAAGTCTGCGTCATATCCCTGATTGATGAAGGTCACCGTGCCGGAGATGATGGTGACCATGATGACGGAAAGCATGCCGCCGAAAAGCAGGTTGCTGTAACGAGCCGGAATCTTCATCTGTTATTTCCTATAAGTTTTTCCACGGTGCCGGGTCGTGCGTCACGGCCGCGCTCACCATGTAAAAGAACACCATTTGTGCCATCAGCCAGGCAAGCAGGCGGATATGCCGGGTGCGGCCGTATCTCAGCGCAACCGTGCCGAGCGCGATATACAGCAGCAGCGCCGCGATCTTGGCGGCCAGCCACGGCGTGGACAGCGGCGACAGGCCGAGCTGCCAGGCCAGTGCGACGGCGCTGGCGAGCAGCACCGTATCCACCGTGTGCGGCGCGAACCTCATCCATCGCGCATGCAAGGACGGCTGGTCGCGCAGCATCCATGCGCCGCGCAGAACGAACAGCGCGTAACTGAGTGCCACGCAGCTGATGTGGACGAATTTCAGTAACGCTGTATCCAACATGCTGATGGGCAGCGGGTGTGCCGCACGGCCGCCGGGTGGGTACTCAGAAGCGCCGGATCATGATGCGGCGCAGCAGACGGTCTTTCACCACGAACTGGTGATACAGGGCGGCGGCGACATGGAACGCGACCAGCAACAGCATGATGCCGATGAACAACTCATGGAATTCCTTGGCATCGACCTTGCCGAAATCCGGGATCAGGTTCGGGTCGCCTTTCTTCAGCGCCTCGATCACGCCGGAAGTCACCGCGGTGACGATGCCGGAGACCGCGACGGCGATGAGCGACAGGTTCAGCAGCACATGGGTGACGGCGGCAATCTTGTTCAGCAGCGGGTTGTCGTTGGCCGGAGCCGGCTCGCCGTCTTTTTTCCTGAAATAGATGCGCAACAGCACCAGCAGCAGGACCAGATCGCCGATCAGGAAATGTATCGGGAACATGGAAATCTTCTGTGCGGCGTTCTTGCTTTCGTCCAGCTCATGACCAAGGAACAGGGCGGCGATCACGAGCAGGAAGACCAGCCAATGGATAAGCGCGGTGCGTTTGCTGTATTGCTTCATGATTTTTCCTTGTCGTTCGGGAGGGGTTTTGCGCATTGTAGCGCATGAGCAAGGCTTGCCAAATTGCCGGGCGCCTCAGGCAGGCGTCTGTCCGCCATGCTGCAGCCAATCCAGAGCGCCTTTTCCCGCCGCCAGGCCGCTGGCGAAACAGGCAGAGAGCAGGTAGCCCCCGGTGGGCGCTTCCCAGTCGAGCATCTCGCCCGCGCAGAATACGCCGGGCAGCCTGGCCAGCATCAGTCGTTCATCCAGCGCCTCGAATGCGACGCCGCCCGCGGTGCTGATGGCCTCGCTCAGGGGACGCGTCCCCATCAGGTGCAAGGGCAGGGATTTGATGGTGCGTGCCAGCAGCGCGGGGTCGTGCATCTGTTCTGCATTCAGCGCCTCGCGCAGCAGGCCGGCTTTCACCCCTTTCAGGCCCAGCCTGCTTTGCAGGTGGCTGGAGAGCGAGCGCGACCCGCGTGGATGCGACACTTCTTTCTGTACGCGTTGCAGCGGCCAGTCCGGCAACAGGTCGAGATGCAGCACGGCCTGGCCGTGGCGTGCGATCTCGTCGCGCAATGCCGCCGAGAGGGCATAGATCGGGCCGCCTTCGATGCCATGCCCGGTGATGACGCATTCGCCTTGTTTGTGCAGGTCGCCGAAAGTGGTGGCGATCGATTTCACCGGCTCGCCGGTGAAGCGCTCGCGGAAGAAATGGCTCCAGGCGATGTCGAAGCCGCAGTTGGCCGGGCGCAGCGGCGCGACCTCTATGCCGCGCTGCGCCAGCAGGGCCACCCAGGTACCGTCGGAGCCAAGCTGCGGCCAGCTGCCCCCGCCCAGCGCCAGCACCAGCGCATCGGCATGCAGGGTGCGCTCGCCTTCGGGGGCGGTGAAACGCAAGTCGCCCCGTGCATCCCACCCGTGCCAGCGATGCCGGACATGGAAGCCCACGCCGCGTTCGCGCAGGCGATGCAGCCAGGCGCGCAACAGAGGTGCCGCTTTCATGTCGGCGGGAAAGACGCGATTGGATGTGCCCACGAAGGTGGCGATACCCAGGCCGTGCACCCACTCGCGCAAGGCATCGGGCGGGAAGTCGCGCAACCACGGTTCGATGCCGGCGCGGCGGGCGCCGTAACGCGTGAGAAATACATCGAACGCTTCGGCATGGGTGATGTTCAAGCCGCCTTTGCCCGCCATCAGCAACTTGCGCCCCATGCTGGGCATCGCGTCGTAGATGTCCACGCGCACGTTGCCTTGCGAGATCGCCTCTGCGGCCATCAATCCGGCAGGACCGCCACCGACGATGGCGACAGTGGGGAAGGGGCTGTGAGCTGGGATCGGCATGTGGGAAAAGTCTCAATTAAAGCAGGTGATTATACGGCTTCATGACAGTCGCGGTCCGTCTCGGCGCAGGAGCGTATAATGTACCCCGTCAAGCCAGAATACGATGAAGAGAAGATAATTGAATAACGTCAGTTTTACCGATCTGAAGCTGTCTCCAGAGATCCTCAAGGCGCTGGCCGAAGCCGGCTACACCACCCCCACCCCGATCCAGGCACAAGCCATCCCGGTTGTGCTGGAGGGTCACGACCTGATGGCGGGGGCCCAGACGGGAACGGGCAAGACTGCGGCATTTGCGCTGCCGATGCTGCAGAAGCTGTTGCCGCACGCCAGTTCCAGCACTTCGCCAGCGAGGCATCCGGTGCGGGCGCTGATCCTGGTGCCGACGCGCGAACTGGCGATCCAGGTCGAGGAGAACATCAAGACCTACGCCAGGCATACGCACCTGCGTTCGCTGGTGGTGTTCGGCGGGGTGGACATCAAGCAGCAGACGCCGCACCTGAAGGCGGGGGTGGAGATCCTGGTGGCGACACCGGGGCGCTTGCTCGACCATATCGAGCAGAAGACGGTCTTGCTGAACCAGGTGCAGATGCTGGTGCTGGATGAGGCCGACCGCATGCTGGATATGGGCTTCATGCCGGCGCTGAAGCGCATCCTGGCACTGTTGCCGAGGCAGCGGCAAAGCCTGATGTTCTCCGCGACCTTCTCCAGCGAGATCAAGAAACTCTCCGAAGATTTCATGAATTACCCGATGCTGATCGAGGTTGCGCGGAGCAATGCCTCAGCCGAGAACATCACGCAGAAGGTCTATCTGGTCGAGCAGGCGAACAAGCATCAGTTGCTGGCAAAGCTGTTGCAGGGCGACGATGCGAAACAGGTCATCGTTTTCACCAAGACCAAGCTGACGGCCAGCCGTTTGGCCAGGGAATTGCAGCGCGAAGGCGTATCCGCCGATGCCATCCACGGCGACAAGAGCCAGCTCGAACGCATGAACGCGCTGGATGCATTCAAGCAGGGCAAGGTCTCCGTGCTGATCGCCACCGATGTGGCGGCGCGGGGGCTGGATATCGACAGCTTGCCGATGGTCATCAACTACGAGATACCGCATGCGGCGGAGGATTATGTGCACCGCATCGGGCGCACCGGCCGTGCAGGCGCATCCGGTACCGCGATCTCGCTGGTGTCGCCGGAAGAAGAAAAATACCTGCTGGAGATCGAGAAGCTGATCAAGACGGAGATCAGCAAGGAGCGCGTGAGCTCACCGCAACCCGTTGCGAAGGCGCACCGTGCCCCGCGCGGCGAAGCATCCGAACACAGGCGCGAACATCACGCCTCCGCACCGAAGAAGCCCAGCCATGATCCATGGTTCGACAAGCCTTACGAACCGAGCCCCAGCGCCGCACAGCCGGTGAAGAAAACGGTCGAGCCGCCGGCGGGCAAACCCAAGGCGCAGATTCCCGCGTTGTTCGTGCGCAGGTCGGGCTGATCCCCGGCCCAGTGTGCACGGCATACTGGGCCGACGTATTGCTAACGGTTGACGGGAAGCCGTTTACCAATGACGCACGACTTCGGACACCAGGGTGACCGTGACGGCTGCGATGCACACCAGCATGACCCTCAGGTAGCTATTCAAGGTTTTCAGTTGGGCCTGGATTTCTTTCAGGTCTTCTTTGACAGTTTCGTCCATGCGCATTCTCGATCGGGTTGATGAATCTGTTTCGCGGGATCGAATCCCGGCGGGGATTCTCGCACGCTGTCGCGAATTGTTTCAATGCTCATTCCGGCTCCAATGTGTCGATACTCGTTTCGATGCGGACACTGTCTCCCGTGGGCGACACGGGCATTTTCATTAGCGATCACCCGCTTATCGCATCGACCCGAATATGTCCCCGTTTTGTGTCGCTACCAGGCGACATGTGATGGCGGAGCAAGACGGGCAATTTCCGTTCGACGGGCATCAAATGTTCTATAAATCAGGGCAGTGAATGTCTGGCCCGGTCACGGCACGATAGTTGCTCACCTTGGTGGCATGACAATTACTGCATGACACCCTAGATGAAACCTTGCGATATCCCGAATGCAATCAGGTCGACAAGAACGGCGCCTCCCCTCTGTCGTGGCAGCATGGTGCCACGTCCATGGACCGGGTTCTGGCGCGGGCTGTGGCTTGCGCTGTTCCGCGCGGGAAGCGTACAGCCGGATGAGCAAACGCCAGACTGGAAAGCCGCCGCTTCCCGGCGGCGGGCGGCGCTGGTGGCCATCGTGCTGGCCAGCACGGCCATCGCGGCAAGCCTGCTCTTTCATACCCAGTCCACGAACGGCGTGCATCCTGTCCTGCACTTCATCCAGCTGGCCATCTTCGTCGTGCTGTTTGGCTGGGTGACGGCCGGTTTCGTCACCGCCATGATGGGCTTCTGGGTGCAGTCTCATCCTGACCGGCATGCGCTGCCCTTTGTCGCGCTCGATCCGCGCACCCTGGATCGCGATGCGCGCACTGCCGTCATCATGCCGATATGCAATGAACCGGTCGCCGCCGTGTTTGCGGGATTGCGCGCCACCTGCGAATCGCTGGCGAGCAGCGAGGCGGCCGCACTGTTCGATGTCTATGTGCTTTCCGATACCTCCGACCCGGATTTGCGTGCGCAGGAACTGGCCGCCTGGTCGGACCTGCAGGCGCAACTGGGTGGCCGCAGCCGCATCTATTACCGCCTGCGCCAGCGCCGTACCCGCCGCAAGGCCGGCAATGTGGCGGACTTCTGCCGCCGCTGGGGACGCAACTACCGGTACATGGTGGTGCTCGATGCCGACAGCGTGATGAGCGGCGAATCGATCGCCACGCTGGTGGGCATGATGGAGGCGAACCCGCAGGCCGGCATCATCCAGACTGCTCCGCGCGTTTGCGGCGTGCACACGCTGCATGCCCGTGCGCAGCAATTCGCCGGACGGGTGGCCGGACGCCTGTTCACCGCCGGCATGCAGTTCTGGCAACTGGGCGAATCCCATTACTGGGGACATAACGCCATCATCCGCGTCGAGCCGTTCATGCAGCATTGCGCGCTCGACCTGCTGCCGGGACGCGGCGGCCTGTCGGGCGAGATCCTGTCGCACGACTTTGTGGAAGCGGCCTTGATGCGCCGTGCCGGCTATCACACCTGGCTGACGACCGACCTGGAGGGCAGTTACGAGCAACAGCCTTCCAACCTGATGGAAGAACTGCAACGCGACCGTCGCTGGTGCCAGGGCAACCTGATGAACTTCCGCCTGATCACCGAACCGGGTTTCCAGGCGGTGCACCGTGCCATGCTGTTCACGGGAGCCATGTCCTATGTTTCGGCACCGTTGTGGCTCTGCTTCCTGCTGACCAGCCTGGGTTTGCATCTGCTGGACCATCATGCCCCCGCACTGATGTTCCCCTGGCTGGGTCTTTCGTCCACGCTGGGGCTGCTGTGGACGCTGACGTTGACGATGCTGTTCCTGCCCAGGGTCCTGGCTGTGATGGCGATCATGAAGCATGGCGAGCAGGCGGCATACGGCGGCAGTGCGGCACTGATCAAGAGCGCCCTGTTCGAAGCCGGGCTGTCGGCATTGCAGGCGCCGATCCGCATGGTGGCCCATACCCTGTTTGTCATCGGCGCGCTGACCGGCCTGAATCTGGAATGGAAATCTCCCAGCCGCGAGGCTCAATCGGTCCAGTGGCGCGACGCATTGCGCCGTTTCATGCCGGTCATGGCCATCGTCGCCTCTGCCTTGCTGGCCATCTTCCTGTTCCAGCGCAATGCCGTGTGGTGGCTGTTGCCGGTGGGACTGCCGTTGTTGCTGGCCGTCCCGATCACCGTGTTCACGAGCGAATCCAGGTGGGGGCTCTCCTTGCGCCGCAACCACTGGCTGCTCACCCCCGAGGAGCGATCCACTCCCTACGTGCTGGCGCGCGCTTGGGCATAAGCTAGAATGCCGGTCCTCATACCGGCATTTTCGAACGCGCAGCGAGATCTCCATGTCTTCCGAATTCGACCGCAGAAAATTTCTCGGCCTGCTGGCCAGCGCCGCAGCTTCCACCGCATTGCCCTGGTCCAGTGCCATGGCCGCCGAATCCGGTCTGGCGCTGGGCGCTGCCGCGCCATTCTCCTGGGCGGGGCTGGTCGAACAAGCGCGGCGCCAGTCCAGGCAGCCGTATCAGCCCGATCCCCAGCCGGACCGCGATATCCTGGAACAGATCGATTGGGAGGCGCACGGCAAGATCCACTTCAAGCCGGAAGATGCGCTCTTCGCCGGCGGCCCCGGACAGTACCCCGTGCAATTCTTCCACCCGGGGCGATTTTTCCAGGACTCGGTCAGGATGTACCGGCTTGACCATGCATTGAACGATAAACAGCCCCATACCCTGGCGCGCGAGATCCTGTTCGACAAGCGCCACTTCGATATGCCGGCGGACAGCCCAGCCCAGCGTCTCGGACCGCAGACGCACTTCGCCGGCTTCCGCATCCAGGAAACCCGTCTCGGCGATCAGTCGCACCTCGACTGGCAGCATAACGACTGGGCCGCGTTCCTGGGCGCCGCCTATTTCCGCGCCATCGGCGACGAGTACCAGTACGGCCTGTCGGCACGCGGCATCGCCATCGATACGGTGGAGTTCGGCAAGACGGAGGAATTTCCGGTATTCACCCGCTTCTATTTTGAATCTGCCAGCGGCATATCCAATTCGGTGGTCGTCTATGCGTTCCTCGACGGCCCGAGCATCACCGGTGCCTACCGCTTCGTCCTGACCCGGGGAAAAGGCGTGGTGATGGACGTCGAAGCCAACCTGTTCTTGCGGCGCGACGTTGCCCGTTTCGGCATCGCGCCCCTCACTTCGATGTACTGGTTCTCCGGAAGAGACAAGACCAAGCAGACAGACTGGCGGCCGGAAGTGCACGACTCCGACGGCCTCGCACTGTGGACCGGCGCCAACGAGCACATCTGGCGCCCGCTCAACGCACCCGACGGCATCACCGTATCGGCCTTTGCCGACAACAATCCACGCGGATTCGGCCTGATGCAGCGCGAACGCGAATTCGGCGAATACCTGGATGCCGTGCATTACGAGCGCCGTCCCGGCCTGTGGGTCGAGCCGCTCGAAGGCTGGGGTGAGGGTTCGGTGCAACTGGTCGAACAACCCACCGACGAGGAAATTTACGACAACATCGGCGCCATGTGGGTCCCGCGCGAAAAAGCGACGGCAGGCTCCAGTTACCGTTTGCGCTATCGCCTGCACTGGACGGCGCAAGAGCCGTTCCAGACCTCCCTCGCGCGTTGCGTGGCGACCCGGATCGGGCGCGGCGGCGAGCCGGCCAGGCGTCCGCCCGGGGCGCATAAATTCGTGATCGAATTCAAGGGTGCAGCGCTCGAACAGCTTGCCTCGGGCGTCACTCCCGAAGTGGTCCTGTCGAGCACGCGCGGCAAGCTGAGCCGGATCAGGGCCGAGCCGGTGCCCGACGGTACCCAGGGGCATTGGTACACATTCTTTGACCTGGGAGAGCTGGGTACGTCTAAAGAGCCTGTCGAGATCCGTCTTTTCCTGCGCAGCGGAGAGCAGACGATCACCGAAACGTGGCTATACCAGTTCAAGCCCGCCTGAGCCCCGGCGCCGCTCAGGTTCGACTCAGTGACGCAGCCTTGAGAAGTGCCGGTCGGCAATGGCTTTCTGTTCTGGAGTCAGCGCCGCATAAAGCTGCTTGAGCGCCTCATCCATCTTCTCGAAGCTTGCCAGGCGTTTCCTCATCAATTCGATATGGCGGTCGAAACGCTCGGGCGCGGTCTCCGGCTGCCCTTGCATTGCCTCGTTCATCCGGTCGCGGATGTCCTTGACGCTGCTCCTGGTCTTCTCGGCATAAGCCTCCCAGGTTTGTTCCTGGTCGCTTGTGATCTTCAATTCTTTCTTGAAAGCCGCAAGATGCTTCTCCGAATTGGCGACCGGGTCGGCATGCTGGCGTGCCCTGCAGCCGGATTCTGTGTTCGATGCGGGTTCTTCTGCATAGGCCGTTGCGGTCAGGCTTGCCAGAAACAGAGACGACATCAGCATTGTCACAACTTGCATTCTCTTCATGAATCACTCCTTCAGAATTTATATACTGCCGGCCCATGCGCCGGACCGGTACTGCAGACCGTTGCCCGATTCAATCGTCATCGCCCATCCCGCCAAAGCCGCCGTCGCCGAAACCTCCAAAACCGCCGTCATCCATTCCGCCAAAGCCGTCATCATCCATCCCGCCAAACCCCATGCCCGGAAAACCCATGGGGCCGAAACCCATCCCGAACCCGGGGTAAGCGGATTGGTAATTGGCGTACCCACCCTCCATGGGCATGCCTCCGCAACCAGTCAGCGCCAACGCCAGCGCGCCCATCAATATCAATTTATTCATTTGGTACCTCGCAATCAGAAAGAGAATCGACTTGCCCGGATGTCGCGATACGGATAGGCAATATAAGCATTGCCGCAGCGAAGCATGATTAATAAAAATTCATTTTCCGGAGAGGGAGGGGTGAGCGGGTATGGGTGTGAGCACAGTTGCCGGAAAATATCTTTTCACTGGAAACTTCCGAAGTTCGGCCATTGCTGCCGCAAATATCTCAATCCGTCACGTCCGCTATGCAATGCAAGGCCGGACATTGGGCCGCTGGGTACACTCGAACGGCCGCTGTTAATCCCTGCAATCACGCGCTCACGCCAAAACGATCCGTCACGCCTCGAGAGGTTATACTTAATTATATGATATAAATATTTGAGCTTTCGACTAGAGACCGGACCGGGAGATGTACTTGGAGCTTCACGACCTAAAATTGTTGCTTCAGGGCCACTTCACTGATGGCTTAGTCACCATTGTTGGTTCTGGTTTATCGTGCGCCGAGGGGCTTCCGAATATGGGCGCCCTTGGAAAATATCTCCAGGAGAAGATTGAAGTAGACCTCTCCAAAGACGATAAGGAACGCTGGGTCGAGCTGTCACCTTTGATTACAGCGAACGGCCTCGAAGCTGCTCTGCTATCGAAGCCGCCTACGCCCACACTTGAAACCGCTATCGTTGCAAGAACTGTGGAATTAATTGCGCAGCGCGAGCGCGAGATCGTGGCAGAGGTGTTCTCAAAGACTCGAACCCTTCGCTTCACACGCCTGCTGAAACATCTTCTGAAACCAACGACAGGCGTGCCAGTTGTCACCACTAACTACGATCGGTTGATCGAGATTGCTGCTGAAGAGGCGAATCTTGGTGTCGACACGCTCTTTGTGGGCCAGTTCGCCGGGTACCTAAATGAAAAGGAGAGCAGGCTAAGCTTCTGCCGCGATGTTACGCTGAAGGGAAAAAACGTGCGATACCACTATCAGCAGCGAGTGAACGTGTTTAAGCCACACGGTAGTCTCGACTGGTACTATCGCGACGGCAAGCCGGTTCGTTATGCCGGCGACCTTCCTTCGCCGCGATTGATTATTACACCGGGCCTAAACAAGTTTCGGAACGGTTATGAGAGTCCATTCGACCGGCACCGCGAGCGTGCGAATGGGGCAATTGACAAGGCGAGTCGTTTTCTCGTGCTTGGTTATGGATTTAACGACGATCACCTTGAAACGCACCTAACGCCGCGAATCAAGAACGGCATTCCGACACTTCTGCTTACGCACTCGCTTTCGGACAACGCGCTGAAGCTTGCACACGAGAATGCGAACGTCATCGCCATCCAGCATAGCGCTATCGGAGGCAAGGAAGGCTCGTCGGTCTTTGTCGATAAGAAGGAGAGCTTCGTGCCAAACCTTGCTCTTTGGGATCTTAATGTTTTTATTTCAGAGGTGCTTGAACCATGACAGAAGCTGCGTTTCAGTTTGCTAACGACGATAAGATCGGTCGGGTTGCCTCGGTCGATACGAGTCGCGTATCAGTTGACGTAACCGACTCCATCCTTCTCACGCGTATAGGAATCGGGCAACTAATCGCCATTTGCGGTGCGACGGAGCAGGAGTATCTCATTGCCATGACCGAGCGCGTTACGCGAAGCATCCGTGAGGAATTACCGAATTTCGATGAGACGGGAGATGCTGGTGAACTTCTGGAGTCAGCTCCGGATGACTTAATCCAGGCAGTCCTGATCGGCACATTCCGCACGATCGAGGGGGCAAAGGCCAACGTCTTCAAGCGAGGTGCGGACAGTTTCCCCCAGATTGACCGCGAGTGCTTTATTGTCCATGGTCTTAATCTACAGCGCTTTATGGGCATCTTGGGAGCCGGCTTTGCCGAGGACGAGCGACTGAAACTCGGTACGTTTGTCGCGGATCGTTCAGCCGATGCTATCGCAAGTGGCGACAAGTTCTTTCAGCGGCATGCCGCCATATTGGGAAGCACTGGTTCGGGTAAGAGCTGGGCTGTGGCTCTCATACTGGAGCGAGCCGCAAAATTAAAATTTCCAAACATCATTGTTTTTGACATGCATGGAGAATATGCGCCACTTGCGGACAAGACAGCTGGCGGCTTCGCACAACGCTTTCGCATCGCAGGGCCTGGCGATCTAGAGAAGCCTGGCGATGAAGTATTGTTCTTGCCCTACTGGCTCCTAAATCGAGATGAGATGCTGTCGATGATTCTCGACCGAAGCGATCAGAATGCACCGAATCAGGCTTCTCGCTTCACCTCGCATGTCCGCACACTTAAGGGAGAAACGCTCGACGTCGAGAAGCGGGACACGGTTAAGAAGACATTCACCGTGGATTCGCCAATTCCTTATGACATGAAGAAGCTCGTCCAGCTCCTGGAGATCGATAATACGACCAAGGGCATTGGTAAGTCTGGTGCAGCAGTGAAGGGTGATTGGGAAGACAAGCTTACCCGCTTCCTGTCGCGTCTTGAGGCAAAGCTTGACGATCGTCGGTATGGGTTCATGTTCTCTCCGCCTCCAACAGCAATGGCCTATGACTGGTTGGGCAATCAAGTTCTAAAACTTCTGTCATCAGACGGTGGCTCTGGGATCAAGATTATTGATTTTTCGGAGGTGCCTGCCGATGTACTCCCGGTCGTGACGGGAACGCTGGCGCGGCTACTCTATGATGTTCAATTCTGGATGAGTTCGAAGACGCGGACACCGGTCACCCTGCTCTGTGACGAAGCCCATCTCTATCTACCGGTGCGTGACGACGCCGACGCGGTGCAGAAGCAGGCGCTGGGAACGTTTGAGCGTATTGCCAAGGAAGGTCGCAAGTACGGATTTTCGCTGCTGGTGGTTAGTCAGCGTCCCTCCGATGTTAGCCGGACGATTCTTAGTCAGTGCAATAATTTCTTGGCATTACGACTGACAAACGACACTGACCAAGGAGTAATCAAACGGCTCATGCCTGACTCGCTGGTCGGCCTGACCAGTATTCTCCCGCTTCTCGACACAGGCGAGGCGATTCTCTTGGGCGACGCCGTCCTGCTACCAACACGTATCCGGCTCGATATCCCCAAAATCACGCCGGACAGCGCAACCCGAGACTTTTGGAAGGAGTGGGGAACACAGAAACCACAGGAGGAATCGATTAAGTCTGCAATCGAGAGCCTGAGAAGCCAGTCGCGAATTTGATGCGCTGCCGAACGGCAGCGCAATAAGCCAGTAAAGTCGTTCTTGTCCTGATGGTGAAGAAGCAGAGGATCGGATGTCCGCCATTGTATGCGCAGCAGACGCAATCGCGTGTTACATCTGCGTCGTTTTTGGCCGAATCGCGGAACATTCAATAAAGCCATCCGTTTATTTACGGGGAATTGTTGGATAATTTGCCTCAGGCCCTGTATCCACTGGAGCCTGGCCCATCGGGAAAGCATGCAATGGAATATGCAATAGTTGGTGTTGTGGTTTTTGTTCTGCTCGTCGTGATCCTTTCTGCGCGGGGCAGGGATCGCGTTGTCGACGCACTTGTCGCCGAGTATGGCCTGAGCCGCTCCATGCTCGGCCCCTTGGGCAGCATGGAGATCGCAAGGCTCAGGAAAGAAATCAAATCGCTGGAAAGCAGCAACAACAAAGCAGCACTGAAGAAGCTGCTCGCGCGATACAAACTCACCGAATAGACACGCCGGACAGCCTTATCCGCACGCCCCAATCGCGCCGCAACTGGTACAGAACTCGCAGCCGTCCTTCTTGATCAGCGTGGCGTTGCCGCATTCCTTGCACTGCTTGCCGACGATGGGCTTGAGCGTCGAGGTGGGCTTGACCTGTCCTTCCGGTATTTCCAGCACGCCCATCTGCTGCACCGGATAGCCGTGCTCGTCGAGGATGCCGAGCATGGCGTAGCGGTGGATGATGAGTTTGGCGACGTAAGAAACCGTTGACGGGTAGCTTTCCATCTTGTTGCCGCCGGGCACGCGCGCCATGAAGTCACCCAGCGGCTCGCCGAAGTTCAACAGCTTGCGCAGCTTCATGCCGATCCAGGCCGGGTCGATCACGCGCATGTCCAGGCTGAGCACCTTGCACAAGCCGTCGAGCGCACGCGGATATACGCCGGACAGCCACATCGAGTAGGGGCGGCGTTGTCCGTCCGGCAGCACCAGTTCCTTCAGCCCCAGCACGAAGTCGTCTCCGGTGCCCGCGTTGGAGATGTCCACCGTCCAGCTCATGGTGCCGTCGGTCCCGGTCTTTGGCTCCTTCCTGGCGAACAATGCATCCATCATCGGCGTGGTGACGCCCTCGGTGACTTCCAGTGCACCCAGTTCTTCGATGCGGTATTTGAGCAGATGCGCGAATGCGGCCACCAGGCTCGGCATGCGCTTCACTTCGCCGTCAGGCGGCATCGGCATGTCGAAGGCGTCGTCGCCCGCGGTCTTCATCAACATCTCCAGCTTCATGCGTACCCATACCGGGTCGCGCGTGCGCATGTCCATCGACAGGGATTTTGCCAGCGCGCCGAGCCCGCGCGGTTGTTCCGCACCATTCACCCAGACTTCGAATGGATGGTTGTGACCGTTGGTGGTATGCGACACGAACGTCACAAAACTGCCGAGCGGGTGCTTCACCACTTGCGATACCCAGCCGGCGCTGCCGGCCGTCAGTTTGGGGCGGCCCGGCCAGCGCAACGAGGCGAGGGCGGGGGTGGGGGCGGCTTCCAGCACGATGCGCCGGTCCTGGTCGAACACAAAATCCTGCGGCTGGTCTTCTTTTTTCTCCGGCGCGACGGACAGCACCGAGCCCAGCACGCTGTTCGGGCGATAGGTCGCCAGCCCCTTCAGGCCGGCCTTCCAGGCTTCGGTATACAGGTCCTTGAAATCCTCGTACGGATAATCGGCGGGCACGTTGACGGTCTTGCTGATCGAGGTGTCGATGAACGGTGCGACAGCCGCCACCATCTTCATGTGGTCGATGGCGGAGATCTCCAGCGCCGTGACGAAGGCAGGCGGCAGCTTGTCCACGTCGCCGCCCTGCTGTTTGTACAGCCGCCAGGCATGGTCTTCGACCTGATAATCCTTGCTGCTGCCATCCGGCATGCGCTTCTTGCGCGTGTAGAACCACGAGAAGGGCGGCTCGATGCCGTTGGAGGCGTTGTCGGCAAAGGCCAGCGAGATGGTGCCGGTGGGGGCGATGGAGAGCAGGTGGCTGTTGCGGATGCCGTGCTTGCGTATCTTGCTCTTGATCTCTTCCGGCAGGCGCGAGGCGAAGCGCGGCGCGGCAAGATATTTTTCCGCATCCAGCAACGGGAACTTGCCGCGTTCGACGGCCAGATCGATGGAGGCGAGATAGGCCTCGTCGCGCATGACGCGCGTGATGTCGGCGGCGAAGGCGCGCGCCCCGTCGGTGTCGTAGCGCAGGCCCAGCATCACCAGCGCATCGCCGAGCCCGGTGAAGCCCAGGCCGACGCGACGCTTGTTCTGCGCTTCCTGCTGCTGTTCCGGCAGCGGCCAGGCGGTCACGTCCAGCACATTGTCCAGCATGCGCACCGCCACGCGCACCAGCTGCCTGAACGGCTCATGGTCGAAACTGGCGTGTTCCGAGAAAGGGTTCTTCACCATGCGCGTCAGATCGATGGAGCCGAGGCAGCAGCAGCCGTAGGGAGGCAGCGGCTGTTCGGCGCACGGGTTGGTGGCCTCGATGATTTCGCAATACGACAGGTTGTTGTCGCGGTTCATCAGGTCGATGAACAGCACGCCGGGTTCGGCATGGTCGTAGGTGCTGGCGATGATCTGTTTCCACAGGTCGGTGGCGCGCACCTTGCGGTACACCCATTTGCCGTCCGCGCGCCGGGTGGCGCCTGCTTCCTTCAGCGCCGCAGAGGGTTCGGCGGCATGTACCAGCTCGAACTCGGCATCCTTTTCCACCGCCTGCATCAGCGTATCGGTCACGCCGACCGAGATGTTGAAGTTGCGCAGGTCGCCCTGGTCCTTGGCGCCGATGAATTTCTCGATGTCGGGATGGTCGCAGCGCAGTACCCCCATCTGGGCGCCGCGCCGCGCGCCCGCCGACTCCACGGTTTCGCAGGAACGGTCGAACACGCGCATGTAGGAGATGGGGCCGCTGGCGCGCGAGTTGGTGCCTTTGACATGCGCGCCTTCCGGGCGGATGGAAGAAAAGTCGTAGCCGACGCCGCCGCCGCGGCGCATCGTTTCGGCGGCCTGTTGCAAGGCGTCGTAGATGCCGGGCTTGCCGTCGGTGGTGCCGGAGATGGCATCGCCCACCGGCTGCACGAAACAGTTGATCAGCGTCGCTTGTATTTTCAGGCCGGCCGCGGAGTTGATGCGGCCGGCCGGCACGAAGCCATTCTCCTGTGCGTCAAAGAAGGCCTGCTCCCACTTGGCGCGCTGATCGGGCTTTTCGGCCTGCGCCAATCCGCGTGCCACCCGGCGCCGCACGTCCTGTACGGATTTTTCGTCCGCCTCGGCATATTTCTCCAACAGGACTTCGGTGCTGATCTCTTGCGTCATTGCGATGGTTCCTTTGTCGGCAGAGTCATCTGCCGTATTTGGGGCCAGTGCGGCCGGGGGTACTTGAGTCCTGGAACGGGTTTTTCGGTGTCGCTCGGAGGGGGTATTCGATGCAGTATCGGGTTCGGAATCGTTGCGGGCGGACGTTGCGGGCAAAACACTTTCGGTATCGAACATTTTGCTACCCCCTTGATTGTACTGGCTACTTCATCAAGATAAGCAGAAACCACTATATCTAGTAGTCAGTCGTTGAATTCCGACTAATTGTAGGGGGTTGGGATTAATTTTCAAGCGAAATATTGGATATATGGTTTAGCCCTGGGGGATCGGGGAATCGGCCCGGTTTGGTCGTGTCGCCGCGGCTAATTCGCGCAGCTCAGGCGCAACTTGTCGTTCTTGCCGGTCAGGCTGGGCAGCGCGGCGGAATACACCGCATTGCCGTTGCCGCACCGCCATTCGGCAGCGAAGTCCTTGCTGCAATTCGGCGCCGGATCATCCAGCGCGGCCGTATCGACCGTGAAGTCGCAACTGGCGTGCCCGTCGCATGCCTTGGCCACTTGCGCGGTGGCATTGCCCGGCCTGGCATTGCAGTTGCGGCCATAGTTGCCGGAAACCACCTTGATGGCGACGATTTCCGCACTGGCGGGAGCGCTGGCCGGGACGGCAGCAACGACGTTTTGCACAGGCAGGGATGCAACCATATTTTGCGGCACCCTGGTATACACATCGTGCGTCTCGTTCGACTGCATGACGATGCCGATGGCGATGAGCACACCGCCCAGGATGGCGGCACCGATGCGGCCGAAGTTGCCGGGTTCGATCTTGCCCTCGATCCTGCCGAGCACGGCGACCATCAGGAAAATGAAACCGCCGAGCACGAACATGCGCGCGATAGGTACATCCACCAGTCTCAGGATGACATCTTGCATGGCTGTCCTTTCTGTCGAGAAGGTTGGAAAAGCGCCTGCACTCTAGCACATCGGGATTGTGCCGAGATCGCCCGGAAAAGGCGGGTCAGCCGTCCAGCAGTGACACCAGTCCATCCAGCCCGACGAAATTCAGGGCATAACTGGCCTGTTCCCGCACCACCGGTTTGGCGTGGTAGGCGATGCTGACGCCGGCCTGCGCCATCATCTTCAGGTCGTTCGCGCCGTCGCCCATCGCGATCACCTGTTCGCGCCGCAATCCCAGCTCTTCGCGCGTGTGGTTCAGCCAGTCGGCCTTGCCCTGCGCATCGAGGATCTTGCCCAGCACCTTGCCGGTGAGCTTGCCTTCGACGATCTCCAGCGTGTTGGCCTGCGCAAAGTCGAGGCCGAGGCGGGCCTTCAGGCGGTCGGTGAAGAACGTGAAGCCGCCGGAAACCAGCAGGGTCCGGATGCCGTGCTTCTTCAGTGCTGCCAGCATCGTCTCCGCACCGGGATTCAGCCGCAGGCGCTCGTCGTACACGCGGTTCAGCGCGTGTTCGTCCAATCCTTCCAGCAGCGCCACGCGGCGGCTCAGGCTCTCGGCGAAATCGATCTCGCCGCGCATCGCCGACTCGGTGATCGCCGCCACCTGCGGCTTCAGGCCCTGCATGTCGGCGATCTCGTCGATGCACTCGATGCTGATCAGCGTCGAATCCATGTCCATCACCACCAGGCCGAAATCGGAAAGATGCTGTTCGCCGTCCACATAGCCGAAATCGAGCTGGTGCTCGTGGCAGAAGCCCGCTACCGCCCCGTGTGCCTTGGCGGCGCGCAAACGATAGGCATGAGACGAAATACGTTCGGCACGCAGAGCCTGCGACAGATCGGCAAGGCGGTCGAGATGGGCGGCGGGGATGTCATGTACTGCCTGGATGATGAGGTTCATGCGTTCACTTCAATTCGTTGAAAAAATTCCTGATGGCGAGCACCCGCTGGTGGAGGTCGCCGTATTTTAACTCGATGCGCAGTCTGTCCTGTCCCGCCATCTTGATATGCCGCTTGCTCTGGATCAGGGTGATGACCTTCATCGGGTCGATGGGCGGATTCGGCACGAACTGGATTACGATGGCCTCGCTGGAGGCATCCACCTTGCTGATGCCGAGCGGCTTGGCCTGGATGCGCAGGCGATGGCTGTCGAGCAGGGTCTGCGCGGGTTCGGGCAGCAGGCCGAAACGGTCGATGAGCTCCTGCTGCATGTCGTCCAGGTCTTGCTGCGAGTTGCAGTTGGCCAGGCGCTTGTAGATGACCAGGCGCTGGTGGATGTCGCCGCAGTAGTCGTTCGGCAGCAGTGCCGGCGTGTGCAGGTTGATCTCGGTCGTCACGCCCAGCGGGTGGGCCATGTCAGGCTCGTGGCCTTGCCGGAGCGAGGTGATCGCGGCGCTCAGCATGTCGTTGTAGAGGCTGAAGCCGATCTCCTGCATCTCGCCGCTTTGCGATTCGCCCAGCACTTCGCCCGCGCCGCGTATCTCCAGGTCGTGCATGGCAAGGAAGAATCCGCTGCCCAGCTGTTCCATCGCCTGGATGGCTTCCAGCCGTTTCTTCGCCTGTGCGGTGAGTCCTTCCATGCTGTCTACCAGCAGGTAGGCATAGGCCTGGTGGTGCGAACGGCCGACGCGGCCGCGCAGCTGGTGCAGTTGCGCCAGGCCGAAGCGGTCGGCGCGGTTCATGATGATGGTGTTGGCGGTGGGCACGTCGATGCCGGTCTCGATGATGGTGGAGCACAGCAGCACGTTGAAGCGCTGGTGGTGAAAGTCGCGCATCACCGCTTCCAGTTCGCGTTCGTTCATCTGGCCGTGCGCCATGCGGATGCGCGCTTCCGGCAGCAGCGTCTCCAGCTTCTCCAGCATGTTGGGCATGGTGTCCACCTCGTTGTGCAGGAAGTACACCTGGCCGCCGCGCTTCAGCTCGCGCAGCACCGCCTCGCGGATCACGCCCTGGCTGAAGTTGCTGACGAAGGTCTTGATCGACAGGCGGCGCTGCGGCGCGGTGGCGATCACCGAGAAATCGCGCAGGCCTTCCAGCGACATCGCCAGCGTGCGCGGGATCGGCGTCGCTGTGAGCGTGAGCACGTCCACCTCGGCGCGCAGGGCCTTGAGTCGTTCCTTCTGCTGCACGCCGAAGCGGTGCTCTTCGTCGAGGATCACCAGGCCGAGGTTGTGGAACTTCACATCCTTCTGAATCAGCTTGTGCGTGCCGATGACGATGTCCAGCTTGCCTTCGGCCAGGTCCTTCATCGCCTGCGTGGTTTCCTTGGCCGAGCGGAAGCGCGACAGTTCGGCAATCTTTACCGGGAAATCGGCGAAGCGGTTGGAGAAATTCTGGAAATGCTGTTCGGCCAGCAGCGTGGTGGGCACCAGCACCGCCACCTGCTTGCCATCCATCACCGCGACGAAGGCGGCGCGCAATGCCACTTCGGTCTTGCCGAAGCCGACGTCGCCGCAAATGAGGCGGTCCATCGGCTTGCCCGCTTGCAGGTCGAGCAGCACGGCCTCGATGGCGGCGGCCTGGTCGGCGGTCTCCTCAAAGCCGAAGCCGGCGGCGAAGGCCTCGTAGTCGTGATAGGTGAACTTGAAGGCATGGCCCTTGCGCGTGGCGCGCTGGGCGTACAGGTTGAGCAATTCGGCGGCGGTGTCGCGCACCTGCTGCATGGCGCGGCGTTTGGCCTTGTCCCATGCGCCGCTGCCCAGCTTGTGCAGGGGCGCGGCTTCCGGCGCCCCGCCGCTGTAGCGGCTGATGACGTGCAGTTGCGAGACGGGCACGTAGAGCTTGTCCTCACCGGCGTATTCCAGCAGCAGGAATTCGTTTTCGCCTTCGCCGAGATCCAGGTTCACCAGGCCCTGATAGCGCGCGATGCCATGCTGCTCGTGCACCACCGGGTCGCCCGGCTTGAGCTCGGACAGGTCGCGCAGCATGCCTTCCACGTTGCTCTTTTTCGCGGCGCGGGCGGCGCGGCTTCTGGGCTGCGCGGCATACAGCTCGGTCTCGGTGACCAGTGCGATGTTTTCATCGGTGAGCAGGAAGCCACTCTGCACCAGCGCAGTGCAGAGCATGAACTTCTCCTTGCTGGCGAGGAACGATGCGTAGTCTTCGCACACGACAGGGGTGAGGCCATATTCCTTCAGGTAGCCTGAGATGATCTCGCGGCGGCCCAAGCTGTCGGCGAGCAGCAGCACGCGCCCGGTATGGCTGCGCAGGAATGCTTCAAATTTCTGTGTGGGCACCTCGGCGCGTCGATCTACCGCGATGGCCGGAATGCTGGCGGTGGAGCAGGCAGTGAGCGTCGCGCCGGATTCATGGGTGACAATGTCCACCCGCGCAAACTCCTTCACCCGAATGAAGAACTGCTCCGCATCCAGGAACAGCTCCTTCGTCTCCAGCAACGGACGTTGCGGGTCGCCGCGCAGCAGGTTGTAGCGCGAGGCGGCATCCTTGCCGAAGGTGGCGATGGCTTCGTCCACATTGTGGTGCAGGCACAGCGTGGCGTGCTTCGGCAGGTAGTCGAACAGCGTGGCGGTCTTGCGGAAGAACAGCGGCAGGTAGTACTCGATTCCCGCGGGGGCGATGCCTTTGCTCACGTCCTTGTAGATGCGCGACCTGGACGGGTCGCCCTCGAAACGGTCGCGGAAGTTCTGGCGGAAGGTGGCCTGGCCTTTGTCGTCCATCGGAAACTCGCGCGCCGGCAACAGGCGGATCTCGGGCACCGGGTACAGGGTGCGCTGGGTGTCCACGTCGAAGGTGGCAATGGTCTCGATCTCGTCGCCGAACAGGTCGATGCGGTAGGGCAGCACGCTGCCCATGGCGAACAGGTCGATGATGCCGCCGCGCACGCAGTATTCGCCGGGGGTGAGCACCTGCTGCACGTGGTTGTAGCCGGCAAAGGTGAGCTGCTCGCGCAGTTGCGCCAGGTTCAGCTTCTCGCCGCGCTTGAGGAAAAAGGTATAGGCGGCCAGGTGCTCGACCGGCGGCAGCGGATACAGCGCGGTGGTGATCGGCACGATGACGACATCGCTGGCATTGCTGCGGATGTGGTGCAATGTGGCGAGTCGTTCGGAAACCAGGTCCTGGTGCGGCGAGAAGTGGTCGTAGGGTAGCGTCTCCCAGTCCGGCAGCAGATGCACGCGCAGCCCGGGATCGAAGAACGGGATCTCTTCCACCAGCCGCTGCGCTTCCAGCGCATTGGCGGCGATGATGACGAGCGGGGTTTTGCCCAGCGGCGCTTGCTGCGCGGCGTATTGCGCCAACGCCAGGGCATCGGACGAACCCTGCAGGTTGGTGTAGCGCGGACGGGGATTTGGGGAGGTGAACAGCATGACATGCCTGTAACAAAGGCGCGCATTATAAGCCAAGCGAAGTGGTTTCCTTTACAATCGCACCATGTCCGAATTCTACGCTTTAGTCCCTGCCGCCGGCTACGGCGCGCGCATGGGCAACGAGTTGCCCAAGCAATATCTCGATCTGGCCGGCCGGCCCATGATCTGGCATGCGCTTTCCACCTTGTGCGCCAATTCCAATATCCGGACGGTGTTCGTGGTGCTGGCGCCGGACGACGAATATTTCGCGCGCTATGACTGGTCGCATTGTGGCGGCAAACTGGCGCCGCTGTATTGCGGCGGGAAGACGCGCGCCGAGAGCGTGGAGAACGGCCTGCTGGCCTCGGAGCTGGAAGCGGACGACTGGGTGCTGGTGCATGACGCGGCCCGGCCGTGTCTGAGCGCGCACCTGCTGGCCCGCATGATCGCCGAGCTGCGCGACGACCCGGTGGGGGGCATCCTGGCGGTGCCGGTGGCCGATACCTTGAAGCGCGCCGATGCGCAGCAGCGCATCGCCCACACCGAGCCGCGCGAAGGCCTGTGGCAGGCGCAGACGCCGCAGATGTTCCGTGCCGGGTTGCTGGCGGAAGCGCTGGCTCGCAGCAACAACGTTACCGACGATGCCTCCGCCATCGAGGCGCTGGGGCTGCAGCCGAAACTGGTGGCGAGCGATACCGGCAATTTCAAGGTGACCTATCCGCAGGACATCGTGCTGGCCGAACTGCTGCTTCAACAAGGAAAATAACCATGCGTATCGGACAAGGTTTCGACGTTCACCAGCTGGTTGCGGGACGCAAGCTCATCGTCGGCGGCGTCGATATTCCGTATGACAAGGGATTGCTCGGCCATTCCGACGCCGACGTGCTGCTGCACGCGATCTGCGACGCGCTGCTCGGCGCTGCGGCGCTCGGCGACATCGGCAAGCACTTCGCCGACACAGATGCCAGATTCAAGGACATCGACAGCCGCCTGCTGCTGCGCGACGTGGCCAAAAAGATCGAGGCGCTCGGCTACCGCGTCGCCAACGTGGATGCCACCATCATCGCGCAGGCGCCAAAGATGGCGCCGCACATTCCGCAGATGGTCGCCAACATCGCCGCCGACCTGGGGATCGCCCATGGCGCCGTGAACGTGAAGGCGACCACCACCGAGCAGCTCGGCTACACCGGTCGCGGCGAAGGCATCGCGGCGCAGGCGGTGACATTGCTGTTGAACTGATGAACATCCTGGCGATCGAAACCTCCACCGAATATTGCTCGGTCGCGCTGTGGCAGGACGGGGCGGTAAGCGAGCGCTGCGAGCGGGTCGGGCAAAAGCATTCCGAAGTGTTGATGGCGATGCTGGATGCGCTGTTGCAGGACGCCGGTGTCGGCATCAGGCAGGTTGACGGCATCGCCTTCGGCAAGGGGCCGGGGTCGTTCACCGGCGTGCGCATTGCCTGCGGCGTGGCTCAAGGTTTGGCGCTCGGCGCCGATGTCAAGGTCGTCGGCGTGTGTACGCTGGAAGCGCTGGCTCAGGCGGCCGGTCATGCCAAAGCAGTCGTGGCGCTGGATGCCCGCATGGGCGAACTGTACCTCGCCGCATACGAATTGCGCGACGGCGCGTGGGCGGCGGTGATAGCACCCTGCCTGTGCAGCGCGGATACGGCACCGGATATTGCAGGAGCGGGCTGGTTTGGCGCAGGCAGCGGGTTTGCGGTGAACGAGGCGGCACTCTCGGCCCGTTATGGCAAGCAATTGTCCGCAGTGGATACGCAGGCGGTGCCGATGGCCGGGGCCATCGCCCGGCTGGCCGCTGTCGAATTTGCCCAGGGCAGGGCGATGGATGCGGCGCTGGCGTTGCCGCTCTACCTGCGCGACAAGGTGGCGCTGAAGACCCGGGAGCGCGAGGAAGCGCGGGCCGGCACGGCGGTGGCGCGACGGATGGCTGAATGATCTTGCGCGACATGACCGAGGCCGATCTGGATGCCGTGCTGCGCATCGAGCGCGCGGTGCATGCGCACCCCTGGACGCCGGGCAATTTCAGCGATGCCCTGCGCAGCAGATACCAGTGCAAAGTGTTCGAGTCGGATGGCGCCATGCTCGGTTACGCGGTGCTGATGCTGGCGGTGGACGAAACCGAACTGCTCGACATCGCGATCGATGCCGGGCATCAACGCCGTGGCTGGGGACGGAAGTTGCTGGATGAACTGATGGTGCTGGCGCGCCATCATGGCAAGCGCAGGATGGTGCTGGAGGTGCGCGCATCCAATGCGGCGGCGATCGCGCTGTACCGCAAGGCCGGTTTTGCCGATATCGGGTTGCGCCGGGATTACTATCCGGCGGAGAATGGGCGCGAAGACGCGATCCTGATGGGACGGGAACTGTGAATATTCGAGACGAAGCCGTTCTGCGCGAGTTGAATCTTTATCCGCTGTGGGTACGGCGGGCTGCTGTTTCATCCGCCGGGACGGCCCCTGTCAACCCTGTTCCGGCCAGTGAGGAACAGGCATCTGCCGCTGCGGCTCCCGCCCCTGTCGCGTTGCGGCAGCCTCCTGCCGCTCCTGCCTCGTCGCTGGACTGGCCCGAACTCAAACGACAGGTGCACGACTGCACTGCCTGCAAACTGCGTGCCGGATGCACGCAGACGGTGTTCGGCGTGGGCGATGAAAAAGCCGAGTGGTTGTTCGTCGGCGAAGGCCCCGGGGCGGACGAGGATGCGCAGGGCGAACCTTTCGTGGGCCAGGCCGGCAAGCTGCTCGACAACATGCTCGCGTCGATCCGGCTGAAGCGCGGCAACAACGTATATATCGCCAACATCGTCAAGTGCCGCCCGCCCGGCAACCGCACGCCGGAGCCGGACGAGGTCGCCGCCTGTCTGCCTTATCTGCAGCGGCAGATCGAACTGGTCAAACCCAGGCTCATCGTGGCGCTGGGCAAGACCGCCGCCACGTCGCTGCTGGGGCGCGATGCCACACTCGGTTCGCTGCGCGGCACGCTGCACGACTATCGCGGCACGCCGCTGATCGTGACCTATCACCCCGCCTACCTGCTGCGCAGCCCGGCCGAGAAGGCCAAAGCCTGGCAGGACCTGTGTTTTGCCCGGCAGAGGATGCAGACGTGAGACTCAGGGACATCGGCCTTTCCACGCGTATCACGTTATGGGCATTATTGTTCGTGGTGGCCGGAGGCCTGTTGTGGATGGACAAGGACAGCGAACGGGAGCAGGAGTCCTACCTCAGCCGGCGCAGCGCCGACTTCGGGTCGAACCTGCATCTCGAGCAAGTGCGGCTGACCCAGGCCATCGAATCGTTGCGCCAGGATGTGTTGTTCCTGGCCTCCTTGCCATCCGTCTCCGGCATCGTTCGCGCCAGTACCAACGGCGGGATCGATCCCCGCGACAAATCGACCTATGCGGAATGGGAGGCGCGCCTGAAGGATATCCTGGCCGCCTTTCTGCGCACCCATTCGGAGTATTACCAGGCAAGCTATATTGCTGCGGCAGGCGAAGGCCGCGAACTGGTGCGCGTCGACAGCCGCAACGGCCACGTCGAGGTGGTGCCGCATGACGCCCTGCAGGCGAAAGGCGACCAGGATTATTTCAAGGCGGGGCTGATCCTGACGGCCGGGCGCGTCCATCTTTCCGAATTCGCACTCAATCAGGAACACGGCAAGCCGGAAGAGCCGCCCCGTCCCGTGTTGCACGCCGTCACCACGGTATTCGATGCGAACGGCCGGGTGTTCGGGATGGTGGTGCTGAGCAGGGATGCGCACTCGTTGCTGGCTTCGGCATCGCACGGGTTGCCGGCCGACATGCGCACTTATATCACCGACCAGTTCGGGCACTACCTGTTGCATCCGGAAGAGGGGAAGGCCTTTATCCCCAAGCCGGGCAGCAAGGAGAATATTGCCGACGACTTCCCGATGCTCAAGACGATGTTTGCGCCGCAAGCCGGGCCGGACGGCGCATCGCCACTGGTGGCGGGCGATGGCAAGGGCGGCTACCTGGCGGCCGAGCGGGTGTACTTCGATGCCAGCGACCCCTCGCGCTTCCTGCTGCTGGCCTGCCATCTTCCGGCGAGCGCGGCAGCACGCGGGTTCGAGGATGTCTCCATGCCGAACGCGGGGTATACGCTGCTGCTGATGCTGCTGGTGAGCGGAGTGTTCATGCTGATCCTGCGCCGCACCTTTGCGCCGCTCGGGCGCATTATCGCCGCCGCGCGGGAGATATCCTCGGGCAACCGGCAGGTTCGCCTGTCCCGCCAGGGCGGGGGAGAGATCGGCGAACTGGCCGAGGTGCTGAATACCATGCTGGACAAGCTGTCGGATAGCGACCTGATCGAGAAGGAAAACGCGTTTCGCAAAGCGATGATCGAGGCGCTGCCCGGCGTTTTCTACATGATCGATGCGGAAGGACGCTTCCGCATGTGGAACCACAACCTGGAGCTGGTCGTGCAGCGCAGCGCGGCGGAGATGGCGGCCTCTCATCCGCTGGAGTTTTTCGAGGGGGACGACAAGGCCAGGATCGAGCGGGCAATCCGGCAGGTGTTCGAGGCGGGAGATGCCTCGGTGGAGGCGGAGTTGGTGTCCAGGGACGGCACCAAAACGCCATATCACTTCACCGGACGGCGGATAGTGCACGACGATGCGCCGGTGCTGGTCGGCCTCGGCCTGGACATCTCCGCACAGCGCGCAAGCGTGCGCGCCGAGACGGCGCTGTTGCGGCGCAATCAGGCGCTGATGCAGAGTTCGATGGAAGGCATCCACGTGCTGGATATCGACGGCAATGTGCTCGATGTCAACGATGCCTTCTGCGACATGCTGGGGTATACGCGCGAGGAGGTCATGCGGCTCAATGTGGCGGACTGGAACCGGCAGTTTTCCGCCGAGGAGCTGCGTGCACGCATCAGGTCGTTCATCGGCAAGAGCGTGATGTTCGAGACGGTGCACCAGGGCAAGGACGGCAGCCTGCACGACGTGGAGATCTGCGCCAATGGCACCCTGATCGACGGCAAGGCCTACCTGTTCGCTTCCTGCCGCGACATCACCGAGCGCAAGAAGGCGCAGGCCGCACTGCAGCGCTACAAGCTGGTGCTCGATACGGCGATGGATGGTTTCTGGCTGGCCAATGCGCATGGTTTCCTGGAGGAGGCCAACGAGGCGTACGCGAAGATGTCCGGCTACACGGTGCAGGAGCTGGTGGGCATGCATATCAGCCAGCTGGAGGCGAACGAGGGCGAAGAGGTTGTCGGGGAACATCTGGAGAAGCTCATGCTGCGCGGCTACGACCGATTCGAGACGCGGCATCGTTGCAAGGACGGGCGCATCGTCGATATCGAGGTGTCGGCGACCTTCCTGCCGGAGATGGAGAAGATCTTCGTGTTCTGCCACAACATCACGTTGCGCAAGCAGGCAGAACAGGAGTTGCGCGTGGCGGCGGCGACCTTCGAGACGCACGAGGCCATCCTCATCACGGATGCCCAGGCCAACATTGTCCGCGTCAACCATGCGTTCACCGAGATCACCGGTTATTCGGCGGCCGAGGTCATGGGCAAGAACCCCCGCCTCATGAGTTCCGGACGGCAGGACAAGGCGTTCTATGCCGCCATGTGGAAGCAGATACTGGAAACGGGTTCCTGGGCGGGCGAGATCTGGGACCGGCGCAAGAACGGCGAGATATTCCCGAAATGGATGAACCTCAGTGCGGTGAAGAACGATCGCGGAGAGACAACCCAGTACGTGTCCATCTTCAGCGATATCACCGAGCGCAAGCGGGCCGAAGAGGAGATACGCAACCTGGCGTTCTACGATGCGCTGACGCAGCTGCCCAACCGCCGCCTGTTCCTCGATCGTTTCCATGCGGCGCTGGCGGCCTCGGCGCGCTACGGCGATTACGGTGCGCTGCTGTTCATCGACCTGGACCGCTTCAAGCAGTTGAACGATACGCTCGGGCACGACTATGGCGACCTGCTGCTGGTCGAAGTGGCGGCACGCATCAGGCTGTGCGTGCGCGAAGTCGACACCGTGGCCCGTTATGGCGGCGACGAGTTCGTGGTGTTGCTGGAAAGCATCAGCAGCAAGCGCGACGAGGCCTCGCTCAAGGCGGGCGTGGTGGCCGAGAAGATACGCGAGGCGTTGTCGCATCCCTGCCGGCTGAAGCAGCACGAATATTCCAGCTCGCCCAGCATCGGCATCAGCCTGTACCACGGCAACGACGAGTCGATGGATGCCCTGCTCAAATATGCGGATGCCGCAATGTACCTGGCCAAGGACGCGGGTCGCAACAACGTGCATTTCTACGACCCGGCGCTGCAGCAAGGCTGGGATGCGGCGGCGGGGCGGCTCCGGGAATAAACCTGGGGCTGGCAGCGGCGGGCATGAAACCCTGCCGGAGGCCCATTCCGTCCTATAATGCTGCAAAATTTCGAGCGGCCGGATATGAAAAAAAGAACGGATGCACTCAAAGTGCTGGTGGTGGAAGACAGCAAGGTCACCCTGAAGGTGTTGTGCAATTTCCTCGAGCGGATGGATATAAAACCGCTGACCGCGGAAACGGGCGCCGGCGCCATCGACGTCTATCGCAGGGAGCGACCCGATATCATCCTGCTGGATGCGCAATTGCCCGATATCGACGGCTTCGAGATCGCCAGTCAGATCCGCGCACAGGAGCAGAAAGACGACTGGACCGCGATCATCTTCCTGACCAGCATGACCAAGGATGCCGATCTGGCGCACGGCATCGAGGCCGGCGGCGACGATTACCTGATGAAGCCGGTCAGCGAGGTGGTGCTGCACGCCAAGGTGCGCGCCATGCGCAGGCTGATCGAGATGCAGCGCTCGCTGGTGGACGTCTCGCACCAGCTGAATGCGGCCAACAAGGAGTTGCAGCGCCTGTCCACCACCGACGGACTGACCGGCATCGCCAATCGCCGCATGTTCGACGAGCTGTCGATCCGCGAGTGGCGCCGCTGCGAACGCATGAAGAAACCGATTGCGCTGGTGATGCTGGATATCGATAGCTTCAAGCTGTTCAACGACCATTATGGCCATCAGATGGGGGATGAGTGCCTGCGCTCGGTGGCCGGCCAGGTGGCGCGCGCCGCGCCGCGGGCAGCCGACCTGGCGGCGCGTTACGGCGGCGAGGAATTCGCGCTGGTGCTGGGCGAGACGGATGCCGACGGTGCACGCTGGGTGGCGGAGAATGTGCGCCAGCATGTGGCCGATCTGGGCATCTCGCACGTCACGCCGGCGCGGCGCGTCACCATCAGCTGCGGTGTCGTTTCCGTCCTGCCGCAAAGCGGCTATTCGTTCGAGACCCTGCTGCGCTCGGCGGATCGCGCCCTGTATCAGGCCAAGAAAAACGGTCGCGACACGGTGGCGGTGGGGGCATACGGCCAGGTCTGACCGGGGCAATTCTTCCGCCTAAGGATTGTGCTACCCCGTGTCACCTCATGTGAGGAATCCGCTCAGCGCGAATGATCGGCCCAGTTGTTGGGCGTTTCATACAGGCGCACGCGCTCCAGCCGCAGATGATTGCCGTAGGTGTCGTGATAGGCGTCGCGCAGCAGGTCGAAAGCGACCCGGGCCAGGTTCTCGGCGGTCGGGATCACTTCCAGTACCACGGTCTTGTGGCCCGGCAGCGAATTCAGGAAATCCAGCACCGCCTTGTCTCCGCGATATACCAGGAACGCATGGTCCCATGCGTCGACCACGCGCTCCTTGGCGATATGCTTCACATCGGAAAAATCCATCACCATGCCCTGTTCCGATACGCCCTCGGTGGTGATGACGTCGCCGGACAGCGTGATCTCGATGGTATAGCGGTGTCCGTGCAGGTGTTTGCACTGGCTGTTGTGGTTGGGGATGCGGTGTCCGGCATCGAATTCCAGGCGGCGGGTGATTTGCATGATGGTGTTTCAGTGAACGGTCGGGCGCGATTATAGCTTGAATGCCGCAACCGCATGCCTGAAGCCTTGCAGCGAGGCGGGATCATTGCGCCCCTCGTAGCGCAGTGCGAGGTAGCGCGCGGTGATGTCGGCGATGGCGTCGGCCTGCTGCGGGAATCGTGCGCAGGCCCGCATGGCGAAATCTCTGGCTCCTTCGTGCGCCGCCCGCACCATGCCGCGTCTGGCGAGCCGGGCGCAGAAACGCAGGTAGGCGCGCTGCACCGCATCGGTGTCGCGCTTGTAGAGATGGCGCAGCATGAACAGGGCCAGCGCACCGACGATCAATGCGACTCCCGCCAGCAGGTTCATCGCCAGCCTCTGCCAGGTGACATCTTCCATGCCCAGCCGGGTCAGGAAGGCGAACTGGCGTTCCGTGTTGTATCCCAGCACCCATTGGTTCCACTGGTTGGTGAGCGCGTCGAGGTTGAAGCGCAGCTTGAGCAGGAACGGCGATTGCGTGCGTGCAAGGAACGGCAATGCGGCGTTGTCCGGCAGGGCGGCGGTCAGGCCGTTCTGTATCCGTGCCGGGGCGATGGCCGCGGTCGGGTCGATGCGCATCCAGCCGCTGTCCGGCAGCCACACCTCCGCCCAGGCATGTGCATCCCACTGGCGCAGGATGTAATAGCCGCCGAGATCGTTGTATTCGCCGCCCTGATAGCCGGTCACCACGCGCGCCGGGATGCCGGCAGCGCGCATCAGGAACACGAAGCTGCCGGCATAATGTTCGCAGAAGCCTTTCTTCGTTGTGAACAGGAATTCGTCCACGCCATTGGTCCCGAGCAGCGGCGGCTCCAGCGTGTACTCGAAACCGTTGCGGTTGAAATAGGCAAGTGCGGCGCGCACCACCGCCATGTCGCCGCCGCCGGCGGCACGCCATTCGGCAGCCAAACGCGTTGCCTGCGGGTTGTATCCCGGCGGCAGTGCCAGTGCGCGCTGCAGCTGTTGCTGCGGTTCGCCGGGATTGGCGCGATAGCTCAAAAAAGAGCGTACGTTGTAGCGTAGCCGGGCGTTCACCGGCGCCCTGTTGAGCAACTGGAAGTCGGGTGCGAGATCGGCAGGGATGGAGATCTGCGCCGGCATCTCCAGTGCGAACAGCCACGGCTTGTTGTGGGGTTCCAGCGTCACCGTGTAGTCGATGGGCGCTGCGGCATCATCCAGTTGCGGACGCTGCAGCGTCGCGTTGCGCCCGCGCGTCCAGGTGGTGCCGTCGTAATCCCACAGCACCGGTCCGCGCCAGTACATCTGTTCGCGCAGCGGCGGCTTGCCGGCGAAGACGACGCGGAACGCTACGGCGTCCGACATCGACAGTTTGCTCATGCTGCCCGGCGTCATCCTGTCGGTCAGGCCGCTGCTGGCATACGCATCCTGCGGCATGCCCCACAGCGGGCCCTGCACGCGGGGGAACAGCACAAACAGCAACAGCATGAGCGGGATGGCCTGCAGCAGCAGCAGGCCGGCGATGCGTACGCGCGGCACCAGGTTCAGCGTGCCGGTCTGCAGATGCAGCCAGGTCGTCACGATCACCAGCAGCGACAGGAGCATGAACAGCGCAGTGGGAATGCTCTGGGAATAGAAGAAATTAGTGATGATGATGAAGCAGGACAGGTAGATCAGCACCGTCGCATCGCGCACTGCGCGCAGTTCCAGCAGCTTGAGCGTGGCGAGCAGGATCAGCAGGGTGACGCCGGCCTCGCGTCCGAACAGCGTATGGAAAGTGATGGCGATGCCGGCGACGCAGGCGACGGTGACGGCGAGCAGCAGCCAGCGTGCGGGCAGCGGGCTGCCGGAATAGGTCAGGTAGGCGCGCCAGGCGAGCAGCATCATGCATACCGCGCTCACCCACGGCGGCAAATGGTCGGCATGCGGTGCGCTCACCAGCAGGATGCTGGCAAGCAGGCCGTAGATGAGCGGGGTGCCGAGTTTCATGCCGCCGTCTCGCCGAGGCCGGACAGCGCCAGCGCCCGCAGGCATTCGGTGCGATGCGACGGCCCCTGTCCGGGCGGCAATTCGACGCCGGACAGGCGCAGGCCGTAACGCAGTCCCTGCGCTTCGGCATCCAGCACCCAGCGCGTGAGCAATTCCAGCTTGCGTTCGTCGGCGATGGCGGGCAGTTGCGACCAGTCCAGCCACAGCTCGCGGCCCTGCTGGGCATTGAATTGCTTCACCTGCAGGCCCTGCTCGCGCGCCAGGGCTTTCCAGGCGATGCGCTGCAGGGCGTCGCCGGCGATATAGCCGCGCAGCCCCGCAAACTCCTCGTCCCCCGCGACGGCCTGTCTGCCGCTGCCGTCATCGGCCGAGGCCGCAGGCAAGGGGAGGCGTGCGGCCGGTCGCGGATAGACCAGGCAGCGCACATCGAAATGCAGGTACGACCAGGCATGGAACAGCCCGAGCGGGAAGTGCGTGTACAGCGTCAGCCGCCCGGGCTTGAGCCAGCCGCGTTGCGGCGCAGGGATGCCCAGCACCGCCTCGGTATGGCCGAAAGCGGCCACATCGAATGCCGTGCTGTGGCCCTGCGTGTCGTGCAGGGTGATCCGGTGACGTTGCAGTTTGCTGGCGTTGTGGACGTGAAAGACGAAGTGCGCCGTATCGCCCGCAAATACCGGCTCGACATGGCCGGCGCGCACCTGCAGCTGTGCCATGTTGCGGAAGGCGTGCAGCATCGACATGCCGCCCATGGTGGCGAGCAGGAAGGTGAGCACGTAGCCCAGGCTCAGGTTGTAGTTGATGTCGCCCAGCAGCATCAGCACCAGCACGAAACCGAAGGCGAGCCCCTGGCGGGTCGGCAGGATGTAGATGCTGCGCTGGTTGAGCGTGACCGTGCCGCTGTCGTAGCGCTGGCGGCTCGCGCCCCAGGCGGCGAAGCGTTGTCGGAGTGCGGCGAGCATTCTGGTTGGGTGGGGAACGGGGCGTCTCCGCAGTCGCGAGATACGCGGATTGTAGCCCGGCATGGCGGCGGCGGGTAGCGTGGGAGTTTAACGTTTCTCCATACGCAGCAGCGCGCGCACGATTTCACAGACCATGGCCTTGTGCTTCGGGGCGAGGCGCTGGAAATCCTCGGGCAGCGTGGAGAGATCTTCGCCGTAGTTGCCGCGTTCTTCCTCGATTTTCAGCGTGCCGGCGTTTTTCTCGCCCTCGCCGTAGTGCAGCCAGTGCGGCGAGACTTTCAGCCATTTCGCCAGCACGCGTATCTTGTCGCCGGGCGGGATGGCTTCGCCGTTGATCCATTTGCGCACCGCCTGCGCGGTGACCGGCTGACCGAGGTAGCGCCGGTTGAATTCGCGCGCCACGGCAGTAGGGCTGGACGTGCCGATGCCGGCATCGTTGAACAGGCGCGTCAGGCGTTTGCCGAAGGCTTCTTTTTCGTTGGTCAGGCTCATACCCAAAACTACCATTCCTGACAGTAACTATCAGTTGCTTTATCCGGTAACTGGTAGTAGATTTCGCGGCGTGTGCAGGTCGCAACAACGGGACGGGAAAGCGCGATGAACATGATCGGTATCAAACGGGAAGTATTCCGCTTTTCCGTCGAGGGGAAAATGACGGATGCCATGGTCGGCGAACTGGGAGAGGCGATCCGGCCGGCGATAGTCGCCGCAGATAACATCGAGATCGACCTGTCGCAGGTTTCCGAGGTCGACTTCGCCGGGCTGCGGCTGATGGCGGACGCGAAGCTCGATGCCCTAGGCATGGGCAAGCGGCTGTGCTTCGCCGGGCACAGCAAGCCGGTCGCCGAGCTTGCGGAGTCGTATGGCATGAGCGGTTTCCTCGATGCCGGTTCCGAATGAAGGGGGCGGCCGGCAGGTCATCATGAATCGGTTGCACGGGTTAAAACGATAAAGCACCAAGTAGAACAAAAAAGTCATGCATCCGTTATTGAATCATCAGTTACGACACTACATGGGGGCCGACTTCGTCGTGCCGGAAGGGCGGATGCGCAGCCTGTTCGAGGCGATCAGCGAGCATTACCGGCAACTGGAACATCTCGGCCGCTTCGATCCGCTCACCGGCGTTGCTAACCGCCGCTACCTTGCCGAGATCATGGAGGCGGAAAGAATCCGTTCGTCGCGCTACGGCAGTCCACCGTCGGTGCTGATGGTGGACGTGGACTGCTTCAAGGAAATCAACGACACCCATGGCCACCAAGCCGGCGACATGGTGCTGCAGGCGTTGTGCGAAACGTGCAGGAGCGTGCTGCGCGAGGTCGACATCGTCGGCCGTTGGGGCGGCGACGAGTTCGTGGTGCTGCTGCCGGAAACCTCGCCGGTGCTTGCGCCGAAGGTCGCGGAGCGATTGAGGCGTGCCATCGGAGAACTGCAGCTTGCGTCCGGGAACGGCCACCCGCTGCAGTTCTCGGTTTCGATCGGCTGCGCTTCGTGCGCCGCCGAGGACGACGGCATGGACATCGTCCTCGGTCTTGCGGATGGTTCGCTGTACAGGGCGAAACACACCGGGCGCAATCGCGTCTGCGTCGCTGTACGCTAGGCCCGGCGGCCGATACCGCATGGCTGCGGCGGGCTTGTCTCAGGGGATGGCGACGGCTTCGATCAGTTCGCGCGCCAGTTTGTTGCCGTCGGAGACCTGCATGTCCTGCACGCTTTGCAGGCGGTGGCCGGCGACGCCGGACAGCACGGCCTGCACGTCTTCCGGGATCACGGCATTGCGGCCGTCGATCAGCGACCATGCGCGCGCGGCGGCGAGCAGCGCCAGTCCGGCGCGCGGCGACAGCCCATGTACGAAGCGTGCCGATTCGCGCGTATGGCGCAGGATGGCCTGCACATAATCGAGCAGGGCGGGCGCGACGACCACCTGCCTGACCTGCTGCTGCAAGGCGAGCAGCTCCGCCGCGCTCATCTGCGGCGTGAGGCCGGAGACGATCTCGCGCCGTTCCACTCCGGCGAGCAGGCCGCGCTCCGCCTGGGCGTCCGGGTAGCCCAGCTGGATGCGCATCAGGAAGCGGTCGAGTTGCGATTCCGGCAGCGGGAAGGTGCCGATCTGGTAGGTGGGGTTCTGCGTGGCGATGACGAAGAACGGCGTTGGCAAGGGGCGGGTGCTGCCCTCGGTGGTGACCTGCTGTTCCTCCATGGCCTCCAGCAGTGCGCTCTGCGTCTTCGGCATGGCGCGGTTCACTTCGTCCGCCAGGATCATCTGCGCGAAGATCGGGCCGGCGTGGAATTCGAATTTCTCGTGCTCGCGGTGATACACCGACACGCCCAGGATGTCGGCAGGCAGCATGTCGCTGGTGAACTGGATGCGCTGGAACTGCAGGCCCAGCGAACGCGCCAGCGCATGCGCCAGCGTGGTCTTGCCGACGCCGGGCAGGTCTTCGATCAGCAGGTGGCCGCGCGCCAGCAGGCAGGCGAGGGCAAGCCTGATCTGGTGGGGCTTGCCGAGGATGACTTGTTCGGTCTGGGCGATGACGTTGTGCAGTGGGTGGTTCATGGTGTGATGATTCCTACAGGATAAATACTTTAGCCACAGAGATCACAGAGTACACAGAGTACACAGAGAAAGCTGTTGTGGAAACGGAGTTGGTGATTTGAACCGGTTTTCTCTGTGATCTCTGTGGCAAATGGGTTTTTGGCTGTTTCACAGCAGCACTGCCGCCACCACCTTGCGGTCTTCGGCGACGAGGATGTTGTAGGTGCGGCAGGCGGCCGGGGTGTCCATGAATTCGATGGCGACGCCTGCGGCGACGAGGTTGCGATAGAGCCGGGGATGGGCGAAGTGCTGCCTGGCGCCGGTGCCCAGCAGCAGCACTTCCGGCTTCAGGGCGATGAAATAGTCGAAATGCGCCTGGTCGAGCGAAGCGAAATCGCTGGCGGGCCAGTCGGTATGCACGGCGGCGGCCGTCACCACCACCGATTGCCGGTAGGGATGGCCGTTGACGGCGACATACCCCGCCCCGTGAGCGGTGAACAATCTCTGGTTGTTGCCTGTTTGCAGATGTAATGCCACGGCGGTGTCTCCATTTGCGGCGGATAGTGGCGGCGCGGTAGAATCGCGGCCTTTGTTACGCCTTGTCCGCACACCGTTGATTCTACCATCGGTGCCGACTTGGCAGATTGGGAAGCGCTCACGTGAAAGCCGAAAAAGATACCTCCAAGCCCGTGCTGAAATCCGCCAAGCTGGCCAATGTCTGCTATGACATCCGCGGTCCGGTGATGGCGCGCTCCAGGCAGATGGAGGAAGAGGGGCAGCGCATCATCAAGCTGAACATCGGCAACCTGGCGCCGTTCGGCTTCGACGCGCCGGAAGAAGTGCAGCAGGACGTGATCCTGAACCTGCCTAACTCGTCCGGCTATTCCGATTCCAAAGGCCTGTTCGCCGCGCGCAAGGCGATCATGCACTACACCCAGCTGAAGAAGATCGCCGGCGTCACCATCGACGACATCTACATCGGCAACGGCGCTTCCGAGCTCATCGTCATGTGCATGCAGGGCCTGCTCAACCCCGGCGACGAGGTGCTGGTGCCGGCGCCCGACTACCCGCTGTGGACCGCGGCGGTGACGCTGGCGGGTGGCACGCCGCGCCATTACATCTGCGACGAGGCCAACGAATGGAACCCCGACCTGAAGGACATGCGCAGCAAGGTCACGCCGAACACCAGGGCGATCGTCGTGATCAATCCCAACAACCCGACCGGCGCGGTGTACTCCGACGAGACGCTCAAGGCGATCATCCAGCTGGCGCGCGAACATAACCTGATCGTCTTCGCCGACGAGATCTACGACAAGGTGCTGTACGACGGCGCGACGCACACTTCCATTGCCTCGCTGGCCGACGACGTGCTGTTCGTCACGCTGAACGGCCTGTCCAAGAACTACCGCGCCTGCGGCTATCGGTCCGGCTGGATGGTCGTTTCCGGCGCCAAGAAGAGCGCGCAGGACTATCTGGACGGCCTCAACATCCTCGCTTCGATGCGCCTGTGCTCCAACGTGCCGGGGCAATATGCCATTCAGACCGCGCTCGGCGGTTACCAGAGCATCAACGACCTGGTCGCGCCCGGCGGCCGTCTGTACAAGCAGCGCGAGCTGGCCTACAACCTGCTCACTGCCATTCCCGGCGTGACCTGCGTCAAGCCGAAAGCGGCGCTGTACATGTTCCCCAGGCTCGATCCCAAGATGTACCCGATCGAGAACGACCAGAAGTTCATCCTCGAGTTGCTGGAGGCGGAGAAGGTGCTGATCGTGCAGGGCAGCGGTTTCAACTGGCCGAACACCGATCATTTCCGTATCGTTTTCCTGCCCAATTCCGACGATCTGACGGAAGCGATCAGCCGCATTGCGCGCTTCCTGGAAAATTATCGCAAGCAGCACGGGACATGAAGATCGTCGAGGTATTTGCGCAAGACGGCTTGATTTCCGGTGCGGAGTGGCTGGCACGCGCTGAAGGGATACATCGCCAGTTGCGCCCGCACCTGCCGGCCGACTATATGGCGAAGATGGGGCGTGTGTTAAAAGGTGCGCGCATGGCGTTGGCGGTCGAAGGTGATGCCGTGCTCGGCTTGGCCGTTTACCGTTGCCACGAGAACACCTTCGACGGCCTGAAGTTCTACATCGACGATCTCGTTACCGATGAGGCACGGCGTTCCGAGGGTGTAGGCCACGCGCTGATCGCGCATCTCGAACATGTTGCGCGCCAGCAGGGCGCCGGCGGCTTGGCGCTAGATTCCGGCACGCAGCGCACGCAGGCGCACAAGTTCTATTTCCGCGAAGGCTTTGTTATTCCCGCTTTTAACTTTAAGAAATCATTCTCATGAAACCAATCAATGTAGGACTCCTCGGTATCGGTACAGTCGGCGGCGGCACTTTCACCGTGCTGCAACGCAACGCGGAAGAGATCACCCGCCGCGCCGGTCGCCCCATCCGCATCGTGGCGGTGGCGGACAAGAATCTGGCGCTGGCCAGGAATGTCACCGGCGGCAAATGCCGCATCACCGATGACGCGTTCTCGGTGGTGTCCGACCCCGAAGTCGATATCGTCATCGAACTGATCGGCGGCTACGGCGTGGCGAAAGACCTGGTGCTGAAGGCCATCGCGAACGGCAAGCACGTGGTCACCGCCAACAAGGCGCTGCTGGCCACGCACGGCAACGAGATATTCAAGGCCGCGCAGGACAAGGGCGTGATGGTCGCGTTCGAGGCGGCGGTGGCTGGCGGCATCCCCATCATCAAGGCGCTGCGCGAAGGACTGACCGCGAACCGCATCGAGTGGATCGCGGGCATCATCAACGGCACCACCAACTTCATCCTGTCCGAGATGCGCGACAAGGGCCTCTCCTTCGACACCGTATTGAAGGAAGCGCAGCGCCTGGGCTACGCCGAGGCCGACCCGACCTTCGACATCGAAGGCGTGGACGCGGCGCACAAGATCACCATCCTGTCTGCGCTGGCCTTCGGGATCCCGATGCAGTTCGACAAGGCCTATGTCGAAGGCATCTCCAAACTGGATGCGGCCGACATCAAATATGCCGAACAACTCGGCTACCGCATCAAGCTGCTGGGCATCACCAAGCGCACGCCGGAAGGTGTCGAACTGCGCGTGCACCCGACGCTGATCCCGGCCAGGCGCCTGATCGCCAATGTGGAAGGCGCGATGAACGCGGTCGTGGTGCAGGGCGATGCCGTCGGTGCGACGCTTTATTACGGCAAGGGTGCAGGCGCGGAGCCGACCGCCAGCGCGGTCATTGCCGACCTGGTCGATGTCACGCGCATGGCTACCGCCGACCCGCAGAACCGCGTGCCGCACCTGGCGTTCCAGCCGAATCAGCTGGCCGACCTGAAGGTTCTGCCGATGGACGAGGTGGTCACCAGTTATTACCTGCGCCTGCGCGTGCAGGACAAGCCGGGCGTACTGGCCGACATCACGCGCATCCTGGCGGACGAACAGATCTCCATCGACGCCGTGATCCAGAAGGAACCGGGCGAAGGCGAAGACCAGACCGACCTGATCATGCTGACGCACCAGACGCGCGAGAAACGCATCAACGCGGCGATCGCCAAGATCGAGAAGCTGGGCGTGGTGGCGGGGAAGGTGACCAAGCTGCGGTTGGAAGAGTTGGGGAAATAAATCACTAGCTCCCTCCCCCTTGCAGGGGGAGGGCAGGGGTGGGGGTAGAAGTTCATGGAGTTTCACCCCCATCCTGACCTTCCCCCTTCAAGGGGAAGGAACTGTTGAGTCCGAGGACATTTGAAATGAAATACATCTCCACCCGCGGCAACGCGCCCGCCAAGACTTTCACCGAAATCCTGCTGGGCGGGCTGGCGCCGGACGGCGGCCTGTACCTGCCGGAGCAGTATCCGCAAGTGACGCGCGCCGAGCTGGACGCCTGGCGCACGCTGTCGTATGCCGACCTGGCCTATGCGGTGCTGTCCAAGTTTGCCACCGACATCCCGGCGGCCGACCTCAAGGCGATCATCGACAAGACATACACGGCGACCGCATACGGCAACGGCCGCGCCGACAGCGATGCCACGCAGATCACGCCGCTGCGCAAGCTGGCGGACGGTGTGCATATCCTCGAACTCTCCAACGGCCCGACGCTAGCGTTCAAGGACATGGCGATGCAGCTGCTGGGCAACCTGTTCGAGTACGCGCTGGCGAAGCAGAAAGAAGAGCTGAACATCCTCGGCGCGACCTCCGGCGATACCGGTTCCGCCGCCGAATATGCGATGCGCGGCAAGCGCGGCATCCGCGTGTTCATGCTGTCGCCGAACGGCAAGATGAGCGCCTTCCAGCGCGCGCAGATGTATTCGCTGCAGGATCCCAACATCCACAACATCGCCATCAACGGCATGTTCGACGATGCGCAGGATATGGTGAAGGCGGTCTCCAACGATCACGCCTTCAAGGCGAAATACAAGATCGGTACGGTCAACTCCATCAACTGGGCGCGCGTGTCGGCGCAGGTGGTGTACTACTTCAAGGGCTACTTTGCCGCGACCAAATCGAACGACGAGCAAGTGGCGTTCTCGGTGCCGTCCGGCAACTTCGGCAACATCTGCGCCGGCCACATCGCGCGCATGATGGGCCTGCCCATCGGCCAGCTCATCCTCGCCACCAACGAGAACGACGTGCTGGACGAGTTCTTCCGCACCGGCGTCTATCGTCCGCGCGACACCAGCCATACCTGGGAGACCAGCAGCCCGTCGATGGACATCAGCAAGGCTTCCAACTTCGAGCGCTTCGTGTTCGACCTGGTCGGCCGCGATGGTACCAAGGTGCGCGAGTTCTGGAGCAAGGTCGATGCGGGCGGCGCGTTCGACATCAAGGGCATGCCCTGCTGGAACGACCTGCCGAAGTTCGACTTCGCGTCCGGCAAGAGCACGCATCAGGACAGGCTCAAGACCATACGCGAAGTGTGGCAGGAATACGGCGTGATGATCGATCCGCATACAGCCGACGGACTCAAGGTGGGGCTGGAACAGCGTCGCCCCAGCCTGCCGCTGGTCTGCCTGGAGACGGCACTGCCGGCCAAGTTCGCCGAGACCATCCAGGAAGCATTGGGCCGCCAGCCCGAACGTCCCGCAGCGATGGGAGGTATCGAGGATTTGCCCCAACGCTGTGAGGTGATGGATGCGGATGTGGAGAAACTGAAGTCGTTCATCGCGACAAACGTCCCGCAATAATTGTCGGCCGAAGGAAACTCCCGCCACGCATGCGGTAACCGCATTGCCGGACATCGGCAGTGATCCTGCGCCACGCGGTTTTTACATCGTAGCCGGTATGGATTTAAGCATTGTTCATGCTATCGATGCAGCCGGGTCACTGCGGGCGGACTTCAACCCAGCGGACCTTGCCTGGGTTGCCGACTGTGCCAGAGCAGCCGACACAGCTTGTGTCGCCCGGCCCGCCAGGGGTAGGCGGCACTGCGCCGCCGCCCACGCCGACACCGATCCCGCTATTGTTGTTGCCATGCAGTGAACGGGTGACGGTGGTCAGAACGGAGCTTGTCAGCGTATTCGGGTTCACGCGTGCAGTGGCAAAACTCAGGGGATCGCTACTGATGGTCTGGTTCGAATTCTGCTTCGATTCCAGCTCGAAGCCGTCCCGGACGATGAGCCCTCCCATGACGAACTGCCGGGTTCCGGTGAAAGCGACGTTGTTGCCGCCACTGACCTCCAGTTCGATGGATTGTGGGATATACATCAGGCCGGAGATGTTGATGTGGTTGCCAAGGTCGGCGGTGCCGCCGCTGTAGAGATATACCGGCAGGTCCTCGAAGCCGCTGCCCCGTATCTCGGCAACCGTCAGCGGCGCGGCATGCTGCGCCGGCACGAGGAATCCGAGACTGCTCCACTGGGTTGCGCCGATGTTCAGTTCGGCGAATGCGTCCGCCCATCCCTGGGCGTAAGCGGAGGGCATGAGCAGGTGATATTGGTTCGGCAGGTTCAGTTTGCCGAACATGGCGACGAAGGCCGGGTCTGAGCTGTCGCGGTATTTCTTGTTGAATTGCGCGTTGTAGCTGTCCACCGCCTCCTGCGGCACCTGATTCGGATCGATGGAGATGTCGGTACTCTTGAAGCGGTAACTGCAAGGGAAGCTGGGGCCGGCCGCATTGCTGCATATGACACCCGCACTGACACTCTCGATGTACTCCAGGTTGTCCATGATGCCGTCGCCGTCGCGGTCGTTGGCCGCATTGACGCTGATCGGCATCCACATGTTGAATTTCAGTTCCTTGCCGGAAGGCAGCTGTCCTAGGCCGATACCGGGGACGATACCGGCGGGATAGTTCTTCTGGCCGTCGACGAAGTCGAAGAACAATGAGCCGCGTACGCGCACTTGTGCGGTCTTGGGGATGACATAGGTCGTCTTCGCGCCATTCCAGTCGGTCAGCGTGATGCTGGCTCCGGGCTGGATGCCGGCGCCGGTGGGCGGGTTGAGGCAAAGCGTCCGGGTCGTCGTCGTTTTGCATTGCCCATAGATCGGGTCCGGCACTCCCGTGATTCCCGGCAGCGGGTATGCTCCGAGCGCATTGGTCCTGGCCGTTGCCGTTCCTGCTTCGGCCGGGATCAATACGCGAACGATGCCGTACATGGTGATGTTGTTGGCGACGTTGTAGACGAACTGTGCCCAGCTGATCGCTCCGTAATTGCCCCCGCCGCCGATGATTGCCGGATCGATGGAATACCTGGCCGTAAAATGGCAGTTTCCCGCGGGGCCGGGCACGGGAGTGCCATCGGCATCGTTGGGGATGGCATTTGCGCCGTTGTTCCTGGGGAAAGCGCCTTTGTACGCGCGATAGGTGCCGCCGGGCAGCGTCGGATAGGTGCAGGTCTTGCCGGCAGCCGAAGGCGGGATGTTGCCGGATTCCCATTCTGCGGCGCGGCGCATCTTGTCGAGGTCGAACAGTTGCGTGCCGTTGGCGAAATAGGTGATGCGTTTGCCGCTGTAGAAATTCTGGTAGCTGGTCGAGTTTGCGTTGTTCGAGCCGATTTCATCGATCAGGTCGTGCGGATTGACGTTCGCGTCGCGCTGCATCACCTGGATCTCGCCGCCCAGCTTGACCTCGATTTCGTTGCCTTCGCCCAACCCTTTCATCACCGACGCCGCGTTGGTGGCCATGTTGGTTACGATGCCGGGGCTGCCGGGATTGGGTGTGTTGTCGATGATGATCACGGAGCCGCCGGGGCCGCCGATGCTGCCCGTCATGCATGAACTGCTCGCCGCGCAGGAGACATACGTGCCCTGGATGTTCGAGCCGATCGTGACGGCGATGCGCACGATCGTAATCAGCGTCGGGTCGCAGGTCGGGGCGACAGAGATGGTGATGAAATCGTTGCCGAAATAACCTGTCGGCGGGACATAGCTGAATCTTCCCAGCGTCGCGTCCATGATCGTGACTGCGCCACCTTTGGCGCTGCTGCCGGTGATCCCGAAGCCCTGTGTGCCGGACTGGTCGAGTGCCGCAAATGTGAAAGGCGGGACGCTGTTCTGCGGCACGTCCAGCTGCATGGTGAAGCCGGTGTTCATCGGCGTCACGATGGTCGGTGGATTCCGTATGGTGGGTGCACCGGTACCGGCAGCACAGGCTGCCTGGGCCGATTCCATGCCGATGCTGCAGATGGCGATCATCGCGAGCAGCGAAGCGGAAAGGATCTGGCGGATGGCGGTATGCATGACGACCTCCTTGCAGTGTTGGGGTTTACGGATGGTTAGAGGCTTCGCTGAGCGGCGCGATGACTTGCGCGCCGAGCTGATCGGTATAGGCGCCGATGAAGCGCTGTATATAGGCCTTCGCGTTGCTCACCTGCGCGGCAGAGCAGAGGTAGAGGCTGTACCAGCTGGCATGTGCCGGGTCGGGGTCGCGCGATATCTCCAGCCAGACTGCGGCTTTTTCTGCGGCGGGTTCCTTGTTCCAGGTGTTGCTGCTGAAGCTCAGTCCGTTCCTGCTCTGCGTGAACAGCAGCGGATGCAAACTGGCGCTGATGAACAGGTCGTTCATGTGCAGCGCATTGATGCCGGTCGATACCGATTGGCTGGCCAGGGGCACGCCGCTGTTGCGTGCCTCGCCGTTGGCTACGCGTTGCAGGGTGCCGGGGCTGGTTTCCGTGATGCCGACGCCGGCCGCACTGGTCAGGAAAAATTCGTAGCCGACCGGGAGCGGCAGCGCAGGGGCGAAGCTGGATGGTTTGGCCTCGTTGGCATCCGGGATGCCGTTGCAATTCAGGTCGTTGACCGCAGGTGCGCTGGCGGGGGCGATGCAGGGGATGACATTCAGGGTCGTGCTGGCGACGGCCGAGGCGGCAGAGAAGTTCGTGATCCGTCCCAGCACCAGGTTCATGCTGCTTTCCGCCAGCAGCCGGGCCTGGTCGTAGTCGCGTGCGGCACCGGAAAGCTGCGTACCCTGTGTGGAGCGATAGAAGAAGCCGGCCGAGCCGACGATCAGCATGACCAGCAGGATCAGTACGAACGGCAGGATATAGCCGGCTTGGGGTTTGGAAGCCGATCGCGGCAAAGGCGGCCGCGCGGGCAGGGGCCGGGTGTGGGAATTCATCGCGGTCACCAGTTGCGCGGCAGGATATCCGCTTCGTAGGTGATGGTGCGATAGTTGCGCATCGCGCCATTGGGGGCGAGCTGGTTGACATAGGCCGGATCGTTTGCACCCACTCTTGCGGTCAGCACCACGTGGTAGCCGGCCGTTGGTTTATCCGCGGCGCTGGTGCCGGCGGTCGGGACGTTGCCCGCACCGACCGCCAATGGCCAGACATCGAAGTTGACGATGCTCGTGTTCAATTTTCCGGTGGTGCCCGCAATGACCACGCCAGAAGCAGCTTGCGCCGCCCCCGCATTCGGGCCGTTGGACAGCAGCAAGGTGCCGCTTGCCTGCGACCAGCTCAGATGCATCGAATTGCTGGCATAGGGGGTGGTGCTGTTGGGCCAGATGGCGTAACCGCTGGGCACGCTGAAGTCCAGGCTGATGCCGTCATTCGCCAGATAGGGGGTCTGTGCGCCATTCGGGTTGGCGACGCCGGCCGGGTAGGAAATCGAGATCTGCTGTGCCGGATTGCAGGTCAGGCACATTTCCGCCTGCCGCAACAGATCGGTGACGACCTCGAATGCGGCCTGTATTTCTTCGGTGGTCTGTTGCTTGCGGGCGGTGTGATAGAAGATCTTCAGCTGGGCGCTGTACAGGTATATCGTGGCGATGGAGATCACCATCGCGAGGGTGAGCGCGATCATCATCTCGATCAGTGTTTGTCCGCCCTGTTTACGCATTGCATGCCGTTGTGTAGTTTTCCAGGATCACGGTATAGCTGGGGTAGGCGGTGTAGACCTTGTTGTCGCTGCCCGTGTACGGGATGCCGAGCGTGATGGTGACCGGAGAGACCCATGATCCGAACGGAATGGTGACGGCATTGCCGGCGGCGATCTGCGTGCCCCTGCCGTCGCTTGCGCGGACCAGGGTGATGGCGTAACTGTCCCTGCCGTTGTCGCTGGTGACGGTGCGCGGGAAGGTGCCCAATGCGGCGGACAGGCAATCCGCCCTTGTCTGATACAGCACAGGTTCCATGGCCAGCGAGGCGGCGTAGACCGAGGTCGCGCGCACCTGATTGGAGGCGGATGTCTTCAGGCCGCTGGCCGTATATAGCGCGATGCCGAGCAGTCCCAGCCAGAAGACCAGCAGGCTGACCAGTGCTTCGATCAGTGTGAAACCGTGCTGTCTGCAAATGGCCATGTCGATTCCTTGGCTCAACGGGTGGCCGTGACCACTCCGGTGGGCGAGATATCGATGCGCCGTTGCGGCAGGCTGCTGTAACCCGGAGAAGACAGGGTGATGAGGGTCGTGCCAGCCTGTGGGGTGACCGTTCCTTGCGCACCGAACATCAGTGTTGCATCCGCCGCGATGTTGACGTTCTGGCGCACTGCGATGACCTCGGTCGGAAGGGAGCCGTCGGACATGCTCAGCTGCACGGTGCGGGTCGCAGCATTGATCGTGACCGTGGCGAAGGTGCTGTGCGATACTGCCATGCCGCGCGCCTTCTTCAGCGCCTCGATGATGTTTTCCTGGGCGGTATTGAGGTCGTTGCCGGCGAACAGCGAACCGAGTGCGGGGAAGGCGATGCCGGACAAGACCGCCATGACGGCGACCACGACCATCAATTCGGTCAGCGTGAAGCCAAGTTGTTTATTCGCTCTGTGCATGGTGTCGCCTCATTTGTTCTTCCAGCTGCCGGCCGGCCCGGGAGCGCCGGCAAAAGCTGGTGTGTTCTGTATGCCGTCCTGGTCGATGCTGTAACTGTAATCGGCGGCCTTGCCCAGGCCCGCACCGGCCTGGTTGGAGGCGGTGGCGGTATATTGCGTGCCGGATGCCGCGATGACGCAGCCGAAACTGAAATATCGGTTGGTGGATGGGGGTGCGACTCCACAGGCATTCGGGTTGAGCGAGTCTGCGTAGCTGCGGTTGTCCTGTTTGAATTGTTCCATCTTCAGCCGGTAGTCGCTCAGCATCGAGAACGACTCGGACAGCTTGCTGGAGACCACGTAGCTTCCATAAGCCTGCAGGGCGATGGTGGCGAGAATGCCGGCAACTGCCACCGCGACCATCAGTTCGAGCAGCGTGAAACCTGCGCTGTACCTGGAGGTGACCTTGACCATGTCTGCAATTGGGATAAGCGATGGTTGGCATGATAGTGATGAGTCGTCCGCCAATCTCTCGGGGGGCATCTGGAAATGATGCGTGAGTATGGATGAGTATTGGCTAATGGAATCCATTAGATAGAAGTTGCCTGGTGTTGCTTGCTCATTCAGAATGCGCGGCAGCGAATCGCAGCGGTAAACAGCGTTTATTTTTCGGAGGGCGGATATGTCCGGCACCTTGTCTGTAGTAATGGCTGGTAACGGCATCGTCAGAAGGATAGACCGGGTGCTGTTTTCCCTTCCCAGGGTGTATCTGGCGGCGGGAATATTGCTGATCCAGATGTTCCTGTTCTATGCCTATGCGGTCTCTGGCCCATGGGTGCCGTTGGGCATCTTTTATCTGCTGAATCTGTATTTTTCCGCCAAATACCTGGGCGGGCGATTCTCGTATTTGCTGGCGTTCATCGCGGCTGCGGGCAAGACTTATATCAAGGTCGGTTTCTATCCTCAGGAGGCATACTGGTGGCAGGGGCAATGGCAGTTCATTTCGAGCCTGTCGATATACACCCTGTTCTGTTACCTGATGAATGGGCAATTCAGCAGCCGCAGGCATGCTGAAGATGCGCTGGATAAATTGCTGAAGCTGAACGAGGCGATCGTCACCAACGCGGATTCGGGCATCCTGGTGTTCAGGGAGAATGGCGAATGCATCATCGCCAATTTCGCGGCTGCGCGGATACTCGGTTGCCAGCTGGACCAGTTGTATCGTCTCGATTTCAGGAGAGATTCCGCGTGGCCAATGCCTGCATTGCTGTCGGCAGGCCGGGAAGCGATGCGCTCGGGGGAGGAGAGCCGGTTCACGTCGAAATTGTGCAGGGTCGGAGGCCGCGATGTGTGGTGCGCAACCTCGCTCAGGCAGATCAGGCGTGCGGAAACCTCATATCTGCTGATGGTGTTCACCGATATCTCCGCATACAAGGAGGCAGAAGACGCGAGGCAGCGCGCAGACAAGGAAACGGCGGTCGCACTGGCGCGCGCCGGGGTGGCTGAGCGCAAGCTGCTCAGCATCAGCGAGGAAATACAGCAGCGTATCGGGCGTGAACTGCACGATGACCTGGGGCAGCACCTGATGGGAGTGGCTTTCATGTCGGAAGTGCTGTTCCAGAAGCTGAAGGATGCCAGGCAGGAAGAGATGCGCGATGCGGCGAAGATCACCCTGCTGGTGAACGAGGCGATGTCCAGGACCCGCTTGCTGGCGCACGGGCTGTATCCTGCAGAATTGAGCGAGAAGGGGCTGTGCCGGATGATGGAAAAGTTTGCCGGGTATGTCGAGAGCATATACCAGATCGACTGCGATTTTTCCTGTCAGCCGGGTTGCCAGATCGAGGGTTCGGAAGCCGCGATCAACCTGTTCCGGATCACCCAGGAAGCCGTCGCCAATGCCGTCAAGCACGGCCATGCCAAGCATATCTCGCTGAGGATCTCGGCGTCGCCTTCATGCAGGATACGGGTGGAGGTGCTGGACGACGGCTGCGGTATTCCGGAAACGGCGGTGGCGGCGGGTTCCGGACTGGGCATGCGTACCATGCGTTATCGTGCCGAGCTGATCGGCGCTATACTTGAAATTTCGGCGCGCAACGGCGGCGGGACGCGCGTGGCGGTCACTTTGCCTTTGGTGCACTAGGAACGAGGAGCATATGCAGTATCCATTCAATTCGGAACGGAAAGCCAGGGTGATGGTGGTCGACGACCACGCCATCATCCGGCAGGGCATGTCCATGCTGATCAATCGCGAACCGGACCTGCATGCCTGCTGCGAGGCTGCGGACATCGAGCAGGCAGTCGATGCCAATCATGCCTGCGCTCATGACATCGCGATCGTGGACATGTCCTTGTCCAACGCCTCGGGGCTGGAGCTGGTGCGGCGCTTCCAGTTCCTGTTCCCGCAGTTGCCCATCCTCATCCTGTCGATGCATGACGAGGCGATCTATGCCGAACCTGCGTTGAAGGCCGGCGCGTCCGGCTACCTGATGAAGCAGATGGCGACCGATGTCTTGCTGCATGCGATCCGCAAGGTCCTGCAAGGCGAGCTCTACCTGAGCGACCAGATGCACTCCCGCATGCTGAAGAAGATGATGGGGGGCGAGAAAAGCGACTCGCCGGTCGGCAATCTGTCGCCGGCGGAGCTGGAGGTCCTGCACCTGATCGGCCTGGGGATGGGAACCAGCGAGATCGCCGAGAGGCTGGTGCGCAGCATCAAGACCATCGAATCGCACAAAGCCAATATCAAGAAGAAGCTCGACCTGGAAAGCGGCAACCAGCTGACACTGTTCGCCATCAATCTGGTCTCGTCGCGAATTGGATAACCGGCTTCCGGCTGCATGAACAATCTTATCCTGCTGATCCTGTGCTTCATCGCCGGCATGCTGCTGCATCGCTTCAAACGCATGCCGGTCAATACGCCGGCCGTCCTCAACTCCGTCATCCTGCATGTCTCGCTGCCCGCCTTGACGCTGCTGTCGGTGCACGGGCTGAAGATCGGCGGCGATGTCGGCCTGATGGCGGCGATGGGATGGCTGAACTTCGCCATGTCGGCCGGCTTCTTCTGGCTGGTGGGACGCTGGCTGGACCTGCCCCGCCCCACCGTGGGCGCGCTGATCCTGACCGGCGGGCTGGGCAATACGGCTTATGTCGGTTTGCCGATGATCGAGGCGTACTACGGCCACCAGGCACTCGCCAGCGGCATCATCGTCGACCAGCTCGGTTCCTTCCTGGCGCTCTCCACCCTGGGCATCACCTTTGCCGGCCTCTATTCGTCGGGGCGTCCCGGCCTCGGCGACATGGCGAAGCGCGTGTTCCGGTTCCCGCCGTTCATCGCCTTGCTGCTCGCGCTGGTGCTCATCCCCTTCGAGTATCCGGAATGGCTGACGATCGCGCTCAGGCGCCTGAGCGATACAATGGCGCCGCTGGCGCTGCTGGCAGTCGGGTTCCAGTTGCGGCTCGGGCATCTCGCCGGCAATGGCCGCAACCTGGCCATCGGCCTGGCATTCAAGCTGGTGCTGGCGCCGCTGGTATTGTTCCTGTTGTATGTGCCGCTGCTCGGCGCGCACGGCCAGGCCATCCAGATCACGCTGTTCCAGGCGGCCATGCCGCCGATGATCACCGCTGCGATCCTGGCGACCGAACACGATCTCGATCCGCCGCTGGCGACGCTGATGACGACAGTGGGGCTGATGCTGTCGTTCGTTACGCTGGCCGGCTGGTGGTGGCTGATGCAGGGCGTATGAGGCGCGACTGCCGCCATGCATCGCGGCGCCGGTTCTTTGTTGCAGTGCGTTGAGTGGAGCGAGAATGAATCAGGGACGAATGAATCCGCGCGAACTGCTGCAGCACATGTTCGCCGCAGCCGTCGCCGCGGCCCAGCCCGGTGTGTGCATCCCCCGACATATGCCGCAACCGCCACGGGGACGACTGATCGTCATCGGCGCCGGCAAGGCGTCGGCTGCGATGGCGCGTGCGGTGGAAGACTGCTGGCCGTCGCGTCTCGAAGGACTGGTCGTCACCCGCTACGGTTATGCGGTGCCGTGCAAGTGCATCGAGATCGTGGAAGCCGCGCATCCGGTGCCGGACCGGGCGGGAGAGGCGGCCAGCAGGCGCATGCTCGATCTTGTGTCCGGGCTGACGGCCGACGATCTCGTGCTGTGCCTGATCTCCGGCGGCGGATCGTCGCTGCTGCCGCTGCCGGCAGCAGGACTGTCGCTGGAGGACAAGCAGGAGATCAATCGCAACCTGCTCAGGAGCGGCGCCACCATCGCCGAGATGAATTGCGTGCGCCGTCACCTGTCGGCGATCAAGGGCGGCCGTCTGGCCGCCGCCTGCCACCCGGCTAGGGTGGTCAACCTGATCATCTCGGACGTGCCCGGAGACAATCCGGCCGACATCGCTTCGGGGCCGACCGTCGCCGATGCCAGCACCTGCGGCGAGGCGCTCGCCATCCTGCGCCGCTATGCCATCGATGTCCCACAGCGGGTGATCGACCTGCTGGAAAGCGGCTCAGGCGAGTCGATCAAGCCCGGGGATGCACGCCTGCCTGAGATTGAGACGCACCTGATCGCCACGCCGCAGATGGCGCTGGAGGCGGCAGCCGCGGAGGTGCGCAAACATGGGCTGGAATGCCATATCCTGGGCGACTCGATCGAGGGCGAAGCGCGCGACGTGGGCAAGGTCATGGCGGGAATGGCGTTGCAGGTGAGCCGGCGCGGGCAGCCGTTCCGGCCGCCCTGCGTGCTGCTGTCCGGCGGCGAGACCACGGTGACCGTGCGCGGCGACGGACGCGGCGGCCGCAACGTCGAGTTCCTGCTGTCCCTGGGCATCGCCTTGCAGGGGGAGCCCGGGATCCATGCAATTGCCGGGGATACCGACGGCGTCGACGGCAGCGAAGAGATCGCCGGCGCCTATCTTGCGCCCGATACGCTCGCGCGTGCCTGGGCGCAGGGCATCCGGCCGGCCGACAGCCTGGCGCGCAACGACGGGCACGGCTTCTTCCAGGCGCTGGGCGATTCGCTCGTCACGGGTCCCACGCTGACCAATGTGAACGACTTCCGCGCCATCCTCATCGCCGGATAAGCGACGGACGGGGTTCCGGCGCGCCGTTATCGGGCGGTCAGGTACGAGTTCGCCGCATCCACGGCGACGCCGCGCCGGATCGGTGCCTGCATGCGGCCGAGCACATCGTCCAGCGCACCCAGGCACAGACGCACGTTGCGCGGATTGCTGGCGTGCCCCATCAGGCCGATGCGCCACACCTTCCCAGCCATCGCGCCGAGGCCGGCACCGATCTCCAGTTGGTAGTCCGACAACAGCAGCGCACGCACGGCAGCTTCGTCCACGCCTTGCGGCACGGCGATCGCATTCAGCTGCGGCAGGCGTTCGTTTTCCGGGACGACGAAATCCAGGCCCATCGCTTCGAGCCCGGCGCGCAGCGCCAGATGGTTGCGGCGATGACGCTCCCAGGCGTTCTCCAGTTCCTCCTCCTGCAGCATCACCAGCGCCTCATGCAGGCCATACAGGGCATTGATCGGTGCGGTGTGATGGTAGGCGCGCCTGGCGGCGCCGCCCCAGTAACCCATCACCAGGTTGAGATCCATGAACCAGCTCTGCACCCTGCTCTTGCGGTTTTTGATTCGCTCCTGCGCCCTCGGGCTGAAGCTGACGGGCGAGAGGCCGGGCGTGCAGGACAGGCATTTCTGCGTGCCCGAATAGATGGCGTCGATGTCCCATGCGTCGACCTTGACTGGCGATCCACCCAGCGAGGTGATCGCATCGACGATGGTCAGGCAGCCGTAGCGGTGCGCGACCTCGACCAGCGTCTTCGCATCGGACAGCGCGCCGGTGGAGGTCTCCGCGTGCACGAACGCGACGACCTTCGCATCCGGGTTGGCTTTCAGCGCATCCTCCAGTTTTTGCGGATCGACCGCGCGCCCCCAGTCGTCCTGCACCATCACCGCGATGCCGCCGCTGCGTTCGACGTTCTCCTTCATGCGTCCGCCGAACACGCCGTTCTGGCACACGATGACCTTGTCGCCCGGCTCGACCAGGTTGACGAAGCAGGTCTCCATGCCCGCCGATCCGGGTGCGGAGACCGGCATGGTCAGTTCGTTTTCGGTCTGGAATGCGTATTTCAGCAGGGATTTCATTTCGTCCATCAGCTCGACGAACTTCGGGTCGAGATGGCCGATGGTGGGGCGCGCCAGCGCAGCCAGCACGCGGGGGCTGACATCCGAAGGGCCGGGTCCCATCAGCACGCGTTGAGGTGGATGAAATGATTTTATTTTCATGTGTCTCCCTTTCCAGTCTGTTCTGCGGTCAAGTGTCTTTCCGGGCAATGGCTGCCCGGAAAGGATTGCTGCGGCTTGCTGTTTCCGGACTCACCGGGCGGGTGCCAGGATCAGCAGCACCCGATAAGGCCCATGTGCGCCCAGTGTCACGGTCTGCTCGATATCGGCAGTGCGCGAAGGCCCCGACACGAAGTTGACCGCGCGCGGCGGCTGTCTGCATTCCTGGCGCAGCAGGTCCCATGCGTCTTCCATCGTGGCCACGATGCGGCGCGGATCGATGACGGCCACATGGGTCTCCGGCAACAGACTGGTGGTGGCCGGGGTTTCCGCGCCCGACAGCAGCATCAATGTGCCGGTTTCCGCGATGGCGCAGAACGCGCCGGTCACGCCGACCAGATCGCTGTCCCTGGCCGGGCGCGACTGCATGTCGAGTCCGGCGCTGCTCCAGGGCAGGCCGATCAGCGACGGCCAGCATACGCCGGCGAGGGGGAGCTTCCTTTCGTTCAGGTAGCGGGCCAGCAACGTGGGCACTTCCTTGCGGTCGGCGGTCTCCAGCACATCGCTGGACAGCTTGAGCGCGCGTTCCCTGAAACGGGCAGGCAGGTCGCCGGGCATGGCGGGTGCGGGGCCGCGCGGATGGCGGGCGAGGTGTACGGCTATCGCTTCGGTCGCGCCGGCAGTCTGTTCGTGCCGGTCCTTGCCGTTGCGGGCATTGCGTATCCTGCCGAGGATGGCTTCGCGTGCGCTCATTTGCGGCCTCCTTGTCGATATAGTTCCCGGAAGGTTCTCCCCGCCGGCGCCGGAAAGTCGCGGCCATCGCTCCAGCCGTGCGCGCCGGGCAAGCGATGCAGCAGCCTTTCCTTGCCCCCCAGCAGCCGCATGACGCGCACGGCGATCCTGGTTGCCAGCGCATAGAGGTTGGGGCGGAGTGCCAGCCATGCCCAGGCCTTGAGCATGAAAGTCTCCTGGCGCGATTTCATGCCGCGTTCCATTTGTTGCTCGCGCAATTTGCGCAACAGGTCGGGCAGGGGAATCTTGACCGGGCATACCGCTGCGCAGGCGCCGCAGAAGGTCGAGGCGTTGGGCAGGTCCGGCGACTTCTCCAGGCCGGATAGCAGCGGCGTGAGTATCGAGCCCATCGGGCCGGGATACACCCAGCCATAGGCGTGGCCGCCGATGTTCTGGTAGACCGGGCAATGGTTCATGCAGGCGCCGCAGCGGATGCAGCGCAGCATCTCCTGCATGTCGCTGCCGAGCAGTTTGCTGCGGCCATTGTCGAGCAGGACGATGTGGAAATGTTCCGGGCCGTCGTGGTCGGCATCGCCCCGGGTTCCGGTCAGCACGGAGACATAGTTGGTGATGGACTGGCCGGTGGCCGAACGGGGTAGCAGGCGCACGAGCGTGCTCACGTCCTCCAGCGTCGGCACCACTTTCTCGATGCCGGTGATGGCGACATGCACCCGCGGCAGCGTGGTCACCAGCCGCCCGTTGCCTTCGTTGGTGACGATCAGGGCGGAACCGGTCTCCGCCACCAGGAAATTGGCGCCGGAGATGCCCATGTCCGCATTCAGGAAGGCGGGCCGCAGGATCTCGCGCGCTTCGCGGCAGAGTTCGGCGATCCCGGTCTTGCGCGGCAGCTGATGTTTTTCCGCGAACAGGTCGGCGACCTCTTCCTTGTTCTTGTGCACGACCGGCGCGACGATGTGCGAGGGCGCTTCGTGCGCCAGTTGCAGGATATATTCGCCCAGGTCGGTCTCCATCACCTCGACACCGGCCTGTTCCAGTGCGTCGTTCAGCCCGCACTCTTCGCTCACCATGGACTTCGATTTTGCCGCCGTGCGCACGCCGTGCTGCCTGGCGATCCCCGCGACGATGCGGTTCACGTCCTCGCCGGTCTCGGCCCAGTGCACGATCGCGCCGCGCGCAGTCGCCTGCTGTTCGAATTGCAGCAGCCAGTGCTCCAGGTCGTTCAGCACGCGGTCACGGATCGCCGCTGCCGCGTTGCGCGTCTCCGGCAGGTCGGCGATCTCGCTGATGACCGCGGAGCGGCCTTCGACGAAACGGGACTGCAGCCGCGACAGCGCCCCCTGCAGTTTGATGTCGGCCAGCTTGACGGTGACCTGGCGCTTGAAATCGATGGCGTTGTTCTGCATTACTTCTCCTCGCCGGACAGCACTTCCGCGACATGCAGCACGCGGGTGGTATGGTCGCCGGTGCGGCGCAGGCGGCCTTCGATGTTCAACAGGCAGCCCAGATCGCCGCCGACGATCGCGTCCGCCCCGGTGGCGGTGATGTGCTGGCATTTGTTGTCGGCCATGCGCGTCGACAGCTCGCCGTACTTGAGCGAGAAGGTGCCGCCGAAGCCGCAGCAGGTGGTCGATTCCACCATCTCCTGCAGCTTGACGCCCGGCATGGTGGCCAGCAGCGCACGCGGCTGCCTGTAGACGTCGAGCTCGCGCAGGCCGGAGCAGGAGTCGTGGTAGGTCACCGTGCCCTGGAAGGTGCCGGGCACCTTTTCCAGCCTGGCGATCCGGTGCAGGAAATCGGTCAGCTCATAGGTGCGCTGGCCCAGCGCGGCGAATCTTGCCGACAGCTCGGGATCGTGCTTGAACAGGTCGGGGTAATGCACGCGGATCATGCCGGCGCAGGAGCCGGAAGGCAGGACCACATAGTCGAACGTCTCGAATTCGGCGAGGAACTTCAAAGCCATCGCCTCGGCGGATTTGTGGTCGCCCGAGTTGTATCCGGGCTGTCCGCAGCAGGTCTGGTGTTCGGGGACGACCACCTCGCAACCGGCTGCTTCCAGCAGCTTCAGTGAGGCGAAGCCTATGCCGGGGCGCATGGTGTCAACCAGGCAGGTGACGAAAAATCCTACTCGCATCGTTGTTTTCTCCGGATTGTCTGGTTCGGCAGGCTGCAACTATACGCTTAAGCCGCCGCGAGTTCAGTGTTGCAGGCTGGCAAGCAGGACGCCGATGCCGGCACGTGCGACCTGCGCATCCTCGGCGGATTTGACGCCGGAGACGCCTACCGCTCCGACGACCTCGCCATCGATCATGACCGGTTCCCCGCCTTCCAGGAAGGTGAGGTCGCCCGGCATGGACATGACGGCCACGCGCCCGTTGCTCACCATGTCTTCATAGGCCTTGGAGGTGCGGCGTCCCAGCGCCGCAGTGCGTGCCTTGCCGATGGCGATATCCGTGCTGGTCAGCGGGGCGTCATCCAGCCGTTGCAGCCACATCGGGTGTCCGCCGTCGTCGACGATCGCGATGGCGACGGCCCAGCCGCGTTCGAGTGCTTCGCTTTCGCAGCCCGATGCAATGATCTTTGCATCCGCAAGGGTCAGGCAATTTTTCTGTTTCATGCGGTCGTTCCTTGGTTGTTGTGGAGGGTGAGGTGCGCCTGGCGCGATGTCCTCAGACAGGGCGGTAGCCGAGCTGGGCCGACAGCTGCTCACCGGCCTCCATGACCAGGGCGATCCATTCGTGCTTGCGGCGCTCTATGGGGGCGGACACCGACAGGCCGGCCACGACGTGGCCGCCGGCATCGCGCACCAGGGTTCCGATGCATCCAACGCCCAGCTCGGCCTCTTCGTTGTCCAGCGCGTAGCCGCGCTTTGCCGCGGCGATGCAGTCCTGAGTGAGTGCGGTGATCTTGGTGAGGGTGTTGGGGGTGTATGCCGCCAGCTTGTTGCGTTTGGCATAGCTGCGGCAGGCCGCTTCACCCTGTTCGCCCAGCATCATCTTGCCTACCGCCGTCACATGCAGGGGGGCGCGGCTGCCGATCACCTGTTCCACGCGGATCATGCGTTTGGCCAGCGCGCGTTCGATGTACACCACCTCGTCGTCCTCGCGCACGGTCAGGTTGACCGTTTCGCCCAGCTGGTTGCGCAGCCCTTCCATCAGGGGCAGGGCGATCTTCCTGATGTCGACCCCGGTGCTGACCCGACTGCCCAGCTGCATCAGCCTGATGCCCAGCTGATAGTTGCCGCGCGTGGTGCGTTCCACGAAGCCGTGCTCGGCCAGCGATGAGAGGATGCGGAAGGCGGTGGACGGGTGCAGCCCGGTCTCGGCCGAGAGTATTTTCAGGCTCACCGACTCTTCGTGCGCCGCGATCGCGTCGAACAGTTGCGACATGCGGTCGAGCACCTGTATGGAATTCGATTCTTTTTTCATTTTTCGCATTATGAAATCGATTGTGTATTGTGAAATTATATAGCAGCCAGTATTCTGCCATCAAATAAATCTGACGACGTTTTTCAGCTGCCCGATGTCGGGGCGGTGTTCATTTTCCGGAACCATTTTTTGGAGCAATCGTAATGACCATGAGCGCAACCGCTGCACCCAAGTTTTGTGAAGGTATTCAATATTTCGGCCCGGCCTGGGAAGGGTTCTCCCAGCATGCCAAGTCGGCGGCGATCAAGGAGGGTCAGGCGGCCATCGGCGATGCCGGCGCGGCCGATGCTGCGTATCAGACGCTGCTGATGGCGGACGCCTTGCGCTATCTGACGCTGCAGACCTGCGGCTCGAAAGGTTCCGGGCATCCGGGCGGTTTCGCCAGCAGCGCCGAGGCTTACGCTGCGCTGGTGATGCTGGGACACACCAACATCGTGACCGAGGTCGGACACCATGCGCCCGGATTCTACAGTGCGATGTTCCTCGACACTTCGCTCGAGTCGATGGGCATCGCCAATGTCACCCAGCTGATGGCGCGCTTCCGCGAGAAGCACGGCCTGCTCGGCCACCTGTCCGGCGCGATCCCGGGACTGCTGGCGCCCGCCGGCCCGCTGGGGCAGGGGCAGCATTTTGCGATGGCCGGTGCGCTGCTGCACCCGGGCAAGCTGTTCCCGGTCACCATCGGCGACGGCGGCATGGGCGAGCCCTATGTGCTCAATTCCATGATGCACTTCAATACCGCGTACCCCAGGGTGACCAACTTCCTGCCGACGCTGATCTGGAACGGTTATAGCCAGGAGCACCATTCCATGGTGTCGCGCTTCACCAACGAGGAGATGATCGCCTACTGGAAGGGTCACGGTTTCAAGGAGGTGGTGCTGGTCGATGCCAAGGAATTCGACGATACCAACCAGCCCAGCGCCTACGCGGACAGCTCGTATTTCTCGCACAAGCAGCGCCTCGCGTTCGCCGCCGCCGTGCTGAAAGGCGTGGACAGGGCCGCGAAGTCGGCGCTGGGCGGCACCCTGACGGCCTTCATCATCAAACAGATGAAGGGCACCGGCGTGCATACGGTGGGCGCCAAGTCGCACAACCTGTACCCGGCCGACAGCCTGGACAAGCCGCACATGATCGAAGGATTGAAGCGCCGCGCGCTGGCGCCGGAGGCCTGGGCCATCGTGCGCGAGAATTTCGTGCGCGCCGGCGGCGGCCCCGCTGTCAGGACCGCGGTCACCGAGCACGTGCTGGACATGGCGCCGCTGGGCAAGATGCCGATACACGAATACGCCAAGGGCGAGAAGGCGGTGCCGGCCACCGCGATGGGCGCGCTGGTCGCCTACGTGGGCACCCAGGACAGGCGTTTCGTGGTGACCAATGCCGACGGCAACGAAGCGTCGGCGATGAAGAACATCAACGACGCGCTGAAGATCCGCCATCCGACCGTCGATCCGCTGTACAACCAGATGCCGGATGGGCAGGTGTACGAGCCGCTGAACGAGGATGCGTGCGCCGGCCTGGCGTCCGCGCTGGCCCTGTTCGGTTCGCGTGCCCTGTGGTTGTCGTACGAGAGCTTCGCGATCAACGGCTGGCCCATCGTGCAGACGGTGACACAGGCGATGGCCGAACTGCGCCGCAAGACGCCGTCCATCGTGACCATGTTCACGGCGGGCGCACTGGAGCAGGGGCGCAACGGCTGGACGCACCAGCGCCCCGAGATCGAGAACTACTTCGCCGCGCAGATGCGCAACGGCAACACCTATCCGTTGTTCCCGTGCGATGCGAATGCGATCCAGGCTGCCTACGATTACGCCACCAACAGCTTCAACAAGTGCATGGTGATCATCGCTTCCAAGAGCCCGCTGCCGGTCTACATGAGCGTGGAAGAAGCCCGCAATGCCGTGGAAACGGGCGCGGCGACGATCTACGAAAGCAAGAGCGGCAGCAAGGGCACGGTGGTGTTCGCGGTCACCGGCGACATGGTGTTCCTGCCTGTGTTCGAGGCCAGGGACAAGCTGGAGGCCGATGGCTACAAGGTGCGCATCGTCGCGGTGGTGAACCCGCGCTGCCTGTACCGCCCCACCGATATCGCGTGGGATACCGTGGCGGAGCCGGACAACAGGTTCATGGACGACGCGCATTTCAACGCGCTGTTCGACGGCGATGCGTTGCTGGCGGTGAGCGGCGGACCGAGTGCCGTGCTGGAGCCGGTGCTGTTGCGCACCCGTGCGGCCAGACGCGACACCTTCGCGTGGAAACGCGGCGAGACCACGGCCAGCCCGGCCGAGATCATGGAATTCAACGGCCTGACCGGCGAAGCGATGGCCACGCGCGTGAAGGCGATGGCGGGATGATCAGATCGACAGCCGGATTCGCACATCCGGATTTTTGGGGAACCATCCATGGCTGAAACCAGGATCATCGTACTGGATGACGATCCTACCGGATCGCAGACGGTGCACAGCTGCCTGCTGTTGACGCGCTGGGATGCGGCGACCCTGCGCGAGGCGGTGCTGGACGATTCGCCGCTGTTCTTCGTGCTCACCAATACGCGCGGGATGGCGGCCGCACCGGCCGCGGACATCACGCGCGAGGTATGCAGGAACCTGAAGCAGGTGCTGGCAGAGCTGAAGCAGGGCGGGCGCGACATCAACCCCATCCTGGTGAGCCGTTCGGATTCGACGCTGCGCGGCCACTACCCGGTGGAGACCGATGTGATCGCGGAAGAGCTGGGGCCGTTCGATGCGCACTTCCTGGTGCCCGCATTCTTCGAGGGCGGGCGCGTCACGCGCGACAGCGTGCATTACCTGATGGTGCAGGGCCAGCCGGTGCCGGTACACGAGACCGAGTTCGCGCGCGATTCGGTGTTCGGCTATCGCCACAGCTATCTGCCCGACTACGTCGAGGAGAAGACCGCCGGGCGCATCCGGGCCGCACAGGTCGAGCGCTTCCTGCTGGCGGACGTGCGCGGCGACAGCCTGCCGCGCCTGATGCAATTGCATGGCAATGCGTGCTGCGTCGTGGATGCCGAAACCCAGGGCGACCTGAATCATTTTGCCGCGCAGTTGCGCCTGGCGGCCGGCCAGGGCAAGCGCTTCCTGTTCCGCAGCGCGGCCAGTCTGCTGACTGCCCTGGCAGGGTTGCCGGCGCAACCGGTAGCGGCCCAGGATATGGCGCGTTATGTGCGCGGCGGCAAGCCGGGCGCGGTCATCGTCGGTTCGCACGTCAGGAAAACCACCCAGCAGCTCGAACAATTGCTGAAGATGCCCGGGGTGACGCCCATCGAGGTGAGCGTCGAGCTGTTGCCCGCCAAGCGCGATATGCTATTGGCGGAGATCGTGCGGCTGTGCGAGCAGAGCCACGCGGCGGGATTCACCCCGGTGGTATTTACCAGCCGCCTGGAAAAGGTGTTTCCCGACCAGGCGGCGCGGCTGGCGTTCGGCGAGATGGTGTCGGCATTCCTGATGGATGTGGTGCGCAATCTGCCGCGGACGCTGGGCTTCCTGATCAGCAAGGGCGGCATCACCTCCAACGACGTGCTGAGTTCGGGGCTGGCCCTGCGCACCTCGCGCGTGGTCGGGCAGATACTGCCGGGGTGTTCGGTAGTATGCTGTCCGCCCGATCATCCGCGTTACCCTGATCTTCCCGTGGTTATTTTTCCGGGCAATGTCGGGGACGACCATGCGGTAGCGACGGCCTATGGCAGGCTGACCGGCCATCAGCGTTGAGCGGTGTCAGTAATTTTGCAGTAAGGATAGTATGCTTTCATGAGTCGGCTTTTGTTGTGAGTAGGTGTTTTCGAGCCCGAGCTGTTTTGATCAACCTTATCCAGGGAGAGATATATGAACATTAGAACAATGCCCGTAGTCGCCGTACTGGCGTTTGCAGCATCCTGCAGCGCGTTCGCTGCCGATTCGATCAAGATCGGCGTTTCCGGTCCTTACACCGGCGGCTCCAGCCCGATGGGCGCTTCCATGCGCGACGGCGTCAGGCTGGCGGCTGCCGAGATCAACGCCAAGGGCGGCATCCTCGGGCGCAAGATCGAGCTGGTCGAGCGCGATGACCAGGCTCAGAACGACCGCGGCGTGCAAGTGGCGCAGGAACTGATCAACAAGGAGCACGTCGTCGCCACGGTGGGCTACATCAACACCGGCGTTTCGCTGGCCTCGCAGCGCTTCTACGAGGAAGCCAAAATCCCGGTGATCAACAACGTTTCCACCGGTTCGCTGGTGACCAAGCAGTTCCTGCCACCGGAGTTTCCCGATAACTACATCTTCCGCAATGCCGCCAACGACACCATCCAGTCTGCGATGATCGTGCGGGAAGCCATCGACGTTAACAAGTACACCAAGGTCGCGATCCTGGCCGATTCCACCAACTATGGTCAGCTGGGCCGCGAAGACCTGGAAAAAGCGCTGGCAGCCAAGAACATCAAGCCGGTCGCGGTGGAGAAGTTCAACGTCAAGGACGTGGACATGACCGCGCAGCTGCTCAAGGCCAAGGAGGCCGGCGCACAGGCGATCCTGACCTACGCCATCGGACCCGAGCTGGCGCAGATCGCAAACGGCATGGAGAAGCTGGGCTGGAAGGTGCCGATGATCGGCAGCTGGACATTGTCCATGGCCAACTTCATCGACAACGCCGGCAAGAATGGCGAAGGCGCACGCATGCCGCAGACCTTCATCCAGGAGCCGAACACGCCCAAGCGCAAGGCCTTCATCGCAGCGTACCAGCAGGCCTACAATCCGCCGAATGGCCGCATCCCTTCGCCGGTATCGGCAGCCCAGGGCTACGACTCGATGTACATCCTGGCTGCGGCCATCAAGCAGGCGGGGGATACCGATGGCGTGAAGATCCGCCAGGCGCTGGAGAACCTGCAGGAGAAGGTCGACGGCGTCGTGACCACGTACGATCATCCTTATACGCATGACGATCACGAAGCCATCACCATGAACATGGTGGTGATGGGGCAGGTCAAGGATGGCCATGTGGTATACGCCAACGCCGCCGACAAGGCCAACGCGGTGCGCGAAAAAGCATCGGGCAAGGCCAAGAAGTAACTGGTGCCGGTGCAATGACTTGGTAATTCGCGTTTGGGCCGGGTTTTCCCCGGCCCAAATTGCAAACGGATGGAGCACTTCATATGGAAATCCTCGCACAACTCATCGTCAGCGGTATCGCCCTCGGGATGATCTACGCGCTGATCGCATTCGGCTATCAGCTGACTTTCGCCACCTCGGGAACGCTGAACTTCGGCCAGGGCGAGGCATTGATGCTGGGCGCGCTGGTCGGCCTCACGCTGGTCGGGCACATGAGCTACTGGCTGATGATCCCGCTGGTGCTGGTGTTCGGTGCCTTGCAGGGCATCTTTGTGGAACGCGTGGGCGTGCAGCCCGCGATCAAGACCAAATCCGAGTTCGGCTGGATCATGACCACGATCTCGCTGGCCATCATTTTCAAGAACGTCGCCGAGAACATCTGGGGACATGACGACATCACCTTCCCGTCGCCGCTGCCGACGGAGCCGCTGCAGTTCATGGGCATCCGCGTACTGCCGATGGAGATACTGGTGGTGGTGGGCGCGCTGGCGATCATGCTCGCCGTCGAGCTGTTCAACCGCAAATCCATCTACGGCAAGGCCGTGGTGGCCACTTCCAACGACCGCGATGCCGCCGGACTGATGGGGATCAACACCGGCATGGTGATCACGTTCTCCTACGCGCTGAGCTCGATGACCGCGGCCTTCGCCGGCGTGCTGGTGGCGCCGCTGACGCTCACCGGCGCCACCATGGGCGTGGTGCTCGGCCTCAAGGCTTTTGCGGTGGCCATCATCGGCGGCCTGAACAGCGGCATGGGCGTGATCGTGGGCGGCCTGATCCTGGGCATCGCCGAGACCACCACCGGGTACTACGTTTCGACCGGCTACAAGGATGTGCCGGGATTGTTGCTGCTGTTGCTGGTACTGGCGATCAAACCGGCCGGCATGTTCGGCAAATCTGTCATCAAAAAGGTATAGCATGAGCGCGGTCAAAAATATTTCCATCGTTCTTGCCATTGCGGCCGCCGCAGCGCTGCCGACGCTATGGCCGAATCCCTACTACATCCATCTGATGGTGGTGATAGGCATCTACGCGATCCTGCTGCTGGGCCTGGACATCGTGGTGGGCTATGTGGGCGAAGTTTCGCTCGGCCATGCCGCCCTGTTCGGCATCGGTTCCTATACCGCCGGGGTGCTGCATTTCCAGCTGGCGGTGCCGTTCCTGCTGGCGGTGCCCGCGAGCATCCTCGTCACCGGCCTGTTCGGCGCCATCCTCGCCCTGCCGGCTTTGCGCGTGAACGGACCGTATCTGGCGATGGTGACCCTGGCGTTCGGCACCATCATCCAGATCCTGATCAACGAGATGACCTTCCTCACCAACGGCCCGCTCGGGCTGTCGGTGCGCAAGCCGGTCTGGTTCGGCCACCAGGTCACCGGCACGGACTATTACTACATCGTGCTGGTCGCGCTGGTGCTGGCCCTGTTCGTCGTGCAGCGCATACTCAAGTCGCATCTGGGGCGCGCCTTCGAGGCCCTGCACGACAGCCCGATCGCATCGGACTGCATGGGTGTCAGCGTGTACGCCTACAAGGTCTACGCCTTCGTGCTGAGCGCGGGCATGGCCGGCTTGGCGGGCAGCCTGTTCACGTATTCCGAGGAATACATCTCCCCCAACACCTACAACTTCGAACTGACGATCCTGTTCCTGCTGGCCGTGATCATGGGCGGGCGCAAGACGCGGACCGGGCCGATCCTGGGGGCCATCATCGTGGTGATGCTGCCGAACGTGCTGTCCGACATCGATCTGTTCCGCAAGATATCCATCGGCATCGCGGTCATCACGGTAATGTATTCCGCTTATGCCGTCACCGCGCGCATCCGCAGCATCCGGCAACTCGTGCTGCCGCTGATCGTCACCATCTCGCTGGCGGTGTCGGGATTCTTCATCAACGACATCTCCGAGCATCGCCTGACGATCTTCGGCGTGATGATCCTGTTCGTGGTGTATTACCTGCCGAACGGCATCATGGGCTTCGTGCGCGGCATCGTGGTGCGCTTCAGGCCGCAGTGGATACATCGCCATGTGCAGATACTGGAACACGGCGACAAGCAGCATGTCTGGGCCGTGCCTGACCATCCGGTCACTTCCAACGGCTTCCTGCTCGAGGCGCGCAACATCGTGATGCAGTTCGGCGGCCTGAAGGCGTTGAACGACGTCAACCTGCAGATCAAAAAGGGCTCGGTGCACGGCCTGATCGGCCCCAACGGCTCGGGCAAGAGCACCACCATGAACGTGCTGACCGGCATCTACAACCCGACCGCCGGCGAGATCGAGTTCAACGGCAAGATCATCACCGGCACGACGCCCTCGTCGATCGCCGGAGAGGGCATCGCGCGCACCTTCCAGAACGTGCAGCTGTTCGGCGAGATGACCGCCATCGAGAACGTGCTGGTCGGCCTGCACCACACGTTCCGTCACAGCCTGATCGACGTGGTGTTCCAGACCCCGCGTTGCCGCAAGGAAAAGAACTCGGCGGAAGTGCGTGCCGCCAGCCTGCTGCAGTTCGTCGGCCTGGCCGATCTCGCCAACGAGGAGGCGCGCAACCTGCCGTACGGCAAGCAGCGCCTGCTGGAGATCGCCCGCGCGCTGGCGCTGAATCCGAGCCTGCTGCTGCTGGATGAGCCGGCTGCCGGCCTGACCGCGCCCGACATCAAGGAGCTGATCTCGATGATCGAGAAGATCCGCAGCCATGGCATCACCGTCATCCTGATCGAGCACCACATGGACGTGGTGATGAGCATCTGCGATACCGTGACGGTGCTCGACTTCGGCCAGAAGATCGCGGAAGGCACCCCGGCGGCAGTCCAGTCCGATGAAAAAGTCATCGAAGCCTATCTTGGCGGCAGCGCCAAGGCAGCGTGAGGAGTTAGCGATGTTACAGATACAGAATTTACATGCAGCCTACGGCAAAGTGGAAGTGTTGCACGACATCTCGCTCGAGGTGCCGAAAGGCAAGGTGGTCACCCTCATCGGTTCCAACGGCGCCGGCAAGACCACCACCATGCGCGCGGTTTCCGGCATGATCAAGCCATCCGGCGGAAGCATCAGCCTGAACGGCAAGAACATCACCGGCCTGACCTCCAACAAGATCGCCCGCGCCGGGCTGGCCCATTCGCCCGAGGGGCGGCGCGTGTTCGCCACCCTGTCGGTGACCGACAACCTGTTGCTGGGCGCCTTTCCGCGCCTGACCTTCGGCCGCGAACGCGGCGATGTGCAGGGCGACCTGGCGCGCGTGTTCGAACTGTTCCCGCGCCTGAAGGAACGCGCCGGCCAGCAGGCCGGCACGCTTTCCGGCGGCGAACAGCAGATGCTCGCCATGGGGCGCGCGCTGATGCTCAACCCGGAAGTGCTGCTGCTGGACGAGCCGTCCATGGGCCTGGCCCCGCTGCTGGTGAACGAGGTGTTCCGCATCATCGCCGAGCTGAAAGGGCGCGGCATCACCATGCTGCTGGTCGAGCAGTTCGCCGCCGCCGCGCTGGAAGTCGCCGACTACGGCTACGTGCTGGAGAACGGCCGCATCGCCTGTCACGGCCCGGCGCAACAGCTGAAGGACGATCCGGCGGTCAAGGCCGCCTATCTGGGGGCGTCGCACTAGCAGCGCCATCCGTTGCCGTTGCATGAGTCGGGGGCGGCCGGTTTCGGCCGTCCCATCCCTGAACCGGACCGCACCATCCATCGCCGCCGCATCGCGGTCGCCGCACCGGCATCACACAATTTATCTGGAGGACGAAATGGCCAAGCAAACCTTATCACTATGGATCAACGGTCAACATGTACCGAGCTCGGGCGGGCGCCTGGCGGACGTGACCAACCCGGCCAGGGGCGAGGCGATACGCCAGGTGCCGCTGGCCAATCATGCCGATGTGGAGCGGGCGGTCGCCGCCGCGAAAGCCGCATTCCCGGCCTGGCGCGACACGCCGCCGTTGCGCCGCAGCCGCATCCTGAACAGGTTCCGCGAACTGCTGGAGACCCATCGCGCCGAACTGGCGCAACTGGCGAGCGAAGAGCACGGCAAGACGCTGGAAGACGCCGCCGGCTCGGTGCAGCGCGGCATCGAAGTGGTCGAGTTCGCGGTCGGCGCACCGCACCTGCTCAAGGGCGAGCATGCCGAGAACGTCGGGCGCGGCGTCGATTGCCATTCCATGCTGCAGCCCATCGGCGTGTGCACCGGCATCACGCCGTTCAACTTCCCCGCCATGGTGCCGATGTGGATGTTCCCCATCGCCATCGCCTGCGGTAACACCTTCATCCTCAAACCGTCCGAGAAAGTGCCGTCCTGCAGCCTGCGCATGGGAGAGCTGCTGAAGGAAGCCGGTCTGCCCGACGGCGTGTTCAACGTGGTGCCCGGCGACAAGGAGGCGGTGGACGCGCTGCTCGTGCATCCCGATGTGCGCGCCGTGTCCTTCGTCGGTTCGACGCCGATCGCGAAATACATCTACGAGACCGCCGCGCGTCACGGCAAGCGTGTGCAGGCGCTGGGCGGGGCCAAGAACCATGCGGTGGTGATGCCCGATGCGCCGCTGGAATTCACCGCCGATGCCATCATGGGCGCCGCCTACGGTTCCGCCGGCGAACGCTGCATGGCGATCTCCACCGTGGTCGCGGTCGGCGCAGTCGCCGATGCCTTGGTGGCCAGGCTGAAGGAAAAGGCGGAGAAACTGGTGGTCGGCCCCGGCGACCGCAAAGGCGTGGACATGGGGCCGGTGATCTCGGCCCAGCACCGCGACAAGATCGTCGGCTATATCGACAGCGGTGTGGCGCAAGGCGCCAGGCTGGTGACCGACGGGCGCGGCATCAGGGTGGACGGCCACGAGCATGGCTACTTCGTCGGCCCGACCCTGTTCGACAACGTCGACACCGGCATGACGATCTACCGCGAAGAGATATTCGGCCCGGTGCTGATCGTGCTGCGCGTCGCCAGCCTGGACGAGGCGATCGCGCTGGTGAACAGCAATCCATACGCGAACGGCACCGCCATCTTCACCGCCTCGGGCGCGGCGGCGCGCCGCTTCCAGAACGAGATCGAAGTCGGCATGGTCGGCATCAACGTGCCGATCCCGGTGCCGATGGCGTTCTTCTCCTTCGGCGGCTGGAAGGCTTCGCTGTTCGGCGACCTGCACATGCACGGCATGGAAGGCGTGTACTTCTACACCCGCACCAAGGCCATCACTTCGCGCTGGCCCGAGGTGGCGGAAAAGAACGTCTCCACCCTGGTGATGCCGACGCTGGGCTGACCGCGGACGGAGCGAGCACGCCATGAACCTGAATCATCTGTCCAAGCTGGCGATCGAGGTGATGCTGCCGATCTCCATCCTGGTCGGGGCCGGCGCGGTCTGGCCGGCGTATTTCAGGGAGATCTCCGGCAAGACGCTGCGCATCCAGCTCAACCGCCTGGTGCTGAACCTGTTCTACCCGGCCATCCTGTTCTCCATCGCCGCCACCACGCCGATCACGCCGGAGCTGCTTTCGGTGCCGCTGCTGGTCGGCATCGGCACGCTGCTGGCGGGCGCCGTGCTCTACCTGCTGCTGTATCGTTCGCCGCTGGGGCGCGGCATGCACAACGGCACCCGCGCGGCGTTGACGGTGAGCGGCATGTTCGGCAACACCTTTTTCGTCGGCGTACCGGTGCTGGTCTATTTCTACGGTGCGGAAGCGTCACGCTATGCCGCGTTCAACGACATGCTGATGACCATGCCGATCATGTGGAGCCTGGGCGTGTGGATATGCACCCGGCTGGGGCCGCCCGAATCGGCCAGGCTGCATCCGCCGATCTGGCGCCTGATGATGGGCATCCCGCCGATCTGGGCGTTCATCGCCGGCGCACTGCTGCAGCTGAGCGGATTCGTGTTCGAGCCGCTCATCCACGCCGCGCGCCTGATCGGGCAGGCGACCATTCCGGTGACGATGTTCGTGCTGGGACTGTCCATTCCGTGGCGCAACCTGAAACCGCGCATGGCGATCCTGGGCGTGGCCGCGGTGAAGATCGGGCTCATGCCGCTGCTGGTGGCGGTCGCCGCCTCGCTGCTGTACGCGCAGACCGCGGAACCGCAGCAGGCTGCGGTGATCGAGGCGGGCATGCCGACCATGATGTCGGCGCTGATCCTGTCCGACCGCTTCCATCTGGATACCGAGGCGGCGGCATTGATGATAGGCTGGACCACGGTGCTGTACTGGTTTTCCTTGCCGGCGATGGCCTGGCTGATGCACTGAAGATTCAAGACTTGTTACACGGGAGACACTCATGACTATCAACGTTGGATTCATCGGCCCCGGCATCATGGGCGCCCCCATGGCACTCAATCTGATGAAAGGCGGGCACAAGCTGTGGGTCTATGCACGGCGTCCCGCTGCCACGCAGCCGCTCGTGGCCGCGGGCGCGACCGCCTGTGCCACCGCTGCCGACGTGGCACGCCATGCCGACGTGATCTTCACCATCGTGTCGGACACGCCGGACGTGGAGAGCGTGATCTTCGGCACGCAGGGCATCGCCAGCCAGGCACGCCCGGGCACGGTGATCGTCGACATGAGCACCATCTCGCCCACCGCCACCAAGGCGTTCGCCGAACGGCTGGCGCAGCAAGGCATCGAGATGCTGGATGCGCCGGTTTCCGGCGGCGAGACCGGCGCGATCAACGGCACCCTGTCCATCATGGTGGGCGGCAAGCCCCGGGTGTTCGAGCGCGTCAAGCCACTGTTCGAATGCATGGGCAAGAACATCGTGCATATCGGCGACAGCGGCGCCGGGCAGGTGGCGAAGGCGTGCAACCAGATCGTGGTGGCGGTGACCATCGAGGCGGTGGCCGAAGCCCTGACCTTCGCGCGCAGGAACGGCGCCGATCCGGCCAAGGTACGCGAGGCGCTGATGGGCGGATTCGCCGGCAGCAAGATCATGGAAGTGCACGGCAAACGCATGCTGGACAACGACTTCAAGCCCGGCTTCAAGGTCGGCCTGCACCAGAAGGACATGCGCATCGTCATGGAGACCGCGCACCAGCTGGGCATCGCGCTGCCGGCCGCCGCGCTGGTCACCCAGCACCTGAACGCGCTCATGGGCACCGGCGACACCAGCCTGGATTCCGCTGCCGTGGTGAAGGTCATCGAACGCATGTCCGGCATGGGCGGTCACTGAGATCATGGAAAAGATCGTGTTCCTCGATGCGGCCACCATCATCGCCGATGTGCGTCGCCCGGCCTTTGCGCATCGGTGGGAGACGCACGCGGCCACGACGGCGGAGCAGGTGGTGGCGCGGCTGCAGGATGCGACCATCGCCATCACCAACAAGGTGCCGTTGCGCCGCGAGGCGCTGCAGCAATTGCCCGGGCTGAAGATGGTTGCCATCGCCGCGACCGGCACCGACAACGTCGATATCGACTATTGCCGCGAGCGCGGCATCGTGGTGTCCAACATCCGCAACTACTCGGTGCACACCGTGCCCGAGCATGTGTTCATGCTGCTGCTGGCGTTGCGCCGCAACCTGCTGGCGTTCCGCGCCGACGTGCGCAACGGCGAGTGGCAGAGATCCGAGCAGTTCTGCCTGTTCACCCACCCGGTGTATGACCTGCACGGCAGCACGCTGGGCATCGTCGGTCGCGGTGCGATCGGCAGATCGGTGGGACAGATCGCGGCGGCATTCGGCATGCGCGTGCTGTACGCCGAGCACAAGGGTGCCGGTGAGGTCAGGCCGGGCTACACTGCGTTCGACACGGTGCTGCGCGAAAGCGACGCGATCACCTTGCACCTGCCGCTGAGGGAACAGACCCGCAACCTGATCGGCGCGGCCGAATTCGCCGTGATGAAAGCGCAGGCCCTGCTGATCAATACCGCGCGCGGCGGACTGGTGGACGAGACGGCCCTGCACGACGCCCTGCGTTCCGGCCGCATCGCCGGCGCGGGCTTCGATGTGCTGGGCAAGGAACCGCCGAGCGACGGACACCCGCTGCTCGACCTGGACCTGCCCAACTTCATCCTGACGCCGCACATCGCCTGGTCCGGCAGGGCGGCGATGCAGACGCTGGCCGACCAGCTCATCGACAACATCGAGGCGTTCATGGCCGGCGCACCCGACAATCGCGTCGCCTGACGCAGTTTTCAACGAGGAGGCGAACATGGCACACCCCGCAGGAATTGAAATCAAGGCCCCGGCGCTCCCGGAGCAAGCCGCTATTCTCACGCCGGAAGCATTGGCCTTCATCGCCGGGCTGGCGCGCAAGTTCGAGCCGGTGCGGCAATCGCTGCTGGAACGGCGCGCACAGCGCCAGGCCGAACTGGATGCCGGCAAGAACCCCGACTTCCTGGCCGAGACCGCCGCCGTGCGCAGCGGCGACTGGACCATCGCGCCGGTGCCCGCCGAGTTGCAGGACAGGCGCGTCGAGATCACCGGCCCGGCCGAGCGCAAGATGCTGATCAACGGCCTCAACGCCGGCGCGAATGTGTACATGGCGGACCTGGAAGATTCCATGACGCCGACCTGGAGCAACGTGATCGAAGCGCAGGCCAATCTGCGCGACGCGGTCGCGCGCACCATCCGGCACGTCAACCCCGACGGCAAGACCTACCAGCTCAATGACAAGGTTGCCGTGCTGTTCGTACGTCCGCGCGGCTGGCACATGATCGAGAAGCACGTGACGGTGGACGGGCATCCCGTATCAGCCAGCCTGTTCGATTTCGGCCTGTACTTCTTCCACAACGCGAAAGCGCTGCTGGCGCGCGGCAGCGCACCCTACTTCTACCTGCCCAAGATGGAGAGCCATCTGGAAGCGCGGCTGTGGAACGACGTGTTCGTCCATGCGCAGCAGCAACTGGGCATCGCGCGCGGCACCATCAAGGCGACTGCGCTGATCGAGACGATACTCGCCGCCTTCGAGATGGACGAATTCCTGTACGAGTTGCGCGAGCACTCCGCCGGGCTCAATTGCGGCCGCTGGGACTACATCTTCAGCTGCATCAAGAAGTTCGGGGCACGGCCGGACTTCATCCTCGCCGACCGCGGCCTGGTGACCATGACCTCGCCCTTCATGCGCGCCTATTCGCTGCTGTCGATCAAGACCTGCCATCGCCGCAATGCGCACGCCATGGGCGGCATGGCGGCACAGATACCGATCAGGTCGGATGCCGAGGCGAATGCCGTCGCGCTCGCCAAGGTGCGCGCCGACAAGGAACGCGAAGCGGGCGACGGCCACGACGGCACCTGGGTCGCCCATCCGGGCCTGGTGCCGGTGGCGAAGGAAGTGTTCGACCGGCTGATGCCCGCGCCGAACCAGTTGCACAAGCAGCGCGCCGACGTGCACACGACGGCGGCGGACCTGCTGCGCTTCGAGCCGCAGGGCCCGATCACCGAGGCGGGCGTGCGCATCAACATCGAAGTGGCGCTGTGCTATCTCGGCGCCTGGCTGGCCGGCACCGGCTGCGTGCCCATCCATCACCTGATGGAGGACGCCGCCACCGCCGAGATCTCGCGCTCGCAGGTGTGGCAGTGGGTGCACAGCCCGCGCGGCGTGCTGGACGACGGCCGCAAGGTGACGCTGGACCTGGTGCGCGCGCTGATCCCCGGCGTGCTGGCCGGCATCAACGCCGGCGTGCAGGAGAAGCGCTTCATTCCGGGGAACTACGAGCAGGCCGCGGCGGTGTTCGAGCAGTTGATCGCCAGACAGCCCATCGTCGGCTTTCTCACCAACCATTGCTACGAAGTGATGGACTGATTTTTTGCGGCAACGGGAATTTATGAAGAACCAGGAACTGATCAGACAGTTGCGCGACATCCTGCCGGCAGAGGCGGTGTTGTCCGAGCAGGAAGACCTCAAGCCGTTCGAGTGCGATGGCCTGTCGGCCTACCGCCAGGTACCGCTGGCCGTGGTGCTGCCGGAGACCGAGGAGCAGGTGCGCGCAATACTGCAGCTGTGCCGCCGCGAGAACGTGCCAGTGGTCGCGCGCGGTTCCGGAACCGGGCTGTCGGGCGGCGCATTGCCGCTCGCCGACGGCGTGCTGCTCAGCATGGCGAAGTTCAAGCGCATCCTCACGCTCGATCCGGTCGCCCGCACCGCGCGCGTCCAGCCGGGCGTGCGCAACCTGGCGATCTCCGAAGCGGCGGCGCCGCATGGCCTGTATTACGCGCCCGATCCGTCCAGCCAGATCGCCTGTTCCATCGGCGGCAACGTGGCGGAGAACGCAGGCGGCGTGCATTGCCTCAAGTACGGACTCACCGTGCACAACGTGCTCAAGCTGCGCGCCTGCACCATGGAGGGCGAGCTGCTCGAACTGGGGGCGGAAGCGCTGGATGCCGCCGGCTACGACCTGCTGGCGCTGTTCACCGGCAGCGAAGGCATGCTGGGCGTGATCACCGAGGTGACGGTCAAGCTGCTGCCCAGGCCGGAGCTGGCGCGCGTGGTGATGGCCGCATTCGACAGCGTGGCCAGGGCAGGTGCCGCGGTGGGCGAGATCATCGCGGCGGGCATCATCCCGGCCGGGCTGGAGATGATGGACAGGCTGTCGATCAAGGCGGCGGAGGATTTCGTCCATGCCGGCTACCCGCTCGATGCGGCGGCCATCCTGCTGTGCGAATCGGACGGCACGCCGGAGGAGGTCGCCGAGGAGATCGCCAGCATGGAGGCGATCCTCACGCGCTGCGGCGCCGTCTCGTTGCGCACCTCGGAGAACGAGGCGGACAGGCTCCGGCTGTGGGCCGGGCGCAAGGCGGCGTTTCCCGCCGTGGGCCGCATCTCGCCCGACTACTACTGCATGGACGGCACCATCCCGCGGCGCGAACTGGCGCACGTGCTCAACCGCATCGAGGAGCTGTCGCGCGAATACGAGCTGCGCGTCGCCAACGTGTTCCATGCCGGCGACGGCAACCTGCACCCGCTGATCCTCTACGATGCCAGCCAGCCCGGCGAATTCCACCGTGCCGAGGAGATTGGCGGCAAGATCCTGGAGTTGTGCGTGGAGGTGGGCGGCACCATCACCGGCGAGCACGGCGTGGGCATCGAAAAGATCAACCAGATGTGCGCCCAGTTTAAGTCTGCGGAACTGCAGCGTTTCCGCGAAGTGAAGCTGGCGTTCGATCCTTCCGGCCTGCTCAATCCCGGCAAGGTGATCCCCACCGCGCACCGCTGCGCCGAATTCGGCGCGCAGCACGTGCACCATGGGCAGCTTCCGTTCCCCGAGCTGCCGCGTTTCTGAGCAGTCGTTCTTGTGAATACGGATAAAGCCATGCAGAACATCATCGAACAATACAGTCAGGCCGTGCTGGACGCCGGGCGCGAGCGCCGCCCATTGCGCATCCTGGGCTCGGGCAGCAAGGCGTTCTACGGCCGCTCCACCCGGGGCGACGCGCTGGACGCCACGCGCTACCGCGGCATCGTCTCCTACGAACCCACCGAGCTGGTGCTCACGGCACGCGCCGGTACGCCGCTCGCCGAGATCGAGGCCGAGCTGGCGGCGCGGCGGCAGATGCTGCCGTTCGAGCCGCCGCATTTCGGCAGCGCCGCCACGCTCGGCGGCTGCATCGCCGCCGGACTGTCGGGGCCGCGCCGCGCCTATGCCGGAGCAGCGCGCGACTATGTGCTGGGCGTGCGCATGATCGACGGCAAGGGCGAGGTGCTGAACTTCGGCGGCCAGGTCATGAAGAACGTCGCTGGTTACGACGTGTCGCGCCTGATGACCGGTTCGCTCGGCACGCTGGGCCTGTTGCTGGAGGTGTCGTTCAAGGTCCTGCCGCTCCCGGTGGAAGAGCTGAGCCTGCGTTTCGTCATGGCGGAGCAGGAGGCGCTGGAGACGGTCAACCGCTGGGCGGCGCAACCGCTGTCGTTGTCCGCCACCTGCTATCACAATGGCGTGCTGACCGTGCGCCTGTCCGGCGCCGCCGCCGCGGTGCGTTCGGTGCGCGGCAAGCTGGGCGGCGACATCGTGGCCGATGCGGAGGCGTTCTGGCGCAGCGTGCGCGAACAGCAGCACGCGTTCTTCCAGCCCGCTGCCGGCGGCAAGGATCAGGCGTTGTGGCGTCTGTCGCTGCCGTCCACCGCCGCCGTGCTCGACCTGCCCGGCCGCCAGCTGATCGAGTGGGGCGGCGCCCTGCGCTGGCTGGTCAGCGATGCGCCCGCTGCGCAGATCCGCCAGGCCGCATCCGCCGTCGGCGGACAGGCGACGCTGTTCCGCAGCGCCGCTGCCAGCGACGAGCCGTTCCATCCGCTGTCGCCCGCCGTGCTCCAGTTGCACCGGCGCCTGAAGCAGACCTTCGATCCGCACGGTATCCTCAACCCTGGCCGCCTGTACGCGGAGTTCTGACGCCATGCAAACCAACCTCATCGAATCCATCCGACACACCGCCGACGGGCAGGAGGCGGAATCCATCCTGCGGGCCTGCGTGCATTGCGGTTTCTGTACCGCAACCTGTCCGACCTACCAGTTGCTGGGCAACGAACTGGACAGCCCGCGCGGGCGTATCTACCTGATCAAGGAGATGCTGGAAGGCGCGGCAGTGACGGAAAAGACCATGCTGCACCTGGACCGCTGCCTCACCTGCCGCTCCTGCGAAACGACCTGCCCGTCCGGCGTGCAATACGGCCGCCTGGTGGACATCGGCCGCGGCTATGCCGAAGAAAAAACCGGACGCAGCATGGGCCAGCGCATCCAGCGCGGGTTGCTGCGCAGGGTGCTGCCGCGTCCGGCGGTGTTCAATTCCCTGCTGGCAGCCGGGCGCCTGGTGCGCCCGTTGCTGCCGCGCAGCGTGGCCAGGAGCATCCCTGTTGCGCAGAAGACGACAGCGCGTCCGGCTGCGCGTCATGCCCGCACCATGCTGGTACTGGAAGGCTGCGTGCAGCCGGGACTGGCCCCCAACACCAATGCCGCGGCGGCGTGCGTGCTCGACCGGCTGGGCGTCTCGCTGGTCGGCGCAGAAAAAGCCGGCTGCTGCGGTGCGGTGAGCTACCACCTGAACGCGCACGCGGACGGACTCGACTACATGCGCCGCAACATCGATGCCTGGTATCCCCACGTCGAGCAGGGCGCGGAGGCGGTGGTGATGACCGCCAGCGGCTGCGGCGCGATGGTCAAGGAATACGGCCACCTGCTGCGCCACGACCCGGCATATGCCGCCAAAGCCGCGCGCATTTCCGCACTGACGCGCGACCTGAGCGAGGTGCTGGCGGCGGAGAAGGACGGCCTGTTGAACCTGCTCACACCGGCGCAGCGCGGCAAGGTGGCGTTCCATGCACCCTGCACCCTGCAGCATGGGCAGCGCATCGTCGGCGTGATCGAGCAGCTGCTGACTGCGGCCGGCTATGAACTGACGCCGGTAGCCGACAAGCACTTGTGCTGCGGCTCGGCCGGCACCTATTCCATCCTGCAGCAGGAACTGTCGCAGCAACTGCTGCGCAACAAGCTGGCTGCGCTGCAAAGCGGACAGCCGGTGCAGATCGCCAGTGCCAACATCGGCTGCCAGACCCACCTGCAAAGCGGCACCGACCTGCCGGTGCGCCACTGGATTGAGCTGCTGGACGAAGCGCTGGGCACGGCCGCCAGCGCACGGAATTGAAGCGGAATACGAGAGGAGATCGACTATGGCGGGAGTGTGGGACGAACGTTATGCCGGCGAGGAATACCATTTCGGCACCGAGCCGAATGCCTTTCTGGTGACGCAGCGCAGCCTGCTGAAGCCGGGAATGTCGTGTCTCGCCGTGGCCGACGGCGAGGGGCGCAACGGCGTGTGGCTGGCCCAGCAGGGGCTGGACGTGCTGGCGGTGGATTCTTCGCCGGTTGCGCTGGAAAAGGCGCGCAAGCTGGCGCAGCAGCGCGGCGTCACGGCGAAGTTCGAGCAGGTCGACCTGACGCAATGGAACTGGGGCGAGGCGCGCTTCGATGTGGTCGCCGCGATCTTCATCCAGTTCGCCGCGCCCGACCTGCGCGAGCAGATGTTCGCCCACATCAAGCGCTGCCTCAAACCGGGCGGGCTGCTATTGCTGCACGGCTACACCCCGCGCCAGCTGGAATACAAGACCGGCGGCCCCTCGCAAGCCGAGAACCTGTACACCGAAGCGCTGCTGCGCAAGGCGTTCGCCGACATGGAGATACTGCACCTGCGCGAGCACGACGACGTCATCCGCGAAGGCACGGGTCACAGCGGCATGTCGGCACTGATCGACCTGGTGGCGCGCAAGCCGCGCTGATCGACCGGCCTGGCCGGCGTGTTCGCGTGCGCACTCGTCGAGCGCTGTGTTACCTGGCAGACTGCGCGTCGCGTTCCTTCTTGTATTCGTCGTAGCTGGGGGCCGGCGCCATGGCGCGTTCGTCCGGCGTCCGTTTCGCATCGTTGTTGCTCTTGATACCTTCATACATGTTGCGGGCCGGGTCTGCATCGCATGCAGTCAGCAGCAAGGCCATCCAGACGAGCAGATATCTCATGGTTCCCCCAGTCAGGCTCTGGCTTTCACCCAGGCTTCGATGCCGGCGGCATCCATCGCACCGGCCTGCCGCGCCACTTCGCGTCCGCCCTTGAACAGCGCCAGGGTCGGGATGCTGCGGATATTGTATTGCGCGGCGAGCTGCTGGGCCTCTTCCGTGTTCAGCTTGGCGACGCGCAACTGCGGCTCCAGCCGCTGCGCGGCTTTCTCGTAGGCCGGCGCCATCATGCGGCAGGGCCCGCACCACGGTGCCCAGAAATCCACCAGCACCGGGATGTCGCTGCGCCCGATGTGCTGCATGAAATTCTGTTCGGTCAGTTCCACCGGGTGCGCAGTGAACAAAGGCTGCTTGCATTTGCCGCAGGTGGGCCGGGCCGACAGCCTGTCGGCGGGGACGCGATTCACCGCATCGCAATGCGGGCAGACGATATGCTTGGGGTCGCTCATGATGGTCTCAATAAATCAGGAGATCCTAATATATGGAGTGCAGTGCGGAATTTCAAGAGACATCGAAAAATCGTCGCGAGCGATTGAAGTACAAGGCGCACGGCGCGCAGAAACCGGAATGTACATTTAGTACATGAGGATTTCGAGCACCGCGCAACGCAGTAATTCGATCGCGCAGTAGATTTTTGATGTCTCTTTCAAGGGAGGGCGATGCGCATCGACAGGTCGACGGCCTCGACATCCTTGGTCAGCGTACCGATGGAGATGCGGTCCACGCCGGTTTCGGCGACCCGGCGCACGTTCTCCAGCGTGATGCCGCCGGAGGCTTCCAGTTCGGCACGCCTGGCGGCATGGGCCACGGCGAGGCGCATATCCGCTATCGAGAAGTTGTCCAGCAGGATCAGCCGCGCGCCGGCATTCAGCGCTTCCTCCAGCTGGGTCAGTGTTTCCACCTCGATCTGGATCGACGTGCCCGGCGGGATGATCTGGAACGCCTGTTCCAGCACCTCGCGGATGCCCCCCGCCGCCGCAATGTGGTTCTCCTTGATCAGCACGCCGTCGGACAGGCCGAAGCGCTGGTTGTGTCCGCCGCCCACCCGAACCGCGTGTTTCTGCGCCATGCGGAGGCCGGGCAGGGTCTTGCGCGTGTCCATGATCTTTGCTTGCGTGCCTTGTGCCGCTTCGACGTAGCGCCGTGTCTTCGTCGCCGTGGCGGAAAGCGTCTGCAGGAAGTTCAGGGCCGGCCGTTCGGCGGTGAGCATGGCCCGCGCATTGCCGTGGATTTCGCACAGGGTCTGGTTTGCCTCGGCGAGCTGGCCTTCCTGCAGCTTCCAGGTGATCCGGCAGTCCGGGTCGAGCGTGAGGAAGCACTCCTCGAACCACAACGTGCCGCACAGCACCGCCGGTTCGCGCGTGATCACGGTGGCGCGCGCCAGGGCATGCTCGGCGACCAGTTGCGCGGTGAGGTCGCAGTCGTAGCCGTCCTCCGCCAGGGCGGCGGCGACATTGGCGCGGATGTGGTGGGCGAGGCTGGTGTGTGGCATGGGGCTATCCTTGAAAGAGGGCGTAGTATAAGGGAAGCAGCAGGGGGTTGAAATCGCCGCGCCTTGCCCCATTTACCCTGCAGTCAGATATTCCTTCAAGGGAGCGATTATGCGATTCGACAAGTTCACCACCAAATTGCAACAAGCACTGTCCGATGCCCAGAGCCTGGCCGTCGGCGCCGACAACCAGTTCATCGAGCCGCAGCACCTGCTGCTGGCCCTGCTCAACGATGCCGACAGCGGGGCAGGTTCGCTGCTGGCGCGCGCGGGCGGCAACGTCAACGCGCTGAAGGCATCGCTCAACGATGCCGTATCGCGCCTGCCCAAGGTGGAAGGCACCGGCGGCGAGGTGCAGGTCGGGCGCGACCTGGCCAACCTGTTCAACCTCACCGACAAGGAGGCGCAGAAGCGCGGCGACCAGTTCATCGCGAGCGAGATGTACCTGCTGGCGCTCACCAGCGACAAGGGCGAATGCGGCCGCCTGCTCAAGCAGCACGGCGTGGCACGTGCGCCGCTGGAACAGGCCATCAATGCCGTGCGCGGCGGCGAATCGGTCGGTTCGCAGGAAGCGGAAGGCCAGCGCGAAGCCCTGAAAAAATACACCATGGACCTCACCGAGCGCGCCCGCCAGGGCAAGCTGGACCCGGTGATCGGCCGCGACGACGAGATCCGCCGTGCCATCCAGGTGCTGCAGCGCCGCACCAAGAACAACCCGGTACTGATCGGCGAACCCGGCGTGGGCAAGACCGCCATCGTCGAAGGCCTGGCGCAGCGCATCATCAACGGCGAAGTGCCGGAGACGCTGAAGGGCAAGCGCGTGCTGTCGCTGGACATGGCGGCACTGCTGGCCGGCGCCAAGTATCGCGGCGAATTCGAGGAGCGCCTGAAATCTGTGCTCAAGGAGCTGTCGCAGGACGAAGGCAAGAACATCGTGTTCATCGACGAACTGCACACCATGGTCGGCGCGGGCAAGGCGGAAGGCGCGATGGATGCGGGCAACATGCTGAAGCCGGCGCTGGCGCGCGGCGAGCTGCACTGCATCGGCGCGACCACGCTGGACGAATACCGCAAATACATCGAGAAGGATGCCGCGCTGGAGCGCCGCTTCCAGAAGGTGCTGGTGGACGAGCCCTCGGTGGAATCCACCATCGCCATCCTGCGCGGCCTGCAGGAGAAATACGAACTGCATCACGGCGTCGAGATCACCGACCCCGCCATCGTCGCGGCGGCGGAACTGTCGCACCGCTACATCACCGACCGCTTCCTGCCGGACAAGGCCATTGACCTGATCGACGAGGCCGCCGCGCGCATCAAGATGGAGATCGACTCCAAGCCGGAAGTGATGGACAAGCTCGACCGCCGCCTGATCCAGCTGAAGATCGAGCGCGAAGCGGTGAAGAAGGAGAAGGACGAGGCCTCGCGCAAGCGCATGGGCCTGATCGAGGAAGAGATCAGGAAGCTGGAACGCGAATACGCCGACCTGGAAGAAATCTGGAAGGCGGAGAAGGGCGCGGCCCAGGGCGCGGCCAGCGTGAAGGAAGAGATCGATCACGTGAAGGCGGAAATGGCCGCCTTGCAGCGTGAAGGCAAGCTGGAGAAGGTGGCCGAACTGCAATATGGAAAGCTGCCGCAGCTCGAAGCGAAACTCAAGGAAGCAGCGCAGCGCGAAGCCGAAGGCTCGGGCCAGAAGAACAAGCTGCTGCGCACGCAAGTGGGTGCGGAAGAGATCGCCGAAGTGGTGAGCCGCGCCACCGGCATCCCGGTGAGCAAGATGATGCAGGGCGAGCGCGACAAGCTGCTCAGGATGGAAGACAAGCTGCACGAGCGCGTGGTGGGGCAGGACGAGGCGGTGCGCCTGGTGTCCGACGCTATCCGCCGTTCGCGTTCAGGTTTGAGCGATCCCAACCGGCCGTATGGTTCGTTCCTGTTCCTCGGTCCCACCGGCGTGGGCAAGACCGAGTTGTGCAAGACGCTGGCCAACTTCCTGTTCGACTCGGAAGAGCACCTGATCCGCATCGACATGAGCGAATTCATGGAGAAGCATTCCGTCGCGCGCCTGATCGGCGCGCCGCCCGGCTATGTCGGCTACGAGGAAGGCGGCTACCTGACCGAGGCGGTGCGCCGCAAACCGTACAGCGTGATCCTGCTCGACGAAGTGGAGAAGGCGCACCCGGACGTGTTCAACGTGCTGCTGCAGGTGCTGGACGACGGGCGCATGACGGACGGCCAAGGCCGCACCGTGGACTTCAAGAACACGGTGATCGTGATGACCTCCAACCTGGGCAGCGACATGATCCAGAAAATGGAAGGCGACGACTACCAGGTGGTGAAGCTGGCGGTGATGGGCGAAGTGAAGAACTACTTCCGTCCCGAGTTCATCAACCGCATCGACGAGGTGGTGGTGTTCCACGCGCTGGACGAGAAGAACATCAAGTCCATCGCGCGCATCCAGATGCTGGGCCTGGAAAAACGCCTGGCCGCGATGGAGATGAAGCTGGACGTCACCGATGCCGCACTGGCGGAAGTCGCCAATGCGGGCTTCGATCCGGTGTATGGCGCGCGCCCGCTGAAGCGCGCGATCCAGGCGCAGATCGAGAACCCGCTGGCCAAGGCCATCCTCGAAGGGCGCTTCGCCGCCAAGGACACCGTCAAGGTGGATTGCAAGGCGGGCGTGATGCGCTTCGACAAAGGCTGACTGCATGCAGATCAAATATGCATCGCTTGCGCCGGGAAAATCTCCCGGCCCGTTGCGCAAACTGGCGGCGCTGCTACTGACGGCGGCAATGGTCGGTCTGGCCTTGATGTTTTCGGCGGTGCTGCTCGCGGTCATCGCGCTCGTCGGCGCGATGGCCTGGGCATACCTGTGGTGGAAGACGCGCGAACTGCGCAAGCAGATGCGCGACCTGCACTCTTGTGCGGCGCGGGCCGAAGCGACGGCAAGCAATGACGCCGTGTTCGAGGGCGAGGTGATCCGGGTGGTCGAACCGAAAGTGGTGAAGTGAGCATCGGATCCGGCACTCGCGATCCGGCAAAACAAAAAGCCCGGCAGCGCCGGGCTTTTTCAATCAATGTGTCACCGGTTGCGTGATCAGCGGCTGGACATCCTGACTGTGCTTCTTCGCATGTTTGGCCGCCCGTTTTTCCTTCGGCGTCATCAACGGCTTCTTCTTCGTGTCTTTGTCCCGGCTGGAGTGATGTGAGTGGGGCATGATCGGACTCCTTATCGTGTTAAGGAGAATTCATGCTACTCCAATAAATCGGCCTTGGGAACGTTGTCCGGGCGGGGCTGCCCCATCAGCGGCAGCGCTTCGCGCGGCAGGTTGAGCGCCTCCAGCACCTTGAGCGCGGCGTAGGCATCGTTGGCCGCGTAGAGCATCTGCTGCGGCGTGAGTTCCGGCTGCGACCAGTTGGTGGTGGTGATCTTCTTCGATTTGGCAAAGCGCCGCTGCAACATCAGTCCCACTGCCGCCCGGGCGCCCATCTCCTTGCGGTAGCCCTGCATGCTGAACACCGTATTCAGATCCACCACGCCGCCAAACCGCACCCCCAGTTTTGCATAGATGTGGCTGCTATCCGACCTGAGGCCGAAGCCGACCTTGATGAGCTGCTCCGCCTGCAGCAACTCGACCAGGAAGGGATGTCCGTCCGCCCGATGCAGCTGGAACAGGTAGGCCCGGTCGTGCAGGGCGAACTGCACCACGTGCGGCCCCTCGCTCACGTCGCCGGTGACGAACGTCGGTCTGGATTCGGTATCGAAACCGACGATCCCCGCCGCCTTGATCGCCGCCGCGGCAGCGGCGAATTCCGGGCTGCTGGCGGGCACATGGATGCGCTCCAGCGTAAGGCCGGCGAACGGCGCCAGCAGCGCGATCTCATCCTTGGTCGGGGCGGTTTTTTTCATGCATCAGGAGTAGGTCAGGCCCGGCTGCGTCGGCATGACGATCGGATGGTCGCCGGACTGGAAGATGAACAGACCGACGAAGAAGCTGAGCACCGCGATGAAGATGCTGGCAAAGAAGGCGGTCCAGAATCCGGACACCTTGAAGCCCGGCACCGCCGAAGAGACGAACATCATCATCAGCGCATTGATCACCAGCAGGAACAAGCCGAAAGTGACGATCGTCAGCGGAAAGGTCAGGAAGATGATGATCGGCCGGATGAAGGCGTTGGCCAGGCCCAGCAGCAGCGCGGCCATTACCAATGCGCCGTTGTTGGCGAACTTGATGCCGCGGAAGATGAAGCTGGCCAGCCAGAGCGATAGCGCGGTGATGCCGAGGTGTATCAGAAACAGAAAGATGTCGTCTGCCATGCCGGTGTGGGTGATTCGGTGCGTGGGTGAGGTGTGCCCGTGCCGCTATTATGCGCGAACACGCATTGGCTGGCGAGCGTGCGCCGCAAAACGAAAGCCCGGCAGGGGCGGCCCGGTCAGATCGGCGCGGTCGCCAGCGCGTTGTGCTGCATGTCCAGGGTACCGCTGCCGGCATCCGGTCTGCGCGACGTCGAATCGCCGATGCGGCGGGTCTGCGTATCGTCGGCTTCCCACACCAGCTGGAACACCTCCAGCGCATCCTGCTTGCCGCGGAACGACGCGCGGGTGATGGGAATCGCCTTGTGGCCCAGTTCCGGCGGCAGGACGTCGATGACTTCCTGCGTGGTCATGATCTGCCGCGCGCGCGTGATCGAGGCGATGCGCGCGGCGATATTCACGGTATCGCCGAACACGTCGTTGGCCTTGAGGATGACATCGCCGAAATGCAGGCCGATGCGCACCGCGATCGGCTGCTCGCCGCCGGGTTTCTCGGCCTCGAGTACCAGGTGCATGGCGCGGGCCGCCTGGGCCGCCCGTGCGGCGTTGGGGAACGTGCACATGATTTCATCCCCGATGGTCTTGATCAGCGTGCCCTTGTGGCTGGCGACTTCCTGTTTCAGCAGGTTCAGCGTGCGCGTGATCATGTTCAACGCTGCCTCGTTGCCCAGCTGGTCGTACAACGCCGTGCTGCCGCAGATGTCGGCAAACAGCACGGCCATCTTCCTCGTCTGCTGCGACGAATAGACGGCGCGGTTCTGGATGGCCATGTTCTGCGTCTCGGCGTAATGCAGGATCTTGGCGATGCGCGCAAACCGGAGCTTCAGCGCCAGGTCGGTGGGCGTCTGCCCGTACTGGTTCCTGATCCTGAGCTTCGCCCCATGGATCAGCAACAGCAGGACGATATCGGCATTGCCTTTCTCGATGGCGAGGAAGAGCGGGATCTGGCCGTCCTGGCTGAAATTCACCTCCACATCCGAGATAAGCAGCTGGTGCAGGGCGGCAAAATCGCCGTTCCGGATGGCCGAGATGATGGAGAGGCGGGAATCGAGGGTGTCGCGCAGGTGGCTAACGGACACCGGCACCTCCATCGTTGCTTCGCTGACACCTTCGTGCGCGGTGGCTTCGCCGGCCGGCCTGCGCTGCTGATACAGCTTGTACAGCAGCGCAACGACCACCAGCATGCCGGAGGCCACGATCATCGCGGGGCGGCTGATGCCGAGTTGGGCGGCCAGCTGATCCGGCAGGTTGGCGCCGATGGCCAGGATCGAGACCGACAGGAACAGCATCAGCTTGAGATAGCGGAACAGCGCGATGAAGACCGTCACCGACAGCACGACCAGCAGCAGGTTGCGGTCGAGCGCATTGCCGATGAGATTGTCCGGAAGATTGGCGCCGAGCGCCATCAGGGAAACGATCAGCAGAAGCCAGACTTCGGTACTCTTGATATTCAGTCGCATGATCACTCCTGACCGGCACACGCTAGCGGAGGAGGGACGCAAATTTCGGCAGGCCAGGCCTGAGGGGAGCTAACGAAAACCACCCAAGGGGTGCGTGGTTGCCGGCAGCCCCGCTGTCCTAGGGCTGCAGCGCCCCTTAGACCGGAAACTTTGCGTCCCTACCTTTCGATAGGTTTGCCTTTATATCGGGCAGTATCGCCCAAAACGTAGGGGCATTATGACCTTGTTCTTTTCGCGCTGGCAAGTGCTTTATTGCGGCACGTTCTGGCGGTGTGGGGCGACGCGGGCCGTGCCGGTTTTCGCCGCCCGGGCCCGCAGCTGCCCGCAGGCGCCCTCGACTTCCTGCCCGGCCGAATCGCGCAGGCGGGCGAGGATGCCCCGCTGCTTCAGGCTGCCGACCAGACAGGCCATCCGCTCGGCCGACGGGCGGCGGTAGGGCAGGCCCTCCACGTCGTTGAAAGGAATGAAGTTCATCACCGCATACTTGCCGGAAAGGAGCTGCGCGATCCGTTCCACCTCGGCATCGGTGTCGTTCACCCCCTCGATCAACGTCCACTGGTATTGCACCGGATAGCCGGTGGCGCGGGCATAGTCCTCGCCGCGCTGCACCAGCTCGGCCACAGCCAGCTGCGGCGCCTGCGGCAGCAGCTGCGCGCGCAGCGCTGCGTCGGTGCTGTGCAGCGAGAGCGCGAGCGCGGGTTTCACCGTCTGCTGCGGCAGGCGTTCGAACACTCGCAGGTCGCCCACTGTGGAGAAAACCAGGCTCTTGTGGCCGATGCCGCCCTGCGTGCCCAGCACCTCGATCGCCTCCAGCACGTTGTCCAGGTTGTGCGCCGGTTCGCCCATGCCCATGAACACCACCTTGCTCACCGCGCGGCGTTTGCGCGCCAGCACCACCTGCGCCACGATCTCGGCGCTGCCGAGCTGGCGCAGCAGGCCGTTGCGGCCGCTCATGCAGAACACACAGCCCACCGCACAACCCACCTGCGTCGAAACGCACAGCCCGCCGCGCGGCAGCAGCACGCTTTCCACCATCTGGCCGTCGGCCAGTTCCACCAGCAGCCGCGCCACTTCAGTGTCGACGGGATATTCGCCGTGCAGCCTCGCCAGCCCCTGCAGCTCCGCCTCGATGGCGGGCAACTCGTTGCGCAACGCGGCGGGGAAGAAGGTCTGCGCCGGGCTGCCTTTCCTGTCGTACGAGCAGAGCTGGCTCCAGCCGCGCAACAGGCGGTCTTCATGGCAGGGCTTGCAGCCGAGGTCGTGCAGGCGTAGTCGTAGTTGGGAGATGCGCATCGGAAGAGATCACGGGAAAACGAGCGGATTTTAACCCAGGACGCCCCCGGTTCCTTGCCCTTGCAGGGGCAGTGCCCGCCAAGCCCCTGTTGCGAGTCGGTTCTTCCGCCCCTCGTTTGGCGCTATCATCCGCCCCGTCACCAGGAGCGCCTCGCATGCAAACCCGCAAACCCATCGGCATCCCCGTCGTCTCCGCCCCGGCGGAAGAAGACATCATGTCCGGCAGCAACTGCTCGGGCAACGAACTGGTCGCGCTGATGGCGCTGGGCGACAGCATGACGCCGGAATTCGACGAAGGCGATATCCTCGTCATCGAGCTGGGCCGGCCGCCGAGGGATGGCTCCTACGTCATCGCCGAAGTGGCGCAGGACGACTACATCTTCCGCCAGCTCCAGCGCGACGCGCAAGGCGGCTGGCTACTGCATGCGCTCAACCCGGCCTATGCCGACACCCCCATCGCCAGCCTGGACTGTCTCAAGGGCGTGGTCATCCACAAGCGGCATTCGCGCTCGCGCAAGACCGTGAAGTTCTACGAGCAGGTGGCGAGCTGAGGCAGGCGAGAGCGGATTGAACGCACATGAGAAAGCCCGGCGATGCCGGGCTTTTTTTCTGGGAATGGCCGATGCTGCTCGCGCTAGTCCGGCTTCGGCGCAAAGCGCTCGTGCAGATAGGCATTGATGGCGTCAGACTCATACATCCACTGGCTGTTGCCCTGCGCATCGAAGATCCTCAGGCAGGGCACCTGCAGCGTTCCACCGCCCTGCAACAGCGCCGCGAGGTGTTGCTCGTCATGTTGCGCATCGCGCAGTTCGATGTTCAGCGACAAGCGGCCAATCTCGCGCCGCACCTTGATGCAGAACGGGCAGGTTTTGAACTGGTACAGCGCCATGTGGCGCGTCTGTTCGTCCACGCGCTGCTGCTCCTGCGGCGGGCGCACGATGCCTTTCGGCATCGTCAGCCGTTCCCACAGCAGCATGAAGGGAATGAGTGCGATGCGGAGTGTCCGGAAAAATATTCTGATAGCCGATCTCATTTGCAGTGATCCTGTTCGTGAACGAATGGTCTGAAAGATAACAGCACTTCAGGATTTTATTAACCATGCTATGAATCGGGGCGGATGAGGCGCGGCATGGATAAGCTAAAATTGCACCATGAAAATCAAATTCATCTCCATGGCCCGCCCCGCCAGCCCAGGGCAAAAACTCATCGCACTCGTCGTCGCCTTGGCACTGCTGGCGCTGCTCACCATGTTCACCGTGGTGCTGCTGCCCATCGTCCTGCTGGGCGCTGCCTACCTGTGGTGGAAGACGCGCGCGGTACGCAGCCAGTGGCGGCAGATGCAGGCACAGATGCAGCAGATGCATGAGCAAATGCAACGCGCGGCTGCGCCGCAGGAACACGGCGAGATTATCGAAGGGGAGGTCGTGCGGGTGTACGAGAAGGATGTGCGCATCGGGCGGTGACGGCGGCGCAACGAGATTGGTAAGAGCGATACGAGTAGTCAAAAGAAAGCCCGGCGATGCCGGGCTTTTTAATGGAAAGTATTTCGATGCCGACTCCGTTACTTGGGGTTCGGTCTTGGCGTGGTTTCATTCAAGGGGACAGGCCATTGCCTTTCGGAATGCAAATCGAGGATTACTCGTTGCCATGGGGGGCGGTTTTGTTTCAACTCTCCGGACTCGGAAATAATATTGCGATGCAGCCCCTTTAACTGTGTTCTAACAACGTTGACTCACGTGTAATGTCGTTTCAATATTTGAAAGGATGCCATATTCTTGTTCAAGTTTTTCTGCTAATTCTTGTTGCTCTATAGTCCAGTCTTTTCCATCCATTACACGAAATGCGCGTGAGGTTTTAGAGCAATCTCGATTAGGTAAGCAGATGCCGAAAATGAATTGTGCTTCGGGAAATTTTGACCGAGCGACAAGCATGTAACACGTCAATTGATTAAGTAATATCTCTTCATATTGTTCCACAGACCAATCTTCTAGGGGCTCAGGATAAAGCAGCCACAAGTAATATAGATTTGGGAAATCTTGAGATGCAACAATGGTGGACCAGAACGTGCGGGTGCTCTCATTCCATATCTCACGCAAGGCGGCACTGATAAATTGTCTACTGAAGCGCGATTCCCCCGCAATCAGTCGGAATGCTCGTTCGTGGTACGCCAGTGCCTGATCTTGGCCGATCACCATGTTGTTCTGTCGATACTCATCCGCGACATGTTCAATGAGGCGATCAATGTCATACGAAGTGGTTCGAATCTGTTCTCGTTGTTGTCTCTCATTGCTAGTCAGATACGCCGGCCAGATTTCTGGATGGACAACTCGGATGTTATTTTCGATGGGAAAAGCAGCAACAGGGATTGAGAAGGGGCGGTTACCTGGTTGGCTCAACATGTAGCCGCCTATCAAGCTTTCCTCTCCATGAATAAGCCAATTACCTTGAGACAGTGCAGTTTGTTTTCGATCGAGGTAATCGATGAAGTCGCGCGTTGTATCGAAACATTCAAATATTGCTTCGAGTGCCTTTGTGCTGATTACATGAATGAAATTACCGGTACCAACATACGTGCCAACCGTTAAGGGTTTGCTATCGTCTATGCAACTGGTATCGATTTTTAAGCTGGCATGTTCGTGAGATTGTTCGCAAGCTTTCTCGCATCCGTTCGCGATCGCAATCAAGTGAATGCGCATCTGGTTGATAGGAGGAAGTTCTAAAGGAAAAGGTGATGAAGCCAAAGCATCACAGAAGATTTTCTGTGGTGCCATTTTTATCTGACGCAGAGCCCCCCTTAACTGTTTTACGCTACCTGCGACAGCTTTTTTGTACCAGCGTTTCCAGTTTACCTCAGTGCTTTCGTGGTCCCCGTACTGAATAAGTTTGTCCGACATGAGGATAATGTCATTGCCGAAGACAACGAGAACGTCGCACAACTCTTTACCGGTCTCGAAATATGGATTTTGATAGCTCCACATAGAGAGGAATGTCTTACGCGTAAGTTTGCCCAACCGCGCTTCTGATTCATTGATGTTCATTATTTAAAATTATCGATGCTAGATAGCGGCACAGTACTGCATCGTTTTCTTTTTCAGCCATTCTTTCTTTATTAAAAGGTCGATCCCGATATTTTTGGTTTGTTACTTTAATTTTGCCAATACAAGAAGTTCTTGAATGACATCCCGGACTTCTCTTGAGAGTTTATCAATATCTTCGCGATGCGCGTTGTAGCGGCGGCTGTGAGCTGATTTATCGCCAATATCTTTGAGCTTGGGGAGTGCGCTTCGTACGTTTCGGCCGAGTGTCCATGAAGTTTCTTTTATGGCAACGTCTACTAAATCTCGCAGGAAGAAATAATTGCCATCGCTGTCCTTGATTCGCTTTTCAATTCCGTGCGCTTCGTAGCACTCTATGATTAAGGTTTCGAGTAGGCGGCGAAGCATTACGGCGCAAGCATCGTACCAACCATTAGCGTAGGTGCCATTGATTTGGTGCGAAACTTTCTCAATATACCCTCGGGTGCCTCGAACCATCGCCATGTAAATGACGGGCTCACCGCGAGATGGCGCAATTTCAGATGATGGCTTAAGGGAATCATCAACGATGCGTTGTAGGCCCGATGCAAGTTGTTGCGCAGAGAAAAAAGTCGATTCTGGCATGGCGCTACTTCGTGAAGCTACCTAAATGCTTTGCCATACTTTCAAAAATACGATCGATTTGCTCAGGCGACGTATCAGGCGATATGTGTACTTGTACATCTATGTGGATAGCGGGTAGTCGCCGATGAGAACCTGTGGGCTCCGGGGCGGGAGGCAATCCCTCATTTGATTGAGGCTGCACCGTACGAGGTGCTGAGGGAGGGGGTGGTGCACGATCCTTTAATTTTGACTTTGCGGCAGGGCGTGCTGTTTTGGGAGTCGCTGGAGCTGCAGCCTTTTCGTTAGCCTTAGATGTATCTGCTTCAGAAAGGAGCATAAAGGTATCAGTGTACATACGAGCAGCAGCTTCACCTACTTGGCCGACTTTCATGAACCAAGTCTTGATTCCCTCTCTCTGTTCAGGGGATGGCTCGGAAAATGCTTCGATCAGTTCATGTGGATAGACCGCGGCTCGAATTTTATGACAGACGGACGCGTACTCATCATCGTGACGCCAGCCTTCGGCGAGAGTCGTAGGCTTGTTTGCTTCATCAACGAGACCGAGTTCTCGTAACGGGGCAAGAACGTTTGATTTTGCCGAACTGTCAGTCATGGGTGACAGAGCAGTGATTAGGGTTGGTGTGACAATCGACGGCATTGATTTCTTGAGTCGGTCGCGCAAAAGCCACCAAATTTTTCTGGATATCTTAGGGTAGGTAATTGCAGTGCTTGCCATTATTCGCTCCAAGTAATTAAAACAATATATGGGGACAGGCCATGATTTGGCTGGCCTAGAGAAAAATTGGGGACAGACCACGGTTTATTGCAGTCATCATCTCACCCCCACCCCCAACCACGCATCCGAAGTCAGCGGCCCCTTCAGCGTAGGCAGCGTTTCTTCCCGCCAGGCCAGCGCGACCTTTTCCTTATCGCGCCACAGCTCTTCGTCCAATCCCTTTTTTATCATCTGGATCGGCGCGCTGCCCTTGACCATGCTTTCCCAGAATTCGGCGGTGGTGCCGACGGGGAAGGCTTTGGTGACGCTGCGTATCTCGACGTTGCGGAAGCCGGCTTCTTCCATCTCTTGTTTGAAGCGTTCGGGGTTTTCCAGTGTGGTGACGGAGCGTTGCGGTTGCGGCAGGTCGGGCTTGATGGCGCGCAGTGCGCCGAACATGGTTTGCATGGCGGGCAATTGGTCCACGGGCGCCCAGCTGGTGATGGCGATGCTGCCGCCCGGTTTGAGCGTGCGGTAGATTTCGGCGACAAGGTTCCAGGGTTCGCTGGTGGTGAGGGGGTTATTGCTCATGGAGTCTACCCCCACCCTACCCCTCCCCCTACATGGGGGAGGGGATGGAGGTGTTGCGCAGGTTGTTCGCTGGATGCCTGAGACAAGTCTTCCCCTTCAATTCGAATGCTGGTCGCCCGCCTTGCGGGTGCTTGTCTTGCGCCAGCTCCTGATCTGGGGAAATCTGCCGTGAGCCTCGCGCCGTGCGTGCGGCGCGATGTGCATCTGGCAGGTTTGCAAGTGGGGCGGACTTTAATTGGAGCAGGGCGGGAGTGTCAACGCACAAGGCAGGGAGTTTCGTGAAGTTTGCGTGAATCCTCGTTCGTGGTTCGGCTGTCACATCCTGCGCATGTAACGCGGCCGCAGCGCACGCTGCCCGGCCATCGCTTCGCGCAGTTGCTGCAGCAATCTTTCTTGGTCTTTCGGCAGGTTGCCCGCCAGCGCGAGCGCATTCGAGGCGTGGTTGGAGCGGAAGATGACGGGCTGCGGCGGGTTGATGCCGCGGATGAGCCGCTCCTGTTCCTGCAATATCGCGAGGTCGTCCAGCATTTCGAATGGCTCGCCGAACTTGCGCTGGAATTCTTCCGCGATGCTGTCGTCGAGATAGAGCTGCAAGGTGGAAAGGTAGGTGACCGGTGCGCTGTTGAGCAGGGCGATGGTGTCGTCTATGTGTTCGTCGCTGTGCTGCGTGCCGCCCAGGCCGAGGATCACGGTGGCGGAGACTTTCATGCCGCTGTCGTGTGCCTTGTGCAGCACTTCGCTCATGCGCCGCTGCGTGGCGCCCTTGGTGATCTTTTTCAGGATGAGGTCGGAGCCGGATTCGATGCCGACATAGAGCAGGCTTAGCTTGTGCTCGCGCAGCAGGGCCAGTTCTTCGGCGCTCTTGCGCTGCAGGTTGCCGGGCGTGGCGTAGCAGGAGACGCGTGTGAGGCGCGGCAGTGCGGCGGCCAGTTCGCGCAGGAGGGCGAGCAGGTGGTCGGTGGGCAGGGCCAGCGCATCGCCATCGGCAAGGAATACGCGGTGCGCATCCGGCCAGTCGGCCGCGGCGGCGCGGATGTCGGCGCAGACTTCTTCCAGCGGGCGCTGGACATATTGCTTGCTGCGATACATCGCGCAGAAGCTGCACTGGTTGAAGCTGCAGCCCAGCGTGGCCTGGATGATGAGGTTGTCGCCCTCGGAGGGCGGGCGATATAGCGGTTCGTCATAATGCAGGTTCATGGACGCTACATTAATGCCGCACGCCGACCTTGTGCAACGTCTCGATCAGCACAGGGGAAACGGTAACTGCCTGCCCTGTGCTGCGCGGTTATGCTGTGATAGTGAGCGCGCCGCGATAGCCGAGATTTTCGAGCGACTGCCACACGCTGTGGAAACGGTCGCCGGTCTTGTCTGGTTCGACGCCGACGACGGTGAAATCGTCGATGTCTTGCTCGATGGCCGCAGGGCTTTCCTCGGTTCCCAGCCAGACGCCGAGCGGCCAGCCATGGTCGTATTCGCGGCGGATCAGTTCGGCGCGGCGTGCGTGCCATACCGCCAGTGGCACCAGCACCGGCCCTACCGGCAGCTTGACGCCATCCGGCGTGTCTCCTGCCGCGAGGCGCAGCACCTTCCAGTCGTTCGGCACGTCTTCGAATCTGTCTTTCAGTGTGGACATATGACACCTTCCTTTCCGTGGGTGAATGGTTGAGTCGATCAACTTGGCGCCCAGTCTAGCGGCGTGCCATATGCCGGTGAAATACTTATTTGTTACATCCTAATAATTAATTGGTATAAGCGGCGGGAGGGGGCGAGGCGCAGTCATTGCAACTGCCCGGATGGGTGCGTCCTCCATTCATGCGTCGATGGAGGCGCACGAACGGCGGACGGAATCTATTCTTTGGTCGGCTTGACGAAATTGATGACGTTGGAGACTTGCGGTTCGCCGTCGTTGTAATAGGGCTTGGCCTGGTCGAAGCCGAGTTGTGCGGCCAGCTCTTTTTCCCGCTCCGAGATCAGCGCGAAACAATCCTTGATCTCCTGGATGGTGCTGTCCTTCAGTGGATTGGGGCGGCCGCCGAGCGGGGTGGCGTCCCTGACGACGCTGCCCAGCGTCTTGCGCATCAGGCGCAGGATCTGTTGTTCCTTGCTTAACTCTTCTGTGCTCATGGATATCTTCCGGGTAAGTGGCGGGAAACAACTTTACTGGAATTGCAGCGGGCGGGGTCGAATTATTTTCCGGGCAATGCGAAGCGCATCCGCAGCAGGCCGCCTGTTTACCGGTGCCGGCTGATCTTGCGCAGCGTTTCCACCAGCACATCCGCCTCGGCCCGGGTGTTGTAGAACGCGAACGAGGGACGCACGCTGGATTCCAGTCCGAAGCGCGCGAGGATGGGTTGCGCGCAATGGTGGCCGGTGCGCACCGCGATGCCTTGCGCATCCAGCATCCTGGCGATCTGCAGGTCGGGGATGCCTTCCATCACGAACGAGATGACGCCGCCGCGGTCGCGCGGCATGCCGATCACGCGCAGGCCGTCGACGCTGCGGATGCCCTGCAGCGCGTAGGCCAGCAGTTCGCCCTCGTAGCGTTCGATCGCCTCCATGCCGATGCCATCGAGGTAGTCGATGGCCGCGCCCAGCCCCACGGCGGACGACACGGCGGGCGTGCCCGCCTCGAACCTTCTCGGCGGTTCCGTGAAGGTGCTCTCCCTGAAGGTGACGTGCCGGATCATGCCGCCGCCGCCCTGCCAGGGCGGCATGTCGTCCCACAGCGCCTTGCGTCCGTAGACGGCGCCGATGCCGGTGGGGGCGAACAGTTTGTGGCCGGAGAATACATAGAAGTCGCAGCCGATGGCCTGCACGTCGACGCGGCGATGCGGCACGCCCTGCGCGCCGTCGATCACCACGGTGGCGCCGTGGCGCTTGGCCAGCGCGGTCATCTCGCGGATCGGCATGACGGTGCCGAGCGCGTTGGAGACGTGGGTGACGGAGACGACGCGGGTGCGCGGCCCGAGCAGGCGTTCGTAGGCTTCGAGGATGAGGTCGCCGTTGTCGTCCACCGGGGCGACGCGGATGACGGCGCCGGCACGCCGGGCGGCAAACTGCCAGGGCACGATGTTGGCGTGGTGCTCGGCCTCGGTGAGCACGATCTCGTCATTGGGGCGCAGCAGGTGCTCGGTGAAGATGGCGGCGAGCAGGTTGATGCCCTCGGTGGTGCCGCGCACGAACACGATCTCCTGCGCCGACTGCGCGCCCAGGAAGGCGGCGACCTTGGCGCGCGCACCCTCGTAGGCGGCGGAGGATTCCGTCGCTAGCGTGTGCGTGCCGCGATGGATGTTGGAGTTCTCGTGCCGGTAGAAATGCGATATGCGGTCGATCACCGCCTGCGGCTTCTGTGTGGTGGCGGCGCTGTCGAGCCAGATGAGCGGCTTGCCGTGCACCTGGCGCTGCAGGATGGGAAAGTCGCGGCGGAGGGCGGCGACGTCGAGCGCGGTCGAGTCCGACTTGAGCTGGCTGGCAGAGTGCGGGGAGGCGTTCTGGCTCATGGCATTCACCCTTGGGGATGGCAGTTATCTTACGCCATAATGTTGCGCATCATTCCGTTTCCGGTGACTTCGCCATGTGGCTGCAAAAGGAAATCTCGCTCAAGCCCCGCCCGCGCGGCTTCCACCTGATCACCGACGAGGTGCTGCGCGAATTGCCCGAGCTGCGCAACTTCAGGGTCGGCATGCTGAACGTCTTCATCCGGCACACCTCCGCATCGCTGACCCTCAACGAGAACGCCGATCCCACGGTGCGGCAGGATTTCGAGCGCTACTTCAACCATGCCGTGCCGGAGGATGAACCCTATTACCAGCACCGCGACGAAGGCCCGGACGACCTGCCGGCGCATATCAAGTCCAGCCTGCTCGGCAGCAGCCTGACCATCCCGCTCGGCGATGGCCAGTTAAAACTGGGGACGTGGCAAGGGATATACCTGTGCGAACACAGGAACAACGGCGGCAGTCGGCGTATCATAATTACCGTTCAAGGTGAATGACCGAGGGAACGACCATGTCTCCTACGCCTCCAGATGCACTGCTGTTCATCACGCCGGTGTGCACGCATTGTCCCGCCGTATTGCAATCGCTGACCGAGCTGGTGAAGCAGGCGCAGGTGGGGAAACTGACGGTGGTGAATATCGCGGCGCATCCTGAGCAGGCGGCGCAATACGACGTGCGCGGCGCGCCCTGGGTGCGCCTGGGTTCCTTCACGCTCACCGGCGCGCAGAGCATGGCCGAGCTGAAGCAGTGGGCCGAGTGGGCGAGCGGGGACGAGGGGACGGCGCATTATGTCGAGCACCTGCTGAAGGAGGGCAGCTACCCGCAAGCGGTGGCCTTCATCGCCGCAGACGCGCAGCGCCTCAAATCGCTGCTTTCCATCGTGGCCAATCCCGAAGCCAACATCTCGGTGCGGCTCGGCGTCAGCGCGCTGCTGGAGGCCTATGCCAACACGCCGGAACTGCAGGCGCTGTTGCCGAAACTGGCCGAACTGACTTTCCACTTCGATCATCGCGTGCGCGCCGATGCCTGCTACCTGCTCGGCCTCACCGGCACTGCCGCCGCCCGCACTTATGTCGAGGCCTGCCTCAAGGATGCGCACGAAGAGGTGCGGGATATCGCCGGGGAGGCGATGGAAGCGCTGGGGCAGGACAGCAAATCCTGATCCGGGCCGGCCGCCTCAAGTCGTTGTTCAACCGATCTTCAACTCATCTGCGCTGGAGGTGCGAAATGAAGAACTGCAAACGTATCATCGGTATCGTGATGGCGTCCCTGTTGCTGGGGACTGTTGCAAACGTGGCTGTCGCCGACCCGGACTGGCGTGGCGGTCCGGGCATGATGGGCGGCTATGGCATGGGACCCGGCATGATGGGGGGATATGGCCCCGGCTGTGGCATGGGTCAGGGGATGATGGGCGGCTACGGGCCTGGCGACGGCATGGGGCCGGGGATGATGGGTTACCACAATTACCGCGACCTGAATCTCAGCGCCGATCAGCAATCGAAGATCGCGCAGATCCGCAAGGCGATGCGCACGAAACAGTGGGCGCTGATGGACGACATGATGGATGCGCGGGATGCGCTGCAGGACCTGTATGACGACGACAAGCAGGATGCGGCGGCGATCGACAAGCAGTACAAGGCGATCGACGATCTGCGCCGCCAGATGGTGGATAACGCGGTGGATGCGCACAACCGCATCAACGCCATCCTGACCAAGGAACAGCGGGAAAAACTCAAGGAGCAGGGCCGCGGCTATGGCCCGATGATGCGCGGATATTGAACGCGTCCCAGCCGCTGTCCGGCAGCGCCACGACCGGCTCCGGCCGGTCGTCTTTTTTCAATCTCCCGAACCGGTCCGCTAGGGCATAATTCAGTGAGGTAAACCCCCGGCTATGCCGGGGGACTCAAAAGAGTTTGAACTATGCGGCGGTCACAAAAAACAAAATTGGAGTACCACTGCAATATTCCCCTCCCCCTTGCAGGGGGAGGGCTAGGGAGGGGGTGGAAATTGAATATGTGCGCTGTCAATTGTTTGCACCCCCATCCGAGCGTGTGTTGTTGGGGCGAATGCCCCATACAACCACGGCCTACCCCTTGCGGGTGCAACCTTCCCCCTAAGAGGGGGAAGGAGGGAAACTCAGCCGCCTTCAGGCGGCTCAAGGTTTTATCGACCCCTTTGAGGGGCTCACCCAATAAGCCTCCGGCTTTGCCGGAGGTCATTTAACTCCGGTCATCGTGGATGCCCGCCATCGTTTATCCGACCCGAATCCGGTCTTGCCGATGAAATATAGCCGAACACAGATAATGCTGGTGGCGATCGCGCTGATTGCCGTGTGGAACCTCGCGGCACTGTTCATTGCGAATCAGTATTACCTCGGGCAGGTGCAGCTCACCATCGAGCAGAAGACCCGGCTCTCCAACGAACTGGCGGCCGACCTGTCCGACAGCATTCGGCGCAACCTCGGTTTCATCGCCGGCATTCCCGATCTGCTGGTGCAGTCGGAGCGCGTCAAGGAAGCCCTGTCCCGCTTCGGCACGTCCGCCGTCCCTTCGTCGCAACCGCTCGAAGTACGCAAGCAGCGCTGGAGCGACGACCCGGCATTGCGCGAATTGAGCCTGTACCTGCGCCGGGTCCAGGACAACCTGCAGGTCAACCTGATCTATGTGGTGAACGCGGCAGGGGACTGCATCAGTGCCGGCAACATCGATACGCTGGGCAGCTCCATCGGCAGCAATTACGCCGAGCGCGATTTTTTCCGCGAGAACAGGAATGGCCGCTCGGGCATGCAATATGCGGTCGGCAAGACCACGAATATCCCCGGACTCTTTTTTGCGTCCCCGATTATGGTCAAGGGGCGCTTCATGGGGGCGGTCGTGGCGAAGAGCGACGTGCCCAGCCTGACCTTGATGATCAAACAGGTGAGTGCCTTCGTGACCGATGGCAACGGCGTGATCATCCTGGCGAACGAAAAGGACCGCGAGCTGCAGGCGTTGCCGGATGCGCCGATCGGGACGGTTTCCGAGCAGGCCAGGTTCGACCGCTACCGGACCCGCTCCTTTCCCGTCCTGCGCATCGAGCCCTGGGGGGATGAGCGTTTCGCAGCGCTGTCGCGCGTGCAGGGCGATGCCGACCCGCATATCGTGCTGTCGAAAGCGTTGCCCGAATACGGCATGAAGGTGCACATCGACACCGATGTCACCGAGTTCCATACCCTGGCCCGCGACAGGCTGTGGCTTGCCGTGCTGCTGGGGATGTCGGGCAGCATCCTGATCCTGATCGCCAGCGGCACCTTCCTGTACGTGGATTCGATCAAGACGGCGGAGCTCGCGCTGAAACGGGCCAGCATCGCCGAACGCAAGATCATCAGCGTCACCGAGGAGACCCAGGAAAAAATCGGCCGGGAGCTGCATGACGATCTGGGCCAGCACCTGACCGGCATCGCTTTCATCTCCGAGCTGCTGTTCCAGGACCTGAAGAAACGCGGCTATCCCGATCATGAGGCGGCGGGAAGGATCACGACCCTGATCAATGAAGCTATCAGCAAGACGCGCGGCCTCGCGCAAGGCCTGTATCCGGTCGAGCTGAAAGGGGCGGGCCTGCATGCCATGCTGGGGCAGATCGCCTTCAGCGTGGTGTCGCTCTATCACATCGAGTGCGAGGTCGTCGCCGAGGGCGAGATCGACATCGTCAATCCGCAGGTGCTGATCAACCTGTTCCGCATCACCCAGGAAGCGGTGAACAACGCCATCAAGCACAGCGGCGCCACCCGCATCACGATCCGGATAAGCGAGACTCCCCGCAGCATCGAGCTGGAGATCGCCGATAACGGCAACGGCATCGCCGCAGGGGCGGCGGATGCCAACAAGGGGCTGGGCATGCACACCATGCACTATCGCGCTTCCCTGCTGGGAGGCGATTTGCGCATCGCCGCACGGCCGGAGGGAGGCACCAGCGTCACTGTCAGTCTGCCCAGGCAGGCATGACGATCCTGGCGTGACGCTTCAATCGCCGTGTTCGGGGAAGTATGCCTGCCAGGCGGATGCGGGACCGGCGAGCAGGCTCAGCCCGTGGCGCGATGGCCGGGCGCAGGGAGCTGCGGCGGCAGCGTTCGCCACTGCGGCCGCTTCCGGGGTGAAGTAGGCTTTCACCTCGCAATGCAGGCGCCCTTCCGATTCGTGGCGGATGAAGATCGCGGCCTCGCGGTCGTCTCCGGAACCGCCATATGTCGACCTGAATAGCGTTTCCAGTTGGGCTAACGCGTCCCCGGCCAGCATCGCATCCCCGAGATTGCAGGTGAACCATGTGCTCATCATGAGCTCCGATCCTGGCCGATGTATCCCAGCGACTGCAGTTCCTTGTAGATCTTCTCCGCCAGCAGCACATGCCCGGCCGCATTCGGGTGCAATTGGTCGACTTTCAGTTGCGGATCGGACAGGACGCTGGCCATCGCATCCTTGAGCAGCGGGACCTGTTGCGCCTCGGCCAGCTGCTGGTAGAAGTCGGCTGCCGTCAGGTGCTGGAAGACCGCACCCATCAGGCTCGGGTTCGGCGTTGCCAGCAGCACGGGTTTCGCTCCGTGCGCCCTGACTAGGGCGACGATCTTTTCCAGGTTGGCCATGGTCTCCTGCTGCGGCAGCCGGCGCAGCATGTCGTTGCCGCCCAGGGTGACCAGGACCAATAACGGCCGGTGCTGGTCGAGCAGGGACGGCAGGCGCTGCAGGGCCGCCGCGCTGGTGTCGCCGCTGACGCCGCCGTTGGTCACCACCCAGCCGGTCTTGCTTGCCAGCAGGCTGGGCCATGCTTCCTGGGGCGCCACGCCTGCGCCTTCGGTCAGGCTGTCCCCCAGTGCCAGCACCGGGCTGCCGGGCGGGATGGCTTGCTCTTTGACCTTGCCGCAGGCAGCGAGCAGGACGAGGGCGATGACCGGCAGGAGCAGGCGCAATACCGGGCCGGTGCCGGATCGGCGGCGGTGGGAAGATAAGAATGGGCGGTCTGTACTCATTGCGGCGACATGTGGCGTGGCCTGGTGGTTGCGACGGTGCGTGCCGGGTGCGGCAGCCCGCTTTGCCGTCAAGGATACTCTCAAGGTAGACTGCAAGCACGGTACGTGCAACGCGGGAAATTTCCGAAAAGGGGGCGATATGGAGAATGCCGGCGGCGAGCAGGCGCAGGGAAAGAAACTGACCCCGAGTGCGATCTCGAATTATCTGGATCAATATGTGGTCGGCCAGGACGAGGCCAAGAAGACGCTTTCCGTGGCGGTGTATTCGCATTACCGCAAGCTGGGCAAGCAGCGGCAGAGCGGCGTGGAGGTGGTCAAGAGCAACATCCTGCTGATCGGTCCCACCGGCACCGGCAAGACCTTGCTGTGCGAGACGCTGTCCAGGGTGGCGCGCGTGCCTTTCGTCACGGCCAACGCCACTTCGCTGGCGCAGTCGAAATACGTCAACGAGGAGATCGAGGCATTGATGCAGCGCTTGCTGGACAAAGCGGATGGCGACATCGCCCGCGCCCAGCACGGCATCGTCTTCATCGACGAGATCGACAAGCTGAAATCGCCGGAAGGCGACCCGCACGGCGCATCGGGCGAGCGCGTGCAGCATGCGCTGCTGAAGATCATGGAGAGCGCGCTGGTCAGGCTGGACGGGGGGCGCACCATCGACACGACCGATATCCTGTTCATTTGCGCGGGCGCGTTCGTCGGGCTGGAGAGCATCACGGCCAAGAACCAGGCTTTCGGTTTCATCTCCACCGGCGGGAGCGACGACCAGCAGATCCTCAACCGCCTGAACTCGCGCGTGAAACCCACCGACCTGTTCAAATTCGGGCTGATCCCCGAATTCGCCGGACGCCTGCCGGTCATCGCCAGGCTGCAGAACCTGTCGAAGGAGCTGCTGACGAGGATCATGGTCGAGCCGCGCAACTCGATCTACAACCAGTTCTGCGAAATCTTCAGGGACGAGGGAGTCGAGCTGGTGATCGAGCCGGATGTCTTTCGCCAGGTCGCCGAGATGGCGTACGAGTACAAGGTCGGTGCGCGCAGCCTGCGCGGCATCTTCGAGGAGATGCTGACGCCGGTGCTGTACCAGATTCCCGACCGCCCGGAGATCGGCAAGGTGCTGATCAGGTCGCTGTTCGAGGAACCCAGGCTGATCGCCGCATCGTAAGCCGCGTCGGGAAGACGCCCGTGTTCATGCCGATACGCAAACCATGAGAGACCTGCAGAGCCAGTACGCGAACCAGCAAAGGCTCATCGCCGCCCTGCGCGAACCGCGCCGCTATCCGCATGCCGCGCGGTCGGTGGAGGTGATCGAGACGCATATCTCGTGGGTGCTGCTGGCCGGCAGTTATGCCTACAAGATCAAGAAGGCGGTCGAGCTGGGCTTCCTCGATTATTCGACGCTGCCGTTGCGCAGGGCATGCTGCGAGGAGGAGATCAGGCTCAATCGGCGCACCGCACCCGATCTCTATCTCGATACGGTGGCGATCGGCGGCAGTGCGGAGATTCCGCAGTTCGGCGTGCAGCCGGCGATCGAGTATGCCGTGCGGATGCGCCGCTTTGCTTCCGCCGACCTGATGGACAAATCGCTGCAGCGCGGCAGGATCGCGCCGCGACACATCGACGACCTGGCTGCCGCCATCGCCCGCTTCCATGCCGCTATTCCGGCGGCAGCGGCCGGCGCGGGATTCGGCACGCCCGCCTCGATCCGGGCTGCGGCGATGCAGAACTTCGAGCAGTTGCGCGTGCTGCTTGGCGACGACGCGGACCCGGACGGGATCGCGGCGCTGGAAGCGGCCACCGAGGCCGAATTTGTCGAATGCCGCGCGACCTTCGAGGCGCGCGCGCAACAGGGGTTTGTGCGCGAATGCCACGGCGATCTGCATCTCGGCAACATCGTGCTGATCGGGGATCGACCGACGCCGTTCGACTGCATCGAATTCAATCCGGGCCTGCGCTGGATCGACGTGATGGACGAGATCGCCTTCCCGGTGATGGATCTGTTGCATCGCAACCGCGACGAGCTGGCCTGGCGCCTGCTGAACGCCTATCTGGAGGCCGGCGGCGACTACGGCGGCGTAGCCGTGCTGCGTTTCTATCTCGCCTACCGGGCGGCGGTGCGCGCCAAGGTCAGCGCCATTCGCGCCGCGCAGTCCGGCGTGTCGAGACCCGCCAGGGTGGCCGCCCTGGCCGCGTGCCGCAGTTATCTGGCGCTGGCACGGCGATGCCTGGGGCGCTACCGTCCGGCGCTGATCGTCACGCACGGCCTGCCCGGTTCGGGCAAGACCACGTTCTCGCAGCTGGCGTTGCAGCAACTGGGCGCCATCCGCATTCGTTCCGATGTCGAGCGCAAGCGGCTGTTCGGGCTGGCCAGCCTGGAGAGCAGCCGGGGAGACATTTACAGCGCCGAGGCGACGCAGCGCACCTATGCGCGGCTGCATGAACTGGCGCGCGGGATTTTGCTGGCGGGCCTGCCGGTGATCGTGGATGCGGCGTTCCTCAGGCGGGAGGAGCGCGAGGCGTTCCGCCTGCTGGCGCAGGACCTGTCGGTGCCGTTCGCCATCGCGTCGCTGCAGGCATCCGACACGGTATTGCGCGAGCGCGTGCGGCAGCGTCGCAACGATGCCTCCGAGGCGGATGTGGCGGTGCTGCATTTGCTGCAAGCCGGACAGCAGCCGCTGACGCGGTCCGAACTGGCATGCACGGCGCATTTCACCACCGAGGAGGCGCCGGACAGCGAGACGAATGCGCGCGCCTGGGAACGGTTCGACGGTCTGCTTGCTGCCGCAGCACGATGCTCCGCAGGGAGGCAAGCCAAGTAGTTGACTGTTTGACTGCAATGATTCAATTGCAGCACTTGCCATCGATTCTCTTAGGCGCATACTGTAGCTCCGCCCCCCTGCAGCAGGGGCAAGATTTTCTGTTCGATGCACGTACTTTGCAGCCTGAGGAGAACGTCATGAAACCTGAAAATACACGCACTATCGCCAGTAGCCCGGAATCCAACCCAGACTATTCCTCCATCGACTGAAACCCGCGGACGTGCAAGGCCTGCTTGCCATGGAAGCGGGCCGATGCGACCTCGAGCAACGATTCTTTTTCCAACCACCGCAAAAGGAGAGCTGTCATGAATCTGATCAAATGGGATCCATTCAGGGAACTGGAAGACGTTTCCAGCCGCTTGAACCGCATGTTCGGTCGTTCCGTCGCCCGTCCGGAAACGGATAGCGAGATGCTGGCGGTGGCAGACTGGATGCCTTCCGTCGACATCAGCGAAACCGATGCCGCATACACGATCAAGGGCGAGATTCCCGGCGTGAAAAAAGAGGATGTCAAAGTCACTATCCAGGACGGCATGCTTACCATCCAGGGCGAGCGCAAGATGGAGAAGGAAGAGAAGGGCAAGAAGTTCCATCGCGTCGAGTGTTCGTATGGCAACTTCGTGCGCAGCTTCCGGGTACCGGACGATGCGGACGAATCCGCCGTCAAGGCGGAATTCAAGGACGGCATGCTGAACGTGACGCTGCCGAAATCCGCGAAGGCCAAACCCAAATCGATCAACGTCTCGGTATCGTAAACAACTTCCTCCCCTGCAGGATCGCGCAGGGGAGGGCACAGAGGAGACCATCATGACTCACTCATCACATCCCCCCGGATTCCACCTCGTGCGCCGCGACCAGCTGCTGCAGGAGGCGGTGCACGATACCTATAAAACCAAGGGCAAGCTGCCCGAGCCGACTGTCTGTCCGGATTGCGGTGCCGTGTACCATGCCGGGCGCTGGCAATGGCTGGACAAGCCGAAGGACGCACACCAGACGTGCTGTCCGGCCTGCCATCGGGTGCGCGACCGCTTCCCGGCCGGATATGTGTCGTTGAGCGGGGATTTCTTCGCGCAGCACGAACAGGAAGTGCTGCAGCAGATACGCCATCATGAAACGAAGGAGAAGGCTTCGCATCCATTGCAGCGTATCATGGACATCGAGAAGACACAGCAGGGTACGCTGGTGACCACCACCGATATCCATCTGGCGCGCGGCATCGGCGATGCGCTGCACCGTGCGTACCAGGGCAAGCTGGAGTTTCACTACAATCCGGAGCAGAACCTGCTGCGGGTGAACTGGATGCACTGAGCGGGCGCGGCGGTGCGTTGGCAACCTGGACCTTGGAGAAGAATTCATGCAAATCCCCTTACAGATCACCATTCGTGACTTTGAGCAGTCGGCAGCGCTGGAGACACATATCCGCGAGAAGGTGAAGAAACTCGACGAGTTCTTCAATCACATCATGTCGTGCCGGGTCGTGGTCGAGATGCCGCACAAGCATCATCAGCAGGGCAGGCAGTTCAACGTGCGCATCGACATTGGCGTGGCCGGCGGCGAGATCGTGGTCAACCGCGACCATGCCGAGGATGTCTATGTCGCGCTGCGCGATGGTTTCGACGCTGCCAAGCGCCAGCTCGAAGACTACGCGCGCAAGCTGCGCGGCGACGTCAAGAAGCATGAAGAACGGCGCGGCAGCGAAGGCTAGACCGCAGCCAGGCGGGCGCCGCGATGAGTAGCGTCCGCATCCCTGCCGCTCCGGTCGAGCTTGATGGCGAGCTGAGCCTGCCGCCGGGTGCGAAAGGCGTGGTGCTGTTTGCGCATGGCAGCGGCAGCAGCCGGTTCAGCCCGCGCAATACCTATGTGGCCGGGGTGCTGCAGCAACGCGGTATCGGCACTTTGCTGTTCGACCTGCTGACCCGCGATGAGGACCAGGATTGCGATACGCGTTTCGATATCGCACTGCTGACGCGGCGTTTGCTTGCGGCCACGGCCTGGCTGCAGGACGAGCCCGGGACGCAGGGGCTGAAGCTCGGTTTTTTCGGTGCCAGCACGGGAGCCGCGGCGGCCTTGCAGGCGGCCGCAGTGATGGGCGGCCGGATCGCCGCGGTGGTGTCGCGCGGCGGACGTCCCGATCTGGCTGGCGAGCGGGCGCTGGCGGGTGTGATCGCGCCCACGCTGCTCATCGTCGGTGCCGACGATGACGGCGTGATCGAGTTGAACCAGCAGGCCTATGCGCTGATGTCCTGCAAGAGGGAACTCATCCTCGTGCCCGGTGCGACGCACCTGTTCGAGGAACCCGGCACGCTGCAACAGGCGGCTGGCGCCGCTGCGGAATGGTTCGCAACCCACCTCTAGGAACTACGCCATCGCTCCCAGCAGCTTGATGACCTCGTCGTCGCTGACCTGCGGGAATGCGTGGTAGAACTGTCCTACCGCAAAGAACATTTCCGGTGCGCTCAGGCAGACCACTTCGTCGGCATACGGCCGCACCTTGTCCAGCGTATCCGGTGGCGCCACCGGCACGGCGCAGATGAGTTTCAGCGGATGTTTTGCGCGCAGCGCGTGCAATGCGGCGATCATGGTGGAGCCGGTGGCCAGGCCGTCGTCCACCACGATCACGATGCGTCCGGCCGGGTCGAGCGGCGGGCGCACCGGGGTATAGCTGGCGCGCCGTTCGCGCATCACTTCAAGCTGGGTCGCCTTTTCGGCATCGATGTATTCCTGGCTGCCTGCCACGTGCCTGGCATGGTCGCCGAGGTAGGTCCAGCCGGTCTCGTCCACCGCTCCGATGGCGAACTCCGGATTGCCGGGCGCCCGCAGCTTGCGCACCAGCACCACGTCCACATCCCCCTCCAGCGCATCGGCGATGATCCGGCCCATCGGCACGGCGCCGCGCGGGATCGCCAGTACCAGCGGATGCCGGCCGCGATATTGCCCCAGTGCCTTTGCCAGCTGCCGTGCGGCGTCATCCCGATCGCTGAACATCATCATGGTCTTCTCCTCGCCAATTTGCCTGCGTCCGACAGGCCGCTTACGGGACGGTACCTGCAAGGCAATGTCGTCAGGTGTGCAGATGCTTGTGTCTGGATTTTGCCGGTTCCGATGCCTGGCAGGCTCGGCGGTAGGCCAGCAGGGTACGCTGTGCGCGGCCCAGTACGCTGCCATGCGGAAAGTTCCCGGTCGCATTCGCCATGCCGGCCGGCAGGCCGGTGAGCAGTTCGATGCCGGCGCTGACGTGTTCCGCAGTGTGGATGTGGAACAGGCCCTGCTCGACGGCCTGGACGACCTTGCGTTCCAGCATCAGGTGGCGGCGGTTGCGATGCGGGATCAGCACTCCCTGTTTGCCGTCCAGTCCGGCGGCCTGGCACACGCGGAAGTAGCCCTCGATCTTCTCGTTGATGCCGCCGACCGGCAGGACTTCGCCATGCTGGTTGACCGCGCCGGTCACCGCGATGCCTTGCCTGATCGGTACGCCCGACAGCGACGAGAGCAGGGCATAGAGTTCGGCGCAGGACGCGGAATCGCCTTCCACGCCTTCGTATTCCTGCTCGAACACGATGGCGGCGTTGAGTGCCAGCGGTGCGTTGTGGGCGAACAGCGCAGAGAGGTAGTTGTTGAGGATGAACACGCCCTTGTCGTGGATCGGTCCCGACATCTCCACTTCGCGCTCGATGTTGAGCAGGCCGTCTTCGCCGGCATGGGTGCGCGCGGTGATGCGCACGGGAAAACCGAAGCGATAGTCCCACAGGTCCACCTGGGTCAATCCGTTGATCTGCCCCACTTTCTCGCCGTGCACCGCGATCAGCACGTCGCCTTCGGCGATGGCTTCCTGCAGCCGCTGCTCCGGGTAGTCGTGGCGTTTCGTGCGCGCGGCCAGTGCCGCTTCGACGTCGGCCGCCTCGACCAGGCGGCCTGCACGGGCGCGGCACTGTGCGGCACTCTCCATCACCAGCGACTCGGTGCGTCCGAAGATCGCGCTCTGGCGCGACTGGTCGTCGACTTCGCGATGTCCGTCCTCCAGCAGCTGTGCGACTGCGGCGGCGGAAAAATGCGGCAGCCCCAGCCTGCGGCAGGCATGCGCAACGAAGGCTGCCGTCGCGCGGCGCGTCTCGGCGCTGGACGAGAAACTCTCCGCGAAATCCACCTTGACGGCGAAGTGGCGGGCGAACTCCGGATCCTCTTCCTGCAGCTCGTAATATTGTTCGCGCGAACCGATCAGCACGATCTTGATATCGACGTCCACCGCTTCGGGTTCGAGCGAGACCGTTGCGATGGGGGTGAATGCCGTGCCGGGTTCCTCGATCTGCAGCCTGCCGCTGCGCAGCAGGCGCCGCAGCTTTTCCCACACCAGACCGTCGCTCAGCAGGTCGCGCAGATGCAGCATGAGAAAGCCGCCATGGGCCTTGTGCAGGCTGCCTGCGCGGATGCGGGAAAAATCGGTCACCAGCACGTCGTTTTCGGACTGGTATTCGATGCTGCCGAACAGCGAGCGGAACAGGGGATTATCTTCCACGATCACCGGTGCGCCGGCCAGGCCATCGTTGTCCACCACCAGGTTGACGCGGTAGCGCGACAGCACCTTGAGCAGCGCCTCCTGGCGGATATCGTCTTCCGCATCCAGCGCCTCGAACAGCTCGATGTTGCCGAGCACGTCATGCATGACCTGCTCCAGGTAGGTGCCGAGCTTGACCGAGTCCTTGATCTGCTTCTTCAGCCCGTTGCGGATTTCCTGCAACTGCATGTCCAGCAGCGGCTTCACGGCCTGGCGCCGCAACGTAGCCAGTGCTTCGTCCTTGACGCGTTCCATCGCGCCGGTCTTCTCGAAATAGCGGGCGATCTCCGCGCGCAGTTCCTGTTCGGCCTGGTCGATGGTGACGCGGTTTTCCTTCGGCAGGGCCAGCATCTCTTCTTCGGTCAGCGTGTGGCCCTTTGCATCGCGGTAGGTGAATACCAGATGGCCGCTTTCGCGATGCAGCGTGAACATGCGGGCCTCGGCGTAGGCATCGAGCTCGGCATAGACTTTCGCTTCCTCGGTCTTGAAATTGTCCTCGATGCGCTTGCTCTCGGATTTGAATTCCTGGCCGTTCAGGCATTGCGGGATATGCTTTTGCAGCGACTTCATCATCTGTGCCATGAGCAGGCGCAGCAGGCGCCCCTGGCCGGCGGGCAGGCGCAGGGCCCGCGGGTGCTCCGGCGCATCGAAGTTGTACAGGTAGCACAGGTCGGGCGGTACCTGCCTGCCGGCGGCGGCGTCCTGCATGGCACGCTTGAGCAGGGAGGCGCGGCCGCTGCCGACCTCGCCCAGCACGAACAGGTTGTAATCGGGCTGGTCCATCTGCAGGCCGAAACGGGCGGCCATCTCGGCGCGTTGCTGGCCGATCCACGGCAGTTGCTGGTCCAGCAATTCGGAAGTGTCGGAGAATCCCAGGCTGGCGGGATCCACGGTGAGGCGAAGCTCGGCGGGGGGCAGGTTCAGGGTCGGCATGGCTGGTTTCCGCAGTGTCGGGTTCGCATATCGAACGGTCTCATGTGGGTTCGATTAAACGCCATAAGCGGCTCCGCGGCAACCGCGATTTGCGCGGCTGCCACAGGCCATTCCATGGGCGCAAAATAGGCATAGAATGACAGCAGCCCGTATCGAAGAAGGAGCTGCCATGTACCAACGCATACTGATCCCCATCGATGGCAGCGACACTGCCGAGCGTGCATTGCAGGAAGCGATCAGGCTGGCGCATCGCGAGGCCCGTCTGCGCCTGGTCTATGTGCTGGAGGAGATCTACCTGCTCGACGCCGAGGGCTATGCGTACATCGATTTCACCGCCCTGCAGGCTGCCATGCGGAATACCGGAGAGCGCACGCTGGCGCTGGCGCTTGAACAGGTGAAACAGGCCGGGCTGTCGGCCGAGACCGCGCTGCTCGAAGCCAAAGGCGAGCGCATCGCCAATGTAATCGAGAAGGAGGCGCGCCATTGGCCTGCCGACCTGATCGTGATCGGCACGCACGGGCGTTCCGGCCTGAACCGCCTGCTGCTGGGTAGCGTCGCCGAAGGACTGGTGCGCGTGGCAACCGTGCCGGTGCTGCTGGTCCGCGCGGAATGATCCGCATCTGAAACGTATGTGCCGCCGGCATGCATCATGCCGGCAAGGGAGGGAACCATGGCCACCACTGTAAGCATTCCCGAGACTCCACCGGACTATGACCATACCCGCGTGTTCGAACGCCCGGATGGTTTTTACTGGCAGGACACGCGAACCGAGGAGTTGTACGGACCCTTTCAAACCCTGCTTGAGGCTGTCGAGGACATGCAGGCCAGCGGCGGCAATGATTACGAAGAAGGCGAGTCGCTGGAGGATGCGGAATCGGAGATCGGCATCTCCGACTGGATAGATCCGGAAACCGGCGAACCGGCAGAAGGGTCGGCGCCGCACCGCAGCGACGAGTGATGACCTGCAGGATGGTGCCGCAGCTCCCTGTGTCCCCGCTGTGCCGATCCCGCCCGGGTGCGCGCGCGGCATGAGCGTCAAGCACATCGTCTTCGTGCCCGGCAAGAATCCCAAGCCGCGGGCGGCACAACACCGGGAGTTGCTCTGGCGCACCCTCATCGAAGGGGTGCGCCGCGCCGACAGCCAGGTCGCCGAGGCGCTGCAATCCCGCCGCGAACAATTCCACCTGGTCAGCTGGAACTACCTCTACTACCGCAAGTACAAGGACATCACGCGCGAGATGCCGTGGATCGACGCGCTGATCAACAAGCACGGCCCGACCGCACAGGATGTCCGGCAGGCGAATTCCTGGGAGGTACGGATCAGCAGCTGCATCCTGAACATGGTGGATCATGTGCCCGTGCTGATCCGTTTCCTGCCCGAGGATGCGCGCAGCACGGAGCAGGAGATCAAGCGCTACTTCAACAATGGCGACGGTGTGGCTGCCGACATGCGCAAATTGCTGAAACATGTCGTGCGCCCCCTGCTGGAGAAACGCGAACCCGTGCTGCTGATCGGCCACAGCCTGGGTTCGGTGATCGCCTACGATGCACTATGGGAGCTGACGCATCAGGAGCAGTTGCGCGGGAAGCTGGATTTCCTGACCATCGGCAGTCCGCTCGGGATGCACTATATACAGCGATCCCTGATGGGAATGAGCGGAGGACGCCGCAGGAGCTATCCCGGGCTGATCCGACACTGGGTGAACGTGGCGGCAGAAGGCGATCTCGTCGCCATGGGGCGGAACCTGCATGACAGCTTCGGTGCGATGCTGGAGCAGGGGCTGGTCGATTCGATCGATGACCACTGCCAGGGAATTTACAATTTCTTCTGCACCCACGAAGGCCTGAACAGCCATCGTTCTTTCGGTTATCTGGTCAATCCGGCGGTGGGCAGCATCATCGCAGACTGGTGGAAGCAGAGCTGAATGCCGCCCGATCAGTCGAGGAACGACTCGGCAGGGTGGTAGTCCATGCCGAACGCTTCGGCGACCTTGCGGTGGGTGACCATGCCGCTGATGATATTGAGCCCGTTCTGCAATGCCGACGATTCCTTGAGCGCCTGCCGGTATCCCTTGTTCGCCAGTTTCAGCACGTAGGGCAGGGTGGCGTTGGTCAGCGCCAGCGTCGAGGTGATGGGCACGCCGCCGGGCATGTTGGCCACGCCGTAATGGACCACGCCGTCCACGATGAAGGTCGGGTTCTCGTGCGTGGTCGGGTGCGTCGTTTCGATGCAGCCACCCTGGTCGACCGAGACATCCACGATCACGGCGCCGGGGCGCATGGTCCTGAGGTCTTCGCGGCGGATCAGTTTCGGCGCGACCGCCCCGTGTATCAGCACGGCACCGATGATCAGGTCGGCATTGGCGATCTGCGCCAGCAGGTTGTGGCGGTCGGAAAACACCAGCTGCACGTTGGCGGGCATGACGTCGCTCAGGTAGCGCAGCCGCTCCAGCGAGATGTCGAGGACGACCACGCTCGCCCCCATGCCGGCGGCGATCTTGGCGGCGTTCACGCCGACCACGCCGGCGCCGAGTATCACCACCCTGGCCGGCGGCACGCCGGGCACGCCGCTCAACAGGATGCCGCGGCCACCGTTCAGTTTCTCCAGATATTTGGCGCCTTCCTGCACCGCCATGCGCCCGGCCACCTCCGACATCGGCGTCAAGAGCGGCAGTTCGCGCGACGGCAGCTCGACCGTTTCGTAAGCGATGCAGATGGCACCCGAGGCCAGGTGAGCGCGCGTCAGCTGCTCGTTCGCGGCGAAGTGGAAATAGGTGAAGATGACCTGGCCGCGACGGATGCGTTTCCATTCCGGTTCGATCGGCTCCTTCACTTTCACGATCAGGTCGGCCGCCGCCCACACCGCATCGGCATCCTTGCCGATCTGCGCGCCGGCCGCCAGATATTGCGCATCGCTGAAACCGCTGCCCAGTCCGGCGCCGGTTTCCACGATCACCGTATGGCCGGCTGCAGCCAAGGCCTCCGCTCCGGCCGGGACGAGCGAGACGCGGTTCTCGTTGGTCTTGATCTCTTTGGGGATGCCTATCTTCATGTGCGCTCCTCTGTGCAGTGGGATGGGGCCGTCCGGGCGTGGTCACGATGTTAAGGTACATGAGTCGTAGCGTCTTAGCCAGTCCGGGCCCAGCTTGGAGCGGGGTGGGCGACCGGTTATTGCGTACGGCCGCTTCGTCCCGTCAGCAGGCAGCTCAGTCGGGCTGACCGAAGAAGCGGATCGTATTGCGTCCCGCCATTTTGGCCTGGTACATCGCAGCATCTCCGCGCTTGATCAGGTCGTCCGGGCTGCCCTGATGGTCGGTGAATACCACTACGCCGATGCTGGCCGTGCAGTAATGCTCGATGTCGGCGACCGTTTCTTCCGAGTGGGCGAGCGTGAAACGGTAGGGGCCGGAGATGGCGGCGAGGATCTTTTCGGCCACCGTGCGGGCCTGCGCGAACGATGCGTCCCGGTCGTCTCCCAGGTCGCTCAGCATCACCACGAATTCGTCGCCGCCGAAGCGCGCAACGGTATCCGTCTCGCGCACGCAGGCTTGCAGCCTGGTCGCTGCTTCCATGAGCAGCAAGTCGCCGACCACATGTCCGTGCAGATCGTTGAGCGGTTTGAAGTTGTCCAGGTCGAGGAAGACCAGCGCGGCGTAGCTCTTCTTCCGCTTGCTTGCGGCGACGGCCTGCTCCAGCCGATCCAGCAACAGCCGGCGATTGGGCACTCCGGTGAGCGAATCGTGGAAGGCCAGTTGCCGTATCTGCTCTTCCATCTTTTTGCGTTCCGTCACTTCTGCGGACAACTGGTCGTTCAGGGCGTTGATCTCGACAAGGCTGCCGCTGATCTCGTTGAAACGGTATGACAGCGCCAGCGCAAACAGCGTCGCCTCGATCACCATGCCGAATTCGAGCGCGTGGTAGGTGATCGCGTTGAACGGTATCGCGCCCCATACCGCCAGCGTCGTGCTGCCCGCACCGAGCATGCCGAAGATGGCCGCGATGAGGAAGTAGCGACCGGACGGCTGGCTGTTCCGCATGGTGAGCAGGCCGAGCAGCACCATCGACACGCTGAACAGCGCGGCAAAATTGAATGCGACCAGCGCGGCGGCCAGCTGGCTGTCGAGCAGGATGCTGATCGCAATGGCCACCAGGCCTGCGGCGGCGAACAAGCGGACGAATCGCAAAACGCGGGGCGCATGTTCCTTGAGGGCGAGGAAGCGGCTGGCGAACAGCAATCCGCAACAACCGTAGATCACCATCGCGAGCAGGATCGCATAGCGCTGCACGTGCGGCCGCTCCGGCCACAGCCAGGCAAAGCCATGTCCGGTATAACAGGCGATCAGCACGATCAGGCTGACCAGATACACCGCGTAGTACAGGTGGCTGCGCTTGCGCAACCCGAAGAACAGCGTCGCGTTGTAGGCGGCAAGCGCCATCATGAAGCCGAAGATGAAGCCGTAGCTGTAGTGCACCCGCTGCTGCTGTTCTTCGGCGTGTTCTGCCGTCTGCAACTCGATGGGGAAGATCAGCGGGTCGGTCGAAGCCACGCGCAGGAACAGGTCGCTCCGGCCGGGGGCAAAGCTGAGGGACAGGATATAACCTATCCCCTGCGTGAGCCCCGGGGCTCGCGCAAGCTCATCGCCGGTCTGCCAGCTGAGCGGGGGGAGGCCGTCATGCACCAGATAGGCGTCGATGCGGTCCGTCCAGGTTGTGCCAACGACCAGCTTGAGGGGGATGGGAACGGCCGTGGGGTTGATGAGCGCAAGGTGCAGCCATTGCGGCTTGTTGCCGATGCCTTGCGACAGGATCGCGCGGTCGCTGGAGTGGAACTTGCCTGCGTGCAGCAGAGCCTGCGCCTGCGCCAGATCCAGCACACCTCCTTCTTCAGCGTACAGGTCGGTCCAGCCGCCCAGCGAACCCGACGGCAATGCGTCCAGCGACAGCGGTTGCGCATGCGCGGCAGACATCGCCAGCAGGCAAACCGCGAGGCTGAACCGGTAAAGTTGATCGAAAAGGGCAGAGGCGAATTGGGTGAACATATCTGCAAGCTGGTTTCCCGGCAATCCGGGGCCTGATCCCGGATTGCCGGCAGGCGGACCATACCCTAGCGGCGTGCGCCGGTCTTGTCCACCTTTATAAAGCGTTATTGATTGCGGCAAGAGATGAGGTTCGCCGCATCCGTTGCGGTAAGGCTTTGAGCGCCGCCGGTTTTTCTGGCGGCAGCGTCACTTTGCCGTCGTCGAGGCAGGCGGGGATCAAAACACCGACGCCAGCCGGATGGCAATGAACGCGATGGCAACGGTGACCGTGACCAGCCAGGCAGGCGCGACCCATTTCCAGAACCACCTGAATGCATCGATGGCTGGCGACTCCACCAGGGCGACCCATTTGGGCCGGGCATGATGGGGAAACCAGATCGCGATCGAGATGATCAGCGAAAAGTAATAGAAACCGAGGAAAAGGGCGATTATCGCGGTAAGGATAATCATCGGTACGAGGTTCATGGGGGTTCTTCCTGGGGTTGTGGGGGTACTCGATACGGCCGCTCAACTGCTTATCGGCGCTTCACTTCGTTTGTTGCTCCAGCGCCTTGCGCTGTTCTTCATCCTGCTTCTGCGCAGCGGGATCGACGGCCTTGGCCTTGTCGAGCGCATCCCGCTGCTCCTGGAACAGCTTCGGCGCAGGCGGATTGTCGCCCTGTCCGCATGCGCCAAGCAGCAGGACGGTGCAGAGTATCGATGCGGTGCGGCTGGTCATGATGGACTCCTTAGTCGTTGTTCGAATACAGCCTGGCCAGCAGCCGGTCGAAGGCGGCGCTGCGCTGCGCTGCGGTCGGGTTGAGGATGCCGTTCTGCTGCAGGACGGCGATGAGCTTGCGCGGCGCCACGCGCTGGTCGCCGACGATCTCGACATGACCGGCCTTGACCTCGACGTTCTTCACCGGCTGGGAACGGTCGACGGGCGGGTAATACTGCTCGTCCAGGCTGAAGGTATAGTCTTTTGCCCGGCAAGTGCCATCCTCGTTGCGGTAGCAGGCATCGCGCTCGTCGGTGTCGATCTTCAGGTAGGAGCTTACCTGCTTGCGCAAGTCGCCCGGCTGGCGGATGAAGTCGGAGGCGGAGGTGATCTCGAACCATTTGTCGCCGCTGATGATCTGGCAGACCTGTTTCACCATCCCCAGCGTCGCGATGCGCCAGAGCAGAGAAGGCGAGCCGCATGTCTCGGCCGAGGCGATGCCGGAGAACGGGCCCGATATGGTGACCAGCCGCAGTTGCGTTTCCTGGTCCTGCATGGGATCGGGGCGCGCTGCGACCAGCGCCTTGCGCGAGATCAGTGCACCCTGGCTGTGGCCGATGACGGTGATCTGCTTGTTGTGCAGATGCCCGGCCAGGTTGTCCAGCGACGCGGCCAGTTGCGCCGAGCTGCGCATCAGGCTGTCCCGGTCGTCGTAGTCGAAGCAGGCGGTCTGCTGGCCGTTGAACGCCATCACCTCGGCCAGTGCGCGGAAATTCCCGGTGGAGCCGCGGCAGCCATGCACCAGCACCGTGACGGGTTGCTGCGAGTTGAGATGCAGCGTGCGGTCCGGATTGTTGGTGCATGGTCCCAGATGGGGGATCGCCAGATCGAGGTCGGCAGGCGGCAGCCTGGATTGATCGAAGGTCAGCAAGGACGGATCGGTGCGTTCGCTGGCGCAGCCGGCCAGGCTGAGCAGCGTGCATGTTGCGGCGATGAGGGCGAGGGATTTCATGAGCTCAGTCACTGGGGATGCTTGCGCCGATGGGGCGGGCGAAGATCTCGTCGACGCGGTTCTTGTCCATGTCGACCACCTCGAAGCGCCAGCCGTTCCAGTCGAAGGTCTCGGCCTTCTTCGGGATGTGCCCGACGGCCGTGATGACGAAGCCGCCCACGGTGTGATAGTTGCCGAGATCCTCTTCGGGCAGCTCGGTGAGGCCGAGCTTCTCCTTCATCTCGTCCAGCGGCAGCAGGCCGTCCAGCAGCCACGAGCCGTCCTCGCGCTGCACGGCGAGCGGCATTTCATCCACCGAACTGGGCACGTCGCCGACAACGGAGGAAAGCAGGTCGCTCATGGTGACCAGCCCCTCGGCCTGGCCGAACTCGTTGACGACGACGGCAATGTGGGTCTTTTGCGTTCGGAAAAACTCGAGCACGCCGATCAGCGACTGCGTATTGGGGATGTAGTGGATGGCGTGCGTCGGCAGCTTGCCGAGATCGAGCTGCTCGTTCTCCAGCAGGTGCTGCAGCAGTTCGCGGCTCTCGATGTAGCCGACCAGCTGGGTGAGGCCGCCCTTGCACACGAGGAAGCGCGAGACGCGCTGGGTCTTGATCTTGTCCAGGTTGACCTGGCTCGGCGCCTGCAGGTCGAGGTAGATGATGTCGTTGGCGGGCGTCATCACGCTGGCCACCTTGCGATCGTCCAGGCGGAACACATTGCCAAGCAGTTCTCCGGACGTCTCGTCCAGGCCGCCGTCGCGCCGCCCGGCGGCGATCATGGCGCGGATCTCGTCGGCAGCGAGATATTCCGCGCTTTCCTTGAACGGGAACAGCGCAAGTATCTTTTCGCTGGCCACCGACAGCGCCCAGATGAACGGGCGGTTCAGCCTGGCGAACAGCGCCATGAGGGGGGCGAGTGCGGAGGCGATGGTTTCCGGCCTGGCCAGCGCGATGCGCTTGGGAATGATCTCGCCGATCACGATGGTGGCGAAGGTGATGCTGCCGACCACCAGCAGCAACGCCAGCGGATATTTGGCGAAGGCGAGCATGGCGATGTCGGTCTCGATGGCGGATTCGATGCGCGGCACCCACATCGATTCGCCGTACACGCCGAGCAGGGTGGCCAGGGCGGTGAGGCCGATCTGCGTCGCGGCCAGCAGGCGGGAAGGCTGGTTGCGCAATTCGGCAGCGATGCGTGCGCCTTCGTTGCCGGCCTCGGCCATCTGCGTGAGGATCGCGGTGCGGCTCGCGCCGATGCTCATCTCCGACATGGCGAAAAAGCCGCTGAGCAGGATCAGCAGCACGAGTATCCAGATTTCCATGCGATCTCCTTGAGAGGGAGGTTAAATCTTGCCGTTATCCTGGTCGTGGCCGTGCTTTTTGTAAAGCAGGCCCATGAGGCCTGCCATCAACAGCCCGAACACGAGAATGATGATGTTGAGGTGGAGCTCGAGTTTCTCCATCAATGCGTAAAGACCCAGCAGGAGGAAGATGCTGATGTTCTCGTTGAAGTTCTGCACTGCGATGGAGCGTCCCGCGCCGATCAGCAGATGGCCGCGGTGCTGCAGCAGCGCATTCATCGGCACCACGAAGAAACCGGCCATCATGCCGATGCAGATGAGCAGCAGGATGGCGAGCAGGGGATTGGTGATGGGGATCATCACCAGCACCATCAGTCCCATGCCGATGCCGACCGGCAGCACGTTCACCGCGTGTTCCAGCCTGACCAGGCGCGCCGCCAGCACGGCGCCGATGGCGATACCGACGGCGAACCAGGCGATCAGTTTGGCGGCTTCGCCGATGCTGTAGTGCAGCGCGATCGCCGCCCACGACAGCACCAGCAGGCGCAGCGTCGCACCCGCGCCCCAGAACAGCGTGGTGACGGCCAGCGAAACCTGTCCCAGCGGGTCTTTCCACAGCAGCGTGAAGCAGTGCCAGAAATCCTTGAGCAGGAACAGCGGGCTGCGGCTGAACGGCTTGTGCTCGATGGGCACCAGCGGGATGTAGAGGTTGAACAGCGCGGCGATCAGATAGATGAAGAAGATGACGAAGATGGAGAGTTCCGGCGGCGTCACCTGCAGCGGGACGTGCAGGTATTGCAGCAGTGCCGTGGCGACGCTGGGCGTGATGAGCATGCCGCCGACCACCGCCCCCAGGATGATGGCGCTGACCGTCAGGCCCTCCATCCAGCTGTTCGCCCACACCAGCCTGGCCGGCGGCAGGTACTCGGTGAGGATGCCGTATTTGGCGGGAGAATAGGCTGCCGCGCCGAAGCCGGCCAGGCCATAGGCCAGCAGCGGGTCGATCCCGGCCAGCATGGCCAGGCAACCCGCCATCTTGATCGCGTTGCTGATGAACATCACGCGCCCCTTGGGCAGCGAGTCGGCAAACGCGCCGACAAAGGGCGCCAGCAGGATGAACGACACGATGAAGGCCTGCTGCAGCACCGGCGTGTGCCAGCTCGGCGCATGATCCTGCTTGAGCAGGGCGATGGCGGCAAACAGTAAGGCGTTGTCGGCGAGCGCGGAAAAAAACTGTGCCGCCAGGATGGTGTAGAAGCCGCGATTCACTATAGGTTGATCGTTTGAGGGACGGGCTTTTATAACACGAAAATATGTGGCCTGCTATCATTCGCGCCAGTTTATCCAGCCCTTCCGTGAATTTCATGTCCCGCCCGATACAAGCCCGCATCGACCTTTCCGCATTGCAGAACAATCTGCGCGTGGTGCGGCGCACTGCATCCGGCCGCATCATGGCGGTCATCAAGGCGAATGCCTATGGCCACGGCCTGCTGCGCGCGGCTGCGGCGCTGGCCGAGGCGGAGGGTTTCGCGATGCTCGATGTGCGCGACGCAGTCGCCTTGCGCGAGGCCGGTTTCCGGCAGACCTTGCTGCTGCTGGAAGGGTTCTTCAGGGCGGACGAATTGCCGCTGCTGGCCGAATACGAACTGGCCAGCGTCATCCACAGTCCGCAGCAGCTTGCCATGCTGGATGCCTTTCCCCGCCGCAATGCCTTGCAGGTCTGGCTCAAGGTGAATACCGGCATGAACCGTCTGGGGTTCACGCCGGAACAGGTCCCGGCTGCGATGGAGAAGTTGAAGCGGCATTCCGCCGTGCGCGAGATCGTGCTGATGACGCATTTTGCCCATGCCGACGAGCCGGAGGGCATCGCGGAACAGCTGGAGCGCTTCAGGGGGGTGACGGACGCCTATCGCATGCCGCGTTCGCTGGCGAATTCCGCAGCGCTGCTGCGCTATCCCTCTACACACAGCGAATGGGTGCGTCCCGGCATCATGCTTTACGGTGCGTCTCCGTTCGCCGACACCGGCGCGCAACAGCTCGGCCTGCGTCCGGTGATGACGCTGAGCAGCGAGATCATCTCGGTGCGCGAACTGAAGGCAGGCGACCGGGTCGGTTATGCGGGACAGTTCCGCGCCGACCGCGCGATGCGCATCGCGACGGTGGCCTGCGGCTATGCCGACGGTTATCCGCGCCATGCGCCGACAGGAACGCCGATCCTGGTGAACGGGCAGCGCACCCGTACGCTGGGCCGCGTATCGATGGACATGCTCGGCGTCGACCTGAGCGAAGTGGCGGATGCGGAAGTGGGCAGCCGCGTTACCTTGTGGGGGGAGGGCTTGCCGGTGGAGGAAGTGGCAAGTGCGGCGGGAACCATCAGCTACGAGCTGCTGTGCGCACTGGCCGCGCGTGTGCCGGTGACGGCAGCCTAGGACAGGTTCTGGATGATCTCCGCGATCACCCTGTCCGCCGGTTCCGGCCTGCCGAACAGGTAGCCTTGGTGCACGACCTGCCCGCGCAGGTTCAGGAAGGCCGCCTGTTCGGATGTCTCCACGCCTTCCGCCACCACCTTGACGTGCATGAGCCTGGCCACCGCAAGGATGGCCTCGACCAGGGCGTCGTCATCGGGATCGACAGTCAGGTCCTGGACGAAGCTTTTGTCGATCTTGAGTTCGTGGATGGGCAGGCGTTTCAGGTATGCCAGCGATGAATAGCCGGTGCCGAAGTCGTCCATCGAGAAATGGATGCCCAGTGCGCTCAGCTCGTTCATTTTCGCGACTACATCGTTGATGTTGTCGATCACCATGCCCTCGGTCACTTCCAGCGTAAGGTGGGTGGGGTCGGCACCGGTGCTGGCGAGGCCTTTCCTGATCTGCTCGACAAAATCGGCCTGGCGGAAATGGCGCGGGCTGATGTTGACGCCGATCCGTATCGGCAGCGTGGCCACTTCCTCGCGTGCCAGCAGACGGCATACTTCGCCGAACATCCACTCGCCGATCTCGATGATGAGATTGGATTCCTCGGCGACCGGGATGAATGCGCCGGGCTGTATCAGGCCGCGCTGCGGATGCTGCCAGCGCACCAGCGCTTCCGCGCCGACGAACTTGCCGTTCGCCTCGACCTGGGGCTGCAGGAATACCCGCAGGTCTCCGTGCTTGATCGCCTGCTGCAGTTCGCGCTCGATCTCGAAACGCTGTTTGGCATTCTCGTCCAGCGTGTCGTCGAAGAACGCGGTCTGCCCGCTGCCCCGGGTCTTGGCGTGATGCAGGGCGGTATTGCCGCGGCGCAGGATATCCAGCGCGGAATCGGCGCCGCTGCCGGGAAAGAGCGCGATTCCCAGGCAGGCAGTGAGCGTGATGCTTTCGTTACCGATCACGAAGGGTTCCTGCAGCTCGGTGTGGATCCGGTTCGAGATATGCATCGCCATGTGGGCCGCGGCCTGTTGCTGGGGCGCCAGGTCGCTCAGCAGGATGGCGAACTCGTCCCCCGCGATATGCGCCACGACATCGCCCTGGTGCAGGATATGCGACAAACGCTCGGCCACCGCCTTGATCAGCACATCGCCCATGGCCTGGCCACCCGCATCGTTGATGGTCTTGAAGCGGTCGATGTTGAACGAGATCAGTGCGCTGCGCTGGCCGATCCGACGGATCGTGGCCAGGGCTTGTGCGGTACGTTCCAGGAGCAGTGCGCGGTTGGGCAGCCCGGTCAAGGTATCGTAAAAGGCCAGGCGGTTTATCTCGGCCTCGGCGCGTTTTTTCTCGGTGATGTCTTCCTGCACCGAGACGTAGTGGGTGATGCGCCCGTCGGGCTGGCGGATCGGGCTGATGATGGCATGTTCGATATATTCGCCGCCATCCTTGCGCTTGTTGTAGAACTCGCCCTACCATGTATTGCCGGACAGCAGGTTTTCCCAGAGATCCTCGTATGTGCTCGCGGGCGTCTTGCCGGAGTGCAGGATGCGCGGGTTGCGGCCGATGATTTCGCTGCGGTCATAACCGGTCTTGCGCACGAAAGATTCGTTGACGTATTCGATGTTGCCGTCGAGGTCGGTGATGTAGATATTCTCCGGGCTCTGTTCCACCGCCAGCGAGAGTTTGCGCAGCGTCGATTCTTTCTCGCGCAGCGTTCGCAGGTCGAGGTAGCTGGCCACGAAGCCGATGTATTTCCCTTCCTTGCCATGAATCGAGGCGATGGTTGCGAGGGTCGGTATCAGCGTGCCGTCGCTCGACAATCGGTCTACTTCCCCCGACCAGGTGCCGTGCTTGCGCAGATGGCGTTCGATTTCGCCACGTTCCGAGTGATGCAGGTCGGTTTTGGGGACGATGTGCGAGACATGCTTGCCGGCAAGGTCCTCCAGCGGATAGCCGAACAGGCGCGAGAAGGCCGGATTGACGTAGGTGATGCGGAACTCCGCATCGGTAAGCATCAGCGGGTGCGCCGACTGGCGCAGTGCATCGCTGAAAAGGTCGCGTTTCGCCTCGGCCTGCTTGCGGGCGGTGACGTCGAGGAGGATGCCGATGGTGGCCGGGCGGCCCGCGTGCTCATATGGGCGTCCGTACACTTCGACTTCTATGCGTTGCCCATCGCGCCGAATGCAGCTGGCGGTGTTGTAGACGGCTTCCGCATCGCCCGCCTCGCGCCTGCGCATATTCTCCAGCACGCGTTCCCGATCCGGCGGGCTGATCAGATCGGCCGCCGGCACGATGCCGATCATCGATTCGGGTGAGTCGTAGCCGAAGATCGTCGCGAATCCCGGATTGACATAACGCAGCTGGCCGTCCTGGACGATGAAGATGCCGGCTATGGATTGCTCCACCAGCGCGCGGAAACGCGCTTCGCTGTCGCGCAGGGCCAGTTCGGCTTTCTTCCGTTTCGTGATGACATCGAAGACGGCAACGAAATGCTCCGGTTTGGGACTGTATACCGAGATTTCGAACCACATATCCAGGGCTTTGACATGGGTCTCGAATTGTTCCGGCTTGCCGCCGGAGGCAACCCGGCCGTAAATGTCGAACAACCCGGGATCGGCCTCGCGGATTCCCGGAATGATGTCGGAAACCTTGCGCCCGACGACATCCTTCAGGCCGGTCTGCGTCTCGAAGGCTTCATTGACGCTGAGATAGACGAAGTCATCTGGGCGGCCATCCATGTACAGCATGCGGCAATAGGCGAATCCGTTGAGCATGTGGTCGAAGAGAGAACGGTAGGTGGCTTCGCTCTCGCGCAGGGATTCCTCCGCTTTCCTGCGTTCGGTGACGTCCTCGCCAGAACTGAGTGTGCCGACGATGTTGCCTGCCTCGTTCTTGAAATAGATGTTGCGCCAGGAGATCAGCCGCAGGCTGCCATCCCGGCACACAACGGCATTTTCGTGATGGTGGGCGTCTTGCATGTCGCCGGCCAGTATGTGGCGGAACATCGGCAGGATGATCTCCGTGCCCTCCGGCTGCGGCAGGCAGGTCTTGAACCAGTCCTGTCCGAGCAGTTCGCTTTCCCGGTAACCCAGCAGCTCGCAACCGTAGCGGGTGATCATGGTGATGCGACCCTGCTCGTCGAGGGCGACCATGATGGCCTGAACGGTGTCGAGATAACGCTGGTTGAGGTCGCGCTCGCGCCGCAAGGCGAATTCGGTCGTCTTGATCCCGGTGATGTCGCGCGAGGTGCCGAACACGCCCGTCACCCTGCCTGCGATGTCGTGCAGCGGTCCCTTGGTGGTAAGGAAGAACGATTTCCCGTCCCGGGTATCCAGATTCTCCTGGAAGGTCGTGACCTGATCCTTCTGCATCACTTCGCGATCGTTCTGCCGGATGAAGGCGGCCTGGTCGGAGGGGAAGAGCGCGGCGTCGTCCTTGCCCAGCACCTCCTGCACGGATTTTCCGACGAAGCGTGCGGCGGCCCGGTTGAACAGCAAATAGCGCCCCTCGCTATCCTTGGCGAAGATCGCATCGGTGGAGCCTTCGGTGATGGCATCGAGCAGCTGCAGGGCGTGGATCTTTTCCGTCAGATGCGCTTCGGCATCCTGCCTGTCCCTGTCCGACCTGTGGCGCGCTGCATGCAGCAGCGCGCTGAGGAGGCTGACGAGCAGGCCATTGGCGAGCAGGAGTCCCAATTGCAGCATGTCCTGGGTTTCCTTCACTGCAAAGCTGCCGAGCGGAGGAATGGCGAAATAGTCTTCGCCAACCACGGCGACAAGGGTGGCAAGCAGTCCCGGTCCCATCCCGCCCAGGGCCGCGCTGGCGATGATCGGCAGCATGAACAGGATCAGCAGCGGACGGTCGCCGAACGGGATGGCGATGTTCTGGCGTAGCAGCAAGGTCAGTAGCGTTACCGCGGCTGCAAACAGGTACAGCTGCCAGCGCGGCCAGTTGACGAGGCCGGTGTGCGATGGCGGAATGGCGCCACGGACGGGACGGCCAGCCTGTCGCCTGAGCAGGAAATACAGCAGCAGCGAGGTGATGGCGACGAACAGCCAGCCCTTGAGGGTTTGCGCGACCTTCATGGCGGCGGCATCGGCGAATATCCACTCCGTCAGCCGGTCCGAAAACAGGATCCACAGGCAGGCGAAGAGGGCATAGATCAGGACGATCTTGAGGATGCTCGCATGCGGTGTATAGTTGGAACCGGAGCCGTGCATCGTATCCTTCCCGAACAGCCTCGTTGGCGTCCTCGACAGGAATCGAACCTGTAATTGACCCTTAGGAGGGGCCGGTTATATCCATTTAACTACGAGGACAGATGTGCGCGATACGGTGCGCATTCTAACGTAAAATCCGTCCCCGCTTATTCGCTTCAAGGAGTTCCCAAATGAAATGGCTGGTCTTGTTCGGCTTGATGGCCACAATGGCGCTGCTGGCGAGCCAGATGGCGCGCGCCGGCGAATTGCCCAAGGTGGGGGAGGCCGCTCCCGGTTTTGAACTGCCGGACCAAAACGGCGTGAAACACGACCTGAAGGAATATTCGGGCAAGTGGCTGGTGCTTTATTTCTATCCCAGGGACGATACGCCCGGCTGCACGCAGGAGGCATGTTCCTTTCGCGACGATCTGCACAAATTGACGGCACTGGGCGCGCAAGTGGTCGGTATCAGCGTGGACGACAGCGACAGCCATGCCGAGTTCGCCAAGAAATATCACCTGCCGTTCCCGCTGCTGGCGGACAAGTCCACCGAGGTGGCGGCACGCTATGGTGCGTTGATGAACCTGGGGCTGGTGAAGTTCGCCAGGCGTTATACGTTCCTGATCGACCCGCAGGGCAAGGTCGCCAAGGTGTACGAAAGCGTCGAGACTTCCAGGCACTCGACCGAGGTCATCGAGGATCTGGCGCGATTGACCGCGAAAGGGGCGTGATGAAATACCCCGGATCGAACCTGTTCGCTGCATGGTTCTTCATGCCGCAGACGCTGGCGATGGGCTGGGTGGCGGCTGCCGGAAACCTGCTGCTGGAGATGCTCGGCGTTCCCGTGCATGAGGGCGGTGTCCCGGGGCGCCTCGTCGGCGCTTTGCTGTTGCTGCTGCTGGTCTACCTGGCCTGGCATTTCATGCGCGGCTTGCCGCCGCAGGGCAAGCCGGGCGGCAACGGTTATCGAGCCGGACACAGGCTGCTGCTGGCGGGAAATATCCTGGCGAGCCTGCTGTTCGTGTTCCATTTCTTCGCCGCCGGCATCGACAGCTATAACACGCATCTGGTGTTGAATACCTTCACCACCTCGTTCGGCTATTTCGCGATGGGCTGCTTTGCCATCGGGTTCTCGCTCATCTATCAATCCGCACTGCCTCAGGAAGAAAAGAAAAGTTAAATGCCGTATATCACGCTGGATAAAGCCGCGCTGGCCTTCGGCCACGTCGCGCTATTGGATCATGTGGATTTTCAGCTGGACGAGGGCGAGCGCGTCGGCCTGATCGGGCGCAACGGCGGCGGCAAGTCCAGCCTGCTCAAGGTGCTGGCAAATCAGGCGATGCTCGATGACGGCACAGTCTGGCGCCAGCCCGGCGCGCGCATCTGTTACGTCAGCCAGGAACCGGTGCTGCATGCCGACGCTACCGTGTTCGACGAAGTGGCGCGCGGCCTGGGCGAGCTGCATCAGCTGATCACCGACTACCACCATCTGTCGCATCAACTGGCGGAGCCCGATGCCGATTACGACAAGTTGCTGGAAGCGATGCAGCCGCTGCAGACCAGGCTGGAAGCGCAGGACGGCTGGGCGGTGCAGGCGCGCATCGAGACCGCCATCGACAAGCTGGAGCTGGATGCCGATGCGCTCATCGGTTCGCTGTCCGGCGGCGTGCGCAAGCGCGTGGCGCTGGCGCAGGCGCTGGTGGCCGAGCCGGAGGTGCTGATCCTCGACGAGCCGACCAACCACCTGGATTTCGCCTCGATCGAATGGCTGGAAGGGCTGCTCAACAATTTCCGCGGCAGCGTGCTGCTGGTCACCCATGACCGGCGCTTCCTGGACAACGTCGCCACGCGCATCGTCGAGCTCGACCGCGGCAAGCTGGCGAGCTTCCCCGGCAACTTCGCCGCGTACCAGAAGATCAAGGAACGCATGCTGGCAGACGAGGCGGTGGTCAATGCCAAGTTCGACAAGGTGCTGGCGCAGGAAGAAGTGTGGATACGCCAGGGGGTGAAAGCGCGGCGCACGCGCAACGAGGGCCGCGTGCTGCGGCTGGAGCAGCTGCGGCGCGAACGTGCCGCCCGCCGCGAGAAACAGGGTACGGTCGAGATGAACCTGGACAGCGGCGAGCGTTCCGGCAAGCTGGTGGCGGAACTGACGCACGTGAGCAAATCGTTCGGTGCGCGCAAGATCGTCGACGATTTCTCCTGCCGCATCCAGCGCGGCGACAAGATCGGCCTGCTCGGTCCCAACGGTGCGGGCAAGAGCACGCTGCTCAAGATCATCCTGGGCGAGCAGGCGCCGGATTCCGGCGACGTGAAGCTGGGCACCAAGCTGAGCGTGGCCTACTTCGACCAGCTGCGCGCGCAGCTCGACGACAATGCCACGCTGGCCGACACCATCAGCCAGGGCTCCGATTTCATCGAGATCGGCGGCGCGAAAAAGCATGTCATCAGCTACCTCGGCGATTTCCTGTTCGCGCCGGAGCGGGCGCGCTCGCCGGTGAAATCGCTCTCCGGCGGCGAGCGCAACCGCCTGTTGCTGGCGCGCCTGTTCACCCGGCCCAGCAACGTGCTGGTGCTGGACGAGCCGACCAACGATCTCGATATCGAAACGCTGGAACTGCTGGAAGAGCTGCTGGCGCAATACGACGGCACGCTGTTCCTGGTCAGCCATGACCGCGCCTTCCTCGACAACGTGGTGACGCAGGTGATCGCCTTCGAAGGCGACGGCAAGCTGATGGAATACGTCGGCGGCTACGAGGATTGGGTGCGGGCGAAGAAGTTCGCCGCTGGCAGCCAGAAATCCCCCGCGCCGGCAAAACCGGCCGCCAGGGCGCCGGAAGAGAAACCGAAAGTCGGCAGCAAGCGCAGTTTCAAGGAGCAGAAGGAGCTGGATGAAATGCCGCAGCGTATCGAGGCGCTGGAGCGCGAACAGGAGGAGATCGTTGCCGCACTGGGGGCGGGGGCACTGTTCCGCGACAATCCGGCGCATGCGAGGCAGTTGCAGCAGCGCGCCACCGAGATCGAAGGCGAACTGGTCAAGCTGATGGAGCGGTGGGAAACGCTGGAGAAGAAATAGCCGTCATGCGGTGACGGGGCGGATATGCCGGGATGCGGCCGGCATTGCGATTCCGCCGGCAAGACTCACTTGCGTGCAACGGGGCGATAGGTGTCGAGGAAACGGGAAAAGGCATCGGCCGGCATCGGCCGCGCGAAGTGGTAGCCTTGCACTTCGTTGCATGCCAGGGAACGCAGGAGATCGGCCTGCTTTTCGGTTTCGACCCCTTCGGCGATGGTGCGCAGATTGAGGGTGCGGCCCATCTGGATGATCGCGTGCACGATTGCGGCGTCGTCCGGGTCGTCCGCCATGTCGCGCACAAAGGACTGGTCTATCTTCAGGCGGTCAGCCTTGAATTTCTTCAGGTAGGCAAGGCTCGAATAGCCGGTGCCGAAATCGTCGATGGCAAGGGTGATGCCGATTTCCTTGAGGCGCTTGATCAGGCCGAGCATGTATTCCATGTCGTGCAGCAGGACCGATTCGGTGAGCTCGATCTCCAGCAGGGTCGGATCCAGGCCGCTGGCGGCGATGGCCTTGCGTATCGACTGCTCCATGTTGCCGCGCCTGAACTGCACGGCCGACACATTCACTGCCACCATGAGCGGAGGCCGGCCGCTGCGCTGCCAGCCGACCGCTTGTTTGCACGCCTCATTGAGCGCCCATTCGCCCATCGGCACGATGAGGCCGGTCTGTTCCGCCACGGAAATGAAGCGCCCCGGGGGGATCAGCCCTTCGGTCGGATGATTCCATCGGATGAGCGCTTCGGCACCGATCAGCCGTCCGCTGTCGAGATCGATTTGCGGCTGGTAATGCAATACGAACTCGTCGTGCTGCACCGCGTGACGCAGGTTGTGGGCGATGCGCAGATGTTCGAGGCTGTCGCTGTTCATCCGCTCGGTAAAGAAGTGGCACGCGTTGCGTCCCGCCGCCTTGGCTGAGTACAGGGCCAGGGAGGCTTTCTTGAGCAGGATGTCGTAGTTCTCGCCATCATCGGGATAGACGGCGATGCCGATGGAGCAGGATAGCGACAGGGGACTCCCTTCCATGTCCAGGGGCTTGGCGACCTGATCGAGGATGTGCTGCGCGATCGTGCCGACGGTATCGCTGTCGGGCAGGTCGGCCAGCGCGATCAGGAATTCGTCGCCGCCCTGCCTGCTGACGGTGTCGGTCGTCCGCACGCAGGCCTTGAGCCGGGCGGCGACATTGCGCAGCAGCGTATCGCCCACGGCATGGCCGAGCGAGTCGTTGAACAGCTTGAAATTGTCGAGGTCGACGGTGAGCAGCGCGACGCGGCTTTGCGTGCGCTCGGCATGGGCCAGGGCATTTTCCAGGCGGTCCTTGAACAGGATGCGATTGGGCAGGTCGGTCAGCGGGTCGTGCGACGACAGGTACTGGATCTGCGCCTCGGCATTCTTGCGTTCGCTGATGTCGCTGAAGATGGCGACATAGTGGGTCGTTTTCCCGGTGGCGTCCTTGACGGACGAGACGGACAGCCATTCCGGGAACACCTCGCCGTTCTTGCGCCGGTTCCATATTTCGCCGCGCCAGTGGCCGAAGACCTCGATGCTCTCCCACATTGCCGTGTAGAACGATTTGTCGTGATGGCCGGAGGCCAGTTTCCTCGGCGTTGCGCCGATGACCTCCTCGGGGTCGTAACCGAACACCTTGCAGAAAGCGCGGTTCACCGAAAGGATGCGCTGGTTCAGGTCGGTGATCATGAAACCTTCTTCGCTGCCCTCGTACACTTTCTCGAAGAGCCGCAGCGATTCCTGCGTCTTGCTGCGTTCGAGCGCGATTCCGACGATGGATGCCCCGATTTCGAGCAGTTTGCGGTGGAAGTCGCTGGGCAGACGGTGCTCGAAGCTGGACAGTGCGAAGGAGCCGATCACTTCGCCCTGCGCCGAGAAGATCGGCATCGACCAGCAGGCGCAGAGATTGAAATCGTAGGCGAGCTGGCGCAGGTTCTGCCAGCGCGGATCGGTGTAGGTATTTTCGACGAACTGCGGTTCCTTGCGGAAGACGGCATTGCCGCACGAGCCGCCGCCGGGGCCGGGGCGGAGGCCGTTCAGCTGGCTGATTCCCTCGGGCGGAACGCTTGGCGCAGCATAGACGTTCAGCAGTTCGCGCGACTCGTTCAGCAACATGACCGAGCCGACGGAATTCGGAAGCAACTGTTCCACCAGCCGGCACAGCTGGTCTATCAAGGCTGTGGTTTCTCCGCCGCGCGCGACCGATTCGAGGATGGCCTGCTGCAGGTGCAGGATCTTTTCCTGCTCCGTGGCGGATAGCGTGCTGTATTCAACGGCTGTGACGCCGGTGGCACAGGTCGGGGAGGGGATTTCAGTGGAGCCGTTCATAACTGTGGGCGATTCTTTCATGAATTCCCCGCAGTTACAACAAACTCTATGGGGTTATTCGCCCGGGGGCATGGGTCAGGGGGATGGCAGCCGCAACAGCCAGGCCAGGCCGCTCAGGGCGCCAAACAGGATGGCGATATGTGCCCACGCCCAGCGCTTGTAGCGGGTGGCCAGTTTGTCCTGGTCGAGATTGCTGATGAGAAACAGCCGGCCATCGCGTGGCTGCAGCATGAAGTTGATATCCGGCGCCGCGAGTGCTTCGTTCAGGCGTTTTTCGGCTTCGCGTTTCGCGGCCGAACGCGCCAGCATCCATTCCCGCATGTCGAGTACGCCGTTGTTGTCGAGGTCGAAGCGCTTGAGCAGGTCGGCGTTGTCCATCTTCCATTCCGACAGCACCTGCTTTACCAGCTCGTCCTGCGTGAGCGCGGTATTGCTGCCGCCCACCGTCTTGAATTCCCCCAGCACGTAGATATCGTCGATATCGAGCAGGCGCCATTCGGTATAGCGATAATCGCCCGAAGTCCAGCTGTCCTTGTGCCGGGTGATCACTTCCGCGCCTTGCGGGTCGACCACGCATTTGCCGCTGCCGTCGTCGATGAGGAAAGGCGCACTGTTCACGCCTTGTTCTTCGGTATGCCAGCCCTTGTTGTCGCTGCGCTTGCGTTCCATCTTGTAGCGGCACCACAGGCAGGGCAGGTTGGAATATCTGGAAAGGATGGGCACGCCGTGCGCTGCGCCGCGCCCGGTCAGCTCGACGTAGCCTTGCGCAGCCGAGCCGATGCGCGAGGTGGGGGTGCCGCTGATGGTGCGCAGGCGATACAGGGTGGAATACCAGGCGAGCAAACTGACGACAGCCATGATGCCCAGGCACCACAGCCATCCGGTACGCGATTCAAGTTTGAAGCCGACGAGCAACAGCAGGAGCTGCCCGCCGGAGGTGATGAGCTGCGCGTATTCGCGGCGGAGGGAGGTCAGCATTGACGTCCTCTTGGTGTCACGCGCAGCGGAGGCGTCAGGTCAGAAACGGAAACCCAGTTTCATGCTGATCGACTGGATGCCGCCGGTCTTGTCCACTTCGGCTGCCAGGTTGCTGAAACCGAGATTCAGGTTGGCGCCAACGAACACCTTGCCTTGGGTGAAGCTTTCCGCAGCCAGGTTGACGCCGTTGGCGGTGCTGTTGACCCAGACCTGGCCGATGCCGGCGTAGGGCGTGAACATGGCGAAACCCTTGGAGATGGAGAGATCGATACCCTTGGTGTCCAGCGACAGCTGGTTGATGCCGCTCAGCTTGGTGAAGGAGCCGCGGATCGCCACTGCGGGCTGGGTGACGCCGCCGTCGAGGATGGCGTAGCGCAGTTCGCCGCCGTAGAGCGAGATGTTGGTGGTCGGGACCTTGGAGTAGAACGCGGCGACATCGATGCCGAAGGGCAGTCCCTTGTCGATGTGCAGCTTGGGGATGTACAGGTTGTTGATCGGGCTGCCGCCACCGGTGGCCTTGCTCCAGATCTGCGAACTTTTGGACATGTCCGTCTGGGTGACTTCGATCCCCATGTCGAATCCGGTCGTGCCCAGCGGGGCTGCCGGCGTGACGGGCTTGTAGCTCAATGCTGCGCCGAGGTCCTCGGATAGCGTGCGGAATTCGGGTTGCGACAAGGCTCCCAGAGTGGAAATATTGGCTGCCGAGGCAGTCTGGGCGATTCCCAGGGTGCAGAGCAAAGCGAACAGTTTCTTCATGATGCGTAATCCTTTCGGTTTTAAAGAGTGGCCTATCCGGGCTGCGCCCGCACAGGCAGAGATCAGAGCGGCAGGTTCCATTTAAGTTTCCGTCGCAGCCTAGGGGATTCCCTTAATTTAGCTGAACAGGGATTTCATATCCACATCGGCCTTTTCGGCAGCGGAGAATTCAAGCAAGGGTTTTGCGCCATAGGCAAACATGTTGGCAATGAGCACGGCGGGGAACTGTTCGATACCCACGTTGTAGATGTTCACCGAATCGTTATACAGCTCGCGGCGGTCGGCGATGCCGTTCTCCAGGCCGGTGATGCGCGTCTGCAGCTGCATGAAGTTCTGGTTGGTCTTCAGTTCCGGATATGCCTCGGCCACCGCGAACAGTCCGCCGAGGCTGGCGCGCATGGCGCCTTCCGCCTTGCCCAGCGCCTCGATGTCCTGACCCTCGCGTGCGGCCTGTACCTGGGAACGTGCGGCGATCACCCGCTGCAGGGTCTCCTGTTCGAATTGCTTGTATTGCTTGCATACCTCGACCAGCTTGGGCAGTTCGTCATGGCGCTGCTTGAGCAGCACGTCGATGTTGGCCCACGCCTTGCTGACGCCGTGCTTGAGGCTGACGAGATTGTTGTACAGGCTGACGGCATAGATCAGTACGACGACGCAGATGCCGAGAAGGATAAGCGTGGTGCCCATGGCGATGCTCCTTGTGCGAGTTGGGGAGGACGCGGCGAATCATAAACAATTCGCCGCGCCGCTGCACAAGATTGCAGCCCGGTTGTTGCTTATTGGCCGAAGAATTCCTTCACCTTGCCCATCCATGACTTGGCGCGCGGGCTGTGGCGGGCGCTGTCCTGCTGGCTGATGGCGTCGAACTCGCGCAGCAGCTCTTTCTGCCGATCGGTCAGGTTGGACGGGGTTTCCACCACGACATGGCAATGCAGGTCGCCATGGGTGTGGGTGCGCATGCCCTTGATGCCCTTGCCGCGCAGGCGGAACTGCTTGCCGCTTTGCGTCTCGGCCGGGATCTTGATGCGTGCCGCGCCATCCAGCGTGGGGATCTCGATCTCGCCGCCGAGTGCGGCGGTGGCGAAGCTGATCGGCATTTCGCAATGCAAATCGTCGCCATCGCGCTGGAACACGCTGTGCGGTTTGATGTGGATCTCGACATACAGGTCGCCGTGCGGCGCACCGTGGCTGCCGGCTTCGCCGTGGCCGCTGTGGCGCAGGCGCATGCCGCTGTCGATGCCGGCCGGGATCTTGATCTCCAGCGTCTTCTGCTTTTTCACCCGGCCGCTGCCGTGGCAATCCTTGCAGGGCGAACTGATCTGCTTGCCGCTGCCCTGGCAACGCGGACAGGTCTGCTGGATGGAGAAGAAGCCCTGTTGCATGCGCACCTGGCCGTGTCCGCCGCAGGTGGAGCAGGTGGTGGCGCTGGTGCCGGGTTTGGCGCCCGAACCGCTGCAGGTCTCGCACTCTTCCATGACGGGGATGCGGATCTGCTTCTCCGCGCCGCGCGCGGCTTCCTCCAGCGTGATCTCCATGTTGTAGCGCAGGTCGGCACCGCGATGGGCCTGGCTGCGCCCGCCGCGCCCGCCGCCGAAGATGTCGCCGAAAATGTCGCCGAAATCGAAACCGGCTGCCCCGCCGGCGCCGAACGGATTGCCGCCGCCCATGCCACCTGCTTCGAAGGCGGAGTGGCCATACTGGTCGTAGGCGGCGCGCTTCTGCCCGTCGGACAAGGTCTCGTAGGCTTCCTTCGCTTCCTTGAACTGTTCCTCCGCCTTCGGGTTGTCCGGGTTGCGGTCGGGGTGGAACTTCATCGCCAGCTTGCGATAGGCCTTCTTGATGTCTTCCTCGGATGCGTCGCGGTTGACGCCGAGGACTTCGTAATAGTCGCGCTTGCTCATGTTTTTTCCATGTGACGATGGGGCGCATGCGCCCCACCGGTTACAACGTCAAGAAATATCCGGCTTACTTCTTGTCTTTGACTTCGGTGAACTCCGCATCCACCACGTCCGCTTCGTCAACCTTGGCCTCATTGCCATGAGCCGCCCCGCCTTGTGCAGCCTGTGCCTTGGCCTGCTCGGCGGCATACATCTTCTCGCCCAGCTTCTGTGCGGCCGTGGCCAGCGCTTCGGCCTTGGCGTCGATGGCGGCCTTGTCGTCGCCCTTCACCACGCTTTCGGCGTCCTTCAGCGCGGCTTCGATGGCGGATTTTTCATCCGCGGACAGTTGCTCGCCGTAATCCTTCATCGACTTGTTGGTGGAATGGATCAGCGCGTCCAGCTGGTTGCGCGAGGTCACCAGTTCCATGGCCTTCTTGTCTTCGTCGGCGTGCGCTTCGGCATCGGCCACCATGCGCTGGATTTCTTCCTCGCTCAGGCCGGAGCTGGCCTTGATGGTGATGTTGGCTTCCTTGTTGGTGGCCTTGTCCTTGGCGCTCACGTGCAGGATGCCGTTGGCGTCGATGTTGAAGGTCACTTCGATCTGCGGCATGCCGCGCGGTGCGGGCGGGATGTCGGACAGGTTGAACTGGCCCAGGCTCTTGTTGCCGGAAGACATCTCGCGCTCGCCCTGCAGCACGTGGATGGTTACCGCATTCTGGTTGTCTTCGGCCGTGGAGAACACCTGCGATGCCTTGGTCGGGATCGTGGTGTTCTTCTTGATGAGCTTGGTCATCACGCCGCCCATGGTCTCGATGCCCAGCGACAGCGGGGTCACGTCCAGCAGCAGCACGTCCTTCACTTCGCCCTGCAGCACGCCGCCCTGGATCGCCGCGCCAACCGCCACGGCCTCGTCCGGGTTCACGTCCTTGCGCGCTTCCTTGCCGAAGAATTCCTTCACTTTTTCCTGCACTTTGGGCATGCGGGTCTGGCCGCCGACCAGGATCACGTCGGCGATGTCGGCGTTGGTCACGCCCGCATCCTTCATCGCGATCTTGCACGGCTCGATGGTGCGCGCGATCAGGTCTTCCACCAGGCTTTCCAGCTTGGCGCGGGTGATCTTCACGGCCAGGTGTTTCGGACCGGTCGCATCCGCCGTGATGTAGGGCAGGTTCACTTCGGTCTGCTGCGCCGAGGACAGTTCGATCTTGGCTTTTTCCGCTGCGTCCTTCAGGCGCTGCAGGGCCAGCATGTCCTTCTTCAGGTCGATGCCGTTCTCCTTCTTGAATTCGTCGATCAGGAAGTCGATCACGCGCATGTCGAAGTCTTCGCCGCCGAGGAAGGTGTCGCCGTTGGTGGACATCACCTCGAACTGATGCTCGCCGTCGATCTCGGCGATGTCGATGATGGAGATGTCGAAGGTGCCGCCGCCCAGGTCATACACGGCGATCTTGCGGTCGCCTTCCTGTTTGTCCAGACCGAACGCCAGCGCAGCCGCGGTCGGCTCGTTGATGATGCGCTTCACTTCCAGACCGGCGATGCGGCCGGCGTCTTTGGTTGCCTGGCGCTGCGAGTCGTTGAAATACGCAGGAACGGTGATGACGGCTTCGGTGACCGGCTCGCCCAGGTAGTCCTCGGCGGTCTTCTTCATCTTGGCCAGCACTTGCGCGGAGATTTCCGGCGCGGAAATTTCCTTGTCGCGCACCTTCACCCATGCGTCGCCGTTCTTGGCCTTGACGATGGAGTAGGGGACCATGTTGATGTCCTTCTGCACCATCGGCTCCTCGAAGCGACGGCCGATCAGGCGCTTCACGCCGTACAGGGTGTTCTTGGGATTGGTCACGGCCTGACGCTTGGCGGGCGCGCCGACCAGCACTTCACCGTCTTCCATGTAGGCGATGATGGACGGGGTGGTGCGCGCGCCTTCGGCGTTCTCGATCACCTTGGTCTTGCCGTTTTCCATGATGGCCACGCAGGAGTTCGTCGTGCCCAGGTCGATACCGATGATTTTTCCCATGATGCTTTCCTTTCAGTTGAATGCTCGATTGTTTGAATGCTGTTGTTGCCTTGCCGCCTAACATCAGGGCGACATTGGATATTTCAAGAGTGCCGCTAATTTATTCCTTCCCCCTTGAGGGGGAGGGGACGTCTTAGTCCTTCGCTTTCGCCACCATCACCAGCGCGGGGCGCAGTACTCGGTCGTTCAGGCTGTAGCCTTTCTGCATCACGCTGACCACGGTATTGGCCGGCTGGTCGCTTTCCACCATGCCGATGGCCTGGTGTTTGTGCGGATCTAGTTTTTCGCCAACCGGGTTGATTTCCTTGATATTGAATTTCTCGAATACCCCGGTGAGCTGTTTAAGGGTCAGTTCCATGCCGCTCTTGAAGCTTTCGATGTTTTCGGTCTGCACGGCCATGCCGGCTTCCAGGCTGTCCTTTACTGCCAGCATCTCGTTGGAAAAACGTTCCACGGCGAATTTTTGCGCCTTGCTGATATCTTCGGCAGCGCGGCGACGGATGTTCTCGCCTTCGGCCTTGGCATACATCCAGGCGTCATAGTGCTCCTGCGCCTTGAGCTCGGCCGCCTTCAGCATGTCCTCCAGGCTGGGCGTGGCATCGGTTGCTGCTGCAGCATCCGGGCTGGCTTGCGATTGCTCGTTCTGCGGGGTGTTCTCTTGCTGTTCCATGTAGCCTCCTGTTTTCGACTGGTGTCTAGTTGGGGCGCCGATCCGGATTTCAAGAGCGATCATGAAAATAATTGTCGGCATGAGATAATGCCGGCCGCTCCTGATGTTTCATCGTTTATGCCCGCTTCCAAGAATTACCACTGGCGCATTGCCGGCTTCTATTTTTTCTATTACGCCTTCGTGGGGATGTTTTCGCCCTACTGGAGCCTCTACCTCAGGTCCATCCATTTCGACGCCATCGAGATATCCATCCTGATGTCGATCCAGCCGGTCATGCGCATGGCGGCGCCGGGCATCTGGGGCTGGCTGGCCGACCATACCGGCAAACGGTTGCTGGTGGTGCAGGTGGCGGCGAGCCTGAGCGCCTTGTTTTACCTTGGGGTGTTTGCCACCACCAGTTTCTGGGGGCTGTTCCTGGTGCTGATGCTGATGAGTTTCTTCTGGAGTGCCTCCATGCCGCTGGTGGAGGCGACCACACTGAGCTATCTGGGCAAAAACACCGCGCATTACGGGCGCATCCGTTCCTGGGGCTCCATCGGCTTCATCGTCACGGTGGTGGGGCTGGGTTACGCCTTCGATTACATCGCCATAGCCTGGTTGTTGTGGGCGGGACTGGTGTGCGAGGTCGGCATCCTGGTCTTTGCGCGGCAGATCCCCAGGACCGAGGTGCTGGCGCACCACACCGACGACCAGCCGATCAGGCAGATCGTGCTGCAACCCCGGGTGCTTGCCCTGTTCGGTGCGTGCTTCCTGATGTCGGTGGCGCACGGCCCGTACTACACCTTCTATTCCATTTATCTGGTCGAACACGGCTACGCCAAGAGCGCGGTGGGCGGGTTGTGGGCGTTGGGGGTGATCTGCGAGATCGGCGTGTTCTTCCTGATGCCCGGCCTAGTGCGGCGCTTCGGTTTTGTGCGTATCCTGCTGGCCAGCTTTGTTGCGGCGATCCTGCGTTTCCTGCTCATCGGCTGGGCGGTGGATGTCGTCGTGCTGCTGCTGTTCGCGCAGATGTTGCACGCGCTGACCTTCGGTTCTTACCACGCCGCCTCGGTGGGCATGGTGCATGAGTTTTTTCAGGGGCGACACCAGTCCAGGGGGCAGGCCCTGTTCGGCAGCATCACCTACGGCGCGGGCGGTATGCTCGGCGGCCTGGCGAGCGGCCCGATCTGGAAGAATTGGGGGGCATCGGCACTGTATTCTTTCAGTGCAGTTGCTGCCCTGCTGGGCCTGATCCTGATGTGGTGGAAGCTGCGTTATATGGCAAGAGGCCAAACGGCTGCAGCATAAGCTCAGAGCGGCAACGCCGTTTTGTCTATCACTCTGCGCAATACGAAGCTGGAATGTACGCCCGTGACTCCCTCGATGCGGGTGATGCGGTTGAGCAGCAGTTCCTGATAGGCATCCATGTCCTTCACGACCACCTTGAGCTGGTAGTCGGCATCCTGTCCCGTGATGAGCAGGCATTCCAGCACATCCGGGATATCCATGACCTTTGCCTCGAAGTTGCCCAGCCGTTCGGGCGTATGCTGGTCCAGCGATATCAGGATCAGCGCCATCAACGACAAGCCCAGTTTTTTTGCGTCCAGCATTGCACGGTATCCGGTGATCAGGCCGGATTCTTCCAGTGCATGCAGGCGGCGCAGGCAGGGAGACGGCGTGAGGCTGATGCGGTCGGCCAACTCCTGGTTGCTGATGCGCCCATCCTGCTGGAGGATCTCCAGAATCTGCAGATCGTAGCGGTCGAGTTGCATAAGATTCCTTTTAATCTGGATTGATTAGCAGATATTATGTTTAATATCCAGTTAGTGCGCAATATTATTGCAGATAGCTATGTTTTTAGGGTGAAATACGCAAGCACATGCCGTGGGTTTGTCCCTAAGATTCAATCCGCTGGATTCTTAACCGATCACCCAAGGAGCCCCTGCCATGTTGTGCCATCCCGAAACCAAATACCGGCCGTTCCCGCCCGTCGATCTTGTCGACCGCCAATGGCCGAACCGCACCATCACCCAGCCGCCGATCTGGATGAGTACCGACCTGCGCGACGGCAACCAGTCGCTGTTCGAGCCGATGAACGGCGAACGCAAGATGCGCATGTTTCGCATGCTCTGCGACATCGGCTTCAAGGAGATCGAGGTGGCGTTCCCGTCGGCTTCCGCCACCGATTTCAACTTCGTGCGCGAACTGATCGAGGGCGGGCATATTCCCGAGGATGTCACGATCGAAGTGCTGACCCAGGCGCGGGAACACCTGATCCGGCGCACGATGGAATCGCTGCGGGGCGCACGGCGGGCCATCGTGCACGTCTATAACCCGGTCTCGAAAACTTTCCGCGATGTCGTTTTCGGCATGAACAAGGCGGAGGTCGTCGACATGGCCGTCTCGGCCGTGAAACTGATCGGGCAGTTGGCGGCAGAACAGCCGGAGACGGAGTGGGTACTGGAATACAGCCCGGAAACCTTCACGGCCGCCGAGCTCGATTTTTCCCTCGAGATCTGCGATGCGGTGACTGCGGCCTGGGGTGCGACGCCGGACAACAAGGTGATCATCAATCTTCCCACCACCGTCGAGGTGGCCACCCCCAACGTCTACGCGGACCAGATCGAATGGATGCACCGCCATCTTGCACGGCGCGAGAGCATCGTGCTCAGTCTGCACACGCATAACGACCGGGGGACTGCCGTGGCGTCCGCCGAGCTTGGCCTGATGGCGGGCGCGGACCGCGTCGAGGGGTGTCTTTTCGGCAACGGGGAACGCACCGGCAACGTGGATATCGTGACGCTGGCCCTGAATCTCTATACGCAGGGCGTCGCCCCCGGCCTGGACTTCTCGGATATCAATGCTGTCGCGCGTACGGTCGAGCATTGCAACCAGTTGCCCATACATCCGCGCCATCCTTATGTAGGCGACCTGGTGTTCACCGCCTTCTCGGGCTCGCACCAGGATGCGATCAAGAAAGGCTTTGCCGCCCAGCAACCGGGCGCGTTCTGGAATGTGCCCTATCTTCCCGTCGATCCGAAGGACGTCGGACGGAGCTACGATTCGGTGATCCGGGTGAACAGTCAGTCCGGCAAGGGCGGCATCGCCTACTTGCTGGAAACGGAATACGGGATCGTCATGCCACGCCGCCTGCAGGTCGAGTTCTCCGGCGTCGTGCAACAGCATGCCGACAGCCATGGCGGGGAGATCAGCGCCGCGGAGATATGGCAACTGTTCTCGACGACCTATTTCGAAACCTCGGAGCCCGTGCGCTACAGGGAGCATCACCTATTCGAGCATGGTGCGGCGCAAGGCATACGGCTGAACGTGGAGATTCGCGGTACGTCGCACTTGCTGACGGGCGAAGGGAACGGCCCCATCGATGCGGCGGTCCACGCTCTGCAAAGCGCCGGCATCGACGTCCAGGTCCGCAGCTATGAGGAACGCTCAATGAGCGCGAGCAGGGAGGCGGGCGATGCGCGTGCCTGTGCCTTCATGGAGGTGGCGAATGCGGAGGGCGGGGTCGCGTGTTATGGCGTGGGAGTGGACGCCAATATCGTGACCGCCTCGATCAGGGCGCTGGTGAGCGGTATCAATCGGGCCGGTTCGTCCTTGCAAGGAAATATCCAAAGGCAGGCGGCATAGCTTGCCGGATGAAACTGAAGTTCCGGGAAGGGATCGCTTTGGGGTTTGCGGCCAAAGTGCCGCTGCGCTTCAGGTGATTGCCTGCCCGTATATGCCCGCGACGGATCGGCGCAGTTTGGGGCGGGGCCGCTGCTGTGGCATAATTGCGCGCTCAATCGAGGTGTGGAAATGAACGCAAAAACGCTGTACGACAAACTCTGGGACTCCCACGTGGTGCGGCAGGAAGCCGACGGCACGGCACTGGTCTATATCGACCGCCATCTGGTGCATGAAGTAACCAGTCCGCAAGCATTCGAAGGGCTGAAACTGGCGCGACGCAAACCTTGGCGTACCGGATCCATGCTGGCCGTTCCGGACCATAATGTGCCGACCACCCATCGTGCGGCGGGCATCGCCGACCCGATTTCGCGCATCCAGGTGGAGACGCTGGACGCGAATTGTGCCGAATTCGGCGTGGTCGAATTCAAAATGAACGATATCCGGCAAGGCATCGTGCATGTGATCGGCCCGGAACAGGGGGCGACGTTGCCGGGCATGACGGTGGTGTGCGGCGACTCGCATACCAGTACGCACGGGGCATTCGCTGCCCTAGCGCACGGTATCGGCACTTCGGAAGTCGAGCATGTGATGGCGACGCAATGCCTGGTGGCGAAGAAATCGAAGGCCATGCTGGTCAAGGTGGAAGGCGCCCTGGGCAAAGGAGTGACCGCCAAGGATGTCGCGCTCGCGGTGATCGGCACGATCGGAACGGCTGGAGGGACGGGTTATGCCATCGAATTCGCGGGCAGCGCGATCCGTGCCTTGAGCATGGAAGGGCGCATGACCTTGTGCAACATGGCGATCGAGGCGGGCGCGCGCGCGGGCATGGTGGCGGCGGACGAGACGACCCTGGCTTACATCAAGGGCCGTCCGTTCGCGCCGCAGGGCGAGCAATGGGACAAGGCGGTGGCGTATTGGCGCACGCTGCATTCGGATGCGGGTGCGCAATTCGATGCGGTGGTGGAGCTTGATGCCGCCGGCATACGGCCGCAGGTGACCTGGGGAACGTCGCCCGAGATGGTGACGTCCATCGATGGGCGCGTGCCGGACCCGGCGTCCGCGCCGGACGCGGTGAGGCGCAGCGACTGGGAGCGTGCGCTGGCCTACATGGATCTGAAAGCGAATACGCCGATCGGCGAGATCAGGATCGACAAGGTGTTCATCGGCTCCTGCACCAACGGCCGCATCGAGGATATGCGCGCGGCGGCGGCCGTGGCCAGGGGCAGGAAAGTGGCCGCCAACGTGAAGCTGGCGATGGTGGTGCCCGGTTCCGGCCTGGTGAAGGCGCAAGCGGAGAAGGAAGGGCTGGACAAGGTGTTCATCGAGGCCGGCTTCGAATGGCGCGACCCGGGCTGTTCGATGTGCCTGGCGATGAACGACGACCGTCTCGAGCCCGGCGAACGCTGTGCGGCGACATCCAACCGCAACTTCGAAGGCCGCCAGGGACAGGGCGGGCGCACGCACCTGGTGAGTCCGGCGATGGCCGCTGCCGCGGCCATCGCCGGGCATTTCATTGATGTAAGCAAGGAGTGAGCGATGAAACGGACATTCGTGTTGCTGGCGTTGCTGCTGATGGTTCAAGGTGCAATGGCTGAAGAAGAGAAGAGCTTGCCGAAGAAGATTGGCGATGGCGTGAAAAAAGGCGGCGAGGCTGCCGGGCGCGGTATCGAAAAAGGCGCGGATGCGACCATCAAGGGCCTCAAGAAGGCCGGTGACTGGGTCGGCAAAAAAATGCAAAAAGGCGGCGAGAAATTAGAGAAAGAGAGCAAGTGATGCGTAAATTCGAATTGCTCGATGGTCTGGTCGTGCCCTTGGACAGGGCCAACGTGGATACCGATGCGATCATCCCCAAGCAGTTCCTGAAATCCATCAAGCGTTCCGGTTTCGGTCCGAACGCGTTCGACGAGTGGCGTTATCTCGATCATGGCGAGCCGGGTATGGACAACGGCAAGCGCCCGTTGAACAAGGAGTTCGTGCTGAACCAGCCGCGCTACCAGGGTGCGCAGATACTGCTGGCGCGCGAGAACTTCGGTTGCGGCTCCTCGCGCGAACATGCGCCGTGGGCGCTGGAGGACTACGGCTTCCGCGTCATCATCGCGCCGAGCTTCGCCGACATCTTCTTCAACAACTGTTTCAAGAACGGTTTGTTGCCGATCAGGCTGGATGCGGACAAGGTGGATGCGTTGTTCAAGGCCGTGGAGGCCAATGTCGGCTACAAGCTGAAGGTGGATCTTGGGCTGCAGGCAATCACTGCGCCGGACGGCACTGTATACAAGTTCGAGGTGGATGCGTTTCGCAAGCACTGTTTGCTGAACGGTCTGGACGACATCGGCCTGACCTTGCAGCATGTGGAAGACATCAAGGCGTTCGAGGCGAAACACCGCGCGGCGCAGCCGTGGCTGTTTGCATAATAAAATTTCATTTTGACTGGAAGAGAGTATGAAGATCGCAGTTCTGCCGGGTGACGGCATCGGCCCCGAGATCGTTGCGCAAGCAGTGAAGGTGCTGGAAACTTTGCGCAGCGACGGCCTGAAGATCGAGATGGAGCATGCGCATATCGGCGGCGCCGGTTACGACGCGGCGAAGGATCCGTTGCCGGATGCGACGCTGAAGCTGTCCATGGAATCCGATGCAGTGCTGCTGGGGGCCGTGGGCGGTTATCAATACGATACGCTGCCGCGGCCCATGCGTCCGGAGCAAGGCCTGTTGCGTATCCGCAAGGGTTTGGGCCTGTTCGCCAACCTGCGTCCGGCGCTGGTGTATCCGGAACTGGTCAACTCTTCCAGCCTGAAACCGGAACTGGTGTCCGGATTGGATATCATGATCCTGCGCGAACTGACCGGCGATATCTATTTCGGCCAGCCGCGCGGCATTCGAACGCTCGACAGTGGCGAGCGTCAGGGTTTCGACACCATGCACTACAGCGAATCGGAGATTCGGCGCGTTGCGCATGTCGGTTTCCAGATCGCGATGAAGCGCAATAAAAAGATGTGCTCGGTGGACAAGGCCAACGTACTCGACACCAGCATGTTCTGGCGCGAGATCGTGACCGAGGTGGCAAAGGAGTATCCGCAGGTCGAGCTGTCGCACATGTACGTGGACAATGCCGCGATGCAGCTGGTGCGCGCCCCCAAGCAGTTCGATGTGATCCTGACAGGCAACATTTTCGGCGACATCCTGTCGGACGAGGCATCGATGCTGACCGGTTCCATCGGCATGCTGCCGTCGGCGTCGCTGGATGCAAACAACAAGGGCCTGTACGAACCCTGTCACGGCTCCGCCCCGGACATCGCCGGCAAGGATGTCGCCAATCCGCTGGCGACCATCCTGTCGGTGGCGATGATGCTGCGTTACACCTTCGGCGACGAAGCGAACGCGCAGCGCATCGAGAATGCGGTGCGCAAGGTGTTGCAGCAAGGCATACGCACCGGTGACATCTATCAGGACGGCATGCGCAAGGTCGGTTGTGTTGCCATGGGCGATGCGGTGGTCGCAGCGCTTTAGGATGAATGTGGATTGGGTTTGGCTGGTGGCGAACCCAACGATTGCTTGGCGGGTTGCGCTACGTTAACCCGCCCTATGGAGAGAATTATGAAAGTTGGTTTGATCGGCTGGCGCGGCATGGTGGGCTCGGTGCTCATGCAGCGCATGCGTGAAGAGAAGGATTTCGACCTGATAGATGCGGTGTTCTTTACCACATCCAATGTTGGCGGAGCTGCGCCTGCGGAAGGCAAGGGGGTGCCGTTGAAGGATGCGATGGACATCAACGAGCTAAAGGCGATGGATACCATCATCTCCTGCCAGGGGGGAGACTACACCACCGAGATGTTCCCCAGGCTGCGCGCGGCCGGCTGGCAAGGCTACTGGATCGACGCGGCTTCCACGCTGCGCATGGAGAAGGATGCGGTGATCATCCTCGATCCGGTGAATCTCGATCTCATCAGGAAGTCGCTGGCGAGCGGCGGCAAGAACTTCATCGGCGGCAACTGCACCAACAGCATCCTGCTGATGGGGCTGGGCGGCTTGTTCCATGCGGGGCTGGTGGAGTGGGTTTCTTCGATGACCTATCAGGCGGCTTCCGGTGCGGGCGCGCAGAACATGCGCGAGTTGCTGAACCAGATGGGCGTGGCCCATGCATCGGTAGCGGACTTGCTGGCCGATCCGAAATCGGCGATTCTGGAAATCGATCGCCGGCTGGCCGAGAAACTCCGTTCGCCCGATATGCCAACGGAGAATTTCGGCGCACCGCTGGCCGGCAGCTTGATTCCCTGGATCGACAAGCAACTCGATAACGGCCAATCCAAGGAAGAGTGGAAGGGGCAGGCCGAGGTCAACAAGATACTGGGTACCAGCCGGCGCATTCCGGTGGATGGCTTGTGCGTACGCATCGGTGCGATGCGTTGCCACAGCCTGGCGTTGACGATCAAGCTGAACAAGGACGTGCCGCTGCACGAGATCGAGGCGCTCATCAAGGCGGGCAATCCGTGGGTCAAGTTCGTGCCGAACCAGCGCGAGCTCTCGGTGCGCGAGCTGACCCCGGTGGCTGTCACCGGCAAGCTGGATGTGGCCGTCGGGCGCGTGCGCAAGATGGAACTGGGACCGGAATACCTGAGCGCTTTCGTTTGTGGCGACCAGTTGCTGTGGGGAGCTGCCGAGCCGTTGCGCCGTATGTTGCGCATCTTGCTGGGGAAATAGTTTGACGAGGTAAATCCGGTTTTTTACTGGCGGTTAACGCATGAACTTAAGGGAAAAGTGAGCTTGCATCACTAACCCTATGATGTTAATCTGAATAACGTCTGGGAAAATAAAAGGGTGGCGGCGTGCTGAAATCAATTCTTAAAGCCTTAATTTACATTGCCTGCGTGGCGGGTTATTCCATCGCCAGTGCGGCCGGGTTGGGGGGCATCAATGTCACTTCCTCCTTGGGTCAACCGCTGAAGGCAGAGATTGAACTGGTTTCTGTCGGCAAGGAAGATAAGACCACCCTCAGGGCGAAACTGGCGTCTGTCGACGCATACAAGAATGCCGGCATCGAGTTCCCATATAACCTGCCCAAGCCCAGATTCCAGATCGAGGAAGGTAGTGGCGGCGCGCAGTACGTAAAAGTGACAACCCTGCAACCGGTGAACGAGCCATTCGTCACGCTGCTGGTCGAATTGAGCTGGTCTTCCGGCAAGCTGCTGCGGGAATACACTTTCCTGCTGGATCCCGTTGACTACAAACCCGAACAACCCAAGACCGAAGAATTGAAACCGATCCTGGCAGTGCCGGCTGTTGCGCCAGCGCCTGCCCCGGTCGCGGTTTCCGAACCTGTCGCGGCGGAAACGCTGGCTGAGCAACCGGTTGCCACGGAAGCAGCCTCAGCTCCAGCGGCCGCTGCTGCGGTTGCCGAAAGCGCAGTGGCTGCAGCACCCGCAGCAGAAGCTGCTCCGGCCGAGCAGGCCTTGGCGCCGGCGAGTGCACCTGCCGCGGCTTCGGCGATCGAAGTCACTCCGGTGACGCAGGATGCGCTGAGCAAGGAAGAGGCGCTGGCCGAAGCGGCGCCGGTTGCTGCGCCAGAACATATCACCGTGGTGCGTGGCGACACGCTGGCCAAAATTGCGGCACAGATCAAGCCGGCGAATGTCAGCCTGGAGCGCATGCTGGTGGCGTTGTACCGCGAGAACGCCGGTGAGTTCGACGGCCATAACATGAACCGGATTCGGGCCGGCAAGATACTGACCATCCCGCAGAGCGATGCGGTGAAGATGCTGCCGCAAGCCGATGCTGAAGAAGAAGTTCGTGCGCAAGCGGCCGACTGGAACGTCTACCGGCAGAAACTGGCGGCGGCCCGTACCGCGAGAGCGGAGCGCGAAGGCAAGCAGGAAGCCGCAGGCAAGATCAGCACGGCAGTGACCGACAAGGCTACTGCAAGCAAGGAGCCGGCTAAAGAGGTGCTCAAGCTGTCCAAGGGTGAAGCGCCAAATGACAAGGCGGTAGGTGGCGGCAAATCATCCGCGCAAGACAAGGTCATGGCCAAGGAAGAGGACGCGATCGCCAAGGGCAAGGCATTGAAAGAAGCGCAGGAGCGAACCGCGATTCTGGAAAAGAACGTCCAGGATATGAAGCGTCTGGCCGAATTGAAGAAAGAGGCGGCACCTGTTTCTGCCCCGGCTGCGGCAGTCGCGATGGATGCGGTTTCGGCAGTGCAAGCAGCGAGCGCCCCTGCGCCGGCCAAACCCAAGCCCAAGGTCGTCGCCCCCAAAGTTGTCGAACAGCCTTCCCTGGTCGACCAGTTGCTGGATGAGCCGCTCTACATGGCAGGTGCGGCAGCTGTGGTGCTGGCGCTGGGCGGATTGGGTTTCATTGTTGCGCGTCGCGGCAAGCAGGGCGGCAAGAAGCCGGCGGCAAAAAAGAGTGACAAGGACAAGCTGGAAGACGAGGGCAGTGCGACAGGCAGGATGGCCTCCCCGGTCGCACCATCGCCGGAGACGGGCGACTTTACCAGCACCTCTACGCCGACAGCAGCTCCAGTTGCCAGTGCAGAGTCCGAGGAAGTGGATCCGATCGGTGAAGCGGATCTGTTCCTGACCTTCGGGCGCGATGCGCAGGCCGAGGAAGTGCTGAAAGAAGCCCTGAAGAAGAACCCGAACAACAATCCGGTCAAACTCAAGCTGCTGTCGATCTATGCCAGCCGCAAGGATGCGAACGCTTTCTACAGTTACGCCCGCGAGATCAAGGAGTCCGGCGATACCACGGCCTGGGAGCAGTCCGCCGCGATGGGGCGTGAGCTGGATCCAGGCAATCCGTTCTATGGCGGAGATGCGAGCGCCGCGCAGCCACGCGAGAGCAAGGTCGAGGCAGCACCGGCCGCTGCTCCGGCGGTGGACTTCGATCTCGGCTTCGGTTCGCCGGCGGCGCCAACTGCCTCGACTTTCGGCCAGAGTACCGTCGTGATCGAGGCGCCCTCGGCACAGGAAAAGACCACCATCATGTCGTCGGAAGAGCTGCAAAGCGCCATTCAGGCCACGCCGATGGATTTCGACATCACCGGCACGAATCCTGGCGTTCCGACCGCGAACACGACGGGAACCGGCCAGGATGCGACCGTGGCACTGAACATGGACGACCTGGTGTTCGACGTGACGGCGACCCACCCCAAGATACCGGCAGCCACGGCATCCGCACCGGCAGCGCCCGCAGACGACGGCGGCCTGACGTTCACGCTCGATTTCCCGACCGAGAGCATGCCGAAAGCGGTTACACCGGTCCGTGATCTGGGGCTGGATGAGATCACCCTGAATCTGGATAAGCCCGCAGCTTCCGGCGGGGCGGCAAGCCCAGAGCTGAAGGACGAGCATTGGCAGGAAGTCGCCACCAAGCTTGATCTGGCCAAGGCCTATCAGGAGATGGGCGATGCCGCTGGTGCGCGCGAGATACTGGAAGAAGTGCTGCGCGATGGTGACGAGCAGCAGCGTAGCGCTGCCCAGACCTTGATGCAGCAGCTGTAATTGGCTGGATCGAACCGAACGGCAGCCTGCATGGCTGCCGTTTTCATTTGGACCGTATGAAACTGATTCCGCATTCTGCCGTGCAGATCGTCATCTGGCTGTTGCTCGCCTTGCTGGCGCAACACCTGCAGCCATTGCCGTTGCTGGCGATGAGCGTGGCCTTGTGCGGGCTGGCTTTGCGACTGTGCCCGCAGCAGTTGCTGAGTCTGTTGCGGCGCACGCGCTGGATCATGTTTTCCCTGCTGCTGATCTATGCCTACACCACTTCAGGCACGGCGCTGTGGCAGCCGCTCGGGGTCATGGCGCCTACGCGCGAAGGGCTGCTGGACGGATTGCTGCAACTGGGGCGCCTGCTGAGCGTGTTGGCCGGTCTGGCCATCCTGCTGGAACTTTTGCCGCAGTCGCAGCTTATCAGCGGGCTGTATACCCTGGCATATCCGTTGCGCTGGTTGGGCTTTTCGCGAGAGCGTATCGCGGTGCGCCTGGCGTTGACGCTGGAATATGCCGAATCCGCCATGCGCGATACGGCGGCCGACTGGAAATCGACCATCGGCAGCGCCCTGCGGCGAGAAGGTGCCGGCGGTACGCACATCGAGATAGGGCTGCAGCCGTTCGGGATGGTCGACCTGCTGTTGCTGGCGGCAGCAGCGGCGCTGTTGATCGGGGTATGGCAATGAGGATTGCGCTCGGTGTGGAGTACGACGGCAGCGGCTACTACGGCTGGCAGAGTCAACCCGATGTGCCGAACGTGCAGGATGCGTTGCAGGCGGCATTGAGCGGCATTGCCGGCGAGGGCATCTCCGTCCTGGCCGCCGGGCGAACCGATACCGGCGTGCATGCGCTGGAGCAGGTGGTGCATTTCGATACCGGAAGCAGCCGTCCGCTCGGTGCCTGGGTACGCGGCACGAACGCGCTGTTGCCGAGGGACATCGCGGTACTGTGGGCGCTTCCCGTTACGGAAGAGTTCCACGCGCGTTTTTCGGCACAGGCGCGCAGCTATCAGTATGTGCTCGTCAACCGCCCATCTCGTCTTGGTGTGCATCATGGCAAGGTTGGCTGGTTCCATGCGCCGCTGGATGTCGGATCCATGCGCGAGGCAGCCGGGCATCTGCTGGGCAGGCACGACTTCAGCTCGTTCCGCTCTGCCGAATGCCAGGCCAAGACGCCGGTCAAGCATCTGCAGCGGCTCGATATTCGCCAGCTGGGGGATACCCTCATCTTCGACCTCACCGCCGATGCCTTTCTGCATCACATGGTGCGCAACATCCTCGGCTGCCTGGTCTATGTCGGCAAGGGCAAGCATCCGCCGTCATGGATGAAAGAGGTGCTGGAGCATCGCAACCGCACGCATGCCGCGCCCACCTTCGCGCCGGACGGGCTTTACCTCAAGCGCATCCACTATGATCGCAAATGGAACCTGCCGCAGTTGCAGTTCGAATAGCGGGTAAAATAGCGCCATGACCCGAATCAAGATCTGCGGCCTGACCCGCGAACCGGACATCCATGCCGTCGCCAGCCATGGCGCGGACGCATTGGGGCTGGTGTTTTACGAAAAAAGCCCGCGCCATGTTTCCGTACCGCAAGCAGCTGGATTGGCCCGTGCCGTGCCGCCATTTTTGACGGTGGTCGGGCTGTTCGTGAACCCGACTGTCGATTACGTGCGCGAAGTGCTGGCAAAAGTGCCGCTGGATGCGCTGCAGTTCCATGGCGAGGAAGCGCCTGAATTCTGCGCCAGCTTCGGCAAACCTTACCTCAAGGCGATACGGGTCAAGGCGGGGGTGGATTTGGTAGAATGCGCGGCCCGCTATGCCGGGGCGCAAGGTCTGTTGCTCGACGCTTATGTCGAAGGCACCCAGGGCGGCACCGGCGAATCGTTTGACTGGGCGCTGATCCCGCACAATCTGCCGTTGCCGGTGATCCTGTCCGGCGGGTTGCATGCCGGCAACGTGGCGCAAGCGGTCGCGCAGGTGCAACCTTACGCGGTTGACGTGTCCAGCGGTGTAGAGGAAAGCAAGGGAATCAAGGATGCGGCGAAGGTCGCCGCGTTCATCAAAGAGGTTAAGAACGTTGACTTACAGTTATCCAGATAAGAGCGGCCACTTCGGCCAATTCGGCGGCATCTACATGGCCGAGACGCTGATCCCGGCCGTGGAGGAACTGCGCCAGCAGTACCTGCGCTTCCGCGACGATCCCGAGTTCAAGGCCGAATTCGCCTACGAACTGAAGCACTATGTGGGGCGACCCAGCCCGATCTATCATGCGAAGCGCCTGTCGGAGAGCCTGGGCGGCGCACAGATCTACCTGAAGCGCGAAGACCTCAACCATACCGGCGCGCACAAGATCAACAACGCCATCGGACAGGCCTTGCTGGCCAGGCGCATGGGCAAGAAGCGCGTCATCGCCGAGACCGGCGCTGGCATGCACGGCGTGGCGACCGCCACGGTGGCGGCGCGTTTCGGCATGGAATGCATCGTCTACATGGGCGCGGAAGACATTCAGCGCCAGGCGCCCAATGTGTTCCGCATGAAGCTGCTGGGCGCGAAGGTGGTGCCGGTGGAAAGCGGTTCCAGGACCTTGAAAGACGCCTGCAACGAAGCCATCCGCGACTGGGTCACCAACGTCGAGAGCACGTTCTACATCTTCGGTACGGCGGCCGGCCCGCATCCGTACCCGATGATGGTGCGCGATTTCCAGTGCGTGATCGGCGACGAGTCCAAGGTGCAGATGCCCGAGATGATCGGCCGCCAGCCGGACGCGGTGATCGCCTGCGTCGGCGGCGGCTCCAACGCCATCGGCATGTTCTATCCGTATATCGAGGAAAAAGGCGTGCAGATCATCGGTGTCGAAGCGGGCGGTTACGGCATCGCCAGCGGATCGCATGCGGCGCCGCTGACCGCCAATGCCAAGGTCGGCGTGCTGCACGGCAACAAGGTCTACCTGATGCAGGACGAGAACGGTCAGATCATCGAGACGCATTCCATCTCGGCCGGACTGGATTACCCCGGCGTCGGCCCCGAGCATTGCCTGCTGAAGGACATCGGCCGTGCGCAATACATCGCCATCAATGACGATGAAGCCATCGCTGCTTTTGACGCGCTGTGCCGTTTCGAGGGCATCATTCCCGCGCTCGAATCCAGCCATGCATTGGCGCACGCGATGAAGATCGCGCCGGCCATGGGCAAAGACAAAGTGCTGCTGGTGAACCTGTCCGGTCGCGGCGACAAGGATATGAACACGGTGGCGCGCATTAAAGGAATTACGCTATGAGCCGCATCGATACGACTTTCGCGAAGCTCAAGCAGCAACAACGCAAGGCGCTCATCCCGTTCATCACGGCCGGCGACCCGTCGCAGCAGCTCACCGTACCGCTGCTGCACGGACTGGTGGCGGCGGGCGCGGATGTGCTCGAACTCGGTGTACCGTTCTCCGATCCGATGGCGGATGGCCCGACCATTCAGCGTGCTTCCGAGCGTGCGCTCAGGAACGGCATGTCGCTGCGCGGCGTGCTGGGCATGGTGGCTGAATTCCGCAAGCAGGATGCGACCACCCCGGTGGTGCTGATGGGCTACGGCAACCCGATCGAGGCCATGGGCTGGGAAACATTCGCGCAGCGTTGCGCCGAAGTCGGGGTGGACGGCGTGCTGACGGTGGATTTTCCGCCAGAAGAGAGCCATGAGGCGTTCGAACATCTGCAACGCCACAACATCGCCCCTATCTTCCTGCTGGCACCGACCACCAACGAGGCGCGCATAGCCCAGGTCGCCAAGCTGGCGCGAGGCTATGTCTATTACGTCTCGCTCAAGGGCGTGACCGGTGCGGGCAATCTCGACCTAGCGGCCATCGAGCAGAAGCTGCCGCAGTTGCGCAAGCACATCAAGCTGCCCATCGGCGTCGGATTCGGCATCCGCGATGCCGCGACGGCCAAGGCGGTTTCCAGGCTGTGCGATGGCGTGGTGGTGGGCAGTCGCATCGTGCAGGAAGTCGAGGATTCGACCGAACAAAATGTAGTCGCCAACGTGGTTAAATTGGTGAAAGAATTGCGTCAGGCGATCGATCAATAAAGAGGAGAGCACCATGAGCTGGTTCCAAAAACTGTTACCGCCCAAGATCAAGCGCAGGGGCGAGGCCGAGGCCAAAAAGAGCGTGCCGGACGGCTTGTGGCACAAATGCCCGTCGTGCCAGGCGGTGCTGTATCACGCCGATCTGGAAAAAAACCACAGCGTCTGTCCCAAGTGCAACCACCATCACCGCATCAGCGCCCGCACCCGCCTCGATTGGCTGCTCGACAGCGAAGGCCGTTTCGAGATCGGCTCCGAAGTGCTGTCGGTCGACACGCTGAAATTCAAGGACCAGAAGAAATACAGCGACCGTCTGGTCGAGGCGAAAAAGAAAACCGGCGAGGACGATGCGCTGATCGTGCTGCAGGGCAGCATCCATGCCTTGCCGGTCGTTGCGGCTGCTTTCGAGTTCGACTTCATGGGCGGCTCCATGGGTTCGGTCGTGGGTGAGCGGTTCGTGCGCGGCGTGCAGGTGGCGCTTGAACAGCAATGCCCGTACATCTGTTTCTCCGCCAGCGGCGGTGCGCGCATGCAGGAAGGCCTGCTGTCGCTGATGCAGATGGCCAAGACCAGCGCCGCACTCACCCAGCTTTCCGAAGCCAGGCTGCCGTTCATCTCGGTGCTGACCGACCCCACCATGGGCGGCGTCTCGGCAAGTTTCGCCTTCCTCGGCGACGTGGTCATCGCCGAACCGGGGGCATTGATCGGTTTTGCCGGTGCGCGCGTGATCCAGCAGACCGTGCGCGAAACGCTGCCGGAGGGCTTCCAGCGTGCCGAATTCCTGCTGGAACACGGCGCCATCGACATGATCGTGGACCGGCGCCAGATGCGCGACCAGCTGGCGACGCTGATCACGCTGCTGACCAAGCAGGATGCGGTTGCGCGGCTGGAGGCGGCCTGACGCGGATGCTGTATTACGCGCTCAAGGTCGGGATCTCCGCACTTGTCATCGTGACGATCGCCGAGATTGCCAAGCGCAATACGGCGGCAGCGGCGCTGCTGGCGGCTGTTCCGCTGACTTCTTTGCTGGCGTTCATCTGGATGCGTATCGAGGGGACTGAACCTGCCCGCATCGCCGAACTTTCCGGGCAGATCTTCTGGCTGGTGCTGCCTTCGCTGGTGTTGTTTCTGCTGCTGCCATTGCTGATCAGGCTGGGACTGGATTTCTGGCTGAGCCTGGCGGCGTCCGTCGTAGCCACCGCCGCCTGTTACCTGGCGATGTTGCCGGTACTGCGCAAGTTCGGGGTGCAGCTGTAAACGCAGATCGCTGAAATGCCCGATACCCTGGCCGACTGGCTGACCTATCTCGAATCCCTGCATCCCAAGACCATCGCGCTCGGCCTGGATCGCGTGGCGCAAGTCAAACAGCGGTTGAACCTTCAGCCGACCTTTCCCGTTATCGTGGTCGGCGGCACCAACGGCAAGGGCTCGGTATGCGCCATGCTGGAATCCATTCTGCATGCGGCCGGATATCGCGTCGGCTGCTACACCTCGCCGCATCTGCTGGCATACAACGAACGCGTGCGCATAGCCAAGCAGGCGGCGAGCGATGCGGAGTTGTGTGCGTCATTCGGGAAAATCGAACAGGAGCGCGGCGATATCCCGCTGACCTATTTCGAATTCGGCACATTGGCTGCCATGCAGTGTTTCATCTCCCATCAGGTGGATGTTGCCGTGCTCGAAGTCGGGCTGGGCGGGCGCCTGGACGCGGTGAACGTGTTCGATGCAGATTGTGCGGTGGTAGCCAGCGTGGATATCGACCATATCGATTATCTTGGCGACACGCGCGAACAGATCGCATTCGAGAAGGCGGGCATCTTCCGCCGGGACCGCGTCGCGATTTGCGCCGATGGCGATGTGCCGCAAACGTTGCGTGCCCGGGCGCAGGAGATCGGTGCGCGGTTGTGGTGCATCGGCAGCGAGTTCTGGTTCGCGCCGCATCAGGGGCAGTGGGATTACCGCGGCCAATCGGCTGCGCGCAGCGCGTTGCCATATCCGGCCTTGCGCGGGGCATTCCAGCTGCACAACGCCAGTGCTGCACTCGCAGCACTGGATGCACTGAAGGGCAGTTTGCCGGTGAGCATGGAGGCGGTGCGCCGGGGACTGGTCGAGGTGCAGCTTGCCGGCCGCTTCCAGTTTGTGCCGGGCCGGCCGCAATTGATCCTGGATGTGGCGCATAACCCGCATGCGGCGCGGTCGCTGGCACAGAATCTTGCCGATCTGCCGCCCGCCAGGACTTATGCGGTATTCGCCATGCTCAAGGACAAGGATATGGCCGGAGTGGCGCGGGAGCTGGATGCGCAGATCGACGTCTGGCTGGTTGCGGGGATCGATGCGCCACGCGGTGCGACGGCCGCAGAACTGGTGCAGGTGCTGCGGCAGATACCGGTCCGCGGCAAGGTCGAAACCTGCGCCTCCATCGCCGATGCCCTGCATGAGGCCAGCAACCGGGCGGGCGAAAATGGCGACTGCGAGAGTGCGAACGGGTCGCAGCGCAGCAGCGGGGAACCCGTCGGCCTGCCCCTTGCGGATACGTTACTGCGAAGCAGCCACTTGCGGGAGCAGTCGCCTGACACTCCCTCCCGCACCGGACGCTTACGCGCACCGTGTCGAGAGTGTAGAATTGCGGCCTTCGGATCATTTTATACGGTAGCGGAAGTGATGCGGTTGCGCGGCTTGCGCGGCGCTTGATCTTCCGGGTAGAGCGGAATGGCAAAACAGACGACAGAAGAAGAATCCAGTTTGATGCGGCAGACCAGGCGCCGTTTGATCGGTGCGGTGGCGCTGGTCTTGGTGGTGGTGATCCTGCTGCCGGTGGTATTCGATAAGGAGCCGGCGCCCTCTGCCGGCAATGACATTGAGCTGCGCATCCCCAACAAGGACAGTGCCGGCGAGTTCCAGCCCAAGATCGATTTGCCGGAACTGGACAAGATGGTTTCTGCAGTTGCCGCCACTCCAGTAGCAGCCAGTGCGACAGTGGCGACCAGTGCGCCGGCCGTGCTGACACCTGCGGTCGCCGAGAAACCCGCTGCCGAAAAACCGGCTGCCTCGGCACCGGCGGTGAAGAAGCCCAAGCCGGAAGTGAAAGCGGAACCCAAGGCCAAACCGGCAGCCAATCCGAAGCTCGAGAGCAAGCCGTCCGCCAAGGCTGCGGCAGTGCCGAAGTCGGGCTGGGCGGTGCAGGTAGGCGCGTTTTCCAATGCCGATACGGCCAAGGGCCTGCAGGCCAGGCTGAGCAAGCAGGGTTATCACGCCTATACCGAAAAGGCGGGCAGCGTGGTGCGTGTACGCATAGGCGGTTATCCGACGCGCGAAGCAGCGGAAAAGATACAGCACAGGCTGGAAACGCAGGGAACGCATTCCAACGTGGTCAACCTCGAATAAGGTTCGTTTGTGACGTCGTTCGATTACGCGGTCATTGCGATCATCGTGCTTTCCGCAGTGGTGGGCTGGTGGCGCGGTTTCATGTACGAATTGTTCTCGCTGATCGGCTGGCTGGCTGCCTACATCGTGGCGCATACCTATTCGGCACAGGCTTTACCGTATGTGCCGCCGGCGGTGGGGGCGGATAACATCCGGTCGGCTGCGGCGTTTGCGGCATTGTTCATCGTGACGCTGATCGTGGGTGCCCTGTTCGCATGGTTCCTGGCAAGATTGGCGAAGTTCGCGGGCTTGTCGGGGATGGACGGCAAGTTCGGCGCGATCTTCGGCATGTTGCGCGGCGGCCTGGTGGTGATCGCGCTGGTATGGCTGGGCGGATTGACCGACCTGCCGCAGTTGCCGTTCTGGCGCAATGCGCTGACCAGCAAGCCGTTGCAGGAGATGGCGCTATACGCCAAAGACTATTTGCCGGAAGATGCGGCGCACAAATAGACAGATCAACTTCAACTGGGAAGCATAAACGAATATGTGTGGGATTCTAGGTGTCGTCGCGCAAAGCCCCGTCAATCAACTGCTGTACGACGGATTGCAAGTGTTGCAGCATCGCGGGCAGGATGCTGCCGGCATTGCCACGCTGGAACGCAACACCTTCCATCTGCACAAGGGCAACGGCCTGGCACATGACGTGTTCCGTACCCGCAACATGCGCGCGCTGACCGGCAATGCAGGCATCGCCCATGTGCGTTATCCGACCGCCGGTTCGGCGATCGACCACAACGAGGCGCAGCCGTTCTACGTCAATTCCCCGTTCGGCGTGGTGCTGGGGCACAACGGCAACCTCACCAATACGGCGCAGCTGCAGAAGGAACTGTTCCTCGAGGACATGCGCCATGTGAACACCAACTCCGATTCGGAAGTGCTGCTCAACGTGCTGGCGCATGAACTGCAGGCCAATGCCAGGAATTTCCGCCTCGATCCGAAGGCCATCTTCGCCGCGGTTGCGGCCGTGCATCGCCGTTGTCGCGGCGCCTATGCGGTGGTGGCGATGATTTCGGGCTACGGCCTGCTGGCTTTCCGCGATACGCACGGCATTCGCCCCCTGGTGGTGGGTTCGGCCCAGACCGACAAGGGCGTGGATTACCTGGTGGCATCGGAGAGCGTGGCGCTGGATACGCTGGGCTTCAAGTTCCTGCGCGACATCGCGCCCGGCGAAGCGGTATTCATCGATCTCGACGGCAACTTCCACAGCCAGCAGTGCGCCGAACAGGCCGCACTGAATCCGTGCATCTTCGAGTACGTCTATTTCGCGCGCCCCGACTCGGTCATCGACGGCATCTCGGTATACGAGACTCGCCTCAACATGGGCGAATACCTGGCGGACAAGCTGCAGCGCATCTGGCCCGATCACGATATCGATGTGGTGATTCCCATCCCCGACTCCAGCCGCCCCAGCGCGCTGCAGATGGCCAATCGCCTCGGCATCCCGTTCCGCGAGGGCTTCGTGAAGAACCGCTATATCGGCCGCACCTTCATCATGCCGGGGCAGGCGATGCGCAAGAAATCCGTGCGCCAGAAACTCAACGCCATCAGCGTCGAGTTCAAGGACAAGAACGTGCTGCTGGTGGACGACTCCATCGTGCGCGGCACCACCAGCCGCGAGATCGTGCAGATGGCGCGCGATGCCGGTGCGCGCAAGGTGTATTTCGCCTCCGCCGCGCCTCCGGTCAAGTTCCCCAACGTGTACGGCATCGACATGCCCAGCCGCAAGGAACTGATCGCCACCGGCCGCACCGACGAGGAGATCTGTCGCGAGATCAGCGCCGACCGCATCATCTATCAGGATCTCGACGACCTGAAGGCGGCGGTGCACAAGTGCAACCCGAACATCGCACGGTTCGATTGTTCCTGTTTCGACGGCGAATACATCACGGGCGACATTACGGCCGAATATCTGGATCGCGTCGAGGCGGCGCGTGCCGGCGGCAAGGCCAACAAGCCGGTGGATGACGACCAGATGGAACTGGATCTGGCGATGAGCGTTTCATCGATGTAGCGGCGACGCGTTGACACTTTGCGGCGGAGGGTGTTACTTTCCGTCTGCGCCGATTTGAGGAACAGCTTGCGGGCGCGTTACAAATACAGCTAAAGCGAGGGAAACCCGGTTTAGCGCTAAGCTTTCCGGGTTTTTTCTTGGGGGTGCGGTATGTATGTTCCTGAGCATTTTGCCGAAACCGACCTGGCCGCGCTGCATGCGTTCATGCGCGAGTACAGTTTTGCCACGCTGGTTACCCAGCATAACGGCGCACCGTTCGCCAGCCATCTGCCGATGTTTCTGGATGCCGGCATCGGGCCATATGGCGCCCTGCTCGGGCATATGGCACGCGGCAATCCGCAATGGCAAGCCCTGACGACGGGAGCCGAGGCGCTGGCGATGTTCCAGGGGCCGCATGCCTACGTGTCGCCGGCATGGTATGAACCCAACCCGATGGTGGTGCCGACCTGGAATTTCATGGCCGTTCACGCCTATGGCCCGGCACGCATCCTGCCGCAAGATGAATTGGCGCGCACCCTGCACCAATTGGTGGATGAGCATGAGCAGGCATTCGATCCGCCCTGGAAACTTCAGTTGTCCCGGTCCATGCGGGATGGCATGCTGGGCGGCATTGTGGGCTTCGAGATCAGGCTTGGGCGTATCGAAGGCAAATTCAAGCTGAGCCAGAATCGCTCGGAGCAGGACAGGCGCAACGTGATCGCGCAACTGTCGCAAAGCGCGCACGGCAAGGAAATCGCTCACAGGATGAGCCAGGATCTAGAAAGGAAATAAAAATGTCGGAAGAAAATTACCAGCCAGAAACCCTGGCATTGCGCGCAGGCGGCGTACAAAGCCAGTTCCATGAACACAGCGAGGCCTTGTTCCTGACCTCCAGTTTCACCTTCGACAGTGCGGAACAGGCGTCCAGACGCTTCATCGGCGAGGAACCGGGCAACATCTATTCGCGTTTCACCAATCCCACCGTCACCATGTTCGAGCAGCGCCTGGCTGCGCTGGAGGGCGCCGAGCAATGCGTGGCCACGGCATCCGGCATGTCCGCCATCCTGGCCTGCTGCATGGGCCTGCTGAAAGCGGGCGACCACGTCATCGCGTCGCAGAGCATCTTCGGCTCGACGGTGAACCTGTTCAACACCGTGCTGAAGAAGTTCGGCGTGGAGACGACTTTCGTTTCCGCCACCGATGTGCGCGAGTGGCAGGCGGCGGTGCGTCCGAACACGAAGTTGTTCTTCCTGGAGACGCCATCCAATCCGCTTACCGAAGTGTCCGACATCGCGGCCATTGCCGCCGTGGCAAAGACATGCGGCGCGCCGCTGGCGGTCGATAACTGTTTCTGTACCCCCATCCTGCAGCGTCCGCTGGAGCTGGGGGCTGACATCGTGATCCATTCCGCCACCAAATACATCGACGGGCAGGGGCGCGTGCTGGGCGGCGCAGTGCTGGGCAGCAGGAAACTGATGGAGCCGGTGTATGGTTTCCTGCGCACCACCGGCCCCACCATGAGCGCGTTCAATGCGTGGGTGTTCCTGAAAGGCATCGAGACGCTCAAGCTGCGCATGGAAGCGCACAGCGCCAATGCATTGCAGCTGGCGCAATGGCTGGAGCAGCAGCCCAACGTGGCGCGCGTGTTCTACCCCGGTTTGCCGTCGCACCCGCAGCATGCGCTGGCGCTGAAGCAGCAGAAGACCGGCGGTGGCATCGTGGCATTCGAAGTGAAGGGGGGCAAGGCGGCTGCATGGCGAGTGATCGACAGCACCCGGCTGCTCTCCATTACCGCGAATCTGGGCGATACCAAATCCACCATCACGCATCCGGCCACCACTACCCATGCGCGCATCTCGCCGGAAGCGCGCGCGGCTGCGGGCATCGGCGATGGCCTGATCCGCATTGCAGTCGGCCTGGAAGCGGTGGTCGACATCCAGAACGACCTGGCGCGCGGGCTATGAGCGCAAGACTGGCCAAACAGGCCGGGGTGGCGCTCAGGGCGCAAGGCATGATGCTGGCGACGGCGGAGTCCTGCACGGGCGGCGGTATCGCGCAGGCTATCACCCGGATTTCGGGCAGTTCGGCCTGGTTCGACCGGGGTTTCGTGACCTATTCCAACGTGGCAAAAGAAGAGATGCTGGGGGTCTCGCCCGAAACGATTGCGCGCCATGGTGCGGTCAGCGAAGCGACAGTACGAGAAATGGCGGCAGGTGCCTTGCAATACAGCCGGGCCCAGATATCGGTATCCGTGAGCGGCATCGCGGGACCCATCGGCGGTACGCCGGAAAAGCCGGTCGGGACGGTGTGGTTTGCATGGGCTACCGACGACGGGGTACGTACCGCCTGCCATCATCTCGCCGGCGACCGCGATGCGATTCGCGTGAAAGCGGTGCGCATCGCCCTGCAAGGCTTGATTAACATTTTGAACAATAAGACAAAAATAGCCTGATCAGGAAAGAGAACGAACGTTCTGTACAACGCCGGATTGTTGTGCCACAATCCGTCCCGTCGAATTTTCTGAAAGAGGAGCAATCATGGATGACAACAAGAGCAAGGCACTCGCAGCGGCACTGAGCCAGATCGAAAAACAGTTCGGCAAGGGCTCCATCATGCGTTTGGGCGAAAGCGACGTGGGCAAGGACATCCAGGTCGTTTCGACCGGATCGCTCGGCCTGGATATCGCGCTGGGCGTGGGCGGCTTGCCGCGCGGTCGCGTCATCGAGATCTACGGTCCGGAGTCGTCCGGCAAGACCACGCTGACGCTGCAAGTCATCGCCGAAATGCAGAAAATGGGGGGCACTGCGGCTTTCATTGATGCCGAGCACGCGCTTGACCCCGGCTACGCCAAGAAGCTGGGCGTGAAAGTGGAAGACTTGCTCATTTCGCAGCCGGATAACGGCGAACAGGCGCTGGAGATCGTCGACATGCTGGTGCGCTCCGGTTCGGTGGACGTGGTGGTGGTGGATTCCGTCGCTGCGCTGACGCCGAAGGCCGAGATCGAAGGCGAGATGGGCGATGCGCAGATGGGCCTGCATGCGCGCCTGATGTCGCAGGCTCTGCGCAAGCTGACGGCCAACATCAACCGCTCCAATACCATGGTCATCTTTATCAACCAGATTCGCATGAAGATCGGCGTAATGTTCGGCAACCCCGAAACCACTACCGGCGGCAATGCGCTCAAATTCTATGCTTCCGTGCGCATGGATATCCGTCGTACCGGCGCGATCAAGAAAGGCGACGAAGTCATCGGCAACGAGACCCGCGTCAAAGTGGTCAAGAACAAGGTCGCGCCGCCGTTCAAGGAGGCCAACTTCGACATCCTCTACGGCGAAGGCATCTCGCGCGAGGGAGAGATCATCGAACTGGGCGTGCTGCACAAGATCGTCGAGAAATCTGGTGCCTGGTATGCCTATAACGGCGAGAAGATCGGCCAGGGCAAGGACAATGCGCGCGAGTTTCTCAAGAGCAACCCGGACGTCGCCGCGGAGATCGAAAATCGTGTCCGTGAAGCAGTTGGTGTCACCTCGTTGGCTGCGCCGGCGATGACCGAGGAGTGATGACTGGCATGGACGCGATTTCGGTGCAGGCTCATATGCGCGGAGCGCATGTGAAGGCGGCCAAAACCGCCGGCCGAAACCAAAACAAGGTGCGTGCGGCGGTCGGTGTCGCCGCACTGGGTACAAGTGAAGTCGCAGAAGAAGCCTGAACTCAGCCTGCGCGTCCGCGCCATGCGGTATCTGGCGCGGCGCGAACATAGCCGTGCCGAACTGCACGGCAAGCTGTTGCCCTATGTGCAGGATGGCGACGACCTGGGGGCCGTGCTGGACGAGCTGGAGAAAAAAAACTGGCTGTCCGACGTGCGCGCAGCCACGTTGCTGGTGGATAGCAAACGCGGCCGCTTCGGTACCCAGCGCATCGCGCATGAACTGCGCCAGAAAGGCATCGCCGAGAATCTCATCGCCGACGCCATCCCTCAGTTGAAGGAAACCGAACTTGAGGCCGCCCGCGAAGTCTGGCAGCGGAAGTTCGGTGTGCTGCCGCAGGACGCCAGGGAAAAGGCGCGGCAGATCCGTTTTCTGCAATCGCGCGGGTTTTCCGTCGATGTGACGCTGAAGGTACTCAAACAGGCCTCCGGGGCGGAGGCGGGCGAGGACTGACGATGCGCCGAACGGCGGCGCCAGATGGTATGATGCGCGCCTTGTCCAGCCCGTCTGGAACGTGACTTCAGAGTTCAAGGTGCATCGATGAAAAGCAGTGAAATCCGCCAGAAATTCCTGGACTATTTTGCCTCCAAAGGCCATACCATCGTTTCTTCCAGCTCGCTGGTTCCGCATGACGACCCGACGCTGCTGTTCACCAATGCCGGGATGAACCAGTTCAAGGACGTGTTCCTCGGCTTCGACAAGCGCCCGTATACCCGGGCGACGACGTCGCAGAAATGCGTGCGTGCCGGCGGCAAGCACAACGACCTGGAGAACGTCGGCTACACTGCCCGCCACCATACCTTCTTCGAGATGCTGGGCAACTTCAGCTTCGGCGACTACTTCAAGCGCGACGCGATCAATTATGCGTGGGAACTGCTCACGGTGGTGTTCAAACTGCCCAAGGACAAGCTCACCGTCACCGTGTATGCCGAGGACGACGAGGCCTACGACATCTGGACCAAGGAGATCGGCGTGCCTGCCGAGCGCGTGATCCGCATCGGCGACAACAAGGGCGCACGATATGCGTCCGACAATTTCTGGATGATGGGCGATACCGGCCCCTGCGGCCCCTGCACCGAGATCTTCTACGACCACGGTGAACACATCCCCGGCGGACCTCCCGGCAGTCCCGGCGAAGACGGCGACCGCTTCATCGAGATATGGAACAACGTGTTCATGCAGTTCAACCGCGACGAAGCGGGCGTGATGCATGCGCTGCCCAAGCCTTCCGTCGATACGGGCATGGGGCTGGAACGCATCTCGGCGGTGCTGCAGGGCGTGCACGCCAACTACGAGATCGACCTGTTCCAGGCGCTCATCAAGGCGGCGGCGCGCGAGACGAATTGCGCCGATCTGCATTCGCCTTCGCTCAAGGTGCTGGCCGACCATATCCGCGCCTGTTCCTTCCTCATCGCCGACGGCGTGATCCCCGGCAACGAGGGGCGCGGCTACGTGCTGCGCCGCATCATCCGCCGTGCCATCCGCCATGGCTACAAGCTGGGCGCACGCGAGGCGTTCTTCTACAAGATGGTGCCCGACCTGGTGGAACAGATGGGCAGCGCCTACCCCGAACTGGTTGCCGAGCAGGTGCGCGTGAAGGGGATACTGAAGCAGGAAGAAGAGCGCTTCTTCGCCACCATCGAGCATGGCATGGAGTTGCTTGAGCGAGAGCTTCGCTTATTTGATACGCCCGAACGTCGGTACTATGAGTCGGATGAGGGAAAAAAACTTCATGGAGAAGGATATTCATCTAGCAGATTAAATGGTGAGATTGCATTTAAGTTGCATGATACCTATGGTTTTCCGCTCGACCTGACCGCCGACATCTGCCGCGAACGCGGTGTAACGGTGGACGAGGTTGCGTTCAATGCAGCCATGGCACGCCAGCGTGAACAGGCGCGCGCGGCCGGCAAGTTCAAGATGGCGGCGAACCTCGATTATTCGGGGGCGGCGACGACTTTTCACGGCTACGACACGCTGGAACACAAGGGAAATATCCTTGCGCTGTACAAGGATGGCGCTGCCGTGAACGAGCTGAACGAAGGCGAGATGGGCGTGGTGGTGCTCGACGACACGCCGTTCTACGCCGAATCCGGCGGCCAGGCGGGTGATTGCGGCGAGTTGCGTTCGACACACGGTATCTTCGCGGTGGAAGACACGCAGAAGATCCAGGCTGCCGTGTTCGGCCATCACGGCGTGGTGAAGACCGGCAAGCTGACCGTGGGCAACGGCGTCACCGCCAAGGTGGATGTGACCGCGCGCAACAGCACCATGCGCAATCATTCGGTGACGCACCTGATGCACAAGGCTTTGCGCGAAGTGCTCGGCCCCCACGTGCAGCAAAAGGGTTCACAGGTCGACGCGGGCAAGACTCGCTTCGACTTCGTGCAGACCCAGCCGCTGACCGATGCCGATATCCGCAAGGTCGAGGCCATCGTGAACGCCGAAATCCTTGCGAATGTGGAGACGCAGGCGCGCGTGATGTCCATCGAGGACGCGCAAAAGACCGGCGCGATGATGCTGTTCGGCGAGAAGTACGGCGACGAAGTGCGCGTGCTGGACATCGGCTCTTCGCGCGAACTGTGCGGCGGCACGCACGTGAAGCGCACCGGCGACATCGGTCTGTTCAAGATCGTGGCCGAGAGCGGCGTGGCAGCAGGCGTGCGTCGCGTCGAAGCGGTGACCGGCGAGGGGGCCTTGGCGCTGGTGCAGCAGCAGCAGGATCAGTTGCAGCAGGTCGCCGACGTGGTGAGGGCGCAGCCGCAGGAAGCGGCAGCGCGCGTGGCGCAGGTCATGGATAACGTGAAGGCGCTGGAAAAGGAACTGTCTGCCCTGAAATCGAAGCTCGCTTCCGCCCAGGGCGACGAACTGGTCATGCAGGCACAGGACATCAATGGCGTGAAAGTGCTGGCTGCCAGCCTGGACGGCGCGGACGTCGCCACCCTGCGCGAGACCATGGACAAGCTGCGCGACAAGCTCAAGACCGCAGCCATCGTGCTGGCCTCGGTGAGCGAAGGCAAGGTCAGCCTGATCGCGGGCGTGACCGCAGACCAGACAGCAAAGGTGAAAGCCGGCGAATTGGTGAATTTCGTCGCCCAGCAGGTCGGCGGCAAGGGCGGCGGCAGGCCGGACATGGCACAGGCTGGTGGCACCCAGCCTGAACACCTGGCCGCAGCGCTTTCATCCGTTCCGAACTGGGTGAAGGCGAAGCTGTAGTTTCCGCGGTTGCATCGAAAGCTGCCGAATTACACCCCGGTTCGGTTGCCAAGGCTTGCATCGCTGGTGTAGTGTTCGTGCAGAGATGGAGATGGCTGTAGGGTAGGCTGTATGCGCTGCATCGTTTCCAAATATTTTGAGAGTGAATCGGACGATGCTCAGACAAGCGAACGAGACGATATTACTGGTCGAAGACGGGGAAGCCGAAGTTCTCTTGATACAGCAGGCGGTGGCGGGATGCCAGGACGAGTTGCACCTCGCTGTTGCGCGCGATGCGACCGAGGCGCTGGAATGGCTGACCGATACCGTCGAACGCGGTTATGCGATGCCCCGCCTGATTCTGCTCGACCTTAAATTGCCCAAGCTTGCCGGTCTCGCCGTATTGCGGACATTGCGCATGGAATCGCGCCTGCAGGACGTCCCCATCGTCGTGTTCTCCGAACTGCACGATCCGGCCGACGTGGTGTTGAGCTATCAGATCGGTGCCAACAGCTTCGTTAAAAAACCGGAAAACCTGGCCGAATTCACCCAGCTCTTGCGCGAGCTTTCCGAGCTGGGCTGGTTGAGCGGCAAGGGACTGCAGCAATCCCATCCCCAATCCATACGCGTGTGAGCAGATAGCGTAACTGCTTGCCGACCGCCTGGCAGAGATTCGCCATTCGTTGCGGCACGAAGCCTAGAACGGCAGCGACAGGTCTGGCGCTGCGGCCAGCAACACGCGGCGGAAGTCGTTCTGGATGCGCTGCAGGGCGGCAGCGTCGTCCGCCTCGAAACGCAGCACGATCACCGGCGTGGTGTTGGACGGGCGCATCAGGCCGAAGCCGTCGGCATATTCCACCCGCAACCCGTCGATGGTGATGATGTCCCTGGCATCGGTGAAGCGAGCCTCTTTCTGCAGCCGGGCGATCAGCGTGTGGTTCAAGCCTTCGGCAGTATGGATATGCAATTCCGGCGTGCATACGGCATCCGGCAGTCCGTTCAGTGTGGCGTTCGGGTCGGCGGCCTTGCTCAGGATCTCCAGCAGCCGCGCGCCGGCATACAGGCCGTCGTCGAAACCGTACCAGCGTTCCTTGAAAAACACATGGCCGCTCATCTCGCCTGCCAGCAGTGCGCCGGTCTCCTTCATCTTGGCTTTCACCAGCGAGTGCCCCGTCTTCCATAGCGTCGGCTTGCCGCCGCGTTCGCGTATCCAGGCGAACAGGTTGCGCGTGGATTTCACGTCGAAAATCACCTCTGCGCCGGGATTGCGCGAGAGCACGTCGGCGGCGAACAGCATCAGTTGGCGGTCGGGGAAGATGATCCTGCCGTCCTTGGTGACCACGCCAAGGCGGTCGCCGTCGCCGTCGAACGCCAGCCCCAGCTCGCTGTCGTTGTCGCGCAGGGCGGCGATCAGGTCTTCCAGGTTGTGCGGGTCGGACGGGTCGGGATGGTGGTTGGGGAAATTGCCGTCCACTTCACAGAACATCTCGGTCACCTTGCAGCCGATGCCGCGATACAGTTTGGCGGCGAAGTCGCCCGCCACGCCGTTGCCGCAATCGACCGTGATGTTGAGCGGCCGCGCCAGTTTGATGTCGTCGACGATGCGTGCGAGGTACTCCGGTGCGATATCGTATTGCGAGTAGTTGCCGCTGCCGTGGGTCAGGTTGCCTGTTTCGATGCGCTGGCGCAGGCTCTGGATGGTCTCGCCGGACAGGGTTTCGCCGGCCAGCACCATCTTCAGGCCGTTGTAGTCGGGCGGGTTGTGGCTGCCGGTGATCATCACCGCGCAATCCGTCTTGAGCTGGAAGGCGGCGAAGTAGGTCATCGGCGTGGCGACCATGCCGACGTCGATGACGTTGATACCGCTCTTCCGGATGCCGCGCGCCAGGGCCTGGGCGAAACCGGGGCCGGACAGGCGTCCGTCGCGGCCGATGGCAATGCTGTGCTGCTTGCGCGCAACCGCTTCCGAACCGAGGGCATGCCCGATGGCCTCGACGATTTCATCCGTTAACGATTTGCCGACGATGCCGCGTATATCGTAGGCCTTGAAGATCTCTTTGGGGACATGAGCCATGGGTGTCTATCTCTTGGGTTGGAGCTGGATATGCCGCGCGACTTCCCTGGGCGTCAGTTTGAGCATGCAGTTGAAATGACCGAGCGGACATTCGCGCTTGAAACAGGGGCTGCACGGCAGGTTCAGCTTCAGTACCTGCGCCTGATCCGACAGCGGCGGGGTGAACTGCGGGCTGCTGGAGCCGAAGATCGCCAGCAGCGGCCGGTCGAGTGCGGCGGCCAGGTGCATCAGGCCGGAATCGTTGCTGACCACTAGGTCGGCGCAGGACAGCAGCGCGATGGCCTCTGCAAGATCGGTCACTCCGCACAGGTTGCGGCACGGTTCGTTGCCGAGAGCAACGATCTTGTCGGCGACCTCCTTGTCTTTGGATGACCCGATCAGCCAGACGGCATAGCCCTGAGTGCGCAGGTTCTGTGCCAGTTCGGCGTAGTACTGGGGGGGCCAGCGTTTGGCCGGACCGTATTCCGCACCTGGACAGAACACGGCGACCGGCTGTTCCAGGGATAGCCCGAACTTGGCCAGCGCCTGCGCGCGCCGGCTGTCGTCCACCTTCAATTTCGGCGCCGCCAGCGGACGCGCGACCTCATTCCCCGGCGCCTCGGCCAGTTGCGCGAAACGCTCGACCATCAGGGGGAGTTTGTTCTTGTCCAGTTTGCGCGCGTCGTTGAGCAGGCCGTAGCGCTTCTCGCCGACGTAACCGGTGCGCAGGGGAATATCGGCGAAATACGGGATCAGCGCCGATTTCCACGAGTTGGGCAGCACGATGGCCTGGTCGTAGCGGGCGTCGCGCAATTGCATTCCGAAGCGGCGGCGGGCGAGCAGGTCGAGCGCGCCGTGCGGGAAGGGATTGATGATGACATCGTGGACCTCGGGCATCTGCCGCAGCAGTTTTTCCGTCCATGGCGGTGCCAGCACGTCGATGCTCGCGCCGGGGTGGCGCTGCTGCAGGCGATGCAGCATGGGCTGCATCAGCATGCAGTCGCCTACCCAGCTCGGGGCGATGATGAGGAGTTTGTTCACGTGTGTTGGCGGCCGCAGGCGGGGAGGTCGCTACGCGTCAATGATGGCCGTGCGGGAGTTCGCCCTTGAACTTGTACAGCGTGCCGCAATAGGGACAGCGCGCCTCGCCCAGTTTTTCCACCGGGATGGCGATCCTGGGGTGTGCGCTCCACAGATTGACCGCCGGGGTAGGACAGAACAGGGGCAGCGCTTCGGCCGTGACTTCGACGTAACGCTGCGTGGTGTTTTCGTTGGACATGCTTCCCCCTGGGTAGTGCGTTGTTATACGTGTGCCAGCCAATCGGCGTACTTGGCATTTTTGCCCGCGACGATGTCGAAGAACGAGGCCTGCAGCTTGGTGGTGATCGGGCCGCGCGAGCCGATGCCGATGGTGCGGGTGTCCAGCTCGCGGATCGGCGTAACCTCGGCGGCCGTGCCGGTGAAGAAAGCCTCATCGCAACAATACACCTCGTCGCGCGTGATGCGTTTCTCGATCAGTTCCAGTCCCATGTCCTTGGCCAGCGTGATGATGGAATCGCGCGTGATGCCTTCCAGGCAGGAGGTCAGGTCGGGCGTGTAGAGCTTGCCTTTCTTGACGATGAACAGGTTTTCGCCGGCGCCTTCGGCCACGTAACCTTCCGGGTCGAGCAGCAGGGCTTCGTCGTAGCCGTCGTGTGCCACTTCCTGGTGGGCCAGGATGGAGTTGCTGTAGGAGCCGACCGATTTGGCACGGCACATGTTGATGTTCACATGATGGCGGGTGAAGCTGGAAGTCTTCACGCGGATGCCTTTGGCCATCCCTTCTTCGCCCAGGTAGGCGCCCCACGGCCAGGCCGCGATGGCGACATGCACCGACAGCGTGGTTGCGGCAATGCCCATCGCTTCGGAACCGAAGAACACGATGGGGCGGATGTAACAGGACTCCAGCTTGTTGGCGCGGACCACTTCCTTCTGTGCGGCCATGAGTGTGGCCTTGTCATACGGCATCTTCATCTTGAAGATGGAGGCCGAGTTGAACAGGCGGTCGGTATGTTCCTGCAGGCGGAAAATCGCGGTTCCCTGTGTCGTCTTGTATGCCCGCACGCCCTCGAACACCCCCATGCCGTAATGCAGGGTATGGGTGAGTACATGGGTGGTAGCTTCGCGCCAGGGGACGAGTTTGCCGTCGTACCAGATGAAGCCGTCGCGGTCGGACATGGACATGGTGATTTCCTTAGTTACGTATGATTGTTGCGAAAGCGCGATTCTAGCCGTTTCTGTGCAGATTATGAAGCGCGCGCTGCGGGCGGAACCCGGCGGGAGTATTCCTTTTGTGGCCGTAACATGTAATCATCGCGCATGGTGGGCACGGGGCAATAAATAAAGGGGGGCAGGGTGCAGCACATCGGGTCGAAGGAAATCAAGCCGGAAATAATGGACACGCAGGAAGAAAAGCTGCGCAAAAGCCTGCTTATCTTTGCGGCAGCCTTCATGACGCTCGGGGTCATGCTGTGGCTGGCCATCTACTGGCTGATGGGCCTCAACTTCTCCAGCAATGTGCCGCTGGGCTACCAGGCCATCTCCGTCGCTTCGCTGGTCTATTACATGCGGACGCGGAATTTCGAGGTCCTGCGTTTCGTCCAGTTGACGCTGTTCCTGTTCGCCCCCTTCGTGATGCAATGGAGCATCGGCAGTTCGATCACCTCGAGCGGCGTGGCGCTGTGGGCGCTGCTCGCACCGATCGGTGCGCTGGTGGTGTCGGGCTGGCGCGATTCCATCCCCTGGTTCGTCGCCTACATGGTGCTTACCGCAGTGTCCGGCTTCTTCGATTTTTACCTGGGCACGGGGGCGACGACCGGGATACCGATGAATACCATCGGCGTGTTCTTCGCGCTCAACTTCGCTGCAATGTCCTCCATCCTGTATTTCCTGGTGCGCTATTTCGTCATCGAGACGGAAAAGATCAAGACCCAGCTCGACCAGCAGCATGCCCTGCTGGCTGAGGAACAGAAGAAATCGGAACGGGTGCTGTTCAACGTATTGCCTTCCAACATCGCAGAACGCCTGAAAAACAACCAGGGGTTGATCGCCGACGGTTACGCGGATGTCACGGTGATGTTCGCCGATCTGGTGAACTTTACCCAGCTGACCGAACAGATGTCGCCCGAGCAGATGGTCGGCCTGCTCAATACCGTGTTTTCCGGCTTCGACGAGCTGTCCGAAAAATACGGGCTGGAGAAGATCAAGACCATAGGCGATGCCTACATGGTGGTGGGCGGGTTGTCGCGCGAACGCCCGGACTATGTGGAGGATATGGCGAACATGGCGATCGAGATGCTGGAATTCGTCGCCAGGCACCCGGCGCTGGTCAAGCGCAATCTGGGCATCCATATCGGCATCGCCACCGGCCCGGTGGTGGCCGGAGTGATCGGCACCAAGCGCTTCATCTACGACTTGTGGGGCGATACGGTGAACATTGCCAGCCGCCTGACCGACGATGCAAAAGCCGGGCACATCCTCACCGACAAGCTCACCTACAACCGCCTGCGTTTCGGCTACCTGTTCGAGCCGCCCAACATCCTTAACGTCAAGGGCAAGGGCGAGATGACGTCGTATCGGATGCTCGGCCGCGTTACCCATGCCGCCGATCCGGCGCTCGGCAGCAACGTCTACCATCTTCCCGCCGCAGACGGTACCGCCCCCGCTTCGGCCTGATCAGCCGCTCCCCAACAGCGACTCCCACAGCACAGTGACGGCGGCGGTGTCCATTTGACCGGGCGCAATGCGGCAGGGCGTCTGGTTGTTCAGGCGCATCTGGTGTTGCAGTCGACGCAGTTCCCGATACAGTTCGCGTACCTTCTGGCTGAGTCCGGTATCGATCAATCCCAGTTTCGCGGCAGTTTCCAGCAACGCCAGGTTGCCGCGGTTGGCGGTGAGTTCGGGATGATCGGCGGAATGGGCGAGTACGAGGAACTGCACCATGAACTCGATATCCACCATGCCGCCGCTGTCCTGCTTGATGTCGAACAGGCCGCTGGTGTTCGGATGGCCGTCATGCATCTTCTGCCGCATTTCCACCACTTCCTGCCTGAGCCTGGCGGCGTCGCGCGGCTGGCGTAGCACATCAATGCGGATGCGCTCGAACTGAGCGCCGACCGAATCGTCCCCGGCACAGAAACGGGCGCGCGTCAGCGCCTGATGTTCCCAGGCCCAGGCATGCAGGCGCTGGTATTCGTCGAACGCGGCGATCGAGCTGACCAGCAGCCCACTTTCGCCGTTCGGGCGCAGGCGCAGATCGACCTCATACAGGCGGCCGGACGAGGTGTAGCTGGAAAGCATGGTGTTGATGCGCTGAGCCAGGCGGGCGTAGATTTCGCCCGCATCGGGATGCTCGTCGTCGTAGAGGAAGACCAGGTCGAGGTCCGAGGCGTAGCCCAGTTCGCGCCCGCCCAGCTTGCCATAGGCGATGATGGCGAAGCGCGCGTCATCGCGATGTTTCTTGCGCGCATCGCGCCAGCACAGGCGCAGCACATGCCGCAGGATGAGATCGGCCAGATCGCTCAGGTGGTCGCTCAGCTTTTCCAGCGGCAACAGGCCTTGCAGGTCCATCGCCAGCAGCTGGAAGGTCTGGGCCTGCTGGAACTGGCGCAGCGCATCCATCTCGCGCTCGGTATCGCCCGCATGTGCGGCCAGTTGCGCGGCGAGTTTCGCGTCCAGTGCCGCCCAGTCCGGAGCGACATACAGTTCGCGCGTATCCAGCAGTTCGTCGAGCAGGATAGGGTGCTGGGTCAGGTAATCCCCGGCCCATGCGCTGGCGGCGAGCAGGCGTACCAGGCGTGGCAGCACCTGCGGATATTCGGCGAGGAAGGCGAGATAGGCGGCGCGGCGCGCGATGGCTTCCAGCAGCACCAGCGTGCGATGCAGGGCATCGTCCCGATTGGCCGTCGTTGCGCACAGTTCGGCCAGGCGCGGCACCAGCGTGTCCAGCCGCTGGCGGCTGGCTTCGGGCAACTGCTGGTAGCGGCTGCCGTTACGGAACTGCAGCAGGCTAGCCGCGAGGGCGCCGCACTCCGTGTAGCCGAGCTTGGCGAGCGCGGGTTCCAGCTCGGACGAGGCGGTATCGCTGCGCCACCATGTGCTTTCGCCGATTTCCTGCTTTGCGCCAAACACGGTTTCGAATTGCTGGCTGACGAACTCCCGTGCCGGGGACAGCGCCGTCAGCAGCGCATCGTAATCGGCATAGCCCATCGCTTCGGCAACGATGGCCTGCTGGATGGCGTCTTGCGGCAATTCCTGGGTTTGCTGGTCGTCGAGATATTGCAGGCGATGTTCGAGGTTGCGCAGCAGCACATAGCTGCTGTCCAGCCGTGCGACCACTTGCGCATCCAGCCTGCCGTCGAGCGCCAGCAGTTGCAGCACCTGCCGTGTCGGGCGGATGCGCAAGCGCGCATCGCGGCCGCCGCGGATCAGCTGGAACACCTGGGCGATGAATTCGATCTCGCGGATGCCGCCGGGCCCCAGCTTGATATTGTGGTAGCGGTCGCGGCGAGCGACTTCGGCGCGGATCTGCGCATGCAGCTTGCGCATGGAATCGAAGGCGCCGAAATCCAGGTATTTGCGGAACACGAATGGCTGCGCCAGCCTTTCCAGCTCCTGTGCATGGGCACAGTTTGCCGGCGAGATCACGCGCGCCTTGATCCAGGCGTAGCGTTCCCATTCACGGCCTTGCGCGACCAGGTATTCTTCCAGCGCGGCAAAGCTCATCGTCAGCGGTCCGCTGTCGCCATAGGGGCGCAATCGCATGTCGACGCGGAACACGTAGCCGTCTGCGGTGTGGTCGTTGATGAGTGCGATCACCTTGCGGCCCAGGCGATTGAAGAACTCGTGGTTGGACAGGGTGCGGCTGCCGTCGGTCTGGCCATCCTCGGGATAGACGAAGATCAGGTCTATGTCGGAAGAAACGTTCAATTCGCCACCGCCGAGCTTGCCCATGCCGATCACCAGCAGTTCCTGGGGCTGGCCGCTGCCGGCGCCGACGGGCTGTCCGAACTGTTCGGACAGCGCGCGCATGGCGAATGCCTGGGCGCGGCGCACGGCCAGTTCGGCCAGGGTGGTCATGCTGCGCATTACTTCGTCGAGGCCGGAAAGCCCATTCAGGTCGCGCGTCAATACGTGCAGCATCACGCGTTTGCGCAGCTGGCGCAGCGCGCGCGACAGCCCGGCCTCGTCGGCGGCAGGGAGCGCAGACGACCAGCTTTGCATGAGCGCCTCGTCGCACGGGAGGAGGTATTGTTCGCGCAACCAGTCCAGCAACTGCGGCTCGGCGTCCAGCAGACGGGCGAGATAATGGCTGCAGCGCCTGGCATGCTGCACCAGTTGGTCGAAGTCGGCTGGAGGATGGGGGTTTTCAGTGTTCATGGCGAGGGCTTCGGGTTAAAATATGCGCACTGGTCTTCTTCGTCGCATTATAGGTTCTCCATGTTCCGCCGGTCTCATTTCTTCATGCCGTCATCCTGCGTCCGCGCACAATGCTGAAAAGCTCCTTACTGCTCGCTTGGCGCGGCATGGGCAAGCTGTCCCGTGCCGTGCTCGAGATCGCCTTGCTGCTGGCCATCGCGGGCGCGCTGGTGCTGCTGACCCTGCGCTACAGCATCCTCCCCGACATCGAGCATTATCATGAGCAGATCACCGCTGCCGCCAGCGCCGCCGTCGGGCAGCCGTTGACCATAGGCCGGATCGAGGCGGACTGGGACGGCCTGCGCCCGCGCCTGTTGCTGTCCGATGTGCAGATTTTCGATAAGCAGGGCCACGTCGCATTGAGCCTGCCGCATCTGGAGAACACGGTGGCATGGACCAGCCTGTTCACCGCGGAGTTGCGCTTCAAGCGGCTGGAGATCGACAGTCCCGACCTGTCGGTGCGCCGCGATGCGCAAGGCCGTTGGTATGTGGCCGGGATCGTGCTGCAAGGCGGGGGCGAAAGCGGGGAGGGCAGCGCGGACTGGCTGTTGCACCAGTCCCAGATCGTCATCCGCCATGGTCGCATCACCTGGCAGGACGAGTTGCGAGCGGCTCCGCCACTGGTGCTGGAACAGGTCGATCTGGGCATCGAAAACCGCTTTGGCCGCCACCGTTTCGCGCTGCTGGCTTCGGCACCGGCCAGGCTGGCCTCGCGGCTGGATGTGCGCGGCAATTTTTACGGTGACAGCTTTGCCGACATGAGCGAGTGGCAGGGGCAGCTCTTTACCCAGCTTGATTACGCCGATGTGCCGGCATGGAAGACCTGGGTTACGCTGCCGACCGCATTCAGGCGCGGCAAGGGGGCGTTGCGCTTGTGGCTGGGTTTCGAACAGGGACAGCTGAACAGCGTCGATGCGGATGTCGCCCTGGCGGGGGTGCAGGCAAGGCTGTCGGAAGAGTTGCCGCAGCTCGACCTGCGCGAACTGCGCGGACGTGTCGGCTGGCATCTGCTGGAACATGGCTTCGAAGTGACCACGCAACGCCTGTCGTTGCAGATGCGCGACGGCTTCAGGTTGAAACCGACCGATTTCTACTTGCGCCTGGCGGGCGGGGCCGAGTCGAAGCTCGCCTCCGGCGAAATCAGGGCGAACCAGCTGGAACTGGCCGATATCGGCGTACTGTCCTCCTATCTGCCATTGCGCGATGAACTGAAGAAGCAGATCGCCGATACCGCTCCGCAAGGCCGCATCACCAGCCTGCAGGCGCTGTGGCAAAGCAATGCCGGCGAAATATCCCACTATGAACTGAAGGCGAACTTCGATGGCCTGTCCATGCACCGTGTCGGTACGCTGCCCGGTTTTTCCGGGCTGAGCGGAAAGGTGGACGGCGCCGACAGTGGCGGGACGTTCTCGCTCGATAGCCGCAAGGTCAAGCTGGACGCGCCGCAATTGTTCGCCGAGCCGGTCGAGTTCGACACGCTGGCGGCGCGTCTGGGCTGGCAGCGCAATTCGCGCGGCGTGGAGATCAAGCTGAGCAATGTCGAGATTGCCAATGACGATCTTGCCGGGACCATTTACGGCAGTTACCAGACGGAACAGGACGGCCCGGGTTCGATCGATGCCACGGCCAACATGACGCGTATCGCAGTGGGCAACATCGCTCATTACACGCCGATTCCGGCGGTAGGCAAGGCGACGCATGACTGGCTGCATTCGGCCGTGCAGGAAGGTCAGGCGGATCGCTTCAAGGTGCGCCTGCGCGGCAATCTGCGGGACTTTCCGTTTGTCGGCAACGAGCGCGGCCTGTTCCGGCTGGAGGCGCGTGCCAAGGGAGTGGCGTTGCAGTTCCTCAAAGACTGGCCGCGCATCGAGGATGCCCAGACCAGCCTGCTGATCGAGGGCAACAGGCTGGAGGCCAATGCCGCGAATGCGACGACGGCGGGTGCGCATCTGCAGAATGTGAAAGTCGTCATTCCCGATCTGCTGTCCAGTAATGTGCTGCTGCAGGTGCGTGGGGAGGCGACAGATGCCACGCAGCGCTGCCTGGACTATATCGTCAAGAGCCCGGTCAACGGTTATCTGGGCGGGTTTGTCGGGGAGATCAAGGCGAATGGCGACGGCAAACTGGGTCTGCAGCTCGATATACCGCTCGGCGATGCGGGGCCGATCAAGGTGCGCGGCGATTATCGTTTCGTGAACAACGAGATCGACTTCGGCGGCAATATCCCGCTGTTGCGCAAGGTGAACGGGGTGTTGCTGTTCACCGAATCGTCGGTGAATGCGGGCGACATCGGCGCGCAGATACTCGGCGGCCCGGCGCATGTGGAAGTGCTGAGCCAGAATGGCGGAGTGATGACGAGGGCGCACGGTACGCTGGACCTGGATGCCCTGAACACGCTGTCGCCGCGTCCCTTGCTGCGTCGTGTGCACGGCAATGCCGACTGGAATACCGAGATTCGGGTGCAGAACGGTTTGCTCGATGTGGCCGTGGATTCGGATCTGCAGGGCGTGGTGTCGGATTTGCCGGCCCCGCTGGACAAACAGGCCGGCGAGCGCATCCCGCTGCACTTCGAGCTGAAAGGCATCGATCCGGGAAGGGAGACGCTGGGTCTGCGCTACGGCTCGCTGCTCGATACGAGGTTGTCGCGCCAGCGGAACGCGGATGGCATATGGGATATCCGCCGCGGGCGCATCGCGTTCGGCGGGACGGCCAATCCGGGGGGCAAGGAAGGGATATGGATCGTCGGCGAGATTCCACGGGTCTCGCTCGAGGGCTGGAGCGGATTGGGGCTGGCCGCGGGCGGAGGATCGGGGATGCCCAATATCGCGGGCATTGATGTGACCGTAGGGAAGCTGACCGGGTACGGCAATGCGGTGAGTGGACTGGATATCAACGGCAGCGGGCGCAATGGTCTGCTCAGCCTGCGGCTGGCTTCCCGGGAGCTGAATGGCGATGTGATCTGGCAGCCGCAAGGCAACGGCAAATTGCTGGGGCGTTTCAAGAGCGCGATGCTGGGCGAAGGGGCGGCGGATACGGCCAAGCCTGTGCGGCCTGCGGCGGCAAGCAGCGCAGCGCCAGACAACACCGCCTTCCCGGCGGTGGACGTGGCGGTGGAGAAACTCTTCTACAAGGGGCGGCAACTGGGCAAGCTGGAACTGGAGCTGAGCGAATCCTCCGGCAACGTGCTCCTGGACCGGTTGCTGCTCACCAATCCGGACGGTGTGCTGAACATGAGCGGCAAGTGGCAGGCGGCACCGGAGCAGACGCGGATCAGCGTGCGGGTGGATATCAGCGATGCCGGCAAGATATTGTCGCGCTCCGGCTACCCCGGCAGCCTCAAGGATGGCAATGGTTCCCTGCAGAGCGACCTGTACTGGGCGGGGGGGCCGGACAGCTTCAGTTATGCAAAACTGAACGGGGCGGTGCATCTGAATGTCGGCAAGGGCCGATTCCTCAAGGTCGATCCCGGCGCAGCCAAGTTGCTCGGGGTGCTGAGCTTGCAGTCGATTCCCAAGCGCATCTCGCTGGACTTTACCGATGTGTTCAGCAGCGGTTTCGAGTTCGACAGCATCACCGGCAATGCACAGATCGTGAATGGCTTGCTGCTGACCGATGACATGAAGCTGAACGGTGCGGCAGCCAAGGTCACCATGTCGGGGAGGATCGACATGATCAACGAAACGCAGGAGCTGAAGGTCCGCATTTTCCCGGCGATCGGGGATAACGTATCGCTGCTTTCGTTTGCCGCCGGCCCCGTGGTCGGGGTGGGCGTTTTGCTGGCAAACAAGTTATTGCGCGATCCGCTCGATAAGCTGGTGTCGTTTGACTACAATGTCAGCGGCAGCTGGGCCGATCCCAAGGTGGAGAAGGTGGGACAGTCCCGCGCCGCGTCGGATGGAGCATCTGCCCAGAGCGGTGTACCCGCCGTGGGCGGAACGGGCTCCGGAGACTGATTGCCTGAAACTTTGCCGTGTCCGAATAACCAGTATCCAGAAAACTTGAAAGCCGCCGAATATGTCATCCCTAGATAGCACCCAATCCCGTATCGCCGCGCAACTCAACGCATTCAAGGTCGCCGCCATCCAGATGGCCTCCGGTCCCAAGGTCGAGGGCAACCTGAGCGAAGCGCGACGCCTGATCGCCAAGGCGGCCGAGCAGGGCGCCAAGCTGGTGGTGCTGCCCGAGTTCTTCGCCATCATGGGCATGAACGAGCAGGACAAGGTGAAAGTATGCGAGCAGGCCGGTCAGGGACCGATCCAGGCCTTTCTCGGCGAGATGGCGCGCAAGCACAAGATATGGCTGGTGGGCGGTTCGATCCCGCTGGCGGCGAGTACGCCCGAGAAGGTGCGCAACAGCCTGCTGGTGTTCGACGAAACCGGCGCCCAGGTGGCGCGCTACGACAAGATCCATCTGTTCAACCTGACGCTGGGCAACGAAAGCTACAACGAAGCCCAGACCATCGAGCCGGGCGACAAGATCGTGGTGGTCGACAGCCCGTTCGGCCGCATTGGCCTGGCAATCTGCTACGACTTGCGCTTTCCGGAGCTGTTCCGCGCCATGAAAAACGTGGACATCATCGTGCTGCCTTCCGCCTTTACCGCGACCACTGGCAAGGTGCACTGGGAGCCGCTGGTGCGCGCCCGCGCCATCGAGAACCTGTCCTACGTCATTGCCGCGGCGCAGGGCGGCTACCACGTCAGCGGCCGCGAAACCCATGGCCATAGCATGATCGTCGATCCGTGGGGCCGCATCGTGGACGAATTGCAGCGCGGCTCCGGCGTGGTCACCGCCGATGTGAATCCGAGCTATCAGGCCAGTTTGCGCAACAGCCTGCCGGCGCTGTCGCACCGCACGATCACCTGCTCATGCTGCGAGAAGGTATGAGCGGAAAATCTGCCATGGGTATCGCGCAGCAGACGCTGCTTGCGGCGCACGGTCTGGAGGCGCGCCATCTGGAGCAGGTGTTCGGCAAGATGCTGGCGCATCGGGTGGATTATGCCGATCTCTATTTCCAGTACAGCCGTGCGGAGAGCTGGTCGCTGGAGGAGGGAATCGTCAAATCGGGCAGTTTCAGCATCGACCAGGGGGTCGGGGTGCGCGCGGTGAGCGGGGAAAAGACCGCCTTTGCCTATTCCGACGACATCACGCGGCAGGCACTGGAAGAAGCTGCGCTGGCGACACGCGCCATCGCCCGCCAGGGCGGCAACCAGAGCGCGGCCCATATGCATGCAGGCAAGACGCGGGAGCTTTACCTGCCGCACGATCCCATCGCGACCCTGAAAGCCGACGACAAGGTTGCACTGCTGGAGAAACTGGAGCGCATGGCGCGTGCGCTCGACCCGCGCGTGACCCAGGTGATGGCCAGCCTGGTCGGCGAATACGATGTGATCCTGGTGGCACGCAACGATGGCCTGATGAACGCGGACATCCGGCCGCTGGTGCGCCTTTCGCTGCAGGTGATCGTCGAAAGCAACGGACGCCGCGAACAGGGTTCGGCAGGCGGCGGCGGGCGCTTCGGCTATGACTATTTCGGTGACGAGGTATTGCAGCGCTATGCCAGGGAGGCGGTGCACCAGGCTGTCGTCAATCTGGATGCACGCCCCGCACCGGCCGGCAACATGACCGTGGTGCTGGGCAGCGGCTGGCCCGGCATCCTGCTGCATGAGGCGGTAGGGCACGGTCTGGAGGGCGATTTCAACCGCAAGGGCAGCTCCGCCTTCTCCGGCCGTATCGGCGAGCGCGTTGCCGCCAAGGGCGTGACTGTAGTGGATGACGGCACCATCGCCGATCGGCGCGGGTCGCTCAATGTGGACGACGAAGGCAACCTGACGCAGCGCACGGTGCTGATCGAGGACGGCATCCTGCGCGGCTACCTGCAGGACACCATGAACGCCCGCCTGATGGGCGTGCCGGTGACCGGCAATGCGCGGCGCGAATCGTTCGCGCACCTGCCGATCCCGCGCATGACCAACACCATGATGCTGAACGGCGACAGGACGCCGCAGGAGATCATCGCCTCGGTCAAGCACGGCCTGTATGCGGCGAACTTCGGCGGCGGCCAGGTGGACATCACCAGCGGCAAATTCGTGTTTTCCACCACCGAGGCCTACATGATCGAGGACGGCAAGATCACCTATCCGGTCAAGGGCGCCACGCTGATCGGCAACGGCCCCGAAGCGCTGACGCGCGTCAGCATGATCGGCAACGACCTCGCGCTGGATCCCGGCGTCGGCACCTGCGGCAAGGAAGGCCAGAGCGTGCCGGTCGGCGTAGGGCAGCCGACCGTGCGTATCGATGGCCTGACCGTGGGCGGGACGGCCTGATCTTTTAACGCTGTTTTTGCACGGCGGGCGGTCGGTCCGCCTTGTGTTTCACCTCGATGAATATGCCCGGTCGCGGCGGGTGAATTCGTCTGTCGCAGACGGGCAGATTTCCGCATGTGCGGCGGTCATCCGAAGGATATCTCACGGTATAATCCGCGCCCTATGCAGATTCTACGCGGACTCCATTCGATCGACCTCCAGGCTGCGGCCGTGACCATCGGCAACTTCGATGGCGTGCATCTCGGCCATCAGGCGATGCTGAATGAACTGCGCACTGCCGCCCAGGCGCGCGGGCTGCAGACGGCCGTGGTGATCTTCGAGCCGCATCCGCGCGAGTTCTTCACCCCGCAGCAGGCGCCGGCGCGACTCACCAGTCTGCGTGAAAAGCTCGAGCTGTTCGGCACCATGGGCGTGGACCGTGTGCATGTGTGCCGTTTCGATGCGCTGTTCGCGCGCAGGACGGCAGCCGATTTCATCCACGCCCTGCACGAGAAGCTGCACGCCCGGTTCGTGCTGATCGGCGACGATTTCCGCTTCGGCAGCGGACGCGCCGGCGATTTCGCATTGATGGAGAAGATCGGTGCGCAGCGGGGCTTCGAGGTGCGGGCAGTGCACAGCGTGTTGCACGACGGCGTGCGCATCTCCAGCACCGCGATCCGTGCGGCACTGGCGGCCGGGCAGATCCGCATGGCGCGCGAATACCTGGGGCGTCCGTACAGTATCAGCGGGCGCGTGGTGCATGGCGACGGCGTGGGGCGCAAGCTGGGGTTCCCGACCGCGAACGTGCAGTTGAAGCACAATCTGCCGCCGCTCAAGGGCATCTATGTGGTGCTGGCGCATGCCGAGGGACTGGGCGTGCTGCAGGGAGTGGCCAGCCTGGGGGTGCGTCCGACGCTGAAACACGATGCCGGGCATGTGCTGGAGGTGCATCTGTTCGAATTCGCGCAGCAGATCTATGGCCGGCACCTGCGCGTGGAATTCCTGCAGAAGCTGCGCGACGAAGAGAAGTACCCGAACCTGGAAGCGTTGACCCGGCAGATTGCGCTGGATGTTGAGATGGCAAAGAAATGGTTTATCGAACATGAGTGAAGACAAGAAGAAATACCCGCTGAATCTACCCGACACGGCGTTCCCCATGCGCGGCGACCTGGCCAAACGCGAGCCGCTGATGCTGCAACAATGGCAGGCGCAGCAGCGCTATCAGCGCATCCGCAAGGCGGCTGCGGGGCGCCCCAGGTTCATCCTGCACGACGGCCCGCCCTATGCCAACGGCGACATCCACCTCGGCCACGCGGTGAACAAGATCCTCAAGGACATCATCGTCAAATCGAAGACGCTGGCGGGTTTCGATGCGCCCTACGTGCCGGGCTGGGATTGCCATGGCTTGCCCATCGAGCTGCATGTGGAAAAGAAACACGGCAAGAACATCCCGCCCTCGCAGTTCCGCGAGCTATGCCGCGCCTATGCCGCAGAGCAGGTCGCCAGGCAGAAGAAGGACTTCATCCGCCTCGGCGTGCTGGGCGATTGGGACCGGCCTTACCTGACCATGGATTTCGGGACCGAGGCCGACATCATCCGCGCACTCGGCAAGATTCTCGAACGCGGCTATCTGTATCAGGGGCGCAAGCCGGTCAACTGGTGCCTGGATTGCGGTTCCGCGCTGGCCGAAGCCGAAGTGGAATACGAGGACAAGGTATCGTCCGCCATCGATGTCGGTTTCGAGGTGAAGGACAAGCATGCGGTGGAGAGGGCGTTCGGCGTATCGCTGTCCGGCAGCGCCAAGGTGTACGCGGTGATCTGGACCACCACGCCGTGGACGCTGCCTGCCAACCAGGCGGTGAGCGTGCATCCGGAATTGCAGTACGACCTGATCCGTACCGAGAAGGGTTATCTGATCCTGGCATACGACCTCGCCGCCGATTGCCTCAAGCGTTACCAGCTGGCGGGCAGCAACGACCGCGGCGACGGTATCGCCGCCACCTGCTACGGCAGGGCGCTGGAAGGCCTGCCGCTGCAACATCCGTTCTATGAGCGCATCGTGCCGGTCATCTGCGGCGAACACGTCACGCTGGATGCGGGTACGGGGCTGGTGCATACCGCGCCGGCGCACGGTGTCGACGACTATGTGGTGGGACAGAAGTACAGCCTGCCGAGCGACAATCCCGTAGGCGACGACGGCAAGTTCATTTCCACCACGCCGGCGGTCGGCGGCACACCGCTGGCCGGGGTATTTGTGTGGAAGGCCAACGATATCGTGCTGCAGGCGATCGAGGCGAGCGGGCACTTGCTGCACCAGGAAAAACTCAAGCACAGCTACCCGCATTGCTGGCGCCACAAGACGCCGATCATCTTCCGCGCCACGCCGCAGTGGTTCATCGGCATGGAACAATCTTTTCTCCCCCCTCCTGCCAGCGGGAGAGGGGGGGAGGGTCTGGTTCAAACCTCACGTCACTCAAACGCTCCTCACCCTAACCCTCTTCCGCTTGCGGGAGAGGGAATAAAATTGCGCGACCTCGCCAATCAGGCAGTCGATCAAACTGAATTTTTCCCCTCATGGGGGCGCGCCCGTCTCGAAGCGATGATCAGGAACCGCCCCGACTGGTGCGTGTCGCGCCAGCGCAACTGGGGCGTGCCGATGCCGTTTTTCGTGCACAGGGAGACCATGGCATTGCATCCGCGCACGCCGGAGTTGCTGGAGCAGGTTGCCAAACTGGTCGAACAGTCGGGCATCGAGGCGTGGTTCTCGCTGAACAGCGTCGATTTGCTGGGCGAGGATGCGGCGCATTATCGCAAGCTTTCCGACACGCTGGACGTGTGGTTCGATTCCGGCACGACGCATTTCGCCGTGCTGCGCAACCGCGCCGATCTGGCCTATCCGGCCGACCTGTACCTGGAAGGTTCGGATCAGCATCGCGGCTGGTTCCAGTCCTCGCTGCTCACCGGCTGCGCCATCGACGGACGCGCGCCTTATCGTCAGTTGCTCACGCACGGTTTCACCGTGGACGAGAAGGGCTACAAGATGTCGAAGTCGCGCGGCAACGGCATCGAACCGCAGGACATCTGCAACAAGCTCGGTGCGGACATCCTGCGCCTGTGGATCGCCTCCACCGACTATTCGGGCGAGATGTCCTTGTCGGAAGAGATCCTCAAGCGCGTGACCGACGGTTACCGCCGCATCCGCAACACCCTGCGCTTCCTGCTGGCCAACATCGCCGATTTCGACGTGGCACGCGATGGGCTGCCGGTGGAACAGTGGCTGGAGATCGACCGCTATGCATTGGCATTGACCGCGGCCTTGCAGGCTGAAGTGACGGGTGACTATGCGCGCTACGAATTCCACCTCGCGGTGCAGAAGCTGCAGGGTTTCTGTTCGGAAGAACTGGGCGGCTTCTATCTCGACATCCTGAAGGACAGGCTGTACACCGCAGGGGAGAATTCCAAAGCACGCCGCTCCGCGCAAAATGCGCTGTACCACATCACCCATGCGCTGGCACGGCTGATCTCGCCGATCCTGAGTTTTACGGGTGAAGAGGTATGGGAGACTCTGACCGGAAAGAAAGAGGAAGGGGTGTTCGAGCAGGTGTGGTATGGAATGCCAGATCATCAATTTGATGTTGAGGCAATAGGTAACTGGGGAAAGATTCGCGCAGTGCGGGAGCAGGTGAACAAGAAGCTCGAAGAACAGCGAGCAGCCGGTGCCATCGGGTCCGCATTGCAGGCCGAGGTGGATGTGTACGCACCCAAAGCGATATTCGAATTGCTGTCGCGGCTGGGAGACGATCTGCGGCTGGTGTTCATTACCTCGCGAGCCAATGTGCACCTGCGCGAGGGGGAACTGGAGATCAAGGTTGTGCCGAGCGCCCACCAGAAGTGCGAGCGCTGCTGGCACTATCGCGCGGATGTGGGCAGCGATGCCAACCATCCGACGCTGTGCGGCCGTTGCGTGAGCAACCTGTTCGGCGAAGGCGAGACGCGCCGCTATGCTTAACCGCTGGCTGCTGGTTGCCGCAGTCGTCATCGTGCTCGATCAGTTGAGCAAGGCGGCCATCGGCAGCCATTTCGTCTATGGCGAGAGTTTCGTGGTGATGCCGTTCTTCAACCTGGTGCTGGCGCACAACACCGGAGCGGCATTCAGCTTCCTGAACGATGCCGGCGGGATGCAGCGCTGGCTGTTCAGCGCCATCGCCATCGTCGCATCGGCGTGGATCGTCTGGCTGCTGCGCAAACATCCGGCGCAGAAACTGTTCTGTTTCGCGCTGGCTTTCATACTGGGCGGTGCGCTGGGCAACCTGATCGACCGTATCGCTTACGGCTACGTGGTGGATTTCCTGGATTTCCACTGGGGAGGCTATCATTTCGCAGCCTTCAACCTGGCCGATTCCGCGATCACTTGCGGCGCCGGCCTGCTGATCTGGGATAGCTTCGCCAGGAAAACGTAACCTGGGCAGTGGCGACATCTGCGATGTGCATGGCTGCCTTGCTTCACCCGCAGTCGACTTGAATTTGGAGAGGTATGGCAATGGAACTGTTACTGGCTAATCCGCGCGGATTCTGCGCGGGCGTGGATCGTGCCATCGAGATCGTGGAAAAGGCGCTGGCCCTGCACGGCGCGCCCATCTATGTGCGTCACGAAGTGGTGCACAACACTTTTGTCGTGGACGGATTGAAGGCCAAAGGGGCGATCTTCATCGAAGACCTGGCCGATGTACCGTCCGGCAGCATCCTGATCTTCAGCGCGCACGGGGTGCCGCAAGCAGTGCGCCGCGAGGCGGAGGCGCGCAACCTGACCGTGTTCGATGCGACTTGCCCGTTGGTGACCAAGGTGCATCTGGAGGTTTCGCGCATGCGCGGCCAGGGCAAGGAGATCGTGATGATCGGGCACAGGGGGCATCCGGAAGTGGAAGGCACCATGGGGCAGAGCAACGGCGGCATGTATCTGGTGGAAACGCCAGCCGACGTGCAGATGTTGCAGGTAAAGGATGAGCAGAACCTCGCCTATGTGACGCAGACGACCCTGTCGGTGGACGATGCCAGCAGCATCATCGCTGCGCTCAAGACGCGCTTCCCCTTCATCACGGGGCCGAAGAAGGACGACATCTGTTATGCCACGCAGAACCGCCAGGATTCGGTGAAGCTGCTGGCGAAACAATCCGACCTGGTCATCGTGGTCGGTTCGCCGAACAGCTCGAACTCCAACCGTCTGCGCGAAGTGGCACGCAACCTGAACGTGCCCGCCTATCTGGTCGACAATGCCGGCGAACTGAAACCGGAATGGCTGCAGGGCAAACGGCGGGTCGGCATTACCGCCGGCGCTTCCGCCCCGGAGGTCCTGGTGCAGGAGGTGATCGCGCGCCTGAAAGAACTCGGGGCAAGCGATGTGCGCGAAGTGGAGGGGATCCAGGAGAACGTGGTGTTCCCGTTGCCGAAATCGTTGAGCGCAGATAGCTCGCGTTAACCGTATTCGAGATCGGTCAGATATCGCCTGCATCAGGCGGACCGGGCAAAACAAAAGCGGCCAACAGGCCGCTTTTGTTTTATTCGCTGCTCCCGTTCAGGGGATCAGTTCACGCCAGATCGTCCGCTTGCTGGAAAAACTTGGCGCTTGCGGCAGGAACGGCGGCGGCGGCTGCGGAGTCGGCGTCGGATTGGTGGAGGTGACGGTCTCGACCACGGGCTTGCCTTGCACGTAGATGATGTTGACACCCACGATGGTCGAGTCCGATTTCACGGCAGTTGCCCCGCAGGTCAGGTAGTTGAAGTAGTTGAGCCAGCCGTATCCCCCCGGCGAGCAGGCCGTATTCGAAGGCACGATGCTGGGAGCGATCACGATGCCCTGTATCAGCTGGCTGTCGATGTTGGCGCGTTCGCCGCTATCCGGATAGTCCGCATAACAGCCCGCTCCCCCGGTCGGGACCGGATTATTGGTGGAGAGGCGCGTGGCGGTGCCGTTCGGATTCGGATACAACGTCTGGCTCGGCAAAACGGTACGCGGATTGACGAAGGTGGTGGTCGCATTGTCATCCTTGATCGAATACAGCGACTGCACCTGCGTGGTCGAGAGGTCACTGATCTCCAGGTATTTGCCGGTCGTGATGAATACGTAGCGCTTGCCGTAGGCCAGTCCGAGTACCGGCGAGGTCGTGATGGGTTGCGGCAGCGTCCCGGCCGTATCCGAGTACAAGACGGCGAATTTCAGCACGTCACCGGTACCGATTGCGGCGGTGACGGTGCTGTTGATGTCGAAACGCCAGACGTTGCCGAGCAGGTCGCCGCCATAGACATAGCCTACCTTGTTGCCTACCGGTTGTTCGTTGTTCCAGGCCGCGATCTTGGCCAATCCGTTCGGAGTGGTGACGCTGCCCGCCGGAGTGGGCGTGCCTGCGACCGGGGAGGTGGTGGCGATCTTGCTGATGATCGCGCCCGTACCGGCATTCAGCACATAGAGGTAGCCGTTGCCCGAACCCGGGTTGACATTGTTGTAGCCGGAAGTGACGAGAACGACCCAGGTGCCGTCGGCCTTGGTGGTGATGACAGGCTGGCCAAACGTATAACCGAGATCGTCATCCCGGGTGCTGCCGATGCCGGCAGTGGTGGTGAATTCCCACAGCAGCACGGGCGTCGTGGGATTGGTGATGTCCAGCGCATAGTAGCCGCGACCGCCGCCGTTCAGTCCGGCGACCAGGATGGTCTTCCACACTGCCGTGGCGGCATCGGTGCAGTTGGCGGTACAGACATCGGAAATGTTCGGGCTGCCGTTGACGAAGTTCTGGTGCAGGGTGGCGTAGTTCTTGTCGGCCAGGATCCACAGGTTCGGTATCACCATGCTGGGCACGTAAGCCCAGCGCTCTACCCCGGTGTCCGCGGCGAACGCATGCATCATGCCGTCGTTGGCGCCGATGAACACCGTGCCGGCACGGCTGGCCTGCGCGGTCTTGTAGGCGCTGTAACCGGGGTAGGGATAGCTGAACACCGGGCTGCTGATGAACGCGGGCTGCGATTCCAGCGCATCGCCCAGCACGGCCGTGCGGCCGCGATACAGCCTGTTGACGAGCAGGGTGCTGGCACGATCCTCATAGCCGGATTGGCCGCGCAGGAAATTGACCAGGTTGGTGCCGGTGGCGGCTGCCTGTTGTGTTGCGGTGAGCAAAGGCCACTGGCTGAGTCCGCTGATATGCGCAGCGGAGAAATTCGCCGGATTGGCAGCCGCATAGGTGGCATCGAAATTGGTGAGCGCGGTACCGGCATTGTTGGCGGTATAGATCGAGCGCGTATCGGCGGTGTCGGACACCAGTGCGGCCATGGTGCCGGTGCAGGCGGTGGCCACCGGGACATAACAATCTGTGCCGACCATGGTGCCGCCGGTGCAGATCACCGCATTGGGCGTGACGCAGTTGTAGGCGGTGGTGGAGCCGCTGGTGTCGGCCACGATCGTGCCAGGGGCCGGGCAAGTGTCGGCGGCCACATTCTCTGCGCACCAGGTGGAATTGGTGTTGACCACGCCGGTGTCCACATTGATGCCGCGCGCTTCCAGGTTGCCCGTCCAGGCGACGGTGGTGTAGCTGGCAACGTAGGCGAAGTTGTTGCCGGCAACCGGGTTCAGGGTACTGGTCGCGGCGGCGGCGGCAGAGCCCCGGCGGGCATTGATGCCGGCGAGCGCAGTGGTCAGGCTGCTCGATAGCGAGGAAGGATCGGTGGCGTTGAAATAGGCGCCGTGTCCATCCACTGCGGCATGCCACAGGTCATCGATGGTGGTGTTCGTGTTTGAAACGGGAATCGGCCAGTTACAGACCGTACCGGCACCTTGCCAGGTGCACACGGTGGAACTGGCGGTCAGCCCGAGCTTGACCGAGACGAAATCGCCCGTGGTGTCGTTCATGTAGCTGGGCGAATAGATCATCTGGCCTCGTGCACCGAGCCCCAGGGTGAAGGTGGTCATGTGCTGCTGGGTATTATTGTCCAGGGTGCTCATGAACACGTTGTTGGTACACACGTTCTCCCCGGCAACCGTGCCGGAACAGTTGCCCAGCGCCGAGGTGCGCAGGTCGGTCTGGTAGTAATACATGGCCACATCGGAAAGCGTATTGCTGGTTCCGCCGATGGTGCCCGCAGTTTGCACGGGCGTGCCTTGCAGCACGGGCGTGGTTGTGTATGCTCTGGTCGAAACGCAGGAAGTGCCGGGAACCTTGGTTCCGGAGTTGCTCCAGTTGGTCGGCGAACAGCCGCTGGTGGAGCTGGTGGATGAGCAGGTGCCGGTTTGCGGCTGCATGTCCAGATACCAGCTTCTTCTCGGGCAGTTGCCGCTGCGCTGGATATAGCTGTCGCGATTGTATGTATAGGTGTAAGTCGTGGTGGGCTGCGCGCCGTCGTACATGGGCCGTGCCACCGTGCCATCCTGGTTGCCAACGGGGGTAGTGTTATCCAGTTGCGTGTCGCCGGTATAGCTGTTCCAGTAGCCGTCGGTCGTCAGGATGGTGAAGTTCTGCTGGCAGGAGTATTGCACCGGATCGGCAACCGCGACGCCGTTCTTGCTGGTCAGTTTGCCGGCATACATCCTGCCTACATCGGCCAGCGCGCCTAGCAACGGTGTCGAGTTGCCGGCGCTGGTGGAGTAGAGCATGGTGTACCAGGCCGCTTTCTGGGTGGCGTTGAATGTGCTGAGATTGAGGAATTTGCTGCCGCCGTTGTTGTTCATGGTGGCGAAGCCGACGCGGTAAGTGCTGCCGATGGGCTGGAAGGCCAGCCCCGTCGCGGTTTTCATCATTTTGATGCGGGTGCGGTAATAGCTGTACCAATTGGCGAAATTGGTGCGTTCGTCGGTGCCGCCGGGGCCGGAAGTGGGACCGACCACGACCTTGGTGAACACCGAACTGGCCGTACTGACGGGGGTATTGCATTCCGTATAGAAGGTGCTGGAGGTATTGAAGTAGTCTTTCTGTGCGTAGGCCGTCTGTGTACCGGAGTATGTGTAGTAATAAGCGGGGGCGGCAGCAATCGAGCCGTCCTGGGTCTGGAAACTGGTGCTCAGGTTGGTGGAGCCGGAGCCGGTGTTGTAACCGTCGTTCCAGGCGGCGGTGAAACTGGAATTGGGATAGCTGGTGCCGGTGGAATCGACCGGCGGCAGGTAAGTGGTGGCCGGATCATAGTAGACGCCGTTGCACTGGTAGCTGTTGTAACCGTAGGCTCCCGTGAAATTGCCGGCCCCGTCGGGCAGATAGTCCCAGCCCATACTGCCCGAGTCGTCCATCATCAGGAACACGTTGGGCTGCACGGTCGAGGTGGTCGATGTCGCCAGCGGTGCCGTTGCCAGTGCGATCGTGCCGGCCAGTGCGGGTTCCGACGCGGCTATCCCGCAGGCAAGTAGCAGTGCCAGCGATAACAGGGGCGCGCGCGAAGAATAACGATATTTCCGGTCGTGTTTCATGGTTGCCTCCTAATAGACGAATGCCTGCACGTAGCTGATGGTGAGCTTGGGGCCGGTGGTGCGCGAGGTGATGCGGTACATGGGCGACTGTTCCGGCGCGGAACAGCCGGGGCCGTTACAGACGTTCGATGACGTCAACACCTGCTGGCCGGAAGTGCTCTGCAGGGCGCCGCTGAACAAGGCATCCTGGGTAAGCAGCGAGTTGGCATAACGGCTCATGCGCTGGATCACATAACGGGTCTGGTTGCCGCTGGCATCGGCTACGGCGCTGACCAGCTTGCTGTCGGCATCGGTCCACTGTATCCCCGTTCCATCGGTCAGGCTGAGGGCAGGATTTATGCTGGAGTAGTAGCCGGCGTTCAGGAACGCTCCGGCGCCGCCGTCGTGGTTGAACGGATGGGTCAGGTTCATATAGGGATCGAGACCGTTGTTGGCAATGTCCGTTGCGACCATCCAAGTGATGGCCGCTTCGATCCCGGCATCGGCCGAACTGGTCGCGGCGCGTTTGAACGACAGATTGCCTGCGATGAGCGTACCGGTATCGACCGAGCGTATCAGGGCCACCGCTGCGAGCGACATCGCCAGCAGCGCAACGAGTGCGAAAAACAGCACCACTCCGCGCTGTTGCGACCTGCGCATGGGGTTAATGCCGGTTTTGGACAATGAGTTCATAGCGTACCTTTGTACCAGACCATGTTGCGCAAGGGGGTGATGGAATCAAATACCCGATAACGATATTGTTGCCAGTTCGGGTATGCGCGCAGGTCGATTGCCGGTGCTGGGGATGCAGTGGGAGGATTGGCCGAAGTGGCATCCCACGAGCAGGGGCCGTTCGGCAAGCTGGGGCTGCATCCGTTCGTCACCACGGAGGTTTCCAGTTTGGCGTTGCGCGCCACGACGGCGAGGCGAATCGCCTTGATGCGGTTGCGGTTGGCCAAGGTCATGCCCGGGGTGGCCCAAGCTCCGGTGGCATCCACCCACTGGCTGACCTGGTTGGAGGTGGCTGTGGCGGCAACGCCATATTGCGCCTGCAGGTTGACGATGCCAGCCACCATGGGCGTGGTTACCCCGCCGGCAGTCCGTTCCAGATTGCCGGTGGCTGTGTTCACGGCATAGGTGATCTCGTTCCAGTTGTTTCCGAGGCAGGAGAAGAGTGCATTGGCGACCGCGATATTGGCGGGGAGGGCGGGATTGTTGGTCAGCGTTACCGTGGTGGTGGTGCTGGGCACGCCGCTGGTGGCAACCGGTACGCCGCTTGCGGCAACGGCTGTCATGGCGCAGTTGCCGCCATTGATGATCAGCGCAATGTCGCTGTTGCTGCAGCCTAGGTTGCTGGTCACGGGAACGTCGATGGCCGGCGAAGGAAGACTCGCCGATGGCACGGGGGCTGCGGTGATCTGGACGGGGATGCCTCCGTTCAGCGAACTGCCATAACGTATGGTGATCGAGTCGCTGCCGCCGCTTGCACCGCCGTCGCTGATGACCAGAGGCGAGAGGCGATTGGGGGTGGTCATGTCGTTTACGCCGTTGATATTCAGCGAGGCGCACTCGAGGGCCGAATCGGCAATGCCGGGCTGTCCATAGGGTATCAGCGGGTAGCCGGCCATCTGTAGTTCGCGCTGAATTTCATACAGCGCGATATTGCCGTTGGTCTGCGCGTCGGCAGAGCCCGTGGTCGTGCGTTTTTGCGTCTCGAACACGGAAAACACCTGCATGATGACGATCGTGGCGAGCAGGCCGATGGCCAGGCCAACCATGATCTCCACCAAGGTAAAGCCGGCCTGAGATAAAACGGAATGTGTTTTGTGCGATCGCATGATGCTAACCCCCGGCAATGTTGGCAATGGCGGTATAGCTGTGCGCATCCCCGCCGGGCGTCTGCCAGTTGATGGTGACTGTATATTGGATTCCCGATTGTGCCGTGATCCGCCTTCCATTGGGCAGCATGGAAGAAATATCGGTGCCGGGAGCCGGTTCGACATAGGTCGTGTAACCCGGCCTGGTTGGATCGGGGTCGGCCCATATCTGCCCGATTCTTTGCTGGGCGATATCGCTGGCGTCGGTGCGGAATTTCGCATCGGAAGTGTTGGTGACCATGTTGGCCTGCATGCCGACGATGCCCAGCACGCCGATGGAAAAGATCAGGATGGCGATCATGGCCTCTATCAGCACAACGCCCTGTTGTGCCGATTTTGGTGAAGAGGAACTTTGCCTGAACATGTTTTTTCTCCTGTTCGATCAGCAACTGCTCGATGAGGTCGAGGCTGCTGCCGGGTCGCACATCTTGATGATGTTACTCGGGAGCAGAATTTCGACCTGCAGGTTCTTGGTTCCCCCCACGGCGCTGACGCCGACTGTGGTGAAGGGAGTTGCAGGCACGGCAGCACCGGTAGCGGGAACTACAGTCCCCGGATTGGTGAGCAAGGCATTGCCAAAGCTGTTGAAAGTGACGGTCGTCGAGCCTGTGGGCGTTACCGTCAGCGATACGGCAGTGGAGCCTTCGTTGCTGAGCCGCGAGTCGATTCCCGAGGCGGGCGAAATCGTATAGACATACCACGAGGAGTCCTGCGGCGCCGCCATGGATAGGCTGAAGGCGACATTGGTATTCCGTGCAACGGCTTCGGCTCGTGCGCGTTGCAGTCCGTTCGAGATCGATTCGGCCGCATTGCGAATCTGCGAGTTGATCATCCAGATGCGGAAGTTGGGCACGGCAATCGCCGCCAGAATGCCGACAATCAGAATAACCACCAGCATTTCGGCCAGAGAGAAGCCGAACTGTTTCAATTTTGCATAAGGGCTCAACATGAGCCACCCTTGTTGGAAATCCAGCATCCCGGATTGCCTGTCCATCCCGGGCGGGTGACCGTGGTTGCCTTGGCATTGCTCTGGTCGATGGTAAAGGTGAAACCTGTCATGGATTGGTCGCCGGTTGCGGCGTTGCCGCCCGCAGCCTGTATGAGATAAGTGGTCGATGTCAGGTTCGCGGTCGGGCAGGTGAACGTGAAATAGCGGCTGCTGGCCGTGTCTGCGGCGCAAGGTCCGCCGACGCCGTCTGCACCGGCATAGGTGCGGTTATCCTGAAACCATTGTTCCATGCGTATGCGTTTGTTGGCCAGGTTCGACTTGGCGTCGGTGAACTTGCTGCGAGTCATATAGTCCTGATAGGCCGGCAATGCTACCGATGCTAATATGCCGATGACGACAACGACGATCATCAGTTCGATCAGGCTGAAGCCTTTTTGCACTTTCATGTTGCGCTCCCGAATTTTGTGTAGCGAAAGTTAGAGCAGGTTAAGTCGGTATGCCTAGACAAAACCGATGAGTGGCCATTTGGGCAGACCAGTGGCAACGGGAAGGGTGATTTTGAAGTTTGAATTCATAGTGATAGGTGCTGGTGCCGTGGGTTTGGCGACGGCGGCTGGATTGTTGCGGCAAGGGGCCGCGGTGACCGTGCTGGAACGGGCGGCGAGCGGGCGCGAATCCTCCTGGGCGGGCGGCGGGATACTGTCCCCGCTTTGCCCGTGGGACTATCCGGAAGAGGTGAATCGTCTGGCATTGCGCGGCATGAGACTGTTCGGCGATTTTGCCGGGGAATTGCAGCATGCGACCGGCATCGACCCGGAATATCGGCGCTGCGGCATGCTGGTGCTGCCGCCGTTCGATCGGGACCGCGCCAGGCAATGGTGTACCGCGCATGGGTTCGGGGCAGAGGTGCGCAGCGAGGGGCTGTTCCTGCCGGATATCGCGCAGGTGCGCAATCCGCGTTTGATGCAGGCCTTGCGCGCGCGGGTCGAACAGCTGGGCGGGCGCATCGTCGAAGGGTGCGCGGTCGACAGGATCGTGGCAGAGGCCGGGCGGGTCGGGCATCTGGCGACGGCGCAAGGGGATTTCAGCGCAACGGCTTATATAGTGACCGCCGGTGCATGGAGCAGGGTTCTGCTGGGCGAACATGCTCTGCAAGCCGACATTAAACCGATACGCGGGCAGATGCTGCTGTTCAAGTTCGATGCGCCCCCCCTGCCGCACATCGTGCTGCAAAAAGACCTGTACCTGATCCCGCGCCGCGACGGCCACCTGCTGGTGGGCAGTACGCTGGAAGATGCCGGGTTCGACAAGAGCACGACCGATGAGGCGCGCGCGATGTTGTTGCAGCGGGCGATCGCGTTGCTGCCGGTCTTGCGTGGCATGCCGGTCATCCAGCACTGGGCCGGCCTGCGCCCCGGTTCGCCTGGCAATATTCCGACCATCGGGCGCCATCCGCAGTTGTCCAATCTGTACATCAACAGCGGCCATTTCCGCTATGGCGTGACCATGTCGCCCGCCAGCGTGGAGGTGCTGTTGAATGCGATCAACGGAACGCCGCAACCGTTCGATGTCTCTCCCTATCTTTGGCGTTAAGCGTTGCCGCCAGGATGGCTATCCGCTTATAATCCGCGCCGGAACGCCGATGTAGCTCAGTTGGTAGAGCAACGCACTCGTAACGCGTAGGTCACCAGTTCGATTCCGGTCATCGGCACCATTCTTCAGTTTCACCACGGCAGCGAACAGTCAGGAGCAGCAATGACTTTCCCGCAACTCGGCAAGACCTCTTCGCACTACCTGAAAATCGCACTCATTGTCGTCATCGTTCTCACCCTGGTGGGCGGTATCGCATATCTCGCGCGCAGCAAACCCGTGCCGGTGGTACTGCAAAAGGTGGAGCGCGGCACGGTGGAGGCATCGGTCAGCAATACCCGCGCGGGTACGGTGAACGCCTGCCGCCGCGCCAAGATGTCGCCGCCCGCCGGCGGGCAGATCTCCGGGTTGCTGGTGAAGAAAGGGCAGCGCGTGCGCAAGGGGCAGGTGCTGCTGGAGTTGTGGGATAACGATCTGCATGCGCAGGAAAGATTGGCGCAGGAACAGCTGAAGACTTCGGTCACGCGCGTGCAGGAGGTGTGTACGCTGGCCGAAGCGGCGCAGCGCGAGGCGGATCGTTCGCAAGAGCTGAAGAACAAGGGATTCATCTCCTCGCAGCTCCTGGATAAGGCGGTGAGCGATGCCGCCTCGCGCAAGGCATCCTGCGAGGCCGCGCGCACGGATATCGAGCAGAGCAAGTCGCGTATCGCGCTGGCCCGGGCAGGGCTGGAGCGCATGGTGTTGCGGGCGCCGTTCGACGGCGTGGTGGCCGACATCAGCGGCGAACTGGGCGAATACGCGACGCCGTCTCCTCCCGGCATACCGACCTTGCCGGCCATCGACCTGATCGACGACAGCTGCATGTACGTGAGCGCCCCCATCGACGAGGTTGACGCATCCAAGATCAAGGTCGGGCAGTTCAGCCGCATCACGCTGGATGCGATCAAGGGACGCACTTTCGGCGGCAAGGTCAGGCGCATCGCACCGTATGTGCTCGACCTGGAGAAGCAGGCGCGCACGGTCGAAGTGGAAGTCGAGTTCGACAAGCTGGCCGACGAGGACAACCTGCTGGTGGGGTACAGCGCCGATGTGGAGATCGTGTACGACACCCGCGAGCACGTGTTGCGCATCCCCGCCCAGACGCTGCTGGAAGGCAATCGGGTGCTGCGTTACGGCAGCAACGGCGTGCTGGAAGAACGCAAGGTGACCACCGGCCTGTCCAACTGGGAATACGCCGAGGTGCTGTCGGGCCTGGACGAGGGCGACCGCATCGTGTCTTCGCTGGACCGGCCGGGGGTGAAGGCGGGCGCGAAGGTCGTGCCTGAAGATTCCAAGCCGTCGAAATGATCGAACTGCAGAACGTCTGCCGTACCTTCACCGTCGGCGACCAGCAAGTCACCGCGCTGCGCGATGTCAACCTGCGCCTCGATGCGGGCGAGTACCTCTCCATCATGGGGCCGTCCGGCTCCGGCAAATCCACCATGCTGAACATGCTCGGTCTGCTCGACCGGCCGACTTCGGGCACCTATCTGCTGGACGGGGGCAACGTCACCGACCTGAACGACGAACAGCAGGCGCGCGTGCGCCGCGAAAAGATCGGCTTCGTGTTCCAGTCCTTCCATCTGGTGCCGCGCCTCACCGCCGCGCAGAACGTCGAGCTGCCGCTGATCCTGGCGGGCGTCCCCGCCGAAGTGCGCAAGGCGCGCGTGCAGGTGCTGATGCGGAATTACGGCCTGTCGGATCGTGCCGACCATAAGCCCGACCAGCTCTCGGGCGGCCAGCGCCAGCGCGTGGCCATCGCGCGTGCCACGGTAATGAATCCCACGGTGTTGCTGGCCGACGAGCCCACCGGCAACCTGGATCGTACCACCGGCTGGGAGGTGCTGAAACTGCTGGAAGGGCTGATGGAGCAGGGCATCACGCTGGTGGTGGTGACGCACGATGCCGAGATCGGTGCACGCGCGCAGCGCAATATCCACATGCTGGACGGCCACATCGTTTCCGACGAACAGCGGGCAAAATGAAACTCGCCGACACCTTTCAGTTCGCATCCGGCAGCCTGCGCGGCAGCCCGACGCGCACGCTGCTGATGATGCTGGCGATGTCCATCGGCGTGGCGGCCGTGGTGGTGCTCACCGCACTGGGCGAAGGCGCGCGCCGCTACGTGGTGAACCAGTTTTCCTCGCTGGGCACCAACCTGGTCATCGTGCTGCCGGGGCGTACCGAAACCGCAGGCATCGGGCCGGGCCTGATGTCGGGGCAGACGCCGCGCGATATCACGCTGGACGACGCCCAGGCCTTGCTGCGCAGCCGCGCCATCAAACGCATCGCACCGCTGACAGTCGGCTCGGCCACGCTGTCTCGCGGTGCGCTGAATCGCGAGGTCGTGGTGGCCGGTTCCACTGCCGAGTTGCTGGAAGTGCGCCACATGAGCATCGGCATCGGCCGATTTTTACCGGCGGGGGATATCCAGGAAGGCGCGTCGGTGTGCGTGCTCGGCAACCAGATGAAGCAGGAACTGTTCGGCAACGAGCAGGCCGTGGGGCAGTGGGTGAGGCTGGGCGACCGGCGTTTCCGCGTGATCGGCGTGCTCGCCTCGCAAGGCGAATCCATGGGCATGCGCACGGATGAACTGGTCATCATTCCGGTTGCCTCTGCGCATCAACTGTTCAACACATCAAGCCTGTTCCGCATCCTCGTCGAAGCCAGGAGCCGCGATTACATCGAGCAGGCGAAACACGATGCCGAAGAGATCATGGTCCAGCGCCACGGCGGCGAAAGGGATGTGACCGTCATCACGCAGGATGCGGTGCTCGCCACCTTCGATCGCATCCTCACCACGCTGACCATGGCCGTGGGCGGCATCGCCGCGATCAGCCTGGCCGTGGCGGGGGTGCTGATCATGAACGTGATGCTCATCGCGGTGGCGCAGCGCGTCAAGGAGATCGGCCTGCTCAAGGCGCTGGGGGCGCCGGGCAGACAGATACGCATGCTGTTCTTCGCCGAAGCGGCACTGCTTTCGACTGCCGGCAGCGTTGCCGGCCTGGTGCTGGGGTATGCGGGCAGTATCGTCATCGGGACGATCTATCCGGCGCTACCGGTCAGTCCGCCGTGGTGGGCGGTGCTGGCGGCCTGTGCCACGGCGCTGGGTACCGGCATCCTGTTCAGCGTCTGGCCTGCGCGGCGCGCGGCCAGGCTCGACCCGGTGGCCGCATTGGCGGGCAGGTGATGGCATGTACTTGCGCGACCTGATCACGCTGACTTCGTCCAGTTTCCTCACTTACCGGATGCGCAGCTTCCTCACCGGGCTGGGCATCGCCATCGGCATCGCCGCCGTGATCCTGCTCACTTCCATCGGCGAAGGCCTGCACCAGTTCATGCTGTCCGAGTTTTCGCAGTTCGGCACCAACATCATCAGCGTGCAGCCGGGCAAGACGCAGACGCAGGGCGGCAATGTCGGCATCTTCGGCTCGGTCAGGCCGCTGACGCTGGAGGATGCCGATGCCTTGCGCCGCCTGCCCTATGTCGAACACGTCATCCCCGGGCTGGTGGGCACGGCCGAAGTGCGCGCCAACGGCAGGACGCGGCGCACCATGGTGCTGGGCGAGGGGCGCGATTTCGGCGCTGCGTTCACCATGAAGGTGCAGAGCGGCAGCTTCTGGACGGATGCGGACGACGAGCAGGCGCGCGCGCAGGTCGTGATCGGGGCCAAGATCGAGCGGGAGCTGTTCAGCGGCATGAATCCGCTCGGGCAGTATCTGCGCATCGGCGGGCAGCGTTACCGCGTGGTCGGCGTGATGGAATCCAAAGGGCAAATTCTCGGCATGGACATGGACGACACCGTGTTCATTCCGGCGGCGCGTGCGATGGAGCTGTTCAACCGTCCCGGCCTGATGGAGGTCAATGTCAGCTACCGCGCCGATGTCGACGCGAACACGGTCATCCGCATCCTCACCGAGCGCCTCAAGGAACGGCACGGGCGCGAGGACTTCACCCTGATCTCGCAGGAGAAGGCACTGGAAGTGCTGAGCTCGGTGCTGAACATCCTCACCTTCGCCGTCGGCGCGCTGGGCGGCATTTCGCTGCTGGTCGGCGCCGTCGGCATCCTCACCATCATGACCATGGCCGTGACCGAACGCACCGCCGAGATCGGCCTGCTGCGGGCGCTGGGCGCGCGCGAAAGGCAGGTGTTGAACCTGTTCCTGAGCGAAGCCATGCTGCTCTCCGCGCTGGGCGGCCTGATGGGGCTGGCGCTGGGCATCGGCATCGCGCAAGGGCTGCACTGGCTGTTCCCCGCGCTGCCCGTGCATACGCCATGGCTGTTTGCCGTGCTGGCCGAGCTGACGGCGGTCAGTATCGGCCTGCTGGCCGGTGTGGTACCGGCCATGCGCGCGGCACGGCTGGATCCGGTGGAGGCATTGCATGCGGAATGAGTCGTGCGACATCTTCTGCAATGTCGTCGACAACTACGGCGACATCGGCGTGTGCTGGCGCCTGGCCCGGCAGCTGGCGAACGAGCACGGGCTGGCGGTACGCTTGTGGGTGGATGACCTGGCCAGCTTCCATCGCCTGTATCCCGAGGCGGATGTGGCGCTGGAGCGGCAATTTTGTCGCGCAGTGGAAGTACGGCGCTGGCCGGCCGCTTTCCCCGCGGTAGAGCCTGCCGACCTCGTGATCGAGGCGTTCGCCTGCAAGCTGCCGCCTGGATACATGACTGCAATGGCGGCACGACAGCGCAAACCCGTGTGGCTGAATCTCGAATATCTCTCTGCCGAAGACTGGGTGGAAGGGTGTCATAAACTGCCGTCTCCGCATCCGAGCTTGCCGCTTACCAAATACTTCTTTTTCCCGGGTTTTACCGAAAGGACCGGCGGTCTGCTGCTGGAGGGCGACCTGCTGGCGCGGCGCGACGCGTTCCAGTCGAATGACGGTGCGCAGCAGCATTACTGGCACAGCCTGGGCGTGCCGGAACGAGTCGAGGGCGAGTTGCGCGTTTCGCTATTTGGCTATGAGAATCCGGCCATGGAGGCTTTATTGCAGACGTGGGAGCTGGGCGATCGGCCCGTGACCTGCCTGCTGCCGGAAGGACGTTCACTGCCGCAGGTGGCGGTGTTCTTCGGCCACCCTGCCGGCAAGACAGGCGATATCTGGCAGCGCGGCAACCTGCGCGTGCATGTACTGCCCTTCGTCGAGCAGGAGCGCTATGACGAACTGCTGTGGGCGTGCGACATCAATTTCGTGCGCGGCGAGGATTCCTGCGTGCGCGCGCAATGGGCGGCCAAGCCCTTCATTTGGCAGATATATCCGCAGCACGACGGGGTGCACCTGGAAAAACTGCAGGCTTTCATGAACTTGTATTGCAGCGGACTGTCGCAGCAGGCGTCGCAAGCCGTGCAGGCGTTATGGCTGGGCTGGAATCGCGGCGACTCGGCGGGGCTGGCCGCTTCGACAGGCTCAGGACAGGCTTGGCCTGTTTTCCTGTCCTGCCGGGAGGAAGTGCAAGCTCGGGCGCGAGATTGGGCGCAGCGCCTGGCGGGAAACAATCTTGCATTGAATTTGCTGGATTTTTTCCACCAAGTTGCATAGAATGCGCGCCTTCAAAATCTAGCTTCAGATAGGAACAGAAATGAAAATCGCTCAAGAACTCCGCGCCGGCAATGTGGTGATGGTGAAGAACCAGCCGCTGGTGGTGCAAAAAGCCGAATACAGCCGCTCCGGTCGCAACGGGTCGGTGGTGAAATTCAAATTCAAGAACCTGCTGACTGACGCGCCCAGCGAAGCCGTCTACAGCGCGGACGACAAGTTCGACCAGATCATCCTCGACAAGAAGGAATGCACCTACTCCTACTTCGCCGATCCGATGTATGTATTCATGGATGGCGAATACAACCAGTACGAAGTGGAGAAGGAAAACCTCGGTGACGCGGTGAACTACCTGGCGGACGGCATGGAAGACCAGTGCGAAGTGACCTTCTACGACGGCAAGGCCATCTCGGTCGAACTGCCCAACACCATCGTGCGCGAGATCGAGTACACCGAGCCAGCCGTGCGCGGAGACACTTCCGGCAAGGTGATGAAGCCTGCCAAGCTGAAAGGTTCCGGCTTCGAGTTGCCCGTGGCAGCATTCATCGAGATCGGCGACAAGATCGAGATCGATACGCGCACCAACGAGTTCAAGAAACGCGCGAACTAAGCCAGGTTTGCCGTTGCAATAAAAAGAAGAGCCGCTGCAAAGCGGCTCTTTTTCATCCGTCATTCCGGCAAAGGCCGGAATGACGGACGGTTACAACTTTTCGACGCTGTACACTGCCACCAGTTTATGCGTCTCGCCGGGCGCGACGGTGACGACATTCTCCAGCGCATTGCCGCTTTCCACGCACACCATCCCGCGGTGGCCGTTCTCGCCGAAGTCGCCCATCTTGTCGGCTTTCTCGGTCCACGGGTTCCAGACCACGGTGGACTTGCTGCCCTGCTTGGCGATGCGGATGGCGCGCTTCAGGCCCTTGTCCTCAATGACGCAGTCGGCCGCGGTGTTGACGTAGACGCGATCCACTTCGCTCTCGATCGCGATGCCGTCCTTCTGGGTGAAACGCGCGAAGTCCTGCACCTTGTCCAGGTATTCGCAGTTCTCCAGACCGCGGATGGTCATCTTTGCCACATCGCTGATGTGGAAGTAGGTATGCAGCGCCTCGCCGAGTTCGAACGCGACCTTGCCGGTGTTGGTGGTGATCAGCTCAACCCGCAAGGCTTTGCCTACGGTGGCCTCGAGCTGCGCGGTGCAAGGGTTGGGCCATTGTGCGCGGGTGGCGTCGCTTTCGACCAGACCGAAACGCAGGAAGGTCGAGCCGTCCGGCAGGGCCCTGGTCTCCAGCACTTCCCATGGCACGGTGCGGGCATAGCCGTGGCCGGGCAGCTTGCTGTCGGTCTTGTGCGGGCCGAACCACGGCCAGCAGACCGGCACGCCGCCGCGGATGGATTTGCCCGGGGCGAACTTGGCAAGGGGCGACAGCCAGATCACCGGCTCTTCGCCGCGCGGCTGGAAGGTGGCGATGTGCGCGCCTTGCAATGCGATATTGGCGACCGCATGCTGATTGGCGATTTCGGCGATGATCACGCCGTCGGCGATCTCCTTGAATTGCACGTGGTTGCCGATGGCGTATTGCTGGTTGAGTTCGGACAGTGTCATGTCGATTCCTGTTGGATGATGGAGGGAAAGGTTCAGCTTTGGTCCGGCGGCGGTGCGGTCTTCAGCACCTCGTCGAGCGTGGTCAGCCCGGCGGCGATCTTGAGCGCACCGGAGATGCGCAGCGGTTTCATGCCTTCGCGACTGGCTTGTTCGCGCAAGGCCGCGATATCGGTTTCCGGGCTGATGATCTTGCGCAGCTCGGGCGACATGAGCAGTATTTCGTAGATGCCGACGCGCCCGGAATAGCCGGTCATGCGGCATTCCAGGCAACCGTGCGGCTGCTGCAGCTGCGCCGGGCGGTTCGCTTTCCAGGGCGCGACCAGGTTGTTCCACAGTTCGATATCGTCCTCCTGTATCGGGTGTGCCTGCTTGCAGTGCGGGCACAGCGTGCGAACCAGCCGCTGCGCCATGATGCCGAGCAGCGTGGCGTTGATCATGTAGTAAGGCACGCCCAGGTCGAGCAGGCGGGTGATGGCGGAAGGCGCATCGTTGGTATGCAGGGTCGACAGCACCAGATGGCCGGTCAGCGCTGCCTGGATCGCCATGTCGGCGGTCTCCAGATCGCGTATCTCGCCGACCATGATGATGTCCGGATCCTGACGCATCAGCGCGCGGACTCCTTCGGCGAAGCCGAGGTCGAGTCCCTGTTGCACCTGCATCTGGTTAAACGCCGGTTCGACCATCTCGATGGGGTCTTCCAGCGTGCACACGTTGACTTCCGGCGTCGCCAGGTGCTTCAGCGTGGAATACAGCGTGGTGGTCTTGCCGGAACCGGTGGGGCCGGTGACGAGGATGATGCCGTTGGGCTTCGAGGTCATCAGCTGCCAGCGCGCGCGGTCGTCTTCGGAAAAGCCCAGCTCGGAAAAATCGCGCACCAGCACTTCCGGGTCGAAGATGCGCATCACCAGTTTCTCGCCGAAAACGGTGGGCAGGGTGGAAAGGCGCAATTCGACTTCCTGCCCGTTCTCGGTCCGGGTCTTGATGCGTCCATCCTGGGGGCGGCGTTTCTCCATCAGGTCCATGCGCCCGAGCAGCTTGATGCGGCTGGTCATCGCGGTGACCACCGACATCGGCAGCTGATGCACCTGGTGCAGCACGCCGTCGATGCGGAAGCGCACGATGCCGGATTCGCGCCGCGGCTCGATATGGATATCCGATGCGCGTTGATCGAAGGCGTATTGCCACAGCCAGTCGACGATATGCACGATATGCTGGTCGTTGGCGTCGAACTGCTTGTTGGTCTTGCCCAGTTCGACCAGCTGTTCGAACGAGGCGAGGTTGGGCGAATCGGAACCGGTCTTGGTGGCGCTCTTCACCGAACGCGCCAGGTTGTAGAACTCGACCAGATAGCGGTTGATCTCGGCAGGCGAGGAAAAGACACGGCGGATACTCTTGCGCGAGGTGTGTTTGAGGGTCTCTTCCCAGTCGCGCAGGAACGGTTCGGCGGTGGCTACCACCAGTTCGTTGCCTTCGATGCTGATCGGCATGATGGCGAAGCGGTTGGCATAGTCGATCGACATCAGGTCGACCAGGTTGGTAAAGTCGATCTTGATCGGGTCGATGTGGAGATATTCCAGGCCCACCTTCCGGGCCATCCATTCGGTCAACGTATCCAGGGTGATGACGCGGTTGGGAGGCAGCAGGGATTTCCAGTTCTTCTCTGCCACGATGATCAGGGGGTGGGCATCGTGCCGCCGCAGCCGGTGTTCGGCGAAGAGCGAGTCGGCGTCGGCTTTGCCGACCATGCCGTCGGCAACCAGCATCTCCAGCACTTCGGCCAGTTTCAGTTTGTGTCCCGGAGCGTCTTTGGCTGCCATGTTCGTACCTTGTTTTAGGTTGGGCGGACTATACCGTTATCGGGCGGGGGCTTCAATCGACTCGCTGGTGCGCAGCCATTCGCGCGAGCCGGGGAAGCGAACGACGCGCATGCGAATGGCGGGATCGCGCGCCGGCGCGGGGAAATCCTGCGGGCTACCCCGCAATTATGGCTGTTGCGCCACGCCGACATCCTGTGGGGGTTGCGCCGCCGTTTCCCAGCTGCCGCCCAGCGCCTGGATCAGCGCCACATTGGCGGTGAGCTGCTGTCCCGAGATTTGCAACTTGCCGTTGCGCGCGGTGTAGGCGATGGTCTGTGCGCTGATCACGTTCAGGTAGGACACGGTACCCGCCTTGTACTGGTTGGTGGCCAGCCGCAGCGATTCGTCTGCCGCAGCCACCGCGTCCTCCTGCAGTCTGGCTTCGTCGGCCAGCGCGGACAATGCGGCAAGCTGGTCTTCCACCTGCTGCAAGGCCTGCAGGCTGAGCTGACGGTATTGCGCGACCGCCTGCTGGTAGGCGCCCTGGCTCTGGGCGACCTGGGCGCTGCGCGCGCCGGCATCGAACAGGGTCTCGGCAATCGACGGCCCCACCGACCAGAACGCATTGGGTGCCGAGATCAGGTTGGGGAAGACGGTACTGTGCCAGCCGCGTTGCGCGGAAATGGTCAGTGCCGGGAAGTAGGCCGATTTCGCCACGCCGATTTGCGCGTTGGCTGCGGCCACTTGCCGTTCGGAAGCGCCCAGATCCGGACGCCGCAGCAACAGCTGCGACGGCACGCCGGCCGGGATGGCACGGGCCTGGGGCAGGCCGGGCAGCGGCGGCAGGGAGAAGCTGGATGGCGCTTCGCCGACCAGCACCGCGATGGCGTGTTCCAGTTGCGGGCGCTGTACATTGAAGGCGGCCAGCTGCACGCGGGCGTTGGCCAGCTGCGACTGGGCCTGCGCCACATCGGCCTTGGTGGCGACGCCGGACGCGTAGCGATTCTGCGTCATCTGCAGGTACTTCTCGTAGGCGGCTACCGTGTCCTGCGCCAGCGCGATCTGACTGTCCACCTGGCGTATCTGGAAATAGCTTTGCGCCAGCGTGGCCTGCAGGCTGAGTTGTGCGGCAAGCAGGTTGTCGTGGCTGGCCTCGGCGCTGGCTTCATTGGACTCCACCTGGCGGCGCACCTTGCCCCAGAAGTCGGGCGCCCAGCTGGCGGCGAAACCGGCAGTTTTTCCCGAGATGGTGGTGGTGGTCCCCGTGCCCCCGATTGCGGCCGAGGTGCCGGAGGAAGAGCGGCTGCTGGAGACCGTGGCGCTCAGCGTGGGAAATTCGGCCGACCGTGCCAGGTCGGTGAGCGCCAGCGCTTGCTGGTAGGCGAAATACGATGCGCGCAGGCTCTGGTTGGCGCTGACCACGCGCGGCTCCAGCGTGTTGAGCGTCTCGTCGCCGAAGATCGTCCACCAGTCGCCCTGCGGCGGTGCCGCCAGCGGACCGGCCAGTACCCAGCCCTTGTTTTCCTTGAACTGGGCCGGAGAATCCACCTTGGGCCGCTCGTAGTCCGGGCCGACCGCGCAGGCCGACAGCAGCAGGCCGACGCCGAGGACAAGCGCTTGCCGGGCCAGCGGGTTGATCGCCGGTTGCCGCTGGGGTGAATGCAGGGGGAATGTCTTGAGCGGACTCATGCTGGATTCCTGTGCTGATTAGTGTTGTGCTGCAGGGTGGTTGCGGCGCGCCCAACGGCGGCGGCTCCAGTGGCGGAATTTGTCGAGCTGCAGGTAGATCACCGGGGTAGTGTACAGCGTGATCAGCTGGCTGACGATCAGCCCGCCGGCGATCGAGATACCCAGCGGCTGCCGCAGTTCGGCACCGTTGCCGCTGATCAGCGCCAGCGGCAACGCGGTGAAGAGCGCCGCGAGCGTGGTCATCAGGATGGGGCGCAGGCGCAGCAGGCAGGCTTCGTGGATGGCGTCGCGCGGGCTCGCACCGGTTTCCCGCTCTATCTGCAGCGCAAAATCCACCATCAAGATGGCGTTCTTCTTGACGATGCCGATCAGCAGGAACACCCCGATCAGCGCGATGATGGAAAAATCGGTATGGAACAGCATCAGTGCCATGACCGCGCCGATACCTGCCGAGGGCAGCGTCGACAGGATGGTCAGCGGATGGATGGTGCTCTCGTACAGCATCCCCAGCACGATGTAGATCACCAGGATGGCGGTGAGAATGAACAGGGGCTGGTTGCTGAGCGTGTCCTGGAACAGTTTTGCCGTGCCCTGGAAGCCTCCCTGCACGGTGCCGGGCAGTCCGATCTTGGCCATTTCCACCGCGATTGCCTGCTGTGCCTGCCCGAGCGATGCCCCCGGCACGAGGTTGAACGAGATCGTCGAGGCAGCGAACAGGCCCTGGTGGTTGACCTGCAGCGGGGTGGTGTCCTGCTCGTAATGCGCCAGCGCCGACAGCGGCACGCGCTGGCCGGCGGGGGAGATCAGGTAGATGTCCTCAAGCGCGTCCGGGCGCTGCTGGTATTTGGCATCCGCCTCCATCACCACGCGGTATTGATTCAGCGGGGCGTAGATGGTCGACACCAGGCGCTGCCCGAAGGCATCGTTCAGCGTCTGGTCGATGGTGTTCACCGAGATCCCGTATTGGGATGCCGCTTCCCGGTTGATGACCAGCTCGATCTGCAAACCCTTGCTCTGCTGGTCGGTGTTTACCTCGGTCAGGATGGGGATGCGGTTGAAGGCGGCCAGCACGCGCGGCTCCCATTCGCGCAGCTCGTTCAGGTTGCCGCTCTGCAGCGTGTATTGATACAGCGCAGGCGAAGGGCGGCCGCCGGCGCGGATGTCCTGCACGGGAGCCATGAACACCTGGGCGCCGGATATGCCGGCCAGCTTGTGCCGCAGCCGCCCGATGACCGCGGTCGCATCCGGGCGCTCCGTGTAGGGCACCAGGCTGATGAAGATGAAGCCGCCATTGGTACTGCCACCGCCGGTGAATGCCACGACATTCTGGATCGCCGGATCCTTCCTGATGATATCGACGATGTTCTGGAGTTTCTGCGACATGGACTGGAACGAGATCGCCTGGTCGGCCTGGATGGTGCCGATCATGACACCCGTATCCTGGGTGGGGAAGAAGCCCTTGGGCACGATCTTGTACAGGTAGACGTTGAGCGCGATGGTGCTGAAGAACACCACCAGCATCAGCCGGTGGTGCCTGAGCGCCCAGGTCAGGCTGCGATCGTAGCCGTGCAGCAGTTTCGCATAGCCGCGCTCCCCCCATGCAGCGATGCGGCCCGGCTGGCGATCCTTGCGCGGCTTGAGCAGGCGCGAAGCCAGCATCGGGGTCAGCGTGAGCGAGACCGCCAGCGAGATGAAGATCGCGATGGACAGCGTGGCGGCGAATTCGCGGAACAGGCGGCCGATGATGCCGCCCATCAGCAATACGGGCAGGAACACCGCAGCCAGCGACAGCGTCATCGACACCACGGTGAAGCCGACTTCGCGCGCCCCGCGCAGCGCTGCCTGCATGGGCGGGACGCCCTCCTCGACGTGGCGCATGATGTTCTCCAGCACCACCACGGCATCGTCGACCACGAATCCGGTGGCGACGATCAGCGCCATCAGCGACAGGTTGTCCAGGCTGTAATCCAGCAGGTACATGGCGGCGAAGGTGCCGACCAGCGAAATGGGCACGGCGATGGCCGGGATGAGCGTGGCGCGCCAGTTGCGCAGGAACACGAAGACCACCAGCGCGACCAGCAGCACCGACAGGATCAGCGTGTGCTCGGAATCCTTCAGCGAGGCGCGGATGGTGACGGTGCGGTCCGACATCAGGTGCACCTCCACCGCCGGCGGCATCGAGGCCTCGAATTCCGGCAGCGCGGCCTTGATCGACTCGACCGCATCGATGATGTTGGCGCCGGGCTGGCGCGAGATGATCAGCTGGATCGAAGGCTCGCCATTGGCCATCCCCATGTTGCGCACGTTCTGGCTGTCGATGCTGACATGCGCGACCTGGTCGAGCCGCACCGGTATGCCGCTGCGATAGGCCACGATCACCCGGTCGTATTGTTCGGGAAGCGTGAGCTGGTCGTTAGCCTGGATCTGCCAGCGATGCAGCGCATCCTCGACCGCGCCCTTGGGCGCATTGATGTTGGCGGTGGCGATGGCCTGCCGCACCTGTTCCAGGCTCAGCCCCATGTTGTTGAGCTGGTCCACATCCAGATCGACCCGCACCGACGGCAAGGCGCCGCCGCCCACGGTCACCTGACCGATGCCCGGCAGCTGCGAGATCTTCTGCGCCAGGATGGTCGAGGCGGCGTCGTACAGCTGGCTGCGCGACAGGCTCTTCGAGGTCAGCGACAGGATCATGATCGGCGCATCGGCCGGGTTGACCTTGCGGTAGGTCGGATTGCCGGTCATGCCGGTGGGCAGCATGGGCTGCGCCGTGTTGATGGCGGCCTGCACTTCGCGTGCCGCATCGTTGATGTTCTTCGACAGATCGAACTGGATGGTGATGTTGGTTGAACCCAGCGAGCTCGACGAGGTCATCTCGGTGATGCCGGCGATGCGTCCCAGCGCGCGCTCCAGCGGCGTCGCCACGGTCGCCGCCATCACGTCGGGGCTGGCACCGGGCAGGTTGGCGTTCACGTTGATGGTGGGGAAATCCACCTGCGGCAGGGGCGACACCGGCAATAATTTGAAGGCGATGGCGCCGAGCAGCACCACGGCCACCGCCAGCAGCGTCGTCCCCACCGGGCGGCGGATGAACAGGGCGGAGAAATTCACCCTTCGGCTCCTTGCGCAGGTGCCGCGCTGCCGAAGCGCGCTTTCCAGCGGGCGGCCAGGCGGTCGAACGCGAGGTAGATGACCGGCACGGTGAACAGCGTGAGCAGCTGCGACAGCAGCAGTCCGCCGACCAGCGTGATACCGAGAGGCTGGCGCAGCTCGGCGCCCATGCCGCCGCCGACGATCAGCGGTATTGCGCCGAACAGGGCGGCGAAGGTGGTCATCAGGATCGGCCGCAGCCGCAGCTGGGCCGCCTGCAGGATGGCTTCGGTGGGCGGCAGGCCCTGCTGGCGCTGCGCATCCAGCGCGAAGTCGACCATCATGATGGCGTTCTTCTGCACGATGCCGATCAGCAGGATGATGCCGATGATCGCGATCACCGTCAGGCTGTTGCCCGACAGCATCAACGCCAGCAATGCGCCGATGCCGGCCGACGGCAGGGTGGACAGGATGGTGACGGGATGCACGAAACTCTCGTACAGCACGCCGAGCACGATGTACATGGTGGCTACCGCCGCCAGCAGCAGCCAGAGCTGGTTGGAGAGCGCCGCCTCGAAGGCCGCCGCTGCGCCCTGCATCTTCAGCGGCACCGAGGCGGGCAGATTCAGTTCCTGCTGTGCTTCGCGTACCGCCTGCACGGCGGCGCCGATGGAAACGCCGTGTGCCAGGCCGAAAGAGATCATGGCGGCAGGGAACTGGCCGAGGTGGCCGATCTCCAGCGGCCCGTTTCTCTGTTCGACGCGGACCACCTGCGACAGCGGCACCGGCTGGCCGCTGCCCGACAGCAGGTAGATGCTGTCGAAACCTTCCAGCCCCTGCCGGTCCTGCGCATCGAGCTGCAGGACCACGCGGTATTGCGTCGATTGCGTGAAGATGATGGAGATCAGGCGCTGGCCGAAGGCGTCATACAGCGCGCCGTCGATGGCCGCCACGCTGATGCCCAGGCGCGAGGCGGTGTCGCGGTCGATGTCCAGGAAGGCCTGCAGGCCTTCGTTCTGCAGGCTGCTGGTCACGCCAGTGAATTGCGGCATGCCGCGCAGCTTGTCGAGCATGGCCTGCGTCCAGGTCGACAGGTCTTCCATGCTGGTCGCGGTGATGCTGAACTGATAGGGGCTGCGGCTGACGAGGTCGTCTATGGTCAGGTCCTGCACCGGCTGCAGGAAGGTCTCGATGCCGGCAACCTGGGCGGCCTTCAGCTGCAGGCCGGCGATGATGCCCGCCACGCGATCCGCGCGCTGCTCCAGCGGCTTCAGATTGATCAGCATGCGGCCGCTGTTCAGCGTGGCGTTGCTGCCATCCACGCCGATGAATGACGAGATGCTCTGCACGGCGGGATCCGCCAGCAACGCGTCGACCAGCGCCTGCTGGCGGCGGTTCATTTCCTGGAACGAGATGCTTTGCGACGCTACCGTGATGCCGCGTATCAGGCCGGTGTCCTCCACCGGAAAGAAGCCCTTGGGGATCGCGATATACATCAGCACGGTCAATACCAGCGTGCCGAATGCCACCCACAGCGTGAGCCGCTGATGTCCCAATACCCAGCGCAGTGCATTGCCGTAGGCGGCGATCAGGCGGTCGAACAGGTGCTGGCTCCAGCGCAGCAGTCTGCCCTGCCGTTCTTCCGGTACATGGCTCAGCAGACGGGCGCTGAGCATGGGGGTGAACGACAGCGACACTGCCGCGGAGATCAGGATAGCCACCGCCAGCGTGACGGCGAACTCGCGGAACAGGCGGCCGACCACGTCGCCCATGAACAGCAGGGGGATCAGCACGGCGATCAGCGAGAAGGTCAGCGAGATGATGGTGAAACCGATCTGCTTCGCCCCCTTGAGCGCGGCCTGCATCGGCGGTTCGCCCTGTTCGATGTAGCGCGCGATGTTCTCGATCATCACGATCGCATCGTCCACCACGAAACCGGTGGCGATGGTCAGTGCCATCAGCGTGAGGTTGTTGATGGAAAAGCCGAGCAGGTACATCACGCCGAAAGTGCCGATCAGCGAGAGCGGGACTGCCATGGCCGGAATGAAGGTGGCACGCGCATTGCGCAGGAACAGGAAGATCACCATCACCACCAGCGCGACCGACAGCATCAGCTCGAACTTCACGTCGGTGATCGCCGCGCGTATGGTCACGGTGCGATCCGACAGCACGGTCAGGTCGGTGGCGCCGGGCAGGCTCTGCCGCAGTTGCGGCAGGATCTGCTGGATGTGGTCGACCACCGCGATCACGTTGGCGCCGGGTTGGCGCTGCACGTTGATGACGATGCCCGGTTTCCGGTTGACCCAGGCGGCCAGCAGCGCGTTTTCCGGTCCCTGTACCACGGTCGCCACATCCCCCAGGCGCACCGGCGCCCCCTTGTTGTAGGAAATGATGAGGTTGCGGTAGTCCTGCGCCGATTGCAGCTGATCGTTGGCATTGATGGTCAGCGCGCGGTCCGGCCCGTCGAAGCTGCCCTTGGGCGTGTTGACGTTGGCGGCGACGATGGCCGCCTGTATGCTGGCCAGACTCAGGCTTTGCGCGGCCAGCATGCGGCCGTTGACCTGTACCTGCACGGCAGGGCGCTGGCCCCCGCTCAGCGTCACCAGCCCCACGCCCGGCACCTGCGAAAGTTTCTGCACCAGCCGGGTGTCGGCGATGTCCTGCAACTGGATCAGCGGCAGCGTGTCGGAAGTCAGGCCCAGCGTGATCACCGGCGCATCGGCCGGATTGACCTTGGCATAGATGGGCGGCGTGGGCAGATCGGTCGGCAGGAAGGTGGTCGCCGCATTGATCGCGGCCTGCACTTCCTGTTCGGCCACGTCGAGCGCCAGGCTGAGGTCGAAGCGCAGCGTGACGACCGATGCGCCGCCGGAACTGCTGGACCACATCTGTGCCAGTCCCGGCATCTGCCCGAACTGGCGCTCCAGCGGCGAAGTGATGGAGGAGGTGATGACGTCGGGGCTGGCGCCGGGGTAGAGCGTGGTGACCTGGATGGTCGGGTAATCCACTTCGGGCAATGCGGATTGCGGCAGCAGGCGGTAGCCGACGAAACCGGCCAGCAATACCGCCACCATCAACAGGGTGGTGGCGATGGGGCGCAGGATGAAGATGCGCGAGGGGCTGGCGTCGACGGGTGCCGCTTCTTCGGCAAAATCCGTTGCCGATTCCGTCAATGCGATGCCTGGCGATCCCGCAGGGCTGCCGGGTGCGCCAGCCACGCCTGCATCGCCCGGTTCATTCGGCGTGCCGGCACCGCTCATGAACCCGATCCCCGATGCTGTTCGGCTCCCGCTTTCTCGTTCTTCAGCGGTTTGCCCGAACCGCCTGTTCCGGCTGCCGCGCCGGAATACTGGGCTACGACCTGGACCTTGCTGCCGCTTCTCAGGCGGTCGAGTCCGTCGGTGACCACGCGTTCACCCGGCTGCAGCCCGGCAGAGATGGCGGTGTAGTCCTGATTGGTGGCGCCAGTGCTGACAGGGCGCACCGACACCTTGTCGCCGCTGTCGATCACATAGACATAACTGCCGGAAGCACCGGTGGCAATCGCCGCCGACGGCACCACGATGGCCTGCTCCAGCGTGTCGACGAGCAGGCGCACATTCACGAACTGGTTGGGAAAAAGGGTCATGCGCGCATTGGCGAATTGCGCCTTGACCATCACGGTGCCGGTGGCCGCGTTGATCAGGTTGTCCACGGCAATGACCTTGCCGGTATCGAGCAGGGCGGTACGGCGCTGGTCCCATGCCTGCACCGGCAGGGTGGCGCTGCGCATGCGGCTGAGTACCGCGGGCAACTGATTCTGCGCGATGGCAAAGGTTGCCGTGATCGGCTGCACCTGGGCGATGGTGACGATGGGGGTCGAGGCGGACGCAGTGCCGGTCAGCACGCTGGCGCCGCCGCCGATGGCGCCGGTGGTGCCGACCATGTTGCCCACATCGACCTGGCGCAGGCCGGCGATGCCCGAACCGGGCGACGTGATGCGGGTCCAGTCGAGCTGCAACTGCGCATTGTCGACCGCCGCCTTGTCGGCGGCGACGGTGCCTTTCAGCTGCGCCACAGTGGCACGCTGATCCACGACTTGTTGCACCGCGATGGAGTCTTGCGCCAGCAGCGTCTCGTAGCGTTCGAGATCCGCCTGCGCGCCTGCCAGCTGGGCCTGGTCGCGCATCAGCTGCGCCTGTGCCAGCTCAACCTGGATGCGGAACGGCTGCGGGTCGATGGTGGCCAGCACCTGTCCCGCCTTGACCGCCTGCCCTTCGCGGAAATTCACGCTTTGCAGCAAGCCGGCCACGCGCGGCATGACGTTGACATAGTTGAGCGGTATGACCGTACCCTGCACGTCTATCCATACCGGCATGGCTTGCTGCTGTGCCGTCGTTGCCGTGACCGGAACGGGGGGCGGGGTCGCGCCCGGGGTGCTCTCGCCCTCCTTGGCGAAGGTGTGGATCGACGTGCCCAGCACCAGCGAGATGCTGGCTGCCCCAAGGATCACGTAACCCCGAACAGTCCTGGTCAGGCTTTGCAGTTTGTGGCGGAACTCAAGAGATCGGGATGTAGGTGGCATAAATATATTCAATGTATGAACGCAGGGGCGAGACGATAGCCGAACATGACGCTGATCGATTATATGCGGCCGATACGGCGTCCGCTCACGATTGCCCGTTATTATCGGCACTTGGACGCCCGGTCGGGTACAAAAATTGTATCGGAATTGTATCAGGGGGATTTTGCCGGACTGCCGCAACGGCAATCGACGGCTGTTCAAGCTTGCCATGCGGAAGCGTATGCGAGTTCGTGGTTGATATATCGCATGGACGAAGAAAAACAGCGTCTTTTGGACGCTGTTGAATTTTCTTGGTACTGGTATTGGTGGGGCGGCGGGAATTGAACCCGCGAACATTATGGGACTTAAATAGCCAGCATCGGACGAAATTTGTTCGTTCGGATTCTCGGGAATACCCCCAAACTTACCCCCATTGGCAATCTAGTCACTCAGGTGGGTGACATACTTTGCATGTAATTTCATTGGCTTCCAACTTATGCGCTTTTCGGTGAATATTGGAACTGTAGTAGGCCACACTTTCTAAGCGACTGGACTGAAATGATGTCACAAAATTTAAAGCAAGAAGAGCTGTCATTTCGTGATTGGAGAAATCCCAATGAGTATGGAATGAAGGATGTGTCAGCCGAGCAATGGGCTTGGGAGTTCCTGCGTCGAAATTCAGAATACCACGATGATTGGCATAAATACGTCGGACAGTGCATGGCGCATTGCGGGATTTCAAAAGACGAAGCAGAACTTTCTGCTTCTGACTGGATGTATATGCAGATGGAGTGTGAATGGGGCGATGGCCCCTCAGTTTTTGTGCCAGAAATTGAAACTAATGAGTCGATTGAGTCATGGAGAAAGAAACACGGCTCTGCTGCTAAGAATATCTCATTGAGCAGGTGGCTAGGTAACAAATGGAATCTTACTCAAATAGCCGATCCCAAGACTGACAGGGGCTATTGGCATTTCGCTCCGCAGCCAAGCTTTGATTATAAAGTGGCAAGAAATGGAATCCTGACAGACTGGGGATATCATGGAATTCAAGAGCCACCAGTTGAACATCTGGCATGTGAAGCCAGGATCATATTTAACCTGAATCTGCCAATTGATTTTCAGATAGAACATGTAAGAAATCACCTGTTGCAGTTACAACAAAGCCTGCGCAATTTGGGTGAACTCAAGGAAGATGGACCTTCCCGGTTACGCACTGATAAATACAGAATCTACCTTAGGATTCTTGATGCAATTAATTCAGGAGTAACACTCAAAGAAATTGGCGAAGTGTTGCAGCCGTGGAAAAGTGACGATTATTCATCTGGGCATCGCAGGACAAAGGCGATCGAGGGGCAGCTAAAAGAGGCACGACGCCTTGTAGACGGTGGCTACAAAGCTTTGTTGGGCAAAGTGACGGCGGAAAAATAAGTCAGACCGTTATCTTTCCTTTTTCACTCCGAAGTGAATCGCGATGATCCTCCCCGTTCAATCTCGAACGGAAAGGAATCGTTATGCAGCAATTCTCAAGAACCGGGTTACTCCGGTTGTCTCAAATTATCGGGCAAACGGAAATCACGCCCGAGCAAGCTCAGGCAAACAAAATCCGGAGTAAGGGGCCGCGCCGACCAAGGCAGGCCATCATGCCGCTCATCCCCGTTAGCAAGACCACTTGGTGGAATGGCGTCAAATCAGGTCGCTTCCCTAAGCCAGTTCCTCGCCTGAAAGGGACGCGAATCACGGTTTGGCGAAGTGAGGACGTTGATGCATACATTAAGGGCGCTGGTTTTCAAGTGGGAGGTCAGAATGGAAATTCTTGAAAAGTTGTCTGCGTCCCTTCTGAGTGCAAGTAAGGCAATCGCATCCCCAGTGCTATCGTTGCCTGCATGGTGGATGTTTTTGGTTGGACTAATTCCGCTGGTGCTTTGGCTGGTGGGGCGAAGATTGTCCACAGTTGTCAAACCTGAACGGCCATACATTTCGCCAGTGCTCCGATTCTTCGGTTCACTTTCAAAGTGGACTGGTTTGATCGTAATTGCAGGCGAACTGACCTGGCTCTCAGTGCTTCTGATGATGCTTTTTATCCATCAGCTGTTGTCTGAAGTTGGTGCTAAAGAGGCAATTTGGCAATCATGGCTGGTTGTATACGAGTCTGGCGATGGGCATGTTTTGCGCTGGTTACAAGGTTGTCTCACGGGCTTGGCAGTCGCGCTGCCCATTTCAATCTACTACATACCTCGTTGGGAAAGAGGCGATGGTTTCCAGGATGTAGAGGAATTGGTGGCTCGCTTTAAAAAGCTGAATGGGTATGACCCGCGGCCGTACATCAATCTCAAGATAGGATGTTTCATTGGGCGTACTTTGAGCGGCAAACCGATCTACATTCCGTGGCGGAAGCTTCGCGAAACGCACGTGCAGGTGCTGGGTATGACTTCTTGCGGCAAGGGGGTGGCAATGACGTTGGTGGCATATCAATGCATCTTGAATGGAGAGTGCGCGGTCTGGTTCGATCCTAAGTTCGATCGCAATACGCCACGTATATTGCGGGAGGCAGCGAAACTTGCTGGTCGTGAATTTCACATGATTGACTTGAATCATGGATCAGGCCCGCAGCTGAATCCGATAGATGGGGTGAGTAAACATCAAATCGAAGAATTGTTCGTTGCGGCCTTCGACCTGAAAGGCAAGGGAACCGATGGGGATTTTCACCGCGGGAAAGATGTAGATGCTGCTACTGAAACCGCAGCAGTCGCTATGCAAACGCCGGGCATTTCAATTCCTGAACTGTTTAAACAGTGTGCTTCGACAAAAAGCATTACAGACCAAGAGAACTTTTGGCGGCAATTTCGCAAACTGGCATCTCTACCGGTTGTAAACACTAGAGCTGGTCTTAATCTCGTTGATGCAATTGCCAGCCGGCATGTAATTTACTTCGTCGGTTCAACTGACAATGAACAGGTGAAGATGCTGCAAAAGCTCCTCTTGGTGCGCGTAATGCAGATCATTAAGGGCCGGAAACGATTGGACGTTCATGAACCAACTTGCATTGTATTGGACGAGTTCAAGCACCTGTTGTCACCTGCGGCCCTTACGAGTCTTGGGGTAGTGCGGGATTTTGATACTCATATCCTTCTGGCGCATCAAAGTCAGGGTGATCTGGAGTCATGCCCAGGTATTGAGCCAGCTGAAGCATATGGGGCGGTCGTAGATAACACGGCGCTAAAAATTGTTTACAGAATTGGTGATGCGGACTACGCCGAGAGGTTGGCAAAAGTCTCAGGTAAGCGACGCACGTACACTGAGAGTAGCGCAAAGCAACCTGACGATCAGGGGGCTGCAACCGGTAACTGGCGTGAAGACAAAGCAGATTACATCGATATGTCTCTGTTTACCCATTTGCCGATGCCGAGCGATCGAGATGGTCAGGCAAGTTCTGGAGTGTTATTCGGGATCGGAAAGGCGCAGCCGTTTTATGTCGGGCCAATTGCTGTCCCTAAAGACACGCCGATGCCAAATCCTGTAGTCGCTCCAGCATGCAGCAAGTCTGAAGATGGCCCTGCTACGGAGCTGATCTGATGAGGAGCAAGCTAATTGCATCTCCATCGGATCGGTCACAGCGCATCGTTCAAAAGCGATTCATGCTCCTGCGGTTCTTGCGATCCAATCTTTACACCATTGCAGACATTGTGGGTCTGCTGCTGGATATAAGCAGCAGACAAGGTGTACACACAACGCTCATGGCGATGGAGCGAGATGGTCTGCTGCGGCGCGAGACGGTTGAGGCAAATGGTCGCAAGTGGACATTGTGGGGAATTACGCCGCATGGGCAGGCATTGGCATTCAATCCCGCAAACAACGAGCAGCCTGAATCGAAGTACTTTGAGGCAGGCCGTGTCGGATTGTCTGTGCTGGCGCACACGCTTGAACTTCAACGCCTATCAATCATGGCAGACCGGGCAGGGTGGACGGACTGGCGTTTAGGCGACCGGCTAGGCAAGTGGGAAGCTGGGCAAAGTCGGCCTGATGCGCTAGTTCGATCACCTGCGGGCATCGTGTATGCGGTGGAATGCGAGCGCAACATTAAAACAGTTAAACGCTATGAAGCCATTCTTGTAGACCGCTTGCAGGCAATCAAGAGAGGCAATTTTTCGCACTGTCTGTGGCTGTGTCAGACGCGCGATCTATCAGAGCGTTTGCGCGCGATCATCGCAAGCATCACGGAATTGAATGTGGCTGGCTCGCGCATACAAATTCAGGATCGTCACCGAGCCACGCTGCATTTTGCGGCGTTTGAAGATTTTCCAAACAATATTTAAGGGGTACTAACCATGGCGTTACTGAAACCGAAATCGAGCAACAAGAGCAAGACATTGAGCGTTCGTGTGCCGACCGAGTTGGCAAACGAGATTGATGACATCAAGCAAATGGCCGACCAGCGCGGCCTCACCTTCGATGTGGCGGAAGTCGTCGAGCGTGCGTTGGCACAGGCAGTGCGCTCTGCCCGCGCCGAGATTGCGGCACTGCCTGCTGGCAACATGACAAATAATCCTTCAGATTAATTGCGCAGTGTTGCGCTTGGATATGCAAAGTGTATCCAAGTGGCAGAGTCGCAGATGGGCGGTATTCATAACTCGCATTTGGTGCGACACATGAATACCGCCCGTCTGCTTTTGCACACATGCTGTTTGCGAACTGCACACAGATCGCAAACAGCAAGCGTTTTTTTTTGTTCGCTGACACCATTCGCTACACACCTCGCAGTCTTTCCGACAGCGGCAATGCGTAGCGATGGATGTCAGCGAAGAGTACGCAGCGCCATTCCTGGACGGAATGCCTTGCTATAGGGCTTAGCCCTCTCTTTCTGCGGACTTGCTGGACGCAATCCTCCGCTCGATTCACCCGGCCCGGCACGCCATTCGGCGCGCGCCCCCCCTCTTCGAGGCTGCGCCTAGACGCAGCTTCGCTGCATCTAGCCTTGTCCCTGCTGCCGCAGGGAGGCTCGCGACGGCAATCAGCCAAGATTCTCTTGGCTGATTGCCTGCTTCGCCCCACGAAGAGGGGGGGCGCGCGCCGAAAAACGTCGCTTGCCGGGCGGGGCTTCGCCCCCCACTGCGGAACCGGGCGCTTGGGCGCCCTATATCGCCTTGGGGCGATATTTCCTTGCGGCTCCCCCCATCCTCACTTTCGCCCGCTAGGGGGGGGGCGGAAAGCTCGGAAGCTGCGGCAAGACGCGCCACGCCTTTGCGTGTTGCTTTGCCTTGCTCCGCGAGCTAGCCGCACGCGGTAGTAAAGGGCTAATTGCTGAGGGTCTATATATTCCTGCGGATTGCCCATCTTATTGCTACGGGATACCATCCAAGCTTTAGCAAGTGAAGCCATTCTTAAAGGGGATTAGATGGAATTGGGGCGTAGTCAGGCAAGCTGTGAGGGAGTAAGAATGAGCGCACTTGAGACCCTCCTAAATACCTTCCGCACTGCCTCAGCAACTGAGCGCGAAAAGGGTACCTACTTCGAAGAGTTGATCCTCTGCTACCTGCGTAACGAAGCCACCTACCGCGACCTCTATAGCAACGTCTGGACTTACGCGGACTGGGCCAAGCAACAAGGACTGGATGGCCGGGACACCGGGATTGACCTCGTGGCCCAAACCAGCACCGGCGAATATCACGCCATCCAGTGCAAGCTGTACGCCGAAGATTACAAGCTGCAGAAGGGTGACATTGACAGCTTCTTCACCGCCTCCGGCAAGAAGCCATTTAGCCACCGCATCATCGTCAGCACCACCAACCACTGGAGCGAACATGCTGAGGATGCGTTACGCGACCAGCAGCCCCCAGTCAGCAAGATAGACCTGCACGATCTGGAAAACAGCCAGATCGACTGGAGCCACTACCACCCCAAGAGCGCCCCGACACTAAAGACCAAGAAGCAACTGCGTGACCACCAGCGGTTTGCGCTGGATGCAGTCAAGCGGGGCCTGTCGGATGCAGGCCGTGGCAAGCTCATCATGGCGTGCGGCACAGGCAAGACTTTCACCGCCCTGAAAATCGCCGAGCAACTGGCAGGCAAAGGCAAGCGCGTCCTGTTCCTCGTCCCCAGCCTGAATCTGCTATCCCAGACGCTGACCGAGTGGACGCAGGAAAGCGATACACCGCTGCACAGCTTCGCCGTCTGCTCCGACAGCGACGTGGGCAAGAAGCGCAAGAAGGACGACGACACCGTTCAAACCTTCACCCATGAGTTACGCTACCCCGCGACCACCGAACCGGCAAGGCTGGCTGCGGAAATGGACAAGCGCCACGACAACCAGCACATGAGCGTGGTATTCAGCACTTACCATTCCATAGCCGTTATCAGCGACGCCCAAAAGCAAAACGGGCTGGCCGACTTTGACCTGATTGTCTGCGACGAAGCGCACCGCACCACCGGCGCGACATTTGAAGGCGACGACGAAAGCGCCTTTGTTCGCGTCCACGACAACGCCTATCTCCGCGCAGCCAAGCGGCTCTATATGACCGCTACGCCGCGCATCTATGGCGATGCCGCCAAGGCCAGTGCGGACAAGGACAATGTGGCGCTTTGCTCGATGGATGATGAAAGCCTTTATGGCAAAGAGCTTTTCGTCATCACCTTTTCCGAGGCCGTCCGGCGCGAATTGCTGTGCGACTACAAGGTGATCGTGCTGGCCGTGGAAGAAGCGCATGTCAGCCGCCGTATGCAGAGCTTGCTGAAAGACCCGGACAACCAGCTCAAGGTGGATGATGCCGCCAAGATTATCGGCTGCTGGAAGGCGCTCTCCAAGCAAGGGCTGTCTGACGACCTGATCGGGGACGGCGCAGCCATGCAACGTGCCGTCGCCTTCTGTCAGGTGATCGAAGTCGCCAAGGAGGGAAAGACCCACAAGGTCAGCTCCAAGCAGATTGCGGGCATGTTCCAGTCCGTGGTGCAAGCCTATCAGGCCAGTGACGAGAACGAAGCCTTTGATGAAGCCGACAACACCGCCTTCCGCCTGAACTGCGAAGCCGAGCATGTGGACGGCAGCATGAATGCCAGCGAGAAAGAGGCCAAACTGTCCTGGCTCAAGGCGCAAGCGCCGGACAACACCTGCCGCATCCTCTCCAATGTGCGCTGCCTGTCCGAAGGCGTGGACGTGCCCGCACTGGATGCCGTGCTGTTCCTGACACCCCGCAATTCCCAGGTGGATGTGGTGCAATCCGTGGGGCGCGTCATGCGTATCGCTCCCGGCAAGAAACGAGGCTATGTCATCCTGCCGGTAGTCATCCCCGCAGGCGTGGAACCCCACGAAGCCCTGAACGACAACAAAACCTATGCCGTGGTGTGGCAAGTCTTGAACGCCCTGCGTTCGCACGATGATCGCTTCGACGCGATGGTGAACAAGCTGGACTTGATAGGCCGCGACACCAGCAAGATGGAAGTCATCGCCATCACCGACAAAATCGAGAAGAAACAGCAAAAGACAAAGGGCAAGACCAAAGGCGAAACCGGCCAAGGCAGCTACAGCATCGGCCAGACCGAGGCACGCTACAACGTCAAACCGGAACAAGCCAAGCTGGAATTCGAGATCGGCGAGATCGAACGTGCTATCTACGCCAAGCTGGTGCAAAAGGTAGGCAACCGCCACCACTGGGAAGATTGGGCCAACGACATCGCCAAGATCGCCCGCACCCACATAGACCGCATCACCGGCATTCTGGAAAACGAAGCCAACACCAAGGAACGGGAAGCCTTCGCCGCCTTTGCCGAGGAACTGCGCGACGACTTGAACGACAGCATCACCGATGGCGAGATCATCGAAATGCTGGCACAGCACCTCATCACCAAGCCGGTATTCGATGCGCTGTTTGAAGGCTACAACTTCGCCCAGCACAACCCTATGTCTCAGGCCATGCAAGCCGTCCTGGACGTGCTGCAAGAGCACCACCTGAGCAAGGAAGCCGACACTCTGCAATCCTTCTACGACAGCGTGAAAATGCGCGCCGAGGGCATCGAGAATGCCACCGGCAAGCAGAAGATCGTGGTGGAGCTATACGACAAATTCTTCCGCAACGCCTTCCCCAAGATGACGGAACGGCTGGGCATCGTCTATACGCCCGTGGAAGTGGTGGACTTCATCATCCACAGCGTCAACCACATCCTGCAAACCGAGTTCGGCCAGACGCTGGGCAGCAAGGGTGTGCATATCCTCGATCCCTTCACCGGAACCGGCACCTTCATCACCCGCCTGCTGCAAAGCGGCCTGATTACGCCGGAGCAGTTGCCCTACAAATACCAGAACGAAGTCCACGCCAACGAAATCGTGCTGCTGGCCTACTACATCGCCGCCATCAACATCGAGGCGGTGTACCACAGCATCGTCGGTGGCGACTATCAGCCCTTCGAGGGCATCTGTCTCACCGACACCTTCCAGCTTTATGAGAAGGAAGACTTGGTGGATGCGTTGCTGGAGAAAAACAGCGCACGGCGCAAGCGGCAGAAGAAGCTGGATATTCGGGTGATTATGGGGAATCCGCCATATTCAGTTGGACAGAAAGATGACAACGATGGTGCCGCTAACGTCCGTTACCCGCACTTGGATTCACGTATTCAGATGAGCTACGTGAGCCGCTCAACTGGAAATCCTAGAAGCCTCTATGATAGCTATATTCGCGCTATTCGTTGGGCCAGCGACCGCATTGGCTCCAGCGGCGTAATTGGCTTTGTAACAAATGCTGGATTCATTGATGGCAAGGCTGCCGACGGTTTGCGCCATTGCCTAGTAGATGAATTCTCCAGTCTTTACATCTTTCATTTGCGCGGCAACCAGCGCACCTCAGGCGAGTTATCGCGCAAGGAAGGCGGTAAGGTATTCGGTAGCGGTAGCCGTGCACCTATCGCCATTTCTCTGTTGGTTAAAAATCCGAATTCCACCCAACATGGGCAGATATATTTCCATGACATCGGTGACTACCTAAGCCGTGAAGAGAAGCTGGAAAAGATCAGCGCTTTTGCCAGTATCGCTGGTATTGCTGAGACGTATGGCTGGCGGAAAATTACTCCCGATGCGCACGGTGACTGGCTGGCCCAACGGGATGCAGGTTTTGAAAACTTTGTTGTCATTGGCGACAAGACAAACTCGGCGAGAACAAGGTTATTTGCTGGTTACTCTAGCGGTGTAAAAACCAATCGTGACTGGTGGGCCTACAACTCTTCCAAGGCAAAACTTATTAACAATATGCGGCGCATGATTGCCTTTTACAACGATGTCGTTGATGGCAAGGTAGAAGGCGATACTAACGACAATACTAAGATAGGTTGGTCGTGGGTGCTCCGAGGTCGTTGTGAGAAGGGGCAGCGAGGTACTTTCGCTGATAAAAATGCAGTTATCTCAATCTACCGCCCATTTGAAAAACGCTGGTTGTACTACGATGGTTTCTTTAATGAAAACCGCTATCAGATGCCTCGCTTGTTCCCCGAAGATGGATCAAGTAATCGAGTTATCGTTGTAAAGCAGCATTGGAGTGGACAAGGCCAACTGGCATTGATGGTGGCCAACGTTGTTGACGTTCAATCTGACGGCGGTACGCAATGCTTCCCTCTGTACCTCTATGGCGAAGCCAAAGATGATGTTGAGGCGATTCCACAACAAGCGTCTTTACTGAATGCACCTGCCGCCCCTGCCAAACGTTCACGCCGTGACGGAATCACCGATGAAGGACTGGCGCATTTTCAGGATGCCTACCCCGATGAGCCGATCAGTAAGGAGGACGTGTTCTATTACGTCTATGGCTTGCTGCATTCGCAGGACTACCGCGAACGCTACGCCGACAACCTGGCTAAGGAGCTGCCGCGCATTCCCCGTGTGAAAACCGTTGCCGACTTCTGGGCGTTCTCCCAAGCCGGTCGCAAGCTGGCCGACCTGCACTTGAACTACGAAACCGTGGAGCCGTACCCGCTCAAGATCGAAGCGGCAGGCAAGCTGACCGATGCCGACTACCGCGCTGAGAAAATGAAGTACGGTAAGAAGGGCAAGGACAAAGACATCACCACGTTGCACTATAACGACAAGATCACCCTGACCGGCATCCCGCTGTCAGCCTACGACTATATCGTGAACGGCAAACCCGCGCTGGACTGGGTGGTGGAGCGCCAATGCGTCAAGCCCGACAAGGACAGCGGAATCGTCAACGATGCAAACGACTGGGCCATCGAAACGATGAATAACCCCCGCTACCCGCTGGAACTGTTCATGCGCGTGGTAACGGTGAGCCTAGAGACGATGAAGATCGTGAGTGGTTTGCCCAAGCTTGAGATAGGTGAAGAGAATGCCTGAACAAAAAATATCGCGACCAATTCGAGTTACATTCGACACTAATACCTTGGAGCGCGCAGTTAGACCGGAAAGATTTCCAAAAGACCCACATCAGGCCCAATATCAGAAAGTCCGTGCTGCCCTACAAGCAGGCACCATCAATGGGTTTATGTGTGAAACGATAGTAACCTGTGAGGGCATACAGAAAGTAGATCGCCCAGAGACCTACGGAAGCATGACACTTTCATCCAAACAGGAGCACAGACAAGGCGAATCAGGTGAAGACATAATCCATTTGACTTTAACGCCAGAGATGCCGAAGCTGAAACCGCTTCATAAGGAAATGAAATTGATGGTACGGGCTGCGCTCAATTTGCGATTCCGGATGCTAGGTGTGCCCAGAATCGGCGGAATGAAAATTGATGATCCAGACGGCGAAATTTATGTTCAGGAAGTCCCAAATTCTGCTGAACAAGCTGCAAGACTCGATCGTCAATTTGAGGCGATAAGGGCAATAGAGGAACGCGGTGTCGGCATCGCTCAAGTAAAGAGCCTTGCGGATAAATTCGCAAAACGGGCTGGCGTTCATGAGCCATGGTTCAAGAGTCTTGAGCGGGCTACGGATATTCACGAACGGAATGCGGTAAGTCGTGCTGTTGCGGAATGGGCAGATGGTGATGCTATTGGTGCACATATTGGCTACGGTATCGAGTATTTTTGTACGGAAGATGCGGGAAAGAGTGCGGGCGGGGCATCCATAATGGATGCAGGGAATCGTGCTTGGCTTAAGGAAAGGTTTGGAATCAAATTCCTTTCGTTAAAAGAATTGGATGAGCTTTTAAACAGGCAGTAAACGTTGATTGGGGGAATGATGATCGAAGAGCTGTGGCAGGTCCTTTCTAAATTCACGCCTGAAGCACACCAAGCTGCACTTTCAAAATGTGCAGAGTTAGAACTTAATCAGGACGCCGGGATTGTTTCCCTCAATGAGTCTTATAACAATCTGGGTTGGTGTGCCAACACGCTCAGAGATGCAATTGAGAAAAAAAAGCTAATCCAGCTGCCGATAACGATACAGGGTGAGCTGCTGGAAATTGCTAAAGCAATTTCAACTAACCACGACGCGCTTATTGAGGGAGCGGATGTTGTTGAAACGCTGACCGAGTCCATCGAGAAGTTATTTACCGCTATTTGGCGATACGGGCTGAATCATTTGACCGATGAGCTGCTTGGCTTCCAGACCAAGCTCAACCAGTTGAAAGAAATCGAACAGTCGGTAATCACGACCAAGGCAAAACTCGAAGAGGGAGTTTCTGTTAAGGATGCTCTCGATTTAATTCTTGCTGACTCCAAGCAACAAAATGATGAGCTGCATACTCATGTTGAGAATGCGGATACGGCTGTCATCGCGACGAAAGAAAATCTCTCCAAGGTCCAAGAGGCAAACGAAAAGGCTGCTGAGTCTTTGCAGGCCATACTTGAACAACAGACAAAATCTACAGAACTACTTACGGATACCGAAGGCAATCAGCAGGAGGTTGATACTCATGAGAAGGCTATTCGGGCTTTGGTTTCAGAGTTTACGAATCTCAACACTGAGTTGGTTGCGAGTAAGAAAAAGCAGACAGAGTTGTTTGCTGAATTCCAAGCCTATCGCGACAAGATTGACGGGTTACTGGGCGATGCCAATAGGACTGGTATGGCGGCTTCGTTTACGAATCGTAGATTTTGGCTTCTTGCCCCTCTCTCTGGCTGGCTATTGATATTCGGTATCTCTATAGCTGGATTGCTGTACATGGGGATTACTTTCATTGCACCTTTGCTGGATGCAAAGGCTACTGTGCCATGGGAACAGCTGCCAATGCGGCTTGCACTAACTGCTCCATTTATCTGGCTTGGCTGGTTTTCGGCAAGGCAACATGGGTTTACATCTCGCCTTCGTGAAGACTATGCCTACAAGGAAGCTTCGGCCAAGTCCTTTGAGGGATATAAGCGAGAGGCGAAAGAAGTTGATCCCGAAATGCTAAAGAAATTGCTGGAACAGGCAATCAAGAATTTGGGTGATAACCCGATTCGCATATACGACGGGAAGAATAATCATCCCAGTCCGACCCACGAATTGTTCGACAGCCTTATGAAGGACGACAAGGCTGTTGGCAGATTTAAGGAGTTCTTCTCGATATTCAAATCATGACTATTAGTGGCGGACGATTTTCGTGCTTGAGTTATGCGCTTCCTGCTTGACACCAACATCTTAATCCCGCTTGAGGATTCAAATATCCCGTTGCCGCACGGGTTGGGAAATTTTGTGCGGTTGGCGCAGGAGCATGGACATCCCCTAGTTTTTCATCCTGCCTCGGAAGAGGACATCAACCGCGACAGGAACGCCGAGAGGCGCATGCGTACACGGGATCGCCTAGCACAATACACTCGTCTCGATGGGGTGTCGGATTGCCCTTGGAATACACCGGACACACGACCCAATGATGCCTGTGATAATGCCATCTTGTTTGCGCTCGAATGTGATGCGGCGCATTACCTAGTTACGGAAGACCGTGAGATTCACAGAAAGGCCGTCAGTCGCGGACTCGGTAATCGTGTTTTTGCGATTCAGGCAGCAGACGACTTTCTGCGCCGCCTGCATGAGCCGACTTCCGTTCAGCTTCCAAACATTCAGGATGTGCCACTGCACTCGCTGACGCGGCTATTGAGTGGAGAGTTTTTCGATAGCTTGCGAGAGGGGTATCCAGAATTTGATGATTGGTTTAGAGGATGCGCAAGAAATGATCGTCGGGCTTGGGTTTATTGGGCGGAGCAGGATAGGCTCGGTGCATTGTGTATATATGCCAGAAAGGAAAATGATGATGCCACAGGGCATGGAGATGTACTGCCTGGCGCAGCATTGAAGCTGTGTACGTTCAAAGTCGCGCCGGATTGCCAAGGAAGGAAGATCGGCGAATTGTTCTTGAAGGCGGCTTTTCGCTACGCGACAGAAAATCGACTTGAGCATATCTTCATCCACGGGGACGCAGAGAAGCACGGCTTCCTCTTCGAACTGCTTGCAGACTTTGGCTTTGCCGAATTCGGGCGATATGGCGCTGATGTCGTATACGTGAAGAAACATCCCGTTATTGCCCCTGATGACACACCGGCAGACCTATCTTCGTTTGAATATTTCCGGCGATACTTCCCTCACTTTAGGCATGATGCAAATATCAGGAAATTCATCATTCCAATTCGCCCCGAGTATCACCGGATTTTGTTTTCAGATTATTTCTCCCCGTCTGATCCGCCGCAAATGACGCTGTTTAATTCCTCGCACACGGCGAGCAATGCCATTAAACAGGCGTATTTGTGTCATGCACAATTGGGGCAGATCAGACCTGGAGACGTGGTTTTGTTCTATCGCTCAATTGACGAGAAGGCTGTGACCAGCATTGGCATCGTTGAGCAATATGAAACACTGGGTGACGCGAACGAAATTGTAGATCGTGTTCGTCGTAGAACGGTGTATAGCATGAGTGAAATTAGAACAATGGCTGCCAAACCAACCAAGGTCATGCTCTTCCGGTTGGTAAGGCATTTTAACAACCCACCTTCATTTGACTGGCTAACTCAGAATCGAGTTGTAAAAGGCAGCATCCAAACTATCCGAGAAATTGATGACGACGCGTACCAAAGACTTATTTTCCAAGCTGCCTAGAGTGGCGCTTATTTCCATCCGTCCATGCTACGTGGAGAAAATCCTGTCCGGCGAAAAACGGCTGGAGTTTAGAAGAAGCTGGGCTGCTGAGCCGGTTGACGTGCTGGTGATCTATTCAACCTCCCCCACACAGAAGATCGTGGCGACTGTGAATGTGGTCGATATCATCGAAGGATCGCCCACGGCTCTTTGGGAATTAGCCAAGGAAAAGGGGGGCGGCGTGACTCGGCAGCTTATCTACGATTATTTCGAGGGGAAGAAATCCGGCTTCGCAATCGAGATTGCTGATGTCCTTGAGTTCGAGCAGCCAGTTGATCCGAAGAAGATTTTCAAAGACTTTGTCGCCCCTCAATCATTTAGGTACATTGATTTCAAGGATTACGCCAAGATTCTTTCCAAATCTTGGAAGGGGAAAGCATGAAGGTCATTTTTGTAGCGGGCATCCATGCAGTTGGAAAGTCATCATCTTGCAAACTAGTGTCTGATGAGACGGGCATCCCGCATTACACAGCAAGCCAGATCATTCGTGAAGAAAAACAGTCTGCCATTTCGGGCAACTCGAAGCTGGTCGCCGACGTAGATGCGAATCAGCGTTTGCTGATTCAAGGGGTATCCAGATTGTTGCAGACCGGAAATCTCCTGCTCGATGGTCATTTCACCATGCGCCGCAAGTCTGATGGCGGCATTGAGGCAATTCACATTGATGTTTTCAGTGAGCTACGCATAGGCGGAGTGGTCTTGTTCATTGACCGGCCTGAAGAGATAGCGAAAAGAATGCACTTGCGCGACGGAGTGTCACTGCCCGTAGATGAATTCCATGAACATCAAGAAGCTGAAATATTGCACGCGCGGCATGTAACTTCCGCGCTTGGATTGCCATTGGCCGTTCTTCAAGCATTCGACACACAAGGCATGGCAAAGGCATTGTCATCTTGGGCTGGAATGCCCCGTTAAGTTCACCACATTTAGAGCCGACCTGAAGTCTGGGTAAGACCCTCTAACCCGTATTAATCACATTCCTGTTCGGCTTGGCTGGTTGAAAGCCGTTCGTGCGCCATCCCTTCTCATCGGATTGCTGCTTGCAGAAGCCGTGTTGAAACAAACTCCCTAAAGCGTTCGTCACTTCAAGCCAACCATTCTGGCTACGGCTAAAAGCCGTGGCTGTGCTCGGCTTCGCCCTCCGCGCAGGCCGCACCACTTTTTTGCCTCCGGGCTTTCCGTTCCTCTCCTTGCTTTCGACGTTTGCGCTGCCGCGACACGGCTCCAAAACGCATGCAGCAAACCGACAAACGAACGAAGGAGAAAGAACCATGGACGCAGCGAACACAACCAGCCAAGCCGAACAAATCAAAACCGACACTCACCAAACCGCATGTGTGAAGAACGAAATCTCTCCAGCCTACGAAGTGCAAATTCGGAGCGATGAAGAAAACATCATTGCCAAGGCGCTTGAAATTCTTTCGCGCAGGATGCGACAGGCAGAGGCGTTTTTCAGCTCTCCTTCGGCAGTGCGTGATTTTCTGCGGCTGAAGATGGCAGAGCTTGAATTTGAGGTTTTTAGCGTGATTTTCCTGGATGCTCAGCATGGCGTGATTGCCACAGAGGAGATGTTTCGCGGAACGCTTACGCAGACCAGCGTTTATCCCCGTGAAGTCGTGAAACGTGCGCTGCACCATAACGCCGCCGCCGTGATTTTTGCGCATAACCACCCCTCTGGATTGTGCGAGCCGAGCAGGGCAGACCAGATGCTGACCGATGCACTCAAGCAAGCCTTGTCACTTGTTGACGTGCGCGCCCTTGATCACTTCATCGTTGCCGGTGCGGACTGCATGAGCTTTGCAGAACGTGGCCTGATTTAAGGGGTTGCCATCATGACAACGACCAACCACAAGACAAGAGAGGAGGCGCAGGATGCGCTGCGCTTCCTGCAAGGTTTCATGCCTCAAGCACAGATTGCCGCCATCGCTGCCGGGATGCATGGTGAAGAGCAGCAGCATTTTTTCAATAAGGTGGTGGAAATAGAAAGGCTCATTCGCACGATGCCGAAGACCTACGAGCAGGACGGCGCGGGTGAAGAGGCTATCGCGCACCTGCATTACTTCTTGAATGGCTTTGATTGGTTCATCACGGAGCGTGATATTGAGCGCGAGCAGTTGCAGGCTTTTGGACTGGCCTGCTTGGGTGAGGAAGAAATGGGGTATATCAATATCGTGGAGCTTATCCGCAACGGCGCAGAGCTGGACTTGTATTTCGAGCCGCGCAGTTTGCGGAAAATATTCGCGGAGCGCGGATAAGTATCGGGAGAGGCCGGGAAGTAGATTCCCGGCCCGCTTGCCTAGCAGGGCTGTTTGCCTGTGGAATTTTTTCGCGCTTCGCGCGAATTTCTTCAATGATGCTTTTTTCGCTTCAAAGCTAGGCCGCTTTGGGGGGTAGGAATATAACTGTTGCCCCGCGCTGCGCGGCGGCAAGCTGGCTGCCCCACCATTGAAACAGTTTGATCCTGTCATCAAAGCGCTCGCCCCGGTCATAGGCGCGGGCAACTTCGTTGTCGTGGGCATGGTCCAGGGCAAGCTCCACCACATCGCGCGCAAAGCCGTTGTCGCGCGCCAAGGTGGAAAATGCACTGCGCCAACCGTGCGGTGAATGCTTGCCGCCGAGCGCCAAGGTTACGCGATACACCTTTTCGATGGATTCGCGCCCGATATACTTACCGCCTTGGGGGGAGGGGAAAACATAGCCCTTCCCTCCGAACAAATCCCGCCAGCGGCGCAACTCGTCAGCGATTTCAGGCGATAGCGGGACGCGATGGTCTATGTCGCGGGTGGTGACTTTCATTTTCTTGCGCGGAATGATCCAGACGGGTTGCGCATCGTCCAGATGAAACTCTTTCCATTCCGCATCCACAACGTTGCCGATGCGCATGGCAGTAAAGGCGCACAGGCGATGTGCCATGCGCACCGAAGGCGAGAGGCGGGCGGCTTCTGCGCGGCGCAATATGTCGCCCAATGAAGCCCAATCCAGCAAGGCGGGCATTCGCCCGGTGTCTTTTTTGCGGGGTAGCAATTCGCGGGCGGGAAGGGCGGGGTTATCACGGCACAGTCCTTTGGCTTGGGCGTAGCGGAATACCCCGTTCAGGTGCTGAAGGATGCGGGTGGCGGTTTCCAGCACGTCGCGCTTGTGGATGTCTTCGACGGCTTTTGCCACCATGGCTGGGGTGATGCTGGCAATGGGCAGGTTGCCAAGGGAGGGATAAATATCCCGCTCGAATGCCCTTGCTGATTTGGTGTGGTGACCCGCGCTCCATTCCTTTTGCTTCATGGCCAGCCAGCTCTGGGCAACTGCGCGGAATGTGTTGTCGGCGCAAGCGGCGCTGGCTGCCCGGTTTACTCGGCGCTCGGTTACCGGGTCTTTGTGTTCCCGGAGCAGGGCTTTGACCTCGCCTAGTTCGACGCGCGCCGCTGCCAGGGAAACCTCGGGGTAATTGCCGATGGAATAGGTCTTCTCCTTGCCCTCGATCCGGTACTTGATGCGCCAACTGGCCGAACCACTAGGCGTGATAAGGAGATACAGCCCCCCACCGTCCGAAAGCTTCTTCCCATGCGCCTTCTGAGCCACGAAGGCCTTCAAAGCCTTATCTGTCACCATTTATAAAATACCCCCATGCGCGATATTTCTGCGAGTTCAATTTCATTGAATGCCCCCAATAATACCCCCTTGAGAGTTGGATGCAATAGGATTTTGTGACACCTTGATGGATATTAATCTGAGGAAAATGCAAAGAAAAACGCCGTCACTCGGGCGGCGTTGGACCCCGTTGGGGGTATTATTGGTGGAGGCGGGGGGAATTGAACCCCCGTCCGCGAGCCCTCTACAGGCAGTTCTACATACTTAGTCTGGTTATTTGATCTGATCAGGCAGACGCCAACCGACAGGCTGCTGCAGGACGAGTCACCTTGGTTTTAGCTTCGTGCAAAGTAACCCTGCACGACACGATTCCGTGTAAATGACCTCACTCATCTCAACCTTGCGGTATCGAGCCCCTCCACGGACAGCGGGGTGTGAGGTCCAGCCTTAGGCGGCTAGAGCGTACTTTTCGTCGTTTGCGACTATTGGTTTTCCAGCTGATTTACGAGGTGGCGGGTCCTCGGTATGCCCTGCGCTGCTTTGCAACCCACGTCGAAGCCAGGTCGCCCCCGGTTCGATTTGCTGCTAACAGGGCCGCATTGTAGCAGTTTTACTTGGGCTTGTTGAGCAGGTGGCGGGCGAAGTGGCGGTCGGCCTTGGTGGCATGGGAGGCGAACCAGTCGAGCAGCAACAGTTCGGTGCGGAAGGCAAGATAGCGGCAGTCTTCCGTGTTCTTGCGGGTCTTCTGTTCCAGTTCGGTAAAGTTTTCGATGAAGCGTTTATGTTCCTGGATGTGGCCATCCGCAAACGGGTAGTTGTGTTCGAGCATCAGTTTTTCCTCGAGCGGGAAGAGGTGCTGTGCATGCTGGGCGAGGAAGGGAAAAATGTCGGCGAAACCGTCGCAGTTGTCCTGATCGATCCGTACCGTCAGGGTGTTGATACGTTCCATCAGCAATCGGTGCGCATCGTCGACTTCCGGCACGCCGGTGTGCTGTTCTTCCTTCCAGACCAGTCCGCTCTGCAGTTCGCCCGTGCCGAAGTGCTGCCCGGTGGCCTGATATTCATAGCAACGCTCCAGGTAGATGAGGGCCGGGAAGTCGTCGGGGGAGATGTCGATGCATTGTTTGAACAGCGGAATGGCCTTGGCGATGTCTTGCAGATGGTAATAGGCGACGGCCTTTTCGAACACCGGCAACGCGTCGCGTTTGCTCTGCCGCAGCTCTTCCGGGTCGTTGTTGAAGACCTCGTAGATCGACAGCGGTTGCGATTTTCCTTTCACGCGGATGCGATCCAGGAAACGGATGTCGTATTTCTTCGGGTCGGCCAGGTCGTACAGGGTGTTCTGGCTGATGATGAGGGGGGAGCGATAGGTCTTGGTGGCCTCCTCCAGGCGCGCCGTCAGGTTGACCGCATCGCCGATCACCGTGCTGTCCATGCGGTTGATGCCGCCTACCGTGCCGATCATCACCACGCCCGTATTGAGGCCGATGCCGATATGGATAGGGGTGTAGCCGGCACGTTCGCGTCCGGCATTGTAGTAGCCCAGGCGTTCGAGCATGGCGATGGCGCCGCCAACGGCGTCGTCCGCACCGTGTTCGAACAGCGCCATGATGGCGTCGCCGATGTATTTGTCGATGATGCCGCGATGGCGGCTGATGACGGGCTCCATCTGGCTGAGGTAGGAGTTGATGAACTCGAAGTTCTCGGCCGGTGTCATGGATTCGGACAGCGGGGTGAAATCGCGGATGTCGGAGAACATGATGGTCATCTTGCGCTCGACCTGATCGCCGAGCTTGACGTCCACGATGCTCTTGGCTTCCAGCAGGTTAAGCAATTGGTGCGGAACCAGGCGCCCGTATGCCGTTTCGGTCTGTTGCAGCAAGGCCAGCGCTTGTTGGTGGGCGATGATGACCTTGTGCAAAATCTCCTGAATGCTGTCCTGCGTCGGATTGATTGGGATGTCTTCCCCGTTGCGCCCTTCGTTCATGCTCTCCCGCCCAACATTCTCGTTATGTCGGGCATCATACCGCTGTTCATGTCTGGATGTAACGCAGCAAGGCAAAGGGGGCCGGCACGCTGCCTGCCGACGGCCAGGTGGAAAGGTCTGCCGCCGGGTCGATGTAGCCGTATGCGGCGATGATGCCGGTCATGTCGGCGGCCTGCGCCGCCTCCATGTCGCGCAGGTCGTCGCCCAGATAGAGGCAGTGCTCGGGGGCGACGCCCATCAGTCCGGCGGCATGCAGCAACGGCATCGGATGCGGCTTGGCGCGCGCGCAGGTGTCTCCGCTGACCAGGCAGGCGGCGCGTTTGGCATAGCCGAGTTTTTCCATCAGCGGTACGGTGTAGCGATGCGGTTTGTTGGTGACGATGCCCCAGGGCAGCTCGTGCCGCTCCAGTTCGGCGACCAGTGCCGCCATGCCGGGGAACAGTACGGTCTGGTCGCAGATGTGCTCTTCGTAGTGTTGCAGGAAGGCTTCGCGTAGCGCGTCGTAACCGGGGGTGTCGGGCTCCGCGTTCATGGCCAGCTTGAGCAGGCCGCGCGAACCGTGCGACGCCTGCGGGCGAATGGTCTCGACCGGCAGTGGGGCCAGGCCGTGTTGCGCGCGTACGTGGTTTGCGGCGGCCCCCAGATCGGGGGCCGTGTCGGCGAAGGTGCCGTCAAGGTCGAAAAGGACCGCTTCAATCACGTTGGCAGGAGATCATGTAATTGACGCTGGTGTCGTGGCCGAGCGAGTAGGTCTTGTGCAGCGGGTGGTAGCTCATGCCGGTCACGTCGGTTACGTTCAGGCCGGCATTGCGGCACCATTGTGCCAGCTCGGAAGGCTTGATGAACTTGGCGAAATCGTGCGTGCCGCGCGGCAGCAGATTGAGGATGTATTCCGCGCCCAGGATGGCGAACAGGTATGACTTCGGGTTGCGATTGAGGGTGGAGAAGAACACCCTCCCGCCCGGTTTTGCCAGCCTGGCGCAGGCGGCCACCACGCCTGCGGGGTCGGGCACATGCTCCAGCATCTCCATGCAGGTCACCACGTCGAATTGGCCAGGGCGCTCGGCCGCCAGTTCTTCCACCGCCACCTTGCGATATTCCACCTGTTTGCCGCTTTCCAGCAGGTGCAGTTTCGCCACTTGCAGCGATTTGTCGGCCAGGTCGATGCCGGTCACCCTGGCGCCCAGCCCGGCCATGCTTTCAGAAAGGATGCCGCCGCCGCAGCCGACGTCCAGCACGCTTTTGCCGGAGATGGCGGCGAGGCGGTCGATGTAGCCCAGGCGCAAGGGGTTGATCTCGTGCAAGGGCTTGAATTCGCTGTTCGGATCCCACCACTTGTGGGCGAGTTGGGAGAATTTTTCCAGTTCGATGGGGTCGGCGTTGGACATGGTTAAGGGCCTCTGTTTGCAGGTGAGCGACTTTAACAAATCTCCCAGCCTATGGCCAAACAAACAAGGTGGCTGGCGAATGGTCGGCGGGTAAGGGGGCTGTGTTAGAATGCGGACTTCGTTTTGTTGCCCCGCCGTCTTCTTTATCGGGGATCAATTTATAGGTCGCTCATGGAACTATTTGCCAAAGAAACCCTGCCAGTCAGCCTTGAAGAGGAGATGCGCAAGTCCTATCTGGACTACGCGATGAGTGTGATCGTAGGGCGCGCCTTGCCCGATGTGCGCGACGGCCTGAAACCCGTCCATCGTCGGGTCTTGTTCGCCATGCACGAACTCTCCAACGACTGGAACCGCGCCTACAAGAAATCGGCGCGTATTGTGGGCGACGTCATCGGTAAATACCACCCGCACGGCGATACGGCGGTGTACGACACCATCGTGCGCATGGCGCAGGATTTCTCCCTGCGCTACACGCTGGTGGACGGCCAGGGCAACTTCGGCTCGGTGGACGGCGATAACGCGGCGGCGATGCGCTATACCGAGATCCGCATGGCGAAGATCGCGCACGAGTTGCTGGCCGACCTGGACAAGGAGACGGTCGATTTCGGCCCCAACTACGACGGCTCCGAGCACGAGCCGCTGGTGTTCCCGGCGCGCTTCCCCAACCTCTTGGTGAATGGTTCCTCCGGCATTGCCGTGGGGATGGCGACCAACATCCCCCCGCACAACATGACTGAGGTGGTGGATGCCTGCCTGGCGCTGCTGCGCGAGCCCGACATGGACATCGAACGCCTGATCGAACTGGTGCCTGCGCCGGATTTCCCCACCGCCGGTTTCATCTACGGCCTGGCCGGGGTGAAGGAAGGCTATCGCACCGGTCGCGGCCGCGTGGTGATGCGCGCCCGCACCCACTTCGAGGACATCGGCAAGGGCGACCGCCAGGCCATCATCATCGACGAGCTGCCGTACCAGGTGAACAAGGCCAACCTGCTGATGAAGATCGGCGAGATGGTGCGCGAGAAACGCATCGAAGGCATCTCCGAGATCCGCGACGAGTCGGACAAATCCGGCATGCGCGCGGTGATCGAGCTGAAGCGCGGCGAGAACGCCGACGTGATCCTGAACCAGCTGTACAAGGACACCCAGATGCAGGACAGCTTCGGCATCAATATGGTCGCGATTGTCGACGGCCAGCCCAAGCTGCTCAACATCAAGCAAGTCATCGAAGCCTTCCTGCGCCATCGCCGCGAAGTCGTCACCCGCCGCACCATATTCGAACTGCGCAAGGCGCGCGAACGCGGCCATATCCTGGAAGGCCTTGCAGTCGCGCTGTCCAACGTGGACGAGATCATCGCGCTGATCAAGGCGGCGCCGACTCCGCCCGATGCGAAACGCGAGCTGATGGCCCGCGGCTGGCGCTCGTCGCTGGTGGAAGACATGCTGTCGCGCGTGAGCGATGCCTCGCGTCCGGAAGGGCTGGCGCCCGAATTCGGCCTGGTGAAGGGCACGGGGTATTTCCTTTCCGATGCGCAGGCGCAAGCCATCCTCGAGTTGCGTTTGCAGCGCCTGACCGGGCTGGAGCAGGACAAGATCGTGGGCGAATACCGCGAGGTGATGGACAAGATCACCGACCTGCTCGATATCCTGGCGAAGCCCGCGCGCGTGACGCAGATCATCGGCGACGAGCTGATCACCATCCGCTCGCAGTTCGGCGACAAGCGCCGCAGCGAGATCATCACCCATACTCAGGACATGAGCATGGAGGACCTCATCGCGCCGGAAGACGTGGTGGTCACCATGTCGCACGGCGGCTACATGAAGGCGCAGAAGCTGGATGAATACCGCGCGCAGAAACGCGGCGGACGCGGCAAACAGGCGACGGCGACCAAGGAAGACGATTTCATCGACAACCTGTTCATCGCCAACACCCATGACTACATCCTGTGCTTCTCCAACCGCGGACGCGTCTACTGGCTCAAGGTCTACGAAGTCCCGCAAGGTACGCGCATCAGCCGCGGCAAGCCGATCGTGAACCTGCTGCCGCTGGAGCCGAACGAGAAGATTAACGCCATCCTGCCGGTGAAGGAGTTTGCCGAGGATAAATTCATCTTCTTTGCCACCAGCGAAGGCACGGTGAAGAAGACTCCGCTGTCCGATTTCGCCAACCCGCGCAAAGCCGGCATCATTGCCATCAGCCTGGATGAAGGCGATTTCCTCATCGGCGTGGCGATCACCGACGGCAAGCACGACGTGATGCTGTTCTCGGACGAGGGCAGGGCGGTGCGCTTCGACGAGGACGATGTGCGCGGTATGGGCCGCAACGCACGCGGCGTGCGCGGCATGAATCTGGCCAAGGGAGGCAAGGTCATCGCCCTGTTGGTGGCTGAAAACGAGGAGCAGTCGGTGCTGACCGCAACCGAGAACGGTTACGGCAAGCGTACGCCGATCACCGAGTACACCCGCCACGGACGCGGCACGCAGGGCATGATCGCGATCCAGACCTCCGAGCGCAACGGCAAGGTGGTGGCGGCGACGCTGGTCAGGCCGGAAGACGAGATCATGCTGATCGGCACCAATGGCGTGCTGATCCGCACCCGCATCAACGAAATCCGCGAGATGAGCCGCGCCACCCAGGGCGTGACACTGATGAATCTGGAGGATGGCGAAAAATTGGCCGGCTTGAGCCGCATCGCCGAAACGGAAGAGGAAGAGGGCGGCGAATAAATGACGATATTCAATTTTGCAGCTGGCCCTGCCGTGTTGCCGCATGAGGTGCTGGCGCAGGCGCGCGAGGAGCTGCTCGATTGGCGCGGCACCGGCATGTCCGTGATGGAGATGTCGCACCGGGGCAAGGAATTCATGGGTATCGCTGCGGAGGCGCATGCCGACCTGCGCGAGTTGATGGCCATTCCCCAGCACTACAAGGTGCTGTTTCTGCAAGGCGGTGCGACCATGCAGTTTTCGATGGTTCCGCTCAACCTGCTGCGCGGCAAGCTGTCTGCCGACTATGTGAATACCGGGATCTGGTCGAAGAAAGCCATCGATGAGGCGAAAAAGCTTTGCTACGTGAACGAAGCCGCCAGCAGCGCCGACAAGTCATTCAGCTATGCGCCAGACTTTGCGCGGTGGAAACTGGACAAGCAGGCGGCCTATGTGCACTACACGCCGAATGAGACGATCGGCGGCGTCGAGTTCAATTGGGTGCCCGATACCGGCAAGGTGCCGCTGGTGGCGGACATGTCTTCCAACATCCTGTCGCGTCCCTATGATGTAACGCAATTCGGCCTCATTTATGCAGGGGCGCAAAAGAACATCGGTCCCGCCGGCGTGACCCTGGTGATCGTGCGCGAAGACCTCCTCGGGCATGCGCCTGCGGGGCTGCCGACCATGCTGGACTACAAGACGCACGCGGATAACGATTCGATGTACAACACCCCGCCGACCTACGGCATCTACATGGCGGGGCTGGTGTTCAAGTGGCTGAAGAAGAACGGCGGCGTGGCGCAGATGGAAAAAACCAATATCGCCAAGGCCAGGCTGCTGTATGACGTGATCGACGCCAGCGATGGCTTCTATACCTGCCCGGTGGCAAAAGCCGACCGTTCGCGCATGAACGTGCCGTTCAAGACCCGCGATGCGGCGCTGGATGCCGAATTCCTCAAGCAGGCGGAAACGCATGGCCTGCTGCAGCTCAAGGGCCACAAGCTGGCGGGCGGTATGCGCGCCTCCATTTACAATGCCATGCCGCTGGCGGGAGTGCAGGTGCTGGCCGATTTCATGGGCGAATTCGCCCGTAGCAAAGGCTGAGGCGTATGGCCGACGAACTGAAGAAATATCGCGAACAGATCGACCGCATCGACGATGAACTGCTCAAGCTGTTCAATCGGCGCGCTGCGCTGGCGCAACAGATCGGCCATGTCAAAGGCAATGGCGCGGTGCTGCGCCCGGAGCGCGAAGCACAGGTGCTGCAGCGCATGGTGCAATCGAACCTTGGGCCCTTATCCGGCCAAGGCGTGACCCAGCTGTTCACCGAAGTGATGTCGCAATGCCGCGCGCTGGAGGCGCCGCTGCGCGTGGCGTATCTTGGCCCGCACGGCACGTTCAGCGAGGCTGCGGTGTTTCAGCGTTTCGGCCAGGCCACCGAGGGGCTGCCGACGGAATCCATCGATGCCGTGTTTGCGGCAGTCGAGAACGGTGCGGCGAATTACGGGCTGGTGCCGGTTGAGAATTCCACCGAGGGGGCCGTCGGGCGTACGCTCGACCTGTTGCTGAATAGCAATCTGATGATCTGCGGCGAGGTGATGCTGCAGGTGCACCAATGCGTGATGTCGAACGAAAACGATCTCTCGCTTATCCGCAAGGTCTATTCGCATCCGCAGTCGTTCGGGCAGTGTCAGGGCTGGTTGAATGCGCACCTGCCGCACGCCGAGCGCATCACCGCATCGAGCAACGCCGATGCGGCGCGGCTGGCGGCGGAAGAGTCGTTTGCGGCAGCAGTTGCGGGCGAGCAGGCGGCGGAGCATTTCAAGCTGAAGGTCCTAGCGCATAATATTGAGGACGATGCGCGCAATACCACGCGCTTCCTGGTGATCGGCAAGCAGGAGGTGGCGCCTTCCGGCAGGGACAAGACTTCGCTGGCGATGTCGGCGGTGAACCGTCCCGGTGCGATGCACGACCTGCTCGCGCCGTTTGCGAACAATGGCGTTTCCATGACCAAGCTGGAGTCGCGTCCGTCGCGTACCGGGCTATGGGAATATGTGTTCTACGTCGATATCGAAGGGCATCAATCAGATGTCAAGGTTGCCACCGCACTGACCCAGCTCAAGCAGATCGCGGCCTTCGTCAAGGTGCTGGGTTCCTACCCGGTCGCCGTCTAACAGTTTCAGCAAGCAAGGTATCAAATGAATTATTGTGATTTAGCGCCATCCTATATACGTTCCATCGCGCCTTACCAGCCTGGCAAGCCGATCTCCGAGCTGGAGCGCGAGCTGGGCATCACCGGCATCGTCAAGCTGGCCTCGAACGAGAACCCGCTGGGCGCGAGCCCGGCTGCCGTCGCGGCGATGCAGAACGCGATCAAGACCATCGCGATCTATCCCGATGGCAACGGTTTCGAGCTGAAAGATGCGCTGGTCAAGCGTTACGGCGTGGCGCATGCCAACATCACCCTTGGCAACGGCAGCAACGACCTGCTGGAGTTGGCGGCGCGCGCTTTCCTGACCGTCGGCGACAAGGTGGTGTATTCGGCGCACGCCTTCGCGGTGTATGCGCTGGCATCCCAGGCGGTCGGAGCGATCGGCATTAGCGTCCCCGCCATCAACTACGGCCACGATCTGAAAGCGATGTTGCAGGCGGCAAAGGACAACCGGGTCAAGATGGTGTTCATCGCCAACCCGAACAATCCCACCGGCACTTATCTCGGCGCCGGCGAGCTGCTGGAATTCATGCGCGGCCTGCCACCCGAGATGCTGGTGGTGCTGGACGAGGCCTACAACGAATATCTGCCCGAGGACAAACGTTACGACAGCGTGAGCTGGCTGAAGGAATTTCCCAACCTGATCATCTCGCGCACCTTCTCCAAGGCTTTCGGGCTGGCCGGCCTGCGCGTCGGCTACGCGCTGGCGCACGAGCAGGTGACGGACATGATGAACCGCGTGCGCCAGCCGTTCAACGTCAACAGCGTGGCGCAGGCCGCCGCCGTGGCGGCATTGCGCGATGTGTCGTTCGTGAAGAAGACCTTCGAACTGAATCAGCGCGGCATGCAGCAGATCACCGATGGACTCACCAGGCTGGGGCTCGAATACATTCCCTCGTGCGGCAACTTCGTAGCGTTCCGCATCGGCAATGCCACGGCGATGTACCGACGCTTGCTCGAAATGGGAGTGATCGTACGTCCGATAGCGAACTACGATATGCCGGACTGGCTGCGCGTCAGCATCGGCCTGGAAAGCGAAAACGCGAAATTTTTAGCAGCGCTGGAACGAGCAATCGCCCAGCAAGCACATGGAGAAAACAAATGATCATCGTTATGGGCAATGAAACCACCGACGCGCAAGTCGCCGCAGTGGTAAAGAAGATCGAAGCGGCCGGACTCAAGGCCAACGTCTCGCGCGGTGTCGAGCGCACCGTCATCGGCGCCATCGGCGACGAGCGCAAGCTGGAAGCGGAGATGTTCACCTCGCTGCCCGGAGTGGAATCGGCGATGCACATCGCCAAGCAATACAAGATCGTGTCGCGCGAGTCGCACAAGCAGAACACCGTCATCGACATCGCCGGCGTCCCGCTCGGCGGCAACCAGATCCAGATCATCGGCGGCCCCTGCTCGGTCGAGACGCAGGACCAGATGGACCTGTCGGCCAGATATGTGAAAGAGGCCGGCTGCCGCCTGATGCGCGGCGGCGCGTTCAAGCCGCGTACCAGCCCGTATGCCTTCCAGGGGCACGGCGTGGAAGGCCTCGACATGTTCCGCAAGGCGGCGGACAAGTTCAAGTTGCCCATCGTCACCGAACTGATGGATGCGCGCCAGCTGGATGCCTTCATCGAATACGACGTGGACGTGATCCAGATCGGCACCCGCAACATGCAGAACTTCGACCTGCTGAAAGAGATCGGGCGCGTCAACAAGCCCGTCATCCTCAAGCGCGGCATGTCGGCGACCATCTCGGAATGGCTGATGGCGGCCGAATACATCGCAGCGGGCGGCAACCACAACATCATTTTCTGCGAACGCGGCATCCGCACCTTTGAAACCGCCTACCGCAACGTGCTGGATGTGACGGCGATTCCCGTGCTGAAGAAAGAGACCCACCTGCCGGTGATCGTCGATCCTTCGCACGCAGGCGGCAAGGCGTGGATGGTGCCGGCGCTGTCGCAGGCAGCCATCGCTGCCGGTGCCGACGGGTTGCTGGTCGAGATGCACCCGAGCCCGTGCGATGCCTGGTGCGATGCCGACCAGGCGTTGACGCCGGACGAGCTGAAGAAGCTGATGGGTACGCTGGGCGGTATCGCCAAGGCGATCGGCCGCTCCCTGTAAACCCATGCAGCCAGTCTTTCGCAAGGTCGTCATTTTCGGCATCGGGCTGATTGGCGGCTCGTTCGCCCTGGCTTTGCGCAAGGCGGGAGCAGTCTCGCAAGTGGTCGGTTTCGGGCGTAGCACTGCAACGCTGGAGCAAGCCAGGCAACTGGGCATCGTGGACCGCATCGGCAGCGACATTGCCGGCGAAGTGGGCGATGCCGATCTGGTGCTGCTCGCCACCCCTGTGGCGCAGATGGCGGATATCTTCGCTCGCATCGCTCCGCATCTCGGCGCACAGACGCTGGTCACCGATGGCGGCAGCACCAAGGGCGATGTGGTCGCGGCAGCCCGGGCCAATCTGGGTGCCAGGCTGCCGCAATTCATTCCTGCACATCCCATCGCGGGAGCGGAGAAGAGCGGAGCTGCTGCGGCGCAAGCCGATTTATACCAAGGCAAGAAAGTCGTGCTCACGCCATTGCCGGAAAACGCACGTGAATCCGTGGCGCGCGTGCGCAAGGCATGGGAGCAATGCGGTGCGGTAGTGAGCGAACTGACCCCGCAGCAGCACGACGAGGTGTTCGCGGCGGTGAGCCATCTGCCGCACCTGCTGTCGTTTGCGCTGGTGCACGACCTGGCGCAACGCGACAACCGCGACCAGTTGCTCTCGTTCGCCGCCAGCGGTTTCCGCGACTTCACCCGCATCGCCGCCAGTTCCCCCGAGATGTGGCGCGACATCTGCATGGCCAACCGCGATGCCATGATGCGCGAGTTGCAGCAATACGCTGCCGAACTCTACATACTTCATCAGGCGCTGGAGAACTACGATGCTGCCAAGCTGGAAGAGATTTTCAGCCTGGCACGCGAAGTGCGCAGCGCCTGGACTCAACAATAATCACATTTTCCTTCGGTATGTCCCAGCACGAATTCCTCGAACTTCCTCCCTTGATGTCTGCGCGCGGCACCGTGCGCCTGCCCGGCTCCAAGAGCATTTCCAATCGTGTGCTGCTGCTGGCGGCGCTGGCCGAAGGCACGACGGTGGTGCGCGACCTGCTGCATTCGGACGATACCGAACGCATGCTGGATGCCTTGCGCACGCTGGGAGTGGCGGTGGAATCGCTGGGCGACAACGCCTATCGCATCACGGGTTGCGGCGGGAATTTCCCCGTCAAACAGGCCAAGTTGTTCCTCGGCAATGCGGGTACGGCGTTCCGCCCGTTGACAGCCGCACTGGCCTTGTCCGGCGGCAGCTACGAGCTGTCCGGTGTGCCGCGCATGCATGAGCGGCCCATCGGCGACCTCGTGGATGCGCTGCGCCAACTCGGCGCGGATATCAAGTATATGGGCAACGAGGGTTTTCCGCCCTTGCTGATATCTCCTGCCAGACTGGCCGGAGATACTGTGCGGGTACGCGGCGATGTGTCGAGCCAGTTCCTGACGGGTTTGTTGATGGCGTTGCCATTGGCAGGACAGACTGTAAAAGTCGAGGTGGTGGGCGAACTGATTTCCAAGCCATACATCGAGATCACGCTGGCGATGATGGCGCGTTTTGGCACGCGAGTGGAGCGGCAGGAGTGGCGCAGCTTTGTGGTGTTTGGCAGCCAGCATTATGCGTCGCCCAAGGAGATATATGTCGAGGGAGACGCCTCATCCGCCTCGTATTTCCTTGCTGCAGGCGCAATCGGCGATGGGCCGGTACGGGTCGAAGGCGTGGGTGGCGAAAGCGTGCAAGGCGACGTGCATTTTGCCGCGGAACTGCAGAAGATGGGCGCGCGGATCATCATGGGTCCGAACTGGATGGAAGCTGCTGGCCCGGCAAGCGGAAAACTCAAGGCTGTCGACCTCGACTGTAATCACATCCCCGATGCCGCGATGACTCTGGCCGTTGCGGCTCTGTTCGCCGACGGCGCGACCACGTTGCGCAATATCGCCAGCTGGCGCGTGAAAGAGACCGACCGCATCGCGGCGATGGCAATCGAACTGCGCAAGGTCGGCGCGACCGTTGAAGAGGGGGCGGATTACATCCGCATCACGCCTCCCGCACAGGTCAAACATGCCGCCATCGACACTTACGACGACCACCGCATGGCGATGTGCTTCTCGCTGGCTGCCTTTGGCGGCGCCGGAGTGCGCATCAACGATCCGAAGTGCGTGGCCAAGACCTTTCCCGACTATTTCGCCGAGTTTGCCAAAGTGACGCAGGCTGTGCCGGTCATCGCCATCGACGGTCCGTCCGCGTCCGGCAAGGGTACCGTGGCGCAGCGCGTGGCGAAGGCGCTGGGCATGCATTATCTCGACAGCGGAGCCCTGTACCGTTTGCTGGGGCTGGCGGCACAGAAACGCGGCATCGGTCTGGACGAAGAAGCCAGACTGGCAGAACTGGCCGGGCAGGTCGATATCCACTTTAAAGGTGAGGATATTTGGCTGGATGGAGCAAGGGTGGGCGATGAATTGCGCACCGAGGAAGCAGGCTCCGCAGCCTCCAAAATTGCGGCCTTGCCCAAGGTGCGCGCGGCTCTGCTGGATAAGCAGCGCGCTTTCCGGCGGGCGCCGGGCCTGGTGGCAGACGGGCGCGACATGGCATCGGTTGTTTTCCCGGACTCGGTGCTGAAGATATTCCTGACCGCCAGTGCAGAAGCGCGCGCGGAACGCAGATATAAACAGTTGAAAGAAAAAGGGATGAGTGCTAATATCGCCGCCCTTTTGCAAGATATACGGGCGCGCGACGAGCGAGATACTCAACGTAGCGTGGCTCCCTTGCAACAGGCGCAAGGTGCGAGCTTGCTGGATACGACCCCGCTGAACATCGAGCAGGCAGTCCAGGAAGTGCTGAATCGCTACCGTGCGGTGAAGTGAGACACGCGCAGCACGTTTGCCTCCTCGCCCGCTTGCGGGAGAGGATTGAGGTGAGGGAGCGGGCACGTTGTTTCAAAGGCGGGCGATTTCATTTTTGCCCGCAGGAGTCCAGATAGAGCCTTTCTGTCTGGGTTGACTAACTAACCCCCGCTCATCACGGGATTGTCCTCAAGGTATACCAAAATGACTGCAGAAGCTGATATGGAAAGTTTTGCTTCCCTGTTTGAAGAGAGCCTGAACCGCAAGGAAATGCGCGCAGGCGAATTGATCACCGCCCAAGTCGTTCGCGTCGAGCAGAACGTGGTTGTGGTGAATGCCGGATTGAAATCCGAAAGTTTTATTCCCGTTGAAGAATTCAAGGATGCCCAGGGCAACATCGAGGTCAAGGCCGGGGACTTCACCACTGTAGCGATCGAATCGCTGGAGAACGGCTACGGCGAAACGCGCTTGTCGCGCGAGAAGGCCAAGCGCCTGGCTGCCTGGATCGATCTGGAACAGGCGATGGAAGAAGGCCGCATCGTTGAAGGTTACGTCAGCGGCAAGGTCAAGGGCGGTCTGACTGCCATGGTGAACGGCATCCGTGCATTCCTGCCCGGTTCGCTGGTGGATACACGTCCGGTCAAGGACACCACACCGTACGAAAACAAGACCATGGAACTCAAGGTCATCAAGCTGGATCGCAAGCGCAACAACGTGGTGGTTTCCCGCCGTGCCGTGCTGGAAGCATCGCAAGGTGCCGATCGCGAGTCCCTGCTGGAAAACCTGAAGGAAGGCGCGATCGTCAAGGGCATCGTCAAGAACATCACCGACTACGGTGCGTTCGTGGACCTGGGCGGCATCGACGGCCTACTGCACATCACCGACCTGGCATGGCGCCGCGTGAAGCATCCGTCCGAGGTGCTGTCCGTTGGCGACGAAGTCGAAGCCAAGATCCTCAAGTTCGACCAGGAAAAGAACCGCGTTTCCCTCGGCATCAAGCAAATGGGCGACGATCCGTGGAATGGTCTGGCACGCCGCTACCCGCAAGGTACGCGCCTGTTCGGCAAGGTGACCAACCTGACCGACTACGGTGCATTCGTGGAGATCGAGCAAGGTATCGAAGGCCTGGTACACGTGTCCGAAATGGACTGGACCAACAAGAACGTACATCCTTCCAAGGTCGTTGCGCTGGGCGACGAAGTCGAAGTGATGATCCTCGAGATCGACGAGCAGCGCCGCCGTATCTCCCTGGGCATGAAGCAGTGCAAGTCCAATCCGTGGGACGACTTCGCGCTCAACCACAAGAAGGGCGACAAGGTTAAGGGCGCCATCAAGTCCATCACCGACTTCGGCGTGTTCATCGGCCTGGAAGGCGGCATTGACGGTCTGGTGCACCTGTCCGACCTGTCCTGGTCCATCCCCGGCGAAGAAGCCGTGCGCAACTACAAGAAGGGCGATGAACTGGAAGCGCTGGTCCTGGCCATCGACGTGGAACGCGAGCGCATTTCTCTGGGCGTGAAGCAGCTGGAAGGGGATCCTTTCGGCGGCTACGTGTCCGGCCACGACAAGGGTGCCGTAGTGACCGGTACCGTGAAGTCGCTGGATGCCAAGGGTGCCGTAGTGATGCTGGAAGGCGACGTGGAGGCCTACCTGAAGGCGTCCGAAGTTTCCGCCGACCGCGTGGAAGACATCCGCAACCACCTGAAGGAAGGCGACACCGTCAAGGCTGTCATCATCAACGTGGACCGCAAGAACCGCGGCATCAACCTGTCGATCAAGGCGCTGGACAAGGCCGATACGGCAGCGGCGATGCAGAAGTTCGCTGCGGAAAACACCAGCAGCGCGGGTACGACCAATCTGGGCGCCTTGCTCAAGGCAAAACTGGATTCCAGCAAGGCTGAAGCGCAATAAGGAGCGGAGATGACACGTTCTGACCTTATCGCCAGGCTTGCGGATCGATACACGCAGCTGCTCGGCAAGGATGCCGAGCTGGCGGTGAAGGTGATTCTGGACAGCATGTCGGCGACCCTGGCGCGCGGTGGACGTATCGAGATCCGCGGTTTCGGCAGTTTTGCCTTGAACTACCGGCCGCCGCGCCTGGGACGCAATCCCAAGTCCGGCGACAAGGTTCAGGTACCTGCCAAATACGTCCCGCACTTCAAGGCTGGCAAGGAACTGCGCGAGCGGGTGGATTATCCTTCTGCCTGATGCAGTTCTGATGTGATCCGATTGGCGGCCTGTCGCAAGATGTGCCGCCAATTTTTTATCTGTTCGTGCTATCGTTGCGCACCATTTTTCAGGTGAAAAATCATCATGCGATACCTGGTCTGGTTGCTGCGTATCATGCTGTTTCTGTTGTTGCTCGGATTTGCCGTCAAGAACGACCAGCCCGTCGTGCTGCGGTATTTCTTCGGGTATGAATGGCAGACTTCGCTGGTTGTCGTGCTGCTGTGTTTCTTTGCGCTCGGCGTTGCCGTCGGCCTGCTGGCCATGCTGGCAACGCTGTTCCGTCAACGCGGCGAACTCTCGGCCGTCAGGCGCGAGTTGAAGCTGAAGAGCAAACTTTCGGAAATCGATGCGCAACGCTCGCCTATTCAACCTCTCTGAGACATTGCACTGATGGATTTCGAACCGTGGATGTTGCTGGTGTTCCCGCTCTTTTTCGGCATGGGCTGGCTTGCGGCACGCATCGACATCAAGGAGTTGATCACCGAATCCAGCGCCCTGCCGCGCTCGTATTTCCAGGGACTCAATTTCCTGCTTAACGAGCAGCAGGACCAGGCCATCGAGGCTTTCATCGAAGTGGTCAAGGTCGATCCGCAGACGGTCGAATTGCACTTCGCGCTGGGCAGCCTGTTCCGCCGCCGCGGCGAAGTGGATCGTGCCATCCGCATGCACCTCAATCTGGTCGAGCGCGCAGACCTGGAGGAGGACAGGAAGCAGCAGGCCTTGTTCGAGCTGGCGCAGGATTACCTGAAGGCGGGCATTCTGGATCGGGCCGAAGCTGCATTCCAGGAATTGCACGGCACGCCTTATGAAAAAGAGGCACTCGATTTCCTGCTTGAGATCTACCAGAAAGAAAAAGACTGGCTCAAATCCATCGACATCAGCCAGCGGCTGACCGTACTGACCGGCGAGCAGCACGGCAAGGAAGCGGCCTTCTATTATTGCGAACTGGCGGCAAGCGAGCTTGCCGCCAAGCAGACCGATGCCGCAGTGGTGCACCTGGAGCAGGCGCTTGCCGTCAATCCGCAGAGCGTGCGGGCCAGCATCATGCTGGGGGACATCGAATTGGCGGCGGGTCGGCCTTCCCATGCCATCGACATATGGAAACGGGTGGAGCAGCAGGATGCGCAATACCTGCCGCTCGTGGCCGAGCGCCTGTTGCAGGCATACCGCCAGAGCGGCGATGAAGCTGCCGGCGTGGCGCTGCTGCAGGGCTATCTGCAGAAATACCCTTCGCTGGATCTGATGAACGTACTGTTCGCAGTTCTCGTCCAGCGCGACGGGGCGGAAGCGGCTTACCTCATGGTACGCAACGAACTGAAACGGAATCCCACCCTGCTGGGTCTGGACAAGCTGCTGGAAGCGCGGCTGCTGGATATTGCAGGCGAGCGTCGCGCCGACCTTGAACTGGTGAAGGACCTGATCTATAAACGTACGCGCGGACTGGCGATGTATCGCTGCAAACATTGCGGATTCAAGGCGCGCCAGTTCTACTGGCATTGCCCGGCCTGCCATAGCTGGGAAAGCTACTCGCCCAGGCGAAGCGAAGAGAACGGAGTTGCGATATGAACGATCCCAGAGTCATCGTTGCCCTGGATTTTCCACAAGCCCGGACCGCGCTGGCATTGGCGCAACGTCTGGAGCCATCGCTATGCCGCGTGAAGGTTGGCAAAGAATTGTTCACGGCGGCCGGACCTCAATTGGTCGAGCAGTTGCAGCAACGCGGATTCGAGGTGTTCCTCGATCTCAAGTTTCACGACATTCCCAACACCACGGCCCAGGCATGCAAGGCTGCTGCGGCCATGGGGGTGTGGATGGTGAATGTGCATGCACTGGGCGGGAAACGCATGATGGACGCTGCGCGCGAAGCGTTGGCGAATGCCGTGCACCGCCCCAAGCTGATTGCCGTCACCGTGCTTACCAGCATGGCGCAGGAGGATCTGCATGGCATCGGCATCAATGCCAGCCCTGCCCAGATGGTTCCGCTACTGGCGGGTTTGGCGCATGACAGCGGACTGGATGGCGTGGTGTGTTCGGCGCAGGAAGCGCCTGTATTGCGCCAGCAATGCGGCAAGGCTTTCTGCCTGGTCACCCCCGGCATACGCCCGGCGAATGCTGATGCAAACGACCAGTCGCGCATCATGACCCCGCGTGCCGCGCTGGAGGCCGGCTCCAGTTACCTGGTGATCGGGCGCCCGATCACCCAGGCTCCCGATCCGTTGCGGGCACTGCACGATATTTTGAATGAGATAGGAGACATGGCATGAAACTGCCATCGTTCGATAAGGCGAGAGTTCTGGTGGTCGGCGACGTGATGCTCGATCGCTACTGGTTCGGCGACGTGACGCGCATTTCCCCGGAAGCGCCGGTGCCAGTGCTGAAGGTCGGCAAAGTGGACGAGCGTCCCGGCGGTGCCGCCAACGTGGCGCGCAACATCGCCTCGCTCGGGGCACACTGCACCCTGTTGTCGGTGGTGGGTGCGGATGAAGCCGGAGATTGCCTGCAACGATTGCTGACGGAGCAAGGCGGAGTGGAGGCGCTGCTGCACCGCGATGCAACCATTTCCACCATCGTCAAGCTGCGCGCCATCGCCCGCCATCAGCAGTTGCTGCGCATCGATTTCGAGACACCGCCCAGCCACGAGGTGTTGAATGCCAAGCTGGCCGACTTTCATGCCAAGCTGCCGCAGGCCGATGTGGTGGTGCTGTCAGACTATGGCAAGGGCGGACTTGCGCATATCGCCGAAATGATCAAATCTGCGCGCGCAGCGGGCAAACCGGTGCTGGTCGATCCCAAAGGGGACGACTATGCGCGCTATCAGGGGGCGACCCTGCTCACGCCGAACCGGAGCGAGTTTCGCGATGTGGCTGGCGGCTGGAAAGACGAGGCCGAGCTGAGCGCCAAGGCGCAGAAGTTGCGCGGGGAACTGAACCTCGACGCATTGCTGGTCACACGCAGCGAAGAAGGCATGTCGCTGTTCCGCCGGCAGGATGTGCTGCACGAACCGACCCGGGCACGCGAGGTGTTCGACGTGAGCGGTGCCGGCGATACGGTGATCGCGACGCTGGCGGTCATGCTGGCGAGCGGGGCGGATATGGTCGAGGCGGTACGTATCGCCAACCGGGCGGCGGGTATCGTCGTCGGCAAGCTGGGTACGGCGGTCGTTTCGCGCGAAGAGATACTAGAGGATATGAAGAGCTAGGATTCGGGAACCGGGATTCAGGATCCGGGCGGCCGTGTTTGCCCTCAATCCTGATTCCTGAATCCTGTTTGAAGGAGAAAATATGTACTACGTCGTTACCGGTGCAGCCGGTTTTATCGGGTCGAACATCGTCAAGGCGCTTAATGAGCGCGGTGAGACCAATATCATCGCAGTCGACAACCTGAGAAATGCGGACAAGTTCAGGAATCTGACCGATTGCGAAATTGCGGACTATGTCGACAAGGAAGACTTCGTCGGGATGCTGCAGGACGGCACCTTCGACGGCATCCTGGCTGCGATACTGCACGAAGGCGCGTGTTCCGACACCATGGAGACGGATGGCCGCTACATGATGGAGAACAACTACCGCTATTCGCTGGAGATCCTGAACCATTGCCAGAGCGAGGAAGTTCCTTTCCTGTACGCTTCTTCCGCATCGGTGTATGGCGGCGGCGGTGTGTTCAAGGAGAGCCGGGAGTTCGAGTCGCCGCTCAATGTCTATGCCTACTCGAAATTCCTGTTCGATCAGGTGGTGCGCCGCCGTTGGGCCAACCGGACCGCGCAGATTGCCGGTTTTCGCTACTTCAATGTGTATGGGCCGCGCGAACAGCACAAAGGCCGCATGGCTTCGGTAGCCTATCATTTCTTCAACCAGTATCGCGCAGATGGTTTTGTGAAACTGTTCGAGGGCTGCGATGGTTATGCCAACGGTGGCCAATTGCGCGATTTCGTTTCAGTGGAGGATGTGGTCAAGGTCAACATGCACTTTCTGGATCACCCGGGCAGATCCGGTATCTTCAACCTGGGCACCGGCAAGGCGCAGAGCTTCAACGACGTGGCCGTGGCGACGATTAATGCCTTGCGCGCGGCGGATGGCGATGCGGTCCTGACTCTGGAGCAGATGCACCAGCAGCAACTCATACGCTACATCCCGTTTCCCGAACAGCTGAAGGGCAAGTATCAGAGCTACACCCAGGCCGATATTTCCGCACTGCGCCAGATCGGCTATGAACAGCCGTTCCTGAACGTGGAACAAGGGACGGAACGCTATGTGCATCAATTGTTGCAGCGGTCGGCTTGATGCGGGCTGGCGTGATCCTGCTGTGCAGCATGTTTCATTCACTGTGAAAAGGAGAAAAGCATGAAGAAGATATTGTCGGTACTGGCCCTGTTTTTTGCATTCACCAGCATGGCGTTCGCCACGGTCAACCTGAACACCGCAAGCAAGGAAGAACTCGATGCGGTCAAAGGCATCGGCCCGGCCAAGGCGCAGGCGATCATCGACTATCGCACCAAGAACGGTCCGTTCAAGAGCGTGGACGACCTGAAGAACGTCAAGGGATTCGGCGACAAAACGGTAGCGAAGATGCGTTCCGAGCTGGCCGTGAACGGCGCGAGCAGCATGAACAAGGAGGAGAAGGCCGACAATAAGGCCGGGAAAGAAACCAAACCTGCTGCGGCGAAGGACGAAGCAAAGGCCAGCAAGAAAGCGGAAAAGAAAGCAGCCAGGAAAGCGAAGAAGGCTGAAAAGAAAGCCAAACAGAAAGACGCCCCGGAAGCCGGCTCAGGCGACAAGAAATAGACAGTTGCCCGCTGCGGCAATCCGAACAAACCCGTCCAGTACGGAACTGGACGGGTTTGTTGTTTCTGGGGGCATCGAACGTGCGTTCGCGCGGCCGGAAGGCGAAGCTGAATCAGCCCCGGCAGAATTCCTGCAGTTGCTGAGGGGAGCGATGGCCGCGCTCAGGGCGCTTTTCCGGTTCTAAAGTCCTGCTCGTGCAGCGCGATCTCCTGCTTTATTTCGAGCAATTTGTTCTTGACCAGTTTTGCATTTTTGCTGCCCAGGCGAATCATGATCTTCTGCCCGATGGAGAGGGATTCGATATCGGGGTTGGCATACAGGTAAAAATACTTGGGCTGAACCAGTTTGACGGGTTCCTTCACATCGGGGGCCTCCAGCAGGTCGTCCAGCGTCTCGATCAATTGGTCGTTGAAGCTGTTGCCGGGATAGCCAAGGTCCTCGTAAGCCTGCTGGAACAGGGGGTAGAACCGCACGTAGAGCTCGACCAGTTTCTTGCTGTCGACCGCCTCGGCTATTTTGACATAGGGAATGTAACGCGCCGCGTTCCTGGAGCTGACGGTCAGGTTATCTTCGGCGCCGGCAGCGGCAAAATGTCCGGCAACCGGGGCGAACGGCATGATGTTCGCGGGGACACGCTGCTGCGGCAGGCTGTCGATGGTCGCGACCATGTTGTGAATGACCTGTTCCGTATGGAACAGCTTCATCAAATTCTTGTCGTTCACCAGATAGGCCAAGGCATCGATCACGAAGCTGTCGCTTTTGGCCAGCAGCGGCAGGGGGGGGAGTGCAGGCGGCGGGAGTGTCTCGTTCACCTGGCTCGCCACTACAGGCGGGGGAACTGCAGGAGGCGGCGGCGGTGTCCTGGTTGCCTGGACGATTTCCGGTTTCGGATGGTTGTATTGCCAGAACAGATACGATGCATACGCCCCACCCAGCAGGACCAGCGTAGCGATCACGAACAGCATTTTCTTATCCATGTTCTATCTCCACTTTGAAATGTTCCAATCCAGGTTGCGATCCATACTTGCGCAGGCAACTGAGGTAATGCATTGCCTTGCTTTGTAGTAAGGCAGATTCTGAACTATTCTGCAGGTAATACAAGGTCCGTGCTATCCGGGCACACCCAGCGCGGGTATTCGCGGGAAGCGTCGATGCAGCCTCCATCCGCATAGACATCCTGCGGGTCTCGCAGCTTTATCATCCGCTCGATGATTTCCTTCGTTTTGTCCGCATCCCGCATCGTGGCGCAAACGTGCTCCGCGACCGCGGCTTCATCCATCTGCATATTGCCATCGGCATCGAGATATGCCCCGTTGCGCCAATGGTATATCTCGACGCATTTCGAGTGGATGGAGTAGGGGCTGGCCGGGTCCCAGAAATTGGTGAACAGGCCGGCGCCCAGATAGATGACCCAGGAACCCTCGTATCCGGTGATGTCGGCAGAACGCGGGTCCGGATTGCGGAACCACAGGCGGTCTCCCGGCACGTAATATTTTTCCGGCAGAGGCTCGCTCATGGAGCCGAATTCGCGCGTAAAGACATCGTGGAACTGGCGCGACATGATGGCCCGGTTTTCCCATTGGCGCTGCAACTGATCTAGCAGCGGCGGATTGCTGCTGGCCAACTCTTGTGCAAGGCCGAGCAGGATCACATATTCGGTCGCGCGGTAACATGAGAAGGCGTACAGTTCGCCCGACACCTCAGGTTGAGTTGCCTTGCGCAAAGCCTCGATCAGCGGTTTTCCCGGCAGCACGGTGAAGCCGGTCTGCTCGCTGTAAGTCCAGTAATCCAGGGGCCTTTCGATCTTGCTGGTGTGGAACGACAGTGCGGTGCGGCGCGAGGCATTGACGATGTTCTGGCGGATGCGCACGGAAGCGGCAAGTTCCGGATAAGTCGGATATTCGAACGCGACCGGCCCGGCAAGCATGGTCAGCAGTATTTCCTTTTCCAGATCGGTGTTGCTGGTATGGGAATTCAGGTGGAGCCGTCCGCATAATTCCAATGTGTCGAAATCAGGCGTCCAGGCATGCAGCAGTTCCGGTTGCAACCGGAAGATGATGTTCGATCCATCGGGTTCCTCGATCGTATCCAGGCATGTGTCGATGCGCAGCTGCCGTGCGCGGTCGATGAAGCGCAGGCGCGCCGCAGCGATATCTCTGGCATTTCGGGCGCGAATCCTGATCCCGCCGGGTTTTTGCGGATTGCACATTCCGGTTCTCATCGAGCTTCCCATGGACATGGGCAGGCGTGTGGTTCGTTGAAGCGGCGCCCGGCACTGACGGCGGGCGCCGCGGTTTGCATCATTGTCGGCAACAGCGTCATTCTGCCGGCCGCGTCGACGAAGTCGGCAGAATGCACAGCCGGAGTCAGTTCAGTTTATGTGCAAAGTCGACCCTGCGGTTTTCTTTCCAGCACTTCTCTTCGTGGCACTGCAGGCGGGGTTTGGCTTTGCCATAACTTACAGTCTTGATCTGGGCTGCGGGAACGCCGAGCGACAGCAGGCTGTGCATGACCGCTTCGGCACGCTTGCCGCCCAGGGCCAGGTTGTATTTCTCGCTGCCGCGTTCGTCGGCATTCCCTTCCAGGGTGACGACATCGTTCTTGTGTTCCTTGATGAAGTCGGCCTGTTTCTGGATCGCGTTCTGGTAATCCGGCTTTACGGCATATTTGTTGAAGTCGAAATAGACGCTGTCCTGTTGCAGTGCTTGTTGTTCGGCAGCCAGCTTGCTTGCAGCCACTTCAGCAGCCGACAGGGAAGCCGTCTGGGTAGTGTCTGCCTTGGTATTGGCTTGAGGGGCCTGCGCAGTGTCGGTTTTCTGGGTTGAGGAGCAGGCTGCGACCAGCAATGCGGCGAGAACGACGGCGATTTTTTTCATGGCACATTTCCTTGATGAAGATTTTATGAAATTGAGACTGAATGTTCTCAGTGTGATGAACGCGTGGCACGGAATTGAGTTGACATCAATATGCATGAAGTATTTTTTACAAATGCGTACCCGATGCCGTTAACGGAATTTTGACGGGGCAACAGGTGGGGCATGGCCGGGATCCGGCCATGATCAGAGCGGGCAGGTCGGATGGAAAGTGGCGGGCGGCGGAAATCCGCGACAGGAGGGCCGCTGCGTTATCGAGGCTCGCAGGTACGGCTCACCGGCTGTTCGTTGTCTGCGTTTCCCGCATCCCGGGCGATCCACTCTGCGATTTGTTGCGCGACCCAGGCGCCATCGTCCAGCGGCAGGTCGTGTCCTGCCGCCGTGTGCAATCGGAGCGGACAGCCCCAATGCTGCGCCAGTGCGAGCGAACATTTCACATCGACCAGCCGGTCATGTTGTGCGGCGAGCAACAGCAGGGGGACCGGCGGCGGGGCGGGAGCGGCCCGATAGCAAACGGCCGCACGCAGCTGGCGCAATACATTGCTGCGCGTGACGGGATATTCTTGCGCGTAGCTTGTCCATCGCCGCAGCAGTTCATCCTGTTGCGGCGGGGTGCGGTCGAGTGTGCTGGTAAGCTGCAGTATCAGTCTTTCGCGCCGGGCGGGCGAAGCCTGGATCAGGAAACGGATCAGCGCAGGATAATTGGCGGGACGCAATCGATGATAGAAAGGGCTGTATGGCGCCAGGCTGGTGTTGATCAGCACCAGCCTTTCGATCTCGGCCGGATGGCGCAGACCCCATTCCACCGCGGCCATCGCCCCCAGTGACAGGGCGAGTACGCGGTAGGGCGGTTCGTGCCCGAGCTGCCTGAGTTGCGTGCGGCAATGTTCGGCCATCTCCGCCACGCTGCGCGCGCTCGTCTGTGCGTGCAGGCTGCCATTGCCCGGGAAGTCCAGCAGCACGACCGTCTGCATGTCCAGGGCATTGCGCAGATGCAGGGGGAAATCGCCCCAGTGGCGCGTTTCGCGCATCAGACCGCGCAACAGGACCCAGGTGCTCATCGCCGGTACCAGCGCGCTACGGCGCGTTCCTGCATGCGCAGGCGGGTGGGGCCCTGAACGAGCCAGTTGTCGTGGCCGCCGGCGGCACGCATCAGGAAATCGAGCCAGACCGCGTGTCTGCGCAAGACCCGGTGCAAACGATGTTCGACCGAGGGGTTGAAGATGCCGTGACGGGAAAACAGCTGCAGCGGATTTTTTTTCACCCACAGCCAGGATCCCATCTCCAGCGTCAGGGGCAAGAATGTCTTGCCCTTCTCCCGTTGCGACTGCAGATACAGGTAATCCCACACGTCGCCATGAGTGCGGTATTGCAGGCTTTGCGGTTCAAACAGGTATCTGTTGTTGGGGTGGGTTTGCTGGAACAGCTCTTCCAGCCTGAGGATATCTGCCAGATGATCGATCGGGTGCACGCTGTGCGCATGCGGGAACCAGACCCGGTCGCGCGCGCCGAATCCGGAATGGCAATCCACCGCGATGCTGAATGGATGCGTCAGCAACTCCTCGGTTACGGTCCGGCACAGCGCAAGATTTTCCTGTTCCATTTCGGCGCCGGCGCTGCCGCGGTACCAGGGCAGATGGCGGCTGATCCGCTGCCCCCCCAGCAGGAAGGGAACACCGCCGCTCGCTTCTATCGGCGCGTTGCGCATCAGATCCACGCCGCGCGGATTGCAACGGGTCGATTGCCACATGCCGCCAGGGTTGACCAATGGCATGAATACCAGCCGCACATCCTGCAACAGATGATGCAGGCTATTGTCCCATTCCAGGCGCGTGAGCAGGCTGCGCAGGAAGTACAGCAGCACCTGCGTGCCGATGCGCTCCAGACCATGGACGCCGCCGAAATATCCGATGGAGGGCAACCCGGGGTCCGGGTTGCCCAGGGTGATCTGGTACACCGGGAAAATTTGGCCTCCGGCGTTCACCTCGCAGGTGATACGCGACTCGAGCCGGCCTCGGCCGAGTTCAAGTATGTTTTCCAGCTCCCTTAATTCAGGCAGGCTGGCCATGGATGTCCGGGGCTGTGCCGGGGGTGGTGCATGAATCCCGCGATGTCGATTTTTCCACTCGTGCAGCCTTTCTCGATGAAGTCGAATGCATGTCAGCCGGTTGCCTGATTTGCCGCTTGCTCGAACAGCCATGCCCGGAAAGCCGCAACCTTGCGCAACACCGTCTTGTTCCTGGGCATCACCAGTTGATAGCTGAGGTCGGTCGGGATGCTCCGATCCAGTACCTGCCGCAGTTTGCCGGCTTCCATATCTGCCGCCACCAGGCTGTGCCAGGCCAAGGTGACTCCCAGTCCATTGACCGCAGCCTCGATCGCGAGGTCCGCATCGCCGAAGCGGCGCACGTTCGATGGAGCATCGTTCACTCCCAGCGTGGCCAGCCAGGCTTTCCATTCAGGGAAGGTGCCGCGCATGATATGCCAGTCATCTTCGATCAGATCGGTGCGCAGCAGGTCTGCCGCGACCTTGATGGATTTCGCCAGCCTGGGCGCAGCGACCATCACGATCCGTTCCGGCATCAGGCTTTCAATGCTCAGTGCCGGCTGGGTTGCATTGTTGCTGAAACGGATCGCCAGGTCGACTTCCTCCATCGCAAAATCCACGACGCGCCGGGTGGCCAGCAAATGCAGTTTCACATCCGGGTAGCGGGCATAGAAATCGTTCAGGCGCGGGATCAGCCAGCGCGCTGCGAATGCCGGCGGCGTGGACACGATCAGCGGGCCGGCGATGCTGCCCGAGCGTACCCGCAGCATGGCGCGCTCCAGCTGGTCGAAAGCGTCGGAAACCAGATGCAGTGCGTCCTGGGCGGACTCGTTCAGGACGAGGTTCTTTCCGCGCTTGAACAATACGACGCCGAGGTGGTCTTCCAGCAGCTTGATCTGCTGGCTGACGGCAGCCGGCGTGACATGCAATTCTTCCGCCGCACGGACAAAGGAACGGTGCCGCGCGGCAGCCTCGAAGAAGCGCAGGGCATTGAGCGGGGGAAGATGGCGCGCCATTAGTTTTCCTTAATGTGATCTCAAAAAAGTCTAGCTTGTGACACCTTGTTCCAGCCGTTAGAGTCGTGCCGTCCCAATTAATCTTACTGGAAACATTCATGAGAATCTCTACTGTCTATCTGCTGGTGATCGCTTCCGCATTTTTCTGGGGCGCCAATTTCGTGCTGGCTGCGCCCATCCTGGCCGATCTGCCGCCGCTGTGGGCTGCTGCCACGCGCTTCGTGCTGGCGGCGGCGCTGATGTTCGGTATCGCCGGCGTGCGCCGCGAAGCACTGCTGGCCCCGCTGAAACGGCATGCCGGGATATACCTGCTGCTGGGGGCGGTGGGGATCTGCGGGTTCAACCTGTTCTTCTTTTACGCGCTGCGCACCACCTCGGCCAACAGCGCTTCTCTCATCATGGCGACCAATCCGTTGCTCACCGCTTTGCTGGCGGTTGCGTTCCTGGGCGAGCGACTGGCGACCAGGCACCTGGTCGCATTACCCCTCGCGCTGATCGGTGTGGCAGTAGTCATCTCCCAGGGCGACATGCACAAGCTGCAATCGTTGAGTTTCGCTCAGGGCGACCTGCTGATGCTGGGCGCCGACCTGTCCTGGGCGATGTACAACGTGCTCGTGCGCCGCTATATGCCGCCAGGCTCCCCCATCGCACACACCAGCTGGGTGATGGCAGCCGGCGCCATCCTGCTGGTTCTTGCCGCACTCGATAGCGGGACCCACCTGAGTCCGCTCGATGGCAAGGCGGTCATTGCGATGGCCATCATGGTCGGTGGCGGCACGGTACTGGCCTATCTGTTCTGGGGGGCCGGCATTGCACGCCTCGGTGCGGCGCGCACTGCCATCTTCATCAATCTCGTTCCGGTGTTCGCCATGCTGGTCGGCACTTTCCTCGGCACGCTGCCGACGTCGGCGCAATTGCTCGGCGGTCTGCTCGTGCTGGGCGGCGTGAGCATATCGATGTTTCCATCGCGGCGCCTGGCGACGACTTAGGGTGGTGGACGCGCGCGGAAGCAACTGCATACTGGCGATGAGCAGGCGGTTTCAGAAGTTGAAGACCGCGCCGATCGACATCATGCGCATGCCGATACCGGGCAGCAGCTTGCCCAGGTCCTCGTACTGCGCCCTGAAAACGATGCCGCCCCCCAGACCATATTGAGCACCGATGCCATACAGCCGGTTGGATTGTGAACCGCTGATCGTCGGCATGCTGTTCCCGTTGCTGTCGGTGGATTCATAGCTCATGGAGTTGTAGGCGTACCCCAGCTTGCCGGAGAGGGAGAAGGCATCGCTGAGCGGGAAGTTGACGATGCCGGCGACCTGCAAAGACGACGAATTGAAAGAGTAGGAAGCCAGCGGCACCGGATAACCGTAGCCATAATATCCGTAGCCGCCGTAATAGCCGCAGCCATACGCGCAGTTGTCGCTGGAACTCGACAGCATTGCATAGCCGGCCTCGACCGAGAACATCGAGGTGAAATTGTAGCCTCCGGCAAGGCGCAATCCAGAGGTGCCGGGATAAACCGAGCCGCCATAGGTGGCGGAAGCCAGGTCGACGGCGAAATAGTATTTCCCGGCATTGTCGGTTGCATCCGGATAACCGTCGAACTCGTCTGCCATCGCGGGGCAGAGGGTAAGTGCGGACAGCAAAGGGAGGGCGGCAAGTCTTTTCATGGCGGCATTCTTCGGCATCGCAATCAGGTATCCGCTCTTGCCTGCAGCACCCGCCCGGTTGCCGAATCGACCAGCACCAGCCTGGTGTCGCCGCCGCGGCTGATCTCGATCAGATAGGCAGCATTTCCCGCCGCCGCAGGCTCGCTGCCCCCGGCGGCTACGCCGGATGCCCGGTGTTCCCGGGTGGCCACGAGAACGTTGCTGTTCCTGAAGGCAATCGCATCCTCGCTTCTGAAATTGCCGTCGACAAAACCGATGACGGCCGTCAGGGCGATGATCCGCGCCGCTTCCAATGAAATTGCCAGTCTTGACATGAGTCACCTCCAGGCTGTGCCGGATTTGCACCGGTGGTGTGCGTCCAGTGAATCTGTTCCGTGGCGGCAGATCCTCATGATGTCGATCCTTTCAAGATACAGAGAGTTGTTCCGGTATCGCAGAACAGCGAATGTGGATACTGAGGCATTCCCGGTCGCGACACCTCGTGAGCGATGTCATTTAAGCAGACTGCGGAAGCGGATTGCATTAATAAAATTTCATTTTGGCCGGAATGCGCATGGCTGGCGCCGGCTAGTCGTATCCAGCCAGGGGGGAAGCACGGGGCGGCAGGAGGCTGCCGTCATGCCGGTCGCCGTGGGGGAACGGCAGGCAGGTTCGGATGCCGCTGGTGCCGGCCGTCAAAGGTTGCGATGTGTCATGAACACCCGCGTCCTCGGCAGCCCGGCGTCGAGGAAGAACTGTTCGGCGAGGCTGCCGGCGGATTCCGGCCCCGCAATGTAGACGTCACCCTCCGTCAATTCGGGATGCTGGTGCAGTATCCCTTCCAGCAGGGCGTGCAGCGATGCTTCCCGTAGCGCGGTCAGGTGCGACAGATCGAATCCGGCAGTCAGCGCGGCATAGTGGAAATTGTCCAGTGCATCCGACCATGCGCGCGGAATGTTGGGCAGGTAGATATCGCTGTCGCGCGAACCGATCCAGAACAAGTGGATCGGTGCGGGCTGGCTGAGCGACATGGCATGTTCGATCAGGCTCTTGATGGGGGCGAAGCCGTGGTTGAAGGCCAGGAAATAAAGCGGGCGACGAGTCTGTTCCTGCAGCACGAATTCGCCAGCCGGGCCTTCGATGTCGACCGTTTCATTGTTGCCCAGGCGGTCGAAGACATAATCGGAGAAGAGGTTTCCGTGCATGCGGCGGACATGGAACAGGATGTTGCGTTCGTCGCAGGGGCAGCTGGCAATGGGCAGTTGCGCAGTCAGCGATTGGCCGAGCTGAAGCGTGACATACTGGCCGGCAAGGAAGCGCAGCCGGCTGGTGCGGGGAGTCTGCAAGTGCAGCAGTGCCATATCGGGGCTGATCGACACGATCGATTTGACCTTGGCCGCGATCTGCTGGAACGGGATGTCCTGCACGCCGCCCGCAACATGCGCCGCAATCTCCAGATCGGTCACGGCGGTGTTCGAACACATGAGGACGTAGCCCTGGCTCTTCTCCGTTTCGGTCAGCACATAATCGTGGTGGCGGGTTTTCTTGACCTGGCCGGAGATGACCCTGGCCTTGCATAAGCCGCAATTGCCGCCGCTGCAGCCGTAATCGAGCGGCACGCCTGCGCGCAATGCGCTTTCCAGGAGCGTATCCGCTCCGTCGACGAAGAAGTCGTGCCTGCTGGGCATCACGGTGACATGTGCTGCCATTACGCGCAGCAGGTGGTCGCGCACGGTCAGCGGGTTGATGGGTTCGGATGCCATGGCGGTTGTTACCTCCGTTTCAAGCCAGGATTGCAGATCGCCCAGGGCGGCTTGCATGCCGCCTTCGGCTTCCCTGCGAACAGCATTCAATCTGTCGCTTAATTGTTCCAGTATGCGTCTGAATTGTGTCGCCTGTGCCTGATTCTGCGCCAGCTCTTTGCCGAGTTCGGCGACGCGAGCAGCCAGCATCTCCGCGCTGGGCATGACCCGTTCCAGCACGCGCTTGCCGAACGCTTTTTCCTTGATCTGCAGCAGGCGGTTGTATTCGGTATTGTCTTCCAGCTGCACATCGGGATAGGCCTGCACCAGGTCTGCGATGTTCACCATGCCGTCGAAGGCCTGCAGTGCACCTTGCTGGATCTTCCTCTGCAGATCGATCCGGTCCACCCCTGCCAGGCGTGCAGCCCTGGACAGGCTGAGCATATTGGGCGCGTGCGACATGCGTGTCTCCTCGTGTGGCAAGACGGCTGTCACCTGTACCAGGTGATCATGGATGCTTCCAGCGGCACCGTGGCTGCGGCATGCGCCGGTACGATGCGCGGTGTGTATGCCGCGGCAGGACGGTCGTCCCCGACCGTGCCGGTGTACAGATAGCCGTTGTTTGCGCCGAGCAACGGCGTCGTCCGGGTCAGCACCTGGCGTAGCGGTTCGCCGCCGTTCGCGGCCTCGGCATAGAGTTCGATGCACACGGCTTCGGCCGGGATGCCGTCCAGGTAGACCTGGACCTGGAAGCAATAGCCTTCGTCGCATTTCTCGGCGGCGACGTTGCCGAAATACAGTTTGTCCCAGTACCGCCGCAGGTGTGCATGCCAACCTTCGAGCTCTGCGGCAAGTTTGCATCCGTCGTCCATGCGCTGCCGGTAGGCGGTTCCCAGCGGGACATAGAAGCGTTCCGTATATTCCCTCACCATGCGGTTGCTGGAGAAATGGGTGGTCAGTTGCGCCATGCTCTCGCGCATGAGTTGCACCCACTCGTGCGGCAATCCGTTTTCGTCGCGCCGGTAGAAGCAGGGGACGACCTTTTCTTCCAGCAAGCGGTAGAGCTGTTCCGCCTCTTCCGCATCCCACCTGGTAATGTCGCGGTGTTCCTGTCTGTCGCCTATCGCCCAGCCTACCTCGGGCTGGTAGGCCTCGGCCCACCAGCCGTCCAGTTCGGACAGATTGAGTCCGCCGTTGGCCAGCACCTTCATGCCGCTGGTGCCGCTGGCTTCCCACGGGCGGCGTGGCGTGTTGATCCAGACATCCACGCCGCGCACCAGCTCTGCAGCGATGACCAGATCATAGTCTTCCACGAAGATGACCCTTCCTTGCAGTTCGGGCTGGCGCAGGTAATCGTTCCACTGGCGTATCATGCGTTTGCCGAAATCGTCGTATGGGTGGGCCTTGCCCGCAATGACGAGTTGCACCGGCCTGTCGCGGTTGGTGAGCAGGCGGGTCAGGCGGTCGGGGTCGTGCAGCAGCAGATTGTTGCGCTTGTATTCGGTGAACCGGCGCGCGAATCCCAGCGTCAGGAAACCGCGATCCAGCGATTGATCCTGTGCCTGTGCGGCATTCAGCCACCTGTTCTGCCGCGCCAGGCGGGTGCTCAGGAAATCGACCAGTCCCTGGCGTCCGCGGCAGCGAAAATCCCACAACGCGTGATCGTCGAGGCAACGCAGATCGGTTGCGACGGTTTCCAGCGTGCCCAGCCAGCGTGTCTTGCCGCAAGCCTCGGTCCATAGCGCATCCGCGGTCCGGGAGTCCCATGTCGCCACATGCACGCCATTGGTGACATGGGCCACCGGCACTTCCGCGGCGGGCCAGCGCGGGAACAGCGGCTGAAAGATGTCCCGGCTCACTTTGCCGTGCAGGCGGCTTACGCCATTCACCGCGCCCGCACCGCGGAAGGCCAGATAGGCCATGTTGAACGGCTCGTCGCCATCGTTGCGGACGCCATCGCGGCCAAGTGCCAGCAGCCGCTGCTCATCGATTTCCAGCAGTTTCGCGTAATCCCTGAAGTAATGCATGAAGAGGCCGGGAGGGAACCGGTCGGCCCCGGTTTCCACCGGCGTATGCGAGGTGAACAGATTGCCTGCGCGTGTGGCACGCAGCGCCACCTCGAAGGGCTGTGCGTAGCGGCGCATGAAGTTGCTGACTCGCTCCAGGATGGCGAAGGCCGCATGCCCTTCGTTGAGATGGCACACCGGGCAATCGATGCCCATTTTTTCCAGCAGGCGCCAGCCGCCGATGCCGAGCACGATCTCCTGCTGCAAACGCATTTCCTGGCCGCCGCCATAGAGTTCGCTGGTGATCCCCCGGTCGCCGGGAAAGTTCAGCGGATCGTTGCTGTCGAGCAGGAACAGCGAACGCCGGCCGACCTCGACGTGCCACACGCGCAGGCTCAACTGCCGTCCCGGAAACTGCACGCTCACCCGTATCCATTCGCCCCGGTCATCCATGAGCGGGGTCACCGGCAGCATGGTGGGCGCGTTATAGGGATAGAACTCGATCTGTTCGCCCTGCGCATCCAGCGCCTGGCGAAAGTATCCCTGTTGATACAGCAAGCCGACACCGATCAGGGGCACGCCCAGATCGCAGGCGGTCTTCAGGTGGTCGCCTGCCAGTATGCCCAGTCCGCCCGAGTAGATCGGCAGCGATTCGCTGAGTCCGAACTCCATGCTGAAATAGGCCACGTATCCCTTGAATGCCTGTCCGAACTGCGAAGCGAACCAGGTGTCGCTCCTGAAGTGTTTTTCCCGTGCTTCCAGCTGGTGCTGCAGCATTTCGACGAAGCCGGCATCCGCTGCCAGTTCTTCCAGCCGCCGGTCGGAAATGTTTTCGAGTATCAGCCACGGATTCCGGGTCTCTTCCCAGAGTTCGGGATCGACGGCTTGCCACAAGGTGTCGGTGCTGTGATGCCAGCTCCAGCGCAGGTCGAGTGCGAGAGTGGTCAGCCCTGTCAGCGGCTCGGGGAGCGTGCGAGGAAGATAGTGGGTGATATGCATGGCAGCCAACCCTTTTGTTCGAGTTACGCTCGATGCGGTCGCAAGCAGGATAGCACGGCTGCGCTGTGCGGGGTACGCGCTGCTCACGTGCTCTGCAGGTTCCTTGAGCGACGATTGTACGTGTGCGTTTGGCGCAGGTAAGCGATGGCATGAGCTGCGATGCGCTAATGACAGCGCCGCTACCCGATTCTTACTGCGTTCATGCACCCGCCATTCTGCACGGGCACGGTAGTGCAGGACTCCTTCCGGGCGCTTGTCGGGGGCGAGCCTTACCGGCAGAGCACCACCCGGTAACGGGCTTGCCCGCCGCGGACTCTTGCGATGGCCTGATTGATGTCCGCGAAGCGGAATTTTTCGATCTGCGGCCTGATGCGATGGCGGTTGGCGAAATCCAGCATCCTGGAGATCGTGGCCGGGCTGCCTACCGGTGAGCCCGATACCGAGCGCTGCCCGCCGATGAGCGAGAACACGCTGATGTCGAGCGGTTCCAGCGTGGCGCCGACGAAATGCAATCGGCCGCGCGGACTCAGCGTGCCGAGATAGAGGTTCCAGTCCAGCTTGACGTTCACCGTCGAGATGATGAAGTCGAAGCGGCCTGCCGCCGCCTTGAGCTCGTCCGGGTTGCGCGAGTCCAGCACATGCCGGGCGCCCAGGCTGAGCGCTTCGTTCTTCTTGCTTTCGCTCGAAGTGAAGGCGGTGACTTCGCAGCCCCAGGCATCGAGGAAGTTCACCGCCATGTGCCCCAGGCCGCCGATGCCGATCACCGCCACCTTGTCGGTAGGCTTGATGCCGAACTGCACCAGCGGGTTGAACACGGTGATCCCGCCGCAGAACAGCGGACCGGCGGATTCGAGTTCGATGCCGTCGGGGATCGCCACGACGCTGTTCGAGGCCGCGCGCACCTTGTCGGCAAAACCGCCGTGATGCCCGATGATGGTGGCCTGCGAGCTGGAGCACAGGTTGTGGTCTCCGGCGAGGCAGAAGGCACATTCGTTGCAGTAGCCTGCATGCCACCCCAGTCCGACGGCCTGACCGATGGACAGATTCCTGACCCGCGCGCCGATCTGGCTGATCCTTCCCACCACTTCGTGGCCGGCGACCACGGGATATGAGGTGCGCCCCCAGTCGCTGTCGATCACGTTCAGGTCGCTGTGGCAGATGCCGCAGTAGTGGACATCGATCTCGACCTCATGCGGCTTCAATTCGCCGGGATCGTATTCGAAAGGTTGCAACAGTCCCCTGGGTTCGAATGCAGCATAGGCTTTTATCATCTGGTTTCTCCTCGACGAGTGCAGTTCGGTTGCGGAGCGCGGTATGGTTTTGCGCCAACGCCACGGATACTACACCAGCTCATTCCGGTGTTACGACAGTGCCTGCGGCACATCGAATCCATGTCGCACACAGGGGATTCGTTATCGATGGCGGTTCTAACCATATAACAATCGACCAGTTCAACAAGCGCCCGGGCTTGGTTAGACTTGCGCCATCGCAAACCCGGTTCCAGGAGAGGAAACATGTCGAACTTGTATACAGATAACGCCAGATCCATCGGCCATACGCCGCTGGTCAGGCTCAACCGCATCGGCGATGGCGCCTCTGCCACCATCCTGGCCAAGATCGAGGGGCGCAATCCGGCCTATTCGGTGAAGGACCGCATCGGTGTGGCCATGATCGACGATGCGGAAAAGCGCGGCCTGCTGGGGCCGGGCAAGGAGATCGTCGAGCCGACCAGCGGCAACACCGGGATTGCGCTGGCGTTCGTGGCGGCGGCGCGCGGCATCCCCCTCACGCTGACCATGCCGGAGACGATGAGCATCGAACGGCGCAAGCTGCTGGTAGCCTACGGCGCGAAGCTGGTGCTGACCGAAGGCGCGAAAGGCATGAGCGGTGCCGTGGCTAGGGCGCAGCAGATCGCTGACTCCGATCCGAAATATGTGCTGTTGCAGCAATTCGAGAACCCCGCCAATGCGGCCATCCACGAGTCGACCACCGGGCCGGAGATCTGGGATGACACCGATGGCAAGGTCGATATCTTCGTCTCCGGGGTGGGGACGGGCGGCACCATCACCGGCGTGTCGCGCTACTTCAAGCAGACGCGCGGCAGGCCGATCAGGTCGGTGGCGGTGGAACCTTCCGCCAGTCCGGTGCTGACGCAGAAGCGCGCAGGCCTGGCGCTCAAACCCGCGCCGCACAAGATCCAGGGCATCGGCGCAGGTTTCGTGCCCGGCGTGCTGGATCTGTCGCTGGTGGACGATATCGAGCAGGTCAGCAATGAAGATGCGGTGCAGTATGCACTGCGACTGGCGCGGGAGGAGGGGGTCATCTCCGGCATTTCCAGCGGCGCGGCGGTCGCGGTCGCCGTGCGCTACGCCAGGCGACCGGAGAACGCGGGCAAGACCATCGTGGTGATCCTGCCGGATTCGGGAGAGCGCTACCTGAGCTCCATCCTGTTCGAAGGCATGTTCGATGCCTCCGGCATGGCGACCTAGCGGAGATTGCAGTGCAAAAGCGGACGCCAACATTTATCATGCTGGCGTTCACTTTTTTGCAGGATTGAGCATGTACAAGACACTGGACGACCATGTCGGCAATACTCCGCTGGTCAGACTCAAACGCATTCCCGGACATACGTCCAATGTGATCCTGGCCAAGCTGGAAGGCAACAACCCGGCGGGCTCGGTGAAGGACAGGCCGGCACTTTCCATGATCCGCCATGCCGAAGAACGCGGAGAGATCAAGCCGGGCGATACGCTGATCGAGGCAACCAGCGGCAACACCGGCATCGCACTGGCGATGGCAGCGGCAATGCGCGGATACAGGATGATCCTGGTGATGCCGGAGAACCAGAGCGTGGAGCGTCGCCAGACCATGCGTGCATTCGGTGCCGAACTGGTGCTCACGCCGAAAGAGGGCAGCATGGAACTGGCGCGTGACACGGCGGAAAAACTGCGCGATGAAGGCCGCGGCATCATCCTCGACCAGTTCGCCAATCCGGACAACCCGCTGGCGCATTACGAAGGCACGGCTCCGGAAATATGGCGCGACACGCAGGGCGGAATCACGCATTTCGTGAGCAGCATGGGCACCACCGGTACCATCATGGGCTGCTCGCGTTTCTTCAAGGAAAAGAATCCTGCCATCCAGGTCATCGGCGCCCAGCCGGAGGAGGGGGCGCAGATCCCCGGCATCCGCAAATGGCCGCAAGCCTACCTGCCCAGGATATATAGCCCGCAGAACGTGGACCGGCTGGAATATGTCGGGCAACAGGAGGCGGAAGAGTTGACGCGCCGGCTGGCGCGCGAAGAGGGCATCTTTTGCGGCATTTCGTCCGGAGGCGCGCTGAGCGTGGCGTTGCGCATCTCGCAGCAGGTGCAGGATGCCACCATCGTGTTCATCGTCTGCGACCGTGGCGACCGCTATCTGTCCACCGGGGTGTTCCCCGCCTGAGGAGCATGAGGTTCCTGTCCGCGCGAGCTTCCCGAACAATGGCGTGCTTGTCTTTGGCCGCCGCACTCTGGGTTCCCCTGCTTGCGCGGGGCGACGAGGTTCCGGCTTCTCCACCCGAGATGGTGGGGCCGCCGCCGGAGCTGGCCGGTCCCCCGAAACCGCCAGCGGACCAGGAAGATACCGAGAACATGCTGGATACCCCGCGCAACTATCTGTCGGGGCAACTAGTCGGACTGGTCGGCGGCGTCGATCACTTCTTTGGTGATGATCGCCACTATCAGGAAACCAACGACAGCACATTCCTGCTGAACGTCAACCAGGTGGCGGGATACGACCCCCAGCAACAATCGATGTTGTCGTTCATGGCCAACGTGCATTTGCCCATTGCGGAACGGAAACTGCATTTGTTGGTGGAAACCAATCCGGACAAGAACGCCGTCGTCGATCCAACCCAGATCTTGCAGCAACCGCAGCAGCCGAACCAGCCTGCAGCCCAACAGCAGAGCTTGGGTGCGGCATTGCGGTTCATGCAGCAGCAAGCCGAGCATTGGCATGTGAGCGCGGATGGGGGGCTTAAATTCCAGGGATTGGGCACGACCCCTTTCGCGCGCGCGCGCGGCAGCTGGGAGGGGTCACCGCTGGACCAATGGCATGCGAAGCTGGCGGAGACCACGTTCTGGTTCAACACCATCGGGGCCGGCGAGACGACGCAGCTGGATATCGAGCATACGGTCAGCGAGAGCGTGCTGTTTCGTGCCACCAGCGTTGCCAATTGGCTCAAGAACACGCAGAACTTCGACCTGCGGCAGGACTTTTCTGTATTTGACACCCTGGATGAGCGCACCGCCGTGATGTACCAGGCAAGCGCGATCGGCGTAAGCCAGCCGATAACGCAGGTCGTGGACTATGTCGTCCTGATGCAATATCGCTACCGGCTGCATCGGAAATGGATGTTCCTGGATGTGAGCCCGCAGTTGCATTTTCCGCGAGAAAGGGAATTCCGGCTCAGTCCGGAGCTGGCATTGCGGCTGGAGATCATGTTCGACGAAGTGAAGTGAGATGACGTCATTGATCCGTTGCACGCGCCGGTCAATGCGTGAACAGTTCCGCCGAGGCAGGCTGGCGGGTCATGACCTGTTCGATACCGGCCTGCGTCAGCGGCCCGTCGTGGTGGCCGACGAGTTTTCCCGAGGGAGAATAGAAGAAACTGGCGGGCATGCCGCGCATCTCGCCGAAGTCGCTGGCGATATCCTCGTTGCCCAGCACGATGGGATAGGAGACGGACGTTTGCCGAACCGCATCCAGGACTTCCTGGTTCTTCCGGTACAGCACGGCCACACCGATCACCCGCACATCCCGGTGCTGTTGCTGCAACGCCTCCAGCTCCGGCATTTCCTGCAGGCAGGGCGGACACCACGGTGCCCAGAAATTGACCAGCACCCATTTGCCCCGCTCCGCCGCGAGCGTGTGATGCACGCCGTCCTTGTCCTTCAGGTTCCACTCATCCGCCAGGGCAGCATGAACCGGGCAAAGCGAAAGCAGCAATGCCAATAGCAGATATCTCCCTCCGGCCTGCAATGTTCGTGTTGTTCGCATGTTCACTTGTCGCGCCGCCTGTTGATCGAACCCGGGTCAAAAGGATTGTCGCATCCCCAGCGTCAGGGTATAGCCCGGCGTCAGCTGGAGGGAATTGACGTTCTGGTAGATCGGGATCTGCACAAAGCCGTAGACCGAGGCGCCACCGCCGACACGCACGGACACGCCGGGCGCCAGATACGCCAGGGTGCCGCCGCTGACCGACACGCCGGTGACCGGGTCGACCGGCACGGTGAATGCGCCGCTGTCGGCCTCGCGCTTGATCACGTTCAGCTGCAGCATGGGGGAGACCTTGGCGCCAAAGCCCGCGTAGCGGATGCCGGTGTTCAGCTGATACGCATCGCCGGGGCGGTAGTACAGATTGCCCAGCGCCTGCTGGGTGGCCACGGCGTGCTGCACGGTGCCCTGCAGGA